>Ga0308166_1000006_pt1 | contig 839846 bp, 728 predicted proteins | sample PhyCR2_2_FD_202137 | JGI IMG/M metagenome (GOLD analysis project Ga0308166, IMG submission 202137) | Phyllosphere microbial communities from UC Gill Tract Community Farm, Albany, California, United States - DLSLCC.R2 | ecosystem: Host-associated > Plants > Phyllosphere > Unclassified | place...
TGGTTGCTTGACCAACTTCACAGCTTCCCGCTTGAACTCGTCCGTAAACGTTCTTCTCGTCCTTGGCATATTCGCCTCCTAAACGCATCATGTCATTCGATGTGTCCGGAAAACTGGGGGAAGCCCAATGAGAGGCTACGAGCGTCGCGAGCAAGCGCACCACGCAATGCAAAAGTTTGGCGGCGCGCAGCTGCCTGGGCCTGCGTATCGCTTCGCATAGCGGCAAGAAAAAACCCCCGTTTGAAAAAACGGGGGTTTATCAACAATCTGGGCCTGCATCTGCAGGCCTTTGTTGCGTTGGGGGGCCGACTCAGATCTGCAGCTCTTTCAGGAAGGCTCGGAAATCATCGCCCACATCAGGGTGCTGCAGCGCCAACTCCACCGTCGCCTGCAAAAAGCCCTCCTTGCTGCCGCAGTCATAGCGCTTGCCGCTGTAGCGGTAGGCGTACACCGTCTCGCTGTGCATCAGGCGCTCGATCGCGTCGGTCAACTGGATCTCGCCACCCACTCCCTTGGGCTGGTTGCGGATCTCGTCGAAGATGCCGGGGGTGAGCACATAGCGGCCCGCCACACCCATGCGGGAGGGGGCTTTTTCCGGTGCGGGTTTTTCGACGATCTCGTCAATGCGCATCAGCGGGCCGCCTGCGGGCTCGCCCTTGACGATGCCGTAGCGCTTGGTGTGCTCCAGCGGCACCTCTTGCACGGCCAGCAGCGAGCGGCCTTGTTTGGAGAACGCCGCCGTCATCTGCGCCATCACGCCCGGGCCGCCTGGCGCGCCGGTCATCAGGTCATCGGCCAGCAGCACGGCAAAAGGCTCGTTGCCCACCAGCGGCTCGGCGCAGAGCACCGCATGGCCCAGGCCAAGCGAGCGGGGCTGGCGCACAAACAGGCAGTTCATGTCATCGGGGCTGACGCTGCGCACCAAGTCCAGCATGGCCTGCTTGCCGGCGTTTTCCAACTCGTTTTCCAGCTCATAGGCGGTGTCGAAGTGGTCCTCGATCGCGCGCTTGCTGCGGCCAGTGACGAAGATCATGTCCCGGATGCCGGCCTCGTAGGCCTCTTCCACCGCGTACTGGATCAGGGGCTTGTCCACGACGGGCAGCATTTCCTTGGGCGATGCCTTGGTGGCAGGCAAGAAGCGGGTGCCCAGGCCTGCGACTGGGAAAACGGCTTTGCGGACACGGGTCGGTGTAGTCATAAATACTTGGGTTTCAGGACTTGGATGTGACAAAGGCGCAGCTAGCTGCGCCTTTGTGTGCAGGGCCAAGGGGCATTATGTGCTGATTTTTGCACCGCCCCGGCCGTTTCAGCCCAGGCGCTGGAGCTGCTCTTGCAGCTTGCTCAGCGAAGCACCAAAGTCTGCCACGCGCTTTTTCTCCTGGTCCAGTACGGCAGCGGGGGCCTTGGCGCAGAAAGCCTCGTTGGACAGCTTGGCGTTGGCCTTGGTGATCTCGCCTTCCAGGCGCTTGATCTCCTTGCCCAGGCGCAGCTTCTCGGCTTCTACATCCACTTCGACAAACAGTGCCAGGCGTGCATCGCCCACCACCGATACCGGTGCATGCTGGGCTTCTGCCGCCCAGGTGGCCTCGTCGTCAAACACCTTGACTTCGCTCAGCTTGGCCAGGTTCTTGAGCACATCGGCGTTGGCGCGCAGGAAGGCAGCGCCATCGGCAGTGCCGGCCACCGTCAGCAAAGGCAGACGCTGGGCAGGCGAGACAGCCATTTCACCGCGCAGCGCACGGCAGGCGTCCACCATCTGCTTGATGCGTTCGACATAGGCGATGGCCGCGTTGTCGATCTTCTCGGGCTGGGCTTGCGGGTAGGCGGCAATCGCAATCGATGCACCTTCGCGGCCGGCCACCGGGGCAACCTTTTGCCACAGCGCTTCGGTCACGAACGGGATGATCGGGTGGGCCAGGCGCAGAATGGTTTCCAGGGTGCGGATCAGGGTGCGGCGGGTGCCGCGTTGCTGGGCTTCGTTGCCGGTCTGGATCTGCACTTTGGCGATCTCCAGGTACCAGTCGCAGAACTCGTTCCAGACAAAGTCATAGATGGTGTTGGCGACGTTGTCCAGGCGGAACTCGGCAAAGCCCTTGGCCACCTCGGCCTCGACCTTTTGCAGCTGCGAGACGATCCAGCGGTCCGGCTGGCTGAACTGCAGGTAGTCGCCGGCGGCGCACTGGTCCTTGCTGTGCTCGAGCAGGCCGCAGTCATGGCCTTCGCAGTTCATCAGCACAAAGCGTGAGGCGTTCCACAGCTTGTTGCAGAAGTTGCGGTAGCCTTCGCAGCGCTTGCTGTCAAAGTTGATCGAGCGGCCCAGCGATGCCAGCGCAGCAAAGGTAAAGCGCAGCGCATCGGCGCCATAGGCGGGAATGCCTTCGGGGAATTCTTTTTGCGTGTTCTTGCGCACCTGCGGCGCGGTCTCCGGCTTGCGCAGGCCCACGGTGCGCTTGTCCAGCAGCGGCTCCAGTGCAATACCGTCAATCAGATCGACAGGGTCCAGCACATTGCCTTCGGACTTGGACATCTTCTTGCCCTGCGCATCGCGCACGAGGCCATGCATGTAGACATGCGTGAACGGGACGCGGCCGGTGAAGTGCGTGGTCATCATGATCATCCGGGCGACCCAGAAGAAGATGATGTCGTAGCCGGTCACCAGCACCGACGAGGGCAGGTACAGGTTGTAGTTGTCATCGGCGGCGTCTGTCTGGTCGGGCCAGCCCATCGTGCTGAACGGCACCATGGCCGAGGAGTACCAGGTGTCCAGCACATCGGCGTCGCGGCGCAGCACCTTGCCGGGCGCCTGTGCCTGCGCTTCGGCCTCGTTCTTGGCGACATAGATGTTGCCTTCTTCGTCATACCAAGCCGGAATCTGGTGGCCCCACCACAGCTGGCGCGAGATGCACCAGTCCTGGATGTTGTTCATCCACTGGTTGTAGGTGTTGACCCAGTTCTCGGGCACAAACTGCACCTGGCCCGAGGCCACGGCATCGATGGCCTTTTGTGCAATGCTCTTGCCTGTGGGGTCCTGGTCGCTGACCTTGCTCATCGCGATGAACCACTGGTCCGTCAGCATGGGCTCGATCACCTGGCCGGTACGGTCGCAGATGGGCACCATCAGCTTGTGCTTCTTGGTCTCGACCAGCAGGCCCTGGGCTTCGAGGTCGGCCACGATGGCCTTGCGCGCGACAAAGCGGTCCATGCCACGGTATTTTTCTGGCGCCTCGTCGTTGATCTTAGCCTCCAGGGTCAGCACCACAATCATCGGCAGCTTGTGGCGCTGGCCCACCTGGTAGTCATTCTGGTCATGCGCAGGTGTGACCTTGACCACGCCGGTGCCGAACTCGCGGTCCACATAGTCGTCGGCAATGATCGGGATCTGGCGGCCCACCAGCGGTAGGGTCACCGTCTGGCCGATCAGGTGCTGGTAGCGCGTGTCTTCGGGGTGCACCATCACGGCCACGTCGCCCAGCATGGTCTCGGGGCGGGTGGTGGCCACCACCAGCTGGCCTTCACCGCTGGTCAGCGGGTAGGCGATGTGCCACAGCGAACCGTCTTTTTCCTGGTTTTCCACTTCGAGGTCGGACACCGCAGATTGCAGCACCGGGTCCCAGTTCACCAGGCGTTTGCCTCGGTAGATCAGGCCTTGCTGGTAGAGCTTGACGAAGGTATCGGTCACCACCTTGGAGAGCTTGTCGTCCATCGTGAAGTACTCGCGGCTCCAGTCCACGGTATCGCCCATGCGGCGCATCTGCGTGGTGATGGTGTTGCCCGACTGTTCCTTCCACTCCCAGACCTTGGCGACAAAGTTCTCGCGGCCCAGGTCATAGCGGCTTTGGCCGGCAGCCTGCAGCTGGCGCTCCACCACGATCTGCGTGGCGATACCGGCGTGGTCGGTGCCCGGAATCCAGGCCGTGTTGTAGCCCTTCATGCGGTGGTAGCGGGTCAGCGAATCCATGATCGTCTGGTTGAACGCATGGCCCATGTGCAAGGTGCCGGTCACATTGGGGGGCGGCAACTGGATGGAGAAGTTCCGGTGTGCCGCGACCGATTCTGCATTGGGCGCACCGGTGCCGCGATAGCCGGCATTGCCATAGCCGCGCTTTTCCCATTCCGGGCCCCACTGGGCCTCGATGGCCGAAGGCTCAAAAGACTTGGACAGGCTATCGAGACCTGGTTGGGAAATCGGCTGGCTGTTGGTGTCGCTCATGGTGTGATCAATGGAAAACGGCACCACAGATCGAGATGCCGTTGGATAGCTTGGAATGAATAGGCTGATTTTAGCCCGCCTGCGGCCATGACCGGCCTGCGTGGGCTTGTGGTCCGATCGGCGGCGGGCTGTGCCCCTTGCAGATGGCCATAAAAAAAAACTGCCAGTGGCCGTTCTTCGGCGACTGGCAGCTACTGGAGCCTGGGGGCAGTCAGGGGCTCTTCTGTGGGTGAGCCCCATGCAGTTCAGGTTTGATTACTGCTTGACAGCTTCGATCTGCACGACCAGGCGCACGTTCTTGGCAGCGCCATAGTTCACGCCGTAGTCCAGTCCGAAGGCGGTGCGGTCAAAGGTGGTTTCGAAATCGCCACCGCAGACTTCGCGGTCCTGCAGCATCTTGTTGGGGTAGCAGTTGAACTTGCTGGCCTTGAAGGTCACGGGCTGGGTCTTGCCCAGCAGGGTCAGGTTGCCTTCGACGGAAGCGAGCTTGTCGCCATCAAACACGAACTTGGTGGACTGAAAGCGGGCCTTGGGGTGCTCGGCCACGTTGAAGATGTCCTTGCTCAGCAGGTGCTTGTCAAAAGCGGGCGTGCCCGAGTTGACCGAAGCGGTATCGATGCTGATATCGACCGAACCGGTCTTGCCAGCGCGGTCCAGGGTCAGGGTGCCTTCTTTTTTGTCGAAGCGTGCACGGTTGGTGCTGGCGCCGTTGTGGTCGATCTCGAAGGTGGCAAAGGTGTGCGTCGGGTCGATCGCGTAGGTGGCTGGAGCCGCGTGCACAGCACCGGCGAACAGGGAAGCAGCGGCCAGGGCCAACAGGGAAGTGCGCATCAGGTATCTCCTATAGGTTAGGGAACAGGGGGAACAAAAAGCGTAGATCGCGAAACGTGCTTACAGCTTGCCGACGCCGGTCAGCGCCAGCTTGAACTGCACCTGCACCTCGTCTGCCACCATCGAGGTGTCTTTCCAGTCGCCATCGCCAATGGCATAGTTCAGGCGCTTCAAAGGCAGCGTGCCGGCGGCCGTGGTGGTCGTGCCCGACTGGGTAAGGGTGACAGGCAGGCTGACCTTCTGGACGTTACCTTTGATCGTCAAGGTGCCATCGACCTGGTACTTGCCACCACCCAGTGCCTTGACGGCCGTGGAGTCAAAGGTGGCTTGCGGGAACTTGGCCACATTGAACCATTCCGCCTTGGGCAGTTCGGCATCGGTTTCCTTGACACCCATCGTGGCACTGCCGGTATCGACCGTGAAGTGGATCTTGCTGGCTTCTGGCTTGGCCGTGTCGAAGGCGATCTTGGCATCGAACTTTTGAAAGTGACCCTTGATGGGCACGCCCATTTGCTTGGCTTCGAAGTTGACGGCGCTTTGCGCCGGCACCAGCGCTTGCTGGGCCATCACGGGGGCGGCAAAGGCAGCTGCAGTCAGGGCGGCAGCGAACAGGGCGGTTGGGGAGAGCTTGGACATCAGATCAGACTCCATAAAAAAACGTGATGATTCAAGAAGCGCGGCCCGGCAGCATGCGGGACAGCAGCCCATCGCGGTCGATCAGCTGGTGCTTGAGCAGGGCTGCCACATGCATGACCACCAAAGCCGCCAGCGCGTAGGCCAGGTAAGCATGCCAGGGCTTGAGGGATTCGGCCAACGCTGGGCTAGGGCTCACCAGATCAGGCAGGGGCATCATGCCAAACAGCACGATAGGAAATCCTGCTGCCGAGCTGTAGATCCAGCCGACCAGCGGCACAGCAAAGAACAGCGCATACATCAGGTGGTGCACGCCATGGTGGGCCACATGCTGCCAGGCGGGCATCGCGCGGGCGGTGGCTTCGGGCAATGCGGGAGGGCGGTGGGTGAAGCGCCACAGGATACGCACGGCCGACAAAATCAGGATCGTCATGCCGGCCCATTTGTGCCAGTTGAAGTACTTCAGCTTGGTGGGGGAGAAAGGCAGGCTGGTCATGAACAGGCCGAAGGCAAATATGCCAATCAAAGCGAGGGCCAGAATCCAGTGAAGCGCGATTGCTGTGCCGGTATAGCGGGAGTTATTGGTCGTGGTAGCCATAAAAAACGCTGCAGCGAGGAATGCAGCGGAATTGTTTGAAGCGAGTGTAGGAGCGGATCAACCGGTAGAAGTTCAGCCCAATTGATGGCGAGGTTCAAATTAATTGAATTGATCGATGCTGGTCTGGCTGGTTCCAGAACCAATGCTCATAAGCATATGCCGAGCAGGCAGAAATTGGCGCTGTACAAGGGCGCGCTAACAACAGAGATGGAGCGCGACTTTGTATCGCCTTGTATGTCAGCCGCCTTCAGCGCGGCCAGGGCCTGCGCCTCAGGCTTGCTCGCCAGCCAGCGCGGCCTGCTTCCAGGCCTGGGCGGCCGCAGCGGCATCGCCCCGGTATTCCGCCTGCCGGGCCAGGTGCTGCCAGGCACGGCGTCGCAGTGATTCCTCCTGAAGCGAAGGGGCAGCCTGCTGCAACCACTGCTGGGCCTTGCCCCAGAGCTGGCGCTGCAGGCAGGCGCATCCGGCCAAGTACTGCAGATAGGGGTCATGGGGACGGCGCTGCTGGGCGGTTTCAATGCGGGCCAGCCAAGTGGCATCAAGCGCCCCCATGCTGTCTTCGAGCACACGCACCAGGCGCTCGGCCTGCAGGCTGGGCAGGCTGTTGTTGCCCGTTGTATAGCGCTCCCAAGCGGGCAGCAGCCATTCGCGCATCTGCTGCGGGTTGCCGCCCAGTTGCTGCAGCCGGCGCGCGGCATGGATGCCGACTTCGGGCAGGTTGCGCTCGTTCGCATCCAAGTTGCGCCAGGCCTGCATCAGCTGCTCGGGGTCATGGGCGTCGTTGATCAGCTCGGTCGCCAGGCCCTTGATGATGCTCTGCGCCGCCGCAGCTGAAAACGCACGGTGCTTGGCCAGCAGCCGGGCCGTATCCAGCGCAGTCAAGGCCTGGCGCAGTTGGCGCGCAGCCTTGAGCTTGAGGCGCAACGCCAGGGTGCGGCGTGCGGCGCCCTGGGGCAGGCGTGCCAGTTGTTCGATCGCGCCGTGGGCATTGTGGTCATCCAGCGCCCACTGCGCGGCGCGCAACTGGGTGCCTTCGGCCAGCTCGGGCAGGTTCTTGGCCTGGGGGGCGGTGGCTTCCTGCATCGCCAGTTCCCAGTGCTGGTCGCGCTGGGCCTGGTCCTGCAGCGCATGCGAGCTCTCGGCTGCCAGCACATGGCCCAGCACGCGCAGCGGCAAGCCGTTGGGGATGGCGGCGCCACTGTCCTGCAAGGCCTGCTCCTGCGCCAGGGCGGACAGCGCAGCCTTGCGGGCGCGCACAAAGCGGCCGGCCTGCAGCTGGGTCACGGCATCCAGCGCTGCGCCATGCATGGCGCGCTCTTTTTGCTGAATGCGCCAGCGCTTGGCCTGGCGCGGCAGCTCGAACATGGCGCTGACGCCGCGCAGTGCGCCGTAAACCAGCACAAACGCCAGCAGCAGCAGCACGACGACCATGTTCAGCGAGAAATCGATGCGGTAGGGCGGCCAGTGCAGGGTGACGCTGCCCTGGTTGCTGCCGGCAAACAGGGCGGCGGCCACGGCCACGGCAAACAGACCGATCAACCAAAGTGCGGCTCTCATGGCTTAGCGTCCTGCGGCCGCAGTGGCCAGTGCGGCCAGCGTGTCATTGGCGCGTGGCACTTCCACATCCTGCATGGCCTGCTGTAGTTGGTTAAGCTGCTGCGCGGCTTGCTGGCCACGGCGCGAGGAGATATCGAAATACTTGTGCACGGTATCGGCCGCAGCAGCCAGGTCATTGCGCGAGGCGTTCATCTGGCGGCCCAGCAATGCCATGCGTGCGTTCAGGATGCGCAGCTTGAGGTTCTCTCGCACAAAAAACGCTTGTGTGGGCGAGAGCAGTACCGCATCGGGGTAGTCGATGCGGCGCACGCGCACCAGGCTGCGGGCTTCTTCATGTACCACGCCCCAGGCGGTGCTCAGCGCAGACAGCCACCAGCTCGGGGTTGCACTGTCGTCTGCAGCAGCATTCGCACTGGCTGCTGCGCCAGAAGGTGCAGCCGATGCGTTGCCCCGGTTGCGGGCGGGCGCCGTGCGGCGGGCGTTTTTGTCGAGCACGTCGTTTTGCAGCGGCAGATCATCGATCTGGCGCAGCAGGTCATCCATGCGGGCCAGCAGGCCGGCGGTGTCCAGCGATTTGCTGGCGGAAATGCGGTCCAGATCACGGGCAATGGCGCGTTGCAGCGGGGCCAGGCGCGGCTGGGCCGACACGGTCACGCGCTGCTGTGCAATCTTGAGGGCGCTGACGAGCGGGTCGGGGCTGCCGCTCAACTGGCTTTGCTGCATCGCAAAGCGCACGGCGCTTTCGATGTCACCGACCATGGTGTCATCGCGGTTGCGCGACAGGCTTTGTACCAGCTCTTCCAGCTGGCCGCGCTGCAGGGCTACTTCGCCGACGCGTGCTTCCATCACCGACATGCGCGAGGCCGTGTCGCGCGATACATCTTCGGCCTGGCGGGCCAGGGTTCGGGCCTCTACTGCCTGGCTGCGCGAGTCAGCGCTTTGAAGGGCCAGCTGCTGCTGGATGTTGTTGAGGCGCTGCCATAGCATGGCTGCGCTGATGATCGCGATGGTGGCGGCAATGCCCAAGGTCACGGACGTCCAGACCCAGGCTTGCGGCATGCGGCTGCCGGCAGGGTGGACCTGGCTGGAAGCGGTGGCCGGGTGTGGGGGCGTGGGGTTCGGTGCTTGCTCTGGCAGCGTCATAGCGCAGATTCTAACGACGCCACCACGTCTTCCAGGGCAGGCCGGCACTGCAGAATGTGGACAAATCCTGCCGCGCGGGTCGCCTGGGCGATGCGTGCATGGGTGCTGAGCGCCCGGGCAGGCGCCAATGCGCTGGCACTGAATGTGTTGCTTAAATGCATCACCGCCTCGGAGCTGCTGAACAGCCAGATGCTGCCATCCGCCAGCGCTTGCTCTGCCAATGCCAGTTGCGCTGGCGTCCAGGCGGGCGCGCGGCGCTCGTACACACCGACAAAATCCACGCCCACACCGGCCGCTTGCAACTGGCGGGCCAGCCATTCGCGGCCCGAGCCGGTCACCAGCTGGTCAATCGCACTGCCGGCACTGGCGCCGCGCACCACCAGCACGCGCTGGCCCGATGCTGCCATGGCGGCGGCCTGCGGGCCGACCTCGGTCCACAGCGATTCAGAGTCGAACTGCGGTGCATCGGTGGCGGGCTGGTCGATCAAATCGCTGGGCACACCCAGTGCCTGGGCAGCCCGCGCGGTGCCGGGGCCGGGGCACCACAGCCGGGTGTGGGGCGCCTCGCGTGCTTGCTGGGCCAACGCCTGCACCAGAGCCGGGTCCAGAAAAAAGCGTGCCGCATTGGTGCTGACCAGCATCAGCGCACCATAGCGCTGCCAGTGCTGGCGCGCCTGCATGCTGGCTGCTTGATGAGCGGGGCTGTCGGCAGCGGCGATCTCGATCAGCGGCAGGGCATCGGCCCGCAGGCCCCGCTGGCGCAACTGGGCCACCCAGTCGTCCGCTTCGGGCTGGGGGCGGGTGATGATGATGCGGTGCGGAGGCTGGGCCATGGCAGTGCTGGCGGGCAGATCAGCGGCGTACCTGGGCGCCCGCTTGCTGCAGCAGCGCTGCCACCTGCTGGCCCAGCGCATCGCCGCTGGCCAGGTCGGTGACGGCCGCGCTGGCCTGAGCAGATACCAGGGGGGCGTTGGGATTGGCTTCGTCGCCCCAGGCGGCGCGCAGCCAGAGCTGGCCGTCCTTCCATTCGCCATGGGTTGCCAGCGGCATGGAGCAGCTGCCGCCCATGCAGCGGCTGACGGCCCGCTCGGCCGTCACCGTCTGCCAGGTGCGCTGATCGGCCAGGCCGGCAAACAGGTCCAGCAGGTCCTGGCGGTCGCTGCGCACTTCAATGCCCAGTGCGCCCTGGCCGGCAGCGGGCAGCATGGTGTCGGTGTCGAAGGCATGGCGGATGCGTGCATCCAGCGCCAGGCGCTTGAGGCCCGCAGCGGCCAGCACGATGCCGTCGTACTGGCCTTCGTCCAGCTTGCGCAAGCGGGTGTTGACATTGCCGCGCAGCGGTTGGATATCGAGGTCGGGCCGCAAGGCACGCAGAAGCACCTGGCGGCGCAGGCTGGAAGTGCCGACCACGGCGCCCTGGGGCAGATCCTGCAGGCTGGCGTAGTGGTTGGAGACCCAGGCATCGCGCGGGTCTTCGCGTTCGAACACGGCCGCCAGCGCAAAACCCGGTGGCAGCTCCATCGGCACATCCTTGAGCGAATGTACAGCCAGGTCGGCACGGCCGGTTTCCAGCGCGGTTTCCAGCTCTTTGACGAACAGGCCCTTGCCGCCCACCTTGGACAGGGTGCGGTCCAGAATCTGGTCGCCCAAGGTGGTCATTCCCAGCAGGCTCACCTGGTGGCCCAGGCGCTGCAGGATATGTTGCACATGTTCAGCCTGCCACAGGGCAAGCTGGCTTTCGCGCGTGGCGATGGTCAGGGACAAGGAGCTCATGGGATGGGGCGCCACGCCAGGCCCGGTCTCCTCTTTATCGGCGGCCGGACACCTTACGTGGTCAACAAGCGGTTCACAACAGGCGGCTGATGCTAGCATGTGCAGCGCCGCTCTTTGGCGCAGTGCGACTTTGGGCGGCGTGGATCTTTCAGCACCTTTGCTTCTTCGCCCATGACCACTGCCAGCAAAAAAGACACCTCTGCAGTCGCCAAGCCCCCGGCGCGCAAAACCAAGGCGAGCAGCGCTGCCGCCACCCAGGCCGTGACGCGCCGTGCGGACAAGGACCAGCCCTTGATGGATGACATCCGGCTTCTGGGCCGGATTCTGGGCGATGTGATTCGCGAGCAGGAGGGCCAGGCCGCCTTTGACCTGATCGAGCAGGTGCGCCAGCTGTCGGTCGCCTACCGCCGCAATGACGACCAGGACGCAGAGAAATCGCTCAAGTCCTTGCTCAAGGGCCTGTCGGGCGACCAGACGGTCAGCGTGATCCGCGCCTTCACCTATTTCTCGCACCTGGCCAACCTGGCCGAAGACCGCCACCATATCCGCCGCCGCGAGATCCATGAGCGCGCTGGCAACACGCAAGAGGGCAGCATCGAGGTGGCCCTGGCGCGTCTGCGCTGGGCCGGCATCCCCGTCAAGGCGGTGTCGCAAACCCTGGCGCACAGCCTGATCTCGCCGGTGCTCACCGCCCACCCGACCGAGGTGCAGCGCAAGAGCATTCTGGATGCCGAGCGTGCGATTGCGGCCTTGCTGGTGGCGCGCGACGATATCGCCCAGCGCTCCCAGCTGTTCAACAGCAGCAAGGACACCTTGACCCCGCGCCAGCTGGCGGACAACGAGCTGCAGCTGAGCGCCCAGGTCACCCAGCTGTGGCAGACGCGCCTGCTGCGCTACTCCAAGCTGACGGTCGAGGACGAGATCGACAATGCGCTGAGCTACTACCAGGCCACCTTCCTGACCGAGATTCCCAAGCTCTATGCCGCGCTGGAGCGCGAGCTGGGCGAGCGCGACCTGGCCACCTTCTTGCGCATGGGCCAGTGGATTGGTGGTGACCGCGATGGCAACCCCAATGTCACCGCCAAGAGCCTGCAGGAAGCCTTGCGCCGCCAGTCCGACCTGGTGCTGCGCCACTACCTGACCGAGGTGCACTACCTGGGCGGCGAGCTGTCGATGTCCCAGCGCCTGGCTGGCAATACCGCTGCCTTGCAGGCGCTGGCCGCGCGCTCACCCGATACCAGCCAGCACCGCGAGGACGAGCCCTATCGCCGCGCGCTGATTGGCGTTTATGCGCGCCTGGCCGCGACCTTGAAGAACCTGAGCGGTGGTGAAGCCGCCCGCCATGCGGTGGCGCCGCAAAACCCCTACGCGACGAGCGAGGAGTTTCTGGCCGACCTGCGCGTCATCGAAGACTCCCTGCGCGACCACCATGGCCGCGCGCTGGCCGAGCAGCGCCTGTCGCCGCTGATCCGTGCGGTGCAGGTGTTTGGCTTCCACCTGGCCACGGTTGACCTGCGCCAAAGCTCGGACCAGCACGAGGCGGTGATCGCCGAACTGCTGGCCACTGCGGGCCTGCAGGCCGACTACAGCCAGCTGAACGAGGCCGCCAAGCGCGAGCTGCTGCTGCAGTTGCTCAGCGATGCCCGCCCGTTGCGCGTGGTGGGTGCCAGCTACAGCGAGCGCTGCCAGAGCGAGATGGCGATTTTCGAGCGGGCGCGCCTGTCGGTGCAGCTCTACGGCCAGGATGCCATCCGCCACTACATCATCAGCCACACCGAATCGGTCAGCGACCTGCTGGAAGTGCTGCTGCTGCAAAAGGAAGTGGGCCTGCTGAGCGGTCGCATCAACGATGGCCAATCGCGCGCAACCCTGATCGTGAGTCCGCTGTTCGAGACCATCGATGACCTGCGCCATGCGGCCACCATCATGCGCGAGTACTATGCACTGCCCCATATCGCCGCGCTGATCCAGCGCAGCGGCGCCGAGCAGGACATCATGCTGGGCTACAGCGACAGCAACAAGGATGGTGGCATCTTCACCAGCAACTGGGAGCTGTACCAGGCCGAGCTGGCGCTGGTGGCGCTGTTTGACGAGCTGAGCCAACCCAACCCCGTGCAGCTGCGCCTGTTCCATGGCCGGGGCGGTACCGTGGGGCGTGGCGGCGGCCCCAGCTACCAGGCGATCCTGGCTCAGCCGCCGGGCACCGTGCGTGGTCAAATCCGCCTGACCGAGCAGGGCGAGGTGATTGCCTCCAAGTACGCCAACCCCGAGATCGGCCGGCGCAACCTGGAGACTCTGGTTGCCGCCACCTTGGAAGCCACCTTGCTGCAGCCCACCAAGCCCGCCAGCCAGGCATTTCTGGATGCGGCAGCAGACCTGTCGGCCGCCAGCATGGCCGCCTACCGCGATCTGGTCTACGGCACCAAGGGCTTTGAGGGCTATTTCTTCAGCTCCACCCCGATCCGCGAGATTGCCGAGCTCAATATCGGCTCGCGCCCCGCATCGCGCAAGGCCAGCCAGCGCATCGAGGATTTGCGCGCCATCCCCTGGGGCTTCAGCTGGGGCCAGTGCCGCCTGACTCTGCCGGGCTGGTATGGCTTTGGCTCGGCCGTGCAGGCCTTTGTCAGCCAAGAGGGGAAAACCGCCAAGTTGCAGTGGGCCTTGCTGCAGAAGATGTACCGCCAGTGGCCGTTTTTCCGCACCCTGCTGTCCAATATGGACATGGTGCTGGCCAAGAGCGATATGGCGCTGGCGCTGCGCTACAGCGAGCTGGTGGCAGACACGCGCTTGCGCAAGCGCGTGTTCCAGGCCATCGAGGCCGAATGGAAGAGCACCGCCGAAGCGCTGGCCTTGATCACCGGTGAGGCCAACCGCCTGGCCAACAATCCGGCGCTGGAGCGCTCGATCCGTCACCGCTTCCCCTACATCGATCCTTTGCACCATCTACAGGTCGAGCTGATCCGCCGCTGGCGCAATGGCGAGGACAATGAGCGGGTGAAGACCGGTATCCATATCTCCATCAACGGCATTGCCGCTGCGCTGCGCAATACCGGCTGATGTGATCTGTATGTGGGCTGGGCTCCCTGCCATGGGCAAGGACCTGCCCCAGCGATGAGGCCCTGGCGCCAAGCCGGGGCCTTTGTTATTTTTACGGGGCAGCTGGCTTGTCTGCCTTTGCAGAACGCTGACCAAAAAGAAGGAATTGTGATGAATGCCTATGTTTACCTGGGCGGCGCCATTGCGCTGGAAGTGATGGCCACTACGGCCATGAAGTCCTCCGAAGGCTTTACCCGCCTGGTGCCCAGCCTGATCTGCGGCATTGGCTATGTGCTGTCGTTCTACCTGCTGGCGCAGACCTTGAAGACCGTGCCCACCGGCATTGCCTATGCGATCTGGTCGGGCGTGGGCATTGTGGCGATCTCGCTGATCGCCTGGGCCTTGCACGGGCAAAAGCTGGATGCCGGGGCCATGGCGGGCATGGGGCTGATCATTGCCGGGGTGCTGGTGATCAATCTGTTTTCTAAGTCGGCAGGGCATTGATGCTTGTTGTCCACAGATGCGCTGACCGCAGCTATTGACACAGAAACTTCATTAGCGATTTCTAAAATAAATCTTAGAATGCTTGGTTTTGTATCGATAGCACTGAAGGGGTACCGGCATGGGGTGGATGGCAAAAATAAGCGTGGCCAGTCTGGTCAGCTGCGGCGCGATGGCGGGATTGGCTGCTGCGGCGGGTTCGCCGGGCCAGACCGATCAGGTCTTCAAGGTGCCGGTGCTGGAGCAGCCAGCGGGCGTGCCGCAGGAGTTTGTGCGTACCAAGAGCATGGAGGCCGGTCTGGCCATCCAGCCCGTCGCGATTGACCTGGGTGAGTGGGCAGGCCTGAAGTCCACCCCTGAGTTACCTGTGCGGATCATGGGTGCCTCGCGCACCGTGCCGCAAGCCCAGTCGGCCACGCAGACGGCGCAGCTGCTGCAATGGCGCACATCGGCCAACGGCGGCACCGTGGCGGCCTTGAGTGTGCGCTCTGGCGGCGCCCAGGGCTTGCGCCTGGGCCTAGTGGTGGATCAGTTGCCTGGCAGTGCCATGCTGCGCCTCTATACCGACCACCAGCCTGCTGCGGTGTTCGAGATTTCCGGCCAGCGCGTCATGCAAATCCTGCAGGCCAACCTGGATGCCGGCGATAAAAGTGAAGCGGGCCGCACCTGGTGGACGCCGAGCAGCTCCGGCGAGCAGGTGACCCTGGAGATCGAACTGCCCCCAGGCACCAAGCCAGCGCAGCTCAAGGTGTCGCTGCCGCAGGTCATGCACATCTACGAGAGCCTGTCGCTGCCGCTGGGCACGGAGGAGACGGATGCGACTCAAGAGGATGCCAAGTCCCTGCCACTGGGCAATCCGGTAGATTGCCACCTGGATGTCAACTGCTATCCCCAGCTGCAGCTGGAGCGCAAGGGCGTGGCCCGCATGGCCTATGTGACCGAGCGCCTGGCCGATGGCAGCTACTACTACGGCCTGTGCACCGGCAGCCTGCTCAATGACGCCCAGAGCTCGAGAACGCCATATTTCCTGACAGCCGCGCACTGCATGTCCACCCAGACCCTGGCCTCGGCGCTGGAGACTGACTGGTTCTATACCTCCACCCGCTGCTCCAGCAACAGCCTCTCCCCGAGCAGTGTGAACCTGCGCAATGGGGCCCAGCTGCTCTACAGCAGCGCCAACCCGGATGTCACCTTGCTCAAGCTCCATGACACACCGCCGGCTGGCGCCGTGTTCCTGGGCTGGGACAGCAGCATCGTGCCGAACAACACGCCTGTGGTCGGTGTGCACCACCCCGATGGCGGCTTGCAGAAAATCAGCATGGGTGTGATGTCGTCGCGCTTTGACTGCCACCTGGATGGCAAAAGTGTGTTCTGCACCTCTGCGCCCAATTCTGGCAACTACTACTATGTGCCCTGGTCCATGGGCCTGACCCAGCAGGGCAGCAGCGGCTCGCCGCTGTTCAACAACGGCGCCGTGACCGGTGTCTTGACCGGGGCCTCGGAGGCCAGCTGCCGTGCCAATGGTGCCGGTGCCTACAGCTTCTACCCCAGTCTGAACAGCGTGATGCCTGCCTTGCGCAAGTGGCTGGTGGATGCGGGTGCAGATGCGACCACCCCTCCCGCCTCAGGCCGCATTCCGGTTTACCGCTTCTACAACACGCAAAATGGCACGCACTTCTTCACTGCCAACGCGCAGGAGCGTGACGCCTTGATCCAAGGTGCCCCGAGCTTCCAGTATGAAAATATTGGCTTCTATGCGTCCACGCAGACGGCTGCAGCGCCACAGGCCGTCTACCGCTTCTACAACACCCTCTCGGGCTCGCACTTCTATACCATCAACGCCGACGAGCGGGCGTTTGTGATCGCGAACTATCCGCAGTTCAATGCGGAAGGAGAGGCCTGGTATGCGCGCCAGGCTGCGGGAGAGGGATCGGTGCCCATGTACCGTTTCAACAATACCCTCACCGGAGCGCACTTCTACACCACCAATAGCGCAGAGCGTGATTTTGTGGAGCGGACTTATCCTCAGTTCAGGTTCGAGGGCGTGGCCTACTACGTCTGGGGCAGCCAGTAAGGCCACCCCATTCAGGTCTGACCGCCGGCTGGAGGGTGGTCAGGCCCGGGAATCAGCAGCGGCTCATCAGCCTCGTTCGACGGGGCGCGATGGGTCGCTGCACCATTCGCTCCAGCTACCGGCGAACAGCGCCGTCGGTGCGTAACCGGCAATCTCCATCGCTATCAAATTGGGCAACGCGCTGACCCCGCTGCCGCACTGGTGCACCACGGTCTGCGGGTCGTGCCCGGCCAGCAGTGCATCAAACTCGGCACGCAGCTCTGCGGCGGGCTTGAAATGGCCATCTGCACCAATATTGCTGGTAAAAGGCCGGTTCAGTGCTCCAGGAATGTGGCCGGCCACCGGGTCCAGCGGCTCGACCTCGCCACGGTAGCGCGCAGGCGCACGTGCATCGATGATGGTTTGCGGCGTACACAGGGCCTGCTGCACCTGTGCGGCGGTCTTGAGCGTGCGCAGCGCCGGACGCAGCTCGAAGTTGCTCTGGAAATGGCTGGCAGGCTCGCCGGCCTCTACCGCACCACCCGCCGCCTGCCAGGCCTGCAAGCCGCCGTCGAGCACAGCCACGGCATCATGGCCGGCCCATTTGAGCATCCACCACAGGCGGCCGGCATAGTTCACGCCATTGCGGTCATACACGACGGCCTGCATGTCATTGCGAAAGCCCACTTGCGACAGCCACACCGCAAAGCGCTCCCGGCTGGGCAGCGGATGGCGGCCGCCGGAGGCTGGCGGGCCCAGGTCGGTGGCCGCGATGCTTTGGCCGTGGCTCAGGGCGCCATGCGGGGCACTCAGGTCCTTGTCGAGATTGGCGTAGACGGCGCCCGCAATATGGGCCTGGGCAAACTGCTCGGCGCCAGCGGTTGGCTTGGTCAGGTCAAAGCTGCAGTCAAACACCATCACCTGCTGCGGGCTGGACTGCTGCAGCGCCTGCAACTGGGTGACCGTGATCAGGGTGGTGTAGGCAGTGGTAAGGGGTGGGGTGGCCATGGCGGAGCTCCAGGAAGAATCTTGCAAACATTATGTGGCAGTGCCGCGCCCGCTGCAGCCAACCCGGGTGGCATCACCATGCCGCAGGCCGTCTGCCTGGATCAGCGCTTGCGCAGTACCGTCGCGACGATGCCGCTGCCGACGATCAAGGCCATGCCCATCCAGCCGATGGCTGGAATCTGGTCGCCAAAGACCACGATGCTGAACAGGCCCGCAAACACAATGCCCGAGTACTGCAGGTTGGCGACGACCAGGGTGGCGCGGCGCGTGGTGGCCGAGCCGTAGGCGCGTGTCATCGCCAGCTGGGCACCGGCGGCCAGAATGCCCACGGGGATCAGCCACAGCGAGGGCCAGCCGGGGAAGCTGGAGGTGCCGACAAACAGGGTGGCCAGGCCGCCGGCGATGGCCGAACCCACGGCAAAGTAGAACACCACGCGCTGCTCGGGCTCGCCCATGCGCGACAAGGCCACCACCTGCATATAGGCAAAGGCCGAGATCAGGCCGGACATCAGCCCCACCAGGCCGGCAAACATCTGGTCTGCCTCGATATTGGGGCGCAGCATCAGAATGACGCCGCAAAAGCCACTGATCACCGTCAGCACCAGCGGAATATTCAGCGCGGGCTGGTCGCCCTCGCCCTTGGGGCGCCAGGTGAGCAGGGCGCTGCCCACGACAAAGGCTGCCACCCATAGGCTGCTCATGTAGTTCAAGGTCATCGCGGTGGCCAGCGGCAGCTTGCCGATCGCATAGAACCACATGCCCATCGATGTAACGCCGATGCAGCTGCGCCAGGCATGCATCTTGGGGTAGCGGGTGGTCAGGGAGATATTCTGGCGCCGGGTGAGCCACCAGATCAATGCCATGCTGATGAGACCCCGGTAGAACACGATCTCGGCCGCGTTGAAATACACAGAGGCGAACTTGATGCACACGCCCATGAGTGCAAACATGAACGCAGCGGCCACCATCCAAAGGGCTTGCATGGGAAATTTCTAAATAAAATAGCTGCTATCGCAAAGCGCTAGCAGCTATATGGGTCTAGACCGGTCTAAATAGTTGGGAGTGCCTGGCTGTGGCAGATCACTTGTCTGGAACAGCGGCCTGCATCATACCCCGATACCACTCGTGGAAGTGCTGCATGCCGTCCTCCATAGGACTCTGGTAGGGGCCGACTTCGTTGTCGCCCCGCTCATACAAGGCCTTGCGGCCGGCATCCATGCGCTCGCCAATCTCGTCATCCTCGATGGCGGTTTCCATGTAGGCGGCGCGCTGGGCCTGCACAAACTCAGGCTCGAAAGCACTGATTTCCTCAGGGTAGTAGAACTCCACCACATTCAGGGTTCGGTCCACGCTCAGCGGGTGCAGGGTCGAGACCGTCAGCACATGCGGGTACCACTCCACCATGATGTGCGGGTAGTAGGTCAGCCAGATCGCGCCGTGCTCGGGCATCTTGCCCTGGCGGAAGTTGAGCAGCACCTCGTGCCAGGTCTTGTAGATGTCCGAGCCGGGCTTGGCAAAGCTGGGGGCCACCCCCACCGTCTGCACCGAGTACTCCTTGGCAAACTCCCACTTCAGATCGTCACAGGTGACGAAATTACCCAGTCCGGGGTGGAAGGGGCCGACGTGGTAGTCTTCCAGATAGACCTCAATGAAGGTCTTCCAGTTGTAGTTGCACTCGTGCATTTCGACATGGTTGAGCACAAAGCCGTCAAAGCTCAAGGCTGCTGCCGGGCCCATATTGGCCAGGTCGGCCTGGATATTGCGACCGTTGTCTTCGAACAGCAGGCCATTCCATTCCTGCAACTTGTAGTTGTTCAGGTCGAGGCAGGGGTCCTGCGCAAAATGCGGCGCGCCCAGCAGCTCGCCGCTGGGGCTGTAGGTCCAGCGGTGCAGTGGGCAGACGATGTTGCCGCCAGCGCTGCCTTTTTGCTGGTGGTTCAGCGAGCCTCGGCCCTTGAGCATCACCGCCTGGCGGTGGCGGCAGACGTTGGAGATCAGCTCGGCCTGGCCTGCGGCATTGCGCACCAGGGCACGCCCTTCCTTCTCATGGGGCAGGGCGTAGTAGTCGCCAATCTCGGGAATCGCCAGCTGGTGGCCCACGTACTTGGGGCCGTTCTGGAAGATGGTTTGCATCTCGCGCTCAAACAGCGCTTGATCAAAGTAGCTTGAAACTGGAAGTTGGCTTGCGGCCTGCTGCAGTTGAAGACTTAAATCAGACATGGGTGACCTGACCTAAAGACTCCCCACAGGGAGGGTGCGCGTGCGCACGCGGAGAAAAAAATAAAACCGGCAGCAACAACAAAGGATGGCCGGTTTCGCGAAAAATGGGATTATACCCAGTGGGGTTATTCCCGTTCCGTCCATGCGTGAATTGTCATAAATGACATGGCTTGTCACTGGTTGACGGTGGCATCGACAGTCTGCCAATATTATCAAATTGATAGCTGCAGCCGCTTATTTCACCATAGATCGCCAGGATTTTTTGTGGGAATTGGCCCCGGCCTGCAGCCTCCGCCAGCACCTGCGGTCGCCGCTGTGTTCGCGGTCGCTTCCCATGCGCCTAAAATCGAGCCTTTACATCCATGCACCCGGGCACCCTGTCTGCCCCCTTTGCCCATGCCCAAGGCCACTGCTTCCAAGATGTCTGCTACGCCAGACCTGCCCGAACCCGATAACTACGAAAGCGCGCTGCAGGAGCTCGAAGGTCTGGTCGCGCGCATCGAGTCCGGTCAGCTGCCTTTGGGGGACATGCTGGCCGCTTACCAGCGCGGCGCGGTGCTGCTGGCGTTCTGCCGGGGCAAGCTTGAGGCGGTGCAGGACCAGATCAAAGTACTGGATGAGGGCCAGCTCAAGCCCTGGACCAGCGAGGAATAAGTTCTAACAATGACTTCAGCGCACGATAATTTTGCACTCTGGTGCAGCCAGGAACTCGCCCGCGTCGAAGACGCCCTCACGCTGTGGATAGCTGCCGATGCACCCGCCAACCTGGGCGAGCCCATGCGCTACGCCGTGCTCGATGGCGGCAAGCGCCTGCGCCCCTTGCTGGTGCTGGCAGCCGCCCAGGCCGTAGGCCAGCTGGATGCTGCCCAGGCAGAGGCCGCCTTGCGCGCCGGCTGCGCGGTGGAGCTGATCCATGCCTATTCGCTGGTGCATGACGACATGCCCTGCATGGACAACGATGTGCTGCGCCGTGGCAAGCCCACGGTCCATGTGCAGTTTGGCCAGGCCCAGGCGCTGCTGGCGGGCGATGCGCTGCAGGCGCTGGCTTTCGAGATCCTGGTGCCCGAGGGCAGTGCCATCTCCGATGGCGTGCAGGCGCGCCTGTGCCGCCAACTGGCCTGGGCTGCGGGCTACAACGGCATGGCCGGTGGCCAGGCCATCGACCTGGCCAGCGTCGGCAAGCAGCTGACGCGCGACCAGCTCCAGCAGATGCACAAGCTCAAGACCGGTGCGCTGTTGCAAGCCAGCGTCGAGATGGGCGCCACCTGTGCCGGCATCCAGGGCGCAGCGCTGGCGGCACTGAAGCAATACGGCGCGGCCCTGGGGCTGGCTTTCCAGGTGATCGACGATGTGCTCGATGTGGTGGCCGACTCTGCCACCCTGGGCAAGACGGCCGGCAAGGACGCCGACAACGACAAGCCCACCTATGTATCGCTGATGGGCCTGCAGCCCGCGCGCGACTACGCCCATGAGCTGCTGGCCGAGGCCCAGCAGGCGCTGGCGGGCAGCGGTTTGCCGCAGACGGCGGCGCTGGCTGCACTGGCCGACATGGTAGTGCGCCGCAGCCATTGAGTAGGCCAAATGCGCCTTGTGACGGCTTAACCGGGCTCAAGGCGCTAACATAGCCCCTTGCCATTCCAGTAAAAAAACTGCGCGGATGCTTCCGAGGTATGCGTAGCAAGTGACCAAACCATAGTATGTCCACGAAGACCTTTCCCCTGCTAGCCACCGTCAACGACCCGGCGGATCTGCGCAAGATGTCGCGCGCCGAGCTCAAGACCCTGGCGCGTGAGCTGCGGGAATTTGTGCTCGAGAGCGTGTCCAAGACCGGCGGGCACCTGAGCTCCAACCTGGGCACGGTGGAGCTGACGATCGCATTGCACGCCGTCTACGACACACCCCACGACCGCTTTGTCTGGGATGTGGGCCACCAGACCTACCCGCACAAGATTCTGACCGGCCGCCGCGACCGCATGCAGGGCCTGCGCCAGTGGGGCGGCATCTCGGGCTTTCCGCTGCGCAGCGAGAGCGAATACGACGCGTTCGGCACCGCCCACTCGTCGACCAGCATCTCGGCCGCGCTGGGCATGGCCGAGGCCTTCAAGATCAAGGGCAGCGACCACCAGGCCGTGGCCATCATTGGCGATGGCGCCATGACCGCCGGCATGGCCTTCGAAGCACTGAACAATGCAGGTGTCAGCGATGCCAACCTGCTGGTGATCCTGAACGACAACGACATGAGCATCAGCCCGCCGGTGGGCGCGCTCAACCGCTACCTGGCGCAGCTGATGAGCGGCCAGTTCTATGCCAAGGCGCGTGGCGTGGGCAAGAGCGTGCTCAAGCAGGTGCCGCCGCTGCTGGAGTTGGCCAAGCGCCTGGAGCAGCAGGCCAAGGGCATGGTGGTGCCTGCCACCTTGTTCGAGAACTTCGGCTTCAACTACATCGGTCCCATCGATGGCCATGACCTCGATTCGCTGATCCCTACCCTGGAGAACATCCGCCAGCTCAAGGGCCCGCAGTTTCTGCATGTGGTCACCAAAAAAGGCCAGGGCTACAAGCTGGCCGAGGCCGATCCCGTTGCCTACCATGGCCCAGGCAAGTTCGACCCGGCCATTGGCCTCGTCAAGCCCGCCACGCCTCCCAAGCCGACCTTCACCCAGGTGTTTGGCCACTGGCTGTGTGACATGGCGGCGCAGGACGAGCGCCTGGTCGCGATCACCCCGGCGATGCGCGAAGGCTCGGGCATGGTCGAGTTTGAAAAGCGCTTTCCCAAGCGCTACTTCGATGTCGGCATCGCCGAGCAGCACAGCGTCACGTTCGCCGCCGGCCTGGCCTGCGAAGGGCTCAAGCCCGTGGTCGCCATCTACTCGACCTTCCTGCAGCGCGGCTATGACCAGCTGATCCACGATGTGGCATTGCAAAACCTGCCCGTGGTGTTTGCACTGGACCGCGCCGGCCTGGTAGGTGCCGATGGCGCCACCCATGCCGGCAATTACGACATCGCCTTTACCCGCGCCATCCCCAATATGAGCGTGGCCTGCCCGGCCGATGAGCGCGAATGCCGCCAGCTGCTAAGCACGGCCTTTGCACAGAACCACCCGGTGACCGTGCGCTACCCACGTGGTGCCGGTGCCGGTGTGGCCCCGCTCGAATCGCTGGAAGGCCTGCCCTTTGGCAAGGGCGAGATCCGCCGCCAGGCCCAGCCTGCTGTGGCCGGACGCCCGCGCATCGCCATCCTGGCCTTTGGCAGCTTGCTCTACCCGGCCTTGCAGGCGGGCGAGGCCCTGAACGCCTGCGTGGTAAACATGCGCTGGGCCAAGCCGCTTGACACCGAACTGCTGCAGCAAGTGGCGCAAAGCCATGAGGCCCTGGTCACCGTGGAGGACGGCTGCCTGATGGGTGGCGCTGGCAGTGCGGTGCTCGAAGCGCTGCAGGAACTGCATATCGATGTGCCCGTGCTGCAACTGGGCCTGCCCGATGTTTTCATCGAGCATGGCGACCCGGCCAAGCTGATGGCCATGCAGGGCCTCGATGCCGCGGGTATCGAGCGCAGCATTCGCGAGCGCTTTGCGCTGCCTGAGGCGGCAGCCGGCCAGAGCGCTGCGGCCTGATCCACGGCCAGGTCTGCGCCTGGTGCCCGCCGACAAGCCCGGTCCTTTGCGTACCGGGCTTTTTGTTGCCTGCGACGGCGCTGCACTGAGGCCGCTGCGGGCGAGGCATGGGCTGTGGCGCAATGCGAACAAAATCCTTGGTCCTACGCTGGGGAAAACCCGCTGAAGTCACTTCTGCAACCATTTCTACAATTTGCAAAGCTAAAAGCGGCATGCGCCTATGGCAGGATAGCTACCTTTACTTTCTACAAATAATTGGAGACATACATGGATCGTCGTTCGCTTATCAAAAATGCCGGTATCGCTGGCGTTCTGGCCGCAGGCGTAGCGCCGGCGGTGCATGCGCAGGCAGCAGTGCGCTGGCGCCTGGCCTCGAGCTTCCCCAAGTCGCTCGACACCATCTTCGGCTCCGCTGAAAAGCTGTCCTCGGCCGTCAAGGCCATGTCGGGCGGCAAGTTTGAAATCTCGGTCCACCCCGCAGGCGAGCTGATGCCCGCGTTCGGCGTGGTCGATGCGCTGCAGGGCGACACCATCGACATGGCCCAGACGGCGGCCTACTACTTCACCGGCAAGGACCCGATCTTCGCATTCAGCTGCGCCGTGCCCTTTGGCCTGACCACCCTGCAGATGGCGGGCTGGAAGGACCACGGCAATGGCCGCAAGCTGCTCGACGCGTTCTTTGAAAAGTACAACTTCAAGACCGCATCGGCCGGTAACACCACCACCCAGATGGGCGGCTGGTACCGCAAGGAAATCAAGACCGTGGCCGACTTGAAGGGCCTGAAGATGCGCATGGGCGGCGGCGTGTTCGGTGAGGCCATGGCCAAGCTGGGCGTGGTGGCGCAGAACATGCCTGCTGGTGACGTGTACCAGGCGCTGGAAAAGGGCACCCTGGATGCCGTTGAATTCGTTGGCCCCTACGACGATGAAAAGCTGGGCTTCAACAAGGTGGCGCCGTTCTACTACTACCCCGGTTGGTGGGAAGGCTCGGCCGATCTGGAGTTCTTCATCAACATCAAAAAGTACAACGCACTGTCGCCCGAGAACAAGGCCATTCTGGACGCCGCTACCCGCGTGGCAGCAGCCGACATGACCGCCAAGTACCAGGTGCTCAACCCCATCGCGCTGAAGAACTTGGTGGCCAACAAGACCCAGCTCAAGCCGTTCTCCAAGGAGCTGATGGACGCCGGCTTCAAGGCTTCGATGGAAACCTTTGCCGAGCACGAAGCCAAGTCGCCCGAGTTCAAGAAGATCCACCAGGACATGCGCGCCTTCCAGAAGGACCAGATCCTGTGGAACCGCTTCTCCGAGTACCCGTTCAACCAGTACATGGCCCAGGTCAAACTGCCCTGATCGGGAGGATGCGCCAGGCCATTGGGGCTTGGTCGCAGCAGCCAAGAGCCGCAGCTTGCTGCGGCTTTTTTGCGTCTATGGGGCCCGGGCATGTGCTGGTGCTCTGGTGGCGCCTACGGAGGGTTCCCCGGGGATCAGGCAACCATCGCGCAAGAGAGGCTGTGCTGGCTGCAGACAGTCATAAAAAAACCCTGGCAAGCCAGGGTTCGGGAGTGATGGGCTGGGAGCCTTTTATTTGCTTTCTGCGGCGGGGGCGGTGCCCAGCGAATCTTGCAGGGCCTTGGCTGGGTCATCCGAGCCATAGCCTTCGGCAGCGGGTGCGGGCGTGGTGCCTGCGGCGCCAGCGTCGGCTGGGGAATCGGGGGTTGCAAACGGGTTGTCTGCGCCATAGCCGCCGTCGTGGTCGCCCAGCTGGTTCATCATCTGCTCGTCGATCTTCTGCATATCGACGACCACCGGTTTGTCCAGCGCGCCGGTCACGATGCCGGGGAAGGCAATCAGCACACCGACCATGACCAGCTGGATCAGCACAAACGGCACGGCCCCCTTGTAGATCTGCATGGTGGTCACCGGCTCGATGACCTTGTGCGTGACCCGGTCCACATACTGCTTGTCAGGCGCGACGGATCGCAGGAAGAACAGTGCAAAGCCGAACGGCGGGTGCATGAACGAGGTCTGCATATTGACCGCCAGCAGCACACCGAACCAGATCAGGTCGATGCCCATCTTCTCGGCGACCGGACCCAGCAGCGGCACGACGATGAAGGACAGTTCAAAGTAGTCCAGGAAGAAGGCGAGGAAGAAGATCATGATGTTGACCACGATCAGGAAGCCGGTCTGGCCGCCTGGCAGGCTGGTCAGCAGGTGCTCCACCCACTTGGGGCCGTCAGCGGCCTGGAACACCAGGCTGAAGGTGGTCGCGCCAATCATGATGAACATCACAAAGCTGGCGAGCTTGGTGGTCGAGCCCAGTGCCTGCTTGAGCAGGTTCATGTTCAGGCGCTTGCGGGCAAAGCCCATGATCAGTGCAGCCATCGCACCCATCGCGCCGCCTTCGGTAGGGGTGGCGATGCCCAGGAAGATGGTGCCCAGCACCAGGAAGATCAGCAGCAGCGGTGGAATCAGCACAAAGGTCACGCGCTCGGCCAGCTTGGACAGCAGGCCCAGCTTGAAGATGCGGTTGATCGACGCGATCACAAAGGCGATAAAGGTGCCGCCGCACATGGCGGTAACGATCTTTTCGTCGGTGGCCACATCGGTGACCAGTCGGCCTTCCCACCAGGTGTGGATGTCGGTCATATGGTTGGCCAGGAAGATGGCCACAATGGTCGACAGGCCCATCACCACGATCAGCGAGGTGTAGCCGGCGTTGCCATTGGCTTCGCGGTAGATACGGGCTTCAACGGGCAGTGCAGGCACCAGCTTGGGCTTGAAGATGGCCAGGAACGCCACCCACAGCACATACAGACCCATCAGCATGAAGCCGGGGATAAAGGCGCCCTTGTACATGTCGCCCACGCTCTTGCCCAGCTGGTCGGCCATCAGGATCAGCACCAGCGATGGTGGAATGATCTGGGCCAGGGTGCCTGAGGCGGCAATCACGCCCGAGGCCAGGCGCCGGTCATAGCCGTAGCGCAGCATGATGGGCAGCGAGATCAGGCCCATCGAGATAACCGATGCGGCCACCACGCCTGTGGTGGCGGCCAGCAGTGCGCCGACAAAGATCACGGCCAGCGCCAGACCGCCACGGATCGGGCCAAAGACCTGGCCCACCGTGTCGAGCAAGTCCTCGGCCATGCCGCTGCGCTCCAGTATCAAACCCATCAAGGTGAAGAAGGGCACGGCCAGCAAGGTGTCGTTGGCCATGATGCCGATCAGGCGTTGGGGCAGCCAGGCCATCACCGACGAGGGGAAGACATTGAGCTCAATGCCGATAAAGCCGAACATCAGGCCGGCAGCGCCCAGGCTGAATGCCACGGGAAAGCCTAGCAGCAGAAAAACGATCAGGCCCGCGAACATGATCGGGGCGTAATTGGTAACGATAAAGTCCATGTGAGGTCCTCTGGCTGGCCTTAGACCTGGCGCGCGGCAGCTTGGGCTGCGGCGGCTTGCGCCTGTTTGATTTCAGCTTCGGCACGCAGTGCCTCTGCCAGCTCTTCCTCGGCGCTCTTGTCGCTGAGCTTGCCCATTGGGTCAGGGCCGTCGCCGGTCAAAAAGGCGATACGCTTGACCAGTTCGGACAGGCCCTGGAGCATCAGCAAGGTGATGCCCACGGGGATGGCTGCCCATACGGGCCAGCGGATCAGGCCGCCTGGGTTGCCCGACATTTCACCGGACTGGTACATCTGGATGACCACGGGCATGCTCAGCCACAGAATGGTCAGGCACAGCGGCGTCAGGAACAGCGCAAAGCCGATGATGTCGATCCAGACCTGCTTGGTCTTGGACAGGCGCGAGTTGATCACATCGATGCGCACATGCTCGCGGTGCAGCAAGGTGTAGCCCGCCGCCAGCAGGAAGGACCAGGCAAATAGATACCACTGCACTTCGAGGAAGGCGTTGGAGCTCGCATCAAAGGCCTTGCGGACAATGGCGTTGGCCGCGCTGATGAAGGTGGCGGCAAAGATCAGCCATATCGAATATTTGCCGACGAAGGCGTTGAGCCTGTCGATAGCCCTTGATAGGGCGAGTAAAGCCTGCATGGTGTCTCCAATGGTTGGCTAGTCCTGTAATAAGTGCTCATTGCTGGTAAGCAAATGCACTTTTTCGAAAAGCACTGATTTTACGAATAACTATGCCTTTTGCCCTACAAATTGATGCGCCGATGTTGTGAACAGGAGCAAGGAAGAAATTTTTTTTGTGCGTTTGCCGCAAAATCAAGGGTAACTACTAGTGGGGCGGCATGCTGTCGACATGTGCTGCTATCTATTTTCAAGCGACTGGCGTGCGTTCGCTACCGGTCAGACCCGTAGAGTCTGGGCGCTGTGGTGGTTGGCCGCCGCTGCCGGTTCGATGCGCAGGCGGGATGCTGCAAGGTACAATCTCGCGCGTACCTGGCAGCGGTGGCTGAGTCCTTGGGGGCATGGCCTGCTGCCAAAATCTTTTCTTTTTTGTCTTATTACGCACTACGGGTGCCTGGAGTCTGACCGTGAGTTCTTCGCAAAATAATGACGGTGATGAGCGCTTTGCCTTGGGCCTTGTTTTTGCCCTGATCATTTTGGTGGTGTTGGGTGTCGTGTGGTTCGGTGCTTACAAGGGCATCCATGGTGCCAAGTCTGGCAATGCGGCGGTAACTGCTTCGGCAACCGGCGCCAAGCGCGGTGCGGTGCTGGGCGGTACCGATCCAGCTGTGGCCGCCGCACGTGCTGCTGAGGCTGCCAATGCCGCTGGCGCGGCTGGCGCAGCTGCTGCCAACGGCGCTGCCGTGGTTGCCGAAGATGCCGCCGCCGTGGTCATCGAAAACGGTGTGGTCAAGTTCTACTTTGCCACCGCCAAGGCCGAACTGGCTGCGGGCGCCAACGAAGCGCTGGTGGACGTGATCGCTGGCGTCAAAGCCGGTCAACGTGCGGTTATCTCGGGCTACACCGACGCCACGGGCGATGCCGACAAGAACGCCGAGCTGGCCAAGCAACGCGCCTTTGCCGTGCGTGATGCGCTGCTGGCCCTGGGCGTGACTGAAGACAAGCTGGAGCTGAAGAAGCCCGAAGCGGTGGAAAACGCGGGCAACAATGCCCAAGCCCGCCGCGTGGAAGTGGTGCTGGCCCCTTAATTGGCCAACCAGACACGACAAAGCCCGGATGCGTCCGGGCTTTTTTGTTTTTGGGACCAACGCGGTCAGCGCAAGACGGCAACGCCCTTGAGCTGGGCATGCACCCGCAAGCCTGGCGTCAGCTGCAACAGGCGCGCCGAGCGGGCAGACACCAGTGCCAGCAGATGGGGCGTGTCGTCGGCCCCACCGGGCGCCAGGCGCAGCTGCACCAGCACCTGTCCCGGGCTGCTGGCCTGCATTGCCGTCACCACGGCCGGCAGGCTGTTGAGGATGGAGCTGCCCGACTGTGGCATCAGCGACAGGCTGACATCGCGTGCCAGCACGCGCAGGCGCACGCGCTCGCCCTGCTGGTAGTGGGCATCGGCCTGCGTCCAGTGCAACTGCAGTGGGGGCAGGGTGCCGATTTGCAGCGACCACAGATGGTCCTGCGTATCGTGGCCGCAGACCCTGCCTTCCAGGATGCTCGCCTGCTGTGCATCGGGCAGGGTCTTTGCAAGCGGTGTATCGAGCTGGCTCAGCAGCTCTGCCACCGGCCCTTGCGCCACCACACGGCCCGCCTGCAGCAGCACTACCTGGTCGGCCAGGCGGCCCACTTCGTCGATCGAGTGGCTGACATAAAGAATCGGCAGTTGGAGCTGCGCACTGAGCTGGTCCAGGTAGGGCAGCACCTCGGCCTTGCGCTCGGCATCCAGCGCGGCCAGCGGCTCGTCCATCAACAGCACGCGCGGGCTGGTGGCCAGCGCACGGGCAATGGCCACCCGCTGGCGCTCACCGCCGGACAAGGTTGCGGGCTTGCGCGCCAGCAGCGGGCCGATGCCCAGCAGCTCCACCAGCCGTTCCAGTTGCACGCGCTGGCGCGCCGCCGGTGTGCGGCGCAGGCCGTAGCGGATGTTGTCATGGGCGCTCAGGTGCGGGAACAGGCTCGCCTCCTGAAAGACATAGCCCAGCGCGCGTTGGTGGGTGGGCAGCCAGTGGCCGCTGTCATCGTCCTGCCAGCGCTCGCCATTGACGGTGACCTCGCCCTGGGCACGTTCCAGCCCGGCGATGGCGCGCAGGCAACTGGTCTTGCCGCAGCCCGAGGGGCCAAATAGCGCGGTGACACCCTGGCCGGGCAGCTGCAGATCGACCTGCAGCTGGAACGAGGCGCGCTGCAGCTGCAGGCGCGCGTGAATGCCGTTATCAGTGTTCTGGACTTGCGTCATAGCGGGCTCGCGTGGTTCTTGTCCCGGGGCTGCAACCATTGCAGCGCCACCAGCACCACAAAGGCAAACACCACCATGCCGCCCGCCAGCCAGTGCGCCTGGGTGTATTCCAGTGCTTCCACGTGGTCATAGATCTGAACCGAAACCACGCGCGTCTTGCCGGGGATATTGCCGCCCAGCATCAGCACGATGCCGAACTCACCGACGGTATGGGCAAAGGTCAGTACGGCAGCGGTGATGAAGCCGGGGCGCGCCAGCGGCAGCGCCACGCTGAAGAAGCTGTCGATACGGCTGGCGCCCAAGGTGGCCGCTACTTCCAGCGGGCGGCGGCCCAGGCCTTCAAAGGCCCGCTGCAGCGGCTGCACCGCAAAGGGCAGCGAATAGACCAGCGAACCCACCACCAGCCCGGCAAAGGTAAACGGCAGATAGCCCAGGCCCAGCGCGTTGGTGAGGTGGCCCAGCGGGCCGTTGGGGCCCATCGTGATGAGCAGGTAGAAGCCAATCACCGTGGGGGGGAGCACCAGCGGCAACGTCACCACCGCGCCGATGGGGCCGCGCCAGCGCGATGGCGTATGCGCCAGCCACCAGGCCAGCGGCGTGGCCAGCACCAGCAGCAAGATGGTCGTGAGGCTGGCGAGCTCAAGCGTCAGCCAGATGGCGGCCCAATCATCGGGGCTGAGGATGGAAGTACTCACGGCAGGCGGGGCTAGCAAGGTGGCAGGAAGGGGAAGGGCGCTGCGCCCATGGTGCACGCACAGCGGGGGCGCGGCAAGCGGAATGTGTGGCCCGGCCAACGCGTTGAAGCCGCTGGCTTACGGGTGGCATAAGGGTTGGCCAGGTAGCTTTCATCTGGCTGACCAGAACCGGCCCGCGTGCGGGCGTGCCGCGTTCTCAACCCGGGTTCTTAAAAAGCGTAGCCGTAGGATTGGATGATGGCGCGCGCCTTGTCGCCCTTAAGGTATTCCATCAAGGCGGTAGCGGCGGCATTGCCCTTGGCGCTGCTGAGCAAGATCGCGTCCTGGCGGATGGGTTCATGCATGGCCGATGGAACAATCCAGGCCGAGCCCTCGCGCAGCTTGCCGTCTTCCATCACCTGCGACAGCGCCACAAAGCCCAGCTGGGCATTGCCGCTGGCTGCGAACTGGTAGGTCTGGCCGATGTTCTCGCCTTGCACGATCTTCGGCGTCACCGCGTCGGTCAGGCCCAGGTGCTTGAGCGTTTCCATCGCGGCCAGGCCGTAGGGGGCCAGCTTGGGGTTGGCGATGGCGATATGGCGGTAGTCGCCGGTCTTGAGCACGGCACCCTTGTCGTCCACATAGCCTGTCTGTTTGCTCCACAGCACCAGCTGACCAATGGCGTAGGTAAAGCGGCTGGCGGCCACGCCCTTGCCTTCTTCGGCCAGCTTGGCCGGTGTCGTGTCGTCGGCGGCCAGCAAAATGCCAAATGGCGCACCGTTGCTGATCTGCGCATAGAACTTGCCGGTGGCGCCAAACGACAGCACCGCCTTGTGGCCGCTGTCCTTTTCGAACTCGGCGGCAATCTTTTGCATCGGCGCGGTGAAATTGGCAGCGACGGCCACCGAGACTTCGTCGGCATGGGCACCGGTTGCGAAGGCTGCCAACAGGGACAGGGCGAGAGGGGCAAAGCGGTGTGCGGTCATGGCAGTCATCAGGTCGCTATTCTGTTAATGAATAGCGCGAGTGTAACGAAATTGCTTGGACCTACCAAATGGTAGGGGGCATAGGCGGCCGCGTTGCCACGATACTGCGCGCGTTGCATTTCTGGTGTGGCGATATTGGCAACTGCAGCGGGTGGTAAAGCATGCGAAGATTCGCGCCATGATTCCCCAAGCATCGCTCGCCGCCGCGCTCTCCGAGAAGCGCTCTGACCGCCGCATCGACGTGCTGCGCCATATCCAGGATTGCGGCTCCATCTCGGAGGCCGCGCGCCGCGTGGGCATCAGCTACAAGGCGGCCTGGCAAGCCTTGGATACCTTGTCCAACCTGGCAGGGGTGGAGCTGGTGCAGCGCAGCGTGGGTGGCAAGGGCGGTGGGGGCGCCCAGCTCACTGCCGATGCGCTGCTGCTGCTCGAAGCGGCCGATGCCATGGGCCAGGCCCGCGAGCAATTGCATGTGCAGCTGGAGCATGCGCGGCAACTGCCTGTGGCCGCAGACCCCCAGGCGCGCACTGCCGGGGCTGCAGGCATCTCCGTCGCCACCACCTTGGCGCGTTTGCAGGTGATGACCAGCATGCGCAACCAATGGCCCTGCGTGGTGGCCCAGCTCAGCCGCAGCGGCCCGCTGCTACAGGTGCAGCTGCAGGGCGCCGCTGCGGGGGCGCAATTTGGGCTGCAATCCCACATCACCGACGAGAGCGCGCAGCTGCTGGGCCTGCGCCAGGGCTTGCCGGTGCTGGCCATGTGCAAGGCCACCGCTGTGACGGTGCAGGCCGCAGCCGAGGCCGCCGCGCTGGCGCCGGGCGGCAATGGCTGGCAGGGCGCCGTCACCCGTGCCACGCGCGGCGGCACGGTGCAGGAGCTGGCCGTGCGCCTGCAGTCAGGTGTGCAACTGGTGGGTTTCAGCCGCCAGGCATCGTCGCTGCGTGTGCGTTCTGTGGTGCAGGTGACGGTGGAGCCCTCGGCCGTGGTGATTGCGCTGAGCGGAGAATAAATCCGGCCTGCTTCCGGCACCCTGGCGCTTTATTCCATCACCAGGCGCTTGCGGGCTTTTCGGGTGGACTCGACAAAGGCTGCCGCTGCAGGCGATAGGCGGTCAAAGCGCAGTGCCGCCAGCGCGATGTGCCGGTGGTTGCGCGGCGCCAGCCGGCGGTAGACGACGCCGGCCGGTGGCGCAGGCAGTGCCAGGCGCGCGGCAATCGTCAGCGCATCGCCTTGGGCGACAAAGCCCATCATCGAGCTGAGTTGTTCAAACCGGTACAAGGTGTTGGGCACCGAGCCCTTCTCGCCCAGAAAGGCATCGACCCGGGGCCCCGAGCCTGCGGAGGTGCGGATAAATGGCTGGCCATGGAAATCCAGCGCGCTGATGCTGGCCTTCTGGGCCAAGGGGTGGGCCGCAGGCAGCACGGCCACCAGCTCGTCTTCGATCAGCGCTACGGTGTCAAAACGCTCATCGGGCAAGACCACAAAGCCCAGCTCCACGCGGCGCTCCAGCAGCCACTGCAGCACCACACTGTCCACTGCTTCTTCGATATGCACTTCGACCAGCGGATGCGCCTGGCGAAAGCCTGCCAGCAGCTGCGGCAGCAGGCGCAGCGAGGAGGTTGCGCCAAACGAAGCGATATGCAGGCGCCCGCGTGCCACGCCCTGCGCAGCCTGTGCTTCCTGCAGCAGTGCTTCTTGCTGCTGCAGCATGTCTTGGGCGCGCACCAGCAGGCGGGCGCCGACCTCCGTCAGGCTGACCGCTGCGCCATCGCGGCTGAACAGGCCCACACCGAGCGCGGTTTCGAGCTGCTTGATTGCATGGCTGACGCCGCTCTGCGAAATGCCGAGCACCGCTGCGGCGCGGGAAAAACTGCCCACCTTGGCCAGGGTGGCAAAGACTTCGAGCTGGGTGAAGGTCATGGTGGGTATGAAGTGGAATGGTTATGAGCATTTACTCATTCGACCATCGATAGTGATTAGCGGATAGTAGCAGCGCATGAACTCCGCAAAATACTCTACCCATCTGGGTCTTATCGGCATGGCGGCGCTCTGGGGCGCGTCCTGGCCTTGGGGCCGTGTTGTGGCCCAAGCCATGCCACCGCTGGCTGCATCCAGCCTGCGCTTTCTGCTGGCCAGTGCCGTGCTGCTGCTGTGGCTGGGCCGTACCGGGCGCATGGGCCGTTTGCGCAACTTGGCGGGGCACCAGTGGCTAGGGCTGGCGGCTGCGTCGGCGGTGGGTGTGCTGGGCTATTCGCTGTTCTTCTTGCTGGCGCTCAAAACCGTGCCTGCCGGCAGAGCGGCCATGGTGGTCGCGCTTAACCCGGTGCTGACCATGCTGTTTGCGGTGCTGCTGTTTCGCGAACGTATCAATCTGCCCATTTTTCTGGGCCTGGGGCTGGCAGTGGGTGGTGCCTTGTATGCCCTGAGCGGTGCCCACTGGAGCTGGGGCCCGGGCAGCGCTGCAGGTGCCGGAGAGTGGCTGCTGCTGGGCTGCGCCGCCTGTTGGGTGGGCTATACCTTGCTGGGCCGCCTGGTGCTGGCCAGCATCGATCCGCTCACCACCACTGCAGCGACCGCCAGCATAGGCGCACTGTTGCTGCTGGTGGCCAGTCTGCTGGTGGAGGGGCCCGCCGCCTGGGCGGGCCTGGTGCATGTGCGCGCCGAGGTCTGGCTCAGCCTGGTCGCGCTGGCGCTGGGGGCTACCGCGCTGGCCTATGCCTGGTACTTGACAGGGGTTCAGGAGCTGGGTGCCGGGGCCGCGGCCGCCTATATGTCGCTGGTGCCCTTGTTTGGCCTGCTGTTTTCCAGCATGTGGTTGGCTGAGCCGGTGACGGCTTCCTTGCTGCGTGGCGGTGGCGCGGCGATTGCCGGGATGCTGCTGATGAATGCGGGACGCATGCGGCTGGCGCGGCCGCCAAAGCGCTTGGCGCCGGGCAGCGCCCGGGCAGGTTAAGCCCGCGCAAGTCTGACTGGTTGGCTGGCGGGGTTTTCAGACCAGCACTTGCCAGTGCGCCCTTACACCAGCCACAGGCCCCACAGCACATCCAGCACATGCTGGGTGGATGGCTCCACATAGCCGGCGCGGTGGGCCATGCCCAGCTGGCGCCACAGCGCCGGGCGTAGCGGGCGCATGGCGATGCGCGCATCCGGCGGCGGGGCGGTGGCCTCGTGCGGCAGCAAGGTGGCGCCATAGCCAGCGGCGACCAGGCTCTTGATGGCGTCGTTGTAGTTCAATGCAATGCGTGGCACCGGGTGGTGGCCGTCGGCGGCAAACCATTCGCTGGTCTGGCGTGACAGGCGTGTGCTGGCATCGTTGAGGATCAGCGGCTGGCTGGCAAGCCAGTGGGGTGTGATGCGGGCGGGGCTCTTCCAATCGGCAGGCACAAAGGCCATCACCGGATCGCGGCGCCAGGGCTGGATCACCAGGCCTGCGACGGCTGGCTGGGGCAGGGCGGTCACCCCAACATCGAGGCTGCCATCTGCCAGCCGCGCCAGTGTTTCTTCCGAGGTCTGGACGCTGATCTGCACGTCGATGCCGGGATGCTGGTCGCGCAGCACGGCGAGCGCCTGCGGCAGCAGATGGGCGATGACACCGGTCGATGCGCCCAGCCGCACCCGCCCTTCCAGCCCTTGCACCTGGCGTTGGATGTCGCTCAAGGCCTGCTCGGCCTCGTCCAGCAGGCGGCGGGCGCGTGCGACCAGCACCTCCCCAATCGCAGAGGGCCTGACATGTCCACGCTTGCGCGACAGAAGCGGCGCGCCAATGCGCTCCTCCAGCTCGGCAATATGCAGGCTGACCGTGGGTGCTGCCAGGTGCAGGCTATGGGCGGCCTTGATGAACGAGCCCTGGTCGGCAATCGCCACCAAGGTGCGCAAACGGTCCAGGCTGATTTCTCGCATTGCGGCTCCAAATTCAGAAAAGATGAATGTCTTGTTTGTGAAATTCAACTTTCATTATTTTAGGGTGCGGAGGAACATAGCGGCTTCATCCATGGGCCAGCGCCCGCATTCTCGGAAGTCATCTGCATATGCGCACTCCTTTTGTTTTTATCGACGGCGATCAGGGCACCACCGGTCTGCAAATCCATGAGCGGCTGCGCGGGCGCGCCGATATCCGCCTGCTGACCTTGCCTGCGGCAGAGCGCAAGAACGCCCAGCGCCGGGCCGAAGCCATCAATGCCTGCGACATCGCCATCCTCTGCTTGCCGGATGCGGCTGCGCGCGAAGCGGTGCAGTCCATCGTCAATCCTGCCGTGCGGGTGATCGATGCCAGTTCGGCGCACCGCACCCAGGCCGATTGGGTGTATGGCTTTCCGGAGATGTCGGCCGCGCAGGCAGCGCGCATTGCGCAGGCCAGCCGGGTCAGCAACCCGGGCTGCTACCCGACCGGCGCGATCGGCCTGCTGCTGCCCCTGGTGCAGGCCGGGCTGCTGCCTGCCAGCTACCCCGTCAGCGTGCATGCGGTGTCTGGCTACTCCGGGCGCGGGCGCGCGGAGGTGGAGGCGCATGAGGGCGGCGGCGATAGCCCGGCACCGGCCTTCCAGGTCTATGGGCTGGAGCTGGCGCACAAGCATGCGCCGGAGATTGCGCTGCACGCCGGCCTGGCCGCGCGCCCGCTGTTTGTGCCGGCCTATGGCGCATACCGCCAAGGCATTGTGCTGACGGTGCCCTTGGCCTTGCGCATGCTGCCGCCCGGTGTGGATGCCGCCGCACTGCAGGCCTGCCTGGCGTGCCACTATGCGCAGGCGCCCGATGTGCAGGTCTTGTCGCTGGACGAGGCCAAGGCGCTCACGCAGCTGGACCCGCAACTGCTCAACGGCACGAATGCCATGCAGCTCAGCGTCTTCCACAACGAGGCGCAGGGCCAGGTGCTGCTGGCGGCTATTTTTGACAACCTGGGCAAAGGCGCATCGGGTGCGGCGGTGCAGAACCTGGACCTGATGCTGGCGGCCTAGGTCCGCGTCGCGTATTTACGCGCTATCGCCCAGAAACTGCTCGGTTACCTGTTGTGCAAAGGGATCGGGGCCGCTCAAGGTCAGGCTCAGTTGCAGTGCGGGCTGCTGCGCGGCCTGGGGGGCCAGCAGCTGACGTTGGCGCGCATCCCAGTGCAAGGCCAGCGCATCACCGGCATCGTTTTGCAGCTGCAGGTCCAGATCCCAGGCATGGCCCTCTTCCAGCGGGCCGGGGGCGCCAAAGGCATCGCTGCACCAGGCCAGCAGCTGGCTGACTTCGGCCGCCAGCGCGGGCCAGTGGGCGGCCTTGGCATAGGCCATCGCATCCAGGCTGCTGATGCCTTCGCCGTCATCGCTGGTGTCAAAGTCCAAATAGTCGAGCATGTGCGGGGTTTTCATCGATATTGCGCGATTTTATGCTATGTTTTTAGGAGTTAAGCAAGCAAGCCGGATACCCCTATGAGCCTGGATTGGAATGCGCTGGAATTTTCATACCCGCAAGCGGCTCCGCTGCTGGCCGGCTGGCAATGGCAGGCCGCCCCCGGCCTGGTGCAGCTGGTCGATGGCCTGAGCCTGGGCAAGACCACCGCCTTGCAATTGCTGGCCGGGCGGCTGCAGGCCAGCGGAGGCAGCCTGCGGATTGACGGCCAGACCGCGCAGGCGCTGCAGAGCGCCGCTGCGGTGTTCTGGCACGAGCCGCGTCTGCCCGCCACGATGCCGCCCGACACCACGGTCGTGGCCGACTGGATCGCCCAGATGCGCCGCGACTGCCCAGGCTGGGACGAAGCGCTTTTTGCGCAATGGCAAGAGGGCTTTGATCTGGTCCCGCATGGCGCCAAGCCTTTGCTGGCGTTGTCCACCGGCAGTCTGCGCAAGCTGGTCATTGCGCTGGGCCTGGCCAGCGGCGCCCGGCTGGTGTTGCTCGATGAGACTACCTCGGGGCTGGACAAACCGGCGCTGGGCTTTCTGCGCGAGGCCTTGCAAGCGGCAGCCCCACCACTGGCCGCGCAGGGCCGCTACCTGGTGCTGGCGCATTACGAGCCCTTGCTGCCGGCAGGCGGGGCGGTGCAGGTGGTGGCGTTGCCGGCGCTGTAGAGGCTGCGCAGCATTGTGTAAATTTTCGTGCGCGCCCGGGGGCCAGCCCCGTGGCGCGTGTTGGGCCGCTGGATAATCGGGCACACCGATTTTTTGAAAGACTGTTGTGGACACCTTGCTGTTGATCAAAGCCGCCATCATGGGCGTGGTGGAGGGGCTGACCGAGTTCTTGCCAATCTCCTCGACAGGCCATTTGATTTTGGCGGGCAGCCTGCTGGGCTTTGACGATGCCAAGGCCAAGGTGTTCGACATCGCGATCCAGACCGGTGCCATCTTTGCGGTGATCCTGGTGTACTGGCAAAAGATCCGCAGCACCGTGGTAGCGCTGCCATCGAGCCGCCAGGCGCAGCGCTTTGCGCTCAATGTCTTCATCGGCTTTTTGCCCGCCGTGGTGCTGGGCCTGTTGTTTGGCAAGTACATCAAGGCACATTTGTTCACGCCGGTCGTGGTGGCCACCACCTTTATCCTGGGCGGCTTTGTCATCCTCTGGGCCGAAAAGCGCCAGTCCGCCCATGTGCGGGTGCAGACCGTCGATGAGATGACGCCGCTCGATGCGCTCAAGGTTGGCCTGGTGCAGTGCCTGGCGATGATTCCCGGCACCAGCCGCAGTGGCTCCACCATCATCGGCGGCATGCTGATGGGCCTGTCGCGCCAGGCGGCCACCGATTTTTCCTTCTTCCTCGCGATCCCCACCTTGATCGGCGCCGGTGTCTACAGCCTCTACAAAGAGCGGGCGCTGCTGTCGATGGCCGACATCCCGATGTTTGCCACGGGTCTGGTCTTTTCCTTCATCAGCGCCTGGCTCTGCGTGCGCTGGCTGCTGCGCTACATCGCCTCCAACAGCTTTGTGCCGTTTGCCTGGTACCGCATTGTGTTCGGCATCATCGTGTTGGTGACGGCCTTCAGCGGCATGGTCAATTGGGTGGATTCCTGATCGCGCACGGCGACCTAGATCTTCACACTGAAGCCCGGCTCGACAGCCGGGCTTTTTTGTGCCCGTTTGCGCGCTAGCGCAGCCCGGTCTCTGTCGCCAACATGTCTGCGCCGCCCAACGCCTCGGGTTTGCCTGGGCTGCGGGTCTTTCAACGTTCTCTACAATTATCCATATTATGAACTTCTGTCCATATGGTGGATAAATGCCCGTAGAAAGCCCTGACCAGACCCCCTTGATGCCCTACCAGTATCCGAACCCGCCCGATGCCTTGCCGGAGATCGTGGTGGAGAGCGCCATCCCCACCGATGACCGGCTGTGGGTGCCGCAGGCGGAGAATGTCTGGTTTCGTCCTTTGTGCCTCAATGCCAGCCAGGGCTACTGGATGAACCTGCTCAAGGTGCGCAAGTCCGGCGTGCTCAGCCGCCACCGCCACCCGCAGGCGGTGCATGGCTTTGTGCTCAAGGGCCGCTGGAAGTACCTGGAGCACGACTGGTGGGCCAAGGAAGGCAGCTATGTGTTCGAGCCCCCAGGCGAGACCCACACCTTGTACGTGCCCGAAGACTGCGAGGAAATGATCACCTACTTCCAGGTCAACGGTGTCATGTACTACACCGACCCCTGGGGCAAGGGCATGGGTTTTGAGGACGTGTTCACCAAGATCGACATGTGCCGCAAGCACTTCGAGGCCGTGGGCCTGGGTGCCGATTACACGAACCAGTTCATCCGCTGACATGGCCGATTGCAGCTACCAATTTGGCGGCCGGGTGGCCGTGGTGACAGGCGGCGCCAGCGGCATTGGTGCCAGCCTGGTGCAGGCCTTGCAGCAAGCGGGCGCGCGGGTCGCCGTCTGGGACCTGCAGCCGCCCGCCGCAGCAGGCGCCGGCGACGCGCTGTTCTGCCCGGTCGATGTGACCGAGCCGGCCAGCATCCAGGCCGCGCTGGCGCAGACCTTGGCCCGCCTGGGCCGTGTCGACATGCTGATCAACAGTGCTGGCATCACCGGGCCGACGATGGCGCTCGATGCCTTTGACGATGCCGTCTGGCAGCGCGTGATTGCGATCAACCTGGTGGGCGTCTACAACGTCTGCAAGGCCGTGGTGCCGGTGTTGCGCACCCAGGGCTATGGGCGGGTGGTGAACATTGCATCGCTCGCGGGCAAGGAGGGCACGCCCAATGCTTCGGCCTACAGCGCGGCCAAGGCTGGCGTGCTGGCGCTGACCAAGTCGCTGGGCAAGGAGCTGGCCAGCAGTGGCGTGCTGGTCAATGCGGTGGCACCGGCGGCGGTGCGCACACCGATCCTGGAACAGATGGCCCCCGAGCATGTGGCCACGATGATTGCCAAGAGCCCAATGGGGCGCCTGGGCGAGCCCGACGAGATTGCCGCCCAGGTGCTGTGGCTGGCGTCCGACGCCTGCTCATTCAGCACAGGCGCGGTGTTTGATGTATCCGGTGGACGTGCGACCTATTGAAACTGCACGACAAAGTAAAAAGCAGGAGACGGTATGAACATGTACAAAACGCGCCGCAGCGCCATGGGCTTTGTCGCCGCCGGTGCCAGCGCTGTGCTGATGGGCATCAGCGGCTGGGCGGCGGCGGCGGACTTTCCGGCGCGCCAGATCGAGCTGATCGTGCCCTTCCAGCCCGGTGGCGGCACCGATGGCGTGGCCCGTGCCTTTGGCGAGGCGGCGCGCAAGCACATTCCGCAAAGCGTGGTGGTGATCAACAAGCCCGGTGCCAGCGGCGCCATTGGCTGGACGGACATGATCAATGCCAAGCCTGACGGCTACAAGCTCGCCGTGGTGACGGTGGAGCTGGTGACCCTCAAGCCCATGGGCCTGGCCAAGTTCTCGTACGACGATGTGCAGCCCATCATCCAGTTCAATGCCGACCCGGCCGCGATCACCGTGCGCGCCGATGCGCCTTGGAACACTATCGAAGAGTTCCTCGCCGCCTCTAAAAAGGATCCCGGCAAGATGGGCGTGGGCAATGCCGGCAATGGCTCGATCTGGCACTTCGCGGCCACGGCGCTGGGCGACAAGACCGGCATCCAGTTCAACCACATTCCGTTCCAGGGTGCGGGCCCGGCCGTGCTGGCGCTGATGGGCGGCCACGTGGATGCGGTGGCGGTGAGCCCGGCCGAAGTGGCCCAGCAGCTGCAGGCGGGCAAGCTCAAGATGCTGACGGTGATGGCAGACCAGCGCGTGAAGAACTTCGACAAGGTGCCTACCTTGAAGGAAAAGGGCATCGACCTGAGCATTGGCACCTGGCGTGGCATTGCCGGCCCCAAGAAGCTGCCCACCGATGTGCTGAACTACCTCAAGGCCGCCGCCAAGAAGACGGTGGATGAGCCCGCCTTCCAGGAAGTGCTGGCCAAACAGAACCTGGGCTTTGTCTATGCCGACGACCAGGGTTTCCGCAACCAGATGATGAAGGATGCGAGCTATTTCGCTGACCTGATCAAACTGCTGGACATGAAGAACTGAGCCCCAAGCGAGTGATGCGAGTGATGATTACGACCTACCAGAAAGACCTGTTGACAGGCAAGACTGCCTTGGTGGCTGGTGCCACCCAAGGCATTGGCGCGGTGATTGCCAACCATTTGGCCGCGCTGGGCGCGAGGGTGATTGCGCTGGGCCTGGGCGACGGCACGCTCGATGCCGGGGTGGAAGTGCGCCAGGCCGATGTCACCCGCCAGGCCGATCTGGATGGGGCGCTGGCCGATCTGGACGAACTCGACATCGTCTTCAACTGCGCGGGCATCATCAAGCGCGGCCTGGAGCACGATGTGGAGGTTTTCCAGCGCGTACTGGAGGTGAACCTGACCGGCACCATGCGGGTCTGCACCGCCACGCGGGACAAGCTGCGTGCCCGGCGCGGCTGCATTGTCAACACCGCATCGATGCTGACTTTCTTCGGCGGCGGCCTGGTGCCTGGCTATGCGGCCAGCAAGGGTGGCATTGGCCAGCTCACCAAGTCACTCGCCATTGCCTATGCGGCCGACGGCATCCGGGTGAACGCCATTGCCCCGGGGTGGATTGCGACGCCGCTGACCCAGGCGCTGCAGGACGACCCGGCCCGCTCCGGCCCCATCCTGGCGCGCACGCCACTGGGTCGCTGGGGCACACCGCAGGATGTGGCGCAGGCAGCGGTGTTCCTCTGCACGCCGGCAGCCAGCTTTATGACGGGCGTGGTGCTGCCAGTGGATGGCGGTTACATGGTGACCTGAGGCGGGCCACACTGCCTTTGCAAAGACAAATGCCCTCGGCCAGGTGGCCGAGGGCATTTTTTTGGGGGGAAGACGAACAGGTCTTCAGTCCTTGGGACGGAAGCCAATGACCAGGCTGGATGGCACCCGGCCATCAATGTCGCGCGGCAGGGTTTCGGTCTTGTGCATCGCACGGACGACGGCATCGTCCCAGGCCTTGTTGCCGCTGGACTTGGTAACGCGCACGCCAACGATGGTGCCATCGGGTGCGGCGCGCACTTCCAGCTCGGCACGCGGGTTGCCCTGCACATCATCGGGGAAGGTGATGTTGGGGCGCACCTTGGCAGCGACCTTGCCACCATAGCCAGCCGATGGGCCACCCTGGCCAGAGGCCGTGCCCGAGGTCGATCCGCCCTGGCTGCTGCCGGCCGCACCTGCGGCGCCGGCCATGCCAGCCATGCGGGCGATATTGGCCTGGCGCTGGGCTTCGGCGGCCTTGGCATCGGCGGCGGCCTTGGCTTTGGCGTCTGCAGCGGCCTTAGCCTTGGCATCGGCGGCTGCCTTGGCCTTGGCGTCCGCTGCGGCCTTGGCCTTGGCGTCGGCTTCTGCCTTGGCTTTCTCAGCCTTCTCGCGCTCGGCCTTGTCCTTCTCGGCTTTTTCCCGGGCGTCCTTTTCCTTCTGCAGGCGGTCCTTCTTGTCTTGCTCGGCCTGCTTCTTGCGGTCGGCTTCCTTGCGGTCTTTCTCCGCCTTCTCGGCCTTTTCGCGGGCGTCCTTTTCCTTTTGCAGGCGTTCCTGGCGCTCTTCTTCCAGGCGGTCCTTCTTGTCCTGCTCGGCTTGCTTCTTGCGTTCGGCTTCCTTGCGCTGGGCCAGCTCACGCTCCTTTTGCTCGCGTTGCTTGGCTTCCTGCTCCTTTTTCTTGCGCAGGGCAATCTCGGATTCGCGGTCGTCCTCATCCGGCACGGCGGCTACGGGCTTGGGCGTGGTCACGGCCGGGGCGGGCGCTGGGGGCGGAGGCGGCGGCACCGGGGCAGGTGGCGGTGGTGCCACGGGCGGAGGGGCTGGGGGCGGCGTCAGCGGGGCAGGCGCGGCCTGCTCATTGGTGGGCGCCCACAGCTCGGCCTCGACGGAGGGCTGGTCGCTATCGCGCGGGTTGCGCACGGTCCACAGCAAGGCGACGACCACCAGCAAGTGGGCAGCGGCCGCCACGGTCCAGGACTTGGTCCGCGACGGAGGTTTTGGAGGGGCAAGCTGATCGCGCTCTTGACGAGGGGACATGGCGACTCTTCTTACTGGCTGCCGCCTGCCACTTGCAAGGCAACACGTTTGACACCGGCCTTCTGCAGGGTCGACATCGTATCGATCACCTTCTGGTAGGTCAGGTCCTTGTCCGCCACGATCAGCATCGCACTGTCCTCAGGCGGGTTGTCCGCTTGCCAGGCCTTGGCCCGGTCGGCCAGATCGCCGGCGGCCACGGTCTGCGTGACATTGCCGGTCTTGAGCTGGATCGAGCCGTCCTTGTCCAGCAGCACATGGGCGATGTTCTTGGTGGGCGGGCGCTCGCTCTTGCCTGCCTTGGGCAGGTTGATGGCGCCCGGCGTCAGCATGGGGGCGGTCACCATGAAGATGATCAGCAGCACCAGCATCACGTCGATGAAGGGCACCATGTTGATCTCGTTGACGGTGCGGCGGTTGCGTTTTCCGCGAGAGGCTACGGCCGGCATGGCTGTTTCCTTTGTATTTAGTGCGCAGCGTGCAGCGGCTGGGCGCCCAGGTTGCGCTGCAAGATGTTGGAGAACTCTTCGATGAAGGTTTCTTGCTGGCTGGCGATGCGGTCAATGCCGCTGGAGAAGCGGTTGTAGGCGGTCACGGCGGGAATGGCCGCGAACAGGCCCATGGCGGTGGCCACCAGCGCTTCGGCAATGCCGGGGGCCACGGTGGCCAGGGTGATCTGCTCCATGCTGGCAAAGCCGGTGAAGGCGTGCATCACGCCCCAGACCGTGCCGAACAGACCGACGTAGGGCGAGACGGAGCCGATGGTGCCCAGCAGCGACAGGCCCGATTCGATCTCGTCCATCTCGCGCTGGAAGCTGGCGCGCATCGCGCGGCGGGTGCCGTCCAGCAAGGTGTCGGGGTTGGTGATGTGGCGCTCGCGCAGTTTCTGGTACTCGCGCATGCCGCTGGCAAAGATGCGTTCCATCGGGCCGCAGGCTTTGACGTTGTGCATCGCGTTCTGGTAGAGCTCGTTGAGGCTGGAGCCCGACCAGAAGTCGCTCTCGAAGGTCTCATTCTTGTTCTTGATGGCTTTGAGCATGCCGACCTTGCGCAGGATCGTGGCCCAGCAGGCGACCGAGGCGGCCACCAGGATCAGCATCACGAGTTGCACCACCCAGCTGGCGTGCAAGACCAGGCTGGCAATGGACATTTCTTGGGAATTCATGAGGAGATGGTTTGGATCAGGGTTTGAGGAATTCTTGCCGGGCGCATGCTGACAGCGTCGACCCAGCCGATACGAATTGTGCCCTCACACAGCAGTTGAGGTGTATCTGTTGGTTGCTTCTGTTTTAAGAGCACCCGCTGTGTGATCTGCATGGAGGCACGCCCCGCATCTTGGAGTTCTGCGGTGACGATGAGTTCATCGTCCAGGCGTGCAGGTTGTAAATATTTGATAGTCGCTTCACTGACCACGAACATGCCGCCGACCTGCTCGCGCAGGCGCTGCTGCTCCAGTCCGAGCGAGCGCAGCCATTCGGTGCGGCCCCGCTCCATGAACTTGAGGTAGTTCGCGTAGAAGACGATGCCGCCGGCATCGGTGTCTTCCCAGTAAATGCGGATCGGGAACTCAAAGGCCATGGATATAGCCTTTCACATTGGCTCTATGGCGCAGAAACAGCGCATCGCTGCGCAGCGCTCGCGGGGGAGACGCTGGCAGAGGAGGGCGGTGCGCAGCGGTCATCATCAGGCCAGCAGCTTGCGCAGCCGGGCAATGGCTTCTTGCAGCTGCTCCATCGAGTTGGCGGTGGAAAAGCGCACAAAGCGGCCGGTGTCATGGCTGCCAAAGTCGCGCCCCGGCGTGATGGCCAGGTGGGCCCGCTCCATCACCGCATAGGCAAAGTCCCAGGAGCCTTCCACACCGAGCTTCTTGGCGGCCTGGCTGCAGTCGGCCCAGGCGTAGAAAGCGCCATCGGGTGCGACCGGCACGGGCAGGCCCAGCGCTTCGAGTGCCGGGATGAAGTAATCGCGCCGGGCCTTGAACTCGGCGCGGCGGCGCTCGTACTCGGCAATGCTCTCGGGTGCAAAACAGGCCAGTGCCGCATGCTGGGCAATGGTGCTGGCGCAGATGAACAGGTTTTGCGCCACGCGCTCGACCACGGGCACCAGGGCTTCGGGCACCACGGCCCAGCCCAGGCGCCAGCCGGTCATGTTGAAGTACTTGCTGAAGCTGTTGATCGAGATGATGTTGTCATCGATCGCCAGCGCGGTCTGGCCAAAGGCCTCGTCATAGGACAGGCCCAGGTAGATCTCGTCGATGATGGTCACGCCATCGCGGGCCTTGACCACCTCGTGGATGCGGCGCAGCTCTTGCGGCGCAATCGAGCTCCCTGTGGGGTTGGAGGGCGAGGCCAGCAGCACGCCACGGGTCTTGTCGCTCCAGGCGGCCTGCACCTTGTCGGCACTCAGCTGAAAGCGCTCTTCGGCCGTGGTGGGCAGCAGCACGGCCCGGCCTTCTGCCGCACTGACAAAGTGGCGGTTGCAGGGATAGCTGGGGTCGGGCATCAGGATCTCGTCGCCCGAGTCGATCAGCGACAGGCAGACCAGCTGCAAGGCCGCCGATGCACCAGCGGTGATGACGATGCGGCGCGCCGGCACATCGACGCCAAAGCGCTGCTGGTACCAGTCGGACAGCGCCTGGCGCAAAGGCTCGATACCCAGCGCCGGGGTGTACTGCGTGCGGCCTTCGCGGATGGCGCGGTCGGCGGCTTGCTGCACCAGCGGTGGCGCGGTGAAGTCCGGCTCACCGATGTTGAGGAAGATCATCGGCTCCGCGCTGCCCGCCACCTGGGCCGCCAGTGCCTGGGCGGCCTTGGCGACCTCCATCACATAAAACGGCTCAATGCGGTCGGCTCGGGTGGCGATTTTCATGGTCTTCGGCTCGGATCTGAGGGCGCCCACAGCGTAGGCGGCATGTGGGCCAGCACAGAGTGTGCTATCAAAAGTATAACTGGCGGCGGCTAAGCCCTTAGAAAAAACCGATGCCAGCACGCAGGCATGGGCATCGGTTGTCAGCGCGATCAGGCCGCGTTGTTGCGGTCAGCTGCCACTTCGACGGCGCGCAGGCTCGGGGCCAGCGCGTTGAGCACGGCGTTCACATACTTGTAGCCGTCGGTGCCGCCAAATTCCTTGGCCAGCTCGATGCTCTCGTTGATGACCACGCGCCATGGCACATCCAGGCAGTGCTGGAACTCATAGACGCCAATCCACATGCAGGCATGTTCGATGGGCGAGATCTCGTCCATCTTGCGGTCCAGGTGCGGGACGATCTGTGCATTGAGTTGCTCGGCCGATTCGATGCAGCCGTGCAACAGCGCGTCGTAATGGGCGGCATCGGCCTTGTGAAAGCCTGCCAGGTCGCGCGTGAACAAGTCGATCTCGGTGGCGCTGTTGCCGCTCAGGATGTACTGGTAGAGCGCCTGCAGCGCGAACTCACGCGAGCGGCTGCGGGTGGACTTGGAGGCAGCCTTGCGTGCGCCGGTGGAGGTAAGGCCCTTGCGGGCCTGGCGCGGAGGGCGCTGGCTGGAGGAGGACTCGCTCTGGTCGTTTTCGTTCATAGTGTTTTCAGCAGATTGGCCATCTCGACGGCGACGATGGCGGCATCGCGCCCCTTGTCGACCTGGCGGGCAATGGCCTGGGCTTCGTTTTCAGTGGTGAGGATGGCGTTGGCAACGGGGATCTGGAAATCCAGGCCGATGCGGGTGACGCCAGCGCCCGATTCGTTGGCTACCAGTTCAAAGTGGTAGGTTTCGCCGCGGATGATGCAGCCCAGCGCAATCAGCGCGTCGAATTCTTCGGACTCGGCCATGGCTTGCAGCGCCACAGGCACTTCGAGTGCACCGGGTACTTTGACATGGCGGATGTTTTCGGCTTGCACGCCCATGGCGGCCAGCTCCTGCAGGCAGGCCTGGGCCAGGCTGTCGGTGATGCTTTCGTTGAACCGGGCCTGCACAATGCCGATGGCGAGCGCGCTGCCGGCCAGGTTGGCGGCACTGCCTTTTTCTGCTCCAAACATTTGTTATTCCTTGTTGATGTATCCGGTGATCTCAAGCCCGTAGCCGGCCATGCTGGGCAGGCGGCGGGGGGCGCCCATCAGGCGCATCTTCTGCACGCCACAGTCACGCAGGATCTGGGCGCCAATGCCGTAGGTGCGCAGGTCCATGCGGCCGCGCTCAGGGGCTTGGGCCGCGCGTGCCTTGCCGTCGAACTGGCGGATCAGCTGTGAGGCGCTTTCATTGCAGTTGAGCAGCACGGCCACGCCGCAGCTTTGCTGCTGCAGGTAGGCCAGGCTGGCATCCAGGGTCCAGCTGTGCATGGTGCGGTCGGTCTCAAGCAGGTCCATCACCGACAGCGGCTCGTGCACGCGCACGGGCACATCGCTGTCGGCCTGCACGCTGCCCTTGACCAGGGCCAGGTGCACGGCGTGGCTGGCGTGGTCCTGGTAGAGGTGGGCGGTGAACTCGCCATGCGCCGTTTGCAGCGGGCGGCTGCTGATGCGCTCGACCAGCGATTCGTGGCGGCTGCGGTATTCGATCAGGTCGGCGATGGTGCCGATCTTGATGCCGTGCTCGGCGCAGAACAGCTGCAGATCGGGTAGGCGGGCCATCGTGCCGTCGTCCTTCATCACTTCGCAGATGACGGAAGAGGGCGAGCAGCCGGCTAGGCGCGCCAGGTCGCAACCGGCTTCGGTATGGCCGGCACGCATCAGCACGCCGCCATCGACCGCCTGCAGCGGGAAGATATGGCCGGGTTGCACCAAATCGCTGGCCTGGGCATTGGGTGCCACCGCAGCCTGTACGGTGCGGGCGCGGTCGGCGGCGGAGATGCCGGTGGTCACGCCTTCGGCCGCCTCGATGGAGACGGTGAACGCGGTGGACAGCGGGGCGCCGTTGTTGGCGGTCATCTGGCGCAGCTGCAGGCGCTCGCAGCGCTCGCGGGTCAAGGTCAGGCAGATGAGGCCCCGGCCCCACTTGGCCATGAAGTTGATGGCTTCCGGCGTGACATGGTCGGACGCCAGTACCAGGTCACCTTCGTTTTCGCGGTCGGCTTCATCGACCAGAACGACCATGCGGCCAGCGCGCATCTCGGCAACAATGTCCTCCACCGGAGAGATCGGCGCAGGGATCAGGGGGCTGCTCATGGAATGCCTTTAAAGAACTTGTGTCGTGTCTGCCCGCAGATCTGCGGCGCGTCAGACAGTAAAAACCCCAATTTTAGACCAGCTGCTCCCCGGCTGGGCGGCTTTGGCGCTTCTGGGGACTAGTGTGCCGGGTCAATTGCGGCTGCGGGTGGCGGGCTAGGGGCTTCAGTACTCGCCGCGCAAGAGCACCACATTGCCATCCGGATAGGCCACGCAGGGCAGGATGCAGCCTGCTTCCTTGTCCTCGGCACTGAGGCCGGGCCATTCGATTTCATAGTGCACGCTGCCCGATTTCAGGCGGCCCACGCAGGTGCGGCAGGTGCCATTGCGGCAGGAGCTGGGCCAGTCCACGCCGCCTTCTTCCAGCGACTGCAGCAGGGGCGTGTCCGCCCAGGCATCGACCTGGATGTCTTCGTTGTCGATCTGGGCGTTGTAGAGCTCGGGGGTGATGGGCATGGGGGTATCTTAGAAGTGCCTATATCAAAACCATAGCTGCCCAGCCAAGTGTGGTAGGCACTGCTGCCAGGTAGCAAGGATGAGGCCAGTTTTGCTGAAATTGCGGGCAATGTAACACGTGGCTAATAAAAACATGGGCTTAGCGGGTTAAATAGCCCGCGATGCGCAGTTATCCACATGGTTGTTCAGCCATTTTCGGGATAACCCTAGGCGGTACCGGCCCATGTCCCGCTGGCGTCTGTCGCCCAAGCGGCGCGCAAAGCAAATGTGAACACGTACAGTGCGAATGCATCAGGGGCAGCAAGCCTCTTCCAATATTGGGCGCCATAAGCGCCCGCATGGTGTAAAGGTGCGAACGTATGGGTTTGGATTTCAGCGACAAGGTAGCCATTGTGACGGGGGCCGGCGGCGGGCTGGGGCGTGAACATGCATTGGCGCTGGCCCGGCGCGGCGCCAAGGTGCTGGTCAACGACCCGGGCGGCGCGGTGGACGGGCTGGGTAACTCGTCCGCCGCCGAGAAGGTGGTGCGCGAGATCGAGGCGCTGGGCGGCATCGCGATGGCCAGCCATGCTTCGGTGACCGACTGGCCGGCCGTGCAGGCCATGGTGGCCCAGGTGATCGAGCACTGGGGCCAGATCGATGTGCTGGTCAACAATGCCGGCACCTTGCGCGACAAGAGCTTTGCCAAGATGGAGATGGACGACTTCCGCGCCGTGCTGGAAGTGCATCTGATGGGCAGCGTGCACTGCTGCAAGGCCGTGTGGCCCCATATGCAGGCGGCCAACTATGGCCGTATTCTGGTGACGACCTCGTCGTCGGGCCTGTTCGGCAACTTTGGCCAGAGCAACTATGCCGCTGCCAAGATGGCGCTGGTCGGCCTGATGCAGACCCTGGCGCTGGAAGGCGCCAAGTACAACATCCATGTGAATGCGCTGGCGCCGACGGCTGCCACGCGCATGACCGATGGCCTGCTGGCGCCCGAGATGCTGCGCGCGCTGCGGCCCGAGCTGGTCAGCCCCGCCATGCTGGCGCTGGTACATGAGAGCGCGCCCACGCGGACCATTCTGTGTGCAGGCGCTGGCAGCTTCGAGGCCTCGCACATCACGATGACGCGCGGGCTGCACCTGAGTGCCGACAGCGTGCCGGTCGATGAGATGGACCTGCATCTGTCCCAGCAATGGGCTGCGCTGACCGACCGCCGGGACGACATCGTGCCGGACAACGGCTTTGTGCAGGGCGATCTGGAAATCCGCAAGGCCCAGCAAAAGCTGCACTGAGGCGCCAGCCTGCGTCACGTGTGGGGCGGGCTTTTCTGCAGTGCAGAAAACAACAATGGGGGCAATCGCTACACGTTCTTACCAAGCCGTGCTGCGGGTATCGGGCTAAATCCCGAAGCCCGGTCAGGCTGAGCGTGCAATACTCTGCCAGTCGCCGGGCAACCTGCTATCGTGCAGCCCGGCTTTGACAAGAACAACGCAGATGAACCATATCCAAGAACGTATTGATGCCATTGGCGCGCAGCGCCTGCTGCACATGGGTCGCGGCATCGAGAAAGAAGGCTTGCGCGTGAACGATGAAGGCGCGCTGGCCCTCACGCCGCACCCGGCCGCTTTGGGCTCCGCGCTGACGCACAGCAGCATCACCACCGACTTCAGCGAGTCGCAGATCGAGATCATCACCGGCGTGCACCAGGATGTGCAGGCCTGCCTGGATGAGTTGGCCGAAGTACACCAGTACGTCTACCAGGTGCTGGAGGCCAATGACGAGCGCCTGTGGATCTCGAGCATGCCTTGCTCGCTGCCCTCGGATGAGAACATTCCGCTGGGCCGTTTTGGCACCTCGCACATCGGCCGCTCCAAAAGCATTTACCGCATGGGTCTGGGCCACCGCTATGGCCGCCGCATGCAGACCATCTCGGGCATCCACTACAACTGGTCGCTGCCCGGCGTCAGCAGTGAGGCCTACTTCGGGCTGATCCGCAACTTCCGCCGCCAGGCCTTTTTGCTGCTCTACCTGTTTGGCGCGTCGCCCGTGCTCTGTCCCTGTTTTGTGCAGGGCCGTCAGCACCAGCTGCAGCCGTTGGGCGATGGCCAGGGCGCGCTGCATCTGCCGCATGCCACCTCGCTGCGCATGGGCCGTCTGGGCTACCAAAGCGATGCCCAGGCCTCGATCAGCGTCAGCTACAACAACCTCAAAGGCTATGCCGATTCGCTCTACGGCGCCTTGACCCAGCCGTACCCGGCCTATGAAAAGGTCGGCATCCTCAACCCCGGTGGTGAGTACAACCAGCTGGGCACCAGCCTGCTGCAGATCGAGAACGAGTTCTACGGCACCATCCGCCCCAAGCGCACGGTGCAGCGCGGCGAGCGCCCGCTGCATGCGCTGCGCGAGCGCGGTGTCGAATACGTCGAAGTGCGCTTGATGGACATCAATCCCTTTGACAGCATGGGCATCTCAGCACCGACGATGCGCTTGCTGGACATCTTCCTGCTGCACTGCCTGCTGAGCGACAGCCCGCCCGATTCGCCGGCCGAAATCGCCGAGATGAAGCACAACCAGCACATGGTCGCCGAGCGCGGCCGTGAGCCGGGCCTGCAGCTGCAGCGCCAGGGCAAGGAGGTGCTGCTGACCGACTGGGCCCAGGAGGTTCTGCAAGCCTGCCAGCCGATTGCTGCGGCGCTGGACCAGGCCCATGGCAACACCGACTACAGCCAGGCGCTCAAGCACTCCCGGCAGCTGCTGGCCCACCCTGAGCAAACGCCATCGGCCCAGGTGCTGGCGGCGGTCAGCGAGCAGTTTGGCGCCTCGTTCAAGGCCTTTGGCGCTGCCCAGTCGCAATGGGCGCGCGAGCAGACCTTGGCCCGCCCCTGGAACGACGCGCTGACAGCCAAGTACCAGCAACTGGCGGCCAAGTCGATCCAGGCACAAAAAGACATGGAAGCGGCCGACACCGGTCCGTTTGAGGAATGGCGCCAGTGCTATATGTCGCCTGAGCACCTGGTCGTGTCCTGATGGATCTGATGCCCTAGAGCCCGCTGCTGCGGGCTTTTTTGTTGCTGGCATACCGCAGCGGATGGGGTCAGAATGCAAACGTTTGCATGCGCCTGGGTGCTTCTGATTTGATAGCTCCCCGCGTTGGCTATCATTTGTCCGACATCTTTTGGTGTTGATTTCTCGTATTGTTGTTCCATGGCGCATTTCTCTTCCGACCGCAGCTGGCGCACGTTCAAACGTGGACTGCTCAACCACTATGTGCTCAACGGGCTGGAAGTGGCGCTGGGCCTCTTTCTGGTCACGACCCTGGTGCAGCTGATCTGGGGCACGCAGCATGCGGCGGCGGCCTCGGTCGGGGTCATCGTCACCATCGTGGTCGACAACCCGGCGCCGCGCCGGGGCAAGTTCTGGCGCATGCTGCCCGCGCCCTTGCTGGGCGCGCCGCTGTTTTTCATGGTGCAGTTGATGCATCAGCACCTGGTGCTGCTGGGCCTGGTGGCCGTGGTGTCGACCTTTCTGGGCTTCTTGTGGATGGCCTGGGGCAAACGCGGCGCGCCGATTGCGATTGCGGTGGTGCTGGCCATGGTGCTGGGTATGTCGGTGCCCAAGCCAGCCGAGGGGCAGCTGCTGGCCGCAGCGGCCGAATCAACGATGTTCTTCAGCATCGGTGCCGGCATGTTCCTGGTGTATGCGGTCATCGCCAACACCTTGCTCAATTTCCGCTACCGCGTGCAGTTCATAGCCGATACCGTGCTGTCGCTCGCTGCCTTGATGCTGGAGCAGGCCCGCATGGTGCTGCCCGAGGCGGCCCGCCATGTCGGGCTGGAGGGTGAGACGGTGGATGGTGAAGCCTATGGCGACAACCTGGCCGACCGCAATTTTGGCAAGTTCTCGCGTGGGGGCGCACCCCAGCAGCACATGGGCCAGTTGATGGCCCGCCACGCCGCCTTTGCCGACCAGCTGCAAGCCGCCCGCGACATTGTGCTGGAGAGCCCGCGCACGCCACGCCGCCAGCGCCTGGCCGGCATGCTGATGCAGATGCTGGAGATCCGCGACCACCTGCTGGCCTGCGAGCTGGACCTGGAGCATTTGCGCAAGGCGCCCGAGCAGGCGCCGATGCTGCTGGCCCAGCAGGCCATGCTGCGTGCGCTGGCGATGGAGGTGGTGCACCTGGCCGACAGCCTGCTGCTGGGCCGCAAGCCCCGGCCGATGAGCAATCTGGATGCCTTGCTGCGCCCGATGCAGATGGCCAGCCAGCTGCCGGTGCAGCGGCTGGAGGAATCGCTGCCTGACCACTACGACACGGATGTGTCACCCCAGGCGCTGTCGCGTGAGCTGAGCGAACGCATTGTGCGCATCCATGAAGAGGTCAACCGTTTGATCGGCCTGGGCCGCGACGAGATCGAGCCCGATCTGGCCGTGGTGCGCGCCAGCTGGCAGATGTTTGTCAGCCCCACTGCCTGGTCCTGGACGCCGTTCAAGGGCCTGATGAGCTGGGATGCGCCTCCGCTGCGCCATGCGATCCGTGCGGCGCTGGCCATTGCGGTGGGTTACCTGGTGGTGCAGGTGCTGCCCTGGAATGCCCATGCCTACTGGGTGCTGCTGACGATTGTGGTGGTGCTGCGCGGCAGCCTGGCGCAGACCCTGGAGCGGCGCACGGTGCGGGTGCTGGGCACCTTGCTGGGCTGCGTAGCGGCGCTGGCCATCCTGTCAGCGCATCTGTCACCGCTGGGCCTGATTCTGTGCCTGACCCTGGCCCAGGGCGTGTCGCACGGCTTTGCGCTGCGCAGGTACCTGTTCACCGCCATGGGCGCCACGGTGCTGGGCCTGGTGCAGGCCCATATGCTGCATGCCGGTGGCAGCACCACCTTCCATATGTTCGAGCGCGTGGTCGATACCTTGATCGGCACCGGCATTGCCTGGGCCTTCGCCTACGTGCTGCCGTCCTGGGAGCGTTCGCAGCTGCCGGCGCTGGTGCAGCGCGTGCTCAAGGCCCAGGCAGCCCATGCCAGCACCTCGCTGGCGGTGGACCAGTTGCAGGCCGTCGACAATGCCCCGGAGCTGGCCTGGCGCCTGGCCCGGCGTGAGGCTTATGACAGCCTGTCTGCACTGATCCAGGCGGTCGACCGTTCGCTCAAGGAGCCGCGCGCCGTGCAGCCACCGCTGCAGGCGCTGGAGCTGTTCCAGGCCCATTGCTACCAGCTGCTGGGCCAGATGTCCTCGGTCAAGATCATGCTGATGATGCGCCGGGGCCAGACGCCGTCGCCCTTTGCGGTGCAGCAGCTCAAGGACACGGCGGCAACCATCGACGCCTGCCTGCTGCAGGCGCCTCAGCAACCGGCCGCTGTAGAAGGCGAGGCCCAGCGCCCCGCCAAGATGCCGGCGCCCGAGCGTGTGCCGGGCCCCGAAGACCGCGACCAGCTCATTCCGTGGCTGATGCGGCGCCTGGCCACTGCACGCATCCTGGCCAGCCAGCTGCAGCAGGATGCGGCGCAGATCCGCCAGTTGCTGGCGCGTGAGGAGACCTTGCCTCCTGTGCAGGCCGAGCCTGCGCAAGCCTCATCGACCTGAGGGTTCTAGCGGACCAGCGGCGTTAGGGCTGCAGCGCTTCCAGCGCGCATTCCTGCCAGTACATCGCAGCGGCAAAAAAGCCTTCCCAGACGCAGCCATTGCAGCCCCGGCCGCAGCAGGTGGTGGGCGCTGCCGGCGGCTCGCGCAGGCTGATCTGCCGGGCGCTGGCGCTGGCCTGCAGCACGGCAAAGCACTGGCGCGCCTGCCGCAAGCTGCTCAGTGGCTGGATGCGGGGGATGGCCGGGTTCACTGCTCGGGCCGGGGAGGCACGGCCTTGCGGCGCAGGCCAAAGCGCAGCACAAAAGCCGCGCCCAATACCAGGGAAAACCAACCCACTGCCGGCGCCTTGGCGAAAACTCCCTGCACAATATCGCCCTGAGCGACATAGGGCGAGACCACGATCACCAGCCCTATCAAGACCAAGATGATGCCTTTGATGAGCAGGTCCTGATCGGATTTGCGCTGCGCATCCCACTGGCGTTGAGATAAAGAAGACATGGCAGCATTATCCGGCACAGCGCGCCTGCCTGCGCACCGCCTGCCTGCCATTCCCCCCGAAAGCAAGAGTATGAGTATCCAATGGTTCCCCGGGCATATGCACCTGACGCGCAAGCTGATTGCCGAGCGCATCAAGGACATCGATGTCGTCATAGAGGTGCTGGATGCGCGCATGCCAGGATCGAGCGCCAACCCGGCGCTGACCGAGCTGACCGGCCACAAGCCCACGCTCAAGATCATCAACAAGCAGGACATGGCCGATGCCAGCCGCACCGCGCAATGGGTGGCCTGGTACGAGGCTCAGCACGAAACCAAGGCCTTGCCGCTCGATGCCAGCGAGCCGGCCCCGGCCAAGCGCCTGGTGGAAGCCTGCCGCCAGCTGGCGCCCGGGCGCGGCGGCCTGGCCAAGCCCATGCGTGTGCTGATCTGCGGCGTGCCCAATGTGGGCAAGTCCACGTTGATCAACAGCATGAGCGGCAAGGGCCAGGCCAAGGCCGGCGACGAGGCTGGTGTGACCAAGGACGAGCAGCGCATTGTGCTGGCCGATGACTTCTACCTCTGGGACACCCCCGGCATGCTCTGGCCCAAGATCATCGTGCCGGAGTCGGGCTACAACCTGGCGGCCTGCGGGTCGGTGGGCCGCAATGCCTATGACGACGAGCTGGTGGCGCTGGAGTTGCTGCTGTACCTGCAAAAGCACTATGCGCGCCAGCTGGACGAGCGCTACAAGCTGGGCCTGGGTGACGAGGAAATGGCGGCGCTCGCGGATGACGAGCTGCTGACCCTGATTGGCAAGAAGCGCGGCGCAGTGATGAGCGGCGGGCGCATCAACATGCAAAAGGCGGCTGAGCTGCTGATCACCGACTTTCGCACCCAGATGCTGGGCCGCATTACCTTGGAGACCCCGGCAGAGTTTGAGCAATGGCGCGCTGCCGGCGAGGCGGCCGAGGCCTTGCAGCAGGCCAAGAAGGCCGAGCACGCCAAGCACCGCAAGGCTGGCCGCAAGCGTTACTGACCCGTCTGCTGCGCCGGCCGTGGTTGGCTCCCCCGGTTGGCGTGTTGCCGCGTTTTATGCGCACAAAGCCGCGCAAAAGAGTCCGAAGCCAGCGGTTGACGGTCAGTTTTATGCAACGGCCTGCATATGGGGCTTGCGTAATTAACAAATTACCGCTATAGTCCACCCTTCGTCTTCTTATCGCTGCAGTAACGAACGACCTTCTGCAGCGCACCATTGGGAGTTTTTGCTATGTCCTGTTTCATGTTCAACCCTCTCCACTGAACACGGTTTCTGCCCCGGCTAAACCATGTTCATATGGTTTAGCCTTGGCCCAGATCGCCGCCTGCACACTGCAGCCGGGATCGACAAAAGCCCTGGCTACTGCGCCGGGGCTTTTTGTTTTGGGGTTTTTGCTGCGCCAGCCACCAGGCCATTGGCGCGCGAGGCCCCTGAGGAACCGCACAGATGAGTGCAAAAACTGTTTCCCGCGCCTTTGAAGAGGGCCGGGTCAAGGCCTTGCGCCGCATGAAGCAACCAATTGCGTTGCTGATCGTGGCCGATGCCACTCCTTTCAACCCTGTTGCCAAGGCCATGGCCCAGCGGCGTCTGTCCGGCGCTGCGGGCAAGCACATCCGCAGCCAAGGCGCCCAGCGCCGTGCCGACCGGATGGCCTTGCAACAGATGACGCGCCGCGCCGACTGCGGGGATTGAGCGGCCGCGCCGGATGAAGAGAACCATCAGATGAAAGAAATGAAAACCTCCCCGGAGCTACTGCTTCGCGTACAGATGCATGAGCGTCAGCAAAACCTGCAGGCCATTGCGGCCCAGCTGAAAACCGAATTGATCGGTATTGATAACGTGATTGACCGTGTGACGGGCGCCGTGCGCGCCTGGTATGTGATGCCCCAGCTCATTACCCGCCCCGTGATCGTGTGCCTGTGGGGATTGACAGGCACGGGCAAGACCCAGCTGACGCGCCGCCTGGCGCAGCTGCTGGGTTTTTATGATCGCTTTGTCGAAGTCCAGATGGACGGCTTCAGCCAGAACGGTGACAGCTATGGCGCATCGACCATCTCCGGCACGCTCGAGAGTGCGGGTTTGGTGGAGGGTGCGCCGGGCATCCTGGTGCTCGATGAGTTCCAGCGTTACCGCACGGTGAGCAGCCGTGGCGATGACAGCAAGGTCGAGCGCTACCAGGATGTCTGGGCCTTGTTGTCGGATGGCAAGCTGCCGCCCGCCTTGTCGGAGCTGCACAGCATCGAGCGCAAGCTGGCGGACGCGCTCTATGACGCCGAACGGGCCGAAGAGGACGATGCGCAGGAGCGGCACAAAAAGCAGAAGATGCGCTACAAGATCGATGCCTGGGACGCGCAGGCACTCAAGCGCAGCCTCAAGCTCGATGCGCCGTTGCTCGAGATCATGCAGTGGAGCAATGACTACATTCACCAACTGCTGATCCAGTTTCGCAGCTCCCAGCAATCCTGGGAGACCGATTACAGCAAGCTGCTGGTCTTTGTCTGCGGCAACCTCGATGAGATGTACACGGAGACGGCCAGCCGCGTTGAGGACTGCGACACCGATGCCGACATTTTTCACCGGCTCACCAGCCGCTTGTCGCTGATCGATGTCAAGCGTGCGCTGGCCGAGCGCTTCAAGCCCGAGCAGATCGCGCGGCTGGGCAACCAGCATGTGATCTACCCGTCGTTCAGCCGCTCGGCCTACGAGCAGCTGATTGCAACGACGGTGCACAACTATGTGCAGGGCATTGAGGCCAACTGTGGGCTGCGATTTGTCATCGGCAGCGATGTGCTGGCGCAGATCTACCAGAACGCCGTCTTCCCCACCCAGGGAACGCGGCCGCTGTTCTCGTCGGTGCACACGATCCTGTCGAGTGCGCTGGTGGATGCGGCGCTGTGGGCGCTGGAGCAGGGCGCGCAGGCGGGCCAGCAGTTGCAGGTGCAGATGGCCGCTGGCGCGGCGCAGCTGCAGGTGCATCTGGCGCTGCCGGATGCAGCTGCGGTGCTGCAGCAGTGCTTTGCCGTGCCGCTGGATCTGAACAAGGTCAAGCAGCGCACCAGCGCGGATTTCCGCGCGCTGCTGGCGGTGCATGAGGCGGGGCATGGCCTGGTCTATGCGCTGCTGTTTGGCCGCACGCCGCAGGAGCTGAAGATCAATATCGCGACCTTTGAAGGCGGCTACAACAGCTTTACCGAGCTGCAGGCAACATCGCGGCGCAATATGCTGGACATGGTCTGCGTGGGCCTGGCCGGCCGCGCGGCCGAGCGCCATGTGTTTGGCCAGGAAGCCTGTACCACCGGGGCTGAGCAGGATATTCTGCAGGCCACGGCGGATGCGGCGCGCTACCTGCGCCACCTGGGTTTTGGTGCGCGCCTGTCGCGCACCGATGTGGCCCAGGAGCCTGGCGACAACACCAATACCGAAGTGGCACCCACCAATGCCGGTATTGAAGCCTTGCTGCAAGCGCAGATGCTGCGTGCGCAGGAGCTGCTGGTGCAGCACAACGCCTTGCTGATGGCAATGACGGCCTTGCTGCTGCGGGAGGGGCTGATCAGCCCGGCCGCGATGGCGCAGCTGTGCGCCGCGCATGGCCAGGTGGTGCAAGCCAGTGCGGCGCAGATCCCGGATGCCACCGAACAAAAATGGGTGTTGGAGCCCTATGCCGACATGCTGGCCAGGCACGATCAGCGCCCTCTGATGGCCTGATTGCGCTAGCTTTTAGGCAGATGTTTTTACGCCGCCCGCTGCAAAGCTGGCGGCGTTTTTTATGGGCGCTGGTCTGCGCTTACCGGGACTTGGCTGGCGTGCCGCCAACGGCTGCGGCATCTGCTCCCTTGCCCGTCAGCTGCCGCACCGTGAAGCCCTGCTTTTGCAGCAGCTGCAGCAGGTTGTTGTCACCCACCATGTGCAGCATGCCCACGGCGATGAAGAGCTTGGGCTGCGCTGCAATCATCGCCGGCAGCCGCTCGGCCATGCGTTGGTTGCGGGTGTCGAGCAGGGCTGCTTGCATGCCCACATCGCCCAGGCATTGGCAGTCCTGCATCAGCTGCTTCAGAGCGGCCAGGTCACCGCTTTCCCAATAGGTCGCCAGCTGCTGGGCGACCTGGCGGTTCTTGCCGCTGTCGATATCGTCCAGCGCCTTGCGGATGTCATCAGGCGTGGCCAGCTGCGCGGGCACACCCTCGCCGCCCAGGCCCATGGCCAGCAACTGCTCCTGCGCCGTCTCGATGGCCTGCACCGGTCTGCCCACGGCATGCGCCATCGCGGCCAGGTTCAGGTCGATGCCGTAGGCCGGGTGGTAGCCGCTGCGTGCCATGTCCTGCATGCCCAGCGCGATCAGGCGGGCCAGGGTGGCGGCATTGGTTTGCCAGGTGCTCTGGTCCACACAGGATTCGAAGGCCATGCGGCCCATGCGCGTCTGCAGATCGGGGTTCTGGCGCATGACCAGCTTTTGCCGGTCACTGTCTTCGCGCATCGCCTGGGTCAAGGCCTTCAAGGTGGCGGGGTCTACCGGGTCCAGCTCCAGCGCAATCGCGGGGGCGGCGCGCAGTGCTTGTGCGGTGCGCGGGCCGGGAAAGATCCAGGGCAACTGGCCCACATGGATGCTGCCCCAGAGATAGGCGAGATCATCGCCTTTGCGCAGTTCCCAGAGCACGCCCCGGTCCGGGTGGGGCTTGCGCGATTCCGCCTGGTAGACCGCTGGATCCTTGACGGCTGGGGCTGGGCAGGACGGCCGGTCCAACTGTGCCAGTTGCGGTGCTGGCGCGGCTGCCGACGTGCGTGCCTGGGCGGCATGGCCGCCGGCCAGCAAGGCCAGGCCCAGCAGCAGCTGTGGCAGCAGGCGCAGGCCGCGTGCGGGCCGATGGGGGAGAGGCGAGAGGGTTGCTGAACGCTGCAAAACGGGCTCCAGATCATGGCCGCAAGGCCTGGCGTTTGCGCGAGCCCTTGCAGCGACTAAGCCTTAGCGCTGCGCCTGGGTATCGAACCAGCGGCGTGCCAGCCGATCCCAGAACTTGGCGCCCAGGGCGATGTTGTTGTCGTTGAAATCATAGCCGGGGTTGTGCAGCCCAACACCTGGCTGGCCATCGGCACCATTGCCGATCCAGCCGTAGGCGCCAGGCACTTCTTCGAGCATGAAGCCAAAATCCTCTGCCGTCATCGCCGGCAGCACATCGGTGTGGGCATGCGTGTTGCCCACCATCTCGCGCATCACCTCGCCCATGAAGAGCGCCTCCTTGCGGTGGTTGGTGGTGTTGGGGTAGCCGGGCTTGATGATGACTTCGGCGCTGGCAAAGTGCGCCTCGGCGATGTGGCTGGAGACCCGGTGCAGGCCATCGATGAGGAACTGCTGCGAGGCCAGGGTCAGGTTGCGGCAGGTGCCGTAGATGCGGGCCTCATCCGGGATGATGTTCTCCACCGTACCGGACTCGATCTTGCCCACGGTCAGCACGGCGGCATCGAGCGGATCGGTGCCGCGCGAGACCAGGGTCTGCAGCTGGCCGACGATGGAGCAGGCCACCGGAATCGGGTCCACCGTGGTGTGGGGCAGGGCCGCATGGCCGCCCCGGCCGCGCACCACAATCTCAAAGCGCAGCGCCGCCGCCATGATGGGGCCCACGCGCACCCCCATCTGGCCTTGCGGCAGCGCAGGCCAGTTGTGCAGCGCAAACACCGCCTGGCAGGGAAACCGGGTAAACAGCCCGTCGTTCATCATCGCGCGGGCGCCGGCGCCGCCTTCTTCACCGGGTTGAAAGATCAGGTGCACGGTGCCGTCAAAATCACGCTGGCCGGCCAGCAGCTCGGCCGCACCCATCACCATCGTCGTGTGGCCATCGTGCCCGCAGGCATGCATGCGCCCTGGGTACTGGCTGATATGGCCGAACTGGTTGGTCTCCTGCACCGGCAGTGCATCCATATCGGCACGGATGCCGATGGCAGGCCCGGGGGTGCTGGCATCGCGCCCCCGTCCGTAGATGCTGGCCACAATGCCGGTGGTGCCCAGGCCGCGCACCATGGGGATGCCCAGCGCCGTCAGATAGGCTGCGATCTTGTCGGCAGTGCGGTTCTCTTCGTACTTCAGCTCCGGGTGCATGTGCAGATCGCGGCGGAATGCGGTGAGCTGGTTGATATTGGGGGCTTGGTCTTTGTCGATGTACATGGCTTTATTTCCTCGGATCGCGGGCCGCAGCCGGACGGGTGCTGGCATCGATTATGCGGCTGCCGAAACGATCCATGTGAGACAGCCCTGGCAGCTATTGTCACCTCGGTTGGCTGGCTCAGAGGCTGTTGCCCTAAGGTGTGCAGCGATATTGAATGTCTGCTGCGAATATTTTTATGGATATATAAATTTTTCTGATAAAAACTCTCAAATCAGCATTGTTGCAATGGGGTGTTTTCGGGAGGAGATATTGGCATGAAGATAAATTGGTGGAGAAGTATTGGAATGGGTGCGTTGGTGCTCGGTGCATCGGGGGCATATGCGCAAAAGAGCTACGCGCCACAAAATGGCACCTGGGTGGTGAGCAGTGAGCTCGATGGCAAGCCGGGTCGAGGATTGGCGCTGGATGTGCAGTTTGGCTCAATGGTGCTGCAGTTGTATGCCTATGAGCCAGACGGCTCGCCCACTTTCTATATGGCCAGCGGTAATTTTGAGATGACCGTCGGCACCCCTTTTGTCGCGCCTCTTAAACGTTATGCAGCAGGGCGTTACTTTGGCAGTGGTGCACGCGATGCCCAGGAGTTGGATACGGCAGGCCAGGTAAGCGTTGTTTTTGACAGTGCCACAACAGCTACCTTGACCTTGCCGGGCGAACCACCGCTCCGTATCCAGCGCTTTTATTTTGACAACCCACTGATCCAGCCAGGCCAGCGCGCGGTTTTTTACTTGGGCCCTATCTCGGAGCCAGAAGCAGAGCCGAGGCTTGCCACGCTGGAGATGGATGTGCAAGGCGTTGCCCATTTTCAGTACCCGCGCTTTGACCGGGAGGCCAGTGCATGGCGTGACAACCGCTGGCCCTGCAAAATGGTGCCCGCGCGGCAAGCCATGGTCTGTGAGCGACTGAAGGACGATGGCGAGCTGCTGGACCGGGTGGTTCTGCAGCGCTACCTCCAGGAAATCGTCGGTGTGCTGGAGACCGAGCGGAACAGCGAAGCTTTCAAAGGCCCCTTACTGTATGTGCATGGCAGCGATCAGAGCTTGCAGACACAGCCGCTTGACACTTCCGCAGCCGCTGCATCTTCGGGGCCCGTTCCAGGCGTTGTTCCCGACAGCGGCACCTGGGTGGTGACGGAAGAAAAAACGGGCCGACCTGGCCGGGGGCTCAGCATTGATGCGCAAGGCAGTCAGGTGCTGGTGCAGGTCTTCAATTACGGCAGTGATGGCAAGCCCACCTTCCACATGGGCGTTGGCCCGTACCTGCAAGCTGCGGCGTCTGTGCCCTTGAAGCAATACCGAGGCGGCCGGTCCCTGGGCGGGCCTGCTGCATCGGGCGTTGAGACGGGCGAGACCCAGACCTTGGGCCTGCAATTTGACAGCGCGACCAGCGGTTGGGTGCAGTTTCCAGGTGAAGCGGCCAAGCGCATCGAGCGCTTTCAATTTGGCGTGAACCATTGGTTTGTGGAGGCAGATCGCCAACCGCTCATGTACCTCCAAGGTTTATGGTCCGCTGTGTCGACCAATCCCAAGCTGGCGCTGCAGTTTGAACTCCATCCTATGAACTGGCAACCGGGCAAGCAGCCGCCCACCTCGTATGACACCTGGCCCGAAGTCGGCTCCAGCGCCAGCGTCAAGTGCCGATACGAACAGACCGCCGACGGCAACGTGCGTTGCGCGGTAACTGGAAAGCGACTCGGCGTAGATCCAGAGTTGGAATACCGCTTTGCCCTCAGTTACCGGGGCCGAAGCTTGGCCACGGTCTATCAGCTGCAGGCAGACAAATCACTGCTGCTGTTGGGGCAGGTGCCCTTGATACGCAGAAGCAATTCGTACACGGCTTTTGGCGTGGGCATAGGCTTGCCCAGAACGTATTGATCTGCCGATGGGCACTGACAACAAGGATTCGTATGACGCATTGGTGTAGAAAAACGCTGTTGTTGCTGGGTGCTGCGACAAGCATGTCTCTCGTCTGGGCTGGTCGTGATTTCACCCCGTTATCGGGCACTTGGGTGATCGATGCGGAGCTTGATGGCAAACCTGGGCGTGGCCTGGCGATCGATGTGCAGGGCGATACTGTGGTGCTGCAGGTCTATGGCTATGAGGCCAGCGGTGAAGCCACGTTTTATATGGCGTCTGGCCCTATCGTTGGTAACGGCGCCGTGCTGCCTCTGCAGAAATTCCTGGGCGGCACCGCATTGGGTGGCCCGGTGCGCGACGCGGAACTGGCCGCAAATGTGGGCGAAGTCCAGCTGCAATTTACCAATGGGGTGCAGGGCAGCATCCAGCTGCCGGGGGAGTCTTCCTACGCGATGCGCCGCTTTGTGTTCAACGGCCAAGGTGATCTGTCGGTGCCCAATCCTTCCCAGCGCTTTGCGCTGGCAGAGCTGGGCAGCGAGAACCAGCCGCTGAACCTCTGGTTCATGGATGTTGTGCCCACCGGGCAGCTCACGCTGCGCAGACCATCTCCGGCTGCAGAATGGAATCTGCAGTGCCAGCCTGCCGATGACCAAGGCACGGTGGATTGCATCGCCGATGCATCTTCATCTACCCCGCGCATCCGCCTGAGTTATCAGCAATTTCTCTATGACGCCAGCGCATTGCTGGAAGTCGACGGAGAGCCGGCACGCAGGCTTGTCGGTGCGTACATGGGTACCCGCACGCCTGCAAGAATTCCTACTAATGGCGACAGAAACTGGTACTCGGCCTTGCAGGGTTTTGATGCAGAACAACGCCTTCCGGAGCCGGGAACCTGGATCATGCGCGACGAAAAAACCGGCAAGCCTGGTCGCGGTATCAGCCTCGATGTGCAGTTTGGTCAGGCCCTGATGCAGGTCTTCAATTACCGGCCCGATGGCAGCGCGATCTTTCATATGGGGTCTGGCGAATTCTCTCAATCGCGCGCCAACATTGCGCTGAAAACCTACCGAGGGGGGCGCTATCTGGGTGGGCCTTGGCAGTCGGCGACGGAAGCCTCTGATGCCGGCATGGCCGTCATCAATTTCGACCGTTTGGACAGCCGCAAGGACATGAATGAAGGCTCGATCCGTCTGCCTGGAGAGCCTTTGCGCGTGATGGAGCGCTTTGAGATGCAGCCCACGCGGCCCGCGCTGAGCAGCTTGATGGGGGACTGGGTATTCAGCCACAGCCTATCTTCCAAGCCAAGGGTCGTGGCGCTGAACGTGGTCAAAGGCCAGTCGTTGACCAATGCAGCAGGCGATTTTGAATGCCAGTTCACGCCGTTGCTGACCGACACCGTGGTGGACTGCAGCAGCACGCCTGGCGACGGTGCGCAGCCAGAGCGTTTCAGCTTTCCTTTCAGCTTCCAGGGGCGCAGCGCCATCAGGAACAGTTCCTATGGCATCGCCTTCCGGGTGCGAGACCGCCTGGGCAACCTCACCGGGGTAGGGCCGCTGGTCAGGCCCTGACCTTGCAAACGAGGGCCTGCCCCTGCCGCTGGAGTCTGATGCAAGCTTGGCGGTGGTGGGCGGCTTCTGTCGGCGCCCTTAACCGGCTCTGGCATTAGAGGCCAGTGCGCCCGGATGGGACAGCCGGCGGTCTGCCAGCAAGGCCGCCACATTGAGCACGGCCAGCACAGCGCCGGCGATGCAGGCGCCCGTCCAGCCGCCGTGGTGCCAGGCCCAGGCGCCAATGGCCGAGCCGGCCGATGCGCCGATGAAGTAGCCCGTCATATAGCAGGCATTGATGCGCGAGCGCGCCTCGGGTGCCAGCCGGTAGATGACGTTCTGGTTGCAGATATGGGTGCCTTGCAGCGCCAGCTCGATCACCAGCATGCCGACGATGAACAGGAAGACCGAATGCTGGCTGTACCAGAGCAGCGCCCAGTTGACGACCAGCAGCAGCACCGAGAAGGCGGTGGTGGGGCGCTCCAGCCCCTTGTCGACCAGGCGGCCTGCGGCATTGGCCATCAAGGCGCCGGCTACACCAGACAGGCCAATCAACCCGATCGATGAATCACTCAGGCCGTGCTCAGGGCCGCCTAGCATCAAGGCCATTGTGGAAAACAGCACGCTGACCGACGCAAAGGCCAGACCGCCCAGCAAGGTGCGGGTGCGCAGGCGGGGCTGCGTGCGAATCAAGGTGGCCATGCTGCCCAGCACCTGGCCGTAGGGCAGGCGTGCGCCGCTATGTGCCACCTTGGGCAGCACCCGGTACAGGGCCAGCGCCACCAGCACCATGGCGATGCCTCCGACCTTGTAGACCAGACTCCAGCCGCCCACGGCCGACAAGAGACCGGCGACGGTGCGTGACAGCAAAATTCCAGTGAGCAGGCCGCTCATCACCAGACCGACGGCACGGCCGCTCGATTCACGCGGGGCCAGGCTGGCGGCCATCGGCACCAGCACCTGTGCGGCGACCGAGAACAGGCCGGTCACCAAGGTGCCCAGCACCAGGGCGGTGAACGGCGAAGGCATCAGGCCGGCAAACCCGCTGACCAGCAGGCCCAATGCGGCCAGCAGCATCAGGCCCACGGTCAGTTTGCGGCGCTCCAGCATATCGCCCAGCGGCACCAGAAACAGCAGGCCAATGGCATACGACACCTGCGCGCAGGTGACCAGGATGCCGGCCGTGCTCTCGCTCACCTGCAGCGCATGGGCGATGGAGTTGAGCAGCGGTTGGTTGAAGTAATTGGCCCCTGCGCACAGGCCGCAGGCGGTGGCCATCAGCAGCAGCACGGCAGGGCTGAGCGCTGTGGCGGAAGCGGCTGGGCCGGGGCGGGCGGGAGAAGTTGTTGTTTGTTGATTTTGCACAGCGCGAGTGTGCGCGCATCAGAAAAACAATGTGCGCCCTTGGTCTTGGCGCAGCTGCTATCGCGCCATTCCCGGGTCGTCGTGCAACCAGTCCGGCCTGCGCAGCAGCGCCTGCCATTGCTGCAGGCTGGGGTGAGACTCCGGCTCGGAGGTGCCCGCTGCCGGCTCTGCGTTCGGCCAGTGCAGTCCGCTGTCGATATGCAACGGCGCCTGCGTGTAGGGGTGCTGCAAGGACAGCGACCAGGCATGCAGCCACAGCCGCTGCAGGCCCAGGCGCTCGGCCCACCAGCGGTTCAGCGGGCCTTTGCCATGTGTGGCATCGCCAATGATGGGGTGGGCGATGTGCTTGAGATGGCGGCGGATCTGGTGGCGGCGCCCGGTGAGTGGCTCGGCCTGCACCAAGGACAGCCGCGTGCCGGCAAAGCGGCCGTCGTAAGCCTCGGGGTGCTCCAGCGTGGCCAGGCGTGCAAAGCGGGTTTGGGCTGGCTGCGCGGGTGCGTCTTGCGGGGCATCGTCGGGGCGCAGTGCGTGGTCCACTGCTGCATGCAGCGGCGCCCAGCCGCGCACCATGGCCAGGTAGCGCTTGTCCATCTGGTGGTTTTCAAACTGGCTGCGCGTGCGGCTGGCTGCCTCGGCATGCAGCGCCAGCAGCAGCACGCCGCAGGTGCCTTTGTCGAGCCGGTGCAGCGGAAACACATGCTGGCCGATCTGGTCGCGCAAGGTCTGCACGATAAAGCGCGTCTCGCCCGCATCCAGGCCCGTGCGGTGCACCAGCCAGCCGGCAGGCTTGTAAATCGCTACCAGGTGCTCGTCGCGCCACAGCAGGGGCAGGGGGCAGTCCTGCGCATGGGTATGCGTAACAGCAGCGTCGATGGCGAAAGACATGGGAGGGCGGGCTGGTGAAACGATGGTGCGGGGGGAGCTATGGATTTTATAGTGATCGGGCCTCAAGACTTCTTGGACCACAGCCCGAACAAAAGCATGCCCGCCAGCATGGCCGCGCTGAAAATCGCTGCGGAACCCAGGCCCGCTGCCGTACTCACCAGCGCAGGACCGGGGCAGTAGCCAGCCAGGCCCCAGCCGATGCCAAACAGCGCAGAGCCGATCAGCAGCGGTTCATCGACTGCCTGGCGTGCCGGCAAATGCATGGGCTCGCCCAGCAGGCTGCGGCTGCGCCGGCGGGCCCATGCGAACCCGGGCAGACCCAGCGCTATCGCGCCGCCCATCACCAGGGCCAACGAAGGATCCCAGGCGCCGGCCAGGTCCAGAAAGCCCAGCACCTTCTGCGGATCGGCCATGCCGGACAGCAGCAGGCCCAGGCCAAAGACCAGGCCTGCGAGGGCCGCGATCAAGATAGTCATCGTGGTCTCCTTACACAACGTGGCGAACCACAAACACTGTCGCAAAGCCGGTGGCCATGAAGACCAGGGTAGCAACCAGGGAACGCAGCGACAGGCGCGAGAGCCCGCAGACGCCATGCCCACTGGTGCAGCCCGAGCCCAGGCGCGTGCCAAAGCCCACCAGCAGGCCGGCGAGCACCAGCAGCGGCCAGGCGGCGGGGCTGGCAGTCGCTGGCAGCGGTGCAAACCACTGGTAAAGCCATGGGGCTGCCAGCAAGCCCGCCACAAAGGCCAAGCGCCAGGCGCCGCGCTGCAGGCGCGGCGGCAGCAGCGCGGCCACGATGCCGCTGATGCCTGCAATGCGGCCATTGAACAGCACCAGCAGTACGGCAGCCAAACCAATCAAGGCACCGCCGGCGAGGGCGGTCAGCGGTGTAAAGGCAGACAGATCGATCGACATAGGAAAGCTTTCTTGAGACGAGGGTGCAGGGGCCGCTTCAGGCTGCGGGACAGTACTGTGCATACAGCGTCTGCAGCAGCGCCAGCAGACGCGCATCGGCCACTTGGTAAAAGATGTTCTTGCCCTCGCGCCGGGTGCTGACCGCATTCTCTCGCCGCAGTACCGCCAGTTGCTGCGACAAGGTCGGTTGCAGAATGCCCAGCTGCGCCTCCATATCGCTGACGCAGCATTCGCCCTGGCTGAGGTGGCAGAGCAGCAGCAAGCGGTCTTCGTTGCCCAGCAACTTAAGGGCGGATACGGCATGGTGCGCGGCTTGGCGCATGGCATGGGGAGGCGGATGGATGGTAAGGCTATCGTTCATGGAGGGAAGTGCGGGTAATTGCTATTGTTATCTGTGCTGTGTTTTATTATATTAAAATATATATTGTTTTATCTGAAAATGTTATTGCTATGACGTCAACCGCTTCTTTTGGTGTTCAGGCATTTTTTGATGCGGTGACCGGCACCGTCAGCTATGTGCTGCACGATGCGGCCAGCCGCGAGGCCGCCGTCATCGACCCGGTCTGGGACTTTGACGTCCAGAGCGGCCGTACCAGTACGGCATCGGCCCAGCGCATTGCCGACTACCTGCAGGCCGAGCAGCTGACCTTGCGTTGGGTGCTGGAGACGCATGCCCATGCGGACCACCTGTCCGCAGCCCAGTGGCTGCGCATGCAGATGCCCTCAGGGGAAGTGCGCGTCGCCGCGCCGGTGGTGATTGGCCAGCAGATCACGCAGGTGCAGAAAGTATTTGGCGGTATCTACGGCATGGAAGACTGCATTGCCCCGCAAGGCGCCGACTTTGACTGCCTGCTCAGCGATGGCGATGTGCTGGCGCTGGGCGCTATCCGGATCCGCGCGCTCGGTGTGCCCGGCCATACCCCGGCGGACCTGGCCTATGCGGTAGAGGCTGCAGGGGCAGTGGCCGCCATTTTTGTGGGCGATACCTTGTTCATGCCTGATGTGGGCACGGCCCGCTGTGACTTTCCCGGTGGTGATGCGCGTGCGCTCTACCGCTCCATTGGCCGGCTGCTGGCGCACCCGCCGCAGACGCTGCTGTATGTTTGCCATGATTACCCACCAGCCGGCCGCGCTGCCGCCTGGTGCAGCACGGTGGCCGAGCAGCGTGCGCACAACGTCCATGTGCACGATGGCGTGGATGAAGCGTCCTTTGTGGCGATGCGCGAGGCGCGCGATGCAACCCTGGCGATGCCGCAGCTGATGCTGCCCTCGGTGCAGGTGAACATCCGCGCAGGCCGCCTGCCCGATGCCGATGCACAGGGCCGGCGTTTTCTCAAGCTGCCGGTGGATGCGCTCTGAGCTTCGGTTTTAACGGCCTGCAGACTGGTACTGCGCGTCTTCGAAGCGGTTCACCTTCCAGAGGCTGGGGAAGAGCCGCGTCCACAAGGCCACCACGGCCAGCGAGCACAGGCCGCCCGCCACTGCAGCGGGCACGGCGCCCAGCAAGGCGGCGCTGCTGCCAGCGCGGAATTCGCCCAGCTCGTTGGACGAGCCGATGAACAGCATGTTGACGGCATTGACGCGGCCGCGCATGTTGTCGGGCGTGGCAAATTGCAGCAGCGAGCCGCGCACATAGACGCTGACCATATCGGCAGCGCCGGCGATGGCCAGCGCCAGGCAGGACAGCCACAGCCAGTGCGACAACGAGAACACCAGGTTGGCGATGCCAAAAACGGCCACCGCCAGCATCATGCGGCGGCCCACCTGGGTGCCAAAGGGGCGGTTGCTGAGGTAGAGGCCTGCGCAAACCTCGCCAATCGCCATGGCGCTGCGCAGCATGCCCAGGCCCTCGGGGCCGGTATGCAGCACCTCATGGGCATAGATGGGCAGCAGTGCCACCACGCCGCCCAGCAGCACGGCAAACAGGTCGAGCGAGATGGTGCCCAGCACCATGGGGCGGCCAAAGATAAAGCGGATGCCCGCGCCAAAGCGCTGCCAGATGGTATCGCGTGCAGCGCCCGGCTCGGTGAGCGCCTTGGGCGCCGCATACAGCACCTTGACGCGCAGCAGCAGCACGGTGCCGATTGCAAAGGCCAGCATGCAGACGCCATAGGTCCACACCGCCCCGCCAGCCGCATATAAAAAACCGCCCAGCATCGGCGCGCCAATGGCCGAGCAGCGCATCACCACGCTGTTGGTGGCAATGGCCTTGGGCAGCAGCGCCATCGGCACCAATTGCGGCAACAGGCTTTGCAGCGCCGGGCCGGAGAAGGCGCGCGTAGCGCCATACAACACCAGCACCGCATAGATGCCAGCCACACCTGCGTTGCCATGGCCCGACAGCCACAGCAGCAGCGCGCTGCAGACGCTGCCCAGCGCCCAACTGGTGGCCAGCACCTTCTTGCGCGGCAGCCGGTCAATCAGCTCACCGGCAGGCAAGAGCAGCAAGAGCATCGGAATGAACTGCGCCAGACCCACAAAGGCGAGCGCCATGGGGTTGCGCGTGAGGTCATAGACCTGCCAGGCCACGACCACGGCCTGGATCTGGGTGGCGCCAACAGCGAAGACCCGCGCTATCAAAAAAATAAGAAAGCCGCTGTGCTGGTCGCGCAGCAGCGGCGGAGGGGCAGGGTGAGTGGTCGCTGGCATGGGGTGTGGCGCAGCCTGCAGGGGTACAGCTGCTGCAACCGCTGGATGGTTGTAGGTGTTTGTGGCGCCATTCTGCCATGTACGTTTAACTCTTATATAAGAGTTGGGCTTATCCATGCGGCAAGCAGGCCATGCCCAAAAACGGGGTAGGGGTGCAAACGCCGCTGCGATGCGCGCATTGCGCCAACCTGGGCTGCAAAAAACGAAACCCCCAGTCACCGCTGTTGGGCGACTGGGGGGGGATTTGGCTTGAGGCTTTTAGCTGGCAATAGCTGCAAGCTGCCAGGCCTCCTTCTGAGGTGAGTAAGCGGGCGCTGTCAGCAGCACCCGCTTGCACCATCAAGGGGCCTTGGCGGTCTCTACCGTCATATCCAGCACATAGGCGTAGCGCGATGCATCGGCAGGCGGGTTGGCGATCGTGTAGCGCTTCACGCGCAGCACATTGCTGTAGCCGGGCTCGTGTTGATAGCCTTCGATGTTGCCGTAGAAGTGCTGCCAGTCGCCGGCAACGGTCTTGCGGCCGTTGCTGTCATAACGCAGCTCGCGCACCTGCAGGCACTGCACGCCCTTGGCCACGCCGTGGTTGCAAGGCTTGGTCTGGGGGCCGACTTCGTAGAACATGGTCTCACCGGCGCCACCATATTTGGTTTCGTTGGTGGGCACCGACTTCAACAGCCAGCGGCTGCCGTCGTTGAACTGCAGGGTCAGGCGCGGTGCGTTGTTGTCCTGTGTGATGCGCAGGCTTTCGGCGCGCGTGATCTGTGCGCTCACCGCTTGCTCCAGCTGCATCAGTGGTGGCTCGCAGGCCATCATCGTGCCAATCGGGTTGGTGATGCTGATCTTGTCGCCGTCGAGCTGGTAGCCAGCGCCCATGACATTGCAGAGGTTGCCAATGCTCACGCGGTGCGCCGTCTTGGCGTCGCCGCTGAAGCCCAGGCGCAGCACCTTCTTCGGTGCCAGCGCGGTGAAGGCAGGCAGTGCGCGGCCGGATTGGTCTTCGGCCCGTTCCAGATCCCAATGGTAGGCCTGCAGAGTCTTGTCGTTGGCTGATGCGTTCATGGCGGGTGCGGTATTGCCGGTGGCTGGTGCCGCAGGCGTGGACGATGGGGTGCTGCTGCAGGCCGCCAGGGCCATGGCAGCGGCTGCGCTGAGGCTCATCAATTTCCAACGTTGCATATGAAGTTTTTCCTTATGAGAGGCAGCGCACTGGCGCACGCTGCAGTGGGTGAACGTAGCTTGCCATCCTAGGGGCTGCCAGCAAGCACTGGTGTAGGCCAAGCTTGGCGCTTGGCAGCCAGGCCATGCGGGCAATTACAGCAGCGTCTGCCTAAAACTTAGGCGTATGAAATTTATTGAATTCAATCAATGGCTTGCCGTCTTGTCCAGAGCCTTGTCCACATGCTGACCCACAGATATCTGGGATAACCACAGCCTGTGCATCAGGCCGTCAGGAAGAGGGCGGGGTCGACCATGCTGCGGTTGAGCATCACGCCCCAGTGCAGGTGCGGGCCGGTCACCCGGCCGGTGGCGCCGACTTTGCCGATGACTTCACCGGCTCGTACGCTCTGGCCCACGGTCACCTGGGTAGCGCTCAGGTGGCAGTACATCGTCAGAAAGCCACCCCCATGGTCCATCCAGATGGTGTGGCCGTTGAAGAAGTAGTCGCCCACATCGATGATCTTGCCATCGATAGGCGCCTTGACCGGCGTGCCGGTGGCCGCCGCGATGTCCATGCCGCTGTGCGGATTGCGTGACTGGCCATTGAACACCCGGCGCAACCCGAAGGAGCTGGAGCGCCGGCCGGGCACCGGCACGGGCAGCTGCATGTGCGCTGGCAGCGGCGTGCTGAAGGTGGCCATCACCGTTTGTTGGTGGTCACGTTCGCGTTCATAGCGGGCATTGTCGGCGGCGGACAGGTCGACCGTCTTGGGGGCGACCTTGAGGCGCTGCTCGCTGTATTTCTTGTCGCGCACGGTGTAGGCGATGCTGCGTGGGCCACTGGCGGTTTGCAGCTTGATCTCTGCCGGGCCCGTAGGGGCCGACAGTGGTATGCCGACCAGTGCCGTCCACTCAATCGCATCGCCCAGCACCAGCAACGGAATATCGCCTGCAAACGCCTGCGGCCGCTCAGCCGCAGGGCCCAGCGACAGGCGCGCAACGCCACCGGGAACGCGCGAGTCAGCAGGCCAGCCATCGGTTGCCGCAGCCTGTGCTGTGCGTAGCCAGGGCAATAGCGCCAGACCGCTGCCTGCCTGCAGCAACAGGCGGCGCTGCAGGCGCGATGAATCGGTAGGACGGTCAGGTTCTGGTATCGACATGGGTGTGGGGCAGCGTGGTTGCATGTGCTTTTAAAAGCATAGCGCGTTGTGCTTTTCCATCCTGGGCAAATGCCGCGCATAATATGCAAAATTTGGTAAACCAGAGCGCCGCTATGGGCGCCCGGGGACACGGCTGGTAGCATGCCGCTTTGCCCTTCGTACCGGGCGTGCTATACAGGCGTTGGCTGACAGGCTGCACCGGCTCTATCCGTTACAGTGGTGCGCTTGGGCCTGTCTCCGTCATCCAGGTCATCATGTTGTTTCGGGAGTTCGTTTCGTTCATGTTGGGCAAGCATTCAGACCTTCTTTTACTTGCTGCATCCACCCGCTGCAAACTTCAACGCCCTTTGGCGGGCTGGTCGTTGGTGGTGGCACTGGCGCTTTCGGTCTCTGGTTGTGGCAGCCTGGACCGCGACACCGACAGCCATCGCTACAACGTCGTAGCCCACGAAACCTTCGGATCGTCGTCCACCTATTCGCGTCTTTTTGATGCGCCGCCTGAGCGCGCTTGCGAGGCTGCCCGCCGTGCGCTGCTGAGCCAGGGCTACCTGATCAATGTCTCCAAGGGCAAAGAGGTGGAAGGCCAAAAGAGCTTCCAGCCGGCGACCGACAACCACCAGATCATCACCATCCGTGTGGTCTGTGCAGCCGACAGCAAGGACGGCAAGGTAACCCTCGGCTTTGTGTCTGCCCTCAAGGACACCTACAACCTCAAGAAGAGCAGCAACTCTGCCAGCGTCGGAGTGGGTGCACTGGGCTCGCTGTCGCTGCCCTTTTCTGCCGGCAACGATTCGATGGTCAAGGTGGCCAGCGAGACCGTGAGCTCAGCCACCTTCTACGACAGCTTTTTTGACCTGATCAAATCCTACCTGCGGCAGGACGATGAGCTGCGCCAGCAAAGCCTGACCGGCGACGAAGAGTTCGTCGAATAATCCCGCGCAGCGGCTGGGTCACCTGGTCGCCAATGCAGCAATAGAAAAGCCCGCCATCTTGCAAGATGACGGGCTTGTTTTTTTGCCCGCGGCCAAGTCAATGGCCATGGCGCTTTTCGCCGTTCCTCGTGGCTTATGGCATCGCGGACAGCAGGCCCATCATGCCGTTCTGGTCCAGCGGCTTGCCATTGGCTTGCAGCTTGCCATCAGCCCATTGCAGCTCACTGGCTACGCGGTCCTTGTTGTCCACCAGCAGGCCCGCTTGCACCAGACCGGCCAGGCGCGCGTCCACATCCTGCTGCACGGCGCTGTCGATCTGCTTGTCATCGATATCGTCCGAGCCTTCGTTCTCCAGCACATAGGCCTCGCGCACCTTGCTGGCGTAGAGCGACTGCAGCACGGGCTTGGGCATGTCCAGGCGCAGTAGCGCCTTGAAGTCGGTCATAGGATTGAGTGGCTTGCCGGCATCGCCCTGGTAGGACAGCGATGCGGCCACCTCGGCCGTGCCTTCGGCGGTGCGCCAGCTGATGCGCTTGACCTCCAGCTCGGGCTTGCGGGCCAGCAGCTGCTGCATGCCTTGCATCAGCAGCATCTGCAGGGCCTGTGGATCGCCCTGGACCTTCTGCGATTCCTTGGTGAACTGGGTTAGCCAGCCCGCATCCAGGTTGTGCAGGCCCAGGTCCATCACCATGTCGTCGACCTTATGGTCCTTCTGTACAAAGGACTTGATCGACGAGTTGATGGTGGTGTTGACCACTTCGCCCTGCAACTGGGTATCGGCCACCAGCTTCAGATCGGCAAGCTCAGCCGGGTCTTCACCGTTCTTGGGGGTGACCTTGAGGCTGGCCAGCGCCCACTCGATGCTGCCCACCATGAACTCCTGGCCCTTGGGCTGGTGCATGTCAAAGCGCATGGTGTTGCCGCTCATCAGCATATCGGCGGCCTGGCCGTCATCTTCTTCACCGGGCTTGGGCTGCACCAGCAGGCTGGGCATCGATGCATCGCCCTTGATGCGGCTGAAATCGGAGGACATCTCGAAATCGGACTTGAAGCCGCCAAACGCCAGCTTGTCACCACCGAATTCGCCATTGAAGGCGGGCGAGGTCACCTCGTTCTGGGTGCTCTTGGACCAGCCCACCTTGCTCTTCCAGACCAGCGGTGCCTTGTCCTTGAAGGCCACCACCCACTCGGGCGGGGCATCCGGATTGATCGCAAAGGTGGAGACGATTTCTGCCAGGTGCGCAATGGGGAGCGGGCCGTGGCTGATGTCATGCTGGGCGCTGAACTGCAGCTTTTCTTCGCCGGTGTCCACCGTCCACAGCGTCTGGGCGGTCGACGAGAAGATGCCCTTCTGGTAATCCTGCACCTGTACCAGCAGCGGCGGCTTGCTCCACTCCTTGGCGGCGGTTGCAAAGCCTTCTTCGATACGGTTGCCCACCAGGTAGCCGGTGGTGGCTCCGCCCGCAGCCAGCACGGCCACAGCTGCGGCAATGCCGATTCCTATTTTTTTCATGTATTTCCCCTCTGTTGTTTGAAACTGGATGGACGCAGCTTGTGCTGTACTTGTTTGCTGCCTCTTGCGTGGAGCCCGCATTGTAGAGGGCGGTCTGCACAATCAGCCATGCTGCACAGGATGCTATGTGACCAGGTGTAGCAGTTAGTATCCTGCAGTGACCAATCGGACATGAAAACGAGCCGCAAGCGGGCCCGTGTGTTGGCAAGCAGCGGATGCTTTACTGGCCCATCACAATGCCTTCGCGGCGCGGATCGGCACCACCAAACCACCAGGATTTGCCATGCGCCTCGCCCCGCGAGATGGCCTGCAGGCCGCTGGTCAGGTTTTGCTCTTTCACCTCGGCGCCGCGCGCCTGCAAGGCTTGTACCGTGGCGGCGGGGAAGCGCTTTTCCTCCAGCACAGTGGGGCCGTTGAGGCTGCCAAAGTTGGGCAGGTTGATGGCTTGCTGCGGCATCAAGCCCCAGTTGAGCATGCCGTACAAGGTCTTGGTGGTGTAGTGGATGATCCAGGCGCCGCCAGGGCTGCCGGCGCTGATCACCAGGCGGTCGGTGGCCTTGTCAAACACGAGGGTGGGTGCCATCGAAGAGCGAGGGCGCTTGCCGGGCTCGACCCGGTTGGCGATGGGCTGGCCCTGCGCATCGCGGGGAGCCAGGCTGAAATCGGTCAGCTCGTTGTTGAGCAGGAAGCCGCCGGCCAGACCCCGCCCGGTGTTGACCATCTGGCGCGAGCCAAACTGGTCTTCGATGGTCGTGGTCATCGCAATCGCATTGCCGTAGCGGTCCACGATGCTGATATGGCTGGTGCCGTATTCCTGCTGGTAGGGCTGGCTGGCATAGGCCATCTTGACGCTGCCCGGTTGGCCGGGCTGGGCTTGCTGCATGCTGCGCGCGCCAATCAGGCGGGCGCGCTGGGCGAGGTAGTCGGGGCGCAGCATGCTCGACCAGTCACCGGCCGGTGCGCCGACAAAGGCGGGGTCGGCCACATACTGGTTGCGGTCGGCAAAGGCCAGGCGCGAGGCCTCGGCATAGAGGTGCAGCCAGTCAGCGCTGGGCAGACCATCGGCGCCCAGGCCCATCTGCCCGGCCGGGGTGTTGGCCATGATGCTCAGGATTTGCGCCACCGCAATGCCGCCCGAGCTGGGCGGCGGAAAGCCGCAGAGCCGGTAGCTGCGCGTGGCGGTGGGCTGGTTGGTCGGGGCACCAGCGGCGCTGGGCGAGTAATCGCTGCACAGCGCCTGGCGCTTGACGGGCTGGTAGGCCGCCAGGTCGGCCAAGCTGAGCTTGCCGGGATTGGTGGCATGGCCTTGCACCTTGCGCACCATGGCTTCGGCCACCGGGCCTTCCAGCAAAGCCTTGGAGCCATGTTGGGCAATGTCGCGCAGCACGGCTGCGTATTCGGGGTTCTTCAGCAGATGGCCCACCGGCCAGGGCTTGCCATGGGCATCCAGAAAATAGCCGCTGGCTACCGGGTCCTGGCCCAGAAACTTCTCCTGTGCAGTCAAGGCGTTGAGGCGCGCACTGACCTTGAAGCCATCGGTAGCAAGGCGGATGGCGGGCTCGAACAGGCTCGCCCAGGGCAGCTTGCCATGCTCCTTGTGCGCCATCTCCAGCATGCGGATGGCGCCGGGCACGCCCACCGAGCGGCCGCCCACGACGGCGTCATGGAAGGCCATGGGCTTGCCATCACGCATGAACAGGTTCTCATCGGCCGCCATCGGTGCGACCTCGCGGCCGTCATAGGCCTCGACCTTGCTGCCTTGTGCATGCAGCAAAAAGGCGCCGCCGCCGATGCCGCTCGATTGCGGCTCGACCAGGCCCAGCACCAGTTGCACGGCAATGGCCGCATCAATGGCCGAGCCGCCCGCTTGCAGCACCTGGTAGCCGGCATCGGTGGCCAAGGGGTTGGCAGCGGCTACCGCATACTGCTCGGTGGCCCAGCCGGGTTTGTCGGTCCAGCCGGAGCTGCCTTCGGGCTGGTCAGATGCGGACGGGGGCTGGTATTGCAGCTGGGGCTGGCTGCTGCAGGCGGCCAGCAGCGCTGCCGTCGCCACTGCTGCCAGAGACAGCGACCAGCGGCTGGCCGTCGTGCGGGATGGCAGTAGATGCGGGCAGCGGGTGCGTGACCCCGGGGACAGTCGTGGCATGGCGATCTCCTTGTTGTAGCGGCAATGTTTGGCATGCTAACCGCTTTGCTGCCACAGGCGTAGCGGATAGAGCGGCTGGGACGTTGCAGAATGTTGGCCGCGCAGGACTACAGGATCAGGCCCATTGGGGCCCAGCCACTTGGTCCTCCACCACAAAGCGGGCCAAGGTGTGTGCGCCGCTGTTCGCGTACTGCGGCTGGTCAATGACGCGCAGCTGGGTTGTCCAGAGTTTGGGCGTGATATCGCAGAGCCCATAGCCGCGTTCATCGCAGCGGGCCAGCAAGACATGGGGGTTGCGGGCCACGATGGCATCGACCCGGGCCTGGGTGGTGCCGGAGTGCGAGCTGATCGAGGTCCCACAGAATTCGCTGGCCAGCACGCGCTCTGGGGTGGCGCTCTCCAGGTCCTGAATGCGGCAGACATAGTTCTGGTGGATGTCGCCCCCCAGCAGCACGGTGTTGCGCAGTTGCGCCTCAGCCACTGCGCGCAGCAGCCGCTGGCGGGCGGCGGGGTAGCCATCCCAGGTATCGGCGCTGGTGCGGCCGCTGGCAAAGTGGCGTGCGGCAACCAGGGTTTGTTGGCAGATAACGCTCCAGCGCCGACTCCCGGGCTTGGCCGCGCGGTTGCTTGCCAGCTGGGCAGCCAGCCAGCGCTCTTGCTCCCAGCCCAGAAAGCTGCGGCTGCTGCGTGCCAGGTCGGCGCAGTCAGCGGGCTTGACGGAGGCCGGGCTTTTCTCGGTCACTGCGCGGCAGGCCTGGGCATCGCGGTACTGGCGTGCATCCAGCACCCACATATCGGCCAAGGCGCCCCAGCCTTGCTGGCGGTACAGCGGCGTGTGGGCAGGGGGCAGGGCCAGCCCCGCCTGTTTGCAGGCCACCGAGGCGCGCAGCGGCATGTTCTCGTAAAACGCCTGGTACGCGGCCAGGCGCTTGGCGGCAAAGGCCTGGGTCTTGCCCACGCCATAGTCGCCCACATAGTTGTCTTCGACCTCATGGTCGTCCCAGGTCACGAGCCAGGGGCAGTGCGCATGCATGGCCTGCAGGTCCGGATCGCTCTTGTGCAGCGCATAGCGGTCGCGGTAATCCAGTAGGGTGACTGCGTGGGCCAGCGGATGCAGGCGCGCGAGCTGGCTGCTTTTTTGCTTGGCCGCAGACGCGGGTGAGGCATATTCGTAGATGTAGTCGCCCAGAAAGACCACCAGGTCGGGATCGTCCTCGCGCGCATGGCGCCAGGCGGCGTAGTAGCCATGCTCCCAGCGCTGGCAGGAGGCGTAGACCAGGCGCAACTGCGCTACCGCCGCACCGGCGGCCGGCGCGGTGCGGGTGCGGCCGGTGGCACTGGTCTGGCCCTGGCAGTGAAAGCGGTAGTAGTACCAGCGGTCGGCCTCCAGGCCCTGTGCCAGCACATGCACGCTGTGGCCGCCGTCTGTGCTGGCCATGGCCTCGCCCTGGCGCAGGATCTGGCGGAACTGCGCATCCTGGGCCAGCTCCCAGTGCACTTCCACGGGGCGCAGCAAGGGCGTGTTGGCGCTGGGTAGCAGCCGCGTCCACAGCACCACGCTGCTGGCATCGGGCTCGCCACTGGCAACGCCCAGGCCAAACAGCTGCTCCGAGACCGGCCACGGGGCCATGGCCAACGGCGCATCGCTGCCTGCCTGCGCAATGACCGGCAACTGGGCGGCCAGGCCCAGGGCGCCCAGGCCTTGCAGCCATTGGCGTCGGTTGGGGTGCTGGGCCAGGTCTTGATCCAAATCTTGGTTCTGGCGGCCGGGTAGGGCTTGCTGCGGCATAGGGCGACGGTGGAATAGCGCAGCATAGCGCTGGCGCCGATCCGCAGCAGGCTGCACAGGTACCTCGGGGACATCAGTGCAGCGTGGGGAATGGCGGGCATAAAAATCGCTCCTCAAGGGAGCGTTCGTTGGTGTGGCCACGGGCTGCCTGGGGCAGATGGGCCATCCGGGTGGTTCAGCCGGCGCTTTATTCGTCGTTGTTCTTGGGGCTGGCGGTCGAGGTCAGGATGTTGCTGGGGTCGTCCACCGATTCGCGCAAGGCCTTGCCTGGCTTGAAGTGGGTGACGCGCTTGGCGGGCACCTGCACGGCTTCGCCGCTGCGTGGGTTGCGGCCCAGGCGGGGTTGGCGGTGGGTGATGGTGAAGCTGCCAAAGCCACGGATCTCTATGCGTTGTCCGCGTACCAGCGAGTCTTCGATGGCCTCCAGAATCGTTTTGACGGCCTGCTCCGCATCCCGCTGCGTCAGCTGGTGGAATCGAGCGGCAAGCTCTTCAATCAGATCGGATCGGGTCATACGAATGTGGAATCTTCGTGAATCAAATAGTCAAAGCATTGGTGGGCGCACTGGGCGCCCACCTTGTCTGCAAGCTACCGACTATACCAAGGCTGGCAAGGCATGAGCCGGTAGCGGAGCCGTCAATTACTTGTCGGCGTCCAGCTTGGCGCGCAGCAGTGCGCCCAGGCTGGTGGTACCAGCATTTTCCTTGGACGATTGCTGCGACAGCGAAGCCATGGTTTCTTGCTGTTCAGCGTGGTCCTTCTGCTTGATGGACAGGGAGATGCTGCGGCTCTTGCGATCCACATTGGTCACCACGGCGGTAACTTCATCACCTTCCTTGAGCACGGAACGAGCGTCTTCCACGCGGTCCACCGAGATTTCGGAAGCACGCAGGTAGCCGACGATGTCGTCGCCCAGGTCGATTTCAGCGCCCTTGGCATCCACAGACTTGACCTTGCCGGTCACGATCTGGCCCTTGTCGTTCACGGTAGCGAACGTGGTGAATGCATCGCTGTCGAGCTGCTTGATGCCCAACGAGATACGCTCACGGTCCACGTCCACGGCCAGCACGATGGCTTCCACTTCCTGGCCCTTCTTGTAGTTACGAACTGCGGCTTCGCCGGTTTCGTTCCACGACAGGTCAGACAGGTGAACCAGACCGTCGATGCCGGAGGCCAGGCCCACGAACACGCCGAAGTCGGTGATCGACTTGATCGGGCCCTTGACGCGGTCACCACGCTTGGTGTTCTGCGCGAATTCTTGCCATGGGTTGGCCTTGCACTGCTTCATGCCCAGGGAGATACGACGCTTGTCTTCGTCGATTTCCAGAACCATGACTTCGACTTCGTCGCCCAGGGTCACGAGCTTGGAAGGAGCAACGTTCTTGTTGGTCCAGTCCATTTCGGACACGTGCACCAGACCTTCGATGCCTGGTTCCAGTTCCACGAACGCGCCGTAGTCAGCAATGTTGGTGACCTTGCCGAACAGACGGGTGCTCGATGGATAACGGCGCGACACGCCCATCCATGGATCGTCGCCCATTTGCTTCAGACCCAGCGAGACACGGTTCTTTTCGGTGTCGAACTTCAGGATCTTGGCGGTGATTTCCTGGCCAGCGGTCACCACTTCGGATGGGTGACGCACGCGGCGCCATGCCATGTCGGTGATGTGCAGCAGGCCGTCGATACCGCCCAGGTCCACGAACGCACCGTATTCGGTGATGTTCTTGACCACGCCTTGAACGATGGAACCTTCCTTGAGGGTTTCCATCAGCTTGGCGCGCTCTTCGCCCATCGAGGCTTCCACCACAGCGCGGCGGCTCAGCACCACGTTGTTGCGCTTGCGGTCCAGCTTGATGACCTTGAATTCCAGGGTCTTGTTTTCGTAAGGGGTCAGGTCCTTGATCGGACGGGTGTCGATCAGCGAGCCTGGCAGGAAGGCGCGGATGCCGTTGACCAGAACGGTCAGACCGCCCTTGACCTTGCCGGAGGTGGTGCCGGTCACGAACTCGCCCGATTCCAGCGCCTTTTCCAGGGCCAGCCAGGAAGCCAGACGCTTGGCTGTGTCGCGCGACAGGATGGTGTCGCCGTAGCCGTTTTCGATGGAACCGATGGCCACGGACACGAAGTCGCCCACTTGGACTTCGATTTCGCCCTGGTCGTTCTTGAATTCGTCGATTGGCACATAGGCTTCGGACTTCAAGCCGGCGTTCACCACCACGAAGTTGTGCTCAACGCGCACGACTTCAGCAGTGATCACTTCGCCAGGACGCATTTCGGTGCGTGTCAACGACTCTTCAAAAAGGGCGGCAAAAGATTCAGACATGTATTTCCTTAGACACGGGCAGGTTTCCGGCAGCACCATTGCTGACGTTTTTAAGGCTGGCCGTGCAGGTTGTGTGGTTGTGACACCACGGGGTTCAAAGTTAAACAACCCGGCAACCCATGGCGGCTAGATCCACCAGTAGAAGGCTGCAGGGGCGGGTAATACCGTCAGTGAAGGCAGGTGAGGAGCGCTGAGCGCTTCATCAGGCCTGTTCTTTGCCAAACGGCTGTCGCTTTTCCCACCAGGACAGCACCTGAGCGACCGCGTTGTCCACGCTCATCTCGGAGTTGTCCAGCAAGAATGCATCCTGCGCTGCATGCAAGGGGGCGGTGGCGCGGTTCATGTCGCGCGCATCGCGAGCCTCCAAGTCAGCACGAAGGTCGGCTATTGTAGCCGGTATTCCTTTTTCAATCAACTGTTTATGGCGGCGCTCGGCGCGCTTGGCTGCGCTGGCGGTCAGATAGACCTTCAAAGGGGCGAGCGGGAAAATCACCGTGCCCATGTCGCGCCCGTCGGCCACCAAGCCCGGCAGCTGGCGAAAATCATGCTGAGCCTGCACCAGCGCCTGGCGCACGGCGGGCAGCGTGGAGACCAGGGAGGCGTTGGTGCCCGCTTCTTCACTGCGAATCGCCAGGCTGATGTCCTCGCCATCAAGGCGCACGCGCTGGTCGGCGCCGAACTGGATATCCATCTGCGAAATCAACGCGGCAATCTGGCTGGCATGCTCGGCATCGATCGGGATGCCGGCACGCGTGGCGGCCAGCCCGGTGATGCGGTAGAGCGCACCCGAGTCGAGCAGGTGGTAGCCCAGCTGCTGTGCCACGGCCGAGGCTACCGTGCCCTTGCCCGAGGCGCTGGGCCCGTCGATGCAGATCACCGGGATCGAGCCGGGCACGGCGCGCACGGCCGAGAACATGGCCTCGAAGTAACCAGGGAAGGTCTTGGCCACGCACTTGGGGTCTTCAATGCGCACCGGCAGGCCGGCCGGGTTGAAGGCGGCCAGCGAGAAGCACATCGCCACGCGGTGGTCGTCATAGGTGTGGATGCTGGCGGGCTTCCAGGCCTCGCGGTTGGCGGGTGGGGTGATGGTTAGGTAGTCTGCACCTTCCTCCACGACGGCGCCGAGCTTGCGCAGCTCGATGGCCATCGCCGCCAGGCGGTCGGTTTCCTTGACGCGCCAGCTGGCAATATTGCGCAAGGTGGTGGTGCCATTGGCGTACAGCGCCATCGCGGCCAGGGTCATCGCTGCATCGGGGATGTGGTTGCAATCCATGTCGATGGCCTGCAGCGGCCAGGCACCCCGGCGGATCTCCAGCCAGTTGGGGCCGCTGGTGATGGCGGCGCCCATTGCGCGTGCCGCATCAACAAAGCGGATATCGCCCTGGATCGATTGCGCGCCCACACCCATCACCTTGACGACCCGGTCCACCGTGGAGGTGCCGCCCTGCGCATTGGGCTTGCTGCCCTTGCTGGCGGCAATCGCGCCCAGCGCGATGAAGTAGCTGGCCGACGAGGCATCGGCCTCGACATGGATCTCGTGCGGGGACTGGTAACGGCTACCGGCCAGCACGGTAAAGCGCTGCCACTGCTCGTTCTTGATCTGGATGCCAAAGCGCTTGAGCAGCTCCAGCGTGATGTGAATATAGGGCTTGGAGATCAGCTCGCCGGTCACTTCAATGACGATGTCCTGGCGCGTTGCCACCAGCGGCAGGGCCATCAGCAAGGCGGTGAGGAACTGGCTGGAGACATCACCGCGCACGGTGATGGGTGTGTTCAGCTGCAGCTGCGCGGCCGTCACCGGCTGGATGCGCAGCGGTGGAAAGCCTTCGTTGCCCAGGTAGTCGATCTGGCAGCCCAGCTGGCGCAGTGCATCGACCAGGTCGCCAATGGGGCGCTCGTGCATGCGGGGCACGCCGCTCATCTCGAAATGGCCGCCCAGCAGGGCCAGCGCAGCGGTCAGCGGCCGCATCGCAGTGCCGGCATTGCCCAGGAACAGCGCGGTGCTGCGGGCCGCCAGCGCAGGCGCCAACTGACCGGCAATGCCGGTGATGTGGTAGCTGTTGAGGTGGGCCGGATCGGTGCTGCGCACCACGGCGCAGCCCAGTTGCTCCAGCGCGCGCAGCATCACCTGGGTGTCGTCGGAGTCCAGCAGGTCATGGATGGTGGTGGTGCCCGCGCTTAGTGCGGCCAGTAGCAGCACGCGGTTGGAGATGCTTTTGGAGCCGGGTAGCTGCACTTCACCATGGGCGCTTTGCAAGGCGGGGATATCGAGAAATGCAGTGGAGAACATGGCGGGGCTCTGCTGTGGGGTAGTAGCGCCAGGCCTGCGGCGCAGGCGGCGCGGTGGTCGCAAAAGAAGGTGGCGCTGCCCGGTGCCAGGCAGCGCCACTCGCTATTATCCGTCCACCGGCTGGGCCAGTGTGGGTGCTGTGCGGATCAAGCGGTGGTTTTGTGCTTGGAGAGTGACTCGGGCGTGTAGAGCTTGCCTTGCTTCCACTGCGCGCGGGTGCTGCTGGCTTCGCGCAGCAAGTGCTCCAGCGCGGGCTGGTCATCGCTCAGCAAGGCGGCCTCGTAGCTGCCCAGCATGTGCTGCAAGGATTGGATCTGCTTGAGGATCTCGCTGCGGTTGGCCAGGAAGATATCCCGCCACATCTGCGGCTCGGCCGCAGCAATGCGGGTGAAATCACGAAACCCCGGGCCGGCCAGCGACAGCATGCGGTGCGCGCCATCTTGCGACAGCAGCGAGTTCATATAGGCCATGGCCACCAGGTGCGGCGCATGGCTGCTGGCGGCCAGCGCTGCATCATGCTGCTCCGGCGCCATGCTGGTCACATGGGAACCAATGGCTTTCCAGATGGCTTCGGCCTGGCGCAGCTGGGCCACCTTGGTCAGCTCGGTAGGGGTGAGCACCACCTGTGCATCGCGGTAGAGGTTGACGTCGGCATGGTCCACGCCGAAGACTTCCTTGCCGGTGATGGGGTGGGCCGGTACAAAGCAGCCAAAGCGGTCGCGCAGCGCACGGCGCGCAGAAGCGACCACATCCATCTTGGTCGAACCTACATCCATCACCAGGGTGTCGGGGTTGATCAGGTGCTTGATGTTGGCCAGGGTCGACTCGGTTGATGCGACCGGGACGGCCAGCAGTACCAGATCGGCGCCCGAGACGGCTTGCAGGGCCGAGCTGGCCTCTTCATCGATGACGCCCATCTGGCGCGCGCGGCTGGTGGTGGATGGCGACTTGCTGTAGCCGACAATGCGTTTGACCAGCCCGGCCCGTTTGGCTGCGAGGGCAAATGAGCCGCCCATCAGCCCGCAGCCGATCAGCGCCATATGTTCAAACTTTTTCACCGATTCAACTCCCGACAGGGTAGGCGCCGAGCACCTTGTAGAACGCACACAGCCCGCGCAGCTCTTCCAGGGCCTTGGCCACATGGGGCTGCGACGGGTGGCCGTCCAGATCAATATAGAAATAGTATTCCCACTGGCCGGTGCGGGCCGGGCGGGATTCGAAGCGCGTCATCGACACGCCATGCTTGCTCAGCGGCATCAGCAGCTCATGCACGGCGCCGGGGCGGTTGGGCACCGAGACGACCAGGCTGGTGCAATCCTTGCCACTGGGCTCTGGCGTGGCCAAGGTGTGGGGCAGGCAGATGATCGCAAAACGCGTACGGTTGTAGGCGTCATCCTGGATGGCGTGGCTGATGATGTGCAGGCCGTATTGCTGGGCGGCGCGCTCACCGGCGATGCCGGCCATGTTGGGGTGCAGCGCGGCCAGGCGCGCGCCTTCGGCATTGCTCTCGACTGGGCGGCGCTCGGCATGGGGCAGGTGCTTGGACAGCCAGCCCTGGCACTGGGCCAGCGCCTGGGGGTGCGCGGCCACGACCTCGATGCCTTCGAGCGAATTGGTCGTGCGCATCAGGTTGTGGCGGATCAGCAGGCTCACCTCGCCCACCACATGGCAGGGCGTGTGCAGGAACATGTCCAGCGAACGGGTGACCACGCCTTCGTTCGAGTTTTCCACACCGACCACACCAAACTGGGCGCTGCCCGCAGCGGTGGAATGGAAGACCTCTTCAAAACTGTTGCAGTACTTGATGTCGGCGGCGCCACCGAAGTACTGGATGGCCGCTTCTTCACAGAAGGTGCCGGCCGGGCCCAGGATGGCGACGCGCTGGGGTGATTCCAGCGCCAGGCAGGCGGACATGATCTCGCGCCAGATGGCCGAGACATGGGCGGACTTCAGTGGGCCTGGGTTGGCGTTCTCGATCTTCTGGATGACCTGGGCGACCCGGTCCGGGCGGAAGAAGGGCGTGCCTTCGCGTTTTTTCAGCTCGCCCACCCGTTCGGCAACCAGGGCGCGCTGGTTCAGCAAGGTCAGCAGTTGCGTGTCGAGATTGTCAATCTGGACGCGCAGTGCGGCAAGTTCGGGGGACGCTTGGGGTGAAGTGCTCATGGTGGCCTGGGTGTGCGGTGCGGGCAGCTCCCAAGGAGGCTGCCAACCAGTAAGAATAACGTAAGAGTGTTTCCCGGACAAAACCGGGGCGTTGATGATCAGCCCTGTTTTTCAAAACTTTGCATATAGTCCACCAGCGCCTGCACGCCTGCCAGCGGCATGGCGTTGTAGATGCTGGCACGCATGCCGCCCACGGACTTGTGGCCCTTGAGCTGCAGCAGACCGCGCGCCTTGGCGCCGTCGAGGAAAGCCTGGTTGCGCGATTCGTCCTTGAGGAAGAAGGGCACATTCATGCGCGAGCGGCAGTCGCGTGCCACGCGGTTCTCGTAGAGCTGCGAGCCATCGATGGCCTGGTAGAGCAGCTCGGCCTTGGCGGTGTTGCGGGCTTCCAGCGCAGCAACGCCGCTGGCAGCGCCTTCTTGCTGGCGCAGAATCCATTCAAAGGTCAGGCCGGCAATGTAGATGCCCCAGGTGGGCGGCGTGTTGTACATCGATTGGTTGTCTGCCACCAGGCGGTAGTTGAAGGCGCTGGGGCACATGGCCATCGCGTGGCCCAGCAGGTCATCGCGCACGACGACCAGGGTCAGGCCCGCCGGGCCCAGGTTCTTCTGCGCACCACCAAAGGCCAGGCCAACGCGGCTCCAGTCCACACTGCGCGATGCCACATGCGACGAGAAGTCGATCACCAGCGGCGCCTGGCAGCCCAGGCTGGCCAGGTCGGGCAGCTGCTGGAACTCCACGCCATTGATGGTTTCGTTGCTGCAGATGTGCACATAGCGCGCATCGCCACGCAGCTTCCAGCTGGCGGGGTCGGGGATATGGGTAAAGCCCTGGGCTTCGTCCGTCGCAGCCACGGCGGCGTTGCAGAACTTGGCCGCTTCCTTGGTGGACTTCTGGCTCCAGCTGCCGGTGACGACAAAATCGACCGCGCCGCCTTGCGACAGGTTCAGCGGCACGATGGCGTTCTCTGCCAGACCGCCGCCTTGCATGAACAGGATGTGGAAGTTCTGCGGCACCGCCAGCAGTTGGCGGAAGTCGGCCTCTGCCTTCTCGCAGATCGAGATGAACTCCTTGCCCCGGTGGCTCATCTCCATCACGCTCATGCCGCTGCCGCGCCAGTCCAGCATCTCGCTGGCTGCTTGCTGCAGCACGTCTTCAGGGATGGCGGCCGGACCGGCCGAGAAGTTATAGGGGCGTTGCATGGAAGGCCTTGTTGGCTCGCGCAGCGAGCAGTGATAGCTATGAAAAAAGGAGCAAAAATGGGCAGGAAAAAGCCATGTCGCAACATGGCTTTTTCGGTGCAGGCTTAGGAGCCGTCTGCGGGGTTCTGGGCTTCGTCGCCGTCCGCCGCTTCCGCACCGTCGGCGGCTTCGGCGTTCTCGTCAGCCTGCGCATCGTTCTCGACAATGCGTTGCAGCCCGCTCAGCTTGGCGCCTGCATCCAGGCTGATCAGGGTCACGCCCTGCGTGGCGCGGCCCATCTCGCGGATCTCGGCCACCCGGGTTCGCACCAGCACACCAGTGTCGGTGATCAGCATGATCTGGTCATCCGGGCTCACCAGCGTGGCAGCCACCACCTTGCCATTGCGTTCCGATTGCTGGATCGCGATCATGCCCTTGGTGCCACGGCCATGGCGGGTGTATTCAACGATCGAGGTGCGTTTGCCGTAGCCGTTTTCGGTGGCGGTCAGCACGCTGTGCAGGGTTTCGCGCGGCAGCTCTCCCAGTGCAGTAATGGCCGCCAGGTCGGCCGCTTCCAGCGCGGCGCGGGCCTCGTCGATCTGCTTGCGCACGGCCTCGATCTCGGCGGCAGGTGCCTGGGCATCTTGTAGCTCCTTGTCGCGGATCTGCAGGTTGTCCAGTGCGTCCTTGGCCTTGCGGGCTTCGACTTCGGCCGGGTGCTGCTCGGCCACCAGCATGGCGATCAGATTCTGGCTGTCGTCGATGTTCATGCCGCGCACGCCGCGCGCATTGCGGCCCATCGGGCGCACATCGTTTTCATCAAAGCGCACGGCCTTGCCGCCATCGCTGAACAGCATCACGTCATGCCGGCCTTCGGTCAGCGCCGCGCCAATCAGCACGTCGCCATCATCGAGGCCCACGGCGATGATGCCGGCCTTGCGCGGGTTGCTGAACTCGTCCAGCGAGGTCTTCTTGACGGTGCCCATGCGGGTGGCCATGAAGACATAGTGATCGGCCGGGAAGCTGCGGTACTCGCCGGTCAGCGGCAGCACCACGTTGATCTTCTCGTCGTCCTGCAGCGGGAACATGTTGACGATGGGGCGGCCACGCGAGCCACGCGAGCCGGCAGGCACTTCCCAGACCTTGAGCCAGTACAGGCGGCCCCGGTTGGAGAAGCACAGCAGGTAGTCGTGCGTGTTGGCGATGAAGAGCTGGTCGATCCAGTCGTCTTCCTTCGTTGCCGTGGCCTGCTTGCCGCGCCCGCCACGTTTTTGCGAGCGGTACTCGCTCAGCGGCTGGCTCTTGATATAGCCGGTGTGCGACAGCGTCACGACCATGTCGGTCGGGGTGATCAGGTCTTCGGTGGACAGGTCTTGCGCGCTGTATTCCACCTGGCTGCGGCGTGCGCCCAGCTTGGTCTGACCGAACTCGGTCTTCAGGGCCACCAGCTCTTCGCCAATGATGGTCGAGACACGCTCGGGCTTGGCCAGGATGTCCAGCAGGTCTTCGATGACCGCCATGATGTCCTTGTACTCGGCAACGATCTTGTCTTGCTCCAGACCGGTCAAGCGCTGCAGACGCATCTGCAGGATTTCCTGCGCTTGCGTTTCGGACAGGCGGTAGAGGCCGTCCTGCTGCATGCCGAATTGCACTTCCAGGCCTTCAGGGCGGTAGTCGTCGGCATTGACGAGGCCGCCATCGGTGCGCGTGCGGGTGAGCATCTCGCGCACCAGCTTGCTGTCCCAGCTCTTGGCCATCAGCTCGGCCTTGGCCACCGGTGGGGTGGGGGCGTTGCGGATGATGGCGATGAAGTCATCGATATTGGCCAGGGCAACGGCCAGGCCTTCGAGCACATGGCCACGGTCACGTGCCTTGCGCAGCTCATACACCGTGCGGCGCGTCACCACTTCACGGCGGTGCTCCAGGAAGACCTTGATCAGGTCCTTCAGGTTACACAGCTTGGGCTGGCCATTGACCAGCGCCACCATGTTCATGCCAAAGGTGTCCTGCAGCTGGGTCTGCTTGTACAGATTGTTCAGCACCACTTCAGGCACTTCGCCGCGCTTGAGCTCGATCACCAAACGCATGCCGGACTTGTCCGATTCGTCCTGGATGTGGCTGATGCCTTCGATCTTCTTCTCGTGCACCAGCTCGGCCATGCGTTCCTGCAAGGTCTTCTTGTTGACCTGGTAGGGCAGCTCGTCGACGATGATCGACTGGCGCTGGCCCTTGTCGATATCTTCAAAGTGCACCTTGGCGCGCATCACCACCTTGCCGCGGCCGGTGCGGTAGCCTTCCTTGACGCCGTTGATGCCGTAGATGATGCCGGCTGTAGGGAAGTCGGGCGCAGGCACGATCTCCATCAGGTCGTCGACCGTGGCATCGCTGTGGTGCAGCAGATGCAGGCAGGCATCCACCACTTCATTCAGATTGTGCGGAGGAATATTGGTGGCCATACCCACCGCAATACCGGCCGATCCATTGATCAGCAGATTGGGCACGCGCGCGGGCAGCACCAACGGCTCGCTTTCCGAGCCGTCATAGTTGGGGCCAAAGTCGACGGTCTCCTTGTCGATATCGGCCAGCATCTCGTGGGCGATCTTGGACAGGCGGATTTCGGTATAACGCATGGCCGCAGCACTGTCACCGTCCACCGAGCCGAAGTTACCCTGGCCATCGACCAGCATGTGGCGCAGGGAGAAATCCTGGGCCATGCGCACAATGGTGTCGTATACCGCGCTGTCGCCGTGCGGGTGGTACTTACCAATGACGTCACCCACAATACGCGCGCTCTTCTTATATGGGCGGTTCCAATCATTGTTCAGCTCATGCATCGCATACAGAACCCGGCGGTGCACCGGTTTCATGCCGTCTCGGGCATCTGGCAGAGCCCGGCCGACGATCACGCTCATCGCGTAATCGAGGTAGCTGCGGCGCATTTCCTCTTCCAGGCTGATCGGCAATGTTTCTTTAGCAAACTGGGTCATAGTGCTGACATAGGGTGACGAAGTACAAGAGGCATTTTAGGCGCAAGGTGATGTTGCATGTCGGCAACATTCTAGGCCCAATGCGCTTTTGTCTTACCGTTGGCGCTACAGATAACTATGGCGATCCGGTACGCCTATGGCACAATAAGTAAGAACGTTTTTGGTGATGGTCACTGACGACGTCTTGATTCGCAGCGCGGCTGCGGCTTTTTCCCCAAGAGGAGAACCATGAAGAAACTGAACAAAGTGGCGATGTTGTTTGCCTCTGCAGCGCTTGCAACCGCCGCTGGAGCACAAATTAAGGCTGCTGACGGCGGCAACGTTGTTGACAACTGGCAAAACGGCAGCGGTGAGTTGGTCTGGAAGAACGGTACCAACGAACTGTGCTGGCGCGATGCTAACTGGACCCCTGCTACCGCTGCTGAAGGCTGCGACGGTGCCCTGGTGAAGGCTGCTCCTGCACCTGCTCCAGCACCTGCTGTTGCTCCAGCTGCTCCTGCACCTGCTCCAGTGGCTCCTCCAGTTGCTCAGACCCAAAAGGTCACCTACGCTGCTGACGCATTCTTCGACTTCGACAAGTCGGTGCTGAAGCCAGAAGGCCGTGCAAAGCTGGATGATGTTGCTTCCAAGGTGAAGAACATCAACCTGGAAGTGATCATCGCTGTGGGTCACACCGACTCCATCGGTTCCGATGCTTACAACCAGAAGCTGTCCGTGCGTCGCGCTGAAGCTGTGAAGGCTTACCTGGTGTCCAAGGGCATCGACAAGAGCCGCGTGTACACCGAAGGCAAGGGCGAAAAGCAACCAGTGGCAGACAACAAGACTGCAGCTGGCCGCGCCAAGAACCGTCGCGTGGAAATCGAAGTGGTGGGCACCCAGAAGTAATTCTTCTGCCCCTGCGCAAAAAGCCCCATTCGTGGGGCTTTTTTTATGCCTGAATGCGGCTGCAGATGGTGGACAATCAGGCCATGAACCAGACCGTGAATGCCGATCCGGCCGAATTGGCCAAGTTTTCCGAACTCGCCATGCACTGGTGGGATCCGGATAGTGACTTCAAACCCTTGCACCAGATCAATCCACTGCGGTTGGAGTGGATCAATGCCCTCAGTCCGTTGAATGGCCAGAAGGTGCTGGATGTGGGCTGCGGCGGCGGCATTCTGAGTGATTCGATGGCGCGCAAAGGCGCTACCGTAACCGGAATCGACCTGGCCACCAAGGCACTGCGTGTGGCCCAGCTCCATGCGCTGGAAGCGCAAACCCCCAATATCACTTACCAGGAAATCGCTGTCGAGACCCTGGCCCAGTTGCAGCCCGAGAGCTTCGACACCGTCACCTGCATGGAAATGCTGGAGCACGTGCCCGATCCGGCATCGGTGGTTCAGGCCTGCCATGACCTGGTCAAGCCCGGCGGCTGGGTGTTCTTCTCGACCATCAACCGCAACGCCAAGGCCTTTGCGCTGGCGATTGTGGGCGCCGAGTACATTCTGCAGATGCTGCCCAAGGGCACGCATGAGTTTGCCAAGTTCATCCGGCCATCGGAACTGGCCCACTACTGCCGCAGCGCAGGCCTGGTGCAGCAGCACAGCAAGGGCCTGCAGTTCAATCCTCTGACGCAGCGCTACTGGCTCAATGAAGACACCAGCGTCAACTACATGATCGCAACCCGAAAGCCCGGCTGATGCAAAGATCGATACGCGCCATTCTGTTCGACCTGGACGGAACCTTGATTGACAGCGCACCCGACCTGGGCGCAGCAGCAGACCAGATGCGGGTAGCACGGGGCTTGCCGTCTCTGCCGATGGCCGACTACCGGCCGTTTGCCGGATCGGGCGCGCGTGGCATGCTGCGTGTGGCCTTTGGCATGCAGCCCGAGGATGCCGAGTTCCCGACGATGCGCGAGGAGTTCTTCCAGAACTACGAACGCCGCATGACGCAGGACACGACCGTGTTCGATGGTGTATCCGACATGCTTGCCAGCATCGTGGCACGCCATCTGCACTGGGGCGTGGTGACCAACAAGTCCAAGCGCTTTACCGAGCCGCTGTCGCGTCAGATGGCCTTGTTTGCCAGCGCCGGCGCGGTTGTGAGTGGCGACACCACCCCGCATGCCAAGCCCCATCCCGAGCCGCTGTTGGAAGCCGCACGCCGCATCGGCGTGGATCCGCAGTACTGCGTCTATGTCGGCGACGACGAGCGTGACATTATCGCGGGCAAGGCAGCCGGTATGCACACCGTCGCCGCTGTGTACGGCTACCTGGGCGAAAAGCAGTCAGTCGCGCACTGGGAAGCCGACGATGTCATCAATTCTCCACACGAGCTCTTGAAACGTCTGAATCTGGCCTAAAATAGATGCCATGGGGCTGTCCTGGTTTCGACGTGGGTTCGGGATCGGTGTGGTGCATGTCGAGCTTGAATGACGCTCGTAAATCTCCGTTCAAAAAACTAACTGCAAACGACGAACGTTTCGCACTCGCCGCTTAAATCCGGTGAGCCTTGCAACAGTATGTTGATGGGCTGGGCAAGGGGGTAGCAATACCTCCCGGCTGCAAGGGAATTTACATCAGCTGGCCGTCTACCGGGTACCTTGGTAGATGGCAAGATCTAAGGGTACTGGCTTGCAATGCAGCGTGTGTCTGCGCGGCTTTGCAGGCGAGATTCAAACCAGAACACTAAACATGTAGATCTGCTCGACGAAGGCTGACGGACGCGGGTTCAATTCCCGCCAGCTCCACCATACAAGCCAAAAAAGCGCTCACTGGTATTCAGTGAGCGCTTTTTCTTTTGGGCATCGGCATTGCTGCAAGCGCTCTTAAATCCGCTGAACGCCGAGCTTGAATCCTCGTATCCGTCCTTTATCAGCGCTATGTCTGGGTTGCAGTCTGGACGATCACGGCTGTCATGACCGATGACTCATAGAGCGACAAATCGCCTCAGTATTCGTAGCGCCTCAAACCCTCAATATCTTTCAACCGCACCGTACGGTAGCCCACCTCCAGCAAGTCTTGCTTCTCCAGTTCCAGCAAAGCCTCGTTGAAGCGGGCGCGGGAGACCTGGCAGAAGTCAGCCAGCTCGCTTTGGGTGATGTGGAGCAAGCCGGCATCGGGGAAGGGGAAGTTCAGCGGTGTGATCAGTGAGCCCAGGCTTTGGGCGACCCGGCCGGTGACGCTCAGGCATTGCTTGGCGGTCAGCAGGCGCATCATTTGGTGGCTGCGCTCGGCCATCAGTTCCAGCAAAAACTGGCTGAAGGTGGCAGATTGCTGGCGCAGCGCGTGGAAGGCGTGCGCAGGCAATGTAAGCATGGTCAGGTCATGCAAGGCGATGGCATCGCAGTCCATGGCCATGTGCGGGCGTAGCAAATAGGTTTCGCCAAACCAGCTGCCGGCGTAGCCGCACAAGGTGATGGAGCGGCCATCGGGCGTGGGCACGCAGATCTTGGCTGCACCGCGCGTGACTCCGGTCCAGCCCGTGGGGGCGTCGCCCGCCTTCCACAGGTACTGGCCCGCGTGAATATGGCGCACCAGCAGATGGGCGTGCACCAGCGCTTGCGCCTGTGCTTCGCTCACCGTATGCGCCCACATGCAGTGCTGCCACTGGCTGAGCACCTGGTCCTTGCTGAGAAATGCGGCCTTGGGTTTCATTTAAATGAGAATTGTTCTCAAGAGAAAAGACTTCCCATTCTCTTCCAATTAAGCTTTTCCGCTGTCGTTGTAAGAGAACAAAAGGCGTAGCTATGCAGAATCAGGGGCGGTCGGGCGCAGGTCAGCGGAACAATTGGGGTGCTATATGGGCGATTGCGCCCATCAGCCTGGCTATCGGGGTGCTGGCCAGCAGCGCGCAGGCGCAGACGGTGGCTGCGGCCGCAGAGTCTGATGGCGCAGAGGCAGATACCCACTTGGCGGTGCAGCACGTGGTGGCATCGGCTGCGCCCAGCATCCGCAGCGAGTTGGCGCAGACCACCCAGGTCATCGGCAGCGAACAGCTACAGCAGCAAGTGACGGCCGGCAAAAGTGTGGCCGAGGCCCTGGGGCAGTTGGTGCCGGGGATTGACCTGGGCGGGCAGTCGCGCAGCAATTTTGGTCAGAACCTGCGTGGGCGCACCATGCTGGTCATGGTCGATGGTGTGTCGCTCAACAGCTCGCGCGGCACGGCCCGGCAGCTGGATGCGATTGATCCATTCAACATCGAGCGCATCGAGGTGCTGTCGGGCGCCAGCGCCTTGTACGGTGGCGGCGCCACCGGCGGTATCGTCAACATCATTACCAAAAAAGGCAGCACCGCTGGCCTGCAACTGGGCAGCGAAGTGGGGGTCACCTCCGGCTTCCAGGGCTCACGCGACCACCAGTACCGGCTGGCGCAATCCATTGCCGGCGGCAATGAGCAGGTGCAGGCGCGCCTGGGCATTGCGCTGCAAAACAATGGCAGCTATTACGACGGCAAGGGCAAGCCGGTGCGCACCGATATTGCCCAGACCGATGCCCAGAACACCAAGGGTGTGGACGTGCTGGGCAATGTGCAAATCAAGATCAGCCCCGAGCAGAGCCTGGGGCTGACCGCGCAGTACTACCGCAACCGGTTTGATGGCGCCTCCTACCTGTATGGCGGCCCCAACCTGGTGGGCATCATGGGTGGCAAGCCCGAACTGCTGGAGCAGCGTGGCGGCTTTGTCAGCGATGTGATGCCGCAGACCGAGCGGGCCATGTTCAATGCCGACTACCATGCCGCCAAGGTCTGGGGCGACCAGGACCTGTATCTGCAGGCCTTCTGGCGCCAGGAGAAGCTCGACTTTGCACCGTTCCCCAGCTCCGTCGTGACCGCCTCCCACCAGAACACCGACACCTGGGGCCTGAAGGCCGCGCTGGCCAAGTCCTGGGGCGACCTGAGTGTGCGCTATGGCCTGGATTGGGACCGCGAGAGCTTTGATGGCAGCGCCACCGTGTTTGATACCGCGCAGGCGCTGGCCAGCGGCGGCATGGTCAACCGGCAAATCGGCAGCACCGGCCGCTACCCGGGCTACCGCGTCAACACCGCTGCAGCCTTTGCACAGGCTGAGTGGAAGCTGAACCCGCAATGGAGCTTGACCGGCGGCCTGCGCTACCAAAGCACCGACTTGCAGGTGGACGATTTTGTGGGCTACACCCAGCAGCTCTACATGCTGCTGGGCCGTGGCAACTCGGCCGATGCCATCCCCGGCGGCAAGAACAGCTACAACGTGAGCCTGTTCAACCTGGGCGCCCGCTACCAAATCGATGCTGCCCGCAGCACCTGGCTCAACTACGCCGAAGGCTTTGAGCTGCCGGACCCGGGCAAGTACTACGGCCAAGGCAACTACCAGGCCAATGGCACGCATTGGCAACTGGTCAGCGGTATTGATCCGAAAAGCTCTCCGCTGCAAGGCATCAAGACGCGGCAGGTGGAATGGGGCTTCAAGCAGGCCAGCGGCGCCGTCAAGCTGCAGTCCGCGCTGTTCTATGCCTGGTCTGACCAGACCTTGCAGCTCAACAACGCCAACAACAATGTGACCATCAATGTGCTCGATGAGAAGCGGCGCAACTACGGTTGGGAAGGTAGCCTGGACGTGGCCGTCGCCAAGAACTGGGCGCTAGGTGGCAATGCATTGTGGATCCGGTCAGAGACGCGGCAGGACGGCAGCTGGGCCAAGCAGTCCATCATGACGGCGAGCCCCTCCAAGCTGTCGACCTATGTGCAGTGGAACCCCAACCCCTGGCAGTTGCGCCTGCAAGCCTCGCACATGTTCACGCTCAAGGATGACAGCGCCGGCAAGATTGACGGCTTCACGGTGCTGGACCTGATGGGTGGCGTCAAGCTGCCGGTGGGCCGCCTCAACGTCGGCATCCAGAACCTGTTGGACAAGCAGTACCTGACGACCTGGTCGCAGCGCGCTATGGCTCTGTACGGCGTGGGTGCGGTGTCGCCACAGACCTTTGCCTTCTACGGCCGTGGGCGCACCTTCTCCCTCAACTACAGCGTTGAATACTGATGACCGCAGGTGTGCACAACCCGGGGGGGCCTGTTAACGCTGCGCAGCGCCCCTGGCAGTTCTGGGCGGTACTGGTAGCGCTCTACATTGCGCAGGGCGTGCCGTCGTATTTGATGATCATGACGGTGCCTGCCGCATTGCGCGCTGCAGGCATGCCATTGCAGCAGGTGGGCATGCTGTCCATCTTGATGCTGCCCCTGGTGCTGAAGTTTCTGTGGGCGCCCTGGGTAGACCGCTTGCGCCCATTGCGCTGGGGCCACCGCCGGGGCTGGATTGTCTGCACCCAGCTGGCATCGGTGCTGGCCATTGGCGCACTGGCCTGGGTCGGGCCCCAGGCCTCCATCACCACCATCGTCTGCATTGGCATGTGCCTGGCGCTCAGCATCGCCACGCAAGACATCGCCACCGACGGTTATGCCACGCAGCAGCTGCGCCGCGATGAGCTGGGCCGAGGCAATGCGATACAGGCCGCATCGGTGGCCGGCGGCGTGCTGCTGGGCGGCACCTTGGCCATGGCCCTGGTCGATCAATGGGGCTGGCAAGCCACCCTGTTGTTGATGGGCGGGCTGTCTTTGCTGCCTTTGCTGGCGCTGCCGTGGATGGACGAGGGCCTGCCCTTGGGCCTGGATGACGACACGCAATCCGGCGCGGCTACAGCGCCCCTGCGCCCCAGCATCAAGCAGTTTTTTGAGCGCCCCGGTGTCTGGGCGATCCTGGGCTTGGCCGTTGTGTACCGGCTGAGCGAAGGCATGCTGCGCTCCATGGAAAGCAGCTACCTGCTGCACAGCGGCCTGAGCCTGAGCGAAGTGGGGGTGATTGCCGGCAGCGGCGCTGCCTTGGCCGGTTTGGTGGGCAGCTGGCTGGCGGCGCAGTGGTTGCAGCAGCGCAGCCGCAGCCAGGTGCTGCTGGGCTTGAGCGCCTTGCGGGTGCTGGCCTTTGCCTTGTTCCTGGCACATTCACTGCACTGGCTGGGCGGCACAACATCCTTGGCGCTTTTGGCCGTGGGCTTGAGCGTGCAGCGTTATATGGAGATGGTGGCGTTGTATGCGCTGTTCATGGCCTCGTCCAGCCGCCGGCAGCCGGGTACGGATTTCTCCATCTTTGTCTGCGCCGAGCTGCTGAGCTACATGCTGAGTGCGATGGCCGGTGGCTTCATTGCGAAGCACTTCGAGTTCTCCGGTCTGTTTGCCATTGCGACGGCCATTGCCCTGGGCTGCTGGCTGGCCACTGCCGCACTGCTGCGGCGCCATGCGCAAGAGGCTGCCGATGCCGGGAGGCGCGCATGACTTCAACACAAAATCTCTCGCGCAAGGCCCATATCCATCTGCCGCAGGCCAGCGCATTTGTGGATTGGCTGCTGCAGCATTGGCGCGACGAAGGCATTGATGTGACCCAGCCCCAAGCGGGCACCTTGTTGCTGGCCTTGGCCGATGTGGGCACGGTCAAGCTGCAGCAAACCAGCACCAGCCGCATTGACTGCCTGCTGCAACCCGTGGCGCCGCGCATGGGGGACTTGATGCAGCTGTCTTTGGCCGAACACCTGGCCGAGTTTGCCGACCAGATGGCCTGGCTGGAGGGCAGCTGGGAGGTGGTCTGGGAAGGCGATGCCCCGCCGGCCACCGCCCAACTGCAGGTGATGCGCGTGCTCAGCAACCAGGCGCTATCGCCGCGCATGCGCCGCATCCGCTTGGCGGCGAGTGATATCAGCGCCTTTGCCCCTGGTGGCTTGCATGTGCGCATGCTCTTGCCCGAGCCCGGCCAGGCGCCTGCCTGGCCCACCTTGGTCGATGGCAACCGCCTGCATTGGCCGGCCGGCAAACCGGCATTGGCGCGCCGCACCTACACGATCAGCGCCATGGATACCGAAGAGGGCTGGCTGGAGGTTGATGCCTTGCTCCACCATGGCATGGGCCATGGCGATCCGCAGATGGCCGGGCCCGGCGCCGTCTGGGCCGCCAGCGCGCAACCTGGCAGCGAGGTGGGGGTGCTGAGCCCCGCCGGCGGCCTGGTGCCGCAAGCCAAGCACTGCGTGCTGGTGGCAGACGCCTGCGCCTTGCCCGCTGCGGCGCGCATTGCGCAGGCGCGGCGGGCGGGCCCATCCACCACTTTGCTGCTCTGGGTGTCGGATGCCCAGGAGCAAGCCGCGTTGGCGCCGGCGTTTGCCGGCATGCAGGTCACCTGGTTGCGCGGCGGCGTGCCCGGTGCGTCGCAGCTGGAGATTGCGCAGGTGCTGCAGTGGCTGGCACTGCAGGATTGGGAGCAGCGCGATACGGTGCTGTGGGTCGCAGGCGGGCTGCCGTTGACGCAGACCGTGCGCCGCAGTCTGGGTAGGCTGCCGTCCTCGGTGCAGACCAGGTCACTGGTGCATACCTATTGGCGTTGATGCGTGAAGGGAGTCAGGCCCTTGAGACATCCATTGCCCGTAGGCCAGCCGGTGCACGCGCGCGCAGCACTGTCCAAGCGGAATTGCGTGCGCAGGAAAAGGCCCGTAAAGGCTGTGTAAACATGGCATAGTTGTGCTTGTCGCGCTGGGCGGCTCTTTAAAAAGCCACCGAATGGCTGCCGACGCTGCCATCTGACAGGGTGGATGTTGGTAGCGCGCCTCTAAGCTGGTCCTTGGCATAGCCATGGGCCGGTTTTGCGCATGCTGAGCCGCACCCATACAACTTATGCCACGCATATTGGCCGAACGATAAAACGCTATGAGACACAGCATTGGACATTACCTGGAGGCAGCCGGCGGAGCAGAGGGGCGCAAGGATAATTTTCTGCTGATCCGGTTGGTGGCTGCCACGCTCGTGATCTACGGACATGGCTTTGCGCTTGCGGCATTGGGCAGTGGCCAGCGCGACTTTTTTACCCAGTACCTGGGCTACCGTTATTCGGGCGATGTCGCGGTAGCGGTATTTTTTCTGATCAGCGGCTTTCTGGTTGCGGGCAGCCTGGAGCGCAGCAAGTCCATTGTTCGGTTTGCACTGGCGCGCGCGATGCGTCTGTTCCCGGGGTTATGGGTTTGCGTGCTGGTTTGTGCGCTGGTGATGGGGCCTCTCATCACCGTGCAATCGCAGGCCGATTACTGGTCATCTCCGCTGACGTGGTCCTATGTGTGGTCCAACGCATCACTGGCAGAAATACAGTGGCTGCTGCCCGGTGTGTTTGAAAGCAACCGCTACAGCCCCGCCGTTAATGGCTCCCTCTGGACACTGCCGATTGAAGGCAGCATGTACCTCTATATGGGCTTGCTGGGGCTACTAGGCATTTTTTCCTGGCGCTGGTTGACCACGGCCTTGATAGCAGGATTTGCCATCTGGACCTACCAGTCTGCCCAGCTCCAATCCGTCCCATTGCAAGAGGCTGCCCGGCTGACCTTGTTCTTTGCCTGTGGCGCGCTGTTCTACATCCATAAAGCGCGCATCCCCTTGCATCTATCCATCGTGGCGGTATTGGCCGGCGTGGCATGGGCCTGCCGGCATACGGTGCACTATGAGCTGGCCTGTTCCGCTGCGCTCATTTATTTTGTTTTCTGGCTCGCCTATGTTCCACGCCTGCCATCCCCGCGCTGGCTGCTGGATATCTCCTATGGCACCTATTTGTATGGCTGGCCGATACAGCAGCTGATCGCCAAGTTCTATCCTGCCGCCACGCCGCTGCAAATGACGGTGATCGCGATCCCTTTGACCTGGGTCGTCGCGCTGATGTCCTGGAAGCTGGTAGAGGAGCCAGCTTTGCGGCTGTTCAAGCGATGGAGCAAGAAGGATTTCTCGCTGGGGCTTCGGCGCAAACCCGTCGTTGGTGTGTCTGGTTGAGCGTTGCCATAAAGGCATGAAAAAACCGCCCTGGGGCGGTTTGGGTTGTAAAGCCTGGGCCAGCCAGGGCATTTACTCAGCTTGTGCAGCCACGCTTTCGATCGCCAGGCGGAGCTGTTCAGGGCTAACGGCAGGTGCGACGCTGTCGTCATTGGCTTCGGTCTTGAGGATGATGCCCGTTCCGGTATCTGCGCGATTCGCCAAGCGGTGCATGGTGGCGATAGATGCTCGTGCACCAGCACTATTGAGGTAGTAGCCTTCTCCCTCATTCACGCTGTAGCTGAATTGATAGCCGCCGAGCAATCTGCCCGCTGCGCTCACCTTTGCGCAAATCACTGTGCCCACGGCGGCTCCAGACACCTGGTATTCGCAACCAAAGGTGCCTGCCGCGGTGGTGATCAGCCCATTGCCATTGGCTGTTGCCGCTTGCATCTTTTCGAGCCTGAAAAAGTCCGAAGTGGGCGTCAATGAATTCAGGGGGCTGAAAATCCAGATGCCCTTGAGGCCCTCGGGATTGTTGCCATAGGCAAAGTTGAAGCGCGAAATTTCTTTCTCTGCCTCCCCAGGCAAGGTGATATAGCCCTTGGTTCCCGATTCAAAGCGGATCGACACAGTACCTGCACTGCCGTCCTCCTTGCCCGACAGATCGCCGCTGCCCAGATAACGGCCACCACGGTATTTGTTCAGAGGCGCAGAGTAGCGGTCATCGGCCAGGGTGCCGCTGGTCATGTAGAACGTGGCATTGCCGCTGGCATCGTAGGCATACATTTGCATGACCAAGGTGTTGTCCTGCACATCAATGGCCAAACCACGGCCTGGTTTGCCGTTGACTTCGCTCGTCATGATCCAGGTACCCGTCTGAGGCGCAAATGCGTAAGCCAAACTGGTACCGAGCAAGGCACCCACCACTGCAATCTTCTTGAAAATCATCGTATCTCCATTGTAAATATTTACATTCTAGTAAGTAATTCTTACATTTTGCTTGCCTGGAACCTACCGAGCCGCCTTTTTCTTGCGTTCTGCCTGGACATCTTTAGCCAGAGTGCATTTCGATATTGCGGGAACTCTCGCGATCGGCTGACAAGACCGGCAGTGTGGAAGGAGCTGCGATGCGTGACGCGTCGGATGGACATGCCGAAATTTGCAGCAAGCAAAAAGCCGCTAAAAAGCGGCTTGCGTCCTCAGTCAGACCCGTCGGCGGCGCAGGCGGCGTCCGCCCAGCAAGGCCAGGCATGTGCCCAAGCCGATGACGCCCCATTCGCCTAGCGATGGAACCGCTTGTGGGGTGGGCGGAACCGGCGGAGCTGGCGGCGGCGGGGGAGGAGGAGGAGGTGGTGGCGGAGGAGGGACGACCACGGCCTCCACCGTGAAGCTGCCAACGCCCGATTGCACTGTTGGCTGATCACTCAGGTGGGCGATCACCTCGTAGCTGCCAGGCTCCAGACCCGCAGGCCAGATCAGGCTGTATTCACCGGCACTGCCGGTCACGGTGGTGTTTTGGCTCGCGCTGAAACCGTTCGGGCCAGTGAGGGTCAGGCCCACCTGGGTGCCCACGGGCAGTGGCGTTGGGGTGCTGCTGCCAGGTGCTGCAGCGGTGGCTATGCCGCTGAAGGTCTCTGTTTGCGCCGTGGTGATCACAGGATCTTGAACGGCCACGTTGACCGCCAAGGTCTGCAAGATACACACCGAGGAACTTGCATTGCCCACAACCAGGCGTGTGGCTGACGGAATGGTGTCGAACAGTGCAATCGTCAACGTGTTCAGCCCCGTTTTCCACTGCAGGTCTGCAGTAGCGCCGGCGCCCAAAACCGGGTTGGTGCCGCTCAACACGCCGTTGATGTAATAGCCGGCAATCTGGTCATCGGCACCCACGCCGCTCAGGGTCAGTTGGTAGCTGGCTGCGTCCGCCTCAGGCGCCAGATAGAACTGGTAGCGCAAAAAGCGCGTCTGGTTGCTGGCTGCACCGCCATTGGGGTTGGCGGTGTAGAAGCCGACAGAGCCCAGCGATTGCCCAGTGCCCAGTTGGGGACTGGTTGTAGTACCGCCGTTATAGGCAAACACCTCACGCCCCGAGAAATGCTGCCAGGCCAAAGCAGGCAGGCTGCTGAGGGCAGCAGGCACCACGTTTCCGGGCAAGGTGAACGACGTAGGAATTTCTTCGGTAGCCCCCGCAGTCGCCTGAGGAATGGTGTGAGAGCCGGGTGCTGCGGGGTCAAACGCGTAGGCCCAACGCTGCTGGTTGCCCCGGTCGCTGATGCTGACGGCATTGGTGTTGAGCACCTGTCCAGGATTTTTCAGCGCCCCTGCCGTGGGGCTGGGATCAGCTGCATTGCTGCAGGTAAAGCTGGGGATTGGCAGCGGTGCATCTGGCCGGTATACCAGCTCGGCAAAGCCTGTCAGGGGGGCTGCGACGGTCAGTCCCATGAGCAGGGTAGGGCAAGGGATACGGCGAATCAAAAGCATGTTTGAAAGCTCTGGTAGGGACTGCCATAACCAGGTCAGAACTGTTCAGGCAGGAATTGAATTAGCCTGGGTTTATAGCATTAGAGCGTCAGTATATTTTTGGCGTGACATTAATTGACAATCAGTGCTATCTGGCGATGGAGAAAGTCAAAAACGGCACATTGTGAAATTTTGTTTCTTGGCTCGCCATCAAATGCCCCTTTATTCGTGTACGCCACACCTTCATTTTCGTGAATTGATGGTATACAGCCGCTGAAGCCTCAGTCTGAAAAACGTTTGAATTTTAAATTCATATTAAAAATCAATAGGATGTGATTTCATCGCTGGCTTTTTTGGAGCGTTCTAGTCAACGTAACAAGCAGTTTTATTTATGGTGCGTAGGATTTGATATATATCAATGCAATTGCTTGTTTCTAAATGGATCGATGGCTTGGTTCCCAACCAGCGTTTTGTTCACATTAATTGACAGTTTGAAATAGGTTATTTAACCCTCGACATTTGCAAGGTGCAGTCTCAGAATCAGTCGTTCTATTAGAGTTTCTTTTATAGATATTCTATTGATCAATAGTTCAGCGGAGGTGAGATGAACAAAACCTATACCAGCAAGTGGAACGCGGCGTTGGGTGCCTGGGTGGCGTGCTCCGAGGTGAGCAAACGCGGCGGTAAGCAAACGGCAGTGGGCGTAGTGCTTTTGTGCATGGCAGCAGCAGCCCAGGCACAGAACTGCAGCCAAGCGCCCGATGGCTCCTATTTGCCAGGAAATAGCGGTCCCGACGCTACCTGTACCGTTGTGCCTCCCACAGCGGGCCAACTCTCGCAAACCGGGGCGGCCGGCTTTTACATCCTGACCCGTTCCAATCTGGACAGCGTGTTGACCATTGGTAATGCAGACATCAAAGCCCATGTCACAGGTGGCTATGGTGGCATCGGTAACCAGTACGCGACCGGTCCCGGAGCGCCCGGAGGCAGAAACGCGTCCATGCAGGCTGGCAACATCAAGCTGGATATCGCCTCCACAGAGAACACAGGCAGCATTGGCAGCCATAGTGGGGTCAATGTCAGCGTTGCGAATGCCGATATCACGGCGGCAATGACCTATGCGGGCGGCAATAGCTCTGGTGGCGTTGCCATATACGGCGTACTGGCTGGATCTACCGTGGATTCCGGGGAGGGTGGCACAAACAACACCGCGCGAAACGGCACCTTCACCACAGTCAGCTTCGATAACTTGGCCTTGAACCAGACCTCCTCTGGCGGGACTAAAAATCCGGTTCTTAACTCAGGCCTGCGTGCCATTCAAGGTGCAAACCAGGACGCTGGCAATGGCAGCTCCGGCAAGATTGAGGTCAAGGGCCAGCTCAATATGTCGATGACGGGCGCGCGCATGGAAGGAATCTACGTGTCCGGCGCGGCCACAGGCAGTGGTGGTGAGGCTGTCTCGCAAGCCGTGCTCAACAACAGCACGATCAAACTGGTCAGAAGCGGCGTAGCCGCCGACAGCAGTGCCATCAAGGTCGGCAAGTCCCGCGCCGTCGGTACAGGCAAGGGCTTGGTCACCTCGACTGGTGCGCTGCAAATAGACATGGACCCGACGCTTGGGGGCAGCCAGCCTTATATGAGCCCGGCCATCAAACTGGCCGTCTCCGGATCGCAGCTGCTTGCCAACGGTGCCAACAGTTCTGCCAGTATCAAGGCCAGCCGCTCTGCGTTGGCCATCGGCATTGACGACTGGGGCAGCAGCACGGATTCGCAAAATATCCAGGCGCAGTTTGGCAAAGCAACCGTGACAACGCAGTCCGCCACCGCACCCCTGCTGCTCATCGACAGCGGTCAGCAAAATGCACAGATCCTGTTTGACCAGGGCTCCGACCTCAGCGCAGCGAGCAATGGCTATTTGATCGACATCGTCAAATACCGCGGCTCTACGACAGCCAGCTCCGTCCAGCTGACGCTGGACCATGCCAGCGTGGCCAGAGGTTTGAGCAACAAAGCCTATCCCAGCTCCACGCTCAACATCGGTTTGAACAATGCCTCGGTATGGAGCCTGGTCGAGAAGAGCAATGGCGACAAGACCGCCACTTACACCAGCCTTGCGATGACGGCTGCCTCCAGGCTCCAGGGGTTCAAAGCAGGTGCAGGCGCCTTTGTGATGAATGGCCCGGTCAGCTCAAACGCCTCCACCATCGATCTGGTCGACAGCGAGCCCAACGATGTGCTGACCGTTCAGTCCAGCTATACCGGCAGCAATGCGGCGGTACTGGCGGTAGATACCTGCCTGGGCGACAGCAGTGCACCCTCGGATGTGCTGAAAGTGGTGGGAGACACCAGCGGCACTACGGTGATCAAGGTGTCACCTTCTGCAGGTGCCGCCTGCGGTGGTGCGTCGACCACCGGCAACGGCATTCTGGTGGTCGACGTGTCGGGCAACTCAGCGGCGACCTTCACGCTCGATGGCGGCACGGTGGCCCAAGGCAATTTTGTCTATGAGCTGGTGAAGGTGGGCAATAACTGGTACCTGCAGTCCCGGCTGGGCACTGGCACCATCGTTGTGCGCAAACAGGTCAACGCGCCATCGGGGGCAGCACCCTTTAGCGGTGCGATTGATTTTGCACTGAGCTGTGACAGCGGTCCTGTGCAGAATGGCAGCATTTATGTCAGCAATAACCAGGGCGTGTCCAACCCCATCACGGTGCCAGCAGGCAGCCAGTGCACGGTCACCGAAACCTTGCCCGCCGCGCCTGCGGGCTACGCCTGGGGGCCTCCGGCCTATTCGCCAATCAGCCCGGTGGTGACAGGCCAGGAGCAAGCTGCCACGATCACCAACACCTTGAGCAATACCGTGGCGGCGACCGGCATGCTCCAGGTCAACAAGACGGTGCAAGTGCCTGAAGGCGCGGCCCCGTACAACGGCACCATCAGCTTTGGCGTGGCCTGCGTCAACCCTGCTTTCAGCACCGCGGGCAGCATTGCCGTGGCGGGTAACCAGGGAAGCGCCGCACCCATTGCCGTGCCAGCGGGCAGCCAGTGCACCGTGACGGAGACTCTGCCGGCCGATCCGGATGGCATGGCGTGGGCCGCGCCTACCTATAGCCAGCCTGGCAGCGTCGTGGCTGGGCAGACGGCCACCGCTACCATCACCAACCGGTTGACCAAGCAGACGCGCGACCTGGCGCGTGTGCCCGTCAATGCACCGCTGGCCTTGGGTGGTCTGGCCGGCCTGATCGGTCTGATGGCATGGCGGCGCCAACGCGCTGAGAAGCAGTCCAATAGGTAAGACCTCGGCGCAGGTCCACTGCTCGGAAGAAAGCCGCACCGCCTGCATGGCGGTGCGGCTTCAGGCCTTGAGGCTGGAGCTGTTCATCTCAGGCGTTGCCAGCGCACCCGATGGGAGATTAACGATCCATATCCATGCCCGAGAAGAACTTGGTGGTGACGGTACCTGACGCGGGTTTGTGGTACAGGAAATGGACCCGCTCGTCCTTGAGTACATGCTTTCTCAGCAAGCGCTTGGCAACCGGCCCTCCACCAGCAGGAAAGAACCAGGACAGCATCCACATGCGTACGGGGCTGCTGCCATCATGGGGGCGATTGAGAAAAGCCGCATAGGGTTCGGCTTTGCGGATATAGGCCTGCTCATCCCGTTCGTTCAGAAAGGCCCAATTGACATAGCCCAGCGGCTTGTGGTCTTTGACGAAGAAGCAGAAATTGCGCGATGCAATGATCGCCGTCAGTATCTCCATCGCCGACTCGACCGAGCTTTGGCGATAGTAGCCGTGCTGGTTCCAGAGCCAGACCAGGCCGCCCAGAACCTCTGCCTCGTTCCATGCATCCTCGGGGTAACGACTGGGCGCTATGACGCGAACACCATCCAACTGCATGCAAGGCTCCAAGAATTTTCGACACTGACAATATACGCCCAGCCCAGCGTTGTTTGGCGAAAACTCCCCGTTCCGAAAGGCCTGCGGCCGGGGTGTGGCCGCAGCAGGCCTTCAGGATTTGACCAGCGGGCACTTGCCCTCGGACAGCGGCCGGAACGCCTGGTCGCCCGGGATGGTCGCAATGATCTTGTAGTAGTCCCAAGGCGCCTTGGACTCTTCCGGCTTTTTGACCTGCACCAGGTACATGTCATGCACCATGCGGCCGTCCTCGCGGATCCGGCCGTCGTCGCTGAAGAAATCCTTGATGGGCATCTTCTTCATCGCAGTCATCACCGCACCGGTCTCGTCGGTGCCGGCCGCTTCCACCGCCTTGAGGTAGTGCATCACCGCCGAGTAAGTGCCGGCCTGCGCCATGGTCGGCATCTTGTTCATGACCTTGAAGTACTTTTGCGACCAGGCGCGACTCTCGGGCGTGCGGTCCCAGTAGAAGGCGGTCGTCGCATACATGCCCTGGGCGGTCTTCAGGCCCAGTGCATGCACGTCCGAGATGAACATCAGCGCAGCGGCCACCTTTTGCTTGTCGGTAATGCCGAACTGGCGCGCGCTCTTGATGGAGTTGATGGTGTCATTGACGCCATTGGCCAGCGCAATCACATCGGACTTGGAGGCCTGCGCCGTCAGCATGTACGACGAGAAATCGGGCGCATTGAGCGGGTGCTTGACCGTGCCGATCACCTTGCCGCCGTTCTTGTCGACGGCCGCCGTGATGTCGTTGGACAGTGCCTGGCCAAAGGCATAGTCCACCGCCACGATGTACCAGCTCTTGGCGCCGCCCTCGGTCACCGCCTTCACGGTGCTGTTGGCGGTGGCATAGGTGTCGTAGGTGTAGTGCACGATGTTGGCCGCGCAGTTCTCGCCGGTGATCGAGCTCGAACCCGCCTCGGTGTTGATCAGCACCTTGTTCTTTTCCTTGGCCACGGTGGCCACCGCGTTGTGCACGGCGGTATTGCCCAGGCCGATGACCATGTCCACGTTCTCGCGGTCAAACCATTCGCGCGCGCGGGTGGCGCCAATGTCGGCCTTGTTCTGGTGGTCCACCGACAGCAGCTCGATCGGCTTGCCCAGCACCGTGCCGCCAAAATCCTTGATCGCCATCGTGGCCGCCGCCACCGTGCCCTTGCCGCCAATATCGGCGTAGGCGCTGGAGGTGTCGCTGATCACCCCTATGCGCACGGCGTTGTCGGATAGGCCCTGCGCCCAGGCGCCAGAGGCCAGGCCAGCAGATGCAAACAGGGTCGTCAAACAGGTGGTTCTGAACTTCATGGAAATGGTCTCCTGGTATTTTTATCGTGGGCCTCTGCCAGGTAGCCTGGTGGGCACGGTGTAACGGATCGCACAAAGGGGTTGGCGCTAGGGTCCCTAGCTGGGGCAGGGCGGAGGTGTCAGGTCATGCGGCGCTCCTTCGTGGCTGGCGTGGCCGCTATCTCGTTGGCAGGCTGGCCCTGCAGCTCGGCCAGGATCATGGCCTTGAGCTTGAACTTCTCGATCTTCTGCGTCAGCGTGCGGGGGAACTGCTCGACCACGCGGATATGGCGCGGCCGCATGAACTTGGGCATCTTGCGGTCGCACCAGTCATGCAGGGCCTGGCGGTCGATCACTTGCTGCGCGCGCGCCACCACATAGACCACCACATCGTCCTCGTCGCCTTCATGCGCGGGGATGGCAAAGGCGGCCGTCATCTCAACGGCCGGGTACTGGTTGACCAGGTCCTCGATATGGAAGGACGAGATGTTCTCGCCACGCACCCGGATGCGGTCGCCCATGCGGTCCACAAAGCTCAGGCTGCCATCGGCATGGCGCAGCGCCGAGTCGCCGGTGTGGAACCAGAGATTGCGAAAGGCCTTGGCAGTCGCCTGGGGCTTGCCCAGGTATTCCACCAACAGGTAATAGGGCAGCTTGGACCGAAAAGCCAGCTGCCCGGCCACGCCCACGGGGCACTCGCCATCGCGCTCGTCCAGCACGGCGGCCTCTACAAACAGGCAGGGATGGCCCAGGTAGCCCTTGCCCACCTGGCCGGCCTGCGCCGGGCCCAGCAGCTCCAGGCCCAGGGCGGCTGCCTGCGCGCGGATCGCCTCGCGCGTCTGCCCGCGCCGGTAGGCGGGCGGGGATTCGCAGCTGGCGTCCGTCTCTTCAATGACCGTGAAGCAGGACATGCCCGACTCCGTCTGGCCAAAGCCGGCCGTCACAAAGTCAAAGCCAAAGCGGCGCGCAATCTCCACATGGCGCTGGGGCAGCGGCTGCATGTAGACCTTGTTGAGGCTGTTGTGGTGGTCGGTGGCTGCTGGCGCTGCCTTGGCCAGCCAGGAGATCATCGTGTCCACCAGCACCGCACTGGTGGCGCCACTGACTGCAATGCGGCGCCAGAAGTCATGGGGGCTGAAGCGGTCCCAGCAGGCCAGACCGCTGCCGGCCCACACCGCCCGCACCACATTGAACACAGCGCCGCCCACGTGGTACATCGGCAGGTCGTTGTAAACCACGTCATGGCCATTGAGCATCTGGCGGAACAGGTAGGTGTACTGGTTCATCCAGCGGTGGCTCTGCACCACGCCTTTCGATGGCCCGGTGGTGCCGGAGGTGTAGATGATGTTGCAGAGGTCGTCAAAGGCCAGGGCTACATCTGGCTTGGGTGCAGGCTGCAGCAGTGCGGCCCAATTGGTCTCCACATGCGGTCCGCTGTAGGCCACGGCGTCCGCCACCGCATCGTGGCTGCCGGCGGGCGGCTCGTAGACCACCACATGGGCCAGCGGCGCAACCTGGCCCAGTTCTTCTGCGATGGCATTGAGGGCCGGCACCAGCGCGCGTTCGGCCAGCAGCATCACCGGCTGGGTGTCGCCAATCTGGTAGGCCAGCAGGCGCTCGGTCAGCCCAAAGTTGATCGGCGCAAAGACGGCGCCGGCCTTCCAGATGCCAAACATGGCCAAGGCACTGATGAGCTGGTTGCGCATGAACACCGACACCGGCATGCCCCGGCCGATGCCGGCAGCGGCCAGGTTGCCAGCGATGGCATCGGTGATGCGGTCAAACTCGGCATAGCTCAGGCGCACATCGTCTTCGCCATACAGGTAGAAGAGCTGGTCGCCCTTGGTGCGCGCCCAGTGCGCCAGGCGCTCGGTGACCAGTTCGCCATCGCGCTGCAACAGCTCCAGCAGCGCCTGCCTGTCCAATGCGGCCACGGGGTGGGCGGTGGTGCTCATGCGGCGCTCGCTTTCTGCGGCTCCTTCAGCAGGCGCCGCAGTACCTTGCCGGTGCCCGTGGTGGGCAGCGCATCGCGGAACTCGATCTCCCGGGGCGCCTTGTAGACCGACATCTGCTCGCGGCACCAGTCGATCAGCTGCTGCGCGCTCACCGCCGGCGCGCCCTTGCGCGCAATGACGACGGCCTTGACCGCCTGGCCCTTGTGCGGATCATCAATGCCAATCACCGCCACCTGCGCCACCGAGGGGTGCTTGATCATGATGGACTCGACCTCTTCCGGGAAGACGCTGTAGCCCGATACCTTGATCATCTCCTTGAAGCGGCCGGCAAAGGTCAGGTAGCCGTCGCTGTCGATCTTGGCCATGTCGCCGGTATGCACCCAGCCGTCCTTCAAGGTGCTGGCCGTGGCCTCGGGCTTGTTCCAGTAGCCCTTGAAGTTGCCCGGGCTGCGCAAGACCAGCTCGCCCACCTGGCCGGCGGGCAGGTCCTGGCCGGTGGTTGCATCGATCACGCGGCATTCCACCCCCTCGATAGGAATGCCGTGCGCGCCCCATTTGATGGCATCGACGGGCATCGAGGTGTCCCAGGTGTGGGTCTCGGACATGCCATAGGTCACCTCGAACAGCTGGCACTGCGGCGCCAGGCCGCGCCACTGCTCGGCCAGCGCCTGGTTGATGGTGATGCCAAAACTGGTGCTGGGGTTGATGCGCAGCGCACTGAGGTCATAGCCGCGCGCGCCTTCGACCTGCATTACCGCCGCATTCATGCTGGCCACGCTGTACCACCAGGTCACCCGGTAACGCGCCAGCGCCTGCAGCACCTGCACGGGGTCAAAGCGGTACAGCAGCACGCAGGGGATGCCGGTGTAGAGCGTGACATTGAGGCCGATCAGCATGCCCGCAATGTGGTTCAGCGGCGCCACTGCCAGCATGGTGTCGTCATCGCGGATGGGGTTGTTGTCTGCCGCTGCATGGGCCTTGAACAGCGCATTGCGGTAGGTCAGCATGGCCCCCTTGGGCAGGCCGGTGGTGCCTGAGGTATAGGTCATCAGCGCCACATCGTCCATGTCCAGCGGGCCCACATCGGGCGCGGGCAATGGTATGCGCAGGCAGTCCAGCAAGTCTGTCGTGCCTTCGATATGGCGCTTGGGCGTGTCTATTTCTGCGGGCAGGTCGATCTTTGGCTGGGCCGGCAGCAGATCGGCGTAGTGGGTCAGGAACACATGTTCAATCGCCGTCTTGGGGCGCGCCGCCTGCACGATCTCGTAGAGCACATCGGCCGCGACGATCACCTTGGCGCCTAGGTCGGAGAGCTGGTACTCCAGCTCATGCCCCTTGAACAGCGGGCTGCAGGGCCCCACCACCGCGCCCAGCTTCTGGATGCCGATATGCGCAATCACGTACTGCGGGCAGTTCTGCATGAAGAGCGCTACCCGGTCGCCCTTGACCACGCCGCGCTGCTGCAGCTGGCGCGCAAAGCTGTCGCTCATCTGGTCCAGCTGCGCCCAGCTGAGGGCGCTGCCGTACCAGATGAAGGCGGGCTTGTCGGGCTGGCTGCGCGCATGCTGGCGCAGGTACTCGTGCAAGGGCTTTTCTTGTTGCCGGTACGCGATGGGGGTCATGGTGTCTCCTACGGTCCTGGTGTTTTTTGGGGTCTCGGTCGCAGTCTTTGGGTGGGTGCCTGGTGCCTACCAGGGCGATACCCCCGATGCCGCCCGCCCCGGGCTGGCCGCCGGCAGGCTGGCGAGCATGCTGGCCAGCCAGTCGCGTGTCTGCGCCGGGTCGATCACATCGTCGATCTCGTTGTAGCTGGCCACGTTCAGCGCCTTGCCCTGGGCATAGATCTCGTCGGTCCTGGCCTGGAAGTAGGCCGCCTTCTCGGCAGCGTCCTCCAAGGCTTCCAGCTCGCGCCGGTAGGCCAGGCGCACCGAGCCTTCAATGCCCATGGGCCCCAGCTCGCCGGTAGGCCAGGCCACCGTGGCTACCGGCACCAACAGGTTGCCACCCAGCATGGCCTGCGCGCCCAGACCGTAGGCCTTGCGCAGCACAATCGCCAGCACCGGCACCTTGATGTGGCTGGCCGTGACAAAGATGCGGGCAAAGTGCCGCACGGCTGCCGCCTTCTCGCTCTCGGGCCCCACCATGAAGCCCGGCGTATCGCACAGCGACACGACCGGCAGGCCGTAGTTGTCGCACAGCTCCAGAAAGCGCGAAATCTTGTCGGCGCTGTTGGCATCGAGTGCGCCGCCCAGGTGGCTGCCATCGTTGGCCAGCACGCCCATGGCCTGGCCCTGCAGCCGCGCAAAGCCGGTGACCACGCTGCGGCCAAACTGGGCGCGCAGCTCCAGAAAGCTGCCGCTGTCAAACAAGGTCTGCACCACGGCACGGATGTCATAGCCCTTGACCCGGTTCTCGGGCACCAGCGCGCGCAGCAGACGCTGGTCGGCATGTTCGCCGGGCGGCAGCTTGCCCTGCACAAAGCCCAGGTAGGTCTGGGCCAGGGCCACGGCTTCGGTCTCGTCGCGGGCCAGCAGGTCAATCACACCATTGCGGGTCTGCACGCTCACCGGGCCGACGTCGTCAGCCGCTACCACGCCCAGGCCACCGCCCTCGATCATCGCCGGCCCCGCCATGCCGATGCTGGCATCCTGCGTGGCGATGATCACATCGCAGCAGCCCAGCAAGGCGGCATTGCCGGCAAAGCAGCGGCCCGAGACCACGCCGATCGTCGGCACCTTGCCCGACAGCCGCGCCATGTGCGTGAAGGTGCTGAACTCCAGCCCCGACACGCCCACATAGTCGGTGTCGCCCGGCCGGCCGCCGCCGCCTTCGGCAAACAAAACAAAGGGCAGGCCCAGGCGTTCGCTGGTGTGCACGATGCGGTCCATCTTGCGGTGGGCCATAAAGCCCTGCGTGCCGGCAAACACCGTGTAGTCATAGGCCATCACTGCGCAGCGCGATTGCTCAGGCCCAAACTGCAGGCCGTTGATGCGGCCCAGGCCGGTGATGGTGCCGTCTGCGGGGCTGAGGCGGATCAGCTCCTCCTCGCTGCGGCGGCCGCGCTGCATGGCCAGGGTCAGGCCGCCATATTCGACAAAGCTGCCGGCATCCAGCAGCTGGTCCAGGTTCTCGCGTGCGGTGTTCTTGCCATGGCGCCGGCGCTTGGCCACCGCTTCGGGCCGGGCCGCATCCATCAAGCCTTGCTGGCGCTGTAGCACCTTGTCCAGATCGGGGCGTATCGCATCCAGGTCGGCTTGCTGCTGCTCGCTGGCCAGTGCATCGGCCGATGCATCTGGCAGCACCCAGCCCAGCAGGGTGCCTGTCGCCACCACCTCGCCCAGCAGCGCGCTGCGCGCCACAAAGCGGCCACCCTGGCCCAAGGCCACGCTGTGCTCCAGCTTCATGGCCTCCAGCACCGCCACCGATGCGCCCTTGGCCTGCACGGTATGGGCATCGGTCTCCAGCGCAATCAAGCGGCCGCGCATCGCAGCGCGCACCGCATGTGCGCCCTCGGGCAGTGCGGGCTCGTCGCTGCTGTTGGCTGGCACGGCGTTCTGGCCAGCGGCCTGCGGACCAGGTTGGCGCTGTGCTGCCAGCGCCGTGGCAGCCGCATGCAGCGCCGGGCCTTGGCGTTCCACATAGGTGGTGTCGATCTCGCCACGCAGCAGCTGTGCGTCGCGCAGCAGCGCACGCAGGTAGTCCAGGTTGGTCTCCACCCCCTGGATATGGAACTCGGCCAGCGCGCGATCGGCCTTGGCGCAGAGCACCTCGAACTGGCTGGGCCCGCTGACGATGACCTTAGCCAGCAAGGAGTCATAGTTGCCCGAGGTCTCGTAGCCGGCGTAGCCAAAGCTGTCCACGCGCACCCCCGGGCCGGTGGGTGGCTCAAAGCGTGCCAGGGTGCCGCCGGTGGGCAGGGCCTGGGCATCGGGCTGCATGCTTTCCATGTTCACACGCGCCTGCAGCGCAAACTGGCGGGGCAGTGGCCGTGCCTGGTCCAGGCCCAGGTCCTGCAGGCTGGCGCCGTCGGCCAGTGCAAACTGCAGCGCCACCAGGTCCAGCCCGGTGATGGCCTCGGTGATGGTGTGCTCCACCTGCAGGCGCGGGTTGCATTCGATAAAGATGTACTGCCCGCTGCGGCTGTCGACCAGGAACTCCACCGTGCCCAGGCCTTGGTAGTGCATCGCGGCGCCCAGGCGGCAGGCATGCTGCACCAGCTGCGCGCGCAGCGCGGCGCTGATGAAGGGGCTGGGCGCAATCTCCAGCAGCTTCTGGTGGCGGCGCTGCAAAGTGCAATCGCGCTCAAACAGGTGCTGCACCGCGCCACTGCCGTCGCCCACGATCTGCACTTCGATATGGCGCGCACCGCCGATGCGCTGCTCCACATACAGATCGCTGCGGCCAAAGGCGCTCAGCGCTTCGGAGCTGCAGCGGTCAAACGCGGCTGCCAGGTCTGCGGCGTGCATCACCGCGCGCATGCCCCGCCCGCCGCCACCCGCCAGAGCCTTGAGCATCACCGGCCCGCCCAGCTGCTGCATAAAGGCCTGGGCCTGCGCCAGGCTGGTGGCGCTGTGCGTGCCTTGTGCCACCGGCACCTGCTCACGCTGGGCCAGTGCACGCGCCTGGGCCTTGTCGCCAAAGGTCTCCAGCGCCTGGACCGAGGGGCCGATAAAGCGCAGGCCGGCGGCCGCGCAGGCCTGCGCAAATGCGGCGTTCTCGCTCAAAAAGCCGTAGCCAGGGTGGATGGCGTCACAGCCTTCCTGGTGTGCAATTTCAATCAAGTGCGCGCCGTTCAGATAGGCGGCTGCGCCCTGGGCGCCCAGTGCGCGTGCCTGGTCGGCAGTGCGGCGGTGCAGACTGGCTGCATCGTCGCTGGCGTAGACCGCAACGCTTGCGATGCCCCGGTCTGCGGCCGTGCGCGCAATGCGCACCGCAATCTCCCCCCGGTTGGCGATCAATACCTTGTGCATGGATATCCTTCTCTCTCTTCGATCACGCTGCCCCGCGCTCAGATGGTCTGGCTGACGAACTTGCTGCTGAGGTAGAAGGCCAGCGCATCGGCGCCGCCCTCGCTGGCATAGCCCGACTCCTTGACCCCGCCAAACGGCTGCTCGGGGTAGCCCATCGCGATCGAGTTGATGCCGACCAGGCCGCTTTCGATCTCGTTCTTGAACCACTCGCCGCGCGTGGCCGAGCCGGTGAACACATAGGCCGCCAGGCCCCAGGGCAGGCGGTTGGCCTCTTGCAGCGCCTGGGCATCGCTGTCAAAGCGGGCAAACGCGGCAATCGGGCCAAAAGGCTCTTCGTTGAAGATGCGCGCATCCTGCGGCACATCGGCCAGTACCGTGGGCGCAAAAAAGTAGCCCTTGCCATCCGGTGCCTTGCCGCCCGTCACCACACGGGCGCCCTTGGCCACCGCGTCATCTACCAGGGCCTGCATGGCGGCCACGCGGCGCGGGTTGGCCAGCGGGCCCATGCGGGTGGCTTTGTCCAGGCCATTGCCCATCACATAGCCTTCGGCAATGCGCTGAAAACCGGCAATGGCCTCGTCGTACAAGGGCGCCTGCACCAGAAAGCGCGAGGGCGAGATGCAGGCCTGGCCGGCGTTCCAGAACTTCTGCACGCCCAGCAATTTCAGGCTGCGCGCCAGGTCGGCGTCGTCGCAGACGATGGCGGGTGCATGGCCACCCAGCTCCATCGACACGCGCTTCATCGCTGCGCCCGCTTGCGCGCTCAGCAGCTTGCCCACCGAGGTGGAGCCGGTGAACGAGATCTTGCGCACCACGGGCGAGGCAATCAGGTGCTCGGAGATGTCACCGGGCACGCCATAGACCAGGCCGAGCACGCCTGCGGGCAGGCCGGCCTGCTCCAGCACCTGGATGAAGCGGGCCAGCGCCACCGGCGTTTCTTCCGAGCCCTTGACGATGATCGAGCAGCCCGCAGCCAGTGCGGCGGCTATCTTGCGCACGGCCTGGTTGATCGGGAAGTTCCAGGGCGTGAACGCCGCCACCGGGCCCACCGGCTCATGCTGCACATACTGGCGCAGCTCGGGCGAGCGCGGCGGGATCATGCTGCCGTAGCAGCGGCGCGCCTCTTCGGCAAACCATTCCAGCACCTCGCTGGCGCCTGACAGCTCAATGCGCGCCTCAGTCAGGCGCTTGCCTTGCTCGTGCACCAGCATCAGCGCCATCTCTTCGGCGTGCTCGCGCACCAGCGCGGCGGCCTTGCGCAGATAGGTCGAGCGCTCCATCACCGAGGTCTTGCGCCAGGCGGCAAAGCCGGTCTGGGCAGCGGCCAGCGCGGCATCCAGGTCGGCGCGGCTGGCCTTGGCCACGCGGCCAATGCTGCTTTCGTCGGCGGGGTTGATGATGTCCAGCCATTCCTGGCTGCTGCTGTCGCGCCACTGGCCGTCGATCAGCAATGGGACTTGGTAGTTCATGCGGTGCTCCTGGTTTTTTCTGGCTTTAGCTTTGCAAAATGGCGCGGCCTGTGACCTTGCCGGCACGCAGCTCGTCCAGCACGGTCTGCACATCGCCCAGCGGGCGGCTGCTGAGCGGCAGAGACGGCAACACCCCTTGCTGGGCCAGCGCCACCAGCTCGCGCAGCTCGGCCAGCGAGCCCACATAGGAGCCGCCGATGGAGATGGCGCGCATGGGGATCAGCGGCAGCTGGATGCTGGCGCTGCCGCCAAACAGGCCCACGATGAGGATCTTTCCGCCCTTGCCGACGACGGCATTGGCAAACTCGAAGGTGCGCGTGGAGCCGACAAAATCGAGCACGGCCGATACGCCTTCGGCGCTGGAGCGCGCCAGAGTCTTGGCGGCATCCGCCTCGGCCGGGTCCACCACACGGCTGGCGCCGGCATCCAGCGCGGCCTGGCGCTTGGCCGGGTCAATGTCGACAACGATGGGCCCCAGGCCATGCAAGGCCTTGGCCAGCGCCACGGCCGCCAGGCCCACGCCACCCGCGCCGATGATGACCAGCGGCGCCTGCTCGGTCGCTGGCGCCACTTTTTTGAGCGCCGAGTAGGCCGTCAGCCCCGAGCAGGCCAGGGTGGCGGCAAAGGCGGCGTCAATGCCAGCATGGTCGATCAGGTAGCGCGGGTGGGGCACGCGCACATGGGTGCTGAAGCCGCCATCCCGCGTGGTGCCCAGGCTCTCGGGGCGGGCACACATGTGTTCATCACCCCGGGCGCAAAGCGCGCACTGGCCGCAGCCAATCCAGGGGAAGACGATCACCGAGCGCCCCAGCGCGCCTTGGGCATCTGGCCCGTTGGCGGCCACGGTGCCGACGATCTCATGGCCCAAGGTGCGGGGCGGTTTGAGCACTTTTTCCAGGCCGAAATGGCGGCCATCGCCCAGGTCAAAAAACCCCTCGGCCATGTGCAGATCGCTGTGGCAGACGCCGCAGGCGCTGATGCGCACCAGCACCTCGCTGCCCTGCGGCGCGGCGATGGCGCGGCGCGCCAGTTGCAGCGGTTGGCCAAAATCGACGACCTGGTAACTCAGCTGTTCGCCAGGGCTGGCGGTTGCGTTCGACATGCGCTTGTCTCCTCAATCAACGGGGCTCAATGGCTGCTGGCGCGGCGCTTTGGCAGGGGCCCGAAACGGCTGCTCAGCGTTGGAAAAGCCCAAAGATACTGATCAGTATCGTTTGGTACCATTGGGGATTTCACGCATGGATGACGCAATGGCATCTTGTGCAAAACGGCCCGCCTTTCCACTATGCTGGGGCCATGTGTACAGCGTGCTGGCGCGCGTTATCGCCGCAGCCCCACGCCCACCAGGAGACCTTCAGCAGTGCAGCTACCACCCACCGACACCAACGCAGGCGATGCCAAAAACCAGATCCAGGAGTACAAGGACACCTTGATCATCAATGCCGCTGCCGAGCTGTTCTACAAGCGCGGCTTCAAGAGCGCGACGCTCGATGAGATAGCGGCCTCGATCGGCGTGACCAAGCCCTTTATCTACAAGCGCTTCAAGTCCAAGCACGAGCTGCTGGAGCGGCTTTTCGACAAGGTGTTTGCCGGCCTGTATGAGGCCGTGAGCCAGTGCGAACAGCTGGAAGACAAGGACCCGGTGCGGCGCTTTGAGTTTTTTATCGACACCTACACGCGCCGCAAGATCGAGCTCAGCACCTTCTCGGTCATCCTGCTCGAAGAAGAAAAAAGCCTGAGCCCGGAAAAAATCAGCGATATCCGCAGCAAGTACCACGGCTTTGATGCGCTGGTGACGCGGCTCATCGTCAACGGCGTGGAGGCGGGTGTTTTCCAGGTCGGCAACCCCAAGGTGACGGCCTTTGCGATCAGCGGCATGGTGCAGTGGACGCACCGCTGGTACCAGCCCAACGGCAAGCTGTCCATCGAGGCGCTGTGCCAGGAGATGACGCAGATGGCGCTGCGCCTGGTGGGCTGGACGGGGCAGTACGTGCTGCCCGCGCCGCCTGCACCGCAGCGTTGATGTACCCCGCGCCGCTGCACGCCAGGTTGCCGCGAATGTCCTGCGTAAAGACGGTCTTTACCATTGAATATAATTGAGATTCATTCTCAACTATTCACTTTGGCAGCAGGGCGCGAACATCGCATGGCATCTCCCGGATACTCGGCTTCGCCCATCGAAGCGCTCTACAAAAACCACCATGCCTGGCTGCAGTCCTGGCTGCGGCGCCGTCTGGGCAATGCAGGCGACGCGGCCGACCTGGCCCATGACACCTTCATTCGGCTCATGGTGTCGCCCCGCAATGTGGATGCTGCTGATGAACCGCGTGCCTTTTTGACCCATGTCGCCAAAGGCCTGGTGGTCGACTTGTGGCGCCGGCGCGAGATCGAGCGCGCCTACCTCGAGACCCTGCAGGCCATGCCCGAGCCGCATGCGCCATCGCCCGAGACCCAGCTGCAGGTCATCGAAGCGCTGGTGCAGATCGACCGGCTGCTGGCAGGCCTGGCGCCCCGCACGCGCCAGGTCTTTTTGCTGGCGCAGCTTGAGGGCCTGAGCTTGCAGCAGATCTCCGACCAGGTTGCCATGCCGGTCATCACCGTGCGCCGCCATATCCACAAGGCTTTACTGCTGTGCCTGGAGGCCGCGTGATGGCGGGCGTTGCCGCGCAAAACACCTTGCTCAGCGAAGCGGCCGACTGGCTCATCGTGCTGCGCTACGAAACGCCCACTGCCAAGGAGCAGGCCCGTTTTGAGCAATGGCGCAGCCAAAGCCCCGCGCATGAGGCCGCCTGGCGTAAGGCCGAAGCCATGCTGGGCGTGTTTGCCCAAGTGCCTGCCGAGGTCTGCCAGCAAACCTTGGCTGCCGTGCAGCGGCCCGACCGGCGCAAAAGCCTGGCCTGGCTGGGTGGCCTGCTGGTGGCGGCCCCTGCCGGCTGGCTGGTTTGGCGAGAACTGTCCTGGCGTGACTGGATGGCCGACCAGGCCACCGCCGTGGGGCAGTCGCGCTCTATGTTGCTGCCCGATGGTTCTACCTTGACGCTCAACACCGCCAGCGCGGTAGCCATCCATTTCAACGCACAAGAGCGCCGGGTGCGGCTGCTGGGGGGCGAGATCTTGGTGACCACGCAAGCCGACCCATCGCCCAGCTACCGTCCCTTTGTCGTGGAAACACGGCAAGGCACCGTGCAGGCATTGGGCACGCGCTTTAGCGTGCGCCGGGTGGATGCGGACACCAGCCGCGTCGCCGTCTTCAGCCACGCCGTCGCCATCACCAACCAGCAAGGTGCCACCCAGCTGCTGCAAGAAGGGCATACCACCGACTTCAGCACCACTAGCATCGGCCCGCCAACCGATGTGCAAGCCAGCGCCGCGCTGTGGGAGCAGGGGATGCTGCTGGCCAAGAACATGCCCCTGGCCGACGTGGTGGCCGAGATCGCCCGCTATCGGACTGGGCGTCTGCACTGCGATCCCGCCGTGGCCCAGCTGCGGCTATCGGGTGCCCTGTCGCTCAAGGACACGGAGGCCAGCCTGGCGCTGCTGGCGCAGTCGCTGCCGGTGCGGATCGAGCGGCAGGCGCATGGGCAGGTGAGGGTGGTGGGGCGCTAAGCATTTTCTAGCGGCTCATAACGCTTGGCATGCAGCCAATGGAGACGTGCATTGCACCAGCCATGCTCATCATTTGAATAGGCGAAATTCAAGAGTAAGACATTATTTGTTTGGTGAATATACTGTCACAAAATCAAGGGAGACCCGGTGGCACAAACCAAGCACATTCCATATCTGGCATCCATTCTCGCCATATCTGCACTAACTCTTTCCACCTCTCCCAGCTGGGCTGCGCGTGACTTCACTCCCCAGGCCGGCACCTGGGTCATCAGCGATGAAGTGGACGGTAAACCCGGCCGAGGTTTAGCCATCGATGTGCAGGGCAATACCTTCTTCATGCAGGTATTTGGCTACGAGAAAAATGGCGATGCCACTTTCTATGCAGCCATGGGCCAGATGGAGGGCGATACCGTCACAGCCCCGTTGATCCGCTACCAAGGCGGACGCAGTTTTCGCAGCGAGCCACGCGATGCGCAAGAAGACAAAAGCATTGGCGATGTGAAGCTCAGCTTTCGCAATGGTTTGCAGGGGACGATACAGCTGCCTGGCGAGCCGGCCAAGGACATCGAGCGCTTTATTTTTACTGCGCCAGATGCTGCGTATTACCAGACTGAGCAGTGGAAGACTTCTTCGCGGATGGCCCGATGGTTTGGCTTGGATACGCAAGGCCAAGTCGTAAAGAGGTGGTTCGTGATGCTCCAAACGAACCCCAACGAGCCCATGCGTCTGAGGCTGTCCGACGACCAGACGAGTGAGACGCTGGAGTGCAGCCTCTCTGCGCCAAGCGACAGCATCCGCTGCGTTGCTGAAAATGCTGAAGATGCAGCGCAAACACCCGGTGTAAAAGAGGTGCAGTTCCGCCTGCTGGGTGCTCAAGTTGCTGGCGTCGTCAGCCTGCAAACCAATAGTGCTGAGCCATTGCAGTTATTGGGTGTCAATACGCGCGCGGATTATCCATACAGCGGGGGGGTCATCGTCGGCTGCTGTGCCAACGGGCTTGAATCGTATATGCCAGGAACGTTTGGCTATGCGCAGCGGCCTGCCTACCAGCCCAGCAATGGCACCTGGGTGATGGAGGATGAATTGACGGGCAAGCCAGGGCGTGGTGTGAGCCTGGATGTGCAGGGCGGAAAAATGGTCATGCAGGTATTTGCTTACCGGGCCGATGGACAGCCGACCTTCGCTATGGGGGTGGGCGACTTCGCACCCGATCCAGAATTGAGAGATGTCAGCAGTGCCCGATTTAGCTTGCAACAGTACCGGGGGGGCCGCAGTGTAGGCGGTGCCGCAGCCAGTGGTGAGCTGGTGCGGGATGAAGGCGAGGTCGTGGTACAGGTTTCCGGCCGCACGGGTGGTTATGGCATGCTGGCTGGCAGCTTGGCAGAGGCAATGGTGCAATTCCCGGGAGAGCCCGCCAAACGGATGCGCCGCTTGCCCCTGCAGCCCTGGCAGACACTGGAAGACCAGTTCTTTGGCGAGTGGTATTTCCAGGGCTTGTCGTATGCCGGAAGGCCTTTGACCGTCACCCTCGATCGCAGCGATGGTGAGTTTGTGACCAACGAAGATGGCTCGGTGCGGTGCAAATTTAATACGCAGATGCTGCGCGGCGAATGCCAGTGGCCTACTGGCACGGATACATCGGGTTCCTCAGGCCCGATAGAACTGCAAGATGCATTTGTCATTTCCAGCTCTTACATCCGTCTGCGAGACCGCTATGGCAATCTGCTGGGCCTGGGCCGGGTGCCGCTCGACTGAGGAACCTCTGCATAAAACGTCCGACTTCGTCTTAAGAACTGGGCGGCCAAAGCCTATCCGCGCTCTAGCAGCTAGGCGGGCGTTTTGCATTAATTACTCAGGGCGTTTTTGATTAAACAGAAACGGCATCCATGCTTGGATGCATATACAAGGAGATGAAGTGCGGAAATCCAGTTTATTGCAATCCTTGCGCCCGACGCTGATGGCGTCATTGCTGGCTCTGTCCTGCATGAGCAGTTGGGCCGCGCGGGATTTCACCCCGCAATCAGGCACCTGGATCGTGAGCAGCGAAATCGATGGCAAACCCGGCCGAGGTTTAGCCATCGATGTTCAAGGCAATACCTTCTTCATGCAGGTCTTCGGATACGAGAAAAATGGCGATGCGACCTTTTACACCGCGACGGGCCAGATGGAGGGCAATAGCGTTACCGCTCCGCTGATGCGCTACAAGAATGGGCGTAGTCTGGCCGGGCCGATGCAGGATGCCGTTGAAGACCGGAGCCTGGGGACGGTGACCGTCAGCTTCCGCAACGGCCTGAAGGGAACGCTGCAGTTCCCTGGCGAATCAGCGGTGGCGATCGAGCGCTTCATGGTGACCAGTGATGCAGCGAGCGTCGCCAACCCACTGGCACAACAAGGCGGGCGCTCATTGCGGTTGTTTACGCTGGATGCACAAGGGCAGCCTGATTTCACGACCCAGGCGCACCTTTGGCGAACCGACGATGGCATCACCCATATGGGATGGTTCAAGCCCACCGTCATTGGGATGGTTGACTACCGACCCCGACTCCAATGTGATGTGCAGCCAGGAACGGCTCGCATGCAATGCACGCCCAAGGGCGCTCAAAGACCTGCCGACATCGCTGATATCGAGAGCGTGGAGTTGCAGTTTGCGGGCTTTGATATTCAAGGCGAGTTGCGCATTGGCGGCAGCCATCCCCATACCCGGATCATCACTGGTTTTGATCTGGGCGCTTCCCTGAGTGAAGCCCCCTACGTTGAAGGCCGCACCACGATCACGCCGGTGCAGCACCATAGCTATTTGGCTTCCAATTTCGGGTACGGCCCGGTCTGCCAGGTGTACTGTGATGCGTCCGTCACGACCAACATCCTGGTGCCGATGAACGGTACCTGGGTGGTGGAAGATGAATTGACGGGTAAGCCCGGTCGTGGCATTGCGCTGGATGTGCAAGGCGACACCGTCATCCTGCAGCTGTTCCATTACCGTGCAGATGGCCAGCCTACTTTCCACATGGGCAGCGCCATTTATCAGGGCAAAGGTGCAGGCAGCCGGGCGAGCGTGGCAACGATTCCGTTGCGGCAATACCGTGGCGGGCGCAGCCTGGGCGGCGCTGCAACTACGGCGGAGCTGGAGGCCGAGGCGGGCGATGCCATTGTGGAGTTCTACAGCCCCCCATTGAAGAGCGGAGCCATAGACCGCAACGTCTGGTGGACGCAAGGGCAGTTGCAACTGCCCGGTGAGCCGCCCGTCAAGATTCGGCGCCTGCAGACCGATGTGCCAGCCAGTTTTGCTGAGCGCATGTTTGGTGACTGGTATGCCCGAAGCGGCGAGGTCGTTACCCGGTTTGATCGTGTGCAAGGCGATGGTGTCATCACCGCAGATGGCAAACTGCTTTGTCTGCCTGTGGGCCTGACACCCGGCTCCAACATGAGCTGTGGCGAGCCGGACGGCAACCAGTGGCGTTCGCACTACTCCACCTATCTGCCAGACATGGGTCGCGCAGGACCATTCCTGCGCCTGCGCGACCGATTTGGCAATGCAACGGGGCTGGGTGCGCTCGATTGATGGGTCTTTGGCGCGTTCAGCTTGCATGCCTTGCACGTGGCCCCGCAGGCCAACGTCAGCGTGCCGCACCCAACCGCCCCAACATACGCCCACTCCAGTTGCCGCCCCGCAGGTCCCCGGCAGTTTCTCCCATCCAACAGACAGTATGGCTCCGCCACCGTGATCGATACCGGCAGCGAACAGCGGCTTTCCACCTCCATCCACGAACACAACAATGCCCAGCTGATCTACGAAGCAGCCGGGCAGAGCGTGTTCGGCATCAAGGCGCGCACGACGGTCGCAGCGCAGATGGAGATGCTGGTGGCCGAGATGAACCAGGCCTGGAGGCGGGTGAGTGGGTTTGTGCAGTAGGGGGAAGTAACTGACCCAGTCAGGGCGACCCAGTCAGGGCGACCCGGTCGGGGAGACCCGGTCGGGGAGACCCGGTCGTTTGGACCGGGTCAGGCTGGTGCGTCAAGCTGGTTTTTCAGGCTGGCTTATCAAGCAGCAGCCAGCCGCTCCTTGGCCAGCTGGGTGCCCGCTGCCAGCGCCTTGAGCTTGCCCCAGGCCACATCGCGCGACATGGGTGCTAGGCCGCAGTTGGTGCAGGGGAAGAGGCGGTCCGCGGGCACAAACTCCAGCGCGCGGGCAATGGTGTCGGCCACTTCCTCGGGCGTCTCGATGGTGTCGCTCGCCACATCGATCACGCCCACCATCACATCCTTTCCCGCCAGCAGCTTCATCAGATCGGGCGGCACATGGGAGTGGATGCACTCCAGGCTCACCTGGTCGATGCTGCTGCGCGCGAGTGCGGGGAACACCGTCTCGTACTGGCGCCATTCGTCGCCCAGGGTGCTCTTCCAGTCGGTATTGGCCTTGATGCCGTAGCCGTAGCAGATGTGCACGGCAGTGGTGCAGCTGAGGCCCTGCGCTGCGCGTTCCAGAGCCTGCACGCCCCAGTCGGCCGCGTCCTTCATGTAGACGTTGAAAGCCGGCTCATCAAACTGAATGATGTCCACGCCATCGGCCTGCAGGGCCAGCGCTTCCTGGTTCAGCAGCTCGGCAAAGGCCATGGCCATCTTCACCTTGTCGCCATAGAAGCGGTCCGCCACGGTGTCCACAATGGTCATCGGGCCGGGCAGGGTGAACTTAAGCTTTTTCTTGGTGTGGGCGCGTGCCAGCTGCGCTTCAAACGCATGCACGCGGCCCTTGAGGCGCAAGGCCGCCACCACCTGCGGCACCATCGCGTCATAGCGGTTGTCGCGGATGCCCATCTTTACCTTGTTGTCGAAGTCGATGCCCTCCACCTGCTCCAGAAAGCCATGCACAAAGTGCTGGCGTGCCTGCTCGCCGTCGCCGACGATGTCGAGCCCTGCATCTTCCTGGGCCTTGATCCACAGCAAGGTGGCATCGGCCTTGGCCTGGCGCAGTGCATCGCCTTCTGTCATCCACTGGGGCCAGAGCTTGTTGGTTTCGGCCAGCCAGGCGGGTTTGGGCAGACTGCCGGCAATGGAGGTTTCAAACATCAAAGATTTCCTTTTTCAAAAATGAGGGGCAGTTGGCGTGCAAGGCATTGTGCGCAGGCCGCTGCTGAATGGGGTTGCCTAGGTGACATCGGCAGCATGGCGCCGCAGCGCCATGGCCTTGGCACAGGTTCCTAGACGCTGGCCTGGGCCGCCCAGGCTTGCAGAACACCCTGGTAAGGTTTGATGAAGTGCTTTTCGGCAAATTGGCCTTGCTTCACAGCCAGCTGGCTGCGCTCTTCGCGGTCATAGACGATCTGCGTCAGCGAGTAGTCCTCGTGCTTCAGGCTCGGCTGGTAGCGCGCTCCGGCGGCGGCATTGGCGTTGTAGATCTCCGGGCGGTAGATCTTCTGGAAGGTCTCCATCGTGCTGATGGTGGCGATCAGCTCCAGGCTGCTGTAGTCGCCCAGCAGGTCGCCATGGAAGTAGAAGGCCAGCGGCGCAACGCTGTTGGCGGGCATGAAGAAGCGCACCTGCATCCCCATCTTGGCAAAGTACTGGTCGGTCGACGACAGCTCGTTTTGCTGGTACTCGATGCCCAGCACCGGGTGCTGGTTGCCGCTGCGCTGGTAGACCTTGCTGGTCGATGCGCTGATGCAGATCACCGGCGGCTTGCTGAAGTTCTCCCGGTAGGTGCTGGAGGCCGCAAAGGCCTTGAACAGCTTGCCATGCAGCTCGCCAAAATGCTCCGGGGTGCTGAAGCCGGCCCGGTCCAGGTTGTGCGCCGGCAGCAGCACGCTGAAGTCATAGTCGCGCACATAGGATGAGAAGTTGTTGCCCACAATGCCGGCCGTGCGCTGGCCCGTCTGTTTGTCCAGGATATGGGTCTGCAGCATCTCGATCAGCGGAAAGGCCTCCTGGCTGCGCTGCGCGCCCAGTTGCATCTCCACCGTGACGATGTCCAGCTCCACCGCATAGCGGTCAGCGCTCGGGTTGTCCCAATGGGCCAGCTCGTTGAAGCGGTTGTCGATCATCCGCAAGGTGTTGCGCAGGTTCTGCTGCCGGCTCTGGCCCCGGGCCAGGTTGGCAAAGTTGGTGGTGATGCGTGTGCTGTCGGCGGGCTGGTAGTGCTCGTCAAAACGCTGGCGCTGGATGCTGAAACTGATGTCGCTGCTCATGGAGGTCCGATCGTTGAATGCGGGGGACCCGAGGCGTCTTGGGCTCCAGACGCTGCTCGGGTCGATGGGCCGGATGTTAGAGTGAGTTATCCATGAAGTAAAATGGTTTTATCTCATAAATCCATGAATATGGTTCATCTGAATGCTTGAACGTATCCACCTCAGCATCGTGCAGCAGGTCGAGAAGCAGGGCTCGCTCACCGCCGCTGCCGGCGTGCTCCACCTCAGCCAATCGGCCCTGAGCCACAGCATGAAAAAGCTCGAGCAGCAGCTGGGCACGGATGTATGGCTGCGCGAAGGCCGCAGCCTGCGGCTGACACAGGCCGGCCAGTACCTGCTGGCGGTGGCCAACCGCGTGCTGCCCCAGCTGGACCTGGCCGAGGAGCGCCTGGGCCAGTTTGCCCAGGGCGAGCGCGGCGAGCTGCGCATCGGCATGGAATGCCACCCCTGCTACCAGTGGTTGCTCAAGGTCGTCTCGCCCTATCTGGCCGCCTGGCCCGATGTGGAGGTGGATGTGAAGCAGAAATTCCAGTTCGGCGGCATTGGTGCGCTGTTTGGCTACGAGATCGATCTGCTGGTCACGCCTGATCCGCTGTTCAAACCCGGGCTGCAGTTTGAACCGGTCTTTGACTATGAGCAGGTACTCGTCGTGCCCCGGGGCCATGCGCTGGCCTCTGCCGCCTATGTGAAGCCCCAGCAGCTCACGCAAGAGGTATTGATCAGCTACCCGGTCGATATCGAGCGGCTTGACATCTACAACCAGTTCCTGCTGCCTGCAGGCGTCACACCCCGGCGCCACAAGGCCATCGAGACCACCGACATCATGGTGCAGATGGTCGCCAGCGGCCGGGGCGTGGCGGCGCTGCCGCGCTGGTTGGTGGAGGAGTACGCCGCCAAGATGGACGTGGTGCCGGTGCGACTGGGCCCGCGCGGCATTGCCAAGCAGATCTTTCTGGGTGCCCGCGAATCGGACACCGCCATCGACTATGTGCGCGCCTTTATCGAACTGGCGCGCCAGCCGCGCGCTGCCACGACTTCTGCTACAACCAACAAAGCCTAGCCGGGGCCGGCCACGCGCACAAAGCGCACGCTGATGCGCAGGCCCGGTCCAAAGGGCGGCGTATAGCGCTGCTGGGCATCGGCCAGTTGCAGGCTGGCGCCGGTCGCGCGTGACACCTCCTGCACAATCGCGAGCCCCAGGCCGGTGCCGGGCGTGTCATTGGCCAGGCGGTAAAAGCGCTCCAGCACCAGGTCGCGGCTTTGCGCCGGTATGCCCGGGCCATTGTCCTGCACCCACAAAAGCAGGCTATTGGCGCTGGCCTCCAGGCCCAGGGTGACCTGGCCTTGCGGCGGTGTGTAGCGGATGGCGTTGTCCACCAGGTTGGCAATCAGCTCGGGCAACAAACGGCTGCTGGTGTACAGCGCAAACACATGCGCATCGGGCAAGGGCTGGGCCGCATCTGCTGCTGCCACAGGCGCTTCGCTCTCCTCCCATCCCAGGTCGATCTGCTTGAGGTCGGCCGCCGGCGCCAGGGCTTCGAGGCACTGCAGGCAGAGCGCGCGCAGGTCCACCCACTGCGGCGTTTGGGCGGTATGCGCGGCGCTGCCGGCCTCGGCCTGTGCCAAGGTCAGCAGCTGGTTGGCCACATTCAGCAATTGCTGGTTGCTGCGCTGCAGCCGCTGCAGCACGGCCAGGCGCTGCGCGACCGACAGGGCCGCCAGCTCGGCCGGCGTCTGGCCCAGCGCCTGCTCCAGGGTATGGGCCTGTATGGCCAGGGGCGTGCGCAGCTGGTGCGCGGCATCCGAGATGAACTGGCGCTGGCGCGCCACCTGGGCGCGGATGGTGCGGGCAAACTGGTTGACGGTATCGGCGAGCGGCCGCAGCTCCTGGTGGAGCTGGCGCGAGTCGAGGTGAAAATCTACATCCCGCGCAGGGCGCCCGGCCAGCTGGCGCGCCATGCGCAGCAGCGCACGCAGCTCCAGGGTCAACGCGGTGGCGCTCACCAGCACGGCTACTGCCAGCGCCCAGAGCAGGTATTCCATCGTCGGCCACCACAAGGTCTGCACCATGTCGTCGCGGCTGTGGGTGGTCTTGCCGACCAGGATGGTGATCTCGCGCGCGCCGTCCACGTCGTACATCGCCCGGCGCGTGATGACGGCGCGGATCGGCTGGCCTTGCCACACGGCGTCATACCACTGGGCGTTGTCGCTGCCGCTCAGCTTCAGTTGTAGCGGCTGCGGAAAATTCTGCTGGCCCGCCAGCAACTGGCCCTGCGCATCCATCACGCTCAGGTAGACATGGTCACGCGCGGGCGACATGAACAGGCTGAGCGCCGAGGGCGGCACACTGGCGCGCACATCGCCGTCTTCCCAGATCAGGCGGTCGGCCAGGATCTTGGCCGATGACAGCAGGTCATGGTCCTGCACATAGTCGGCCGCGTCCTCGGCATGCTCATGGGCAAACCAGCCGCACAGGCCCACCAGCACCGCCAGCGGCAGCAGCAGCCACAGGGCCAGGCGTGCGCGCAGGCTGTGCAGCATTCAGTCCCCGCCGGCCAGTCTTTGCTTGAGCAGGTAGCCCACGCCGCGCAAGGTCATGATGGTCGTGTCGCTGGCCTGCAGTTTCTTGCGCAGGCGGTGCACATACAGGTCCACCGCGTCGGCGCTGGCCTCTTCGTCCATGCCGTAGATCACATCCATCAAACGCTGCTTGGGCAGGGCGCTGCCGTTTTGCAGCATCAGCGCTTCAAGCACGCTGCGCTCGCGCGGGGGCAGGGCCAGCTCCTCGCCCGCCACGCTGAACAGGCGCGTGCGCAAGTCCAGCTGCAGGTTGCCGCAGCGCACATGGTTGTCGCGCCCGGGCATCTGGCGTCTTGCAATGGCCTGCATGCGCGCCAGCAGCTCGCGCACCTCCACGGGTTTGACCAGGTAGTCATCGGCGCCAATCTCCAGGCACAGCACCTTTTGGTCGAGCGAATCGCTGGCCGTCAGCACGATCACCGGCAGGCTGTCACCCCGCTCGCGCAGGCGGCGCAGCAAGGCCTTGCCGCTGAGCTGGGGCAGGTTCAGGTCCAGCAGCAGCAGGTCGTAGTGCGATTGGCTCAGCAGCTGGTCGGCCGCATCGCCACGGTCCACATGGTCCACCACAAAAGCATGCTGGCGCAGCAGCTCGGCCAGGGACTGGGCCAGTTCCAGGTTGTCTTCGACCAGAAGGATCTTCATCGGAGGAGGGGGCGCACCGGGCGCCCGCAAATAGATCAGGGATAACCACTAAAAATGCTGCGGTGCAGCGAAAGCGCACTGAAAGGGTGCAGTTTCTAGACTCTGTTCCTATCCGGTGCATTATGCGGTCGCCCAGGGCGATGCTGCTGAAGGTGCCAGGACCACAACGTCAAGGAGACACTGCATGACCACGTTCCACGCTACCCGCCGCCATGCCCTGGCAGCCATCGCCGCTGCTGCTGTCTGCTGCATGGCCAGCACGGCTGCCCAGGCGGCAGACGATACCGTCACCATCATGGTGGGCGGCATCAACAAGATCATCTACCTGCCCGCCAAGCTGGCCGAGTCGCTGGGCTACTTCAAGGAAGAGGGCCTGAAGGTCGAGCTGCAATCGCAGCCTGCCGGCGTGGATGCAGAAAACCAGCTGATCGCCGGTGCCGTGCAAGGCGTGGTGGGTTTCTACGACCACACCATCGACCTGCAGGCCAAGGGCAAGGAGATCCAGGCCATCGCCGTGTTCTGCAAGGTGCCCGGTGAGGTGGAACTGGTGTCCACCAAGGCGGCTGCGGGTGGCTTCAAGTCGATGGCCGATGCCAAGGGCAAGACACTGGGCGTCACCGGCCTGGGCTCGTCCACCGAGTTCCTGACCCGCTACCTGGTCGACAAGGAAGGCGTGGCCAGCAAGGATTACTCGCTGCTGCCCGTGGGCGCTGGCAACTCCTTTATCGCAGGCATGAAGCAGGACCGCATCCAGGCCGGCATGACCACCGAGCCGACCGTGTCGCAAATGCTCAAGACCGGCGATGCCAAGGTGCTCGTCGACATGCGAAGCGAAGAGGGCACCCAGGCCGCACTGGGCGGCCTCTACCCTGCCGCCAGCCTGTATGTGCGCAACGAATGGGCCGCTAGCCACAAGGACCAGGCCGCCAAGCTGGCCCGCGCCTTTGGCAAGACCATGCAGTACATCAGCAGCCACAGCGCCGAAGAGATTGCCGACAAGATGCCCAAGGACTACTACGGCAACGACAAGGAGCTGTATGTGGCGGCCCTGAAGGCCTCGCTGCCCATGTACACCAAGGACGGCAAGATGCCCGAAGGCGGCCCAGAGACGGTGCTCAAGGTGCTGTCGGCCTACAAGCCCAATGTGAAGAGCGCGCACATTGACCTGGCCAAGACCTATTCCAACGCCTACTTGAGCGCCAAGTAAATAAGAGCCCAGAGCGCTCTTGACGCGCAGCGCAGTGCGGCCCCGTGCCGCGCTGCGGCCCGCGCGCCCCACCACCCACTTTCGGGAGACCTCCATGTCCACCACCACCCAGGCGGTTGCCAGCCAGCAACCGTCCAGCACCGTGCAGCCCAAAAATGCCGCTGCCTCGGCAACCCAGGCCGATGCGGCCATTGAATTCGACAAGGTGTCGCTGCGCTTTATCGCGCCGGACGGCACAGCGACCTTGGCACTGCGCAACTTTTCGATGTCGGTGGCCAGGGGCGAATTCATCGCCATCGTCGGCCCTACCGGCAGCGGCAAATCCACCACCTTGAACCTGATCACCAGCTTGCTGCAGCCGACGGTGGGCGAGGTGCGCGTGATGGGCAAGAAGGTCGAGCAGATCGATCCCCGCATCGGCTTTGTGTTCCAGGCTGACGCCGTCTTCCCCTGGAAATCGGTGCGCGACAACGTGGCCGCCGGCCCCATCTTTCGCGGCACGCCGCGTGAGCAGGCGCTCAAGCTGGCCGACGAGTGGATCCACCGCGTGGGCCTGGCCAACTTTGGCAACCACTACCCGCACCAGCTCTCGGGCGGCATGCGCAAACGGGTGGCGCTGGCGCAGACCTTTATCAACCAGCCAGAAATCCTGCTGATGGACGAGCCCTTCTCGGCGCTGGATATGCAGACCCGCACCCTGATGCAGGACGAGCTGCTGCGCCTGTGGTCGGCCTCCGGTGGCTCGGTGGTATTTGTGACCCATGACCTGGAAGAGGCGATTGCGCTGGCCGACCGCGTGTTTGTGCTGACGGCCCGCCCCGCCACGTTGAAGCGCGTCTACGAGATCGACCTGCCACGCCCGCGCGTGATGAGCGAGGTGCGCTACGACCCGCAGTTCATCGACCTGTCCAAGCGCATCTGGGATGACCTGCGCGAAGAAGTCCATATCCAGTAAACACAAGGCAAGGAACACACCATGTCTGAACTCACCCTGAACCCCGCTGCCTCCCGCCGCCTGGCACCCGCGTCGGCTGCGCCAGACCACACCCCCGCTGCCGTCAGCGATGCCGCGCTCGCGCAGGAATCGGTGGCCGCACAAGCAGCCATCAAGCGCCGCAAGGCCGTCATCATCGCTCTGCGCCTGCTGGTGCTGGTCGCCGTGCTTGGCGGCTGGGAAGTCTCGGCCCGCATGCAATGGATCGACCCCTTCTTCTACTCGATGCCCTCGATGATCTGGAACCAGATTGTGGAGTGGATGCGCGACGGCACATCGCAAGGCCCGCTGTGGCAGCAGGTGCTGGTCACCTTGGAAGAAACGGTCATCGGCTTTCTGATCGGCTCCATCGCCGGCGTCATCTGCGGCATTGTGCTGGGCCGCAACAAGCTGCTGTCCGATGTGTTCTCCATCTATATCCAGATCGCCAACTCCATCCCCCGCGTGGTGCTGGGCTCGGTGTTTGTCATTGCGCTGGGCCTGGGCATGGCGTCCAAGGTGGCGCTGGCTGTCGTGATGGTCTTCTTTGTGGTGTTTGCCAATGCCTTCCAGGGCGTGCGTGAAGCCGACAAGTACATGATCGCCAATGCCCAGATCCTGGGCGCATCGCCGCGCCAGGTCACCATGTCGGTGGTGATTCCTTCTGCCATGTCCTGGATTCTGGCCAGCCTGCATGTGAGCTTTGGTTTTGCGCTGGTCGGCGCCGTGGTGGGCGAGTTCCTCGGCGCCAAGGAAGGTATCGGTCTGCTGATCTCCACCGCGCAGGGCGCATTCAACGCCAGTGGCGTGTTCGCCGCGATGATCGTGCTGGCCGTGGTGGCCCTGGGCGCCGACTTCTTGCTGACCCGCCTGGAAAAACGCCTGCTCAAATGGCGGCCAGCGGCCTTCTGATGTACTGACCTTTATTGACCCATACGCAAGCGCGGCCCGGGGTCTGCTTGCCCGTCTCCTCGCCGGTGGAACAAGCGCTCTTTCGCTTACCGGCCTTACGCCAGCTCCGCCAACCGAGCTGGCGTTTTTTTGTCTGGGGTTAGCGGGTAGGTCTCAGAGAAGCGGCTCAAACCTGGGCCAAGCCACCATCGACAAACAGCTCGGTTCCCGCGATGAACTTCGCCTAGGGCGAAATGAGGAACAGCAACGCGTCTGTACTTTGCCCTTGTCCTTGGCGGCTCAACGCGGTAGCGCAAACTCCCCCAGCCGCGCATGCAAATTCTCAGCCAAATGCGCGACCAAGGTTGCCACCCGCGCCGTGCCATGCTGCTTGCTGGGGTAGACCAGGGACAGCGGGCGCGGCGCAGGCTCCAGGCCGGGCAGGATGCGGACCAGCTCGCCGCGCGCAATCGCATCGAGCACCTGGTAGTGCAAAAAGCGGCCAAAGCCTTGGCCAGCGATGCAACCGGCGATATTGCCGCCGACGGTGTTGCAGCGCATGCGGCCCTGCACCTTGACCCGCTCCAGCCGGCCCTTGCTGACAAACTCCCAGAGGTTGGCATCGCCCACACCGCCGAACTCTATGCAGGGCATGGCGGCCAGGTCTTGCGGCTGCTGGGGCATACCGCAGGCGGCGACCAGGGCGGGGCTGGCTGCAATTACCTGGTGGATGTCCACGACATGGCGCGCCACCAGGCTTGAATCGGGCAGCGGCGCAATGCGCACGGCCAGGTCCAGGCCTTCTTCGACGAGGTTGACCACGCGGTCCAGCAGCAAGAGCTGCACGTCCACCAGCGGATAGCGCTGCAGGTAGCTGGCCACCAGCGGCGCCACATGCAGCTCTCCAAATTTGACCGAGGCCGTCAGGCTGATGCTGCCCGAGGGCTCGGCCTGGGCCCGGCGCATCGCCTGTTCCGAATCGGCAACCGCAGCGCGGATGGCCAGCGCATGCACGCAGTAGGCCCGGCCCTCATCGGTGATTGCCAGGCGCCGGGTATTGCGGTTGAAGAGGCGCACGCCCAGGTGCTTCTCCAGCGCGGCCAGGGTGCGCACCACGCTGGGCAGGGACAGCTTCAGTGCTTCGGCAGCGCGGGTCAGGCTGCCCAAATCGGCAATCGCAAGAAAGACGTCGATGGCGTGGAGGCGGTCCATGGTGCGGGTGATTGCTGCAAAAAGTGGAAGAATCAAATCAATTTTCTGGCATTTATCACGTTTGAGTAAATAGATAAATTTACTTCCGTGGCGGCAAATCCCGTTTTCTTTGACAACGCCGCCGCAAGGATCCTCTTCAAGAACTCATCCCGATCCGTGTCCAAACCACTGGGCGAGGGTTCTGCAGACGATCCATAAAGGACTATTTATGAAAACCGTCATCGTTGTCTTTTCCGATCCCCAATCCGGCACGCAAGAAGCGCTGGGCCGCGTCGTGAACGCGCTGTTCCTGGCCTATGAACTCAAGGAAAAGAACCGGGACTTTGACCTGGTGTTCCAAGGCACGGCCATGCGCTGTACGAAGCCGTGCTGGACCACATCGTTGCCTGCGGCGGCTGCGCCGATGTGTTTGGTGCGGGCGCGGGCCTGGCTCCCACCGGCATTGCGCTGGTGCGCGACAAGACCATCCCTGGCACCACCGGTGTGCTGGATCTGTCGCGCCACCTCGACGCCGGCCACACCTTGGTGACTTTTTAAGTCTGCTTGCTGACACCCGTGGTGACCGCACACCTGACAAGGAGCTTCTATGGACGACAACATCTTTCACGCTGGCGAACGCCTGGTGCAGGAGCGCACGGGCGAGCGCGGTACCGCACGCATCAACAGCCAAGGCATCAGCCCCGCCATTCCAGCGGCCGCGCGCAACTTTGTCGGCCAGCAACGCTGGTGCGTGGTGGGCGCGGCCGATGCGGCAGGCGCCATGTGGGCTTGCCTGCTGAGTGGCGAGCCCGGCTTTGTGCAGGCCAGCGATGACCTGCGCCGCCTGCAGGTGGCCAGCAATGATCCGCAGGGCTTGCTGGCCAGCCTGGCCCCGATCGCCGATCTGCAGCCCGGGCAACCCATCGCCGTGCTGTTGATCGAGCTGCAGACCCGCAGGCGCCTGCGCATCAATGGCCATGTCAGTCAGGGATCTGCACATGCATCGGCGCAGGCGCTGGACCTGACGGTGGGCCAGGCATTTGCGCTCTGCCCCCGCTACATCCAAAAGCGCGAGCTGCTGCCGCCGGAGGCAGCCTCCGCACCCGACAACAGCGGCACAGCTGCCACCTCGGGCACGCAGTTGGACGAAGCCGCTTCCGCCTGGATTGCTGGCGCCGACACCTTGTTCATCGCCAGCCTGGGCCCCAGCGAGGACGCCGATGTATCGCACCGGGGTGGCCGGCCTGGCTTTGTGCAACAACTGGGCCAGGTGCTGCGCATCCCTGATTTCAACGGCAACAGCATGTTCAACACCCTCGGCAATCTGGAGCTGGAGTCGCGCTGTGGTCTGGTGTTTCCGGACTTCGAAGGGGCGCGCCAGCTGCAGCTGAGCGGCCATGCGCGTGTCCATTTTGGTGTCGAGGCCGGCATCGACCTGACAGGAGGAACCGGGCGCTGGATCGAGTTCCGGGTGGACAGCTGGCGCAGCACGCCGCTGAACCTGCCCCATCACTGGCGCCTGCTGGAAGCCTCGCCCTACATCCCTTGAGCGTGTTATGGAACCCCTGACCAGCCCGGACCTGGTGGTCGCTGAAAAGCAAGCCATCACCACCGACCCCGTGCGCCTGGTGCTGCGCCACTCCCAAGGCCGGATGCAGCACCTGCGCTCCTGATCGGCGGCGTTATCGGCATCACCCGCTTGCTGCGCATGGCCGAGCAGCTGCAGCAGCAAAGGCAGAGCTTTGCCTTGCACCAGCGCTGAATCTTTGAGCGGCCACCGCGCAAAGTTGCGGGTGGCTGTGTCTGCCGCAGCGGGGCGCTTAGCAGTTCAGATCATGGAAGCGCTTGCGCGCCTTGTACAGATCGAGCTCGGCCTGGGCCAGGTCGTTGGCCGCCGCTGTTTGCACCGACTTTTTGAGCCCGGGCAGGCGGTTGTCCAGGCGTGCGCATTCCAGCTTGTCGGCGGGGCTGAGTTTGAAGCGGCGCTGGTGCACCTGGTACGCATCGGCGCTCATCCCTGTCAGGGGCTGGATGGCTTCTGCAAAGGCAGCGTTGCGTTCAGCGCGCTGCACGTCCTGGCCCTTGCGGCTCTTGCCCGTCATCTTGTCCATGCCCTGGGTGGGAGTGGCGTCGATTTCCGTCGCGCCTACACAGGGCGCGTCCGAGTAGCTCACGCGCCCAGCCGTTTCGCAGCGGTAGACCGGCTTTTGCGCAAAGGCCGGCGCGGTGCAGCAGACCAGGGCCAGCAGTACCAGCGAGCGCGTGGATGGGCAAATGCTTGCATGGCGAGGCGTGGAAAACAAGCGCATGGACAGCCCTTTAGCCATCCATCAGGCCGCCGCAAGCGTGCCACGGCAACCCGGGAAGGTCGAGCAGCCCCAGAAGGACTTGCCGGCATTGGCACCCTGGCGTGCGGTGCGCAGCTCCATCGCAGCGCTGCAGCGCGGGCAGGCGGGTTGGGCAGGGGCAGGGCTGGTTGCAACAGGGGCGGCAGCCGAGGCCGTCGCAACGGCAGTGCGCGCTGGCGCTGCAGCCGAGGTGCCGCTGGCTTGCGTAGCCTTGGGGCCATTGACCAGCGATTGGCGCGCGCGCTGCACCATCGCAAACAGCTGGTGGCCATCGACCAGGGTGATATTGCGACCGCGTGCAAATTCCTGGGCGTCGTTGCTGAACCGGCCGGAGGTGACCACAAAGCCGCCTGTTGCGCCCCTGGCGGCCATCACGCCATAGAGCTCGCGCACGGTGGCAACGCCCACGCGCTGGGCTTTCCACTGCTTGCACTGCACCAGGAATTTCTCGCTGCCCTTGAGCAGCACCAGGTCCACGCCGCCATCGGGCCCGTTGCCGCCCAGCTCGATGATGCGAAAGCCCTGCAGCCGGTAGGCCTCGCCCACCAGCAGCTCAAACTCACGCCAGCTGATGCCGTCGAGCGCCGCAGCATCTTGCGCCTGTGCCACCGTGCTGACCAGGGCCTTGCGCTGCTTTCTGCGCCAGGCCGACATGGCGGCGGCTATCAAGCACATAAAGGGCAGCAGGTACTGGCCGATGGACGCCAGCCCAAAGATGAAGCCCTTTTGAATCACCGCTGCCATCATGTCGCCGGGGCGGCCTGCCAGGTCTGCCGTTGGCGGCACTACGGCCAGACGGTGCAGGAACACATAGCTGGCTCCTGCCAGTGCCACACAGATCCACCAGGGGAGCAGCGCCAGCAGATCCAGCATGTCTTCAAACCCGCTGCTCTTCTTGCGTCTAGCCATGGTGTCCCCCTCTCATTGGTTTGTGATGAATACGCTTCTCATGCGGCATGCTGAATGCTGTGCAGCGCTTGAGCATATGCGCTGCACAGCGTCTTGTACCTAGGGTAAAAAATGTATCTGCGCGATCTTACGTATGGCTGACGCCGTGGCCAGCGCTGTCCCCTTGGTGAAGCTTTTGGTGGATCCAGCGGTCCACACCCCAAGGCCCGCAGCCTTGAACAATCAGCACGATGGACATCAAGATATAGCCGCTCTCAGGCAGGTAGAGCAGCCAGCTGTACCAGGTCAGCAGGTTGAGGTTGGCGGGGATCTGGTGCAAGCCCACCGTGAAGAGTGCAACGGTGCTGATGCACAGGAGCACCAAGGCACTGAGGCGGGTTAGCAGGCCGATGGTGAGCAAAAGGCCAAAGACCGTCTCACACGCTGCCACAAACACGGCCATGAACTGGGGGAACGGAATGCCCGCCTCGGTGATGGTCTCCAGCATGAGGACCTGGTTCGCGGGCACAAAGAGTTTGTTGAAGCCGGAGGCGAAGAAAAACAGACCAAAGGCAAGGCGGATAAGGGCCAGGGGCGTAAAGAAGCCGCCGCCTGGCGACGACAGCAGCGCTGAGTAACGGGACATGCAGAACTTTCTGAGCAAAGGTCTGGCTTGGGGGCAAGGCCTTTGCCAAAGTTCCTGATGTAGCTAGCCATAGCTGTTACTGGATTGCGGGGGCGATGGTGTTGTGGGGGGCCAGAGCGCAGTAGACGGGCGCACGAATTTTTTCAACTATTTTTCAATCCAGGTGATCACTTTTTGGATCTCGTTCGGTGTACAGGGCAATGGCGCTATGCAGTGCCGCTTTCTTTTTCCCCAGATCACCAGGACGACGAACCATGACTCTCTCTTCCCAACGCCGCAGCCGGCGCCGCGAACGCTTTGCGCTGGCTTTGCTGCAGGGCGCCATCCGCGCCACCCTCGTCGGGGGCAGTGCCGCAGGCCTGGCGCTGGCAGCGCCGTTTGCCCTGGCGGCCGAGGCGGCAGCCGGCGCCAGGCACTACGCCATTGCAGCGGGCCCGCTGTCCGATGTGCTGGCGCAGTATGCGGCCACCGCCGGGGTGCAGCTGGTGTTTGAGCCGTCCACCCTCCCTGGGCTGCGCAGTGCCGGCCTGCAAGGCAGCTATGGCGAGGCGGAGGGCTTTGCCCAGCTGCTGCGCGGCAGTGGCTTTGAGGTGGTCAAGCAAGGCGGGGCCACCTATGTGCTGCGCAAGCTGCCGGCGGCCAGCACGGCGGCATCGGACATGACCTTGAACACCGTCACCGTGACGGCAGCGGCCCACCGCAGCGGCACCACCGAAGGCACCGGAAGCTATGCGGCAACCCAGTCGAGCACCAGCTCCAAACTCAACCTGAGCCAGCGTGAAACACCGCAGACCCTGACGGTGATCACCCGCGAGCAGATGGACGATGCCGGCATGACCTCGGTCGATGACGCGCTGCGCGCAGTGAGCGGTGTGTTTGCGGTCGATGGCGGCAGCATTGGCAGCAATTACTACAGCCGGGGCTTCAGCATGCAGGCCCAGGTCGATGGCATGGCCACGCCTTCGGGCATCGACAGCGGCAACCGCTCGCCCAAGTTCGACAGCGCCTTTGTCGACCGGGTCGAGGTGCTGCAAGGCGCGGCCGGTTTGCTGGCGGGTGCCGGCAGCCCGGGCGGCACGGTCAACATGGTGCTCAAGCGCCCGACCGATACCTTCCAGGCGCAGGGCGAGGTGCAGCTGGGTTCCTGGGAAGAGCGGCGCCTGGTGGGCGATGTATCCGGCCCGCTGATCGACTCGGGCGTGATCCGGGGCCGCCTGGTGGCCGTGTCGGATAACAGCGAGTCCTTTACCGACTATGTCTACCGCGACCGCTATGCGGGCTACGGCATTGTCGAGGGCGACCTGGGCCCCACGACCACCTTGAGCGCCAGCGTGCAGCTGCAAAAGGACACCAGCCGGGGCCATTTTGGCGTGCCGCTGGCGGCCGATGGCAGCGATGCCGGCTTGTCACGCTCGTCCTTCTGGGGCGATGCCGACCACCGCTCGGTGCGCGACTACAACATCTACACCGTGGGCCTGAGCCAGCAGCTCGCCGGCGACTGGAGCCTGAAGGCCAACTACGCCTGGCAGAAGACCAATAACGACATCGAGAACTTCAGCAGCCTCTCGGGCAGCCTGAACCCTGTGACTGGCGATGGCCTGTTCATCGGCAGCCGCCAGCGCAACTACACCTCGGTGATGCATGCCAATGTGGTCGATGTCTATGCCACCGGGCCCTTTGATTTTCTGGGCCGCCGCCATGAGTTGACCCTGGGCGTCAATGGCACCAGCTACCGCGATGAGAACGCCGGCACCGGCTACTCGTCCACCACGCCGATCAATGTCTACAGCTTTGACCCCGAAGGCCTGGGCCCCATCCCTGAGGGCCTGCGCGCATCGACCGGCAAGACCAAGACCAGCAATATGGGCGTCTATGGCGTCGCGCGCTGGAGCCTGACCGACTCGCTCAAGCTGATCACCGGCACCCGCATCAGCAACTACGAGCGCAAGAACACCTTGACCGGTGTCGTGGCTCCCAAGGAGAAGGGCGTGGTCACGCCGTATGCCGGGCTGGTCTATGACATCAATTCCCAGTACTCGGCCTACTTCAGCTACTCGGACATCTTCAACCCCCAGACCAACCGCAGCCAGGATGGCAATGTGCTCGACCCGGTCGTGGGTGCCAACTACGAGGTGGGTATCAAGGGCGAGCTGCTGAACAAGCGCCTCAATGTGTCGGCCGCGCTGTTCCGCCTGGCGCAGTCCAACCTGGCCGTGCTTGATTCCTCGGTGCCCAACAACCCCAGCAATGCCTGCGGTGGTGCCTGCTATACCGCAGCGGGCAAGGTCGTCAGCCAGGGTATTGACCTGGGCGTGAACGGCCAGGTGAGCCGCGCGCTGAACCTGGCAGCGGGCTACACCTACACCAGTGCCGAGTATGTGGCTGGCCCGCAAAAGGACCAGCGCTTTCGCACCGAGCAGCCACGCCACAGCATGCGCCTGGCCGCCAACTACCAGCTGCCGGGCACGCAATGGTCGCTGGGCGGCAATGTGTCTGCCACCAGCAAGGCCTATAAAAACGGCGGCTCGGGCGCCAATGCCTGGACCATTGAGCAGGGCGCGCTGGTGCTGGTGGGCCTGAACGCCAAGTACCGCATCACCCCCAAGACCCAGCTGAACCTGGTCGTCAGCAACCTGACCGACCGCAGCTACCGCCACCTGTATGGCCGCGAGTACGCGCCGTTTGGCGAGCCGCGCAAGTTCAGTGCTAACCTGCGCCATGATTTCTAAGCCTCCCATGCGCTTGACTACCCTCCACCCGAGCGCCTGCGCGGCGCTGCTGGCCGGCTTGCTGGCCACGGCGCCGCAAGCCTGGGCGCAAACCGCCCAGCAAGGCGCTGCGGCCGCTGCGGCCGCTGCGGCCACGCCCAGCACTGCAGCCACCCCGGCCAGCCCCTATGTGATGCCTGCCACCCAGGTCTGGGACATGCCATCGGACAGCGGCGAGGTCTACCGCATCTTTGTCTCCGCGCCGGAGAAGGGTGAGCCCCCCAAGGGCGGCTACCCGGTGCTCTATGTGCTCGATGGCAATGCCTACTTTGGCTCGTTTGCGCAGGCGCGTTGGGTGCAGGACTACCTGCCTGTTGGCATGGCCATCATCGTGGGCGTGGGCTACCCGGGCGACAAGGCCTGGGATGTGCGCCGCATGGCTGATTACACGGCGCAACTGCGCGAGCCGCTGTCGCCCGAAGTGCGCCCTTTTGCCCAATACAAAAGCGGTGCGCGCGCGCCGTTTCTGGATTTCCTGACCGGCAAGCTGCGCCGCGAGATCGCCCAGCGCTACCCCGCCAACCTGGAGCGCCAGTCGCTGTTTGGCCATTCGTTTGGTGGGCTGTTTGCGCTCTACGCGCTGTACGAGCGCCCGCAGGCCTTTGAGGCGATTGTGGCCGCCAGCCCCTCGATGGAGTGGAACGGCCAGAGCATTCTGGACGAGGAGCGCGTGTTCCGCGACAAGGTGCAGGCCGGCAAGGTGGGGGCCACCAGCCGCCTGATGGTGGTTGTGGGCGACCGCGATGCCGATGGCGATCCCGAATCGGCCCGCATGCTGGCCGAGCGCCTGGAAGCGTTGTCAGGCTGGGGCCTGCGCGTGCGGCTGCAGCGCTACCCCCATGAGGTGCATGCCAGCGTGCCGGCGCATGCGGCGAATGACACGATGCGCTTTGCGTTTACCTTGCGCTAGGGTGTTAAAGCTAAACCTGCCCTCAGTGGGATGGACGCGGATCGCCCAAGCCCGCGTTCAGACCCCCTGGTGAATCGGCAGGCCGGCGGTTGCCAAGGTCGTCGTCAAAATGCGCCCATAGGTGGAATCGGTAACAAACAGCTGCTTGCGCTCAGCACCCCCAAAGGCCAGGTTGGTGGTGGAGCTGCCCTTGATGCCGCAGAGCACCTGCACCGGCTCGGCCAGGTGGTTCAGCACCCAGACATAGCCCAGGCCCGGGTTGGCCACGAGCACATGGCCCTGGGCATCGACGGCCAGGCCATCGGGGCCGCTGGGCCCGTACGAGGTGAAGAACTGGCTCACCTTGGCGACGCTGCCGTCGGGCAGCAAGGGCACGCGCCAGACGCAGTTGCCCCGCGTCACCGCCAAATACAGCACGCGGCCATCGGGTGACAGCGCCACGCCATTGGGGCTGGGCACATGGTTCAGCAGCAGATCAAGCTGGCCATTGGGCCGCAGGCGGTACAGGCGGCCGCTCGGGTCATGCAGGCCACTCTGGCCCTGGTCGGTAAAGTACAGATTGCCGTCGGCATCAAAAATGAGGTCGTTCACGCCCTTGAAGCTCTCGCTGTTGCGGCGCTCCAGGTAGGGCGTTACCGCGCCGCTGGCCACATCCAGCTGCATCAGGCCGTTCTTGTAGTCGGTGATCAGCAGCTTGCCCGGGGCCAGAAACTTCAGGCCATTGGGCTCGCCGTCGTACTCTGCCACCTGGCTCCACTGGCCTTGCGCATCGATGCGAAAAATGCGGCCCCAGGGGATATCGCTGACGTAGAGGTTGCCGGCCTCGTCAAATACCGGGCCTTCCAGAAACGAGTCTGTTACCGTGCCGCCCCGGTTGGCATCGGCCCAGGCGCTGCGCTCACGGCGGCGAAAGGATTCGGGCATGGCGCTGAAGGTGTCCAGGGTGCGGACTTCAGGGGATTGCAGCAAAAACATGGGGCGGCCTTCTTGGCATCAAAAACGGGAGGGGTGTGTGCAGGATCTTGCAAGAGTTTAGAGTCGCTAACACGGCCCAGCAAACCGAAGGTTTGCGGTTGAGACTAGGCGTCCCCGACTAGGCGCCAAGCCGCAGGCAGTACAGGCGTACGGCAAGGCTTGGCGCGGCCGGCGAGGCAACGACGTATCAAGGGTTGTGTTAGCGACTCAAGACTGAAAGCCGTAAAGCTGGGCGGGGTTGTCCACCAGAATGCGGTCCATCATCGCATCCGATGCCGACCAGGCCTGCAGCAGGTTGACCAGGTCCGTATCGTTGACGGTGCCCGGCCGCTCGGTGGTGTGCGGCCAGTCAGAGCCCCACACCAGGCGCTCAGGCGCGGCCTGTACAAGGGCGCGGCCCAGCGGCACAGTATCGGCATAGCTGGGCCCATGCACCTGGGAGCGCATATAGGCGCCAGAGAGCTTGACCCAGCAACGGCCGCTATCCAGCAGACGGCGCAGCACACCATAGGCCTCGGCCGATGGACCTTCGGCCGGATCCATGCGGCCCATATGGTCGATCACCAAAGGTACGGGCAGCTGCTGCAGCACCGGCTGCAATTCAATGATCTGCGCCGGCTCGGCAAACACCTGGATATGCCAGCCGCCACAGTCCGGGTGGCGCGCCAGCTTCTGCGCCAGGGTCTGCAGCATCTCGGCCGTTGTGGCGCCCCAGGATTGGGGCGAGACAAAGTTCACCCGCAGCCCGCAAACGCGCCGCGTGGCCAGGCGGGCCAGCTCGGCATCGCCCACATCGGCATCCACCACCGCCACGCCGCGCGCGCTGCCGCCCAGTTGGTCGAGGGCATCCAGGGTGCAGGCATTGTCGGTGCCATAGGTGGATGGCGTCACCACCACCGTGCGGGTTGTGCCCAGGCGCTGCTGCAGCTGCCGGTAGGCGGCGACCGGCGCATCGGGCGGCCTGCGCGGCCAGTGTGCCGACGGCGCAAAGCGCGTGTCGAAGATGTGCATATGGCTGTCGCAGGCCAGCGCGGGCAGGCTGCGCGCGGGCCGGTTCAGGCCGACCGAATGCGGCACGGGGGTGGAGAGATCAGGCAAGGTCATCGCGGTGCAGGCGGTTCATGAAGGGGCTGGCCGCTGCAGCAGCGGCCAGTGGGATGGAGCTCAGTCGAGTTTGATATTGCCTTTTTTCACCACCTCGCCCCATTTGGCATCTTCCTTTTTCAGAAAGGCGCTGAACTCTGCCGGCGTCGAGCCCACGGGCTGCGCGCCCAGGTCTGCCAGGCGCTGCTGCACTTCAGGCTCCTTCAGCACCTCGGCAATCGCCTGGTGCAGTTGCTGAGAGATCGCGTCTGGCGTACCAGCGGGCAACAGCACGCCATTCCACTCATAGGCTTCGTAGCCGGGGATGGCCGTCTCTGCCACCGTGGGCACATCGGGCAGGCGGGCCGAGCGCTGGGGCGAAGAGACGGCCAGCGCACGCAGCTTGCCACCGCTCACCAGTGGGTAGGACGCGGCCACGGTGGCAAACATGAAGTCCACCTGCCCGCCCATCACATCGGCAATCGCCGGGCCACCGCTCTTGTAGGGCACATGCACCATGTCCAGGCTCAGCTTCTGGCGGAACAGCTCGGCCGCCAGGCGCTGCACCGTGCCGCTGCCGCCCGAGGCAAAGTTGATCTTGCCCGGTTCGGCCTTGGCCTTGGCGATCAGGTCGTTGACGTTCTTCAGCGGCGACTCTGCCTTCACAACCAGCGCATTCGGGGCCAGCAGCACCAGCGACAGCGGTTGCAGCGCATTGGCGGCATAGGGCATCTTGGCGAACAGATGCGGGTTGATCGAGTAGGGCGTCGCGTCATACAGCATGGTGTAGCCATCGGCCTTGGCCTTGGCCACAAAGCTCGCGCCAATGGTGCCGCTGGCGCCGGCCTTGTTCTCCACGATCACGCTGGTGCCCAGCTTGCTGCCCATGCGGGTGGCCAGCACGCGGGCTACCGCATCGGCCGCGCCGCCCGGGGCATATGGCACCACGATGGTGATGGGGCGCTCGGGGAAGGCGGCATGCGCCATCGTGGCGGCCAGTGCGCAAGCGGCGATCAGGGGTTGGATAAAGCGTGGCATGTTGTCTCCTGAAGGGGTCTAGGTATGTCTGGGGTGCGAGGTCTGGGTCAATCGGCTTTGAGGTCCAGGTCGCGGGCAATCTGGGTATAGGTCGTCACTTCGCGCGCCACCTGGCTGCCAAAGGCCTGGCCGCAGGTCGAGTCGGCATCCAGGCCCAGGCTGTGCAGCTTTTCTACGGTGGCGGCGTTGCCGGCAAAGTCGCGGGCGGCTTTTTCCAGCTGCTGCGCTACCGCGGCTGGCAGGCCGGCAGGCGCCATGACGCCGTACCAGACATCGGCTGCGTACTTGCCGCCACCGGCCTCGGCAAAGGTGGGCACATCGGGCAGCAGCGAAGACCGCTTGGGCGATGCCACAGCCAGCGCGGTCAGCTTGCCACTCTTGATCTGCGGCAGCACCGAGCCCAGGGTCGCAAACGAGCTGTCGAGCTGCCCGCCCATCAGATCGGTCACCACTGGGGCGGCGCCCTTGTAGGGCACATGGTTCAGCTGCAGGCCATTGGCGCGGGCAAACATCTCGGTCGCAAAGTGGCCGGAGCTGCCCATGCCGGCGGTACCGGCCGTCGTGCGGCCGGGCTCCTTGCGGGCCCGGGCCATGTAATCGGCGAGGCTCTTGACTGGCAAGCCCGGCGGCACCACCAGCACCGTCGGGCTGGTGCTGACGGTGCACAGCGGCTGGAACGACTTGACCGCATCAAACTTGACCCGGCCGCTGTAGAGGCCCGGAATCATCGTGTGGTTGGTAGCAGCAAACAGCAGGGTATAGCCATCGGCCGGCGCACTGGCCACCGCTTGCGCGGCCAGGATGGTGTTGGCGCCAGGCTTGTTGTCCACCACAAAAGGCTGGCCCAAGTTGCGGCCGGCGTAGTCGGCAAAGGCGCGTGCCACTACATCGGTGGGGCCGCCGGCAGCAAAGCCCACAATCAGCCGCACCGGCTTGGCCGGGTAGGCGGGGGCCTGTGCAAAGCTGGCGCTGGCCGCCAGCGCGGCTGCTGCCACCAGCGTTTGCAGCGCCAGTGCGGTTAGATTTTTCTTCTTGAACATGTGCTTGTCTCTTTCTCAATCCATGCGAATGCCGCTGGCGCGGATCACACCGGCCCATTTGGCAGTCTCGGCCTGCACAAAGCTCTTGAATGCCTGCGCGCTGGAGCCTACGCCTTGTACACCCAGTTCGGCAAAGCGTTTCTTCATCTCGGGGCTGGCCACGATGGCACGGGTTTCGGCCTCCAGCCGCTGCAGCACCGGTTGGGGCGTGCCAGCAGGGGCAAACAGGCCGTTCCACTCGTTCACCTCAAAACCGGCCAAGCCGGATTCGGCCATCGTCGGCAGTTGCTCCCAGCCATCGCTGCGCTGGGCCGAGGTGATCGCCAGCGCGCGCAGTTTGCCGCCTTTGACAAAGGGGCCGCTGGCCGTGGTGGCGCTGAACATCACATCCACCTGGCCGCCGATCAGGTCGGTCAGGGCCGGTGCGCCACCGCGATAGGGGATATGCGTCATCTCCAGCTTGGCGCCTTGCTTGTACAGCTCGGCGGCCAGATGCTGCGCGCCGCCGTTGCCAGCCGAGGCATAGCTGAGCTTGCCCGGTGCGGCCTGCGCAGCGCGGCTCAGGTCGGCCACCGAATGCAGAGCCGAGTTGGCCGGCACCACCAGCAGCAAGGGCACCTGGTTGATCAGCGAGATCGGCGCGAAATCCTTGGCCGGCTGGTAGGGCAGTTTGGCGAACAGGCTGGGGTTGACGGTGAAGGCCGTCGCATCCAGCAGCAGCGTATAGCCATCGGGCGCAGACTTGGCCACGGCCGCCGCGCCAATGGTGCCGCTGCCGCCGGGGCGGTTGTCTACTATTACCTGCTGGCCCAGCCGGTTGCCCAGCTGCGTGGCCAGCAGGCGCGCGGTGTTGTCAGCATTGCCACCGGGTGGGTAGGGCACGACGAGCTTGATGGGCTTGTCGGGCCAGGGGCTCTGCGCCTGGGCGGGCAGCGTCGCGCTGCCTGCTATGAAGGCGATGGCCGCCAGCGTCTTGGCCGCTAGCGCCATCGGCCAGCGGCGGTTAAAAACCTGCTTCATCTTTGTCTCCTGTCTTGCTCAGGGGTTCTGTTGCGGGCCGCATGCTTGCGGCCTCTTGATGTTTGCTGGGGCCGGGTGCATGCCCGGCCCGTTGTGCTGCACGGGCAAGCAACGCTGGCTTGCCCGTGCTCCCGCCAGCGCTTCAGGCCGTGGCTGGCGCCTTGGCCAGCACGGCCAGCAGGTTCTGCGCCGCGCCCACGCCCATGTTCACGTAGGCATCGCTGGTCACACCGCCGATGTGGGGGCTGAGGATAAAGCGCGGCTCGCCCTGGAAGGGGTGGCCGGCGGCCATCGGCTCCACCGCAAAGCTGTCCAGGCCGGCGGCCATTACCTGGCCGGCGCGCACGGCATCCAGCAAGGCGGCCTCGTCGATCAGACCACCGCGTGCGGTGTTGACGACGATGACGCCGCGCTTGCACTGCGCCAGGCTGGTGGCATTGAGCATGCTGCGGTTCTCGTCGGTCAGCGGGCAGTGCAGCGAGATCGCATCGGCCTCGCGCCAGATCGTCTCCAGGTCCACGCTCTGCACATAGGCCGGCAGGTTCTTGGCAAAGGGGTCAAAGCCAATCACGCGCATGCCCAGCGCATCGGCCATCTTGGCAAAGCGCAGGCCAATGGCGCCCAGCCCTACCAGGCCGACGGTGCGGCCACCCAGCTCCAGGCTCTTGTGCGTGGCCTTGTCCCAGTGGCCGGCATGCATGCGCGCATCCAGCGCCACGACGGACTTGGCGCAGGCCAGCAGCAGCGCCAGTGCCTGCTCGGCCACGGCGGCGGCGTTGGCGCCCACGGCGGCGACCACTTCAATGCCGCGTGCCTTGGCCGCCACTTTGTCGATGGTGTCGGTGCCGCTGCCGTGCTTGGAGATGACTTTGAGCGACGGCGCCGCATCCATCACCGCCGCACCCACCTTGCCGTAGCGCACGATGATGGCGACCGGGTCATGCTGCCGGGCCAGCGCCACCAGGTCGTCTTCCGTCGGTGTTTTGCCGGCGTAGATGACTTCATAGCCGCCGAGCAGGTCCAGCGCTTGCTGCGCCAGATCGGCGCCAGTCACGATGATGCGGGGGTTCACAGCGATTCTCCTTCCTTGAGCACGCCGGCCGCACGCAGTGCAGCGGGCAGCCACTTCGATGCCGTGTCGCCACGGGCAATTGCGTCAATGCGGGCGGCTTCATCGGCCACCTTCTTGTCGGCCAGCGCCAGCATCGCAGGCGCCTTGGCGCGCTCGATCACGACCACGCCATCGGCGTCGCCGACGACCAGGTCACCGGGGTTGACCGTGGTGCCGCCGGCCGAAATGGGGTGGTTGATGCGGCCGGGCACAAACTTGGTGGGGCCGGCGGGGTTGAAGCCGGCGCTGAACACGGGGAAGTCCAGGTCCAGGATTTCCAGCTTGTCGCGGATGGCGCCATCAACGATCACGCCGGCCAGGCCAAGCTTCTTGCAGGCGCTGAGCATCAAGGTGCCCATCAGCGCTGCCGTCTGGTCGCCCTTGCCATCGATCACCAGCACATCGCCAGGTTGGGCCAGCGCAATGGCGGCGTGGATCATCAGGTTGTCGCCGGGGCGCACTTCGACCGTGAACGCCGGGCCGGCGACCTGCATGTTTTGCTGCACCGGTGCGACCCGCGCATGCATGGTGCCTCGGCGGCCGGCCACGTCGGCCAGAATGGCGGCCTGGAAGCTGCTGGCCTTGGCAACGACGTCAGCGCTGACGCGCTCGATGTCACGGATGATGTCGGGAAGTTGGCTCATGGTGTAGGTCCGTTGGGAGGGATGGAGAAAAAAGGGCTAGGGCTGGCGCTGAGCGCCGCGCGGGTCTTTGCGTGGTGGATGGCCTGCACTCTGTTGGCGGAGCCTGCGTTTTGCAGCGCGCCCGGCGGTTGGGGGCTGGGCGCTGTACTGCCCGCCGGGAAGCGGACGGGCACAGCCAAGCTGGCGCAGTGCATGGCGCGGTCTCTCAGCGGATAGGGTGGAAAGGAGGGTGGTGCGGGCCGGCTGTGCGGAGGCCTTAGTTCAGGCTGGCGCCCGAGTCCTTGACGATCTTGGCCCAGCGGGGCACTTCGGCGCGCATCAGCTTGCCAAAGTCTTCCGAGCTGCCGCCCAGGATGTCGCCGCCCTCGGAGCGCAGCTTTTCCTTGACGTCCGGCTCGGCCAGCGCTGCATTGATGGCCTGGTTCAGCTTTTGCACCACGGCGTCGGGCGTGCCTGCTGGCGCGAGGATGCCAAACCAGGTGATCGCCTCAAAGCCTGCGCTGCCGGATTCGGCCATCGTCGGGGTCGAAGGCAGTTCGCCCGAGCGCTGCTTGGACGTGACCATCAGCGGCTGGAGCTTGTCATTGCGCACCTGGCCGATGAGGGACGGGATCGATCCGACAAAGAGGTCGATCTGCCCGCCCGACAGGTCGGTGATGGCCTGGGCAATGCCCTTGTAGGGGACATGGCGCAGCTTGACGCCCGTGGCCTGCTCAACCTGGGTGACGGCCAGGTGGGCAACGGTGCCATTGCCCGAGTAGCCGACGGTGACGGTATCGGGCTTGGCCTTGGCGGCCTTCAGCACTTCGGCGATCGAGTGCAGCGAGGTGCCGGCACCGCTGACCATCAGGATCGGCGACGAAGAGACGAGGGCGACCGGGGTCAGGTTCTTCAGCGGGTCATAGGGCAGCTTTTTGTACAGCGCCGGATTGATGGCCAGGTTGCTAGTCTGGCCCATCACCAGGGTGTAGCCATCCGGGGCGGCCTTGGCAGCGGCATCCACGCCCAGGTTGCCACCGGCGCCGGGCCGGTTGTCGACGACGATGTTCCAGCCATTTTTCTCGGTGATTTTTTGCGCCACGGCGCGGGCAATCATGTCGGTGCCGCCGCCGGGCGGAAAGGGCACAAACAGGCGGATGGGCTTGGCCGGGTAGTTGCTTTGGGCGTAGGCGCCGGTGGATGCCGCCGCCAGTATTGCCGTGCCCAGCGCCAGGCTGCACAGGCGCGCCGAGATCGAAATCGCTCGTGTCGTGATCGTCATACGTTGTCTCCGTATCGTTTTGTGATTTATTCCTTTTGGTTCAAGACCTGTTCAAAGTCTCGATGACCAATCGGTGCGCCACTTTAAAAAAAAGTTTCAAGGGATACAATGCCGTTTCAAACAATGAAACACATTGCACGATGAGCAACCCTTCTCAGCGCCCCAAAAGCCCCCGGCCCAAGGCCAAAACCGCGCCTGTTGCTGCGCCGCCGCCGGTGCTGGAATCGGCCCATGCCGAGGCACTGCCAGAAGAGGGTGCCTCGTCCACCAGCACTGTCACTGCGGTGTTGCGTGCCATGCAATTGATAGATGCTTTTGCGTTGGGAGAATCGCATTTGCCACTGGCCGAGCTGAGCCGGCGCTGCGGCCTGCACAAGACCACGGCGCTGCGCATTGCACGCACCTTGGCGCAGTCGGGCTACCTGGTGCAGCGCGACGATGGCGACTGGCGCCTGGGCCCGGCGGCGGGTTGGTTGGGCGCGCGTTACCAGGCCGGTTTTGATGTGCAGAACGTGCTGGAGCCAGCGCTGCGCGCGCTGACGATGGCGAGTGGCGAGAGCGCCGCTTTTTATGTGCGCGAAGGCAATGTGCGCACCTGCCTGGTGCGGGTAGAAGGCCCCCAGGCCTTGCGCCACCATGCGCGCATGGGCGAAGGCCTGCCGCTGGACCGGGGCTCGCCCGGACGGGTGATTCTGGCGTTCTCCGGCGAGCCGGGTGACCTGTACGAGACCATACGCCGGCGCGGCTTCCACTGGTCGATTGGCGAGCGCGAGCAGGGCGTGGCCACCATTTCCGCGCCGGTGTTTGGCAAGCACTGGCGGCTGCTGGGCTCCGTCTGTGTGTCGGGCCCTGCGTCGCGCCTGCCGCAGCACAAGCTGGAGGAAATGTCCAAGACGGTCATTGCTGCCGCCAACCAGATTTCCTATGAATTGGCGGGCAACGCCATGCCTTCGCCAACCCTGGTCCGGGCCAGCCACTGGCATCCCTGAGTCCAGCGCGGATGTCCGTGGCGCGTTCCCCGTGCTGGCTGCCGAACGATGGATTGCCGCAGCGGCTTAGCGCACCATGCAAGGGCGCTTGTTGTCAAAGCGCCAGTTGGGCACCAGGTACTGCATGGCGATCGCATCATCACGCGCGCCCAGGCCGTGCTGCAGGTAGAGCTGGTGGGCGCGTTCCACCGCATCCATGTCCAGCTCGATACCCAGGCCGCCCTTTTGCGGCAGCTCGATGTAGCCGCCCTTGATCTGCAGCGGGTTTTTGGTGAGGCCCTGGCCGTCCTGCCAGATCCAGTGCGTGTCGATGGCGGTGAACTTGCCCGGAGCGGCGGCGCCCACATGGGTGAACATGGCCAGCGACACATCGAAATGGTTGTTTGAATGCGAGCCCCAGGTCAGCCCAAAAGCCTGGCAAAGCTGGGCCACGCGCACGGAGCCCGAGAGGGTCCAGAAGTGCGGGTCGGCCAGCGGAATATCGACCGATTGCAGCGACAGCGAATGCGCCATCTGGCGCCAGTCGGTGGCGACCATGTTGGTCGCCGTCGGCAGACCGGTCGCACGGCGGAACTCGGCCATCACCTCGCGGCCGGAGAAACCTTCTTCGGCACCGCAGGGGTCTTCGGCATAGGCGAGGATGCCGTGCAGATCGCGGGTGATGCGCACCGCATCCTTGAGCAACCAGCCGCCATTGGGGTCCAGGGTGATGCGGGCCTTGGGAAAGCGCTCGTGCAGCGCACGGATCGCTTCGACCTCGTCCTCGCCACGCAACACGCCGCCCTTGAGCTTGAAGTCTTCAAAGCCATAGCGCGCATAGGCGGCTTCGGCCAGGCGCACGATGGCCTGCGGGTCCATGGCTTTTTCATGGCGCAGGCGCTTCCAGTCGTCGGCCTCGTCGGGAAAGCTCTGGTAGGGCAGATCGGTCAGGTTGCGGTCACCCACGTAAAACAAATAGCCCAGCATCTGCACCGAGGTGCGCTGCACGCCTTCGCCTAGCAACGCCGCCACTGGCACGCCCAGGTGCTGGCCCAGCAAGTCCAGCAGGGCCGATTCGGCAGCGGTCACCGCATGGATGGTGGTGCGCAGGTCAAAGGTCTGCAGGCCACGGCCGGCGCTGTCGCGGTTGGCAAAGTTGCTGCGCATGGCGTTCAGCATCGCGTTGTAGTGGCCTACCGGCTGGCCCAGGATCAACTCGCGTGCATCTTCCAGTGTGTTGCGAATGCTCTCGCCACCGGGCACCTCGCCCACCCCCGTGTGCCCTTCGCTGTCGGTCAGGATCAGCAGGTTGCGGGTAAAGAACGGCGCATGGGCGCCGCTCAGGTTGAGCAGCATGCTGTCGTGCCCGGCCACCGGCACCACACGGAAGCCGGTGATGCGGGGGGTGGAACTGGGGGAGGTGCTGGGGGTGGCTTGCATGGTGGGCAAAGGTTGAATATTGGGGGGTGTGCAGCGGGCGTGTTGGCTGGCCCGCTGCGGGGTCCGTTTTCTGTTTATTGTGCGGTGATGTTGCCGGTGGTGATCACCTGCTTCCAACGCGCAAACTCCTTGCGCTGAAACTCGGTAAAGACCTCGGGGCTGTTGCCAACAATCTCCAGGCCCATGTCGGTGAACTGCTTGCTCACGGCAGGGTCATGCAGCGCTTTGGCAATGCCGTCGTAGAGCTTGGCCTTGACGTCGGCCGGCAGGTTCTTCGGGGCGGCAAAGGCCTGCCAGGCATAGACGTCCATGCCATCGATGCCGGCTTCGGCCATCGTCGGCACATCGGGCAGCACGGCCGAGCGCTTGTTGCCGGTCACCGCAATGGCCTTGAGCTTGCCCGACTTGATATGCGGGAACACGCTGTTCACGTTCTGGAAGGACATGTCCACCTGGCTGCCCAGCAGATCGGCGGTGGCTGGCGCGCCGCCCTTGTAGGGCACATGCAGGCCCTTGGTGCCCGTCTTTTGCCAGAACAGCTCGGCGGTCAGGTGATCGGATGAGCCCGCGCCCGAGGTCGCAAAACTGACCGAATCGGGCTTGGCCTTGAGCATCGCGATGACGTCCTGCACGTTGTTGACCCTGGGCGCCAGGCTGGGGTTGACCACCAGCACATTGGCTGTTTGTACCGCTACGGTGATGTAGCTGAAGTCGCGCGTCGGGTCATAAGGCAGGCCCTTGATCAGATGCGGCGCCACGACTAGCGGTGCCAAGGATGAGACCAGCAAGGTATAGCCATCGGCCGGGGCGCGCGCCACCTGGGCTGCACCAATGCTGCCAGTCGCTCCAGCCTTGTTTTCCACTACCACCGATTGGCCCCACTGCTGGCCCAGGTTGTTGCCAATCGCGCGGGCCACCGTGTCGGTCGCGCCGCCTGCGGGGAAGGGCACGATGATGGTGATCGGCTTGTCCGGCCAGGCCCAGGCACTGGGGCTGGCGACCAAGGCCACAGCGCTGGCGCAGACGAGGGCCGCTATTTTTCTCCATCCTGGTTTTGGGGTGGTGCTCATGTTTGTCTCCTGCTTTTAAGGCGTTGCTGAAATCTGGCTGAGCGATGGTTCGCTTCGAATAGTTAACGTTAACATTGGAATTTGTCGTATTGTTAACGTTAACTTTGGCTGAGAAATCAGTAATTACCCGATGTTGCTGGTGCGGCAGGAGAGGGGGTGCGGGTGCGGCGGTTTAGCCGCTGCTGCGCTGGGTGATGGAAAAGCCAATATCGACACGTGGCGCATCAACGGGCTGGTCCAGGCTGCGGGCCACGATCATGTCCGCCGCCAGCTGGCCGATACGGGTGCCATCCAGCCGCACGGTGGTCAGCGGCGGGTCGGTGTCCTTGGCAAACTCCTGGTCGCCCAGGCCGACAACGGCCAGCTGCTGCGGCACCTGCAGGCCCTGGTGCTGTGCCTCGACCAAGGCGCCCAAGGCGAGGGTGTCCGAGCTGCAGAAAACGGCAGTCACCTCGGGGCGCTGGGCCAGGATCTCGGCCAGCCCACGCCGCCCGCCACCCAAGGTGCTGGGGGCTGGGGTATAGGCCACCGTTACCTCGGGCAGGCCGGCCGCTTGCGCTGCTTGTGCATAGGCCGCCACACGCACCCGGGCACGCGCATCATCGCCGCTAACCATGCCCAGCTGCCGGTGGCCCTTGGCGATGAAATGCGCCGCCACCGCTTGGCCAATGGCGCTGTGCGAAAAGCCCACCAGCATGTCGATGGCCGAATCGGTCAGGTCCCAGGTCTCCACCACCGGAATGCGCGAGGCCTGCAGCAGCGCCCGGCCTTCTTCAGAAGCGGCCATGCCGATCATCACAATGCCATCGGGCCGGCGCTGGATGATGGCGCGGATCAGGTCCGCCTCCTGCGCTGCGTCATAGCCGGTGCGGCCAATCATCAGCTGGTAGCCGTGCTGGTTGAGCGCATGGTCCAGCGACTGGATCAGCTCCTGGAACACGGGCCCCACCAAGGTCGGCAGCAAGGCCGCCACCAGCCGCGCCCGCGACAGCCGCAGCCCGCTGGCCAGCGCATTGGGCACATAGCGCATGCTGGCGATGGCATCGCGCACACGCTGCAAGGTCTCCGGGTTGAGCCGCTCGGGGTGGTTGATCGCCCGCGACACCGTCATCGCAGACACGCCCGCAGCGCGGGCTACATCTTGGATCTTGGACGGTCGGTTGCTGTCTTGCACGGGCTGGTGGAGATGGTGGCTGAAAGTGCCGCTATCGTAGTCCATGCCAGGTGGTGTGGGGCGGTGCAGCGGGATTTGGTTGGTATTTGGACGAAGTTGGAGTGGTGGTCGTCGCCCCGTGCGAATAGCCATCACTCCGAGGTTTGATGGCTGAGCATCCTCCCGACCTGTAGGTCCTCATTGATCTTGCAAATTCGTGATCTTGTAGATCCAGGACGTTTGCCGAATCAGTGAGAACGGTTGATCCAGCCAGTCTCACACTCTTGCAAAGATCCTACAGACCAAGCCATGAGTGATCTGCGGATGGAACTTGCTCGATGGCAGATTGTGACCATATGCGGACACTCGAACCTTTGCACCCGAGAGCGAAATCAGAATTTTTAGGCCTGTCTCAAAGTGGCTTCTACAAATTTGCCTATCGAACAGCAAGCTCATAAAGTAGTGCGAACTATGCATGCCTGTTGCATACCTTCCAAATCTAGTTAGACCTCATCAACCACATGGCGCAGATCCGAGCACTCCTTAAAAAAATCTTCGGAAGTGGACCTGAGCAGGTTCCCCCTGAAGACCCCCTCGACTACGAGAAAGTGGTTCATCTGGATGCTGAGAACTTGGCAGAACAAGGAATCAAAGCTGCCTATGACGACCTGCTCCAACAGTTGCAGCACTACTCACCAAATCCACTTGATGTGACCGAAGAGGTTAGTTCAGATGCGGGCTCATACACGGTCATCGCAGCAGGCAATCGCTACGAAATATGGGGGGCGACTTTCGATTCGGACGATGACTGGGCAAGAGCAGCTGTAGCGTTCTTCCAGATCGTGAACGCAAACTTAGGCCAGTCATCACACAAGTTTTATGCCCTCTACGGAGGGAACGACCTTAGTGGCTTATTCCTCACTAACGAGCAATGCCTACTGGCTCAGAAAGCCATCAAGAATCCGTCCTCTAGGCCCTACATGCCAGTTATGGAGCCGCCGCACTACGGCTTCCCAGCACAGGGTTCGACTTAACCTTCCATCGCTGGGACTCACCCCGGAAAGCCGAATATGTCAGATGACTGCGAACTCTATTTTCTAGAACGCGATACGCGTCCAGCCAGGGCGGAACTAGATGGCAACGGATCCCCATATCTGTTGTCTGAATGGCATCTTCCGATTGTTTGGCTAGCCTTGTTTCAGCCGCAGGATGCACGTATAGATCTCACTTCTATCCGAGACGGAGATCGAGCCTACTTTGCGACCTTAAGAAATGAGGCGCTTTCTAATCTAGAAAATAGAAAAGCGTGGATTCAGGCAGCGGTCCCCAATCTGGATGTGGAATGGTTAGATTCGTTTACCAAGTTCCTTAAGATCTGCAAGCTTGCGTGGGTACATGTTCAGCCCCTCTCTTTTTATGAGGACGGCTCAGCTCCTAGCATCGAAGCGTTGAAGGATTTGCTGAAAATTTTTAGCTGTCCTCCAAATTCATTAGGTACAGCGTCAAACAGAGGCTTGAACTTGTATAGCGCTCATTTCGCTAGTCAATTCGATCAAACAGAGAAAAATATCAAATTGATAAGCCTGGGATGCAGTGGCACAGAAGACCTCGCCGAATGGGAAGACTAAATTGGCGAACTTCCGCTTTGGTCGAACAGCAACATTCATGCGCAGCAAATTGGAACTGCTGGCACGATGCCTCAATTCGGCCAGTAGCGAACCGAGGGTGTTGCTGATAGTTTCCATCTCATACCGAGATTTAAGGGGAAGGGTCAGTTATGAGTGTCACGCTGTATGTCGAAAGACCGCGTAGTCAACCTGCCATTGAGCTAAATGAATGGCTTTCCGTCATTAATGCCGATGCTCAGTTACAGATGCGAACTGCGCCTTATAAAGTAATCAATCCGACTACTGGCGCCACCATAGAAATGTCTGTAGGAGAGGCAGACTCTGAAATTTACTTCGATGGGGAGTGGGTTCCTTTTCTTCAGTTCAGAAGAGGAAAACTCAGAACAGGTTACGTCGAGGAGTTTGATGACCCAGGCGACTTACGACGTCAAAAAATCTCTGCAATTGCAAAGGCACTTGATGCCCAAATCGCCACAGACGGTGACGATGACGTATTGGATTGGTGACCGGCAGCAAAGGGTCTTTAGCCGCCAACCTACCTTCGCATTGACCAGGCGCAACAGCAGCCTCACGGGCCGGCGACAGGCTGGAAGCCGCTCCTGCACACCCACTGGCTGAACTCAAAACGCGCCGAGTTCAAACTTCAGTGAGAAGAATTCAAAGCTCACGAAGACCTGACAGTCGGTTCCCCATTTGCATGCAGTGAGAAAATTTGCAAGATCAATGAGAACCGACAAGCCTGCACTCCACGATCTCCCCATGAAGACCGCGACCATCCCATCCATCTGCGTCGAGCCCGCTTTACTTGATGAGGTGGAGCATGCTTTGGCGCCGAACGAAAGCCTGGCGTCTTTTGTCGAAACCGCTGTCCGCCACGAGATCCAGCAGCGGTAATCACAGGCTGGATGGCTGCAGCAGGGATTAGCCCCCACGCGGCTCAACAGCGCTGCTGCTGGCATCCCTGCAGAGGTGGTGATTGCCCGTCTGGAGGCCAAGTTGGCTGCAGCCAGGCAGCGCAAATGAACCGCTAAACGTCAGGCAGCAGGGCCTCAACCCACCCGCCCCACCTCCAACGCCGACATCGCGCCACGCGCCGGCCACAGCGCCACCAGCACCAGCAGCACGGCCACCAACATATAAGGTGCGCCCGGGTGCAGGTCATAGACCAGGGTGCCCACCAGCGGCCCCAAAATCATTCCTAAACCATGGGCTGCCGCAACGGTGCCGGCAGTGGCGCCTTGCTCATGCGGGCCGACGGCATTGGCGGCCAATGCCATGACGGAGGGGAAGACCCAGCCCATGCCGGCGGCGCCGACAAAGTAGCCGGCCCACAGCGCCCAGGGGGTGCTGGCTAACAGCAGCGATGCAAAGCCCAGCGCAGACAGGGCGCAGCCGGCGCGGATCAGGCGTTGCGGCGTCCAGCCCAGCTTGCGCACGGCCAGCTGCGCGAGGATCAGGCCCACACCGACAACGGCCAGCGCTATGCCGGCGGCGCGTGCGGCGGCGCTGGCTTCCAGCTGCAAACGGTCCAATGCGAAGAAGCCCACAACGACCTGGGCAATGGTCACGCTGAACATCGCGCAAAAGGCCACGGCCATCGGGCGGCGCAGGCGCGGGTCGCTGATCTTGAGGTGGCCGGTGGCCGCGTTGGCATGCTGCTCGCTGCGCGGCAGCCAGCGCCACAGCACCAGCAAGGCCAGGGCCGGCAGCACGGCGGTGATCAGCAGCGGCAGCTCCAGGCTGTGCGCGGCCAACAGGCCGGTAACGCCGGGGCCGGCCACCATGCCGATGCCGCTGGCGGCGCCCAAGGTGGCCATGGCGGCAGCGCGCTGCGGGCCGGGCACATGGTCGACCACCAGCGCTGCGCCGGTGGCAGGCACGGCCGCATAAAACCCACCGGCCATGCCGCGCAGCAGTACCAGACCGGCAAAGGCCAGCCACACCGGCGGCTGGCTGCGCAAGGCAAACACGATAAAGCTGCACAAGAGCGCGTAGCAGACCACAAAGCCGCCCAGGCCCCGCAGCAGTATGGGGCGCCGGCCCCAGCGGTCACTAGCGGCGCCCCAGCGCCTGGCCAGCAGCACCCAGGCCAGGCCGCCCACGGTGACGGCCATGCCGGCCTGCCAGGGCGCCAGGCCCAGCAGCCGGGCGATGGGGCCGATCAGCGCGACGAAGGACATCATCGACAAGGTGCAGACAAAGTGCTCGAACATCAGCGGCCGCATGCTGAAACGGGGTGGGGGCGCTGCAGTGGCTGGCGCTTCAGAGGGGTTGGCGGTGCTTGCCGAGGTGGACGGGACGGACATCAGACTCCTTCGATAACATGGTTTTTAAATGATAATCAATCTCATTCAGTGATAGACTCGTTCCCTGTGATTTGCCCCTTTTGTGATGAACGCCATCCCGCCATGCGCGCTGTTTGCGGCGCTGCCAACGCCCCGGCATTGCGGGGGCAAATGAGCAGCGGTGCTGAATTGCTCCGCTGCGTTTTTTCCATTCTTCGGGTGCAGTTGTCTGCATCTGCGTGACCACCTTCCAACCCGCCATGAGCGCCTCCATGACCACTCTGCATGCCGCCACCAGCGCCCGCCGTACCTTGCAACTCCGCCGCCCAGCTGTGCCACAGCCGCAGGACGCAGCCGATACGCCCGCTGCCTGCGAGGCCGAGCCCCATGCTGCCGAGCCACTGACCATCGCGCTGCAGCCCCGCCCGCTGAACGATGCCAACCTGCAGGTGCGCAGTGTTGACAGCGCCAGCCTGCTGGCCGGCAACAAGACCGTGCAGATCGCCCATAACGGCTCGGTCTACACCTTGCAGGCCACCAAGCTGGGCAAGCTGATCCTGACCAAGTAAAGCGCATCACACCGCTGATAAAACACAGCCCGCTGGCATGTACGTGCCAGCGGGCTGTGGTGTTTGTGGGCTCCGGCCATGGCCAGAGCCTGGGTGCTGATCAGAACGACACGGTGGCCGACAGGCGGTAGGTGCGCGGCGCGCCCGGCATCACAAAGCCATCGTTGAACATGCCGATCCAGTAGTTCTTGTTGGTCAGGTTCTCTACGCTGGCGTTGAAGCGCACAGGCGTCGATCCGAACTTGGTGGCATAGCGGGCCACTGCGTCGATGCGGTTCCAGGATGGCACCTTGAGGCGGTTGCCCGAATCGGCCCATTGCGAGCCGGTGTGGAACAGGCGCCCGCCCACCGACAGGCCTTGCACGGGGGTGTCCCAATCCAGGCCGATGCGGGTGCGCAGCTTGGGCACGCCATAGTTCTCCAGCCCGGTGTTGATCTGCTTGGACTTGATGTACTCCACACCGCCCAGCAAGGCCACCGTCTCGCTCAGCTTGCCAAAGGCGCTCCATTCCAGGCCGCGCAGGCGCTGCTCGCCATCAAGCACCTGGAAGTTGGCGCTGTTCGTCACGATCGACGGCTTCTTGATCTGGAACGCGCTGAAGGTGTGTGTGGTTTCGCCCGCCTGCAGCTTCACACCCACTTCGCCCTGCTTGGTCTGCATGGGGGCGAGCGTGTCGCCCGAGTTGGCAAAACCGGTGCCCACGGTGCGGCCTGGCTCCAGGCCTTCGGTGTAGTTGGCAAACAGCGCGATGTTGTCACCCCAAGGGCGCACCACGGCCGCCACCATGGGCGAGACGCGGTTTTCGCTGTAGTTGGAGGCAACGCCATTGACCAGCGGCGTCTTCACCGTCTGGTGGCGCAGGCCCAGGGTCAGCAGCAGTTTTTCATCCCAGAAGCCCATGGTGTCGGCAATCGCGAACGAGCGGAATTCGTTCTCCGTCGTGTAGTCCTTCCAGGTCGGCGCGGCTGGGAAGGTCGGCTCGGTCGGCCGGTACATATTGGTGGTGTAGCAGTAGTTGCAGGCCGTGTTGACGGTGCCTTCCTTGTGCTTGAGGATGTTGAAGGACAGCTGCAGGCGGTGCTGCACACTGCCGGTGTCGAACTTGCCAATCACACCCGCCTCGGCCGTGCGGCGCTCCGACTTGGTGTGCACGTTGTAGATTGCGCCGCGCGTGGTGCCGTCAGCCCCGGTCACGATGGCACGCGTGCCAAACAGCAGGCCCTGGCCTTCGGCCTCCGAGCCGCCGGCTGCCACATAGCCTTGCCAGTTCTTGTTGAAATCAAATTCCGCCCGGGCCAGCAGACCGCTGTTGTCGTACTTGCCATGCGTGCCCTTGAACAGGTTCACATCGCCATCGGGTGGCGACAGCAGGTAGCCCACACCGGGAATGGCCGCGCTGCCCAAAAAGCTGAACATGCCGGGGCTGCCGCCCTCGATCTTGTTGACGCTGTTGTACACATCCAGGTAAAGGCGGTAGTTGTCGCCCAGGTAATCCAGGCCCAGCGCGCCTACATTGCGCTTTTGCTTTTCGTCCTCGGCACCCATATCGCCCGATCCATAGACGCCATTGAAGCGCAGGCCCAGGCGCTGCTCCGGCCCAAAGCGCTTGCCCACATCGGCATGCAGCTGGTAGTACGAATCGGAAACATAGGTGGCAGTCAGGTCCGCAATCGGCTGGGCCAGTGCGCGCTTGGTCACCATATTGACCGAGCCGGCCACGCTGGCCAGCGGCGGCATGCCAGACAGCAGCACATTGGGGCCGCGCATCACCTCGACCCGCTCAAATATCTCGATCGGCACCGAGTTGGCTGGCGCAATGCCATAGAGCCCATTGGTCGCTATGTCCATCGCCGTCACATCCAGCCCGCGCAGGTTGAAGTTCTGCAGCAAGTGGCCCTTGTTGGTGGTGAAGACCACCGCCGCATCGTTCTCCAGCACATCCTGCAGCGACAGCGCAGACCAGTCCTCGGCCAGCTCGCGGGTGTAGGCATTGACGTGGACGGGCGCTTCCATGATCGAGGTCGCCCCCAGAATGCCCAGCCGCGCACCCTTGGCCGCCTTGCGCCCGGGGGCCAGCGCGGGCAGGTCTTCGCGCTCATAGCGGTCGCGCACGGTTACCTGGGGCAGGTTGACCGGGGCGTTGGCGGTTGCCTCGGCAGAGGTACTTGCATCTTGTGCTGGTTCAACAGGCTGGGCTTGTTGGGCTGATGCGCTGGCAGTTGCGGCTGCTGCCATCAAGGCCATCACGATCAGGTTGGGTTGGTGTCTGCGTTGCTTGGTGTGTGACATGAGAGTGACTGTGTTATGAAAATTAAACAAGAATCATTCTCAATCGTATTCATTGGTTATTGCGTTTGCAACTTTTTGTTGTATTTCGGGGATTACCCTGGGTGTTGCAGCTCAGGGATTGCGTTGGCTCTGCTCGAATTGAAATGAGACCCCCATCCAAAGTGCTGAGATAGGTTGAGATTTCTCGGTGCGGGAAACCATGCATCTGTCAGCTTTTGACTGCTAGCTGAGGCCTGAACAACCAATGATCACCTCTATACTTGCTGAAATTTTCAGGAAACAAAGTGAAAAAAAGCAGACTCATTGAAACGTTGCGGGCGAGCTTTCTGCTCCCCTTGTTGGCACTTTTATGCACTGGCAGTTGGGCAGCCCGTGATTTCACACCCCAAGCTGGAACCTGGGTCATCTCTGAAGAGCTGGATGGCAAGCCAGGTCGGGGATTGGCGATTGACGTGCAAGGAAACACGTTCTTCATGCAGATGTTTGGTTATGAGAAGAATGGCAATGCCACCTTCTATACGGCAACGGGCCAGATGGATGGCAATTCCGTGACCACGCCATTGATGCAATACCAAGGAGGGCGCAGCTTTGGTAGTGATGCACGAGATGCCGAATTCCTGGGATCTCCAGGCCCGGTGACGGTGAGCTTCGTAAATGGTCTACAAGGTACGGTTCAACTCCCTGGCGAACCTGAGCGGGAGATAAAGCGTTTTGAGGTAATGAGTCCGGATTACACAAAGACTTATTTGGAATACGGGATGCTTCGCTCGCTTCTGATTAATACGCTCGACACTAAAAAAGAACCGCAGTGGCTTGCAACTGCTCAAATTGTTAAATCCTTTTCTGAGGGGTGGATTCTTGGATTTGGAAGTTTTCTTAGTAATTACCCATTTCAGTGGCTTACTTGTCAGCAGATTAAAGATAAAGACGAGTACCGTTGCCTAAGCGATAAAACGCCTCCTGCGGGATATGAGGACCCTTATGTTCTTTCAGCCAGACTGCGTATAGTCAATGTGGATGCCGTGGGAGAGGTTGAGGTGTTTTACCAAGGTGTATTGCAGAAATTGCCGTTCGTGGGAGTTGTTGCAGCTGGAAACCCCTTCCCCAATGAGGGGTCATGCGACCGATCATTGGATTTATATGTTGGCGATGTCGACTATTGCTTTTTCTCCATTAGTCCCGTGAGTGGAACATGGATAGTAAAAGACGAGGTGAACTACAAGCCTGGAAGAGGAATTGCCTTGGATGTGCAAGCCGGTATGGCGGTGGCCCAGATTTTTAACTATTTGCCCGATGGCACTCCCACATTTCACATGGGAAGTGGAACTTATGCGGGCGCGGCAACAAGTTTTGAGCTAAATCGTTATCGCGGAGGTCGCGCATTGGGCGGTCCATTAAAGAGCGCTAAATTAGCGGAGGCTGCTGGAGAGATCAAGTTGGAGTTTATGTACGATGGTGAAGGTAACACCGCTGCCCGTCGACCTAGTCGGTTGACGGGAGATGTTCAGTTTCCAGGAGAAGCGCCAAAGCAGATAGTGCGGATGGCCCTGGAACCTGGCGCCGAAACTGCAGAAGGTCTACTGGGACAATGGTGGCTGCACTTTATAGGCATGTCTAACTGGCTGAAGCCTACACCCGTCACCTTATCTCGGATTGAAGGAAATGAGGCGATAAACCAGGATGGAACGATTCGATGCTCTCGCCAAATACCGCATGTACCTCGTCGAGCCCAATGCATTTGGAACCGAGACGGACAGACCTATACCGCGTACTTCAATCAACAACAAGGTGACCGAAGTTTTACCATCCTCCAAGTCCGCGACCGCTACGGCAACCTGATGGGGCTGGGCGACATTCCCTTGGAGTAATACCTGCGATGAGGGGCTGAGAAACCAGTCCCTCGCACGCGATGCCGGGTAACCTTATTGCCGCTTCTTCCGCGTATCCGGCAAGAACGCCGTCACCAGCCCCAGCAGTGGCAGGAACGAGGTCAGGCCGTAGACCCAGACGATGCCATGCGCATCGGCCAGCTCACCCAGGCCAGCGGCACCCACGCCGCCAATGCCAAACATCAGCCCGAACATCAAACCGGAGACCAAACCGACGCGGCCAGGCACGGCTTCTTGCGCGTAGACCACCAGCGCAGCGAAGGCCGAAGACATCACCAGGCCGATGACGATGGCGAGCACGGCGGTCCACACCAAACCGACATAGGGCAGGGCCAGCGCAAACGGTGCCACGCCCAGGAACGAGATCCAGATCACCGCCTTCCGGCCAATGCGGTCACCCACTGGGCCGCCGGCAAAGGTGCCCGCTGCCACAGCGGCCAGGAACATGAACAGAAACAGCTGGCTGGACTGCACGCTGAGCTGGAAGCGCTCGATCAGGTAGAAGGTGAAGTAGTTGGTGAAGGAGGCGATGTAGACAAACTTCGCGAACATCAAAATGCAGATCACCGTGACGGCGCGGATGACGCCGGCGCGGTTCAGGCCTTCACCCGCATGGTTCTTGGCCAGGCTCTTGGCCTTGGCGCTGCCGTTGTGGCGCACCCAGATGGTCAGGCGGTACAGCACAAAGATGGCAACCAGGGCCACCACCATGAACCAGGCCACCGCTGGCTGGCCGTGGGGGATGACGATGGCCGCCGTCAGCAGCGGGCCAATCGCAGAGCCGGTATTGCCCCCCACCTGGAAGGTGGACTGCGCCGTGCCAAAGCGGCCGCCCGATGCCAGGCGCGCAATGCGCGAGGCCTCGGGGTGGAAGGTGGCCGAGCCGACCCCCACCACGGCAGCGGCCACCAGCAGCATCTCGTAGCTGTGCGCAGTGGCCAGCAGGCCAATGCCGATCAAGGTCATGCCCATGCCCGAGGGCAGCAGGTAGGGTTTGGGGTGCTTGTCGGTGTACATGCCAATCCATGGCTGCAGCAGCGATGCGGTGACCTGGTAGACCAGCGCAATCACGCCAATCTGCCCAAAGCTGAGCGAGAAGCTGGCCTTGAGCATCGGAAAGATCGACGGCAGCATGGCCTGGATCATGTCGTTGAGCAGGTGGGCCAGCGCCGCGCCGCCCACGATGGGCAATAAAAAGCCGTGCTGCTGGCTATCTGTAGTGGCCGCGGGTGCGGCAGCCAGGGCAGGTGAGGGGTTGAGGGTGGCGGTATCAGCGGTCATGGCGTCGGGTAGGCAAACCTGGGGAAGGTTAAGGGACCCTCTGCAAAACTCCCTGCCGTGGTCTGAACACGGACTCGGGCGATCCGCTGCGTTGTCTTCCTTGTCAATAGCTCGCTATTGACTGCAAAAGACGCCTTGCGGCTCATCCTGATCCGCGTCCATCTCGCTTGGCGAGGGTTTTGCAGAGCGGCCCTAGGAACCCTCTGCAAAACTCCCTGCCGTGGTCTGAACGCGGACTCGGGCGATCCGCTGCGTTGTCTTCCTTGTGAATAGCTACGGCTATTCACTGCAAAAGACGCCTAGCGTCTCATCCCGATCCGCGTCCATCCCGCTTGGCGAGGGTTTTGCAGAGGATCCCTAAGGGATCAAGCAACCGGCAAGCGTAAGGGAAGATGCGCTGGCGCAATCGCGCAAGCGGGACAAGAAATGTTGAGTTCTTGCCAGTTCAGCGCATGACAGTCATTCCGGGCTACGGTAGTAGCTTCAAAAACAGGTGTTTATGATGGCCCTTCACTCCAACGCAAGGACGGCCCCCATGACCCAGATTGCCCATCTTCGTGATGCCATTGCAGCGAGCCAGCTTCTCAACGACGTTCAAGCCGACGATGGCTTTGTGGTTGGCAGCGTGCGGTTTGAGGCTGCAGCGGCCGATATCCATGTGAATGTTGACCCGGAGCTGGCCGACAACCCCGAGATGGATGTGGCGGCGCTGATCGCCAATACCCAGCGCTTTCTGGCCATGCCGGCCGACCACTGGAAGCGGCTGGTCAACGACATTGCGCTGGAGGTGGAAGAGGCGGTGGAAGAGGACGACGATGAGGTCCAGGAGCCCACCGACCTGCGCGATGACCTGAGCCTGCATTCGGTAGCCGTGTTTGCCGATGCGGTGCTGCTGTCCTTTGTCGCGCCCAAGCAGTTTCCGCAGTGCTGGGTGCGCGCGCAGCTGTGTGAAGAGCTGGCGCTGGAAGACATCTCCATCGATGAGAACGATGGCGTGGAGACCCTTGAATTCAAGTCGCTCGATGACCTGCTGGACAACCTGAGCAGCAACAACGACAAGTAGCCCCAAGTGCAGAACAGCCCCCCGGGCGGTCCGCTGCCAGCGCCTCTCGTCGCGGGTTCTGCACAGTACCCCGGCGAAGGGTTGTTTGGATGAGTGAAAGTCTCGGGACGAACGGGTTAGCGGCGGGCGCTGGAAAAAATACGGAGCACCGCTTGCCCATTCATCTTTTTCTGCACACGGGGCACAAGCCAGACGAGGCTGCGTGCCAGCGCATGCGGCAACGTCTGGCCAGCAAGGCTTGCACCGCTTGACTAGGACTTGAACCGTTGTGCAATCCCGGTGACCCGCGCGCCATAGCCCCGGGCCGTTTGCACATCGCCTTCGGGAATCGCGTCAGCGCCCGCGTCCGACGGGGCTTGCACCAACAGACCCACGGACCCGCCTAGGTTGTTCACATCGCTGCGGGTGGCTGCCAAGGTGTTGGCCGGTGGTACTCCCAGGCTGACCCAGATGCCACCATGCTGAGACGCCAGCGTCTGCATACCGATCAATGTGACCTGTTTGTCGCCATTGAGGCTGGCGCTGACGGAAAAGCCGCCAAACACCTTGTCTTGCCAGGCACGGGTGAACCAGGCTTTGGAGCTGGCATCCGCAAATTTCTTGAACTGCCAAGGCGCTGATCCCATGTAGGTGGGAGCGCCAAAAATGATGGCGTCGGCAGCAGCTAAAAGGTCCCAGCCGTGCTGGGGTAATCCACCATCGCTGTCAATGCGCAGCAACTGCGCCTGCGCACCCTCAGCCACCGCCTCTGCGATGCGCTGGGTGTGGCCATAGCCAGAAAAATAAACCACGACGGTTTGTGCCATAAGTCCTCAGGAGTGTGATGTTGTAAATAGGCTGATCAGCCGGACAGCACTGGGAGACTGGAGCGACCACCGCTCAGCGATGCTGAGCAATGCTGCCGGATACGCCGCGATAGCAATGCCAGACGAACTTTTGACGCATGTTAATTTTGTCTAAAAGTATCAAAATCTGAAATTCGATTGTAAATAACTAAAGTCATGGCTATGCAGGCTCTGGGCGCTTAGTTGAGCGCCATTCCAGGCTGCTGTGCTCCAGGCTGGGAGGCCAAGCAGATCCATGTGAGGCGGCAGGTAAGGGGGGGCGGCCAGGCGTTCATCGCGGCGCGCACCGGCTGCGGCCCCACCATGCCGGCGAACACACCGCCTGTCTGCGCGCCAAGGAGCACCCTGGCCTTCTCCTCAGGCGATACCCATTGAGCCGCAGCCCATTCCCGGCGTTATCGGGACTGAACCGGGGGCGCTGACCAGGGTGCCACCCAGCACCGCTGGCGGGCGGTCAAACCGGCCGGCAGCCCCGTCCGTTCGCTCTTCGGTAACTGCCGCGCCCGCACGGGCAGCGCAGCCCTTGCGCATGGCCACTCAACGGCCTGACTCGGCGCTCCACTGTGCAAGCTGGCCTGCGGTGATGCCTACGCCCCCGCAGAGAATGACCACCACGGAGCGGGCTTGCTGCAGCAGCGCAGATGTGCTGTGCAAGGCCGCCACCGATGCGCCGCAGGCCGGCTCAACCAGTATGCGGTGCTCCAGCAAAATCTCCTCGCAAGCGGCCACAGCGGCGGCATCGGATACGACGACGCTCTCGATGCGGTGCTCCTGGGTCAGCGCAAAGGCGCGGTCGCAGACCTGGCGAGCACCCAGAGAGGTGGCAATCGAGCCGATGCCCGGCAGCAATACCGGTGCACCGTTCTCTACCGCCTTGGCAAATGATTCCGCGCCAGCGGTCTCGGCTGCGATGACGGGGACCGAGCCCCAGCCATTGCGCTGCAATCCCTCCACCACACCGCTGAGCAGCCCGCCGCCGCCCACCGAGCAGACCACCACATCGGGCCGCTCGCCCTGGCGCGCCAGCTCGTCAATCATGCTGGCATGGCCGGTCCAGAGCAAAGGGTCATCGAAGGGGTGCAGAAAGGCATCGGTAGCGGTCATCAGTTGCAGGGCTTTGGCATTGGCCTCCATCCAGGATTCGCCATGCACGATGACCTCAGCCCCTTCGGAGCGGATCAACTGCTGGGCCCGCTGCGATGTGGTGGCCGGGACCACCACGGTGACTGGCGTGTTCAGCATGCGGCCTGCATAGGCCACGGCATAGCCGGCATTGCCACCGGATGAGGAGATGAAGCGCTTGGCGCCCCGGGAACGGTACACCTCGCAGGCATGCCCGATGCCACGGGTCTTGAACGAGCCACTGGGCTGCAAGGCCTCCAGCTTGAGCCGCACTTGCTTGCCGGTGCGCAGCGAGAGTGCGCGTGAGCCGATGACCGGTGTTTCGATATGGATAGCCATGTTTGATGTCCTTGAGTACTGGAGGTGGCCCGCTTGCCGAGTGCCGATCCATGCGATCGGGGCGGCGGCTGCAACCTGGCAGCCGGGGGCGCGATCTTGCCCGTTTTGCCGGGCAAGCAGCAGGCGATGAAGGGGCAAGCCCCCACAAAAACCGCAAGGGCCTAGTTATAGGCGATGGCGGCACCGATAGTGCAGATATCCGCCGCAAACCATGCGGCAATGCTGCCCCTGCAGGCTCCGGGCACGGCGGCCAGGCTGCCCCGGTGGACCGCAGGCCCTGCACCCGCAAGCTGGGGGAGCGGCCCTGCCGCTGCCGCGCTGACGACTCGCGCTCATGCCCACCAGCCGCAAAGCCGCAATCGCAGCACCCATAAAAAAACGCCAGTCAGCGCTGTGCTGACTGGCGTGTATCGGAGAACAGACCTTGGCTTAATGACGGCGCATGCCGGCGCGCACCATGCCGACCATGCCCAGGCATGCGGCCAGCAGCATCAGCGCCCAGGCGGACAGCGAGGGAACGGGCGTGGGCACCGGGAGGGCTGCGATGGTGATGTCCTTGCCTGCCTTGCTGGCCAGGCCCGAGCCGCTCACAAAAGACGTACCCGCCTCGCCCGGCTTGCCTTCAACGGGGCAGGTCACCACCGCGCCTTCGGGGATCGCAGAGGGCGATGTCCAGTTGGCGGGGGTGGGTGCAGCCGGCGTCACGATGGTGCAGGCACCAGGCCCTTGGCTGATACCGGCTGGCAGGCCCGTCACCGAGCAGTTGGCGTCAGCCTGGTCTGCACTGCCCTGGTTGGTGCAGGTAAAGCTGCCTTTGTAGGGCATGCCGATGGTGCCGGTGGCTGGCAAGCCGCCCAGGTCGATGACGACGTCTGGCGCGCCCACGACCGTGATGTCCTTGGTCGCAACATTGTTGCGAAGATCGCTGTCACCCGTGGTGCCGGTCGTGCCTGTCGTGGTCGTGGTCTTCTTCACATTGGCGGGTGTGCCCGCCACTTCACAGGTCACCACCGCGCCTTGCGCAATGGGGTTGCCCGCGCTCCATGCGGTACTGCCGGGGCTCAGCGTGCAAGCCTGCACCATGAGGCCTGCTGGCAATGGGCCGGTGGTGCACGCCGTGGCAGACAGCGCATCCGCATTGCCTACGTTGCTGCAAGTGAACGTTCCCTGGTAGGCCATGCCGGCGGTGGCCGTAGCGCCGATGCCGCTCAGATCGATCGCCAGATCCGGCGCGGTGACCGTTATCGTCACCACCGAGCTTGCGCACTTGGCCTGGTCAGGTGCTGCCAGGCACACCTGGTAGCTGAAGGTGTCGGTACCGGTGAAACCCGTGGCAGGCGTGTAGATGAACTTGCCGGGGTGGGCTGGGTCAGCGGCAATCGTGCCTCCGTTGGCCGAAGACGCCTGCGGAGTGACCGTGCTGCCCGGTGGCGCATGGGGGTCGTTGGCGGTCAGGTCCAGCGGCTCCGAAGGCGTGTTGATCCGGGTGCTGGCCGCATCGTCTGCGGTGACCGGTGGGTCGGCAAAAACATTCTTGATGTCGGTGGGCACCCAGGTGGGCGGCAGGCCCGTTTCTGCCGGCAGTCCTGGCAGCTTTTCCTCGCGCACTGCAATGTTGTCCAGCTCAAAGCCGGCGCCCCAAAAGCGAATCTTCTTGATGGTGGTGGAGCCGAAAGCGGTCGTGTCCTTGAGCACATAGTTCAGATAGACATAGGGCTCACCGTTGTTCCCCTCGATAAAGGGGTTGCCGTTGTACTGCGCTCTGCTGTAGGTGATGCTCTGGTCCAACGCCTTCATCGTGAGGTTGGAGGGCGAATTCAAGAACGCCATCAAGCCGTCCGTGGTCATCGCCGTCAGCACGTTGTCGTTCTCATCGAGCAACTCTACGTTGTTGCCGTTGGAGCCTGCCGACCACCAGAAGCCGACGTAGCGCGCGGGGTTGGTCAAGGTCACCGTGACGCCTAACGGTGTGCCGGTCGTCCCGGCATTGAGAAAGTTGGAACCACCACTGCCCACCGCCGTGCCGGTGCCTGCGCCGCCATACACATTGGCAGCGGCCACATTGGTGTTGCCGCCAGCGCCCACCTCGTACGTTCCGATGGCCCAGTTGCCGGACGTTTTCGTGCCCAGGGTCTCGCCGTTGAATGTTTCGATGGTGTACGACTGGTTGTAGGAGTCTGACCAAGGCAGCGCGCCTTCGGGCACGGCTGCGTTGAGGGCCGCGTTGCGAACGGGCTGAGAGATATAGAGGGTGAGCTCACTGGCCTGGGCATTCCAGGCACTCATTGCGGCGAGGGAGGCCACCGCCAAGGACACACGAACGTTTTTCATATACCTTATAAATTGATTAAAAAACAAAACACTGCACAGGAGTAGTTTTTGTCTATGGATTGAAACGGCAGAAGTCCCTCGCGCACCGGTAGGCGAGTCACTGGGTATCAGGGTTCGGGAAGAGGTTGGTGCGAGGAGCTAGCGGGGCACTAGGTCCAAAGGAGGGGATGTTTGGCCAAAAATGGGTCTGTATTCAAGGAAACCCTCAGGGGCGTTCCAGCCCAGCGGGAGATCCGCTCGAACCCATAGATTTTAAATCAAAATTAACATCTATTGACAAAATTTACAAATGTAGATTTGCTTTGGGCGCACCTGCATCCGCCCCCGTCGCTTGCGACCCCTGTCTCTACCTTTGTGCAGTGCAACTATCCCGGCGCCGATGTTTTGCGGTGGCTTTGTATCCAGGCCACGAAGGCATCCAACTGCGCATTGAACTCTTCCGCTGATGCATCGGGCGCCTTGGCCTGCCGCAAAAAGAACGCGGCCCGCTCAGCCATGTCCGGAAAGCGCTCCACGAAATACCGCACATAGTCCTCCAGCGACCGGGGCCAGTCGCCGCCCTCGGCAGGGCGCAGCACATTGGTGGCGCGAACTAGTTTTCTAGCGGCTTCCTTTTGCAGCCGTCGCAGGGTCGCCAGGTCCTGCGTCGCAGCGATGCCTGCGGTGTAGCCCTTGAGTATCTGCACATAGTCGCCATTGACCGCCCGCGCCACCGCAGCGGATGGCGCAAAGGCCGCAAACTGCAGGCCCAGATCCGCGCCATGGATGCAGCGGCACTCGTGTTTAAGCCAGTAGCCCCAGCTGTACAGGTTGGCGGGCTTGAGCACATCGGCCAGCACGCCGATATCGAAATCGACCTTGCTCACTTCCGGGTGACGCGCCTGCAGCGCCAGGCGCAGTTGCTCCAGCAAAGCTGCCTCGTCGGCTGCCAGCGGCCGGGTCAACACCAGTGTTAGATCCAGATCCGAGACTCCGGGCGTCGCCGTCGCCCGCGCCACGCTGCCGTAGAGGTAGACGCTGTGCAACAGCGAGCCCAGCGTTTGCTGCAGACTGGCCAACGCCCCATCGACCAACGCTACGAACGCCGCTTGCAGCGGTGGCGATGGGAGAAGGTCAATGGTGGTACGGGTATTGCTGGCTGCGCTGGTCATGCGGGGCAGGATAGCGCAACCGCCTAGCCGTTGGCCTCAGCACTGGTAACGCGCAGTCAGCATCACTTTGCGCGGCTCGCCATAGACATGGCTGGGAAGGTCGCCGTGCCGGACAAGGCGTTGTAGCAGGTCCTGTCAAGCAGGTTGTTGACGTTCAGGCGCAAGTCCAGCTGTGGTGTGGTCTGCCAGCCGATCACCAGGCCGGGAATGCCAGGTGGCAAGCCCGCCATGGCCGCGCCCAATCACCTGCAGCGGCAGTTCAATGTGGCACAACCCCACCAGTCGTGTGTCACCGACCCACAAAGGCTGGCTCTAGTCTGCGCTCCGCCACCTGTCCCTGGTCCTGGATGCGTTCTCATGAACAGTAATAGCAAAGCTGGCGCATGCGCCGCTACCAGCTCGGATACCAAGACAAAGCGCACAGTCCCACCATGCAGACCTTGGGATGTAATGCCATTTCTGCCGTGTTACAGTTGTGCCGCTGCGCCCGTAAAGTGCAGCCGGGATTGGCGTCCCGTTGAATCTCCACGACGTAAGCCGTGGTCTCTATTTCGCAGAGTCTGCGGCTTCCTTGTCTGTGCCCCAGTTTATGGTGGCTCGGATGGGGGAGCGAAAGCTCCGCCGGTTCTCGCAGGAGGTTCCCGGTACGCCAACCTGTTCGAGCCACCGCCTTCCATTGGCGTGGGATGCGGTGGTTTCAGCAAACCGAACCACCTGGAGTCCACCATGGCTCAGTCCTTCCCCGCGCGCATCTCTGCGCCCACCTCCCCCATCGGCGGAACCGCCCCTATCCAGCTGAATGCCGACGCGCACCACGCGCGGAACAGGGCTGCACACCGACTGCCTGCACTCCGCAACCTGTGGCTGATGGAGGCGTCCTCATGAATAGCTCAACCAAAACCGCCGCGGGTGCGGATACCAGCTCGGATACCTCCCGCCTTGATACCGCCCACGCCGAAGCCATCCAGGCTATCGCGGGCCAGGGCGAGCCGCCTTTGGACATCCACGAGATTTGCAGGCTCCGCAGGGCTTGCGGCTTGACGGACGACCTGGCGCTGACAGCGTGCGAAGCCCAGGCGATCAACACGCGCTTGTATGGCATGAGCGCGATATCGGCGCTATTGGTGGGGGCGGATGAGGATGGGCCGTTCAAGCTGAGCAAGTGGCTGCAAGGGGGTCTGCACAGCGCGTTGTATGCGCTGACGGAGGATGCCCAGGCGGTGCTGCACCGTGCCCATGAGAAGGCTGCCCCAGCGCATAAAGGCAGCGCCACCGCATAAAAGCAGCGCCACCGCATAAAAGCAAACGCCACCCGAGGGTGGCGTCGATGCAGGGGGCAGGGAGAGGGCGATCAGCTGATCAAACCATTCTTCAGCGCGTAGTAGGTCAGGTCGCTGTTGGAGTTCAGGGTCATCTTTTCCATCAGGCGGGTGCGGTAGGTGCTGACGGTCTTGACACTCAGCGACAGCTGCTCGGCGACATTGCTGGCGGTTTCGCCCTGGGCGAGCTTCAGGAAAACCTGGAACTCACGCTCGGACAGGTGCTCGTGCGGTGGCGCGTCGTCCTTGCGGCCCAGCTGCTGGGCCAGCAGGTTGGCGACCATGGGGGTCAGGTAGCGCTTGCCCAGCGAGATGGTGCGGATGGCTTCCACGATCTCGCTCGGGTCGCATTCCTTGTTCAGGTAGCCGTTCACACCCTGGCGGATCAGGTTGATGGCGTAATGCTCGGCCGGGTAGCCGCTCAGGATCAGGATGCCCATGTCGGGCTCCTTGGCGCGCAGCATGGTCAGCGCATCAATACCGCTTTGACCGGGCATGGACAGGTCCATCACCAGCACGTCAATCGATTCATTGCGCACCAGGTCAATGGCTTCGCGGCCATTGGATGCTTCTCCCACGACGCGGATATCTACAAAATCCGCGAGAAACTGCTTGAGGCCCGAACGAACGATGGCGTGGTCATCGACAAGTCCTACGTTGATCATTGGTCTTCCTTGGTAGCGGCAGCCCGGCGGTGCCGGTCCTGCCCACTGTCTTTTAAAACGAAATTATCGGATCCTGCAGGTGAGGCCCAACTGGCCATTAAAAACTGCCCCTGCGCATATTGCATAACACTGATAAATGAATAGCGCTAATATCTAATTATTGATTTCAAACGGTCGGATTCAACTTCTACGAATCTGAAGGTGGCTCAACACATAAACCCGCCTCAATGGTTGGTAATCGGTGGAGCCACAAGCCTCAATGGCGTACTGATTAGTTTAACCATGGTTTGCAAATCGTTTGTGGGTGGGGTAGGACGAGCTTTGTCAGCGTAGGCCTACAAATGGCAAAAGCCCTTAATTTGGTGGACTTGCCTAACACGGAAATTTTGCTGATCGGGTCGCTGTGGTATATTCAGGCGGCATAAAAAGAAAATATCCTACAAGGATAAATTCCCTCATGCAAATCTCGAACTGCAATAGTTTTTATTGCAATAATCATTTGTTATTGGATTTGCCATGAGAATAGTCTATATAGAAGACAACGACGAGTTACGAGAGACGATCGGCAGCCTGATGGAAGGGCCTGGCCGCAGCGTTACCTGTTGCGCCAACGCAGAAGAAGCACTGCAGCTCGATGCACAGGCGCCGTTTGATCTGGTGGTCACCGATGTCAGTCTGCCCGGCCAGTCGGGTACCGAATTGGCCCAGTCTCTGCTTAAAACCGCTCCGCAGCGCTGGATTGTGCTGTGCACAGGCTACGACCTGGGCCACTACCCGGCGCAGTGGGGCCCCCACGTGCGCACCTTGCTCAAGCCTTTTGAGATTGAGGACCTGGAAGATCTGCTCGGCCAGATCGAGACCCAGCGCTCCTCCTCCACCTTGCAGTAAGCGCCGGGTCAGCGCTCGCCCATGCCAGGAAGGACGGTCGCTGACCGTCCTTCTGCTTTTGGGAGACCGCCGGGGCAGACCGGCACCTCGCATCTGTCCCTTGCTCCATCCAAACGACAGCGTTCGAGTCCTTTGCAGAACCCCGCCAGGCGGGACGGGCGGGGACCGCCTGAATCTGTGTTCAGACCACGGCCGGGCGTTGCGCAGCAGGGGGCTTACAGCACGGTCTGCTGGTTGTGCGCCAGCGGCTGGCGCGGCAGGCGGATCTCGAAACGCGTCAGCCCCTCGGCCGATTGCACCTGGATGCTTCCGCCATGCGCCCGGGCAATCTGCTGCGCAATGTAGAGCCCCAGGCCCAGGCCTTCGCTTTGGCCTGGCTGGCGCTCGCCGCCGCGAAAGGGCTTGAACAGATCGGGCAGCAGGCTAGGGGGGATGGTGCCGCCATTCTGGATCGCCAGCACCACCTCAGCAGGCTGGCTGCCATCCAAGGTCACGCTGATGGGCGCATCGGCTGCGCCGTGCTTGAGCGCATTGCCCATGATATTGCTCACCACCTGGGCCAGGCGCTCGCCATCCCAGCGGCCCTGGGTATCGCCCTGGGCCTGGTAGTGCAGCACGCGCTCCACGCTGCAGTGGCGGGCGTCTTCCACGGCCGCTTCGCACAGGGGCGCCAGGTCCATCGCGGCCAGGCTCAGGCGCAGGCCGCCGGCCTGGCGGATGCGGGTGATGTCGAGCAAGTCCTCGACCATGCGCGCCATGCGCTGGCTAGTGCCCAGCACGCGTTCGGCCAGTTCCTGGTTTTTGCTGGCATCGGTCTGGCGCTTGAGCAGGCCGGCCGTCGCCTTGATGGTCTGCAGCGGGTTGCGCAGGTCGTGGCTCAGCACGGCCATGAACATCTCGTTCACGCGCAGCGCCTCGGTGCGCTCCTGCAGTTGCTGGGCCAGCTCCTGTTTGCGGCGGTGCAGCTCAAAAAAGATGTTCACCTTCGCGGTGAGCATGTCCGGGTCGATGGGTTTGTACAGAAAATCCACCGCGCCGCTCTCGTAGCCCTGGAACTGCCAGTTCTGCTCATGCGTGCCCGCTGTCATAAAGATCAGCGGAATATGGCGTGTGCGCTCGCTGCCCCGGATCAGCGCGGCCAGGTCAAAGCCGTTCATCTCGGGCATCTGTACATCGAGCAGGGCCAGCGCAATGTCGTTGTGCTGCAGCAGCAGCTCCAGTGCCTCACGCGCCGAGTGGGCCTTGAGGAACTGCACGCCGTCGCGCTGAAGCAGGGCCTCCAGGGCCACCAGGTTCTGCGGAATGTCGTCAACGATCAGGCATTTGATGCCGTCTATGGTCTTCATGAAGCTACAAGTCAAAAATCTAGGCCCGGCTGGTATGCATTGCATCGCTCAGCGGTGGGGCGGTTATTCTTCAATTATTCGATGTTGGATTTCTTTTGGTATATTTTTTCTACGGTCGCCACATCTTCAAAGGCAAATGCCTGGTTCGAGAATCGCAATGATTCCTTCATGCCCAGACCCAGAAAACCGCGATGGCATAAGGACTGCTTGAACAGCTCAAATGCCCGGTTCTGCAGATCCGCATCAAAATAAATCAAAACATTGCGGCACGATATCAAATGCATTTCCGCAAAAACACTGTCGGTCGCCAGGCTGTGGTCGGCAAAAACCACGTTCCGACGCAGTTCCTTGTCCAGCACAATATGGCCGTAATGCGCGGTGTAATAATCAGCCAGCGAATGTTTGCCACCGGCTTTGAGATAATTCTCCGAGAACGACTCGGCGCGCTCGATCGCGAATATGCCTTGCTCGGCCACGCGCAGCGCCTGCGAGTTGATGTCGGTCGCATAGATCAGGCTGCGCTCCAGCAGGCCTTCCTCATGCAGCAGGATCGCCAGCGAGTACACCTCTTCCCCCGCGCTGCAGCCAGCCACCCAGATCTTGAGCGAGGGGTAGGTGCGCAACAGCGGCACCACCTCGCGGCGCAGCGCCGCAAAATACGCCGGGTCGCGAAACATATCGCTGACCTGCACCGTCAGATAACCCAAGAGCGCGGTGAATGCCGCTGGGTCATGCATGATCCGGTCCTGCAATTGCGACAGGGTTTTGCAGCCAAAGGCGGCAAGCGCCGCCTCCAGCCCGCGTTTGATCGAGCCCTGTGCGTATCCGCGAAAATCATAGTGGTAACGGTAATAAATACCGTCGAGCAGCAGGCGCTGCTCAATCTCGGCAATCTCGGCCTTCTTGCGTAATGGCATGGGGCTTTATTTGGGCATCCAGACACGTACCAGGGACAGCAGTTTTTCCACGTCCAGGGGTTTGGCGATGTAATCGTTGGCACCGGCGGCCAGGCATTTTTCCTGGTCGTCCTTCATGGCCTTGGCGGTCAGCGCAATGATGGGCAGCCGCTTCAACGGTGCGCGGCCGCGAATCTCGCGCATGGCCGTGTAACCGTCCATCTCGGGCATCATGATGTCCATCAGCACCAAGTCCACGCCGTGGTCTTCGCGGTCCAGCACCTCCAGCGCTTCGCGGCCGTTGCGGGCAATCTCCACCGCAATGCCGGTGGGCTCCAGAATGCTGGTCAGCGCAAACACATTGCGCACATCGTCCTCCACCACCAGCACCTTGCGGCCTTCCAGCGCGGCCTCGCGGCTGCGCGCCTGGGCCAGCATCTGCTGGTGCTCGGGCGACAGGCGCGATTCCACCTGGTGCAGGAACAGCGTTACCTCGTCGAGCAGGCGCTCGGGCGAGCGGGCATCCTTGATGATGATCGAGTGCGAGAAGCGGCGCAGCTGCGTCTCCTCGTCGCGCGACAGCGCCCGGCCCGTGTAGACGATCACCGGCGGGAAGGACACGCCATCCTGCTCCGACATGCGCTCCAGCAGCGCAAAGCCGCTCATGTCCGGCAGGTTCAGGTCCATGATCATGCAGTCATAGGTGCCCTGGGCCAGGTACTCCAGCGCCTGGGTGGCCGTGGCGGCGCAGACCACATCCACATCGCTGTTGCCCAGCAGGCTGTGCACGCTGTCGCGCTGGCGCTCGTCGTCCTCCACCAGCAGCACGCGGTGCATGTTCTGGGTGAACTTGGCTTCCAGCCGCTGCAGGGCCTGGGCCAGTTCCTCGCGCTGCACCGGCTTCAAGGCATAGCCCAGCGCGCCGCGCACCAGCGCCTCCTGCGAGTAATCGGCCACCGACACAATGTGTACGGGGATATGGCGTGTGCTCGGGTTGCGCTTGAGCTGGTCCAGCACGCCCAGGCCCGAGAAATCGGGCAGGTTGATGTCCAGCACGATCGCGTTGGGCAAAAACTGCACGGCCGCTGCGATGCCATCGGCCGCATTGCGGGCCACCTGGCAACTGAAGTCCATCTCGCGCGCCAGCTCCTGCAGGATGTCGGCAAAGCGCGGGTCGTCCTCCACCACCAGCAGGTGGCGGCCCTGGATGATGGTGGGCAACTCCAGCTCAGTGGCTGCTGCGGTGGCGGCGGTGGCCAAGGCGGCGGCTTCGGTTGCCGTTGCGGTGGCCGCATCAGCCGTAGCCACAGCCGCGTTCGACTGCATCGGTGCCATGGCGCGGGGCGCCGCTGCCGGTGCAATCGTCTTGACCGGCGATGTCAACAGTGCGGGCTGCACGGCGCGCAGTGCGTCAGCCGCCTTGGGCGCCATCGGCACCTCGGCCGCCGGCGCAGCGGCCTGCACCAGCGGCATATGAAAGCTGAACACACTGCCCTGGCCGGGAGTGCTCTGCACCGTGATCTGGCCGCCCAGCAGCTGCGCCAGATCGCGCGCAATCGACAGGCCCAGGCCCGTGCCGCCATACTTGCGGTGGGTGCTGCCATCGGCCTGCTGGAAGGCCTCAAAAATCAGCTGCTGCTGGTGCTCGGGGATGCCGATGCCCGTGTCATGCACCGCAAAGGTGAGGGTGCCTGGCTGGCTTTGCGACAGCTGCAGGTTCACGCTGCCCCGGTCGGTGAACTTGATCGCGTTGGACAGCAGGTTCTTCAGAATCTGGCCCAGGCGCTGGCCATCGGTCTGCGCATGCGCCGGCACACCGGGGGCGATATGGCAGGTCAGCGCCAGGCCCTTTTGCTGGGCCAGGGGGCGCAGCGGCTCAATCAGCGACTGCATCGCGGTGCTGAGGTTCACCGGCTCCAGCACCACGGTGGCCTGGCCCGCTTCAATCTTGGCCAGGTCCAGAATGTCGTTGATCAGCGCCAGCAAATCGTTGCCGGCTGCATAAATGGTTTGCGCGTACTTGACCTGCTCGCCCGTCAGATTGCCCGGCTTGTTGTCGCCCAGCAGCTTGGCCAGAATCAGGGTGGAGTTCAGCGGCGTGCGCAGCTCGTGGCTCATATTGGCCAGGAACTCGCTCTTGTACTGGCTGGCCACTTCCAGCTCGCGGGCCTTGTCGGTCAGCGCATCCTTGGCGCGCAGCAGCTGCTCGCGCTGGTGCTCCAGCTTTTGGGTCTGCTCTTCCAGGTACACATTGGTCTGCTCCAGCTCCTGCTGCTGCTGCTCCATCTGCGCCTGCGAGCGCTGCAGCGCCTGGCTTTGCTGCTCCAACTCTTCATTGCTGGCACGCATCTCTTCTTGCTGCACCGTCAGCTCTTCGGCCTGCTGGCGGGTCTCTTCCAGCAGATTCTCCAGGCGCGAGCGGTCCAGCGCCGAGCGCACGGCCACGGCCAGGATGGACGACGCGCCTTCGAGCAAATCCAGCTCGGGCTGGATCACCGGGCGGGCAAAGCCCAGCTCCAGCAGCGCATGCACCTTGCCGTTCTCCACCGCCGGGGCCAGCACCAGTTCCAGTGGTTGCGATTCGCCCATGCTCGATGTGATCTTCAGATGGCTTTGGTTCAGGCCCCCCACCTTCAGCAGCTTGCCATTGCGCAGCACCTGGCCGGCCAGGCCTTCGCCCGCCAGCAGGTGGGCTTGCAGTGCATCCTGGGGCAGCGCATAGCCGCCAAACAGCTGGTAGCGGTCGTCCATGCCATGGCGCGCATAGCCGGCACCTACGCGGGCGCCCAGGTAGGTGGCCAGAAAGTCGAGGGCGCGGGCGCCCACTTCTTCGAGGCGGTGGTCGCCTTGCAGGGTCTGGTTCAGGCCCGCCAGGCCATCGGCCACCCAGGCCTGGCGCGCCTTGGTGCGGAACTCGCGCATCGACACCGCCGCCGACGCCAGCACCAGCAGCAGCATCACCGCCGAGCCGCCCCAGGAGATATAGGTCGAGGTGGTGGCCGCCTGCTCCCAGGCGCGGCGGCGCAGATCCAGCTCATTGTTTTGCAGCAGGTACAGGTCGGCCACCTCGTTGTTGAGGTTGTCCATCACCTGCTTGCCTTTGTCGGTGCGCACCAGCGCCAGCGCCTCATCACCCCGGCCGGCCTGCTTGAGGTCGATGGTGGTCTCCAGCTCCGCCAGCTTCTGGTGGGCCAGCGCATCAATGGCCTGCACGCGCTCCTGGCGCAGCGGCGCATTGTCATTGCTGGCAGCCAGCCCGCGCAATTGGCCTTCCAGCGCATTCTGCGCGCGGCGGTAGGGGCCCAGGTAGGCCGGATCGCCCGTCAGCAAAAAGCCGCGTTGCCCGGTTTCTGCATCCTTGAGGGTGGACGAAAACTCATTGAGCTGGCGCATAGCCGCAGTCATTCGGCCAATGCTGGTGACCGCGCGGGTGCGCACATCGGCCGAATAAACATTGACGATGGCAATAACCAGCGCAGCGATGGCTGCGGCTGCAAACCCCAGCAGCATGGGCAGCGGCAAGGGGAACAGGCTGCGGGGCTGCGACGAACGGGATTGGGGCATGGGGTGAGGGAGGGTGTAAGACGGGAACAGGCCAACAAAAGGCGCGGGAGAGGCGCGCAAATTGTACTTGTACCATTGTTTACAAAGATGTCAGTGAGCTCCTACAAACAAGCCCACGCTCCCGTGTCGTGGGAACGGCATGTCGCCTAGGCGTAGCGCCCTGATAGCGCGAAAGCATGGCCCAGCCTTGCCAGGCTGCAACATGCCATGAACTGCGGACGGAGCAGCCCAACAACGCCGTAGTTTGAGCGACCTCAAGTCCGGGGGACGATGGAGGAAAGGGCGCAAAAGTACCGTGGATGTACGAATGTAGCTTGTTGTGTGCGTAACCAAGTCCACAAAAAAGGGGCCCGCACAAGGCGGGCCCAAGGGTCGTCTTCCTAAGAAGCACTTTTCCTCCCTCCAGAGGAACCTCGATCATAAATTAAAATTATTACAAACTACCTGCAATAGCTATAAATAATGTAATTTTTTTGTAAGGTAGATCGGGTAGAGTGCTGCCCCCCACTGATTCAGACCCCTACAAAGGGCATCGCAAACGTTTGCGTATCAAGCGCTTAGCGTGGCCCATAGGGCATCGCACCCAATTGCAAACTGACTGTTGTAGATGCGCCATCCCGCAATGCAACAAAAGGTCTGCGCAGCACGCAGCTGCTGCCGGGCAGCAGCGGCCACGGCTTAGCCCGCCGGCCCGGCCCAGCAGCGGGGTGACAGCCAAACCCAAAAAACCGGCCGCCACTGGTAACGGTGGCGGCCGGTGCTGGTTATCCACTGCTCCGCAGCGGGCTGGCGTCAGGCCAATCGGTTGTGGGGGAGGTGGAGGCTGCTGCCCGGGGCTCAGGCCGATTTGCGGCTGCGGCGCAGGCCAGCAATGCTTATCAGGGACGAGAGCGACACCATCCCCATGGCACCCAGGCCAGGCACCGGCACAGCCTCTGCCAGGCGCACTGCCTCGCCGTCCTTGATGTCATCGAGTCCATTGGCCGTACCGTCCAGCGCTGCAGAGGTCTCCGCCGCTGGGGCTGCTGCATCTGCATCTGCTGCTGCGGCTGCATCGGCGGCAGATGCCGTCAGCGCCGCTGGCTTGGTGGCCGCCACGGTGCCGTTGCCGGGCGTGACGGTGCAGGCTGCTGCCAGAGGGTCGCCAGCGGTGCAAGCGGCTTGCTCATCGGCAGATGCTGCTTTGATGAGATTACGCGTTGATTGCAGGTACCAATTGCGGCCTACCTTCACAAGGTTGTAGCGGTAGGCGCCCACCTGTATGTAGCCCGGGCGGGGCAGGCGGAACTGGCCATCCGATATCGCGCCCACCTGCACCACCAAAATGCCATTGCCGGTGGTTGGCCCGCCTGCTCCGCCCCGGTTGCGAATATTTAAGGTGGTAACTCCGCTGCTAATCTCGCCGACTATCAGCTTTTGAATAGGAGAGTCATTTCCACCCAGTGCTCCGTTAAGGTTAATCACTCCATTAGAGCCACGGTAATTCTTATTAACAGTTAACACTGCACTGGTGTCCGAAGCGTCCAAGCTCAACACGCCGGAATTGAAGAGCATCGACGCCGTGAGGTTGTACCGGTCGGTGTCTACCATACCGCCTTCGCCAATATTCCATCCATTATCGCTGGCGAATGCGGTCGCTGAACCAGCGCGGAGCACGCCAGTCTGTACGCTGAAGGTTCCTATAAAGGTATTGTTGCCTGTTAAAACCGTAGTTCCGTTGCCAAATACGTTGACGAGACCTCTCCCCGAGATAGAGGGGGAGAAAATATAGCTGCCTGATGCATTGCTGTGTTTGAAACTAATAGAGTTATATCCTGCGTCTCCAAATACCACGTTTTGCGTTCTCACCACGCCTGGAGCGCTGGATCCTTCGATATTAAGCATGCCACTGGAGCCGCGAGCTGTGCCGGTCGGTCCCAAGCGCAAATTTCCGCCTATTTCTACGGAGCTTCCTTCTCCAAGGTCAAGTACACCTTTGGTTGGGGTATTATTGCGTCCAATATCTAAGTCTCTAGCAACTATCCACTTTGAGCCAGCTCCACTCAGTGCAACATTACCCCAGCCAAGATAAGTTGTAGAGCCGCAGCGCAGCATCCCACCATTTGTGATCTTTACAGAAGCGGGTGCCCCCATGCCTAAGTAGCACCATGTATCTGCACTTAGAGAGGAGTTGGCACCATCAATCTCAATATTGGCGGAGCTATACATATCCATCGCAGCATAAATATCACTGGTGGTAGATACCGTGGCACCATTAAGGATTCTTAAGGTTCCTGAGCCGCCATTGGAGCCAATCCAAAAGTCGCCGTCTTTGCTTTTGGGGATGATCCACGATGAGCCAGGGCCATCTACGGTTGCAATCGTCTGGCCATGAAAGCCCATGCCCAGATAAGTGTGGTTGGTTGTAGCTTTACTGCCATTTGAAATATTAAATGTCGCTTGTCCGTTCAATCCGGACCATATTGTACCAGTTACCCACTCTCCCCCGTTGGATATGTTCACCGTTCCAATACTACCTGGATTTCGGCCAACCTCCGTTCTTCTGTCGCCATTGGAGAAAACGCTGGATGCAATATCAAGTGAGCCAGTTCCCAGTTCCCCCACATAAACGGTGGCGTTAAAATCTTGCCTACCTCCAAAATCTCCGGTGGGTAGCGTGTCACCTTTGAAGTTAATCTGCGCATGCGCCCCACCTGCCACCAGGCAGCAAGCAAGAAAGATTTGGCTTCTCAGTAAATTGTGTTTTTTCATCATGGTTTATATATCGTGTTGTAAAAAGCTATTGATAAGTTGGCATTCAGCACCTGAATGCTGGATGCAAGGCTTATCCTGTTGTTGAGTAAATATTGTTATAGATTTATAAGATGCATTCCATTCGGTGCCCGTCTTTGACGCGGACCCCGCCCTCTCGCCCACAAGTATTTGCTTGTCATCTTAGAAATTAATTTTTTCAATAAGATTAAAGAAATATCCGTGCCTGCATTCGTTCTTGTATGCAAGACGCGAATGGAGCGAAGGTTAACAGTTCTTATTGATTGAATTAATAAATTTTACTAATTCAATAGGCTAATGATCAGAGCGGAAACATGCCGGTCTGATGCTAATAAAAACCACAAATAGAATAATTCAGTATTGATAAATTGATGTTCATCAATTGGTTTTGCTTAGCGCATGCATTGGCACGCTATAGAGCGCATTTTTTTGAATTGATGGGCTGGTGCTGAACACAATTTGCTGCATCTGCGGCCGAGGATGTTTTTCTAGCGCGTGGGGAGTGCTGCGAATTACTTACAACTATGCAAAAGGCTGTAACCGCATCAACCTGCTGGATTTGGCATGGCAGCAACAGGCCGGGGGTTGGGTGGGTAGAAGGGGTGGTGAATGGGCAATGCATAAAGGTTGGTGCTGGAGCGCAGACACACCCTCACCCTAGCCCTCTCCCGCAAGCGGGAGAGGGTATAAAACCGACTCCCTTTCGCCAAAACTCCCTCTCCCTCTCCCGCTTGCGGGAGAGGGAAAAAAGCTGGCTCCCTCACCCTGGCCCTCTCCCGCAAGCGGGAGAGGGTATAAAGCCGGCCGCCATTTTCCAAAACTCCCTCTCCCGCTCGCGGGAGAGGGCAGGGGTGAGGGTGGACATCCCCAAAACTCCCTCTCCTGCTTGCTTGGAGCGCGGACACTCCCTCACCCTAGCCCTCTCCCGCAAGCGGGAGAGGGTATAAAGCCGGCCGCCATTTTCCAAAACTCCCTCTCCCGCTTGCGGGAGAGGGCGGGGGTGAGGGCGTAGATCCAGGCGCAATGCGCTCATAAAAAAGCCGATTAACGCCCAGCCAACACAGCCAAGCGTTCCAACACCAGGCAAAAGAAAAGCCCCGTATCAAACGGGGCTCCAAAGCGGGCTATAGAGGCTGGCTATAAATCAGCCATCAACAGCGCTAGGTTTAGGGTTTGCGTCAGCAGTCGTCGCGATTAAACCGGCTTGCGATCCTTGCGCACGCGGCGCAGGCCCAACAAGCTGAGGATCGACGCCATCGACATCAGACCTACAGCACCCATCGTGGGCACCTTGTGTGGGGCGGTGCCGCCGCCGTTCTCGCCTGGGTTTTCACCACCGGGGTTCTCACCACCTGGGTTTTCAGGGTTCTCACCGCCGCCGTTGTCGGTCTTGTCCTTGTCTTTGATCAGCACCTGGGCCGCAGGGCCGGCCACGGTATAAGCGTCTGCAACGGTGGGCGGGGCTACGGCCAGTTCGGCGGTTACATCGCCATCGTCGGCAGTGTTGTTGGCCACGGCGGTGATGGTGCAAGTGCCTGTGCTGGTGTTGGCTGCTATCAGCATGGGCGAGGTGCAGGTGGTGGTGTAGCGCGGGTTGGCAGCGGGCACGGCCAGGTTGATGCTCAGGTCGGCGGCGGGTGCCAGATTGAGCGATACCGTGCAGGTGGCGACCTGGTTGTCTGCATCGCTCAGCTCGGCTGGGCTGCAGACCACGCTGGCGGTGGGCGAGCTCTCGGCACGCGCCTCGCTCACCAAGTACCAGTTGTTGCCGGTCTTGACCAGGTCGTAGCGGAAGGTGCCTGCCTGCACATAGCCAGGGGCGGGCAGTGCAAACGTGCCGTTGGATGCGCCATTGACCTGCACCACCAGAATGCCTTCACCGGTGGTAGCCGCACCGCTGCCGCCCAGGTTGCTGATGTTCAAGATGGTGTTGCCGCTGGTGTCGCCGTTGACGACCAGTTTTTCTGTGGCCGAGCTGCTGTCGCCCAGCGCAGTGTTCAGCTCGATGCTGCCGCCCTCGCTGCTGTAGTTGCCTGCCACGGTGAGCGAGCCACTGGTGCCACCGGCTGCCATGGTGACGGTACCGGCATTGCGCAGCGAGCCAACGGTGGGGGCGAAGGTGGCGGTATCCATCTTGGCGCCGCTGGCCACGACATAGTCAGACGCGGGGCTGAAGCCGGTGGTGGCACCTGCGCGCAGGGTGCCCGCCGCAATGCTGGTGGTGCCGCTGTAGCTGTTGTTGCCGGCCAAGGTGGTGGTGCCGCCGTTGCGCACATTCACTGTGCCGGGGCCGCTCATGGAGGTGGCCAATTGGTAGCTGCCAGAGGCATCGCTGTGGTTCAGGTTGATCACACCGCCCTTGTTGCTGCCAAATGCCAGCTCTGGTGCGGTCACCAGGCCGGGGGGGCTAGCGCCTTCGATATTGAGCGTGGCGCTGCTGACGATGGTGTCATCCGCAGCGTTGGGCAGGTTCAGCGTGCCGCCCACCTCTAACGCAGTACCTTCCCCAATAGTGAATACGGGATGCGCATCAGTGGCGAAGGCCGTAAACAGATCCTGGCCGATCACCCATTTAGAGCCTGTGCCTGTCAGGCTTACGTTGCCAAATACCAGCGATCCATAAGTGGCACAGCGCATCTGCCCGCCATTGCTGATGCGCACTGTCGTGGCATCCGATCCGCCAAAACCGCATCGATCGTCGGTTTGCAGCACGGAGTTGGCACCATCGACCTCAACCAATGCGACAGAGTTGGGGGCGTTTGAGCTGGTGATTTGTTTGTTGCTGGAGACCGTCGCACCATTGCGTACCCGCAAGCTACCGGGCGCCTGCCCCTGGCCAATGACCAAGCCTGAAGAAAACGGATCGGTAATCACCCAGGAGGAGCCTGGCCCATCGACCGTGGCGCTGCCGTTGCCACCCAGGTTTCCACCCACAATAGCGCGGCCGGAGGTGAGCTTGCCGCCATTGAGAATCTCCAGCGTACCCGTGGCGGTATTGCCTATATCCACATTGCCTGCGCTGTAGCTGGCGCCCAGATCGCCGCCGGGAGAGGTATTGCCACTAAAAACAATGCTTTGCGCCTGCGCTACGCCAGCCAACAAACAGCAGGCAGCCAGGGCAAGGGTCGTCCGAGGGAGGAAAGGCTTTGTCATATTGATGAAGGTTTTTTGAGTTGCAAAAAGCTATCCATTGCGAGGCTTAATGCCTTCTGTGCAGTGGTAGCGCGGCTCCTCTGGAGGGAGGCGTGAGAGGCCGCGAGGGAAAAGGAACGTAGTAAGGCAACAAAAAGGGGCGGCAAAAGCCGCCCCCTGGGTGTTAAGCCGTTTTGGCGCTGCTGCGCGACTGGCGCGTGCGGCGCAGGCCCAGCCAACCCATGATGGAAGCCATCGTGGCAAGACCTACCGCACCCATCGTGGGCACCTTGTGTGGGGCGGTGCCGCCGCCGTTCTCGCCTGGGTTTTCACCCCCGGGGTTCTCACCACCTGGGTTTTCAGGGTTTTCACCGCCGCCGTTGTCGGTCTGGTCCTTGTCCTTGATGACCACTTGCGCAGCAGGGCCAGCAACGGTGTAGGCGTCTGCAACGGTAGGGGGCAACACAGCGAGCAGGGCGGTCACATCGCCATCGCCTGGGGTGTTGTTGGCCACCGATGTGATCGTGCAAGAGGCCTCAGTGGCGTTCGCAGGGATCAGCAGTGGCGACGTGCAGGTGGTGGTGTAGCGCGGGTTGGCGCCAGGCACATTGAGGTTGATGCTCAGGTCGGTGGTCGATGCCGCGCTCAGCGACACCTTGCAGGTGGCAGTCTCGGCCACGGCATCGCTCAGCTCGGCAGGGCTGCAGACAACGGTGACGCCAGGGCCCGATGCCTCTGCACGCGATTCGCTCACCAGGTACCAGTTGTTGCCGGTCTTGACCAGGTCATAGCGGAAGGTGCCCGCTTCGAGGTAACCCGGCGCTGGCAGGCTGAAGGTGCCGTTGGATGCACCATCGACCTGCACCACCAGAATGCCTTCACCCGTGGTAGGCGCACCGGTGCCGCCCAGGTTGCTGATGTTGAGGATGGTGTTGCCACTGGTGGCGCCGTTGACGACCAGCTTTTCAGTGGCCGAGCTGCTGTCGCCCAGGATGGTGTTCAGCGCAATGCTGCCACCAGTGCTGTCGTAGTTGCCGGTAATGGTGAGTACGGCATTGGCACCGCCGGCCGTCATGTCGACCGCGCCTGCATTGCTCAGGCTCTTGATGGTAGGGCTGAAGGTGGCGGTATCTAGCGTGGCGCCGCTGTCGACGACAAAGTCGGACTCGCCGCTCAGGCCCGTTGCCGATCCTGCCCGCAACACGCCTGCGTGGACACTGGTCGTGCCAGGGTAGCGGTTGTTGCCCGCAAAGCTTGTCGTACCAACATCATTGATGTTGACCGTGCCGTTGCCGGGGCCCACCATGGACGGCGTAAAAACATAGTTGCCAGAGGCATCGGTATGGTTGAAGTTGATCACCCCGAGTCCATTTTGGCCAAAATAGACGAGCGGTGCAGTGACGCTACCAGGGTTGGTGGTACCCGTGATATTGAGGGTGCCGGGGCCCAGGTGTCGAGCTTCGTTAGCGTAAGCCATTCTTATGCTTGCACCCACTTCCAGCGCCGTGCCTTCGCCCACATTGACCACGGCATCGGCAGGGCCCGCTTCGAAACCGACATACAGGTCGGTGCCAACGGTCCATTTGGAGTCAGCACCCGCCAACGACACATTGCCATAGCCGAGGGATGCCGTACTTTGGCAATCGATCAGCCCCGCGTTGTTGATGCGGATGGAGGACACGCCTCCGCCGCCCAGATGGCAGCTGTCTGCGGTGACCGAAGAGTTGGCGCCATCGACCTCGACGAATGAGGAAGAGCCCGGAATCTCTGAGGTCCGAAACTGGTGGCGGCTGGATACCTTGCCGCCATTGAGCACCCTCAGGCTGCCAGAGTCTGCATTGCCGACGGTTAAACGGGTGGCACTGGCGGTGGCCACTTCCAAAGCAGAGTTGGGGCCATCAACGGTAATGCTGCCCTTGCCGCCAACGTTTTTGCTGGTCTCCAAGCCCCTGGTGATGAGCTTGGCCCCTGACTGGATGGTCAGCACGCCGGTGCCGATATCGCCTACCCTGATGTGCTGTGAGGTCCAGGTGCTGTTGGTCGACAGGGTTGCCGTACCTGATGCACCTGACTGTGTGCCCATAAAACCACCATCGGTATCGTTGAGCACGGCCCCCGATGACATGGTGAGCGCCCCGGTGCCGTTCTCGCCAAGGACGACGATTCGGGTGCTAAGGTTGCCACCCATATCGCCAGCCGGCGTGGCGTCACCGCTCAAGTTGATGCTTTGTGCCTGGGCCACTCCTGCGGCACCGGCCAACAGGCAGGCCGCAAACAGGGCGTTTTTTCTGTGAGGGAGGTTGGGTGTTTTCATAACTATTTTGATTGATATGTTGTGAAAAGCTGTCCATGGCGAGGCTTCTGCCTTCTGTGACATGGATCGGGGGGCTCTTCTGGAGGGAGGAGTAAGAGATCAAGGGGCCATAGCCCGATGAAGCGGATGGCAAAAGCGGGCGGCGAAAAGGGACGGCGAAAAGGGGCGGCAAAAGCCGCCCCCTCGGTGTTAAGCCGTTTTGGCGCTGCTGCGCGACTGGCGCGTGCGGCGCAGGCCCAGCCAACCCATGATGGAAGCCATCGTGGCAAGACCTACCGCACCCATCGTGGGCACCTTGTGTGGGGCGGTGCCGCCGCCGTTCTCGCCTGGGTTTTCACCCCCGGGGTTCTCACCACCTGGGTTTTCAGGGTTTTCACCGCCGCCGTTGTCGGTCTGGTCCTTGTCCTTGATGACCACTTGCGCAGCAGGGCCAGCAACGGTGTAGGCGTCTGCAACGGTAGGGGGCAACACAGCGAGCAGGGCGGTCACATCGCCATCGCCTGGGGTGTTGTTGGCCACCGATGTGATCGTGCAAGAGGCCTCAGTGGCGTTCGCAGGGATCAGCAGTGGCGACGTGCAGGTGGTGGTGTAGCGCGGGTTGGCGCCAGGCACATTGAGGTTGATGCTCAGGTCGGTGGTCGATGCCGCGCTCAGCGACACCTTGCAGGTGGCAGTCTCGGCCACGGCATCGCTCAGCTCGGCAGGGCTGCAGACAACGGTGACGCCAGGGCCCGATGCCTCTGCACGCGATTCGCTCACCAGGTACCAGTTGTTGCCGGTCTTGACCAGGTCATAGCGGAAGGTGCCCGCTTCGAGGTAACCCGGCGCTGGCAGGCTGAAGGTGCCGTTGGATGCACCATCGACCTGCACCACCAGAATGCCTTCACCCGTGGTAGGCGCACCGGTGCCGCCCAGGTTGCTGATGTTGAGGATGGTGTTGCCACTGGTGGCGCCGTTGACGACCAGCTTTTCAGTGGCCGAGCTGCTGTCGCCCAAGATGGTGTTCAGCGCAATGCTGCCGCCATTGCCGCTGTAGTTGCCGGCCACCGTCAACACGCTGGTGGTGCCGCCCGAGAGCATCGTCACCGTGCCCGCATTGGTCAAGGTTTTGACGGTGGGGCTGTAGGTGTTGATGTCGAGCGTGCCGCCGCCCGCCACCACAAAGTCAGAGGCAGGGCTCAAGCCGGTGGCAGCGCCTGCACGCAAGATGCCCGCATTGACGTTGGTGTTGCCCGCATAGCTATTGGCGCCGGTGAGAAGCGTGGTGCCGGAGTTGCTGGAGTTGACCGTGCCAGAGCCGGACAGGGGAATGCCAAACTGGTAATCGCCAGAGGCATCGGTATGGTTGAAGTTCACCACGCCCTGACCGTTGACCCCAAATTCAAAAGTGCCTGCAGTCAGCACCCCCGGGATGGTGCTGCCTTCGATATTGATGGTGCCGGTGCTGTTGGCCGATGCGCTGCTGGCGTTGGGCAGGCGCAGATTGGTGGCTACGGATACAGCGCTGCCTTCGCCGATGGTCAGCACCGCATTGCTGGCGTTTTCGGTACTGCCCACGTCGAGGCTGTCACCGAGAACCCACATGGAGTCAGCGCCATTCAAGGACACCGTTCCGAATCCCAGATAGCTGCTTTGATAACACTCCACTTGGCCACCGTTGGTGATCTGTACGGACGCCACATCTTTGACGCCAAAAGAGCAGTTGTACACCGCCAACATGTTCGATTTTGGGCCGTCCACCAGCACCGTGGCGGCAGAGCCCGTAGTGGCTGCCAAATTAAAGCTGGCCGAGGTGGCAACACCCCCGCCGTTCAGAACACGCAGTGTTCCTGAGCCGCCATTGCTGCCAATGGTCATGTCGTTTTGGTAAAGAGGCGGGATGTTCCAGCTGCCGCCGTCCACCGTGACGGTAGCCGTGCTGCCTGGGTTTTGACCAATGATCGCAACTGAAGAAGAGATGGTCGAATTATTGAGGTTGACGATGCCTGTGCCAAATTGGCCCACCGTGATGTCACGGGTCTCCCAGTTGGAGCTGTTGGTCATTGTCACGGTCCCCGTGCTTCCAGCATTTGCGCCGACGATTGTCACCCCGGTGTTACCGAACTGCGTAAAGCCATCCACAGCCAGTGCCCCGGCCCCCGAGTTGCCAATCGTGATATCTGTGGTGTTGTAGTTGGGCCCCATGCTGCCCACCGGCGTGGAATCACCACTGAAGGTGATGTTTTGCGCCTGGACCATGCCGGTGGCGCAGGCCAGCAGGCAGGCGGCGAACAGCGCGTTTTTTCTGTGAGGGAGGTATTGGGTTTTCATAACTATTTGTGGTTTGTATGTTGTGAAAAGCTATCCATGTAGAGGCTTATGCCTTCTGTGCCATGGGTTGCGAGGTTCTTCTGGAGGGAGGATTAAGAGGGTTAAGCCTGCTTAGCGCCGTGGACGGCGCAGCGCAGACCCCGCATCGGAACCGGCTTGCGGGCCAGCTGGCGCAGAAAGCGGCGATGCCCAAGTGCTGGTGCCTTGGCACTGCACGCTGGCTGCATACCGGCGGTGAGGGAGGAATGGTGTTTTCATGATGTTTCCTGGTTGGGGGCGAGAGGCCAGCATTTCTGCGGACCACTCGCTGTCATGTAAAGCAATGTGGTGTATAGATTAGGGCAATTACCTATATGTGATTGATAACAAACGTGTATCTGGGCGCCAATGTTGCACTGTGGTGGCTATCACCGGGATTAAGAACTCCAATGCACCTCTGGAAATGACTGCCTTTGCGTTAAGCGAAGCGACTGCTTTCTCTCTCATCCGCACCGGTATTGAGAATGATTGCGATATATCAAGTTTTTCTCATCCCGATAACCAGCGCATAAAGCTTGGCCGCCATCGCTTGTGCCAACGCAAGGTGCTATGCACTCAAGCCATGTATGCAAGCAATGGCAAACCGCGTATAGGCTATCACGATGAATTGTTATTATCTATAACAGCGATATTTTTGATAGGTTATTGTTTTTAGTCAGTGGTGCTGCATGGGCCTGGCTATAGGCTGGCAAGATGGGCTGATATATGTCGTTGTCAGGCCAGGTACAGACCATGCATCCTTCCCCCGCCGGGGCCTGGCGGCATCGTCTGGCCAATGGCTGACGGACGTGATGAGGCCATCAAGACAATCGATGTAATTGACGGGCCCGCTTGCTGGCTGCGGCCATGCGGATGCAAATGGCGGTAACAGCGGGCGACAAGGCGCGGCGGCTGGAGTAAGGGGCGCCGTGGCAAAAATGCAGCATGTTGCATGCCGCATGCGGCCGCGCTGCCTGGCGCGGCACTGCTGGCACACGCGCGCCGCTGGGCACTTGGCGGCGGGTGCCGGAGGGCGGAGCCTGCGCGGGCATCCGCCGACCGCGAGCCGGGGGGACCAGCAGCGGTGGCTATGCCGCTGCTGCCCCGCCGGCTTGGCGGGTAAAGCGCCCCCAGGCAGTGCGAGGGGGCTTGGCGCTGCCGCGCCTTAAGCTGCTTTGCGCGAGCGGCGCAGGCCCAGCAGGCCCATTACCGAGACGAGCGAGACAAGGCCCACGGTTCCCAAGGTGGGGACGGGCGTGGCCGTGCCAGGGGGCACAACGGCATTGCTTCTGATGGTGATTTGTGCGGCAGCGCCTTCGACCGTGTAGGCCTCCGGCGTGGTGGGCGGGGCAATGGCAATGTCTGCAATCACATCGGGGGCGTTAGGCGTTGTGTTGGCCACTGCGGTGATCGTGCAAGTGGCTTGCGTGGCATTGGCTGGAACCACCAGCGGCGATGTGCAGGTGGTTGTAAAGCCCGGGTTGGTGGCAGGCAGGGTGAGGTTGATGGGGGTGTCGGTGGTAGAGGGGGCGCTGAGGGTCACGGTGCAGGTGGCGACTTGACCGGCAGTGGCCAGTAGCTCGGTGGGGGTGCAGACCAGGGTGGCGGTGGGGGGGACTGGTTCTGCAAATGGTACGACCGTCATACTGAAAGCGAGGGTTCCATTGTTTTGATCCCAGCCCTGCGCATTGCTAAATTGTCCGATATTGCCATTCAGCACAGCACTAAAACCACCCCCATAGGTGAATGCGTTTTCAGTAAGGTCATCGTTGGTGATGCCTGTCGGCGCACTGGAATTGGACATGATCAACGCATATTTCTGCCCTGCTTGCAGCGTTGTAGTCGCGATGGCTCCAAGGTCAGCGGCGCTGTAGGTATGGACGGTGGTTGAAACGGCGGATCCCCCGCCAATCATATTGAGCGTGGTAGATGCCAGCGCCGCACCTGTGGGGAAGTTGGAGGGGTCTTCCAAACGATAAAGGCTTAGAGTGGCAGTAGTGGGTATTGCATCCAGGTCCAAACCAAAAGAAAGCTCAACAATGCGCGTGGGCTCCGCGCCGGTTTGAAATGCTGGGCCACGTTTGGCTTCGTCAAAGACCGTATAGGAGGCTGGACCGTCAATAGGCAAGCTGTTCATTACCACTACAGGCGTTGGTGCAGGCTGCGCCGACACCCAAGGCGCCCAGGAAGCAGCACAAGCCAATAAACCGATGACGGCATAACGGCGCAAGGCGTTGAAGGTTGTTGCGGGCATATTTCTCTCCATCTATTCAATTAAATCTATGGGCGTGCATTGGTTCATGCGCGCTTCTATGGCGTAGCTACAGCCTTGCCCACGAGGCAATATTTGCTGTAGATTAACAATAATCGTTAATTAATAATTCATGTCATTTATAAAAGCCAGATGTTGGAGATATGGGATTATTCAATTTCATAGTTTTTGGCGATTTGAGGGAGGGTTTGGGGTAATGGCTTGCTATTGATAAATGAGTGCAAGAGCTATAGCGGTAATGGCAAATGCCAGTAGCGAGGGGGATTGGATTCGCCAGCCAGATGCGCAAGCGCGCTTAAAAAGGTGGGGTGGGTATTGTGTTTCTGTATGTTTCTAGAGTGATGGGATAGCTATCCAACCTGTGGGTGGTGCCGTGTGCAGTCGCGCAGGTTTGGGCAGGCCAGAGCCAATCTTTGGGTGTCAATTAATAGAAAAAATGTATCTAAAACATAATCTGATGTGTAAGTTGCTATCTGGCGCTGAAAGGCTTATCAGGCCTGGCATTTGGCGAGCAGGGTGGTGAGTGCAAAGGTGTGGTGCATCTATGTGCTTGCCAATGCTTGGAAAAGTGCGCATGGTCTGGTGAGGCTGAGACAGTGGAGACGATGTAGATGGCAGCCTTGGAGGCAGATCTGCATCCGTTGTACGCAAAACCTGTATACACATCGATCGCTGACGCATAGACTATCACTATCGATTGTTAATTTCTATCAAAACAACTTGGGCTGCATGGAATTGACCAATATCAATCCCTGCGGGGGATGTGCCTATAGGTTGAGGAAATGGGCTGACGCCAGCGCATACCCACGGCCGCAGCGGCTGCTGGTGGTTTGGTTGCGCAGGTAGCTATCTGGGGAGCGCCCGCCTGAGGTGGCTAGCGGCGGCCTTTGGGCGGCCCGGCCTGCAGCCTGCCCACGCGCGGGGGTGACGCAGCAGCTATGCAATCGCTTGTAACGGCAACTGACAAGTAGTGGCGTATGGCGTATTTACGAGCGCTGCCCAGCTGCGGCCAGCGCATGGCAAGAGGCCAGGCGGCTTGGTGGCAAGCACGGGCCTGAGGCCGTGGTTGCTTGGTGAGCCGGGGGCGCACAGGCTGCAGGCCGCTTAGCGCTGTGCGAAGAGCACATGCCATAGGTGCTGCGCGTGCCTTGCCTGGCAGGTGCGGCGGCATGCAGACCACCTGGGGTTGTGGGGGAAGGGGCGCGGCAGCTGCTGGTGCCGCTTGGGGCCGGGCATTTGACACCAGGCGGCAGGCTGCTGCCTGCTGCCTGTTGCCTGCTCAAGGCTGGGTGGCTGGGCTGCACTGCCAGTTGCCGCCCATCAACTGGCAGCGGATGCCATTGGGCCCCACCAGGCGCTGCGGACCAGAGCGGGTGAGGAAGTTGCCTTGGTTGTCATTGCAGCCGCTGGCGTTGCAACTGATGACGAATACCGGTTGGGGGGTGCCCGGCGTGGAGGCTGCGGCGGGCTCAAAGGGTTGGGGGCGGGGCTCGTCTTTGTCGCTGTCGCTGTCGTGCTCGGTGTGGCCCTGGTTGCTGCCGCTTTGCTTGTCGCTTTGCTTGTCGCGCGCTGTGTTGCTGCTGCTTGTGCTCGTGCTGTTTTCGGTCGTGCTGGTGCTGGTATGGGTCCCGGTCCCGGTGTCGCTGCGCTGGCGGTCGCTGCGCTGGGCCGGCTGGGTCTTGCCGGCCTGTTGCCCGCTGGCGGCTGCGGCCGATGGGCCCGCGTGTAGCGCCAGGCCTACCAGCATGGCTGCCAAGATGATCGAACCACGCATTCTCACTGTTCCTCTGCTTGGGGCGGTTGCCGCCCTGGCTGACGACAGCCCCTCCAAACGGGGGCTGTCATGCTTTCTGTACTTTGTCTGACGCGCGCGCGCCAGACCGATGGCTACATTCACAGCTATGAACCCACCAGACCTCAAACCTACCAAGCCCACCAATTCCCACACCCCCGCTGGGCGATTCGCCAACAAGCGTTTTGCCATCATCGGTGGGATTGTGCTGGTGTTTTTATTGATCGCGATCTTTGTGCCGCATTGATAGCGCAGCCGCGTTGCAGTGCCTTACTGCGGGCAGCCCTTGGGCTGCCCGTGCTGTTGTGTGGGGTTAAATGCTCGGCAGCGGGGCGCTGTTGATCGGGTAAATCTGCCCGTCATACGAGCCGGCCAGAAACTGCGCGGCAGCGGCGTCAAAGCACAGGGATGATATGCCCGAGGCGGTGGGGCGTTCGCAGGGCAGCCAGTGCTGGTGATGCGTGTCGTAGATGGCCACGCAGCCGCCGTAAGAGCCCGATGCGATAAAACGGCCGTCTGTGGATGCGGCCACACACTTGATGGAGTGGCTGTGGGGCGTTGGCACGGTGGTGACCGAGAAATCCTCCCAGATGCGAAGCTGCCTGTCGCGGCTGATGCTGATGAAACGGTCGCCCGGCAATGCCGCGCAGCCGTTGGCGATGCGGCCATGGGCCTGCTTTTTTCTGGCTTTTTCGCGCAGATCCTGGATGGAGAACCAGGCGGCACTGGTGTCGGCACACACCGAGAAGATGAGGCTGTTGGATGCGGCGACGGCCTTGACGGCGTTGTCATGCAGTTGGAGGGTGCCCACCAGCGCCGTGGCGCCTTCTTTGGAGACGGCAAACACCAGGCCTTCACCGGTGTAGGTGCCTATGAGTACATGCGCTACGCCTTGGCGCATGAAGGCCGTGCCGCAGTTCAGAGGCGATTTGTGCTGGTAGATGACTTGCCCCGTGCGTGCATTGAACAGCTCCCCGGTTTGGCCGCCGGTAAATACCTGGCCGCCCGCTGCGGTGAGAAAGTTGCACAGACTGCCGGTCTCGCTGCTGGCCCGGCCGTTGATGCGCAGGGTTCCGGCGTCGCCGATGGTCATGCGCCCAGCGGGGTGCGCGATGACGGCGTTGACCCCTTGCGTGGGATCGACCTGGCGCAGATCCCACTGGCCGCTGGCAATGTCAAAACTGGCGTATGACGAGCCGAAGGTGGCGAAGACCAGCGTATTGCTATCCAGAAAGGCACAGGACCTGGGCCATATCTGCGCAGGGATGGCCGATTGCGCGATCAGGTCGATGCAGCCTGCGCCGCATTGCCATATCTTCAGGAGCCGGTCGTAGCTCAGGCTGACCAGCAGTTGATCGCTGTCTTGGTAGATGAGCCGCTTGATGCCGGAATCGTGGGCTGGCATTTTTTGGGTGCCTGATGCGCTCAGCGTGATGATCTGGCCTTCGTCGTTGCCGGCGTAGATGCGCCCGTCCTGGGCGATGGCGATGGTGTCTGTCTCGATACCGCCCAGATCGATGTCGCTGACCAGCGTTTGCGTGTGCAGCGACCAGTGTTTGAGTGTGCCGTCGTCACTCGATGAAATCAGCCCGTCGCCAGCGGTGTTCCAGGCGATGGAAATCACATCTGCGGTATGGCCCTGGAAGCGGCAGATCAGCCGGCCTTCGAAATTGAATACCCGCACCTGGTGGTCGCGAGATGCGGTGGCAATCAGCGACTGACTGGGATGAAAAATGGCCATCTCGACATCGTCGCCATGGTCGGACATGACCGCCAGCAGCTTCATGCTGGGTACGGACCAGAGGCGGGCGCTGGTGTCGCTGGATGCGCTGACCAGGTATTGCCCGTCGGGGCTGAATTCGAGCTGGTTGGCCAGGTGGTCGTGCCAAACGCGTGCAAGCGCTATTTTGTTTGCGGCATCCCACAGGATGATCTGGTTGTCATACCCTGCCGTTGCAATAAACCGACCGTCATATGCTGCAACGCCGCTGATGGGAGACTGGTGGGCAATCATGGGGTGTCCTTGTAATAGCTGGGTAAATCAATGGTGTGTGATGTGACCTTGACCTTGGATGACAGGTAGAGGCTGTTTTCGGTATTGCAGAAAACACCGGTGGGTATGCGCGCCGCGATGCCGATGCCCGCAGCCAATAATTGGCTGGCCTTGTCGGGGTTGTTGCTCAACAGGCGGATGGTGGGAATATCGAGCGCCTTGAGCATGTCGGCTGCCACCTGGTAACTGCGCTCATCGTCCTTGTGGCCCAGCGCGCGGTTGGCGGCATAGGTGTCGAGGCCCTGCTCCTGCAGGCAGTAGGCCTCCAGCTTGCGGTACAGGCCTATGCCCCGACCTTCCTGGCGCAGGTAGAGCAGCAGCCCGCCTTCTTGGTGCAGACGGTGCACGGCCTCATGGAGCTGCGGGCCGCAATCACAGCGTGCCGAGCCCAGTACATCGCCGGTCACGCACTCAGAATGCAGGCGAACCAAAGGCGCATTTCGCGTCAACCGCTCAAACTGCAGTGCAAAGTGTTCGCCGTTATCGCTCAAATGCCAGAAGCTGATTATTTTGGCCAATGCCGTGCCGCCGTTGTTCAACAAAATGGGCAAGCGCGCGATATTGCGAACCGTTGCCATAGGCGGCTGAGCGGGGGTGTTAGGTGGGCTATCCTCTAATCCGTATAAACTCATAATAACCTTCTTTCTTTAAAAAATGGATGCGCATATAAAACGGTAGGGAAGTCAAAGAAACTCCAAGATAGCACCCATTGATTAACTAGGCTATGCTTAAATTATTTCTGTGGGTGCTATTGATGTGTAATCGCATCGATTTTTATTTATAGATTTAAATGAATAACAATGGCTTGGTTACTTAGTGGAGGGATGGATTAATCAGGATTATTGTTTATGCCGTCGCTCTGCGCGGCTGGCCTGTATAAAGCGCAGCTGCACTGAGCAGCGCAGGCTGGCGAAGAGCGGCGAGGAACGGGTGGCTAGAGGGGCAAATAGCGGGACGAATAGGAGGCGAATAGCAGGGCGAATAGCGGAGCCAAGAAGGCCGGTGGCGGAGGCTGGGACATGCCCGGAGATACCCCGTTGGGCTGCACATGCCCCTGCGTGCAGCAGCAGCGCCAACGCAGCCCCAAGTGCAGCACAGCGCGCGCCACGGCTGGCCTGCCAGTGCATCGCAGAACGCTATTTACCCGTCCTTCAAACCCGGTGCGGCCCGTCCTACGGCTATCGGACGGCGATGACTACCTGCTACGCAAAGGCAGCTGTTTAGCATTGATTCCAAGGCCGACACATCGCGGAACTGCTTTATCCAGCACCCCCAGCCGGCCCCTTTTGTAATCACACTTTCCAACACAGGAGAACGATATGAACACCGTCAACACTGCATCGAGCGTGATCTCTTCGGACAAGGTGCAAGGCACCAAGGTTTACAACCCCAATGGCGACAAGCTGGGCTCGGTGGAAAGCCTGCTGCTGGACAAGCTGACCGGCAAGGTCCGCTACGCCGTGATGGAGTTCGGCGGCTTTCTGGGCATGGGTACGGACGTGTACCCGCTGCCATGGGAAACGCTGAAGTACGACACCGGCCTGGGCGGCTATGTCGTGTCCCTCACCAAGGAACAGCTGGAAGGCGCACCCCGTTATGCGCGTGAAACCACGCAGGAATATGACGATGCCTACGGCCGCAAGGTGAACGAATACTACGGCGTGCCTTGGATCTAAGGCACAGGGCGACCAGCCCTTGACCGGGTAGAGCTATTGCTTGGAGCCCGGTAGCCGACAGCCCGCTGTTTTTTGACAGCGGGCTTTTTGTGGGCGTTCAACGGCGTGGTGTGCCCTGCAAGGTGGCATACACGCCTGCTCCAGGCTTAGCCTTAGCGACTGCGGTGCTTGCGGCAGCGAACCAATCCCATGATGCCGATCAGCACCCCCATCAACGCCAGCCCCAGTGGGCCTACCGTGGGTATCGCAGGCCGGTTGGTGGGGGGGCGTGTTGTGTCTGCATCCATGATGACCACCTGTGCAGGGACTCCTGCCGCTACATAGGCATCTGGCACCGTTGGGGGTGCCACCGATAGTTGTGCCGTCACATTGCCATCATTGGGGGTGGTGTTTGGCACCGCAGTGATGGTGCAAGTGGCGCTGGTGGAATTGGCGGCCACTACCAATGGTGTCGTACAGGTGCTGGTATAGCGCGGGCTATCGGTGGGCAGGTTCAGGTTGATCGGTAGATCCGTCTCCTGGGCAGCGGCTAGCGTTACGGTGCAAGTGGCCACCTGGTTGTCTGCGTCGCTCAGCTGCGTCGGTGTGCAGACTATGCTGACTTCTGGGGTTGATATTTCATCCCGCGACCTGCTTTGCAGGTACCAGTGGTTGCCTACCTGGGTCAGAAAGTAGCGGAATTCACCCACTTCCAAATACCCAGGTTCGAGAAGGCTGAAGACGCCGTTGGATGCACCTGCCACTTCGACCACCAAGATGCCATTGCCTGTGGTGGGAGCGCCAAGGCCACCCAGGTTGTTGATGTGCAGGGTCGTTGTGCCGCTGGTATCGCCGTTGACGACCAACTTTTGCGAGGCTGAGTCATCAGCACCCAACACTGTATTCATCGCAAGGGCGCCGCCATTGCTGGTGTAGTTGCCTGCCACCGTTAATACGTTGCTGGTACCGCCGGACTGCATGGTCACAAAACCTGTGACGCTCAGGCTGCCCGTGGTAGGGCTGAAGGTGTCCGTATCCAAGGTGCCGTTGTTGTCCACCGTAAAGTCAGAGTTACGGCTAAAGCTGTTGTCGTGACCAGCGCGTAGCGTCCCAGACTTGACGTTGGTGCTACCTTCGTAGTCGTACTCTCTGGCAAACGTGGTAGTGCCATTAAATATATTGACCGTACCGCGGCCAATAATGGTCTGTGAAAACCTGTAACCCCCTGTTGTAAAGTTTTGGGCGATGTTAAGAACACCCAAACCATTCTCGCCAAAAAAAATATCGGCCTGCAGGTTGCCGGGAATAATGTTCCCCCCGATAGTGAGCTCCCCTCTGCTGGAGGAACTGGTATCGCCTGAAACCAAGGGCAGGTGAATACCCCCGTCAACCACCAGACTGCTGCCTTCATCAACCGACAAGACGGCATCACTGTGGGGCGCGGAGGTTCCGATGGCCAAGCTATTGTTTGCCACGTGCAGTCTGGAGCCGCTTCCATCCATCAATACAAGCCCGAATCCCATTTGCGTGGCCTGACACTGAAGGCTGCCACCGTTGGTGATTTCCATGAGGGATTCGCCAGTCATGCCCAGATTGCACTCGTTGGTGACGTTAATGGATGAACCTGGGCCGTCGATCCGAATCAGTGCTTTGGACCCCGGGGTGCCGGTAGCCGTATGCAGGCTATTGCGGGCAAGCAGTTGGGCGCCATTGAGTACTCTCAATGTGCCCGATCCTTGGTTATTGCCAATCAGCAGACCATTCTCGACACCAGGGGCAAGCTCCACACTGGAGCCAGCGCCATCCAACGTCACCGTGCCCGTACTGCCCGCCTCCAGGCCGATATACATATCAGCCGCATTCACCCGACTGCCGCTGAGTATATTCAGCACACCGGTGCCGTTTTGACCCACCACCAGTTGCTGAGGGCTCCACAGGGAGGTGCCAGATAGAGAGGCGGTGCCAGATGCGCCTGCAGCTGCCCCGAGGACGCCTGCCTGCGAGTTGGACAGATTTCCACCTTGAAAAATATCCAGTGTCCCACTGCCGGTGTTGCCCACCATGATGACTGTGCCTTGGTAACTGGCACCCAAATCGCCCGTTGGCGTGGTATCGCCCGTGAGGATGATGGACTGGGCGTGCGCCGCAGCTGCCATAAAACAGCAAATGAGCGATGCATAGGCGCTGCGGGAGAGTTTTGGAGTTTTCATCTTGGTCTTTATTTCCGTGGTGTGGTAAATCATCCAAGGCATAGGCTGCTGTCTGTTATTCAAAAGATCTAAGAGCCATGTAAAAGGATGGAGGGTTTAGTGTCTTTGGAAGCACCCTTGGCAGACTAACACTGCTTAATATTATTTTGTTAAAAACTACTTTGTGGATGGGTGATTGCGTATTTTTGAATAAGTAGTGGATGATGATTATAAATAGTCAATATGGGTTGATGATTTGGATGAGTGTGTTGGGAATACTATGCAATATCGCGGTCAAAACGCAGTATTGGTAGTGGTTGCATGTAGGAGGGGGCGCTGGATGGGAGCCGCATACGCAAGGTCTGGTAAAAATTGGCGACCACAGTTGGATAATGGCGTAAATAGCGATGCGTAAAAACAGGGCTTGAATGGTAATGCGCTGTATGGTCACGTCAAAGTGCATCTGTTGGATGCTGCTGAGCCGCCGCGACGAGCCCAATAAAAAACAGCCCGCTGAATTTCTCAGCGGGCTGTTTTGTTGTCGTAAATACTTTAAAACTCGTACTTCGCCATCAACGTGAACTTGCGCGGCGCGCCGTAATAAATCTGGCTGCCAGCAAAGTCGAAATAGGTCTTATCAAACAGGTTGCTGACATTGAGCTGCACGGACAGCTGGCGCGAGATGTCGTAGTTGGCCATCAGGCTGGCCAGAGTGATGGAGCCCTGGTCCCGGCGTGCTTGCACATCGGTCGAGGTCGTAGTGGTGGCGTAGGTGCCGCCGCGCCAGGTGAGGCCGCCGCCGACCTTGAGCGCGCTCCAGTTGCCCGGCAGGCGGTAGGTGGTGTAGAGGTGGGCCATGTTGTTGGGGCGCTGCGATTGCAGGCGCGAGCCGTTGGCCGCGCGGGCATCGGCCCGGGCAAAGCCGGCAATCAGCTGCCAGCCCTGGGCCAGCTCGCCCGATACCTCGGCCTCAAAGCCCTTGCTGGTGACGCCTTTCTCGCCCCGGTAGGCGGGGTTGCCGGTGCCGCCAATCATGTTGTCGCCGTCTTGCACGGCGACATTGTCCTGGGCGATGCGGAACACGGCCAGCGAGGCGTTGACCTTGCCATCCAGGTAGGCGGCCTTGATGCCGGCCTCGTACGATTTGCCGGTGACAGGGTCCAGGTAGCGGCCCTGCGTGTCTTGGTAGTTCTGCGGCTGGAAGATGTCGGTGTAGCTGGCGTAGACCGTATAGGTGGGGTTGAGGTCGTACAGCAGGCCGGCGTAAGGCGTGAAGACATTGTGCTTGCGCGTCTCCGTCAGGCTCTGGCTTTGCCAGCGGGTTTCGCGCCCGCCGATGATGAGCTTGAGGTCGTCGGCCAGCGACAGGCGCAGCGCGCCATAGACGGCGGTTTGGCGCGTGCGGTCATCACCCAGTGGGCGGAAGGCGCCCCAGACCGGCTCGGGGTAGGAGCCATCCCATTCAAAGATATTGCCTACCGGTGTGGCGGTGTAGGCATGGTTGCCATAGGTGTAGTTGGACTGGCTGCCGGTCAAACCCACCACGGCTTCATGCTTGCGGCCCAGCAGATCAAACGGCCCGGTGGCCTGCAGGCTGCCGCTGTTTTGCGCAAAGCTTTGGCGCGAGTAGTTGGGGAAGGGGCCCAGGCCCAGGCCGGTGTTTTTGTCGGGCTCGTTCAGCAGATAGAAGAGCTTGGAGGTGTAGTCCGCATCCAGGCGGCTGGCGTTGGCCTTGATGGACCAGCCATTGTCAAAGCGGTGCTCCAGCCCGGCGTAGGTGGTGTTGCTGGTGGTGTTCCACTCGGTCCAATCGGCGCCAATGCTGAAGGAGCGCGGCCAGTGCGTGGCGCTGCCATCTTGGTAGACCATGGGCAGTCCTCCCCAGGTAACGCCGGTGGGGCGCTTGGCTTGGTGCTCCAGCCCGATCCAGGCGGTGGTGTCGGGGGTCAGATCGGCCTCGACCGTGGCCAACAGTGCGCGGTTGCGGGTGTGGTAGCGGTCCAGGTGCGAGTCGCGCGCATCGGCCATGGCCGCCACGCGGGCGCGGATGTGGCCGTCGTCGGTCAAGGGCGTGCTCAGGTCCAGGGTGGCGCGGCGCTCGTTCCAGGAGCCCAGGCTGACCGTGGCCGAGCCGGTAAAGGTTTTGCTGCTGGCGCGTTTGCGCACCAGGTTGACGGAGGCGCCGGGGTTGCCGGCGCCCGTCATCAGGCCGGTGGCCCCGCGCACCACCTCGATGCGGTCGTACAGGATTGGGTCGAGCATCGACGCGCCAAAAAAATCATTGGCGACAAAGGTGGGCACGCCGTCGTACTGGTAGTTGTCGATATAGAAGCCGCGCGCATCCAGATCGGTGCGGTCGCTGTCGGAGCTGATGGCCGAGATGCCGGTGATGTGGCGCGCGGCCTCGCCAATGCTGGTGATGCCTTGGTCCTCGATCTGCTGGCGCGTGAGCACGCTGACCGATTGTGGCGTTTCGCGCGGCGACAGCTGCAGGCCGGTGGCCGCGGCCGTGCTGCGGATGGTGTAGTTGCCGGTGCCTTCGGTGGTGGCGCTGCGCTCGGCCTGGGCGGTGACGCGCAGCTCGGGCAGGGTGATGCTGGGCGCGCCTTCTGCCGCGCTTGCGGCCGCTGCAGCCGGTGCGGCGGTTTGTGCCGCACGGCGCACCACATAGCTGCCACTGGCATCGCGCTGGGCCTGCAGCGGCAAGCCGGCCAGCAGGCTGCTGAGCGCCTGGCCCACATCGGCCGCACCTTGCACCCCCGGGCTTTGCAGGCCGGCAACGGTATCGGGCGCGAAGGAGATCAAGGTGCCCGATTCTTGCCCCAGGCGGTTGAGCGCTGCAGCCAGTGGGCCGGCGGGGATGGAGTAGCTGCGGGCGGCTGGGGCTGCAAGGGTGCTGGCTGAGGGCTGGGCCTGCGCGCTGTGCGGCAATGCGGCCAGGCTGGCGCAGCTGGCAATGCCAAGGCACAGCAGATGGGCAGAGAGCGCGGTGCCACGAGGCGTGGCGGGGGCGGAGAAACGAGAGCGGAGCATGCGGAGAGTCCCGGTTGGTACAAGCTGGTTGCAGCGCGCCGCAATGGTTTTGCGGCACTTCTGCAGGGCTTGACACGCGGGCCTGGCCAATTGGCCACCTTTTTTTGGAAGCGCTTGGCGATGCGCGTATGACAACTAGTTTTTCTCGACCGTCACCCACCAGCGCGTGCGGCTGCTGATGCGTATCGGCAAGGCACGGCTGAGTGCTGCCAGCACCTTGTCGGTATCCGCCAAGGGGTAGCTGCCCGATACACGCAGCGCTGCGGCCTCGGGCGTGCAGTGCAGGCGGCCGGGGCGGTAGCGGGCCAGCTCGGCGATAAAGTCGCCCAGGCGCATATCGTCGGCCACCAGCATGCCCTGGGTCCAGGCCAGGTCGGCAGCGGGGGCGGCGGCCTCGCGCAGCAGTTGCTGCGCGGCAATGCGGCCTTGCTCGCCGGCAGCCAGGCGCAGGGTCTGGCTCATGTCGTGGCGCAGTTGCAGCTCTACTTGGCCCTCTTGCACCTGCACCAAGGTGTCGTCCGCATACTGGCGCACGGTAAAGCGGGTGCCAATGGCCCGCGCCCAGCCTTGGCTGCTGCGCACGCGCAAAGGGCGGGGCTGTCCAGTGGCTGGATCGGGGCTGGGGTCGGCGGCGCTTTCAATCTGGATCTCGCCCGCGCGCAACACGATCAGGCGCTCGCTGCTGCTGTAGCGCAGATCCACCGCCGTAGCGGTATTGAGCAGCAGGCGCGTGCCATCGGCCAAAACTGTGCGTTGCTGCTCGCCGGTGGCGGTGGACAGATCAGCGCTGGCGCTGAGCCAGGCCTGCCGGCCCAGCGGGCTTTGGCCCAAGGCCAACAAGCCGCCGGCACCGGCGCCAATCATTACCGCCAGACGCACTGCATGGCGCCGCGACAAGGCGGGCGATGCCAAGGTTTGTACTGCCACCGCCGTGGGCACGCCGAGCAACTGGCCATCGACCTGCGCAATGCGCTGCCAGGCCTGGGCATGCAGCGGGTCGGCATCCAGCCAGCTTTGCCATTGCTGGCGCTTGCGGCGGGCGCTGCTGCTGTCGCCCGGCTCCAGATCCAGCAGCCAGCGCACGGCGGCCTGGGCCACGGCTGGGGGGATGGTGGTTGGCGCTGAAGTGGGTAAGGGGGTGGGCATGGCCTGTGCGACCAGCGGCAGCGCGCCGGGCCGGTAGTCGGGAGCGGCCATCTCAGGCCTGGTCCGCAAAATAGCAACGCTCTGCCGCAGCGGCCAGGTGGCGGCGCACGCTGGTGCGCGATATGCCCAGCTGCTGGGCAATTTCTTCCTGCGTCAAATCCTCCAGCCGCCACAGCAAAAAGGCCTTGCGGGCAACGACTGGCAGGCCGCCCAGCAAGCGGTCCATCGCCACCAGGGTCTCCAGCACCATCAGCTGCGCATCGGGCGGCGGGGCCACGGGCTCGGGCAGCAAGGCCAGCGCATCCAGGTAGGCGCGCTCGATCTGCCGGCGCCGCAGGTGGTTGGACAGCAGGCGCTGCGCAATTGTGGTGAGGTAGGCGCGCGGCTCCAGCAGCTCTTGCAGTTGCTGGCGCTGCGTGCCCAGCACGCGCACAAAGGTGTTCTGCGCCAAATCCGCCGCATCCCAGGCGCAGCCCAGCTTGCGCCGCAACCGGGCCACCAGCCAGCTGTGGTGCGCCTCGTACAGGGCCTGCACCGAATCGACGGAGGGTGAGGGCGGGATGCCGGTGCCTGGCTGCATGGTATCGGGGAGGGAAATAAATGAGAATGGTTCTTATTATATGTAAATAGCAGTCAATCTATGGATAATGCGATTCATTTGCGTTATTGCATCGCGCCATTCAGCGGCTTGTGGGCGCCTTGCCCCCGTGTGCCTCGATAGCTGCCCAGAACTGCTGAGTTGCGGTGACCTGAAGAAGCAAAGCAACAATCTGTGGCGCGCCCGGACGCAAGCGGGAGCCTGCCGCATCTGGCCTACTTTCTGGCTGCCGCTCGTCAATGCATGTTGGCTAGTGAGAGGTCACAAAAGGCCCCTCCGGCAGCGGCGGCAGTGCGAATGCATGCTTGATGCGCTCGACCTCCGCCTGCGGTGGAAGGCCGAACAGGCGCTTGAACTCCCGGCTGAACTGGGAGGGGCTCTCGTAACCCACAGCCGATGCCGCAGCGGCAGCGGTCATGCCGCGCCGCATCATCAGCAGCCGCCCTTGGTGCAGGCGGATGGACTTGAGGTACTGCATTGGCGATACGCGGGTCACGGCCTTGAAGTGGTTGTGGAAGGCCGCTGCACCCAAGCCCGCTTCGTTTGCCAGCATTGCCACGGTCAGCGCGCTGGCGTGCTCGCGATGGATGCGCTGAATGGCGCGGCCAATTTGCCCGAAGCGGCCCTGCGCGGCGAGCGAGGCACGCAGGGTTTCGCCTTGCTCACCGGTCAGCACACGGAAGTAGATCTCTCGCAAGATGGAGGGGCCGAGAACCTGGGCTTCCAGCGGGTGGGACATGGCCTGCAAGAAGCGGGTGACTGCGTCGGCGAGGGGCGCATCCATCTTGGACGACACCAGGCTGGAAGGCCTGATCGACCTGATCGGCGTGGTCGGCGTGGCATGGGGCAGCTGTTCGTCCACCCGGATGGCGATGTCGGCAGCCAGCTGCATATCCAGGCGCAGGTAGATGGCCAGCAAGGGGCGCTCAGCGCTGGCTTCGGTCTGCATGACAAAGGGCACGGGCACGGCGACGGCCAGCACATGCTGCTCGTCATAGACAAACTCCTGGTCGCCCAGCCAACCGCGCTTGCGTCCCTGGCAGACGATGACGATGCCCGGCTCGTACAGCACCGGCGTAACGTCCAGCGGCCGGTTGCTGCGCAACCAGCGCACGCCGGGCAGGGGGCTCAGGGTATAGCCCTCATTGATCGCTAAATTGGACAACAGGGCGGCCATGCGGTGCCTGGGGTTGGAAGTCATCGTCGTGTAGGAATAGGCAATGACCGGATAGCGTACGCCATTTCTGAATGCCGCGTGCTTGCCTACCATTTGGCCTCGTACCTTCAGGAGCAAGCATGCGCGACTCACCCCCTAAAACTTTCTTTATCACCGGCGTCAGCAGCGGCTTTGGCCGGGCGCTTTCCCAGGCGGCGCTGGCAGCAGGGCACCGCGTCATCGGCACCGTGCGCAGCGCGGAAGACGCGCAGGCATTCCAGGCCCTGCACCCTAGCCAGGCGATAGCGCGGCAGTTGGATGTCAGCGACTACACGGCGGTCGAGCAGGTGGCCCAGGACGTGGAAAAGGCAATCGGGCCGGTGGACGTTATCGTCAACAACGCCGGCTACGGCTACGAAGGCATTCTGGAAGAGAGCCCGCTGGAGGATATGCGCCGGCAGTTTGACGTCAATGTCTTCGGCGCAGTGGCTGTCATCAAGGCCTTTCTCCCTTTTATGCGTACCCGCCGCTGGGGGCGCATTCTCAACATCACGTCGATGGGCGGGTTTATCACCATGCCGGGGATTGCGTACTACTGCGGCAGCAAGTTTGCGCTGGAAGGGATCTCTGAAGCGCTGGGCAAGGAGGTGGCAGCGCTGGGTATCGATGTGACCGCCGTCGCGCCGGGCTCATTCCGAACGGACTGGGCTGGACGCTCGATGGTGCGCGCCCCCCGCAGCATCAGCGACTATGACATGCTGTTTGACCCGGTGCGAGCACGCCGCCAAGCCACCAGCGGCAAGCAGCTAGGCGACCCGGCCAAGGCCGCCGCCGTGATGCTGCGCATTGCCACCGCCGTGGAGCGCCCGCCCGCACACCTGGTGCTGGGCAGTGATGCGCTGAAGCTGGTGCGGGGCAAGTTGAGCGTCATGCAGGCAGAGTTGGCGCAATGGGAGGCGCTGAGTTGCTCAACGGACAGTATTGGGGGCTAGGCTGATTGCTTGCCCCAGGACTGGTTCCTGCAGTTCAAATTACTGAGCCCATCGTCCACCATGGGCTTAAGCGTTATCGGGATGCCCCATTTGCCGATCCATATCCGCACCAGGGCTGCCTGATTGCTCATTCAACGCATCCGGTGCAACCTCTTCCAAACGCTTGATGTGTCCGCTACTTCCGAGTGGGTCGTCTGCCTGGTTTGGGGGAAGCTCTGCGCCTGGGCCAGCATCGCGCATATTGCCACCATGGCCATGTTGCTGCTCGATGTCGCTCGCCTCGGCGGCGGGCGATTCATATTCCTTTGCTTGGGTCATTGCGTAGCTCCAGTTGTTAGGGATTTTTGGACTGCTTGAGGTGCTGCTCAACCGCCAAAGCATTGGTTCCCACCGCCTTCACTGCTGCCTTCAGCTGGTCGGGGCTGACGTTGAACTTCTTTGACCAGTCTCGCAACTCGTAGTCTTCGTTCACGTTGATGCGAGTGCGGTCCTGGCTACCGGGTTGGGTTTTGTCGTCGGACATGGAAGGTCTCCTGTGTACATGGCTCGGGATGCCACGCGTAGGGACATGCTCCACCTTGTAGATAGCTGCAGGGGCCGGAATGGCCTGAATTTCATTGCAAGCAGATGCCTACAGAACTGCGCTCGGCGCCCTCAGATTGTTGCGCAAGCAAGTGATGCGGATCCGACAAACGGCCGCGATTGTCGAGCAATCGGAATTGAAATAAGTTATTGATTTAAATTATTTTTAGTGCGCGTAATGCTTGTATTTTGTTGCGAGCCCGTTAGCATTTCTGATCAAGTGATTCGGGAGACAAGCATGTCAGATTCTGCTGAAGAGGATGGAACGCCGAACTCCTACTTGAAGGCGTTGAAGGCGGAAGGCGCCGAGCTTTTGATGCAAGCGAGCAAAGACGATGTGCATGCAAGAGCACGGCTGTCGTTGATTGATGCCAAGATCGACCAGTTGACCCGCCAGATGAGCCGTGGGAACTCGGGCGAACGTGAGGGCTGAGCACTTGCCAATGGTGGGGGCCGGTGCGACGTCGATGGCTTGCTGGCGCGCTGCCATACCTTGGGAGCCGGGCGCAGGGCTTGGGGGCTGGGTCCATTCCTGCAGCGGGTTTGCCTGCACAACGGGGGCCATTGGGCGCGGTCTACAGATCGGGTTCAGCGACTGACGATGTGTTCCAGCGCGTTCAGAAAGCAGCCCGCTGGCGGACTGAAAGATGAAATCATGAAGCGAGCGCCTGTTGGGCGAGATACGCAACTTCAAGTTCCTTGTTGGCTGGGGCTCGCAGTCCGTCCTCCAGAAACCAGGCAGCAGACAAAGCGGCATGGGCCATGACCCAACTGAGCAAACGCTGACGCTCCAGCCCCGCGACTTCGACAACGACAGCCAACTGCCTGGCAAAGCGAATGGGGTCGGTGCAAGTTTCCAGGTCAGGGTTGCACAGAACATTGACGTAGTCGTAATAACGTTCCCCACTGACGCGTTTGGGATCTATCGCAAGCCATCCACGCTGATCAAAATCCAGGATATTGCTGTGGTGTGCATCGCCATGAAGGACAACCTGCTCACGCTGATCACACAGCAGCCTATGGGCCACCATTGCGCATTCCGCCATCAGGCCGCCTTCCCGCTGGGCCATAGGCGCCAGCGATCTGAAGAAATCTGCCAGCGGCAGCAGGTTGGCAGGCGGCGGTGCAGCGGGTCGGCTTGAATGCAGTTGATCAAGGGTGAGGCAGATACAGGCTGTCGCTGCGTCATCTTCCCCTTCTAACGCCATGCGCAGCAGATGCTTGGAGCCCGTTGCCCGCTCCATCAGCAGCGCTCCAGAATCTGGATCGGAGGCATAAACGCGGGCCGCACCAGCGCCATGCCACCATTGCAATACTTGACCGCCGATGCGCTCGTCAGGGTCTTGTGTGATCTTGATCATCCCCGGCAGGCCTTGCCGCTCACCGCAAAGCATGACGGGTAGGAAATGGCTGGAAGGGGTGACAAAGGGCCGGCCAGCGGCCTGTGCACCCCAGCGTTGGAGATAGGTATCGAATAGGCTCAGGTCGGACATTCGTCTGGTTCTCGTAGAAGTGCACATGCGGCAGAACGCAAGCTTAGCGTCAGATCATGGTTGAGCGCTCATGGCCGCACGCGCGGGCCCGCTGCAGCTTGTGGATGCCGTGGTGTACTTCCCGTACCAGCAGTACCTGCAGTACCTGCCGTTGCGGTTTGCACTGAACGCGATGAACCTGGTCAACAAGCGCTATCTGTCGGCCTGCACCAGCGTCTGCTGGTATAGCGCTGCGCGCAATGTGACTTTGACGGCGCGGGTGAACTGGTCGCCCCAGCCGCTGCCTATTCGACCTTGGCGCCAGACAGGCGGATGACTTCTTTCCAGCGGTCTGCATCCATTTGCATATAGTCGGCAAAGGCGGCGCCCTCCGAGTAGGTGATGTCCAGGCCCTGCGATGCCAGGCGCTCGCGCATCGCAGGCATCTCCATCACCTTGCGCAGGCTGAGCCTCAGGGTTCTGACAACGTCTGGCGGTAGGTCGGCGGGGCCCAGGATGCCGAACCAGGCGACGCCTTCAAAGCCTTTGAAGCCGGACTCTGCCACGGTGGGCACGTCGGGCAGCAAGGGCGTGCGGCGCGGGCTGGTGACGGCCAGGGGCCGCAACGCCCCCGACTGAAAATGCGCCAGCAACGCGGCGGGGGGCAGTGCCACCATTTCGGTGCGGCCGGCGATGGTGTCTTGCACCGACGCTGCAATGCCGGGGTAGGGGATGTGGGTGATATCGATGCCTGCCGTTGCCTTAAGCAATTCCATCGTCAGCTGGCCGGTGCCGCCGACACCGGGTGAGGCGTAGTTCAGCACGCCGGGCTTGGCTTTGGCTGCATCGATCAAGGCCTGGAGATGGGTGGCAGGCACGCGGGCGTTGACGGCAATCACGTTGGGCGCGCTCACCAGATTGGCGATGGGCGTGAAATCCTTGACCGGGTCGTAGCCCACCCTGGGATACAGGTAGGGGTTGATGGTGTGGGTGACGCCCGAGCCCATGATCAGCGTGTAACCATCAGCCGCTGCGCGAGCCACCTGCTGTGTGGCAATGATGCCGTTTGCGCCCGGCTTGTTGTCGACCACGACGGGTTGGCCCAGCACCTTGCCCAGCTGGTCTGCGACCTGGCGCGAGACGATGTCCATCGTGCCGCCGGGGGGCTGCGACACCACCAGTTTGACGGGCTTGGTAGGCCAATGCTGCGGCGGGGCGGCACCGGCCCCGGTTGCCAATGCAGCGCTGAGAATCAGTGTGGTGATGGCTTTCATGCGGTTGTCTCCTTGGGGTGTGACTGGTCGGTGCGGTGGTGTCAGTGCAAGCGTTTCACCCAGACTGCGAGTGCCTGGCAGACCTGCTCGGGTTGCTCGGGCACCAGTGCATGGCCGGCGTTGTCTATGACTTGGATGGTCACCCGCTCACCCAGGCTTTGCCGCAGAAACTGCGCCAGGTGGCGCGGCGCAACGGTGTCCTGCGCGGCCTGCAGATCCAGAATGGGTGCGCTGCCGCAGGCAAAGAAGTCGTCGACCGGTGTGGCGGTCTCCGCTTCTCGCTGCATGGCCTTGGTCTGGGGGTGCCAGCCTTCCAGCCATGCCGATGGGTCATGGCCTGGCGCAAAAAACGCATGCTGGAGGTGTTCGAGGCGCTGCGCCCTGGGCAACGACAGGTCGCCGCAGGCGTAGACCGAGCGGAGCACTTCAGGATCGAACGGGGAGCCGCCATCGGGGGTTTTGCCGGTGGAGGCGGCAACCAGGGCGACACCCCGCACCAGCTCGGGCCGGTCAGTGGCCAGGGTGCGGGCGACAAAGTTGCCAAAGGCATGGCCCGCCACCGCCACAGGTGCCAGGTCCTCGGCCTCGATCACCGCTGCGACGTCGGCAGCCAGGTCATGCAGGGTGAGCCCCTGCATGGGCCCCTGGCTGGCGCCAATGCCGCGCGGCAGCGGGCGAATGATGCGCAAACCCTGTGCGACCAGCAGGCGGGTCAACTGGTCGAAATCAGCCGGGCCGCGCCCGACTGATGGCAGCAGAACCAGCGCCGGGCCACTGCCTTCGTCGAAGTAGGCAAGCGTGGTGGGGCCGGGATGGATGACTTTGGCGGTGGCGGCGGGGAGTGGCATAGGGCTTGCAGTGGACCGTGGTGAAAGGGCAGCGCCGTTGGCAGAACGGGGACCAGCGGGGCCTTGGTGGAGGGCCTGCATGGGTGCCAGGTTCAACGTGCCGTTGTAGAAAGCACGCTGGGCCTGCAGGCTAGGCAGTTCTTTGCTGTGATGCGGCAAAGCCTTCCAGGGCCAGGCCATAGGCCAGCAGGTCGTGCATCTTTTTTTTCAGGCCATGCGTCAGTAGCACGCGGGCATGCCGCCGCAGCAACGGGGTTTGCTGCATCAGCAGGCGGGCGTGCTCCCAGGCGCGCGGCAAGACCTGCTGCGGCGCTACGACCTCGTTGACGAGGCCCCAGGCCAGCGCCTGCTCGGCGTTCAGCGTCTGCCCGGTCAGCAGAAAATAGCGCCCTCGGTTGGCCCCCATCAGGTGGGGAAAGACGACATGCACACCATCGCCGGGCAGCAGGCCGGCGGTGAAGTGGGCAGAGTCCTGGAACGCAGCAGTGTCCGAGGCAATGGTGATGTCGCTCAGCAGCGGGATCTCGGCATGGCGGTAGGCGGGCCCGTTGATGGCACTGATGACGGGAACCTCGATGTTGAGCAGGTTCATCTGCAGGTGCTTGCCTTCCCAGCCAATCGGGTACCACTGCGCAGGCGTGACTGGGTTGCGCTTGTGGTTGTGGCCTTCGGCGCCCACGCGCGGGCCGCTGAACACATCACCGGTGCCGGTGAGGATGATGACTTCGTTGTCCGGGTCACGCCCTACGTCCAGAAAGGCCTGTTCCAGCTGGGCATGGGGCTCCAGGCTCCAGTGCAGCGGGCCCTCATCGGTGTGGAAGCGCATCTCGAGGATGCCATCTTCGCGGCGCATCTTGATCATCGAATACCTATCCGCATAGGACGCAAATTGGCTCATAGGGGTTTGCCTTTCTTGGTGGGGGCAGCGATGCGCGTCAGCCCAGAAACCGTTGCACCGCCTGCGAGAACGCGTCGGGGGCTTCGACGTTGGAGATGTGCGCTGCATCGAGCGCCAGGACTGCGCCGCTTTGCACCTGGTTTGCGAGGAACTGGCCGTGCTCTGGTGGGGCAGCTTGGTCCTTGTTGCCAACGATGACCAGCACGGGATTGGCAATGTTGGGCAGGCTGGCGCGAAAATCCATGTCTCGAATAGCGGCGCAGCAGGCGGTGTAGCCCGCGAGAGAAGTGGCGAGCATGTCGGCCTTGAAACGTGCGACGGTGTCGGGATGCAGGAGTGTGAATTCGGGCGAGAAGAACCTTGCCATCACGCCATCGGCAATGTTGGCAATGCCGCCCTCGCTACGCAGGGTGGTGATGCGCGCTTGCCAAAACTGTGGCGAGGCGGTATGGGCATTGGTATTGGCCAGCACCAGCTTGTCAAAGCGATCGGCTGCGTGGATGGCCAGGTGTATGCCGACCATGCCGCCCATCGACAGGCCGCAAAAATGGGCCTTCGCAATACCGAGATGGTCCATCAGCGCGATGACATCCTGGCCCAGTTGTGCCATGGTGTAAGGCCCCGGGTCGCTGGACGAGCCGCCGTGGCCCCGGGTGTCATAGCGCAGCACACGGTAGTGGGCGAAGAGCGGGCGTTGCGGCTCCCACATGGACATGCTGGTGCCCAGCGAGTTGGAGAGCACGAGTACCGGCTTGTCTGCGCCGGCGTTCTCGTCAAACGCGTAGTGGATGTGGTTCTGGTTGAGGTGGACAGTGGGCATGTTTCAGACTCGGGGCAAGGTGTTGGAGAACGAGGGGCGCTGCAGCAGCCGCTGGTGCAGCGATGCCAGGTTGGGCAACTGGCTGGGCCAGTCCATCTCAGGAAAGCGGAACAGCAGCCAGCCCAGCGTGGAGCCGACAGCGACATCTGCCAATGTGAAAACATCGCCCATGCAAAAGCGCTGCTCGCCCAGCTGCTCGGACATGGTGGCCAGCGCGTGGGAGATCTTGGTGTTCTGCCGCAGGGTCCAGCTGGCGTCGCGCAAATGCGGCTCCCGGACATGGGCCTCCCAGCGCACGAGGATGCCGGCATCGAGAACGCCATCGGCCAGTGCCTCCCAGCAGCGAACGTCGGCGCGCAGGCGCGGATGCGCGGGAATGAGCGGGCACCGGTCGGAGAGGGCGTCGAGGTACTCGACGATCACCGCAGAGTCGTAGAGCGGAGTGCCGTCTTCAAGCACCAGGCAGGGGATCTTGCCTAGGGGGTTGAACTGGAAGATGAAGGAATCCTCCGCCATGACGTCGCCCATCGTGAATTCAAAGGGGATGTTCTTCTCAGCGAGTACCACCCGGACCTTGCGGGTGTAGGGGCTGGCATGGGAGCCAATGAGTTGGAGTGGCATGGAATAAAGCAGAGTAGGTAGCAACTGGATCAAGGGGCAGGCGGCGGCGCGGCTGGCGATTTAGCCGATGTACATGCCGCCATTGACGTTGATGGTTTCGCCTGTCACATAGCTGGCCATGCCGGAGCAGAGGAAGGCGATGACCGAGGCGGCCTCTTCAGGCTCACCAAAGCGTTGCAGCGGGATGGCGTCTTTGACTGCATCGCCCCGGTGCGCCACCATGGCGCTGGCCATGGCGGTGTTGATCAAGCCGGGAGAGATGACGTTGACGCGGGTGCTAGGGGCCAGCTCCAACGCCAGGCTTTTGGCCAGCCCGATGACACCGCTTTTGGCGGCGGCATAACCGGCATGCATGGCGCTGCCACGGCTGGCGGCAACGGATGCCACCAGGACGATGGCGCTGTTGGGCCGCAGGTGCGGGATGGCGGCCTGGCACAGATGGAAGCAGCCATCGAGGTTGACGCGCAGCATGCGCTGCCATTGCGCGGCGCTCAGGTCGGCCACCAGGCCTTCGCGGTAGATGTAGATGCCGGCGCAGTGGATGACGCTGTCGATATCGGAGAAGCGGGCCGCCGCCTGGGCCAGCACAGAGGCGCATGCTTCGGCGTCGCAGACATCCAGCGGCAAGGCCAGGATGCGGTCGGGGGATGCGCCTTGCTCTGCCAAGGCCTGCAGTGTGGGCTCGAGCATCGCTGTGCTCAGATCTGTCAGCACCAGCTGGGCGCCCGCTCGGTGCAGGAGCTGGGCAGTGGCTGCGCCAATGCCCCCGCCAGCGCCGGTAATCAGAACGGTTTTTCCATGGAAATCGATCATGCTGCTCCTGGTTGTTGTGGGGTAATCGGTGGGTGGGCTCAGTTCAGCTTCACGCCCGAGAGCCTCACCTTGTTTCGCACGACAGCGCGCTCCTGCTGCAGGTAGTGCTTGAACTGGGCTGGCGTTTCGCTGACCGCATTGAGTGCGTACGGCGCCATGTGCTGCTGCTGGAAATCACCCCTGGCGGTGATGGTCCGGATGTCCTGGCTGATCTTGTCTGTGACCTGCGCGGGCAACTTGCCCGGCGCCAGGATGGCCATGTAGAAACTGGCTTCGAAATCGGCAAAGCCTGATTCCAGGAACGTGGGCACCCGGGGCAGGGCCTGGGCGCGCTGGGGCCCGGAAACTGCGAGTGCCACCAGCTTGCCGTTGTCGATATAAGGGGCGAGTATCGACACGGCGCCGAATGTGGCCTGTACCTGGTTGCCCAGCAGCGCGGTGATGACGGGCGCCAGCCCTTGGTACGGGGCATTGAGAACCTGGATGCCTGCTTGCTGCGCCAACCACTCCATCGACAGGTGGGTGATATTGCCCCGCCCGGTGGAGCCATAGGCCAGCTCGCCCCGGTGGGCCTTGGCGTATTGGATGAAGGCTTCCAAGGTCTGCACGCCCAGTGAGGGAGGCACCACCAGGACCATGTGCGATACGGCCACCCGGCCGATGGGCGTGAAGCCGTTGACGGGGTCATAGGACAGCTTGGTGTAGAGCTGTGGGTTGAGCGACAGCGTGGAGTCGCTGGCGAGCATCAGGGTGTGGCCATCTGCGCTTGCGTTGGCTACGTGGTTGGCCGCAATGATCTCGTTGCCGCCGGGGCGGTTGTCCACCACCACCTGCTGCTTCCAGGTGGTGGCAAGTTCGGTCGCCAGCGCGCGTGCCATGGCGTCCATCGGCCCGCCAGCGGGCACCGGTACCACGATGCGCACCGGGCGCGCCGGGAAATCGCTGGCCAGCGCTGGCCAGCAACTGACGGCCATGATGCTGGCGACGATGAGCGGCAACGCGCGGAGCGGCTTTGGTGTGGGCATGCTGGGCCTTTGCTGTGCGCAGCCCCGATTAGCGGGAGAGCCAGCCACCATCGACGGCGATGGTGTAGCCCTGCACATAGTCGGCCGCGCTGGAGGCGAGGAAGACTGCCGGGCCCGCCATGTCTTGTGGGGTGCCCCAGCGCCCCGCAGGAATGCGCTCGATGATGGCCTGGTTGCGCGCGGCATCGCTGCGCAGGTCGGCACTCATCGGGGTGGCCATGTAGCCGGGCGCCAAGGCGTTGACATTGATGTTCATGCCTGCCCATTCGTTGGCGAGCAAGCGCGTCAGGCCCATTACCGCGCTTTTGGATGCGGTATAGGACGGCACCTTGATGCCGCCCTGGAACGACAGCATGGAGGCGATATTGATGATCTTGCCGCCGGTCTTTTGCGCGACGAATTGCTTGGCAGCGGCCTGGCAGAAGAAGAACACCGTGCGGATGTTGAGGTCCATCACCTCGTCCCAGTCGGCTTGCGAGAAGCTGAGCGCATCGCCCCGGCGGATGGCGCCGGCGTTGTTGACCAGCACATCGATGTGGCCGAAGGTCTGAACCGCCTGCGCGATGACGGCGTCGATCTCGGCCAGCTGGGAGATGTCGTTGCTCAGCCCCAGAAACTGCCGGCCTTCGGCTTCCACCAGGTGCTGCGTCTCTGTTGTCTCTTTGAGGTCAACGCCGACCACATGGCAACCGGCACGGGCGAGCCCCTGGGCAATGCCCTGGCCCAGACCACCGCCGCAGCCGGTGACGATGGCAACTTTGCCCTGAAGGCCAAAAGCGGATGCGGGCGATGCGGCTGTGTTCATGGAGTCCCCTGCTTGGTAGAGATATCTGGATCTGGCGTCAGATGGATAGACGCAGTCTTAACCAACAGCGCAGAGCGAGCAACGCAATGAAACGTCAATCAGATTTGCACAATTTGCACACCTGAAACTGCTTGAATCCAGCCATAAAGGAGGGAGACAGATGGACACGGAGGGACTCAAACTTTTTCTTACGGTTTTGGAGCAGGGCAGCCTGACGCGGGCTGCTGCGGTGCTGGACACCAGTGCCTCGCTGCTCAGCCGGAAAATTGCGCAGTTGGAGCGTGAATGTGCGGGGAGTTTGTTCCACCGCACGGGACGGGGTGTGGTGCCCAGCGAGCTGGGGCGGCGCCTGGTGCCCAGGGCGCAGCGCATACTGGCCGAGGCCGAAGGCATGCGGGCGGAGGCGCAGTCGATGGCGGGCATCCCCTCAGGCGAAGTTCGCTTGGGCCTGCTGCCCACGGTGGCCATGGTCATTGCGAGCCAGCTGTACCACGAGGTGAAGTTTCGCTTTCCACAGGTCAGCCTGGCGTTGTACGAGGGCTATACCGGGCAGCTGGAAGAGTGGCTGGACCAAGGCAAGATCGACGTGGCCGTGATGTTTCACTATGGCAAGGGTATCCCCCAGAACCAGGACCTGCTGGCGCCTGTGGATGCCTGTTTGATTGCCTGCCACGGCGACCTGCTCACCAGCAGCGCGCACCTGCCGTTTGACTGCCTCGACGGCCTGCCGCTGGTGCTCCCTTCGGCACCGAGTGCGCTGCGCGTTGCGTTGGAAACCCTGGCCAACCGCAGGCGCATACGGCTCAACCCCGTCATCGAGGCCAACTCGATACAAGTGCAGCTCCAGCTGGTGGCCAGCGGAGGCTGCTACACGATCATTCCGTTTCATGCGGTTGTGCCGCAGCTGCAAAACGGGCAGCTGCAGGCCAGTGTGATCACCCAGCCTTCGATTGAGCGTTGGCTGACTTTGCAGCTGACGACGCAGCGGCCTTCTACCTTGGCGACCAGAGAAGTGGCGCGTGGGCTGCGTGGCATTTTGGAAGACCTGGCTGAGCAAGGCGCCTGGGGGACCACGGGCCGGGAGACAAGCTGAAAACGCAAGCCATGCGTGTCTTGCGGCGCTGTTGACCTGAGCACCGTGGTGGGCGCTGCGCCATGCACGCACCTGTACGCACAAAGCACAAAGGCGTGGACCTGAGGGCCCACGCCTTTTGATCGTTACCGCAGGGCGTCTGTTGCCGTATCTGGCTCAATACACGTCGCGCCGGTACCGCCCCTCGTCGATCAAGGCGTTTAGCCCGTCCTCGCCGAGCAGCTCGGTCAGCGTCTGGTCCACGCCGGTGGCCATGCCGTCATAGCTGCCGCAGACGTAGATGACGGCGCCCCGGGCCAGCCAGGCTTTGAGGGGCTCGGCGGCGGCGCGCAGGGCGTCTTGCACATAACGGTGCGGGCCTTGGCCGGCTGCCTGGTGGCTGGCATCACGGGCGTCGCGCGAGTAGGCGTAGTCGGCGCGCTCGATCTGGCCATGGGCCTGCCAGACGCAGACCTCGTCTTCGGCATAGGAGTCGTGGGCGCGGCGGCGTTCGCCAAAGACCAGCCAGTTGTCGAACTGGCCCTTGGCGATGCGGTGGCGCAGGTGGCCGCGCAGGCCGGCGTAACCCGAGCCGTTGCCCATGAAGATGGCCGGCCGCGCATCGCCGGCCAGCGGCGCAAAGCCGGGGTTGTCGACCAGGCGCAGCGCGATGCTGCTGCCCAGCGGCGCATGCGCGGTGAGCCAGCCCGAGGCCAGGCCCAGCTGCGCCGCAGCGCCTGGCTGCTCGCGCAGGGTTTGGCGCACATAGAGGCGAATGCGGCCATCGGCCGGCAAGGAGGCCAGCGAGTAGCTGCGCGGGGCCAGCGGATGCAGCTGGTCGGCCACAGCCTGGGCCGATGTGGCAGGGGCCGAGAGCGTGGGCAGCTCGGAGGCGCTGAGCGCATCGCGCAAGCTGCTGGCGCTGCCGCGCCACTGCACGGCGGCGTTGCCATCGAGCTGGTGGGCCTGCAGCCAGGCATCGACCTGGGCGGGGGCATGTGCGGCCTTGACCTCGACCAGCGCACCGGCCTGCCACTGCGGCGCTTGCCCGGGCGCAAAGCCCAGCTCTACCTGGTAGAGCGGCTGGCCGCTGCTGCCGGGGTTGAGGTGGTGGCGGCTGATCAGTTGCGCGGGCAGGAAGAGGGCGTCGGGCGCATCGGAATCGGCGACGCTGGCCGCGGCGTTGTCGGCCGCCGTGGCGGGCGCGGCGTTCACGCCCCAGTGCGCGGCCAGCGCCTGCAGCCAGGCTTGCCAGGCACTGTCGTCTTCGGCATCCATGGTGATGGGCGCAAACACGGGCTGGGCGCCCAGGCGCTCCAGCTGTGCCGCCAGTGCCAGGCCAAAGCCGCAGAACTGGCTGTACTGGCGGTCTCCCAAGGCAAGCATGCCAAAGCGCTGGTGTGCGAATGGCGTGCCTTCGGCCTGCTGCAGCAGGCGCGCCAGGCGGCGGGCGCTGTCGGGTGGCTGGCCTTCGCCAAAGGTGCTGGCCACCCAGAGCAGCTGGCGCTGCGGCTGCAGCTGGGCCATGTCCAGGTTGGTGGCGGGCAGCAGCTGTGCGGCCAGGCCGGCGCTGCGCAGGCGTGCCACGGTGCGCACGGCCAGTTGCTGGGCATGGCCTGCCTGGCTGGCGTAGACCACGGCAATGCTGGCGCCGGCGGGGGCACCGGTGGCGGGGCTGGGCTGCGCGCCGTCGCCCTCCAGCAGCGCGCGCTGGGCCATGGCGGCGGCGCGGGACTTGCGGCGCCGCTCCAAATACAGAAGCCAGCCGGTGATGGCGAACAGCGGCATCATCAGCGCCGCAACGGTGACGATGATGCGGCCCGTCATCCCAAAATAGGTGCCGGTGTGCAACGGGTAGATGGCGGCCAGCGCACGGCGGCGGGCGGGCAGGTCGGCAAAGCGGTCGTCGCGCTGCACGCTGCCATCCAGGCTCAGGCTGAGCTGGTTGCGCGCCCGGTCATGCGGGGCATCGGCGCCCCACCAGCTGAACTGCACGGGCTGGTCGGCGCGCTGGGGCAGGCGCATTTGCACAAACTGCCATTGGCTGGCCAGCTGCGTAAAGCCTTGCCAGGCGGGCTCCAGGGTGGCGGGCTCGATATTCAGCGGCGGCGCCTTGCGGGCGGCCTCTTGTGCGGCCGATTGCTCGGCCCGGGCCGCTGCGCGGGAGGGTGCGCCCATCCAGCGGTCCACCGGCGCGCGTACCGCATCAAAGGCCCAGTACATGCCGGTCAAGGTCAGCATCACATAGACCACTAGCACCCAGGTGCCGGCGACCGAGTGCAGGCCCCAGAGAAACGGCCGGCCTTTGCGCCGCACATTGAAGGTGAGCCAGCTGCGCCAGGACAGTGGCTTGGCCGGCCAGCGCAGGTACAGGCCCGACAGCGACAGCAGCAGCAGGCACAGCGAGAGGCTGCCGGTTATCGGCTTGCCGTCGTCGCGCGGCAGCAGCAGCCAGCGGTGCAGGCGCTCGTTCCATTCAAAAAACTCGCGGCCGCTTTGGGCCGGCAGCTGGGCGCCGGTATAGGGATTGAGGTAGACGCTCTGGCCCCGGCGCTCACCCCTCTCCGGTGCAAAGGCGAGCTGGGCGCTGCGCCCGGGCTCGGCGTACAAGGTGATGCGGTCGATACGGCGCTGCTCGCCGGTGGCCCGCACCGCCGCCAGCAACTGGGGCGGCGTCAGCGCCGGGGTTTGCTGCACCGGCACGCTGGCGGTCCCCGGGTTGGCCCAGTCCAGCACTTCGTCCTGGAAGGAATAGGTGGCGCCGGTGAGGCCAATGACGATCAGCACCGTGCCTGCGGTGATGCCGATCAGCCAGTGGATCTGGAACCAGATATTTTTAAAACTCCACATGCTCGTCTTTGTTGTCTGTTGCTTGTCTAGCGCTTGTCTAACCTAGCGGATGTTTAGAAATCAACGACCGCGCGCAGCACGGCCTGGCGGCGCTCACCCAGGGACACATAGATGGGGCTGCCCGAGGAGCTCACATAGTTCTTGTCGAACAGGTTCTTGACGTTGAGCTGCAGCTTGACGACGCGGCCGCTCCAGGGGCGCTCCCAGCTCACAAAGCTGTCGGCCACGGTGTAGCCGGCGTTGTTGAAGCTGTTGGCGGCATCGCCCGCGCGGCGGCCCACATGGCGCAGGCCGGCGCCAGCACGCCAGCGGCCACTGCTGCTGGCTGCAAAATCATACGCGGCAAAGAGCGAGGCGGTGTGGCGGGGCACATTGGCCAGGCGGTTGTCCTGGTATTGCGGGTCGTCGGTGACGGCGGCATCGGTATAGGCATAGGTGCCAATCAGCTGCCACTGCTTGCCCAGGCGCCCAGCGGCATCCAGCTCCAGGCCGCGCGAGCGGGCACCGCCCACGGCGCGGGCATAGCTTTGGCCGTCGATGGTCTCGCTGACCACCACGTTGCGCTTGCGGATGTCATAGAGCGCAGCGGTGGCGGTGATGCCGGCGGCCGACTCCCACTTGGTGCCCAGCTCCCAGGCCTTGGCGGTCTCGGGCGGTAGGGTGCCGATGACGCTGCCAATGCTGCTTTGCGGCTTGAAGGATTCGCTGTAGCTGCCGTAGATGGACCATTCGCTACTGGGCTGCCAGACCAGACCGGCGCGCGGCACAAACTTGCTGCCGTCCGCCTCGCTGCCCACCACAAAGGGCCGGCCCTTGCCGGCGATCTGGTCATAGTGCTGCCAGCGCCCGGCCAGCTGCAGCAGCCACTGCGGCGACAGGCGGATCGAATCCTGCGCAAACAGTGCCTGCTGGCGGATCTTGTCGCTCTGGGCGCTTTGCGCTTCGTCGATGCTGGTGGCATTGGGCAGGTTGCCGTAGACCGGGTCGTAGACATTGAAGCCGCCGCTGTTGCTGCCCCGGATGATGTCGCGGCGGAAGATATTGCTGTCTTCGGCGTCGAAGCCAGCCAGGATCTCGTGCGTCATGCCGCCCGCCTGCAGCTTGCCTTCCAGGTTGATCTGGCCCACATGTTGCTGGCTGAGCGCGCCGCGCGTGCCATCAGGGCGGCGGGTGAGGATGCCGGTGGTGGGGTTGAGCGACACCGGCCGGGCCTGGTAGTCGTCATAGCGGTTGCGGTTGTAGCTGTAGGCGGCGTTGAGCTTCCACTGCGAATTCAGGCTGTGCTGGGCCTGCACGGTGAAGAAGTCCGAATCGCCCAGGGTGCGGTTGTAGGCCTCGTCCAAGCGCTCGCGGCGGTCGGTGGCCACCGGGCGGCCGGTGCGGCTGTCGATCACGGTGCCCCGGTCAAAGGGCTGCTCGTAGTCGGTGTGCTCATAGGACATGCGCACATAGGTATCGCGCCCATACCAGGCCAGCGACGGGGCGATGACGGTCTGGCGGTTCTTGCCAAAGTTGCGCCAGTAGTCGACATCGCTGGTGTCGGCGATGAAGCGGTAGGCCAGGCCTTGCTCGCCGATGGGGCCGGTCAGATCGACCGAGGCACCGCCGCCGCCGTAGCTGGACAGCGAGGCGCCCACCTGGCCGGCAAAGCTGAGCTGGGGCTTTTTGGTGACCATGTTGATCACGCCGCCCGGGTCCATGGTGCCGTAGAGCACCGAGCTGGGGCCCTTGAGCACTTCGACCCGCTCGGTGGTGAAGGTGAGGTTGCGGGCCAGCACGGTGCGGATGCCATCGCGCAGGATGGAGCCATCGCGGTTGAAGCCAAAGCCGCGCTTGATCACCGCATCCTGCGTGCCACCCAGGGTGTTGGCCTGGGTGATGCCGCTGACGTTGTTGAGCGCCTCGTCGATGGAGCGCACCTGCTGGTCCTGCAGCACCTGGGCGGGCACCACGGCAATGGCCTGGGGCACATCGCGCAGCGCCGCATCGCTGCGGGTGGCGGTGGTGGCGCGCTTGGGCTGGTAGCCCACTTCCTGCGCCTTTTCTTGCACGATGACCTGGGGAAGCACGGCCTCAGCGGCCGGGGTGGCTGCCGCTGCATCGGGCGCGGCAGCATCGGGCGCGGTTTGGGCGGCTGCAGGCCAGGCGGCAACGGCCAGCGAGATCGCCAGTGCGATGGCGCTGAGGCAGCTCAGCGGGTGGAACGAGGTGGAGCGGGCGGAGGTGCGGGAAAGGGTCATCAGAGGGTCACAAAACAGGCGGGGCCATCGGCAAAAAAGACCCGTATCGGGGTCTTGTTTGCGGAGGCCGGATGTGGGTGGATCAGAACGCGTAGCGGCCCTGGACGTAGAAGGTGCGCGGTGCGCCGACCATGCGGCCGGGGTTGCCGTCGACATTGCGGGTGTAGTAGCGGTGGTCAGCGATGTTGTTCACACCGACCATGATTTCGCTGCCCTTGTACTGCGGCACCTTCCAGCTGACCTGGGCGTTCCACAGGCGGAAGCCGGGGATGCGGCCCACATTGGCATTGGCCGATTCGGCCTCGGTGTTGGCCAGGTCCGCGTACTGCTTGCTCTGGTGCGTGGTCGACAGGTTGAAGCCCCAGGCATCGCGCTCGTAGCGCACGCCGACGGTGTCGGTGTTGCGGGCGTAGAAGGGCACGTCCAGCCCAGCGGTGGTGCCGGATTTCTGGATCGCCTTGGTGTAGGTGTAGTTGCCGTAGACAGTGGTGCCTGCCAGCGCGCCGGCCTTGTCAAAGCGGTATTCCAGTGCCAGCTCCAGGCCCTGGTGCTTGGTAGCGCCGATATTGGCAAAGGTGACGGGCACAACGCCCGGCGTCTGCAGGATCTGGTTGTCAAAGCGCAGGTCAAACACCGTGGCCTCGGCACGCCACTGCTTGTCTTGCCAGCGGGCACCGATTTCCTTGGTCTTGGCCACTTCGGGGCGCAGCGGGTTGGCGGCGGTTTGCGAGTTCAGCTGGATGTTCTGCACCGGGCCGAACGAGGTGGTGTAGTTGGCAAACAGCGTGAGGGCCGGGTTGACCAGGTAGGACACGCTGACCGAGGGCAGCCACTTGTTGTTGCGCGTGTCAAAGCTTTGCGCGCCGCTGCGGTCATCGCGCTCGGATTGGATGTGCTCAAAGCGCACGCCCGGGGTGATGCGCCAGGCGCCGATGGCGATGCGGTCATCGATATAGCCGGCATGGGCATCGGTGGCGTTGTCGAACGAGGTGGTGGCGCCCATCACATGGGTGGACAGGTTCAGCAGGCTGCTGTTGTCGTCACCGCGCTCGCGGATGAAGCGGTAGCCCACGGTCACATCATGCGTGCTGCTGCCCAGCGCAAAACGCTGGGTGTAGCGCGGCTCGATGCCCAGGGTCTGGTAGTTGCGCGGCTGGTAGTTGATCTGGGTCTGCGCGGCATTGATCAGGCGGCTGGAGCGCGAGCTGTCGTTGTAGTAGGCGCGGATCTCGAACTCCTGCGTGTCCGACAGCGTGTTGATATAGCCCAGGTCCAGGCCCTTGCGCTCGCCATCCCACATGTCGGTGGGGCGGGTGTTCTGGAAGGGGTTGGCGTTGTACTGGGCCACCGTCAGGCCGCCAGGCGTGTTGGAGCGCACATCGTAGTAAGACAGCTTGCCGTAGACCTCGGAGGTGCCCGAAAGCGCATAGCGGAACTTCAGCGCGACATCGTTCAAACGCTCATCGCTGTCCTTGCGCCATTCGGAGCCGGTCATGCCCGAGTACAGCAGCGCCCAGCCCAGGCCGTTGTCCAGCTGCGAGCCCAGGAAGGTGCTGTAGAGCGTGTTGTTCTCTCCCCCCTTGCCAAAGCCGTTGTAGCGCAGGGTCACGTCGCCGGTGATGTCCTTGCTGGTAGGGATGGCGCGGGTGTTGAAGTTGATGATGCCGCCCACGTTTTGCGGGCCATAGCGCACCGCGCCGCCGCTGCGCACCACATCGATGGATTCGATATTGGCCAGGCTCACCGGGGCAAACGACAGCTGGGGTTGGCCGTAGGGCGCCACGGCCAGCGGCACGCCATCGAGCAGCACGGTGGAGCGGGGCGAGTAGCGGCCGGTCAAACCGCGCACGCCGATATTGAGCGACACCGCGCTGCCTGCGCTACCGGAGTTGTCGCTGCTTTGCACGCCGGGGATGCGGCGCATCACATCGCCAATGCTGGAGGCGCCGCTGTTCTCGATCACGTCCTTGTCGACGATGGTGCGGGCACCGGCAAAGGTCTTGAGCTGGTTCTGCAGACCGCTGCCCAGCAGATCGCCGGAGACCTGGATGGTCTCCAAGGTGCTCTCTGCGACCGGTTCGTCATCGGCAGGCGCTGCAGCCGCTGCATCGGCCGTTTGGGCCAACACGCTGGCAGCGGGCGCCAGGCTGATCAGGACGGCTGCAGTGATCTGGCTCAGGGCTGGACGGGGGCCCGATGGCTTGCGCGAGGTGCTGGGGAATGCGGACATGGTGAAGGCAGCAAAAAACGAGGCGGGCACAACACAACGGCGCCAGTCAGGGGCGCCGCAGCGAGGTTTGCCAGGGGATGGGTGTTAGGAATGAGAACGAATTGTATTTAAAAGCGGGGCTTGTCCTACACATTCGTTGCTGCTTGCAGCCCAAAAAGCGGCGAGCCAGTGTGAATACCTACTTGTGGCCTATGTCTGTATGTTGCTTTGGGGCAACTAAGCGGGCAATCTCCCTACTCGTAGCAGGGTGCGGGGCAGGGTGGCAAGGGCGTCATCGTTGATGGTCGCTAGCAGCGCATTGCGGCTATTTGCCCCACTGCTAAGTTCAGCAGCCGCCAGAGGCGATCCGGCGGAAGCATGGATTGGTTTTACTGATCCTCCCATGCGAGACAGGCATCTCGCTCCTGCAGCGGCAACCAGCATCGCAATGCTGCCAAGGCTTGCGCCAGCGACACCCCGTTTACTTGGAAGCCTCGATGCTCATGCGCAACCAGGTTGATATCGCCGTCTGCGGAGACCTCCATGATGAGGTTTCCGAAATCTACTCCTTCACCCAGGCACGCGATGGTGATCACATGTCCAGGTCTGAGATGGGCCTCCGTGGTGGCAAAGGCAGAGGCTTCGCAGGCGGCGTTCGCGACTAGCTGAAACGGCTCAACGCCGCAGCGCTCAACCTCGATCTGGAAGTGGGTGTTGGGTCGCATGCAATGGGCCTGACTAGATGGAGACGATGTACGAGAGGGGTGGTCAGCGCACCGAATACAGGATGTATTGCAGACTTAATGGCAACTTGGCGGTTGTCGGCGCCATCCAGCTCTAGGAGCTCATTGAGCTTGCCAATTTGTGTCCTTGTAGATCAAGGTCATTTGCAGAATCAGTGATAACGGTTGATCCAGCCATTCTCACACTCTTGCAAAGATCCTACAGGCTAAGCCAAGCGTGCTCTGCGAACGGACTGGTCGATGGCAGCTTGCGTAAAGATCCTACCTAGCTGGCCAGTTGGCCGGGCTCGTTCCGATGGCGGCTTGCGACCCTGAGCAGTCATTCACTAACGCTTGACATGAGAGACGCTTGGAGGCCGAAGGCCGGAAAGCGTCTTCTCGGTGGAAGGGCTAGGCGCCGACTTTGACAACACATCGCTCGCCAACACCTAGAGTACCTTGGAACCACGCTTTTCTACCGGATCGAACCAAAGCTTCTTGTTGGGAGAAGCTGCTCAGAAGCATGTGACAGTGCTCGGGGCGCCATTGGTTCCAGAGGATACGAAACGCAATGAACTCTCTGCCGCCTTCCAAGGTGGCTGTGATGAGCTCGCTTCCAGGCATTCGTAGCTGAAGTGTGGCGTCCGGCTGGATGGCTTCAATGAGTCGGGTGGTAGGCGGGTTGGATTTCAGCTCTTCCTCAAATTCAGCTTGCTCAGCAATATGTTCTTCCGAGTCAGTGGCGATGTCTTCGATTGGAGCGGTGGCCGTCTTTGATTCGAAGAAGTAGAAGCTCACAAGATCGCCATGGCTCAGCTCCAAGAAAGGGAGCCAGTTCACGTGAGATGTGCGGTTGCCTCCTAGGTCTCGCATTCCTTGGAGGCCGAGTGTCGCACCTGCTTCTTCAATTGATGTGTTTAAGTGAGCTGCGAACATGAGCGCATCACTTGCACCTACAAGAGCAAGCGTTTCCCCGTTTAATTGAACTTCCAGTACGTGCATTCGGCGCCTAACTAGATTTAGAAGACATGCAGTCTGCATGCCTATTTCGTCTAATACTGTATGAGCTTGCTATTCGATGGGCAAACTGGCTGTCGCCACTTTTAGACAGGCCTAGAAATTTAGATATCGATCTCCGGTGCAAAGGTCCGAATGACCGCTGTTGGCCGATAGCGGCCATCCCACCTTCAAATTGACCAAGCCAAACAGCAGCCTCGCTGCAACCACACGGGCCGCGACAGGCTGAAAATCGCCCCAGCACGCCCTCTGGGTGAGCTCAGAGCGCTCCGAGTTCAAACTTCAGTGAGAAAAATTCAAAATCCACGGAGAACCGACACGCACAAAGAACCGACAGCAGGGTGAGGTCGGTTCTCCATTTGCATGCAGCAAGAGGATTAGTAAGGTCAATGAGACGCTATGTGGGCGCAACGCACTGGCTCAGGCCGGCACCCAATCGGCCTGCCAGCGCGCTGCCAGGCGCTTGCTCAGTTGCAAGGGCAGGCCGCCCTGGTCAAAGCTCACGACGGTGATCTGCTCGGCGCAGCTGGGGCGCTCGGGCACCTGGGTAAAGCGGCCGTCGCTGAGCAGCCAGACGCAGGCATGCACGGGGCCTTGGCGGCGGGCGCGCTGCAGCAGGCGCTCCAGCAAGCTGATGGCACTGGCCAGCGGGCTGCCGCCGCCGCCGGCAATCGGGCGGATCCAGCCGTCGTTAAAGGCTTGCGCCTTGGCCCCTGCCTGGATCACATAGGCGCTGTCGCCGCTAAAACCCAGCACGCAAAGCTTGTCGCGCTGGCGGTAGGCCTGCTCGGCAATGGCCTGCAAATAGCCCTTGGCGCGGGCGAGCTGCTGGCCGCGCAGCATGGAGGCGGAGGTGTCGAGCAGCACGCAGTGCATCAGCTGCGCACCGGCGGGTTGCTTGCGGTAGCGCAGGTGCGGGCGCGCCAACTTGGCCTGGCCTTTGGCGGCCAGGCTGCGGGGCCAGTCGATGCGCTGGCTGGCCGTTGCCAGCAGGCGGCCGGCGCGCTGCGTGCTCTGCGCGCGCCCCAGCTTGGCCTTGCCGGCCAGGCTGAGGCGCGTCAGGCTTTTTTTGCGATGAATGGCCGCAGGGCCTTGACGGGCTCGATACCCGTGTGGCGCGGCGCAGCCATGCCGCCCCAGCCATCGGGCTGGCTGTGGTTGGCGTTGTTGCTGGGGGCGTCGGCCTTGCTGGTTTGCTCCTTGGTCTGTGCCTCGTTTGGCTGTTGCCTCTGCGGCTGCTGTTGGGCTGGTTGATCGTTGGGATCGTTGGCCTGGCCGTTGGACGATGGCGGCTGCGCGGCATCGGCACTGCGGCGGTGGGCCAGTGCCAACTCGGCCACGGCCTGCACATCGGCCAGGCTCACCTCGGCATGGCCCGCCAGCGCTGCCTGGGCACGGGCGGCGCGCAGCATCACCAGGTCGGCGCGCACACCTTCGGCACCGGATTGCTGGCACAGCTGCGCGACGGCATCAAACACGGCATCGGGCCAGACGACGCTGGCCAACTGCTGCCGTGCGGCGGCAATCTGCGCGCGCAACTGGGCTTGTGCCTCCGCATGCTGGGCGCAGAACTGGGCCGGGTCCGCATCAAAGGCCATACGGGCACGCACGATGCGCTTGCGCGTGTCCACATCGGGCACATTGGGCAGGCGTACAAACAGGCCAAAGCGGTCGAGCAGCTGCGGGCGCAGCTGGCCTTCTTCGGGGTTCATCGTGCCAATCAGCGCGATGCGCGCCGCATGCTGGTGCGAGACGCCATCGCGCTCGATGCGGTTGGTGCCGCTGGCGCTGACATCGAGCAGCAGGTCCACCAGGCCATCGGGCAGCAGGTTGACCTCGTCCACATACAGAATGCCCTGGTGCGCCTGGGCCAGCAGGCCGGGGCGGAACTGCACGGCAGACGATTGCAAGGCGGCCTCCAGATCCAGCGCGCCTTGCAATTGTTCTTCCGTGGTGCCCAGGGGCAGGTTCACAAAATGCCCGCTGGGCAGCAGCTCGGCCAGCGCGCGGGCGCTGGTGGATTTGGCAGTGCCGCGCGGGCCTTCTACCAGCACGCCGCCCAGTTGCGGATCGACCGCCAGCAGCAGCAAGGCCTGCTGCAGCGCGGCCTGGCCCTCAATGGCGCTGAAGGGAAAATGCAGATCGGTGGGGGCGCTCATCGCATCTCCAGCAGGTGTTCGGTGTCGAGCAAATGGGTCTCCAGCAATTGGGGGTAGTCGCCGGGCTCTTGCCACAGGCCGCGCTGTATGGCTTCAAGCAGGCGTTCACACATGCCGTGGAAGGCCTGCGGATTGTGCTGCTGCATAAAGGCGCGCGTGGTGGCATCGGCGACAAAGGCATCGGTGACGCGGGCGTATTGGTCATCGCGCACCACGCGGGCGGTGGCATCGAACGCGAAGAGGTAGTCCACGGTTGCGGCGATCTCGAACGCGCCCTTGTAGCCATGGCGCTGCACGCCCTCGATCCACTTGGGGTTGGTGGCACGCGAGCGCACCACGCGGCTGATCTCTTCTTGCAGGCTGCGCATGCGTGGCGAATCGGGGTTGCTGTGGTCGCCAAAGTACATGGCCGGTTGCTGGCCGCTGTAGTGGCGCACGGCAGCGGCCATGCCGCCCTGGAACTGGTAGTAGTCGCCGGAGTCGAGCACATCGTGCTCGCGGTTGTCCTGGTTGTGCAGCACCAGTTGCATCTCGGACAGGCGGCGCACAAAGGTCTCGGGCACCTGGCTGCCTTCGTCGTGCTGGCCGTAGGCATAGGCGCCCCAGTTGCGGTAGGCGGTGGCCAGGTCTTCGTCGCTTTGCCACTGGCCGCTGTCGATCAGGCCCTGCAGGCCGGCGCCATAGCTGCCGGGCTTGGCGCCAAACACGCGCAGGCCGGCCTGGTGGTGCGCTGCCTTGGCACCCAGCCCCTGCTGCTGCAGCTGCGCGGCCTCGGCCAGCACGCGGGCGCGGATCGGGTTCTGCGCGGCGTCTTCGTCCTCCAAGGCCGCTACTTTTTGCACGGCGGCATCAAACAGGCGAATCACATTGCTGAACGCATCCCGGAAAAAGCCCGAGACGCGCAGCGTCACATCCACCCGGGGGCGGCCCAGCACATGCAGCGGCAGCACTTCAAAATCGCTGACCCGCCAGCTGCCATCGGCCCAGGTGGGGCGCACACCCATCAGCGCAAAGGCCTGCGAGATATCGTCGCCGCCGGTGCGCATGGTGGCCGTGCCCCATACCGACAGGCCGATGGTGACGGGGTATTCGCCATGCTCCTGGGTATAGCGCTCGACCAGCAATTGGGCAGACTTGAAGCCCATCCCCCAGCTGGTTTGCGTGGGGATGGCCCGGGTATCGACCGAGAAGAAATTGCGGCCGGTGGGTAGCACATCGGGCCGGCCGCGCGTGGGCGCGCCGCTGGGGCCCGCTGGCACAAAGCGACCCGCCAGGCCGCGCAGCAGTTGCCGCAGCTCTTGCGGGCCACAGGCGGCCAGGCGCGGGCGCAGATCCTGCTGCACCCGGCGCAGCACGGCCTGGGTGTGGCCGTCGGCCAGCTCGGCCAGTGCGGGCGGCAAGGCGGCGTCGGGGGCCAGGATCTGCAAGGCCAGCAGCTCCAGACGCTCGCGCGTGTCGCCGTGGTGGCGCCAGGGCTGGTCGTGCAGGTGTTGAAGGTCTTGAAGCAGGGCGGGGCGCGGGCCGGACCAGGCTGCGGCCCAGTCGGCATCGAGCGGGTCAAAGTCCAGGCCCAGGTCGCGGGCCAGTGCGCGCACCAGGCTTTGGTTCGCGCCCTTGCCACCGCCCACCGGGTGGCGCGCCAAGGCGAGCAGGGTGTCGGTCTCCAGCCGGCCGGCGGGCGAGACGCCGAAGATATGCAGGCCGTCGCGGATCTGGCTTTCCTTGAGCTCGCAGAGGTAGGCATCGGTGCGGTTGAGCAGTTGCTGCTCTTCCTCTTCGCTGCCGGGGGCCTGCAGGCCCAGATCCTGGTGCAGGTCGTGCTGCACGATGTGGGCCAGGATCTGCTTGCGCAGGATTTGCGCGCGCTTGTGGTCCAGGGTGGCGGCCTCGTAGTACTCGTCCACCATGCGTTCCAGATCGCGCGTGGGCCCATAGCTCTCGGCGCGGGTGAGCGGGGGCATCAGGTGGTCAATGATCACGGCCTGGGCGCGGCGCTTGGCCTGCGTGCCTTCGCCGGGGTCATTGACGATAAAGGGGTAGAGGTGGGGCAGGGGGCCGAGCACCAGATCGGGCCAGCAGTTGGCCGACAGCGCGACGCTCTTGCCGGGCAGCCATTCGAGGTTGCCGTGCTTGCCCACATGCACCATCGCATCGGCCTGCCATTGGCTGCGCAGCCAGTGGTAGAAGGCCAGGTAGTAGTGCGGCGGCACCAGGTCCGGGTCGTGGTAGGCGGCCAGCGCATCGAGCTGGTAGCCCCGCGCCGGCTGCACGCCGACAAAGATCTGGCCCAGGCGCAGACCGGACACCATGAAGCGACCTTCGCGCAGCATCGGGTCTTGCGCGGGCGCGCCCCAGCGCTCGGTGATGGCCTGCTGGTTGGCGGCTGGCAGGGTATTGAAGTACTGCAGGTAGTCGTTCAGGCTCAGGCTTTGCCAGGCGGCGCGCGTGGCCCAGGAATCGGGCGCATTGGTGATGCCTTGCTGCAGCAAGTCCATCAGCGCCTGGCTGTCGGCGGGCATGGCATCGACGGCATAGCCATCGGCCGCCAGCGCGCGCAAAATTTCGATGACCGACGCGGGTGTATCCAGCCCCACGCCATTGCCAATGCGGCCTTCGCTGCTGGGGTAGTTGGCCAGCACCAGGGCCAGGCGCTTGTCGGCATTGGGCTTGCGGCGCAGTTGGCACCAGCGCTGGGCCAGCGCCACGACAAAGCCCATGCGCTCAGGGTGGGCCTGGTACTGCACCACATCGGATTGCGTCAGATCGCTGCGGTGCGACAGGCCCTTGAAGCTGATCGCCCGCGTGATGATGCGGCCATCGACCTCGGGCATGGCCACATGCATGGCAATATCGCGTGGCTGCAGGCCATGGGTGCTGTCCAGCCAGGTTTGCTCGTTGCTGCCTGACAGGATCAGCTGCAGCACGGGGATATCGCCGGCCAGTGCATGGTCGCCAGGGGTATCGAGCGAGGCCTGCGAGAAGGCGGTGGTGTTGAGGATCAGCGCGACCTCTTCGCTGGCGCACAGCGCCTGCAAGGCCGCCAGGCAGCCGGCATCCTTGAGCGATTGCAGGGCCAGCGGCAGCGGGTTCATGGCCTGGGCGAGCAAGGCATGGCACAGATCGGCAAATACCTGGGTGTTGCCCGACTGCAGGTGTGCCTTGTAGAACAGCAGCATGACCACCGGCGCGCCGGGCTGCCACTGCAGCGGGCCCGACTGCTGCCAGGTGGCGACCGTGGCCTCATCGCTGCTGGGGTGGTACACAGCCACCGCTGGCAAGGGGCGCGGGGGCAGCGCCGCATGCGGGCCGCCCAGCAGGCCGTGCCAGACAAAACGGAACAGCTCACGCGCATTGGCCAGGCCGCCTTCGCGCAGGTAGCGCCACAAGGTGCGGCAGTCTTGCTGCGGCACCGTGCTTTTTTGCAGCAGGTTCACATCCTCGCTGCTGTCGCCCGAGAACATGGCCAGCGCAATCTTGTGGGCGCGGCACAGCGACATGACCCGCTCGGTGCCATAGGGCCAGTAGCTCTCGCCGCCGAGGTGGTCGATGATGATGACTTTGGCATGCTGCAGCACCTCATCGGCATACAGATCGACCGATGCAGGCTGGCGCAGGTACATCAGATTGGCCAGACGCACGCTGGGCAGTTGCTCGCCATCCATGCCGGCCCGCAGCTGGGCGTACGCTTGCGCGAGCAGGGCCAGGGTGGTGTCTGCAGCGCTCAGGACCACGATGTCGGCCGGGCTTTGCCCCAGGCTGGAGACAAAGGCCTCGTCGTCGACAAAACCACCGGGCTGGACCGCGAGCAAATGCATCAGCGCGCTCCGACCGGGCTGGCGGCGAGCTGGGCGCGGATAGCGGCCTCGTCCAGGTCATGGCCGATGAAGACCAGGTGGCTGCCGCGCTTTTCATTGGCGCGCCATGGGCGGTCAAAGTAGCTGTCAAAGCGCTTACCCACGCCATGCACCACCAGGCGCATGGGCTTGCCGGGCAGGGCCACAAAGCCCTTGATGCGGTAGACGGTCTGCTGCGCGACCACATCGGCCAACTGGGCCAGCAGTGCTTCGCGGTCCACCTCGCCCAGCTGCACGACAACGGAGTCGAAATCGTCATGGTCGTGCTCGTCATGCACATGGCCGGCTTCGTGCTCGTGGTGGCCCTTGCGCGACTCGATGCTTTCCTCGGACGCGCTGGACAGGCCCAGCACCACATCCAGATCGATGCGGCCATGGTCGGCGGCAACAATCTTGACGGCGGGCGGAATGTCTTCGCGCACCAGGGCCTCGACGGCTGCGCGGTCGGCGGCGCTGGCCTGGTCGAGCTTGCTCAGCACCACCAGGTCGGCGGAGATGAGCTGGTCTTCAAACAGCTCGTGCAGCGGCGATTCGTGGTCGAGGTTCGGGTCCTGCTTGCGCTGCAGATCGACCGCTGCGGGGTTGGCGGCAAACTGGCCGGCTGCGGCGGCGGGCACATCGACGACGGTGATCACTGCATCGACCGTGCAAGCATTCTTGATCTCGGGCCAGTTGAAGGCCTGCACCAGGGGCTTGGGCAGGGCCAGGCCGCTGGTCTCGATGAGGATGTGGTCGATATCGCCACGGCGCTCGATGAGCTTGCGCATCACCGGGTAGAACTCTTCCTGCACGGTGCAGCACATGCAGCCATTGGCCAGTTCATAGAGTTGGCCGGCTTGTTCAACGCCGTCGTCATCGCAGCCAATGCCGCAGCCGCGCAGAATCTCGCCATCAATGCCCAGCTCGCCAAACTCATTGACGATCACCGCAATGCGGCGGCCGTTGGCGTTGGACAGGATGTGGCGCAGCAAGGTGGTTTTGCCGCTGCCCAGAAAGCCGGTGACGATGGTGGCTGGGATCTTCTGGCTGGTGCTCATGGGGGTGTCTCCAAATAAAAAGGGGCGGGGCCGCAAGGCGCGTTGCGCTCGGCAGTCTGGAACAAACGGGGGGATGCGCGAACGGCCTAGCGGCCGCAGGCCTGGGCCAGCGGCAAGGCTGAGCCTGTGCGCCAAAGAGCAGGGTGGAAGGGCAGCGCCAAGCGGCGGCTGGGGGCAGGTGTCTGCATGGGAACTCCAGGAAAAGCGCGTCCTAGGCAAACCAGCGGGCGGATGCCGGTGGGAGCTGGTTCGGGGGTGGCTTGGCACAAAGGTCTGACTTGGCAGCGCAGGGAGCGGGGCGAGCCCGGGGCCTGCGGCAGCGATACAGTGGCGCGACCGTGCCGGATTGTCACCGGCTTCTTTGCGAACAAGTGCGGGCCATTCTACTGCGTATAGGGAGCGGACAGCGGCCGCCAGCATGGTGGCGGGCATGGCTTCTCGCTGATCTGGGACACGGGCTGGCGCGAAGCGCCAGCCTGCCCTCGCCTATTGCTATAAAGGAGGCTTGTCCTGTTGCAGGGCCTCCTGTGCTTTGCCAGGCCATTGCTTGTTTCCACCATTGAGCTGCCCGCCCATGTCCACACGTCTGCACGCCGTCCAATCCGATATCACCCAGCTCCATGTGGGAGCGATTGTGAACGCCGCCAACTCATCACTGCTGGGCGGTGGCGGGGTGGATGGCGCCATCCACCGGGTCGCAGGCCCGGACCTGGTGCACGAATGCCGGCTGCTGGGTGGCTGCAAAACCGGGGATGCCAAGCTGACCCAGGCCTACCGGCTGCATGCGGACTACATCATTCACACGGTGGGGCCCGTATGGCGGGGTGGGGACCACGGCGAGCCGGAGCTGCTGGCCGCTTGCTACCGCCGTTGTATGGCGCTGGCCGAAGAGAAGCGGGTGCGCTCCATCGCTTTTCCAAGCATCAGCACGGGCATCTATGGCTATCCCTTGGCGCTGGCTGCACAAGTGGCAGTGCGTACGGTTCGGGAAAGCCTGTCGCCGCACACCTCCATCGAGGAGGTGGTCTTTTGCTGCTTCTCGCCAGCGGATCTGCTGCAGTATGAAGCGGTCTTGAATGCGCCCACGGCCTGAGACACTGACCAGTCTGCTCCAACTGCTTGAACCCATGACCAAAAATCGCTACCGCCTGCTCGTCGTCATCGCCCTCATCCTGCTGTACCTCTCCCTCAAGATCGACCCCGCTTTCGATCTGATCCCTTACCCGTATCAGATGCGGCTGCCAAAGCCGCTGGAGGGCGAGATGACCGTGTTGCTGTGCTTTATCGTGCTGGGCTGGGTGGCGGGCTTGTATGGATGCATGTTCTTTCGCCCCTGGGCACCATCGCTCAACCTGGTGACAGCGGCATGCGGCCTGCTTTTTATTGCCGGCAATAACATGCTGTCCATCGAGTCATCGTGGGCGCAGGTGCTGGACTTTCTGGCCAATGCCTCTGCAGGCTTGGTGCTGATGCTGCCTTACTTCAACGACAAGGTCAGAAAGATGTTTTGGCCGGAGCCGGATTGAGGTCAGGTTCTCTACCAGCGCATTAGCGCTGTTGGGCCGCGCCAAACCAGCGTTGGATAGCTTCTGCGGCCGGCTCTTGCTGCGCCACACCCTCAGCCACCCAAGCCACGATGCCGTCCGGGCGGACCAGCAGCGATGCCAACCCCAGTTCATCAGCGGCACGGCTGGCGATATAGCGGAGGCGGCCCTGCCATCCCAGCGCCAAGTCGCGCAAAGGTGCAGCGGTATCAAAGTCCAGCAGCAGCCCTTGGCCGGTCTGCAGATGGCTCGAAAGGGTCGAGCCATCGGCCAGTGCAAAGTCTGGCGCGCTGCGGCCCACCAAGGGGTGGGGGTCGCCCAGGTCATAGCGCAAGGTGGCGCCCCAGACGCGGTCGGCAAAGTAGGTGGCGCCATCGCGGGTGTCGATCAGGTCGCGCACGACGTGAGCGAGGGCGCGTGTGGCGGGGCTGGGGCGCATCAGCGCGACCTGGGCGCGGGACCAGTCCAGCACTTGGGCTCCAATGGGGTGGCGCTCGGCGGTATAGCTGTCCAGCAGGCCTTCTGGCGCATCACCACGGACAGTGGCGGCCAGCTTCCAGCCGAGGTTCATCGCATCGCCAATACCCAGGTTGAGTCCCTGGCCGCCTAAGGGCGAGTGGATATGGGCGGCGTCTCCTGCCAACAGCACGCGGCCCTGGCGGTAGCTTGTGGCCTGGCGGGCGCGGTCGGTCCAGGTGGATGCGAGTTGCAGTGATTGAACCGTCGCATCGGTGCCGCTGACCCGACGCAGCACCGTTTGCACATGCTCGGCGCTGATAGGGGTGCTGCCGTGGAACGCGCCGCCATCAAAATCCACCATCGCGATCGTGCCCGGTGGCTGGAAGGTGTACATGCCCATGTCGGTGTAATGGCGTCCGGGCTTGAGGTTGGCACTGTTGCCCAGCGTGGCCTCTACCGAGTAGCCGGTGAACTCGGGATCGGTGCCGGCAAAGTCAAAATCGGCTGCTTTGCGGATCTGACTGCGGCCACCATCGCAGCCCACCAGCCAGCTGCCTTGTAGCTGTGCATCACCGGCTTGCAGCTGTACGCCATCGACCCACTGCGCAATATCGGTCACACGAACGCCACGGCGCAGCTGCACGCCCAGTTCTGCCGCACGCTGCGCCAGCGCCGATTCGAGGCGCTCCATCGTCGTTGGCATGCTTTCGCTGGCGGGGCTGGGCAGGCGGTAGGGCCAGGCGGCGGTGTCGATCTGGTCCTGGAAGAACTGCATGCCCGCAAAATGCCCGCCGGGCCGGCGCGCATGCTGCATCCAATGGGGGCGCGATGCAGCAGGGGCGCTGTCGCCGTGTACGGGCGCGGTAACGGCATCCAGCAAGCCCCGGCGCTGCAGCGCCTCCAGCGAGGGAATGTTGAGGCCGCGAATGCCAAAGGGCGCTTGCTTGAGGGGGGAGTACGGATCGGGCGCTTGCTCCAGCACCAGCACGGAGCAATGGGCGAGCCGCAGCTCGCAACTGAGCAGCAGGCCCACGGGGCCTGCACCAACAATGATGACGTCGTAATGGGGGATCGTAGGCATGGACATGTCCTCTCTCGTTTGACCGTTCGGCCGGAGTGATTCTTTGTCTTGAGAACCCCTGGGACGAACCGATGGCCGCATAGTGATGCGGTGCAAGTTCGTCGTGGGGACCCATGCGCGGGCAGAGTCAGCGCTTCCGTGCGGAAGGACTTGGGCTTACCAAACCAAGTCTGCCTTTTTCGACGGGCGGATTATAGCGCTGTGCCTAAAGAAGGTGCCAGTGCCGATTTCAGCGCGGCCATCAAGACGCGCACCCGCTGCGGCACGTATTTGCGGCTGGGGTAGAGCGCCCATATCGACAGGCTGGGGAGCACGGCGTCTTCGAGGGTGATGGCGACCAGGCGGCCGTCTGCGGTTTCGTCCACCACATCCCAGTGGGTCATCATCGCCAGGCCCATGCCGCGCAGGCAGGCGGCACGCACGCCTTCCACCGAGTTGCAGCCAAAGCGCCCGTTGACCCGAAGCTGCCGCTCCTGGCCATCGACCAGGAACGGCCAACTGGGCATGCTGCTGAGCCTGATGCAGGCATGGTGGTCGAGATCCTTCAAGCTGTGCAGCGCAGGGGCCTGCGCCAGGTAGGCGGGGCTGGCACAGAGCACCCTGGGGTTGGGGGCCAGCTCCTGCGCAACCAGGTCTGATGCGCTGGGCGGCGCAATGCGGATGGCCAGGTCCATGCCTGCGGCGGCGATATCGGTCACTTTGTCATCGAACTGCAGATCAACGCGCAGTGCGGGGTTGGCCTGCATGAGCTGCTCGGCCACGGGCAGCAGGATGCGCCGACCAAATGCGCCGGGTGTTGTGACACGCAGCAGGCCATGGGCCCCTTGTGCCGCAGGCGCCAGGGTGCTGGCCGCCTCGCCGACGGCATCGAGGATGGTGCGGGCCAGGGGCAGAAACTCTTCACCTTCGGCGGTGAGGGTGACCGCGCGCGTGCTGCGGTGCATCAGCCGCGTGCCCAGCGAACGCTCCAGCGCTGCCAGGTGGCGCGACGCGGCCATCGGTGTCAGGCCGAGCTGGCGCGATGCACCCGCCAGGCTGCCCACGGTGCTGGCCGCTACAAAGACGGCCACAGAATCAGTATCCATAACGATTTTTGATATTGAGGCATCCCATTTTGCGCCACTACCGCTTGACAGGGAAGGTCATTAGATTAGTTATTGTTATTTTCAACGAATGGGACACCTTGTGAATCTGGATACTTCGCCCCTGCAAACGCCATTTGATCTGAAGCAGCTGAGCCTGCGAAACCGCCTGGCGGTGGCGCCGATGACGCGCGTGACCGCAACGCCCGACGGGCTGCCGACTGCCACCATGCAGCACTACTACCAGCGCTTTGCGCAAGGTGGTTTTGGGCTGGTGATTACCGAAGGCAGCTGTATCGACGAGGCCTGGTCGCAAACCTACGAGAACCAGCCCGGCATGGCCAGCGATGACCAGGCCCAGGCTTGGCGCCCGCTGACTGCGCAACTGCAGGCATGCGGCACGCGAGCCATCGCGCAGCTGCAGCATGCCGGGGCGCTGTCGCAGTGCAACCGCTACCGGCCAGGGCAGACGATTGCACCTTCTGCGGTGCAGCCTCGCGGTCTGCAGATGCCGTTTTACCGGGGCGAGGGGGCATATCCCATCCCGCGCGCCATGACGCAAGAAGAGGTGGCCGATGTGGTGGCGCACTTTGGCAGTGCGGCGGCCCGTGCCGTTGGTCTTGCAGGCTTTGATGGCGTCGAGATCCACGGTGCCAACGGCTATCTGCTGGACCAGTTCCTGACAGCGCATACCAATCTGCGCAAGGACCGCTGGGGTGGCGCATTGCCCCAGCGCCTGGAGGCTGCTGTTGCCGCGATCCAGGCGGTGCGCGCGGCAGTCGGTGCCGATGTGCCGGTGGGCATTCGCGTGTCCCAGGGCAAGGTGAATGACTTCGGCCATAAATGGGCAGAGGGCGAGCAAGGCGCTGAGACCATCTTTGGCACCTTGGCGGATGCGGGCGTGGACTACGTCCATGTCACCGAGTTTGAAGCCTGGCAGCCCGCGTTTGGCGCGTAAGGCCCAAGCCTGGTTCAACTGGCACGCCGGTTTGCGCCGGGCTTGACCATCATCGCCAATGGCGGTTTGCATGATGCCGACCGTGCGCTGCAGCTGCTGGCCCAAGGCGCTGACCTGATCGCGTTGGGGCGCGGCGCGCTCAGCAACCCGGATTGGCCCCGCAAGCTTGAGCAAGGCCTGCCCATGAACGCGTTTGACCGGAGCATTCTGGGGCCGATCGCGGATATCAAGGCGTCGGAATTGGCCGCCGCCTGAAGGCGCAGGCCCTTCTTATGGCGCTAGGTATCGGCGACTACTTGGAGTGCCTCAGCCCTTCACACTGCCATTTTTTATAAGGCGTCGGGCGGGGTGGTATCTGCAGCCTAGCCCAGCTGACGGATCCGTTGAACGGCAAGCTTTCCCGCCCGAGCAACCTGTGGATGTGCGTGCGCTGCGGCCTGTTGGGCCAGCGTTAGCAGTGCTGGGCTAGGGCGTTTTTCGATGGCCATCGCCACGGCTTCGCCGAGGTAGAAGTCCTCATCGCCCAGCAGCCTGCGCAGCAATGCACCGTCTTGCAGATTGAGCGAGGGAATCAGCGCGACCACGACCTCATTCCATGTCTGCTCGTCCAACAGCTGGTGAATGAGCGCGCTCAATGCAACTTGGTTCTGGGCCAGCGGGGATTGCAGGGGATGCAGGTCCGGCACTTCCAGGTCGCTCGCTTGTGCCTGCTGCACCGCTGCCAGAAAGCTCGCCGCAGAATCGAAGACCGCTCGCGTATCGCCATCGTGGCTGAGATAGAGCACGCAACCCGCCAGTGGCGAGCGGGTGGCCAGAAGGTGGTGGTCGCTGGTGTTTGCATCGTCCAGCACGTAGCAGCCCAGCTGCTGGACCAGCGGGTGGAAGCCGAACTGCGCAGTTTGCTCCAGCACCTCACTGGGTGCAAGCAGCTGGGGGTGGCGTGCAAGAAAAGGCCCAGAGGCCTCAACGTAATGTTGAAACATGGCATCGCTTTTTTCTGGCGTGGGCATGGCTTGGTCTTTGGATAAAGCGGTCTTCAAACCACTGCCGTACTGAACGCATCCGGCCGCCGTGCCAGCAGCTGCGACAGGCGCTGCAGCCCGGCCTGCAAGCGGCTGCGGTCTTTGATGCTGCCCAGGGAGATGCGAATGGCATTGACGGTGCTGGCATCAGCGAGGTTGCTGGCGAAGGCTTCTGCTGGCGTGACGGCAATGCCCTCGCTGTCGGCAGCGCGTGCCAGTTGGTGGGGGCTCCAGTAGCCCGGCAGTTCCAGCCAGACATGCAGGCCATCGCCCGCGCCACTGTAGCGGCCGGCCAGCAGATCGCGCGCCATGCGGTGGCGCAGTCGCGCCTCTTTGCGCACGCCCTCCATCAAGCTATAGGCCGAGCCGCCCAATATCCACTGCGTGGCAAGCGCGGCCGAGAGCGGCGAGACCATCAGCGCAAAGGAGCGCAAGGCGGCCTGAAAGCGCTCGCGCAAGACAGGATCGCGCACCAATACAAAGGCCACGCGCAGGCCGGGCGTCAGGCATTTGGACAGGGTGGAGATATAGAGCACCTGCTCTGGCGCTAGGCTGGCCAGTGGCGGCGGGGGCGCTTCGGCCAGCAGCCAGTAAGGATCATCTTCGACGATGCGGACATGGTGGCGCTGGGCCATGCGAAGCAGCGCCTGGCGCCGGTCCAGCGGCATCGTGGTGGCGGTCGGGTTCTGCAAGGTCGGATTGAGGTAGAGCAGCGCCGGCTGGTGCTGGCGGCAGGCCTGCTCCAGGCTGTCGGGCCGCATGCCATGCTGGTCGGCAGGCACGGCGATGAGCTGCCGGCCCAACTGCGTGGCAGCCGACCGCAGGCCGGGGTAGCCCATCGGCTCGGCCAGGATCACATCGCCGGGCTCGGTCAGCGCCAGGATGGATGCGGCAATGGCCGCCTGCGCGCCCGGGCAGACGACCAACTGCTCGGCATCAACCGGCCCAAACATCGGCTTGAGCCATTGGGCGCCGGCTTGCCGATCCACATCGCTGCCGCCGCCCAGGTGGTAGGTCATTAGCAGGGCAGCATCCGCCCCCATCAAGACCTGCGACAGGCCTTGCTTCAACAGATCGTCAAAGTCCAGCCCTGCCGGCGGCGGCGGGGTGTTCATGCTCAGGTCGAGCACCGCCGTCAGCTCCACCTTGGGTGCCGCAACATAGGTGCCCCGTGCGCCGCGCCCTTCCAGCAGGTTGCGGCGCCTGGCCTCGTCGTAAGCGCGGGTGACGGTCGTCAGGTCCACATCCAGCATGGCTGCCAGGTGGCGTTGCGGCGGCAGGCGGTCCCCTGGTGTCAGCAGCCCATCGGCCACGGCCGCTTGCAAGGCATCGGCAATCTGCAAAAAGCGTGGCCCACCACGCGCGGCCAATCGCGGCAACCAGGGGGGGATGTCGTCTTCTTGCATGGTATGTATGGAAGGGACTAGGACAATTTGTCCGCATGTATGGAAATTGCTTTTGCGTAATATGCACCAGAACGTGCAGCGGCCCATGCTTGTATGGCAATCGCTGGCGTTGTGGCCTCATGCATCGCTGGGGCTCGGACAGTGCCAAGTCATTGGCTGGAAATTCTCAAAATGATCGATTGGATCCCCGTAGTCTTCGTCATCTTCAAGCTGGGCATGTTCAGCACCTGCATGTTCTTTGCCATCAAGTGGCATTACGACCAGGGCAAGAAAGGCGGCAACCCGCGCGCCGTACTGCGCGCAGGCGGCAAGGTGGCAGCTATTTTTATGCTGGCGCTGCTGCTGCTGGGGCTGCTGACTTTTGGCCTGATGCGGATGCTGGGACTGGATCTGATGTTCCCCTGACCGCCCAGTCGCCGCACTCAAAGGCGGGTCAGCACCATCGAATGGAGCGGAATGTTTTGCGCTTAGCCGCCATAGGGGACTTTGACCAACTGCCCCGCCGCATTCCGTTCAAACGCTGAACGTGGAGGCGCATCCAGGAACTCGATGATGTCGGGTGAGTAGTTGGCGATGGTGTTGACGTCATAGACCTGGTGGTTAGTGCGTTCACTCATGTAGGCCTGGTTCTCATCGCCTGCGGTAAAGCGCCAGCCGCTATCACCTGGGCGGGTGGTTTCTTGACGCTCCATATAGCCAACAGGCCGGCCATCGACGGTGATTCTGTCGGTGGCAATGCAGCCTCCCCTCCCGGTAGCCAGTGGTTTGATTTGCTCAGCGGACAGCGCGAATTTCTTTTGAGGGGCATTCATAGTCGATATTTCCAGGTGCAGGGTTGGCTGGGCTGTGGGCAGGTTGCCCGCAAGCGAATAGCGATGGCTGGCTGCATGGCGGCCAAGCTTTGGCTGGGCTCAAGCGTAATGCACTTTGGACTTTTAGCTATAAATCCAGATCGGGATGGCTGTGCTTGCGGTACCTGCGCTTTAATCGGATGCGCGCAGCGCGTTTAGCATCCGCTCCGTCACTTGGCGCACTTGGCGGTGCATGCGCCAAGCCGGCTGCAGCCGGCCTGGGTAGGATGCCCCATCAAGCCCCATTGCCTTTCAGCAACTCCACGGAAACGATGCTGATCCTGTAGGCGGAAAGCCCAGGTGCATAGGCCGCGACGGTATAGGAGAATTCATCCGCCAAGGCCTCTCCGTTGGCGTGGTAGTCATTGATTGCGATGAGGTGCAGCGTATCACCCGACCAATGCAGGTCTACGATGGAATGCCAGCTGCGTTCCTTGCATTCGGTACCGATATCTTGAACAGCGTCTGACTCCACACTGCGACTACCAGCGGCACCTCACTCCCCCTGCCCATAAGCCCGAGGAATATGCGTCATCAGCGAATGGCTGAAACCACCATCAACCACCAGATCCGCACCATGGACATAGCTGGCCCGAGGGCTGGCGAGGAAGGCCACCGCCTGGGCGAGTTCTTCGATCTGGCCGATGCGGCGCAGCGGTACGACCTGCTCGCGGCGGGCGCGGTCGTCGGGGTTGCGGTAGAAGCGCTCGCTCAGCGGGGTTACGAACAGGCCGGGGCTGACGGTGTTGCAGCGGATGCCTTCCGGGCCCCATTCCAAGCACATTTGCGCAGTGAGCATGCGGATGGCGGCCTTACTCATGCTGTAGCCACCGCTCAGCGGCTGGGCGTTCTGGGCGGAGATCGAGGCGATGTTGACGATGGCGCGCGGCAGGCTGGCGTCGGAATGGCGGTAGAAGGCCTGGCCCATGCGCAGGTAGCCGCCCAGGTTGATCTGCAGCTGGCGCTCCCACACGGCAGGGTCCAGCTCGGCCAGCGGCGCGGCGCTGGTGATGGCGGCGTTGTTGACCAGCACGCTGGGGCCGGCGCCCCAGTGCTGTTGAAGTGTTTGAAAGGCGGCCTCGACGGCCGCGGGCGATGAGACATCGGCGCGGATGGGCAGCAGGCGCAGGGCATCGGCATGGGTGGCGGCGAGCTGTGCCAGCGCATCGCTGTCGTGGTCGAGCACGGCCACGCGGCAGCCGCTGGTCAGCAGCGCTTGCACAATACCCGCGCCGAGGCCTTTGGCGCCGCCGGTCACTATGCAGATGCGTTGGTCCAATTGCAACCAGTCCATGTCGTGGGCCTTTCTGGTCTGCAATCAGGCGGCCAAGGGCACCAGCTTGTGGGTGCTGGCGTTGAAGTTGACCACCGGGCTGGCGCTGTTGCAAGAGGACTTACGGATCTTGCCGACCACCAGCTTGTGTGTGCCCAGGGTGTGGGTGCAGACGATGTCGCATTCCATGCTGGCCAGTGCATCGCTCAGCACGGGCAACTGGTGCTCGCTGCTGTGCCAGCGGCCTTCCTTGAAGCGGGCCTCGCCCTGCGGTTGGCTCAGAAAGCTGGCGATGATCTGGCTGTGTTCCTCACCCAGCACATTGGCCACAAACTTGCCGGTTTGCAGCAAGGTGTCGCCCATTGACGAGGCGCTGTGCGCAAAGAAGCCGACCATGGGCGGCTCGGCAGAGATGGAGGTGAGGCTGGAGACGATCATGCCGGCGACATCCTTGCCCTGGCCGGTGGTCACGGCGCTGATGCCGGCGGGCAGCGCGCGCATCGCGGCCTTGAAGTCGGCGACCGAGACGACCTGGTCTTCTGCAGCCAAGGTAATATGCGCGCGCACCTGGCCTTGGTCGTTGACCCAGCCGTGCTGCTGCGCATAGGCCAGCATCGCGGCAAAGCCCGCATCCCATTCGCTGTCTGCGGCCTGGCAGGCCAGAAAGCGCAGCACCTGGGGGAAGAGCCAGACATGGCTGTCGCCGTCACGCGTGCCGATGCGGGTCAGGGCCTGCGCGAGCTGGGGCTCGGGCTGGGGTTCGATCAGCACATCGAGTGCCCGAAAATTGTGGGCATCCATCAGGCTGATGGAGCCGCAGTTGCTGAGGTGAACGCGCATGGCCCTGTCTCCTCAAGCCAGCGCTACGGCCTGGCCCACTTCTTTTTTCACGGCGGGAATGATCTTGTCGCCCCACAGCTCGATCTGCTTGAGCATGGTCTTCTGGTCGAAGTCGCCCAGCTGGGTTTGCAGCGCGATATGCTTGGGCTTGAGGATGCTGATCTCTTCGAGCAGCTTGTCGATCACTTCGTTGACCGAGCCGACGGGCAGGTTCTTGCGCAGCTGCTCGAAGGTCGGGTCGGTGTCGGTCGGCACTTCCTTGACCATGTAGCCGTCTTCGGACTGGGCGCGGCGGAACTTGAGGCTTTCCGAGATGCGGCGCTGAAAGCGTGCGCAGTCCAGGTAGGCATTGATTTCCGATTCATTGTCCGAGGCATAGCCGCAGCGCAGAAAGCCGAACTTCACATCGTTGTCCAGGTCCTTGCCTTCGGCCGTGGCAATGTTCTCCAGCTTGGTACGCAGGCCGGCAATGGCCTCGTTGCCGTTGAGCAGGGCGGTGACAAACAGGTTGTGGCCTTCGCGCACGCCACGGCCCAGGGTGACCGGGTTGCCCGAGGTGACCCAGAGCGGGGGCATCGGGTCTTGCACGCAGCGCACCGCGATGGAGCTGGGTGGCATATTCAGGAACTCGCCCTGGTATTCGAATATTTTCTGGGTCAGGGCCTTGGGGATAATGTCGAGAAACTCATTGAAGATCGCGCCGGAATTGGCGATTTCGACGCCAAAGCGTTCAAATTCAAATTGCTGGTAGCCCGAGCCCACGCCCAGTTCGAGTCGCCCATTGGACACGGTGTCGACAAAGCCGACCTCGGCCAGGAAGCGGGCGGGGTGGTAGAGTGGCAAAATACACACCGCCGTGCCCAGGCGAATGGTTTTGGTTTTAGCTGCTGCATGGGCCACGGTCATTAATGGCGATGGCGACAGCGAATAATTATTGAAATGGTGTTCGGCATACCAAGCGGTATTGAAGCCCGCTTGTTCTGCCACCACGGTTTGTTCGATGGAGTTGTTGATAACGTCCTGAGAGCGCTGGTGGTAGCCGCGCTGCTGCGCCAGAATGAATACGCCAAATTCCATGATGTCTCCTTGATGATGGGCAATATGGAATCATTCTAGGGGTGGGGTCAGGAGATCTGTATGCGTGAAATTCGAGATTCAGTACTGCGCAATCTGGAGGAATCATGGACCGTCTGAGAGCGATGGAGCTGTTCCTGTCGGTGTCGCAGACCCGCAGTTTTTCAGAGACGGCGCGGCTGTTTGGCATCTCGGCCACCGCCGTGTCGAGAATGATCACCGAGTTTGAAGACGGGCTGCAGGTCAAGCTCTTGCTGCGCTCCACGCGCCAGGTGTCGCTGACCGAATCGGGCCAGGAGTACGCGGCCCAGCTGGAAGGCATTCTCTGGACCATCAACCAGGCGCACACCAGCATCACCGCCATCAGCTCCGCGCCGCAGGGGCGCCTGCGTGTGCATGCACGCACCATGTTCGGCCAGCGCGTGCTCCCCGGCCTGATCGCGCGCTTCCGCCAGACCCACCCCGAGATACTGGTGGAGCTGCTGCTGTCCGAGACCAAGGTGGACCTGGTCAAGAACAATATCGATATTGATTTCAGAATATCGCCGCCGGTCGAGGCGGGGGTCAAACGGCGCATGCTGTTCCACAGCCAGCGCTATTTGGTGGCATCACCGGCTTATGTCGATAAAATGCCCGCCATCCATAAACCTTCCGATTTATTGCAGGCCCAATGCCTGGCCTATTATTTGCCGGGCAAAGACCATATCTGGCATTTCAAGAATGATGCCGGGGTTGAAGATATTCGATTCTCGCCCCGGCATTTGACCAATAATGGCATTGCCTTGTTGGAATTGGCCAAATTGGGCGAGGGTATTGCATTGCTCGATGATTACACCGTCTATCCGGATTTGGCGGCGGGTAATCTGGTGCGGCTCTTGCCAGATTATGTGGTGAGCAATACCACCTTTGAAGAGGGCATGTTTGCCACCATTGTGGATTCGGCGATTATCCCGGCCAAGGTCAAGCTGTTTCTGGATTTTGTCGCCAGCCAGGTGGCGGGGGAGGCGCAGCGCTTTGCGCTGCCGGCCGCCAACGCGCCGCACTGACGGGCCGGCCGGCCAACAGCGCACCGCCTCTGTGCAGAGAAGCCGCAGATGCGCTTCGCGCTTGCCAGCGTTGATCAGAAGCGGCCGCGCAGGGTCACCAGAAAGTTGCGCGGCGTACCGTAGTTGTTGCGGTTCTCGATGTAGCTGGCGTACTCGTAGTAGACCTTGTCAAAGACGTTGTTCACATTGAGCGCCAAGGTCCATTGGCGGTTCAGGTCATAGGCGATGCGCGTGTTCCAGACACCATAGGACGGGCGGCGCACGCCGGAGACGCTGTTGCTCATGGCACTTTGCGCGCTGACGCCAGCGCCCAGGCTCAGCCCGCTCCAGTCACCCCGAAACCGGTAGTCGCTCCACAGGCGCAGCAGGTGGCGCGGCGTATCTTCGTTGAAGGTCAGGCCCTCGCTGACTGGATCGGACAGGTACTTGTTGCGGTTGAAGGTATAGCCGGCAGCCACTTGCCAACCGGGGGCAACGGCACCCTGCAGTTCGGCCTCAAAGCCCTGGCTGCGCACCTTGCCGGCGGCGCGGTAGCAGTAGTTGCCGTTGCAGAGCCGGCCGGCCGCGGTGTCTTCCACGGCGCGGTTGGTTTCATCAACACGGTAGACGGCGAGCGAGGCATTGAGCCTGCCATCGAGCAACTCGCCCTTGATACCGGCTTCGTAGTTGGCGCCGATCACGGGCTTGAGCGTGCTGCCATCCTGGGCCGTGGTGGTCTGGGGCATGAAGACATCGGCATAGCTGGCGTAGGCCGACCATTGCGGCGTCAGCTCATAGATCAGGCCGAGGAAGGGCGTGAACTCGCCGGACTTCTTCTGCTCGCTCTTGCTGTCCCAGGTGGTGGCCTGGGTGCTGAAGACACTTTCAAACCAGCTGATGCGGCCGCCGCTGACCAAGGTCCAGGCGGGTGCGATTTCCGTGCGCAGCTGGGCGTAGATGCCTTTTTGCAGATGCGGCTCATAGCGCGACAGGCGCTGCGAATCGGGGAAGTCCTGGGGCTTGGGCACGTGGGGGTTGGGGTTGAACACATCGATCGCGCCCAGGTTGTAGGCATAGGCGATGCGGTCATTGCTGCGCAGCCGCGACATGCTGGCGCCCACCGTCAGTTGCTGGGGCATGCCCAGCAGCTCGAAGCGGCCGTTGAGGTGCATGTCGATGCCGGCGTTTTTGGACAGCTTGTCGTAGTTCCAGGCCGCGCCTTCCGGGCCCGTCAAGCTGACGGGATCGACGGCGCCGGTGGAATCTCGCACGGTGGTGAGGCTGGTCTCGCGGGAATAGGCCGCCGCGACCTTGAACTGCCAGTCCGCATTGAGGCGGTGCGACAGGTCGGCAAAGAGCTGGGTTTCATCCCGGTCCCAGCGGTTCCAGTCAGCGCCCAGGAAGGTGGAGCGGCTCAGGTTCAGCGAGCGGCCATCGCTGTACCGTGGCAAACCGCCAAAAAAGGGTGTGGAGCGCAGGCGCGAGACCCCCAGGCCCAGGCCCAGCGTGGTGTCGGCCGACAGGTCGTAGTCGAGGGCCAGGTAGGCGTTGAGGTTCTTCTCATCGGTGTGGTCGATAAAACCGCCCTTGTCGTCGTAATCGAGCACGGCGCGGGCACGCAGGCTGCCCTCGTCATTGAGCGGGCCGCTGGCATCCAGCATGCCGCCATAGTGGCTCCAGGAGCCGGCGCGGGCCTCGACCAGGAGCTGCTTGTCGGCGGTGGGGCGCTTGCGCACCAGGTTGATGGAGCCCGATGGCTGGCCCGCCCCCTCGAACAGACCCTGGGCACCCCGGAACACCTCCACCCGGTCCAGGTAGGCGGCATTGCCGGTGAAGCTGTTGCCCACTCCGTAATTGCCGCGTGACAAAGGCACGCCGTCGTACTGCACATTGGCAATCTTGAATCCGCGCGAATAGTAGTTGCGGCCACCGTCGGCAACCTCGCTGATCATGATGCCGGTGGTGTTCTCCAGCACATCGCTGACCGAGCTGAGGTTCTGGTCGTCCATGCGCTGGCGCGTCACCACGCTGACCGATTGGGGAATGTCCTTGAGGGCTTGCGCCGTCTTGCCGATGGTGGCGGCACGCGCGCTGTAGGCGCCCGAGCCTTCGGTGGTGGCTGGTGCCTGGGCGGCAGCGCTGACCACGACCGTGCCCAAGGTGGTGCTGTTGTCGGCGGTGGCTGCTGCATTGGCTGGCGCGGCGGCGGCAACAGGTGCGGCCCGCAAGGTGTAGCCGCCACCCGCGTTGGGCACCGCTGCCAGTCCGCTGCCAGCCAGTGCCCGGGCTAGCCCTTCTTCAGCGCTGAACCGGCCTTGCACGCCGGGGCTGTGGATGCCCTGGGTCAGCTTGGCATCCACCGACAACAGCACCCCGGCGGTGGCCGCCGTCTGGCTGAGCACGGTGCCCAAGGGGCCTGGTGGGATGGAGAAGCTGTGCAGCGTCTGCGCATACACGCCGCTGGCGCCCAGCAAGCTGGCCACGGCGATGGCAATGGGGCGCCCCCGCAGGGCGCGAACAAGATGGCGTTGGGCAAGGCAGGCCGGGTCGGTAGGTCGGTTCATGAATGGCTGGATGGAAGAAAACCGGATTGGTTACTTCCCATGCCAATCCAATCACCACAAAGGGAACCTCAGGGCGCTATTTTCTAGAAAAGATATCTACATGCGTTCGACCGACACCCACCAGGGAAAGGGCCGGCGCACGCGGATGTTGAGGCTGGAGGCCAGCGCCTGCAAGACCTGGTCGGTATCGGCCAAGGGGTAGGCGCCGACGATGCGCAGGTCGGCCACCTCAGGTGCGCAGCTGAGCAAGCCGCGCCGGTAGCGCGACAACTCGGCCAGAAATTCGTCCAGGCGCATGTTGTCTGCCACCAGCATGCCGCGGGTCCAGCCATCGGCCTGCGCGGCAACACTGCCCAGCGCCTCCACCCGGTCTGGCCAGACGAGGGCCTGCTGACCAGCCGCCACCACCAAGCTGCTGCCGGCACGCGGCTGCGCGGCCACCCGGCCTTCGAACACGGCCAGATGGACGGCGCCGCTGTCCGCATACCGCACCCCAAACCGGGTACCCAAGGCTTGCAGCCGGCCAGGGGCCACATCGACGACCATTGGGCGCGCGGGCTGAACCGGGTCGCGGCCGGTGCTCAGCAGCAGCTCGCCGGCATACAGCGCGATGCGGCGCAAGCCGGGCTGGTAGTCCACATCGGCCGCGCTGCCGGTGTTGAGCCAGAGACGGCCACCGTCGGCCAGCTGCAGCTCCCGGCGTTCACCGACCGAGGTCCGGTAGTCGGCCAACCAGCCGCGCCGCTCGGACTGCTGCTGCAGCAGCCAGGCCGTCAGGCCACCGAGGGGAAGCAAGGCCAGGGCACGCAGCGCGCTGCGGCGGCTGCGCCCCAGGCGGGCGCCATGCTCCAGCGCCTGGCGCGCTGGCAAGCTGGACAAGCGGGAGAGGCCGCCGGCCAGGTCTTCCACCCTTTGCCATGCGGCTTGGGCGCCCGTGCCGCTGGCCAGCCAATGCTGCCAGTCCTGGATGTCTGCCGCACTGGGCTTGCCGGACTGCAGCACCGAAAACCATTCGGCCGCCTGGCGCAGCTCTTCCCGGCTGGGTTGGCCGGCAGCGAGCGGGCTCATGCCTGCTCCAGCAACAGGCATTCGAACATGGCCTGGGCCATATAGCGTTTGACCATGCGCTCCGACACTTTCAGCTGTGCTGCGATGGCGGCATAGGTCAGACCGTCGAGCTGTGACAGCAGAAAGGCCGCGCGGGCCTTGGGATTGATGCGGCGCAGCATGGCATCGACCAGCTGCAAGGTTTGCAAGGCCATGGCGCGCTCCTCGGGCGAGGGGGCCAGCGCCGGTGGCAACTGGGCCAAGGTCTCGATCCAGGCGCGTTCCAGGTCCTGGCGGCGCCAGTGGTTGACCAGCAGCCCATGTGCGACGGTGCGCAAAAACGCGCGTGGCTCGCGGATCGGCTCCGAGCCTGGCGAAGCCAGCAACCGGACAAAGGTGTCATGCGCCAGGTCGGCTGCGTGGGTTGACGTCCCCAGCTTGCGCTGCAGCCAGGCCTTCAGCCAGCCATGCTCCTGGCGGTAGATGGTCTCGATGGTGTAGGCCGTTGCGCCAGGGGAGAGGGGAGGCATGCCAGTGACAGGGTAGAAGAATGCGAATGCCTCTCATTCTACCTATCGCGGGGGGCCTGCTCACCGCTGAGTGCGAGGGTGCGGCCGTTTAATCCTGGATGAGGATGCGCGCCTGGGGCTTGGCCAGCCCCCGGCAGCCCAGGCCGGTGATGCGCAGAATCGCACCGTCCAGCGGGCCACTGGCGCGCAGGCGGCCGCTGTCCGAGATGCTGGTGACATACAAGTCCGCCAGATCCGGCCCGCCAAAGCAGAGCGCGCTGGGGTGGGCTACGGGCAGGCTGATCAACTGGCTCAGCGCCCCTTGGGCATCGTAGCGGGCGAGCTGGCCGGTACGCACCAAGGCCGTCCAGAGGCCGCCATCGCTGTCCCAGCAGCAGCCATCGGGGGCGGATTGCTGGGGCTGGGTGCTGATGAACAGCTGCTGGTCTTGTGCTTGCCCGCTGCTGATATCAAACGAATAAATGCTTTGCGCGGCGCTGTCGGCAATGAAGAGGCGGCCGTTGTGGGGGTGGATCAGCGGTCCATTGGCAGTTTTGAGGGCTGGGCCTATGCGCGCCAGCTGGCCATCCCGCTCCAACACATAGATGCCGCCCCTGGGTGCTTCGCCTGCTTCCAGATGCAGATGCATGCTGCCGACCAGAAAGCGGCCATCGGGCAGCGCGCAGCCATCGTTCAGGCGCAGATGGGGCAGGTGCTCGTCCAGCTCGGCCAGGGTTTGCAGCTGGCGGCTGGCAGGGTCGTACAGGCCCAGCGCCTCCTTCATCGCGATGACGATCCTGCCATCGGCATTCAGCGCGAACGAGCCGGTGGGCGCTGGCAGCAGGTGCTGTTCGGTCTGGCCGCTGGCTGGGTCGATGCGCAGCAGCTGGCCGCGCCGGCAGTCCATGGCCCAGAGCTGGCCGGTGGCGGGATCCCAGTTGGGGCATTCACCCAGGGCCAGGCGTTGCGGGATCAGGGGCTGGATATGCATGGGGTGGCTTCAGGTTGGGGCTCTTGGGGTGGAGCCGCGCTGCACGTAGGTTGCTGTCCATCATAGGGTTGCCCCAGGGTGCCACTACCCCGGGGAACGCAGAACAGATTCAACCAATCGGGGGGAAATCATTTGCAGGGTTCCTTCCTAGAATCAAACACAGATTCGAAACAGGCGCTCGCCATGAGCGGCCAAGATCCAAGGAGACAACATGCAAGTGATAGCGCCTATTGCGCAGGCTGCGCGCTGCGCCGCCGTCCGCCACCTGGCTACTGCGGTAGCGGCCCACACCCGGGGAGGCCGCCATGTCTGAGCCCTCCGTTTTGCTGGAAGTCGCCGATGGCGTGGCCCTGGTGACCTTGAACCGCCCACCCGTCAATGCCCTCAACCGGGCCATGCGGCGCGAGCTGGTGGCGATCTTCGATGCCATCTCCGAGCGTGACGATGTGCGCTGCGCGGTGCTGACCGGCTCCGGCTCGGTGTTCTGCGCTGGCGCTGATCTGAAGGACCGCCCCAATGCCGAGGTGGCCGGCGATTTTCTGGAGCACAACCGCATCACCCGCGAAACCGGCAATGCGATCAAGGAATGCGCCAAGCCGGTGATTGCAGCGGTGAACGGCACGGCTTTGGGCGCCGGCATGGGCCTGGCTGCGGCCTGCGACATTCTCTATGCCTCGTCGAACGCGACGTTTGGCATGCCCGAGATCAATGTGGGCCTGGCCGGCGGGGCATCGATGCTCAAGACCTTGCTGGGACGCTCTACCATGCGCCGCATGTTCTTTACCGGCCAGCGCCTGACCGCTCAGGAGATGCTGCAGCGCAATGTGGTCGAAGAAGTGCTGGCGCCCGAAGCGCTGCTGCCCAAGGCCATGGAGATGGCGCGCGAGATTGCGTCCAAGGCACCGCTGGCGGTGATCTATGCCAAGCGCGCCGCCAACATGGTGGACCTGATGCCCCAGCGCGATGCCTACCGCTTTGAGCAGGAGTTCACGATGGCGCTGGCCAAGACCGACGACGCCAAGGAAGCGCGCATGGCCTTCCTGGAAAAGCGCGCCCCTGTTTTCAAAGGACGCTGAGCATGCTGCAGACAACCCGCCTGCAGCCCGGTGCAGGTCTTGATCCGTTTTTCAATGCGCGCGCGATTGCCATCATTGGCGCCTCCGACGACCCCACCAAGATCGGTGGGCGGCCCGTGCATCTGCTCAAAAAGCATGGCTTTGCCGGCGCGGTGTTCCCGATCAACCCCAAGGGCGGCAGCATCCAGTCGCTGCCCGCCTATACCAGCGTGCTTGATGTGCCGCAGGTGCCTGAGCTGGCCATCATTGCGGTGCCGGCGGCCATGGCGCCCGCTGCGCTGAGCGACTGCGCCGACAAAGGGGTGCAGGCAGCGATTGTGCTGTCGTCCGGATTCATAGAAGCAGGGGAGGAGGGCGCTGCGCTGCAGCGGCAGCTGAGCCAGATTGCGCGGGAGCGCCAGATCCGCGTGCTGGGCCCCAACTGCCTGGGCGCGGTGGGCATTGAGGAGCGGGTGATTGGCTCGTTCTCGGTGGCGCTGGAAGAAAAGCTGCCAGCCGCCGGCCATGTGGGCATCGTCTCGCAGTCGGGCAACCTGGGCAGCTTCACGATGCAGTCGGTGGTGCGCCGGGGCATGGGCATCAGCCGCTTCATGGCGACCGGCAATGAGGCCGATGTGGACATTGCCGATGGCATTGCCGCGCTGGCCCGTGACAGCCAGACCCGCATCATCCTGTGCTGCATGGAAACCTGCCGCGATGGCAGCAAACTGCTGCAGGCATTGGAAGCAGCCCGCGCTGCTGGCAAGGTGGTGGTGGTGCTCAAGATTGGTTCGACCGAGCAAGGCCAGGCGGCGGCTGCCTCGCACACCGGTGCGCTGACCGGATCGAATGCCGTGATCGAAGCGGCACTGACCCGTGCCGGTGCGCTGACGGTGCAGTCCATTGAAGACATGGTGGAGCTGACGGCAGCGCTGTCGGTGGTGCCGCAGGCACTGCTGCCACGCAACCGGGGCGTGACCCTGGTGGCGGCATCGGGCGGCTTTGGCGTGATGATGGCCGATGCCATGGTGCAGGCGGGCCTGGACCTGCCTGAGCTGTCCGACGCGACGCGTGCCCGCATCCAGGGAGCCGTGCCGGTGGCCGGCACCCGCAACCCGGTGGATGCGACGGCGCAGATGTCCAGCCGGCCCGATATCTTGTACAAGCTGCTGACGGCCTTGCTGGAAGACGCATCGCGCAGCACCCTGGTACTGCTGCTGTCGTTGTCCTTGCACAACCCGCGTTTGAGCGGTGTGTACCAGGAGGCCTTGGCCCAGATCCGGCGCGACTACCCTGACCGCCTGATCGTGCTGATTGGCCAGGGCCCTGCCGATGTGACCGAGCGCATTGCCAATGCGGGCATTGCGATCTTCCTGACCATTGATGCGGCAGCCCGTGGGCTGGCCGGTATGGTGCGCCTGGGCCAGACGCTGGGCCAGCCCCCAACCGCGCCCGCTGCCGCGCAGAACAGGGAGGCGCTGGATGCCCAGGTCTTCCGCAACGAGTTCCATGCCAAGGCCTTTTTGGCGCGGGCCGGTGTGCCGGTGACGCAGGAGCAGGTGGTGCAGTCCGCCGATGCGGCGGTGGCTGCGGCCGAGCAGATCGGCTTCCCGGTGGTGTTCAAGATCGTCTCGCCCGACATTGCCCACAAGACCGAAGTCGGTGGCGTCGAGCTCAACATCCGCAGCGCCGCGCAGGCCCGCACGGCCCATGCACAGCTGCTGGCGCGGGTGGCCGAGCGTGCGCCGCAGGCGCAGATCGATGGCGTGCTGGTGGCGCCGATGGTGGGTGGCGGTGTCGAGATGATCACCGGCATATCGCATGACGCGGCCTTTGGCCCGGTGGTGATGGTGGGCATGGGTGGCATCTATGCCGAGGTGCTGAAAGACGTGGCGGTGCAGGTGGCACCGGTGACGCAGGCCGAGGCGCTGCAGATGATTGCCTCGCTCAAGCTCTACCCGCTGCTGCAAGGGGTGCGCGGCCAGCCCGCTGCCGATGTGCAGGCCATGGCCGCCACGGTGGCGCGCCTGTCGGAGCTGGCACTGGCCTATGCCGGCGAGATCGCGGAGATCGACCTGAACCCGGTGCTGGTCCAGCCTGCCGGGGAGGGCGTGATTGCGGTCGATGCCCTGATGGTGGCGGCCCAGCCGCAGGCCTGATGTGCAGCGCCACGGAGACTTTGATCGGAACTATGCGATGAAACAGGAAGAGAATTTCGCCCGCCCCGATGCCGCATCGGGCCCGGGTGCCTACCGGCAATATGCGCGTGAATGGCTGCACAGCCATTTGCCTGCCCATATGCGCGCCGACAGCGTGGACTACCGCACGCCCAGCCTGGACGAGTGCCGCGACTGGGAAGCGCGCATGTACCAGGCCGGCCTGGCCGGCATGACCTGGCCGACCGCCTATGGTGGCCATGGCCTGAGCCTGCGCGAGCACCTGGCGGTGAACAAGGAAGTAGGCGCGCTGGCCATGCCCGAGAGCGTCAGCTCGATCGGCAAGGAGCTGGCCGGCCCCATCATCATGGCCGTGGGCACCGAGGCGCAAAAACAGGCCTTTCTGCCCGCGATCCTGGAGATGCGCGAGTACTGGTGCCAGGGCTTTTCCGAGCCCGAGGCCGGATCGGACCTGGCGCGGCTGCGCACCATGGCCACGCGCGATGGCGATGACTGGCTGATCCAGGGCCAGAAGATCTGGACCAGCGGTGCCGCCAAGGCCCATTACTGCCTGCTGCTGACCCGCACCGGCACGGTGGCCGACAAGCACCGAGGCCTGCTGATGTTTGCGGTGCCGATGGACACGCCCGGCATTCGCGTGGTGCCGATCCGTTCCATCGACAACAAGCAGTCGTTCGCCGAGGTGTTTTTTGACCAGGTGCGCGTGCCCGATTCGGCCCGCTTGGGCGCTGCCGACGAAGGCTGGAGCGCGGCCATCCGCGTGCTGTCGATCGAGCGCGCCACCAACCGCATGTACCGTGCCTGGCGTTTTGAGTGCGAGTTGCGCCAGCTGCTGCGCGCCTACCAGTCCGAGCCCGCCCTGCGTGGCCGCCTGCAAGAGCCGGGCCTGCGCCAGGCGGTGGGCCAGGTGGTCAGCCAGATCGATGGCCTCAAGGGCCTGGTCGAGCGCAGTGTGGAGCAGCTGCAGGCCGGCGAGCCGATTGGTGCGCGCGGGTCGCTCACCAAGCTCTACTGGTCGGAATGCCACCAGGCCTTTGCCTCGCTGGCGCTGGCAATGGTGGCAGACATCAACCCAGGCCACAGCGCACTGGCGCAACGCGCCAAAGCCCATTTCACACAGGCTTACCTGTTCTCGCGCGCCGAGAGCATCTATGCCGGGACCACCGAAGTGCAGCTGGATGTCATTGCCCAGCGCATTCAACAGCTGACCAAGGACTGAGGGGATGACGATGCAAAGTGAAGAGCTGCAGCCCGAGGAGTTTGGGCAGGCGGCGCAGGCGGTCATCGCAGCGCTGCAAGGGCAGGGCCCGACCGAGGCGGCCGCCGCCATGGCCGATGCCGGCCTGTTTGGAATCTGCGCCGATGAAGCGCAGGGTGGCCTGGGCCTGCCGCTGGCATTTGCGATGCCGGTGGTGCGGGTAGCAGGGCAGATGCAACTGTCCTGCCCCTTGCCTGAGCAGATTGCCGCCAGCAAGGCACTGCAAGGCACGGAGGTCGGTGGCCAGCTGCTGCGTGGTGAGAAATCGCTCTGCGTGGTGATGGCCGCGCAGGCTGCTGGCGACTGGAGCGGGGTGGCGCGCAATGGCCTGCAGGCCGACTATGTGCTGGTGCAGACCGATGCCGGTTTTGCGCTCTACGACAAGGCGGCGCTGCGCTGCCAGGCCGAGGAGATGCTGGACCCGGAAGTGCCCCAGCTGTGGGTATCCACCACCGGTGCCACGCCGCTGCTGACCCTGGACGCGCCGCAGTCGCAGGCCTTTTGCGCCGATATCAAGCTGCTTTGGGCCGAGTATGTGAACGGGCTGTGTGCCGGCGCGCTGGAGCGCACTGCCGATTACCTGCAGGCGCGCGTGCAGTTTGGCCGGCCGCTGTCGGCCAAGCAGGCGGTGCGCCACCACCTGGCGCGCATGCGCCTGCTGCTGGAGGCATCCAGCGCCCAGGCCTGGCGTGCACTGCGCTCGGATGAGTGGGGCAATCCGCGCCAGGCCGATAGCGCCCTGGCCGCTGCCTTGAGCCAGGGCGCCTGGGTGCTGGAAAAGGCCATCCACCTGCATGGTGGCATGGGCTTTACCTGGGAGCTGGGGCTGCACCGCAGCCTGCGCGAGCACAAGAAGCTGGACGCCTGCCTGGGAGCCGGCGCCGTGATGCGCAAGCTGGGTGCTGACTTTATGGACCGTTGTGAGGTGACGCAATGACTGGGGCAATCGCGAGAGATATGGAAGGCCGCGTGGCCCTTATCACCGGCGCCGGTGCCGGTATTGGCCGCGCCACGGCGCTGCAGCTGGCCGCGCGCGGTGCAGTGGTGGCAGTGAATGATCTGAAGGATGCACTGGTTGAAGAAACCGTGGCCGCGATCACCGCGCAGGGCGGCCAGGCCTTTGACGTGGTGAAGAACGTGGCCACACGCGAAGAGATGACTGCCGCCGTGGACGAGGCCTATGCCCGTCACCAGCGGCTGGACATCCTGGTCAACAACGCCGCCTGGGTGCGCTACCAATCGGTGAGCGAGATCATGCCCGAGACGGTGGATCGCATGCTGGACATCGGCTTCAAGGCGGTGCTTTGGGGCATCCAGGCCGCCGCTGCCCGCATGGATGCGGAGCGCGGTGGCGCCATCATCAATGTGGCCTCGGTCGCGGCGCTGCGCTCGGCCGGCAGCTCGATGGTGTATTCGGGCATCAAGGCCGGCGTGCTGGGCATTACCCGCGCTGCGGCAGCGGAGCTGGGCGAGCGCAATATCCGCGTCAATGCGGTCTGCCCCTCGGCCGTGCCGACCGAGGGCACGCAGCGCAACCGCAATGCCGAGCGCGATGCCGGCCGCGTGGCCAAGACGCCGATGGGGCGCCTGGGCACGGTGGACGACATTGCCGGCACCATCTGCTTCCTGGCCAGCGATGCTGCGCAGTTCACCACCGCGCAGGCGCTGGTGGTGGATGGCGGCATTACCTTCACCAACATCTAAAGCCTATGCCCGCTGTCTTGATCACCGGTGCTGCCTCCGGCATTGGCCGCGCTGCCGCGCTGCAGTTTGCGCAGCAGGGCTGGGACTGCCTGCTGGTCGACATCAGCCCCGCGATTGCCGAGCTGCCCCAGCACTGCCTGGCGCAAGGCGCGGCCAGCGCGCAGGCCTTTGCGCTGGACCTGACCGATGCGCAGGCGCTGGCCCAGCTGGGCCGCCAACTGGCGGAGCTGCCAGCGCTGGATGCCTTGGTCAACAACGCCGGTATCTCGGACAGCAGCGGAAGGCCGCTGTCCGGGCAGGCGCCCGCACAATGGCAGCGCCTGCTGCGGCTGAACCTGCAGGCGCCGCAGGCCTTGTTCGAGACCTGCCTGCCGCGCTTGAAGGCGGATGCGCGCATTGTCAATGTGTCCTCGGGCGCGGGGCACAAGGCCATTCCCTGGCGCGGGCTCTACAGCCCGAGCAAGGCCGGGCTGATCGCCTGGTCGCATAGCCTGGCACAGCGCTACCCGCAACTGGGTGTGAGCACCTTGTGCCCCGGCTTTGTGCGAACCGAGCTGGTACAGGGCCTGATGGATGCCGGCCGCCTGGCGTTGGCCGATGCCGTTGCGAAGATCCCCCTGGGCCGCCTGGCTGAGCCCGAGGAAATGGCCGCCGCGCTGGTGTTTTTGGCGCAGCCGCAGGCCCGTGTGCTGTCGGGCCAGGTCCTGTCGGTCGATGGCGGGTCGGGCATTTACGGCGGCAGCAGCCGCTGCGCGCTGAGCACCGCTGTACCAGCACCTTTGCAGACGCCACTGCATCTGCAGCTGCAAGCGGGCAGCGATGCTGCTTGCGATGGCGCCTGGCTGCAAGCGATGCAGGCGGAGGACGGCGCGCAGGTGGCGACAACGCCCGCTCCATGCCAAGGAATTGTCAGCACCCAAGCGCTGGCACCTGCTGGCGGCGATCTGCTGGAAGCGGTGCTGAACGCCGGCCAGCAGTTTGCAGCCACCCATGCGCGCGATGCCAGCCTGCTGCTCTTGCTGCCTGCTACTGCTTCCGAAGGTGTCTCTGCCTGGCAGCACCAGACGGCGCTGGCTGCAGCGCGCATGTTGGTCGCCACCCTGGCCTGCGAATGGGCTACGCAGGGCCTGCGTATCAATGCGCTGCTGCTGTCGCCTGAACAGACCACGGGGGCGGCAGTGGCGCAACTGCTGCCGCTGGTCCGTTTTCTGACCGGTGCGCAGGCGCAGTTTGTGACCGGGCAGAGCCTGGATATCTCAGGAAGCAAGGAGAGCCAGCATGGCTGAACTGGACACCGCCGCCGTCGAGGCGCTGTACCGCCAGGAGCGTGGCTACTGGCGGCCCTGGAATGCGCAACTGCTGGCCCGCCGCCCGGCGTTTTTGCAGGCCTATGCGCACTATGCCGGCTACCCGGCGCGCAGCGGCGGCCTGAGCGAGCGCATGGTGGAGCTGGTCTATGTGGCGCTCGATGCTTCTGCCAGCCACTTGTTTGCCAGCGGCTTGAAGCTGCACATGCAAAAGGCGCTGGCCTGCGGCGCCAGCGATGAAGACTTGCTGGATGTGCTGACCTTGGTTTGCCTGCAAGGCGCAGGAGCGACAGCGGCGGCGCTGGACCAGGTAGCCCAGGTGTATGGTCTGCCACCCCAGGCCGACAGCACCGTGGACGGCCAGCAGCCCGACCTGTGGGCGCGGCTGCAGGCCATGGACCCAGCCTACTTTGGCCATCTGCAGGCGCTGGCCAGCACCGCAGAAAACGGCCAGGGCCTGAGCGCTGGCGAGCGCTGCCTGATCACCATTGCGCTGCATGCCTGCTTTACCGCCAGCCAGCCCGAGGCCTTGCGCGCAGCGCTGCAGCAGGCCCGGAGCCTGGGCGTGGCGCGCGATGCGGTGGTGCAAGTTATTCAGATGGGCGCGCACCTGGCGGTGCATGGCACGGCGCTGGGCATCACGGTGCTGGCTGAGCTGGAGGCGGCATGACATCGAACGACAAGGAGACAACCATGAACCAGTTGCGTATCGAACGCCGCACCCTGCTGATGGCGGCCATGGCTGCCGCACTGCCTGCAGCCCTTCCGCTGGCGCGGGCGGCCGCGCCCTGGCCGAGCAAGCCGGTGCGCCTGGTGGTGACCAGCTCGCCCGGATCGGGCGGCGATGTGTTTGCCCGCTTGCTGGCGCCCGGCCTGCAGTCGGCGCTGGGCCAGCCCTTCTATGTAGAAAACAAGGTGGGTGCCAACGGCATCATCGCCAATGACTTTGTCGTCAAAAGCAATGATGCGCATACGGTGCTGTTTGCGCCGTCGTCGGCCATCGTGATCAACCCCTTTATCCAGCCCAAGCTGCCCTATGACACGCAGCGTGATCTGCTGCCGGTGGGCCAGATTGGGCTGTCGGGCATTTTTCTGGTCGCCAATCCGGAGACCGGCATTGCATCCTTGGCCGACCTGGTGCGCTATGCCAAGGCCAACCCGGGCAAGCTGTCCTGCGGCTCCTGGGGCAATGGCTCGTCGGGCCATCTGGCGCTGGAGGGCCTCAAGGCCCATTACGGCATCGACATCCACCATGTGCCCTACAAGGCGCTGTCCACCGAACTGTCCGACATCATCGGCAACAACATTCCGATGGGCTTCATGGACATCGCGTCGCCCGTGCCGCATATCCGCAATGGCAAGCTGCTGGCCGTGGGTGTGACGGGCACACAGCGTGCACCGGCCACGCCGCAGGTGCCGACCTTTACCGACCAGGGCTTCAGGTTTGATGCGGACGGCTGGTATGGCGTGTTTTTGCCCGCCGGTACCTCCAACCCCGAGATGGTGGAGCGGCTCAACCAGGCCCTGGTGCAGGTGGCGCAGAGCGCCGATATCCGCAAAAAGTTTGAAGACCAGAACATGGCCCTGCCTGCCGTCAAACCGGCGGCAGAGTTTGCCCGCTCCATCCAGTCCGATATGAAGATCTGGGGTGGGCTGGCCAAGCTGGCCGATCTGAAGATGTCGTAACGAGCGCGCTGGCGGCTGCACCGGGCGCGACAAGCCCGGGCAGCGCTGACATGGCCAGCGATAGAACCAGGGGGTAGCTGCGGCAAGGGCCGGCTATCCGCAGTCAACAGGAGACAAAAAATGACCGATTCATGCGCAGACTTCAACCGCCGGCAGATGCTGCTGGGCCTGCTTGCCGCAGCGGGCGCCGGCACAACGTGGGCCAACACCGCCTGGCCCAACAAGGCGATCCGGATGGTCGTGCCCGGGCCGGCCGGATCGGGCGGCGACATCTTTGCGCGCATGCTGCTGCCGCCGCTGCAGAGCTCGCTGAAGGAAAGCCTCTACGTCGAGAACAAGGCAGGCGCCAACGGCATCATCGGCAATGACCATGTGGCCAAGGCCCAGGCCGATGGCTATACCTTGCTGTTCTCGCCGTCGTCGTCGATTGCGATCAACCCCATCATCCAGCCCAAGATGCCCTACGACGCCATGCGCGACCTGGCGCCCGTGGCGCAGGTGGGTGCAGCGGGCGTGCTGCTGGTGGCCAACCCTGCGACCGGCTTCAAGAACCTGGCCGACATGGTGCAGTACGCCAAGGCCAACCCAGGCCGCCTGGCCTATGGCTCCTGGGGCAGTGGCTCGACCGGCCACCTGGTGATGGAAGGCATCAAGGCCCACTACGGCCTGGACATGCCCCATGTGCCCTACAAGGGCACCGCTGTGGAGCTGGGCGATCTGCTGGCCAACACGATTGGCGTGGGCTTTATGGACATTGCCTCGCCGATTCCCCATGTCCGCAGCGGCAAGCTGCGTGCGCTGGGCGCCTCCGGATCGGCGCGCGGCCCTGCATTGCAGGATGTGCCGACCCTGACCGAGCAGGGCTACACCTTCGACGCCGACGGCTGGTACGGCGTGTTCGCCCCCGCCAAGACGGACCCCAAGATCATCGACCGCCTCAATGCCGATCTGGGCCAGGCGCTGGGCAGCCCCGAGATGAAGGCCAAGTTTGCCGAGCAGAACATGCTGATCCCTGCGCACAAGTCGGCCGCCGAGTTCAGCCAGGTCGTCAAGCGCGACATGGCGCTGTGGCAGCAACTGGCCAAGGTGGCCAAGCTCAAGGTCGATTGAGCGCCACCCGGGGCAGGCTGCGGGGCTGAAGGCGCTGCAGCCTGCCCAGGGACCCTCTGTGCCGCAACGGCACAGCCCACTTTTGCAATGGTCTGGCAATTGCCCGGCAGACAGGCTGGGCAAGGAAGGTCTTATGTCCATACCCATACGGATTTCTTGGCGCGCTACAGCCCTGGGGCTGGGCTTGGCTTTGTGCACGGCAGCCGCGCCGGCAGCTGAGGCGCAGGCCGCTTTCCCCCACAAACGCGTGACGATCGTGGTGCCGTATTCCGCCGGCGGCATCACCGATACCCTGGCCCGCACTTTGGCGGCCAAGCTGGCGACGCTCTGGGGCCAGCCGGTGGTGGTGGAGAACCGCGATGGCGCGGGCACCATCATAGGGACCAGCGCGGTGGCACGCACCCCGGCCGATGGCTATACGCTGCTGTTCACCAGCTATGCCTACACCTCCAACCCGGTGCTGCGCCGGCAGTTGCCTTATGGGCCCGATGCCTTCCGCCCCGTCGGCCTGATGGGCTCTAGCCACAATGTGCTGCTGGTCACCAACCGCTTGCGTGGCCAGTCGCTGCAGAGCCTGATCGACCGCTCCAAAGCCGATCCCGGTGCGCTCAAGCTGGCCTCGTCGGGCCCTGGATCCAGCCCGCACCTGGCGGCCGAGCTGTTCGCCACCAAGGCGGGCATCCGCTTTACCCATGTGCCCTACAAAGGCCAGGGGCCGTCGATGACCGATCTGATGGCGGGTGTGGTCGATGGCATGTTTGATGGCATGTCTTCGTACTCGCTGGTGCAGGCCGGCAAGGTGGCAGCGGTGGCCATGGCCTCCGAGCAGCGCCACCCGGGCGCGCCGGAGATTCCGACCTTCAAGGAACTGGGCATGGACTTTGTCAGCGGCAGCTGGTTTGGCATGCTGGCACCGGCTGCCACGCCGGATGCGGTGGTGCAGCAGATCAATGCCGATATGCGCCGCGTGGCGGACGACCCTGCTGTGCGGGCCCAGATTGCCAAGACCGGTTTGCTGGTGTCGCTGTCCACCCCCGAGACCTTTGGCCAGTTTCTGCAGGCCGAAACACACAAGCTGCAGGCCCTGGTCAAAAGCGGCGTGCGCATTGAGCTGAATTGAGGATGGAACTGCGGGGCGCTGTGGCGGCCTGCCGCATAATGGGCTTTTCGCCATTTGTCTGGACTGCCCCATGCCCCATGCCCGCCCCACCTTTGCTGCCGGATTGCTTGCGGCAGCGTGCTGCTTGAGCGCACCGGCCTGGGCCATCAATAAATGCGTCGATGCCCAGGGCCGCACCAGCTTTCAGGACGAGCCCTGCGCTGCCGGGCAAAAGGCGGAGGCGATCACCGTGACGCCCTCCAGCCAGGGCATCAACCCGCGCGAGCATGACCGCCCGGTCACCAGCCGCCCGGCGGATAACCCACCGGCGTCCGTACCACCGGCAGCAGCACCCGCGGATGCCCCCGAGCCGCGTCCGGCCGATTGCCCCGACCCGGAGCGCATGAAGAGCATGCAGATCGAAGCCGAGTCGATTGCGCTGCCGCTGCCGATCCGCAAGCAAAAGCGGGCGTCGTTTGAGGAGCTGAAAGCGCGTTGCGGGGGCTGAAGGCCCTGTGGCTCCCACCTAAGCAAACGCCCGCGATAGCGGGCGTTTCTGTTTATACGGCCATCGGTGCCGTCAACGGCGCATGGTGCTGGTAGCCTTCCAGCCAGAAGTCCGACGGTTCGACCTTTTCCAGCCATTCGGGCTGGTACTGGCCGGTCACCGCGTAGTCGGGGATGCGGTCCGACAGCACCAGCTTGGGGGATTCAAAGGGCTCGCGCTTGAGCTGCTCCTGCAGCATGTCCAGGTGGTTTTCGTAGATGTGGGCATCACCGATGAAGTAGGTAAACCAGCGCGGTGTGTAGCCACTCAGGCGCCCCATCAGGTGCAGCAGCGCGGCGCCTTCGGTCAGGTTGAAGGGGGTGCCCAGGCCGACATCATTGCTGCGGATATACAGGCACAGCGAGATCTCGCGCTTGCTTTGGTCGACGAGGAACTGGTAGAGCAGATGGCAGGGGGGCAGGGCCATTTCTTCGAGCTGGGCCCAGTTCCAGCCGTGGAAGAGGATGCGGCGGCTGCCCGGGTCGGTCATGATGGTGTCCAGGCACTGGCGCAGCTGGTCGATGGCCTTGTAGAGCACGATCTGGCGCTTGCCGCCTTCGGCCACTTCGCCGATCTGGGTGTAGCCCTTGGCCAGCGCGTCGGCCACCTGGGCTTGGCTGTGGGGCTGGGCCAAGTCGATCAGCTTGTAGGCTGGCCACTGGCGCCATTGCACGCCGTAGACGGGGCCCAGGTCATCGGCCTCCAGGCGGTAGGGGTTGGCCAGCCAGGCCTGGTTTTCATTGGCGTTCTGGTCCCAGACCTTGCAGCCCAGCGCGCGGAAATCGGCGGCACTGCGCGCGGCGCGCAGAAAACCGACCATCTCGCCGATGGCGGATTTGAAAGCCAGCTTCTTGGTGGTGACGGCCGGAAAGCCTTGCTGCAGATCAAACTTGAGCATGGCGCCGGGCATGCTGAGCGTGCGGATGCCTGTGCGGTTGGTCTGCCAGGAGCCTTGGTCCAGGATGTTCTGGACGAGTTGGAGGTATTGCTTCATGTTCTTCTGGGGCTGTTCGGGGGGCCTGGCCGCATTGCCGCCGGGGGCGGGCGCCTGGCCCGGCGCGGGCATGCGCGCCAAGGCGGCGGGGCAGGTGGCAAGGCCCAAAGGACGTACTGTACGACGGTCGCGTTGCTTGCGTAGGCCGTAAGGATAAGCGCCTGTGGGAGATACCTGCGATGGCCATTGCCACGCAAAAATTGGTGTAGGGTGTCGGCTTTGGCGCCCGGGCCCACCGGGGCCAGCCGCGCCATGCGGCGGCAAGCGCAGGTGGGCAGCGGGACATCGACAGTTTGCGAGGCGCAGGAGAGGGCGCTGCAAACGCAACAAGGACAGCTAACTATGTGGACGATGACGAAGAAATGGGGCCTGGCCCTGGGCGCTGCTGCGGCGCTGGCACTGGCCGGCTGCCAGACGACGCCCGCAGGCGTGGATCCCAACGGCCAACAGGCCTGGAACCAGCTGCAGGCCCAGGTGGGACAGTATCCGCACGATGCCGCTTTCCTGCAGCAGGGCGTGATGGCTGCGCGCATGCAGCATTTGCTGGGTGAGCACCGTGCGGCCTTCATGCAGAACCTGCAGGTGACCGGGCCGCTGAGCAAGCAGGGCTCCGTCTACTACATCACCGGCAACCGCCAGCACGACGGCGGCCAGAATGCCGCCGCCGTGGCGCTGGATGCCAAGAGCAACACCATGCGCATCTGGTGGCTGCAGAACGGCCAGCCGCGCGTGGTGCAGGACCCGGGTGCGGCCTTCTCCTGGCCCAAGGATGTGAACCAGATGATCAGCAACGCGGTGGGCACGCCGGCGTCCTGATCCTTTGATGCGCAAAAAACAGGGCGGCACCTCATCGAGGGCCGCCCTGTTTGGTGGTGTTCCGCTTATTTAACCGCGTGTGACCATCGCATGCGGGTTCATGATGTTCTGCGGATCGAGCGCGGCTTTGACTGCACGCATCATCGACAGGGCCACCGGCGACTGGTACTGCGGCAAGGTATCGACCTTGAGCGTGCCGATGCCGTGCTCGGCCGAGATGGAGCCGCCAAAGGCAGCGACTGCGTCATAGACGATGTGGTTGACCTCGTGCTCACGCTCATCGAGGAACTGCTTGGCGTCGACGCCCTCGGGCGCCTGCACATTGAAGTGCAGATTGCCATCGCCCAGGTGGCCGAAATTGACCAGGCGCATGCCCGGCACCTTGTCGTTGAGCACCTGCGTGGCATGCTCGACAAACGCGGGGATGCGGGAGATGGGCACCGAGATGTCGTGCTTGATATTGAGGCCTTCCTCGACCTGAGCGAGCGGAATGCTCTCGCGGATATGCCAGAGGTTGTGGGCCTGGCCCAGGTTCTCGGCCACGACGGCGTCCAAGACGATTTCCTGCTCGAATGCGGCTTCCATCAGCGCCTCAAAGCGACTGCGGGCATGTTCTTCCGATTCGCTGTCGGAGTTTTCCAGCACCACGGCGTAGGGGAAGGCGGGGTTGTCGATAAAGGGCACGCGCAGCTGGGGCATGTGCTTGTCCACCAGCGTCAGCGCAAAGCGGTTCATCACCTCAAAGCCGGTCAGGCCCGCGCCCAGGTACTGGTGCGCCAGCGCCAGCAGGCGCACGGCGGCATCGAACGAGGGCAGCGCCGCCCAGGCGGTGAGCTGGCTCGCCGGCATCGGGTAGATCTTCATCGTTGCGGCGGTGATCACCCCCAGGGTGCCTTCGCTGCCGATGAAGAGGTTGCGCAGGTCGTAGCCGGTGTTGTCCTTGCGCAGGCCCTTGAGGCCGTTCCAGATCTCGCCCTGGGCATTGACCACTTCCAGGCCCAGGCAGAGCTCACGCGTATTGCCATAGCGCACGACCTGGGTGCCGCCGGCATTGGTGCCCAGGTTGCCGCCGATGGTGCAGCTGCCTTCGGCAGCCAGCGACAGCGGGAACAGGTAGCCCTGGCTTTCGCAGCGCTCCTGCAGGGTTTGCAAAATGCAGCCGGCCTCGACCGTGACGGTGAGGTTGTCCTTGTCGATCGCACGGATGGCCTGCATGCGGCCCAGGTTCAGCACCACCTGCTGGCCCGAGGTGTCAGGCGTGGAGCCCACGACCAGGCCGGTGTTGCCGCCCTGGGGCACGATGGAGGTGCCGTTGGCCGCGCAGGCCTTGACGACGGCCGCCACTTGCTCGGTCGTGGCGGGGCGCACCACCGCCAGCGCTTTGCCGTGGACGCGGCGGCGCCAGTCCTGTTCGTAGGCTGTCAGGTCGCCATCGGTAAGCACATGGGCATCGCCCACAATCTGGCGCAAGCTCGCAATCAGGTCGGTCATTGGATGTCTCAGCAAATGAAAAGAAAAAGAATCTAGGAGGCGGCAGCGACCGGCTTGGAGGCCGGGGCCACGGCGCGCTGGCGGCCCCGGATATGCACCACGCAGGCGGCAAACAGCAGCAGACACAGGGCAATCTCGGCCAGCGCGCACCAGCGACTGGGTGCTGCGTCGCCCCAGGCGCGCACCACGCCTTCGACAAAATACAGCCAGACCAGGAGGCTCAGCCAGCGGTAGGTATACATGCGGTGCTTGAGCAGGCCGGCCAGCGGAAGGCACAGCGGCAAGGCCTTGAGCACCAGCCAGGAGCCGCCGGGCCGCAACGGGGCCAGCCACAGCTCCCAGGCCAGGCAGAGCAATATCAACCCCAACAAGGCCGCAACGGCCAGCCAGCGCGAATACTGCGCAGCCGCGCCCGCAGCGGCAGGCGTTACCAAATCAGGCAGATTTGCGGCGGTTTCAGGGGTAGATGCAGGCATGGAAATGGCATCATATCGGTATGTACGTAAGTGATGAGAAAAACGCGGCAACTTTGCAGGTGCATCCGCGCCAGGGGTGGGCGCTGTGGTGGCAGCAATTTGCGGCGTTTCCCTGGCGCAATACCGTCAATACCTTGCGCACGCGCTTTGGTGAGGACCGCCTGGGCCTGACGGCCAGCAGCCTGACCTTTACCACCATGCTGGCACTGGTGCCCTTTTTCACGGTGGCGCTGGCCTTGCTCACCGCCTTTCCGATGTTTGCGACGGTCGAGGCGCAGTTGCAGCGCTGGCTGATCGAGAGCCTGATTCCCAGCACCATCGCCAGCCAGGTGCTGGGCTATATCACGCAGTTTGCATCTAAAGCCAGCCGCCTGGGCCTGGCGGGCCTGAGCTTTTTGCTGGTGACGGCGCTGGCGCTGATCCTGACGATGGACCGCACCCTGAACAATATCTGGCGCGTGCGCCAGCTGCGGCCGCTGGGCCAGCGGGTGCTGATCTACTGGGCCGCCATGTCGCTGGGCCCGCTGGTGCTGGCATCCAGCCTGGTGCTGACCTCGTCGGTGGTGGCGGCCTCGCGCAGCGCCTTTGGCGAGCTGCCGTACCTGATCCGCCTGGCCTTTGATTCGCTGGAGTTTGTGCTGCTGGCATCGGGCGTGACCGCGATGTACCGCTATGTGCCCAACACCCATGTGCGCTGGCGCGATGCGCTCGCCGGCGGCCTGTTCGTGGCCCTGGGCATCGAGGTGGCCAAGAAGGTGCTGACCCTGTACCTGGTGCATGTGCCGACCTATTCGACGATCTACGGTACCTTTGCCACTTTGCCGATCTTGCTGATCTGGATCTATGTGGCCTGGGTGATTGTGCTGCTAGGGGCTGTAGTGGCCGCCTACCTGCCCAGCCTGCTGGCCGGCGTGGCGCGCCTGCCGCTGGCACAGAGCTGGGATTTTCAGCTGGCGCTGGAATGCCTGCGCGCCCTCAACCTGATGCGCTACCAGCCGGAGAAGGGCCTGTACCTGCACCAGCTTGCCACCCGCCTGCAGGTGGAGGATGTGCAGCTGCACCGCGCGCTCGATGTGCTGTGCCAGCTGGACTGGGTGGGCGCCGTCGTCGATGTGGATGAGCGCCGCACCAGTACGGGTGCCCCCGAGAGCCAGCATGACATGCGCTATGTGCTGCTGATCGAGCCCGCGCAGACGCTGGCTGCCCCATTGGTCTCTGCGCTGATGTTGGACCGCAACGAGGCCACCGAGCCGCTGTGGTGGCACAGCGGCCTGGACCAGATCGCGCTGATTGCGCTGCTGGAGCGGCGCTATTGGCTGCCGGAGGAGGTTGCAGTGGAACAGGTGGAAGCCGCTACGCAGGAACTTGAACCCGTGTTGGGTGGTGAGGGGCAAGTGGATCAGACCAAGGCTTGAGCGCAGTTTGATCGCTGAAAGAGGCTGCCCATCCGGCGGCCTACCTGATGGCCATCCGCCGAGATCGCTGAAGCCGCTCAGTGCGCGGCGAAGCTGGCCTCATTGAACGCCAGACGCTGGCGGGCCAGCGCCACCATATCGGCGGGGTAGCAGGTGTAGGCCGTCAACGGGCTGTCGTCCAGCTCATACAGCACCACCAGGGCGGCCACTTCCCAGGCCCAGCGGGGATGGTGGTCGCCCATACCAATCAGCCGGCCAATGGCGGCCAGCGCAGGGTGCAGCTGGCGGCTGTAGTTCTCGTCCAGATAGGCTTGCAAGGGCTCGGTGCCCAACTCGGATTGCTCAAAGAAAGCCATCAGATCGGCATAGGGCTTGGGGCAGAACACCTGGGCGGAGGCCTCGTCTTTTTCGCAGGCGACGGCGCTCAGGTAGTCGAGCAGGCAATCGCAGCGGTTGCCCAGCAGCCGCTCGACGATGCCGGGGATGAGTTCCTGGCGCTCCAGCAGCACAGGCAGTGCCAGCAGTTGCACGGCGGCCGGGTAGCTGTTGGAGGCGGGGTTGATCGGTTGCCGGCCCTGCGCCGGCACTGCCGCATCGCTACGCATGAAGATGGCGTATTCGTTGCACCAGTGCAGCACATGCTCGAACAGGCTTTCCATCGCACGCGGCGGCAAACCACGGCTATAGGCCAGATCCAACAGTGCCAGCGATTGCAGTGCTGCGCGGCACCAGCCGGCGCGCGCAGCGCGTTGGCTGTCAGCGTCCAGATCCTGCACGTCCAGACCATAGTAGCCATGGCTGGAGAATTCATGCAGGCTCGACAACTGGTCTGCCCAGGTCTCTGCCCATCGCTCCAGGTCCATGTCCACGCGCGGCCGCAACAAATGCCAGGGTTGCGACTGGCAGTGTTGCAGCAAACAGGGAAGGGCCTTGTATTGCATAAGTCGTATGTATCCGGTCTGCAGCTTCTCAGATGCAGCTGTCTGGGCCTCCATCGGCCTAGTGGATAGGCTAACGCATTTGCCGCCTAGATTGCGGCATTTTTTAGAGAGGCTTACGCCTGCTTACGCCAGATACATGCGTGATCTACTGCTACAAAAATTAAAGCAATATTGCAATAGCAAAGCTGATAGGCCTACCTGTTGCGCTGCAACAGCCTCTCACGCAGGGGCGGAGGCTTTGGCAGGCTGCGTCTGGAGAAAGTGGTGAATGGCAAACAAGGTGGCGTCGGGCGACTCGGTCATCTGGTTGTGGCCGCAGGGCACCATCTCGACCTGCACCTGCTTGCCTGCAGCCTTGGCGGCGTCTACCAGGCTGCGTGCGGCGCGGGCCGGGGTCATCTGGTCTTGCTCGCCCAGCACGAACAGTACCGGGCAGGCCAGCGCGGCCATGGCAGCCTGGCCGTTGCGGTAGCTGTCGCAGGCGACAAAACCGGTGTGCAGCAGGTTGGTATCGCTGTTGCTGGCCTGCACGCGGCGGGCCAGCGCCATGCCAGCGCCAAACACCCAGCTGCCGGCACCTGAGGGCGGGGCCAAGGTCGCGCGCGAGAAGGTCTGCACCATGCCAATGGCCTGGTCGGTGGCGTTCAGCGCTTGCTCCAGCAAGGCGGGCGCGACCTTCATCGGATCGGCAGTGCCGACCAGCACCAGATGGCTGATGCGTTCGCCCAGGCGTGCGGCCGCTTCCATCGCAATCAGGCTGCCCCAGCTGTGGCCGATGAGGGCGGCGCGCTCCAGCCCGGCGGCATCGAGCAGCTGGGCGATGGTGTCGGCGGCCTGCTCCACACTCTGCGGCGCCGCGCCACCGCTCCTGCAGTGCCCCGGCAGGTCGATGGCCAGCACGTTCCAGCCATGGTTGGCCAGGTAGCGGCTTTGCAGCGCCCAGACGCTGTGGTCACACAGCACGCCGTGGATGAAGATGGCAGTGGGCTGGTGTGCATTGAGCGCCTTGCCGCCGGTGTAGGCATACAGGTCGGCACCTTGAACTTGGATTTGCATGTCGGTATTCCAATCGTCTAGAGGTCTGGAATCAAACGCTTGCCCAGGCTCACGGTCTGGTCGTCGCCATAACCCAGGCTTTCATAGAAGGCGATCACGGCCTCGTTGCCGGCGCGCACCTGCAGGTTGAGCTTGGGGCAGCCCAGCGCCGTCAGCTCGGCCTCAGCGCGCTGCATCAGCTGGCGCGCATGGCCCTGGCGCTGGTGCTTGGGGTGCACGGCCAGGTAGTTGATCCAGCCCCGGTGGCCGTCATAGCCGACCATGATGCTGGCCATCACCTCGCCCTGTTCATCGACACCGACCCAGAACAGCTCGGGCGAGACGCTCAGCTTGCGCGCAATGTCCTTGTGCGGATCGTTCCAGGGGCGGTAGAGGCCGCAGTCATGCCACAGCTGCACAACGGCTTCGGAATCCTGCAGTGCAAAGACACGGATTTCCATCATGCGGCCTTCTCTGCGGCCTTGAGCGCGCGCTTGAGGTCGTCGATCAGGTCGTCGGCGTCTTCCAGGCCGATGGACAGGCGGATCGTGCCCTGGCTGATGCCCGCCTGCGCCAGGGCGTCGTCGTGCATGCGAAAGTGGGTGGTGGTGGCCGGGTGGATGACCAGCGAGCGGCAGTCGCCGACATTGGCCAGGTGGCTGAAGACCTTTAGCGTCTCGATGAACTTCCTGCCCTGGTTGCGGTTGCCGGCAATGTCAAAGCTGAACACCGAACCCGCGCCGCGCGGCAGCAGCTTTTGCGCCAGCGCGTGGGAGGGGTGGCTCTCGAGCATGGGGTGGCCCACGCGGCTGACCATGGGGTGGCTGGCCAGGAACTGCACTACCTTTTCGGTGTTGCGCATATGGCGCTCCATGCGCAGCGGCAAGGTTTCGATGCCTTGCAGAATCAGCCAGGCGCTGTGCGGGCTCATGCAGGCGCCGAAATCGCGCAGGCCTTCGCGCCGTGCGCGCAGCAAGAAGGCGCCGGTCGTTGATTCCTCGCTGAACACCATGTTGTGAAAGCCGTCATAGGGCTCGGTCAGCTCGGGGAAGCGGCCGGATTTTTCCCAGTCAAAGCTGCCGCCATCGACCACGATGCCGCCGATGACGGTGCCGTGGCCGGAGAGAAACTTGGTGGCCGAGTGGTAGACGATGTCGGCGCCATGGTCAAAGGGCTTGATCAGCCACGGCGAGGTCAAGGTGGAATCGACCAGCAAGGGTACGCCGGCCTCATGGGCGATGGCCGAGACCGTGGGGATGTCCAGCACATCGAGGCCGGGGTTGCCGACGGTCTCGCCAAAGAACAGCTTGGTGTTGGGCCGCACCGCAGCGCGCCAGCCGTCGATATCGCCGGGTTTGACAAAGGTCGTCTCGATGCCAAAGCGGGCCAGCGTGTAGTGCAGCAGGTTCTGGCTGCCACCGTAGAGCGCGGTACTGGCGACGATATGGCTGCCTGCGCCCATCAAGGTCGCGATCGACAGGTGCAACGCGGCCTGGCCGCTGGCCACCGCGATGGCACCTACGCCGCCTTCCAGTGCGGAAACGCGCTGCTCCAGCACGGCGTTGGTAGGGTTGCTGATGCGGCTGTAGACATGGCCGGGCCGCTCCAGATTGAAGAGACTGGCCGCATGGTCGCTCGACTCGAAGACGAAGGAGGTGGTCAGGTGGATCGGGACGGCACGGGCGCCGGTGGCCGGGTCCGGCTGGGCGCCGGCGTGCAGACTGAGGGTGTCAAAGCCGGGATCGGTATAACCGGGCATGGCGTATCTCCGCGATGTTGTCGTTCTGGACGGGGCATTGTCGGCTATATTTAGCAGACCCGGATTGGCAGGCCTGTCGCCGATGCGTTTGCATGCAGGCGGGTCCCACCCGCATCGGAGAACGGTACAAGGAGACACCCATGAAAGTCAGCGATATCCTCCGCCTCAAAGGCAACACCCTCTACACGGCCAGCGTCAATGACCCTCTGGGCGACGCGATCCAGACCATGGCAGAGAAGGACATTGGCTCGCTGGTGGTGATGGAGCACGGCGACGTCGTGGGCATGTTGACGTTCCGCGAGGTGATCGTCGCCATCGTCAACAACGGCGGTACCGCCGGCAGCATCCTTGTGCGCAGCGTGATGGATGACGCACCTTTGACCTGCACGATGGAGACCGACATGGACGAGGTGCGCCGCATGATGCTGGACCGCCATGCGCGCTACATGCCGGTGATGGACAAGAAGATGCTGATGGGGGTGATCAGCTTCTATGACGTGGCCAAGGCCGTCGTCGACAGCCAGAACTTCGAGAACAAGATGCTCAAGGCCTATATCCGCGACTGGCCGGTGGAAGGCGAGACGGATTCCTGATGCACCGCCGGCGCAGCATGCGGTGCGCCGGCTTTGATCAACACCCGCAACACGGGCGGCCCGCGCGGCCGCTTTTTTGCGCCTGGGCTTGGATACTGGTCAGAAACGGATGATCCGCCCGGGGATGTTGCCGACGGCGTTGTCGGTGGCGGCAGCGGCTTCAGGCTGGGAAGTGGTTTCAGCCGGCAAGCCCACATACTGCGCGCGGGGGCGGATCAGCTGGCCGCTGTCGCGCTGCTCCAGCGCATGGGCCAGCCAGCCTGCCGTACGGCCCAGCGCAAACAGCACAAAGGCGGCACCCGCTGGCAGGCCCAGGCTGCGCTGGATGGCGACCAGCGCATAGTCCAGACTGGGGTGCAGGCCGGTGTGGCGGTGGACGCTGGCCAGCAAGGCGCTGCGGGCCGCATCGGCAGGCAGCAGGCTGAGCAGGCGCTCGCTGCGCGGGTCGCCGGCCGGGTAGAGCGGGTGGCCAAAGCCTGCGCAGTAATGGGGGCTGCCGTTGATGCGGGTGTCGGCCAGCAACTGTGCGAGTGAGCGCGGCAGCGTGCCGTCGGCCTGCGGCGCCGCATGCCAGGCATCCCAATGCTGGTCGATCACCGCCGTCATCCCGCCGTGCAGCGGGCCGCTGAGTGCCGCCAGGCCGGCGCCGAGGCTGGCATGCAGGCTGGCGCCTGTGGAGGCCACCACCCGGGCCGCAAAGCTGGAGGCATTGAGCTCATGGTCGGCGCAAAGCACCAAGGCCTGGCGCAGGGTGTCTTCGCCCGCTGCATCCACTTGCCAAAGGGCTGCGAGCTGCTGGTGGATAAGCGGTCCGGCCAGGGGCTGGGCTTGATCGGTAGAGGGCAGCCCCGTCAGTACCTCCAGCATTTGCTGCAGCAACGGCCGGGGCCAGCCGGGTTGGGCCAGGTGGGGTTCGTGGGCGGGCAGACTGTGCCAGGCGCGCAATGCCTGCTCGGGCGGGCGGGGCTGTGGGATGGCTGCGGTGCTGCTTGCCCTGCGGGCGCTGTGGGCGCTGTGGGCGTCTGCCGCGATGGGCTGGTCCAGCAGCAGCGCAGCCGTGTCCTCCAGGCTGGCATGCTGCGCCCATTGCAACGTATCGCGGCCCCGGTAATACAGCTGGCCCTGGTTGACCTGGGTGATGGCCGAGCGCAGCACCGGTGCGCCCCAATCCAGCGTGGAGCGGGCCAACTGGGCGGGGTTGCGTACCGCTTGCCGCTGGCGTGCCAGGCGCTGCACATCGATACGGGCATAGACATGGCCGCGCGCGCCCGGTTGGCTGTGGGCGCGCAGGAGCCCCCGGCTCACATAGGCGTAGAGGCTAGCGCGCTGCACGCCCAGCATCGCGGCGGCCTGCTGGCTGGTGAGCCAGGGGCTGTCGTCGTCGGCAGGCGGGGTGGGGGCGGGGTATGCGGGGACCATGGGCCATGCTACTGCAGTGCGGCGTAACTAGGGATCCTTTGCAAGCCCCTCGCCGAATGGGATGGACGTGGATCGCCCGAGTCCGCGTTCAGACCACGGCAGGGAGTTTTGCAGAGGGCCCCTTATATGTACTGGCCCAATCAAGATTGACCCGAGCGGGCGCGAGGTATGCAATGGCGGCCATGTGCCCACCAGGAGAACGCCTTGCCAACCGCTGACCACAACACCGCCACCAGCCCCCCTCTGGCGCAGCAGCCGCTGTATGCCGCCATCCAGGCCAGCGTGCACACGCTGTGGCAGCAAGCGGGCCTGCCACCGCAGGCCTTAGAGCCGGGCGCTTTGGCACTCAGCGGTGATGGCGCTGCCTACCCCTCCGGTTTTTGCCTGGATGTGGCGGCCCCGGCTGCAGTGGCTGCCAGTGGCCTGGCCAGCGCCTTGATCGACCAGCGCCGCCAGCAGCAGCCCATGCCCCGGGTCAACGTGGATGTGGGCCATGTGCTGGCCGAATGCAGTGGCTATTTCATGGTAGACGGTGAGCAGCCCAACCTGTGGGCTCCCATTTCGGGCCTGTATGCCTGTGGCGCCGATGTGGGCGAGCCGGGCTGGCTGCGCATCCATGCCAATTTTGCGCACCACCGTGATGGCGTGCTGCGGCTGCTGGGCCTGCCCACGGGCGAGGCCACCCCGCGCCAGGCAGTGGCGGATGCGCTCAAAGGCTGGACAGCGCAGACGGTGGAGGCGCGCGCTGCCGAACTCGGACTGGTGGTCGCAGCCGCCCGCAGCCCGCAGGCCTGGCAGGGCCACCCCCAAAGTGCGGCAGTGGCAGCGCAGCCCTTGGTGGCCATCACGCAGCTGGACAGCCACCAACCCGCCGCCGCCCGCGATTGGCCGGCGCCGGCCCAGCACCGGCCGCTGGATGGCCTGCGTGTGCTGGACCTGACCCGCATTCTGGCCGGGCCCGTGGCCGCCCGCAGCCTGGCAGCGCAAGGGGCCGATGTGCTGATGCTCAATGGGCCAGGCCTGCCCAACATCGAGGCCATTGCCGATATGAGCCGGGGCAAGCGCTCGGCCTTGCTGGACCTGAAAACCCCGGCAGGCCAGCAAAAGATGGCTACGCTGCTGGACCAGGCCCATGTGCTGCTGCAGGGCTACCGGCCCGGCGCGCTGGATGCGTTGGGGCTGGAGCCGCAGTCTGTCGCCCGGCTGCGGCCCGGTATCGTGTATGCCAGCCTGTCCGCCTATGGGCGCAGCGGCCCCTGGGCCGACCGGCGGGGCTTTGATTCGCTGGTGCAGACCGTCTGCGGCATCAACTGGGCCGAGGGCGAGGCTTTTGGCAATGCGGGGCTGCGGGCGCTGCCGCTGCAGATTCTGGATTACAGCGCGGGATTTTTGCTGGCCTTTGGCATCCAGGCGGCCTTGTACCGCCAGGTGACGCAAGGCGGCAGCTGGCATGTGCAGGTATCGCTGGCGCGGGTGGCGCAGTGGCTGCAGTCCATGGGCCAGCGGCCAGTAGCCGCTGCGCCGGCACCAGCCGCAGTACCGCCGGAAGCCTATCTGGAAACGATGGACACTGGCTTTGGCCGCCTGCGCGCGGTGCGCCACAGCGCGGTGCTGCAAGGCCTGCCCAGCAGCTGGCCCCATGCCGGCCAGCCCCCCGGAGGTGACCAGCCCGGCTGGTGAGCCCTGCGGGGCTGTGCGGGGCACTGGCATCAGTGATAATGGCGGGCTATGAGCGGCAATACCTTCGGCACCTTATTTACTGTTACCAACTTTGGCGAATCCCATGGCCCGGCGATTGGCTGCGTGATTGACGGCTGCCCACCGGGCATGGCGTTGAGCGAGGCAGACATTCAGCTGGACCTGGACCGCCGCCGCCCCGGCACCAGCAAATTTGTCACCCAGCGCAATGAGCCCGACAGCGTGGAGATTCTCTCGGGCGTTTACGAGGGCAAGACCACAGGCACGCCGATTGCGCTGCTGATCCGCAATACCGACCAGCGCAGCAAGGACTACTCCAACATTGCGCAGAGCTTTCGCCCCGGCCATGCCGACTATGCCTACTGGCACAAGTACGGCATCCGCGACCCGCGTGGTGGTGGCCGCTCCTCGGCCCGGCTGACGGCGCCCACCGTGGCGGCTGGTGCCGTAGCCAAGAAGTGGCTGAAAGAGAAGTTCGGCACCGAATTCCGCGCCTGCATGCTGCAGGTGGGCGAGGTGGCCCTGCCGTTCGAGGACTGGGCGCATGTGCCCCACAACCCGTTTTTTGCGCCGGTGGCCGATGTCAGCCGCTATGAAGACTATATGGATGCGCTGCGCAAGTCGGGCGATTCCTGCGGCGCGCTGATCCGCGTGCAGGCCAGCGGTGTGCCGGTCGGCCTGGGCGAGCCGCTGTATGACAAACTCGATGCCGATATCGCCTACGCGATGATGGGCCTCAATGCCGTCAAGGCGGTGGAGATTGGCGCCGGTTTTGACAGCGTGGCCCAGCGTGGCACCACGCACGGTGATTCGCTCAGCCCCCAGGGCTTTCGCAGCAACAATGCCGGCGGCATTCTCGGCGGCATCAGCACCGGGCAGGACATCGAGATCCGCATCGCCATCAAGCCGACCAGCTCGATCATCAGCCCCCGCGAGTCCATCGATACCGAAGGCAACAGCACCGAGGTCATCACCAAGGGCCGGCACGACCCCTGCGTCGGCATCCGCGCCGCACCGATTGCCGAGGCCTTGCTGGCCATGGTGCTGATGGACCATGCGCTGCGCCACCGTGCCCAGAACAGCGATGTGGTGCAGGCCGTGGGCCCGATTGCCGCCGAGGCGCCGCAAGACTGACGGGGCGCAGCCCGGGCTGGCTCTGCGGCCGGCCCCCAAATAAAAATGCGAACCCTGGGGTTCGCATTTTTTGTTGGCTCAGTCCTTTTTACGGGCGCCGTCTTTTTTGGCAGCCGGCGGCGGGGTGGTCACCTCGTCGACGATGGACTTGAACTGGTCAATGTCCTCAAAGCTGCGGTACACGCTGGCATAGCGGATGTAGGCCACCTTGTCGAGCTTTTGCAGCTCGGCCATGACCAGCTCGCCGATCAGATGGGTCTGCACCTCGCGTGCGCCCAAGGTGCGCAGCTTGTCTTCGACATGCTCGAGCGCCAGGTCCACCTTGTCAATCGGAACAGGGCGCTTGCGCAGCGCCAGGCTGAAGGAGCCGCGCAGCTTGCTGCGGTCGTAGTCGATGCGCCGGCCGTCCTTCTTGACGATCACCGGCAGGCTGACTTCGGGGCGCTCATAGGTGGTGAAGCGCTTTTCGCAATGGCCGCACTGGCGCCTGCGCCGTACAAAGCCGCCGTCTTCTGCAACACGGGTCTCCACCACCTGGGTATCGGGATGGCTGCAGAAGGGGCATTTCATAGGCGCGGGCGCTGGTCAGATCAACGGTAGACGGGGAAGCGTGCGGTCAGGGCGTTGACCTTTTCGCGCACGGCGGCGATGTTGGCCTCGTCACGGGGGTTGTCCAGCACATCGGCGATCAGGTTGGCGGTCAGGCGCGCTTCTTCGTCCTTGAAACCACGGGTGGTCATCGCGGGCGTACCGATACGGATGCCGCTGGTGACCATCGGCTTTTCCGGGTCGTTGGGGATGGAGTTCTTGTTGATCGTCATGTGGGCAGCGCCCAGCACGGCTTCGGCTTCCTTGCCGGTGATGCCCTTGGCACGCAGGTCCACCAGCATCACATGGCTTTGTGTGCCACCGGAGATGATGCGCAGGCCGCGCTCGGTCAGGGTCTCGGCCACGATGCGGGCGTTGGTCTTGACTTGCTGGGCGTAGGTCTTGAACTCGGGCGTCAGCGCTTCCTTGAAAGCCACAGCCTTGGCCGCGATCACGTGCATCAGCGGGCCGCCTTGCAGGCCGGGGAACACGGCCGAGTTGATGGCCTTTTCGTGCTCGGCCTTCATCAGGATGACGCCGCCACGTGGGCCACGCAGGCTCTTGTGGGTGGTCGTGGTCACCACATCAGCGTGGGGCACGGGGTTGGGGTACTCGCCTGCGGCGATCAGACCGGCATAGTGGGCCATGTCCACCATGAAGATCGCGCCCACGTCCTTGGCCACCTTGGCAAAGCGGGCGAAGTCGATTTCCAGCGAGTAGGCCGATGCACCGGCGATGATCAGCTTGGGCTTGGTCTCGTGCGCCTTCTTTTCCATGGCGTCGTAGTCCAGCTCTTCCTTGGCGTTCAGGCCGTAGGAGACGACGTTGAACCACTTGCCGGAGATGTTCAGGGGCATACCATGGGTCAGGTGACCGCCTTCGGCCAGGCTCATGCCCATGATGGTGTCGCCGGGCTTGAGGAAAGCCAGGAAGACTGCTTCGTTGGCGGAGGCGCCGCAATGGGGCTGCACGTTGGCCGCTTCAGCGCCAAACAGCTGCTTGACGCGGTCGATGGCCAGTTGCTCGGCGATGTCGACAAATTCGCAGCCGCCGTAGTAGCGCTTGCCTGGGTAGCCTTCGGCGTACTTGTTGGTCAACTGGGTGCCCTGGGCCCACATCACGGCGGGGGAGGCGTAGTTCTCGCTGGCGATCAGCTCGATGTGCTGCTCTTGGCGTTGGTTTTCGGCCTGGATGGCCGCAAAGAGTTCTGCGTCGGTCTGTTCGACAAGGATGTTGCGTTGGTACATGGCGGTCGTTGGAGTCAGAAGTGAGCCCTGCCTGCCAACAGCGTGGTTGGCGAAAACAGGGGCTGCCCAGGCGCACGGCTAACACGTGGCGGGTGCGGGGGACGGTGGGCCCGCCCTGGCACTGCACGGTACGCTCCCCGGTGGTTGCTGCAGGCCGGGCCTGCATTCCACGTCAACAATCCGGTCATACAGATGTCTATCGCCAGTCGCGTACCCGGCTAGTGTAGCCGAGGCTGCACCGGCCTGGGGCAATGGGTTTATCGCAGAGGCAGGATAAAAACAGCTTGTCAGGCCCGCAAAAACAAAAGCACCCAGGAGGGTGCTTGTGCTTGAAGAGTGAGAACGCGATGGGGCTGATCAGGAGCCCATGGCCACGGCGGTGCCCTCGGCCTTGGCGGCGGCAGGCAGCGCAGCCTGCTTGTCGGCCAGGGCCACGGTTTCAGAAGCGTTGCCAGGGGCAGCGCTGTTGCTGGCAGCCTTGGCCTTGTCAACCACGGTACCGGCTGCGGCGGGCGTATCCGCCTGGGCCGACAGCGAAGGCTTGGCGGCAGGCGCCACAGGGGCCTTGGGTGTGCTGCTGCGGCCTTCGGCCACTTGCTTGATACGGAAGTGCTCGGCCATCACCTTGGCGGCATAGCCACCGTCGGTCGGCAGGTTGGCAGCGCCCACATAGTATTTGAGGCCGCCTTCGAGGGAACCGGCGCGCTGGATGCATTCCTGCAGCACCTTGACGCCCACGCGCAGGTTGGTCACCGGGTCAAAGGCCGCAAAGTGGCCGCCGAAGTGCTCGTACTTGTCGGTGTGGATCTTGGTCATCACCTGCATCAGGCCTTGCGCACCTACCGAACTTTGGGCAAAGGGGTTGAAGCTGGATTCGACCGCCATGATCGCCAGGATCAAGGTGGGGTCGAGCTTGGTTTCCTTGCCAACCAGGTAGGCTTCAGAGACGAGCACGGCCAGCGGCTCGGGCGCTACGCGGTATTTCTTGGCCAACCAATAGGCCACATTGGCCTGGTTGCGGGGCAATTGCTGGGGGTTGCTGGCGGTGGCACGGTCAACGGCAGCCACCATGGCGGCATCGTCGCTCGCAGATGCATCGGCATCGGCCACTGCCAGGTCGTCCACCGGGGCATGCGTGCGGGCCTGCAGCCAGCTGCGCAATTGCGCCTCGCCGGCATGGCGCAGGTCATCACGCGACACCAGGGTGAGGGCGCAGAACGCCACCACCAGACCAATCAAAGCAAAACTGTTGTGTGCCATGGTCATCAGACCACGGCTGATGGTGGCGCTCAACGAGCGCACACCGGCATCCACTTGCGCGGGAGCCGTCATAGGGATTTTTCCTTTCAAAGTCCCACCACCTCCAATAGCCCGGTGGTTCTGCACCGGGCTGGGGTCTGGCAGGGTGGGGCCACACTGTCCTGTGTGGCCACCGGCAGGCCATCTGCGCAGCAGACGGCCCTTGTCGTTTCATGCACGCTCTTGCGTGTCAGGGGCTACGATCAAAACACCGGGGGGGTGTTGACTAAAAAATCAGCAATCAATGCAATGGGCTGAATTCTAGAAGCTTGCTTAATACCCAGTCAACACTATTGAATGGGTAAATTAGAAAAAAAAGTAATAAAAAAACGTGTATAGCGCGCCCGTCCAGCACCCCATCCGGTCTGCAACAGTCCCTGTTCATTCCGCTTCAAGTCCAGGCAGAAATGGCGCCGGATGGTTGCCCTCGTTGGAACTGCTTTTTATAGTCTCAATAGCTTATATTTAATGTTTCTAATGCATTGATTGATATAAAGGATGCTGCAAAAAGTCAATCTTTTTCAAATGCTGCGCGGCCTGGATGCTCTTTTTTTGACCTGTTCAACTGCCCCAAATGTGTTTCAGCAGTGACAACTGACACCAGAACGCTGTGTGCGAAGGCCGTCCAAGAACCCTCGCGACTTGCGCAAAACCCTGGCCTGATTTGGGCAAAGGTGCTTGTGTCATCAGGCGGTCATCTGAACGCACGCCAACTTCACATCAAATTTCCAAAAAACTGTATAAAAACCAGGATAAAAGGGCCAATAACCTGTCGTTCCTCCGGGTTTTTGGGGTTTATACCTGGGTATAAGTAGAAAAGATGCAAAAAGGCAGGTTTTGGCGTTGTGTTTTCGCAGGCGCTTGGGGGTCGCTTGGTGTGCCGTGGTTTGAAAAGCTGGTTCATTCTTGATGCGCACGGATGGCAGATGCCGGGCCTGCTGTTGGATAGGAGCGTCATGGTCGTGTGGGTCGTTGCGCGCGGCCTTGTCTAGACACTGTGCCCAGAGGGCTTCCGCCATGGAAACTGGGCTCATCCTCTATATATATAGAGGTGTGCAATTTCCATAGAAGCTCTTAAGCTTTGAACGATTGTGAACCAGCCACCAATGCGGGTTTTGTGTGCTAGGCCAGCGCCGCTGCACCTGCATATTTGGGCACAATGGCTTTGGGGTCCGTCACCAATGCTGGGTGGCGGGCCGTGCTGACTCAGAGTAAGGATCAACGCCGTGAGCGAAACGCAAGAAACAAACAAGAAAAAGCTCGTCGCGATGCGCTGGTTGCGCCGGCTGGGCTGGTGCCTGCTGGCGCTGTTGCTGCTGTGGGCATTGTCGTGGCTGTTGCTGCCCTGGCTGTTGCGCACCCAGGGTGAGAAGCTGGGCACGGAAAAACTGGGGCGAGCGGTGCATATCGGCGCGGTGGAGTTCAAACCCTGGTCGCTGGAGCTGACGGTGCGCGACCTGCAGATCGCAGGCCCCCAGCCCGGCAGCCCCGCCATGCTGGCGGTCGAGCGCATCTATGTGGATGCCGATATCCAGTCCGTTTTCCGGCTGGCACCGGTGCTTGATGCCATCCAGGTCGTCAAACCCGTAGTGCATGTGGCGCAAACGGCGCCCGGTCAGTTCGATTTTGACGATGTGCTGCAAAAGCTCCGCAGCCCCCAGCCCCAGCCCCAGCCCGACAACGGCAAGACGGCGCACTTTGCGCTCTACAACATCGAGCTCAAAGACGGGCAGCTCGCCTTCCGCGACGACACCGTGCGCCAGACGCATGAGCTCAAGGATCTGCAGCTGGGTATTCCTTTTCTGAGCAATCTGGAGTCCAAGCGCGAGATCAAGGTGCTGCCCCAGCTGGCCTTTGTGCTCAATGGCAGCCAGTTTGCGAGCCATGCCGAGGCCACGCCTTTTGCCGACGACCGCAAGGCCGAGGCCAAATTTGCGATCAAGGACCTCGACCTCAAGCCCTATCTGGCCTATATCCCGGCGTCGCTGCCCGTCAAGCTGGCCGCTGGTGTGCTCAATGCTGACCTGGCGCTCGCCTTTGAACAGCAAGAGAAAACACAGGTGCGCCTGAGCGGCGAGGTGCACGCCAGCGGTGTGCAGGTATTGGACGCTGCCCATGGCGAGCTGCTGGGCTGGGAGCGGCTGGATGTGCAACTGGCCGATGTGCAGCCGTTGTTGGGGCAAGTGCATATTGCCCAGCTGGCGCTGGATGGCGCGCAGCTGTCGCTCAAGCGCGGCAAGAATGGCAAGCTGAGCCTGCTCGATGCCCAGGGCCAGGCGCTGCCCGGGAGGGGAGATGCTGCCGCTGCCACGGAAGAGGCGGAGCCTGCCAGCTCCGTCGCCACTTCGGACGCTGCAAGCATTGACGCCCATGCCGAAAAGGCCGAGCCCCAGGCGGTCGCAGCCGAATCTGGCGCATCTGCTGGCAAAGCCAGCGCTGACCAACCCAGTTGGTCGGTGCAGATCGATGCGCTCAAGCTCAGCCGCCTCAAAGGCGTGTGGGTCGATGAAAGCGTGCCGCTGCCAGCGCGCGTGCAGCTGGATGACTTCCATATGGAGGCCCAGCACATTGCCTGGCCCTTCAAGGAGCCCTTCAGTTTTGAGGGTTCGTCGGGGCTCTCAGGTGCGCAGGGCGTGCCGTCTACCGGCCGCCTGGTGTTCGCGGGCAAGGCGACGGACCAGATGGCCGAGGTGGATGTGCGTACCACGGGCCTGCCGCTGCAGCTGGGCGCCTCTTATTTGACCGGGGTGATCGAGCCCGGCCTGCTGGGCACGATCGACAGCGAAATGCACCTGAGCCGCGAGGGCGCCGCCCTCAAGGTGGCGCTGGCGCAGATGCGCGTGTCCGATGTGGCCCTGCAGTGCAATAGCACGGCCAACTGCGCGCCGCCCCATGGCCCGGCTATTGGCCTCAAGGGCAAGAACAACCTGCTGGAGCTGCGCCAGTTGCTGGTCAAGGATGCCGTGCTGGATACCGCAACCCAGCAGGTCAAGCTGGGTTCGGTGCAACTGGTCGAACCGGTGCTGGGCGTCTCGCGGGCCAAGGATGGCCGCATGATGTTTGAAGACTGGCTGGTGGCATCGCGGGCCCGCAAAGCCGATGATCGCAAGCCGGCATCAGCTCCGGCAGCCAGCAAACCCTGGGATGTGCAACTGGACTTGGTGGCCATCAAGGGCGCCCAACTGGCGTTTCAAGATGAATCCACGGCCCGCAAGGTCGCCTTTCGCCTGACGGGCTGGGATCTGGAACTGCGCGACTATGCCCCGCTGGCGACCAAGGCCAAGCCCTCGCCGCTCAAGTTCTCTGGCCGGGTCGGCAGTGGCCGCTCCGAACCGGGCCGCATCGCCTATGACGGTAGCCTGGGCCTGGCGCCTTTGTCGGCAGCCGGGCGCCTGAATGTGAGCCAGTTGCCAGTCCATGCCTTTGTGCCTTATGCGCAAGCCATGCTGCCGGTGCGCCTGGTGCGGGCGGATGCCAATTTCCGGGGTACGGTGGATTTCAGCCAATCGGACAAGGGGCCGGTGCTGCATCTGAAGGGCGATGCTGGCATGGACGATGTGCGCGTGCGCCCCCTGGTGGCCGCCGTGGTACCAGCCCGTAGCGAGGACGCCAGCGATGACGATGGCAAGCGCGCCAGCGAGACCGTCCGCAAGGCGGCTGCACCTGCGGCCAGCCGGGGAGCGGGTACGTTGGGTATGGGGCTGATGGGCGCAGGCGATGACCTGCTGAACTGGAAGCTGCTGAGCCTGCGTGCCCTGGCCGTGGACATGGTGCCCGGCCAGCGCATGAAGGTACAGGTCGGCGAGACGGCATTGACCGACTTTTACGCCCGCCTCGTGGTTCAGGAGAACGGCAAGCTCAATCTGCAGGACCTGGGCAGCAACCGGGATGCGGCCGCTGCCGATGCGGCGGCACCGGCGGAAGGCGTGGTCGTCGAGGCATCGGGTGCTGCAGCGGTCAGCCCACCGGCTGCGTCCACCAGTCCCGAGCCCGCCACGGGGCCGATCATCGACATGGGCCCGATCACCCTGGCCGGCGGCACCGTCAAGTTCAGCGACCAGTTTGTGCGGCCCAACTACTCGGCCGACCTGTCCGAGCTAGCCGGCCGCATGGGCGCCTTCTCGTCCGAGCCGACCGGCGGCCAGTTGCAACTGGCCGAACTGGAGCTGCGTGGCAAGGCCGAGGGCACGGCGTCGCTGGAGATCACCGGCAAACTCAATCCGCTGGTCAAGCCGCTGGCGCTCAATATCCATGGCAAGGTGCGCGATCTGGAGCTGTCGCCGCTGACACCCTACAGCATCAAGTACGCCGGCCATGGCATCGAGCGCGGCAAGATGAGTGTGGATGTGCAGTACGACGTCACGCCCGAGGGCCTGCTGACGGCCAGCAACAAGCTGGTGCTGAACCAGCTGACCTTTGGCGATGCGGTGCCGGGCGCGCCGGCAAGCCTGCCGGTCAAGCTCGCCGTGGCCTTGCTGGCCGACCGCAATGGCGTCATCGACCTGGACCTGCCCATCAGCGGCTCGCTCAACGATCCGCAGTTCCGCCTGGCGCCGATCATCTTCAAGGTCATCGGCAACCTGATCATGAAGGCGGTGACTTCGCCGTTTGCGCTGCTCTCCGGTGCCTTTGGTGGCGGCGGCGAGGCCAGCCATGTCGCTTTCGCCCCGGGCAGTGCGGTGTTGGATGCGGACAGCAAGCAAAGCCTGGACAAGGTGGCCAAGGCGCTGGAAGACCGCCCGGCGCTGCAACTGACCGTTGCCGGCCAGGCCGACCTGGAGCGTGAGAAGGACGGCTGGCGCAAGGCACGCATCGATGACCTGGTGCTGGCCCAAAAGCGCCGTGCCACGGTGCGCGCTGGCGGCAAGCCCGAAGACGTGCAGGCCGTGAGCGCTGCCGAGTACCCGGCCTTGCTCAAGGATGTGTACAAACGTGCCGATATCCAGAAGCCGCGCAACCTGGTCGGCATGGCCAGCGACATCCCCGTGGCCGAGATGGAAACCCTGCTGCTGACCAGCATCAGCGTGCCCGACAATGCCATGCGCGAGCTGGCACTGGCCCGGGGTGTGACCGTGCGCGACTACCTGGCCAGCAAGGGCGTCAAGCTGGAGCGGCTCTTTCTAGGCAATGCCAAGACCGAGGGTTTTGGCGAGGACAAGGACTGGACACCGCATGCCGAGCTGAGTCTGGCACCACGCTGAGCGCTCACATGCCATCGAACAAGGGCTGGGCCGCTGGGCGCCAGCCCTTTGTTTTTGGCCATACTTCGGTTGAATTACCTTATAGCGATGCCGGTGTGCTTGGAGTCCTCGCCAAACCCGGTCAAAATAGCGCTTGGAGACGGGCCTCTGCCTGCCTCCCCCTTTTTTATGTGCCAATGGCTGCATTGCCCTGCGATGCAGGCCGTATTTACGACTGAACTGACTCCATGTTCCCCTTTATCTCGCGCAACAAGACGCCCGAAACCACTGAGCCCGCACCCGCACCCGCCAAGGCGGCCGCTGCCCCCCATCCCCTCGATGGCGTGACCGGTGGCGCTTTTTCGGCTGCCACCTCGGGTGAGCGTGCAGCCAAGGTGCGCGAATGGCTGGCGACCAACCCCGGTGCCGAGCAGCTGCAGGAAGTGTTCAAGGAACTGTCTGCCCGCGACAAGGGTGCCGCCAAGGCCATCCGTGAGCGCATGGACGAGATGCGCCGAGCCAAGGGCCAGGAAGCCATCGCTGCGGAATGGGCTGAAAAGGCCGAGAAACTGCTGGGCGCTTCCAAGCTGAACATTGCCGACGCCCTGGCCTGGCAGCGCGATGCCGCGAAGGCCGGCGCGCCACTGTCGCGCGAGCCGCTGTCTGCGCTCAAGACCCAGCTGGCCGACCGTGTCAAGACGATTGAAGACCTGCAGCACCGCGTGCAGGTGCAGCGCGAGGCGGCGGTGCTGCTGGCCCAGCGCGTCGAAGTGCTCTCCACCAAATCCTACAAGGACGCCCAATCCGCCGAGGCGGCACTGGCCACCGATGTGCAGCACTGGCAGGACCAAGCCGCAGTGCTGGAAGGCGATGCCAGCTGGGGCAGTGTGGAAGCGCGCTACCCCAGCATGCTGGAGGCCTCCAAGTCGCAGCTGCTGCTGGTCTGGGATGCGTTCCAGTCGGCCCTCAAGCAAACGCTGGCGGCCGCTGAAGACGCGCAGGCCCCGCTGCCCACGGTGCCCGTCTGGGCCGATGAGATCCGCGTCGGTCGTGGTCTGCCCACCGAAGTGGAACAGGCAGCGGCCCGTGCTGCTGCTGCCAAGCCCGCTGCCGACCCACAGGAATCCAAGCGTGCCAAGCAAGTGGTGCAGGAAGCGCTGAAGGCCCTGCAGGCCCACACGGCCGAAGGCCATGGCAAGGGCGCATCCAGCGCGGCGCAGCAGCTGCGCGCTGCCCTCAAGCAGCACGGCAAGCTGATCGACCAGGACCTGGAGTCCCAGGTCAATACCGCGCTGATTGCTGCCGGTGAACTGGAAGGCTGGCAACGCTGGAGCGCCGACAAGGTGCGCGAAGAACTGCTGGCCAAGGCCCAGGGCCTGCTCGCCCGCCCCGAAGGCCAGGAGTTGGGGGGCCGCAAGCTGCAAGAGGCGCTGCGCCAGCTGCGTGAGGATTGGAAGAAGGCCGACCAGAGCGGCCCCACCAACCATGCGCTGTGGAAAAAGTTTGATGAGGCCTGCAACGCCGCCTACAAGCATGTCGAGGTCTGGTTGGCCAAGGTGCGCGAAGAGGGCGCCAAGCACCGCGCCGAGCGTGAAGCGCTGATCGCCGAACTCAAGGCCTGGGTGGAAGCGCACAAGCCTTCGACCGACTGGAAGCGCATTCAGCGTGACCTGTTCCAGTTTGGTGACCGCTGGCGCGCCAGCGGCCATGTGGGCGAAAAGGCCTATGCCGAACTGCAAGAGGCCTGGAAGTCTGCGCTGCACGAGGCCTCTGCACCATTGCATGCAGCCCAGAAGCAGAGCATTGCCCGCCGCGAAGCCATGGTGGCCCAGGCGGTGGAACTGGCTGCTGCGCCCAACCTGAACATCGACGCCGTGCGAGAGCTGCAGCGCCAATGGCAGACCGAAGCCCAGTCCGTGCCGATGGACCGCCGCCATGAGCAAAAGCTCTGGGACGCCTTCCGCAAGCCCCTGGATGAAGCCTTTGCCCGCAAGACCCAGCAGCGTGAGCGCGTGCAGCACCAGCTGAGCGCCCGCGACCAGGCCGTGCTCGATGCCTCCAAGGCGCTGGAGGCGGCCAACCACAGTGGCGATGCCGCGCGTATCCAGGCTGCGCTGGATGGTTTGCAGCAAGCGCTGCAGGCCCAGCAAGCGCCCGTGTCGGCTGAGCCGGCAGCCGCTGCACCCGCTCCAGCAACTGCACCTGCAGCGGATACGGAGGCTGCTGCTGCAGTGGCTGCACCGGAAGAAGCGGTAGCCGAAGACGGGGGCGATGCTGGCGGCGCAGAAGCTGCTGCGCCCGTACCAGCCCCTGTGCCACCCAAGCCCGTGATTGCCCAGCGCAGCGGCGACGACCGCCCTGGCATGCGCCGTGATGCGCCCGCACCCGCTGGCCGCACGGGCAAGCCCGGTGGCGATCGCCGTGACGGCCGGGATGGACGCGACAGCCGTGGCCCGCGCAGCGACCGTGGCCAGGAGCGCCGTGGTAGTGACGACCGTTTTGGCCGTGGTGACCGCATGGACCGCGCGCCGCGTGAAGACCGTGGCCCGCGTCTGGGCGATGCCGCCTTCCGCGCCCAGCGTGATGCGGTGGAGCACGCCCAGGCGGCGCTGCGCAAGCTGGCCACCCAGGCCCACGGCCAGGCACTGACGCAGATGATGGAGGCCTGGAGCAAGCGCGATGCTGCGCTGCTGCCCCAGGCGCAGGATCTGGGACGCTTGGCCGGCGGCTCGCGCAACAGCTGGAGCCAGGCCATTGCGGCGCCTGCCGCCGGTGATGGCAGCGAAGCGATGCTGCGCCTGGAGATGGCCGCCGAGGTGCCCACCCCGGCTGAGCACATCAATGCCCGCCGTGCGCTGCAATTGCAGTTGCTGACGCGCCGCAATGATCCTTCGCCGCAAGAGACCTGGCAGCAGGATGTGGCCAAAGTACTGGCTACCGGCAGCGACGAAGCCTCGGCCCGCCGCCTGCAAAATGCCTTGAAGGCCTTGCTGAAGAAGTAAAGCTTCTGCAGCGCCCCTCAACAACGCCCTGTGCTTCAACGCCAGGGCGTTTTTTCATGGGCTTGTTTGGGGGCAGGGGTGAGGGCGGAGCCCTGTGCGGGGCGAGGCCCAGCAGCCTGCTAGCGAGCAGACAACAAAAAAGCCATTGCACGTGGGTGCAATGGCTTGATGTTTGGTGCCCAGGAGAGGACTCGAACCTCCACGATGTTACTCGCTAGTACCTGAAACTAGTGCGTCTACCAATTCCGCCACCTGGGCTTTCAGGATGGTGCAATTATAGGGGCCGGTTGCAGGCGGTTTTAGAAAAAGTGCAAAATTTTTCTCAAAAAAGATAGCGTGAGAGTGTGGGTGGCTGAGCGCTGCCGAGTTTCAGCTCCGCTCCAAAGCGAAAAAGCTGCTGCACATCGTGTGTGCAGCAGCTTTTGCTGTTTGGTGCCCAGGAGAGGACTCGAACCTCCACGGAGTTACCCGCTAGTACCTGAAACTAGTGCGTCTACCAATTCCGCCACCTGGGCTTTCAGGGAAGCCGCAATTATAGGGTCGATTTTTGGCAGCTGTGGGACAAATGCGGAAAATTTTTCAGAGAGCCGGGTTGGCAGGATTTCTCAGTGCGGCTCATGCGGGTGATGAGGCCGGTTCCCATGGATCGCTTGGTGGCGCAGTGTCTTGCATAGGATGCCGGAGGGTAGGGCTTGCTGGGGTGTAGAGGGGTGATGGCCGATGGGCTGCGGTGGTGTGGCTGCACGCGCTGGGGGGTGTGCGAAGAGGGCTTGCGCACGTGGCCGGTGCTTGAGTGATGAACGTCCGTCGCGGGCAAAGAAAAAGCCGCTGCACAAAAAGTGCAACGGCTTATGTCTGGTGCCCAGGAGAGGACTCGAACCTCCACGATGTTACTCGCTAGTACCTGAAACTAGTGCGTCTACCAATTCCGCCACCTGGGCTGATGATGCAGGGCTATGCCCTTTATCGACTTTCCTAAAAAACCACTGTAGAACCAGCCCGCTAAGACTGATTTTTCACCGTTTTCACAAAACAAGTGATACTTGTCGTTAAACTTGGTGCCCAGGAGAGGACTCGAACCTCCACGGAGTTACCCGCTAGTACCTGAAACTAGTGCGTCTACCAATTCCGCCACCTGGGCATTTCAGGAAAGAATCAGATTGTATATCAAAAAAACGGCTTCCAAAACAGGAGCAGATAATTTGTCAGAAGAAATTGAAGGTGTAGTCCAAGGCCACCGTGAAGGCCACGGCTTTGTGATCCGGGATGACAACGAAAGCGACATCTACATCCCCGCCAATGAAATGCGCGCCGTACTGCACCGCGATCGGGTCCGTGCCCGCATCGTGCGCACCGACCGCCGGGGCCGTCCCGAAGGTCGTATTGTTGAAATCATCGAGCGCTCTGCGCAGCCCATCATCGGCCGCCTGCTGCAGGAAAGCGGCGTCTGGCTGGTGGCGCCTGAGGACAAGCGCTACGGCCAGGATGTGCTGATCCCCAATGGCGCCATCGGCGCTGCCAAGACCGGCCAGGTAGTGGTGGTCGAATTGACCGAGCCGCCGGCCTTGTTCGGCCAGCCGGTGGGCCGCGTGGTCGAGGTGCTCGGTGAGATCGACGATCCCGGCATGGAAATCGAAATCGCGGTGCGCAAATATGGCGTGCCCCATGAGTTCTCGGACGAGTGCCTGGCCTTGGCCAAGAAGCTGCCCGACAAAGTACGCCTGGCCGACCGCAAAGCCCGCATTGACCTCACCGATATCCCGCTGGTCACCATCGACGGTGAAGACGCGCGTGACTTTGACGATGCGGTGTACTGCGAACCGGCCAAGATCGGCCGCACCAAAGGCTGGCGTTTGCTGGTGGCGATTGCCGATGTGAGCCACTATGTGCAAAACGGCAATGCCATCGACGTCGACGCCTATGACCGTGCCACCAGCGTCTACTTTCCGCGCCGCGTGATCCCCATGCTGCCGGAGAAACTCTCCAACGGCCTGTGCTCGCTGAATCCGAATGTGGACCGCCTGTGCATGGTGGCCGATATGCTGGTCACCGCCGATGGTGAGCTGCAGGCCTACCAGTTTTACCCTGCCGTGATGCACAGCCATGCGCGCTTTACCTATACAGAGGTGGCGGCCATTCTGGCCAACACCCGGGGCCAGGAAGCGATCAAGCGCAAGGAGCGCGTGGCCGACCTGCTGAACCTGCACGATGTGTACAAGGCGCTGCTGTCGGCGCGGGGCCGCCGCGGCGCGGTGGATTTCGAGACCACCGAAACCCAGATCATCTGTGACGAGAATGGCCGCATCGAGAAAATCGTTCCGCGCACCCGTACCGAAGCCCACCGCCTGATTGAAGAAGCCATGCTGGCAGCCAATGTCTGCGCGGCGGATTTCATCCAGCAAAGCGGCCAGCCCGGGCTGTTCCGCGTGCACGAAGGCCCCACGCCCGAGAAGCAGGACATTCTGCGCGGCTACCTCAAGGCCATGGGTGTGGGGCTGTCGATCAGTGACGACCCGAGCCCGGCCGAGTTCCAGGCCATTGCCCAGGCCACCAAGGACCGGCCCGACGCCCAGCAGATCCACACCATGCTGCTGCGCTCGATGCAGCAGGCGATCTACACGCCGATCAACAGTGGCCACTTTGGCTTGGGCTACGAGGCCTATACCCACTTCACCAGCCCGATCCGCCGTTACCCCGATTTGCTGGTGCACCGCGTCATCAAGGCCGCGTTGCTGGGCAAGCGCTACCAGTTGCCGCTGCTGCCCACGCCGGGCGAGGCGGAGGCCAAGCTCGCCAAGCGCCTGGCCAGCCGCGTGGCGGCACCCAAGCAGAAGCTGCAGGCCGAGCGCGTGCAACGCGTGTCACGCGAAGTGCAGGCCTGGGAAGCGGCCGGCCTGCATTGCAGTGCCAATGAGCGGCGTGCCGATGAGGCCAGCCGCGATGTCGAGGCCTGGCTCAAGTGCAAGTACATGCGCGAGCACCTGGGCGAGGAATACAGCGGCATGGTGTCTGCGGTTACCTCGTTCGGCCTGTTTGTGACCTTGGACCAGCTCTATGTCGAGGGTCTGATCCATATCACCGAGCTGGGTGGCGATTACTTCCGCTTTGACGAAATGCGCCAGGAACTGCGTGGCGAGCGCACCGGCATCCGCTACACCATCGGCACCCGCCTGCAGATCCAGGTCAGCCGCGTGGATCTGGATGCGCGCAAGATCGACTTCCGCCTGGTGCGCGAGGGCGAGGATGCGGCACGAGCCCCGGCCTCCAACGCCCGTGCGGCGAACAAGGTGGCCTCGTCGCCTTCGAGCCGCCAGCGTGAGGGCCGCGATGAGGCCTATGACGCCCAGCGCGCCAGCCTCAAGCGCAAGGCCAAGGGTGCCGCGCATGGCGCCGGCAAGCCGCGTGGCAACGACCGTGGCACCGGCGCCAGCAAACAACCGGGACAGAAGACCCCGCGCAAACGCCGCTGATCTGCTGTGAATTCACTATGATCGAAGCCAGGCCATCCCAGCGATGGCCCGGCTTTTTTGTTCACAGAGCGGAATACTTTCCAAGGAGTACGGATGACCGAGAAGACGCGCAAGATTGCAGTGGTGACCGGTGCGGGCACCGGGATTGGCCGCGCAGCGGCGCTGGCATTGATGAAGGATGGCTGGTCCGTGGTGCTGGCGGGCCGCCGCGAGCAGCCTTTGCAGGAAGTGGCCAGTCATGCAGCAGATGCAGGCCAGGCCTTGGTGGTGCCCACCGATGTGGCAGACCCGGTGGCGGTCAAGGCCTTGTTCGATGCGGCTGTCGCCCAGTTTGGCCGGGTGGACATGCTGTTCAACAACGCCGGGCGCGGCGCGCCAGCCGTGCCGATTGATGAACTGCCGGTCGAGACCTGGCAGGATGTCGTCAATGTCAACCTCAACGGCATGTTCTATTGCCTGCAGCAGGCCTTCCGCGTGATGCGCCAGCAGTCGCCGATGGGCGGCCGCATCATCAACAATGGCTCGATCTCGGCCCATGCGCCCCGGCCCATGTCGATTGCCTATACGGCCACCAAGCATGCCGTGATGGGCCTGACCAAGACCGCCGCGCTCGATGGCCGCAAGTACGACATCGCCGTGGGCCAGATCGACGTGGGCAATGCCGGCACCGAGCTGGCGATGCGCATGACCCAGGGCGTCATGCAGGCGCATGGCGAGATTGCACCCGAACCGCTGATGGATGTGGATGTTGTGGGCCAGTCGGTGCTCTACATGGCCAATCTGCCGCTGGAATGCAATGTGCTGTTCCACACGGTGATGGCCACCAAGATGCCCTTTGTGGGGCGTGGCTGAGCCGGTCGGTGGTTGGTCAGCCGGGCCGTTGCAGGCTGCGGGCCAGGCGCGATGCCGTCAGCATCCGCGCCGGCGGCCAGGTATCGGCTGCATGGCCATGCAGCCAGGCGGCGTTGAGCAGTGGTTGCCAGGCCTGCGCCCAGCCGCTGCCTGGCGGTAAAGCAGCCAAGTGTGCACCGATGCAGCCGGCCAGCACATCGCCGGTGCCGCCAATCGACAGGCGGGCATTGCCGCTGTGGTTGATCGCATAGCGCCCATCCGGCGCTGCCACTATCGAGCCACTGCCCTTGAGCACCACCAGGCACTGCCATTGCTGTGCCGCCTGGTGTGCAGCACCAATGCGGTCGCGCTGAACCTGTTCGGTGCTGCTGCCCAGCAGGCGGGCCAGTTCCAACGGATGGGGTGTGAGTACCGTGGGCCCGGTTGCATGGGCTTGGGCTGCCCTTTGCAGCAGTGCCTGTTGCAGTGCCGGTTGGGCGGCCAGGGTGTTGAGCGCATCGGCATCCAGCACCAGGCTGCCTGCATGCTGCAAGGCCTGGGGAATGACCCCCGCCACCAGGCCGCCGCCACCGCAGCCGCACACCAGGCTGCCGCGCAAGGCGCGCGTGGCCTCCAGCGACCGGAGCATGATGTCCGCCGCAATGCCGGCGGGCCTGGGGGATGCAGGGTTGCTGCCCAGCAAATGCAGCATGACCCTGCCAGCGCCCGCATGCAGCGCCGCGCTGGCGGCCAGCATGGCGGCGCCTTCCATGCCCTGGCCATCGTGGCTGGCGCTTTGGCCGCCGATCACCGCGACATCGCCAAACAGGCCTTTGTGGCTGTTGTGGCTGGTCGAAGGGTTTTGGGCCTGGGTGACCAACTGGCCTGTGTTTGAGGCGGTATCGATGTCGGCGACGGGGATCTGGTCGCAGCGCCAAACCGGATTCTGCGCCAACAGCGGTGCCAGCCAGACCTCGCCCGCCCAGTCGCGCCCCTGCAAGGTGAACAGCCCCGGCTTGAGTGCCAGCATGCTGAGTGTGAAGCGGCGTCCTCGTGGTGCTTGCGGCACCAGCGGTGCCAGCCAGGGCAGCCAGGCGCCGGTATCGGCCAGCAGGCCCGAGGGGGTGTCGATGCACAGCACATCGCGATCGGTGTCCAACAGGCGCTGCAGCCAGCCCAGAACGGGGCCTTCGGTTGGGTTGCTGCGGTCGGCGCGCAGGCCAATACCCCAGATCGCATCGATGGCCAGGTCGAAATGCGCGGGTGGCTGGCCGCTGATGGCCAGGCCTGCTGCCTGGGCGCGTTGCAGTGCATGGGCGGCATCGGTGGGCAGGGCTTTGCTGGCGCTGGGTTGCAGGCTGATGTGCACGGTCTTGCCGGCGGCCTGCAGATGGATGGCGGCCTCCAGGCCATCGCCGCCGTTGTTGCCGGCGCCGCAGGCCACCCAGATGTGCCGGGCATGCGGCGCTATTGCCAAGGCCAGGCGCGCCGTGGCTTCGCCGGCGCGGGCCATCAGGCTGTAGTGGGGCAGGGCGTTGGCCAGTGTTTGCTCGCGTGCGCGAACCTGGTCACTGGAGAGTAAGGCGGGGTAGGGCAGTGCGGCGGTGGCAGGCATGGCGCTATCGTAGCGCAGGCCCTGGCTGCGGGCCGCTCGCCGAAGCGCTCAGCGCAGGCGCTGCAGGTCCAGGGCTTCGGGGGCGGTGGTGGTGCTCTGGCCCATGACCAGCTGGCGCACATGGTGGGCGCAGCCCATCGACAAGCCCCAGCCAAAGCCGCCGTGTGCGGTATTGAGCCAAACGCCCGGGATGCCGGAGGCGCCTGCCACCGGCAGGCCATCGGGAACGGTCAGGCGCGCGCCCCGCCACATCTGCAATATGGATTGGCTGGGCTGGATGCAGCCCGGGAACCATTCCAGCAGCACGCTGATGAGCGCATGGCGGGCGTCTTCGCTGCGCTCGGGGCTGTCGGGGTAGCCCAGTTCGGCGCCCCCGCTGATGCGCAGGCGTGAACCCTGGCGGGTCAGGATCATGTTGTTTTCCAGATCGATGACCGCGCGGCGCGGTGCCAGGGACTCTTCACTGATCTGGATGCTGGCGCTGTAGCTATGGATAGGGGCACTGGGCAGCTGCACATGGTGCGGGCGCAGCAGCTGGTTGGTGTGGGTGCCGGCGCAGAGTACTACGGCATCGAAATCCTGCGTGCCACTGGCCAGTTGCAGGCGCACGCCATGGTCTGCACTCTGGATGCCGCTGACGGCCTGCTGGGTATGGAGCTTCAGCCCATGTGTTTGCAGCGCCTGCAGCAGGCCTTGCGAGAACAGCCGCCCATTGCCTGACCAGGCCTCGGGCAGGTGCAGCGCGCCGGCAATCTGTATCTCGGTGGCCAGGCCGGGCTCGATGGCGCGGGTTTCTGCTTCGTTGCAGCGCTGGTAATCAATATGCGCGGCCGACAGGCGCCGGGTCAGCTCGTAAAGTGCGGCGGCGCTGGGCTCCTTGCGCAGCGGCAGCAACAGGCCCTGGCTGAACTGGCCATTGATGTCCAGAATCTCCTGCACCTGCTGCATGCGCTGCATGGCCAGCAGCTCCAGCGATTGCAGCGCGGGCAGGGTTTCGGTGTCGCGCAGCTTCTTGGCCACCGCTCGCTGGCGGCGCGCCCAGCGGCGCGGAGAGGAGAGAACGCCGCCCTGGATCTGCAGTTCGGAGAAAGCCGGGCGCGTCATGCCAAGCTGCAGCGCATGTTGGAACGCGGTGGCGCCCCAGGGGTTGATGGCGCAGGGCCACATCAGCCCGGAAGGGGCAAAACTGGCTTCCTCGCCTGCTGCTCGGTGCTGTTCGAAAACACTGACCTCGTTGCCGGCCTCCATCAGCTCGAAGGCGGTTGCTATACCTGCAATGCCTGCTCCAACGATCGCAATCTTCATAACAACAAAAACAGGGGGCCGTTCATAGAGTGGGGCACGGCACATGCAAGCATTTGCACAAGCCGTGCGTTCGAGTGCCAGATTGTGCCTAGTTTTTTGCGATGCCCGTTGTAAGGGGCGCCACAGTGGCTCAAAAAACGCAAGCAATCGTCAAGCTTAGAACCGACGGCTTACGTCCCGCTTGCACCGGTGGGCAGGCCAGCGACTTGCCGCCAGGGGCCGGGTGACTTCGTTGCGCCCGCTCCAGACTATGTTAGAATCCTAGGGTTTTGCCGAGTGTGGCCTGCCACATCGGTTCAAAACGAAATCGCAAACCTGCCTACCTAAGGTGTTGCGGCATGCGGCGCATAGGCGCCGCAGCCGTGATAGTTGGGCAGAATTTTAGACCTAACCTTCGGAGAAGATATATGTCCGTTACGATGCGCGAGATGCTGGAAGCCGGCGTCCACTTTGGCCACCAAACCCGTTTCTGGAACCCCAAGATGGGCCAGTACATTTTCGGTAGCCGCAACAAGATTCACATCATCAACCTGGAAAAGACCCTGCCTCTGTTCCAGGACGCACAAAAGTTCATCAAGCAGCTGTCGGCCAACCGTGGCACCATCCTGATGGTGGGCACCAAGCGCCAAGCGCGCGAAATCCTGGCTACCGAAGCACAACGTGCTGGCGTGCCTTACGTCGACCAACGCTGGTTGGGCGGCATGCTGACCAACTTCAAGACCGTCAAGACCTCGATCAAGCGTCTGAAGGACATGAAGGCTCAGCAAGAAGCCGGTCTGGAATCGATGAGCAAGAAAGAGCAACTGATGTTTGCTCGTGAGCTGGAAAAGCTGGAAAAGGACATTGGCGGCATTCAAGACATGAATGCTCTGCCTGACGCCATTTTCGTGATCGATGTGGGCTACCACAAGATTGCTATCGCTGAAGCCAAGAAGCTGGGCATTCCTCTGATCGGCGTGGTTGATACCAACCACAACCCAGAAGGTATCGACTACGTGATCCCTGGTAACGATGACTCGGCCAAGGCTGTTGAGCTGTATGCTCGCGGTATCGCCGACGCCATCCTGGAAGGCCGTGCCAACGCCGTGAACGAAGTGGTCAAGGCTGCTTCCGGCGAAGAAGGCGACGAGTTTGTGGAAGTGGAAAACACCGCTGCTTAATCCACAGGGCTGCCCATTGGGCCGCGAATGAAAAGCGGGGCTCCACATTAGCCCCGTTTTTTTTACCTACGTTTCCACAATCACCCCAACTGAACTGAATACGGAGAGAGAAAAATGGCAATTACCGCAAGCATGGTGGCAGAACTGCGCGCTAAGACCGACGCGCCCATGATGGAATGCAAGAAGGCTCTGACCGAGGCTGATGGCGACATGGCCAAGGCTGAAGAGCTGCTGCGCGTCAAGCTCGGCACCAAGGCCGGCAAGGCAGCATCGCGTATTGCCGCTGAAGGCGTGATCGCCGCTGTTGTTGAAGGCAACAACGGCGCGATCATCGAAGTCAACAGCGAAACCGACTTCGTCTCCAAGAACGACAGCTTCATCGCTCTGGCCAATGCAGCGGCCAAGCTGGTGTCCGAAAAGAACCCTGCCGACGTGGCAGCCCTGAGCGCTCTGGCTTACGAGCAAGACGGCTTTGGCCCCACCCTGGAAGACGTGCGCAAGGGCCTGGTTGGCAAGATCGGTGAGAACATGTCGTTCCGCCGCTTCAAGCGCTTCGAAGGCACCAACCTGGCACTGTACCTGCACGGCACCCGCATCGGCGTGGTGGTGGAGTTCGAAGGCGACGCGCAAGCTGCCAAGGACGTGGCGATGCACGTGGCTGCGATGAAGCCCGTGGCGCTGACCAGCGCTGACGTGCCTGCCGAGCTGATCGAAAAGGAACGCACCGTTGCTGCAGCCAAGGCTGAAGAGTCGGGCAAGCCTGCTGACATCGCTGCCAAGATGGTGGACGGCGCTGTGCAGAAGTACCTCAAGGAAGTCTCGCTGTTCAACCAGGTCTTCGTGAAGGCCGCTGACGGCAAGCAGACCGTTGAGCAAATGCTCAAGGCCGCCAACACCTCGATCAAGGGCTTCACGCTCTACGTGGTGGGTGAGGGCATTGAGAAGAAGGTGGATGACTTCGCTGCCGAGGTCGCCGCGCAGGTTGCGGCCGCCAAGGGCCAGTAATCATCCTGACAAAGGGGCTACGGCCCCTTTGTTTCACCTATCGTTTTTTCACCCATCCCCCACACCTGGAGCTCCCCACCATGTCCCAAAGCCCTGCCCACAAGCGCATTCTTCTCAAACTCTCCGGTGAAGCTCTGATGGGGGATGATGCTTTCGGCATCAACCGCGCAACCATTGTGCGGATGGTCGAGGAGATTGCCGAGGTGACGCGGCTGGGCGTGGAAGTCGCTGTCGTGATCGGCGGCGGCAATATTTTCCGCGGCGTGGCCGGCGGCTCCGTCGGTATGGACCGTGCTACTGCCGATTACATGGGCATGCTCGCGACGGTGATGAATGCGCTGGCGCTGGCCGATGCGATGGACAAGCAGGGCCTGACGGCCCGCGTGATGTCGGCCATCGGTATCGAGCAGGTGGTGGAGCCCTATGTGCGCCCCAAGGCGCTGCAGTACCTCGAAGAGGGCAAGGTCGTGGTGTTTGCCGCTGGTACTGGCAACCCCTTCTTCACCACCGATACCGCAGCGGCGCTGCGCGGCGCTGAAATTGGCGCAGAATTGGTGCTCAAGGCCACCAAGGTGGACGGTGTCTACACGGCCGATCCGATGAAGGATCCCAATGCCACGCTCTACACCAAGCTGAGTTTTGACGAGGCCATGAACCGCAACCTGGGCATCATGGATGCCACGGCCTTTGCCCTGTGCCGCGATCAGAAACTGCCTATCCGTGTATTCTCGATCATCAAGAGCGGCGCGCTCAAGCGCGTGGTGATGGGCGAAGAAGAGGGCACGCTGGTGTACGCCTGATCGGCAGCTGGCGTGTGCAAGTGCAGAATGTGGTAGTTAGGAGTTGACAATGACAGTCGCAGAAATCAAGAAGAATCTCGAAGGCAAGATGGACCAATCGATTGCCGCGTTCAAGAACAACCTGACCAAGATCCGCACCGGCCGCGCCAATCCCGCGCTGCTGGACACCATCCAGGTTGATTACTACGGCTCGATGATGCCGCTGTCGCAGGTGGCCAATGTGGCCTTGATCGACAGCCGCACCATCAGCGTGACGCCTTGGGAAAAGGCCATGGCCGCCAAGGTGGAAAAGGCCATCCGCGAAAGCGACCTGGGCCTGAACCCCGCGTCCATGGGCGACCTGATCCGCGTGCCCATGCCTCCGATGAGCGAAGAGCGCCGCAAGGAAATGACCAAGCTGGTCAAGGCCGAAGGCGAGAACGCCAAGATCGCCATCCGCAACCTGCGCCGCGATGCCAACGAAGGCGTCAAGAAGCTGGTCAAGGACAAGGAAGCATCGGAAGACGACCAAAAGCGCTCCGAAGCCGAGGTGCAGAAGATCACCGACAAGCACATCCAGCTGATCGACCAGCTGGTGGTCGAAAAAGAAAAAGACATCATGGCGGTCTGATCCTCATCTGGATCTGCTTTTCCGCGCATGACTTCTGCTGTATTACCGCACCACATTGCCATCGTGATGGATGGCAATGGACGGTGGGCCAAACGCCGTTTTCTGCCTCGCCTGGCGGGCCACAAGCAAGGCGTGGACTCGCTGCGCCGCTGCGCCAAGGCCTGTGCCGAGCGCGGCGTCAAGGTGCTGACCGTGTTTGCCTTTTCTTCCGAGAACTGGAACCGGCCCACCGACGAGGTCGATGGCCTGATGAACCTGTTGGCCGGCGCGCTGGCCAAGGAAGTGCCATCGCTGGCCCGGGACGGCATCCGCCTGTTCTTTGTCGGCGACCGGGCCTCCCTGTCTGCCAAGGTGCAGGCGGGCCTGGCGCAGGCCGAGCAGGCCACCGCCCACAATGACCGCATGGTGCTCAACGTCTGCTTCAACTACGGCGGCCGCTGGGATATTGCCCAGGCGGCAGCCAAGCTGGCGGCAGCGGGCCAGGCTATCACCGAAGTGGCGCTCAACGATGCGATGGCGCTGGCCCATGTGCCAGATCCCGATCTGCTGATCCGAACCGGCGGCGAGATGCGCATCAGCAATTTTCTGCTGTGGCAATCGGCCTATTCGGAGCTGTATTTCAGTGACAAGTGGTGGCCTGATTTTGACGAGCAGGCCCTGGACGAAGCGATTGGCGAATTCCAGCGGCGTGAGCGCCGCTTTGGCAAGACCTCCGAGCAGCTGGTCCAATCCCCATCGTAGTGCGCCTACCTGCTGATGTCTGGCACCCCAGGCATCAGTTTTCTTTTTTCAGGAGATCAATTTGCTCAAACAACGCATCATCACGGCCATTGTTCTCCTGCTGATCCTGGTGCCCGCGATTGCTGCGGGCAATCCCGTTCCGTTTGCGGCGCTGATGCTGTTGGCCGTGGTCGCCGCTGCCTGGGAGTGGGGGCGTTTGAATGGCCTGCAAGGCATGGCCGCCTATGGCCTGGGTGCCGTGGCGCTGCTGCTGTGCGGCGCTGCCTGGGCGCTGGGCTGGACCCAGGCCGCCCTGCCGGCCGTGTGGCTGGTGGCCGGCGCCGCCTGGGTGCTGCTGGCGGCCTTTCTGCTCAAGGGCGGTGTGCCTGGCTGGGCGCCTATCCCCCGCGCGCTGCGCCTGGTGGTGGGCGTGCTGGCACTGTGGGTGGCCTGGCTGGCCATCGCGCAGGCCAAGTGGATCGGCGTCAACTTCCTGCTGTCGCTGTTTGCGCTGGTGTGGATGGCCGACATCGGTGCCTATTTTGCAGGCCGCCAGTTCGGTCTGCGTTTTACCAAGAATAAGCTGGCGCCCGCCATCAGCCCTGGCAAAAGCTGGGAAGGGGTCTGGGGCGGCGCGCTGGGTGTGCTGCTGATGGCCCTGGTCTGGAGCTGGGCGGACCGCCACTTCGGCGCCCAGGTGCCCAGCTTCTACAGCCGGCTCTGGGATTTTTCGCCCTGGCTGATGGTGCTGTCCTGCGTGTTTCTGGCCGGCATGAGCGTAGCTGGCGACCTGGTGGAATCTCTGGTCAAGCGCAGCGCCGGCATGAAGGACAGCAGCAACCTGCTGCCAGGCCATGGTGGCGTGCTCGACCGCATCGATGCCATCTTGCCGACCGTGCCACTGGCACTGATGCTGCTGCAATTTTTGGATAAGTGAACCTCGCGATGACCATGCAAGTTACCGTGCTCGGATCGACGGGCTCGATTGGAACCAACACCCTGGATGTGGTGGCACGCCACCCTGATGTGTACCGCGTTTTTGCGCTGAGCGCGCATTCGCGCGTCGATCTGATGCTCGCGCAGTGCCTGCAGTTCCAGCCGCGCTATGCGGTGATGACCAGCGCCACCGCGGCCACCGCTTTGCGCGAAGGCCTGCGGGCTGCAGGCAGCCGTGTGGAAGTGCTGGAAGGTGAGGCCGCGCTGGAAATGGTGGCCTCGCACAGCGATGTGCATGCGGTGATGGCGGCCATTGTGGGCGCGGCAGGCCTGCGCCCTGCGATGGCAGCGGCCAAGGCCGGCAAGCGCTTGATGCTGGCCAACAAGGAAGCCCTGGTCGTCGGCGGCCAGCTCTTCATGGATGCGGTGGCTGATGGTGGCGCGACCTTGCTGCCCATCGACAGCGAGCACTCGGCGATCTTCCAGTGCCTGCCGGAAGACCCGGCGGTCTGGCCCCAGCGGGTGGACCACATCATCCTGACCGCCTCAGGCGGCCCGTTCCGCACCCGTGAGCCATCAAGCCTGCGCGATGTGACGCCGCAGCAGGCCTGCAATCACCCCAATTTTGCGATGGGCCGCAAGATCTCGATCGACTCGGCCACGATGATGAACAAGGCGCTGGAGGTGATCGAGGCGCGCTGGCTGTTCAACCTGCAGCCCGATCAGATCAAGGTGGTGATCCATCCGCAGCAGATCGTGCATTCGATGGTGCAGTTCCGCGATGCCTCGGTGCTGGCGCAGTTGGGTACGCCCGATATGCGCGTGCCGATTGCCTGTGGCTTGGCCTGGCCCGAGCGTGTGGCCAGCGGTGCCGCGCCGCTGGATTTCGTCAAGCTGTCAGCGCTGACCTTTGAAGAGGCCGATGCGGTGCGCTTTCCAGGCTTGCACCTGTCCTGGCAGGCGCTGCGTGCGCCCCATGGCACCACCACCGTGCTCAATGCCGCCAACGAAGTAGCCGTGGCCGCTTTTCTGGATGGCCGCATGCGCTTTGACCAGATCTACCAGGTCAATGCGCAGGCGCTGGAAGGCGTCCAGCCGCAGGCGCCTGACAGCATCGATGCGCTGCTGGCGCTCGATGCCGAGGTGCGCGCCTATACCGAAGGCCTTATTTCGGAGCTGGCCGTTTGACAGGGCTATTGTCCGGCTCAGTAGAATCGCGTTTTTCATAGCAAGGGCTTAAGCAATGTTGACCGTTGTTGCATTCGTCGTTGCGCTGGCCGTCTTGATCGCCGTGCACGAATATGGCCACTACCGCGTGGCGGTGGCTTGTGGCGTGAAAGTGCTGCGTTTCTCTCTGGGGTTTGGCCGCCCCTTGCTGCGCTGGAAGAAGAAGGGCGCAGACACTGAATTTGTCATCAGCGCCATTCCGCTGGGCGGCTATGTGCGCATGCTCGATGAGCGCGAGGCACCGGTTCCCGCGCATGAGCGCCATCTGGCCTTCAATGTGCAGCCGCTGCGTTCGCGTGCCGCTATCGTGGCCGCCGGCCCGCTCGCCAACCTGCTGCTGGCCGTGCTGCTCTACGCCTGTGTGAACTGGGTGGGCGTGCGCGAGCCCGCTGCCATTATCGGTACGCCACCCGCTGCAAGCCTGCTGGCCCAGGCGGGCATGCAAGGCGGGGAAGAGATTGTGTCCATGGGTTTCCCGGATGCGGAGCCTGAAGCCGTGCGCTCACTGGACGATCTGCGCTGGTTCGTGGCGCAGGCTGCACTGGGCGGCAAGGATGTGGTGCTCAGCGCGCGCCCAGGTGCTGGCGCCGCTGAGCGCAGCTACCGTTTGCCGCTGTCCAGCATCGATGCCCGTGAGGCCGATGCCAAGCTGGTCGAAAAGATTGGTCTGACCCACCCTTGGTCGGATGCCGTGCTCGGCGACTTTGAGGCCGGCAGTGCAGCCGCACAATCGGCGCTGCGTAGCGGTGACAAGGTGCTGGCCATCAATGGCGTGCGCGTGGGCGATGGCGGCGAGCTGCGCCGCATGATTCGCGCATCGGGTGAGCAGGGCGTGCCTGCCTTGCAGGACTGGCTGGTGTCGCGCAATGGCGCGCAACTGCATGTGCCGGTGCAGCTGACGCAGAGCGAGGACAAGGGCAGCAAGATCGGCCGCCTGGGTGCCTTTATCGGCGCGCCGCCTGCGATGGTGGATGTGCGCTACGGCCTCTGGGAAGGTTTTGCCCGGGGTGTGCAAAAGACCTGGGAGGTCTCGGCGCTGACGGTCAAGATGATGGCCAAGATGGTCATCGGCCAGGCCTCGCTGCAGAACATCAGCGGACCGCTGACGATCGCCGAATACGCAGGCAAGTCCGCCGAGGTCGGCATCACCCAATACCTGGCCTTTTTGGCCCTGATCAGCGTCAGTCTGGGCGTGCTCAATCTGCTGCCGCTGCCGGTGCTCGATGGCGGTCACCTGATGTATTATCTTTGGGAGGCTGTCACTGGCAAGCCACCCACCCTGCAATGGATGGAGCGCTTGCAAAAAGGCGGTATAGCCGTTTTGCTGCTCATGATGTGCATTGCGTTCTTTAACGATTTGTCTCGGCTCTTGGGCTGACTTTCTTGCCCCTGCTGCATAATGAGCGGCTCTGGTTGCTATCACAAATGACATATTCCATCCCTTCTTCGCTTCTTCGCAAGACCACGGCTGCAGCTGCGTTGATGCTGCTTGCCAAGCTGTCGTGGGCTTTGGACCCATTCACCATCCAGGACATCCGTGTTGAAGGCCTGCAGCGCGTAGAGCCCGGCACCATCTTTGCCTCCATGCCGCTGCATGTGGGCGACGACTACAACGACGAAAAGGGCTCGGCAGCCATTCGCTCTTTGTTCGCGCTGGGCCTGTTCAAGGACGTACGCCTGGAGGCCAATGGCAATGTGCTGGTCGTTGTCGTGGAAGAGCGTCCCACCATCGCCAATGTCGACTTTCTGGGGACCAAGGAGTTCGACAAGGACGCGATGAAGAAGGCCATGCGTGATGTGGGGCTGACCGAAGGCCGCCCTTATGACAAGGCACTGACCGACCGCGCCGAGCAAGAGCTCAAGCGCCAGTACATCAACAAGAGCCTGTATGCCGCCGAAGTGGTGACCACGGTCACGCCCATCGAGCGCAATCGCGTGAACCTGACCTTCACCGTCACCGAAGGTGATGCGGCCAAGATCAAGGAAATCCACATCAGCGGGAACAAGGACTTCAAGGAATCGACCTTGACCGACCTGTTCGACCAGGACACCGGCGGCTGGCTCAGCTGGTACACCAAGAGCGACCGCTACTCCAGCTCCAAGTTCAACGCCGATCTGGAAACGCTCAAGTCCTACTACCTCTCGCGTGGCTACCTGGAGTTCCGCATTGATTCGACCGAAGTGTCGATCTCGCCGGACAAGGAGCGCATCTCCATCAATCTGCAGATCCACGAAGGCCCCAAGTACGTCGTCTCGGGCGTCAAGCTTGAAGGCAACTACCTGGAGCGCGAGGACGAGTTCAAGTCGCTGATCTCGATCAAGCCCGGTGAGCCCTACAACGCCGACCGCGTGACCGAAACTACCAAGCGCTTTACCGACCACTTTGGCAGCTTTGGCTATGCGTTCTCGCGCGTCGAAGCGGTGCCCGAGATCGACCGCGAAAACAACCGCGTCGATCTGGTGCTGAAGGCCGAGCCATCGCGCCGCGCCTATGTGCGCCGCGTGAACGTGGCCGGCAACAACCGCACGCGTGACGAAGTGGTGCGCCGCGAGGTGCGCCAGTACGAAGCCTCCTGGTACGACTCGGACAAGATCAAGCTCTCGCGTGACCGCGTTGACCGTCTGGGCTTCTTCAACGATGTCGCGATCGACACGCAAGAAGTGCCCGGTGCGCCTGATCAGGTCGACGTCAACGTGACCGTGCAGGAAAAACCCACCGGTTCGCTGCAGCTGGGTGCCGGTTACTCCAGCGCTGAAAAAGTCTCGCTGACCTTCGGTATCAAGCAAGAGAACGTCTTTGGCTCAGGCAACTACCTGGGTATCGACGTCAACACCAGCAAGTACCACCGCACCCTGGTGGTGAGCACGACCGACCCGTACTTCACGCCGGACGGTATCTCGCGCACCTATGACATGTACTACCGTACCGACCGTCCCTATGACGAGCAGGGCGGCAACTACCAGATCATCACGACCGGTGCCAGCGTGCGCTTTGGTATTCCGTTCAGCGAGCTCGATACCATCTATGTGGGCGGCGGCTTGGAAAACACCCGCATCAAGCTGGGCACCAACATGCCCGCAGCCTACCTGGACTACGCCACCCGCTACGGTGACACGAGCCTGAACTTCCCGCTGACCCTGGGCTGGTCGCGCGACAGCCGCGACAGCGCGCTGGCGCCCAATTCGGGCCGCTTCCAGAAGCTGAATTCCGAGTGGTCGCTGTTCGGTGATGCCCGCTACCTCAAGGGCAACTACCAGATCCAGCAGTACCTGCCTCTGAACAAGCGCTACACCATTGCGCTCAACGGTGAGGCAGGTTGGGGCAAGGGCATGGGAGGCAGGGCCTTCCCTGTTTTCAAGAACTACTTCTCGGGTGGTCTGGGCTCGGTGCGTGGCTTTGAGCAAAACACCCTCGGTCCCCGCGACGTGACGGGTGCTACCCTGGGTGGTGCGAAAAAGGTCACGCTCAATGCGGAGTTCATCGGCCCGATGCCGGGTACCGGCAATGACCGCACCTTCCGCTGGTTCGCATTTGTGGATGCGGGCAATGTCTGGGGTGATGAGCAGGATTTGAAACTGAATGAAATGCGTGCGTCTGCAGGTATCGGGTTGAGCTGGATTTCCCCACTGGGACCGCTGCGTTTGGCTTATGCTCAGCCAGTTCGCAAATTCGCAGGCGATAAAATCCAGAAATTGCAATTCCAAATCGGAACATCTTTCTAATGAAAACCGTATCTCGTTCTTTCCCATTGCTGGTGTTGGCAGCAGCGCTGTCTTTTGGTGCTGCGGCGCAGGCCCAAGAGTTCAAGGCAGGGTTCGTCAATACAGATCGCATCTTCCGCGAAGCCAATGCTGCCAAGGCAGCGCAAACCAAGCTGGAGGCCGAATTCTCCAAGCGTGAAAAAGACCTGCTGGACCAGGGCAACGCCCTGAAGACCGCTGGCGAGAAGTTCGAGCGCGACGCGCCTACGCTGTCCGAAAGCCAGCGTGTGACGCGCCAGCGCCAACTGGTGGACCAGGACCGTGAATTCCAGCGCAAGCGCCGCGAATTCCAGGAAGACCTCAGCGCCCGCAAGAGCGAAGAGCTGTCCCAGGTGCTCGAGCGCGCCAACAAGGTCGTCAAGCAAGTGGCCGAGCAGGAAAAGTACGATGTGGTGCTGCAAGAAGCGGTCTACATCAACCCCAAGTTCGACATCACCGAAAAGGTTCTGAAGGCCCTGAACGCTTCTGCCCCTGCCAAGTAAGACAGAGGTACGCGTGAGCCTGCAGCTAGTTCAGATCATTGAGGTCCTGGGAGGGGCGCTTGAGCAAGGAGATCCAGCGATGGAAATCCAGGCGATTGCCTCGCTCGAAGATGCCGGTCCCCAGGACTTCAGTTTTCTCAGCAATCCCAAGCTGCAGGCCCAGATGCTGGCCTCCAAGGCCGGCTGCATTGCGGTCAGTGCGCAGATGCGGGAGCAGGCACGCCAGCGTGGCGGCGCCTTTGTGGTGGTGGACAACCCCTACCTTTACTTTGCGCGGCTGACGCAGCTATGGCGCAAGCACCATGCGATACGCCCGGTGCCTGCCGGTATCCACCCTTCTGCGGTGGTAGAAGAGGGTGCCATCGTGCACCCTTCTGCATCCATTGGGCCGCTGTGCCATGTGGCCCGTGGTGCCGTCATCGGTGCCGATTCAGTACTGACCTCGCGCGTGACCGTAGGGGCGGACTGTGTGCTGGGCGAGCGTGTGCTGGTGCAGCCAGGTGCGGTTATCGGTGGTGACGGCTTTGGCTTCGCCAACGAGCGCGGGCGCTGGATCAAGATTGAGCAGCTCGGCGGAGTGCAGATCGGTGACGATGTCGAAATCGGCTCCAACACCTGCATCGATCGCGGTGCGCTGCGGGACACCATCATTGCCAATGGGGTGAAGATCGACAACCAGGTGCAGATTGGCCATAACGTCGAGATTGGCGAGCATTCGGCCATGGCTGGCTGCGTCGGCATCGCCGGAAGCGCCAAAATCGGACGCCAATGCACGATTGGAGGCGCCGGAATGATTCTGGGCCACCTGGAAATCGCCGACAATGTACATATCTCGGCGGCCACGGTAGTCAGTCGTTCGATCAGGCAGCCGGGTCAGTACACCGGCTTCTTCCCCATCGACGACAATGGCAGCTGGGAAAAGAACGCCGCTACCCTAAAACATCTCCATGCGTTGAGGGACCGAATCAAGGCCTTGGAGCAAACTCAGAAAAACGGCTAAGCCGAGTTCACAATGATGGATATTCAAGCAATTCTCAAGCAGCTGCCTCACCGCTACCCCTTCTTGCTGGTGGATCGCGTGCAAGAGCTTGAGCGCAACACCCGCATCAAGGCGATCAAGAACGTCACGTTCAACGAGCCGTTCTTCACCGGTCACTTTCCTGGCCGACCCGTGATGCCAGGCGTGCTGATCCTGGAAGCGCTGGCCCAGGCGGCCGGCCTGCTGGCCTTTGATGCCATGGGCCAGGTGCCCGATGAGAACAATATCTACTACTTCGTCGGTATCGACTCGGCGCGCTTCAAGCGCCCGGTGGTGCCGGGAGACCAGCTGGTGCTGGAGATCACCATTGACCGCGTACGCGGCGGTATCTGGAAGTTCAATGCCGTGGCCAGCGTGGAAGGCGAAGTCGCCGCAGAAGCACAGCTGATGTGCACCATGCGCCACGTGGAATAACGGTAGATGACGGCGGTCAGTCCCATCCACCCCACTGCGATCGTTGACCCTGCGGCCCAGTTGCACCCTACGGTGTCAGTTGGGCCGTACGCAGTTATTGGCCCCCAGGTTTGCATCGGCGCCCACACCAAGGTGGGTGCGCATACGGTGATCGAGGGCATCACCACGATCGGTGAATCCAATGTGATCCATTCGCATGCTGCACTGGGCGGCGTGCCGCAGGACAAGAAATATGCTGGCGAGCCGACCCGCTTGGAAATTGGCGACCGCAACACCATCCGCGAGTTCTGCACCTTCAACACCGGCACCGCCCAGGATGGTGGCGTGACCCGTGTCGGCGACGACAACTGGATCATGGCCTATGTGCATATTGCGCATGACTGCCAGGTCGGCAACCAGACCATTCTGGCCAACAATGCCACGCTGGCCGGTCACGTGCATGTGGCTGACTGGGCCATCATTGGCGGCCTGTCGGGCGTGCACCAGTTCACCAAGGTGGGTGCGCATGTAATGGCCGGTTTTGCCAGCCATATCAGCCAGGATGTGCCTCCGTTCTGCATGGTTGATGGCCATCCATTGGCGGTGCGCGGCCTCAACCTGGAAGGCTTGCGCCGGCGCGGTTTCAGCGCCGAGCGGCTGGCGGTCATCAAGCAGGCCTACCGGCTGGTGTACCGCAGCGGCCTGACCTTGCAGGCGGCGGTTGAAGCGCTGGACAACCTGCAGGGCAGCTGCGAGGCAGAAGCCCAGGCCGATGTGCAGCTGATGCTCGACTTTCTGCAGCAATCCAAACGCGGCATCGTGCGCTGATGCCCGCGCATGCTGCTATGAACCCGCACCAAGACCTGTTTTTGGCCATGGTGGCCGGCGAGACCTCGGGTGACCTGCTCGCTGGCTTGGTGCTGCAGGGCCTGGCTGCGGATTTTCCCGGCATGCGCTCGGCCGGTATTGGCGGCCCGCGCATGGCCCAGGCCGGGTTTGATGCGTGGTGGCCCAGCGAGCGCCTGGCCGTGCACGGCTACAGCGCCGAGCTGCTGCGCCGTATCTGGGGTATTTTGCGCATCCGCAAGCAGTTGGTGCAGCGTCTGACGGCGGAGCCGCCCCGGCTGTTTGTCGGCGTCGATGCGCCCGATTTCAACCTTGGCGTGGAAGAGCGCTTGCGCGCCCAGGGCATCAAGACGGTGCATTTTGTCTGCCCGTCGATCTGGGCCTGGCGCCCTGAGCGGGTTGAGAAGATCCGGCGCTCGGCCGACCATGTGCTGTGCATCTTTCCGTTTGAGCCGGCCTTGCTGGCCCAGCACGGTATTGCCGGCACCTATGTCGGCCATCCGTTGGCCAATGTGATTCCGCTGCAGCCCAATCGCGCTGCGGCACGCCAGCAGCTCGGCTTGCCGTTGGAGGGCGAGGTGCTGGCCGTGCTGCCCGGCAGCCGTGCCTCGGAAGTCAGCTACATCGCCAAGCCATTCTTTCTGGCCGCTGCGCGCCTTTTGCAGGCGCGACCTTCGCTTACAATCGTCGTCCCTGCCGTTCCGGCTTTGCGCGCACGCATTGATGCGCTGGCTGCTGAATGCGGGATATTGGATCGCATCCGTGTGCTCGATGGCCAGTCGCATCTGGCGCTGGAAGCCTGTGACTGCACCTTGATCGCCAGCGGTACCGCCACCTTGGAGGCGGCGCTGTTCAAGCGGCCCATGGTCATCAGCTACCACATGCATGCCATCAGCTGGCGTTTGATGCGCCGCAAGCAGCTGCAGCCCTGGGTGGGCTTGCCCAATATCCTGTGCCAAGACTTTGTCGTGCCCGAGCTGCTGCAAGAGGCAGCGACGCCCGAAGCCTTGGCCGATGCGGTGGCGCAATGGTTGGACGCGCCACGCCTTGATCCAGCACGCCTGGCCCAGTTGGAGCAGCGTTTTCATGACCTGCACCTGGAACTGCGCAGGGATACCCCAAAGCTTGCTGCCGATGCCATCCAAAAAATTCTCTCTGCCTGACCAGGCCTCCTTGCCTTGGCATCCGCCGGGCTTGGTTGCGGGTGTGGACGAGGCAGGGCGGGGCCCTTTGGCGGGCCCGGTGGTGGCTGCGGCCGTCATTCTGGATGAGCGCTCCCCCATTGCCGGGTTGGCTGATTCGAAGAAGCTCACGGCGCGTGCCCGCGAGCGTCTGTACGATGAGATCTGTGGCAAGGCGCTGTGCTGCTCGATCGCACAAGCTACGGTCGAAGAGGTCGATGGCCTCAATATTCTGCAAGCGACGATGCTGGCCATGCAGCGCGCGGTCAATGGCCTGCGACTCAAGCCGGTGCGGGTGCTGGTCGATGGCAACCGCATTCCGCGCCTGGACATGCCAGCCGAGGCCATCGTCAAAGGCGATGCGCTGGTGCAGGCCATCTCGGCCGCTTCGATCCTGGCCAAGGTACACCGGGATCGCTGGTGCCAGGATATCGACCGGCTCTACCCGCAGTACGGCTTTGCCGCACACAAGGGCTATGGCACCGCCGTGCATCTGGCTGCACTGCAGAGCTTTGGCGCCTGCCCGGAGCACCGGCGCTCCTTCTCGCCGGTGGCCCAGGTGATGGCCGTCGTCAAGACTGGCGCCTGAGCCTCCGTCAACGCTGTTGCAGGCGGCATGCCTGCGCAAAGGAATCATCTGTGTCCCCTGCTGAGCACCCACCCGTTTTTATCCAGTCGCGTGACAATGCGCTGGTCAAGGACCTGCGCCGTTTGATGGAAGAGGGCGCCGCCTACCGCAAGCAGGGGCGCTACTGGATCGAGGGAGACCACCTCTGCCGCGCAGCGCTGACGCGTGGCGTCAAGCCAGCGGTGGCTGTGTTCTCCGAGAAATCCTGGCAGTCGCCCGAGAACGTCTATGCCCGTGCTGCCGCCCGCAACATCGTCATCGACACTGCCTTGTTCGCCAGCCTCAGCCCGCTGCCGTCGCCGGCGCCCTTCGGCTTTTTGATGGACCTGCCCACGCAGCAAGCGGGTATCCAGCCTGGTGTGGCTGCGGTGGTGCTGGATCGCTTGCAGGATGCCGGCAATGTGGGCTCCATCCTGCGCAGCGCCTCGGCCTTTGGTTTTGGCCAGGTGATTGCGCTCAAGGGATCGGCAGCACTGTGGAGCGGTAAGGTGCTGCGCGCCGGCATGGGCGCGCATTTTGCACTGCACCTGGTCGAGAATGCCTCGCAGGAGGATGTGCTGGCCTTGCAGCAACCGCTGTTGGTCACCAGCTCGCACCAGGGTGACTGGCTGCACCGCGCCGCCTTGCCCTGGCCCTGCACCTGGGTCATGGGGCATGAGGGGCAGGGCGTGTCCGAGCCCTTGCAGGCTGCGGCCCATCAGCATATCCGCATCACCCAGCCTGGGGGCGAGGAGTCGCTCAACGTGGGTGCGGCCGCGGCCATTTGCCTGCATGCCAGTGCAGCGGCGCGTGCGGATTGATCCCGCGATGGGCGGGTGCTGAGGCGCAGGTAGTTCAGTGATAACGAGTATGCGCTTTGCGTATTTTCACCGTTGTTGCTACGCTCTGTGTTGGTGTGCTTCTGCGCAGAGTGTGTAATTTTTAGCGATTTGGCCCTCAAATCATCCCCTGCGCTCACTCAGATTGCAGCTTGCACGCTACAATGGGTGGCTTTCAAGTAATCACGTCGCCCGGCTGCACTCAAAGCAATCTCTCATAAGCACAGTCTTCGCGGTGATCCTCAGGGACACCACAGACTCCGGGCGACCCGTAACCATCCGGAGAACCCAGTGTTTTTGTCTCAACAGAGCGCGTTTCCTCCCGCCATCCTGGCGCTCGCAGACGGCACGGTCTTTATTGGCAACTCAATCGGTGCGCAAGGCACCACGACCGGCGAAGTGGTGTTCAACACCGCGATGACCGGTTACCAGGAAATCCTCACGGACCCCAGCTACTGCCAGCAGATCGTGACACTCACGTATCCGCACATCGGCAACTACGGGATCAATGCGGAAGATATTGAGTCCGACAAAGTCTTTGCTGCTGGCCTGATCATCAAGAATCTGCCACTGCTGGCCAGCAATTTCCGAAGCACGGAAACCCTGTCGGAATACCTCATTCGCAGCAAGACGGTCTCCATCGCCAACATCGATACCCGCAAGCTCACCCGCCTGCTGCGCGACAAGGGTGCGCAAAACGGTGCCATCGTTGGCTTGGCTGCGGGCGAGCAAGTCTCGCAAGCGCGCATCGATGAAGCCATTGCCGCCGCCCAGGCAGCGCCCAGCATGAAGGGCCTGGACCTGGCCAAGGTGGTCAGCGTGTCGCAGTCCTACGAATGGGTGCAGACCGAGTGGCAACTGGCGCGCGCCGATGGCACGCCTGGCTACGGCAAGCTGCAGGACCATGCCTTCCACGTGGTCGCCTATGACTACGGCGTCAAGAAGAACATCCTGCGCATGCTGGCCGAGCGCGGCTGCCGCGTGACCGTGGTGCCGGCCCAGACGCCTGCAGCTGAAGTGCTGAAGTACCAGCCCGATGGCGTCTTCCTGTCTAACGGCCCCGGCGATCCAGAGCCTTGCGACTACGCGATTGACGCTGCGCGCACCATCATGGACAGCGGCGTGCCGACCTTCGGTATCTGCCTGGGCCACCAGATCATGGCGCTGGCCTGCGGTGCCAAGACCTTCAAGATGCAAAACAGCCACCACGGTGCCAACCATCCGGTCAAGGATCTGGACTCGGGCCGCGTCTGCATCACCAGCCAGAACCATGGCTTTGCCGTGGATCTGGACACCCTGCCGGCCAACACCCGCGCCACGCATGTGAGCCTGTTCGATGGCACCTTGCAGGGCATGGAGCGCACCGACCGTCCAGCCTTCTGCTTCCAGGGTCACCCCGAAGCCTCGCCAGGCCCGCATGATGTGTCGTACCTGTTCGACCGTTTTGTGAAGCTGATGCGCGAGCACAAGAAGGCCTGATGCCAGGCGCCTTTCGCCACCGCGTAAGCCCGCGCACGATGAACCCAAGGAATATGCTGCCGTGAAACTGTTTTCTTTTCCTGTCGCCACCTTAGAGAAAGCGATCAGCAAGCGCATCATGACCTTGTCGCCTGAGCACAAGGAATGGTTCATGGCGCGCTGGCAGCAAAAGCCCTATAAAAAATCTTTCCTCGACAACAAGGCCTTGCCCCTGGTGACCATCGTGTCCAAGTGCAAGTCCATGTCGGACGAGGACTTCGACCAGGTGATGGCCGAGTGGGACGCCAAGTTCTACGAAGCCGAGGCGCAGGTACTGCGCCCCATGGTGCAAGGGGATGGTCTGCTGCAGCTGATGCAGAAGAACCTGCCCGAGGCCCGTGTCCTGGCCATTTTGAACAAATTAGATACCGACCGCGTATAAACCCCAGCGCTCGGCGGCTGCCCATCAGGACAGCCAGCCAGCGCGCGCGATTGCAAGGCGAGCCTCATGTCTAAACGCACCGATCTCAAAAGCATTCTCATCATTGGCGCTGGCCCGATCATCATCGGCCAGGCCTGCGAATTCGACTACTCCGGCGTGCAAGCCTGCAAGGCGCTGCGCGAGGAGGGCTACAAGGTCATCCTGATCAACAGCAACCCTGCGACGATCATGACCGACCCGGCCACCGCCGATGTCACCTATATCGAGCCCATCACCTGGCAGACGGTCGAGAAGATCATCGCCAAGGAGCGCCCCGATGCCATCCTGCCCACCATGGGTGGCCAGACCGCGCTGAACTGCGCGCTGGACCTGTGGAAGAACGGCGTGCTCGACAAATACAAGGTCGAGCTGATCGGCGCCAAGCCCGAAGCCATCGACAAGGCCGAAGACCGCCTCAAGTTCAAGGACGCGATGACCAAGATCGGGCTGGGCTCGGCCCGCTCGGGTATCGCGCACAGCATGGACGAGGCCTGGGATGTGCAACGCCAGGTGGGCTTCCCCACCGTGATCCGCCCCAGCTTCACCCTGGGCGGTACAGGCGGCGGTATTGCCTACAACCCCGAAGAATTCGAAGTCATCTGCAAGCGCGGTCTGGAGGCATCGCCCACCAACGAGCTGCTGATCGAAGAGTCGCTGCTGGGCTGGAAAGAGTACGAGATGGAAGTGGTGCGCGACACCGCCGACAACTGCATCATCGTCTGCTCGATCGAGAACCTGGACCCCATGGGCGTGCACACCGGTGACTCGATCACCGTGGCCCCCGCACAGACCCTGACCGACAAGGAATACCAGATCCTGCGCAATGCCTCGCTGGCCGTGCTGCGCGAGATCGGTGTGGACACCGGTGGCTCCAACGTGCAGTTCTCGATCAACCCCAAGGATGGCCGCATGGTCGTCATCGAGATGAACCCGCGCGTCTCGCGCTCGTCGGCACTGGCCTCCAAGGCCACGGGCTTCCCGATTGCCAAGATCGCTGCCAAGCTGGCCGTGGGCTTCACCCTAGACGAGCTGAAGAACGACATCACCGGTGGCAAGACCCCCGCGTCGTTCGAGCCGACCATCGACTATGTGGTCACCAAGATCCCGCGTTTTGCGTTCGAGAAGTTCCCGACCGCCGACAACCGCCTGACCACGCAGATGAAGTCCGTGGGTGAAGTGATGGCCATGGGCCGTACCTTCCAGGAGTCGTTCCAGAAAGCGCTGCGCGGCCTGGAAGTGGGCGTGGACGGCATGAACGAAAAGACCCAGGACCGCGAGATCCTGGAAAAGGAACTGGGCGAGCCCGGTCCCGACCGCATCTGGTATGTGGGCGATGCCTTTGCCGCCGGCTGGTCGCTGGACGAAGTGCACAACATCACCAAGATCGACAAGTGGTTCCTGGTGCAGATCGAAGAGATCGTCAAGCTGGAACTGGCACTGGACAAGCACACCGAAGCCCAGGGCGATGACAAGGCGCTGGCCGCACTGTCGGCCGACGATCTGCGCAGCCTCAAGCAAAAGGGCTTCTCGGACCGCCGCCTGGCCAAGCTGCTGCACACGACCGACAAGGCCGTGCGCGAAGCGCGCCATGCGCTGAATGTGCGCCCCGTGTTCAAGCGCGTCGATACCTGCGCGGCCGAGTTCTCGACCAACACGGCCTACATGTACTCGACCTACGACGAAGAGTGCGAAGCCCAGCCCAGCGACAAGAAGAAGATCATGGTGCTCGGCGGCGGCCCCAACCGCATTGGCCAGGGTATCGAGTTCGACTACTGCTGCGTGCACGCGGCGCTCGCGATGCGCGAAGATGGTTATGAAACCATCATGGTCAACTGCAACCCCGAAACCGTGTCGACCGACTACGACACCTCGGACCGCCTGTACTTCGAGCCGGTGACTCTGGAAGACGTGCTGGAAATCGTGGCTGTTGAAAAGCCCGTGGGCGTGATCGTGCAGTACGGTGGCCAGACCCCGCTGAAGCTGGCGCTGGCGCTGGAAGAGGCCGGTGTGCCGATCGTCGGCACCACCCCCGACATGATCGACGCGGCCGAAGACCGTGAGCGTTTCCAGCAGATGCTGCAGACCCTGAACCTGCGCCAACCACCGAACGCCACCGCGCGTACCGAAACGCAGGCGATGGAACACGCCCGCGAGCTGGGCTACCCGCTGGTGGTGCGCCCCAGCTATGTGCTGGGTGGCCGCGCGATGGAGATCGTGCACGAGGAGCGCGACCTGGAGCGCTACATGCGCGAAGCGGTCAAGGTCTCCAACGACTCGCCCGTGCTGCTGGACCACTTCCTGTCCAACGCCATCGAATGCGATGTGGACTGCGTGCGTGACCGCACCGGCAAGGTCTTCATCGGCGGCGTGATGGAGCACATCGAGCAAGCGGGCGTGCACTCCGGTGACTCGGCCTGCTCGCTGCCCCCTTACTACCTGAGCAAGGCGACGGTGGACGAGATCAAGCGCCAGACCGCAGCCATGGCCGAAGGCCTGAACGTGGTGGGCCTGATGAACGTGCAGTTCGCGATCCAGGAGCGCGACGGCAAGGACATCATCTATGTGCTGGAAGTGAATCCTCGCGCTTCGCGTACCGTGCCTTTTGTCTCCAAGGCCACCGGCATCCAGCTGGCCAAGGTGGCGGCACGCTGCATGGTGGGCGATACGCTCGAGGAGCAGGGCATCACCAAGGAAGTGACGCCACCGTACTTCAGCGTCAAGGAAGCTGTGTTCCCCTTCGTCAAGTTCCCCGGTGTGGACACCATCCTCGGCCCCGAGATGAAGTCCACCGGTGAAGTGATGGGTGTGGGCAAGACCTTTGGCGAAGCCTATGTGAAGAGCCAACTGGGTGCAGGCACCAAGCTGCCGCGCTCGGGCAAGGTGTTCCTGACCGTGAAGAACGGCGACAAGCCACGCGCTGTGCAAGTGGCCAAGGAACTGGCCAGCATGGGCTTCCAGCTTTGCGCCACCCGGGGTACCGCTGCTGCGATTGCCGATGCCGGCATCGAGGTGCAGACGGTCAACAAGGTGACCGAGGGCCGCCCCCACATCGTGGACATGATCAAGAACAATGAAATTGCGATGGTCATCAACACCGTGGAAGAACGCCGCAACGCCATTGCCGACTCGCGTGCCATCCGTACCAGCGCGCTGCTGGCCCGCGTGACCACGTTCACGACCATCTTTGGTGCCGAGGCTGCGGTAGAAGGCCTGCGCAACATGGATGACCTGGATGTGCACTCGGTGCAGGAGCTGCACGCCAGCCTGCAGCACTGATCGCATCGCCGTTTGCCGATTTTTGTTGCAAGGCTCAAAAATCGGCATAATAGAGACTGCCTCGCAACCGCCGCGCTCCCCAGCGCGGCGGTTTGCTTTTGAACCCCAGCCGCTTAGCAGGCGGATGCCTACCAGGTGCCAGCCACAGTGCTGGCATCTTGACTGTTTGTGGAGACCGAGATGGCCACTATCCCCATTACCAAGCGTGGTGCAGAAAAGCTCAAAGAAGAGCTGCAACGCCTCAAGACCGTGGACCGCCCAGGCGTTATTGCGGCCATTGCGGAAGCCCGCTCGCATGGCGATCTGAGCGAAAACGCCGAATACGATGCGGCCAAAGACCGCCAAGGCTTTATCGAAGGCCGTATCCAGGAAGTGGAGGCCAAGCTGTCGGCCGCCCAGATCATTGACCCCTCGCAGCTCGACGCGGGTGGCAAGGTGGTGTTTGGCGCTACCGTCGATCTGGCCGATGAGGACAGTGGCGATCCGGTGACCTACCAGATCGTGGGCGAAGACGAGGCTGACCTCAAGCAAGGTCTGATCAACGTCTCCAGCCCCATTGCCCGCGCACTGATCGGCAAGGAAGAGGGCGATACCGCCGTCGTTCAAGCCCCGGGTGGCGAGCGCCGCTACGAAGTCGTAGCCGTGCGCTACCTCTAAAACCCAATCGCCGCCACGCACCGAGCCTGCTATGAAAAACCGCCTGCCCGTCTTTGCCGCTGCCCTGTGGTGGGGCAGTCTGTCGGCCATTGGCTTCATGGCCGTGCCCATGCTGTTTGCCAACCTGCCGCAGGCATCGATGGCTGGCTTCATGGCTGCCAAGCTGTTTGCGGCGCAGACCTGGGTGTCGCTGGCCTGCGGCCTGGTGCTGCTGGTGCTGGCCAAGGACAAGGCCAGCAACACCATCCAGCCCTGGGCCCGTGCGGCGCTGGGCTTTGTGCTGGCCGGCATGCTGATGGCACTGGTGGTGCAATACGGCGTATCGCCCAAGATCGTGCAGCGCGAGAACCTCAAGTTCTGGCATGGCCTGGGCACCTTGCTGTATGCGCTGCAGTGGCTGTGCGCAGCCCTCGTGCTGTGGCGGACATCCGCACCCGCACCACGGGCTTGATCTGGCCCAAGGCGATCGCTTGCTGGCGCGCTACACTGGGCGGGCCATGCAATCTCCCATCGTTTCCATAGACGCCAATGACTGGCGCAACACACCGGGCCGTCCGGAATGGACGGCCGCCGTTGAATCCGGCAAGGTGCTGTATTTCCCCCAACTCGCGTTTGCGCTCTCCGACCAGGAAAAGACGCTGCTGCGCCCCGATGTGCGCGACCCCAAGTCGCGCAACATCAGCCTGAATGTGGACGGCAGCATCAAAGGCGTCGCTGGCGATGCCGCCACGCAGGCGGCCGTTGCGGCCATGGTCACGCGCTTTCGTGCACAGGCCACCGCGCTGATTGCCGGCCTGTTCCCCGACTACATGCCACTGGTGCGCATGGCGCCCACGAGCTACCGGCCGTCGCAGGTGGAGACCCGTGCCCAGTCCTGGCGTGCCGACGACAAGCGCATGCATGTGGACGCCTTTCCATCGCGGCCCAACTACGGCGAGCGCATTCTGCGCGTGTTCAGCAATGTCAACCCCGATGGCCTGCCCCGGGTCTGGCGCGTGGGTGAGCCCTTCGAGGATGTGGCGCGCAAGTTTCTGCCCCGCGCCAAGCCCTATGTGCGTTGGCAGGCCAAGGCGCTGGCCATGCTGCATGTGACCAAGTCCTTGCGCAGCGAGTACGACCACCTGATGCTGCAGCTGCACGATGGCATGAAGGGCGACATGGACTACCAGCGCAACGCGCCGCAGGAGACCGTGCCCTTCGCCGCCGGCTCCAGCTGGGTCTGCTTCTCGGACCAGGCGGTGCATGCCGTCATGTCCGGCCAGTACATGCTGGAGCAGACCTTTTTCTTGCCCCCTGGCAAGGAGTACAACCCGGATGCGAGCCCGCTGGCGATTCTGACGCGCATGCAGGGCCATGCACTGGTGGCGGCGGACCAGCGCTAAACCTGCTGGGTCAAAGCCCATGGCGGGCCACAAAAAAAGGCGTTGATCTGAGAGATCAACGCCTTTGGTTTTTATGCGCAGGGCGGTTCAGCCCCAGGCCTTTTCAATCCAGCGGGCGGGCTGGATATGGTGGAAGCGCTTGTTGCGCAGGCCTTGCAAGGCATCGGGCGGGTTGACCTCGCCGTGGAAGATGACGATGCGCGCATCGGCGGGTGGCACCGGCTCCTTCCAGTAGTTGCTCGGCCAGGCAGGGATGCAGTAGTACTTGAAGCTGGGGCACCAGGCAGCAGGCCAGTAATCGAGCTTGCCCTGCTGGTGCAGAAAGTGCGACAGGTACTCCTGCTCATTGCGGTACTGGGCGCGCAGCGGCTCGGTGTTGGCGCGGAAGTTGGCCAGCACATCGGCGTGAGCGCCCAAGGTAAAGCGGTAGACCGAGGAGTTGCCGACAATGCGTTTGCCAAAGCGCCAGAAACGCGGGTAGTCGTGGATGATGCGAAATTCACCCGGCAGGGTAAAGAATTCATCCAGGCTGCCGACGATCACCACATCCAGGTCCAGAAACAGCGCCTGGCCCTGGAGGCCATACAGATCCTGCTCGAAGGTGGTGAGCTTTTTCCAGGCGCCATCGCGCTGGCCGGGGGCCAGCTGGATGTTCAGGTCCGGAATCGGGTGGCATTCCACTTCGCTGCGAATCCCTTGCGTGTCATCGGTCAGGCAGACAAAGCGAAAATCGCCACTCAGATGGCGGCGAACCATGGCGTACAGCCGGTTGACATAGTCGGGGCCATATTTGGTACCCCATTTCATGCAAAGGATGTGGCGATCGGTCACACTAGCTGCCCTGCTGCTTTTTGATCGACTTTTGCTTGGGTTTGGCACGCTTGACCTGGCCGCCGGCCGTCAGGCGCTGGTTGCCGAGGATGCGGATCTGCTTGACCTCGGGCTTTTGCCAGACGTTCTTGCTGAACTTGAGCACCTTGACTTCGCGCGGACCGGCCTTGCGGTCTTCGTCAAGCTGCTTTTCCTTCTCGGGCATCGGGCGCCACAGGACGAGCAACTTACCGATGTGCTGGATAGGCGCGGCATTGAGCGAGTCGGTCAGCTTCAGGAAGATGGCCTCGCGGTTGGCGCGGTCATCAGAGAAAACACGGATCTTGATCAGGCCATGGGCATTCAGGGCCAGGTCGACCTCTTTTTCGACGGCTTCGGTCAAGCCGTCACCGCCAATCAGAACCACGGGGTCAAGGTGGTGGGCTTCGGCGCGGTGCTCGCGACGTTGGGCGGGAGTAAGTTGTATTTGGGGCATAGCCCGTATTATCGGGGCTCCCGGGAGAAAACATGAAAGTAAGTACTAAAACCAAGAAGGTCAACAAGACTTGGCTCAATCAGCACATCAATGACCCCTATGTGCGGGCAGCGCAAAAAGACGGCTACCGCGCCCGTGCGGTCTACAAGCTCAAGGAGATCGATGAGCACTTCAAGCTCATCCGGCCGGGTGATGTGGTGGTCGATCTAGGCTCCACGCCGGGTGCCTGGAGCCAGTATGTGCGCCGCCGACTCTCGCCCGATGGCGCCGCGGTGGGGGAGCTCAATGGCGCCATCATCGGGCTGGACATGCTGCCGATGGAGCCTATCGAAGGCGTGGACTTCATCCTCGGCGATTTTCGCGAGCAGGAAGTGCTGGACCAGCTGGAGGCGACGCTGGCCAAGCGCCGCGTCGATGTGGTGATCTCGGACATGGCGCCCAATCTGTCGGGCGTGGAGAATGTGGACGCGGCCCGTATCGCCCACCTGATCGAGCTGGCTGTGGACTTCACCTGCCAGCACATGAAGCACGAGGGCACCTTGGTCGTCAAGCTGTTCCATGGCAGTGGCTACTCGCAACTGGTGGATTTGTTCAAGCAGACCTTCCAGGTGGTCAAGCCTTACAAACCCAAGGCATCGCGCGACAAATCCTCGGAAACCTATTTGATCGGCATCCGCCTCAAACCCGAGGCGCAGCGTTGAGCAAAAACGCCCTGGCCATAGCGCAGGGATGATTTGAGGTTGCTTAAACACTGAGACAATAGGCTTACTGAGCAATCCTGCGTGCCACCAAGGGGATAGCGCAAGCCATTACCCTTGAAAGTCCTAAAATAGTGCATATCTGACATAGCAGATTCTGTGTCTTTCCTGATTTCCTACTACTGGAGCCCCCTTGAACAATCAGTGGTTTTCTAAGATCGCCGTATGGCTTGTCATTGCCATGGTGCTGTTCACCGTGTTCAAGCAATTGGACAACCGTTCAGGCGCCAGCGCGAACAAGATCCCGTATTCCGAGTTTTTGCAAGACGTCCGCAATGGCCGCATCAAGACCGCGACCCTGCAGGAAAGCCCTGCCGGCACGGTGATCACGGCGACCACGGGCGACGATCGCAAGCTCCAGACCACTGCGACCTACATGGACCGTGGCCTGATTGGCGACCTGATCAACAACAACGTCAAGTTTGACGTGAAGGAGCGCGAAGAAGGCTCCCTGCTGATGAGCCTGCTGATCAGCTGGGGCCCTATGCTGCTGCTGATCGGCGTCTGGGTCTACTTCATGCGCCAGATGCAGGGCGGCGGCAAGGGCGGTGCGTTCAGCTTTGGCAAGTCCAAGGCGCGCATGCTCGACGAAAACAACAACAGCGTCACCTTTGCCGATGTGGCCGGTTGCGACGAGGCCAAGGAAGAAGTCAAGGAGGTCGTCGACTTCCTGAAGGACCCGAACAAGTTCCAGAAGCTGGGCGGCCGTATCCCCCGTGGTCTGCTGCTGGTCGGCCCTCCTGGTACCGGTAAGACCCTGCTGGCCAAGTCCATTGCCGGCGAAGCCAAGGTGCCTTTCTTCTCGATCTCCGGCTCCGACTTCGTCGAAATGTTCGTTGGCGTGGGTGCGGCCCGTGTGCGCGACATGTTCGAGAACGCCAAGAAGAATGCGCCCTGCATCATCTTCATTGATGAAATCGACGCCGTCGGCCGCCAGCGTGGCGCCGGCATGGGTGGTGGCAACGATGAGCGCGAGCAGACCTTGAACCAGATGCTGGTCGAGATGGATGGTTTCGAGACCAATATGGGCGTGATCGTGGTGGCTGCCACCAACCGTCCCGACATCCTTGATGCCGCCTTGCTGCGTCCCGGCCGTTTTGACCGCCAGGTTTACGTGACCTTGCCGGATGTGCGTGGCCGCGAACAGATCCTGAACGTGCACATGCGCAAGATCCCCGTGGGCCAGGATGTGAACCCCAACATCATCGCCCGTGGCACGCCCGGCATGTCCGGTGCCGATCTGGCCAACCTCTGCAACGAAGCTGCGCTGATGGCTGCCCGCCGCAATGCACGCACGGTGGAGATGCAGGACTTTGAAAAGGCCAAGGACAAGATCTTCATGGGCCCAGAGCGCAAGTCTGCGGTGATGGATCCCGAAGAGCTGAAGAACACCGCCTACCACGAAGCCGGCCATGCGCTGATCGGCAAGCTGCTGCCCAAGTGCGATCCCGTGCACAAGGTCACCATCGTGCCGCGAGGCCGTGCGCTGGGTGTGACCTTCACCCTGCCTGAGAAGGACCGCTACGGCTACGACAAGGAATGGGCGCTGAGCCGAATCGCCATGCTGTTTGGCGGCCGGATTGCCGAAGAGGTCTTCATGAACCAGATGACCACTGGCGCATCGGACGACTTCAACAAGGCGACCCAGCTGGCACGTGACATGGTCACCCGCTACGGCATGACCGATGCGCTGGGCCCGATGGTCTATGCGGAGCAGGAGGGCGAGCCCTTCCTGGGCCGCTCGATGAGCAAGCCCAGCAACATCAGCGAAGAGACGATGCAGAAGGTGGACGCCGAAGTGCGCCGCATCATCGACGAGCAGTACAGCCTGGCGCGTCGCCTGATCGAAGAGCACAGCGACAAGATGCATGCGATGGCCAAGGCCATGCTGGAATGGGAAACCATCGATGCCGAGCAGCTGGACGACATCATGGCTGGCAAGGCGCCCCGTCCTCCGAAGGACTGGACGCCACGCAACCCCCCGTCGAGCAGCAATGACGGCGGCGCAGGCGGCAACCCCACCGTGGTGACGGAGCCTGCACACAACGCCGTCTGATCGCGATAGACAGCACCGAAAAGCGCTCTTGCCGAGCGCTTTTTTCTTTGAGACAAGGACCCCCTGATGCGCCACTGGCAAACCACCCGCTTTCGTATTGACCTGACCCAGCCGCAGGTGATGGGCATCGTCAATGTCACGCCGGATTCGTTCTCCGACGGCGGCAGCCACGAGGGCGTCTCTGCCGCAATGATCCATGCGGAAAAGCTGCTGGCCGAAGGCGCACACATTCTGGACATCGGCGGTGAATCCACCCGCCCTGGCAGCCCTGCGGTGCCGCTGGAGGAGGAGCTGCGCCGCGTGCTGCCGGTGGTGAAGGCGGCAGTAGCGCTGCAGGTGCCCATCTCCGTCGATACCTACAAGCCCGAGGTGATGCAGGCCGTGCTGGACCTGGGTGCCGACATCATCAACGACATCTGGGCGCTACGCCAGCCGGGCGCGCAGGCCGTGGTAGCCAGCCACCCGCAATGCGGCGTCTGCCTGATGCACATGCATGCCACCCCCCAGACCATGCACCAGCAGCATATGGGGGCTGAGGATGATGTGGCGGCCGAGGTGCTGGACTTCCTGCAGACCCATACCCGCAGCCTGGAGGCACTGGGGGTGCAGGCCGATCGCATTGTGTGGGATGCCGGCACCGGCTTTGGCAAAAGTCTGGGCCAGAACTTTGCGTTGCTGCAGCAGCAGCCGCGCCTGGCAGCGGCCGGCTACCCACTGCTGGCGGGCTGGTCGCGCAAGGGCTCGCTGGGCAAGGTAACAGGGCGCGCCGTGGGTGAGCGTATGCCTGCCAGCATTGCAGCGGCGCTGCTGTCGGTCGAGCATGGCGCAGCTGTTGTGCGCGTGCACGATGTGCGCGAAACCTGTGATGCACTGGCCGTGCTGCAGGCCATGCGCGCGGCGCAAACTTTGGATACGCAGGGCTGACGCGGTTTGCGGCTGACACAGTTGGCCAGGCGCTACACTGCGGTAGCGCCATGCACCGCCGATGGCGCTTATGACTTTCTCCCAGGCCCCAGACAACGAAGAACACTATGGCACGACAGTATTTTGGAACCGATGGCATCCGTGGCACGGTAGGCAAGCCACCGATCACCCCTGACTTTGTGCTGCGCCTGGGCCATGCCGTGGGCCGGGTGCTGCGCCGCGAGCAGGAGCGTCCCACCGTGCTGATCGGCAAGGACACCCGCATCTCGGGCTATATGCTTGAAAGCGCGCTGGAGTCGGGCCTCAACTCTGCCGGTGTTGATGTAGTGCTGCTGGGTCCGTTGCCGACCCCGGGCGTGGCCTACCTGACGCGTGCGCAGCGCGCCAGCCTGGGCGTCGTCATCAGTGCCAGCCACAACCCCTTTGACGACAACGGCATCAAGTTCTTCAGCGCCGAGGGCGCCAAGCTGCCCGACAGCTGGGAAGAGTCGGTGGAAGCGGCGCTGATGGAGGGCTTTGACTGGGTGCCATCCGTAGCACTGGGCAAGGCACGCCGCTTGGATGATGCGCCTGGCCGCTATATCGAGTTCTGCAAGAGCACCTTTGACCACCGGCTGACCCTGCGCGGCCTCAAGATCGTGGTAGATGCGGCACACGGCGCGGCCTACCATATTGCGCCCAAGGTCTTCCATGAACTGGGTGCCGAGGTCATCACCATTGGCTGCAACCCCGATGGCCTCAACATCAACCAGGATGTGGGTGCAACCCACCCCGATGCACTGGTGCGCTCGGTGCGCTCCAATGGCGCCGATCTAGGAGTAGCGCTCGATGGCGATGCCGACCGGCTGCAGCTGGTCGATGCCAAGGGGCGGCTGTACAACGGCGACGAGCTGCTCTACCTGATGGCCATGGACCGTCTGCGCCGGGGCAAGAAAGTACCGGGTGTTGTGGGCACCTTGATGACGAATCTTGCGGTCGAGGCAGCGCTGCAAAAGCAAGGCGTGGAGCTGGTGCGTGCCAAGGTGGGTGACCGCTATGTGCTCGAAGAACTGCAGCGCCGCAACTGGGTGCTGGGTGGAGAGAGTTCAGGCCATCTGCTGGCGTTGGATAAGCACACCACCGGCGACGGCCTGGTCAGCGCATTGCAGGTGCTGCAGGCCTGTGTGAGCCGCAACCAGAGTGTGGCCGAGCAGCTCGATGGCGTGCGCCTGTGCCCCCAGGTGCTGCTCAATGTGCGCTTGCAGCCTGGGCAGGACTGGCGCCGCAACACCCGGCTGGCTGAGCTGGAGCGCAGCATCACGGCCGATTTTGCTGGCCAGGGCCGGGTGCTGATTCGTGCCAGTGGCACCGAGCCGCTGCTGCGGGTAATGGTCGAGGCCTTTGACGGGGCCCAGGCGAGCCGTTGTGCCGAGCAACTGGCCGAGGTGGCCCGCCAATCCTGAACCCTGTTAGACGAACGCTGGAGTGGTGTGAAATTGTGATATTTTTAATAAAGGTGTAATGTGCTGAACATTTTGCTGTCATGTGTGGATATGACACTGAAGTTGCTCTGTATCAGCCCGTAAGCAGGCGGGGCCGCACAGCGGTCTGGCAGCATCGGAGGGCGGCAGGGCGCTACAGGAGCTCTGCCATGCACAACAAACACAGCTTTTTCAGCGCATCCGAGACCGCCATTGTTACGCCGTCGGCGCAGAAACAGCAGGCGACCCTGCCTGCACCCGCTGCGGCGGTCAACCCGCTGGATATCGAGGTCTCCTGGGCCTGCCACCTCGACGAGGTGCGCGAAGCCCAGCGCCTGCGCCACCAGATTTTTGCCGGCGAAATGGGCGCCCAGCTGCAAACCAGCCTGGAAGGCCATGATGTCGACGGCTTTGATGACTACTGCGAGCACCTGCTGGTGCGCCAGGGCCAGAGCAAGCAGGTGATCGGTACCTACCGTCTGCTGACGCCCGCCCAGGCGCTGCGTGCCGGCCGCACCTATTCTGACGGAGAGTTTGACCTCAGCGCCATTGATGCATTGCGCCCGCGCATGGTGGAGCTGGGCCGCAGCTGCGTGCATCCGGACTACCGCCAGGGCGGCGTGATCATGGCGCTGTGGGGCGCGCTGGCGAGCTTCATGCTGCGCAACAAGCTCGATGTGATGATGGGCTGCGCCAGCATTCCGATGTGGCACAACGGCATTGTCAGTGGCGACGCCGCTGCCAGCATCTGGCGCCAGCTGCTGGCCAAGGGCCAGATTTCCAAGGAATACAGCGTGGTGCCGCACCTGCCGTTGCCGCTGGAGCAGCTCAATGACCAGGTGGATGTCGAGCCACCCGCGCTGATCAAGGGCTATCTGCGCGTCGGTACCGAAGTGATCGGTGCGCCGGCCTGGGATCCGGACTTCAACACCGCCGATCTGCCCATGCTGATGCAGCTGGACCGCCTGCCGCCACGCTACCGCAAGCATTTTCTGGGTTGATGGCGAAAGCCGCTTGCCGGCGCCCAGCGCCCCCTCCGATGGACGCCCGGCGCAAGTGACGGTTCACCTCTCGGGTCCATTCCAAGGCGGCAACGTAGGCATACAGATGGGATTCATATAGGCCTAGTGGAAAGTCCTCATAATCAAAACACTGCTGGTGGTACAGGCAGTGTTTTTTGCTATCCAAAGGACTTATGGTGAGCTCTCTCTCGCAATCCCCACAATCGCCGATTAACTTGCTGGTATTCAATCCCATGGCTGAGCCGCTGCTCGACCAGATCCGTGCGCATGCCCACGTGGTGTATGCGCCAACGCCCGAACTGCGTGCCAGCGCCGTGGCTTCGCACGGCAGCCAGGCACAGGCGGTGCTGACCATCGGCTCGATTGGCCTCACGGCCGAAGAGATTGCCCAGATGCCCCAACTGCGCCTGGCCTGCACCTTGGGGGCGGGCTACGAAGGGCTGGCGCTGGATGCGCTGCGCGCACGAGGCATTGTGCTGGCAACTGGGGCGGGCACCAATGACACCAGCGTGGCCGACCACAGCTTTGGTCTGATCCTGGCGTCCATGCGCAATTTCCGTACCTTGGACCAGCAAGCCCGTGCCGGTGTGGACCGCTATAGCCTGGCCCATCCGCCCAGCGTGTCGGGCAAGAAGCTGGGGATTCTGGGCCTGGGCCATATCGGGCTGAAGATCGCCAGGCGTGCCGAAGGTTTTGACATGCCGGTGGGCTACCACAACCGCCAGCCCAAGGCAGGGGTGGCCCACCGCTATTTTGAGTCGCTCCAGGCGCTGGCCAGTTGGGCAGATATCCTCGTCTGCGCCACGCCGGGTGGTCCAGGCACCAAGCACCTGGTCAATGCCCAGATTCTGCAGGCGCTGGGGCCCCAGGGCTACCTGATCAACATCGCGCGCGGATCGGTGGTGGATACGCAGGCGCTGGCTGCCGCGTTGAAGGACGGCACCATCGCTGGCGCTGGTATTGATGTGTACGAGAGCGAGCCGCATCGCCCTGAGCCGCTGATCGACCTGCCCAACATCATCATCACGCCCCATGTGGCTGGCTGGTCGCCCGAGGCGACCCAGGCAAGCCTGGAGCAGTTCATCGGTAACCTGACCGGGGTGTTCTCTGGCAAAGGCGCTGTGGCGCCTGTGGATCTGGGTGCTTGAGCCGCAAAACCACCCGGGCCGCTGCGCCGGCCTGGGTGAAAAGCGCATTTATTTGGCGGCGGTGCTCAGCGCCTGCTTGAACTGGAAGGCATAGGGCGTCTTCTGCCAGGCCAGCACTTCCTCCTCCAGCAGGTAGGCCGATTGCGGGAACTGCTCGGCCCAGCCGGGTGCGACCTTGAGCGACCATTTTTCGGTCTTGTCGCGCAGGCAGATCTGGTCCAGCGCTGGATCGCGGCGTGCATGGCACAGCAGGGTGGCCAGGCGCAGGCAGAGCAGCTCCAGCGCAAAGTCACGGTCCTGCAAGAAGTCTTCCACCTTGCGCAGCTTGCCGCGCTGCGCCAGCACCAGGGCTGCCAGGTGGGACAGCTCCGTTTGGGTAAAGCCTGGTACATCACTGTGGCCCAGCACATAGGCGCCGTGGTGGTGGTGGTCGGTGTGGGAGATGAGGCAGCCGATCTCATGGAGCTGGCTGGCCCAGTCCAGCATCGAGGACTGCAGCGTGGCCGGCTCGGTCGCCCCGGCGTAGCGGCGTGCCTGCTCGTACAGGGTCGCCGCAGTGCGCTGCACGCGGCCTGCCTGCGTGCGATCCACCTGGTAGCGCTCCTTGAGTGCGGCCATTGTGCGGTGGCGAATATCGCTGAATTCCTCGTGCTGCACCATATCGCGCAGCAGGCCCTGGCGCAGCGCGCCGCTGGCGATGCGCAGCTCCTTGATCTGCAGCAGGTCAAACACCGCGCAGAGCACGGTCACGCCGCCACCAATCACCGCGCGGCGTTCTTCCTTGAGGCCCTCAAGGCGCAGCTGGCTGGCGTTGCCGGCGGCCAGCAATTGCTCGCAGAGCCAGTAGAGCTGCTCGCGGGTCACCACATCGGGCTGGCCGCCATGCAAGGCCAGCACATCGGCAATCGCGTTGGCGGTGCCTGAGGTGCCATAGGCGCAGTCCCAGCTGCCGGGCACAAAATGGTGGGCTGCTTCTTCCATCACCGCCTGGGCGGCGATCTGGGCCGTTTTCAGCGCAGATTTGCTGAATTCACCCTGGGGGAAATAGCGCAGCGACCAGGCCACGCTGCCGACCGGGAAGGAAGCCACGCGCTGCGAGGTGTAGCGTTGGCCCAGGATCAGCTCGGTAGAGCGGCCGCCAATATCGACCACCAGACGGCGCTCATCGGACGGGGGCAGCGAGTGGGCCGCGCCCTGGTAGATCAGGCGCGCTTCTTCGGGCCCGGAGATGATGCTGATCGGGTAGCCCAGAATCTGGTTGGCGCGCTGGATGAAGACATCGCTGTTGCGCGCCTCCCGCAAGGTTTGGGTGGCGACAGCGCGCACATGGGCGGCGGGAAAGCCTTTCAGGCGTTCGGCAAAGCGTGCCAGGCAGTCCCAGCCGCGCTGCATCGCGTCGGCGGTCAGCAGGCCTTGCTCATCGAGGCCGGCGCCCTGGCGCACCATCTCCTTGAAATATTGCACGCGTTCAACATGGCCAGCGGCATAGCGGCCAACTTCCAGGCGGAAACTATTGGATCCCAAATCCACCGCGGCAAGCAAGGTGCCATCAAGCATAAGTGTCGTCATCTATCGGTTCTGCAGTCGAGGCAGGCAGCATAGCACCAGAGGGCACTCCGCAAAGCTCCCTGCCGTGGTCTGAACGTGGTCTCGGGCGATTCGCTGCGTTGTCTTTCTTGTCAATAGCGCACTATTGGCTGCAAAAGACGCCTTGCGTCTCATCCCGATCCGCAGTCATCCCATGCGCAAAGGGCTTTGCAGCGGATCCCTCAGCGCTGTGAAGTACGTCCGCTGTACGGCGGCATGCTGACAAAACTTAAAAGTAAGTCTTTCGCGTGAATCTAATATGACAATCTTGTGCGGCGTTGTTGTGTGACATCGACCCCCGTACGAGGCAAATATGATGAAAAATGTCATATCAATGTCATATACCTTTTTTACAGTTCACTCCATTGCGTTTCATCACCAACAGGAGTTTTCATGAAAGTGTCCGCGATTCGAGTGCTGGTTGCCGGTCTGGTTGCCGCCGGTGCGTTTGCCCAGGTTCACGCCCAAGAGGCGACCGGTGCCGGCGCAAGCTTCCCAGCGCCACTGTATTCCAAGTGGGCTGCTGACTACAACAAGGCGACGGGCGTCAAGATTAACTACCAGTCGGTGGGTTCGAGCGCAGGCATCAAGCAGATCGATGCCAAGACGGTGGACTTCGGTGCCTCTGACATGCCTTTGAAGGACGAGGAGCTGGCACAAAAGGGTCTGGTGCAGTTCCCCACCGTGATCGGCGGCATTGTGCCTGTGGTCAACATCAAGGGCATTGCGCCCGGTCAGCTCAAGCTCAACGGCCAGGTGCTGGGCGACATCTACCTGGGCAAGATCACCAAGTGGAATGACCCAGCGATCACCGCGCTGAACCCAGGCGTGGCTCTGCCAGACGCCACCATCGCTCCAGTGCGCCGTGCTGACGGCTCGGGCACGACCTTCGGCTTCACCAACTATCTCTCCAAGGTCAACACCGAGTGGAAGGAAAAAGTAGGTGAAGGCGCTGCAGTGAACTGGCCTACTGGTGCAGGTGGCAAGGGCAACGAAGGCGTGGCCGCTTATGTGGGTCGCCTGCCCAACTCCATCGGCTACGTGGAATACGCCTACGTCAAGCAAAACAAGATGGTGTTTGCCCAGCTGCAAAACGCCGATGGCCACTTTGTCAGCCCAGAAAGCGCCAACTTCAAGGCCGCTGCTGCCGGTGCTGACTGGAACAAGAGCTTCTACCAGATCCTGAACAACCAGCCTGGCAAGGATGCATGGCCCATCACCTCGGCAACCTTCATCCTGATGCGCAAGCTGCAGGAAAAGCCAGCCCAGGGCACCACCTCGCTGAAGTTCTTCGAGTGGGCTTACACCTCTGGTGACGGCACCGCTGACGGCCTCGATTACGTGCCAATGCCTGCCAGCGTCAAGGACATCATCTACAAGTCCTGGGGCGAGATCAAGGACGGCAGCGGCAAGGCTGTGTTCGCCAAGTAAGTCGAAAAATGATGGGCCGCTCGGGTAGCGGCCCTTTTCCACACTGAATGGAATCAATCGTGTCGACATCCTTTCCTGTTCAAAACAAAACGGTTGCCGCCGGCAAAGCGCAGATGCAATCCAGCCAACCGCCAACGCGCAAGCCTTGGCTCTCCAACTCCGTCGCTGACGGCTTTTTTGCGTTGCTGGCCCGCGGTGCCGCAGTGCTGACCCTGGCCCTGCTGTTGGCCATCATGGGTTCGCTGATCGTCGGCGCCTGGCCTGCCATCCGTGAATACGGCATCGGATTTTTCTTCAACAGCGAATGGGATCCTGTCCAGAACCGTTATGGCGGTCTGGTGATGATCTATGGCACCTTGGCCACGTCGTTCATCGCCATGTTGATTGCAGTGCCTGTCAGCTTTGGCATCGCGCTGTTCCTGACCGAACTCTCGCCCGTCTGGCTCAAGCGCCCGCTGGGAACCGCCGTGGAACTGCTCGCTGCGGTGCCGTCCATCGTTTACGGTATGTGGGGTTTGATGGTCTTTGGCCCCTTGCTGGCCACCTATGTGCAGCAGCCGCTGCAGAACCTGTTTCAAGGCGTTCCATACCTGGAAGCCTTCTTCTCCGGCCCTCCCGTCGGTATCGGTATTTTTTCGGCCGGCGTGATCCTGGCCATCATGGTGATCCCCTTCATCGCATCGGTGATGCGTGATGTGTTCGAAGTCACCCCCGCGCTGCTCAAGGAATCGGCTTACGGCCTGGGTTCCACCACCTGGGAAGTGATGTGGAAAGTGGTGCTGCCTTACACCAAGACCGGTGTTTTCGGTGGCGTGATGCTGGGCCTGGGCCGCGCACTGGGCGAGACCATGGCCGTCACCTTCGTGATCGGTAACATGAACCAGCTCAACTCGCTGTCCATCTTTGAAGCGGCCAACAGCATCACCTCGGCGCTGGCCAATGAGTTCGCAGAAGCGGGCGAAGGTCTGCACCAGGCATCGCTGATCTACCTGGGCCTGGCGCTGTTTTTCATCACGTTCATCGTCCTGGCCTGCTCCAAATTCATGCTGAGCCGGCTGCAAAAGAATGAAGGAGCCCGTTCATGACCACGGGAGAGAGCTTGATTCAAGCATCCGATCTGGCCAGCCAGCGCGCTGCCAAGTACCGCGCACGCAACCGCGTCAACAAGGTCGCGATTGCCCTGTCCCTTGCAGCCATGGCTTTCGGCGTGTTCTGGCTGATCTGGATTCTGTGGGAAACCCTGCGACTGGGTGTGGGTGGTCTGAGCGTGGCCCTGCTCACCCAGATGACTCCTGCGCCCAATGAAATTGGCGGTATCGCCAACGCCATCTGGGGCTCGCTGGTGATGGTAACCCTGGCCACCTTCGTGGGCACCCCCATCGGTGTGATGGCCGGTATCTACCTGGCCGAGTACAACAAGACCGGCTGGCTCGCTTCGGTGACCCGCTTTGTGAACGACATTCTGCTGTCGGCTCCGTCGATCGTGATTGGCCTTTTCGTCTACTCGATGATCGTGATCCGCTTCAAGAGTTTCTCGGGTTATGCAGGTGTGGTTGCGCTGGCGCTGATCGTGATTCCTGTGGTCATCCGTACTACCGAGAACATGCTGATCCTCGTGCCATCGAGCCTGCGTGAAGCTGCCTATGCGCTGGGTACGCCCAAGTGGAAGGTCATCAGCATGGTGACCTTGCGTGCAGCCCGCGCAGGGGTGATCACCGGTGTGCTGCTGGCCGTGGCCCGTATCGCCGGCGAAACCGCACCGCTGCTGTTCACTGCTCTGAACAACCAGTTCTGGAACACCGATCTGTCCAAGCCGATGGCGAGCCTGCCGGTCACCATCTTCAAGTTTGCGATGAGCCCTTATGAAAACTGGCAGCAACTGGCCTGGGCAGGGGTCTTCCTGATCACGCTGGCCGTGCTGGGTCTGAACATTCTTGCGCGCAGCATGGCGCGCCAAAAATAAGCATTCACAGGTGAACCCTATGTTGACGAAAACCAATGCGGCAAATGCCAGTGCACTGAACTCCAAGATCTCGGTGCGGGACCTGAACTTCTACTACGGCAAGTTCCACGCGCTCAAGAACATCAATCTGGAAATCCCGGAAAACAAGGTCACCGCTTTCATCGGCCCATCGGGCTGCGGCAAGTCGACCTTGCTGCGCACCTTCAACCGCATGTTCGAGCTCTATCCCGAGCAGCGCGCTGAGGGTCATATCGGTCTGGACGGTGAGAACCTGCTGACCAGCAAGCAGGACGTGGCGCTGATCCGCGCCAAGGTCGGCATGGTCTTCCAAAAGCCCACCCCTTTCCCGATGTCCATCTACGACAACATCGCCTTTGGCGTAAAGCTGTTTGAAGACCTGAGCAAGAGCGACATGGAAGAGCGCGTGGAGTGGGCGCTGCGCAAGGCCGCACTGTGGACCGAAGTCAAGGACAAGCTGGGCCAAAGCGGCTCGGGCCTCTCTGGTGGTCAGCAGCAACGTCTGTGCATTGCCCGCGGTATCGCGATCAAGCCCGAAGTGCTGCTGCTCGACGAGCCTTGCTCAGCACTGGACCCCATCTCCACGGCCAAGATCGAAGAGCTGATCGCCGAGCTCAAGGACGACTACACCGTGGTGATCGTGACCCACAACATGCAGCAGGCTGCACGCTGCAGCGATTTCACCGCCTACATGTACCTGGGCAGCCTGATGGAGTTCGGTGCCACCGAACAGATGTTCTTCAAGCCCCAGCGCAAAGAGACCGAAGACTACATCACGGGTCGTTTCGGCTAAGCCGCGTGGTCACGCCAACTCCTACAACGAAAAGAGCCTGATATGACAGAAAAGCATCTCTCATCGCAGTTCGACAGCGAGCTCAACAGCATCTCCTCCCGGGTGATGGAACTCGGCGGCCTGGTCGAATCCCAGATCCAGCAGGCCATCTACGCGCTGTCGCAGTTCAGCACCGAGGCCGTGGCGCGGGTGGAAGAGCAGGAAAAGCGCGTCAACCAGATGGAAGTGGACATCGACTACGAACTGTCGACGATCATTGCGCGCCGCCAGCCCACGGCCCGCGACCTGCGCCTGCTGATCGCATTCTCCAAGGCCACCGCCAATCTGGAGCGCATGGGTGACGAGGCCCACAAGATGGCCCGCATGGTCGGCTCCATCATCGACAGCGGCGCAGCACGCTCGCTGCCCACCTCGGACCTGCGTGTGGCCGCCGAGCTCGCCTCGGGCCTGCTGCGCAAGACCCTGGACGCCTTTGCCCGCCTGGACACCACCGCTGCCGTGTCCATCCTCAAGGAAGACGACCTGATCGATGCCGAGTTCGACGGTTTTGTGCGCAAACTGATCACCTACATGATGGAAGATCCCCGCAAGATCTCGCCCAGCCTGGATCTGTTGTTCCTGGCCAAGGCCATCGAGCGCATCGGCGACCACTCCAAGAACGTTGCCGAGCTCATCATCTACCTGGTCAAGGGTATCGATGTGCGCCACACCACGATGGACGAGATTGAATCGAGTGTTTTGTAAAGCCTGAGTTATGAAAAAACTGCCACGCGTACTCATTGTCGAAGACGAGCCCGCGATTGCCGAGCTGATCGCGGTGAACCTGCGGCACAACGGCTGCCTTCCGATTTGGGCAGAGGATGGTGATGCCGCACAGCGTGAATTGGACGCCGTGCTGCCCGATGTGATCTTGCTCGACTGGATGCTGCCGGGCCAAAGCGGCCTGTCGCTGGCGCGCAAATGGCGTGCCGATGCTCGCGTCAAGGGCATTCCCATCATCATGCTGACGGCCCGAGGCGATGAGCCCGACAAGATCGCCGGGCTCGATGCCGGTGCCGATGACTACATCACCAAGCCCTTCTCCACGCAGGAGCTGCTGGCCCGCATCCGTGCGGTACTGCGCCGGCGCATTCCCGAGCAAGTTAACGACAGTGTGACAATTGGCGAGTTGGTACTGGATGCGGCCACGCACCGCGTGACCTTCCAGGGTGAGTTGCTCAAGCTGGGCCCCACCGAGTTCAAGCTGCTGCACTTTTTGATGAAACATGCCGAGCGGGTCCACTCGCGCTCGCAACTGCTGGACAAGGTCTGGGGTGACCATGTGTTCATCGAAGAGCGCACCGTGGACGTCCATGTCAAGCGTCTGCGCGAGGCCTTGGGTGCTGCCAACGTGATGGTCGAGACCGTGCGTGGTGCCGGCTACCGCATCACCGGCCAGCCCCAGGCTTTGCAGCGCGCTTAGCCTTGCACCGTGCCCCGGATGCAGAGATACTGCCGCATCCGGGCACCTTGGGTTTTGTGTAGGCTGCGCTGGTCGCAGCTTTTTTTGTTTTTGAGCGTTAGGCCTGCATGCTGTTTCGCATTGTCAGTTTTTTGGTTTTTCAGGCCCTGGGCGCGGCCCTGGGATGGTGGCTGGGCCAGTGGCACGGCGCACTGATAGCCGCCGTCATCGGTGCCTGGTGCTGGTTTGTCACGGATTTGTGGCGAGGTAACAAGGTGCTGGCATGGCTGAGGCGCGGTGACCCCGACAGTGCCCCGCAGCTGATGGGTATGTGGGGCGAGGCGGCCGACCGGGCGCGGCGCCTGGTGCGCCAGTTGCAAAAGAACGAGGCCCAGTCCGATGACCGGCTGCACCAGGTGCTGACGGCCATCCAGGCCTCGCCCAATGGGGTGGTGCTGCTCGATGAGCACAGCCATATCGAGTGGTGCAACCAGACCGCCTGTGACCACTTCGGCTTCAACCTGGAGCGCGACCACATGCAGGTCATCACCAACCTGGTGCGCGCGCCGGAGTTCATCGGCTATTTCAACGCCAACAACTTCAGCAAGGATGTGGTGATGATCAGTCCGGTGATGCGCGCGGCCAGCCCGATGCGCATGTCGGTACAGATGTTTCCCTACGGCGGCAACCGCAAGCTGCTGCTGTCGCGCGATGTCACCTCGATGGAGCTGGCGGACGCGATGCGGCGCGACTTTGTGGCCAATGTCTCGCACGAGATCCGCACACCGCTGACGGTGCTGACCGGCTTTATCGAAACCTTGCAGACCTTGCCGCTGAGTGCCGAAGAGCGCACCCAGTACCTGGGCCTGATGTCCAACCAGGCCCACCGCATGCAAGGCCTGGTGGTCGACCTGCTGACCCTGTCACGCCTGGAAGGCAACCCGCCGCCCAGCCTCAATGAATGGGTCAGCGTGGAAGGCTTGCTCAAGCGCTGCGAAGAAGATGCACGCGGCCTGGCGCGCATGATCGCCAAAGAGGGCGACAAGCCGTTGCAGCTGTTCTTTCCGGATGCGCAAGCCGATGCAGGCAGCTACGAGCTGGCCGGCGCCGGCAATGAGTTGCAAAGCGCGCTGTCCAACCTGGTCAACAATGCCGTGCGCTACACGCCGGCGGGCGGCGAGATCCGCGTGCAGTTCATGCGCCAGCCCGATGGATCGGGGCGTGTCAGCGTCACCGACACCGGCCCGGGCATTGCGCCCGAGCATATCCCGCGCCTGACCGAGCGTTTCTACCGCCTCGACCGCAGCCGCTCGCGCGACACCGGCGGTACGGGCCTGGGCCTGGCCATCGTCAAGCATGTGCTGCAGCGCCATGGTGCGCAGCTGCAGATCCGCAGCACGATCGGCAAGGGGTCGGAATTCAGCGTGGTGTTTCCGCCATCGCGCGTGCGCAAGCAGCTGACGGAAGAACTCGTTTAACGGCTCTGGCGTACCGCGCGAGCGGTCACGCGGTGCAGCAAGACCAGGAAGCAGGCGGCCGCCAGCATCAGCGCATAGGCGGCGCACATCCAGAAGGCGATGGGTGATGCCATTGCCGGGCGGCCTGCCAGGCCGTGGTAGGCCAGCTGAAAGCCGCCCCACAAACCCACACCCCAGAGCAGGCTGCAGTACACCAGCAGCGGCGTGACGGTGATGCGGTAGCTGCGCAGCACAAAGATGGACACGGTCTGGCTGGCATCGGCCAGGTGGTAGAGACTGACCCAGCCCAGCAGGCCCAGCGCAATGGTGGCCACCTCCGGCGTTGCGGTGTAGATCGGTACGATCCAGCCCTTGGTCAGCCAGACCAGCAGCGCCAACGTAGCTGCCAAGCCCATGGCGCTGAACAGGCCCAGAAACACCACCTGGCGCGCCCGCGCCTCATCGCCCGCACCGCGCCAGTAGCTGGCGCGGGCGCTGGTTGCAATGGCCAGCGACAGCGGCACCATGTACATCAGCGCGGTGACATTGGCGGCAATCTGGTGCGCCGCCGATGAGGCTGTGCCCATGCGCGCCACATACAGCGCCATCAAGGTAAAAGAGGTGATCTCGACCAGGATCGACAGGCTCGCCGGCACGCCCAATTGCGCAAACTGCGCCAAGGTGGGCCAGTGCGGCCGCTCCAGGCGGCGCCAGATATCGGTCGGTGCATAGACGGACTGGCTGCGCAGCAGCCACCAGCCCAGGCCGCAGAGCAGGAAATTGACCACAAAGGTGGCCCAGGCGCAGCCCAGCACGCCCATCGGTGCCAGGCCCAGACCGCCAAAGGTGAACCAGACCGACAGCGGCAGCTTGACGAGCAAGGACATGGCCTGCAGCCAGGTGACCATCTTGGGCTTGCCCAGCGACTGGCTCAGGGTGCTGAAGATGCGGAACAGCAGCGCGGCTGGCAGGCTCCAGCCGATGATGGCCAGGTAGCTTTTGACCAGCGCTTGCAGCTCTTGCGGCACCTCGGTCCAGCGCAGGATGGGCGCCGGGTTGAAGAGCACGGCCCAGCCCAGCAACGTGGCCGCCAGGCAGATGTAGAGGGACTGGCGCAGCGAGGCGCCAATGTCGGCATGGCGGCGCGCGCCGTGCATCTCTGACCAGATCGGCATCAGCGCCTGCAGCAGGCCCATCAGCGAGACATAGACCGTCACAAAGATGGCCGAGCCCACCGATAGCGCCGCCAGCGAGGCTTCAGCATGGCGGCCGGCAACGATGGTGTCGACCACACCAAACCCCATCACGGCAATCTGGCCAACAAACACGGTGCCCGCATGTTTGGCCAGCACCCGCATGTCGCGGCCTGCCAGCAGGCGCGTCAATCTCTCCCGCATAGGCACTGTCAATTCGCTTGACGACGGTAGATGACGATCTCCGCGTTCTTGTCGGTGGGGCGCGCCACGGCAGCCAGGCGTTTCCACTCTGGGCCCAGCACCTCGTTGCTCGGGGTGCGCTGCGATTCCAGCGGCATGGCCAGCCAGTTGCAGGATGCGCTGCTCGGGTCGGTCAAGGTCTTGAGCTGCCAGCCGCCCTGGGCCTGCATGGCCACAATCTGCGAGCGGCTCAGGCCCCAGGCAGCCACACAGCCAGCCGATGCCGGTGGCGGCAGGACCTTGGTCAACGCCTGCACCTGGGCGGTATAGCTGCGGCCATAGTCCAGCATGGGCATCCAGATGCTCATCAGCAAGATCCAGCTGAGCACGGTGCCGCCGGCAGGCAGCACCAGGCTGCGCCAGATCTCGGGCCGGTTGCGGCGGGCACGCCAAAAGGCCAGCGCGCACCAGGCCAAGGTGGCCAGTGCGGCAATGACAAACTGGGGCAGCGAGAACTGCGCGACAAAATCAGGGGCGATGCGGGCTACGTTGGCTGCTGGCTTGGCCGGCGTGCCGGTGTAGACCGCCAACCAGATCACCCAGATGGTGATGGCTGCCGCGCTGAAAAACAGCAGTGTGAACCAGTCGATCAGCGCCGCCATCGCGCGGCGGAAGGTGGGCAGCGCAAAGGCGGCCAGTGCCGCAAACGCGGGCAGGCCCAGCAGCAGCGCGCGATCGGATGGCGTGGTGATGATGGTGTTGACCAGCGCCAGGGCACCCAGCAGGATGGGTAGCCAGAGATGGCGGTGCACAAAGCGCCAGTCGGCCACCTGGCGGCGCCAGATCCACAGCGACCACAGCGCCAGCGGCCAGGCCGGCCAGACATACCAGACCACCAGTTCGAACAGCGGACGCAGCTGGCGGAAGTTCTCGGCCGGCAAGATGCGCCACTGCCACTGGTGCAGATACACGGCCAGCAGCAACGCGGCCACGCCGAGGATGGCAAAGGCACCGGCCGCCTGCAGGCTGCGCGCGCGCAGCTTGGCATCGACGGGGGTGAGCGCCAAAATCAGGGCCACGCCCAGGCCCAGGCAGACCGCATAGGTGGGCGCGCCGCTCAGCGCCAGCATCACCAGGCCTATTGCACCAACGCACAGCGGTGTGGCAAAGCGGATCGGAATGCAGGCGGCGGCGTAAAACACGAAACAGACGCCCGACAGTTGCACCACATAGCTGCTGGCTTCGTGCGAAGGCTGGGCCAGACCCAGGCAGGCAATCAGTGCGAGCAGGCCGCCATCGGCCATCGCGCGCGCATAGTCAATCTCGTTGGCTTCGCCACCAAAGGCAAAGGCCACCGGGCCTGCACCCGGGCTGCGGGCGAGGTAGTACACGGCATACCAGGTGGCCATCAGGGCCAGCCAGAGCAGGGCGGCAAACGGCAGGCGGCTGGCCAGCTCGGGCGACATGAAGTCGCCAAAAGCCTGGATCGCCCAGGCGCCCAGCCAGTAAGGAACCAGCCCCTCGGTGTCCGGGCTCAAGCCCAGAATCTCCGGTGCCAGCCATGGTGTCCGTCCCTCCGCCAATGCCAGCGCGTAGCCATAGCTGGTGATGTCCAAGGTCTTCCAGGGCCCGCGGGCTACAAAGCCGGGCACCACATAGGCCAGGCACAGCAGCAGCAAAAGCGCACGCGGCAGGGGGCGTACAGCGGCTTGGGGGACGATGGCTGGGGTCGGAAAATTCACACGGGGCTACCAGAGGAGGCAAGGCTCAGCAGCTTATCAGGCGCTGCGCCAGAAATGTAGGAGAACCGCGCATTGTCTGCGGGTCGAACAAGCGGGTCAATAAAAAAAGGCAGTACGGTGTCGCACTGCCTTTAGGTTGCCGAGACAAAAAGGGCCGCAGGCCTTGCAGCCCGAAGCCTTTTTGCCACAAGCAAATTACTTCTTGCCGAAACGGTTGCGGAAACGCTCCACACGGCCGCCCATGTTGTCCACCGACTTTTGGGTGCCGGTGTAGAAAGGGTGCGACTCAGACGAGGTATCCAGCTTGAACAGCGGGTATTCCTTGCCTTCGAAGGTTTCGGTTTCCTTGGTGTTCACGCAGGAGCGGGTCACAAACTTGAAGCCGTTGGACAGATCCACGAACAACACTTCGCGGTAGTCTGGGTGAATGCCTTCTTTCATGATTCTTCCTTAGGTCAAGTGCGGGAGCCGTGCCAAGCCGGATGCAACCTCTGCATCCCAGTAAACTGGGCGTACTTTCCGCAATAAAAGCCCTCCATTATTGCATAAGGTGGCTTTCTATTGTGCAAAACCTGTGGTTTCAGTCGACTGAGGGCTTCTTTGGCCCGAGGCTGAAGCATCGCAGAGCTCTGGTGGATGGGGCCTTGGGACTGGCGGGCGCCCCACTTGCTGCCTGCCCCGCGCTATTGGAAAAACCAGCGGCCCCGGCACACAATTCTGCGCGGAATCGGCGGTCGCCCTATGCCGGGGCCATGTCCTCCGGGCAGGGCGGGCAATGGCCGCGCAGCACCGGGCTGGCACAAAAGGGCCAAACGCAGACAGCCATCGGCGGGGCATCGGACCTCGGGGCCTGCCAGATGGACTCCCCGCAGGTCCAGGGACTCTGGGCGCCCCCTTCGGCCAGCCGCCGACAACTGCGGCTGGCGGCCGCCGGGTGGGGCGAAGCGGGTTGTGCAGCGGCGCGACCAGTTGCTTGCGCTTATCGCTTTATAGGTAGGCCTTGTGTTGTGGTCATCGAATGTCTATAGAAATTACAAACTAATCCCAATATTTGCCACCAGACTGCAGGCTTTGTTTCAAGACCCCTGCTGGCGCGGCAATGGCTGCGCCTGAGAGGGTCACAGACATGGAAGGAGCAGGGGTGTCCAAACGCAATGGGGTGGTAGTGGCAGCGCTGGTTGCCGCCGGTGTGCTGGTTGCGGGCTGCGTCTGGTTGTCGGCCAGATCGGCTGCAGCGCCGCAGTACGCCACCGCAGCGGTGACCACCGCCGACCTGCGCCAGACCGTGTTGGCCGTAGGCCGTTTGCGTGCGAAAGAGCTGGTGGCCGTGGGTGCGCAGGTCTCCGGTCAGGTTCAGCATCTGCATGTCGCATTGGGCCAGCAGGTCAAAGCGGGCGACTTGATTGCCGAGGTGGATGCCCAGCCCCAGCAGGTGGCGCTGAGCAATGCCAGGGCGGCGCTGGCATCGCTTCAGGCCCAGCTGGCGGCCCGAGAAGCGGCCAGGCTGCAGGCGCAACTGGGTTACCAGCGTGAGCAAACGCTGCTGCGAGGCGAGGCGACGGCCCAGGCCACCTACGAAGCCGCCAAGGCCGCCTTGGTGACTGCCCAGGCGGAGGTGCGTTCGCTGGGCGCGCAGATCGAGCAGGCGCGGCTGCAGGTGGAGACGGCACGCATCAATCTGGGCTACACCCGCATCGTTGCACCGATGGATGGCATGGTGGTGGCGGTGGTCACCAAGCAGGGCCAGACCTTGAACGCGTTCCAGACCACGCCCAATATCGTCATGCTGGCCAAGCTGGATGTAATGACCGTGAGGGCAGAGATATCGGAAGCCGACGTGCACAAGATTGCACCCGGCCAGGCGGTGACATTTACCACCTTGGGCCAGCCCGGGGTGGCGCACCAGGCGACTGTTGAGCTGGTCGAGCCCGCGCCGGAATCCATCGTCAACGATGTGGGGACAGGCACCAGTCCCAGCGGCAACGAGGGTGCCGCGACACGGGCGGTTTACTACAACGCGCTGTTCGATGTGGCCAATCCGGATGGGCAATTGCGTCCGTCGATGACAGTGCAGGTGACCATTCTGGTGGATGAGGCGTTGCAGGTGCTGCAGGTGCCCAATGCCGCCCTGGGGGCACGTGATGCCGATGGTTGGTACAGCGTGCGGGTGCGCGATGCAGCGGGTGGCGTTGCAAGCCGCCAGATCCGCATCGGCCTGCAAACCCATTCGCAGACGCAGGTGCTGGAAGGGCTGGCGCCAGGCGAAGAGGTGGTGCTGGGCGAGGTCTCGCCCAGCGATGTGCCGGTCGGCGGACTGCTGGGGTTCTGATATGCGCGCAGCACTTCTGGAGATGCGCTGCCTGCGGCGCGAGTTCCCGGCAGGCGATGGCGCGGTGACAGTGCTCAAGGACATCAACCTGCGCATTGATGCCGGTGAGATGGTGGCCATCGTCGGCGCCTCGGGTTCGGGCAAGTCGAGCCTGATGAATATTCTGGGCTGTCTGGACCGTGCCACGAGCGGCAGTTACTGCATTGCCGGGCGCGATGTATCCGCACTGGCGCCCGATGCGCTGGCAGCGCTGCGCCGCGAGAGCTTTGGCTTCATCTTTCAGCGCTACCACCTGCTGGCCGATCTATCGGCCCAGGGCAATGTCGCACTGCCAGCGGTCTATGCGGGCCTGGCTACGGCGGATCGCCAGGCGCGGGCCCAGGCGTTGCTCAAGCGCCTGGGTCTGGCAGACCGCATGCAGCATCGGCCAGCGCAGCTCTCCGGTGGCCAGCAGCAGCGGGTATCGATTGCCCGGGCGCTGATGAATGGCGGCACCGTGATTTTGGCGGACGAGCCCACTGGCGCGTTGGACAAGGCCAGTGGCCAGGAGGTCATGCGCATTCTGCAGGAGCTCCATGCCGAGGGTCACACCGTGATCCTGGTCACCCACGACATGGGTGTGGCCGCGCATGCCGAGCGCATCATCGAGCTCAGTGACGGTGAAGTGGTGGCCGACCGGCAACTGCGCCCAGCGCAGCCTGGGCGGTCTGTAAAGGCCATCGCTGACCAGCCTGGCAGCTCGGGGCTGCAAGCCTGGAGCCATCGCCTGTTTGAGGCGATGCATATGGCGATGCGTGCGCTAGCCGCCCATCGCCTGCGCAGCTTTTTGACGATGCTGGGCATCATCATCGGTATTGCGGCGGTGGTCTTTGTCGTGGCGCTGGGGCGAGGCGCGCAGGACCAGGTGCTGGCACAAATCGATAGCCTGGGCACGAGCACGCTGGAGATCTACCCCGGCCGGGACTTTGGCGACCCCAAAGCTGCATCGGTGAACACTTTGGTCGCTGGCGATGTGCAGGCGCTGGCTACACAAACCTATGTTGACAGTGCCTCACCCAGCCTGTCGGTGCCAGTCACCGCGCTCTACAGGGAGCTTTCTGCGTCAGCTCAGATCAATGGCGTGGGCGCGGAACACTTGCGCGTGCTCGGGCTGAGGCTGGCCGACGGGCGTTTCTTCAACGAGGGCGAGGTCGAGCGCAATGCCCAGGTCACAGTGATCGACCAGCGGGCTGCGCGTGCGCTGTTTCCATATCAGCCGTCTCCTTTGGGTGAGACCGTGTTGCTGGGCAGTATGCCGGCGGAGGTCATTGGCGTGCTGGCACCGGAGACCAACAGCTTTGCAGGTCCTACGCCGAACTTTTTGGTGCCCTACACCGCCGTGTACGCGCGCCTGGGCGGAAAGCACCACCTTGACAGCATCCGGCTGCGCATTGCCGATACGGTGCCCCTCGAGGCGGCCCAGCAGGCAGTGACGGCCTTGCTGACCGCGCGCCACGGCAGCCAGGATTTCTTTATTTTCAACGCCGACCAGATCCGCCAGGCGGTGAGCCGCACTGGCCAGGTGCTGACCTTGCTGATTTCGTCGATCGCAGCCATTGCACTGCTGGTCGGCGGTGTGGGGGTGATGAACATCATGCTGGTATCGGTGACGGAGCGCACACGCGAGATCGGCGTGCGCATGGCCATCGGTGCCCGCCAGTCGGACATCCTCCAGCAGTTTCTGATCGAGGCCATGCTGGTGTGCCTGGTGGGCGGTCTGCTGGGCATTGGGCTGGCGCTGGGCTTGGGCGCGCTCGTCAGCTTGCTGAATGCGCAGTGGCAGCTGTCGTTCAGCACCACTGCCATCGTGGGGGCGGTGGCCAGCGCGTCGCTGATCGGCGTTGGCTTTGGCTTTTTGCCCGCGCGGGCGGCAGCGCGCCTTGACCCTGTACAAGCACTGGCGAGGGACTGACCCATGCGGCTTATTGCGTTGATCACCATGTTGTTTGGCAGTGCGCTGGCGGGCTGTGGGTCGCTCACCCGCACGCCCTATGTGGCACCAGCGGTGGCCTTGCCTGCGCAGTTTGTGCATGCTGGCCCAGAGGCGGGCGCACCGCATGACTCAGCGTGGTGGCGCGCATTTGCTGATCCCCAGCTGGATGCCTGGATCGATCTCGCGCTGGCCCGCAATAGCGACCTGGCTGCCGCCGCCATCCGCGTGCGCCGTGCGGCGCTGGAGGCGCAACTGGCAGCGCGTGCGCTTGCGCCAACGCCGTCACTATCGCTGGCTGGCAATGCCACGCAGCCTTTGTCGGGTGATGCCCGGGGCCTCACGACAAACGCCAATGCGCAACTGGGACTGGGTTGGGAGCTCGATCTTTTTGACCGCCTCGGCGCGCAGCGCGATGCTGCCGCATGGGAGGCGCAAGCCAGCCGTGAGGACCTGGATGCGGTGGCTCTGTCCATGGTCGGTTCTGTGGCCAATCTGTACTGGCAGATGGGATGGGCGAATGAACGCATAGGCCATGCGCAGGATAGCCTGGCCTATGCCAAGCGGGTACAAGCCTTGGTGGCTCTGCGTTACCGCAGTGGCGCAGATTCTCGTCTGGCCTTGCGCGAGGCGGAGCAGGCAGTGGCGCAGCAGCAGGTGGCACTGAGCCAGCTGGTGCACACCAGGGCAGAGCTGCGCCAGACACTGATGGCGCTCTTCAACGGCGCGCCCCCAGACCTTGAGACCGAGCCACAGCGCTTACCGGCTATGGCCCTGCCGCCTGTCAGCGCAGGACTGCCTGCCGAGCTGCTGGGCCGCCGGCCGGACCTGCGCGCGGCCGAGCTGCGGCTGCGGGCCGCACTGGCGGGCAGCGATGCCGCTGCAGCGCGCCTGTATCCGACGCTGTCGTTGACGGGGTCGCTGGGTACATCCAGCCAGGCACTGTTACAGGTGCTGGCCAATCCCGTGGCCAACTTGGGCGCCAACCTCAGCTTGCCTTTCCTCAACGCACGTGAGCTTGGTCTGGCCGCCGACATCGCCCGCACCCGCCATGAGGAGGCGGTGCTGAATTTTGGCAAGACCCTGTATGACGCGCTGGCCGAAGTCGACAAGGCCCTGTCGGCGCGCGCACAGCTGACACAGCAATTGGACTGGTTGCGCCTGGCGCTTGAGGAGAGCCAAGAGATCGAGCGCCTCTACGCCATGCGCTACCGCGCTGGCCAGGTGCCGCTGCGTGACTGGCTCGATGCCCAGGAGCGCCTGCGCAGCAGTGAATTGGCCCATGCGTCGGCACGCCTGGCGCTGTTGCAAAGCCATCTGGGTTTGCAGCAGGCCTTGGGCGGTGGCGTGGGCGGTGTGGCCGAGGGCCTGAGCGCTGCACCATGAAAAAACCCTCCGTTTGAGCGGAGGGTTGGCAGGCCGGATGGCGCTGAGCGGGGCTTAGCCGCCTCGGCGCATCATGTCGAAGAATTCGACATTGCTCTTGGTCTGCTTCATGTTCTTGATCATCAGCTCCATCGACTCGATCTCGTCCATGTTGTACATGAACTGGCGCAGGATGCGGGTCTTTTGCAGGATCTCGGGCGCCAGCAGCATCTCTTCGCGGCGGGTGCCGCTCTTGTTGAGCTCGATGGCGGGGAAGACGCGCTTTTCGTACAGACGGCGGCTCAGGTGCAGTTCACTGTTGCCGGTGCCCTTGAATTCTTCAAAGATCACTTCGTCCATGCGGCTGCCGGTGTCGACCAGTGCGGTGGCGATGATGGTGAGCGAGCCACCTTCTTCGACATTGCGGGCCGCGCCAAAGAAGCGCTTGGGGCGCTGCAGCGCATTGGCATCCACACCACCGGAGAGCACCTTGCCCGACGAAGGCACAACGTTGTTGTAGGCGCGGGCCAGACGGGTGATGGAGTCCAGCATGATGACGACGTCCTGGCCCATTTCCACCAGGCGCTTGGCGCGCTCGATGACCATTTCGGCCACGTGCACGTGGCGGGCAGCGGGTTCGTCAAAGGTCGATGCAATGATCTCGCCCTTGACCGAGCGCTGCATTTCCGTCACTTCTTCAGGGCGCTCGTCAATGAGCAGCACCATCATGTGCACATCGGGGTAGTTGGCGGTGATGGCGTGTGCAATGCTCTGCATCATCATCGTCTTGCCGCTCTTGGGGGGCGCGACGATCAGTGCGCGCTGACCACGACCAATGGGCGCGATGATGTCGATCAGGCGGCCGGTGATGTTTTCCTCGGCCTTGATGTCGCGCTCCAGACGCATCTGTTCCTTGGGGAACAGCGGCGTCAGGTTCTCGAACATCATCTTGTGCTTGTTCTGCTCAGGGGGCAGACCGTTGACCTTGTCGAGCTTGGTCAGGGCAAAGTAGCGCTCGCCGTCTTTGGGCGTGCGCACTTCGCCTTCAATCATGTCGCCGGTGTGCAGGTTGAAGCGGCGCACCTGGCTGGGGGAGATGTAGATATCGTCGGTGCTGGCGGTGAAGCTGGTATCGAGGCTTCGCAGAAAGCCAAATCCATCGGGGAGGATTTCCAGAACGCCATCGGCAAAAACCTGTTCACCGGCTTTGGCTCGCTTCTTGATGATCGCAAACATCAACTCCTGTTTGCGCATGCGGCCAGTATTTTCAATTTCAAGCTCTTCTGCCAGCTTGAGGACTTCAGACACATGCAGTGCCTTGAGCTCATTTAAGTGCATGGATGGACTCCAGAACGGAGTAACTGTTAGAGGTAGGGGGAATGCAGAGCCGGTGCAATAAGCGGGAGACCGCGAAGCCGGAGACCATGCTTGATCTATTCTTGGTCGGAATACGATCGGTGATCTGATTGCGGATTATAGACAGGTTGTTGCAGGAACATCCCGCCTGAATTATCAACTATATGTATCCGGCGGAACACGATGCGGCTAGGGATTTTGATTTTCTATAAAAAATACAGAAAAATCAAATGCTTGAAAAATGAAAAAAGCACGGTAAAAACCGTGCTTTGTTGGCGCGGGCCGCCAGGTTTGGCGGCCATGCCTAGGTGCAGGCGCGGCGGCCGGGCATGCACCAGGTCTGGATTTAGGCCAGTTGCTCGTCCAAGAAGGCCGTCAGTTGGGCCTTGTTCAATGCGCCAACCTTCGTGGCCGCAAGCTGGCCGTTCTTGAACAGCATCAGGGTGGGGATGCCACGAATGCCGAACTTGGCCGAGATGGCGCGGTTCTCATCGACATTGACCTTGGCGATCTGCAGCTTGTCCTTGTAGCTGACCGACACTTCTTCCAGCACCGGGGCGATCTGCTTGCAAGGGCCGCACCATTCGGCCCAGAAGTCCACCAGAACATTGGTGTTGGGTTGCAGAACATCGCCGTCAAAGCTGGCTTCGTTGGTGTGCTTGATCAGGGATTCCGACATGGCAGGTTCCTCGTTAAATTTTGGGTTTTTTGGCGCCAGGGGTTGCGCCATGGACAAAAGTTGAGGCCATTGTGACAGAAAGCAAGGCCGGGTGCAGGCAGCGGGCGCCGCATCTGACGCGTTGTAGGGGCGCTGGATGTCAAGCACAATGCGCTCTCAGAGGGACAAGAGGGTCCGGGCATGCAGACTTGCTATGCCGGAGTTTGAAACTATCAATCGCTGCCGCCACTTACAGGCGACAGCGCCAGGAGGAGATGCAATTGGCACTGCTGAACAGGGACACGGCTTCTGTCTATGACACCCCGCCACACGGCGACTTTGTGCGCTATGTGGAGCAGCTCATCGCCCGGCAAAACCCCGGCGCCGCCCATACCGTGGGCAGCACGCAGCGGCCGACGCGGCCGCGCAGTGGCCAGGCGCAGGCAAAACCGGGCGCCTCAGGCCATGGTGCCGGCAGCAACCCGATTGCCGACCAGGCCCAGGAGCTGCTCGACCGCATCCGCCAGATGGACCAGACGCGCAAGGACAAGCGCCAAGGCGCGGCGCAAACGGTGACCACCACCACGCGCAGCAGTTCAGGCGCAGCCACCACGTCGATTTTTACCTCGGCTGGCAACGGCGCCGACACCAAGAAATCCTTCAGCGGCTTCAAGCTCATCGGGATACTGATTGCCGCGATCCTGGGCATCATGTTCCCGCCGCTGGGCATTGTGATGCTGATCGCGGCCTTCAAAAAAGGCTGGACCCATAAGGACTAGTTGCGCGCTACCAGGCGGGTCAGAAGGCAGTCGCAGCCTCGGCTGCCGGGGAGGGTGGCGCTGCCGCTGCAGATGCTTGCATTTGTATGCATACGGTAAATGCCTGTAGGCCGGTGCACCAACTGCGCTGGCGGGCGTTGTGTATATGCTAGCCTTCGCTGCATTGTTTTTGAACCACCACCATGATCGTTGACCTGAAGATTCTCGACCCCCGCATGCAAGAGCAGCTGCCCCAGTACGCCACGCCCGGTAGCGCCGGCCTGGATTTGCGTGCCTGCCTGGATGAACCGCTGACCCTGGAGCCCAATGCCTGGCAACTGGTGCCCACCGGTCTGGCCATCCACCTGCGCGACCCGGGTTACGCCGCGATGATCCTGCCGCGCTCGGGCCTGGGCCACAAGCATGGCATCGTGCTGGGCAACCTGGTCGGCCTGATCGACAGCGACTACCAAGGCCAGCTGATGGTCAGCGCCTGGAACCGCAGCACCCAGCCCTTTGTGCTGCAGCCGATGGAGCGTCTGGCACAGATGGTGATCGTGCCGGTGGTGCAGGCAAGCTTTCAAGTGGTGGAAGATTTTGGCGATGTGTCCGAACGCGGCGCCGGGGGCTATGGCTCCACCGGCACCAAATAAGTCAGCGGCACCAAGCTATTGAAACTGGCGGGCCGCCCATGGCCCTGACCCCCTAGCCATTTTTGTGATCTGAAAGGAGAGCGCAATGTCTCAAACGAATCCAAGCTCGCGCAGCCTGCTGCAACGTGCAGGCAAGCTGGGCCTGGCCCTGGCGGCCACCTCGGTACTGGCAGCCTGTGTGCAGGCACCCCCCCGTTACGACAACCGCTACCCGCAAGGCCCGGCGCCCCAGCAACAGGGCAGCTACCCGCAGCAGGGCGGCTATCCGCAGCAGCAAGCGCCTTACGGTATGGAATACGGCACCGTGGCCAATATTGAAGAGCTGCGCTCGCAGTCGCGCAGCACCTCCGGCGTAGGCGCCATTTTGGGTGCCGTGGTCGGCGGCGTGCTGGGCAACCAGGTCGGCGGCGGCTTTGGCCGCATGGCCGCCACCGCAGCCGGTGTGGCCGGTGGCGCAGCGGCTGGCAATGCGCTGGAGCAGTCGTCCAATGGTGGCGGCCGCAGCACCGTCAGCGGCTACCGCATCCATATCAACCTGCAAAACGGCGGCCAGCGCATTTTCGATGTGCCCAACCCCGGCGATCTGCGCCCGGGCGACCGCGTGCAGATCAACCAGGGCCAGATCTCGCGTTATTGATCGTCACTGCGCCTGCTGCGCTTGGGTGAACCCCGATGGGCAGGCGGCTGGTGCTGGGACACAATGGCGCCGCGTGTCTCAAAAAGCGTGTACACCGCAACGGTGTGCACGCTTTTTTTGCGTGATCTCCCTCCCGATTGTCGAAACACCAAGGTGCCAACATGTTCCTGAAGAAAACCAAGACCCTCGCCGCCGTGGCCGTCAGCGCGACGGCGCTTGCAGCGCTGTCGCTGCCTGCCCAGGCGGGCCCCCGGCTCGACGCCATCATGCAGGCCAAGGTGCTGCGCGTGGGCACGCCGGGCGACTACCGCCCCTTTGCGATGAAGGCCGATGGCAAGTACGCCGGCCACGACATCGAGGTGGTCGAGGCCATGGCCAAGGAGCTGGGCGTCAAGGTCGAGTATGTGGACACCAGCTGGCCCAAGCTGATGCAGGACCTGCAGGACAACAAGTTCGATGTGGCCGTGGGCGGCATCACCCGCAATGTGGCGCGCCTGAGCAAGGTGCAGATGCTGCCGGGCTATGCACCGTTCGGCAAGGTGGCCCTGGTGCGTGCGGCCGACAAGGACAAGTTCACCACGCCCGAAAGCCTGAACCAGGCCGGCGTGCGTGTGATCAAGAACCCCGGCGGCACCAACGAGGCCTATGTGCTGCAGAACCTGAAGAACGCCCAGGTCAGCACGCACGACAAGAACGCCGAGATTCCGGGCCTGATCGCCGAAGGCAAGGGCGATGCAATGATCACCGAGACCTATGAGGCGCTGCACTATAGCAAGGCCGACCCGCGCCTCTACGCCGCCTACCTGGACAAGCCGCTCACCCCCGTCAACCAGCTGGGCTTCATGCTGCCGGTGGACGATGCCGACTACCAGCGCGTGATGCAGTTCACCTGGGATGTGCTGGCGCTGCGCGGCGTGCTGCAGCAAGAGGCGCAGAAGTGGCTGAAGTAATCAGCTAAGCCGCCCATCCGGCCAGCGCCTCAGCCGCCTGGTCTGCATGCCATCGCGAAGGAGGGCGCCCATTTGGCGCTCCAGCCACGCAGGCCTTGCAGACCAGGCGGTTTTTTTGTTGGCGCAAGCCCCTTGCTAAACCGTCGATCTGCTGAGCGATCCAGGGGCAATAACAGCCGACCTCGTGCATTCCGCTGCATCTGTCGCTATTTGGCTGCGGCACTATCTTTTGCAGGGCTATTGTGTCGATAAATAAGAATTATTCTCATATACTTGTTTGCGCGCCAGCCTGTGACCCGCACGCCAGCCGTGCTGCCGCCCCTGCCTAGCAGCGGGCCGTCATTGCCAGCTTCCTTGTTCAACCCTGTTGTCTGAAAGCTCGGCCCGTGGCTGCCCATACCCCTTGCAACGCGCATCGCGTGTCCTCCACCCCAACATTCTTGCCTGCAGCCACTGGCGCACGCCAGCCGCTGGCCCTGCAACCGCTGGCGCTGGCGGCCTTGCTCTGCACGGCCCAGGCAGCGCAGGCCCAAAGCCCAGCAGCAGCCAGCGGCGCTCAGGCTGCTGACGGTGCGCCCTTGCTGAAGGAAATGGTTGTCAGCGGCTCGCGTTATGAGCAAGACCCCGACGAGCTGCCGATGAGCATTGATGTCATCAATGCCCGGCAGATGGAAGAGCAGCAGATGCGCGATATCCGCGACATCGCCCGCGACATGCCCAATGTCTCGGTCAAGCGCGCACCGGCACGCTTCACCTTGGCGTCGGGCTCCACCGGCCGTGACCAGAACGCCGGCTTCAATATCCGGGGGCTGGACGGCAATCGTGTGTTGATGCTGGTCGATGGCATCCGCCTGCCGCGCAGCTATGTGTTCAGCGCCAATGCCTTTGGCCGTGACTACCTTGATGTTGGCATGATCCAGCGGGTAGAAGTGGTGCGGGGTGCCACGTCGGCGCTCTATGGCTCCGACGGCATGGCGGGCCTGGTCAACTTCATCACCAACGAGCCCAGCAATCTGCTCAAAGACGGCCAGACCTTTGGCGGTCGTGCCAGCGTAGGCTATGACAGCGAGAACACCGGCAAGAACCTGGGCCTGACCCTGGCTGGCAAGCCCAATGAGACGGTGGAATGGCTGCTGGGTGTGAACCTGGGCCGCAGCCATGAGCTCAAGAACATGGGCGATATCGACACGCTCGATACGCGCCGCACCGTCCCCAACCCGCAGCATGACAAGGATGCCTCGGTGCTGGGCAAGGTGGTGGTACGACCCAATGCAGACCAGAAGCACACTTTCACCGTGGAGCATGTCGACAAGAAGGCCGACTACCAGCTCTACACCGCACGCACGGCGCCGCCGGTTACCGCCGCTACGGCCGTCATCGATTCGGGGGCGACCACGGACATGAAGCGCACGCGCGGCAGCTGGGCGGGCGAGTGGCGCAACCTGAGCACGCCCGCGTGGGATGACATCAAGGCCAGCCTGAGCTACCAGAATGCCGACTCACGCGAGTTCATCTACGAAGACCGCCTGACCGCTGCCGACCGCACCCGCGATGTGACCTACCAGGAAAAGACCTGGCAGGCGAATGTGCAGGCCAGCAAGGTGCTGCGTGGCGATGCGGGCCTGGCGCAGAAGATCACCTACGGCATCGACTATGTGCGCAGCGATGTCGAGAACCTGCAGACGGGTATCACGCCGCCGGTGGGCGAGACCTTCCCGCTCAAACGCTTTCCCGATACCACCGAATCGAGCTGGGCACTGTATGCGCAAGATGAGCTGGTGCTGGGCAACTGGACCTTCACGCCCGGCCTGCGTTATGACCACTTCAGCATCAAGGCCGACCAGGCCGGCTTTGGCGCCAATGCGGTGTCGCTGTCGGGCAATGCCACCTCGCCCAAGCTGGGTGTGATGTACCGGGTCAATCCGGAATGGAGCGTGTTCGGTAACTACGCCAAGGGCTTCCGCGCGCCCAACGCCGGCCAGGTCAATGCCTTTTTTGAAAACCCGGTGGGCAACTACAAGACCATTCCCAACCCCGATCTGAAGCCGGAAACCAGCCAGAACCTGGAGCTGGGTGTGCGTGGGCGCCTGGGCAATGTGGCGCTGGATGTGGCGGCATTCACCGGCCGCTACAAGGACTTTATCGACGACCTGGTGCAGGTGGGCGGTGTGGGCTCGCCCAGCGATCCGCTGGTGTTCCAGTCGGTCAACCGGGGTCGCGTCAACATCAGCGGTTTTGAGGTCAAGGGCCATGCCGACTGGGGCCGCTACGCCGGCATCGGCTGGAGCACGCCGTTTTCCTGGGGCCGTACCCAGGGCCGTGACCGTACCAGCGCCGAGCCGCTGTCGTCCATCGATCCGCAGCGCTTTACCCTGGGCCTGCGTGCCGAGGCCGCCGTCTGGACAGCGCAGCTGGGCCTGAACTACACCCAGGGCAAAAAGGCCAAGGACACGACCAACCCCAGCACGGGTCCGCAGTTCCTCAGCCCCTCGGCCACCGTGGTGGACCTGACCACGCAATGGCGCATCCGCAAGGATCTGCGCTTGAACGTCGGTCTCTACAACCTGACCGACAAGAAGTACTGGCGCTGGTCCGATGTGCGCGGCGTGGCATCGAATGCCACGTTTATCGACGGCTACACCCAGCCCGGCCGATCGCTCAAGGTCAGCCTGGTCGCCGAGTTCTGAATCTGCCTCTGTGGGCAGCGTGCGCGCTCTGCACGCTGCCGGCTTTTCCCTAAGGAGTCCCCCATGAATTCGTCTCTTTCCCCCGCCGCTGCGCCAGCCGCCTTGAGCGCGGCCCGTGCTGCAGACATCCGCCGCGCCTTTGCCGCAGAACGTGCCAAGGGCCTGCGCGCCAAGGAAGCGGCCGAAGCCGCCGGCACCAGCGAAGGCGAGGCGATTGCCGCCCATGCCCAGCAGTGGCAGCCCGAGGGCAGCAGCCTGCAGGTGCAAGTGCTGGCGGCACCCGAGGGCGCCTGGGTGGAGGTGCTCAAGGCACTGGAAGCCTGCGGCCCGGTGATGGCCTTGACCCGCAATGCCAGCACCGTGCATGAGAAGACCGGCGTCTACGCCAACCTCAGCGCCGGCGGCGAGCTCGGTGCCCAGGTGGGTATTGCGCTGAACGAAGACATTGACCTGCGCCTGTTTTTTGCCAGCTGGCATGCCGGCTTTGCGGTCACCGAGACCTCCGCCCATGGTGGCAGCACGGTGCTGCGCAGCCTGCAGTTCTACAACCGCGCAGGCCGGGCAGTGCACAAGGTCTATGCCCGCGATGCCAGTGATCTGCAGGCCTGGCAGGCGCTGGTGGAGCGCTTTGCGGTGAACGCTGGCGGCAGCGTGCCCGGCTTTGATGCGCCAGAGGCACGCAAGCCCGTCAGCGTGCCGGCCGACAGCAGCGTCGATGTGCCCGCCCTGCAGGCCGCCTGGGCCGGCATGAAGGACACGCATGAATTCTTCAGCATCATCAAGAAGGCCGGGGCCGAGCGCCAGCAGTCCTTCCGCCTGGTGCAGGGCCAGTTTGCCTGGCCCCTGGCCAAGGACAGTGTGACCGCCTTGCTCAACGAGGCCAGCTTCTCGGCCACACCCATCATGGTGTTTGTCAGCAGCGGCGGCTGCATCCAGATCCACAGCGGCCCGGTGCAGCGCATCGAGCCGATGCGCAGCCCCAATGCCGAGTGGATCAATGTGTTGGACCAGGGCTTCAACCTGCATCTGCGCACCGATCTGATCGCCCATGCCTGGCTGGTGGAGAAGCCGACCAGCGATGGCACCGTCACCTCGGTCGAGCTGTTCGACACCTATGGCGACCTGATGGCCATGTTCTTTGGTGCCCGCAAGCCCGGCAAGCCGGAACTGGCTGGTTGGCGCGCGCTGGCGACCGGCCTGCCGCGCCTGAACGCGGAGCCGGTGAGCGCTTGAGGAGTGCAAGATGGCTTTATTGAATCGCCGTGATTGCCTGGCCTGGGCTGCTGGTGCTGCCGCTGCAGCCATGGCGGGCCCGTTGTGGGCGCAGCCCGCCCGGCCGGTGGCCGATGCGGGTGCCAAATCAGTGCTGCAGCCCTTTGTCGGCGTGCAGCCCCAGGTGGCGGCCAAGCGCCTGATCAGTTTGAGTGGCGCGCTGACCGAAATCATCTACCTGCTGGGCGCCGAGCAACTGCTGGTGGGCAGCGATACCACCAGCAACTACCCGGCGGCCGCCGACAAGACGCCCAAGGTGGGCTATGTGCGCCAGCTGGCCGCCGAGGGCGTGCTCTCGCTCAAGCCCGATACAGTGATCGGCACGACCGAGGCCGGCCCGCCCGTGGTGCTGCAGCAGATTGCGCAGGCCGGGGTGACTGTGGCCCTGGTGCAGTCCGACCACAGCTGGGACGAGGTGCTGCGCAAGATCCGCCTGGTAGGCCAGGCCACCGGCAAGCAGGCCCAGGCCGAGCAGCTGGCGCAGCGCTTGCAGACTGAGTGGGACCAGACCCAGGCCCAGGTGCGTGCCAGTGTGGCCGCCGGGCGCACGCCGCGTGCGCTGTTTGTGCTGTCACACACTGGATCGCCCCAGGTGGCAGGCCAGGCCACGGCAGCCGATGCGCTGCTGCGCTTGGGCGGCGCCACCAATGTGATGCAGGGCTTCCAAGGCTATCGGCCGCTGACGGCCGAAGCCATGGCGCAGGCGGCGCCGCAGGTGATCGTGACCACCACCCAGGGCCTGGAGGCGGTGGGCGGTGCGGAGAAGTTCTGGGCGCGGCCCGAGCTGGCGCTGACCCCTCCGTTCAAGAACAAGACCATGGTGGCGCTGGAGGCCAGCCAGCTGCTGGGCTATGGCCCGCGCCTGCCGCAGGCCGTGCAGGCACTGCACCAGGGCTTGCTGGCCATCCAGCCATGAGCGAAGCGGCGCGTGTGCGCATCAGCGCGGACGCCCCGCACGGCACGCCAGCACCAACAGCAGGTTTGCATGCAGTGGCGCCAACGCCCGCCCCGGCTGCTGCAGCGGCAACGCCGGTGCTGCGGCGGCCCAGCCAGGGCCGGGCGCACCGGCGCCTGGGCAAATCCAGCACCCTGGGCCTGATGGCCTTGCTGGTGCTGGCGGCCTTTGTGTTTGCGGCCGGGCAGGGCGCCTTTGCGATCGATGCGGCGCGCCTGCCGGGTATCACCTGGAACGCCTGGCTGCACTGGTGGCAGGGCGCAGGCGCTACCAGCCCGGGCGCCAGCACCGAGCAGCTGGTGTTTGCCACCATCCGCCTGCCGCGCCTCATCCTGGGCCTGGCGGCGGGTGCTGGGCTCGGAATGGCCGGGGCGCTGATGCAGGGGCTGTTTCGCAATCCCCTGGCCGACCCGGGCCTGATTGGGGTCAGCAGCGGCGCGGCCTTGGCGGCTGCGGCGCTGATTGTGATGGGCGCGCTGTGGTTTCCGGCGCTGCCGCGCAGCCTGGGCAGCTGGCCGCTGATGCTGACCGCCTTTGGCGGCGGCCTGTTCACCACCTTTCTGATTTATGGCCTGTCCCAAACCGGTGGTGGCACGCGCATTGGCGTGATGCTGCTGGCGGGCGTGGCCATCAATGCGCTGGCAATGGCTGGCCTGGGCCTGCTGAGTTTTCTGTCGACCGACGAACAGCTGCGCAACCTGCAGCTGTGGCTGATGGGCAGCCTGGGCAGCACGCGCTGGCCGGTGGCCTTGATGACCTGCGCCGTGGTGGCCGTGGCCATGCTGATCGCCCAGCGCCTGGCCCAGCCTCTCAATGCCATTGCCTTGGGCGAGGCCCAGGCCAGCCTGATGGGCGTGGGGGTGGAGCGCACCAAGCGCCTGGCTGTGGTGCTGGCTGCCCTGGTTGTGGGTTGCATCACCGCCGGCTGCGGCATGATTGGTTTTATCGGACTGGTGGCCCCGCACTGGGTGCGCATGCTGGCCGGGCCGGACCACCGCGTGGTGCTGCCAGCATCGGCCCTGCTGGGCGCGGCAATGGTGGTGTTTGCCGATGCCTTTGCGCGCACGGTGGTGGCGCCGGCCGAGTTGCCACTGGGCGTGCTGACCGCCCTGGTCGGCGTGCCGCTGTTTTTGGCCATGCTGCGCCAGTTCCGGCGCCAGCTCTGAGCGAGACTGCAGATGTTCAATCCCTTCAAAACCTGGGGCGCCGCCACCCGGCCCGCGCAGCCAAGCGCATTGGGTGGGGCCGCCAGCAGTTGGCGGCTGGAGCACCTGGCCGTCGGTGTGCCCGGTGGCGATACCCTGGTGAGCCTGCACACCCGCATCGAGGCGGGCCGGGTGACCGCCATCGTCGGGCCCAATGGGGCTGGCAAATCCAGCCTGCTGAGTACCTTGACGGGCCAGTGGCAGCCCCATGGCGGCCAGCTGATTTTTGATGGGCAGCCGCTGTCCCGCTGGTCATCCGAGCAGCTGGCGCTGCGCCGCGCCATGATGATGCAGGACGGTGGCGTGGCCTTTGACTTCACGGTGCAAGAGGTGGTGGAGCTGGGGCGCTATACGCACCGGCTCCATCCCAGCACCGACGAGGCCGGCATTGTGGCCCGTGCGATGGCACTGACCCAGGTCAGTGCCTTTGCCCAGCGCAGCGTGCGCACCCTGTCAGGCGGGGAGCGGGCGCGCACCCATCTGGCGCGGGTGCTGGCCCAGTTGTGGGAGCCAGCGGCCTGCGGCGGTGCGCGCTGGCTGCTGCTTGATGAGCCCACCGCTGCGATGGACCTGGCCTGGCAGCACCAGACCATGGCCTTGCTGCGCGACTGGGCGCATGCGGGGCCGTCTGCAGGGGTGGGGGTGATTGCCGTGGTGCACGACATGAACCTGGCATTGCGCTATGCCGACGATGTGCTGCTGGTGCATGGCGGCGGCTGCCTGCATGGGCCCGCACATGAGGTGCTGACACCCGAGACCATTGCCCAGGTCTGGGGCGTGGGCTGCTTTGCCGCCCAGGCGCCGGATGGCACCGCCCAGTACCTGTTTGCGCAAAACTAAGCGGGCCTGAAGCCCGCTGTGTTGCTTGGTGGTGTGCTTGCTTATTCCAGCGGCTCGTCTTCAGGCTTGCACTGGCGCTTCAAGCTCTGGGCCTCATAGTCCAGCGTCTGCTTCATCGCGCCGCCCAGCAGCGCTGCGTCGATGTGCAGATGAAAGTTGTCACCGGTGTTGGTCTGCTTGGCCTGGGCGGTCAGCATCTTGCCGCAGGTCACCGTCCAGCTCTTGTTGTTCTTGTCCAGCAGCTGGCTGTCCTTGATGCGGCACTGGCTGAAATGCTTGGACAGGATAAGATCCGGGTAGAGAAAGCCGTCCTTGTCCACCAGCTCGGGGCCGATGCAGCGGTCCTTGGTGCGGGGCGCCTTGGCGGGTTTGTTGCCGATGGCCGATTTGGTCTCGGTCACGGAAAAAGCGCCCGGCTGGGCAGCTTGGGCGGGCAGGGCGGTCAGCAGCGCGGCACAGAGGCCGGCGCTGGCGATCCAGGTAAATATTGTGTTCATGCTTGAACTCCTGAGCGGCGGCCCATCCACACGGGGCCGTGATCGCTTGGTTATAGCAGGCGGGCATGCGGCCTGCTGTAAAGCTGTGCGAAGCAAGGGTAACGCTGCGCATCAATACCGCGCAGCGTTACGGAATAGCGAGTGGCCGCAATGTGCAGCCATCAGCAGCGAAGGGCTGCGGGCCGCTCACTCGTCCTGCTTGAGGTCCTGCAGCACCACGGCGGCAATTTCTTCGATGGACTTGTGCGTGGTCGACAGCCACTGGATGCCGGCGCGGCGCATCATCGATTCGGCCTCGGCCACTTCCATGCGGCAGTTCTGCAGGCTGGCGTAGCGTGAGTCGGGGCGGCGCTCATTGCGGATCTGGGACAGGCGCTCGGGCGCAATGGTCAGGCCAAAGATCTTCTTCTTATAAGGCAGCAGGGCCGGGGGCAGCTGCTGGCGGTCGAAATCCTCGGGGATCAGCGGGTAGTTGGCCACCTTCAGGCCAAACTGCATCGCCAGGTAGAGGCTGGTAGGGGTCTTGCCGCTGCGGCTCACCCCCACCAGGATCACATCGGCACCGGCCAGGTCATGGTTGGTCTGGCCGTCATCGTGCGCCAGGCTGAAGTTGATCGCCTCCATGCGGTCAAAGTATTCCTTGCTCTCGCTGATATCGGTAAAGCGGCCGATGCGGTGGTGCGACTTGGCGCCCAGCTCGTCTTCCAGCGGCTGGACAAAGGTGGCAAACATGTCCATCACCAGGCCCTTGCAGTGCTCATGCACCACCTTGACCGTCTCTGGTTCGACCAAGGTCGTGAAAACAATGGGCTTTTTGCCTTCCTTGTCGGCCGTGTGGTTGATCTGGTGCACGGCCTGGTGGGCCTTGTCGACCGTGTCCACAAAGGGCAGGCGCACCGCGCGGGTGGTGATGTCGAACTGCTTCATGATGGCGCGGCCAAAGGTCTCGGCTGTCACGCCGGTGCCATCAGAGATAAAGAAAATGGTGCGTTGGTGCATGTTGGGCCTAATGCTACATCGGCGGTAACGGGCGAATTCTGTCGCAGGCGGTGCCCCGCTGCGTGCGGGGTTTGTCATTGTTGACCACGGTGTTCAGCAAGTCGCAAGCAAAACGGCGGCAGCACGCCTACAATGACGCCCATTATTCACATTTCCCGCATGTACTCCGGCCTACCAGTACAAATACAAAGCCAGATGTCCGAGCCCCCAGCGGCCGGACAGGAGTCTATGCGTGCGTGCCATTGCCCCCACTGCGGCCATGGGCGCCCGAGCCAGTTTTTAACTTCCGGAGCTTCACCATGTCCAACCTCTACAGCGCGACCGCCCTGGTCGTACCGTTTGAGAACCTGAGAATGACCGACGTCGAGGTCGTAGGCGGCAAGAACGCCTCGCTCGGCGAAATGATCTCGCAACTGCCGCAAGGCGTGCGCGTGCCCACTGGCTTTGCCACGACGGCCCACGCCTTCCGTGAGTTCCTGGCCCACGAAGGCCTGGCCGGCAAGATCAGCGCCAAGCTCGCGGCGCTGGATGTGGATGATGTGCGCGCGCTGGCCCAGGTCGGCGCCGAGATCCGAGCCATGGTCGAGGCCCAGCCTTTCCCGCTCGATCTGCAAAAAGCGATTGCCGAGGCCTTTGTGTCCTTGCAAGCGGGCAACACCGAGGCCTCCTTTGCCGTGCGCTCCTCGGCCACCGCAGAAGACCTGCCTGACGCTTCGTTCGCCGGCCAGCAAGAAACCTTCCTGAACGTGGTGGGCATCGACGATGTGCTGCACAAGATGAAGGAAGTGTTTGCTTCGCTCTACAACGACCGCGCCATCTCCTACCGCGTGCACAAGGGCTTTGAGCACGACGTGGTGGCCCTGTCGGCCGGTGTGCAGCGCATGGTGCGCTCGGACAAGGGTGCCGCAGGCGTGATGTTCACCATCGATACCGAATCGGGCTTTGACCAGGTGGTCTTCATCACCTCCAGCTATGGCCTGGGTGAGACCGTGGTGCAGGGCGCCGTGAACCCGGACGAGTTCTATGTGCACAAGCCCATGCTCGAAGCGGGCAAGCAGGCACTGATCCGCCGCAACCTGGGCTCCAAGCTGCTGCAGATGGTGTTTGCAACGCCTGAAGAAAAAGCAGCCTCCGGCAAGCTGGTGAGCACCACCGATGTGAGCCCCGAGCTGCGCAACCGCTATTCGCTGACCGATGCCGAAGTGCATGAGCTGGCGCAGTACGCGCTGGTGATCGAGAAACACTATGGCCGCCCGATGGATATCGAATGGGGCAAGGACGGCACCGACGGCAAGCTCTACATTCTGCAGGCACGCCCTGAGACGGTGAAGAGCCAGTCCAAGGGCCAGGCCGAGCAGCGCTACAAGCTCAAGGGCAGCGGCACCGTGCTGGCCGAAGGCCGCGCGATTGGCCAGAAGATCGGCACCGGCCGTGTGCGCCTGGTCTCCGACATCTCGCAGATGGACCAGGTCGAAGCCGGCGATGTGCTGGTGACCGATATGACCGACCCGAACTGGGAGCCGGTGATGAAGAAGGCGGCGGCCATCGTCACCAACCGCGGTGGCCGTACCTGCCACGCCGCGATCATTGCGCGCGAGCTGGGCATCCCTGCGGTCGTGGGCTGTGGCAATGCCACCGACTTGCTGAAGGACGGCACCCTGGTGACGGTCAGCTGCGCGGAAGGCGACACCGGCCGCATCTATGACGGCCTGCTCGAGACCGAAGTCACCGAGGTCAAGCGTGGCGAGATGCCGCCGATCAAGACCAAGATCATGATGAACGTGGGCAACCCCCAGCTGGCCTTTGACTTTGCCCAGCTGCCCAATGAGGGCGTGGGTCTGGCGCGTCTGGAATTCATCATCAACAACAACATCGGCGTGCACCCCAAGGCCATCCTGGACTACCCCGCTGTCGATGCCGACCTGAAGAAGGCCGTTGAATCGGTGGCCCGTGGCCATGCCTCGCCACGCGCTTTCTACGTGGACAAGATCACCGAAGGTGTGGCAACGATCGCTGCGGCGTTCTACCCCAAGCCGGTCATCGTGCGCATGTCGGACTTCAAGTCCAACGAATACCGCAAGCTGATCGGCGGCAGCCGCTACGAGCCCGATGAAGAAAACCCGATGCTGGGCTTCCGTGGTGCAGCGCGCTACATCTCCAAGGACTTCGGCGAAGCCTTCAAGATGGAATGCGAGGCGCTCAAGCGCGTGCGCAACGACATGGGCCTGACCAATGTCAAGATCATGATCCCCTTCGTGCGTACGCTGGACCAGGCCAAGCGCGTGACCGAGCTGCTGGCGGCCAATGGCTTGAAGCGCGGCGAGAACGGTCTGGAAGTCATCATGATGTGCGAAGTGCCCTCGAACGCCATCCTGGCCGATGAGTTCCTGGAGTACTTCGACGGCTTCTCGATCGGCTCGAACGACCTGACCCAGCTGACCCTGGGCCTGGACCGTGACTCCGGTCTGGAACTGCTGGCTGCCGACTTTGACGAGCGCGACCCTGCCGTCAAGAAGATGCTCGAGCGCGCCATCACCGCCTGCCTGGCACAGAACAAGTACGTCGGTATCTGCGGCCAGGGCCCTTCGGACCACCCTGACTTTGCGCAGTGGCTGGCGGACAAGGGTATTGCCTCGATCTCGCTGAACCCCGACAGCGTCATCGACACCTGGCAGCGCCTGGCCGCCAAGTAAGCGGCACTGCCCTGCCACCAGCACGGTGGCAGGCGCCTCACAAGGCGCCAAAACCAAAAAGCCAAAAAGCCAGTCAGAACCTCTGACTGGCTTTTTTACGTTCTAAGACTGCTTCAGCCGGCCGGGCCGGCGAAAGGCTCAGGCGCTCAGCTTGGCGGCCAGTGCGGCGACCTTGGCGCCCTGGGCAAAGGCCAGTTCCAGCTCGGGGGCGGATGGCTGGCGCGAGCCATCGGCACCGGCCAGGGTGGCAGCGCCGTAGGGCGAGCCGCCCTTGGCCTGCGAGAGGTCAAACTGCGAAGGCAGACCAAAGCCGGCGGGCACGATCACCATGCCGTGGTGGGCCAGGGTGTTCCAGAAAGAGGTCACGGTGGTTTCCTGGCCGCCCAGGGTGCCCGTGGAGGTGAACACGCTGCCGACCTTGCCCGACAGCGCGCCCTTGGCCCAGAGGCCGCCGGTCTGGTCGAGGAAGCTGCGCATCTGGCCGCTCATATTGCCAAAGCGGGTGGGGGTGCCAAAGATGATGGCGTCGTACTCTGCCAGCTCGGCAGGCGTGGCGATGGCGGCTGCCTGGTCCACCTTGCCGCCAGCGGCCTGGAAGGCCTCTTGCGGCATGGTCTCGGGTACACGCTTGATGACAACCTCGGTGCCGGCGACACTGCGTGCGCCTTCGGCGATCTTGCCGGCCATGGTCTCGATGTGACCGTACATGGAATGGTAGAGAACCAGAACTTTAGCCATGGTGAATATTTCCTCAATCGTTGAATACGGACCGCAACCGCGGTGAAGAGCGCCTGCTTGCCATTGGTGGTTGGCGCCTGTATCTACTGTAGGGCTTGGGCACCTGTTTGGGGTGCCGCTGGTTTGAACGCAGCGTTGCATGGATTTAAACAATCGCTGCCAGCCCGCCCACCGGCCGCTGGCCATCACCAGGCGCTGCGCGCCAGCAGCAGCTTGCACAGCGCCTGCACCTTGGGCGAGGCATGGCGTGTGCGCGGGTAGACCAGGGAGAGCTCACGGCTGCGGCCTTCGAGTGCGGGCAGCAGCCGTTCCAGCCGGCCATCGGCCAGCGCATCGCGCACCGCAAACCCCATCACCTGGGCTACGCCCAGGCCGGCGATGGCGCCTTCGATCAAGGGGTCGCCACTGTCAAAGCGGATGGCATGGGGCGCGGGCCAGTCGATGGTGCTGCCATCGGGCAGGCGAAACTGCCAGGGCACGGCAAAACCCCGGTAGTGGTTGTAGACCGACAGGCAGCGGTGCGCGGCGAGCTCTTCCAGGTTCTGCGGCCGGCCATGGCGGGCCGTATAGGCGGGTGAGGCGACCGTCACCCAGTGCAGCGGCGGCAGCGGCCGGCCGATCATCCGGCTGTCGAGCAAGGGGCCGATGCGCACCGCAGCGTCAAAACCCTCGTCCACCATGTCCACCAGTCGGTCGGTGAAGCTGGCCTCGATCTGCAGGCCCGGGTATTGCTGCAGCAGTTGACCGAGCAACGGTGTCAGCACCACCCGGCCCAGCACCGAGGGCGCCGTCATGCGCAGCACGCCGGTGGGCTCGCAGCGCCGGTCCAGCAGCTGCTGCCTGGCATCGTCCAGCCCGGCGATCAGCGCGGCACTGCGGTCCACCAGCAGGCAGCCATCGGGGGTCAGCGACACATTGCGGGTATTGCGGTGGAGCAGGCGCGTGCCCAGGTCGGCCTCCAACTGCGCAATGGCGCGGGAGATGCGCGACTGCGTGGTGCCCAGGCAGTGGGCGGCCTGGGTAAAGCTCTTGTGCTCGGCCACCTTGATCAGCATCTGTACCGCGTTCAAATCCATGGGGCTGCTCCAGCCAAACTATTGATTCATTTTTGCATAAGTAAAAGATGGGTTTGCTGTTTATCTTCGTTATTGATTTAAATACCATGTCGCCATGACCGGTCATCACCCGCCTGCAGGCGCTGCCCCAGCACTGCAGGTTCGTATGTTTTGGAGTGATGAAGTGACCCTTGAAAAACCTGTGCACCCCGCTGGGGTGCTGCGCCATCCGCGCGCCGCGCTGGCCCTGCTGTCGTTGGCGCAGCTGCTGATTGCGCTCGATGCCACGATTGTCTTTGTCGCGCTGGATGCCATGGGCCAGCAGCTGCAGCTCGATGCCCGCCACCTGCAATGGGTCATCAGCGGCTACAGCGTGGCCTTTGGCGGTTGCCTGCTGCTGGGCGGGCGCTGCGCGGATCTGCTGGGCCAGCGCCGCATGTATGTGGCGGCGATGGCGCTGTTTGGCTTGGCGTCCTTCGCCGGTGGCTTTGCGCATCTGACCTGGCAACTGGTGGCGGCACGGGCCGGGCAGGGCGTGGCAGCGGCGCTGCTGTTCCCGGCCACCTTGTCGATGATCAATACCTTGTACGCCGCCGGCGCCGAGCGCAACCGCGCGCTGGCCGTGTGGAGCATGGCCAGCGCCGGTGGTCTGGCGGCCGGTGCCTTGCTGGGCGGCCTGCTGACCCAGACCCTGGGCTGGAACTGGGTGCTCTGGGTGCTGGTGCCGATTGCCTGGCCTTGCGCGATTGCCGCAGGCCGCTACCTGCCGGCGATGCCTGCCGTGCCCGCTGCGCAGCGCCGTTTTGACCTGCTGGGCTGCATCAGCGTGACCGTGGGTGCGAGTGCCTTGGTGGCCGTGCTGGTGCAGGGCCCGCAATGGGGTTGGGGCGATCTGCGCACGGCCAGCTTGCTGGTGCTGGCGCTGGCCGCGTTGGGCCTGTTCTGGCGCACCGAGGCGCGCGTGCCAGCGCCTCTGATGCCGCTGGCCATGCTGCGGGTGGGCAGCCTGCAGACCAGCATGCTGCTGGCCATGTTGTTCATGAGCAGCTATGGCGTGCAGTACTACTTTTTGGGCCTGTATTTCCAGCAGGTGCTGGGCTGGAGCCCGCTGCAGGCCGGCCTGGCCTTTGTGCTGCCAACGGCGGTGTGCACCTGGGGCATACGCCTGGCTGAACGCGGCCTGGCGCAGCAGGGTACACGCAGCGTGCTGCTGCGGGGCTGGGCAGCCGGTGTGCTGGGCATGGTCTGGATTGCGGCGGTGCTGCCGCTGGCTGGCAACTATGCCTGGCTGGTGCCCGGCTTTGTGGTGATGAGCCTGGGCCAGGGCGCCAGTTGGACAGGCATGTGGGTCCTCGTGGGCCAGGGCATTGCGCCGGCGCGCCAAGGCGTGGCATCGGGGGTGGCGGCTACCGCGCAGCAGGTGGGTGCCGCGCTGGGCCTGGCCTTGCTGGTGATGCTGGCGGCCGCGCCGCTGGCCGGCCTGGAGGGGGCCAGCGCCGAGACCCTGCGCCAGGCCAATGCCCAGGGCTTGCAGCATGCGCAATGGGGTGCAGCGGGCCTGGCCTTGCTGGCCTGGCTGGTCTGCCTGCGCATGGCCAAGCCGCAGGCGCAGTCACGCACCGATGCCCAGCCGGCGGGCGAAGGCAGTGGCGCTTGCGCCTGAGCGGCTACAGTGGCTGCACCAGGTAGACGCAGCGCTGGCCGCCTTCGAGCAGGTACTCGCTGCGCTCGAGGGTGGCCAGGCCTTCGACTACTTCCTGGAACAGCGCTTGCTCCGAACGGCAAAAGCCCCGGCAGCTTTGCGCAGCTGCACAGATGGGGCAGTGATGCTCCACCAACAGCCAGCCTTGCGGGTGGGGCTCGACATGGGCCATATAGCCTTCCTGGGTGCGTACCTCGGCCAGCTGGGCCAGGCGCTCGGGCAGGCCGGGGGCGGTGCAGGCCTGGCGGTAGCGGCTGCGTGATTGCGCTTCGCGCTCGCTGATCAGGCCATCCATGCCTTGCTGGCCAAACAGCTTTTCGATCGCGCCAATCAGCTGCACCGTGAGCTGGGCATGGGCATCGGGAAAGTAACGCTGCCCGGCGGCGGTCAAGGTCCACAACTGGCGCGGGCGGCCAGCGCCTGCCGGCTTTTGCAGATCGGACTGCACCAGACCCTGCTGGGCCAGCTTGTTGATCTGCTGGCGGGCGGCCTCGGCCGTCATCTGCAGCGCGCGCGCCAGGTCGGCAGTGCTGGCGGGTGCCTGGCGCTTGAGTGCCTCTAGCATGCGCATAGTGGCCGAGTGATCGAGGGAGGGCGATGGCATTTATTTATACAAGCAATAGCTTGTTTTATTGATGGGTCGGGGTAATTATCAAAGACAATGCTTGCATTATTTCACAACAAGGAATGGCATGGCATCGTCCCCTTCATCGTCACTCAATACAGCCGCTGTGCCGGTGCCCGAAGCACCGGCCGGCTGGGCCCAGCTGCTGGGCCGGCCCCATGGCTTCAAGGCGCTGGCGCTGACCGGCGCGGTCGCCATGCATGCGATCAATGTGCATATCGTCACCACCATCCTGCCCTCGGTGGTGCAGGAGATTGGCGGTGTGGCCTGGTATGCCTGGAGCACCACCTTGTTTGTCGTGGCCTCCATCATCGGCGCCGCACTGGCGGTGCGCATGCTGGCCGGCTGGGGTGCACGGGGCGCCATGCTGGCGGGCCTGCTGGTGTTCAGCTTGGGCAGCCTGCTGTGCGCGACGGCGCCGTCCATGCCCATGCTGCTGTTGGGCCGCGCGGTGCAGGGCCTGGGCGGTGGCGCAGTGGGTGCGCTGAGCTACACCTTGATCCGGCTGGTGTTTCCGCCCGCGCTGTGGCCGCGTGCGATTGGGCTGATTTCGGCCATGTGGGGCGTCGCCACCTTGAGCGGCCCGGCGGTAGGCGGCCTGTTTGCCCAGGCCGGCCATTGGCGGCTGGCCTTTGGGGCCTTGCTGCCTTTGTTGGTGCTGCAAATGCTGCTGGTGCAGCGCCAGCTGGCACCGCAGCGCCTGCTGCGCACCACACCCGCGCAGGATGGCGGCATTGCCGGCCCGCAGATCGCGCTGCTGGCGCTGTCGGTGCTGTTGGTGGCGTCGGCCAGCGTGGTCACGGCGTCGCTTTGGCAATGGCTGCTGGCGGCGGCCGGTTTGCTGGCCGGTGCGGCTGCGATCTGGCATGAGCGCCGCGCCAGCCGCCGCTTGCTGCCGCAGGGCGGCACGGCCTTGGGCCAGCCGCTGGGCATGCTCTATGCTGCCGTCGCCTTGCTGCTGATGGGAACGATGACGGAGGTGTTTGTGCCCTATCTGCTGCAGCATCTGCACGGCCTGCAGCCTTTGACGGCCGGCTATGTGACGGCCTTGCTCGCCGGCGGCTGGTCAGTGGCATCGGTGCTTTTCTCGGGCAAGAGCGGCCGTGCGGGCAGGGCGCTGATGCTGATCGGCCCACTGCTGTGTACTTTGGGCCTGGTGGCGCTGGCGCTGGCCATGCCCTGGCAGGGGATGGCGGCCCTGGTGGTCTGCGGCATTGCGCTGGCGCTGCTGGGCCTTGGCGTGGGCATGGCCTGGCCGCATGTGCTCAACGCGATCATGCACAGCGCCAGTGCGCAGGAGGCCGACAGCGCTGCCTCGGGCATCACGACAGTGCAGCTCTACGGCATGGCCGTTGGTGCCGCGCTGGTGGGCCTGGTGGCCAATGCGCTGGGGCTGACGGCGCTGGCCGACCCGGCAGCGCTGGGCCGCTCGGCGCTCTGGCTGTTTGCGGTGTTTGCGCTGTTCCCTGCGCTGGCGGCCTGGTCGCTGCGGCGCTTTTTGCGCGGCTAGTCGCCTGGCAGCAGGCATAAAAAAAACAGCGGATGCCACCTGGGTGGCTCCGCTGTTTTTGGGGTGGATGCGGGTGCTGCTCAGCTCAGCAGCAGGGCGTCATCGGCGAGCTTTTCACCGCGTACCTTCTCGAACATCTGCAGCAGATCGGGCACGTCCATCTTGGCGCGCTCTTCGCCGCTGACATCGAGCACCACCTGGCCCTGGTGCAGCATCACGGTGCGGTCGCCCACATCGAGTGCCTGGCGCATGCTGTGGGTCACCATCATCGTGGTCAGCTTGCCTTCATCGACGATGCGAGCGGTGAGCTTGAGCACAAAGTCGGCGGTGCGCGGATCGAGCGCAGCGGTGTGCTCGTCCAGCAGCAGAATGCGCGAAGGCTGCAGTGCGGCCATCAGCAGGCTGACGGCCTGGCGCTGGCCGCCCGAGAGCAGGCCGATGCGGTCGGTCAAACGGTTTTCCAGGCCCAGGCCCAAGGTGGCGAGCTTTTCGCGGTAGAGCGCACGGTTGGCTTGCTTGACGGCCTTGGACAGGCCGCGAAAGTTGCCGCGCTCGTGCGCCAGGGCCATGTTCTCTTCGATAGACAGGTCTTCGCAGGTGCCGGCCATCGGGTCCTGGAACACGCGGGCCACCTTGTGGGCGCGGTCCCAGACGGGCTTGCGGGTCATGTCTTCGCCGTCGATGACGATGCTGCCCGAGTCGACCATCAGGTCGCCAGAGATAGCGTTCAAAAAGGTCGATTTACCCGCGCCATTGGAGCCGATGACGGTGACGAACTGGCCGGCTGGAATGTCCAGCGCCATGCCGCGCAGCGCGCGGGTTTCGATCGGGGTGCCGGGGTTGAAGGTGATCTTGAGGTCTTTTGCGCTCAGCATGTCTCTCTCCTTGTCAGTGCTTTTTCGCAAAACGACGTTTGAGTTGGGGGATGACCAGCGCGATCGTGACCAGCAAGGCCGTCACCAGGTTCAGGTCCTGGGCCTTGAGGCCGATGAAGTCGCTGTTCAGCGCCAGCGCAATGAAGAAGCGGTAGACGATGGCGCCAATGACCACGGCCAGGGTGGCCAGAATCAGCTTGCGCGAAGGCAGGATGGATTCGCCAACGATCACCGCCGCCAGACCGATCACGATGGTGCCGATGCCCATGGAGCTGTCGGCGCCGCCCTGGGTCTGCGCAAACAGCGCGCCCGCCAGGCCCACCAGGCCGTTGGAGACGGCCATGCCCAGCAGGATCATGCCGCCGGTGTTGACGCCCTGTGCGCGCGCCATGCGGGCATTGGTACCGGTGGCGCGGATGGCCAGGCCCCGTTCGGTCAGGAAGAACCAGTCCATCGCCAGCTTGGCCAGGACCACGATCACGCACATCAGCAGTGGGCGGAACACATAGTCTTCGATGCCGGCGGGTTGCAGCTGGTTGAACAAGGTCGGGTCGTTGATCAGCGGCACATTGGGGCCGCCCATGATGCGCAGGTTGATGGAGTACAGCGCGATCATCATCAGGATCGACGCGAGCAGGTCCATGATCTTGAGCTTGACATTGAGCCAGCCGGTGATCAGGCCGGCAACCGCGCCGGCCAGGGTGGCACCGATGGTGGCCAGAAACGGGCTGTAGCCACCAGTGATCATCACGGCGCACACGGCTGCGCCCAAGGGGAAGCTGCCATCAACCGTCAGGTCAGGAAAGCGCAGCAGGCGGAAGGAGATGAACACACCGAGCGCGACCAGCGCGAAGATCAGGCCGATCTCGATGGCTCCCAAAAATGAAAATAAGGTCATGGAGTTTTCTTATCTGATGGGGTCTGGATAACGAACAAGCCCCGCTTCTGGCGGGGCTGCGTCTTGTCACCCCCTGGGCTGCGCGGGTTGCACAGCCACAGGCGAGGCGGCATCCATCACTGAATTACTTTGGCAGCCGACTTGACGAGCTCGTCGGACAGCTTGACGCCTTGCTTTTCAGCGGCACCAGGGTTCACATGCAGTTCCATCTTGCTGGAGACTTCGGTCTTGATGTCGCCGGGCTTTTCACCCTTGAGGATACGTGCCACCATGCGTCCGGTCTGCTCGCCCAGATCGCGGTAGTTGATACCCAGGGCGGCCACAGCGCCACGGGCCACCGAGTCGGTGTCCGATGCCACCAGCGGCAGCTTGGAATCCTGGCCGACCTTGACCAGGGCTTCATAGGACGACACCACGTTGTTGTCGGTATTGGTGTAGATCACATCGGCCTTGCCGACCAGCGAGCGCGCTGCGCTGGAGACGTCCACCGAACGCGGAGCAGCCGCTTCCACCAGGGTCATGCCCATCTTGGGCAGCAGCTCCTTCAGCTCTTTGACGACCACGGCGGAGTTGGCCTCGCCGGGGTTGTAGACCATACCGACGCGCTTGGCGTTGGGCACCACCTTCTTCAGCAGTTCCATCTGCTTGTCCAGGGCCAGCAGGTCGGACACGCCGGTCACGTTGTTTTTCGATGGCTCCCAGCTGGGCACCAGCTTGGCGGCCACGGGGTCGGTTACGGCGGAGAAGACCACGGGCACGGTCTTGGTGGCGGCGACGACGGCTTGGGCCGATGGCGTGGCGATGGCGACGATGGCATCGGGCTTGTCACCGACAAACTTGCGGGCGATCTGGGCAGCGGTGCCAGGGTTGCCCTGGGCGCTTTGGTACTGCCACTTGAGGTTCTTGCCTTCTTCAAAGCCTTCGGCCTTGAGTGCCGCCTTGACGCCGTCGCGCACTGCGTCCAGCGCAGGGTGTTCCACGATGGCCGTCACGGCCACCGATTTCTGGTCGGCTGCCTGTGCGGGCGCGATGGCCGCGATTGCCAGTGCCACGGCGCCCAGAGGGGCCCAAGCCAATTTCTTCATGCGTATATCTCCGCCAAATGTGTTGAATAGCGTCTGCAGCACTGCTGCTTGATCCACCCCCGTGTGAGTGGGGGCAAACAGGTAGCAGCAGTCTACACCCCGCCACCCATGGGATGACACATTTGTGATCTATGGGATTGCCCTAGTTGCAGCCCTGCCTGAAAAGCTGTGCTGGCTTGCGCGAGTTGGCGTGTGCTCGCAGTAATATTTCCTGGAATAGTTTCCTGGATCAATAAAACTGTGTTTGGTAGAGAAATATGCAGCGCTCTGGCAATAAAACTGTGCGTGGAATTTTGCCTGCCACAAGCCCTTGAGGCGCCGCTGTCGCGCACCCAGGGTAATCACCGAGGCGCGGTTTCCTGGTCTGGAACAGCCCATTGCAGCGGCGCCTTCAGCAGGTTCTGGCGCGTGGCCAACTGCTCCAGCGGTGCGCGCAGCTCGGGTTCCAGCTCGCTGCGGCGGCTCAGGATGGAAAAGGACTTGGGCCCCGGCCCCGACACCATCGCCCATTGGTAGTTGGGATCCAGCGCCACCACGTAGTAGCTGACGCCAAAGGGCCCGAAGCGGCTGATGCTGAAATGCACCGGCATGGGCATCTGGTAGTGGCTGCTCAGCGCCGCGCCCTTGGCATCGACCGGCGCCATGTAGTCCTGGCGGCGGTCCCAGCGGTTGGAGAGCGGATCGTAGGAGGTGGCGATCACCCGCACGCCGCCGTCATAGCGCTGCAGAAATTCATAGCGTTCGCGCGTGCGCAAGGCATCCTGAGGCTCTTCGACCTTGGCAACCTTGTACCAAAGGCCCATAAAGCGCTCCAAGTCGAGCGTAGCGGCCGACACCAGCGGTGCAGGGGATGCCAACGTTGGCGAAGGTGCTGCAGCCTTGGCAGGCGTGGGGGGCGGCGAGCGCTTGGCCCGTTTCACCAGCGGGGCAGGCGACGGGGTTGCCGATGCAGGGGGGGTGATGATACCGCCAGCCCCCACCACAGTTGCCAGCACTGCACACAGCAGCTTCAAGCCACTGCGCGTTCTGCGGGCGCAGGCCAAACCCTCGGAGCCCAAGGGCCTGGATCGGGCTGAAAAGCAGGGGGAGCGGAACCAGACAAACATGGGGCCATTGTCTGCAAGCCAGCTTTGGCGTGCTTGTCGGCCAAGTTCGGCAATCCATGGCGGGCCGGCCCGTGTTTGCCCTGCCATGGAAATCCGGAAGAAGCGCTGCTATGAAACTTGCTTACATGCCCGTGTAGTTCGGTCCGCCACCGCCTTCGGGTGTCACCCAGACGATATTCTGGGTGGGGTCCTTGATGTCACAGGTCTTGCAGTGCACGCAGTTCTGCGCATTGATCTGCAGGCGCTGGGCATCACCGCCCTGGCTTTCGTCTGCCACGAACTCATAGACCCCCGCAGGGCAGTAGCGCTGCTCGGGCCCGGCGTACTTGGCCAGGTTGATCTGCACCGGCACGCTGGCATCTTTCAAGGTTAGGTGGGCGGGCTGGTCTTCGGCATGGTTGGTGCCGCTGATGAAGACGCTGGAGAGGCGGTCAAAGGTCAGCTTGCCATCGGGCTTGGGGTACTGGATAGGCTTGCATTCCGACGCAGGCTTGAGGTAGGCGTGGTCGGGCTTGTCGCGGTGCAGGGTCCAGGGCATGTTGCCGCGCAGCACAAACTGCTCCAGGCCGTTCATGATGGAGGCGGTGACCAGGCCCTTCTTGAACCAGCTCTTGAAGTTGCGGCTCTTGTTGAGCTCTTCGTAGAGCCAGCTCTTTTCAAACGCGGCCGGGTAGGCGCTCAGCTCATCACCCTGGCGGCCAGCGGCTATGGCGTCAAAAGCGGCTTCTGCGGCCAGCATGCCGGTCTTGATGGCGGCGTGGCTGCCCTTGATGCGGCTCACGTTCAGAAAACCGGCATCGCAGCCCACCAGCGCGCCACCAGGGAACACGGTCTTGGGCAGGCTCATCAGGCCGCCGGCGGTGATGGCGCGGGCGCCATAGCCGATGCGCTTGGCCGGCTTGATGCCCTTGGACTCATCGCCTTCCAGGTAGTAGCGGATGTTGGGGTGGGTCTTCCAGCGCTGCATCTCCTCGAACGGAGACAGGTAGGGGTTGGAATAATCCAGACCGGTGATGAAGCCCAGGGTGACCTTGTTGTCGTCCAGGTGGTAGAGGAAGGCGCCACCGTAGGTGTCGTTGTTCATCGGCCAGCCGGCGGTGTGCATCACAAAGCCAGGCTGGTGGCGCTGGGGATCGATCTCCCACAACTCCTTCACACCCAGGCCATAGGTCTGCGGGTCCTTGCCTTCGTCGAGCTTGAACTTGGCGATCAGCTGCTTGCCCAGGTTGCCACGCGAGCCTTCGGCAAAGATGGTGTATTTGCCATGCAGCTCCATGCCCAGCTGGAACTCGCCGGTGGGCTCGCCGTTCTTGCCGACGCCCATGTTGCCGGTGGCTACGCCCTTGACGGAGCCGTCTTCGTTGTAAACCACTTCAGCGGCGGCAAAGCCTGGGAAAATCTCGACGCCCAGGGCCTCGGCCTGCTCGGCCAGCCATTTGACGACAAAGCCCAGCTGCACGATGTAGTTGCCTTCGTTGTGGAAGCAGGGCGGCAGCAGCCAGTTGGGGGTGCGCAGACCGGATTTTTCGCTCAGGAAGACCATCGCGTCTTCGGTCACCGGCTGGGTCAGCGGTGCGCCCTTGGCTTTCCAATCAGGGATCAGCTCGGTCAGTGCGCGGGGATCCATGATGGCGCCCGACAAGGTGTGCGCGCCGGGCTCGGAGCCCTTTTCCAGCACGACGACGGAGACATCGCTGCCTTTTTCCGCAGCCAGCTGCTTCAAACGGATGGCCGTGGCCAGCCCGCCTGGGCCGCCGCCGACGATGACAACGTCGTACTCCATCGACTCGCGGGGGCCATATTGGGCCAGTATTTCTTCGTTGGTCATCGGGGCTCCGTACAAATTCTTTTGAAACTGATCTAGCAGGCATGCAGCAGATTGGAAGGGTCGGCGCTGGGTTGCATGCAGTGCCATGGATTTTAGGGCGATGTTGCAGTGCGGTAACCGCCTTCATCCTAGGGTTAGCCCTAGATTTACGGCCTTCTCTGCTCTGATTTCTGAGACAGGGGCTTTGTGGCTGTGAAAGTCGGCGACAAGGGCCGGTGGCTGGCGCCTGCAGCCTGACCGTAATATGCCAGTCTATGAAAATCTTGCTTCCTGACCACAAACGCTGGGTTCATGACTCACTGATGGATGTTCGCTGGGGGGATATGGACAGTCTGGGCCATGTCAACAACACCGTGTATTTTCGCTACATGGAAAGCGCACGGGTGGAGTGGCTGCGCTCGACGCGCGACACCCCCCATGGCGCGGGCCAGGGCCCGGTGGTGGTGAACTGCTTTTGCAACTACCTGCGGCAGATCGAGTACCCAGCTCAGCTGGTCGTCAAGATGTATGTCAGCGATGCGGCACGCACGGCCTTCGAGACCTGGTACCACATCGAAAAGCAGGGCGCGCCCGGCGAGGTCTACGCCAGCGGTGGTGCCACCGTGCTCTGGGTGGATTTCGCGCGCCAGAAGGCAGTGGATCTGCCCGACTGGATGCGTGGCATGGTGGAAGGCTGATAACACCGGATTTTGCTGCGGTTGGCTGATTTGCGATGCATTGTCGCGATGCAGTTTTGCTATGCAATGTATAGCAAATCAAAACCTGTGGCAGTTTTGGGGTTGGTCGGCGCTCGGGCTGCATGCCCTGCATCCCGCGCAGGCATGAAAAAGCCCGGTGAAGGCCTTCCCTGGCGGGAAGTCTTGCACCGGGCGGCTGAGGCCGAGGCGGATCAGCGGCGTGGCAGCGCGTAGGCGATCACATAGTCGCCACGGTCAGGCGAGTTGCGTGCACCGCCTGCCGAGACCAGCACAAACTGCTGGCCCGTCACTGGCGACTGGTAGCTGATGGGCGTGCCCTGGCTACCCACGGGCAGGCGTGCCTTCCACACTTCCTGGCCGGTGCCGGTTTCATAGGCGCGCAGGTAGTAATCCTGGGTGGCGGCGATAAAGACCAGGCCGCCTTGCGTGGCCATGGTGCCACCAATGGTGGGCATGCCAATGGGGATGGGCAGGCCCATCTTGATGCCGAAGGGGCCCGTGTCCTTGACGGTGCCGACCGGCACTTGCCAGGCGATCTGCTGGGTCTTCAGGTCCACGGCGGTCAGCGTGCCAAAAGGCGGCTTCTGGCAAGGGATCTCCAGTGGCGACATGAAGCGCACCTTGGCGTTGATCGCATAAGGCGTGCCATCCAGCGGCACGGGTTTGGTGATCGCAGCGGCTTCGTTGCCATCGGACTTGGCGCCGGCATCGGCAGGGTCGGCCTTGATCAGCTGCACTTCCAGGCCCACGCGCATGTCGTTGATGAACAGGTAGTTGTTGGTCGGGTCGACCGAGATGCCACCCCAGTTCATGCCACCCAGCGAGCCGGGCAGGTTCAGCGATGCATCGGTGCCCGGCGGCGTGAACAGGCCGGTGTAGCGCTTGGACTTGAACTTCAGGCGGCAGAGCAGCTGGTCAAACGGCGTCGCACCCCACATGTCGGATTCGCGCATGTCGTCGGCGCCGATGTTGGGCATGCCGACCGAGAAGGGCTGGGTGGGCGAATAGGTCTCGCCCTCGATCTTGCCGGCGGGCACGCGGCGCTCTTCCACCTGGGTCAGGGGCTGGCCGGTTGCGCGGTCCAGCACAAAGATCTGGCCGGCCTTGGTGCCGAACACCAGCGCGGGCGTGGTCTTGCCACCAGCGCCGGGGAAGTCCACCAACGAAGGCTGCATCGGCACATCGAAGTCCCAGAGGTCATCGTGCACGGTCTGGTAGACCCATTTTTCCTTGCCGGTGCTGGCATCCACGGCCAGCATCGAGGCGCCGTACTTGCGGTCCAGCGCGGTGTGCTTCACACCCCAGAGATCCACCGCCGCGCTGCCCACGGGCATGAACACGGTGTTGGACTGCGGGTCGTAGGACATCGGCGCCCAGACGTTGGGGGTCGAGCGCACATAGGTCTTGCCGTCAGCGGGGGCGGCCTGGTCTTCGGGGTTGCCCGGGTCAAAGGCCCAGCGCAGAGCGCCGCTCACCACATCAAAGCCTCGCACCACGCCACCAGGCATGTCGGTGCTGACGTTGTCGGCCACGCGGCCACCAATCACGATGGTGGTGCCGGCCAGGGTGGGGGCGGAGGTGGGGTAGTACTCGCCCTTGTCAGCGCCCTTGCCCATGCCATTGCGCAGGTCCACGCGGCCGTGGGTACCAAAGTCTTCGCAGAAGGCGCCGGTGTCGGCGTCCAGGGCGATCAGCTCAGGCGCCACGCTGTTCATCAGAATGCGGCGTTGGCAGGCGGCGCCAGGCGCCACGCTCACGGCCTGCACCGGCGTTGCGCCGGCCACCGTGGGCTGGCTCAGCGGCTGGGCGGCATCAAAATAGGCCAGGCCACGGCAGCGCATCCACTTTTTCTGCTTGGCATTGATCTCGGTCTTCCAGAGTTCCTTGCCGGTGGTCGCGTCCAGCGCGATCACATTGTTGTGTGGGGTGCAGACAAAGACCTGGTTGCCAATCTGCAGCGGGGTCAGCTGGTCTTCGGCACCGCCGCCGCCGGGGCTCACCGGCACATCACCGGTCTGGTAGCTCCAGGCCAGCTGCAGATCCTTGACATTGCTGCGCGTGATCTGGTCCAGCGCCGCAAAGCGGGTACCGCCTGGCGTGCTGCCATAGTGCGCCCAGTCAGCAGGCGCCTGGCCCTTGGCCACCGGTTGCAGCAAGGTCGCATCCGACTTGGCCGACACCGAGGCATGGGGCAGGAACATGCCGCCCACGGTTGCCAGGCAACCCAGCAGCAGCAGGCCGGCCACCACGGTGGAGCCCGTCTTGCCAGCCGCTTGGCCGCGTGCACGGCGCAGCACCGGGAAGGACAGCGCCACCAGAATGCCGATGCCAGCAAGCAGCAGCAGGCGCGAGACCAGGGGCCAGAAATCCAGGCCCACATCGGCCAGGGCCCAGACTGCCGTTGCCAGCAAGGTCAGGGCATACAGCCAGGCGCCACCGGGGCGGGTGGCGGCAATCAGCAGGCCCGAGAGGACCAGCGCAATCCCGCTGATCAGAAAGTACCAACTGCCTTGCAGCGCCACCAGCTGGTAGCCATAGACAGCAAAGAACAGGCCCGAGGCCAGCAGGCACAGGCCCAGAAGAAGCAGCCAGGCCTTGGAAACCAAGCCGGGTCGCGTGTTATGTTTATCCATTGTCACTATTAGGTTATGCGAATCGCTGCATCGCCGTGGGCGGGCGGATGGCGGGCCTGGGGCCGCAAAGCCCGGCAGGCCCATCGCATGGGCTGGAGAGAGGCGCGGCTTGATCTATGTCATGTCCGCGACAGCGCATTATCGGCGCGGAACAAAGCCGGGGAAGGCGGTGGGTGCAATTTTTGGCGGCAAGCGAGCATACGCCAACACCGCCGCGTACTGCCCGATGCGCTTGTCGTCCGTGCGGCGCAGGCCAGTCGCGGACGGCCAGTCGCGGACGGCCAGTCGAAGTCACAGATGCTGTAACCGACGGAACCTAGAGCCGGTGCTTAGGAGGCGCTGGCCTTGGGCAGCGGCGCCTGCCAGCGCGCGACAAACCAGAAGTAAAAGCCGGCTGCGGCAAAAATGGCGGCCATCACACCCAGCAGCAGCTGCATGTCGGGGTTGTTGGCGTAAGGCCCCCAAATCACGCGGCCCAGCAACACGGCCACGACCACCGCCGAAATGATGGCGCAACGCCGGTTGCGTGCCAGCACGCGCTTCTCTGCCTGGGCGATGAACAGCTCGGCATGTTCACCGCTGAATCCCGAGGCCTCCAGCTTGGCCAACAGCTCTTCGCGCGATTTGCCTTTGAGGATGTCGCGTGCCAGCAGAAAACGAAGAACTTTGTTGGATGCGGAATCGGCCATGGCTTGGATACGGATAACGGAGAGGGGGATGGAGGAAGTGCGAGCCGCCTATTGTGCCTGCGAGCGCTAAGCCCCTGATTCTTGACACATTAAGCTACGGGTTAACCATGATTTTGGTTGATGTGTCGTGAAATATGGTCGAAATAGCTAGATAAAACAAATAATATGACGCTTTAATATGTTCATTTTGACAAGTGTCGACTGTAACATTTCTCCATCATTCACCCTGATCTGAGAGCCAACCATGAACGACAAAACCAGCAAAAAGTCTGCACAAGCTGCCCCAGCCACTTCCGCCAAGTCCACCGCCGCCGACAAGAAAGTGACCATCCTGGGCGCCGGCAAAATCGGCTTTGCGATGGCGGTGCTGTTGCAGGCGGCTGGTGGCTACCAACTGCGCATTGCCGACCAGTCCAAGGCACAGCTCAAGGCGGCTGCGGCGCTGGGCCTGGAGACCGTGCACATCGGCAAAGGCGGTGATTTGCTGCCGGCGGTGCAAGGCCAGTTCGCGGTGCTCAATGCGCTGCCCTTCCATATGGCGATTGAGGTCGCTGGTGTTGCCGCTGCGCATGGGGTGCACTACTTTGACCTGACCGAAGACGTGCAGTCTACCCATGCGATCCGTAAGATCGCCGCCAAGGCCGGCAGTGTGCTGATGCCCCAGTGCGGCTTGGCCCCTGGCTTTATCGGCATTGTCGGCAATGACGTGGCCCAGCATTTCGACACCTTGCACGACCTGAAGATGCGCGTCGGTGCACTGCCCCGTTACCCGCAAGGCAGCCTGCGCTACAACCTGACCTGGAGCACCGAGGGCCTGATCAACGAGTACATCAACCCCTGCGAGGCCCTGGTCGACGGCCAGCCGCTGACCGTGCATGCCCTCGAAGGCCTGGAAACCTTTGCGCTGGATGGCATCGAGTACGAAGCCTTCAACACCAGCGGAGGCCTGGGCACCTTGACGGAAACCTGGGCCGGCAAGGCCCGCAATGTGGACTACAAGTCCATCCGCTACCCTGGCCACTGCGCGATCCTGAAGATCCTGCTCAACGAGCTCAAGCTGCGCGACAAGCGCGAACTGCTCAACGAGATTTTCGACAACGCCATTGCCGCCACGCGCCAGGATGTGATCGTGATCTTTGCCAGCGCCACGGGTTACAAGGGTGAGCGCCTGATGCAGGAGTCCTACTCGGCCCGTATCGTGGGCACCACAGTAGCCGGTCATGCGCTCACTGCCATCCAGCTGACCACGGCTGCCGGTATCTGCTGCGCGCTGGACCTGGTGGCCAGCGGTGTGCTGCCGCAGAACGGCTTTATCGCGCAGGAGTCGATCCAGCTGGGCGACTTCATGGCCAACCGTTTTGGACAGTACTACCGCGTGCAGGATCTGAACGCATCACTGGCCGCTTGAGGGCAGAGCCGCGCCGCTCGCAGCTTGCGCAGCGAGCGGGCGCCAACTCCCTTGCCTGGCTGCAGGAATAGGGGGTCGCCCGCGGCTGCCGGGGCTGTGGGGTGCATACATCTATCCACTAAAAAATGGCTGCTTTCGCCCCTCAGAGGGAAGGAAAGCAGCTATTATTTTTGTAGTTTCAGAAAGTGTGTGCTGTGACTAAATGCTAGTCATTGCCAACTTCTGGCGTAGCAACAGCTGACTTGCATCAACCAATGTCTCAGCGGTGATCGATTGCGATTGCTTTGTTGCACAGGCCAAGATAGATTGCGTCGCTCCTCGCTCATTTGTGACGTTAGTGACCAAATAAATCGAATGGCACGGTTGCTGAATGCGTCGCATGGCTCGCCCTGCGCTGCGGGCAGCGTTTTGCTCTTTGTGGGGCTTTTCAGTACACATGCGGCCTGCAACATCCCTGGGAATGGGAATGCCTGGCTCAGATACCAAGGAATCGTCATATGGCAGATCACAACACCAACAAAACGCTTGCCAGCCCGTCTCGGCGCAAGGCTTTGGCCAGCATGGGCCTGGCCGCTGGATCGGGTCTGGTCTGGTCGCTGCCGAACATCGCCAAAGCGGCTGCCACCCCGCTCAAGTGCGCTGGCGCCTATACCGACACGCTGTTCCACACCCGCAACCTGACGCAGTTTGCCCGCGAGGCCAATGGCCTGAGCCAGGGCAGCATGCAGATCGAGGTGGTCAGCAATGCCAAACTGATGCCGATGAACCAGGTGATGCCTGCGCTCAGCAAGGGTGACTTGGCCATTGGCGAGATCTTCATGTCGAACTTCAGCGACCAGTACCCTGCATTCGCCATCGACTCGCTGCCCTTTATCGTGCGCAGCTTTGACGATGCCAAGCGCCTCTGGGTTGCCACCCGCGAGCCCATTGAAGCACTGCTCCAGAAGCAGGGCATTCGCCTGCTCTACACCGCCCCATGGCCAGGCCAGGGCCTGTTCTCGCGTACGCCGGTGAACAAGCTCGAAGACGTCAAGGGCCAGAAATTCCGCGTCAACAATGTGGCTTCCAAGTACATCGCAGAGGTGGCGGGCGCGACACCGGTTGACACGCCTGCCAATGATCTGGCCAAGGCCATCCAGGCAGGCAAGGTCGATGTCATGCTGACATCGAGTACTACCGGTGTGGACAGCCAGTCCTGGAATGCCATGGGCATGTTCATCGACATGCGCGCCTGGATTCCGAAGAACCTGATCCTCATGAGCGAGAAGAGCTGGACCGGTCTGTCCGACAGCGCGAAGACGGCGCTGGATACTGCTGCCAAACAGGCCGAAGCGCGCGGCTGGCAGCTGGCCAAGGATGCCGACGATGCAGCGCAGAAGGTGCTGGTCGAGCATGGCACCAAGATCAGCCAGCCTTCCTACGAGCTGCGCCGCGCGCTGGATCTGATGGGCGAGAAGTTTGCCCGTGAATGGTCGTCCAAGGCCGGCGTGGATGGTGCCGGAGCCTTGCTGAACTACTACTTCCCCAAGAAGTAAGACCCGGACCTTGCCAGCGGGCCTGAACCCCAGGCCGCTGTGCAGCAGAGACCCCAAAAAACCGCCGATGCCTGCAGAGGGCATCGGCGGTTTTTGCATGCTGGTGCGGCAATTTACTTGGCGTAGATATTCGCGATTTCGGTGGCAAACTTCTGCATCAGCTGCGGGCGGCGCAGCTTCAGCGTCGGGGTCATCAGGCCGTTGTCGATGGTCCAGGGCTCGCTGACCAGGTAGACCGCGCGTGGCACCGCATACTTGGCCAAGCCCTGGCATTGCGCGGTGATGCGCTCCAGTGCAATTTTGCGCACGGCGCTGGCCTGCAGGCTGACGCTGTTGTCCGGGTCCAGGCCCAGGCTGCTGGCCAGCTGCTTCCATTCTTCACGGTTGACCACGGCCACACAGGCGATAAAGGGCTGGTGCTCGCCGACGACAAAGCTTTGCTCGAACAGAGGATCGGCGCAGAGCGCCTGCTCGATGTCCGAGGGCGGAACCTTCTCGCCGGTGGCCGTGACGATGATCTCCTTGATGCGGCCCACAATGCGTACCTCGCCATCGACCAGCTCGGCCTGGTCTCCGGTGCGCAGCCAGCCGTCGTCGGTAAAGGCCAGGCGCGTGTCTTCCGGGCGGCCCCAGTAGCCCATCATGATGTTGGGGCCGCGTGCCTGCAGCTCCTTGTTCTCACCAATGCGCACTTCCATGCCGTCGAGCGGCTTGCCCACGGTGGAGGGGTCGTTGTGCTGCAGCGAGTTGGCGGTCAGCACCGGCGAGGTCTCCGTCATGCCAAAGCCTTGCAGCACATTCAGGCCCAGGCCCAAAAAGCTGTGCGATACCACCGAGGGAATGGCCGCGCCACCCGTCACTGCAATGCGCAGCCGGCCGCCAAACAAATCCAGAATCGGCTGGGCCACCTTCTTTTGCAGCAGCGACCAGGGCAGCCAGCGCGCCCAGCCGCCTTGCGGCGCATCGGTATTGGCCAGGCCATGGGCCTGGCAGTGGCGGGCCCAGCCTTTGGAGACGGCGGCCGCAAACAGCGCGCGCTTGAAGGCCGACTTGGCGAGCTTTTCCTGGATCTTGGCGTAGATGCGTTCGTAGATGCGGGGCACCGACACCAGGATGGTCGGGCGGATGCTGAGCATGTCCTCGGCCAGCAGCGCGACCGAGCGGGCATAGACCACGGTGCTGGCGACTGCCATCGGCAGGTAGTAGCCGCAACTGCGCTCAAAGGTGTGCGAGACCGGCAGAAAGGACAGAAAGACATCGTCCTGCGTCGGCACGACGCGGCCGAGCACGGCTTTGACATCGCTCAGCACATTCTGGTGGCTGAGCATCACGCCCTTGGGTTTGCCGGTGGTGCCGCTGGTGTAGACGATGGCGGCCATGTCCTGCGCTTCTGGCGCTTGGTGTGCTTGCGATGGGATGCTGCTGCTATCGGCCTCGGCCAGCCAGTCCTGCAAACGAACCAGGCGCGGCAGGCCTTCGCTGCCGGCCAGAACCGGGATGGGCGCCTGCTGCGGATCGTCGATCACCACGCAGCGCAGCGCGGGCAGTGGCGTCCCGGTGGCCACAATCTGCTCCCAGGTTTCCAGGCGGTTGATGAGCAGCAGCGAGGCGCCCGCATCGGCCAGGATAAAGGCGATATTGCCGGGGTTGTCATTGGCATGCAGCGGCACGGTGGCGCAGGCCTGCGCCATGCCCGCCTGGTCAATGCAGATCGCATGCACGCTGTGGGTCAGCAAGGTAGCAATGCGTGCGCCGCGCGCCAGCTGCAGGCCTTGCAGTGCCTGGCCCCAGCGGTTGACCTGGGCCTGCATCTCTGCCCAGCTGAATGATTGCCAGGCATTCGTCGCCGTATCAAACCAGCGGTAGGCTTCGCGCTCTGGCGTGTTGGTGCAACGGTAGGCAAACAGTGCCGGCAGGGTGGACAGGGCGCTGAGCGCAGGGGCCAGGGGCGCTGGAAGTGGGGCGTTCATATCTCTCAGATTCTCCTCGGATGTCATCATCGCATTGGCGCGGCGCGGTTGCGGCCATTTGCAGGCCGGACCGCGTGCGGGGTTGCTGCGATTTGCAACGAGGCGATTGTCTGCAGCACGCTGTGGCAGGTGCCGAAATTTGAATGCCTGTGTGATTTTTATACCGGGTAGGTATCAGTATTTGATACTTTATCTGGAGGCGAGATGCTGGACGAGGCGGTCGTTCAGCGGCTGCCGGATGGTTCTGCGCGCTGGCCTTCGTCCTTGTCCGATGTGGCATCCGCGGCCTGCTGTACCTGCTCGGCTGCACCCGCAGCGCCAGCGGCATCCGGCTGCGGCACGCCACCGAGCAGATAGTGCAGGCACAAGGCCAGCAATGCCGCAGCGCCGGCCCACCAGCAGGGGTACCAGCGCCGGGCATCGCTGTAGGCTTCTTGTCCGCTGCCTCGGTTGGCGCTGGCGCGCTCACGCGGGTCGCATGCCAGGTCAAAGCGCGGGTCATGGCGGGGCTCAGCCGGCGGCTGCTCGGCCAAGCTGGGGTCGGCCAGGGCCAGCTCGGCATCGTCGATCAGCGGCGCGCGCTCCCATTCTTCCAGCGCGCGGCGGGCCGGTGCCCAATCGGCGTCGTCGACCAGCAGCCGCACCAGGCTGCCGGCGGGCAGCTCGCCAATGGCCCCCTGCAGGTGCTCGCCGCTCACAAAGCTAGTGATGCCGTGCTGGCGCAGCACGTCCTGCAGAACATGGGCTTGCACGGCGCTGGCCGGCTCATAAACAGTGCGCATGTTGGGTCTCCTGTTGCAGGTGGGTCATGCAAATACTATAGCGTCTGTTGCTTTGTGGCTATGGCGGCATGACCTGCATCAAGCAAAACAGGGCCGAAGGTGGATGGGCCGCGCCGGCTGCGCGCTTTCCCTAGTCAGGCCCTGCGGTACGGGTGGTATGTTGGTGCCCGGGGCGGTCTACACAACCGCATTCAGAACAGGTTCTTGGAACAGGAGACTTTGGATGATGCACCCCACTTTGCGTTTACGTCTCTCCCCGCTCTGGCTGGCCGCCGGTCTGGCCGCCGGAAGTGGCATGGCCCAGGCCGCTTGCCTCGATGATGCCCAGGTCGCGCAGTGGCTGCAGGCCTACGAGGCCAAACAGCCCGTGCCCGCAGCCGCTGCAATGACCGAGGCCGATGGCAAATGCAGCCGCAACAAGCTCCATGCCGCCTGGCTGGCCCAGGGCAAGAAGCCCATTGGCTACAAGGCCGGGCTGACCAGCGCGGCCATGCAAAAGCGCTTTCAGACCGACAAGCCGGTATGGGGCGTGCTGTACGAAGGTGCCTTGCTGCCTAACCGCAGTACGGTGCCTGCCGCCTTTGGTGCGCGCCCCATGTTTGAGGCGGACATGTTGGTGCGCGTCTCCAGCAGCGCCATCAACCGCGCCACCACGCCGCTGCAGGTGCTCAACAACATTGACCGCATCGTCCCCTTTGTCGAACTGCCCGACCTGGTGGTGGAGAACCCGGCGCAGCTCGATGGCGCAGCCGTGGAAGCGATGAATGTCGGCGCCCGCATGGGCGTGATGGGCAAGGCCATGGCCGTGCCGCAGTTCCGGGCCGAGCGCTACGCGCTCCTGAATGCGCTGCAGAGCATGCAGGTCGATGTCACCGACCAAAGTGGCACGCGGCTGGGCGGCGGCCGCGGCGGCGATCTGATGGGCCAGCCGCTCAATGCCGTGGTCTGGCTGGCCCAGACCCTCCAGGCCGAAGGGCAGCGGCTCAAGGTCGGCGACTGGATCAGCCTGGGCTCGTACTCGGCACTGATGCCGCCCCAGCCCGGCCAGCAGATCCGGGTCGAATACAAGGGGCTACCAAGCGCAGAACCGGTGGAACTGCGCTTTGAGTAGCTAAGCTCGGAATCCGGCATAGGTGAAAGAGGGCTCTGCCAAGTTGGCAGGGCCTTTTTTCCTAGGGATGCTCTGCAAAACCCTCGCCAAGCGGAATGGACGCGGATCGGGATGAGCCGCAAGGCGTCTTTTGCAGTCAATAGCGAGCTATTGACAAGGAAGACAACGCAGCGGATCGCCCGAGACCGCGTTCAGACCACGGCAGGGAGTTTTGCAGAGGGTCCCTATGTGACCGACATGCCCCGTTGTGAATGGGCAATGGCTGATAATCAGCCGGCCTTATCCCTGAATTGCGCCCATGCCGGCTGGCTGGGCAACGATCTATGTCTGACGCCTCACCCCGTTCCAAAGTCCACCTCCCCGCCGAACTCAGCATGCCTGCCGATGTGATCGCCGAGCTCACCCCCACGATGCGCAGCGTGGTCGAGCGCATGGCCCGCGCCCAGCACACCCCCATGTGGGAAATGACGGTGGAGCAGGCACGCCAGGCCTATGGCATCGGCGCCGGGGTGCTGGAGATCGCCAAGCCCGAGCTGGCGCGCGTCGAGGATTTGCACATCCCTGCACGCGATGGTTTTCAGATACCGGCACGCCTCTATGCCGCCAGCTGGGACCCGCTGCAACCGGTCTTGCTGTTCACCCATGGTGGCGGCTTCACGATCGGCAGTGTGGACACGCATGACACGCTGTGCCGCGAGTTGGCGCATCAAGCGGGTTGCATGGTTGTCTCGGTGGACTACCGCCTGGCGCCCGAGCACCGCTTTCCCACCGCCAGCAACGATGCCTGGGATGCCTTGCAGTGGCTGGTGGCCGAAGGTATGTCGCTGGGGGCCGATACCGGCCGTGTGGCGGTGGGTGGTGACAGCGCAGGCGGCACCTTGGCGGCGGTCAACGCCATCCTGGCGCGCGATGCCGGTATCGACCTGGCCCTGCAGTTGCTGATCTACCCCGGGTGTGCGGCCCACCAGGACACGCCTTCGCATGCCCGCTACAGCGAGGGCCCGATCCTCACCAAGCCAATGATCAGCTGGATGTTCAGCAACTACCTGCGCTCGCTGGCCGACCGCGAAGACTGGCGTTTTGCGCCGTTGCTGGCGCCGGATCTGCGCGGCCTGGCCCCTGCCAGCATCCACCTGGCGCAATGCGATTCGCTGGTGGACGAGGGTGTCATGTATGCCGAGCGCTTGCGCGCTGCCGGCATCGATGTGGAGCTGCACACCTATGCCGGTGTGGCCCATGAGTTTGTGAAAATGGGCCGCGCGCTCAAGGAGGCGCGCGCCTGCCATGCGCAGATGGCCCAGGCGCTGCGCGTCGCCTTTGACTGAGTGCGGCCCTGCCGCCAGAGCGTTTCTTGATTGCCAATTTTTAGAACAGCGACAACACCATGAGCACCTCCCAGACCCTGTTTGCCACCCCCGCCCAAAGCCTGGCCGATTTCCGCTGCCGCAGTCGCCAGCGCGTGCGCTGGTCCGAGGTCGATCTGCAGAAGGTGGTCTTCAATGCCCACTACCTGAGCTATGTGGATATTGCGATGTCCGAGTACTGGCGCCAGCTGGCTGTTCCTTATGAAGAGGGCATGCAGCGCCTGGGCGGCGAGCTGTTTCTGCGCGCCTCGCAGCTGGAGTTTCATGCCTCGGCACACCTTGATGATGTGATCGACATCGGCCTGCGCGTGGCCAAGCTGGGCAATACCTCGGTGCAGTACGAGGCGGCCATCTACTGCGCTGGCACCTTGCTGGCCACGGCTGCCATGGTCTATGTGTTTGCCGACAGCGCGCAGCAGCCCCAGCCGCTGCCCGAGGTCTACCGCAGCATGGTGCAGCGCTTTGAAGCGGGCGAAGAGATGGTGGAGCTGAAGACCGGCAGCTGGAATGTGCTGGGCCAGGAGGCGATGCGCCTGCGCATGCAGGTCTTTGTGCGCGAGCAGGGCATTCCTGCCAAGATCGAGGCCGATGCCTTTGATGTGAGCTCGCTGCATGCGGTGGCGCTCAATGGCCTGGGTATGTGTGTGGCCACCGGCCGCATGCTGCCCAGCGCGCAGGAAGAACACCGCGCCGACGGGATGCGCATTGGCCGCATGGCCGTGGCCAAGCCCTTGCGCGGCGGCAGCCTGGGCCGCCAGGTGCTCGATGCCTTGGTCGATGCCGCTGCACGCCAGGGCAAGCGGCAGGTGGAGTTGCATGCGCAGCGCACGGCCGAGAACTTCTACCGCCGCGCCGGCTTCACGGTAGTGGGCGAGCCCTATGAGGAGGCGGGGATCGCCCACATCTCGATGCAGAAAACCCTGCGTTGACCGATGGATGGCTGCTAGCGGCCATCAATGGCGCTATGCAGCGGCCTGATAACTTCGCCAATAAAAAGCCGGGTCTGGTTTCCCAGACCCGGCAAGTGTGATGGTCAAGATGCGCTTGAGTAGTTGTTCCGTCGTGCTTGCAGGGGCTGCTTGGGCGGCTCCTGCTTGCAAAGTCCCGCAATTTTAGCAAATTGCTGCGCAAATGCCATAAAAATTCTGTAACGGCTGCAGAGGGACGGTTTTTGCCTGGGAAATTGTCGTATTTGTGATGAAGCAGACAGTTACTAGTGTCTTAGGAGTTCACAAATCAGATGTCTTCCTTCAAGGCATAAGGCAGGCTGAGTAGCTGCAAAGCCGCGCCGCTGCTGCTTCCCAGGTGCAAAGGCTCACTGGCCGCTGCAATCTGCATCGAAACCAGCGCTTCAAAGCCCGATGCGCTGGCGGCCGATTGCACTACGGTGCCCACGGGCTGGCTGTCGTCGCTGGCGGCAAAGACTTCCTGGCCGGGCTGGGGCTGGGTGGCCGAGGCCAGCCGGTACATGCGGCGCTTGAGCGTGCCACGGAACTGGCTGCGTGCCACCACTTCTTGGCCGGGGTAGCAGCCTTTTTTGAAGCTCACGCCATCGACCGATTCAAAGTTCAGCATCTGCGGCACAAAGGCATCGACCAGCGGCGTGGTGATCAGCGGCACACCGGCTTGCACCATGGACAGCTGCCAGGTCTCAGGCGCGATGGCTGGACTGTCCGTGATCTGCGCGGGCAGCGCGCTGCCCGCAGGGGCGGCGAGCAGGGCGCGGCTTTCGCCCTCGGCGGCATAGAGGCGCACGACGGAGGCATCCTCCAGCGCCAGCACTTGCCAGGGCGACAGGTTGCGCGCTTCGGCGGGCACGGCATCACCGGCCAGGCCGAGCAATTGCACGGCCTCGGTGGCATCGCTCAGCTTGCACTTGGCACGCAGCACAAACATCGACAGGCGCTTGAGCGTGGCGGGCAGCACATCGCGGCTGGTGAGCAACCAGAACTCTTCTGCGCTGCGCTTGATGACGATAAAGCTGGCCTGCATGCGGCCCTTGGCTGACAGAAAGGCCGCCAGCCTGGCCTGGCCCACGGGCAGCAACTGCACATCATGGCTGAGCTGGCCCTGCAAAAAGCTGGCCGCATCGGCGCCCTCGGCGCGGATGACGCCCAAATGCTGGAGCGAAAGGTGTCCCTGGAATGCTTGAGTCATGGGGTGAATTATGATGCTCGCTCCATGGCACTGAGGCGGTAGGGTTGTGAAGCGTTTATTGACATTGATCGTGGTGGTGATGCTGGCTGCAGCCGGTGCTGGCTATTTCTGGTTGAACCAGCCGCTGGTGCTGGGCAAGGGCAGCCCGACGGTGGAGCTGGAGATAGAGCCCGGCACTTCGCCCCGTGCGGTGGCACAGGCCGTGCAGGCCGTGGGCATCGAGGTGAACCCGGATCTGCTGTACTGGTGGTTCCGAATCTCGGGGCAGGACCGCAAGATCCGCGCAGGCAACTACGAGATACCCGCCGGCACCTCGCCGCGCAGCCTGCTGGCGCGCCTGGTGCGTGGTGAAGACAGCCAGCGCGTGCTGACCATTGTCGAAGGCTGGAACCTGCGCCAGATGCGCGCGGCCATGGCCAGGGAAGAGCATCTGCGCCACGACAGCGCCGCGATGACTCCGGAAGAGATCATGGCGGCGCTGGGCCGGCCCGATGTGCCTGCGGAGGGGCGCTTTTTCCCCGACACCTATGCCTTTTCCAAGGGCAGCAGCGATCTGGCCTTGATGCGCCGCGCCATGCTGGCGATGGACAAGCGGCTTGAAGCGGTCTGGTCGCTGAACCCTTCAGACAGCCCGCTCAAGACCCCCCAGGATCTGCTGACCCTGGCCAGCATTGTCGAGAAGGAAACCGGCAAGGCCGAGGACCGTGCGATGGTGGCGGGCGTCTTCATCAACCGCCTGCGCATTGGCATGCTGCTGCAGACCGACCCGACCGTCATCTACGGACTGGGTGAGAAATTCGACGGCAATCTGCGCAAGCGCGATCTGCAGACCGATACGCCCTGGAACACCTATACCCGCGCCGGCCTGCCGCCCACGCCGATCGCGATGCCGGGCAAGGCCTCCCTGATGGCCGCCATCCAGCCGGAAAACACCAAGGCGCTGTACTTTGTTGCCAAAGGCGATGGCAGCAGCCATTTCAGCGAGAGCCTGGACGAGCACAACCGTGCGGTGAACACCTATATTCGGGGCAGGTAGCCAGCAGGGATAGCGCAAGTCAGCCAGCCGTCGTGCTGGCTTTTCTTTTCTGCGCGCAACGGCTGGCTTGTTATTGGCTGCCGCTGGCCAGCATGTCGGTATAGAAGGCATAGCGCCCCCGGCCCTGCTGCTTGGCCTGGTAGAGCGCCATGTCGGCCTTGCGCAGCAGGCTGTCCGGATCTTGGGTGTCCGAGGGCTGGGTCAGCAAGGCAATGCCCACCGACACACCAATGCTGACCCGCTGGCCCTCGATCTCATAGTCCGCGCTGAGCCGGTCGATCACCCGCTGGGCCAGGCCTGCGGCCGCTTGCGCCGATGAAGCGTTTTGCACGATGCAGAATTCATCCCCACCCATGCGCACCACCAGATCGGTGTCGCGCAGCAGCTCACGCAGGCGCTCGGCCACGGCGCGCAGCAGGGCGTCGCCGGTGGCGTGGCCCAGGGTGTCATTGACCTGCTTGAACCGGTCCAGATCCAGGTAAAGCAGTGCGCCGGCGGTGCCGCCTGGGGTGGTGATCGGCTTTTGGAGCAGGCTGCGGTTAGGCAGACCGGTCAAGGGATCGTGCAGCGCCAGGTAGGCTACCTCGGCCTGGGCCCGCTTGCGGTCATCCACGTCTTCGAGCACGCCCAGCCATTCGGCAATGCGCTGCTGCTCATCCAATATCGCGGCGCCTCGGGCGCGCATCCAGCGCCAGCTGCCATCCTGGGTGCGCAGGCGCAGTTCCACATCCAAGGTATGGCTTTGGTCCGTCAAAAGTTGCCGAGCCTGGTCTTGCAACTGTGCGGCATCTTCCGGATGCACATGGCGCAGCCAGCCCAGCTGAAGCGCTTGCGCATCGGGTGTGCCGCCCAGCGCCTCCCAGCCCACGATGGCCAGTGCACGGCCTCTGGCATCCAGGCTCCACTGCACCGATGCCCCGGCATGTGCCAGGGTGCGGGCGCGCTGCTCGCTGGCGGCCAGCGCGGCCAAGGTCAACTCCAGTTGCGCGCGCGACTGTGCCAGGCTGTGGCGCAGTATCTCAAACTCCCGCACCCGCACAACCGGGCCGTCGTCACTGCCGCTGGCGTAGGACGCACCCGTGCGTGCGTTGATCGTCAGTTGCCGAATAGGCCGCAGCAACTGGCGCGAGACCCAGGCGCATAGCAGGCCGGCAATCGCCAGTGCAAACAGGCTGGCGAGCACGATGTCGATGACTGGTCTTTGCCAGCGGGCGTTGAAGGCTTCCAGCGGCTCGCCAGCTACCACCACCCAGCCGGGTGTTTTGGGCAGTTGGTAGAAGCTGAAAATCACCTGGCCGCCATCATCGGCGCGTTGGGCTTCGAAGCTGCCCCGATGCGCCCCCACGGCCTTGAGCCGCTCCCAATCGGGAACGGTGGTGCCAATAAAACGCTCTGCCTGCGTAGAGCGGGCCAGAATCTGGCCCTGTCCATCGGTGATGGCGATCAACACGCCATCGCTGGTCTGGCTCGGTGCGGTGCTCACCACCGCCGCAGGCGGACTGGTCAGTACCAGCAGCTGCTGCGATGCTGCGGGCATACGCACAGCTATCGCGATGACAGGTGTGCGGTTCTGAAAAAACAGCTGAGAAAAACTGGGGCCACTATTTTGCAGTGCCCGTGTGGCCCATTCCTGGGGGATGGCCAGCGAGGCAGGCGCATGGGAGGAGGCCATATCGGGCTTCGCGTTGCCCGGGGTGATGAGCATCAAACTGCTGCCCTCGCCCATACCTGTCAGGTGTAGCCATCTGTCCAGTGCCTGGGGGCTGGAGAGATTGCCATCGGCGCCCAGGGCCTGCAGCATTTTTGCTCTGCTGAGCAGGTCCGCCTCTGCCGCCTGGCCCAGGTTGCTGGTGATGTCGAGCATGCGGTTGAGGCTGCTGTCGCGGTAGGACTGTGCCACATGCTGCACCGTGTAAATGCCGGCAGCCAGAATCGGCAGCGCTGCGGCGAGCATCAGCAGCACCAGGTAGGTACTCAGGCTGCGCCCGCCCGTAACCATGCCGTCCATGGCATGGCCATTGGACGGCATGGCAGCAGCGGTCAAAAGGGTCAGGGGGCGTCGTGAAGGCATGGGCTGGAGCGGGGCCTGTCCGTTGGCGCAGAGCGAGATGCGCGGGGACATGGGCAGCCTGGGCTGAATGGGGCCGGTAGGATTATCCAGCGCATGCAGCGCCTTTTCTAGGGCATGCAGCCGCTCTGACAATTGTTATACGAGTGGGTGCAGCAGCTCTCCTGCCGCAGGGAGGGAGCCTGCTGGACGCATGTCGGTTATGCGCAACAGCTCAGGCCCAGTTGGAGGCCAGCATGGCCAGACCTGCCAAGGTCAGCAGGCCCAGCACGACGCGCTTGAAGGCCACATCGCTGATGCGCTGATAGAGCCGCGCACCCCACAGCGAGGGCAGCACCATGGCCGGCAAGGCGACTGCCAGCTGCGGCAGCATGCGCTGGCTGACAAGGCCGGTGGCCACATAGCTGGCAAAGGTGACGGCCAGCATCGTGAGGTTGAAATTCTGGATCACCTGGCGCTGGGTATCGCGCGCCATGCCGGTGATCTGGCACCACAAGGTCGGCACCACCCCCGAGAAACCACCCAGCGCAGCCATGGCGCCCCCGGCCAGCCCGGCCAGGCCATTGGCCAGCGAGCGCCCGGGGCCCTGGCCGAGCGGGCCCGATGCGATGCGGCCTAGCCGGTGAGAGAAAGCCATCAGCGGGCAAAAGATGACCAGCAGCGCGCCCAGCACGGTCTTGAACAGCTGGGCATCGAGCAGGGGCAGCAGCCGCAGGCCCAATGGCAGGCCGCACAGCCCCCCCAGCAAGAAGGGCCAGAGCATGTGCCAGTCAAAACCGCGCCGCACCTTGAGCGCCTGGATGATCTGCCCGCACAAACCACCAAACACCGCCAGCACCGCCGCGAGCGAGGGCTCCAGGGTCCAGGCCCAGAGGGCCATGGCGGTCATGCTGTAGCCAAAGCCCGAGAGGCCCTGCACAAAGCCGGCGAGGGCCGCGCCAATGACGACGATGAGAAGGGTGTCCATGCCGAGAAGTCTCCGGGCTCGGGTGCAGTACCGGGCTGATTTTTGCTGATAGTTGCCAGGGCGTAAAAAAGCGACCCGGTGGGGTCGCTTCGGAAGAAGCCCGAAGGCTATCTTAAGTCTTAAGCCGAGGTGCCTTAGCTTTCCAGCGGCACGCAGCTGCAGAACAGGTTGCGGTCGCCATAGACGTTGTCGACACGGCCCACGGGGCTCCAGTACTTGGCGCGGCGCAGCGCAGGCACGGGGTAGGCGGCGGCTTCACGGCTGTAGCCATGGCTCCACTCGCTGGCCAGCAGGGTCTCGGCGGTATGGGGGGCGTTCTTGAGCAGGTTGTCGTCCTGCGCGGCACGGCCTGCTTCGATCTCGGCGATCTCGCCACGGATGGCGATCATCGCGTCGATGAAGCGGTCCAGCTCATACAGGCTCTCGCTCTCGGTGGGCTCCACCATCAAGGTGTTGGGCACCGGGAACGACAAGGTTGGCGCATGGAAGCCGTAGTCGATCAGGCGCTTGGCCACGTCCTCGGCCATCACGCCGCAGCTGTCCTTGAAGTGGCGCAGATCCAGAATGCACTCGTGGGCCACATGGCCGTGCTCACCGGCGTACAGGGTCGGGAAGTACGCTTCCAGGCGCTTGCTGATGTAGTTGGCGTTCAGGATCGCGGTCTCGGTCGCGCGCTTGAGGCCGGGCTCGCCCATCATGCGGATATACATCCAGCTGATCGGCAGCACGGCGGCATTGCCCAGCGGCGCGGCGCTGACGGCGCCCACCTTGCCAGGCACCCCTGCCGTGGCATGGCCTGGCAGGAAGGGCACCAGGTCTTCGACCACGCAGACGGGGCCAACACCAGGGCCGCCGCCGCCGTGGGGAATGCAGAAGGTCTTGTGCAGGTTCAGGTGGCTGACATCGCCGCCGAACTCGCCCGGTGCGGCCAGGCCGACCTGGGCGTTCATGTTGGCGCCGTCCACATAGACGCGGCCGCCATGGCTGTGCACCAGCTCGCACAGCTCCTTCACCTGGGTCTCGAACACGCCGTGCGTGCTGGGGTAGGTGATCATGATGCAGGCCAGGTTGGCGCTGTGCTTTTCGCAGGCCAGCTGCAGGTCGGCCATGTCCACGTTGCCGTTCTCATCGCACTTGGTGACGACCACCTGCAGGCCCACCATCTGCGCGCTGGCCGGGTTGGTGCCGTGGGCGCTGCTGGGGATCAGGCAGATATTGCGGTGCGACTCGCCCTTAGAGGCGTGGTAGGCCTTGATGGCCAGCAGGCCGGCGTATTCGCCTTGCGAGCCGGCATTGGGCTGCAGACTGATGCCGGCGTAGCCGGTGGCCTGGCACAGCCATTCGCGCAGCTGGGCATCGAGCAGCGCATAGCCTTGCAGCTGGTCGGCAGGGGCGAAGGGGTGCATGTTGGCAAACTCGGGCCAGGTGATGGGGATCATCTCGCTGGTCGCGTTGAGCTTCATCGTGCAGCTGCCCAGCGGGATCATGCTGCGGTCCAGCGCCAGGTCCTTGTCCGACAGGCTGCGAATGTAGCGCAGCATCGCGGTTTCGGAATGGTGGGTGTTGAACACCGGGTGGGTCAGGTAGGCGCTGCTGCGCAGCAGGCCTTCGGGGATCAGCGAGGTGCTGCCTTCGTCCATCGCCTCGATATTGGGCAGTGCCTGGCCGGGCTGGGCGAAGATGCGCCACAGCAGTTCCACATCGGCGCGGCTGGAGGTTTCGTCCAGGCTGATGCAGAGGTAGTCGTTCCAGGCCTTGCGCAGGTTGACGCCCTGGGCCAGCGCACGGGCCAGGATCGCGTCGGTAGCGTCCTGGGTGTGCAGCGACAAGGTGTCGAAGGCGCTGTCATGGTGGCGGGCGGTGAAGCCCAGCTGCGCCAGGCCACGGCTCAGGATAGCGGTAAGGCGTGCCACGCGCTGGGCAATGCGCTTGAGGCCGGCCGGGCCGTGGTAGACCGCGTACATGCTGGCGATCACGGCCGGCAGCACCTGGGCGGTACAGATATTGGAGGTGGCTTTTTCGCGGCGGATGTGCTGCTCGCGCGTCTGCAGCGCCAGGCGGTAGGCCGGGTTGCCATGCACATCGACGCTGACCCCCACCAGGCGGCCGGGCAAGGAGCGCTTGTAGTCATCGCGGCAGGCCATGAAGGCAGCGTGCGGGCCGCCGGCACCCATGGGCATGCCAAAGCGCTGGCTGTTGCCCACGACGATGTCGGCACCCCATTCGCCGGGAGGCGTGATCAAGGTCAGCGCCAGCAGATCGGTGGCCACAATCGCGGCAGCCTGCTTGGCGTGGATAGCGTCGACATCGGCCTTCCAGTCCACGATCCAGCCGCTGGAAGCGGGGTACTGGATGACGGCGGCAAACAGCTCGCCGGCCAGCGCTGCATCCCATTCGTCCTTGCTGTTGGCCACCAGCACCTCCAGGCCCAGTGGCGCGGCACGGGTCTGGATGACTTCAATGGTCTGGGGATGCAGATCGCCTGCCAGCACAATGCGGTTGCTCTTGGACTTGACCGACCGCTTGGCCAGGGTCATGGCCTCGGCAGCGGCGGTGGCTTCGTCCAGCATCGAGGCGTTGGCGATGGGCATGCCGGTCAGGTCGCAGACCATGGTCTGGAAGTTGACCAGCGCTTCCATGCGGCCTTGCGAGATTTCGGCCTGGTAAGGCGTGTAGGCGGTGTACCAGGCGGGGTTCTCGAGGATGTTGCGCAGAATCACGCCGGGCGTGAGGGTGCCGTAGTAGCCCTGGCCGATAAAGCTCTTGAGCACCTGGTTCTTGCTGGCCAGGGCCTTGAGCTCGGCCAGTGCGGCCGCTTCGGTCACCGGCTCGGGCAGATCCATGGGCTTGCTGCGCACGATGGAGGCGGGCAGCACCTTGTCGATGAGCGCGTCGAGCGAGGGCAGGCCCAGGGCCGCCAACATACTGGCTTCGTCAGCACTGTCCGGGCCAATGTGGCGGGCGATGAATTCACTGGCATTTTCCAGCGCGGCAAGGGGCTCTTTGGAGGGCATCAGCATGGTCCGACTCGGTGTAAATGGATGGGTTACGGCTGGCGCGGTATCAAAGAGCGCTGGCAGCGAGGAAAAGGAAAAAAGGGGAGGAGGCCGGGGCCTCCTGGGCTTAAAGATCCTGCTGGCGGCCTGCACGATAAGCAACAGGCCAGCAGCAGGGCCGGGCCATCAGGCGTTGGCGGCGAAGTCGTTGTAGGCGGTCTCGTCCAGCAGCGCGTCGAGCTGGGCCACATCGCTGAGCTTGACCTTGAAGAACCAGCCGGTGTTGAGCGGGTCGGAGTTGGCGAGCGACGGGTCGTTGCGCAGTGCTTCGTTGACTTCGACGATCTCGCCGGTCACAGGCATGAAGACGTCAGCGGCGGCCTTGACGGACTCCACTACACCGGCGACATCGCCCTGGTTGAAGGAGGCGCCAACTTCAGGCAGATCGACAAACACCACATCGCCCAGCGCGTCTTGCGCGTGGACGGTGATGCCGACGATGGCGGCATTGGTGTCGGCGCTGTTGATCCATTCGTGGTCGCGGGAGAACTTGATCGTCATAGGAATACTCCAGTTTTGTAGGCTTGAATTGTGCTCAGGCGGGTGCGGACAGCCGCACCCAGCAGCTACTTTAGCCGCGGAAATAGCGCGGAGGGACAAAAGGCATGGCCACCACCTCGACGGGCACCGCTTTGCCGCGCACCATCGCATGCAGCTGTGTGCCGATGGCCGCCAAAGCGGGCTCTACGTAGGCCATCGCAATGGGCTTGTCGATGGTCGGGGCCAGCAGGCCGCTGGTGGTCACGCCGACCACCTGGCCATCGAGGTTGCGGATCTCGACCTGCTCGCGCACAGGGATGCGCTCTTGTGCCACCAGGCCGACGCGCTTGCGGGTCAGGCTGGCGGGGGTGTCAATCTGCGCGAGCACCTTGTCAGCACCGGGGAAGCCGCCTGCGCGCGCACCGCCAGTGCGGCGCACCTTCTGGATGGCCCAGTTCAGACCGGCTTCGGGTGGGGTGGTGGTGGCATCGAGGTCGCTGCCGTAGAGGCACAGACCCGCTTCCAGGCGCAGCGAGTTGCGCGCGCCCAGGCCAATGGGCTGCACTTCGGGCTGGGCCAGCAGCTTGCGGGCCAGCGCCTCGGCCTCGTGGCCGGCCACCGAAATCTCGAAACCGTCTTCGCCGGTATAGCCGCTGCGGGTGATGAAGCAGGCGATGCCGTCAACATCAAAATCGCCACCGGTCATGAACACCAGCTTGTCGACACCGGGCGCCAGGCGGGCCAGCGCGGTGGCGGCCTGGGGGCCTTGCAAGGCCAGCAGGCCCTGGTCGGGCAGCGGCAGCACCTGGCAGCGTTGGCCGATGCGTTCGCGGATCAGTGCAATGTCTGCGACCTTGCAGGCGCCGTTGACGATGACGAACAGCTCCTGCTCCGAGACGCGGAAGAACATCAGGTCATCGACGATGCCGCCCTCGTCATTGAGCAGCAGGCCGTAGCGCTGCTTGCCAATGGCCAGGTCGACCACATCGACGGGCACCAGGGTTTCAAAGGCGGCTGCGGCGTCGGGGCCGATCAGGCGCAGCTGGCCCATGTGGGAGACATCAAACAGGCCTGCTGCCGTGCGGGTGTGCTTGTGTTCGGCGATCAGGCCTTGCGGGTACTGCACGGGCATGGAATAGCCGGCAAAGGGCACCATGCGGGCGCCGAGCTCGATGTGCAGGGCGTTCAAAGGGGTGGACAGCAGGGCGGATGCGTTGGCGGACATGGACTCTCCAGGGCAAATATCAAGGCATGCAGCCGTTGCCGGTTGCACGCTGTTTGCCCTGCTGTCCGCTTTACCTGAGAGATTCACCCGCCGCTTCGAGGCCTGGGGGCTTGCTCCTTCGGTGGATGGCGTCCAGGCGCCACCTCTCTCCAGCTGGGAACGCCGGCAGGCATAAGCTGCGCGGCGGGGCCAGTCCTTTTGCCTGAGCGTTCAGCAGCTGCATCTGCAGTAGCCTGCGCCTTCGGCGGCCGCACTGCGCGTTGGGGTACAACGGGGGCGACTCTCTCCTGACTGCGGCGATTTTAGCGGCAACTGGCCGCTTGCGCCCGCAAAAGGGTCGGCCAACACGCAAAAAAGCCACCGGCGGGCGGTGGCTCAGCGATGCAAACGGGGAAAACCGGATCAGCGGTAGACCAGATCCCGCAGCCCCAGCGATATACCCGGCACATAGGTAATCACCATCAGGCACAGCAAGATCACCCCGACAAAGGGCAGCAGGTGTTTGATGATCTGGTCGAGCGATATACGGGCCACCGTGCAGGCGGCAAACAGGTTGACGCCAAACGGCGGCGTGATCATGCCCAGCGCCAGGTTCACCACCATGATCAGGCCGAAATGCACCGGGTCGATGCCAAAGTGCATGGCCACCGGCGCCAGGATCGGGGCCAGCACGATGATGGCCGCGCTGGTCTCGATGAACATGCCGATGATGAACAGTGCGGCATTGACGCCCAGCAGGAACATGGCTGGGCTCTGCAGCACCTGTTCCAACCAGCGGCCAATCGCATCGGGCACACCGGCGCGCGTGATCAGAAAGGCAAACAAACCCGCGTTGGCGATGATGAACATGATGATCGACGAGGAGATCGCCGATTTGCGGAGAATCGCATACAGGTCGCGGATCCTGATCTCGCGGTAGATCAGCATGCCCACGACCAGCGCATAGAACACGGCCACGGCCGAGGCCTCGGTGGGGGTGAAGACCCCGCCATAGATGCCGCCCAGGATGATCACCGGCATCAACAGCGCCCAACCCGCCTGCAGCGCGGCCTTGCCAAAGCCCAGCCGGCCCTCGCCGTCGTTCTTGCCCCAGCCCTTGTACTTGCAATAGGCCCAGACAAAGACCATCAGTGCCGCACTGATCAGCAGCCCGGGGCCAAAGCCGGCAATGAACAGCTCACCAATCGACACCTCGGCACTGACGCCATAGAGAATCATCGGAATCGACGGCGGAATGATGACCCCCAGCTCGGCGCTGGTCGCTTGCAGCGCGGCCGCATAGCTCTTGGGGTAGCCGTGCTTGATGAGAGCAGGGATCAGGATGGCGCCAATCGCAAAGGTGGTGGCGACCGAGGAGCCCGAGACCGCAGCAAAGATCATGCAGGTGAGCACGCAGGTCATCGGCAGCCCGCCCTGGACGCCGCCCACAATGCTCTTGGCAAACTCGACCAGGCGGCGCGAGATGCCACCAGTCTCCATCAGGTTGCCGGCCAGAATGAAAAACGGAATCGCGGCGAGCGGAAATTTATTGATCGCGCCAAACATCTCCTTGACGGAGATGAGCATATTGGCATTGCTGGCCTGGATGCCCAGGACCGACGCCAGGCCGATGGAAACGGCGACAGAGACGGTGAGCGCAAAGCACAGCACCATCGTGGAAAGCATCACGGCGGTCATTGTGCGTTCTCCAGTTCGGTGTTTTGGGGTTCGAGCAGGTTGCCGATGACGCCAAACACTGCAAACAGCGCGCCCACAGGCACGGCCAGGTAGGCCCAGAACATGGACAGCGATTCCAGCCCGGCCATGGTCTGCACGCCGCCACGGCGGGCATAGTCCCAGCCCCACCAGATCAGCACGGCCAGCAGCACCAGGGTGGCGATGCAGACCAAGCCGCTGAGCAGGCGGCGCAGTGCTGGCGGAGCCCATCGCTTCAAGACATCGACGCTGACCATTGCGCCTTGGCGGAAGGCCATCGGGATCGCGAGAAACACCATCCAGATCAGGCTGAAGCGGATCAGCACTTCGGTCCATTCGGCGGGCTCTTCGAGCACAAAGCGGGTGATGATCTGGAACATGCCCAGCGTGGATGCGATGGCCAGCATCAGGCAGGCGCCGGCCATGGCGATGCCCGATGTCCAGCGCTCGAAAGCAAGAAATGCGTTTTTCATGGTGACCGGGGTGGGCAGGCGCATGCAAAGCCGCCTGGCGCCACCGTCCTTGCGCGGGTTGACACAGCAACTGCTGGCGCCGGTTGGGGCGTCAGCAGTGAGGCGGGAGGCGAGGGGAGGGCTGCGATGGAAAGCTGCGGGCAGCTTTCCGGACGCAGCGCTTATTGGAAGTTGCGGATGCGGTCGAGGTTGGCCTTGCCGAACTGCTTCTCGAAGTCGGCATTGGTCTTCGTCAAGGTCGCGACAAACTTGGCCTTGTCGACGTTCTCGACCACCTGCATGCCCTTGGCGCGCAGCTCGGCCACGCCGTTGGTGTCGTCCTGGTCCACACGGGCGCGGTTGGCCTTGGTGGCGGCCTGGGCGGCTTGCACAAATGCGGTCTTGTCGTCGGCGCTGAGCTTGTCGTAGGCGGCCTTGTTCATCACCAGAATGCAGGGCGAGTACACGTGACCGGTCAGGCTCAGGTGTTTTTGCACCTGGTCAAACTTGGCCGAGGTGATGACCGGCAATGGGTTTTCCTGGCCATCGACCGTGCCCTGCTGCAGTGCGGTGAACACCTCGGGGAAGGCCATCGGGGTGGTGATGATGCCCAGCGCCTTGTAGGCCTGGATGTGCACGGGGTTCTCCATCGTGCGCATCTTCAGGCCCTTGGTGTCGTCTGGGCTGTTGATCGCGCGCTTGGAGTTGGTCATGTGGCGAAAGCCGTTCTCTGCCCAGGCCAGTGCCTTGAAGCCCTTGCTGTCGAACTTGGCCAGCAGCTCATTGCCAATGGGGCCATCGAGCACCGCGCGGGCATGCGCCTTGTCGCGGAACAGAAAGGGCACATCGAGGATCTTGGTCTCGGGCACAAAGTTGGGCACCGGGCCGCTGGAGCTGAAGGCCAGCTCCTGGGTGCCCAACTGCACGGCCTCGATCGACTCGCGCTCGCCCCCCAGGGAGCCGTTGTAGAAGGTCTGCACCTTGTAGCGGCCGCCGGTGCGTTGTTCCACTTCCTTGGCAAAGGTGTCAATGGCAATGCCCTGGTGCGAATTCTGGGCGACGGAGATGCTGATGCGCATCGTAGTCTGCGCCAATGCGGGTCCTGCGGCCATCAGGCCCATCGCAAGCCCAATCCCCCAGGCCAATGTCTTCATCTGCATGACGTGTCTCCCCGGCTGTGCCGAATGGTTTTATAAGCGCCTGCGGAAGCCCGCCTGCGGTTCGCATTGTGGGCAAGGTCTCTCCATTCGCTATTGGGGTTTTTATGATGTCATTTAGCTGATTTATCGCTCAAGCAGAGTGCTTTCGATTTAAATGGTTGATAAATAAATATAAAGTCTATATAGATGCAGTGGCAACGACTGCTGCTTTTGTCACGGTGACGACAGCAGCAGGGCTGTTGGCCGGTCAGCCGCCAATGGCCCGCAGGCGCTCGACGGTGCCCACATCCACCCAGGTACCGTCATAGCGGCTGGCGCTGCAGCGGCCTGCCTGCATCGCTGCGCGCAACTGCTGCACCAGCGGCATCTTGGTACCTTGCGGGTTGCCCGCCGGAATGTCGCAGTAGGGCGCGCGGAACAAGGTTTTTTTCAGCAGCGCGACCGAGCAGTAGGTCAGGCGCGGGCGCGGGTCGTCCGCAGCGGGGTTCTCGGCCCGGCCTTCGACTGTCAGCACAAAGTCGCCCTTGGGGTGGTGGGGGGCATTGGGCACCAGCCAGAGATGGGCCAGGTCATTGCTCTGCGCAAAGCGCTGGCGCAGGGCTTCATCAAACGGAAAGCCGGGGATGAAGACATCGCCCGAGACCAGCCAGAAGGCATCGTCGAGCGCCGGCAGTGCGCGGCTGATGCCGCCGCTGGTCTCGATACCACCGCCAAAATCCAGGTCCTCGCGGGAATAGGCAATTTGCAGCTGCTCGCTGCCCAGCTGAGCCATGGCCGGCGCTGCGGGCCAGGTATCGGCCACCTGCTGGCCCAGCCAGCCGGTGTTGATGACCAGGCGCTGCACGCCGGCGCGGGCGAGCTGCTCCATGCTGTACTGCATCAGCGGCTTGCCTTGCACGGGGAGCAGGGGCTTGGGCGTGTGGTCGGTCAGCGGGCGCATGCGCTCGCCCCGGCCGGCGGCCAGCACCATGGCCTGGGCGCGAAAATGGGGAGGAAATGACATCGGTGGTGAAAGCAATCGGGTTGAGCGTTTGTGTGCTCAGCCCTTCCAGGTGAAGGGAAACTTCAGCTGCTTGAAAAAGCCATTGGGCACATAGTCGCCCAGCACACCGTAATCGGTAGGCCAGACTTTATCGCTCTTGACGGCGGTGCCGAACAGGTAATCCAAAAAGGCGAAATGGGCGGCGTAATTCTTGTCCAGTGCCTCGGCATCCTGGCTATGGTGCCAGTGGTGGAAGTTGGGCGTGACGATGATATAGCGCAGCGGGCCCAGCCGCACGCTGACATTGGCGTGGTTGAACACCGCCTGGAAGCCGACGATGATGATGTAGGCATCGATCACCTCCTTGCTGAAGCCCAGCACATAGATGGGGGCCAGCACCAGGGTGCGGGTGATCAGCAGCTCCAGAATGTGCTGGCGCGAGCCGGCCAGCCAGTCCATGCTTTTGACGCTGTGGTGCACCGCGTGGATGCGCCAGAGCAAGGGCACCTCGTGGTAGGCGCGGTGCGTCCAGTACTGCACCAGGTCGGCCACCAGGATGATCAGGAACAGCGCGACCCAGAAGTTCAGGTTGGCCACCCAGCCCCGGATGCCGTCATGGGCGGCCCAGCCAAAGAACTGGTGCACCATCAGGTTGGTGGCCAGCAGCACAAAGCCCACCACCATGTGGTTGACCAGGAAGTGGTGGAAATCGGTTTGCCACTCGGGGCGGAAGACCGGCTGGTCCTTGCGCAGCGCAAACAGCTTTTCGATAAAGATGAAGATCAGCGCACTGCCCAGCAGATCCAGAATGAACCAGTCCAGACCGATATAGGGTGTATTGGTGGCAAAGCTGCCGACCGGCACCTTGTGGCCGCCCAGCAGCGCTGACAGCACCACCAGCCCAAATGCAGAGGCGGCCAGCCAGCGGACGCGGCCCAGCACGATCAGCGCCACCGACAGGCCTCCTGCGATCACCATGCTCCAGAACAGCAGCTGGCGCATCACATCGACGTTGTAGCTGCGGCGCAGCTCCGGCGTGGTGAGGTACTGCGGGAAGTGAAAGGCCAGCACGCCCAAAAAGCACAGGGCTGCCAGAATCAGCGCAATGACGCCGGCCACCATGCCCTGGCCCGCGCGCAAGGCGCCGTGGCTTTCAGACAGTTCGTTGAGTCGCTTAAACATAGCTGTTTATTGACCGGTCTTATGCGCTGATCTCCAAACTCTTCAACGCATAGAGGGCGGCCTGTTGTTGTTCCAGGGCGCCACTATGCCACGGAGCGAGCGCAGTCCACACAGGGAAACAGATGCGCAAATGCAATAGTTTTGTTACATAATCAGCACAGAGAGGGTGCCGCAATGCAACAGCCCCCATGGCAGCGGTAACCGCCTGGGGGCTGGTGGAGAGAGGGGCTGCCGGTAAGCAGGCTCTGCCAGAAAGAGGCTTCGGTAAAAGTGTTTCGATGCAGAAAGTATGCAGGTTTGGCTGGCAAAAAATATTTTGTTTTTCTGAGTTCATCGCATTAATATAGAAAAATATTCTAAATTTAAGACCGGTGCAGAAAATCATGCTTCTCGATACGTTGGACCGCAAAATACTCCGCCAACTGCAGCACAACAGCCGGGCCAGCCTGCAGGAGATTGGCCAGGCGGTGGGCTTGAGCGCCTCGCCCTGCTGGGGCCGCATCAAGAAGATGGAAGAGGCAGGCGTGATCCAGGGCTATTCGGTGCGGCTGTCGCCGCAGGCGCTGGGTCTGGGCGATACGGTGTTGGTGATGGTCACCCTCGACAGCCACAGTGACAACACCTTGGAGAAGTTTGGTGAGTTGCTGGCCACCATCCCCGAGGTGGTGGAGGCGCACCTGGTCTCCGGCGAGTACGACTACCTGCTGCGCGTGGTCGTCAAAGACACCCGCGACTATGAGCGCTTGCTGCGTGAGAAGCTCTACAAGATCAAGGGTATACGGCACAGCCAGTCGAGCTTTGTGCTGCGCACCCTCAAGCATGCGGATTTACCGCTGGGTGTGTAGCTGGCCTTGACTCTGGCATGCCGTACGCGCATAAAAAAGCCAACTTCGAGGAGTCGGCTTTGAGCTGAGTGCGTCGCTTGCCGCCAATCCCCTGGATGAGGTAGCGCAGCCAGAGGCGGGCGATGCAGGTTTACTTGGTCAGGATGAGCTTGCCGAGCTTGGTAGTTTGCAAACGGTAAATGGCACCGTTGTGCACGATGGATACCGCTTTGGCACCTTGCAGCAGCGCACTGCTCTCAAGGGCAGCCGATTGCGTGGCATGGCCTTGGGACGCGCTGGCACTCTTGCTGGCAGCGGCAAGCGGGGTGGCGGGTAGGGCGATGGTTTGCATGGCAGTACTCACAGGGATAAAACTGAAGCAAATGATAACGATTCGTATTCGTGAAGTCCAGTGTTTATTTGAAATTTGCCTTGGTAAAAGTCAAAAAGCCACGGTGCAGGCGTTGGCGACCGTGGCTGAATACCGTTTGACGCGCTGACAGACGCGCTCCGCAGGATTCTGGGGCTCAGGTGGGTTGCACGCCGGCATCGACCAGCAGCTTTTTCCAGATCGGCAGCTCGCGCTTCCAGTCAGCTTGAAAGCCTGCCGGGCTGTCGTCGGTAAACGGCACAAAACCGGCAACCAACACCCGGGCATTCACCTCGCGGGTCTGCAGGGCCTTGCGCACTTCGGCAGCGAGCTGCTCAACGATAGCCGCAGGCGTTCCCCCGGTGGCGGCGATGCCTAGCCAGCCGGAGATGGTGAACGCATCTTCCCTGTGGCCCTGCTCGGCAAAGGTGGGTACATCCGGCAGCGCGGGCACGCGATTAGGGCCGGTAAAGCTGATCGCGCGCAGCTTGCCGCTGTCGATATGCTGTTTGAGCGAGAGAATGCTGCCAATGCCCATCATCAGTTGGCCGCCCACCAGGTCCTGCACCATCGGTGCCTCGCCCTTGTAGGCAATGTGGCTCATGTCGGCATTCGTCAGGTTGCTGAGGCTGGCCAGCACCAGGTGGCCTTGCGAGCCGATACCGTAGCTGCCGTACGAGAGCTTGCCCTTATTGGCCCCGATGTAGGCAATCAACTCACGTAAATTACGCGCGGGCACCTGGCTGTTGGTCACCAGCACAATAGGCGCCCAGCAGATGCGCACCACGGGCACCATGTCCTTTTGCGGGTCATAGGCCATTTTCTTGAACATGAACTGGTTGGACAGCATGGTGCTGGTCGTCCCCAGGGTCAGGGTATGGCCATCGGCCGCCGCCTTGGCCACGGCATCGCAGGCCAGCAGCCCTGCGGCGCCAGGGCGGTTGTCGACGATGGCAGGCTGGCCCAACTGCTGGCCCAACCGGTCACTGACCCCGCGCGCCAGCACATCGGTGGCACCCCCGGGGGCGAAGGGCACGATCACGCGCACCGGCTTGGCCGGGAAGCTGGCCTTGTCGCTGGCTGCACGCGCGACGGTGGCCAGCGGCAGCCCACTGGCGGCAGCGGCACTGGCCACGGCCAGGCGCAGCATCTGGCGCCGGCGCAAGGGGGTTGGGGATGGCTGGGTGCGGGACGTCTTCATCAATCGGTGTCTCCTCAATCTAGTGATAGTTGGGGGAGGCGCTGGTGATGGTCGGTTTGCCCGCCGCTGCTTCGGCCAGTACAGGTCGCCATGGCGCTTGTCCTGCGGCCCAGTTTAGGCAGAGCAAGCGGGCTGCTGGCGTCGCTTGGGCGTCACTGCGGGTAAACCTGATCTGGTCTGGATCCGGTCAAAAAAGGGCTCCTGCTGGAGCCCTTGCTGGGAGGGGGAGCTGTTTACTCGCCCACCTGGTCGGTGATGAAGCCAATCTTCTTGAGGTTGCTGCGCTGGGCAGCGGCCATGGCCTGGGCCACTTTTTCGTACTTCACATCGCGGGCACCGCGGATGTGCAGCTCGGGCTGGGGTTCCTTGCTGGCTTCGGCCTGCATATTGGCTTCCAGCTCGGCGTCGGTCACGGCCTTGCCATTCCAGTTGTAGCTGCCGTCGGGCAGGATGGCCAGCTGGATGGTGTCCGGCTTGGCATCTTCCGGCGTGTTGACGGCGCGCGGCAGGTCGATGTTGACCGAGTGCTTCATCACCGGCACGGTGATGATGAAGATGATGAGCAGCACCAGCATGACGTCGACCAGCGGCGTCATGTTGATTTCGTTCATGACCTCATCGGCATCGTCTTGCGTTCCAAAAGCCATGATCAGGCACCTTTCTTGAGCGGCGTGACCACGGCGCCTGGCTTGCTGGTATCGACGTTCAGACGGGTGCCGGTGACGAAGAATGCATGCAGGTCATGGGCAAAGCTGTTGAGGCGGTTAAGCACCGACTTGTTGCCACGCACCAGCGCGTTGTAACCCAGCACGGCGGGAATCGCAACCGCCAGGCCCAGCGCGGTCATGATCAGTGCCTCGCCGATGGGACCGGCGACTTTGTCGATCGAGGATTGACCTGACATGCCGATGGCCACCAACGCGTGGTAGATGCCCCAGACCGTGCCAAACAGACCGATGAACGGAGCCGTGGAGCCCACCGATGCGAGCACGGCCAGGCCGGATTGGGCGCGGGCGGTGAACTCATCAATGCCATTGCGCAGGCAGCGAGTGATCCAGTCGCTGACGTCCAACGAGTCATGCAGGTGTTCAGCAGTCTTGCGGTGGTGGGCAGTGGCTTCACGGCCTTCGATGGCCAACTGGCGGAAGGGGTTGTCGCCTTGCTCGCCCAGTTTGTTCAGGCCGGCTGCGAAGTCCGCGCTGTGCCAGAAGTCCTGCGCATTGCGGGCGTATTTCTTGAAACGCATGATGTCGAGCGCCTTGATGACGATCACGATCCAGGAAGCGAGAGACATGGCCACCAGAATGACGGCGACCGTCTTGGTCACGAAATCTCCCTGAGCCCAGACGTGGGCGATGCCGAATTGCGAGTCCATAACTGATCCTATTTCCGTTCGATTTAATTGAGTTCCCACTTGATGGGCACGTTGACCCACATGGGCCGGGGAGTTCCGTTGGAGGTGCCGGCCTTGAAGCGCCATTTGCGCACCGTATCCATGGCGGCCTGGTCCAGACGGTCATAGCCACTGGACTGCTTGAGTTGCAGCTCCTGAGGTTTGCCCTCTTCGTCAATGTAGGCACGCACGATCGTGGTTCCGGTCTCACCCATACGGCGGCTGATCGCCGGGTACTGCGGAGCGGGATTGTTCAGGTAGGCGGCATTGCTCGACGGCAGCTGGATCACCGGTGGTGGTGGTGGCGCAGGCGGTGCCGGCGGAGCTGGTGGTGGCGAGGGTGGCGCGGGCGGCGGTGCCTCAATGGGCGGTGCCGGCGGCTGGGCCTCGGTGGTGCCAGTGACTGCGTTAGGCGCAGGCGTCGGGTCCTTGATGGCCTGGGGTTTGGGCGCAGGTTTGGGGACTGGCTTGGGCGTCGGCTTTGGCGGCGGCTTCGGTGCCGGCGGCGGTGGCTTGGGTGTCGGAGGAGGGGGCGGCGCAACCACGGGCATGGGCTCGGGCGCAATCAACTGCACCATGACCGGCTCGGGCTTGGGCATCTCGATGGCTGCACTTTTGAGCAGGCCTGCCTGCAAGGCCCAAAGACCTGCAACGTGCGCTGCCAGCACCGAACCCGTAACCACGATATTGCGCCCCATTTTTTTGGAGGGGCTGTAAGGGTCTGGTGAAAGCATAAGGGCAATAAAAAATGCTGCAGCTTGAAGCCGCAGCACGGCATATCAATGCGTTGGTGGCTTACTTCTGAAAGACCCACCAGAGAGAGGCAGCGACGAGAATCAGGCTACCGAAGACAGCGGCGAAGAGCTCCATGCTTTGCTTTCCATGATGGTGGTGGCAAGCTGGACCGGATGCACTGCTGCCTCATTGCGCAAGGCGGCAACCGGACGCGACGCGCTGCACTGCTCGACCACATCGCGGGCGCAACCTTCGCAGCAGCCGCATTGCAGTCCAACACCCAGTTCGAACTGGATCTCATCGAACGACATCCCTGCATGCGCGTGGCGAGCAATCTCTTTGTCCGAGACTCGGCGGCAAACACAAACGATCATGGTCGGATGAACAGCGTGGTGGCTGGCTAGTGAATAACTGAAGAGAATTATAAATAAGAATTTGTCGCATTCGCAATAATCTCCTGACCGCAATAGGGATGCTGTGGCAAAGATGTATGCGATAGCCTATGCGTCTACGCAAGATTGATCATATTTATTGTTATGAATCAATGATTTGTGAAATGAGGTGATGAAAGCCTCGTTACAGAAAAATCTGCTGACTGAGGCCCTGAGGAGGAGCTGATACACCAGGCAAGTCAGGCAAGGATGGCGGAATGCTGAGCGAATCTGCTCTGAAAGCGCGGGGATACGCGCGAACGGCGGGAAGGTATGGACGCTCAGTGCCATCAACCAACGCGCAAGCAGCCGTCTTGGCCTTGCACAGGAGAAGTCGCCCGCAACGGATGCACAGACGTAAAAAAACCAGCATGGTTGATGCTGGTTTCTTGAGGGGCAGTGCAAAGGCCTGCACTGCGGAAGCTCACTACGACTTACTTGACGTGCTTGCCGATCAGGCCGGCCATCTCGAACATCGACACCTGGGGCTTGCCAAACACCTTCTTGAGCTTGTCATCGGCGTTGATCATGCGCTTGTTGGCGGCGTCTTGCAGATTGTGGGCCTTGATGTAGACCCACAGCTTGCTGATGATTTCCGTGCGTGGCAGCGGAGCGGTGCCCACAACGGCGCCCAGTTCGGCGCTAGGGGTCAGCGGCTTCATGAAAGCTGCATTGGGGGTGCGCTTCTTTGCAGGCGCTGCGGTCTTGGATGCGGTTGCCATGTTTTGGTTTCCTTGTGTCAATATCTCTATGCCAGCCAGAGTTTCCCTCCGCTGGTTACAGCCATGCTAACGGCAAAAAAACCGCTTTCCAAGGGAGCGCGGCATTTTTTTGCCTCGAAATGTTGCTTGTTTTAGCTTCGCTAACCTTTGTTGATGGATCAAAGCTATCAACTTGTAGCTTAGGGCGTTGATTCTGGTCAGATTAGAGCATTTTCCCTCGGAGCATGGTACTGGCTCCCAAGGCCGTGTCAATCCGGGTCTCGTTGCAAAACTGTCTGTCCTCTGCCACGGAGGGGCATTGGCAAGGTCGTCAGTGCCAGGCTGGAGACGGCAATTGCAAAGGCCAGCATCTGCAGGCCGTTGAGCGTTTCGCCCAGAAACACCACCCCGACCAGCGCGGTGGACAGTGGCAGCATCACCGTAAACACGGCGCTTTGCGAGGCGGGCACCACCTGCAGCCCGGTCATCCAGAGCCAGACGGTGACCATGCAGGCCGCCAAGGCATAGCCCAGCAGCAGCAACCAGGTGGCGATGCCCACTTGCCCAAAGTCAAACTGCCAAGCCAGGTACAGGCCAAAAGGCAGGGTCAGCACAAAACCCCAGAGGTTGATCAGCGCCGCAATGCGCTTGGGGCTCAGGCTGCTGGTGAGTTTTTTGCCGATGACGGCGTAGCAGGCCTCGCAAAGCACCGCGCCCACCAGGAGGAGCTGCCCCAACCAGTGCTTGCTGGGGTCTGCCTCTGCCACAGCGCCCGCATGGTCACTGGCGCCGGGCTTGGCAAAGGCCAGCAGCACGATGCCCAGCACCGCCAGGCTGATGGCAATCATCACGCGCAGGCTGATGCGCTCCTTGAGCACCAACCAGCTGAGCAGCGCAATGGCGGCAGGAATGGTCGCCATCGTGACACTCGCGGTGACGGCGCTGGTCATCGACACGCCGGTGATCATGCAAAGCGTGAAGAGAAAGTTGCCAAAAAAGGATTCCAGAAACAGCAGCCCCTTGGCCTTGGCGGGCAAAGGCGCTTCGGTGGCCGGGCGTTTGAGCCAGCCCAGCATGGCCACCCCGCCAATGCCAAAACGCAGCCAGGCCAGCAACAAGACCGGAAAGGTGGCGGCGAGTGGTTTGGAGAGCGCGACATAGGCGCCCACCAGCGACATGCTGAGTGCCAGGTAGAAATAAGCCAGGGGCTTGCTATGGATGCGCATGGGTGCAAAGACGGTAAGGGTGTGCAAGGCGATCAGGGCAGAGGGCGCCAGCGCAAGAAACCTGTCACATCCGCTTTGCACAATGGGCCATCCGCATCATGCCGCAATTGGCCAGCCTCGGGCAGGCAACGCTGCAGCAGTCTGGACAGCAGCGGTTCTGAAAACGGATTCTCATATTGTGAAATATGCTGATATTGCAGTGCGTCAATATTTCTCAATACGAGAAATTGTATTTCTTAATGCGGAATTGTGTTAATAGTTTGTTGATTTTGAATGATTAAAAATTAGTCTTATATAAGACATAAGACAAAAATATTCGGCGGGGCAAGCGTACAGTTAAAGCCATGGACAGACGGTATCTGTCCACCGGTTTTCGATCCGTTAGTTCATCCAACTTGACCACAGGAGTCCCCCATGTCTCAGAAACTGAACCAGCAACTCAGCCGCGAACAGCAAATTGCCGCCCTTGAATTGGATTGGGCGCAAAACCCCCGTTGGAAGGGCGTCAAGCGCGGTTATTCGGCCGCCGATGTGGTGCGTCTGCGTGGCAGCGTACAGCCGGAGTACACCCTGGCCCAGCGCGGTGCCCAGGTGCTGTGGGACAAGATCAATGGCGGCGCCAAGAAGGGCTATGTGAATGCCTTCGGTGCGATCACTGCCGGCCAGGCCATGCAGCAGGCCAAGGCGGGTCTGGAAGCGGTTTATCTGTCGGGCTGGCAGGTGGCGGCTGACGGCAACACCTCGGAGACCATGTACCCCGACCAGTCGCTCTACGCCTATGACTCGGTGCCCACCATGGTGCGCCGCATCAACAACACCTTCAAGCGCGCTGACGAGATCCAGTGGGCCAAGGGCGTGAACCCGGGCGACAAGGAGTTCATCGACTACTTCCTGCCCATCGTGGCCGATGCAGAAGCGGGCTTTGGCGGCGTGCTCAATGCCTTCGAGCTGATGAAGAATATGATTGCCTCGGGCGCTGCTGGCGTGCACTTTGAAGACCAGCTAGCGGCCGTCAAGAAGTGCGGCCACATGGGTGGCAAGGTACTTGTGCCTACGCATGAAGCCTGCGAGAAGCTGATCGCTGCGCGCTTTGCTGCCGATGTGATGGGCGTGCCCACCATCGTGCTGGCCCGCACCGATGCCGAAGCGGCCAACCTGATCACCAGCGACCACGACGCCAATGACAAGCCCTTCCTGGTGGGCGAGCGCACGCAAGAAGGTTTCTACCGCGTCAAGAACGGTCTGGAGCAGGCGATCAGCCGTGGCGTGGCCTACGCGCCCTATGCCGATCTAGTGTGGTGCGAGACCGGCACGCCGGACCTGGGCTTTGCCCGTGAGTTCGCCCAGGCGGTGCATGCCGCCAGCCCCGGCAAGCTGCTGAGCTACAACTGCTCGCCTTCCTTCAACTGGAAGAAGAACCTTGACGATGCCACGATTGCCAAGTTCCAGGACGAACTGGCTGCGCTGGGCTACAAGTACCAGTTCATCACTTTGGCCGGCATCCACAGCAACTGGTACAACACCTTCAAGTTTGCCCACGCCTATGCCCGTGGCGAAGGCATGAAGCACTATGTGGAGATGATCCAGGAGCCCGAATTCGCTGCCCGCGAGCAAGGCTACACCTTTGTGTCGCACCAGCAGGAAGTGGGCGCAGGCTACTTCGACGATGTGACCACGGTGATCCAGGGCGGCTCGTCCAGCGTCAAGGCGCTGACCGGCTCGACCGAAGAAGAGCAGTTTCACTGATCTTCCATCTGAAGCGCCTGCAGGCGTGCCAGATACGAGCAGGCGGCTCCATCGGAGCTGCCTTTTCTTGGGCTTTTTACAATGGGGCAAGGCGCCGCGCAGCAGCGCTGCCAGATAATGCCTGCTTGCGCATTTGCACAAGCTCCTTGATCCCCGCCATGTCCCATCCCCGCTCCGCCGACTCCAAGATCTCCATCATCCATTGGCCCGCCAAGACCCTGGTCAATCCCGTCATCGGCAAACCCAGCCGCCCGATCAGCGGCGATACCGAGTACCAGACCATGAATGTGTTCGAAGGCCTGGGCGGCAAGGTGAGCTCGGGCACCTGGCAGTCCACCGCCGGCCACTTCAGCTCCAATGTGCAGGGCTATATCGAGTTTTGCGTCATCGTCGAAGGCGACTGCCGCCTGGTCGACCCCGACGGCACCGTGCACCGCTTTGGCGTCGGCGACCATTTCATCATGCCCGAGGGCTGGACCGGCCACTGGGAGGTGGACAGCTTTGTGAAGAAGGTCTACCTGGTGGCCGAGGCCTGAACGCCGTTCTTCCCCAGCGCATTCAGACGATAAAAAAACCGCTGTGGCCTTGGCAGGCGCACAGCGGTTTTGCTTATGGGAAGTACTCCGCTGGCGGAATTACTTCTTGTCGTTGCCCAACTGGGGCAGCGCGTGGCTGCCGCTGGCGGTCAGCAGGCCAGTCTGGGTGTAAATGGCCAGCTTGTCGCGGGTGTCCATCAGGTCCAGGTTGCGCATGGTCAGCTGGCCAATGCGGTCGGCAGGGCTGAATGGCGCGTCTTCCACCTTTTCCATCGACAGGCGCTCTGGCTTGTAGGTCAGGTTGGAGGATTCGGTGTTCAGCAGCGAGTAGTCATTGCCGCGGCGCAGCTCCAGGGTCACCGTGCCGGTGATGGCGCGGGCCACCCAGCGCTGGGCGGTTTCGCGCAGCATGATGGCCTGTGGGTCGAACCAGCGGCCTTGGTACAGCAGACGGCCCAGGCGCAGGCCGTTGATGCGGTACTGCTCGATGGTGTCTTCGTTGTGGATGCCGGTCACCAGGCGCTCATAGGCGATGTGCAGCAGGGCCATGCCGGGGGCTTCGTAGATGCCGCGGCTCTTGGCTTCGATGATGCGGTTCTCGATCTGGTCGCTCATGCCCAGGCCGTGGCGGCCGCCGATGCGGTTGGCTTCCAGGAAGAAGGCCACAGGGTCTTCGATGCGCTGGCCGTTCAGGGCCACAGGGCGGCCTTCTTCGAAGGTGACGGAGACTTCCTCTGCCTTGACTTCGACCTCGGGCTTCCAGAACGCCACGCCCATGATGGGGTTGACGATGCGGATGCCGCTGTTCAAGAACTCCAGGTCCTTGGCTTCGTGGGTGGCGCCGAGCATGTTGGAGTCGGTCGAGTAGGCCTTCTCCGCGCTCATCTTGTAGCCAAAGCCTTCCTTGGTCATGAAGGCCGACATCTCGGCGCGACCGCCCAGCTCGTCGATGAAGGTCTGGTCCAGCCAGGGCTTGTAGATCTTCAGCGCGGGGTTGGTGAGCAGGCCGTAGCGGTAGAAGCGCTCGATGTCGTTGCCCTTGAAGGTCGAGCCATCACCCCAGATGTTGACGTCGTCTTCCTTCATCGCGGCCACCAGCATGGTGCCGGTCACGGCGCGGCCCAGCGGCGTGGTGTTGAAGTAGGTGATGCCACCGGTGGAGATGTGGAACGCGCCGGCCTGGATGGCAGCGATACCTTCGTTGGCCAGCTGGCTGCGGCAGTCGATCAGGCGGGCCTTCTCGGCACCGTATTCCATGGCCTTGCGCGGGATCTCGTCGTAATCGGACTCATCGGGCTGGCCCAGGTTGGCCGTGTAGGCGTAGGGCAGGGCGCCCTTGTTCTTCATCCAACGCAGGGCTGCGCTGGTGTCAAGGCCGCCGGAGAAGGCGATGCCGACCTTTTGGCCGACGGGAACATGTTGCAGGATGGTTTCCATGGTGTGGCTTTTCTCTAAAAACAGGCGCTGCTGCGGTGCTGTCGGGTGTGGGCTGGTTCAGCGATCGGCCCGAGCAGCCCGGCGCAGGCCCCAAAAATCAGGCGTAGTGGCAGATGTAGTGGTAGGCCTCGGCCACGCGGATATCGAACTTGCTGTTGGCCGGAACGCTGAACTTGTCGCCAGGGCCGGACTTTTTCCATTCGTCGCTGCCATCGAGCTTGTACTCGCAGGCGCCGGCAACGCATTCCATGATCTCGGCGGCGGCCGTGCCAAAGGTCAAGGTGGCTGCAAGCACCACACCAACCGATTGCTTGGTGCCATCGGCCAGCTGGTAGCTGTGGCTGACGCACTTGCCATCAAAATAAACATTGGCCTTGGTGGTGAGGCGTACGCCGTCGATGCTCTCAGTGATCATGGAAGACAACAGGTAAATGGAGGAAAACCGCCATTGTAGGCGAGGCCTTTGCCCGTCTCTGGAACATGGTGGGGCAGTTGAGCGGCATGGCAGGCATAAAAAAAGCAGCAGTGCGTCTGCACTGCTGCTGGTTGTCATGCCAGGATGCGTGGCATGGGGAGGCGCTGGCGCGCCGATTTAACGCCAGTGGCCGCGATGGCCGCCCCAGTAGCCGCCCACGCCAATCTGCACCGAGGGCTGCAGCATGACGGGCGGCGGCGCATAGTACACAGGCGCCGGCGCGACATAGACGGGGGGTGGTGCCATGTACACCGGCTGCTGGTAGACCGGCTGGCTGCTGACGACAACGCCGGGTTCTGGTGCCGTGTTGGCATAGTCCTGGGGCGGTGGGTTGTCGTAGGCCGCTGCGGCAGGCTGCACGCTCAGCGGCAGCCATTCGCCGGGGGCCGTGGCCGTGCGTGTGCTGTAGCGCCGGCCTGCGTATTCATACTCCACGTTGTAGCCATCGGGCTGGTTTTGCGTGGTGTACTGGTTGGCACATTGCCGTACCGTTTGGTAGCTGGGCGTGCCGCCTTCGAGCTGGTTGCCAATGGCCGAGCCGGCGATCACGCCTGCGCCGGTGGCTGCAGCGCGGCCAAAACCATGGCCAATGCCATTGCCCAGCAAACCACCGACAACGGCGCCGGTAATGGCGCCCACGCCGGAGGTGCGCTGGCCGGTATAGACCTGCTGGTCATTGCAGACGGTTTGCGGCGTATTGACCTGGCGGTAGGCCGGCGTGACCGACAGCACGCGGCCATAAGGCTGCTCGCCCGCTGGCAGTGGTGGCTGCGCGCCAGGCGCCTGCTGGGGCAAGAAGGGATCAGACGAGGGCGAGTAATTTTGGGCCCAGACCGAGGGGCTGGCTGCCGCCAAGGTGGACAGCGCAGCCAGCACTATCAGGCGGGCTGAGAGCAGATGTGGCATGAATGCCTCCAAAAAAGCGATAAGTTGCTGGGTGCTCAACGCGCCAGTACCGAGTCTGGGCGACACGCTTTACACCGCCTGCACAAATTTTTAAGACTCGGCTGCAGGCATTAAGTTCAGCATGCACATATGCTGCCCCTGGCGTGTATCTGTGCCATGTCGAAGCGTAAAGCACCGGTCAACACGGCCCAGCTGTAACCGCTCAGGCGATCTTGCCGATCCATACTGCCTCATCAAAGCCTACGGTGACGGAGCCATCGGCCCATTCCACCACCGGGCGCTTGATCACGCTGGGGTTGGCAATCATCAGCGCGCTGGCGCTTTCTGCATCGGCCACGGCCTGCTGCACGGCAGGGTCCAGCTTGCGCCAGGTGGTGCCTTGGCGGTTGACCAGCTTTTCCCAGCTGGCCTTGGCGATCCAGTCGGGCAGGTGGCTGGCGGGGACGCCGGCTTTCTTGAAATCGTGGAACTGGTGCTGAACGCCCTGCGCATCGAGCCAGGTACGGGCTTTTTTGACGGTGCTGCAGTTGGGGATGCCGTAGACGGCGATGGTGTGGTTACTCATGGGGAACAATGATGACACAGCCGCAATTACGCGACAATCTGGCCCCATGCAAACCCGTTTCGATACCTTGGACCAGTGGCTGAGCCACTGCGAGCAGATTCATCCCAAAACCATTGACATGGGGCTGACCCGCGTCAAGGCCGTGGCCGAGCGCCTGGCGCTGCGCTTTCCCTGCCCGGTGATCACGGTGGCAGGCACCAATGGCAAGGGTTCGACCTGCGCCATGCTGGAAGCCGTGGCGCTGGAAGCCGGCTACCGCCCCGGGGTGTTCACCTCGCCCCACCTGGTGCATTTTGAAGAGCGCTGCCGCGTGCATGGCGAGATTGTCTCGGCTGCCGATCTGCTGCCGCATTTCGAAGCGGTGGAAGCGGCCCGCCTGCAGGCGCCCGAGATTTCGCTGAGCTATTTCGAGTTCACCACCCTGGCAATCCTGCGTCTGCTGAGCCAGGCCAAGCTGGATGTGGCGATTCTGGAGGTGGGCCTGGGCGGCCGGCTCGATGCCACCAATATGATCGACACGGACTGCGCCATCATCACCAGCATCGATCTGGACCATATGGACCTGCTGGGCCCCGACCGCGAATCGATTGGCCGCGAGAAGGCCGGCATCATGCGCCCGGGCAAACCGGCCATCGTCAGCGATCCGGTGCCGCCGCAAAGCGTGATCGATTACGCGCAAAGCATTGGCGCAGACCTGTGGCGCTTTGGCCGCGATTTCAACTATGAAGGCGACAAGCAGCAGTGGAGCTGGGCAGGGCGGGGCCGCCGCTACGCCGGCATGGCCTACCCGGCGCTGCGCGGGGCCAACCAGCTGGTCAATGCCTCCGGCGTGCTGGCCGCCTATGAGGCGCTGCGCCAGGTGCTGCCGGTTACGGCCCAGGCCGTGCGCAATGGCCTGGCCATGGTGGAGCTGCCCGGCCGCTTCCAGATCGTGCCCGGCCAGCCGGCCCTGGTGCTGGATGTGGCGCACAACCCGCATGCGATTGCTGCGCTGACAGCCAACCTGGATGCGATGGGCTACTTCCCCGTCACCCATGCGATCTTTGGCGCCATGCGTGACAAGGACCTGACGCCGATGCTACGCAAGGTTGGCCCCCTGGTGGACCGCTGGTATTTCTGCGACCTGCCGACTGACCGCGCCGAGAAGGCGGCAGACCTGCAGTCCAAATGGAATGCCGTGCACCTGCTGTCCGACCAGCGCCGCGATGTGGCTACAGCTTGTTACCCTGACCCGATGGCTGCATTCCAGGCGGCCGTCGAAGCGGCGGGGCCCGCTGATAGAATCGTCGTTTTCGGCTCGTTCTTTACGGTGGGCGGGGTGTTGAAGCATGGCGTGCCACGGCTTGATGCCAAGCATCTGAACTAAAAAGCAGCCCTTTGTATTGCTGCTCCCAGCGACCTGTCTTCAAGCTCCACCTCCAATCGTCCATGGCAATTTTCAATCTTCGATGGCCCGGTAAAAAGCAACAGGAAGCGGAGAGCCCGCGCGTGATTCGCGCGCCGCGCAGCAATCCCGCCGAAAGTGTGGACGCTATGCGCCGCCGCGCGCGCCACCGCCTGATCGGCGCCACGGTGCTGGTGCTGGCGGCCATCATCGGTTTTCCGATGCTGTTTGACACGCAACCACGCCCTGTGCCGGTCAATGCCTCGATTGAGATCCCGGACCGTGAGCGTGTCGCTGCGCTGGCCGTGCCGCCCGCGTCGAACGCTGCAGCGCCGCACGGCAGCCATTCGGGCAATGACAATGGCCTGGATGCGGGCGAGGAAATCGTTGGTGCGAGAAGCAATGCGGCCAGCTCGGCCGCCACGGCTCCGGCAGCAGCAGGCGCTACTGCCGCAGCAGCAGCAGCTGCTGCTGCCACCGCTGCTGCGAGCAAGCCCGCTGACAAGCCTGCGGCGGCTGCCAAACCCGAGCCAGCAGCCAAGCCAGAGCCTGCAGCCAAACCAGAACCCAAGCCTGAGCCCAAGCCGGCTCCTAAACCCGAACCCAAGCCCGAGCCCAAACCTGAGGCCAAGCCCAAGGAAGAGCCCAAGCCCAAGCCGGCAGAACCCGCCAAGCCCAAGCGCGATGACGAAGCCGACCGGGTCCGCGCGATGATGGAAGGCCGCACGGCCAGGGCGCCTGCGGCAGCGCCCGCCGCTGCGCCCGCTGCCAAGCCGGCAGCGGCAGCCAGCCGCTATGCGATCCAGGTGGGCGCGTTTGCCGAAGAGAGCAAGGCCGCCGAGGTGCGTGCCAAGCTGCAAATGGCCGGCGTGCCAGCCTATACGCAGTCGGTCAAGACGGCGGCGGGCAACCGCATCCGTGTGCGCGTGGGTCCTTTCAACAGCAAGGAAGAGGCTGACAGCGCCGCAGCCAAGGTGCGCGCCCAGGGCCTGCCTGCTGCTTTACTGCCGATGTAAGACTGGCGCCGCTGCCTACTGCTTTTCGTTGTGACACCTTTCTACTGCGCGTTGACATTGCATGGCACCCCTTGCCGGGTGCGGGCCCTGGCAGGCGCTTCCTGGTCCTTGTGGATGGAGCATTGACATGTCGGCACTGGACTGGGTGTTTATCTTGATCCTGGTGGGATCGGTGCTGATCGGCGCCATGCGCGGCCTGGTGTTCGAGGTGCTGTCGCTGATCAGCTGGGTGCTGGCCTTTTTCGCGGCGCGCCTGTGGGGTGCACAGGTCGGCATGTGGTTGCCGATGCAGGAGATGGACGAGGGCGTGCGGATCGCCGCAGGCCTTGTGATCGTCTTTGTTGCCGCCATCTTCGCCTTGGGTCTGGTGATTCGCATCATCGGCAAGCTGGTTCAGATAGTGGGTTTGCGACCCTTTGACCGCACGCTGGGCGCACTGTTTGGCGCCCTGCGTGGGGTGTTACTACTTGTGTTGATCGCTCTGGTTTTTATGCTGACATCGATGCGGGAATCGCAAATCTGGAACACTTCAGTCTTCGCACCGCATTTGGTGTCGGCAGTGTCAGTGTTGCGGCCATGGATGCCGCAAGAATTGGGAAGACATTGGTCTTCGCTGGTGGACCAGCTCACCGAAGCTGGTTCACGCATCGCGGCAGAGCCGCGTTAACGTTTTTGGAACGCTCAATATGTGTGGAATCGTCGGAGTCGTCAGTAGCACGCCGGTCAATCAATTGATCTATGACGCGCTGTTGCTGCTGCAACACCGTGGACAGGATGCAGCAGGCATTGCAACCCAGCAGGGTCGCAAGTTCTTCATGCACAAGGCCAAAGGCATGGTCAAGGATGTGTTCCGTACCCGCAATATGCGGGCTTTGCCGGGCAATGTGGGTTTGGGCCAGGTGCGCTACCCCACCGCAGGCAATGCCTACAGCGAAGAGGAAGCCCAGCCTTTCTACGTCAATGCGCCTTTTGGCATCGTGCTGGTGCACAACGGCAACCTGACCAATGCCGTGCAGCTGCGCAAGGAGCTGTTCTCCACCGACCACCGCCACACCAACACCGAGAGCGATTCGGAAGTGCTGCTCAACGTGTTCGCCCATGAGCTCGAGCGCGCCACCCATGGCATCCCGCTGCAGAAGCAGGACGTGTTCAACGCCATCCGCGCGGTGCACAAGCGCGTGCAGGGCTCCTACGCGGTGATCGCGCTGATCGCCGGCCACGGTGTGGTCGCTTTCCGTGACCCGAACGGTATCCGCCCGCTGTGCATTGGCCGTGGCGCCGATGGCACCGTGATGGTGGCCAGCGAATCGGTGGCACTGGAAGGCACGATGCAGCAGCTGGAGCGCGATATCGCCCCCGGTGAAGCCGTGTTCATCGGCGACGATGGCTCGCTGACCTTCGAGCAATGCGCTGAAAACCCCAGCCTGCACCCCTGCATTTTCGAGTTTGTCTACCTGGCACGTCCCGATTCGGTGCTCGATGGCATGTCGGTCTACCAGGCGCGTCTGAACCTGGGTGAGACCCTGGCCAAGCGCGTGATCTCGATGGTGCCGCCCAACGAAATCGATGCGGTGATCCCGATCCCCGAATCGAGCCGCCCCAGCGCGATGCAACTGGCCCAGCTGCTGGGCAAGCCCTACCGCGAAGGCTTCGTCAAGAACCGCTACGTGGGCCGTACCTTCATCATGCCGGGCCAAGGCGCGCGCAAAAAGTCGGTGCGCCAGAAGCTCAACGCCATTGGCAGCGAGTTCCAGGGCCGCAATGTGCTGCTGGTCGATGACTCCATCGTGCGCGGCACCACCTCCAAGGAAATCGTGCAGATGGCACGCGACGCCGGTGCCAACAAGGTCTACCTGGCCAGCGCTGCGCCACCGGTGCGTTTCCCCAATGTCTACGGTATCGACATGCCCACCGCCAAGGAGCTGGTGGCCCATGGCCGCAGCCTGGAAGAGATTCGCCAGTACATCGGCTGCGATGCGCTGATCTACCAGGACGTCGATGGCATGAAGAACGCCGTGGGCAAGCTCAATACCGGCGTGCATGGCTTCGAGGCTTCGTGCTTTGACGGCATCTATGTGACCGGCATCACGCCTGAAGGCATCTCGCAGGTCAATGAAGGCCGTGTCACCACCGAAGAGGACGATCTCGATACCTCGCGTCTGTCACTGCGCAATGCCGATGTGACGGATGCAGCTTGATAGCGGTCTGCGTACTGCTTGGGAAGAAGAATGACTGATAAGAAATTGCCGCCGGGCCTGCATCCCGATACCTTGGCGGTCCGTGAGGCGGTGGAGCGCAGCCAATGGGGCGAGCACAGTGAAGCCCTGTACCTGGCCAGCAGCTTTGTGCAACCGAATGCCGAGACGGCCGCGCGCCGCTTTGCCGCGCTGGAAGAGGGCTACACCTACACCCGCACTGGCAACCCGACGGTGACCAGCTTTGAGCGCCGCCTGGCGGCGATGGAAGGCACTGAATGCGCCATCGCCACCTCGACCGGCATGTCCGCCATCTTGCTGGTCGCCCTGACCGTGCTGAAGACCGGCGACCATGTGATCTGCTCGCAGTCCATGTTCGGCTCGACCATCAAGCTGCTGGGCACCGAGATGGCCCGCTTTGGCGTGGAAACCAGCTTTGTGGCGCAAACCGATGTGGAGGCCTGGAAGGCCGCCATCCGGCCCAACACGCGCATGCTGTTTGCCGAGACGCCGACCAACCCGCTGACCGATCTGTGCGACATTGCCGCGCTGGCCGACCTCGCCCATGCGCATGGCGCCTTGCTGGCGGTGGACAACAGCTTTGCCACCCCCGTGCTGCAGCAACCGGCCAAGCTGGGCGCTGATCTGGTGGTGCATTCGGGTACTAAGTTCCTAGATGGCCAGGGCCGCGTGATGGCAGGCGCCGTCTGCGGCACCGTCGCGCTGGTTGACAAGGTCATGGGCACCTTCCTGCGCAGTGGTGGACTGAACCTTTCTCCGTTCAACGCCTGGGTGGTGATGAAGGGCATGGAGACCCTGTCGTTGCGTGTGAAAGCCGAAAGTGCTGCCGCACTGGAGCTGGCACGCTGGCTGGAGGCGCACCCCAAGGTCGCCCGGGTGTACTACCCTGGTTTGGAAAGCCACCCGCAGCATGCGCTGGCGATGCGCCAGCAAAATGGCATGGGCGGTGCCGTGCTGGCCTTTGATGTAGTGGGTGAGGGGGCGGAGCAGCTGCGCGCCCAAGCCTTCCATGTGATCGACAGCACCTTGCTGTGCTCGATCACGGCCAACCTGGGTGATGTGAAGACCACGATTACCCACCCGGCCAGCACCTCGCACGGCCGCCTGACCGAAGAGCAGCGCCAGTCCGCCGGCGTGGGCCAGGGCCTGATCCGCATTTCCGTCGGCCTGGAACACCTGGATGATTTGAAAGCCGACCTGTTGCGCGGCCTGGATACCCTGACATGAGCACCAAAGTACGTACCCGTTTTGCCCCATCGCCTACCGGCTTTATCCACCTGGGCAACATCCGCTCGGCCCTCTACCCATGGGCCTTTGCGCGCGCCAACCAGGGCGATTTCATCCTGCGCATCGAAGACACTGACCTGGAGCGCTCCAACCAGGCCTCCGTCGATGTGATTCTGGAAGGCATGGCCTGGCTGCAACTGGACCCCAATGAGGGCCCGTTCTACCAAATGCAGCGCATGGACCGCTACAAGGAAGTGCTGGCCACCCTGCAGGAAAAGGGTGCCGTCTACCCCTGCTACATGAGCATGGAAGAGCTGGACGCGCTGCGTGAAAAGCAGATGGCCAACAAGGAAAAGCCGCGCTATGACGGCACCTGGCGCCCCGAAGAAGGCAAGGTGCTGCCGCCCGTGCCCGAAGGCGTCAAGCCTGTGCTGCGTTTCAAGACGCCGCTGACCGGCGTCGTGGCTTGGGAAGACAAGTGCAAGGGCCGCATCGAGTTCCAGAACTCGGAGCTCGATGACCTGGTCATTGCCCGCCCTGATGGCACGCCCACCTACAACTTCTGCGTCTGCGTCGATGACATGGACATGGCCATCACCCACGTGATCCGTGGTGACGACCATGTGAACAACACGCCGCGCCAGATCCACATCTTCGAAGCGCTGGGTGCCGATGTGCCGGTGTTTGCCCACCTGCCTACCGTGCTCAATGAGCAGGGCGAGAAGATGAGCAAGCGCAATGGCGCCAAGGCCGTGACCCAGTACCGCGACGAAGGGTACCTGGCCGATGCCATGGTGAACTACCTGGCACGCCTGGGCTGGAGCCACGGGGATGACGAAATCTTCTCGCGCCAGCAGTTCCTGGAGTGGTTCAACCTGGACCACCTGGGCCGCAGCGCGGGCCAGTTCGACGAGGCCAAGCTGCGCTGGGTCAATGCCCAGCACATGAAGCTGACGCCCGATGACGAGCTGGCAGCCATGCTGACCCCATTCCTGAAGAACCTGGGCCTGGACAGCATCACCGTCGGTGATGGCCGCCTGCCACGCATCTGTGCATTGTTCAAAGACCGCTGCGACACCCTGGTGGATCTGGCGCAATGGGCCCAGGTGTTCTACAAGGACGTGCAGCCCAGCGCAGAAGACCTGAGCACCCATGTGACGCCCGAGATCATTCCGGTGATCGATGAGCTGCTGCAGGTGCTGCAAGAGGGTGATTGGAGCAAGGAAGCGATCGGCGCCGGCTTCAAGCAAGTGCTCAAGACACATGGCTTGAAGATGCCGCAACTGGCGATGCCGGTGCGTGTTTTGGCCGTGGGTACAGCCCATACGCCCTCGGTGGACGCGGTGCTTGCATTACTCGGTCGTGAAAAAATTATCGAAAGACTGCAAAAGCGCTGAAATACGCCCTATAATTCGAGTCTTCGGTGAGCAGCAACAAGTAAATTGTAAAACTTGCCGATACGGGGGTATAGCTCAGCTGGGAGAGCGCTTGCATGGCATGCAAGAGGTCATCGGTTCGATCCCGTTTACCTCCACCAAAGATTATCGGAAGCGAGAAATCGGTTCTTAGGTTTTGACCCTATCGTCTAGAGGCCTAGGACATCACCCTTTCACGGTGAGTACCGGGGTTCGAATCCCCGTAGGGTCGCCAAGTTTGAAGCGCTTGATGCTATATAATAGCTAGCAAAGCTTCCTGCCAGGAGTGGTAGTTCAGTTGGTTAGAATACCGGCCTGTCACGCCGGGGGTCGCGGGTTCGAGTCCCGTCCACTCCGCCAGTTTGGTTAGTCGCTCGATGAGAAGCGCCTTTGAGTAAGAGGGCGCTTTTTTAATCGACAGCCGCAAGGCAAGTCCAGGTTTTGACCCTATCGTCTAGAGGCCTAGGACATCACCCTTTCACGGTGAGTACCGGGGTTCGAATCCCCGTAGGGTCGCCAAGTTTGAAGCACTTGATGCTATACAATAGCTAGCAAAGCTTCCTGCCAGGAGTGGTAGTTCAGTTGGTTAGAATACCGGCCTGTCACGCCGGGGGTCGCGGGTTCGAGTCCCGTCCACTCCGCCACAGTTTTGAAATTTGTTGAGATCATGTCAGGACGCGAAGGGCTCGCGAAGCTGTACTCAGGTACAGCGAGCGAGACCGACAAAGTCATGGCTTGATATCAGCAAATTGGGGGGTATAGCTCAGCTGGGAGAGCGCTTGCATGGCATGCAAGAGGTCATCGGTTCGATCCCGTTTACCTCCACCAATTAAAACTTGTCTGAGGCATTGCACCAGCACTGCCGTGCAGACAAGGTTCTAGGATTGACCCTATCGTCTAGAGGCCTAGGACATCACCCTTTCACGGTGAGTACCGGGGTTCGAATCCCCGTAGGGTCGCCAAGTTTGAAGCACTTGATGCTATACAATAGCTAGCAAAGCTTCCTGCCAGGAGTGGTAGTTCAGTTGGTTAGAATACCGGCCTGTCACGCCGGGGGTCGCGGGTTCGAGTCCCGTCCACTCCGCCACAGTTTTAAAATTTGTTGAGATCGTTTCAGGACGCGAAGGCTTCGGGAAGCTGTACTAAAGTACAGCGAGTGAAGCCGACAAAGTCATGGAGCGATATCAACGAATTGGGGGGTATAGCTCAGCTGGGAGAGCGCTTGCATGGCATGCAAGAGGTCATCGGTTCGATCCCGTTTACCTCCACCAATTAAAACTTGTCTGAGGCATTGCGCCAGCAATGCAGTGCAGACAAAGTTCTAGGATTGACCCTATCGTCTAGAGGCCTAGGACATCACCCTTTCACGGTGAGTACCGGGGTTCGAATCCCCGTAGGGTCGCCAAGTTTGAAGCACTTGTAGCCGTCATGGCTAGCAAAGCTTTCTGCCAGGAGTGGTAGTTCAGTTGGTTAGAATACCGGCCTGTCACGCCGGGGGTCGCGGGTTCGAGTCCCGTCCACTCCGCCAGATTCCAAAAGCCTTCTTGTCATGCGGCAAGAAGGCTTTTTTCATGGCTGCTGCTGGCGTGCAGCGCCCAAGAAAAAGCCGATCACCGGGTGGCCCCTGCAGATCGGCTTTTTTGCTTGCCAAGGCCCGCAGGCCTGTGGCATTACTTCGGTGCCAGGCGAATGGCGCCGTCGAGGCGAATCACTTCGCCATTGAGCATGTCGTTCTCCACAATGTGCTTGACCAGCTTGGCATAGTCCTCTGGGGTGCCCAGGCGGCTGGGGAAGGGCACGCCAGCGGCGAGGGCATCCTGCACCTCCTGGGGCATGCCAAACAGCATGGGAGTGCCGAAAATGCCGGGAGCAATCGTCATGTTGCGGATGCCGCTGCGCGCCAGATCGCGGGCAATCGGCAAAGTCATGCCTACGACGCCGCCTTTGGACGCCGCATAGGCGGCCTGGCCGATCTGGCCATCATAGGCGGCCACGCTGGCCGTCGAGATCAGCACGCCGCGCTCGCCGGTGGCTTCGGGCTCGTTCTGGCCCATGGCTTCGGCGCAGAGGCGGATCATGTTGAAGCTGCCAATCAGGTTGACCGTGATGGTTTTGCTGAACAACTCCAGCGAATGCGCGCCTTTTTTGCCGACGGTCTTCTCGGCCGGTGCGATGCCTGCGCAGTTGACCAGGCCAAACAGCTTGCCCAGCGATACGGCCTTGGCAACCACAGCCTGGGCCTGTTCAGCATTGGACACATCGCATTGCACAAAGGCGCCGCCCAGTTCCTGGGCCAGTGCCTGGCCTTTTTCTGCCTGCATATCGGCGATGACGACGGTAGCACCCTCGCGGGTCAGCATGCGTGCCGTGCCTTCTCCCAGGCCCGAAGCGCCGCCTGTGACGATAAATACCTTATTGGCGATGTGCATCGCTATGTCTCCTGGTTGTTGGATCGGTGCATCTTAGCCCAGAGGTGGGCGGCGAACGGTCACAAAAAAAGCCCGCGAACGGGCTTTTCGTGACAGTACGCGGGGCTTATTGGAAGCCAGCGCGGTCCAGCATCTGCTGCACCTTGGGCATATTGCTGCCCACGGCACTGATCGGGATGGTCTCGCTCTTGAAAGGCTTGTCTTGCGTCATGGCCTTCAGCGCCGGGTTGTCGGTCTGCACGTTCTTGGCAGCAGGCCACTCGTTGTTACCGTTGGCAAAGTAGGTCTGCGCTTCCGGGCTGGCCAGGTACTCCAGGAACTTGACGGCATTGTCCTTGTTCTTGCTGTACTTGGCGACTGCGCCACCGGCGATGTTCAGGTGCGTGCCCCAGCTGCTTTGGTTGGGGAACACCACGCTGACCTTGTTGGTCACCTCAACATCGGCGGGGTTGCTGGAGCGCATCAGACGGGCGAAGTAGTAGCTGTTGGTGATGGCGATATCACATTCACCAGCGGCAACGGCCTTGATCTGGTCGGTGTCACCACCTTTGGGTGGGCGTGCCAGGTTGTCCTTGACACCTTGCAGCCATTGCTGGGCCCTGGCCTCGCCGATGTGCTCGGTCACCGCACCAAACAGGCTCAGGTTGTAGGGGTGCGAGCCCGAGCGGATGCAGATCTTGCCCTTGTTCTTGGGGTCGGCCAGCTTTTCATAGCTGTCGACATCTTCGAGCTTGACCTTGTCCTTGTTGTAGGCGATCACGCGGGCACGGGTCGAGAGACCGAACCAGGTGATGCCGCCATCGGCTTCGGGTTGGGCGCGCAGGTTGGCGGGGATCACTTCTTTCAGTTTGGCCGAGCGGATCGGCAGAAACAGGTTGTCCTTTTCGCCGCGGTAGAGGCGGGCGGCATCGACCATCAGCACCACGTCTGCGGGAGAGGCCGCACCTTCGGCTTTGAGGCGGGCCACAATGCCTGCGTCGTCCGAATCCACACGGTTGATCTTGATGCCGGTCGCTTTTGTAAAGTTGTTATAGAGCGCCTCATCTGTCGCGTAGTGGCGGGCAGAGTACAGGTTGACCACTTCCTGGGCTTGTGCAGCAGCACCTGCCGTGATGGCGCAAGCCAGTGCAAGGATTTTCAAAGAATGCATAGGGCAAAACGTCTCTGTAAAGTTGGAGACGCGATCTTAATTGAAACAAGAATTGTTTCTATTTAATCCATTGCAGGGTCTGTGCTTATTCAGCTTACGTTAAGTGCGGACTTGGTGGTAGGAGCCACAGGCAGCCCCTTGTGCGGATGCAAGGCAAAAAAAAGCCCGGCAAGGCCGGGCTTTAAAAGGATCCAAGAAACCAGGTTTCGAAAAGATCCAAGGAGACAACTGGATGCGTTGAAATTTTCAACACAATGGGTAAATTATAGGGTTTACCCTTGATCGTGTCCAGCGCGCTGGCCAAAGTTTGACCAAATTGTAGGTCTTCGGCAACAGCGGCGCGCCAGACAACTCAGCCATTAGCGCTTGCGGGCGGTAGCAGCGCTGACCGTACCGGCAGCCTTGACCGCATTGTTGGTGATGGTGTTGAAGTTGGTCTCAGCCACTTCACCTGCTTGCTTGACGGCCTTCTGCACGGAGTCGTAGGCGTTGTTGGCAGCGGCAACAGCAGTCTTCATCACGGCAACGGCGCTTTCGGAGCCGGCAGGTGCGTTCTTGGCAGCGGTGTCCACAAATTCGTTGAACTTGGACTGGGCTTCAACAGCCTTGTTTTCGAAAGCCTTGCTGAATTCCAGGCTGGTAGCAGCAGCGATTTCGTACAGGTGGCGGCTATAGGCAGCGGTCTTTTCGGCCATGGGTTGCAGCAGGCCGCTTTGCACGCTCAGCAGGTCTTGGGCGCTCTTGGCATCCAGCACGGCGGAAGTGTTGGCCGAGACGTCGGACAGCGCAGCGCGGGTTGCAGCCACGTTCAGTTCCACCAGCTTTTCCACGCCTTCGAAAGCCTTATTGGTCAGGCCCAGCAGGGTTTCCAGATTCGCCTTGTGTGCAGCCAGGATTTGGTCAGGGGTCAATGCCATGTTCATACTCCGTCTCGTTAGAAGTGGTGAAGGTACAAATCCGGGCACGTCCCGTGCGCCGGAGGTTTGTGCATTGCGTTGAATTGCTGCACTGCACAATGACTCTATTGTTGGGCATCCAGACAGCTTTTGCAAGCCTTTTTTGTGCAGTGCAACAAAAAAATCTTTTGGTTTGATTTCAATCGTCTACCATTTGTTTAATTGGTTGATAGGGTAACAATTAACCCATGGCCATCACGCTGAAATCTGCCTGTTCTGACTTTGTAATCGCGGTATGTGTCCGTACGATGGCGACCTCCCCTTTGTCTCCGACAGTGCATCGCTACGGTGACGGCAGGGAGCGGCACCTCTACAATCCCTGCGAACTTTGTGACCAGGATGGCCAGATGTCTTCTTCGCCGCAGCTCGCCGAGCGCCCTCAGCCACAGCCCCGATCGGATTATGCGCAGTTTGTGCGCGTGACCACCCGCTGGGCTGATAACGATGCCTATGGGCATGTCAACAATGTCGTTTATTACAGCTGGTTCGATACCGCCGTGAACCGCTTGCTGATTGAAAAGGGCGTGCTCGATATTGAAGCGAGCAGCAGCATAGGCCTCGTAGTGGAAACCCAATGCCATTATTTTGCGCCAGTGTCTTATCCGCAGGATGTCGATGTGGGCGTGCGGGTGGCGCATCTGGGTAAAAGCAGCGTGCGTTATGAACTGGCCATTTTTGTCGCCGGTGAATCGCAAAGCGCCGCTTGCGGGCATTTTGTCCATGTGTATGTAGACCGCAGCAGCCGCCGCCCGGTGGCGTTGCCCGATGCCACGCGCGTAGCGCTGAACGGCTTGCGTCTGATCTGAACCAGAGGCTTGCCCTGCCTCGCAGCAGGGCAGCGGGCAATCGCCTACACTTGCCGCTGTTGCGACCTTATGAAATAGGCGCTGGGTTGTGAATATGAGACATGGCGTCTGCCTGTAGCAGCCGAAGGGGCTGCTGCACGTGTTGGCGCGCAACCCTGTGCTGCCAACCATGATTATCCAAAGTCTGCTGGACACTGACCTGTACAAGTTCACCATGATGCAGGTGGTGCTGCACCAGTTCCCCGGGGCCCAGGTGGAATACAAGTTCCGCTGCCGCAACCCCGGCGTGCAATTGGCGCCGTATGTGGACGAGATTCGCGCCGAAATCCAGCACTTGTGCAGCCTGCGTTTTGCTGATGACGAATTGGCCTATCTGCAGTCGCTGCGCTTTATCAAAAGCGATTTCATCGATTTTCTGCGGCTCTACCAGCTCAAGGAAAAATACATCAGCGTGCTGCCGCTGCCCAGCGGCGAGATCGACATCACCATCACCGGGCCCTGGCTGCATACCGTGCTGTTCGAGATCCCGGTGCTGGCCATTGTCAACGAGGTCTACTTTCGCAACACCCAGCCCGAGCCCGATTGGGCCGAGGGGCGCAGGCGCCTGGCGGGCAAGATCGAGGCCATGCGTGGGCCGGGGCTGGAGTCGCTCAAGATTGCCGACTATGGCACGCGCCGGCGTTTCAGCCACCGCTGGCAGCGCGAGGTGCTGGGCAGCCTGGTGGGCGGGCTGGGGGTGGCCACCCATCCGGCAATGCCGGGCGAGCGCCGTGGCCAATTGGCCGGCACCAGCAATACCTTGTTTGCCAAGCAACTGGGCCTGACCCCGCTGGGCACGATGGCCCATGAATACCTGCAGGCCTGCCAGGCACTGGGCCCGCGCCTGCGCGAAAGCCAGATCTACGGCTTTGACATGTGGGCCAAGGAGTACCGGGGCGACCTGGGCATTGCGCTGTCCGACGTCTATGGCATGGACGCCTTTCTGCGCGACTTTGACCTGTACTTCTGCAAGCTCTTCGATGGCGCGCGGCATGACAGCGGCGACCCCTTCAGCTGGGGCGAGCGCCTGATCGCCCACTACAAGCTGCACAAGGTCGATCCGCTGACCAAGATCCTGATCTTCAGCGATGCGCTGACGATTCCGCGCACCATTGCGCTGTTCGAGCGCTTCCAGGGCCGCTGCCAGCTGGCTTTTGGTGTCGGCACCAACCTGACCAATGACCTGGGCTATGAGCCGCTGCAGATCGTCATCAAGATGACCCGCTGCAATGGCCAGCCGGTCGCCAAGATCTCGGACACGCCCGGCAAGAGCATGTGCGACGACGAAAAATACCTGGCCTACCTGCGCCAGGTTTTCAACCTGCCCCCCAGCCAGCACATTCGCCCGCAAGGCGTGGCACCTGCCCCCGCACGTGCGGGTTAATCGGGAGGGCGGCTGTCACCGGCAGCCTGCCTGGGGCGGTGGCCGCTGACTAAAATCACCCGGCTGTGTGTGCCTGCCGGACGGTGTTGGGCTGCCATGCATTAATAATCAGAAACGCAAGGAGCAGGCTATGGCGCAGGTGGGGCAACGGTATGGAGCGTGGGCGTGGTGGGGCAGGGCAGCCGTGGGGGCTGCAGTGCTGGCGCCGGGATGGGCCAGTGCAGCCACGATCAATGGCGCTGATCTTTCTGTTTTCTGGGGCATCCCTTTTGCCGGCATTCTGCTGTCGATTGCGCTGATGCCGCTGTTTTTGCCCAGCTTCTGGCACCACCATTTTGGCAAGGTGGCGGCATTCTGGGCGCTGGCCTTTTTGCTGCCTTTTGCCGCAGTCTTTGGCCCGGGCCTGGCCGCCGGCAGCCTGGCCCATGCGCTGGTCGCTGAGTACATTCCCTTTGTGATTCTGCTCACCGCCTTGTTCACGGTCTCGGGCGGTATCTATATCCGTGGCAACCTGCATGGTTCGCCGGGCTTGAACACGGCCATCCTGGCCATTGGCGCGGTGCTGGCCAGCTTCATGGGCACAACCGGGGCATCGATGCTGCTGATCCGCCCGCTGATCCGCGCCAACGATGCCCGCCGCAGCTGCGCACATGTGGTCGTGTTCTTCATCTTCATCGTCTCCAACGCAGGTGGCTCGCTCACGCCACTGGGCGATCCGCCGCTGTTCCTGGGCTTTTTGAAGGGCGTCGATTTTTTCTGGACCGTGCGCCAAATCTTTGCCGAGACCCTGTTCCTGGTCGGTGCGCTGCTGGTGATCTTCTACCTGCTTGACCGCTACATGCTGCGCTTTGATGCGCAAAAGCCCCGCACCGATCCGACGCCCGACACCCACAGCCTGGGCTTTGAGGGCAAGATCAATTTTGTGCTGCTGGGCGCCGTGGTGGCCCTGGTGCTGCTTAGCGGCTTCTGGAAGTCCGACCTGCAGTGGGACATTGCCGGTGTAGCCGTTGGTCTGCCATCCATCGTGCGGGATCTGGGTCTGATTGCGGTGGCCGTGCTGTCCTTCAAGCTCACGCCCGCGTCGGCCCATGCCGCCAACCAGTTCGACTGGGGCCCGATGCAGGAAGTGGCCAAGCTGTTTGCCGGCATTTTTCTGACCATCATCCCGGTCATTGCGATGCTGCAGGCCGGCGCCAATGGCCCCTTTGGCGCCGTGGTACGTGCAGTGACCCGGCCTGATGGCTCGCCTGATCCGGCGATGTATTTCTGGGCCACAGGCTTTCTCAGCAGTTTCTTGGACAATGCGCCCACCTACCTGGTGTTCTTCAACACCGCCGGGGGCGATCCCCAGGTGCTGATGACCTCGATGGCAACCACGTTGGCCGCCATCTCGGCCGGCGCCGTTTTCATGGGCGCGAACACCTATATCGGCAACGCGCCCAATATGATGGTCAAGGCCATTGCCGAAAGCCGTGGGGTGCGCATGCCCAGCTTCTTTGGCTATATGGCCTGGTCCTGCGCCATCCTGGTGCCGCTGTTTATCGTGATGACTTTTATCTGGTTCCGCTGAACCCCGAGGAAACTGCCGATGTCCCGCCCGAAAATTCTGATTGCCCGCGCCATTTCGCCTGAAGTGGTCACCGTGCTCGAACAACATTTCGACGTCCGCTCCAACCAGGACGATGTCGCCTGGTCGCCCGCCGAGCTGGCCCAGCGCCTGCAGGGCATGGATGGCGTGCTGACCACCGGTTCGCAGCGCATCGATGCGGCCTTGCTGGCCGCCTGCCCGCAGCTGCAAATCTGCGCCAACATGGCCGTGGGCTACAACAACTTTGATGTGGCCGCGATGACGGCAGCTGGCGTGCAGGGCACCAATGCCCCTGATGTGCTGACCGAGACCACGGCCGATTTCGGTTTTGCGTTGATGATGGCGACTGCCCGCCGTATTACCGAGAGCGAGCATTTTCTGCGTGCCGGCCAGTGGAAGGACTGGCGCTATGACCTGTTGGCCGGTGCCGAGGTGCATGGCAGCACCCTGGGCATTCTGGGCATGGGCCGCATCGGCCAGGCCATTGCCCGGCGTGGCGCGCATGGCTTTGGCATGCAGGTGGTCTACCACAACCGCTCACGCCTCAGCCCCGAGCTGGAGGCCGATTGCAAGGCCCGCTATGTGAGCAAGCAAGAGCTGCTCAGTACCGCCGACCACCTGGTGCTGGTGCTGCCTTACACCCCCGAAGCCCACCACACGATTGGTGCGGCCGAGATCGCCAGCATGAAGCCCACGGCGACGCTGACCAATATTGCGCGCGGCGGCATTGTTGACGATGCGGCGCTGGCCAAGGCCTTGGCCAACAAGACCATTGCTGCCGCCGGCCTGGATGTGTTCGAGGGCGAGCCAGCCGTGCACCCGGATCTGCTGGCACTGTCCAACGTGGTGCTGACACCGCATATCGCCAGCGCCACGATGGGCACGCGCCGGGCCATGGCCCAGCTGGCAGCCGACAACCTGATCGCCTACCTGGGCGGCAAGGCGCCGGTCACGCCCGTCAACCATCTGGAGCACAGCCGCCGCAGTGCTGCCTGAACGCAAAATATTTCAATAAACATGGCTGTTTGTGCCCACCATATGGGCGCAAGCAGCTATTATTTTTGCAGTCTTCTCAAACGCGGGGAACGCCTGTGAATCTGGATCTGGATCGGTCGCTGCTCAGCCTGGTGCTGCTGGCCTTGGTGTTGCTGGCGGCGCTGGCCAACTTGCTGGTCTTGCTGCTGCGCCGGCCCAAGGTCGATCTGGGCGAGGCCTGGTTGCAGCAGCAGGAGCGCCAGGCCCGTGACCAGCAGCAAACTGTGCAGGCACTGGCGCGCAGCGAAGGGGCGCTCAGCCATCTGTCGCAGCACCTGACTTTGCAGCTGCGCGAACTCAACCAGGGCAGCCAGGACGTGATGGGCGAGTTCCGCGAATCGCTGGAGGCGCGCATGGCGCAAAGCCTGGCCGAATCGCGCCTGGGGCGCCAGGAACTGGCCCAGGCACTGGCCGGGTTCGAGACCCAGCTGGCGCAGCGCCTGGCCCACCTCGATGCCGCCGTCAACCAGCGCCTGTCGGTGCTCGATACCTCGCTCACCCAGCGCGTCGATGCACTCACCCGGGCCAACCACCACAGCCTGACCACGCTCAAGACCGATGTGCAGTCGCACCTGAGCGGCATGCAGGATGGCGTAGGGCGCCAGCTGGCCCAGCTGCTGCAGGCCAACCAGCAGCAGGCCGAGCAGTTGCGCGGCACCCTCAATGAGCGGCTGGCCAGCATCCAGAGCGACAACGCCAGCAAGCTCGAAGAGATGCGCAAGACCGTGGATGAAAAACTGCATGCCACCTTGGAGCAGCGCCTGGGTGAATCCTTCAAGCTGGTCAGCGACAGGCTGGAGCAGGTGCACAAGGGCCTGGGCGAGATGCAGACCCTGGCCGGCAGCGTGGGCGACCTCAAGCGTGTGATGACCAATGTGAAATCGCGCGGCACCTGGGGCGAGCTGCAGCTGGGCATGATCATCGACAACGTGCTGACGGCCCAGCAGTACGCCAGGAACGTCAAGACCGTGCCGGGCAGTGACGAGATGGTGGAGTTCGCCATCCGCCTGCCGGGCCATAGCGACGACAAGCCGGTGTGGCTGCCCATCGATTCCAAGTACCCGGTGGAACACTACCAACGCCTGATGGATGCGCAAGAGAGCATGGACAAGGCTGCGATCCAGTCGGCCAGCGTCGGCTTTGAGAACTCGATCCGCCTCGAAGCCAAGAAGATCTACAGCAAGTATGTGTCGCCACCCAACACCACCGATTTTGCGGTGCTTTACCTGCCCACCGAGGGCTTGTTTGCCGAGGTGATGCGCCGTCCCGGCCTGGTCGAGGCAGTGCAGAACGATTGCCGGGTCATGGTCTCGGGTCCGGCCAATCTGGCGGCCATGCTCAACAGCCTGCAGATGGGCTTCAAGACCCTGGCCATCGAAAAGCGCAGTTCCGAGGTCTGGGCGGTGCTGGGCCAGGTCAAGACCGAGTTCAACAAGTTTGGCGAGGTGGTCGAGGCCACGCGCAAGTCGCTGGACCAGGCGGCCAAGAAGTTCGAGCAGGTCGATGTGCGCACGCGCGCGATCAAAAAGCGCCTCTCGCATGTGCATGAGACGCCGACCGCTGGTGAGATTGGCCCATCAACCACGGACCCGGACGAAGGCGACAGCGGTAACCCTATTTCCTAGAGGACAATGCAGGCCAAGCAAGTGCCAAGTGAACAAGGCACTGAAGGAAACGCGTGAATCGCGAGTTGATACGGCTGATCATCGGCCAGTTTTTCGTCCATACCTGTATGACAGGCACGCGTTTGGCAGCCCCGCTGCTGGCCCTGCGCGATGGCCACACCCCCGGCGCCGTGGGGTTCTTGCTCAGTCTTTTTGCGCTGACCCAGGTGTTTCTGGCGCTGCCCGCAGGCCGCTACGCCGACCGGCACGGCTTCATGAAGCCCATGCTGGCGGCCATTGCGCTGGCCTTTGCCGGCACCGCCATCGGCGTCGCCTTTCCCCGTTTTGAAGTCCTCTGCATCGCGGCGCTGCTGACCGGTGCGGGCTGCGGCATCTCGATCATTGCGCTGCAGCGCCATGCCGGCCGCGTCGCGCATGAGGCCAGCGAGCTGCGCCAGATCTTCAGCTGGCTGTCGCTGGGCCCGGCGATTGCCAATTTTCTGGGCCCCATGGTCACCGGTTTGATCATCGACCACTCCACCGGCCAGGCCGGCAACAACCTGTCCTACCGCATCGCGTTTGCCGTGCTGGCGCTGTTCTCGGTGGTCGCCTGGTGGTGCGTGCGCAGCGCGCAGGAGATGGAGGCCGAGCCGCCCAAGAGCGATGGCCAGCCTCACCATGCCTGGGATCTGCTGCGCGAGCAGTCCTTCCGCCGCTTGCTGATCGTCAACTGGCTGGTGGCCTCCTGCTGGGATGTGCACACCTTTGTCGTGCCCTTGCTGGGCCACGACCGGGGGCTGTCGGCCTCCGAGATCGGTGCCGTGCTGGGCGTGTTTGCGCTGGCGGCCTTTGTGATCCGGGTGCTGCTGCCTGCCATCTCGCGCCATCTGCGTGAGATGACCGTGGTGATGGCTGCGATGGTGCTGACCGCCGCCATCTTTGCGATCTACCCGCTGATGCCCAATGCCTGGGCGATGGCCTTTTGCTCGGCCTTGCTGGGCATTGGCCTGGGCAGTGTGCAGCCCATGGCCATGAGCATGCTGCACCAGATCACCCCCGAAGAGCGCCATGGCGAGGCCGTGGGCCTGCGGCTGATGCTGATCAACGGCTCCAGCGTCTGCATGCCGCTGATGTTTGGCGCCGCTGGAGCGGCGATTGGGGTGGGGGGCGTTTTCTGGGTAATGGGTGCCCTGGTGGGTGCGGGCTCTCGCATGGCCTGGGTGCTGGGCAAAACGCCGTTACCCAATTTCCGGGTAGTAGACAGCAGCCATGCGGTAGAACCGGCGGGCCACGCGCTCGGCGAGAAACAGGCCGAGCCTCCCCACAAGCGCTGATCTTGGCCTCCCAAATCGCCAGTAACCGCTGTCCAAGCAGCTAAACTGCAAGGCTTGAATGGGGGATCAAAGCATGATGGATGGATTGGTATCCGGGCGCATACTGGGCCAGCCGGTCGAGCGCATCAGTAAAACCGGCAAGCCGTATGCACTGGCCAAGGTGCGTGCCAATGCCGGTGCAGGCGATGGCGAGATGCTGATTGTCAATGTCATCGCTTTTGACGATGCCCCGGTGGCGGCGCTGTTGGGCCTGGGCGATGGCGACAGCATCTGCCTGTCGGGCAGCCTGACCCCTAAGGTCTGGGTGGACCGCGATGGCGTGACCCGCCCCAGTGTCGACATGGTCGCCCACCAGGTGCTGACGGCCTATGCCGTGGCCCGCAAGCGGGGTGCGGCGGGCGACACGGACTTGGACCCTGCCGCCTGATCCCATCAGGGTGGCGGGCTGGCACGTACAATCTGGCGCAGCATGACTCCATCTTCTCCCGCATCTTTCCCAGCTGCTTCGCGCGGCCTGTTCATTAGCTTTGAAGGCATTGACGGCGCCGGCAAATCCTCGCATATCCAGGGCCTGCACGATGCCTTTTTGGCCGCCGGCCGCCAGGTGGTGAGCACGCGCGAGCCCGGTGGCACGCCGCTGGCCGAGAAGCTGCGCGCGCTGTTCCTGCAGGAGCCGATGGATGCACTCACCGAAGCCTTGCTGGTATTTGCCGGCCGGCGGGACCATCTGCAGCAGGTGATCGAGCCGGCGCTGGCCCGGGGCGACGTGGTGCTGTGCGACCGCTTTACCGATGCCACCTTTGCCTACCAGGGCGCAGGCCGTGGTTTTGACCTGCAGGTGCTGTCGGTGCTGGAGCGCATGGTGCAGCAGCGGCCCGAGCTGGGCGAGGGTGCGCTGCGTCAGCCCGACCTGACGATCTGGTTTGACCTGCCCACCGAGGTGGCCGCCGAGCGCCTGGCAGGCGCGCGTGCCCCCGACCGTTTTGAGTCCGAACCCCAGCAGTTTTTTGCCCGTGTGGCCGCCGGCTATGCCGAGCGCGCGCTGGCGCAGCCTGAACGATTTGCGCGCATCGATTCGCACCAGCCCAAGCAGGCGGTATGGCAGGCGGTGCGCCAGGCTGTAGCGGCCCAGGGCTGGCTGCCCGCCAGCAAGGTGGAGGGCTGATATGGCCACCGCCAAGAACGCCCCTGCGGCCGAGCCTGCATCCACAGCACCGGCGCCCACCGCGCCCTGGATTGCCCAGCAGCGTGAGCAGCTGCTGGCCCAGCGCGGCCATGCCTGGCTGCTGCAGGGGCCCTCGGGCCTGGGCCAGTTCTCGCTGGCCATGGGGCTGGTGCGGGCCTGGCTGTGCGATGCGCCCACGCCCCAGGGCGCCTGCGGCCACTGCGCCAGCTGCCATGCGATCGATGTGCATGCCCACACGGACCTGTGCGTGCTGATGCCCGAGACCGAGATGCTGGCACTGGGCTGGCCGCTGCCGGAAAAGGCCCAGGCCGATATCGACGACAAGAAACGCAAGCCCAGCCAGGAAATCCGAGTCGATGCGATGCGCGATGCGGTGGAGTTCACCCAGCGCACCTCGGGCCGGGGCAAGGGCAAGGCGGTCTTGGTGTTCCCGGCGGAAAAGATGAATGCCGTCACTGCCAATGCGCTGCTCAAAACCTTGGAAGAGCCGCCAGGCGACGCCCGCTTTGTGCTGGCGACCGAGGCCGCGCACCAGCTGCTGCCCACCATCCGCAGCCGCTGCCTGGCCCATACCATGCAGTGGCCCGATACCGCATCGGCCCGCAGCTGGCTGGTGGCGCAGGATGTGCCGGCCGACCAGGTAGATGCGCTGCTGCAGGCCGCAGGCGGCCGCCCTGACGATGCACTGGCGCAAATGCATGCCGGCCGCTCACCCCAGGTCTGGAAGAAATTGCCCAAGGACCTGGCCAATGGTCAGCCCGGCGCCTTGTCCAGCCTGTCCGCGCCCGAGGTGGTCGATGCCTTGCAAAAGCTCTGCCATGATTTGCTGATGCTGCGTGTGGGGGCTGCGCCACGGTTTTTTGAGGCGGCTGATCTACCGGCTCCCCCTGCGCTGGCGGTGTTGGCGCGCTGGAGCAAGGCATTGACGCAGTCCATGCGCACGGCGTCGCACCCGTTCAACCAGGGGCTGATGCTGGAAGCCCTGGTCGCGCAGGCTGCCAGCGTGCTGCAATCGCGCCGCTAAGTCTGGCTCTGCCACAGCGGTGCAACAGCAGCGCTTTCTGGCCTTTGTTTGCGCCTGCATGTGGAATGGGTTCGCAAAATTTGGTTATCCTTGCAATCTATGAACAGTCCCACCCCTGCCACGGCTACCGCCAGCGCGCGCCCCAGTGTGCTGCAACTGGCCATCAAGGAAAAAGCCGCGCTGTATGCCGCCTACATCCCCTTGTTCAAGGAAGGCGGCATCTTCGTACCGACGCCCAAGGACTATGCGCTGGGCGATGATGTCTACCTGTTGCTGACCTTGCCGCAGGACCCGCAGCGTTACCCCATTGCCGGCAAAGTGGGCTGGGTGACGCCGGCAGGTGCGGGAGGCAACCGCACCCAGGGCATTGGTGTGCGCTTTCCCAAAGACCCGAAAACCGATGAGTTGCGTTACAAGATTGAACAAATCTTGGGCACGGCCTTGCAGGCCGACCGCGCGACGCAAACTATCTAAGCGCCCAACCTTGACCCTGTCCCACCCGCATTTCTTAGCCGGGCTGACAGGGTTTTACGGTGACAGCAACCGGCCTTGCCGCCGGAGCGCGGACAATGGCAGCAGTTCTTAGTATTTGGACTGCGGCGCTTTGTCCGTCTGCAGCGTTGACGATTGATGTTCACCGACTCCCACTGCCACCTCAATTTTCCCGAGCTTGTCCAGGACCTGCCGGCCATCCGCGCCAAGATGGACGAGGCGCAGGTGACCCGCGCGCTGTGCATTAGCTGCACGATGGAAGAGTTTCCCGACGTGCATGCGCTGGCGATGCGCTATGACAACTTCTGGTGCAGCGTGGGCGTACACCCCGATACCGAAGGGCTGACCGAGCCCAGCGTGCAGGACCTGGTCGAGCGCGCCGCGCTGCCCCGGGTGGTGGCGATTGGGGAGACCGGCCTGGATTACTACGGCATGGAAGACCGCAAGGGCGGCCGCACGATTGCCGATCTGGACTGGCAGCGCGAGCGATTTCGCACCCATATCCGTGCGGCCCAGCAGGTGCGCAAGCCTTTGGTGATCCACACCCGCAGTGCCTCGGACGACACCCTGCGCCTGCTGCGCGAGGAGGGTGAGACTGGTGGCGCCGATGCCGCAGGCGGCGTGTTCCATTGCTTCACCGAGAGCATGGAAGTCGCCCGCGCAGCGCTGGACCTGGGCTTCTATATCTCGTTTTCCGGCATCATCACCTTCAAGAAGGCCCAGGATCTGCGCGACGTCGCGGCCTTTGTGCCCGAGGACCGCCTGCTGATCGAGACCGACAGCCCTTATCTGGCCCCGGTTCCGTTTCGCGGCAAGACCAATATCCCTGCCTACGTGCCGCATGTGGCCGCGCAGATTGCCGAGGTGCGCGGCATCAGCGTGGAAGCGGTGGCCGAGGCCACCAATCGCAATTTCGACCGATTGTTCAGCGGAGTGCTGTCATGAAGCCCAAGTCTGGTTCCCTGTCTCCGCTGCGTGCCGCCTGCGCCGCAGCTTTTTTGCTCGCCTGCGCGGTCGCGCAAGCGGGCTCGTACGACGATTTCTTCACCCGCATCATCCGTGACGATGCCAAGGGCATCGAGGCGCTGGTGCAGCGAGGCTTTGATCCCAACATCATGAGCGAGAAGGGCGAGACAGGCTTGACACAGGCCTTCAAGCTTGATTCCTACCGCGCCGCCAAAGGCATGATTGCGCTGCCGGCGACCAATGTGAACCTGGCCAATGCCAAGGGTGAGACGCCGTTGATGATGGCCGCCATCAAGGGCCAGCTTGATCTGGCCAAGGCCTTGATTGCCCGCGATGCCGATGTGAACCGAGAGGGCTGGACACCGCTGCACTATGCCGTCTCCGCCCCCAGCGAAGACGGCTCGGACCTCAAGATGGTGGCGCTGCTGCTGGAGCACCATGCCTTTATCGATGCCACATCGCCCAATGGCACCACGCCGTTGATGATGGCCGCCCAGTACGGCACGCGCAGTGCCGTGCAACTGCTGATCAAGGAAGGGGCTGACCCCAAGATAAGGAACCAGCAAGGCCTGACGGCCAGCGACTTTGCCACCCGCGCCGACCGCTCGGAAGTGGTGACCTGGCTGACCCAGGCCGGCGCCGCAGCGCCAGGCACGGCTGCAAGCGCTGGGGCGGGCGCTGCTGCTGCAGGCAGTACCGCCGCGCCCAAGCCGCAGCCGGGCGCCTATGTGCCACAAAAGCCTGCGTTCCCTCAGGACGGCCGGCGCAAGATCCAGAGCAACTGGTAAGACCGCAGGCGGCGCTGCCCGCGCTGCCCACGCCGTGTTTGCACCCGCTGTGGGCAGGGGCTTGACATTCACACCATGGCAATCTTTAGAGTGGCTGCCATGGATAGAAAGACAACCGCCATGACTGCCCAAACCAACCCATCCGCCACCCCGCTGCTGCAACTGCCGATTGAGGGCATGACCTGTGCCTCCTGCGTGGGCCGGGTCGAGCGTGCGCTCCAAGCCGTGCCCGGCGTACAAAGCGCCCATGTCAACCTAGCTACCGAGCAGGCCAGCCTGCAGCTGGGCGATGAGGTCCCAGCCGCCCAGGTGCTGGAGCAGGCGCTGGCAGCGGTCCACAAAGCGGGCTACAAGGTGCCTGCGCAGGCGCTGGAGCTGGAAGTTGAAGGCATGACCTGCGCCTCTTGTGTGGGCCGGGTCGAGCGGGCCTTGAAGGCCGTACCCGGTGTGCAGACCGCCGCCGTGAACCTGGCCACCGAGCGGGCCACGGTGCAGCTGACGGCAGGCGTGCCCGCCGAGCAACTGCTGGCCGCCGTGGCCAAGGCCGGCTATACCGCCCGCAGCCTGCCGCAGGCGGCCGAAGCCAGCGAGGCGGCCGATGCCCATGATGCACAAACCCAGCGCCAGCAGCAGGCGCAGCAAGGCCTGTTGCGTGATCTGTGGCTGGCGGCTCTGCTGGCCGCGCCGGTCTTTGTGCTGGAAATGGGTGGCCATGTGCTGCCCGGCTTTCACCACTGGGTGGGCCAATGGCTGCCCCAGCAGAGCAACTGGCTGCTGCAGTGGGTGCTGACCAGCCTGGTGCTGGCCGGGCCGGGCCGGCGCTTTTACCGCCTGGGCCTGCCTGCGCTCTTGCGTGCAGCGCCGGATATGAACTCCCTGGTGGCAGTGGGCACCTTGTCGGCCTACCTCTACTCGCTGGTGGCCACCTTTGCGCCCGGCGTACTGCCAGCGGGCACCGTGCATGTCTATTTCGAGGCGGCGGCGGTGATCGTGGTGCTGATTCTGCTGGGCCGCTGGATGGAGGCGCGCGCCAAGGGCAACACCTCGGCGGCGATCAAGCGCCTGGTGCAGCTGCAAGCCAAGACGGCTTGGGTGCGGCGCGATGGCGATTGGCAATCACTGGCCATTGATGCGGTGCAGCCCGGCGATAGCGTGCAGGTGCGCCCTGGCGAGCGCATTCCGGTCGATGGCCAGGTGACCGGGGGCGAGAGCTATGTCGATGAATCAATGATCAGCGGCGAGCCGGTGCCAGTGCACAAGACCCATGGCGCCCAGGTGGTGGGCGGCACCATTAACCAAAAGGGGGCGTTGACGCTGGAGGCCACCGAGGTGGGCGGCAACACCGTGCTGGCGCAGATCATCCGCATGGTCGAGCAGGCCCAGGGCGGCAAGCTGCCGATCCAGGCGGTGGTAGACAAGGTGACCATGTGGTTTGTGCCTGCGGTGATGGCTGCTGCCGTGCTGACCTTTGTGCTCTGGCTGCTGCTGGGCCCGTCGCCCGCGCTGAGCCTGGCCCTTGTCAATGCGGTGGCGGTTCTGATCATTGCCTGCCCCTGTGCAATGGGCCTGGCCACTCCCACCTCGATCATGGTGGCCACCGGCCGCGCCGCCCAGCTGGGTGTGCTGTTCCGCAAGGGCGAGGCGTTGCAGCTGCTGAAAGATGCCCAGGTGGTGGCCGTGGACAAGACCGGCACCTTGACCGAAGGCCGGCCTGCGCTGACCGACCTGGTGCTGGCCCCCGGCTTTGAGCGTGCCGCCGTGCTGGCGGCGGTGGCCGCCGTCGAGAGCCAGTCAGAGCACCCGATTGCCCAGGCCATTGTGCAGGCCGCCCAGGCCGAAGGCCTGCAGATACCGCCGCTGTCCGGCTTTGAATCGGTGACCGGTTTTGGCGTGCGTGCCCAAGTGGGCAGCGCGCGTGTGGAGGTGGGCGCAGACCGCATGATGCGGCAGCTGGGCGCCGATGTGGCAGTGTTTGCTGACGAGGCCGCCCGCCTGGGCGCCGAAGGCAAGACGCCGCTGTATGCTGCCATCGATGGCCAGCTGGCGGCCATGATTGCCGTGGCCGACCCGATCAAGCCGACGACCCGTGCCGCCATTGAAGGCCTGCATGCGATGGGGCTGAAGGTGGCGATGATCACCGGCGACAACCGCCGCACCGGCGAAGCGATTGCCCGACAACTGGGCATTGACGAGGTGGTGGCCGAGGTGCTGCCCGATGGCAAGGTTGAGGCCGTCAAACGCCTGCGGGCTGCCCATGGTGCGCTGGCCTATGTGGGCGATGGCATCAACGATGCCCCCGCGCTGGCCGAGGCCGATGTCGGCATTGCCGTGGGCTCGGGCACCGATATCGCCATCGAGTCGGCCGACGTGGTGCTGATGGGCGGCGATCTGCGCGGTGTCGTGACCGCCATCGGGCTCTCACGCGCCGCCATGCGCAATATCCACCAGAACCTGTTCTGGGCCTTTGCCTACAACGTGGCGCTGATCCCGGTGGCTGCGGGCCTGCTGTATCCCATCAATGGCACCCTGCTGTCGCCAGTGTTTGCGGCGGGGGCGATGGCGCTGTCGAGCGTGTTTGTGCTGGCCAATGCCTTGCGGCTCAAGCGCTTTCGCGCAGGCTCATGAATCTGCTTCCATCCATCCTTTGCGCGGAGACTGTAGGAACTGGATGATGGGTGGGTGCTGGCCCAAGTGGTTGCCAGAAGCAAAGCAATGTGCAAGTTTTGCACTTTGGCCGGCTCAACACCTCCGTTAGCTTGAGCGCGCTAGCGTGGGACGAAATTCAACCGTGTCATTGAAAGCAAAAAGCCCCGCAGGCTTGGTGCCTGCGGGGCTCTTGTTCAAGCGGAAAGGCTTAGACCTGGTCGGCCGACAGACCTGCGGTCTGGCTGAAGCCACCGTCCACATAGGTGATCTCGGCGGTCACGCCCGAGGCCAGATCACTCAGCAGGAAGGCGGCGACATTGCCCACGTCTTCGATGGTCACATTGCGGCGCAGTGGGGATGCATCGGCCACGCGGCCCAGCAGCTTGCCAAAGTCCTTGATGCCCGAAGCGGCCAGGGTCTTGATCGGGCCGGCGGAGATGCCGTTGGCGCGGATCGCGCGGCCGTCTTCGGTGCGGCCCACGGCCTCGGCCAGGTAGCGCACGGAGGCTTCGAGCGACGCCTTGGCCAGGCCCATGGTGTTGTAGTTGGGGATGGAGCGCAGGGCGCCCAGGTAGGACAGGGTCAGCAGCGACGACTTGTCGTTCAGGTAGGGCAGGGCGGCCTTGGCCAGCGCTGGGAAGCTGTAGGCGCTGATGTCATGCGCAATGCGGAAGCCTTCGCGCGACAGGCCATCGAGGAAGTTGCCGGCAATCGCTTCACGCGGTGCAAAGCCAATGGAGTGCACAAAGCCGTCGAACTTGCCCCAAGTGGCGGCCAAGTCGGCAAACATCTTCTCGATCTGGGCGTCATCGGCCACATCGCAGTCGAACACCAGCTTGGAGTCAAACTCGGCGGCAAATTCGCTGATACGGTCCTTGAAGCGTTCACCCACGTAGCTGAAGGCCAGCTCGGCGCCTTGCTGGTGGCAGGCCTTGGCGATGCCGTAGGCGATGGAGCGGTTGGACAGCACGCCCGTGATCAGCAGTTTCTTGCCGGTCAGAAATCCCATTGTTCTTCTCCTGATGAGTTCCAGGCCATGAGGCATGGCCAAAAAAGACTTGGCACCGGGGCAGAGCGTTTCTCGGGGGTAAACGCTTGCACAGGTGGCCAGCTAGGGCAGAATTGTCGCATGCGATTCTGCCTTCCGCTGATTTTGTGGGCTGCTGCGGCAGCACCTGCCTGGGCCAACCATGCCTACGCCCTGTGGGGCGAGCCGCGCTACGGGGCGGATTTCAAGCATTTTGCCTATGCCAATCCTGATGCGCCCAAGGGCGGTGAGCTGCGGCTGGTGAGTGCGCTGCGCTACTCCACCTTTGACAAATACAACCCCTTCACGATCAAAGGCTCGCCCCCGGCCTACCTGGCCGAGATGCTGTTTGACAGCCTGCTGATCGCCAGCCTGGACGAGACCACGACCGGCTACGGCCTGTTGGCCGAGGACATTGATGTGGCAGCCGATGGCATGTCCGCCACGTTCAAGATGCGCAAGGCGGCACGCTTTCACAATGGCAAACCAGTGCTGGCCCAGGATGTGAAGCATAGTTACAAGGCGCTGATCAGCCAGTACGCCGCGCCCGGCTACAAGACCTTGCTGGCCGATGTGGAAGGCTGCGATGTGATCGATGACCGCACGGTGCGCTTTCGCTTCAAGAAACCCAACCGCGACCTGCCGCTGACGGTGGGCAGCCTGCCGGTCTTCAGCCGCGACTGGGGCCTGGGCGCCGATGGCAAGCCCAAGCGCTTTGACCAAATCGTGACCGATGTGCCGATCGGCAGCGGCCCCTACAAGATCGGCCCGGTGGTGTATGGCCGTGACATCACCTATGTGCGCGACCCCGACTACTGGGCCAAGGACCTGCCGGTGCGCGTGGGCAGCGCCAATTTTGACCAGATCACGATCAAGATCTACAAAGATAACACCGCCAAGCTGGAGGCGCTCAAGGCCGGTGAGTTCGATGTGATGCGCTTTTTCAGCGCCGGCGACTGGGCGCGGCGCCTGTACGGCAAGCGCTTTGACCGGGGCGAGCTGCGCAAGGGAGACTTTGCCCATAAGCTGCCGTCCGGTTTCCAAAGCTATTTTCTGAACCTGCGCCGCCCGGTGCTGCAGGATGTGCGGGTGCGCGAGGCGCTGGGCCTGGCCTTTGACTACGAGTGGATGCAGCGCCAGCTGTTCTACGGCGCCTACGAGCGCGTGCATGGCCTGTTTGGCAATACCGTGTGCGAAACGCATGGCAGCCCGAGCGATGCCGAGCTGGCCCTGCTCAAGCCCTTTGAGAAAGACCTGCCCGCCGGCACCCTGGGGCCCCTGCAGGACCCTCCCCGCACCGACCAGGGCAGCAGCCTGCGCGACAACCTGCGCAAGGCTCAGACCCTGTTGGCCGATGCCGGCTGGAAGGTGGACGCCAACGGCGTGCTGCGCAATGCCAAGGGCGAGGCGCTGGAGCTGGAGTTTCTGGACAGCAACGAGGGCGGCATACGCACCGTGTCCACCTGGATGCGCAACCTGGAAAAGCTGGGCATCAAGCTCAGGCTGCGGGTGGCCGATTACGCGCTCTATCAGCAGCGGGTCGACAAGTTCGACTACGACCTGATCTCGGTCAACATCCCGGGCACCAATATCCCCGGTCAGGAATACGCCGAGCTGTTTGGCAGCGCCGCAGCGGACCAGGAAAGCTCGGGCAACTTCATTGGCCTCAAAAGCCCGGCCGTCGACGCGATGATTGCCAAGATGGCCAGCGCCAAGAGCGAGCAGGAACTGCTGCCTGCCTGCCATGCGCTGGAGCGCATCATCGTGGCGGGTCACTACCTTATCCCGCAGTGGTACGCGGCGAGCCACCGGGTGGTGTATGACGCCTGGCGCCTGGTGGAGCCGCCGCAGGTGCCCGCCTATGTGCCGGGCGAGACCTGGGTGATGTACTACTGGTGGGCGCGCATGCCGCCGATCACCGCAGCCACTGCCAAGCCATGACCCGGTCTGACGCAGCGCCCAGCCGTTATATGATCCTTCTCACCGCCCCAGCGCGCCTGCCGCGTTGCCCAGGCCTTTTCTGCCACAGTGCCACGGCGCTTGCCCGCCCTTGCTGACATTGGAGCCCGCACCGCATGTTTGCCTACATCCTCAAACGTTTGCTGCTGATGATTCCCACCTTGTTCGGGGTCTTGCTGCTGACCTTTGTGGTGATCCAGTTCGTGCCGGGCGGCCCGGTCGAGCAGTACCTGGCGGAGGCCAAGGCTGGTAACCGGGGTGCCGAAGGCGCAAGCATGGGCTACCGGGGCGCGCAGGGCATTGACCCCAAGCGGCTTGAAGAGATCAAGGCCTTGTACGGCTTCGACAAGCCCCCCGTCGAGCGCTTTGTGCAGATGCTGGGCCAGTTCGCGCGCTTTGATCTGGGCAACAGCTTCTTTCAGAACAAAAGCGTCTGGCAGCTGATCAAGGACAAGCTGCCCGTCTCCATCAGCCTGGGGCTGTGGACCTTTTTCATCAGCTACCTGATTGCGGTGCCGCTGGGCATTGCCAAGGCGGTGCGCGCGGGCAGCCGTTTCGACATGGTCACCACGGTGATCGTGCTGGTGGGCTATGCGATACCGGGCTTTGTGCTGGGCGTGGCGCTGCTGGTGATCTTTGGCGGGCAGCTGCAGTGGTTTCCGCTGCGGGGGCTCACCTCATCGGGCTGGGAGGAGATGGGCTGGGCCGCCAAGCTGGTGGACTATCTCTGGCATATCACCTTGCCGGTAACGGCCATGGTGGCTGGCAGCTTTGCGGTGACGGCCATGCTCACCAAGAACGCCTTTCTCGAAGAGATCCGCAAGCAGTATGTGATCACCGCCAAGGCCAAGGGCTTGAGCGAGCGCCAGGTGCTGTGGCGCCATGTGTTCCGCAATGCCTTGCTGCCCATCGTCACCGGCTTCCCGGCGGCCTTCATTGGGGCCTTCTTCACCGGCGCCTTGTTGATCGAGACCTTGTTCTCGCTCGATGGTCTGGGGCTGCTGAGCTACGAGAGCGTGCTGCGCCGCGACTACCCGGTGGTGCTGGGCACCCTCTATCTGTTTACCTTGATCGGTCTGCTCACCAAGCTGGTGAGCGACCTGTGCTATGTCTGGGTGGATCCGCGTGTCAAGTTTGACTGAGGCGCGCATGCCCGTACTGGCCGCCCCAACCGCTGCGGCCAGCCGCCGCGTCTCAGGCCTTGCGCCGCAAATACAGGCGCCGCAGCAGCACGGCCACCACCATGATGTTGAGCATCAGCACCACCGCACCCTGCCAGTGGCGGTGCGCCAGCAGGTGCTGTATTTCCAAGGGAATGTACAGACCGGAAGACAGCGCGCCCAGCCATTCGCCCCAGGCCTTGTCATGCCACAGGCCCCAGGCCTCCAGCCAGCGCAGCGCGATATAGGTCGCGCCCAGCAGCACCAGCGTATGGATGGAGGTGGCATTGATCTTGTCCACCCAGCTGATCAGCACGGCCGGGTAGCGAGCGTTGGGCGAGAGGCCAAAGTGGCCGATCAGTTCCAGTGCGAGGCGGTGCAGATCGTGGTGCAGCAGGCTGAGCAGCCCCAACAGGCCCAGCAGCGCGGCAACGCCTTTGAGCGCTTCAAAAATGGCAATGCTTTTGAGCGCGGTGCGCAAGGCTGGGGGGCTGGTGCTGGCAGACATGGCGCAGAGCATGGCCGATGGCGCGCCGTTTGGCTGTCGGCCAACAGCGACAACGCGGCTGCCAGTGCCACCGCCGCCACAGTCGCCACTCCAGGCCCCAGGCCCCCCTATTCACTGACAGGAGGGGGACGGTGGCCACACCGTCTCTGCAGACCATGACGATGACCGAGCCTGTTTCCCCACTCCCGCCGGGCCGCTCGCCCGCTGCCCGCGCCTGGCGCCGCTTCAAGTCCAACAAGCTGGGCTTTTACAGCCTGCTGCTGTTTGTGGTGCTGGTGGTGCTCAGCCTGTTTGCCGAGCTGATCAGCAACGACAAGCCGCTCATCGTGCGCTATGAGGGGCAGACCTATTTTCCGCTGGCCAAGGACTACCCCGAGACCACGTTTGGTGGCGATTTCCACACCGCCACCGACTACCTGGACCCCTTCATCCAGCAGCAGCTGGGCAAGGATGGCAACTGGGCGCTCTTCCCGCTCAACCATTACGGCCCCAACACCATCAACTACTTTGCCAAGTCGCCCACGCCGTCGGCACCATCGGCCGACAACTGGCTGGGCACCGATGACCGGGGGCGTGACCTGCTGGCCCAGCTGATCTATGGCTTTCGGGTCAGCGTGCTGTTTGGCTTGGCGCTGACGGCAGTGGGCACGGTGATCGGCGTGCTGACGGGTGCCATACAGGGCTTTTTCGGCGGCAAGGTGGACCTGATGTTCCAGCGCTTTACCGAGATATGGGGCGCCATGCCGGTGCTGTACCTGCTGATCATTTTCAGTGCGGTGCTGGCCCCCAGCGCTGCGCTGCTGCTGGTGCTGCTGGCCTTGTTTGGCTGGATGGCACTGTCCGACTATGTGCGGGTGGAGTTTCTGCGCAACCGCCAGATGGACTATGTGAAATCCGCGCGGGCCCTGGGCGTGCCGAGCTGGAAAATCATGTGGCGCCACATTCTGCCCAACAGCATGACGCCGGTGGTCACGTTCTTGCCTTTCCAGATGAGCGCCTCGATCCTGACCTTGACCTCGCTGGATTTTCTGGGCCTGGGTGTGCCGCCGGGCACGCCAAGCCTGGGCGAGTTGCTGAACCAGGGCAAAAACAGCATTGATGCCTGGTGGATTTCGCTGGCCACTTTTGCGGTGCTGGTCGGCACCTTGCTGCTGCTGACCTTTATGGGCGATGCGCTGCGGGATGCGCTGGACCCGCGCAAGCAGCTCAACACGCCGCGCGCTGGCGCAGCACCGGCTGCTACCCCGGCACAGCCAGCGCCAGCCGCCAGCACCGACGCCCAGGAGGCCCGCCATGCTTGAGCCAACACAAGCCCCGGTGGCCGTGCCCGCGCCGCTGCTACAGGTCAACCACCTTTATGTGGGCTTTGGCGGCCAGGATGTGGTCAAGGACCTGAGCTTTTGCATTCAGGCCGGCGAGAAGCTGGCGCTGGTGGGGGAATCCGGCTCGGGCAAGACGATCACCGCGCTGTCCCTGTTGCGCCTGGTGGGCGAGGCCCAACTGCGCGGCGAAGCGCTGATGGGCGGGCGCAACCTGCTGCAGATCTCCGAGCGCGAGATCCAGGCCGTGCGTGGCGATGAGATAGCGGTGATCTTTCAGGAGCCGATGACGGCGTTGAACCCGCTGATGACCATGGGCGCGCAGATTGCCGAGGTGCTGCAGCTCAAGCAGGGCCTGGGCGACAAGGCGGCCTGGGAGCAGGCTGTGCAACTGCTGGCTACCACCGGCATCCCGGAGCCGCAGCGCCGCGCCGGCAGCTACCCGCACCAGCTCAGCGGTGGCCAGCGCCAGCGCGCGATGATTGCGATGGCCTTGGCCTGCCGGCCCAAGCTGCTGATCGCCGATGAACCCACCACGGCGCTGGATGTGAGCCTGCGCGGCCAGATCCTGGAACTGCTGAGCGATTTGCAGCGCCAGACCGGCATGGCCGTTCTGATGATTACCCATGACCTGCCGCTGGTGCGCCATTTTGCCGACCGGGTGGCCGTGATGGAAAAGGGCCGGCTGGTGGAGCAGGGCGCCGTGGCCGAGGTGTTTGCCGCGCCCCAGCATGCCTATACCCAGAAACTGCTGGCCAGCACACCCCAGCGCCAGGTGGTGGCCCGCCAGCCCGAGGCGCCGGCGGTGCTGAAGACACGCGGGCTGTACGTGGCCTATGCAACGCCGCTGCCGGGCTTTGCCGGCTGGTTCCGCAAAGGCCGCTTTGAGGCGGTACGCGGCGCCAGCCTGGCCTTGGGCCGTGGCCAGACCTTGGGCGTGATTGGTGAATCGGGCTCGGGCAAATCCACCTTGGCCCAGGCCATCCTGGGCCTGCTGCCCAGCGATGGCGAGCTGCGCATTGGTGAACAGGCCTGGCAACTACCGGCCCAGCGCAACAGCGCGGCCAACCAGCAACTGCGCCGCAAGGTGCAGGTGGTGTTCCAGGATCCGTTCTCGTCGCTGTCGCCCCGCATGACGGTGCAGGAGATTGTGGGCGAAGGCCTGCAGCTGGCGCAGCCCCATTTGGCCGCTGCCGAGCTGCAGCAACAGGTGCTGGCGCTATTGCAGGAAGTGGGCATGACCGAGGCCCAGTTCCCGGGCCTGCTTGACCGTTATCCGCATGAGTTCTCGGGCGGGCAGCGCCAGCGCCTGGCCATTGCCCGTGCGCTGATCGTCGACCCCGAGATCCTCGTGCTGGACGAGCCCACCAGCGCCCTCGATGTCACCATCCAGCAGCAGGTGCTGGCCTTGCTGCAGCGCCTGCAGCGCGAGCGCGGCCTGAGCTATGTGCTGATCACGCACGATGTGGCGGTGATCCGCGCCATGGCGCATGAGGTGCTGGTGATGAAGGATGGCGAGGTGGTCGAAAGCGGCGAGGTCATGCAGGTGCTGGATGCCCCCCGCCAGCCCTATACACAGCGGCTGATGGCGGCGAGCCTGGAGCTGAGCTGAGGCCGTCCCCATGACACAGATTGACGTAGCGGCAGGCAGCCTAAAGGCGCCTGCGCGAGCACTTGGACATCCATGACAAAACTGCTGCAAGTGACCGGTTTGGGCAAGCGCTTTGGCGGCGTGCAGGCCGTGGCCGATGTGGGCTTTGCCTTGCGCCGGGGCGAAGTGCTGGCGCTGATAGGGCCCAATGGCGCGGGCAAGACGACCACCTTCAACATGCTGGGTGGCCAACTGGTGCCCGATGCCGGCAGCATGCTGCTCAACGGCACGGCGCTGGGCGGCAAGCGGCCCCGCGAGATATGGCGCCTGGGGGTCGGGCGCACCTTCCAGATTGCCGAGACCTTCGCCTCGCTGACGGTGGCCGAGAATGTGCAGATGGCCTTGCTGTCTGCCGCGGGACGCATCTTTGGCCTGTGGCAGAAGGCGGCACGCTTTCAGCGTGAGGAGGCACTGGCCTTGCTGGCGCTGGTGGGCATGCAGGACCAGGCCGACCGCGCCTGCAATGCGCTGGCCTATGGCGATGTGAAGCGGGTGGAGCTGGCCGTGGCGATGGCCCACAAGCCGGTGCTGCTGCTGATGGACGAGCCCACTGCCGGCATGGCGCAGGCCGAGCGCCTGCAGCTGATGGCGCTGACCCGGCAACTGGCCCGCGAGCGCGACATGGCCGTGCTGTTTACCGAGCACAGCATGGATGTGGTGTTTGCCTATGCAGACCGCATCATCGTGCTGGCACGGGGCTGGCTGATTGCCGAAGGCACGCCGGAAGAGGTGCGGCGCAACCCCGAGGTGCAGGCGGTCTACCTGGGCAAGGGCAGCACCTACGACAGTGACGAACAGCGTGAGGAGCCCACCGTATGAGCGCACAGATGCCGGGTGCAGCGACCGGGCTGCTGCTGCAAGTGGACCAGCTCAACGCCTGGTATGGCGAGGCCCACATTTTGTTTGATGTGGGCTTGGAGGTGCGGCGTGGCGAAGTGGTGGCCTTGATGGGCCGCAATGGTGCCGGCAAATCCACCACGCTCAAGGCCATCATGGGCCTGGTGGAGCGGCGCAAGGGCGTCGTGCAGTTCATGGGCCAGAACATTGCGCAGGCGGATGCCTGGCGCATTGCGCGCCTGGGCCTGGGCTATGTGCCGGAGGAGCGGCGCATATTCAGCGCGTTGACGGTGCTGGAAAACCTGGAAGTGGGCCGCCAGCCGCCCCGGCGCTGGGCCGATGGCAGCCTGGCCAGCCAGTGGACGGTGGACGAGTTGCTGGCGTTTTTCCCCAATCTGGCCGCGATGCCGCAGCGGCCAGGAGGGCAGATGAGTGGCGGCGAGCAGCAAATGCTGACCGTTGCCCGCACCCTCATGGGCAATCCCTACATGGTGCTGCTCGATGAGCCCTCTGAGGGCGTGGCGCCTGTCATCGTTGAGCAGATGGCGCAGATGATCCTGCAGCTCAAGCAGCGCGGCGTGAGCATTCTGCTGTGTGAGCAAAACCTGCACTTTGCACGTCTGGTGAGCGACCGGGCCTATGTGCTGGAGAAAGGGACGATTCAGTTTGCCGGCAGCATGCAGGCACTGATCGATGAGGAGCGTGCTGGCGCCAAGCGGATCGGCGTCTAAACGCCGTCCGGCAAAGCAAAGCCTGCACGCGGTACGTGCAGGCTTGGGCGTCCCTTCGGCGATTGACGGGGGACGGGGGCTTACCAGTGGCCGGTGGGGTTGACGCCGTCCTGCATCACCCAATGGATACGCGAGGTTTCCACGCCCATCAGTGCAGCCTGGTGCACCAGCATGTCGACTGTCTTGCCGTCGAGCACCGGCTTGCGCGAGAGCAGCTTGAAGGAGTCGGTGGTGTCGCCCATCAGCATGGCCCAGCGGTATTCGGGATCGATGGCGACGACATGGTAGCCCTCATGGAAGGGGCCCATGAAGGAGGCCTTCATCGCACCAAAGTTGGGTGCGCCCACAAAGCGGGCAATGCCATGGCCTTCCACCCAGCGGTGGGTGCCGGCGTGGAAGCCCCGGGTGGTGATGCCCAGGCTGCCGTCGCTCAGCAGTTCGTATTCGACGCGCGAGCGGGTCAGCGGCTTGCCCAGACCGCGCTCGATGCGGGCGATCTCATACCAGTCGCCGACAAAGCGTTCTGCATCAAAGTCGGCAACCGGCTCAATCAGGTCAACGGGCACGACTTTGCGGGTTTTGTTGCTGGCCCACCAGTAAACGGCCAATGCTGCTGCACCGGCTGCCAGGGGGAGCCAGAGAGAGCGCTGTTGCGGTCGTTGTTGACGATCGAGCTCATGCATAAGAAATTATTCCTTGTTCTGTTTTATGAATCCTAACCAGATAGGCGTAATTTACAAGCTGGTAGAGCGGACCAAATGTAAGCAAAGCGCCTGATTTGCGTGCTCCGCGTGCGGCTTGCATGCCTAATTTCGCACCCAGTCATCGGAATTAGCAGGTATTTTTATCTGCTTGCTTGGCATCTGTGGCCTAATGTCGGTTTTGTTTATCGCGAGGTCCCAGGATGGGCAACAAAATCGTTACGGAAGCTGACCGCAAGTTCACCCCTCAACCGGCCCTGCCTAACGGCAAGAGCCTGCCTACGCCCGGTCGCGGCCAACAGGCTAGCCGTGCCCGTGGCACCGCTACCCGTTCCAAGAAGAACCCAGGCAAGCGTACGCACAAGGGCGGTTAATACCGCCTACCGGTTTGCCCCGTCCGCATGCCGCGCTTGCCACGATCAGGCGCGGCATGCGGATGGAGCGCTTTCGGTGAGAGAAGGCCCGCATCAGCGGGCTTTTTTGCGTCTGTCTGGAGGAGGCGTCAGCGCTGCAAGCGGCGGCGCAGCTCCAGCACTTCTTCCATCAAGTCGACGGTCATCGCGGCCAGTTGGGGGTCGGCATCGTAGGTATGCTCCAGCAGCGCGACGCGGCGTGCACGCACAATGCAGGCGGCCGCAAAGCGCCAGCTGGCAACGGCATCGGGGTTGCGCGTGCCGGTGCTCGGGGTGAGCACGCCATCCACCACGCGGGCCTGCACCCAGTCCAGGTTGCGCTGGCAGGCCTGGGCCAGGCTGGCGGCATCCAGGCTGTCGTCGTCAATGATCTGCAAGGTGGTGGTGTGTACGGTCGTGTAGTGGGGCATGGTTACACTCCTTGGCGAGGCTGGAAGTGGGGGAAGGCCTTGGCAAAGGCCGCGTAGGCTTCGCGCTCCTGCTCGGTGGCGGCGGGCGGTATGTGCAGCTGCAGCTCCAGGTACAGATCGCCAGACGTGGCAGCGGGCAGGCCCTTGCCCTTGATGCGCAGCTTGCGCCCAGTTGACCAGCCTGCCGGAATAGTCACCTCCAACGTGCCGGCCGGCGTCTTGACTTCCGCGCTGCCGCCCAAAGCTGCCTCCCAGGGGCTGACGGGCATGGGCATATAGACATCCTTGCCTTCAGCGCGCCAGCGCTTGTCGGGGCGAAAGTGCACTTCCAGCAGCAGATCGCCGGCCGGGCCACCCTGGTAGCCCGGCCCGCCCTGGCCAGCCAGCCGAATCATCTGGCCTTCACGCACCCCGGCGGGAATCTTCACCTGGAGCTGGCGCTCCTGGCTGCGTACTTCGCCATCCTCGGTCACTTCCTGACCGTGCAGGGTCAGCATGCGCTCGCTGCCCTGGTAGCTGTCGGTCAGGTCCAGCTCGATGCTGGCATGCTGGTCCTCGCCGCGCATCGCCGCGCGTGGTCCGCCGCCGGCATGGCCGCCGCGCTGGGCACGCGCGGCGTCGCCAAACATCTGGCGGAAGAAATCGCTGTAATCGGCATCACCACCCATGCTCTGGCGGCGAAACTGGTAATCGCCGCCGTCAAAGCCCTCAGTGCCCCGGAAGGGGTTGCCTGCGCCGGAGGCAAAGCCGCGTGGGGCGTCGAGCATGGCGTCGTACTCGGCACGCTTTTCTGCATCCGAGAGCACGGCATTGGCCTCGTTGACTTCGGCCATGCGCTTTTGCGCATCTTTTTCCTTGCTCAGGTCCGGGTGGTATTTGCGCGCGAGCTTGCGAAACGCCTTTTTGATTTCGTCTGTGCTGGCCTTCTTGTCCACGCCCAGAACGTCGTAGTAGTTTTTGGAATCCATGCCTGCTCCCGAAGATGTGGCAGCTTGCTGTTGTACAGGCAACTGCCCAATGGCTGATAACTCCCTAGAACTTAGTTGCTTTTGGCCCTGATTCAAGTCAGAGAAGCGCGTATTCGCAAAGGCCGTGGAGCGCTCGGTTACCGCAATAGTGGTAAAAATACGCCTTTGTTTGCGGGACGGATTTTTTTATGACCGAGGCTGCGACGGCGCCCTGGCTGGTGGTGTGTTTGTGCGCGCAGTGGTGCGGTACCTGTGGCCAGTACCAGCCCGCCTTTGATGCGCTGGCCAAGGAATGGCCGGGCATGGACTTTGTCTGGCTCGATGTCGAGGACGAGGAAGAGGCGCTGGGCGAGCTGGATATCACCACCTTTCCTACTGTGTTGCTTGGACGCGGCACAGAAGCCATGTTTCTGGGCCCCGTGTTGCCCCAGCCCGGCGTGCTGCAGCGCATGCTGGAGCGCTTTTCGCAAGGCGATGCGCGCCCCTTGCCCGCAGGCGACGACGCCCATGCGTTGCTGCAACGCACGGCTGCCATCGTGCAGGCGCGCAAGGCGCAGGCTGAGTAGTCCGCCAGTCTAAAAGGTGCTTTGCATCATTGCATTGATACTGGTTTGCCCCTATAATTGATGTCTACACGACCAACTGGGCGGTGCCAACCGCCCATTTTTTTTGGTCGCATGTTTTTCAGCTCGATGCTGCGGAATGTGTAACATTCCGTGGTTCTCGGGTTTTTTGTATTTGCGGGATAAATAGCACACGTGAGCTTGCAAGAAACCACCCTACAAACGGTGAGCGGCCTGGGCTACGACTTGGTGGAGATCGAACGCTCTGCCAGCGGCCTTTTGCGCATCACCATCGACCTGCCTTGGAGTGCGGATGATGTCCGTCCGGAAGGCGTGCCAGAGCAGTTTGTGACGGTGGAGGATTGTGAGAAGGTCACCCGCCAGCTGCAGTTTGCACTGGAAGTCGATGGCGTGGAGTACAAGCGCCTGGAAGTGTCCTCGCCCGGTATTGATCGTCCGTTGCGCCATGAGCAGGATTTCATCCGCTTCACCGGCGCTGTGGTGGACCTGACGCTGAAGGAATCCATCGGTGCCGCTGCCGAAGGCACGACCATCAGCGCCAATCGCAAGAAGTTTCGGGGCACTCTCGAGCGCACCGAGGCCGGTGGCTGGCAGATCGTCTGGAGCGATGCACCGCCTGTAAAGCCCGGTGCCCGCGTGAGCAAGAAGCGCCCACCGGCGCCGCTGCAAAGCCTGGGTTTTACGCTTGACGAGCTGCGTGAAGCGCGTCTGGCACCCATCGTGAGCTTCAAGGGCAGGGCGGCGGCAGGTGCTGCCGACGAAGACCCCCAGGCCTGATTGGCCCGCACATGGTGGCGCTGCTGATGCCGCCTTCTGGTTAAAGATTGAAATAGGAGAGTCGTCGCATGAATCGCGAATTGTTGATGCTGGTGGATGCCATCGCGCGCGAAAAGAACGTAGAGCGCGATGTGGTGTTTGGTGCTGTGGAATCTGCCCTGGCCCAGGCTACGAAGAAGCTGTATCCCGGCGAAGTGGATGTGCGTGTGGCTATCGACCTCGATACCGGCGATTACGACACCTTCCGCCGCTGGCTGGTGGTGCCCGATGATGCGGGCCTGCAAAACCCTGACGCCGAAGAAATGCTGATGGACGCCGTCGACCGCAAGGAAGATGTGCAGGTGGGCGACTACATCGAAGAGCAGATCGAATCGGTGCCCATTGGCCGTATCGGAGCCATGGCGGCCAAGCAGGTCATTTTGCAAAAGATCCGTGATGCCGAGCGCGAGATGCTGCTCAACGACTTCATGGCGCGTGGCGACAAGATCTTCAACGGCACCGTCAAGCGCATGGACAAGGGCGACATCATTGTCGAATCCGGCCGCGTCGAAGGCCGCTTGAAGCGCGGTGAAATGATTCCGAAGGAAAATCTGCGCAATGGTGACCGTGTTCGCGCCATGATCATGGATGTGGACCTGACCCTGCGCGGCGCGCCGATCCTGCTGTCGCGCTCTGCGCCAGAGTTCATGGTCGAGCTGTTCCGCAATGAAGTGCCCGAAATCGAGCAGGGCCTGCTGGAGATCAAGAGCTGCGCCCGTGACCCAGGCAGCCGTGCCAAGATTGCCGTGCTGAGCCACGACAAGCGCATTGACCCGATCGGCACCTGCGTGGGCGTGCGCGGCAGCCGCGTGAACGTGGTGACCAATGAGCTGGCTGGCGAGCGCGTGGACATTGTGCTGTGGTCCGAAGACCCCGCCCAGTTCGTGATCGGTGCACTGGCTCCGGCCAATGTGTCCTCGATCGTCGTGGACGAAGAAAAGCATGCCATGGACGTGGTGGTGGACGAGGAAAACCTCGCGATCGCCATTGGCCGTGGTGGCCAGAATGTGCGTCTTGCCTCCGATCTGACGGGGTGGAAGATCAACATCATGGACGCGGCCGAATCGGCCCAGAAGCAGGAAGAAGAAACCAGCACTTCCCGCAAGCTGTTCATGGAAAAGCTGGATGTGGATGAAGAAATCGCTGACATCCTGATCGAAGAAGGCTTCTCCAGCCTGGAAGAAGTGGCCTATGTGCCGCTGCAGGAAATGCTGGAAATCGAGAGCTTCGATGAAGAGACCGTCAATGAGCTGCGCACGCGCGCCAAGGATGCGCTGCTGACGATGGAAATCGTCCACGAAGAGAGTGTTGCCCGTGTTTCCCAAGAGTTGCGTGATCTGGAAGGGATGACGCCTGAGTTGGTAGCCCAGCTGGAAGCTGGTGGAATCCACACGCGTGACGACCTGGCCGATTTGGCCATTGATGAATTGACCGAGCTGACCGGACAGTCTGCCGATGACGCAAAAGCCTTGATCATGAAGGCCCGCGAACATTGGTTTGATGGACAGGAATAAGGTCAGGAGGCACGGAACAAGATATGTCGAGTAATACTGTCGCCGAGTTCGCTGTTGAACTCAAAAAATCACCGGATACATTGCTGGAACAACTGCAAGCCGCAGGTGTGTCCAAGCAGGATGCATCCGATGCGCTGACTGAAACGGACAAACAAGCGCTGTTGTCCCATCTGCAGGCCGCCCACGGCGCTGCAGACCGCAAGAAGATCACATTGACCAAGAAATCTACCAGCGAGATCAAACAAGCCGATGCCACGGGCCGGGCACGCACTATCCAGGTGGAAGTGCGCAAGAAGCGTACCTTCGTCAAGCGTGACGAAGTCGCAGAACCCGATTCCGACGAAGCACTGAAGCACGCCGAAGCCAAGCAAAAGGAAGCCGAACACAAGGCTGACCTGGTCAAGCGTGAAGAGGAAGCCCGCCGCGAAGCTGAGCTGATCAGCAAGCAGGAAGCGGATCTGGTGCAGCAACGTGCCGATCGCACCGAGCGTGAAGACCGCGAGCGCAAGGAGCGTGAAGCCGAAGAGCGCGCCGCCGCCTACGTGGCCAAGACGCAAGAGCGCAAGGCCCAGGAAGCTGCCGAGCAGGAAGAAGCTGCGCGCCGCCATGCCCAGGAGCTGGCTGCCCGCAACGAAGCCCAGGCTGAAGCAAAGAAAAAGGCTGAAGACGAATCCAAGGCCCGTGAGGCTGAGGAAACAGCACGCGCTGTCGATCTGGACGAGCGCCGCCGCAAGGCCCTGGCCGAGGCGGAAGCCATTCGCGCCATGATGAACGCGCCCAAGAAGGTGCTGGTGGCCAAGAAGCCTTCGGAAGAGAAGAAGGATGTCAAGGCCGCTGATGCCAAGAAGGGCACCTTGCACAAGCCTGCCACCACCGGGACTGGCGCTGCCAAGCCTGCCGCTGGCGCAGCGCCTGGCAACAAGGAAGTCAAGTCGGCTAAGCTGTCGTCGAGCTGGAGCAACCAGAACGACAGCAACGGCAAGAAGAAAGAGCTCAAGACCCGTGGAGACTCCTCGGGTGGCGTGGCTGGCCGTGGCAACAACTGGCGCTCCGGCCCCCGTGGCCGCCGTGGCAATGACCGCAACGACAACCGTGGTTCGCAATCGGCTGCACCGGTGGAAGCACGCGTGCTTGACGTCTACGTGCCAGAAACCATCACCGTGTCCGAGCTGGCCCACAAGATGGCCATCAAGGCCTCCGAGGTGATCAAGTCGCTGATGAAGATGGGCCAGATGGTCACCATCAATCAGCCGCTGGACCAGGACACCGCGATGATCGTTGTGGAAGAAATGGGCCACAAGGCGCACATCGCTGCACTGGACGATCCGGAAGCGTTCACCGCCGAAGAGGAATCCCAGGCCGAATCCGAAGCGCTGCCACGCGCTCCGGTGGTGACCGTGATGGGTCACGTCGACCACGGCAAGACCTCGCTGCTGGACTACATCCGCCGCAGCAAGGTGGCTGCGGGCGAAGCCGGCGGCATTACGCAGCACATTGGTGCCTACCACGTGGAAACGCCACGCGGCATGATCACCTTCCTGGACACCCCCGGTCACGAGGCCTTCACGGCCATGCGTGCCCGTGGTGCACAGTCGACCGACATCGTGATTCTGGTGGCCGCTGCCGACGACGGCGTGATGCCCCAGACCAAGGAAGCCATCAAGCACGCCAAGGCGGCTGGTGTTCCTATCGTGGTGGCCATCACCAAGGCAGACAAGCCCGATGCCAACCCCGAACGCGTCAAGCAGGAGCTGGTGGTCGAGCAAGTGGTGCCTGAAGAGTACGGTGGTGACTCGCCTTTCGTGGCCGTGTCGTCCAAGACGGGTCAAGGCATTGACGAGCTGCTCGAACAAGTGCTGCTGCAGGCCGAAGTGCTGGAACTCAAGGCACCGGTGGAAGCCAATGCCAAGGGTCTGGTGATCGAAGCCCAGCTGGACAAGGGCCGCGGCCCTGTGGCCACGGTGCTGGTGCAGTCCGGCACCCTGAAGGTTGGCGATATCGTGCTGGCCGGTCAAACCTATGGCCGCGTGCGCGCCATGGTCGACGAAGACGGCAAGGTTGCCAAGGAAGCGGGCCCATCGCTGCCTGTTGAAATCCAGGGTCTGTCGGATGTGCCGCAAGCCGGTGATGACTTCATGGTGCTGCCCGATGAGCGCCGCGCCCGTGAAATCGCCACCTACCGTGCTGGCAAGTTCCGCAACACCAAGCTGGCCAAGCAACAAGCGGCCAAGCTGGAGAACATGTTCGCTGAGATGGGTGCAGGCAACGTGCAATCGCTGCCGATCATCATCAAGGCCGACACCCAGGGTTCGCAAGAAGCACTGGCTGCCTCTTTGCTCAAGCTGTCGACCGACGAAGTCAAGGTGCAGATGGTCTACACCGGCGTGGGCGGTATCAGCGAGTCGGACGTGAATCTGGCGCTGGCCTCCAAGGCGATCGTGATTGGTTTCAACGTGCGTGCCGATGCGCAAGCGCGCAAGACCGCCGAGAGCAATGATGTCGATATCCGCTACTACAACATCATTTACGACGCTGTCGATGAGTTGAAGGCGGCCATGTCCGGCATGCTGGCTCCCGAGCAACGCGAAGAGATCATCGGTATGGCCGAGATCCGCACCGTGTTCGTGGCTTCGAAGATCGGTACCGTGGCAGGTTCGTACATCACCCAGGGTCACGTTACCCGCAATGCACACTTCCGTCTGCTGCGCGACAACGTGGTCATCTACACGGGTGAGATCGACTCGCTGCGCCGTATGAAGGACGACGTCAAGGAAGTCAAGGAAGGCTTCGAGTGCGGTATCAAGCTCAAGAACTACAACGACATCAAAGAAGGTGATATGTTGGAAGTCTTTGAGATCAAGGAAATCGCTCGTACGCTGTAATTTCCGATGGCAACTCGCAAGAAAACTGCTGCGCCCAACCGCAGCTTCAAAGTCTCCGACCAGATCCAGCGCGATCTGTCGGAGCTGATCGCCCGTGAGTTGAAGGACCCACGTGTGGGCATGGTGACCCTGCAAGCCGTTGAGGTGACGCCGGACTATGCCCACGCCAAGGTCTATTTCAGCTTGCTGATCGGTGACCCCGACCAGACCCAGGACGCACTGAACCAGGCTGCTGGCTTTTTGCGCAATGGCCTGTTCAAGCGCCTGCATATCCACACCGTGCCGACCCTGCACTTCATCTACGACCGCACCACCGAGCGTGCGGCCGATATGAATGCCTTGATCGCCAAGGCAGTGGCATCGCGCGGACCCGAGGAAGGCTGATCGCATGAATGCCCCTCGCACACGGGTGCAGCGGCGCCCTGTGCACGGGGTGTTTCTGCTCGACAAACCCATTGGCCTGTCCAGCAACGACGCTTTGCAAAAAGTGAAGTGGCTGCTGCGCGCCGAAAAAGCGGGCCATACCGGCACGCTCGACCCTTTGGCTACGGGTGTGCTGCCGCTGTGTTTTGGCGCGGCCACCAAGTTCAGCCAATTGCAGCTTGATGCCCCCAAGACCTATGAGGCCCTGGTACACCTGGGCGCCACCACCACCACCGGCGATGCCGAGGGTGAGGTGCTGCAGACCTGGGAGGTGGACGCATCAGCGCTGACCGACGAGAAGCTGGCCGCCGTGGCGGCGCAGTTCACCGGTCCCATCAGCCAGGTGCCGCCGATGTACAGCGCGCTCAAGCGCGATGGCAAGGCCCTCTACGAATACGCCCGTGCTGGCATCACGCTCGAGCGTGAGCCGCGCGCCGTGACCATCTTGCATCTGCGCTTGTCCCGCGTGGATGAGGAGCAGGACTTTGTCGCGCTCAAGATGACGGTGCGCTGCAGCAAGGGCACCTATGTGCGTACCCTGGCCGAGGATATTGGTCAGGCGCTCGGCTATGGTGCGCATCTGCGCAGCCTGCGCCGCATAGAAACCGGTGGGATCGACCTGTCCCGCTGTATCAGCCTGCAAACCCTGGAAGCGACGCCCGATGCGGAGCGCCTGCAAACCGTGTTGCCCGTCGACACGTTGCTTGCAGCGCACACCCGTGTCACGCTCGATGGAGATAATGCAGGCAGATTTTTGTCCGGCTTGCGCCGGCGGGGTGAATGGGCCGATGCCGATGCAGTGGCCGTTTACGGAGAAGAGCCTCCTGCGCTTTTGGGTGTGGCACACATCCGGGCGCGCGAGCTCATTCCCGACCGCCTCCTGAGCCCCGTCGAGATTCAACAAATTTTGGAAGGAACGCCGCGCCCACAAGCCAGCGGCATTTTGGAAACATCATGAGCAAACAAATCCGCAATATTGCGATCATCGCCCACGTTGACCATGGCAAGACGACCATGGTGGACCAGCTGCTGCGCCAGTCTGGTACCTTCGCCGAACACGAAAAAGTCGTGGACACCGTGATGGACAACCACGCCATCGAGCGTGAGCGCGGCATTACCATCCTGGCCAAGAACTGCGCCGTGTCCTGGAACGGCACCCACATCAACATTCTCGACACCCCTGGTCACGCGGACTTCGGTGGTGAAGTGGAACGCGCGCTGTCCATGGTGGACGGTGTGGTGCTGCTGATCGACGCGCAAGAAGGCCCCATGCCCCAAACGCGTTTCGTGACCAAGAAGGCACTGGCCCTGGGCCTCAAGCCCATCGTCGTGGTGAACAAGGTCGACAAGCCCGGTGCCAACCCCGACAAGGTCGTGAACGCTGCGTTCGACCTGTTCGACAAGCTCGGCGCAACCGATGAACAGCTGGACTTCCCCGTGGTGTACGCCTCGGGTATCAACGGCTGGTCGTCGAAGGAAGAAGGCGAGCCAGGCGCGCAATGGGGTCCCGACATGTCGGCCCTGTTCGAAACCATTCTGGAACACGTGCCATCGGTGCAAGGCGACGCGACTGCACCGCTGCAGATGCAAGTCTCCGCACTGGACTACTCCACCTTCGTGGGCCGTATCGGCGTGGGCCGTATCACCCAGGGCACGCTCAAGCCCGGTCAGCAAGTGGCCGTGATGGCCGGCCTGGACGGCAAGAGCTACACCGGCAAGATCAACCAGGTTCACACCTTCCAGGGTATTGACCGCGTGCAAGCGACCGAAGCCGGTCCTTCCGAAATCGTGCTGATCAGCGGTATCGAAAACATCGGTATCGGTGAAACCGTGACCGACCCGGCCAATCCACAGCCTCTGCCGATGCTGAAGATTGACGAGCCTACGCTGACCATGAACTTCTGCGTGAACACCTCGCCACTGGCAGGTCGTGAAGGCAAGTACGTGACCAGCCGCCAGATCTGGGACCGCCTGCAAAAGGAACTGCGCTCCAACGTGGCCCTGCGCGTGAAGGAAACCGACGAAGACGGTATCTTTGAAGTGGCTGGCCGTGGTGAACTGCACCTGACCATTCTGCTGGAAGAAATGCGCCGCGAAGGCTATGAGCTGGCCGTGTCCAAGCCACGTGTTGTGATGCAAATGATCGACGGCGTGCGCCACGAGCCTATCGAGCTGGTGACGGCCGACATCGAAGAAGGCCACCAAGGCGGCGTGATGCAAGCCCTGGGCGAGCGCAAGGGCGAGCTGGTGAACATGGAACCCGATGGCCGCGGTCGCGTCCGTCTGGAATACCGCATTCCAGCCCGTGGCCTGATCGGTTTCACCAACGAATTCCTGAACCTGACCCGTGGTTCCGGCCTGATCGCCAACATCTTCGACAGCTACGAGCCACACAAGGGCGAAATCGGCGGCCGCAAGAACGGCGTGCTGATCTCGATGGACGACGGTGAAATCTTCACCTACGCCCTGGGCAAGCTGGACGACCGTGGCCGCATGTTCGTCAAGCCCAACGACCCTGTGTACGAAGGCATGATCGTCGGTATCCACAGCCGTGACAACGACCTGGTGGTGAACGCCACCCGTACCAAGCAGCTGACCAACTTCCGCGTGAGCGGCAAGGAAGACGCGATCAAGATCACGCCTCCTATCGAGCTGTCGCTGGAATACGGCGTGGAGTTCATCGAAGAAGACGAACTGCTGGAAATAACCCCGACCAGCCTGCGCGTGCGCAAGCGCCACCTGAAGGAACACGACCGCAAGCGCGCATCGCGCGAAAACGCATAATCTGCGTTGCGACGTGATCCAACACCAGCAAAGGCCGCATCTGCGGCCTTTTTTGCGTATTGGAGGCGTCAGCCCGTAGGCTGGAGCTTGAGCAGCAGTTCCTTCAAACGCTGCGCCGTGGCCACCGGCTGGCGCTGGTTCAACGCCAGCGCAATGCCGATCTGGGGCAGGTGCTGGGTGTCGGTCAGTTCGCGGAAGACGACGCCTGGCGTGGCGGCCTTGGCGACGACGGCGGGCACCAAGGCGACGCCCAGGCCCGCGCCCACCAGGCTTACCAAGGTCTGTGCCTGCACCGCATGCTGCTTGATCTGCGGCATGAAGCCGGCGTTCTGGCAGGCCAGCACCACCAAGGCATGCAGGCCCGGCACCTCGCTGGGGCGGTAGTTCACAAAGGGCTGGTCGGCCAGGTCGATCAGCTGCAGGCTCTCCTTGATCTGCAGCGGGTTGCCAGCGGGCAGGGCGGCAATCAGGCGGTCAGGCTCGACCGGGGTGATGGACAGGTCGGTGGCCTGGGTCACCGGGTAGCGCAGCAGGCCGGCGTCAAAATCGCCGCTGGCAACCTGGGCACAGATCTCGCGCGTCGTGGATTCGGTCAGCACCAGGTCAATGGCAGGGTAGGCCGCGCGAAAGGCCTGCACCAGCTGCGGAATCAGCGAGAACGTGGCCGAGCCGATAAAGCCGATGTGCAGGCGCCCCAGCTCGCCGCTGGCAGTGGCCTGTGATACCGCCTGCACCTGGCGCGCATGGTAGAGCGCGAGCTTGGCGCTCTCCAGCGCAGCCCGGCCCGCGCCCGACAGCACGGTGCCGCGCCGGTCACGCTCGAACAGCTGCACGCCCAGGTCGTCTTCCAGCTTGCGGATCGACTGCGACAGCGGCGGCTGCGACATATGCAGCTGCTCGGCCGCCTGGCGGTAGTTCAGGGTTTGCGCCAGGGTGACGAAGTGGCGCAGTTGGCGCAAGTCCATTGATATCTCCTGTGTATCAGTACCTGTCAATTGCGACATAGACACAGCTAAGAAACATATCAAATAATGCCATTCATCGCTATCACCACAAAGACGGAGACAAGCCTTGAGTGCATTGACAGGCCTGCGGGTGCTGGATCTTTCCAGCGTGATTTTTGGGCCGCTGGCCAGCCAGGTGCTGGCCGATTACGGCGCCGAGGTGATCAAGATCGAGCCGCCTGGCGGCGACTCCACGCGCTACACCGGGCCAGCCGCCGAGGCCGGCATGTCAGCGCTGTTCATGGGCTCCAACCGCAGCAAGAAAAGCGTGGTGCTGGACCTGAAAGCGCCCGAGGCCCAGGAGGCGCTGCATGCGCTGCTCAAGACCACCGATGTCTTCATGCACAGTATGCGCCCGCAAAAACTGGCCAAGCTGGGGCTGGACCCGGTGCGGCTGCGCAGCCAGTACCCGCGCCTGGTCTACGTGGGCCTGCATGGCTTTGGCGAGGATGGGCCTTATGCCGGTCTGCCGGCCTATGACGATGTGATCCAGGGCATGAGCGGCCTGGCCGACCTGATGGAGCGCCAGACCGGCGAGGCCCGCTACCTGCCCACCATTGCGGCCGACAAGACCTGCGGCCTGGTGGCAGCGCATGCGGTGATGGCAGCCTTGTTCCAGCGCGAACGCACGGGAGAGGGCAGCTTTGTCGAGGTGCCGATGTACGAGACCATGGTGGGCTTCAACCTGGTTGAGCATTTCTACGGCATGCATTTTGAGCCCGCGCTCAGCGGCGCCGGCTACCCGCGCGTCATGGCGCCCTGGCGCAAGCCCTACAAGACCTTGGACGGCCATGTCTGCATGATGCCCTACACCGATGGCCACTGGCGCCGCTTCTTTGCCGCCGTGGGCCAGCCGGAACTGGCGCAGGACGAGCGCTTTGCCACCCAGGCCCAGCGCACCCGCCATATTGCGACCCTGCTGGAGACCATGAGCAGCTACGTAGCGCAAAAGGACACCGCCTACTGGCTGCAGACCTGCGAGGAACTGGAGATCCCCGCCGCCCCCGTCGCGCGCATGGACGACCTGCCACGCGACCCGCACCTGCAGGCCACCGGCTTTTTTGTCGAGAAGCAGGACCCTGCCATGGGCACCGTGCGCTTCCCGCGCTCATCGGTGCGCATCGATGGTGCGCAGGCGCCCATCGGCATGCCGCCGCGCCTGGGTGAGCACACGCAGCAGCTGCTGCGCGAGGCCGGCTGGGACGATGCCCGCATTGCCGCTTTGCGGCCCACTGCGGCTGAATGAACCGCTGAAAGAAAAGACACCATGACCGCCCCCAACTGGATTTCTTCCACCGAGAACCGCGCTGCCGCGTTGGCCGGCACTGCACGCATGGGCCAGGGCTTTGTCTGGCAGGACCTGCAGGTTGGCCAGCAGCTGCGCACCTTTCGCCGCACGGTGACAGAGACCGACCTGGTCAACTTCATCAACACCACCGGCATGCTCGAAGCCATCTTTATCGAAGACGGGTACGACGGCGGCGCGATCCGGGGCCGGCCGGTGCCCGGTGCGCTCACCTACACCTTGATCGAAGGCTTCATCCTGCAAAGCATGATCCAGGGCACGGGCCTGGCCATGCTGGAGCTGCACCAGAAGATTCTGGGCCCGGTGGTGGTGGGCGACACGATCGAGGCGCTGGTGGAAGTGACCGATATCAAGCCCACCAGCAAAGGCGGCCGGGCGGTGGTGACCTCGCGCATCGAGGTCTACAACCAGCGCCAGGAGCAGGTGATGGTCTACACCGCCGTGCGCCTGCTGGCCGGGCGCTAGCGCGGCATTGCGGTAGGCGGCCACCATGGCCTGCGTCAGATGAGAGAACCAATACAGGAGACAAAGATGCAATATGGTTTTGTACGTCGTTCGGCCCTGCTCGCGTTGGCGCTGGTGGCTGTGTGTGGGGCTGCGCAGGCGCAGGATCCCTGGCCCAGCAAGCCGATCACGCTGGTCGTGCCGTTCCCGCCGGGCGGGCCCACCGACATGGTGGCGCGGGTGCTGGCCCAGCAGGTGGGCCAGCAGCTGGGGCAGACGGTGATCGTCGACAACCGGCCCGGCGCCAACGGCAATATCGGCAATGCGCTGGTGGCCAAGGCTGCCGCCGATGGCTATACGGTGCTCTACAACACCTCGTCGATTGCGCTCAGCCCATCGCTGTACAAAAAGCTCAGCTACGACGTGGCCCGGGACCTGCGCCCGGTCGCGCTGACGGCCGTGGTGCCGCTGGGCCTGGTGGTCAACCCCAAGGTGCCCGCCCACACGGTGCAGGAGCTGGTGAAGTACGCGCAGGACAACAAGGGCAAGCTCTCCTACGGCTCGGCCGGCAATGGCAATGTCACCCACCTGGCCGCCTTTCAGGTGGTGCAGCACTATGGCATCGATGCCAGCCATGTGCCCTACAAGGGCAGTGCGCCGGCCGATGTGGACCTGGTCGCGGGCCAGATCGAGTTCATGACCGACACCATCAATTCGGTGGCGCCCTTCATCAAGGACGGCAAGCTCAGGCTGCTGGCGGTGAGCACGGCCCAGCGCATTCCGAATTTTCCCAACGCGCCCACCCTGGCTGAAAGCGGCATGACCGGTTTTGAGGCCGGTGCCTGGCAGGGCGTGATGGTGCCCGCCAAGACGCCCGACGCCGTGGTGCAGCGCCTCAACGCCGAGCTGATGAAGGCTTTGAAGGACCCCGGCGTGCTGGAGAAGCTGCGCGTGCAGGGCACCGAGCCGCTGGGCTCTACCCCGCAGGCCTATGGCGACTACATCCAGAGCGAGATCAAGCGCTGGGCCGGCGTGGTCAAGAGCACGGGCGTGTCTCTGGATTGAACGAAAGCGAAGACGATGACGATTCTCAACGGACTGGCCCTGACGCGCATCCCGCCTGAAGGCGAGGCGCTGCGCGCCGAGGTGCGTGCCTTTTTGCAAGAGGCGGTCAAAGACATGCCCGCCCATATCCGCGCCAAATCCTGGAGCGGCTATGACCCGGACTTCAGCCGCAAGCTGGGCGAGAAGGGCTGGCTGGGCATGACCTTCCCCAAGGCCTATGGCGGCCATGAGCAGGGCGCTTTTGCGCGCTATGTGGTGGTCGAGGAGCTGCTGAATTTTGGCGCGCCTGTCGGCTCGCACTGGATTGCCGAGCGCCAGAGCGCGCCGCTCATCCTGAAGTACGGCACCGAGGCGCAAAAGCAGCGCTATGTGCCACCGGTGGCGCGCGGTGAGAGCTTTTTCTGCATCGGCATGAGCGAGCCCAATGCCGGCTCCGACCTGGCCAGCGTGCGCACACGCGCCGTGCCCAACGATGGCGGCTGGCTGCTCAATGGCCAGAAGATCTGGACCACCAATGCCCAGCACTGCCAGTACATGATTGCGCTGGTGCGCACCTCGGGCGAGGCGGCCGACCGCCACAAAGGCCTGTCGCAACTGATCGTGGACCTGAGCCTTCCCGGCGTTACCGTGCGGCCCATCGAGGACATGTCGGGCGACCGCCATTTCTGCGAGGTGTTTTTTGACAATGTGCAGCTCGCCCCCGATGCGCTGGTGGGTGCCGAAGGGCAGGGCTGGGAGCAGGTGACCGCCGAGCTGGCTTTTGAGCGCAGCGGCCCTGAGCGCCTGTTCTCGTCGGTGGTGCTGTTGGACCAGTGGCTGGCCTTTTTGCGCAGTCAGGCGGCACCACGCGCCGAATCGCTGAAGCTGGCCGGCCAGATCCTGACGCGCCTGGCACCCTTGCGTGCGCTGTCGGTGGCGGTGCAAGAGAAGCTGGTGCAAGGCCAGAGCCCCATCGTCGAGGCCGCCTTGGTCAAGGACCAGGGCACGGTGCTGGAGCAGTACATTCCGGCCGCGATTGCCGATGACCTGATGGCGCTGGATGGCGAGGCCGTGCCGCATGCGCTGCTGCTGACCCTGAACTACCTCACCCTCGTCTCGCCGTGCTACACGCTGCGCGGCGGCACCCGCAGCATTTTGCGCGGCATGATCGCACGCGGCCTGGGCCTGCGTTGAGCGCAAGGAGAAGAACATGGACCATTTGATTACCGAGGCCCTGCGCGATCTGCTGACCGGCCAATGCACGCCCGCCGTGGTGCGCGCGATAGAGAGCGAAGCAGCAGCAAGCGCTGGCGCATCAGCGGCCGCTACGGCCCTGTGGCAGCAGATCGAGGACAGCGGCTTTGCCGACCTGCTGCTGCCCGAGGCCGCTGGCGGCGCCGGCCTGGCCTTGCGCGATGCCTTTGGCGTCTGGGATGTGCTGGGCCAGCATGCGATGCCGCTGCCACTGGCAGACACCATGCTGGCGCGGGCCTGGCTGTCGGCCGCGGGCGTGGCAGTGCCGCAGGGCGCCATTGCGTTGGCGCCGCAGCTGGCCGCCGCCGATGGTGGGCTGCGGGCCAGCGGCGTGCGTGGTGCCTACGTGGCGCAATGGGTGCTGGGCCAGCAGGGTGCCGATCTGTTGCTGCTGCCGGTGGCCGCCGCGCAGGCCAGTGCCAGCATTTTTGTGCTGGATGCGGATCTGCACTGGCCGGAAGCAGCGCTGGCCTCGGCCACGCGAGTGCCAGCCGCCGCCTCCTTGCTGGTCGCGCAGGCCGGGCTGGTGTCGGCCTTGCTGGCGGGCAGCCTGCTGACGGTGTTTGAAAGCACCCTGAACTTTGCCAATGAGCGCCAGCAGTTTGGCCGCCCGATTGGCAAGTTCCAGGCGATCCAGCATGAGCTGGCGGTGATGGCCGAGCATGTGAGCGCGGCGCGCATGGCTGCACAGATCGCCTGCGAGGCCGATGGCGTGGTGGCGGACGCGCTCAAGGTGGCGGTAGGCAAGGCGCGCAGCAGCGAAGCCGCTGTCGAGGTGGCATCGCTCGCACACTCCATCCACGGCGCGATCGGCTTTACCACCGAGTTTGATCTGCAGCTTTACACCCGGCGCCTGCACCTGTGGCGCCAGACGGCCGGCAGCGAAGCCTATTGGCAGCTGCAGGCGGGCCAAGCATTGTTGGCAGCCGATGGCCTGGCGCTGGATGTGATCCGCCAGATCACAGACAGCAGCGCGCCCGTAGCCTGATTTGGCACCTGATTGACCGCAGCCCGCGCCGTTTTTCGGCTATGGTGGCGGTTGTTTTCAGAAGAACAAGGAGTCAAATCTTATGTCGGTCTACACCGAAGATGTGCAAAGCGAAGTGCGTGGCCAGCTGGGCTTTATCACGCTCAGCCGGCCCAAGGCGCTGAATGCGCTGTCGCTGGCGATGGTGCGCGAGCTGCGTGATGTGCTGCTGCGCTGGCAGCAGGACGAGAAGGTGCTGGCCGTCGCGATACGGGGCAGCAACAAGGAGGGCGTGTTTGGCGCCTTCTGCGCTGGCGGCGATATCCGCTTTCTGCATGCGGCCGGCATGGCGGGCAACCCCGAGTTGGAGGATTTCTTCACCGAGGAATATGCGCTCAACCACCTGATCCACCATTTCGGCAAGCCCTATATCGCCTTCATGGATGGCATCGTGATGGGCGGCGGCATGGGCATCAGCCAGGGCGGCAGCCTGCGCATCGTCACCGAGCGCACCAAGATGGCCATGCCCGAGACCGCCATTGGCCTGTTCCCCGATGTGGGCGGCGGCTATTTTCTGTCGCGCTGCCCCGGCCATGTGGGCGAGTACCTGGGCCTGACCGGCCAGATGATTGGCGCGGCCGATGCACTGGCCTACCGGCTGGCCGATGGCTACCTGCCCAGCGCGCAGCAGCAGGCGTTGTGGGACGGGTTGGCCAGCGGCAGCTTTGCCAACGGCGATGCGGTGCAGGCCTTTGTCAAAGCCGGCCTGGCACCTGCGCCAGAACGTGCAGCCAATCCCGATACGGAGATCAACCAGTACTTTGGCCTGGCTGATGTGCCAGCCATCATCGCCGCGCTGGAGGCCGGCAACAGCGATTTTGCCCGGGCCACCGCCGAGACCTTGCGCAAGCGCTCGCCGCTGATGCTGTTTGTGGTGCTGGAGCAGATCCGCCGTGCGCGCGGCATAAGCCTGGCCGACGACCTGCGCATGGAGCGCGACATGGTGCGCCACTGCTTCTACCTGCGCCCTGATCGCAAGAGCGAAACCTTGGAAGGCATCCGCGCGCTGGCAGTGGACAAGGACCACCACCCGCAGTGGAGCCCCGCCCGCATTGAAGAGGTGAGCCTGCAGGAAGTGGCGCAGATGTTTGTCAGCCCCTGGCCGGTAGAGGCGCACCCGCTGCAGGCGCTGAACTAAGCCATCATGGCCTCCGAGCCAGACAAGGGCCTGCGTGAATACGTAGGCCCTTGCCGTCTGTCAGAAGGTGCTTGGAGTGGCTGTGCTATACCTGCGCATGTGATCCTCAGGTATCCTTGAAAGGCAAGACCATGACGCATGCAGACTCCCAGGCCTCCTCGATCCGCGTGGAAGCCAATATCGGCGAAGGCTTTTGGCGCAAGGGCCCCCAAGACAGCCTGCCACCACCGGACATGGTGGGTGCCTATATGCGCAACCGGCCGGTGCTGGGCGCGCCGGTAGCGGGGCGCAAGGCCTGGATCATTGGCAGCGGCATTGCCGGCCTGGCTGCCGCCTTCTACATGATCCGCGACGGTGGCATGGCCGGCGAAGACATCACCATTCTGGATACCTTAGATGTGACCGGCGGCTCGCTCGATGGCGCGGGCAATGCTGAGCAGGGCTACATCGTGCGCGGCGGCCGCGAGATGAACTGGAACTACGACAACTTCTGGGACCTGTTCCAGGACGTGCCGGCGCTGGAGCTGCCCGAGGGCTACAGCGTGCTCGACGAGTACCGCTTCGTCAACGACAACGACCCCAACTGGTCCAAGGCCCGACTGATGCACCAGCAGGGCAAGATCCGCGATTTCTCTACCCTGGGCCTGACCAAGGCGCACCAGTGGGAGATCGTCAAGCTGCTGCTCAAGCGCAAGGAAGAGCTGGACGACATCAGCATCGAGTCCTATTTCAGCGCCAGTTTTCTGGAGACCAATTTCTGGTACTTGTGGCGCTCGATGTTCGCATTCGAGAACTGGCAAAGCCTGCTGGAGATGAAGCTCTACATGCACCGCTTTCTCGATGCCATCGATGGCCTGACCGACATGTCGGCGCTGGTGTTTCCCAAGTACAACCAGTACGACAGCTTTGTCGTACCGCTGACGCGCATGCTCAAGGACAAGGGCGTGAAGGTGCAGTTCAACACCCGCGCCTATGACCTGGATATGCGCGATGAAGCGGACAGCCGCACGGTCACCGCGATCCGCTGCAAATCGGCAGGCCAGGAGGTTCAGATTGACGTCGGCCCCAACGATGTGGTGTTTGCGCTGACCGGCTCGATGACCGAGGGCACGGCCTATGGCGATCTGGATACAGTGCCGGTGCTGGCGCGTGGCAATGAGGAGCCGGGCGATGACAGCGACTGGACCCTGTGGAAACGCCTGGCGGCCAAGTCGCCGGTGTTTGGCCGGCCCGAAAAGTTCTATGGCGATGTGAAGGGCTCAATGTGGGAGTCGGCCACGTTGACCTGCAAACCCTCGCCACTGATCGACAAGCTCAAGGAACTGTCGGTCAACGATCCCTACTCAGGCAAGACGGTGACCGGCGGCATCATCACCTTCACCGATTCGAACTGGGTGATGAGCTTTACCTGCAACCGCCAGCCGCACTTCCCCGACCAGCCTGGCGATGTGCTTGTGCTTTGGGTGTATGCGCTGCTGATGGACCAAAAGGGCAACCATGTGCCCAAGACCATGCCCGAATGCACGGGCCGCGAGATTCTGGCCGAGCTGTGCTACCACCTGGGCATCGCTGACCAGGTCGATGCCGTGGCGGCCAACACCAAGGTGCGCCTGGCATTGATGCCCTACATCACTGCGCAGTTCATGCCGCGCGCCGCCGGCGACCGGCCCCATGTAGTGCCCGAGGGCTGTACCAACCTGGCCTTGCTGGGCCAGTTTGTCGAGACCAGCAATGATGTCATCTTCACGATGGAGAGCTCGGTGCGCACGGCGCGCATCGGCGTCTACACCCTGCTGGGCCTGCCCAAGCAGGTGCCCGACATCAGCCCCACGCAGTACGACATCCGCAACATCATCAAGGGCGCGCGGGCGCTGAACGGCAACCAGCCCTTTGTTGGCGAGCGTCTGCTGCACCGGGTGCTGGGCAAGACCTATTTCGCGCATCTCCTGCCGCCGCTGCCCGAGAACGACGAGACCCTGCGCGAGCGTGCCGAATCGGAGCTAGCGCAGCTGCTGGGCAAGGGGGGCCAGGCGTTCGGTAAGCTGTCGGCCTGGCTGGAGCGCTACAGCAGCAATCTGCGCGACAAGTCCAAATAGGCACCGCGCTGGGCAGTGCGCCCCAACGCAAAGAGGTGGCCGCAGGGCCACCTCTTGTTGTTTGCGCTCAGGGTTAAGGGCGCTAACCGATCAAGGCTTGGCCAGCTTCCACACGCCGCCGCCCATGCCATCGCCACGCTTGTCACCCGCCTGGCTGTCCTTGGCAAAGTAGTACAGCGGCCAGCCCTTGTAGGCCCACTGCTGGGTGTTGTCGGTGCGGGTGATGATGCTGAAATCACCAATCGGCTTGGCGCCTGGAGCCACGCCCAGTGGCGGCCAGTTGGTGGCGCACTGCTGGTAGCAGGTGGATGCACCGCTGCCAGCGGTGTCCTTGGTGAAGGTGTAGAGCGTGCGGCCATCGGGGCCGACGAGCACGCCATCGGCGGAGCGCACCGGGGTGCTGGCGTCCGCTTCTTTCTGGCCCTTGTGGTGCATGGAGCCACAGGCAGTCAAAAGAACGGCGGACAGCGGTATGGCCAGTACAGCAAGCTTGGAGAACATAGACAGCACCCTGGTTGGTTGTAGGTGCTGACCAATATAGTGCGCGCTGCTGAGCGGCCGTGTCAGACGGACGCCCTATATCGCAGCCCTCAGCGTTTGGCTTCGGCGCTGGCGGCGGCCAGTTTCAGCATGCGGTCAAAGGTGGCGACCAGCGTTTCGCGGCGGTCCTGGCGGTAGTCCTCATCCGGGTCCAGTTCGTCGATGCTGCCGTCCCACTCGCGCAAATAGCTTTGCTTCCACTGCTGCAGCTCTTGCAGATCAGGCCAGCGCGGCGCCATGCCGTTTTCTGCCATCACGCAGAGCAGCTCGATGCGGCACGGCACGATATCGCCGTCCCATTCATCGGCCTGCATGCTGTCGGGCGATGCCATCGCTTCCTGGATCTCTGCAATCAGCTGGCCAGTGGTGTCGGCGAGCCAGTCCAGTGCTGCGTCGTTGTCAAAATTACCGTGTGACCAAGTTCCCATGCGGATCTCGCTACCAGTGGTTAAAGCAAAACAGGGCCAGCAGCGATGGTGGCCCCATGACGGTTGCGCGGAGATTGTAGCCGATCAGCGGTTGTGCACCTTCATCGCGCGCTCGACCTCGCGCTTGCCTTCGCGGTCCTTGATCACGTCGCGCTTGTCGTGCTCGGCCTTGCCCTTGGCCAGTGCAATATCGCATTTGGCCAGGCCGTTTTTCCAGTGCAGGTTGATGGGGACCAGAGTATAGCCCTTTTGCTCGACCTTGCCGATCAGGCGCTTGATCTCGTCCTTCTTCATCAGGAGCTTCTTGATGCGAGCAGCATCGGGGCTCACGTGGGTGGAGGCGGTTTTGAGCGGGTTGATCTGGCAGCCCATCAGAAAGAGCTCACCGTTCTTGACCAGCACATAGCCATCGGTCAGCTGGGCCTTGCCCTCGCGCAGCGCCTTGACTTCCCAGCCGTGCAGCACCATGCCCGCTTCGAAGCGTTCCTCAAAGAAATAGTTGAATGCAGCCTTCTTGTTATCGGCAATGCGGCTGTTGGTGTTGTTCGTCTTCGACATAATTGCAATATTAGGGGCAAAACGGCTTTCCCAAGTCCATAGGGCTGCTGGAGGCCGTGCTTTTTGTTCTGGTCTATGATTTTATGAATGTTTCGGGCGGCAGCCGGTTTGCTGCTGCGGCCCTCTCTCCTGTCTGCATGAAAACTGTCAACAAGTCCGTCCTGATCTGGTACAGCCCCCAGGAGATGTTCGATCTCGTGGCCGATGTGCCGCGCTACCCCGATTTTCTGCCCTGGTGCGACCATGCCCGCGTGATCGAGCAGCACGACGACGGCGTGACCGCCGAGGTGGGTATTGCACTGGCCGGCATCAAAAAATCCTTTGTCACCCGCAACACCTACGAGCCGGGCAAGCGCCTGCAGATGGCCCTGGTCAAGGGCCCGTTCTCGCAGTTGCAGGGCGATTGGCGCTTTGAGCCGGTGGGTGACGGCAGCCAGCGCGCCTGCAAGGTATCCCTGAGCCTGAGCTACGGCTTTGACAGCATGGCGCTGGCCGCCGTGGTCGGCCCCATTTTTGACAAGATTGCCGCAACGATGATGGATGCCTTTATTCAGCGGGCCGAGAAGATCTATGGCTGATACCGCAGCGGGCGCAGCGCTGATGCAGATCGAGGTGGTCTGGGCCCACAACGGCCAGACGCACACCGTGCAACTGCAGCTGCCGACCGGTGCCAGCCTGGCGCAGGCCCTGGCAGCGGCTGGCCAGCAGAGCGGCCAGGTGTTTGCCGATGCGCAGGATGCCGGCATCTGGGGCCGGGTACGGCCCCGCAGCCAGTTGCTGGCCGATGGTGACCGGGTGGAGCTGTACGAAGCCCTCAAGGTCGACCCCAAGAAAGCCCGCCGTGAGCGATTTGCCAGGCAGGGCGCGCGCGGCACCGGCCTGTTTGCCAGGCGCAGGCCGCAGGCCAAGGCCGGTTACGGCGCCTGACTGCAACCACCACACCATGAAAAAAGCCAAGCATCTGCTTGGCTTTTTGGCGAGTAGGGGGCGGATCAGCAGTTGTTGAAGATCACGTCATCGGTGCGCTTGATCTCGGCGGCACGTTGCTCTGCACTCTGGAACACCATCTCGCCATTTTCATTGGGTGCGCGCACGGCCTTGCCGGTGTCGTACATGGCCTTGGCCTGCTGGGCGCGTTTGCAGTTGTCCGCCTTGGCTGCTGCCTGCTTGGCTTTTTCAGCAGCTTCAGCATCGGCCTTCGCTTTGGCGTCGGCGGCCTTCTTGGCCTCCAGCTCCTTGTCCTTGCCGGTGGCGGCCTTGGCCGCAGCAGTGGGGGCCGGCGCCGCCGGTGCCGCTGCGCCATCGCTGGCCTCGCCATCCTGCGGGGCGGGGGCTACATCGCGCAGTGCAGGGCCGGTGCCCGAGGACTGCACGCCCTTGAGTGCGCCATAGCCCTTGGGGCGCTTGACGATGTTTTTCTCTGGCACGTCCATTCCCGGTGGTCGGTCGCTGAAGACCTTGCGGCCATCTTTGTCGATCCATTGCCACTGGGCCATGGCGGGTGCGCCAATACCAATAGCTACCGAGAGCAGGAGCAGCTTGATGAGTTTCATAGAAGGCGAGTGTAGCCTGTCGATTGTCAGCCGCCGATGAAGTTGTTGGTAAGAGATAACAACCTTGACTTGAGGGGATGTCATGGCGCTGCCCTGCAAGCTGTTTACAAAAGACGGTAGAATCCTTTTTTTGGAGCCTTCACAATGCGCCTGATCGGAAAAGCGCTCACCTTCGACGATGTGTTGCTGGTGCCCGCATACTCCCAAGTCCTGCCCAAGGACGTCTCTCTCGCCACCCAATTTTCCCGCAATATCCGCCTGAACCTGCCCCTGGTCTCTGCCGCCATGGACACAGTGACGGAAGCCAGACTGGCGATTGCCATCGCCCAAGAGGGCGGTATTGGTGTGATCCACAAGAACATGACCGCCGAGCAGCAGGCTGCCGAGGTCTCCAAGGTCAAGCGCCATGAATCGGGCGTTGTGCACGACCCGGTGGTGATCACGCCTGAGCACACGGTGCTGCAGATCATGCAGCTGTCCGACGAACGCGGCATCTCCGGCTTCCCCGTTTGCGACGGCGGCAAGGTGGTTGGTATCGTGACCAGCCGCGATCTGCGCTTCGAGACCCGCTACGACGTCAAGGCGCGCGACATCATGACGCCGCGCGAGAAGCTGGTGACTGTCAACGAAAAAGACGACACCACGCCCGCCGCTGCCAAGGCCTTGCTTAACAAGCACAAGCTCGAGCGCATTCTGGTGGTGAACGATGCCTTTGAACTCAAGGGCCTGATCACCGTCAAGGACATCACCAAGCAAACCACCTTCCCCAATGCCGCCCGTGACCGTGCTGGCCGTCTGCGCGTCGCTGCAGCCGTGGGTGTGGGCGCTGGTACCGAAGAGCGTGTGGACCTGCTGGTCAAGGCCGGTGTGGACGCCCTCGTGGTGGACACCGCCCACGGCCACAGCCGTGGCGTGATCGAGCGCGTGCGCTGGGTCAAGCAAAACTACCCCCAGGTCGATGTGATCGGCGGCAATATCGCCACCGGCGCAGCAGCGCTGGCGCTGGTCGAAGCGGGCGCTGATGCCGTCAAGGTCGGTATCGGCCCTGGCTCCATCTGCACCACCCGTATCGTGGCCGGTGTGGGCGTGCCCCAGATCATGGCTGTCGACAGCGTGGCCCAGGCCCTGCAAGGCACCGGCGTGCCCTTGATCGCTGATGGCGGTATCCGCTTCTCGGGCGATATCTCCAAGGCACTGGCCGCTGGCGCATCCACCATCATGATGGGCGGCATGTTTGCGGGTACTGAAGAAGCCCCTGGCGAAGTGATCCTCTACCAAGGCCGCTCGTACAAGAGCTACCGTGGCATGGGCTCGATCGGTGCGATGCAGCAAGGCTCGGCCGACCGTTACTTCCAGGAATCGAGCACCGGCAACCCCAATGCCGACAAGCTGGTGCCCGAGGGCATTGAAGGCCGCGTGCCTTACAAGGGCTCGATGGTTGCCATCGTCTACCAAATGGCAGGCGGCGTGCGCGCATCCATGGGCTACTGCGGTTGCGCATCGATTGCCGAGATGAACGAGAAGGCCGAGTTTGTGGAAATCACCGCAGCCGGTATCCGTGAATCGCACGTGCATGACGTGCAGATCACCAAGGAAGCGCCGAACTACCGCGCTGACTGATGGTCCTGAGAATGGCTGCCGCTGGCAGCCATTTTTTTGAACCTTTTCCAAGGAATGCCGATGAAGCTTGCCGAAGCCCTGTTGCTCCGCGCCGACCACAAGAAAAAGCTGCTCTCCTTGCGCGAGCGCATTGCGCGCAATGCCATCGTGCAAGAGGGTGAGCAGCCCAAGGAGCGGGTCGAAGACCTGTTGGCCGAGGCCACCTCGACCTTGCTGGCGCAGCAGCAGCTGGTGCGCGCCATCAACACTGCCAATGAGACGGCTCGCCTGGCCGATGGCCGCTTACTGGCCGACATCCTGGCTGAGCGCGATACCCTCGTCGCCCAGCATTCGCTGCTGGTCGCCACCATCGCCGCCACCCACAAGGATGTGGACCGCTACAGTCAGCGCGAGATCAAATGGCTGCCGCAGATCAACGTGGCCAGCTTGCAAAAGCAGGCCGATGACCTGTCGCGCCGCATCCGCGAGACCAATGTGGTGCTGCAATCGGCCAATTGGCAGGTCGATGTGGCGGCATAGCCTTTCACCAACCCAACAAGGAATCAGCATCTAGTTTTTGGAGCGCCACGGGCGAGTGCAAAGACCCCGGCCGGGAGCCAGGGGGTTGAAAATATTCTGGGTCCCACCCGCATGCGCAGAGGGCAGCGCAAAACGTGTTCACGCACGGCTTACCCATTAGCCCGGAACCACGCACCCTGTACCTTTGACAGCGTATACCTCACTACCTTGCACTGACGCGGCGCTCCTCCCTCTTGTGACAACAGCCCTTGCTGCGCTGCTGCGCCACAAGAAGCCACAGCCAAAACCCCTTTGATTCTGGTCTGTTGGCATAAAACTGGTCTGAATGATAGAATCTGGTCTGAATTGATGTTCAGGCCAGATTTTTTTGTCACCCACTTCCATGCACAGCGTCGGTATCTACGAAGCCAAAACCCGTTTTTCTGCGCTGGTCGAGTTGGTCGAGCAGGGCGAGGAAGTGCGCATCACGCGCCACGGCAAAGAGGTGGTGCGCATGCTGCCGATGCGGCGCAAGCCGGTGATCACCGACGAACAGATTGCCCGTGAGCTGGCGCAGATCGAAGCCTTGCAGGCCAGCATTGCGCCGCCGCCCGAGGCAGATTCGGTGCCCCAGTTGCGCCGCTGCGGCAGGAGCGCTGCATGAGCGCCGCCTTCAGCGCCTTTGTGCTCGATGCCTCGGTCACCGCAGCCTGGCTGCTGCCCGAGGCGGCGAGCAGCCATACCCAGCGCCTCTATGCCCGCATTCGCCGCCATGAGGTGGACCCGCAAGCGCCCAACCTCTGGTTCTGGGAATGCAGCAACCTGGTCGCCACCGGCGCCAACAGCGGCCGTATCCCGCTGGGCAGCGTCGAGGGCCTCTGGGGCGTGCTCGACGCCATACGCCACCGGGTGGAGCTGCATGAGCTGGCACCCGCCCAGCACAAGGCCGTGCTGGATGTGGCCCTGGCCACCGGCCTGCCGGTCTACGATGCTGCCTACCTGTGGCTGGCGCAGTCGCTGCGCTTGCCGCTGGCCAGTTTTGATGCCGCGCAAGTGGCTGCAGCGCGTCAATGCGGAATCACCGTGCTGGCCGCCGACGATTTTTGACCTGTCCAACCCGTTTTTTCTCCATCCAAACCCAACGATCCTGCTATGCAACACGACAAGATCCTCATCCTTGACTTTGGCTCCCAAGTCACCCAACTGATCGCCCGCCGCGTGCGCGAAGCCCATGTCTACTGCGAAGTGCATCCCTGCGATGTGAGTAGCGAATGGGTGCGCGAGTTTGCCGCTGACGGCAAGCTCAAGGGCGTGATCCTGTCCGGCAGCCATGCCAGCGTCTACGAAGTGGACGACCGCGCACCAGATGCCGTGTTCGAGCTGGGCATTCCCGTGCTGGGCATCTGCTACGGCATGCAGACCATGGCCACCCAGCTGGGCGGCAAGGTCGAAGGCTCCAACAGCCGCGAGTTTGGCTATGCCGAAGTGCGCGCCCATGGCCACACCGAACTGCTCAAGGGCATCGAGGACTTCGTCACCCCTGAAGGTCACGGCATGCTCAAGGTCTGGATGAGCCATGGCGACAAGGTCACCGAACTGCCCCCAGGCTTCAAGGTGATGGCGTCCACGCCATCCTGCCCGATCGCCGGCATGGCCGATGAAGCGCGCCGCTACTACGCGGTGCAATTCCACCCCGAGGTGACGCACACCGTGCAAGGCCAGGCCTTGCTCAACCGCTTCGTGCTCGACATCTGCGCCACCCAGGCCGACTGGATCATGGGCGACTACATCGAAGAAGCCGTGGCCAAGATCCGCGAGCAAGTCGGTGACGAAGAGGTGATTCTGGGTCTGTCCGGCGGTGTGGACTCGTCCGTCGCTGCCGCGCTGATCCACCGCGCCATTGGCGACCAGCTGACCTGCGTGTTTGTGGACCACGGTCTGTTGCGCCTCAACGAAGGCGACATGGTCATGGAGATGTTCGAGGGCAAGCTCCACGCCAAGGTCATCCGCGTGGATGCCTCCGACCTGTTCCTGGGCAAGCTCGCTGGCGTGAGCGAGCCAGAGGCCAAGCGCAAGATCATCGGCGGCCTGTTTGTCGACGTGTTCAAGGCCGAAGCTGCCAAGCTCAAGGCGGGCGACGGCGGCCACAAGGGCGCCACCTTCCTGGCCCAGGGCACCATCTACCCCGACGTGATCGAGTCGGGCGGCGCCAAGAGCAAGAAGGCCGTCACCATCAAGAGCCACCACAACGTGGGCGGCCTACCAGAGCAACTGGGCCTGAAGCTGCTCGAACCGCTGCGTGACCTGTTCAAGGACGAAGTGCGCGAGTTGGGCGTGGCCCTGGGCCTGCCCCGTGGCATGGTCTACCGCCATCCGTTCCCCGGCCCAGGCCTGGGTGTGCGTATCCTCGGTGAAGTGAAAAAGGAATACGCCGACCTGCTGCGCCGCGCCGACGCCATCTTTATCGAAGAGCTGAACAACTGGGTGGACGACGCCACCGGCAAGACCTGGTACGACCTGACCAGCCAGGCCTTCACCGTCTTCCTGCCGGTCAAGAGCGTGGGCGTCATGGGCGATGGCCGCACCTACGACTACGTCGTGGCGCTGCGCGCGGTGCAGACCAGTGACTTCATGACGGCTGACTGGGCTGAGCTGCCTTATGGCCTGCTCAAGCGCGTGTCGAACCGGATCATCAATGAAGTGCGCGGGATCAATCGCGTTACTTATGATGTGTCGAGCAAGCCGCCTGCGACGATCGAGTGGGAGTGAAACAGCGTCGTCTCATGCTGCCTCAAACAGGCTTGAAAACACGGAACTTCCAAATGCAATAAAGGATTAGGCGTCTCTGGGTGTCTCACCCAGTTTGCCTAAGCCTGCGCATTTGGCGGTTGACGTGACGCTGTCTTTTGCGGCGGCAAATCACATGAGATGCTTTGGCAAGCAATGCAGCCGCGTCGAGCGCAGCGGCGCACTCCTGTGGGAAGAAGCGCTGGTTTGGGTTTACGCAGCGGATCAGCCCTTGGCTGCCGGCGAACCCCTGCCGCTGGCTGTCTTCCCCGAGCCGTGCGTGTACCGCGAGTCGGCAGTCGCTGCGCTGGGTCGGACGGATCGCGCCTGGCGAATCGTGTTCGAGAGCAGCAGTATGGCTGGCTGCCTTTCGGCGGCGCGTGCAGGCTTTGCGGTCACCGTCATCGCCGACAGCCAGCGTATCGAAGGCTTGCGTGTGCTGGATCGCGACGATGGCCTGCCCGAGCTGCCGATGGCGCGCTTCTATGCCTTTGCGGGCAAGGACAGCCCTGCCGGATCGTCACTGATCGAGGCCGCGCGGCGTGCTGGCCAGAGCCGGTTTGCTTCGCGTGGGCTTCGGGACTGATGAACGCGGAGGCGGCCTCAGCGCGCCGCGATTGCCCTGCTGTACCAAGCCGAAAACCTCGGCCCATCCTTGCAGAGGGGGCAGTCGCGGGTAAAGGCCAGAGGCCTGCGGCTTACGGTAGCCGCCGCACCGGTGGCCGGACTCAAAGATACCGGGAAGCGGCACAGTCAGTGCCAATACCCGGAGACACCATCCCACAGCAGCTTAGCCGCTGTGAGCACCAGCAAGCCATAGCAGGCCTTGTACAGCTGGCGCTGATCCAAGCTGGCATGCAGACGCCAGCCGAGCCGCACCCCTGCGGGAATCGCTGGGAGACAGATCGCCATCAGGATCCAGACATTGCGCGCTGGCGGAGCTATGGCCAGCCATGGCACAGCTTTGATGAGGTTGCCCACCGTGAAGAATATGCTGGTGGTGCCCGCGTAGACCTGCGTGCTCAGCCCCAGCGGCAGCAGGTACATGGCCAGGGGAGGCCCGCCTGAATGCGCAACCATGGTCGTGATACCCGACGCCACGCCGGCCGCCACGGCCTTGGGCGATGAGCGTGGCTGCACCACGACCGTGCCACCGCGCAGAAAGCAGAGTCCCACAAAGACCAGCGTGATGATGGCCATCAGGATGGCGATCGCGCGGTGATCCAGCATCTGGAACAGCAGATAGCCAGTCCCGATACCGGCCACCAGCCCCGGTACCAGCATCAGCAGATCGGGCTTTGACCAGGTAGACGGCTTCCAGTAGCGCAGGCCGTACAGATCCATCGCGATGAACAGCGGCGCCAGCAGGCCGCCTGCCATGACTGGATCCATCACAAGCGACAGCAAGGGGATACCGATGATGGCAAAGCCGCCGCCAAACGCGCCTTTCATGAAGCAGATCAAAAAGACACCGGCAAAGCTGACGAGGATGGTGGTGGCAGTGAGTTCCATGCCGGCATCCTAGGGATAATTGTCAGTACAATCAAATTATTGTCATAGATACAATTTCGTATGCCGCAAGCGCGCTACAAGCAACTGGTGGACCGGCTTGCTGACGACATCCGGCAAGGGCGGTTGAGGCCCGGAACGGTGCTGCCACCCCATCGCAAGCTGGCGGCTGTGGAGGGCATTTCCCTGGCTACGGCGACGCGCGTCTATGCCGAACTACAGGCCATGGGGCTGGTCGCTGGTGAGGTGGGCCGCGGCACCTTTGTTCGCGAGCCCATCTCCATGGGTGGGGAGGTTGCGATGCATGCGGCCAGCGACGATCTGGTGGATCTGACGTTCAACTATCCAGCCTTGCCCACGCAGACGGAGATGTTGCGCACGGCGCTCAAGCAGCTTGCCTCGGCAGGTGAATTGGAGTCGGTTCTGCGCTACCAGCCGCACGGAGGCCGTCCCCACGAGCGGGCCATCGTGGCCGAGCACCTGAAGAGCCGCGGCCTGTCGGTGTCTGCCGATGCCGTGCTCATCGTCAGTGGTGCCATCCACGGGCTCGCCACGGCGGCCATGTCCTTGCTGCAACCGGGCGACGTGGTGGCCGTGGATGCCTTGAGCTACCCCGGCATCAAGGTCGTGGCCGAGCAGTGTCGGCTGGAACTGGTTGCCATCCCACTAAGCGGCGCTGGCCCCGACCTGGATGCACTGCAAGCGTTGTGCCGTACCCGGAAGGTGCGTGCGATGTACTGCATGCCCACGCTGCATAACCCATTGGGTTGGGTCATGACGGTGAATCAGCGTCTTAGGCTGATAGAAGTGGCCCGGCGCCATGGCCTGCTGCTGCTGGAGGACGGCACCTATGCCTTTCTGGAAAAGCAGGCGCCACCACCGCTGGCTGCGATGGCGCCCGACATAACCGTCTACGTCTCCAGCCTGTCCAAGAGCGTGGCGGCAGGCTTGCGTTTCGGATTCATATGCGCGCCCGTTGCCTTCGTTCCCAGGATCAGCCGCGCCATACGTGCCACGGTCTGGAATACGCCCACTCTCGTGACCTCTCTGTGCTGCAACTGGTTGCAGGACGGCACCGTGGCGCGGCTGGAGCAGGAAAAGCGCCGCGATGCCGGCGCGCGTCAGGCCATCGCGGCCAAGGCGCTCGCAGGATTGAGGACCATCCGCCATCCGGCGTCGTACTTTGTCTGGCTGCCCATGCCTGATGAAGTGCGGGCGGATGCAGTTGCCATGCGGCTTGAACGCGAGGGCATCTTGGTATCGACTGCAGCGCCCTATGCCGTGGGGGGCCAGCCTCCGCATGCCATTCGGCTGGCCCTGGGCTCCATCTCCCATGCCAGGCTGAAGCTGGCCTTGGAGGCCGTTGCCCGTGCAGTGGCCAGCCTCAGCTATTAGGCCGGTGGGGCGATCCGCGCTTCACGCCGCACAGCCTGTGGCGGCATGCCGAAGCCGCGCAGGAAGGCCTCGCGCATATGGCGTCGGTCGCGAAAACCCGTTTCCCTCGCTACGACTTCAAGGGGATGCCGGCTGCCTTCGATCATCAGCCGCGCGGCCTCGAGCCGCAGTCCTTCCACGGCCTTGGCGGGTGACTGGCCGGTCTCTGCGGTGAAGACGCGGCTGAACTGGCGCGGGCTCAGGCTGGCGGCTTCGGCCAGCGCTTCGACGCTCAATGGCTGCGCCAGGTTGCGCCGCGCATGTTCCAGCGCCTGCTGGATGCGGTCGGACTTTGGCGCGAGCTTGAGCATCTCGGAATGCTGTGATTGTCCGCCCGAGCGGCGCTGGTGCATGACCAAGCGGTGTGCCACGGTGCGCGCAATGTCGGCACCGAGATCTTTCTCGACGAGGGCGAGGGCCAAATCCATTTCTGCCGTCATGCCCGCTGACGTCCACACCGGTCCATCGGCAATGTAGATGCGGTCGGCCTCGACCTGGATGTGGGGATAGCGCTCCTGCAGCACTTCAGCCCAGTACCAGTGCGTCGTGGCGCGACGCCCGTCGAGCAGACCCGCCTCGGCCAGAATGAAGGCACCCGTGCACAAGCCTGCGATGCGCCGCGCGCGCACGGCGATCTTGCTCAGCAGCCGGATCAATTCGGGGGCCGAAGGCATGGGCTTGATGGTGCCTGCTACCAGCCACGTATCAGCACTGCGGTGCGCGCTGAGAGGCTTGGCTTGCAGCACCAGGCCTGTCGATGCGCGTGCCGATCCGTCCAGCGCATAGGTTTCCACGGCATAGAAGGGCTGGCCCACCAGCAGATTGGCCAGCTCGAACACGGCCTGGGTGGCCAGCGCCATGACCTGAAAGCCTTCGGGCAGTATGTAGCCAATGCGGTGCATAGAAGGTGTCCTTGGGATATGTCCTTTTTCATAACTATATACGTCATTTACGACATTGTCTGCATAGCGGAACATTCATGCCATGGACAGCATCTCTCAACCCTCCAGGAGTTTCACCATGGCACAGACCCATCTCGGCACCGCCCTCGTCACCGGCGCATCCAGCGGAATCGGCGCGCTGTACGCGCAGCGACTCGCGCAGCGCGGCTACGACCTGATCCTTGTCGCCCGCAACCGCGAACGGCTGAATGCGCTGGCGAGCGACATCAGCGCCCGCACAGGCCGCGCGGTGGAAGTGCTGCCCGCTGACCTGAACGACCGTACCGCCCTTGCGCAGGTCGAGGCGAAGCTGCGCCAGGACGCCAGCATCACCCTGCTGGTGAACAACGCGGGCATCGGCACGCACACGCCGTTGCTGCAGAGCGACGTGGAACAGATGACCCGCATGGTCGAATTGAACGTCACCGCGCCTATGCGGCTGGCCTATGCCGCCGTGCCGGGCTTCGTGGACCGTGGACACGGAGCGATCATCAATATCGCATCCATCGTCGCCATCTCGCCGGAGACTTTGAATGGGGTGTACGGCGGCAGCAAGGCCTTCTTGCTGGCCTTCAGCCAGTCGCTGCAGCATGAGCTGGCCGACAAGGGCGTGCAGGTGCAGGCGGTTCTGCCTGGTGCCACTGCCACCGATTTCTGGGCTATTGGCGGGTTACCGGTCGAGCATCTGGATCAGCGCATCGTCATGCGCACCGAGGATCTGGTCGATGCCGCGCTGCTGGGCTTCGAGCGCGGCGAGAAGGTCACCATTCCCTCGCTGCATGCCGGCGAGAAATGGGATGCGTACGAGGCCGCACGCCAGGCGATGGCAGGCCAACTGTCCAGCAGTGCCGTCGCGCCCCGCTATGCCGCCGTGCACTGACCACTGCAAGGATCCTCCACCATGAAAGCCGTCATCACCGCTTATGCGCGCTCGCCATTCCACTTTGCCCGCAAGGGCCGTCTTGCCGAAGTGCGGCCCGACACGCTGGCCGCTCAGGTTGTGCAGGGCCTGCTCCGGCGCACCGATCTGGATCCCGTGCTGCTGGAGGACGTGATACTCGGCTGCGCCTACCCGGAAGCCGCGCAGGGCAACAACCTGGCGCGCATCGTCGGCCTGCTGGCCGGCCTGCCCCAGGCCGTGGGCGGCATGACGGTGAACCGCTTCTGCGGCTCGTCGATGCAGGCAGTGCACATCGCAGCTGCGCAGATCGAGGCTGGCATGGGCGATGCTTTCCTGTGCGTGGGTGTAGAGTCGATGACGATGGTGCCGCAGGGCGGATTCAACTTCTCGCCCCATTCCGAGCTGCAGGCGAAGAGCGATGCCTACATCTCCATGGGAGAGACGGCGGAGAACGTGGCACAGCGCTGGAACGTGAACCGTGCCCACCAGGAGCTGCTCGCACTGCAGTCACACCAGAAAGCCGCAACTGCCCGCAACCAAGGCTTGCTGGCCGAGGAGATCGTGCCCATCCGGTTGCCCGATGGCGAGGTGGTGGAGGCCGACGGTTGCATCCGCCCCGGTACCACCTTGGAGGCGCTGGCGGAGCTTAAGCCGGCCTTCCGGGCCGATGGCGTGGTCACGGCGGGCACTTCGTCGCCGCTGACCGATGGGGCGGCAGCGCTGCTGGTCACCAGCGACGACTTTGCCGAACGCCACGGCCTGCAGATGCTGGCGCGCATCCGCAGCTTTGCCACTGTGGGGGTGGACCCGGCCATCATGGGCATTGGCCCGATCCCGGCCACGCGCAAGGCACTGGCGCGCGCCGGCCTTGCCGTCGCCGACCTGGACGTCGTGGAAATCAACGAGGCCTTCTCATCGCAGGCCCTGGCTTGCATCCGCGACTTGGGCCTGGACATGGCGACCGTGAACATCGACGGCGGAGGCCTGGCCATCGGCCACCCGCTGGGCGCCACCGGCGCGCGCATCACCGGCAAGGCTGCGGCCCTGCTGGCGCGCCAGCAAGGACGCTACGCGCTGGCCACCCAATGCATAGGCGGGGGGCAGGGCATCGCTACGGTGCTGGAGAGAGCTTGAATGATGACTACGCCAACTTCCATGGCCATCTCGCCGGTCGGCTCCACGCACAGCTACTGAGCGGCCCTTTGCTGGCCATGCTCGCCGGGCTGTGCTGGGGATGGTGTCCGCGCGCGCCATCCTGCCGGCCTTGCCGTGCATGACGTCCGATCTCGGCGCCGGCACCGGCGACACCAGAACGGTGCTGTAGCGCTCCTTACTGGTCTTCGCGGTCGGCAGTTGTTCGCCGGGCAGGTATCGATCGTTGGGGCCACCGTGCCGCGCGTGGGGCAGGCGATATTTGGGGCGCGGGTTACGCGGGAAGCCACTACTGCCCGGAGACCGGTGGCTGCGGGCGGCCAGCCGGCTTGATGCATGGCAGGCACATCGGCAGAGTTTTGTAGCCCGCACCGCGCTCGGTCGGTCACGACGTTGATCCGTGCCTTTATCTGGCCCTCGAAGGGCGGACCTCTTTGCTGCCTGTGGCACGACCGGCTGGCGCTTGCCATGGCACCACCGCGCGCTGTACGTTCTCAGCCGTTCGGCGGATGTGCGCTTCCAAAATGGCTGCGGCTTTGTCTGCATCCCGGGCCAGGGTCGCCTCATACAACTGCAGGTGCTCACCGGGCACCTTCTTGTCGCGCGGTGCCAGGGTGAGGAACAGGCGCCGATAGCGGTCACTCAGGTCATGCAAGGTGTTGCAGAACTTCAGCAGCAGCGGCATGCTGCAGGCAGACAGCAGCGCCACATGGTAGTTGCGGTGTGCGGCTTCCCAGGCCTGTTGGGCTTGCGCGTCCAACGGGGCTGCCGCAACCCGGCCAAGCCGGTAGTGAGCGGCTACCAGGGCCTCTTCCCATTGATCGTCGCCTAGCCGAATCGATTCGCGGATGGCGGTGGTCTCTGCCATGCAGCGCAGGCGGATGAGCTCGTCCAGGTTTTCCGCAGATACAGGGGCGACGTGAAAGCCGCGCTGCCCTGCGGCTACGACCAGGCCCTCTGCAGCAAGGCCTGCCAACGCCTCACGCAGGGGGCTGAAACTGATGCCGAAGCGGGCCTTCAGCGCGCTCAGGTGCAGACGCTCACCCGGTGCAATATCACCGTTCAGTATGGCCATGCGCAAGCGGGCAGCCAGGGAGTTGGCCAAGGTGCTGCCTTCGCCCTCCGTCTTCAACAGGTACAAGCTATCCATGGAACTCCTCAGGCCAAGAACGATCGCATTCTATCAATACCGATACGTATAGAAACTATCGTTATCTAGAAAAATGTCGAGAAATACATAAAATATCGATAATAATTTTCAGCAATCGAAGGAGGAGTTGTGATGCAAATCGTTGGATTGAACACTGTGGTTTACGGCGTGGACGACTTCGATGTCGCCCGCCGTTACTGGACCGATTTCGGGCTGCAGCTCGTGATGGATGCGCCCGACCAGGTCATCTTCTGTACCCCTGAGGGCTCGCAAGTACATATGCGGCACCTCGCAGACCCCATGCTTGCCCCCGCGCCAGTGGCGGGCCCTACGGTGCGGCAGGTGGTCTGGGGGGTGCAGGACCAGGCCGCGCTGGATGACATCGCGGCCGAGCTCGGCCAGGATGCCAGCACGCGTATCGATGACGCCGGACGGGTGCATGCCACCGACCCCGCCGGCCACGCCATTGCCTTTGAAGTCAGCGGTGTCGAGCCTCTGGTGCAACCCCCAACTGTCTTCAATACGCCGGGCCATGCAATGCGCATCAATGCGGCGGCGCAAATCTATCCGCGTGCTTATCCCAGTCATATGAGCCATGTGGTGTTTGCGGTGCAAAACCTGCAGGAGACAGTGGCGTTCTACGAAAAGCGCCTGGGTTTTCGGGTCACCGATTCGTATACCGGCAGCGGCGTGTTTCTGCGCCCCGCCGGTTCGGCAGACCACCACAACCTGTTCCTGCTCCAGCGCGGTGATGCGGTGGGCTTCCACCATCTGGCATTCGATGTGCGCGATATCCATGAAGTCTTCGGCGGTGGTCTCTTCATGACGTCCCGTGGCTGGCAGACCCACATCGGTCCGGGCCGGCATCCGGTGTCCTCCGCCTACTTCTGGTACTTCAAAAACCCCTGCGGGGGCGCTGCTGAATACGACTTTGACGCGGATATCTGCGATGACCGCTGGGTGGCCAGGCAGTTTGTCCCCAGCGCTGAGGCTTTTGCGGAGTGGGCTTTTCCTGACGGCGTGCAGCGCTACCAGGGTATGCAAACCGGCAAGGCATGACGGCCGGCACCACGCTGGGTCCGCCTTTATCTCCATCATCGAAAGCAGTTGCATATGAACTCAAGTCTAGACACCGCCGCCCTCGCTAAATTTGCGGGCCTGGATTCACTCGCCTCACAAACAGCGATGTGCACCCATGCCCGCACCTACCGCGACTTGCTGGGCTTTTTGCCGCACCGGGTGGAATCCCGGCTGAACTTCACCGGGGGGCTGGATTCGCAAATGCTCAACCTCCAAGAGCGCATGCGCACCCATGCGATGAGCACACCCCACATCGATCCCAAGACCGTCCAGTTGATGCTGTTTGGCATGCTGCTGATGGATGGCAACGACGCTGCAGAAACCCATGCCATCGCTTCGCGCCGTGCGGGCGCTGACTGGCCAGAGCTGCAAGCAGTCATCAACCTGTGTTTTCTGTTCCGTGGCCTGCCGGCTGCTAACCGTGGTGCCGATATTCTGGTGCGCGTGGCCGGCCGGGAGAGCCGGGCAGCAGGGTCCGACGACGCCGTTTAGCAACTTGGAGGTGGTGGTAAGACGCAAGGCGGCACAGGGGCCGCAAGCGTTCCTGCCCGACTGCAAAGGTGAGTGCCGCGCTCAGCGGGCTGATGACGGGCATGATCGGACTGGGGTAGCGCCGACACAGAAGTGCTGGCCCCAAGCCTTTTTGTTTTGTATGATGAATGATTCAGCACCACCACCGATTGCCATGTCTTTATCGTCACAGCCCGGCAGCAGTCTGCACCACCAGGTGATGGACAGCCTGGGTCGGCTGATTGCCAGCCCCGAGTACGGGCCCGGGGCCACCTTGCCCAATGAGGAGGAGCTGTGCGATCGCCTGGGGGTGAGCCGCACTGCGGTGCGCGAGGCGATCAAGGCGCTGAGCGCCAAGGGCATGCTGGAGGCGCGGCCCCGCACCGGCACCCGCGTGCGGCCGCAAGAGCAGTGGAGCTTGTTTGATGCTGATGTGCTGGGCTGGCTCTGCAGCCAGGGGGTGGACCAGGAACTGGGCCGCCACCTGATGGTGATGCGCGGCATTCTGGAGCCGGCCGCCGCCTCCTTGGCCGCACGCATGCACACCGATGCCCAATTGCTCACTCTGCAGCAGGCCTTTGCCGCGATGGAGGCGGCAACATCGATTGATGAATGGGTGGTTGCCGATCTGGCCTACCACCAGAGCATCCTGCAGGCCACCGGCAACCCTCTGCTGATCTCGCTGGGTGGCATTGTGGCCTCAGCGTTGGAGTCTTTGCTCACCGTCAATGCGCAGCAAGCGGGCCAGTTCAACGATGGGCTGGTGATGCATGGCAAGGTGCTGGCCGCCATTGAGCGGCGCAGTGCCGATGATGCACAGCTGTGGATGCGGGCGCTGCTGGCCGACACCATTGCCCGCTGGGGCGCACCCGCCTAAAAGCCGGCAAATCCACGCTTCAGGCGGCCTGTCGCGCAAAGCGCAGGGGCGGGAAAAGTCTAGGGTTTGCTCTGATTCAATCATCATACAAATAAACCGATGATGGCGACTTCTGAAATTCTCAAGGTCGCCATTCCATGTCTCGTTCCCTGTTTGATCTGTCGGGCCGTACTGCGCTGATTACCGGTTCCTCGCGCGGCATTGGGCTGGCGCTGGCCCAGGGCCTGGCCGAGTCGGGAGCGACCGTGGTGGTCAACAGCCGCCAGCAGGCCGCAGTCGATGCGGCCGTGGCCCAGCTGCAGGGCATGGGCCTTCAAGCCCAAGGGGCGGCCTTTGATGTGGCCGACCAGGCAGCGGTGGAGGCGGCCTTTGCCGCGTTTGATGCCCAGGGCCTGGCGATCGACATCGTCGTCAACAACGCCGGCATCCAGCACCGAGAGCCGCTGCTTGATGTGTCGCTGGAGGACTGGAGCCGCGTCATCAACACCAACCTGACGGCCGCCTTTGTGGTGGGCCGCACGGCAGCGCGCCGCATGATCGAGCGCGGCACCGGCGGCAAGATCGTCAATATCGGCTCGCTTACCAGCGAGGCGGCACGCGCCACGGTGGCGCCCTACACGGTGGCCAAGGGCGGCATCAAGATGCTCTCCAAGGCGATGGCGGCCGAGTGGGCGATGCATGGCATCCAGGCCAACTCCATCGGCCCGGGCTACATCCTCACCGACATGAACGAGGCGCTGGTCAACAACGTGGCGTTTGACGCCTGGGTCAAGGCCAGCAACCCGACGCAGCGCTGGGGCCGCCCCGATGAGCTGGTGGGCACCGCCATTTACCTGGCATCGGGCGCATCCAACTATGTCAATGGCCAGATCATCTATGTGGATGGCGGCTGGCTGGCGGTGCTGTAAGCGAGCGCAGCAGCATGGCTACCTTGATTACCGACGTCAAAGTCATCGCGACGGCGCCAGAGGGCATCAACCTCCTGGTCGTCAAGATCGAGACCAACCAGCCCGGTCTCTACGGCCTGGGCTGCGCCACCTTTGCCTACCGCCACCTGGCCGTGCAGTGCCTGGTCGAGCAGTACCTGCGTCCGCTGCTGATCGGCCGCGACGCCAGCCAGATTGAAGAGCTGTGGCAGCTGATGCACCAGAACGCCTATTGGCGCAACGGCCCCATCGAGAACAATGCGATCTCGGGTGTGGACATGGCGCTGTGGGACCTGAAGGGCAAGCAGGCCGGCATGCCTCTGTACCAGCTGCTGGGCGGCAAGCTGCGTGAGGGCGTGCCCATCTACCGCCATGCCGACGGGCGTGATCTGGAAGAGCTTTGCGACAACATCCAGAAGTACCGCGAGCAGGGCATCACCCACATCCGCTGCCAAAGCGGTGGCTATGGCGGTGGCGGCTTCGGCGCGGCGCCTGCTACGGCACCGCAAGGCGCAGCGGACGGCATCTACCTCGATGCGCGCAAGTACATGCGCGAGACGCTGAAAATGTTCGACGCCATCCGCAGCCGCATCGGCTTTGAGGTGGAGCTGTGCCATGACGTGCACGAGCGCCTCAAGCCTGCCGATGCGATCCGCTTTGCGCAGGCGCTCGAGCCCTATGAGCTGTTCTTTCTGGAAGACGCGATTGCGCTGGAAGAGGGCGACTGGCTGCGCCAGCTGCGCGACAAGACCAATGTGCCGTTGGCCCAGGGCGAGCTGTTCAACCACCCGTTTGAATGGCGCGGCATCATCGCCGAGCGGCTGATTGACTTCATCCGCGTGCACCTGAGCCAGCTGGGTGGCATCACCCCCGCGCGAAAGCTGCAGCTGTTTGCCGAGCAATACGGCGTGCGCACCGCCTGGCATGGCCCGGGCGATATGTCGCCGCTGGCGCATGCGGCCAATATCCATATCGACCTGGCCTCGCGCAATTTTGGCGTGCAGGAATGGTCGGGCACCGAGCCACCCAACTTTGTGATCCAGGCGCTCAAGGGCCCGCGCAATGCCTTGCTGGCCGTGTTCCCTGGCTTGCCCAGCTTCCGCAATGGCTATGTCTATGCCAATGACCAGCCCGGCCTGGGCGTGGACATCGACGAGCGCGAGGCCGCCAAGTACCCCTGCAGCAGCGCGGTCACCACCTGGACGCAGACCCGCCTGACCGACGGGAGCCTGCAGACCCCCTGATTCCCAGCGTGCCGGGCAAGAGCGCCGGCTTTTTTCGATTCACAACAAAGACGGAGACAGACAGATGAGCACTCACTTCCAACTGCGCCGCATCCTGCTGGCGACCCTGGCGGCATCGGCAATGGGCGCTGGCGCGGCCTATGCCGAGGTCAAGGCACGCGTGGGCCATGCGATGCCCGAGAGCCACCCGCAAGCCATTGCGATGAACAAGTTCGCCGAGCTTGCATCCACCTACACCAACGGCAATGTCAAGGTGCAGGCCTACCACAGCGCCGTGCTGGGCAGCGATGAGAAGCAGCTGCAGGCCGTGCAGGCGGGCACGCAGGATCTGTACATCGGCACCCTGGCGCCACTGTCCTCGCGGGTCAAGGAAGTACAGGTCTGGGATCTGCCCTTCATGTTCCGCAACTCGGCCGAGGTCTATGCGGTGCTCGATGGCGCCTCGTCCAAGAAGATCTTCGAGAAGATCGCACCGGCCAACCTGGTGGGCCTGGCCTGGACCGGCATGGGCTTTCGCAACCTGTCCAACAGCAAGCACCGCGTGGCCAAGCCCGAGGATGTGAGCGGCCTCAAGATCCGCGTGATGACCAACCCGGTCGCGCTGGACACCTGGAAGACCCTGGGTGCCAATGCCACGCCGATGGCCTTTGCCGAGGTGTTCCCTGCTCTGGAGATCAAGGCGCTGGACGGCCAGGAGAACCCGCTGCAGCACATGTGGGCCAACAAGATGCAGGAAGTGCAGAAGTACATCACCATCACCAACCACGTCTACACGCCATCGGCCCTGGTCGCATCGAAGAAGTTCTGGGACAGCCTCTCGCCCGCCGACAAGGCCGGTGTGCAAAAGGCCGCGACCGAGGCCGGCCTGCTGCAACGCAAGCTGCTCGATGAAGGCGACAGCCTGGCTGTCGAGAACTTCAAGAAGGCCGGTGTGACGGTGGACAGCATGCCCGCAGCCGAGCTGGCGCGCATGCAGGACAAGGTCAAGCCCGTGCTGGCCAAGTTCTCGCCCCAGATTGGCGACGAGTTCGTCAAGGGCTTCTTTGCCGAAATCGAACAGGCACGCAAGGCCCAGTAAGGCACAGGAAGGGTGCTGGGCAGCGGCTGTCCAAGCCTTGCCCGCTCCCCGTTGCTTCTCTTCAACGTTCTGGCAGCCCCCCATGGTGCGGCGCTGCCGACATAGACCTACAAGCTTCAGGTGGTGGCGTGGCACAAGGCCGCGCTGCCGGGAAAGGTGTTGCCATGGGCAAGGTACTCAAAATGCTCGCGGACGGGCTGACGCGCGCGCTGGAAATCATGATGGTGCTGTGCATGCTCGTCATGCTGGTGATGGTGTTCGGCAATGTGATGCTGCGGCTGTTTTTCAATACCGGCATTGATCTATCGGAAGAGGTGCCACGCTTTGCCTTTGTGTGGCTGACTTTTCTGGGCGCCATCGTGGGCATGCGCAAGCGCGCCCATTTGGGGGTGGATTTGATGGTGCAGATGATGCCGCTCGCCGGCCGCCGCGTTTGCTGGGGCCTGAGCCAGGCCATCATGCTGCTGTGCTGCGTCTACATCGTCTACGGCACCTGGCTGCAGCACGACATCATCGCCGGCAATGCCTCGCCGGTGGCGCAACTGAGCATGATCTGGGTCTACGGCGTGAGCTACTTCACCGGCACCGCCATTGGCTTTATCTGCCTGTCCAACCTGGTAAGGCTGGTGCTGGGCAAGGTGGCAGATAACGAACTGATCGACGTGCAGGAAGAGGGCATGGAAGAGGCGCGCGAGGCCGAGCACGCCATGCAGGAGCAGACCCCGCCACAAGGAGGTCGCGCATGACCATCTTTATTTTTATCTCGTCCTTGCTGGGGCTGATGGCCCTGGGCATGCCCATTGCGTTTGCGCTGATCGGCTGCGGCCTGGCGCTGATGTATTACATGGGCTTTACCGATCCGCAGATCGTCGTGCAGAACATGTGGGATGGTGCCAATAGCTTTCCGCTGCTGGCCGTGCCCTTCTTCATGCTGGCGGGCGAGTTCATGAACGCCGGCGGCATGACCCGCCGCATCATCCACATGGCCATGGCCTGGATTGGCCATATCCGCGGCGGCCTGGGCTATGTGGCGGTGGGCGCTGCGGTCATCATGGCCTCGCTGTCGGGCTCGGCCGTGGCCGATACCGCCGCGCTGGCCGCCGTGCTGGTGCCGATGATGCGCAAGGCCGGCTATGACGTAAACCGCTCCTGCGGCCTGATCGCCAGTGGCGGCATCATTGCGCCGGTGATTCCGCCATCGATCGCGATGATTCTGTACGGTGTGACCGGTGGCGTGTCCATCACCAAGCTGTTCATCGCCGGCATTGTGCCGGGCCTGCTGATGGGGCTGGCGATCTTGCTGGCCTGGCGCTGGTGCATTGGCCGCGATCCGATCATCACCGAGCCCAAGCGCACGACGGCCGAGCGCCTGACTGCCACGCGCCAGTCGCTGTGGGCGCTGGTGCTGCCGGTGGTCATCATCGGTGGCCTGAAGTTCGGCTGGTTCACCCCGACCGAAGCCGCCGTCATCGCCGCGATGTACTCGCTGGTCGTGGGCATGTTCATCTACCGCGAGATCAAGCTGAACCAGCTGTTTGCGCTGATCTACCGCGCCGCTGAGACCACCGCCATCATCATGTTCCTGGTGTCGGCCGCTGGCGTGTCGGCATGGCTGATCACCACCGCCAACATCCCGCAGCAGCTGGCCGCGCTGGTGGAGCCGCTGATGGACAACAAGATGCTGCTGACCTTTGCGCTGATGGTGCTGGTGCTGCTGGTGGGCACGGCGCTGGATTTCACGCCCACCGTGCTGATCATGACCCCCGTACTGATGCCGGTGCTCAAGCAAGCGGGCATCGACCCGGTTTACTTCGGCGTGCTGTTCATCATGAACAACGCCATCGGCCTGGTCACGCCTCCGGTGGGTACCGTGCTCAATGTTGTTTGCGGGGTGGCCAAGATACCGATGAGCGGTGCCATCAAGGGCGTGATTCCCTTCATGGTGGCCCAGACGATTGTGATGTTCCTGCTGGTGGTGTTTCCGCAGATCGTCATGTGGCCGCTGGAGATGATGAGCCGCTAAGCGCCAAACCGTTACCCCAAATCCATTCATTGAAAAGCCCTGGGCGCTTGCAAGCCCCAAACGCCAAGGGCGGGCTTTGCCCAAAAAGACAAGGAGCCGACCATGAAACTGATCCAACGCCGAAGCCTCGTTGCAGGCCTTGCCTTCGCCACCCTGGCAGTCTTGGGCCTGGCGCCCGCGCAAGCCCAGGAAGGCAAGCGTGCACGCCTGGGCCATTCCTTTGCCGATTCGCACCCCCGCGCCATCGCGATGAAGCAGTTTGCCGCCGATGTGGCCAAGGCGACCGATGGCAAGGTGCAGATCGATGTGTACAGCAGCGCCACCCTGGGCAGCGAAGACAAGATGCTGATTGCGGTGCAAAGCGGCACGCAGGACCTGTACATGGGCGCGCTCTCGCCCATCGCCGCGCGCAAGAAGGCGCTGCAGATTTTTGATTTTCCGTTTCTGTTTGCCAGCGATGCCGAGGCCGCCCATGTGCTCGATGGCCCCATTGGCCGCCAGATGCTGGACGGCATTGCCGATATGAAAATGCGCGGCCTGGTCTGGGCGGGCGGCGCCTTCCGCAATATGTCCAACAGCAAGCGCCCGCTGGCCTCGTTGGCGGACATGAAAGGCCTGCGCGTGCGCGTCATGCAAAGCCCGATGGCGCTGGCCAGCTTCAATGCCATGGGCATGAACGCCGTGCCGATGGCCTTCTCCGAGGTCTACCCCGCGCTGGAGATCAAGGCCCTGGACGGCTATGAGCACCCAGTGGTCGACATGTATGCCAACAAGATGTACGAGGTGCAGAAGTACCTGACCATCACCAACCATGTCTACACGCCGGTGGCCTTGATTGCCTCGGACAAATGGTGGTCCGCCTTGACGCCCGCGCAGCAGCAGGCGGTGCAGCAGTCCGCCGAGAAAGCCCGTACCTTGCAACGCAGCGAAGAGCTGCGCCAGGCCGGCGAGGTGGTCGCCCAGCTCAAGTCGCATGGCATGCAGGTGGGCGAGATGCCGCCAGCCGAGCTGGAGAAGATCCGCGCGGCGGTGCAGCCGGTGATTGACAAGAACCAGGCGACGGTGGGCCAGGAGTTTGCCCAGTCGTTTTATGCAGCGCTGGCCAGCTACCGCAAGACCAAGCCTTGAGCCACTCCCTTTTCCAAGCCAATTAGGAACTTCTGACATGGAAGCGCTTGTTATCCACGCACCCGGCGATCTGCGGGTCCAATCCGTCCCCGCGCCTGCGCCCGGGCCTGGCCAGATGCTGGTGCGGGTGCGCTGCGGCGGCATCTGCGGCTCTGATCTGCATTACTACCAGCACGGCGGTTTCGGCACCGTGCGCATCAAGGAGCCGATGGTGCTGGGCCATGAGGTCTCGGGTGTCATCGAATCCGTAGGTGCCGAGGTGACGGGCTTCGCTGCCGGCCAGCGCATTGCAGTGAGCCCCAGCTGGCCTTGCGGCCAGTGCCGCTTTTGCCAGATGGGCCTGCAGAACCACTGCCTGGACATGCGCTACTACGGCAGCGCCATGCGCACCCCCCATGTGCAAGGGGCGTTCCGCCAGCAGATCGTCATCGAGGCGCACCAGGCCCATCTGCTCGCCCCCCAGGTGAGCGATGCCGAAGGCGCGATGGCCGAGCCGCTGGCCGTAGCCCTGCATGGTGTGCAGCGCGCAGGGCCGCTGTTGGGCCGCAAGGTGCTGGTGACGGGCTGCGGGCCGATTGGCGCACTGGCCATCATCGCCGCGCGCCGCGCAGGGGCCGAGCACATTGTGGCCACCGACATGAGCGCGCACCCGCTGGCCAAGGCCTTGCAGGTGGGTGCGGATGAGGTGGTGCATGTGGGCGAATCGCCCGATGGGCTGGCGCGCTATGCGGCCGACAAGGGCCAGTTTGATGTGCTGTTTGAGGCCAGTGGCAATCCGCATGCCTTGCGCGGCGCCTTCGATGTGCTGCGCCCGCGCGCCACCATCGTGCAGCTGGGCCTGGCCGGTGCCGAGATGACCCTGCCGATCAACACCCTGGTCGCCAAGGAGTTCGACTGGCGCGGCTCCTTCCGCTTCCATGAGGAGTTCGCCACCGCCGTGGCCCTGCTCAACAAGGGCCTGGTCGATGTGAAACCGCTGATCTCTGCCACCTTGTCCTACCGCGATTCGGCCCGCGCTTTTGCGCTGGCGGCCGACCGCTCGCAGGCGATGAAGGTGCTGCTGGACTTCGAATGAATCGCCTCCGCAACCGCTGATCCCCACCCATTCTTTCTCTGTTCTTCCCATGAAAATCGTCAAGCTCACCACCTTTATCGTGCCACCGCGCTGGTGCTTTCTCAAGATCGAAACCGACGAGGGCATCGTCGGCTGGGGCGAGCCGGTGGTGGAAGGCCGCGCCCACACGGTGGCCGCTGCGGTCGAGGAGCTGTCCGACTACCTGGTGGGCCGCGACCCGCGCAATGTACAGGACCTGTGGAATGTGATGTACCGCGCCGGCTTCTACCGAGGCGGCCCGGTGATGATGAGCGCCATCGCCGGTGTTGACCAGGCGCTGTGGGACATCAAGGGCAAGGCGCTGGGCGTGCCCGTGCATGAGCTGCTGGGCGGCAAGGTGCGCGACCGCATCCGCGTCTACTCCTGGATTGGGGGCGACCGCCCGGCAGATACCGCTGCCCAGGCGCAGGCGGCAGTGGCGCGCGGCTTTACCGCCGTCAAGATGAACGGCACCGAAGAGATGCAGTACATCGACAGCCATGCCAAGGTGGAGCAGGCCGTCGCCAATGTGGCGATGATCCGCGAGTCGGTGGGCAAGCACATCGGCATTGGTGTGGACTTCCACGGCCGGGTGCACAAGCCCATGGCCAAGGTGCTGATGCGCGAGCTGCGCGACTTCAACCTGATGTTCATCGAAGAGCCGGTGCTCAGCGAGCACCTGGAGGTGATCCCCGAGCTGGCCGCCATCGGCGCCGCGCCCATCGCACTGGGCGAGCGCCTCTATTCGCGCTGGGACTTCAAGCGCGTGTTTGCGCAGGGTGGTGTCGACATCATCCAGCCCGACCCCTCGCACGCGGGCGGCATCACCGAGACCTGCAAGATCGCCGCGATGGCCGAGGCCTACGATGTGGCCGTTGCCCTGCATTGCCCGCTGGGCCCGATTGCGCTGGCTGCCAACCTGCAGATCGATGCGGTCTGCTACAACGCCTTCATCCAGGAGCAAAGCCTGGGCATCCACTACAACCAGGGCAATGACCTGCTCGACTATGTGCACAACCGCGATGCCTTCGACTACCAGGACGGCTATGTCGCCATGCCCGGCGGCCCCGGCCTGGGCATCGAGGTGAACGAGGCCTATGTGCTGGAGCGCGCCAAGGAAGGCCACCGCTGGCGCAACCCGGTCTGGCGTCATGCGGATGGCAGTGTGGCGGAGTGGTGATGCGGCGCCTCATGCCTTCTCTGGTTCGCTAGTTCTCGTCTTCGGCGCTGCTGCTAATTCCTTCAAAACCTGCTCTTGGCATGATGCCAGGGGCAGGTTTTTTTACATCGGTATTGCCAGGATGGTCACCCATAGCGGGTATCTGTTGCGCAAGAGAAACGGTTTATTTTAATAGTTATATACTATTATATTGATTTTTAAAAGAATCATTAACAATCATGGGATAAGAGTTATCTTTACTGGAACTCTCTGTCATACCGGTCGATTGATAGTTGGGTAGCCCATGGAATGCCAGGTTTCGCTTGGTATTGCGCCGTATACCACCTTCTGCAGCCTCCCATTCTGATCTGTAGTCCTCAACTGCAGGAACGTTGCTCTAGCAGAGGCAGATACACACCTTATAGACGATGTGTATGAATGTTAATTTCTTTTGAGGATGATCAATCAATAGTTGATGGCAATCATGCGATAAAATCTCAGTTTGGTGCGCAGTGAGACGCATCCATGATCTGAAACAACATCAACATGTGGAGCAGCAGGGGTGAGGGTTGAGTTTTCCATTCGAGCCAGTTCGGCCGTCTCGCACGGTCTGCGCACGCCTCCCCAATGGCTGGACTGGGCGACCCAACCCTCACCGCCGGCGGGTGTGCTGGATCTCGATGTGTCCCATATCCCCGCGATGGCACGCCGCAGGCTCGGCGCGCTGGCCAAGATGGCTGTCGTGGTGGCAGACGATGTGCTGGCGCAGACCGCGCTGGCCGACATCCCCATGGTCTGGGTTTCCCGCTATGGCGACAGCGACAAATCCCTGCAACTGCTGCGCGCCCAGGTCGGCGCCGAAGCCCTTTCTCCCACCGCATTTGCGCTGTCCGTGCACAACGGTGTTGCGGCGCAGTATTCGATCCTGCGAGGCATGGTCTCCAATGCTATCTGTGTAGCGGCGTCCTCCGCTGGCCCCGAGGCCGGCATCGTCGAGGCCACCGGCCTGCTGCACGAGGGGGCTCCTGCAGTCGTGCTGGTCTGCTACGACGAGGGCCTGCCTGGCGAGTACGCGCCTTTTGGCGACCCAGTCGCCACCGCGTTTGCCTGGGCCGTCGTGGTCAGCCTGGCCCGGCCTGGCCTACCGGCGTTTGCGCTGACTGCAGCTTCTGCCTGCAGCAAAGCAGGCGATGCCAAGGCTACCGCTAGTCGCCAGGCGCGGTTGCCCCATGGTCTGCAAGTGCTGCGTTTTCTACTGGATCCCACGCAAACCCAATGGGCAGCCCCACAAGCAGCGCCGGGCAGGGGCTGGACCTGGGAGCGCATGCATGGCTGAACGCCTCAACCGCTACTGGCGTGTCTTTGCAACGGGCTTGTGTTTTGCCGTTTTTGGCCTGGGCGGGTTGGTGATCCGCTTGCTGGTCTATCCGCTGCTGCTGGTCTGCAACCGCGATCCGCAAGAGCGCAAACATGCCGCGCAGGCATTGATACACCACAGCTTTCGCTGGTTTGTCGGCCTGATGAATTTTGTGGGCGTGATCTCTTACGAGACCCGCCATCTCGAGCGTCTCCACCGCCAAGGTCTTTTGATTCTGGCCAACCACCCCTCGCTGATCGACGTGGTGTTTCTGATCTCCTTCATCCCGAAGGCGGACTGCATCGTCAAGGCCTCGCTGCTGCGCAACCTCTTCACGCGCGGTCCTATCCAGGCGGCAGGCTTTATCTGCAATGGCGGCGGCGCCCGGCTGTTAGAGGACTGCACCCGTTCGCTCGATGCCGGCAGCAACCTGATCATTTTCCCGGAAGGCACGCGCACGCCGCTGCAGGGAGTTCCCAAGCTGCAGCGGGGCGCAGCGCATGTGGCCGTCAAGGGGCGGTTTGACATCACGCCCGTGCGTATCCACACCAGCCTGCCCATGCTGTCCAAGGGCTGGCCTTGGTGGAAGGTGCCGGCCCGCAAACCGCACATCATCTTCGAGGTGCGCGAAGACATCGACATTGCGCAGTTTTGCGCAGACGCAGGCAATGACTCGTTGGCCGCGCGCCGAGTCACTGATTACTTGTCAGATTATTTATTCAGAGGACCCTCACGTGCTTCAGCTTGAACAGGACATCAAGGAACTCATCATCGCATCGCTGGCACTGGAAGACCTGGCGCCACAGGACATCGATTCGGCCGCACCACTGTTTGTGGACGGCCTGGGCCTGGACTCCATTGACGCGCTCGAGCTCGGCCTGGCGCTGCAGAAGAAATACGGCCTGAGCATGTCGGCCGACTCCGAGCAGACCCGCCAGCATTTCAGCAGCGTCAATGCCCTGGTGGCCTTTGTCGCGGGCCACCAGGCGCAGTAAGCGGCCCTGGCTCCTTCCCATCTATTGACCTCATTGGGTACCGCTTTGAAAAAGCAAGAAATTTATGAACATATCGTCCGCATCCTGGACGAGAATTTCAGCATCGAGGCCGCGCGCATCACGCCCGAGGCCAAGCTTTATGACGACCTGGATATCGACAGCATCGATGCGGTCGACCTGATCGTGCAGCTCAAGCCTCTGGTGGGCAAGCGCCTGAATGCGGAAGCTTTCAAGTCGGTGCGCACGGTGCAGGATGTGGTGGACGCGCTCTACCTGCTGGTCAACGACGATCAGCAGGCCGCCTGAGCGCCATGGGCATGCGCAGCGCGCTGAACTGGGCCCTGGTCGGGCTGACCGTGCTCTACCCGCTGGTGGTGTACGCCACCATCGGGCGGGTTGCGCCCCAGTGGCTGGCGCTGTTGATCGTGGTGCTGGCCGTTGGGCGTGCGCTCATCGCGCAGCAGAAGTTCTGGTGGCTCGTGGCGGCAGGCGCCGCCGCGCTGGGCCTGGCTGCCTGGCTGGACAACGATCCGCTGATGGTCAAGCTCTACCCCGTCTGGGTCAATGCAGTGCTGCTGGCGGTATTTGGCTATAGCCTCTTGCACCCGCCTTCGGTGGTCGAGCGCCTGGCGCGGCTGCAGGAGCCCGCATTGCCGGCATCAGGTGTGCTTTACACGCGCAAGGTCACCTTGGTGTGGTGTCTGTTCTTTGTGCTCAATGGTGCGGTCGCCGCCATCACCACGCTCTGGGCCAGCGATGCCGTTTGGGCTTTCTACAACGGACTGCTGGCTTACGTCCTGATGGGATGCCTGATGGGCGGCGAGTGGCTGGTGCGGCGCCATGTGCGGCAGGCGGCGCCCGGGATCTGAACGCAATGGGACAAGGAGCGACGCAGTTGAAGCAGGGTGTGGCATTGGCCGATGTGGCTGTGATGATGGCAGAGCAGGGTGCCCAGCGTCCCGTGGCCATGCGGCTCACCCCGAGCGATGCCCGGGCCGTGGCGGGCAGCGAATGGCTGCAGATGGTGCGCCGTTGGTATGCCGCCTTTGCAGAGCTGCCCGGCCAGGAGATCGGTTTTTATTTTGACGATGCGCTGGACTTTTCGGCCGCGCTGTGGGCGGCTTGGCATGCAGGCAAGACGCCGGTACTGCTGAGCGATCTGCTGCCGGCGACCACCGCCGCCCTGCTGCCCAGCCTGACCGGTAGCGCAGGGCTGCTGCCCGGCGCCGTGGCGCCTGTGGCCGATGCTGCAGGCGATCTGCCTTTGCGGCCCCTGGACAGGCAGGCCACGCGCCTGGTGCTGTTCACCTCGGGCTCGACCGGCCAGCCTGAGCGCATTGTCAAGCAGCTGGCGCAGCTGGATGCCGAAGTCCAGGCGCTGGAGACTGCCTTTGGTGCTGCGCTGGGCGGTGGGCCGCTGCAGGTGCTGGCCACCGTGTCGCACCAGCATATCTATGGGCTGTTGTTCCGCGTGCTGTGGCCGCTGGCGGCGGGCCGCATGCTCGGCACGGCCTTCGCGCGCTACCCCGAAGACCTGCTTGCGCAGTTCCGCCGGGCACCAGCCTGCCTGCTGGTGTCCAGCCCGGCGCTGCTGGGCCGGCTGCCGCAGCAGCTGCCCTGGGCCGATGCACGATCGCGTTTGCGCGCCATTTTTTCCTCTGGCGGGCCCTTGGCCGCCGAGGCCTCGGCACACAGCCTGGCGGTGCTGGGGCATTCCCCGACCGAGGTGCTTGGCAGCTCGGAGACCGGTGGCATTGCCTGGCGGCGCCGCGCCGAATCGGGCGAGGCGTGGCAAGCCTTGCCGGGTGTGGCCGTCGCGCTGGATGCGGACAGCGGTGTGCTCAAGGTGCGCTCACCGCATCTGCCCGATCCTGCTCGGTGGTGGGAGACCGCAGACCGGGCCGAGGCCAGCAGCGATGGTGCCAGCTTTGTGCTGCGGGGCCGGGTGGACCGGATTGTGAAAATTGCCGAAAAGCGCATTTCTTTGACTGCACTGGAGCAGGCCCTGCAGGCCAGTGACTGGGTGCATGCGGCCCGCGCCGTGCTGATCGAGCGCAGCGATTTGCCGACCCGTGTGGGCATGGTGCTGGCGTTGACGGACGCGGGCTGGCAGCAGCTGCTCGCCCATGGCCGCCAGGCCATGGCTCAGGCCCTGCGTGCGTTGCTTGCGGATCAGGTAGAGCGGGTGGCGTTGCCACGCAGCTGGCGCTACGTCGAGCGCATGCCGATGAATGCGCAGAGCAAGGTCACCCAGCAAAGCCTGCTGGCGCTGTTTGATCCGATGATGCCCACGCCGCAATGGATGAGCCGCAGCGCCACCGAGGCCTGCGCGCGCCTCCAGGTCGTGGCGGGCTTGCGCGTGCTGGACGGGCATTTTCCGCAGGCCCTGCTGGTTCCCGGCGTGGCCCAGCTGCACTGGGCGGTGACTTTGGCGCAGCAGGCCTTTGCATTGACAGCGGCCTATGGCCGGGGCGAGGTCATCAAGTTCCAGCAGCCGATCCTGCCGGGCGATACCGTCGAGGTCGAGCTCCAGTGGCTGGCGGCCAAGGGCGCGGTCCAGTTCGCCATCCGTTCGGCGCGTGGCATGCATGCCAGTGGCCGGCTGCTCCAGGGCGTTTGACGCATGCAGCACGCGATCATCACCATCATCCCGGTCTACAACCATCCCGACACGATGGCGGACATGCTGCGCGGCGTCCTGGCCAGCGGGCAGGATTGCATCATGGTCGATGATGGCTCGGAGGTGCGCTGCGCCGCCGTGCTGGATGCGCTGGCCGCCGAACATGCACCCCGTGTGGAGCTGCTGCGCCTGGCGCAGAACCAGGGCAAGGGCGCGGCCATGATCGCCGGCATGCGCCGCGCGCAGCAGCGCGGCTTCACGCATGCGGTGCAGATCGATGCCGATGGCCAGCACGCCACCGCCGACATTGCCGGCTTCGCGGCGCTGTCACGCCAGCACCCGTTGGCCATGGTCTGCGGTGCGCCGGTCTACGACCACAGCGTGCCCAAGGCCAGGCTCTATGGCCGCTATGCCACCCATGTCTGGGTCTGGATCAATACCTGGTCGCTGGACATCCGCGACTCCATGTGCGGCTTCCGGGTCTATCCGCTGGCGGCCAGCTTGCGTGCCTGGGACAGCGCCCACATCGGGCGGCGCATGGAGTTTGATACCGAGATCCTCGTGCGCATGCACTGGCAGGGCGTGCCCTTTGTCACGCAGTTCACCCGCGTGACCTACCCGCAAGATGGCCTGTCCCACTTCCGGATGCTGCGGGACAACCTGCTGATCTCCAGGATGCATGCGCGCCTGTTTGCGGGCATGCTGTTGCGCAGCCCGCTGCTGCTGTGGCGCAAGCTGACGCGGCGGAGGGCGGTCTGATGGCGGGCGCAGGCAACAAGGCCTCCAAGGCTTCCCCGCAGACGCCATCAACGCACTGGGCCCAGATCGGGGAGAGCAGCTTTGTCGCAGGCATGTGGCTGCTCTACCAGATCCACCGGCTGCTGGGGCGTTGGCCGTTTTTGCTCTGCCTCTACCCGGTCGTCAGCTACTACTGGCTCAGCCGGCCTCTGGCCAGGCGGTCGTCGTTGGACTACCTGCAGCGCATGCAGCAGGCCCATGGGCTGTGGCCGCAGCCGCCCGGCTGGCGGGAGAGCCTGCGCCACTTCCGCGTGTTTGCGCAAGTCATTCTCGACAAGATGCTGGCCATCGCGGGCCGTTACCCGGCCTCCCGGGTGCAGGTTCTGGGGCAGCAGGCCGTCATGGATTTGATTGCGCGCGGCCAGGGGGCCGTGTTCATCACCGCCCATATGGGCTGCATCGAGCTGAGCCAGGTGCTGGCCGAGCAGCGCGCGGGCCTGCGGCTGAATGTGCTGGTGCACACCCGCCATGCGCAGCAGTTCAACCGCATGCTGGCGCGCCTGTCACCGGGCAGCCAGGTGCGCTTCTTGCAGGTGAAGGAGTTCAACGCGGCCACGGCCATCATGCTGGCCGAGCGCGTCAGCGCCGGGGAGTTCATCGCCATTGCGGGTGACCGGGTGCCGGTGCACGCGGGCAATACCGCACAGGCCCCGTTCCTGGGCGCGCAAGCGGCCTTTCCCACCGGTCCCTATGTGATGGCGGCGCTGCTCAAGTGTCCCTTGCTGCTGATGACCTGCACCCATGCCGGCGACGGCTATGCGCTGCAGATCGAGACCCTGGCCTCGCAGGTGCTGCTGCCCCGCGCTGGTCGCGAGCAGGCGCTGGCCCAGTATGCCGCCCGCTATGCAGCGGCGCTGGAGGCGCGGCTGCGCAGCGCGCCCTGGGACTGGTTCAATTTCTTTCCCTTCTGGGCGCAGGCCAACGCGCCGCAGCCCGTCACCCCTTTGGCACAGGCCCAGAAAAGTAGCTCCCCATGACACAGAACGTTCCACCCACGCTGATCCTCTTTGATGGCAGCCCGCTGCAGATCGAGCAGATCACGGCAATCGCCCAGGGCCAGGCGCAAGTGCAGCTCTCGCCCGATCCCCAGTTCCGCAGCCGCATACAGCGTGGTGCGGACTTTCTCGACCGGCTGTTGCGCGAAGACGGTGTGGTCTATGGCGTCACCACCGGCTATGGCGACTCCTGCACGGTCGAGATTCCGCCCGCGCTGATCCCCGATCTGCCGCACCACCTCTATGCCTACCACGGCTGCGGCATGGGCCGTTTTCTGACCGACGTGGAAACGCGCGCGGTGCTGGCCTGCCGCCTGGCCTCGTTGTGCCGGGGTATGTCAGGCGTCAGCTGGGCGCTGCTGCAGCAGCTTGAGCATCTAATCCAGCACGATATCCTGCCGCGCATCCCGGCGGAAGGCTCGGTGGGCGCCAGTGGCGATCTCACCCCGCTGTCCTATGTGGCAGCGGTGCTCTGTGGTGAGCGTGAGGTGCTGTTCCAGGGCCAGATCGTGCCCGCCGCGCAGGCCTTGCAAGAGACCGGCGCGACGCCATTGCGCCTGCGCCCCAAGGAGGGCCTGGCGCTGATGAATGGCACAGCCGTGATGACGGCGCTGGCCTGCCTGGCCTGGCAGCGCGCGGACTATGTCTCGCGCCTCGCCTGCCGCCTCACGGCAGCGAATGTGGTGGCCATTGCCGGCAATGCCCACCACTTTGATAAGACGCTGTTTGCCGCCAAGCCGCATGCCGGCCAGCAGCGTGCCGCCGCGCGCATCCGGGGCGACCTGGTGGCCGAGGCGCAGCTGCGCAACTCCCACCGCCTGCAGGACCGCTACTCGCTGCGTTGCGCACCGCATGTGATTGGCGTGCTCGAAGATGCCTTGCCCTTCTTGCGCCAACTGATCGAGGCAGAGCTCAACTCGGCCAACGACAACCCGCTGATCGAGCCCGATGAGGAGCGGGTGCTGCATGGCGGCCATTTCTATGGCGGCCATATTGCGCTGGCCATGGATACCTTGAAGAACACGGTGGCCAATATTGCCGACCTGCTGGACCGGCAGCTCGCACTGCTGGTGGACACGCGCTACAGCCAGGGCCTGCCATCGAACCTGTCGGGCTCGCAGGGCGCAACGCAGCCGATCAACCACGGCCTCAAGGCGCTGCAGATCAGCGCCTCGGCCTGGACGGCCGAAGCCCTCAAACAGACCATGCCGGCTTCGGTGTTCTCGCGCTCGACCGAGTGCCACAACCAGGACAAGGTGAGCATGGGCACGATTGCTGCGCGCGATGCGCTGCGGGTGCTGGAGTTGACCGAGCAGGTGCTGGCGGCCATGTTGATCGCCGCGCGCCAGGCAGTGCCCTTGCGTGAGCGCATCCAGCCCGATGTGCCGGTGGGACCCGCCATGCGTGCCTGGATTGCCGACCTGGCCAGCCGCGTGGCGCTGGTCGAGGAAGACCGTGCGCTGGACCGCGATCTGCACCAGTTGCTGAGCGGCATCCGTGCCCAAACCTGGAGCCTGTATGCCGACTGAAAGTGAAATGGCCTCGCGCGAGCGCCTGTCCTGCGACATCGAGATCACGCCGGCGTTCTATGACATCGATGTGATGGAGATCGTCTACCACGGCAACTACGTGCGCTTTCTGGACCTGGCCCGCAGCGCCTTGCTGGCCCAGTTTGACTACGACTACCCGCGCATGCGCGATTCGGGCTTTGGCTGGCCGGTGGTGGATATGCGCCTCAAATACGTGCGTCCGGCCGCCTTTGGCCAGCGCCTCAAGATCAAGGCGAGCATCACGGAGTGGGAGAACCGCTTGCGCATCGACTACCTGATCCGCGACGCGCAGACCGGCGAAAAGCTCAATTCGGCCTACACGATCCAGGTGGCGGTCGACATGCAAACGCAGGAGATGCGCTTTGTCTGCCCACCTGTGCTATGGGAACGTCTGGGGGTGGCGCCGTGAGGGCCTGGATCCTGTGCATGGCGCTGGCTGCGGGGATCTCCCCGGCTTTCGCCCAAAAGCCCGCTGCGGCCCCGACCGAGCCGGCGGCCCAGGACCTGTTGGCGCAGGTGCGCCAGCAGCTCAAGGATGCGCCCGTGGTGCGCGGCCAGTTCACGCAAGAGAAGACGGTCAAGGGCTTCAAGCAGCCATTGCGTTCCATGGGCGATTTCTTGGTGGCCAAGGGCCAGGGCATCGTCTGGCATGTGCGCAAGCCCTTTGCGTCGAGCCTGGTGGTCAAGCCCGACAGCCTGCAATCGCGCCGCGCCGATGGCTCCCTGAGCATGCAGATGCGTGCCGAAGACGAGCCGGTGCTGCGCACCGTAAATGCCATGCTGTTTGCCGTGATGTCGGCCGATCTGGTGCAACTGCACCATTTCTTTGAGGTCAGCGGCAAGGCGCAGGCTTCCGGCTGGCAGATGCGCTTGCTGCCGCGCGACCCGATGCTGGCGCAGTGGCTGGCCTCGATCGAGTTGGAAGGCGGGCAGTTTGTGCGTGAAGTGCGCCTGCAGGAAGCCCGGGGCGATAGCAGCCTGATCCGCATCGAAGGCGCCGAGGCCGCGTCCCAGGCCAGCGACTCCGAACTGGCGCAGTTCCGCTGAAGGATGAAGGCTTGATGACTGCTACCTCACAGACTGCCGCCCACAGCGGCCACCAGGAGCGGCCTGCCGGCCTGCTGTGGCGTGCCGCTGCGCTGCTGTGGCTTTTGCTGGTGCTGGCCGTTGGCGCGCACCAATGGCATTTCTGGAAGCAGGGCCGCATCGACACCGATGTGCTGGCCCTGCTGCCAATCAATGAACGCGCGCCCGATGTGGCGCAGGCCACGCAGCAGCTGGCCGAGCAGCTCCAGCGCCAGGTCGTGGTGCTGTTGGGCACCGGGCAATGGGATCACACACGGGCAGCGGCACAGACCTTCCGCGCAGCGCTCGCTGCGCAGATGGATGCGCGCCTGACCGAAGAGACGATGGCCCAGCATGTGTCGCTGCAGTCGGCGCTGGACTTCTACCAGCCCTGGCACACGGCGCTGCTGACGCCCGCACAGCGTGCCGACCTGCGCGCGGCCAGCGATGAGGCCCTGGTCCAGCGCGCGCTGCAGGACCTGTACCAACCTGCCACGCAGGCCCGCCTGACCGGCTGGGTCAACGACCCGCTTGGCCTGTGGACGCAGTGGTGGTCGGCCCGCGCTGCACAAAGCCAGGCCCGGCCGCGGGATGCCGAGCTGTGGGTGGCTGCACAGGGCAAGCAATGGGTGGTGCTGCAGTACACGCTGGAAGGCTCGGCCTTCAGTCTCTCGGGGGAGCCGGTGATTGGCTCGGCGATGGACGATGCGCTGGCCCAGGTGCGCCGACACGCACCCGATGCGCAGATGATCATGGCGGGCGTGCCGCTGCATGCCGAGGCTGCCGCCGTGCAGGCCAATGGCGAGATCCATGTGATTGGCTGGGGTTCGCTGGCGGGCGTGCTGCTGCTGGCCTGGATCGCGTTTCGTTCGCTGCGCCCGGTGCTGCTGGTGGGGCTGTCACTGCTGATTGGCTGCGCGGTGGCGCTGAGCGTGACCGACCTGGTCTTTGGCAAGGTGCACCTGCTCACCTTGGTGTTCGGTGCCAGTCTGGTTGGCGTGGCAGAAGACTACGGTATCCACTACTTTGCATCGCGCCAGGGCACACCCGGCCGCGCGCCGCATGCGCTGGTGCGTGGCCTGCTGCCCGCGCTCTGGCTGGCGCTGGGCACCAGTGCCATCGCCTATGTGGCTTTGGGCATGGCGGCCTTCCCGGGCCTGCGGCAAATGGCCCTGTTCTCGGTGGTCGGACTGGCGGCGGCAATGCTGACGGTGATTTGCTGGTTCCCCTGGCTGGACCGTGGCCAGGTGGCGGGCAATGCGGCTGCGCAGTGGATCGGCAGGACCCTGTGGTGGTGGCCGCGCTGGCGCTCGGCACTGCCCTGGTCACTGGCGCTGTGCGCGCTGGCGCTGCTGTGGATCACGCAGGGCCATCTGCTGCAGCCGCGCGACGATGTGCGCCAACTGCAGAACAGCTCGCCCCAGCTGCTGCAGCAGCAGATACAGGTCAGCCAGATGCTGGGGCTGCCCAGCCCGGCGCAGTTCTACCTGGTCAAGGCAGCAAGCCCTGAGGCCTTGCTGCAGCAGGAAGAGGCACTGAAGGAGCGGCTGGATGCACTGGTCGCGCAGCAGCACATCGCAGGCTACAGCGCCGTCTCGGACTGGGTGCCTTCGCAGCAGATGCAGCAGCGCAATGCCCAGCTGGTGCAGCATGCCAACCAGGTGGTGCTGTCGGGCGTGAATGCACAGCTCGGTGAGGCCTTCGAGGCGTCGGCGGCGGGCAGCCCGCAGGAGCCATTGACGCTGCAGGCCTGGCTGGCGCAACCGATAGCGGCCGCTGCGCGCCCGCTGTGGCTGGGTGAGCACGATGGGGCCTACCGCAGCATGGTGATGTTGCGCGGAGTGCGTGGCCAGGCAGCCCTGCCGGCGCTGGAGGCCGCTGCCCAAGGTCTGGCTGCCGTGACCTGGGTGGACAAGCCTGCGGAGATAACCGAATTGCTGCAGCGCTACCGCATCTCGATGACCGAGCTGCTGGTGGTGGGCCACCTGCTGGTGCTGGCTGCTCTGTGCCTGCGCTTTGGCCGCAGCGCCTGGCGCGCCTGGCTGCCGACCGTGCTGGCCAGCCTGGCTGTCGTCATCACCATGGCACTGATGGGCGAGCCCTGGCAGCTGTTCAATGTGCTGGCGCTGATGCTGCTGCTGGGCGTGGGCATTGACTACGGCATCTATTTACAGGAACACGAGAACGATCCGCAGGCCTGGCTGGCGGTGGTCATCGGCGCTGCCAGCACCTGGCTGTCGTTTGGTCTGCTGGGGCTGTCGCAGACGCCAGCATTGCGCGCCTTTGGCGTGACCTTGATGCTGGGCTTGCCGATGGTGCTGCTGCTGGCACCGCTGTTCCGTGCGGAAGCCGCGCCGCTGCCTGCGGCTGAGAAAGGATGAACGGCCTATGGGCAAGATAGAGCAAACAGAGATTGTAATCATTGGTGCCGGCCCTTCGGGGGCGGTGGCTGCAGGTCTGCTGCGCAAGCAGGGCCGCCAGGTGCTGGTGATCGAGAAAGAGACTTTTCCGCGCTTTTCCATCGGCGAGAGCCTGCTGCCCCAGAGCATGCAGTACATCGAGGAAGCAGGCATGCTGCAGGAGGTGGTCGAGGCCGGCTTCCAGCACAAGAATGGCGCTGCCTTTGCCAAGGGGGCGTTGTGGAGCGATTTTGACTTTCGCGACAAGTTCTCGCCGGGCTGGGGCACCACCTACCAGGTGCCGCGCGGGCCGTTTGACAAGCTGCTGGCCGATGCTGCAGAAAAGGCCGGCGCCGAGATCCGCTATGGCCATGCGGTGACGGCCGTGGATGTGGACGCTGAGCGGCCCCTGGTGCAAGTGCGCGGCGAAGGCGGCGAGAACTATGCCGTCAGTGCGCGCTATCTGCTCGATGCCAGTGGTTTTGCGCGCATCCTGCCGCGCCTGCTGGGCCTGGAGCGGCCGTCTGATTTTCCGGTGCGTGGGGCTTTGTTCACGCACATGGAGGACCGCATCGCGCTGACCGATATGGACCGGCACAAGATCCTCATCACCGTGCATCCGCAGCACCACGGGGTCTGGTTCTGGACCATTCCGTTTTCCGATGGCCGCAGCTCGCAAGGGGTAGTCGCCACGCCGGACTACCTGGCGCGCTACCCCGGGACGGAGGTCGAGCGCCTGCGCGCCATCATTGCTGAGGTCCCTACGCTGGCCAAGGTGCTGCGACAGGCCGTATGGGATACGCCCGGGCGCTCGCTGACGGGTTATGCAGCCAATGTCACCTCGCTGTGGGGTAAGAACTATGCGCTGCTGGGCAATGCGGGTGAGTTTCTCGACCCCGTCTTCTCCAGCGGCGTGACGATCGCGATGAAGTCGGCCAGCCTGGCCGCCGGCTGCATTGGCCGCGCCTACCAGGGCGAGACGGTGGACTGGCAGGCGGACTATGCGCTGCCCCTGCAGGCTGGTGTCGACACCTTCCGGGCCTTTGTGGCCGGGTGGTACGAGGGGGGCTTTCAGGATGTGATCTTCCATGACCAGCACGCGCCAGAGATTCGCCGCATGATCGCCTCCATCCTCGCCGGCTATGCCTGGGACCGCAGCAATCCCTATGTGGCCGAGCCCCAGCGCCGCCTGGATGTATTGCGCCAGCTGTGCCAGCAGACCGTGCCGGAGGTGGTGGCATGAAGGCGCTGGGCATGCTGGGCACGGCACTTCTGCTGGCCGGCTGCGCGCTGCAGCCAGCGCCGCAGCGGGAATCCACGGCCCAAGCGGTCGCTAGCTCACCCTGGCTGGCGCTGGCGCCAGCGGCCTTGGGGTGCTCGGCGGCTGTGCAGCAGCGCCTCACGGTGCAGCCCCCGGGCCAGGCCGCCCAGGAACTCGATGCCTTGCTGGAAGTGGATGCGAACAGCATGAAACTGGCGATCCTGAACCTGGGCCAGATGGTGGGCACGCTGGAATGGGATGGTGCGCAGCTCCAGCCCCAGCTGTCACGCTGGTGGCCGGCGGTGCTGGAGCCCGAGCAGGTGCTCAGCGATGTGCAGCTGGCGTTCTGGCCGCCGCAGGCGATTTCGGCCGCGCTGCCCGAGGGCTGGTCCTTGGCGGTGTCTGAAGCCGGGCGGATGCTGCAGTACCAGGGCAGCGAGCGGGTGCGGGTACGTGCTGCCGGTGCGAATGCCCTGGAGCTGGTGTACCAGCAGGGTGCCTGGTCGCTGCGTATCGACAGCCCGGGCGGTGCCGATCTGTGCAGCAACGCGGCGGAGGCACCATGACGGCTACCACGGTCTATCTGAATGCGAGCTCGGCGATCAGCGCGGCCGGTGCCACGCCTGAGGCATTGCGTGCCAACCTGTTTGCCCCGGCCTTGCCGCCGACCTTGACGGCCACCGAGGCCTATTCACCCGGGCGGACGCTGATGCTGGGCTGCCTGCCGGCGGATGTCGTGCTGCCGGCACTGGACTTTGCACCGCCTCAGCAGCGATCGCGCAACAACGCCTTGGCCTGGGCGGCGATGCTGCCACTGCGCCCGCACATCGATGCGCTGGTGGCGCGTTGCGGCCCGCAGCGGGTGGCGCTGGTGGTCGGCACCAGCACCGGCGGCCTGGACGAAGGGGCGTTGGCTGCAGACAGCTACCGCCGCACAGGGGCTTTTCCTCCCGGTTTTGACTACGCCGTGCAGGAGCTGGGCGATGTGGCCGCGTTTCTGGCCTCCGCGCTGGGCGTTGCCGGTCCCGCCCATGCGATCTCGACGGCGTGTTCCTCCGGTGCCAAGGCCCTGGCCAGTGGTGCAAGGCTGCTGCGTGCCGGAGTGGTGGATGCGGTGATCGCCGGCGGTGTTGATGCGCTCAGCCCGTTCACGGTGGCGGGCTTCAGTGCGCTGGAAGCGGTGTCTGCCCAGCGCTGCAATCCGCTGTCGCTGCACCGGCAGGGCATCAATCTGGGCGAGGCCGCTGCCTTTTTTGTGATGACGCGCGACGCCGGACCGGTGCGCCTGGCCGGCTGGGGCGAAAGCCAGGATGCGCACCATATGTCTGCGCCTGACCCGAGCGGGCGCGGGGCGCTGTCGGCCATGCAGCAGGCGCTGCAGCGTGCCGGCATGCAACCAGGCGCGCTCGACTACATCAATCTGCATGGCACGGCCACGCCACACAACGACGCGATGGAAAGCCTGGCGGTGCATGCGCTGCTGGGCGAGGGCTGCGCAGTCAGCTCCACCAAGCCGCTCAGCGGCCACAGCCTGGCAGCCGCAGGTGCGCTGGAGGCGGCCTTGTGCTGGCATGTGCTGCATGACAATCCGCAGGGCCGTTTGCCAGCGCATTGGTGGGATGCCAAGCCCGACCCGGCCCTGCCGGCGCTGCAGGTGGTGGGGCCGCACACAGCGCTGGGCCGCGCGCCGCAGGCAGTGCTGAGCAACTCCTTTGCCTTTGGCGGCAGCAATTGCGCGCTGTTGTTGGCGGCGGGCTGACCTATGGACGAACCACAAGCAATGACTGAGATGCTGCCTATCGAGAACTATATGCCCCACCGTGGCGCGATGCTGCTGATCGACCGCCTGCTGGCGGCCGACGCAGACGGCGCGACCGCCGAGCTGCAGGTGCCGCGCGATGGTCTCTTCCTGCAGGACGAGGGCATGCCTGCCTGGGTGGGGCTGGAGTACATGGCGCAGACCGTGGCGGCTTGGGCCGGATGGCGTGCGCTGCAGGCTGGTCAGCCTGTAAAACTGGGCTTTTTGCTCGGTACGCGCAAGTTTGAATCCACGGCACTTTTCTTTGCGCCAGGCACCCGGCTGCAGGTGCAGGTGCAGTGCGAACTGATTGCAGAAAACGGACTGGGCATGTTTGCATGCAGCATCCGTGCGGACGACCAGGTGTGTGCCACGGCCCGCATTTCGGTCTATGAACCTGAAGACGGCAGTGCCTATGTGCAGGCGTTGCAAACGACTGAGAATTGAATGACAACCCAATCCCATTCCAAGGGCACTGTGCTGGTGACCGGCTCCAGCCGGGGCATAGGCCGGGCTATTGCAATGCGCCTGGCGCGCGATGGTTTTGACCTGGTGGTGCATTGCCGCAGCGGCCTGGCGCAGGCGCAAGCGGTCCTGCGCGATATCGAGGCGCTGGGCCGCACCGCCCGCTTGCTGCAGTTTGACGTGGCCGACCGCAGCGCTGCCAGTGCCGCGTTGGAGGCCGATATGGCAGAGCACGGTGCCTACTACGGCGTGGTCTGCAATGCCGGCATTGCGCGCGATGGCGCCTTTCCGGCGATGACCGGCGAGGACTGGGATGCCGTGGTGCACACCAATCTGGATGCCTTCTACAACGTGCTGCACCCGGTCGTCATGCCGATGGTGCGCAGACGCGCGGCCGGGCGCATCGTCACCTTGGCATCGGTGTCGGCCTTGATGTGCAACCGGGGACAGACCAACTACAGCGCCGCCAAGGCGGGGGTGGTCGCGGCCACCAAGTCGCTGGCCATCGAGCTGGCCAAGCGCGACATCACCGTCAACTGTGTGGCTCCCGGGCTGATCGACACCGAGATGGTCAGCGAAGAAGTGCTGGCGCACGCGATGGACTTGATCCCCATGCGCCGCATGGGGGCGGTGGAGGAGGTCGCCGGGGTGGTGGCCTTTTTGATGGGGCCGGATGCGTCTTACGTGACCCGGCAAGTCATATCAGTCAATGGAGGCATGCTGGGATGAGCAATGACAATCACAGCGCCAAGCGCCGTGTCGTGGTGACAGGCATCGGCGCCCTGAGCCCGCTGGGCCATGATTGGCAGACCGTCCGGCAACAGCTGCACAGCGGACGCAATGCGGTCCGCGTGATGCATGAGTGGCAGGACATTGAAGGCCTGAACACCCAGCTGGGCTGTACCGTGCCCGATTTTGCGCTGCCTGCGAACTACAACCGCAAGACCATGCGCAGCATGGGCCGGGTGGCGCTGATGGCCACCCGCGCAAGCGAGCTGGCACTCGAGAGTGCCGGTCTGCTGGGCCACCCGCTGCTCAAGAGCGGGAGCATGGGCGTGGCCTACGGTTCGTCGGCAGGCACGCCAGCGGCCATTGGTGATTTTGGCCGCATGATCATGGACCGCACCACCGAAGGCATCAACGCCAATACCTACATCAAGATGATGTCGCACACGGCAGCGGTCAACATCGGCGTGTTCTTTGGCTTGACGGGCCGGGTGATCACCACCTCCAGCGCCTGCACCTCCGCCAGCCAGGGCATTGGCTATGCGTTCGAGGCGATCCAGAGCGGCAAGCAGCTGGCCATGCTGGCCGGCGGCGCCGAAGAGCTCGATGCCACGCAAGCGGCGGTGTTTGACACCCTGTTTGCCACCAGCGTGAAGAACGACACGCCCGGGCTGACGCCACGGCCCTTTGACGCCGGGCGCGATGGCCTGGTGCTGGGCGAGGGCGCCTGCACCTTTGTGCTCGAGGAGCTGGCGCATGCGACAGCCCGGGGCGCGCCCATCATCGCCGAGCTGATCGGCTTTGGCAGCAACTGCGACGGCACGCATGTGACCCATCCCAATCCGGCCACGATGGCGCAGGCCATGCGGCTGGCGCTGCAGGATGCGGGCCTCGCGCCCGCCGACATCGGCTATGTGAATGCGCACGGCACTGCCACCGAACAGGGCGATATCGCCGAGACGGCGGCAACCTTCGATGTCTTTGGCGACCGGGTGCCGGTGAGCACGCTCAAAGGCTACATGGGCCACACCTTGGGCGCCTGCGGCTCGCTGGAGGCCTGGATGAGTCTGGAGATGATGCGCGAGGGCCTGTTTGCGCAGAACGCCAACCTCAACCAGGTGGACAAGCGCTGCGCCGCACTGGATTACATCACCGGCCAGCCCCGGGCGATTGGTACCGACGTGGTGATGAGCAACAACTTTGCCTTTGGTGGCATCAATACCTCGCTGATCTTCAGGCGCTGGACGCCCTGAGTTCGTCCTCTACCCATCTACAACTCGGAAATGAGAAAACAATGAACCTCTTGAAAACCTCCAGCTGCATTCTGGCCCTGGCACTGTGCTCCGGCGCTGCCATGGCGCGCCAGGCTGTTTTGATTGACCACCCAAAGATTCTCTTGCTGGCCGACGGCCCGCCGCTGACCGAGCAACAGGTACGCGCCAGAATCATCCATGCTGCGCAGAACATTGGCTGGCAAGCCACCAAGGATGATCCTGGCCATATGGAGCTGATGTATGACAAGGCCGGCCAGTACCAGGCTTACATCGAGGTGAACTACGACGCAGCGGGCTTTGACATCAACTATTTGCGTAGCAACAACCTGAACTATGAGGAGCGCGACGGCCAGCGCAGGATCCACCCGGGCTACAACCGCTGGATCAAGAACCTGAACAAGCAGATCAGCACGCCCGTAGCGCCCGTACCTGCTGCACCAGGAGCTGAACAATGAACGCCCTGAAATTTGCCTGCGCGCTGCTGCTGGTCTGTGGCAGCCTGGGCGCTGCCCATGCGCGCGATACCCGTTTGCTGGTACCGCTGGAAGAAGTCATCCAGATGGGCCTGGCCGATGGCAAGCTCGACGGCAGCGTCACCTTCCACCTGTCTGGCGCCGCAGCCCCGGCCGTCAAGGAAGCGCTGGGCGATGATGTCTCCAACAAAAAAACCAATGGCGTCGGCAAGGACGACCTGACCGCCTGCCGCTGGGCCGCGCTGTCGGCGCTGATCGCTTTCCAGGCGTCTGCCAAGAAACGGGGGGCCGACGCGGTGGTGGACATGCACAGCGTGTACAAGGGCAACAACGTCAAGGACCCCGTCAACTTTGAATGCCATGCAGGCAACATTGTGGTGGGTGTGGCCCTCAAGGGCAGCTACGCCAAGACGCGTTAAAGCGGGAATGCTCCTGTGTCCCATCGGCTGCTGCTGGTGTCGCAGGCTGCCTTGGAGGGCGCTGTGCATGCCAGCACACCCTCGCAGTGGCTGAGCGCCTCGGAGCAAGCGCGCCTGGCGCAGATGGCAGAGCCGGCGCGCCGCGCCGAGTTCATCGCCTGCCGCTATGCGTTGCGGTTGCTGCTGGCGGGCGACGAGGGGCAGTTTGCCGATTGGTCGCTGGAGGCGCCGGCCGGGCAGCCGCCGCGTCTTTCAGCAAGCACAGGCGCGGGCTTGCATTTGTCACTGTCCCACAGCCATGGCTGGATCTCGTGCGCGCTGGCGCCTGAGCCGGTTGGCATCGATATGGAGCTGATCACCCGCAAGCCGGCCAGCGCCATCGCCGACCTGGCCCAGCTGGCCTGCACACCGGACCAGCGCGAGGCGCTGGCGCATATCGCCGACCTTGCGCAATGCCAGCAGCGCTTCGTGCAGCTCTGGAGTCTGAAGGAAGCCTGGTTCAAGCAGCGCGGGACGGGGGTGGACTTTGCCATGCTGCCACGCCTGGCCTGCCTGCCGGCCCCCGCTGCTGCCGTGCAGGGCGCAGCGGGCGGCAGTGCCCATGCCTGGGCGTGGGTGGCAGAGACGCCCGCTGGCCAAGCAGCGATGGTGTCGGTATGCACCCGCAGTGCCGTCGCGCATTGGGCGCTGCATGCGCAGTCCCATCTGCCGCTGCCTGCCGCCCAGCGCTTTTGCATCGGCTTGTTGGGCTGCGTCTGAGGTTCAGGCAATACCGCCATTGGCGCGCAGCACCTGGCCGTTGACCCAGCCGGCGTTCTTGCTGGCCAGAAAGGCGACTACGGCGGCGATGTCTTCGGGCTCGCCCAGGCGCTCCAGCGGGGGCATCTTGGCAAAGTGTTCGATCTGGGCCTCGCTCTTGCCGGCGAAGAACAGCTCGGTCGCCACTGGGCCGGGAGCCACTGCATTGACGGTGATCTGGCGGCCGCGCAGCTCCTTGGCAAACACGCGGGTAAAGGCCTCCACTGCGGCCTTGCTGCCGTTGTAGATGGCGTAGCCGGGCATGTTCAGGGCCAGTGCGGTGGTCGAGAGGTTGATGATGCGCCCGCCGTCATTGAGGCGCGTGGCTGCCTCGCGCAAGGTGTTGAAGACGCCCTGGGTGTTGATCGCAAAGGTCTTGGCAAACAGCGCATCGCTGGTTTCTGCCAGGGGGCTGGTGGTCAGCACCCCGGCATTGTTGACGAGCACATCAATCTTGCCCAGTTGCTGCTCGACGGCGCTGAACATGGCCTGCACCTGGTCAGCCTGTGAGATATCGGCACGGATGGCCATCGCCTGGCCCCCTGCTTGCACCAGCGCCTGGGCCAGTGCTTCGGCCTCTTGCGCGTTGTTGGCGTAGTTGATGGCGATGGCATAGCCCTCTTGGGCCAAGCGGCGGGCTATGGTGGCACCAATGCCGCGCGATGCGCCGGTGATCAGGGCAATGGAGGTGGGCTTGATCATGTCTGCTTTCCTTTCATTGATGGAATGGCTGGATTTTTGACTATTCCATTCAAAAGATCATTACCCTGATTTGAATTTTATAATTCGGTTTACTTTAACAATATGCGCAGCTTTGGCGCGGCATGCTGGCGATGGACCGTTTTCAGGAAATGCAGGTATTTGTGCGGGTGGCCGACCGCAGCAGCTTTGCACAGGCGTCGGAGGACCTGCAGATTCCGCGTGCCACGGTGACCAACCTGGTCCAGCGGCTGGAGGCCCGCGTGGGCGCGCGGCTGCTGGACCGCACCACGCGCCAGGTGCGCTTGACGCCCGAGGGCGAGGACTACTACCGCCGTTGCACCCGGCTGCTGGCCGATCTGCAGGAGGCCGAAAGCGCCTTTCGCCATGCGCCGCCACAAGGCTTGCTGCGGGTCAATCTGCAGGGCACTTTGGCGCGCTACTTTGTGATGCCGCACCTGGGTGACTTTGCCGACCGCTACCCCGAGGTGCAGCTGCACATGGCCGAAGACGACCGCCTGGTGGACCTGGTGCGCGAAGGGGTGGACTGCGTACTGCGGGCCGGCAGCCTGCAAAGCTCGACGCTGATCGGGCGCCAGGTCGCGTCGCTGCGCCAGGTGACCGTGGTCAGCCGGGCCTATGCCGCGCGCCATGGCCTGCCCGCGTCGCTGGATGACCTGCCCCAGCATGCCGCCGTGGCCTATGTCTCCAGCGCCACGGGCCGGGCGGTGGCGCTGGAGTTCTGCGTGGGCAAGCAGGTGGTGGAGCGGCGCATCAAGCCCAGCATCACCGTCAACGGCGCTGATCTGTACACCGGCGCTGCGATGGCGGGCTTGGGGATGGTGCAGGTGCCACGTTACCGCATCGCGCAGGCACTGGAGGAGGGCGAATTGCTGGAGGTACTGCCCGATCTGCCGCCGCCGTCCATGCCGGTGTCGGTACTCCATCCCTACAGCCGCCAGCCTTCGGCACGGGTACGGGTGTTCATCGACTGGCTGGCCGAGCGCTTTGCACATGTAAGTTAGCGATCCGGCGACCCGGCGACCCGGCGACCCGGCGACCCGGCGGCGGGGTGGCCGGGCTCTGCCGTCGCTGTGCATGGCAGCAAATTCATGCGATGATTTGTTCAATATATAAGTTGTTTTATTTTTCGAAAAAGCTGCCGTCGTCTCGCGTGCGGCCAGATGGAGGGATAGCGATGCCAGGGTCTTCCAATTTGCGCCACCGGGTGCTCTCTAGCGCCACTGCGTGGCGCCGCCTTGCAGTGCTGGCTACCGTTGCGGGCCTGCCCTTGGCCGCTGTGGCGCAGCAGCTGCCTCCACCGGCCGAAGAGGGCGCTACTGGCGCCTGGGCGGTTCAGCTCACGCCCTATGTCTGGGCCAGTGGGGTGGGGGGGGATCTGCGGCCCTTTCAGGGCAGCAGTGTGGTGTCGATGGACAAGTCTTTTTCCGAGGTGATGAAGGACCTGGATGCGGCGTTCTTTTTGACCGGCTATGCCCGCAAGGACCGCCTGGTGTTGCTGGGCGACATCAGCTATTCATCCAGTTCGCGCTCAGGCAAGTTGCCACCTGGCCTGCCGGCATCGGGCAGCTTCCGCCAGGCCTCCGCCACCTTGGCTGCGGGCTACCGTGCGGTCTCCAACGCCGATATCAACCTGGATCTGTTGGCGGGCCTGCGCGCCTGGAGCGTCAAGGCCTCGGTCGATGTGGCAGGTGGTCTGGTGCAGACCTCGCCCGAGAAGCGCTTTGTCGACCCCGTCCTCGGCTTGCGCGCCCATATCCCCATTGCAGCACGCTGGTCGGCCCTGGCCTATGGCGATGTGGGTGGCTTTGGCGTGGGCTCGCGGGCCACGCACCAGGTTGCTGCCACCGTCAACTACCAGTGGAGCGAGCAGGCCTTTGTCTCGCTGGGCTACCGGGTGCTGACCCTGGACTACCGCCGGGGCGGCACGCGCATCGATGTGACGATGGCCGGGCCTTTGCTGGGTGCCACCTGGCGCTTTTGAGGAGGGCGCATAAAAAAACAGGCACATCGCTTTGGGGGCGGTGTGCCTGTTGACTTGCTTGCCTATGGGCTCAGTGGCCTGCTATAGCAGGCCCAGGCCTTATCGGTTCGACCGGGTCGCAATGCCCGCCACCACATGGGCAGGCGCTTCGGTGTAGCGCTTGAACTCCATCGTGTAGGTGGCGCGGCCCTGCGTCATCGAGCGCAGCTGCGTCGCATAGCCAAACATCTCGGACAAGGGGACCTCGGCCTTGATGCTCTTGCCGCCACCGGCAATGTCGTCCATGCCCTGCACCATGCCCCGGCGAGATGACAGGTCGCCCATCACGGTGCCGGCATAGTCCTCAGGCGTTTCCACCTCGACCGCCATCATCGGCTCCAGGATGACCGGATTGGCCTTCTTCATGCCTTCCTTGAAGCCAAAGATGGCCGCCATCTTGAAGGCCTGCTCGGACGAGTCCACATCGTGGTACGAACCAAAGGTCAGGCGCACGCGCACATCCACCACCGGGTAGCCGGCCAGCACGCCGGTCGTCAGTGCCTCGCGCACCCCCTTCTCCACGGCGGGGATGTACTCGCGTGGCACCACACCGCCCTTGATCTCGTCGACAAACGCAAAGCCTTCGCCGGACTCCATCGGCTCCAGGGTGAAGACCACATGGCCATACTGGCCCTTGCCGCCCGACTGGCGCACAAACTTGCCGTCCACATCCTTGACCGTGTTGCGGATGGTCTCGCGGTAGGCCACCTGGGGCTTGCCCACATTGGCTTCCACGTTGAACTCCCGCTTCATCCGGTCCACGATGATCTCCAGATGCAACTCGCCCATGCCGGCGATGATGGTCTGGCCCGATTCCTCATCGGTGCGCACGCGGAACGAGGGGTCCTCGGCGGCCAGGCGCGACAGGGCGATGCCCATTTTTTCCTGGTCGGCCTTGGTCTTGGGCTCGATCGCTTGCGCAATGACGGGCTCAGGGAAGGACATGCGCTCCAGGATGATGGGCGCGCTCGGGTCGCTCAGGGTCTCGCCGGTCGTCACCTCTTTGAGGCCCACACAGGCGGCAATGTCGCCGGCGCGGATCTCGTCGATTTCCTGGCGCTCATTGGCATGCATCTGCACGATGCGGCCAATGCGCTCCTTGCGGCCCCGGATCGGGTTGTAGACCAGATCGCCCTTGCTGAGCACGCCCGAGTAGACGCGCACAAAGGTCAGCTGGCCCACAAACGGGTCGGTCATCAGCTTGAAGGCGAGGGCAGAGAACTTCTCGCCATCGTCGGCGCGGCGCGTCAGCACCGTGCTGTCGTTCTCGTCTTCGCTGTGGCCAGTCACCGCAGGCACATCCAGCGGCGACGGCATGAGCTCGACCACCGCGTCCAGCAGCCGCTGCACACCCTTGTTCTTGAAGGCCGAGCCACAGAGCATGGGCTGGATCTCCGTCGCAATCGTGCGCAGGCGCAAGCCGGCAATGATGTCGGCCTCAGGCAGATCACCGTCGTTCAGGTACTTGTCGGTCAGCGCTTCGCTGGCTTCGGCCGCAGCTTCCACCATCTTGGTACGCCATTCCTGCGCAGAGGCCTGCAGCTCGGCGGGGATGTCCCGGTACTCGAACTTCATGCCCTGCGAGGCCTCGTCCCAAATGATGGCCTTCATCTTGATCAGGTCGATCACGCCAGAGAACTCGGCCTCGGCGCCAATCGGAATCACGATGGGCACGGGGTTGGCCTTCAGGCGGTCCACCATCATCTGGCGCACGCGGAAGAAGTCCGCACCAATGCGGTCCATCTTGTTGACGAAGGCCAGGCGTGGCACCTTGTACTTGTTGGCCTGGCGCCAGACGGTTTCGGACTGCGGCTGCACGCCGCCCACCGAGTCATAGACCATGACGGCGCCGTCGAGCACGCGCATGGAGCGCTCGACCTCGATCGTGAAGTCCACGTGACCGGGGGTGTCGATGATGTTGATGCGGTGGGCCGGGAAGTTGCGTTCCATGCCCGACCAGAAGGCCGTTGTCGCCGCCGAGGTGATCGTGATGCCGCGCTCTTGCTCCTGGGCCATCCAGTCCATCGTGGCGGCGCCATCGTGCACCTCGCCGAGCTTGTGGCTCACCCCGGTATAGAACAGGATGCGCTCGGTCGTCGTGGTTTTTCCGGCATCGATGTGCGCAGAGATGCCGATGTTGCGATAGCGTTCTATGGGGGTATGGCGGGCCATGTTGACCTCCTTGGGTCGGTTTTTCAGCCGGATTCAGCTGCTTGTAACAGCCCTGTGCGCTCCCACTTTGCGACATCCGGCGCCTTCAGGACAGCACCGGCACAGGGCCAGAAAAGAGCGATATTAATAGTACGAAGACAATCGTACTGTCGTCATGGGTATTGGCGGTTTGGGGACAATAGCGCCATTCGGGCTGCCAGCCCCGCCCACCCAGGCAGAATGGCGCCCTTTGGCAATGACCCGGCTATGTCAGCCGATGCGCGCCTCCGTGGCGCATGGACTCCGATGATTCCTCACCACCCTGAAGCGGCACAGATCCATCTGGAAAATGTGCTCACCGCGCTGGGCAACCCCACCCGGCTGGCGGTGGTGCGCGTGCTGGCCGATGGCCAGGAGCGCAGCTGCACGGCGCTGCTACGCGACCAGACCAAGTCCACGATGACGCACCACTGGCGCGTGCTGCGCAGCAGCGGCGTGATCTGGCAGCGCCCTGCGGGGCGCGAGAACCTGCTGTCGCTGCGGCGCGAAGACCTCGATGCCCGCTTCCCCGGCCTGCTCGACGCAATTCTTTCGGCCACGCGCAGCGATGCGCTGACCGATGCCAGCACGGCCTGGGGTGAGCGCAGCTAGGCCATTGGCCGTTGTCAACAGAGCTTGGTTCTAAAATTTTTGATGGATGGAGAAGCGCAGCATGCAAGACGCCAAGGCGCTGGTACTTTTTTCGGGTGGACAGGATTCCACCGTCTGCCTGGCTTGGGCTTTGAGCCGTTATGCCCATGTCGAAACGATTGGCTTCGACTACGGCCAGAACCACCGGGTGGAGCTGGAATGCCGCAGCACCGTGCGGGCTCATCTGCGCGCGCAGTTCCCGCAGTGGGCGGCAAAGCTGGGGGATGACCACCTGCTGAACATCGATGTGCTCGGCCAGATCAGCGATACGGCGCTGACCAGCGATGCCGCTCTGGCCTACCAGGCCGATGGCCTGCCCAATACCTTTGTGCCGGCACGCAACCTGGTGTTCTTGACCCTGGCCTCTGCGGTGGCCTACCGCCGCCAGTGCACGGTGCTGGTGGGCGGCATGTGCGAGACCGACTTCTCCGGTTACCCCGACTGCCGCGACAACACGATGAAGGCCATGCAGGTGGCGCTCAGCCTGGGCCTGGGCCGGCAACTGGTGGTGGAGACGCCCTTGATGTGGATCGACAAGGCCGCGACCTGGCAGCTGGCACAAGACCTGGGCGGCCACGCCTTGACCGCCCTGGTGCAGGAGGACACCCACACCTGCTACAAGGGCGACCGCAGCGAGCGCCATGACTGGGGCTATGGCTGCGGCGAATGCCCGGCCTGTGCGTTGCGCGCGCAGGGCTTTGCGCGTTGGAAGCAAGCGGTCTAGACAACAGCCCCGGTCAGCGCGGCGCCACCAGCTGCGCCTTGCGGTTGGCCATCGCCCGCTCAAACAGCGCCATGAAGCGGGGCGCCACCTTGGCGATGTGGTAGGCCTTGCCGGTCTCCAGCGCCGCCTGGGAATAGCGCTGGCGCCGGGCCGGGTCCTTGCGCAGCTGCCGTATCGCCTGGATCCAGTCGTCGTCGTTGTCGGGCAGCAAGAGGCCGTTGACGTTGTGGGCAATCAGCTCGGGTGCAAAGCCCCAGTTGGAGCCAATCACGCAGCCGCCGCGCGCCAGAATCTCCATCAGGCCCCAGTTGGCCACGCCGTAGCGCAATGGGTAGAGGAAGAGATCCACCTCGGCCAGCAGCGCCGAGAACTGGTCATAGGGCAGGTGGCCCGGGAACTCGATCACATCGGCTGCCGGGTAGACCTTGAGCAGGTGGTCGCGAAAACTCTCCACCTTGCCGCCGTAGCGCCGCTCTACCCATTGCTGCTCATAGCCATAGGTGGAGGCCTTGGCATCGCCAATGGCGATAAAGCGGGTGTTCTGGCCATCGCCTTCGCGCACCATGCGGTCCACCAGCCGGATATAGGTCTCCAAGCCCTTGGCACTGGACAGATCACGCGCCGAGAACGCGATGGTAAAAGGCTTTTTCGTATCGCCCGCTGCATCGCCGGCCGCGCCAAAATTGCGCAGCGGCGGCTGGATGTCAAAGCCCTCGAACTGCACCGCCACCCGGTCCTGCAGCAGCGGCGGGAACATTGAGCGCGCATAGGCGCTGGGCACAATCGTCAGGTCGCTGCACAGCACCTGGTGAAAGCTCAGCATCTCGGTGTTGCGGTCGCCCAGGCGCTGGGCCTGGTCCGGCGGGTAGGCGGCATCCCAGCCATGCGCCAGGTAGCTGGGGAACTCGATGTAGCTGATGATGGCGGCATCCAACTCGCCATACAGCCAGTTGGGCGCGCCCCAGAGCGAATGGGCCACCACCACATCGATCTTGCGGCCTTGCGCGGCTTCAAAGTCTTCCAGCGCCTTGAGCACGCCCCGGCAGATGCGCGCCGAGCGCTCAACCTTGTCCGAGTAGTAGTAGCTCTGGGGGCCGACGATCAGTCCATCGGGCTGGAAGGACAGCAGGTGGTCGCAGTGCTTGTCATGGTTGGCCTTGTGGCCGGGCGTGGTCATGAACCAGGCATCGGCCAGGCCCTGGGCCCGCAGGTAGCTGCACAGCAGGCTGTACTGGCTCGGGTACACCGCGCCTACAAAAACGATCAGGGGTTTGTCTGTCATGGTCGGCCAAGGCTGGGTTTGCAGGGTCACAGGGGCAGGTTGTCGTTGGCTTGCGCGGCGACCGGTGCCAGGGGCACCAGCGGTTCGCCGTCCGAGATCTGGTACTTGCGCATCTTCTCCCACAGCACCTTGCGGCTGATGCCCAGCTGCTGCGCGGTGTTCTGGCGCTTCCAGGCATTGGCGTGCAGTGCCTCGATGATGCGGTTGCGCTCTTCCAGATCCCAGTTGCTGCGGTCGGCCAGCAGCGGCTCGGCAGCATGGGGCTCCAGCGGAAAGGTGGTGGCCGACAGGCTCTGGGCCTGCTGCAGCAGGCGCTCGGTGGCGCCACCGGCATGCCAGTCCTGGGTCTGGCGGGCGGCAACGCCAATGCGCTCGGCCAGGTTGCGCAGCTCGCGCACATTGCCGGGAAAGTACATCTGCGCAATCGCATCCAGGATGTACATCGGCGGCCCGCCCAGGCGCTCCATCATCTCCTCGCCCACCACCTTGCGCAAAATGCTGTTGAAGATGGCCAGCTTGTCGGCCTCACCGCGCTCTTCCAGGCTCGGCATCTGCAGCTCGATCACTGCCAGGCGAAAGAATAGATCGGCCCGGAAGCGCCCGGCATGCACCAGCTCGCGCAGCGATTTGTTGGTAGCCGCGACCAGACGAAAATCCAACGCCACCGGCGAGGTGGCACCCAGCCGGGTGACCGTGCGCTCTTCCAGCACGCGCAGCAGCTTGACCTGCTGGTACAGCGGCAGGTCGGCGATTTCGTCCAGAAACAAGGTGCCGCCATTGGCCTGCTCAAAAAAGCCCTTGTGCGCTGTTACCGCGCCGGTGAACGAGCCCTTGGCATGGCCAAAGAACAGCGACTCAAACAGGCCGTCGGGGATCGCGCCGCAGTTGACCACGACAAACGGCCCCTGGCCGTAGTGCGTGTTGCGCTCATGCAGGCGCTCGGCAATGCGCTCCTTGCCGGTGCCCGTCTCGCCAAAGATCAGCACACTGTGCTCGCAGTCGGCAAAGGTGTCCACATCGCGCAGCAGGGCCAGCATGACCTCGGCCTCGGCAATGATGTCGTCGCCACGCGGCTGCTTGTGTTTGGTGCTTTGCAGGCGCCGCACAATGCGCACCAGCATGGCCCGCAGCTCGGCGCCGGTAAAGTCAAAGGGCAGCACGTGGGAGTACTCGGTGGCATAGGTGCCCGGTCCTTCGCCACGCGGCTTGGCGCTGACCCACAGCACCGGCATGCCTCCAAAGTTGCCCTCGATCCCCTGGCGCGTAAAGCGCGCACCTTCCAGCACCGACACACTGACCACGGCAATGGCATTGCCCCCCTGTGCCGCCATCGGCGACAGGGTCAGGCCATCGGCGCGCACCACGTCCACATCCAAGTTGACCATGCAGCGCTCCACCCGCTCCGCAATGTCCGCTTGGCCTTCCCAGACGTAGATGACCAAATCGTTCTGATTCACGTTCTATTCCCTCGGTTCTTCATGTCGCTGCGCTCACTCCTGTCTTCATTGCACGATCTGGGCGGTATCGCACTGGATGCCCAGCAAATCCACGCTGGCGCGACCCAGCTCGATGCCCAGGCCCTGCAGCAGCAGATCGAGCGCACCGCCAATGGTGTTGAGCAGTGGTGCCAGCAAGGCGCTCACCACCGTGACCACCACATTGAGCAGCGCATTGAGGCCGCCCAGCAAACCACCCAGCAGCCCGCCAAGCAGTCCCCCCAGCACGCCGTAGTACTCGGCGTTCTGCACATCGCCTACCAGGGCAGGCACCTGCTTCAACAGATTGCTGACGGTCGTGCCCAGCCGCAATCCGTTGGGACCACTGGATCGTTCGACATCCACCTGCATGCCGACCAGGCATTCGTCCACATTGCTGCTGTTGTAGGGACAGGCCTGGGCATTGGGCGGCGATGAGTAGGTTGCGCCTTGCAGTACCGAGGTGGACAGCTTGCTCTGCACGCGCAGCCCGCCCAGCAGGTTCAGCAGGTTCAGGTCCACCAGCTCGGTTTTCTGGCAGACACCGTTGGCGTTGAGCTGGCCAATGCAGACATCGCCAATCGCCGAGCGCACGGAGATATTGGCCCGGCGGTTGTTGCGGGCGGGCGTGCACTGGATGGCCTCCAGCGTGCCGGTGCTGCGCACCAGATCTACCTGAATGGGGATGTGCACCCGGATGCCCAGCAGGTTGCCCAGCAGCGCGGTCAGCAGGCCGGGCGTGCTGACATTCTTTTGCTCGCCGATGTTGACGGTCAGGCGCACCTGGGCGCTGCGGGCCTTGGTCAGCCCATTGGCTGGGCCGATGGCATTGCGCGGTGGTTCCACCACGGTCAGGTTGGCATCCAGAATGCCGGGCAGCCCCAGGCCCAGCGCCACGCTGTTGCTGCCATTGGCAGCGACCAGGTGGGTGCGCACCAGGTCACCCAGGCCAATAGCGGCATCCAGCCCGGCGCCGATGGGCGAGGCGGCGCCGCCCGCAGAGATGATCGCCAGCAAGCCCTTGTCTCCCCCCAGTGGCAGCTTGATGTTCGCGATCTGAAAAGCTGCCAGGTAGGCGCGCAGATCAACCAAGGCGGCAATGTCGACACCGGCGTTCAGCAGGCTGTCGCTGCCCGCCTGGATTGCGGCGTCGATCAGGTCGATCACCGACGCGTTGACATTGGCCAGGTCATTGGGGGTCAGCAGGGCGAGGTCGTTGACACCGATGGGCAGACCCAGCACCTTGAGCAGGCCAGACGGCGTGATCTTGGCATTGGCGATGCCATCCTTGTCCAGCACGGTAAGGCGCTGGATATCCAGCCCCACCAGTGCGGTGATGCGCCCGAGCAGGCCATTGTTGTTGAAGCGCAGCAGCTGCGAGCCAATCGAGAACGCGGCCACTGGCTCGCTGTCCTTGGCGGCAGTGGCGGCGGCTGCCACCACCCTGGAGCCGATAAAGGGCACCAGCTGAAGCACCTCGCCCTGCAGCTGCACGCGCACGGCATTCATCGGGCTGCTGTTGAGGCCAAAACGCAGCGCATCGGCCTTGCTGCTGTCCCAGTGGCCGCAGTCAATGCGGCGCTGTTCTTTGTCCAGCGACAGGCGCATTTGCGTGGTCACGCTCTGGTTGGCCGCTGCCTGGCCCTGCCCGCAGGTGGCAGAGTTGCCATAGGTGATGGCGTTGACAGCTTCGAGCGCGGCCACATCGGCGATGCGCTGCAGATCCCGCTTGGCGTAGTACATATAGCCGATCTGCACGGTGCCCAGCAGGGTGACCAGCACGGCAGCGAGCAGCGCAAACTGCACCAGCACGGCGCCGCGCTGCACCAGGGGCATGGGTCGGCGTACGGAGGGAGCGCTAAAGGCGGACATGGTGTAGATCCTCCTCACAGCAGCGATGCAAAGTGCACCACGCTTTTTTCATAGAGCTGCCGGGGCTCGGTAACCCAGGCGCTTTGCGTGCCGAACAGTGGCGCGAGTTGGTAGCGCAGCTCAAAGCTGGCACTGCCGGTGCCCGTGCTCGGGCAGGCCGCTTGCCATTGGATGGTACCCACGGTCAGCTGGTCGCCCACCGTGCCCGGTATGTCACTGCGCTCCAGGCTGGAGCGCACCGATTGCGCCACCCGCAGCTGGATGGTGGCGCGGTTGGCTGCTGCCTGCGTGGGGTGGCAGGGGTCGCTGACCCCCGCTGCCAGCACGCCCAGAATGGCGCGCGCGCCATCGCCCGCCGCCCGCGTGAGCGACTGCTGCGCCTGGAAAGCCCGCCAGTACACCGTCACGCCAAGGAGCATGACAATCATGAACACGGCGATCAGCGCGAATTCGATGGCGGCGACGCCGCGCTGGCGTCGCAGCTGAGTGCTGGTGTGCCGATGCTGGCGGAGCTGCTTCATAGCATCCTCCTGTCCACCAAGAGGCTCGCCTGGGCCTGCAGGCTGGCGGGCAGCAACAGGCCGAAACCGGGAATAGCCGGCGCAATGGCGCCCTGGCGGTAGTTGGCGATGCGGTAGCTGACCAGCACCAGGCAAGGGGTCTCGATATTGCAGTCGAGCGCCGGGTTCAGCGCCGTGTCCTGGTTGCAGGCGGTGTCTGCCAGGTGGCAGAGCGTGAAGTTGATATCGCTCTCGGCTGGCCGCAGCTCAGCCGGCAACCAGTTGAGCGCATTGGCGGTGGTGCGGCGCGCCTGCAGGCTGCGGAAGGCCCAGGTGGGCGGGTTGCTGCCGATGATGGCGGAGCTGGGGTAGCGCAGCGCTGCACGGGCGCCTTCCTCGACCGCATACTGCATCGACTGGCGCACCAGAAAGGTCAGCCCATAGCAGACGATGCCGTAGAGCAGCACAAAAAACACCGGGAAGATGATCGCCCACTCCAGCGCATACACGCCGCGCTGCTGGCGCGAGCGCCTGCAGCAGTGCATGGAAGGGGTGGGGTGCGGGCGCATGCGGGGCTCCTGGGCTTTACTTCTTCACATCCAGGCCGGTATCAAAGCGCTCGGGGATCTTGGTCTCGAAGCTCTTGAGGTAGCGCTGGTAGCTGCGGCTGGCCTGCTCACCATCGATGGGGCGTGGATGCACGCCCGGTGATGCCGTTTGCAGGGCCAGCAGGCGTTCGGTGGCGTTGCCGATGACGATGGGGCGGCTGCGCCAGATGACCGGGTTCTCCAGCGACGGATTGCTGTTCTCCGTAGCCAGCGGGATATAGGGCTGGGTGGCGGGCGAGACGCGCTCGGGGATATCCACCACCGGCGCTTGGCGTGTCATTTCCAGGCTGGGTACCTGGGCTTCAACCGATACCACGGTGCGGCTGGATTCTGCATGCACGGCGATTGCCGAGAGGCCGGCACCAGCAGCCAGGCCCAGCATCAGCACGGAACGCCAGGTGGGGAGAGAAGGAAACTGAGACATGGGGTACTCCTGGGGTGCTAAGGCGCGATGGGGCGTGCCGGGGAATCAATGATTTGCGGGCTGTCGTTGCCAGTGGCCGTACTGCGCAAGGCCGTGGGCATAGCAGGCCCTGGGCCCGCCGCTGGCACGTCGGATGGCGCTGCTGCCGGGGCTACAACAGGGGCGGTAGCCGGAGAGGTCAGCGGGCTGGCTGCAAGCGTGGCGCTGTCCACCATCGGCACCGCCGCAGCGGGTGCTGGCGTTGGCAACTCGCCACCGTTGCGCCGGCGCATGGCGGTCTGCACCGTCTGCAACTGGGCTTGCAAGGTCTGCATTGAGTTCGCGTCAATCAGCGCGGGCACATTTTTGGCGGCGGGCTGGCTGAGCCGCTGCAGCAGTTGCGAAGCCTGTGCCTTCTGGTCGCTGGCCATCAGGTAGAGAGCCAAGTTGAGCTGCACCCGCGCATTGCTGGGGGCCAGCTGCGCCGCTTGCAGCACGGGCAGGTGGGCGGCTTCCGTCTGCCCATCCAGCATATGGGCGTAGGCCAGGTCACTCAGTACATCGGCATCGATGGGGTTGATCTGGCGCGCCATCTCCAGCTGCGCAATGGCGTTGGGGTACTGGCCCTGGCTGGCATACAGCAGACCCAGGCCGCGCCGCGCACGCGCCACGGTGCCGCTGTCGGGGTCGGCCAGCAAGGCCTGGTAACCCTGTTCAGCCAATTTGCCTTGGCCGGTGTTGCGCAGTGCATCGGCACGCATCAAGCGGATCTGCGGCTGGCTGCCGTACTGGCGCTCAAAGGCCTGCGTGTGCGCGAGCGACGCATACCACTGGTTGGCCTGCTGCATCTGGCGGATCAGGTTCAGATAAGTTTGCTGCGGATCGATCTGGGTCAGCTGGGCGGCTTTTTCCATTTGCTGCTGGGCCTGGGCCGCCGTGCTTTGCTCGGCAGCGCCATAGCCCTGCGGGCCTTTGGAGGCACAGCCGGTCAGCAGCGCGGCCGCCAAGGCCAGCAGCGGCATGGCGAATAGAGATGTGTTGCGGTTGGTTTGGCGCATGCTTATCGCCCTCCAATGGATGACAGGGAGCGGATCACCGCCGTAAAGCCGGGCCCTGCGGTGATCACGATCAAGGCAGGGAGCAAGGTCAGCACCATCACGCCCGTCATCTTGACCGTGATGGTGCCGATCTTTTCCTTGAAGTTGGCCTGGCGCTTTTCACGCAGGCGCAGGCTGAACTCGCGCAGCGGCTCCTGCACCGCGCCGCCATGGCGGTCCACCTGCACCAGCAGGTTGACCACGGCACTCATGTCGTCGTCGGCCCCCAGCATGGCCAGTCGCTGCAGCGACTGCTCACGTGTGCGGCCCGAGCTATAGAGCCGGTTGGCCAGTCCCAGCTCGGCGCTCAGCACCCGCAGCACGCTGCCAAATTCCGTCGCCAGAATATGCAGGCTCTGGTCAATGCTCAGGCCCACGCCTTGCAACAGGCGCAGCAGGTCCACAAACAGCGGCAGCTCTTCGACCACCTGCTTGCGGCGGTTGGTGGCTTTGGAGCGCAGAATCCACTTGGGCAGCATCAGGCCCAAGCCGAAAGCCAAAAAAGCATAGATCATCGCCTTCACCCCCTGGGGCTGCAGAAGCAGTAGCACTAGCGCGGGCAACACCAGGCACAGCACCGCGCGGCAGGTGACAAACAGCAAACCACCGCGCCCCACCTCGATGCCCGCTTGCTCCATCAGCTTGCGGTCTTCGTCGGCAAACAAGGCCTTTGCCAGCCCGCTGTCCAACCAGGCCGGGCGCTTGAGGCGGTCGATGACTTGCTGGGCAGCGTCCTGTTCAGTTTGTGACGAGGTGCTGGGCAGGGGCATAGGCGGCATCCCTGGCATAGGGAATGGCTGTATGACACCTGCAGCCGCCTCACGCTGCTGCAGCAGCTGTGAAATCCGATGATGGGTGCGGGCTGCACGGTGTTCGCGGCGCAGCAGTAGCGCAGCCAAGAGCCCGAGGCCCAGGCCTGCAAGCGCCAGACTCGCTATCCACAGTTGTTGGCTGTTCATGGCTGCCTCCGCTGGGCGTAAGCCCTTAGAGAACGAGGTCCAGCCAGATCGTATTGGCAAGCCTGGGCCGGACCTGAAGTTTGGCAAAGATGGGTTGGCATGTGCATCTGTCGTCTCCTCAGCGCAGACGTGCCAGCCGGTACAGCAGAAAGGAGCCAAACACCTCTAACCCCGCTGCGGCAAAAATCATCTTCTGACCGGTGCCGTCGTTCCACATGCGCATGAAGTAGCCCTGGTTGAGCAGCATGATCAAGGTGCCGACAACGATGGGCAGCAAAGCGAGCACCCAGGCGGACAGGCGCACCTCGGCCGACAGTGCATGCAGTTCGCGCTCGGCGGATTGGCGGTCACGGATATAGGCTGATACCCGCTCCAGCACCTGGTCAACCCGGCCGCCATAGCGTGTACTCATGCGGAATACGGCAGCGAGCAGGCCAAATTCAGGCAATTTCCAGGTGCGCTCCAGCTGGGTCATCGCCTGGCCCAGGTCGGGCGAGACGCTGAGCGAGGCATTGACATGCTGCAACGCGCTGCCCAGCGGCTCGGGCACATTGCCGCTGGCAAACTGGAAGGCGGCATGGGGCGAGTTGCCGATGGAGATCAGGCGCACCATATTGTCCAGAAAGCCAGGCAGCAGCGAGAGCATCTTGGCGCGGCGCTTGCTCACCCGGTGCCAGATGCCAAACCAGGTGAGCAGCGCGTAGACGGCCAGCACCATCAGACCCAGCAAAGCACCTGCTTGCAATGCAACCAGAAACGCCAGAAACAGGCCTAGACCGGCGATCATGACCAGGCCGCGCGGGCTGATGCCCCAGGCACCATAGCCCAGATGGTCATACAGCCATTGCCGTGCCGAAGCCGAAGTGCTGGCTGCGGCGGGCAAGTCCGTCGAAGCGCGCGGATCAGCCACCATGCCAGGCATCGGTGCTGCCGCAACGCTGGCCATCAGGTCGCGCTGGATATCGCGGCTGCGCTGCATATGGCCGGCAATCGATTGCCGTGCCTGCTGCTGGCGCGCACGGGAGAACAGCCACAGCGCCAGGGCCAGCAGCACGCAGGCGAGGGCGGCGATGACCAGGACGGCGGGGTGGATGTTCATCGTTGCGCTCCGCTGCTGCCCGCCTGCTGCTGCCCCCGCCACCAGGCCAGCAGTTTGGGGGAGTGTGGTGAGATGCCCATGGAGACCCATTGGTCCTGCTCCTGGCCGTCGGGCCCTATCTGGGCTTCATAGCGGTAGAGCTCCTGGGTGGAGATCATGTTGTCCGTCATGCCGGTGACTTCGGTCAGCGACAACAGGCGCCGGCGGCCGTTGGAGAGGCGGCCGATCTGCACGATAAAGTCCACCGCATTGGCAATCTGGCGGCGCAGGCTCACTTCGCTGCCCTGAAAGCCGGCAAAACCGGCCAGCATCTCGGCGCGGTAGAGGCATTCGCGCGGCGAGCTGGCATGGATGGTGCCCATGGAGCCATCGTGGCCGGTGTTCATCGCCTGCAGCAGCTCGAGGACTTCGCCACTGCGCACTTCGCCGACGATGATGCGGTCGGGCCGCATGCGCAGGCTGTTGACCAGCAGGTCGCGGATGCTCACATGGCCCGAGCCATCAAAACTGCCCGGGCGGCTCTCCAGCCGCACCACATGGCTGTGGTTGAGGGCCAGCTCGGCGGTGTCCTCAATGGTCACGATGCGCTCGTTGCTGGGGATAAAGCTGGCCAGCGCATTGAGCAAGGAGGTCTTGCCCGAGCTGGTGCCGCCGCTCACCAGAATGTTGCAGCGGGCCTTGACGGCCATCTCCAGAATGCGGCAGATGTCTTCGTTGAAGCTGCCCAGTTGCACCAGGTCCTTGGGCGTGAGCGGGTCCTTGCGGAACTTGCGGATCGAGACCGTCGGGCCGTCAATGGCCAGCGGGCCGATGATCACATTGATACGGCCGCCATCAGGCAGGCGGGCATCGACCATGGGGCTGGATTCATCGAGCCGCCGGCCCAGCGGCGCCAGAATGCGCCGCACGATGCGCAGCACATGCTCGTCATCCTTGAAATGCGAGGCCTCGCGCTCGAGCATGCCACCGCGCGAGACATAGATGTCCCGGTAGCCATTGATGAGGATGTCCTCGACCCTCGGGTCTTCCAGAAGCGGTTGCAGCGGGCCCAGGCCGGTCAGCTCGCGGCTGAGCGCCTCGGCCACTTGTCGCGCTTCCTGCTCATTGACGGGCACTGCATGCAGGCGGATAAAGCTGTCCAGCTCCAGCTTCACAAACTGCGCAATTGCCGCCTGCGACCAGCGGCCAAACTCCGCCCCCAGCTCCTCGATGCGGCTGAGCAAATGCTCATAGGCATGGTTCTTCAGATCGGCGAGCAGCTGGGTATGCTGCAGGCTCTCGCTGGCAGCAGCGGCGGAGTGGGTGTAGTCCGTGGTCGTCATGGTCGTTTTCAGTGTCCGCGCAGGCGCTGGAGAAGGTATTGCAGGGGCCCGACCGCGCTGCTGCGGTGGCCCAGGCGCTGTGGGTGGTGCTCGGCCAGCAGCTGCTCGGCCAGTTGGCCAACGGCCTTCACATAGGGCTCGCTGCGGCGCTGCGCCTGCAGCAGCTGGCCCCGGTTGACCTCCTGCATCAAGGGGCGGCGGCGCTCTGGAATGCTGGCCAGCAGAGGCAGTCGCAACTGGGCCGCCATATGTGCGGCTGCCAGCTCCAGGCGGCTGTCATGGCGGTTCACGATCAACTCGATGCGCTCTGGCGCAATGCCCATGGCTTGCAGCTGCTGCAGCAGCTCGGCCGTCCAGACCACGCTGGCCACGCTCTGGTCGCAGACCAGCCAGATCTGGTCGGCCTGGGGCAGCACCTCGGCCATCACCGGCGGTGGCGTGTCGGCGCCCAGGTCCAGCACCAGGTGCTCAAAGTACTGGCCCAGGCGCTGGACCAGGGCGTCAATCTCTCCCGCCGCTGGCAGCGCGGCATGGCGCGGCATGGTCAGCAGCCGAAGGCCGCTGGGGTGGCGCGACAGCGCACTGGCTGCCATGCGCTTGTCCAGGCGCCGCTGCTGGCTGAGCGCATCGGCCAGGCTGAACTCGCCCAGGGTGTTGAGGTAGATGGCGCAGTCCCCGCCGGAGGCACCCATGTCCAGCAGCAAGGTGTGCAAGCTCTGCGCATCGGCTGCATGGTTGCTGGTCGCAGCAGCCTTGGCTGCGCGTGCCGGGCTTAAACCTTCTTGCAGATGGCAGGCCAGGTGCGATGCCAGCAGGCTGCAACCCAGGCCGGCGCGGGCCGAGAGCAGCGCGGTGATCGGAGCGGCATCCGCGCGGCGGTGGTCGACGGCCGCAGGTCGTGCCAGCAACTGGCTGATCACGCGCTGGGCCGGTTCCAGCGGCGCATCCAGGTCCAGAAAATCCTGCACGCCCGCGCGCAGTGCTGCCAGCAGGCACTCTGCGTCTTGCGCATGGCCAATCGCTACGCGGGGGATGTGCGGAAAGGCCTGCTGCAACTGGCTGACCAGCGCGGTGGAGGCCTCGACATTGGCGCAATCAAACTGCACCAGCACGGCCTGGGGCTGCAGCTGCTGCACTTGCTCGGCCACGGTGTACAGACTTTGGGCGATGTGGGGCTGGGCACCGCCCAGCAGGCGCTGCAGCCAGACCAGTGCCAGAGCCCCTTCGGGCGGGGGGGCCTGTACCAGCAACAGTGGCACGGTCGCAGGCACATCGCCCATAGGCTCGGCCTTGGCAGGTACCGGTGTCAGCGAGGGCGGCACGGCACGCAAGGCTGGGCGTTCGCTGGCATCTGCCGGCGCAGGCCGTGCCGGCCCGGGCCTGGGTGTGAGCAGGTCGGCCAGCGAGGGGTTCTCGGGCGACGAGGGGCCTGCGCCATAGGGGGCGAGAGAATCCTTGTTCATGGCATCAGTACGAAAAGCCGGGCAGAGGAGAGTCGGCATAGGGCGCGCCTACGGCATAGGGCGCCCAGACGCGGCCGGCATTGGGCAGCTCTTGCTGGGCACCGGGCAGCAGTGCCTCCAGGTTGGTGCCCGCAGGCAAGGGCTGCACCAGACGGGGGGTGACGATGATCACCAGCTCGGTCTCTTCCTGCGAGTAGTTGAGGTTCTTGAAGAAGGTGCCCAGGATGGGCAGGTCGCCGAGCAGCGGCACCTTGTTGACGTTGGACAGGGTCGAGCGGCTGACCAGCCCGCCAATGACAAAGCTCTCGCTATCTGCCAGCTCGACAAAGGTGTCGGCACGGCGGGTGCGCAACGCCGGCACCGAGATGTCGTTGATGGTCACCCCTTGGGTGTAGTCCAGGTCGCTGGCCTCGGGCGCCACCTTGAGGGCGATGCGCTCGTTGGACAGAATGGTCGGCGTCAGCTGCAGCTTGACACCAAACTCCTTGTACTGGATGGAAATGCTGTTGCTGCCGCCACTGGGAACGGGAATGGGGATTTCGCCACCGGCCAGGAAGCTCGCAGTCTGGCCGCTTTGGGCCACCAGTGTGGGCTTGGCCAGCACACGCGCCAGGCCATTGCCTTCCAGAAAGCCCAACTGCGCGGTGATGCCCTTGCCGCTGAAGGCGCGTCCAAAGCCGAGCACCAGGTTCATCGCACTGGCGATGGCTGAGGTGCCCCCGTCGGTACCGCTGCCACTACCACTGCCGCCACTCGACGAGCCACTGCTGCTGCCATTGCTGCCAGGGGTGTAGACCCCGAATTGGAAGCCATGGTCATTGGCACCGCCGCTGTTGAGCTGCACGCCCGCGCGCCGCATGGCCGACTTCTTGAACTCCACCACCTGCACATCGACCTGCACGGTATTGCTGCGCACATTCACCTGGGACAGGTCGGTCAGTGGCGTGCCTTTGGGAGCCATCGCTGCCAACTCGGCCGATGCGCGTGCATGCTCGGGCAAGGATTGCAGGCGGCGTTCCAGCAAGAGACGCGGACCGCTGACCACAACGTTCCAGGTCTGCGGTTCGCCCTGGGTAGGCCAGACCATGAAGGTGGTGCTGCCTGCGGCCTTGGGGGTGAGCAGCAGCTCGGCATGGCGGGCGGGGCGTTGACCGGCTGCCTTGCCGGCGGCGGGCTTGCCGGTCTGGGGCAGTTCGCCCAGCACCTGCACATCCAGCACCGCAGGGTCGCCGATGGCGATGCGTGCAATGGCAATACCGGGCTTGAACAGTTGCTGCTGGCCTTGCACCAGTGCCAGGGGCTGCGCGCTATTGGCAGCGGGCGCCACGGTCTGGGCTTGCACGGCCAAGGCGCTGACCAGCAGGGGCAGCCAGGCGGCGGATGCGAGTGCGGTGGTTCTCATAGTCGTTTCCCTCGTCTGTCTCGTTCTGGTTCCGGGCCTTGCGGGCCCGTGTGCGCCTGTGCTGGCGCGGTCGATCGGGGCTGACAACCCCGGCCGCCATCAATAACGTACGGTCTGCACGCTGGCGCCTTGGTAGACCTCCAGCGAGCGTGGTGGTGCAATGGGTGCAGCGGGGGCTGGCGCCTTGGCCTGCGTGACGGTGGGAGGGCGCCGTGCCGGTTTGCTGTCGGCGCCTGTCGCCAGGTCCTTGAAGCGCAGGCCTGCAAAGGAGCGGTCCATGTCCTGCAGTTGCTCGCCTTTGGCCAGCTTGCCTGCTACGGGCTGCAGCACGGTGGGCAGGGCCGCAAACAGCGTCGGGTCGGGCACGCGGCTGTCGTCGGGGTGGCGCAGCGCCAGACTCAGCTGGCCATATTTCTCGGCCAGGGTGAGGCGCTCCACATCCTGCAAAGGCACGGCCAGCACGGCGGTGGCAGCACTGCGCGCCGCCTGGGCATCTTGCGGATTGCGCCGCGCCGCATTGGCGCTGCTGCCGGTCTTGGCGGCCTCTTGCTCTTCCTGCTGGCGCTGGGCCTGGGTGAGGGGTGGGTTTTCTACACTGGCTGCGCCATAGGCCAGCACACGGGTGCGTGCCAGCAGCAGCCGGGTCTGGCTGTCCACCTCTGCGGCGTCGGTCTTGCCATCCAAGGTAAAGAACACATCGACAAAGTCACCGGGGCGCACATGGTGGCCTGCGGCCATAGGCTCTTTGACGGCGACCGATACGGCCCGCTGCCCTTGCTCCACCTGAAGCGCCAAACCGCTGATCAGTTGCTGCTCAAACAGCGGTGCATCGGTTGCCAGGGCCATCGTTGTGGTGCGGCCCAGTACGTCATCGGTCGTGGAGAAGCTCGATGCCACGGCAACCGGCAACTGCGCGATCTTGATGTCTTCGGCAACCAGGCGCTGGCCAGCTGTAATGGGCTTGGCTGCCACCACGACGGCAAAGGTGGGCGCCGGCTTGCCTGCGTCGCCGCTGCTTGCATCCGTGATCGGGGTAGTGGGCCGGTTGGCCGATTGGCGGCCCAACAGCAAGGCGCCCAGGCCCAGGGCCAAGGCCAGTACCAGCAGCAGGCCGGCAAGTATCTTGGTGAGGTTCATGGTCGAGGGCTCCTAGAGGTTGAACGCGGCATATGCTTTGCTGTCGCGGCAGCGCATGCGGCCCGAGGGCACGACAGCAAAGCACATGAAACATGGATGGGTTTTGAGGGGCATATCTGCTTGCCTTTATCCAGTGATGGGGCCGGCATTGCGCAGCAGCAGCACGATGGCGACCAGGGCCATATAGCCTGCATAGGGGATGCTGCGTGCGGGGCCTGATGGGCGGTTGGGTGCAGCGGCATCCGTTCCAGTGCTAGTAGCGGGTTGCAGCAGTGGCGCCCAACGCAACGGCAGCCTGGCCTGCAGCATGGCCCCTTGGGGGCTGCGCACCAGGTTGCGCCATGCCAGCACTGTCATGCCATGCAAACCGGCCAGCAGGCTGGCTCCGAGCCAGATCACCAGCAGGTGCGCAGACAGACCAAACCAGAGGCCAGCCACTGCCGCAAACTTGACATCACCCGCGCCCATCCAACGGATGGCATAGAGCGGCAGCAAGGCGGCAAAGGCCACCGCCATCCCTGCCAGCCCTTGCCAGGCCAGCAGGTCGAACGGTTGTGCACCTCCGAACAGTGCTGCCAGGCCGGTTGCCAGGCCCAGCAGCACCATCCAGTTGCGCACCTTGCGGCTGCGCAGGTCCATGACTGCTATGGCGATGAGCCATAGCAGCAGGAACCAGGTGAAGGCAGCGGTTTTCACGAGCTGATCTTAGGTAGGCTTCAGCGCAGAAAGCTTGTCACCAATGCTTTCAAAGAGACCACTTAAGTCTGTCTGCAGCGCAGTCAACGCTGTAATCAGCGCCACAGCAATCAGCCCTGCAATCAACCCATACTCAATGGCGGTCGCGCCTTCTTCATCGTTCCAGAAGTTCTTGATGATGTTGGTCATGATGCTCTCCATTTACATAGCCCAGCTGAAAAACAGTGGCAGGCGTGGGCAAGCGCCTGTCGCTGTGGAAACCCGTACCTCTTACCAGCGCTGAGTGCGCGGCGCACCGGGGCCTTGCGGCTGGCTGCGCAGCTGCGGGTCCCATCGGTGGTCCAGGCGCAGCGGCAGGTGCTGTGCAGTCAAAACAGGGGGTGAGGTATAAGGTGTGCCGGGCCGGGCAGGGGCTGCGCGGCTGCTGGCCAGTGGCGCGGGGCCAGGGCCGGCAAAGGGGCGCTGCGCAGTGGCAGGCGCAGGGGCATTCGCAGAGCGCTGGGCAAAGAGCTGGTCCAGCCAGTGCTCGGGCAAGTCGCGGGGCAGCAACTGGCCGGTGGTGCGGGTCAGGCGCAATTCATTGATGCGCTGGTCATACATGGCGTCGGCGGCGTCCAGCATCAGGCGCTGTACGTCGAGCTGGGCATCGAGCACCTGCGAGAGGTTGCCCCGGCCCACTTCCAGGAGGCGGCGGTAGCCTTCAAAGGCGGCACTGGCTTCACGCACGGCATCGCGCAGCTGGGTTTCGCGGGCGCGGCCCGCTTGCCAGCGGCCCCAGGCCGAAGAGGCGGCCTCATGCACCTGGCGGCGCACGGCCTCTCGCTGGGCCTGTTGGGCCTGCAGCTCGCTGATAGCCTTGAGGATGCGGTCGCGCAGCTCAAAGCCATTGCCAAAGTTCCAGTTCAGCTCCACGCCATAGCGCGTGCCTTCGGTGTAGAGCACGCTCTTGGGATCGCGGGTGTGCGAGACCACCGCTGCCACCGTGGGCCAACGCTGGGCCTTGCTGCGGTCCACCTCGGCCTGGGCGCGTTCGATCAGATGGCCGATCTCGCGCAGCTCGGCGCTTTGGTCTTCGGCGGCCAGCAGCGCGGCTTGCTCATTGGTCGGTACCCAGAAGCTGGGCACCTGGGGCTCGGGCAGCCACGTGAGGCTGGGGATGTAGTTGAAGTAACGGGTAAAGCGGGCCTGCGCATCGATGCGCTGGGCTTCCAGGGCGTTTTGCTGGGCCAGTGCGCTGGCGCGGCGGGATGCGGCCTGGCGCAGGTCGTTGCGGCCCACGGCACCCAGCTCGGCGCGGCGCTCCTCCACCCTGGCCAGCTGGCCGATGATCTCGGCCGACTCAGCGGCAATGCGGGCCTTGGTCTGGAAGCGGTGCAGCTCCAGCAAGGCCGACAGTGCATCGAGCAGCACATTCTGGCGCGTGGTGTAGAGGGCGCTGCCCTGCGCCGCTTCCATGGCCTGAGCCGATTCGATGCCGGCACTGATGGCGCCGCCATCGAGCAGGTTCATGCGCACCTCGGCATTCACTGCCGTGTACGAGCTGCGGCGCCCGCCCTGGGGCAGGGCCGCGTTGCCGGCCGAGGTACCAAGTTTGAAGCTAGGCCAGCGTGCGCCTTCTGCCGTGTGGGTGTCGTAGCCCGCCGATTCCACCGCAGCGCGCGCCTTGCGTACATCGGGGTGCTCGCTGAGCATGGTGTAGAGCGCTGCCAGCAACTGCCGCTGGGACGCGTTGCCCGCGAGCGTGCCGGGCATCAGCTTGGGCGCCATCTGCAATAGGGCAGCCGGACCGTTGTAGGCGGGTATGACGGGGGCAGTTGGTGCCGCTGGCGCAGGTGTTGGGGCAGCAGGCAGTTCTGCCGTGGTAATGGCTTCGGCGCTGCTGGCCACCTCAGGCGCGGTATCGCTGCCGTCTGGCGCGGGTTCGGCCATCTGCACGCGCAGCGGCATCTCCACCACGGGCGTGGCCTCGGCTTGGCTGCTGTCCTGCGCCGGCACCGTGCCATCGGAAAAGCCTTGCGCCTGCAGATCCGTACTGGCCAAGGCCATGGTGAGCGCGCAGACGATTCCCCACACCGCAGACCCCTGCGGCTCGGCACGGCCTGGGCAAGCCAGGCGAGGCTGGGCCGCCAGGTAGTGGTCTGGCAGACTGCTGGTGGGAAGGGGGGCAAAGAGGCGCATGGCTCAAGGCTCCCGGAAAGCTTCGCTCTGGATATGCAGCACGGGGCGCAGCAGGTACCAGATAAAGGGTTCGCGCCCCAGCAGCAGATCGAGCTCGGCCTGCATGCCGGTGGTGATGCGGTTGTCCTTGCGGCCGACCCAGGGCTGGGCCAGGCTGGCCTGGATGCGGAAATACGAGGGGGCATCGGGCACGTTCGGGTCGTGGTCGGCATCGGCCGACACCAGCGTGACCTTGCCAGGCACAAAGCCATAGCGCAGGTAGTCATAGGCACTGACCTTGGCCTTGGTTTCCTGGCCAGCGCGCACATAGCCCCGGTCGGCCGGGTTCAGGCGCGCTTCGACGATGACCTCGTCCTTGTCGGGCACCACTTCCAGGATCGCCTCGCCGGGCTTGACCACCCAGCCGGCGCCCGAGCTGCGCAGGCCTTTGACCACGCCATCGGTGGGAGCGAGCACGACGGTGCGGCTGCGCTGGTTGCGGGCGCGGGACAGGTCCTCGCTCAGGCTGAGCAGCTCGCGCTCGGTCTGGGCCAGCTCTTCGGAGGCACGGCGGCGGAACGCGCCCTGGGTTTCCAGTATCTTGGCCTGGGCCTGCTCGACCTTGGCGCGGTTGCTGACCAGGCTTTGCACGGCGGCCGCCAGATCGGTGCGCACCAGGGTCAGCGCGCGCTGCTTGTCCAGCACTTCAAGCTGGCCAATCAGTTGCTCGGCCGCCAGTTGCTGGGCAATGCCGGCCTCTTGCTCGTGCAGGGCCAGGCTGCTGCGCAGGCCGTCAATGCGGGCCTGGCTTTGGGCCACATCGCCCCGGGCCTGCAGCAGCATGGCCTGGCTGGATGCGAGGCTGCCCTGGTATTCCAGCGCACGGGAGGTGAAGGCACCCATCTCGGCGCGCACGATCTTGCTCTCCAGCTCCTTGGGGAAATCCGTGGCCTTGAGCGCCAGGCCCTGGCTCTCGGCCGTCAGCCGCGTGCGGCTGGCCTGCGCAGTGGCGCTGCGGGCCGTCAGCTGCTCCAGGTTCAGGCTGCTGCCGCCCAGGTCAATCTCCAGCAGCGGCTCGCCCTTGTGCACTTCCTGGCCTTCCTTCACATGCACGGTGGTGACGATGCCGCCTTCCAGATGCTGCACGGTCTGCACGCGGTCCGACGGAATCACCTGGCCGGTGGCCACCACGACGTTCTCTACCGGGTAGAACAGGCCGACCAAGACCAGCACGCCCAGGGCCGCCAGCGCGATGCGGCGCTGGTTGCGGCCGGGTGCGGGTGTGCCGGGATCGGGGGTACGCTCCAGGTTTTGCAGCACCTGGGGCAGATCGTGGAGGGAGCGGGCCGTCATGATGCCAACTCCTGGGCTTGCGCGGGGCCGGATGGGGCCGATGGCTTGGCGGCAGCGCTGCGCGATGCGGTGGCCTCATTGGCCGCCGCTGGCTTGTGGCTGACGCCAAAGAGCAGCGGCAGCATGTGCTCGGGCTGGCCCTGGTCGACCTGGCCATCGCCGCGCACATGGTAGATATGCTGGGCGAGCGATGCCACGCGCAGCGAATGGGTGACGATGATGACGGTGTGTTTGGTCGCAATCTGGCGCAGCGTCTGCAGCAGCGCGGTTTCGCTCTCGAAATCCAGGTCGTTGCTGGGCTCGTCCAGGATCAGCACCGAGGGGTTGCGCAGGAACAGCTGCGCCAGGCCAAGCTTGCGCAGCTCGCCAGCGGACAGGCCCGCGCCGCCTTCGCCCAGTATGGTCTGGTAGCCCTGGGGCAGGCGGCTGATGAAGCCGTGTGCACCGGACAGCTGGCAGGCCGCCAAGATCTGGCCGTCATCGGCATCGGGGCTGACCATGCGCAGGATATCGACGATGGGGCCGCTGAACCAGTAGGTCTGCTGCGCCAGGCAGCCGACCCAGCGGCCCAGGTCATTGCGCGGGAACTGCGCCATGTCATATTCGTCGATCGAGATGGTGCCCTGTGTGGGCTGGTAAAGACCGGCGAGCAGCTTGGCCAGCGTGGATTTGCCGGCCCCGTTGCGGCCCAGGATGGCATGGATGCCGCCGGGGCCAATCTGCAGCGACACGTTGTCCAGCGCCAGATGGCCTGATGGGTACTGGAAGCTGGCCTGCTCCAGGCGGAACACGCCGCGTGGCCGGGGCAGCGCAATGCGTTGGCTTTCGGGCTCCAGCGGCTCCTCCAGCGCGTCTTGCAGGCGAACCGTCGCCTCGTTGGCACGGGCCAGTGAGCGCCAGTTGCTGGCCAGCTGGGCGATCGGGCCCAGGGCCTTGCCCGACAGCAGGTTCACGGCCATCAGGCTGCCGATGCTCATCCACTGCGCATTGATGGCCAAGGCCCCCACGGTGATGACGGCGACCGAGAACAAGGTCAGCAGCACATGGCTGGTTTCCTTGGCGTTTTCCATCTCGCCGTTTTTCTCGAAGCTCTCGGCCAGCCAGCGGTCATAGCCGGACTGCCAGGCCTGCTGGGCCGCTGCGTCATAGCCCAGCACCTTGAGCGTGCCGCGTGCATTGCATATCTCGGCCGTACCCCTGTCCAGCTGGCGCGCCTGCTCGACTTCTTCGACCCGGCCACTGCGCACCTCATCGGCCCACCACCAGGCCAGCACGCCCAGCACCACCATGGCCACCACGATCACCGGCAGCACGGGCAAGGCGATGATGCCGATCACGATCAGCGCGAGCAGGGCCATCGGCAGATCCAGCACCGAGGAGGCCACGCCGCCCGAGATGCAGGAGCGCATCGCGCCGACATCGCGAAACAGCTGCAACCATTGCGTGGCCGAGCGCTGCTCCAAGGTCAGCAGCGGGTGGCCCAGCATCGAGCGCATCAGGCTTTGCGAGACTTCGCGGTCAATCGTGGCGCCGGCTTCGCGCAGCGCACGGGCACGCTTGCGGCGCAGGTACAGCTCCAGCGCCAGCATGCACAGCACGCCGGCCACCATGGCGGTGAGGGTGGCGGTGCCGCCACGCGAGATGACACGGTTATAGACCTGCAGCAGGAAGATGGACGGCAGAAGGCCCAGCAGACTGATGGGCAACGACAGCCAGACGGCCTGGTGCAAGTGGCCTTTGGCATGGGCGAATGCGGTCGCCATCGCAGAGGCAAACGGGCTGGCCGTCGCCGCTTCGGCCTCCTGGGCCTGCGCCGTGGCTTCGGTGCGTGACACCAAGGCGCGGGGTAGCAGGTACTCGATCATGTTGGTCTCTCCCAATTCCTCTCAGCGATCCGCTTTTGCGCTGCACAAATATGCAAATTCGTTATTGGTTTTTCTTATTAACTCGGAAACTCGACTGCGGTTTAAACCGCCATTTGCAGTAATTTACTTTGATTTTTATCAAACATATCCCGGATGGGTGCCGGTAAGAAATTGTATTTTTTTATGACAAATAACTTCCGCCCAGATACTAAATATAGGGTTTATATAAATATTGCAGGAACGATTGTTTTAAAGATTTTTTCTATGTAAATGTTCAACAAATTAAAGGTATTTGCTAATCAAAAATTGATTAATTGCGGGACAGCGATGTGGTGGATCCACTGGTAACTGCGCCAACTGCTGGCCTGCAAGGGATCGGCGTAGCTAAAGGGCTCGATAAACACGGCCTGCTCGCGGTTGTCGGGTGGAACGAACATCGCAGCTTCCGGGTGGATGTGCTGCGGCAGGCTGGCGCGCAAGGGCTGGCGCAGGGCCGCCAGCCAACTGCAGCTTTGCAAATGCTGGCGGGCACGGGCCAGCCCCGGCTGCAAGGCCAGCTCGGCCACTGCGATGACGGACCAATCTGGTTGGGGCGCAGAGGCCCCCCCATGGGCCAGCAGGTGCCACTGCAGCCAGTGCCGGGTCAGGGTTTCAAGCGCAGTCATTTCGGGTGTTGCGGTGCGGGCTTCACTGGCAAGGCTGTCGCTGGACTTGGCAGCGCTTGCACCGGTCAGCGCGGTGAGTCCTGTCGATGCAACCCCGTCGGCAGCCAGGCAATCGCCATAAGCCGCCAGTGCCACCAGGCGCCAGGCAGGTGCCAGTGCGGCCGGTTTGGGTGTGGGCAAGGGCGGCTGCAGGTCGCTGTGCGCGGGCTGTTCCTTGGGGCCGATGCGCTGGGCCAGCTGGGCCATCACTGGCATCACGCTGTCCAGCGCGTCGGAGCGCTGGGCCTGCGCATAGCGGGCCAGTACCAGCAGGCACAGCGCATGGTTCAGTTTCTGCGCTGGTTCTGCCTGGTGGCGCTGGACTTGCTGGCACAGCTGCAGCGCAGCGCGACCCAGCAGCTGGGACAGGCCGCGCTGTTGGGGCAGGGCATCGCCTGGCTGCTGCTGGTAGTGCTGCTGCACCAGCAGCAGCGCATAGAGCCGCGCGCAAAAGGCTTCCAGGCGCTCGTTGCTCCAGGGGCTGAGCGCGGGTTCGGGCACAGCCAGGGACTGCAGCATGGCGATACTGGCATCGCCCAAAGGAAGGGGCAGAGGTAGCGGCAGCGCAGGCGCAGTGCTGGGTACCGGGGCCGGGTCCATACGCGGCAGCTGTGTCAGGCTGCCTTCGCTGTTCACAAACAGGCCTTGCAGATGCAGCAGCCAATGGGCGCGGGGCAGGCTGTCGGGCGGCTCGGCCATGCCGGGCAGCCATGCGCTGGGAGCGGGGGCTGTTGATGACCAGCGCTGGGGCGGCACCAGTTGCACCTGCTCCAGGCTCTCGTCGGCCAGCGCCCATGCGGATACGGCGGGCTGCGGGCTGCAGGAGGGCGTGCTGGCTGGCAGCGCACTGATGTGCAAGGGCCAGTCTATGCGCAGCTCCAGGCAGTCCAGGCTGCGGCTCCAGGCCCATTGCCGCACCTGGGTGGTGCCGGCACGCCAGGCCGCATCCAGGGTGGCACGGCGCACATAGAAGGTGGCCACGGGCTCACCCGGGGTGGCCACGCTCAGCAGCAGGATGCAATCGCCAAAGGGCTCGGGCAGGGGGCTGGTGCGGGTCTTCAGATAGTCCAGGCCCAGGCCCAGTTGCTGGACCAGGCTGGGCTGTTTGCTCCAGCGGTGGGGTGCTTGGTGCGCCAACACGCGTCCTCCAGGGGCTGAGACAAGGGAAGGGGCTTGGCGCCGATACGCCATGCAGCGCGGCGCTTAGCGGTACTCGAACTCGACCCGGCGGTTGCGCTGGTGCGCCTCTTCGCTGGTGGCGCTATCGGCCAGGCGTTCCTTGCCATAGCTCACCGCCTCGACACGGGCGGGGTCGACCCCCAGGGTCTGCAGGCTGCTGCGTACGGATTCGGCGCGTTTCTGGCCCAGCGCCAGGTTGTATTCGATGCCGCCGCGTGCATCGGTATGGCCTTGCAGGGTCAGCGATTGGCCAGGGTGGCTGCGCATCCAGCGCGCATGGCTTTCCAGAATCGGGCGATCGGCCGGGCGCACGGTGTAGGAATCAAAGTCGAAATACACGATATGGGCAGTATCGGCCGGGCCTTTTTTGCCGGGCTGTGCGGTGGCCACGACCGGTGCCACACCCGATTGGGCAGGCGCTGGTGCCGGTTTGGACACTGCGTAAATATGCTCCTCGCGTTTGGAGGTGGTGGAGCTGGTGCCGCAGGCGGTCAGGCTCAGGGCCAGCACGGCGGCGATGGAGAGAGGTAGATGTTTGAACATGGCAATCCTTGATGGGGCCCCGCGCTTGCCTGTTGCCAGGCAAGCGCTGCAGACCCATGGGATGGAAGCGGGTCAGTGATGAGCGCAAAGCGCGCTGTGCATCAGGCCAGCTGGTGGTGCAGCAGGTCCTGCGGCAGCACGTTGTGTGCATCGCCGTTGGCCACGCTGCTGATCGCCGTGGCGACCGGCTGCAGCGCGCCGCTGTCGTTGCTGGCTGCCAGGTGCGGCGTTGCCGTGCCGCCCAGCAAGCCACCCAGCACACCGCTGCCACCCAACAGACCACCGACGACACCGTGCTCACCGGTGATGCCCGAGAGCAGGCCGGTGTTGCCACCCAGCAAGCCGCCGACTACGCCACCGTTGCCGGTCAGGCCGCTCAGCAGGCCGCCGGTTGCGCCAGTGGAGCCCAGCACGCTGCCGAGCACGCCCTGGTCTCCCAGCAGGCCGCTGACGAGACCGCCCAGACCCGCGGTGCCGCCCGAAGTGGCACCTCCCAGACCTGCGACCACATCGTGCACGGTCGAGATCACCGGCTCCAACGCCTGGCCCGTTTCCTGGGTCAGGCCATTGACCGCCGTGGTCACCACGCCCAGTGGGCCGCTGCTGGTGCTGGTCAGGTTCTCGACCACGCTGGTCACCGGTGCCAGGACGCCGCTTTGCGGATCCAGCAAGGTATCGACCACTGCGTTGACCGGTGCTGCCACCGTGCCGCCGACGAGGTCGCCCACTACGTTTTGCGCCGTGGTCACCACACCGCTGCCATCGGCGCCGCCGGTGCCGGAGCCCAGCAAGCCGCCCAACAGGCCGCCGTCACCGGTCAGGCCACCGAGCAGACCGCCATTGCCGCCGACGACACCGCCGAGCAGGCCGCCTTCGCCGGTGATGCCGGAGAGCAGACCACCGTTGCCACCCAGCACGCCGCCGAGCAAACCGCCTTCACCGGTCAAACCGCCCAGCAGGCCGCCGACCGCACCACCCGATGTGCCGCCGCTCAGACCCGCGACCACATCGTGCACCGCAGAGACGACCGGCTCCAGCGCCTGGCCAGGCACCTGGGTGAGGTCGTTGACCGCCGAGGTCACCACACCCAGTGGGCCGCTGCCGGTGTTGGTCAGGCCTTCAACCAGGCTGGTCACCGGTGCCAGGACGCCGCTTTGCGGATCCAGCAGGGTATCGACCACCGCATTGACTGGCGCTGCCACCGTGCCGCCGACGAGATCGCCGACCAGGTTTTGCGCCGTGCTGACCACGCCGCTGCCATCGGCACCGCCGGAGCCATTGCCCAGCAAGCCGCCCAGCAGACCGCTGTCACCGGTCAAGCCACCCAGCAGGCCGCCATTGCCGCCGACAACACCACCCAGCAGACCACCGTCACCGGTCAAGCCACCGAGCAGACCGCCTTCGCCGGTCAGGCCGCCCAACAGGCCGCCATTGCCACCGACGACTCCGCCCAGCAGGCCGCCGTCACCGGTCAAGCCACCGAGCAGACCGCCTTCGCCGGTCAGGCCACCCAACAGGCCGCCATTGCCGCCGACGACACCGCTGAGCAGGCCGCCGTCACCGGTCAGGCCACCGAGCAGACCACCTTCGCCGGTCAGGCCGCCCAGCAGGCCACCATTGCCGCCGACGACACCGCCGAGCAGGCCGCCGTCACCGGTGAGGCCGCCGCTCAGACCCGCGACCACATCGTGCACGGCAGAGACCACCGGCTCCAGCGCCTGTCCGGGTACTTGGGTAAGGCCGTTGACGGCGGAGGTAACAGTGCCCAGCGGGCCGCTGCCGGTATGGGTCAGACTTTCAACCACGCTGGTCACAGGGGCCAGCACGCCGCTTTGTGGATTGAGCAGGGTATCGACCACTGCACTGACCGGGGCGGCGGCCGTGCCACCGACAAGGTCGCCCACCACGTTTTGCGCCGTGGTCACCACGCCGCTGCCATCACTGCCGCCAGAGCCAGCGCCCAGCAAACCGCCAAGCAGGCCACCTTCACCGGTCAGGCCGCCCAACAGGCCGCCATTGCCGCCGACGACGCCGCCCAGCAGACCGCCTTCGCCCGTCAGGCCACCCAGCAGACCACCTTCTCCGGTCAAACCGCCGAGCAGACCGCCTTCACCGGTCAGGCCACCCAACAGGCCGCCATTGCCGCCCGTCAGCCCGCCCAGCACGCCGCCGACCACGGTGCCAATCAGGCCGCCACCCAGGCCGCCGCCAGCACCACCGTCACCGATGCTGCCCAGGCCGGCAATCAGCTCGTTCAGGGTACCGATCACAGGCTGCAGACCTTGGCCTTCGACCTGGGTCAGGCCGCTGACCAACTCGGTCAGCACGCCCAGCGGGCCGCCTTCGACCGAGGTCAGGCCTTCCAGCACGGAGGTGACCGTGGCGAGGGTGCCGGTACCAGGGTTGAGCAGGCTATCGAGCAACTGGCCTACAGGTTCAGCAACGGTGCCGCCCAGCAGGTTGTCGACGACATCCTGGGCTGTGGTGATCAAGCCACCGTCGGTGGCGCCGCCACCCGGCACCAAACCGCCCAGCACGCCGCCGACGATGGTTCCGATCAGACCACCGCCCAGGCCGCCGCCCAAACCTCCTTCACCAATGGTGCCCAGTCCGGCAATCAGCTCGTTCAGGGTGCCGATCACAGGCTGCAGGGCTTGGCCTTCGACCTGGGTCAGGCCGCTGACCAATTCGGTCAGCACGCCCAGCGGGCCGCCTTCGACCGAGGTCAGGCCTTCCAGCACGGAGGTGACCGTAGCGAGGGTGCCGCTGCCCGGGTTGAGCAGGCTGTCGAGCAACTGGCCCACCGGCTCAGCCACTGTGCCGCCCAGCAGGCCATCGACGACATCCTGCACCGTGGTGACGATGCCGCCATCGGTGGCGCCGCCGCCAGGCACCAGGCCGCCCAGCACACCGCCGACGATGGTGCCGATGATGCCGCCGCCCAGGCCGCCTTCACCCACATTGCCCAAGCCGGCAATCAGCTCGTTCAAGGTGCCGATGACGGGCTGTAGCGCCTGGCCTTCGACCTGGGTCAGGCCATTGACCAGCTCGGTCAATACGCCCAGAGGGCCGCCGTTCACCGAGGTCAGGCCTTCGAGCACCGAGGTCACGGTCGAGAGGGTGCCCGTGCCGGGGTTGAGCAGGCTGTCGAGCAGCTGGCCCACAGGCTCGGCCACCGTGCCGCCCAGCAAACCGTCCAGCACGTCTTGGACACTGGTGACCACGCCCCCATCGGTGGCACCACCGCCAGGAACCAGGCCGCCGAGAATGCTCTCCACGATGGAGCCGATCAGGCCACCGCCCAGGCCGCCTTCACCAATATTGCCCAGGCCGGCAATCAGCTCGTTCAAGGTGCCAATCAACGGTTGCAGGGCCTGGCCGTCCACCTGGGTGAGGCCATTGACCAACTCGGTCAGTACACCGAGAGGGCCGCCTTCCACACTGGTCAGGCCTTCGAGCAGACCAGTTACCGTTGCCAGGGTGCCATCGGTGGGGTGCAGCAGGCTGTCGATCAGCTGACCCACGGGTTCGGCCACCGTGCCACCCAGCAAACCGTCCACCACATCCTGCACTGTGGTCACGATGCCAGGGCCCTCGGTACCGCCAGGAGGCGTGCCGGACCCTCCGCCCAGCAAGCCGCCGAGCAGACCACCTACACCTGCGAGCAACTCGCCCAGCGGGCTGTTCTCACCCAGCAGGCCGCCCAGCACCTGGTTCACCAGACCGGGGATGCCTTCGGTGGAGGTGGGATCGCCCAGACCGGCGATCAACTGGTTGAGCGTGGCCACCAGCGGCTCCAGCCCTTGGTCCTGGATATTGACCAGGCCATCGACCAGCTCAGTCAGCACACCCAGAGGGCCGCCGTTGGTGTTGGTCAACTGCTCCAGCACGCTGGTCACCACCGCCAGTGTTCCCGTCGATGGGTTGATCAGCGAGTTCACCAGATCCGTCACCGGTGCGACCAAGGTGCCACCACCCAGCGCGCCCAGTACGTCCTCCACCGAGGTGATCAGACCATGGCCATCCGTGGGATCGGTGGGGTTGGTCGGATCCGTAGGATTGGTCGGGTTGGTCGGATTGGTGGGATCCGTGGGGTTGGTGGGATTGGTCGGGTTCGTGGGGTCCGTTGGATTAGTCGGATTGGTAGGGTTGGTCGGGTCCGTGGGGTTGGTCGGATTGGTGGGGTTCGTAGGGTTGGTTGGATCCGTAGGATTGGTCGGGTTCGTCGGATTTGTTGGATCCGTAGGGTTGGTTGGGTTGGTCGGATTCGTAGGATTCGTCGGATTGGTAGGGTCCGTCGGATTCGTAGGGTTGGTCGGATTGGTGGGATCCGTGGGGTTGGTCGGATTGGTCGGGTTGGTAGGATCCGTCGGGTTCGTCGGATTGGTGGGGTTCGTAGGGTTGGTCGGATTCGTGGGATCCGTAGGGTTGGTTGGATTTGTCGGGTTAGTGGGATTCGTGGGGTTGGTTGGATTGGTCGGGTTCGTAGGATCCGTCGGGTTGGTCGGATTCGTGGGGTTAGTCGGGTTCGTGGGATTGGTGGGGTTGGTCGGATTCGTAGGGTTCGTTGGATTGGTCGGGTTCGTAGGATTCGTGGGGTTGGTTGGATCCGTTGGATTGGTCGGATTCGTGGGATTGGTGGGGTCGGTCGGATTGGTGGGATCCGTCGGATTGGTCGGATCCGTAGGATTGGTAGGGTTCGTTGGGTTTGTCGGATTGGTCGGATCCGTGGGGTTGGTTGGGTTGGTTGGATTGGTGGGGTTGGTGGGGTTGACGGGCGGCGTGCGGTCGTCGTCATCGTCACCACTGTCCAGCGCGGCTGCAATCAATGCGCCGCCACCAATGCCGACCAGGCCGGCCAGCAGAAAATCACCCAAGGTGGAGCCTCCGGCCTCGGCGGTTTCCTGGGTCACGATCAGGCCCAGCGCGTTGCTGTCGTCGTTAGCAGGGGCCACATCGACCTTGCCGGAGGCGAGATCCAGGGCCATTGCGCCGCCACCGTCGGCACCTGCCTGGTAGCCCAAGGTCGCTTCGGTGCCACCTGCGAAGGTACCGATCAGCTTCTGGCCACCAGCGCCGGTGAACTGCGCCTGCGCACTCCCATCTGCCGGGACGATGATCTTGTCACCCACCTGCAGGGCGGTGCCTGCGGGGGCTGCCATGGTCTGTCCGTCACGCACGATCTGTACGCCAGCAGTGGCCTGGGACAGCGTGGCCGGCGTCCCCTTGGCCGACGCGGCCATGGCCGCTCCACTGCCGGTTTGGGACGCGATGCCGTGGGTTGCCAGTGCGGCAGCTGCGGTATTGGAAGGGAGGGCGGTAGAGGTGGTCATGTTCTCTGTCCTGTTGGAGAGTGGAATATCAAACGCAAGGGCTCCGACTCGCCTCGCGAGGCTTATCTGGGTGGAGCCTGTGCAACTTGCGTGCCATAGATTTGTTTTTTATTTGCGTTCTTCTGGTATTTCATAAGTCATTGAAATTTATGGATAAATATATTTGAATGCTGATGAATTCGAATTTAAAAACTATGGTTGCATCTGGCGTTTAAGCAATGTCCAATGTTGTTCCCTCCGCTGTTACGTAACGTTCTGCCGTTACTGCGGAGCATTTCTCGGCTGCTTTTGCGATTAATAGGCTTTAAATCATGATCCTGGGATGTTGATAAAAATTTACATAATGAATCCGATGCCGGGCTCGCATACTATTTCTGTTGTCTCTTGTCGTAATAGGGACCCTCTGCAAAAATCCCTGCCTTGGTCTGAACGCGGACTCGGGCGATCCGCTGCGTTGTCTTTCTTATGAATAGCTACGGCTATTCACTGCAAAAGACGCCTTGCGGCTCATCCCGATCCGCGCCCATCCCATTGGGCGAGGGTTTTGCAGAGGATCCCTAGTGTTTCTCCTAGTCTCTGATGCGCTGGCACCGGGAACTTCAGTCGTACTCTTCTGTTTTCATGACTTTTAAAAAGCCATCTATGCGCATTGCGTCTCGTCATTTCTCTTCCCCTCTCTGGTTAATGCAGGCTCGTCTCCCCAAGCTGGTGGCTGCCATTTGCGCAGGTGGTACCGCTGTATTGCTGGCGCTGCCCGCCCAAGCGGCACGTGAAGTGGATGCCGTGGCCCAGCTGCTGGAGCAGGGGCAGACCGAGCAGGCGGCGGCGCAGGCCGACCAGTTCTTGCAGCTGAACCCGAATGACGCCGAGATGCGCTTTTTGCGGGGCGTGATCGCTACCGAGCAAAAGCAGCCGGCGCAGGCCATCCAGATCTTTTCCGCACTGTCGCGCGACTACCCGGCCATGCCCGAGCCCTATAACAACCTGGCCGTGCTGTATGCCGCCCAGGGCCAGGACCGCAAGGCCGTTGATGCGCTGGAGCAGGCCATCCGCGCCCAACCGGGCTATGCCACCGCCTATGAAAACCTCGGTGATCTGTATGCGCGCATGGCCAGCCAGTCCTATGGCAAGGCCCTGGAGCTGGACAGCAACCGCCAGGGCATTGCGCCCAAGCAGGCGCTGATAGCGCAGATTGCGCCTGGCAAGGCAGGCACTGCCATGCCCGGGGCCGCCTTGCCCACGGTGGCGGTTGCGGCTGCAGCGGCGCCCACCCCCAGCTTGACGCCCGTGCAGCCCGCAGCCCCGCTGCGCGTGCCTGGGCCGGCGCTTGCAGATCGTACAGATCCTGCTGCGGAGCGCATGGCGTCGGCTACGCCGGAACCGCAGCCCGCTGCGAAGCCCGTCAAGTCCGCCGCCATCGCGAGCCCCGCAGTGGACGCAGCGGCTGCGGCCACGGCTTCGCAGACGCTGGAGTCCTCTCCCGCAGCGGTAGAGGCGGTGGTGCAAGCCTGGGCCAAGGCCTGGGCGCAGCAAGATATGGATGCCTACCTGGCGGCCTATAGCCCCAGCTTTAAACCCGCAGATGGCAGCAGCCTGGCCGCCTGGAAGCAGTCGCGCCGCCAGCGCATCGAGGGCAAGCGCGAGATCAGCGTGGCACTGAGCGACGTACAAGTCGCCGTGGACGGCCAACGCGCCACGGCCCGTTTTATGCAGGCCTATACCGCTGGCGCACTCAAGAGCAACTCGCGCAAGACCCTGGTGCTCCAGCCCGACCAAGGCCAGTGGCGCATTGTGAGTGAGACCGTGGGGCGTTGACCCGGTTGGATCAAGCAAAGGCGCCTGCTCTTTCTGAAGCAGGCGCCTTTGTTTATGAATCGTGGAGGGTGGTTATGACTGCGTGGGGTAGCCGTTAGCGCGCCTGAGCCAGATTGGAGAAGCTCACCGCCGCGCTGATCGTGATCAGCAGCTGGCTGGCTACGCGACAATCGGTGAGGGGGGCGGTGCTGGAGCCCCAGCGCTGGCGGCTGGCCTGGGTGTGGGGCAGCTTGGGCCAGACCATGCGCTGGTAGCAGGTCTTGAACACGGACTGCATGCCCGAGACAAACTGGCTGCGCTGCGCATGGCTGGCGAACAGCGGCTTGCCTTGCTGCAGCGAGCATTCCATCAACGCAGCAGACACCCAGGGCTCGGGATGCAGCTTGCTGTGTTCCTCATCCTGCGCCAGCGCTTGCAGTTGCTGCCAGGCGGCATGCAGCCATTGGCTGTCGCCATCGGCAGCGGCATTGCCGGCGGCTTGCAGGTCGTAGGGCTGCTGGCCGCTCTTTTGCAGGCTTTGCAGCGCCAGTTGGGCCCAGGGGGCGCTGGCGTTGGCACCGCGTGCGGTCTGGCCATGGAGTTGGCGGGACAGCAGGCTGATCAGGTCGCGCAGGGGCGTGGCGCAGCCGGCGCCTGGGTAGAGGTGGACATACTGCACCAGCACGATCAGGCTCATGGCCTTGAGCAGGTCGCTGCCGCACTCATGCAGGCTCCAGCGCTGCATTTGCTCGGCCTGGTAGGCGATGGCGCGATGCACGGTCATTGACGAGGCTTCCGTGGGCGCGATCTGGCGCTGGGTCAGCAGCAAGGCGTAGGTGATGCCCAGATGGTCGATCAAGGTGCTGGCCTCGGACCAGCTGCCGTCCTCGCTCTGGCTGCTGGCCAGCAGCTCCTGCGTGGCCTCATAGATGGCCGAGGCGGCGTTGCCATGGCCGCTGCGCGGCGATGAGGAGCCATAGCGGGGGAGAGTGCGCATTTCGCCCAGCGGGCTGATGTGCAGGCCTTCGAGCACCAGTTGCCAGCGGCCCTGGGTGCTGGCTGGCACCGGATCGCTCAGCAGTTGCAGGCGCGAGAGCGAGCGCGTCATGCGGTGGCTGAGCAGCGCGAGCATTTCGGCGCGCTCTTGCGCGCTGTCGGCCAGGGTCCAGGACTGGCGCAGGTCGGCCAGCGCATCCTGCGGGTCATCGCCAGGCAGAGGCAGCACTGCCTTGGCCCAATCAATGCGCAGCTCGACGCCGGTGGCGTTGAAGGCCCAGGCCCATTGGCGTATGCGCGCTGCGCCTTCCAACCAGGCATCGGCCAGGCTGGGCTGCTGGATGCTGAAGCTGGTGACGGGCAGGTTCTGCGCGGTGATGGTGAAAAACATCAGGCAGCCTTCATAGGGCTGGGGCAGATCCACCGCCTGTTGCGCCACAAAGCGCGCGGCCAGGTTCAGCTGGTGGGCCAGGCCGGGGGTGCAATGCACCTCCATGCACATATGGCGCTCTTGCAACTCGTCAAACAGGGTTTCGCAGACCGCTGGGCTGAGCAAGGGGGCGTTTTGGGTCATGTGCAGGTCTCCGGTCTATGGCCTGGCCTGAAGCACAAATGCCCAGGCCTGCGCTGACTGGTGCAACTCCCATGCCAGTGCGCAAACCCGAGGTGGTGACCACTGCGGAATTTCAAAGTGAATTGTTTTAAATAAGAATTTTGTTTTTCTGCGCAGCTTTTGCTACCTGACAATCGCCATTTTTGCCCTGGTTGTTACGGAGGTGTTACGTAACGTTCCTGCGCTGTGGTGGGAGCGCTTCCGCCTCTGGGGGGCTGGCCCTTGGCGCAGGCCGGCTCTGTATAATCGGCCGGTTTTTGGCATGCGCCAGGCGGGGCTTTTCGCCACCAGCGGATGTATGCACAGAGACACAAGATTTCTGGCTGTTTTCTGCGGCTTTGGTCCCTTGCAACGAGAAAATCCCCCATGCAAAGTGCTTTTCCAGCGCGCTCTTCCCTGCGATCCCTGGTGCCCGTTCTTTTTCGCCAGCGCTGGGCAGCGGTCTGCGCCGGTGTGCTGATGGGGGGCGCCGTGCTGCAGGCGCAGGCGGCTCCCACATCAGAGGCATCGCCCGCCGTGGCAGAAGTGCGCCAGTTGCTGCAACAGGGCAAGGCCGCGCAAGCTGCCAAGGAGGCCGATGCCTATCTGCGCAAGCAACCCGGCGATGTGGAAATGCGCTTTTTGCGGGGCGTGATTGCGACCGAGCAAAAGCAGAATGCGCAGGCGATCAAGATCTTCCAGGAGCTGACGCGCGACTACCCCGGCATGCCCGAGCCTTACAACAACCTGGCCGTGCTCTACGCAGCCGACGGCCAGGACCGCAAGGCAGCGCAGGCGCTGGAGCAATCGATGCGCACCAACCCCAGCTATACAACGGCGCATGAGAACCTGGGCGACCTCTATGCCCGCATGGCCAGCGATGCCTATGCCAAGGCGCTGCAGCTGGAAGGCGCGCCCAAGCAACAGGGCCCCCAGCTGGCGCTGATCACGCAGATTGTTCCGGCCTCGCTCGCCAACGGTAAGAACGCGCTGGTACAAGCCCGTGCCGATGTGCCGCCCAAACCGGTGGCGCCACCGCCTCCACCGCCAGCACCTGCGCCGGTTCCTGCACCGGTGCCCGCGACCGCACCGGTTCCAGCGCCCGTCCCAGCACCCGCCCCGATTGCGGCGCCCAAACCGCCTGCGCTCAGCCCGGCACCGGCCGTTGTGGCCCAAGCAGCAACTACGCCTGTGCCGGCTCCCGGCAAGGCGGCAGCGGCGCCCGCTCCAACGCCAGCACCTGCACCCACGCCGGCCCCGGCGCCCAAGGCGGCTCCGGCTCCTGCCCCCACGCCAGCAGCCGCTCCGGCGCCTGTGCCTGCCGAGCCCGCCAAGGCCGTGGCCGCCGCCCCAGCTGCCAAGCCGGCAGCAGCGGTGGCCGAGACCAAGCCCAAGCCAGCACGCGATACCGCCAAGCTGGATGTGGAGCGTGCCGTCAACACCTGGGCCACAGCCTGGGAGAAGAAGGACATGCCCGGCTACCTGGCCGCCTATAGCGACCATTTCAGCCCAGCCGGTGGCGGCAGCCTGAGCGCCTGGAAGGAAGAGCGGCGCCAACGCATTGTCGGCAAGCAGGCGATTGTGGTGAATGTGCGCAATCTGCAGGTCAGCGTCGAAGGCGACCAGGCGACGGCCAAGTTCCGCCAGTACTATGCGGCCGGTTCCCTCAAGACGACCACCCGCAAGACCTTGGTGATGCGCCTGGAAAAAGGCCATTGGCGCATCATGCGCGAGACCACCGGTGGCTGATCGGGCCAGGCTGCTCAGGCTATGATCGGCGCTGGTCCGCACAGAAGTCAGTAGAAGGAATCACAGGCTATGCCTTTTCGCAAGCAGTTTTGGTGCTCAGGGGTGGGCGTAGCCATAGTGGCCGCCGCAGGTGCGGCGCTGGCCGCCGGCTCCCCCGCCACGCCGCGTGCTGCTGCGCAGACCAATACGGCCGCTGCCGCCAAGGCCCGCCAGCCCGATGCCGAAGAGCGCCTGGTGCAGATCATTGCGCTGGTGCAAAACCAGCAGCTGGACCAGGCCTTGCGCGCGGCTGCCAGCCTGACGGCCGATGTGCCGCATTTTCAGGCGGCGCAGCTGGTGTATGCCGATCTGCTGCGTTTTCGCTCCGGACAGCCCGGCGCATTGACACCGGCTGCGGTGGCCGCGCGGGCTGCGATGCTGCCCGTCAAGCATGTCCCGCTGCCGCAAGCCGGGGCAGCGCCGTTGCCCATCCCTGCCGCCAGCGTTCAGGGCGCGCAGAGCCTGGAGCAGCTCCAGGGCCTGCAGGACGAAATCCGCCGCCGTATGCATGGTGCTCAGTCCTTGCCCACTGCTGGCCAAGTGCCTTCTGAGTTTCTGTCGCTGTCGCCATCGGTGCGCCAGGTTATTGCCATCGATGCGAGCCAGTCGCGCCTCTACCTGCTGCGCCATGACAAAGGCCAGTTGCAACTGGTGGACAGCTTCTATGTCTCCGTTGGCAAGCTCGGCGTGGGCAAGCTCGAAGAGGGCGACCAGCGCACGCCCGAAGGCATTTACTTTATTGGCCGGCAGATTGCTGGCCAGCGCCTGCCCGAGTTTTATGGCAAGGGTGCCCTGACCTTGAACTACCCCAATGACTGGGACAAGGCCATGGGCCGCTCGGGCAGTGGCATCTGGCTGCATGGTGCGCCGCCGGACCAGTTTGCGCGCCTGCCCCAGGCCAGCGATGGCTGCGTGGTGTTGGCCAACCCCGATTTGATCGCACTGATGCGCACGGTGGACAAGCTGACACCGGTGCTGATCCGCGATCAGCTCCAGTGGGTAGCGCCAAGCGATGCCTCCCACCGCCAGAACACGGAGGCCTTCCATGCTGTGCTCCAGCAGTGGCACCAGGCCTGGATGCAGGACGACCCCCAGGCCGCTTTGCAACTGGCCACGCCACAATGGACGGCCTCCGCCGAAGGCCAGGCCTGGCAGACGCGCATGGCCGGGCTGTTCAAGGGCCGCAAGGTGGAGTTGCAGGATATCTCCACCTACGGCTGGAAAGACGATAAGGGCGAGATCCGCGTGGCCAACCTGAAGCTCAAGAGCCGTGAACAGGCCCAGCCCTTGTCGCTGCGCCAATACTGGCGCAAGGTGGGCAAGGATTGGCGCTTGTTCTCTGAAGACCTGCAAAACCAGAGCTGATCGGGTTCCATCCATAGCAAAAGGCCCAAACCGAGGTTTGGGCCTTTGTGCTTTGTGCAGCGGCTTAGTGCTGCGAGTCCGGGTCATCCAGCAGCTGCTGGCGCAGCTTCTGGTCTTCGGTCATCTCAAACCACATGGCGTTGAGCACCGCAAAGGCGGCGGCCAGTGGCAGGCCGAGAATCCAGGAGAAGTACCACATAGTTGAATCCTTTCTGTGTGCGGCGGCGCTCAGTAAGCGTGGCCGTTGCCGTCGTTGATGTCCTTGGCATTGACCTTGCCCCAGAGGACGGAGTAGACCCAGCTGGTGTAGGCCAGGATCAGCGGCATGAAGACAAGGGTGCAGACCAGCATGATGAACAAGGTCATGTGGCTGGACGAGGAATCCCAGACCGTCAGGCTGAAGCGTGGATCCACGGACGAGGGCAGGATCATCGGGAACATCGAGGCACCCACCGTCAGGATGATGCCGGCAATGCCCAGGCCGCTGGTGATCATCGCCAGGCCATCCTTGCGGGCGCGGATCAGCACGGCCGCCAGCAGGCAACCCAGTACGCCGAGAATGGGCGCAGCCATCGTCCAGGGGTGTTGCTGGTAGTTCTGCATCCAGGCGCCAGGGGCGTGGGCCGCAGTCTTGAACAGCGGGTTCGACGGGCCGGTGGTGTTCAGCACCGAGGTGATGCTGTAGCCGTCGACAAACTTCCACAGCACGATGCCTGCGAGCACGAACAGCACGGCAGTGACGACGGCCGAGATGCTGCCCACGGTGCGGGCCCGGGCGGCAATCGCACCTTCGGTCTTGATGCACAGCCAGGCGGCGCCATGCATCAGCAGCATGGTGACGGAGATCAGACCAGCCAGGATCGCGAAGGGGTTGAGCAGGCCGAAGAAGCTGCCGTCGTAGTGGATATAGAGCTCAGGCGTGAGGCGGAAGGGCACGCCCTGCAGCACATTGCCCATGGCCACGCCGCAGATCAGCGCGGGGATGAAGCTGCCGGCAAACAGTGCCCAGTCCCAGCGGCTGCGCCAGGCGGGAGACTCGTTCTTGCTGCGGTACTTGAAGGCGACCGGGCGCAGGATCAGACCGATCAGGATCACGAACATGGCCAGGTAAAAGCCCGAGAAGGACACCGCATACAGCTGCGGCCAGGCGGCAAAGATGGCGCCACCGCCGAGCACAAGCCAGACCTGGTTGCCTTCCCAGGTGGGGCCCACTGCGTTGATGATGACGCGGCGCTCCAGATCGTTCTTGCCCAGGAAGGGCAGCAGCATGCCGGTGCCCAGGTCAAAGCCGTCCATCACGGCAAAGCCGATCAGCAGCACGCCCAGCAGGACCCACCAGATGACACGCAGGGTGTCGTAGTTCAAAAGTGTATGCAAGATCATGGTGTTACTTTCCCGAATAGGTAGGTTGTGCCGTGGCGATCGAGGCATAGCTCAGCGGCTGCGGGTCACGCTGCTCGGGCTCTAGTTCGGGGCCCTTTTGAATGGCCTTGAGCATCAGCTTCATCTCGATGATCAGCAGCACCGTGTACAGCGCCACAAAGCCCAGGATGGTGATCAGCAGGGTGGTCACGCCCAGGTTGGAGGCCGCCACCGCCGTGGGCAGCACGCCTTCAATGATCCAGGGCTGGCGGCCGAACTCGGCCACAAACCAGCCGCACTCAATGGCGACCCAGGGCAGCGGGATGGACCATACAGCCACCCACAGCAACCAGCGGCGGTTTTCCAGCTGGTGGCGCGAGGCGAGGTAGAAGAACACGGCCGTCAGCACGATGAAGAATATGCCCAGTGCGACCATGATGCGGAAGGTCCAGAACAGGGGGGCCACCTGCGGAACCGTGTCCCAGGCCGCCTTGGCGATCTGCGCGTCGCTGGCCTGGCGTGGGTCATCGACATAACGCTTGAGCAGCAGCGCATAGCCCAGCGACTTGCCATTGGCCTCGAACTGCTCCTTGAGCTCGGGCGAGATCGTCGTCGTGGAGCCCGCTGCGCGGATCTTCTCCAGCGCGTCATAGGCCTTGATACCGTCGCGGATCAGCACCTCGGCATGCTTGACCAGGTCGTTGATGCCCTGCAGCTCGGTGTCGAGCGAGCGGGTGCCGATCAGACCCATGGCCCATGGGATGTGGATGGCGTAATGGGTCTCGCGCGCTTCCTGGTCGGGAAAGCCGATGGCGGTGAAGGCGGCCGGCGCAGGCTCGGTCTCCCACATCGCTTCGATCGCGGCGAGCTTCATCTTCTGGTGTTCGCCCGACAGGTAGCCGGACTCGTCCCCAAGCACCACCACCGACAGCGAACCGGCCAGGCCAAAGGCGGCAGCCACGGTCATCGAACGCTTGGCCAATGCCACATGGCGGCCCTTGAGCAGGTACCAGGCCGACACGCCCAGCACAAAGATGGCCGCGCAGACATAACCGGCAGAGACGGTGTGCACAAACTTGGCCTGCGCCACCGGGTTGGTGAGCACGGCCGCGAAGTCATTGACTTCCATGCGCATGGTCTGCGGGTTGAAGACGGCACCCACGGGGTTTTGCATCCAGCCGTTGGCGATCAGAATCCACAGCGCCGACAGGTTGGTGCCCAGGGCGGTGAGCCAGGTGACGATCAAGTGCTTGACCGGCGAGAGCTTGTCCCAGCCGAAGAAGAACAGACCGACAAAGGTCGCCTCCAGGAAGAAGGCCATCAGCCCTTCGATGGCCAGCGGGGCGCCAAAGATATCGCCCACATAGTGGCTGTAGTAGCTCCAGTTCATGCCGAACTGGAACTCCATCACCAGGCCGGTGGCCACGCCGATGGCAAAGTTGATGCCAAAGAGCACACCCCAGAACTTGGTCATCTGGCGCCAGATGACGCGCCGCGTCATCACATAGACCGTCTCCATGATGGCGATCAGCATGGACAGCCCCAGGGTCAGAGGTACGAAGAGAAAGTGGTACAGGGCTGTGAGTGCAAACTGCAATCTTGATAGCCCGACGATGTCGAGATCCATGAACTGGTCCTTCCGTGTTGTAAGTGCTCGATCTGGTAGAAAAACTACGTGGGTTCCAAACTGACAAATCCGTGGCTTGCGCAGGCTGCGGGGCTAGCCAGGCCGCAATCGCTGCAGCAGTGCTTCAAACTCCGCCGTGCCCTTGCGCGCTTGCGCCAATCCTCCTTGCAAGGGGGCGATCCAAACAATGCGGTCGGCGTGGCGCGCCTCGCGCTGCAAATGGCTGGCCATCACGATGGCGCTGCGGCCGCCGGCTGCGCGCTGGGCATGCCATTGCGCCAACGCGTTCATCACCTGGGCAGCGGTCTGGCGGTCCAGGCCTTCGGTGGGTTCGTCCAGCAAGCGCATGGGGGCTGGGTGCAGCAGCAGGCGGGCAAGGGCCAGGCGGCGTGATTCGCCCCCCGACAGGCCTGCGCCCTGGCTGCCCAGCGGCGTGTTCAGTTGTTGGGGCAGTGCGCGGATGACGTCGGCCAGGCCTGCCGTTTGCAGCGCGTCCCACAGCTGCGCATCGCTGGCGTCAGGCCGGCCCAGGCGCAGGTTGGCGGCCACGCTGGCCTGGAACAGCTCTGTGCGCTGGGGCAGGCTGGCGCAGGGCGCCCGCAGCACCTGGCCGGCGCTGGGCGCCAGGTCACCAGCGATCAGTGCCATCAGGCTGGATTTGCCAGCGCCGCTGGGCCCTGCCAGCACCAGCCATTCGCCATCAGCCACCTGCAGATCGATCTGCTGCAGCAAGGCGCTGGCACTGCCCGGGTGCTGCAGGCGGACCGCTTGCATGTCAACGGCCAGGCCGGTAGCAGGTGCTTGGGCTTCGCCGGAGTGGGTGTCGACAGCGTCATCGAGCAGCGGTGCAATGCGGCGCGCAGCGAGCAGGGTGCGGCCCGCTTCCATCGCGCCCCGGCGGATATGGACGAGAGGCTCCAGCGCTGCCAGCAGCAGCAAGGTGGCCAGCGCGGCAATGGGCGCGCCGATCTCACCCTTCTGGGCCAGCCAGGCGGCGCAGAGCAAGGCGGCTGCGGTGGCCAGGTGGCCCAGCATGGCCATCGCGACGGCGACCCCCGATTCCAGCCGATTCAGACGGATATCGGCAGCAAACTGCTGGCGCTCTGCCGCAGCAATGCGCGCCATCTGGCGGGGCAGGGTGCCGGCCATCACGAGCTCGGTCTGCGCGCCGACGGCATCAATCACCTGGGCCCGCAACTGCTCGCCGGAAAAGCTGCGGCGCAGCGCGGTCATAAAACCGTAGCGCACACACCAGGCCACGCAGGCCAGGCCACCGGCCAGCACCATGGCGCCGACCAGCAAGCCACTTTGCCAGTTCAAAAAGATCGTCAACGCCAACGCGGTGACGCAGGCGCTCACCAGCAGCGAGACGGCCGGGGTCAGCAGGCGCAGGTAGACGGCGTCCAGCGCATCGATATCGGCGGTAAGGCGGTGCAGCAGGCGGGCAGGGCGCTGGCGCAGTGCCAATGCGGTATCGGCGGCGGCGAGGCGCGAGAACAGCTGCACCCGCAGGGCAGCCAGCACGCGCAAGGTGGCATCGTGGGTCACCACCCGTTCGCTGTAGCGTGCGCCGGTGCGCAGCATCGAGAAAAAGCGCACTCCGGCACCGGGCGCGAATACATCAAACACCACGGCCGTGGCGGTAGAGAGACCCGCCACATAGGCAGCCGTGAGGAACCAGCCCGACAGACCGAGCAGCGCCATGCCGGCGCACACGGTGATGGCAGCGAGCAAGCTGCCCAGCAGCAGGCGCCGGCGGTAGGGCGATTGCGCAAACAGCTGAACAATGGGGCGCAGCGCGTTCCAGGCCATCATGCGATGCTCCTCATGGCGGCGGGCAGGCCGGTGGCAATGGGCGGTTGGCTGCCATCGAGCGACAGCACCCGGTCCATGCAGGCGGCCAGCAGCGGATCATGGGTGGCCACGACCAGGGTGGCGCCGCGCGCTGCCAACGCCAGCAGGCCCTGGCGTACAAACTGGGCGGTCTCGGCATCCAGGTGGGCCGTCGGTTCATCGGCCAGCACCAGACGGCAGCCGGGCGTGGCAGCCGCGCGTGCCAGGGTCAGGCGCAAGGCCTCGCCACCCGACAGGCCCAGGCCGCCATCGCCCACCACCGCATTGCCGCGCAAGGCCAGCACAGGGCCGAGCGCCGCGCGCTGCACCGCTTGCTGCAGTGCGGCGTCGTCGATATCGCGGCCCAGGCGGATGTTGTCCACCAGGCTGGCAGCCAGCACATGGGGCTTTTGTGCGACCCAGGCCATGCCGCTGCGCAGGCTGTCTGCATGGGCTGCATCCATGGCTTGGCCATCGATGAGGATGCTGCCCGCGCTGGGCGCTGCCAGGCCTGCGATCAGCGCCATGACGGTAGATTTGCCGCTGCCGCTTTCTCCCCACAGCGCCACGCGCTCACCAGCGCCAATCTCTGCGCTGAAGGCTTGGACCACCAGCGGACTCTGGGTGCTGTATTGAAAGCTGAGGTCCTGGATCGTCAGCGCAGCAGCCGTTGTCTTGGGGGCGCTGGCAGCGCTGTCTGGGTGCCCATTACCAGTACCCACCAACTGCGGGCCAGGCTGCTGCAGCGCTTGCAGCGCGTCCAGCGCAGCGACACCGGCTGCCTTGTCATGCCATACCGCAGACAGCTCGCGCAGCGGCTCAAAAAACGCGGGGGCCAGCAGCAGCACGAACAGGGCCTGGGCGAGACCCAAGGTACCGCCCCAGCTGCCAAACGGGATCTGGCCCAGCAAATGAAAGCCGACATAGACAGCGACCAGGGCCACGCCCAACGCAGAGAACAGCTCCAGCACCGCAGAGGACAGGAACGCGATCTTGAGCACTGCCATGGTGTTGGCGCGCAGCTGCTCTGCCGTACGGGCCAGCTGCTGGGCCACCTGGGCAACGGCGCCCAGTCCGCGAATACTGGCTAAGCCCTGCAGGTGATCGAGCAAGAACTGGTTCAGGTTGCCAACATCCTGCAGATGCTTTTTGCTGGCCGCCTCGGCCCGCCAGCCCACCAGCGCCATAAAGATGGGGATCAGGGGCGCAGCCACCAGCAGCACCAGGCCAGCGACCCAGGACAGGCTGAACACGCAGACCAGGATGACCAGCGGCACCACCATGACCTTGGTGCGCGCCGTGGTGTAACGGGCAAAGTAGGGCGTGATGTGGTCAGCCTGCTCGTTGAGCACACTGGCCGCCAACCCGGCCGATGGGCGCTGTGGGTGCAAGGGCGAGTGCAGCGCCAAGGCCTGCAATGCCTGCAGCCGCAGCTGCTGCGTGTGGGCGCGCGCCGCTGCAAAAGCCCGGCGCAGGCCATAGCCATCCACCAGGGCCCGCAGCAAACCCAGCGCCAGGAACAGGGCGCAAGCCTTGGCCAACGCCGACCAGTCCGCTTGCTGGTGAATCGCCTCAATCCCCCAGGCAATCACCGCCGCTTGTGGCAACCACAGCAAGGCCGCGAGCACCTGCCACCACGCTCCCTGCGCAGAGGGGCGCGATGCCACAGCAAAGCTGCTGGTGGAGGGGGTTGCACGGATGGATGGCATGGAGGCGACTTTTTAGTTTTCAGAAATTCTTGAAAGTATTGTATCTCCAAGATACTTATTAATTCAATTTATCGAATACCTGATAAGGGCTACGTTGATCGAATGCGCGGGACTCCTCGGTCGATGCATCGGTGTCAGATGCTACGAAATTGAGAGCGTTAAGGTCTTTGAATGCTTGGGTTATGCACAAACTTCCACAAACCTGAACGCCTTACGTTCTGGCTGCTGCACGGTGTTTCGGGCCCGCTTTGCCAAACGCTTGAGCCGATTGTGTTGCCTAGAGTGTGAACAGAGCTTGCTGTAAGTCAAGAACAGTGCGGGTTCTCCCTAGGGGGTGGGATGGGAGAGATGGGGCGTTGTTTGGGGGCGACTGGAATCGTCGCTAGCTGGCAAAACTAGGGAAAAGGGTCTGGGTGCGCGCATGGCGAAGGCTGCTCGTTCAGGATTGAGTGACGAACGATCCAGATGGCAGTGACCGTTGCTTTTGGAAACCAAGTGGGAGAGGTATCCCAAGCTTAAAAAGTTGCTAGTTCTAGAAAAGCAGAAGGTTTTGTATGGCAGAGCAAGTTGAAGCCAAGTAGCTCAATAACGTGCATCTAGCCGACGTACCAAGCGCAATTTCAAGGTTCTCTCACCGCAAGATTGGATAGAGATCGGTGCTCGTCTTCTTAGCGGATCTCCGAAGCTGCCCAAAATCTTGCAATTTTTTGTGAAGCAGATTGTTTGGATAGAAATATTTAGCAGAGCAATGATTATCTCGAATTGTCGGAATTCATGAATAAATTAGACTTTTAGCGTTTGCTGATTTTGGACGGGAATGCGCTTGGCGCCAAGGTCTGCAAAAATTCACAGCTGCTTCATTTTGAGAGGATGGAAAATTGGTGTACTTTAAAATCCCAGGGCCGCTCGGCGTGCGTGAGCATAGCAATAACCACGATGGGCCGTTCATTAGTAAATTCTTCCACAATGGCGTTCATCAAGCTCCTAGTCATGGCTTTGATGGTGCAGTGGGGGCTCCATATTTTTCAACGCCGTTAGCTAACAAAGTAACAAATTCAGATATTGCTGCTGGATTAATGTGCGAAGAGCTGAGTGAAGCAGAATTTTCAGTGCTAGTGATGGCTCTTTGCAAAGATGCAATTGTCCTTGCGGAGCAAAGGCAGGCAGAGCTTCAACGCTGGGATGCCGCGGCAAAAAAGCGTACGTGGATTTGGTTTAACTCTTCAAGCGAAGAGCTAAGAGATTTTTTGCTTAAGGGTATTGCCGCAACCATTGTAAGCTTACGAGCGCTAAGGGCGAAAGATTTCGTTCAGTATTCAGAGGAAAATATCAAGCTGGGTTCATGCCACGGATCGGTCGTTGATCCTGAGGCAGCAGCATCGGTTTGTCCAGTGGATGTCACTAACAAGAGAATCATGATCGCGCCAAAATTTTGTGGTCTGAGCAGAGATAAAAGAAATCCATACAACGGAGAGATCGGAGATGGAGATAGTCAACTTTTGACGCTGGTGCATGAAGTCACCCATTTTAAAGATGTGTTTGGCTCAAATGATAATTTCTATAGTACTTTTAGATCTATTAAATACGTTGAAGATCCTGGCATTCGATTTAACGCAGATAGTCTTGCGGCATACATTATCGGGACCCATCCGCGACAGGAGCGCTATTGATGTTTAATTTAACTTATTTGCGAAGAAATGCGGCATTTGCATTGTTATTTATTTTTTGGGTGTCAAGTTCTGCATATGCCTGCTCATTGACTGGGCTGCAGCATGAGGTGAAATTCGATGGTGATGAGCCTACTTTAGGTAAAGAAGAAGCTGTGGCTCTTGTCCAATGGTTTGCGCACCAAAGAGATCTCAGACGCTATGACGGAATTGACATAGTTTCAATGTATCCCAAGGGTAATAAAAAATTAGCTGAGGTCTCTAGAAAAAGAATGCAAAATATCTCGAGTCTCATAGACTCTATGAATGTCGATAGAATATCCGTAGCGTTTACAATAAGCGAGGGTCGACAGGACGCGTTGGGCCCCGTTGGGTATGTTTACCACGAAGTTCTGGTGGTAATGTCGCCTTCATGTACTAGGGCTGGAACCTGCTGTAATATCCGTGTTAACTAAAGAAAATAAATGCGAAAACTTGTACCTGACGCGATAAATTGATATTTTTTGTAAACGTTGAAAATCTTTTATTTCAATTAATGGCTGAGGCTAAAGCGATATTTCTCGATGCTGAATTAGGTGTAATACAAAGATTTATTTATTTTGCCGAATATGGCTCGGCATTAGAAGCGGTAATTGCTATTTATTTGTGGAAAGGGAGGTTTATTAGTCCTAAGACTCTTAATTTGATTGAGTGTCTAGGGGCGTGATGCCAATGGAGACCAAATATTTACTCAAGGATATGTTAAGCAATTAGAGGTGGGTTGATTGCGAATACCTGGGAAGATTTGCTGAATTGCTTGGGTTGGATTTTTTACGTTAAACGATTTGATTGCATTAAATTATACTGATCATATTTAAAAATTAATTGACTTTGTAAAAATGACATACGTTTGTAATTTTTTATACAAACTCTTCTTCCAGCGCTGTATTATTGGTATTAGAGCCTTGGGCGGAAGAGGTATTACTTGCTTCTGGGGTTGCTGCGAAAGTCACTGGGGAAGGTGGTTTGGTTGGTTCCACTTTCGAGCTTGAGCAGTTAGATGGTTGATTGAATGTGTATGCATGGCCGGATTCGATAGCGTCGATCCAAATTTCATAGATATCTCATTGCAGATGCGTGCCTTTGCAATTCAAATTTTTCATCGGGCTCTAGATGCATGCATGAGTGAAAGGCGCCTGGCTAACACGTTTAAGAAGATGCAATAATATATGCGCAGGATAGTAGGAAGATAGGATGGAAGTATTTATCGCGGTGTGCGTGACGTCATTGGATATATTGATTAGGATGGTGGTGTTGAAATATGAGGTCTACATTTAACTTGCAAATAATCAATTTGCAATCGAGCGAATCGATTGAGTTGACCCCGCACCCTACAGTAAGTTTGCTGGTCATTGATGCTATATCTCCAGCCATGGATTTCAAAGCTTTCGTTCGAACCCTAATACCCGCAGGGTGTCAATACTTTATGATCATAGGCCATGCAGCGGAGGACGTGCATGACGCTTTAGATTTCGCAATTGATGATTGTGATTTTGGGTATTGTGGTACGCCTACTGCTGTTCACAACGATGAGTCTGCCGAAGACGTAGCATCGTTTTTGTTCAATGCAGCGATTCCTAGTGAAACAAATGTGCGCTGCGTAGTTGGATATGACAAGGAGGGTGATGCAGTGCGTGATATTCTAGGGAAATTGAGGCTTGAAATCTCGAGAAATAAGTGAGTATTCAATACTAGGCCATCAAATGGGATGATCGCCCTGTGCTCGTTGACTAGTCTGCATACTTAAATGGTTGGCAGTACCTTGGCTTTGTCAGTGGCTTGGACCTTTACAGCTGCCTTCATCCACAAGAGGCATAAACGTCACAGTGGTATGTTGAGCTTTAAAATGCACCATTTTTACATCAATGCCTTGGTCCTCAAAAAGACTCATTGCTTTTGATAAATTCTCTTTTTGGGTGGTGATAACAATGCGGTTCATTTTGTAGTCAATCTGCGAACCGGTAATGTATTGGTTGTTATTAAATTTCTTAAGAACAATTTGCTTGTGAAGCCTCTGCAGCTCCGCCATGCTGTATGGGACATAAACAATATGCAGCATTTGCTGAATCTCCCGATCCAGCTCTACCGGTGATGTCAATCCCAGCACCAATTTGCTATCTTCTCCCAGCCACATGCCTGCGTATTTATCTCCTGCTGCTTTAAAGATGGCAGCGCATTGGCTTTCCGTTGGGGCGAAAGGGTTAGATGCATTGGCAGCAGGATGGGCGGCGAGCAGGGCAAGGCTAAGAGCGATGGCGGCGGTAGTTCTATGCATGTGAATTAGCCAGGTGGTCGGAATTTTCCGCATTGTTTGCGTGGGCTGCGCTATCTCCACGTCCCTGCTGCTCCAACTTCTGCAACACCCAATGAATATGGCTACGCAGCGCATACAACTCATCCGCATACGACAGCGGTACGGTGATCTTCTCGACCTTGCGGCTCAGTTCCAGCAAGTCAGCCTGGATGCTCGCGCGGTCAGGGTTGGGTTGCTCCATCTCATGCTCAATGGCACGCAGCTGGCCATACCACTTGAAGACGCGTGAGCGCACGCGGAACTGGTAGAGGGGCGGTACGACCCGCGACAGCGGCAGCATGAAGGCCAGCAAGACACCTAGCACCAGCCACATGCGCTCGACCAGGTTGGCGAGCCAGAAGGGCAGGTAGCGTTGCAGCAAGGGAGCCGGTTCGTTGATGGCGCGTACGCCTTCGGGGGCGACGGCCAGCTCGCTGCTGCGGGTGTTGGGAAAGTCACGCGCGCGGTTGAACCAACCCGCCTGGCTGTGGATGCCCTGCGAGGCCTGGGCGAAGAGTTGCTTGATGGCGGGGTGGGTGTCATCGCGGGCTAGCAGCGAGGTGGTGGAGGCCAGCAGGTGCACGTTTTGCGGCGGCACATTGGCGGCGAGGTCGACAATGCCGCGCGGCAAGGTGACAGGGCTCAGGAACCTGAACTTGCGGCCGTAGGCCTCGTTCTGCGGAAAATCCATCAGCTGCACACCAGGTGTTTTCAGCAGCATCTGCACCATCGGCGATTCGGGCGCGGAGACCAGCACCAGCGCATCGATCTTGCCGGCCAGAAACTCCACCGTTGCAGGCGTTTCGGCCAGGTGCGATACGCGCAGTTGGGCCAGGCTCAGGTGGTTGGCCTCCAGCAATTGGTTGAACAGATTGGGCACGCCGCTGCCGGCGGTGCCGACGTTGATGCGCCAACCGGCGAGCTGGGTCAGGCTGTTCAGGTGGGGGCGCTTGGTCAGGCGCTGGGCCGAGTCGCTGCGGTAGAACAGCCAGACGGGCTCGACAAACAGCGCGCCCAGCGAGGTGAGGCTGTCCAGGTCGTCCTCGGTCAGCTCGGCGGTGCCGCCTTGCACAAAGGCCAGATCGACCTTGCCCTCGCGCAGCAGCTGCAGGTTGTCGAAAGAGCCTTCGCTGCCGACCAAATCGACCCGGATCTTGTTCTTGGCTAGCGGCGTGCGGTACTGCTCGCCAAAACTGGCATAGGCGCTTTGGGCTGGGCCGGTGGCGAGCTTGACCTGCGAGGGTGGGTTGGGCTTGAGCCACCAGTAGGCCCCGATGATCAAAGCCACGGCCAGGATCACCAGCGGGCCGCCGGAGACCAGCGCATCGCGGATGTTGAGCACCAGGGTGATCAGGGTTTGGCGCAGCCCGTAGGCTTTTTGGCGCATGGACGTGGAGCGGTCACCCATGGTGTGTGGCGGGCTGCCGGCGCAGCGCTGTTGGAATGGCGCTTACTGTAAATCAGCCGCGCTGGGCAGGTGCAAGGCCTTGTGGTTTTCTCCGGCATCGATTTGTAAACGATTGGCATGCAGCACCGCCTGCAAGGTGGCCTGGGCGACGGCCTCGGCAGCCATCGTGGCCAGCACCATCATGCCGGGGCTACGTCCCGTGGCTCCCGTGCCCAGGCAGAACAAGGTGTCGCCATCCGACATGGTGTGCACCGGGTTGATGGCGCGGGCCAGGCCGTCGTGGCCCACTGTCGCCAGGCGGTTGGCCTGGGCCTTGGTGATGGTCGCGTCGGTGGCGATCACGCCGATGGTGGTGTTGGTGCCCGCCAGCAGCGGCTGCGGGGGCTCGCCGCGCAGCAGCGCGCGGCGCGTGTCGATGAGCCCCAGGCCATCGCTGGTGCGCGCGCCGGCTACCACCTGGGCGGTGTCCGGGTGCAGCACATCGCCCAGCGCATTGCAGGCAATGATGGCGCCCACGGTGACGCCATCGACGGTGACGGACGCGGTGCCGATGCCGCCCTTCATCGCGCGCTGGATGCCAAAGATCTTGCCCACGGCTGCACCGGCCCCTGCGCCCACATTGCCTTGGGCGGGCATGGCGCTGCTGGCGGCCTGGCAGGCGGCATAGCCGGCCTGGGCATCGGGGCGGATGCGCATATCGCCCACCAGCACATCAAACAGCACGGCGGCAGGCACCAGCGGAATGCGGCCCACAGAGATATCGAGGCCTACGCCTTGCTCTTCCAGCCAGCGCATCGCGCCGCCGGCCGCATCCAGGCCCCAGGCGCTACCGCCCGCCAGCATGATGGCGTGCACGCGCTCGACCAGGTTGGTGGGGTGGAGCAAGTCGGTTTCGCGCGTGCCGGGTGCAGCACCGCGCACATCGACGCCGCCTACCGCCCCGGCTTTGGCCAGGATGGCCGTGCAGCCGGTGGGGCGGCGCGTGTCTGTGAAGTGGCCCACTTCGATGCCTTGCACCAAGGTGATGGAGCCGGCCGGAGCCATGGGGAGGGGGGAGGAGGACATGGCCCGATTGTGGGCCAACTGGGCTTGCAGCTGCAGCGGCTAAGACAGCGGGCTGTCAAACAGGTGTCTGGCAGCCCGCAAACATGGATGAGCAAGAATGCGAGCGCACGCCGATCAGGGGCGGATGACGATCTGCGGGCTGATCACAATCGCATCGGGGGTGCGGGGCGCCACCAGCACCGGGGCCGCGTAGGCTGGCTGCGGCGCGTAGTAGGCCGCCGGGCGGTCGTGGCAGCGGCGCTTTTCCTTGTATTCGCCATTGCGCTTCCACTTGCGTTCCACCTGGCAGTTGCCGTCCCAGAACTGTTCCTTGTGTTCCTTGCGGTGGTGGTGGCGGTGGCCGCCGCCATGGGCCCAGCTGGCATCCGCCAGGCACGAGAGCGCCAACGCAGTGAGCAAAGGGGTCAACAAACGGTTCATGGCAGGGGTTGGGAGGGTGGACGATGGTGGCAGCTTAGCGGAAAATCCTGTATCAAAAGATGAGCAATGGTTGCTTTGTACATCAGCTGTTGCGGCTGTTTTGATGGTGAAAATCTATGGCGATGGTTGCTACCATTTTTCCATCTGTAAGCACCCGTTGCCGCGCTGGCGCCGGGTGCTATGCGTCATCAGGCGTTGACGGTGGTTTGTTGCTGCTCACCCAAGCCCTCAATACCCAGGCGCATGGTCTGCCCAGCTTTCAGATAGATGGGGTGGGGCTTGATGCCCAGCCCCACGCCGGGGGGCGTGCCGGTCGAGATGATGTCGCCCGGCTGCAGGCTCATGCACTGGCTGACATAGGCGACGATCTGGGCGACCGTGAAGATCATCGTCTTGGTGTTGCCGTTCTGAAAGCGCTTGCCATCCACCTCCAGCCACATGGACAGGTTTTGTGGGTCCGGCACTTCGTCGCGCGTCACCAGCCAGGGGCCAATGGGGCCAAAGGTGTCAAAGCCCTTGCCCTTGTCCCAGGTGCCACCGCGCTCGATCTGCCATTCGCGCTCGGACACATCATTGACCACGCAGTAGCCGGCCACATGCTCCAGCGCCTGGGCTTCGGTGATGTACTTGGCCGCCTTGCCGATGACCACGCCCAGCTCGACTTCCCAGTCGGTCTTGGTGGATCCACGGGGGATCTCGACCGCGTCATTGGGGCCGCAGATGGCGCTGGTCCATTTGTTGAAGATCACCGGCTCGGTGGGGATGGCGGCGCCCGATTCAGCGGCATGGTCGGCATAGTTGAGGCCGATGCAGATGAACTTGCCCACGCGCGCCACACAAGGGCCGATGCGGGGCTGGCCTGGCACCGTTGGCAGGGTACTGGGGTCGATCGCGCGCAGGCGCGCCAGCGCGGCATCGCCAAGCTCTGCACCTTCAATATCGCTGAGCACGCCGGAGAGGTCGCGCAAGGTGTTGCTGCTGTCGAGCAGGCCGGGCTTTTCCTGGCCCTCCGGGCCGTAACGCAGTAATTTCATGTCATCTCCAAAGGATCAAGGGCTGGCAGCCGCCAGTCTAGGGGCCTGCCAGCCAGGGTGCTGTCGCGCAGCGAAAAAATCGAATCAGGGTGGCGGACTCAGTTGGACCAGCCGCCATCAATCACATGGGCCTGGCCCGTGGTGAAGGCTGCTTCGTCCGAGGCCAGATAGGCCACCAGTGCAGCAATCTCTTCGGGCTTGCCGACGCGGCCCATCGGCTGGCGGGCCACAAAGGCGGCGCGCACGGCGTCCACCGACAGGCCATCGTGCGCCGCCTGGGTGGCGATGCGCTGGCCCAGCGAGGGCGAATCGACCGTGCCCGGGCAGATGGCATTGCAGCGCACGCCCCGGGTGCAGTAATCGGCGGCGATGGACTTGGTCATGCCGATGACCGCCGCCTTGGAGGCGCTGTAGGCAAAGCGGTTGGGCACGCCCTTGATGCTGGAGGCGGCCGACGACATATTGATGATGCTGCCCTGGCCCCGCTGCAGCATGCCCGGCAAAAAGGCGCGGATGCTGCGGTACATGGCTTTGACATTGAGGTCAAACGCAAAGTCCCAGTCCTCCTCGCTGCATTCGAGCACGCTGCCGGCATGCACAAAGCCTGCGCAGTTGAAGAGGATGTCGATCGGGCCCAGCACCTCGGCCAGGGTCTGGATCTGGGTGCTGTCGCGCACATCGAGCTGGCGCGCATCCAGGCCAGAGCCTGCGAGCGGGCCGATGTGCAAGTCGGTGGCAATCACGCGGGCTCCTTCGGCTGCCAGGCGCTCGGCGCTGGCGCGGCCAATGCCTTGCGCCGCTGCGGTCACCAGGGCCACTTTGCCTGCCAGGCGGCCGGGGGAGACGGAAGAATGGGTCATGGAGTCAGTCCTGTCAAAACTATCAAAAGGCCCGGCTGCGCCGCAGGTCAGCGCAGCCGGGCAGGGGATGAAAGCGCTGCGGGTTTAAAAGTGGCCGTCCTGGGCCAGCTTGGGCGGGCTGCCAGCCGCGCTGGTTACCGGGCTAGGTGCGGTAGCGGATACCTGTTGGCGGCGGCCATGCTTGCGCGCCCACATGGCCGTGAGGATGGGCACCAGGATGGCGGTCAACAGGCAGGCCGTGGCGGTGATGGCCGTGGCCGAATCGGCCATGGACTTGAGCTCTGGCACCATGGTGCCGATGATTTGCGGATTGGCGACGGCTGCACCCGCCGTGGACGAGGCGGCCAGTCCGGCCGTGCCATTGCCGCCGCCGATGAACTTGTCCGCCAGGATCAGTGGAATGCCGGTGACGATGATCACGGCCACGCCGACAAAGACGCCGGTAAAGCCGCTCTTGGCGATGACGCCCAGGTCGATCGAGCAGCCCAGCGCAAAGCCGAAGAAGGGGATCAGCGGGTGCACGCAGCGGCCAAAGAACTCGCGCAGGTTGGCATCCAGGTTGCCCAGTGCAAAGCCGATCAGAAACGGTAGCACGGCGCCGGCAAACAAGCGCGGCTCAAACACCGCCACGCCGGTCGCTCCCAGGATCAGCATGCTGACCAGCGGGCCCGATTCGATGGACGTGAGCACAAAGGCGCCTGCCTCCTCTTGTGTGCCGTACTGCTGCATCAGTGCGGCATACAGGCCGCCATTGGTCATGTCCATCGCGGTGACCAGGGCCAGCACCGACAGGCCGGTGAACAGCCCTGTCTGGATACCGCCTGCGGGCAGAAAACGCGTGGCCACCATGGCAACGATCCAGGCCACCAGAATTTTGGTCAGCACCAAGGTGCCGGATTTTTTCAGCACCACGCCCGTCGCCTTGAGGTTGATCGTCGCCCCCATACAAAAAAACCAGACCGCCAGAATGGGCACGGTGCCGGTCATCAGCCCGTTCGTGAACGAGCCGAAGTACTTGCCGGCATCTGGTGCAAAGGTGTGCACGCAGGCGCCCAGCAGCAGCGGAATCAGCATGAGCCCGCCGGGCACACGCTCAATGGTTTTCTGGATTTCCATGTCTCGCTCCTCACACTTTGGTGGTGAATTTGTTATCGCTTGTAGAGGTGTTGTCCGATGACTATCGAATCAACCGGGACAGTGTTCCATAAATTTAAAATAGAAAAATAGCTGGTAAACCCTTTGTCTATTTCCATTCATAAAAATTTACGGAACATCGTTCCATAAAATAGTGGATATGTTCCAATGGTTGCCATATCTCTTGGCTGGCCGCTTCCTGGGCTGGCTGTTTTTGAACCCAGCCATCGCCTTGTCCATGTCCCAACCCTCCATCGCCAATGCGCCTGTTGCGGCCCCATCCAGCCCGCGTCACCCCTTTGATCTGCAGGGAAGGGTGGCGCTGGTGACCGGCTGCAATACCGGCATAGGCGCGGGCATTGCGGTAGCGCTGGCGCAGGCGGGGGCCGATATCGTTGGGCTCAACCGCAGCGATGCCAGCGAGACGGCCGCGCAGGTGCAGGCGCTGGGGCGCAGATTTGTGCCGGTACAGGCAGATCTGTCGCGCACGGGGGCGATGGCCGATGTCCTGGCCCAGGTGCTGGCAGCGGTGGGCCAGATCGACATCCTGGTGAACAACGCCGGCATCATTCGCCGTGCGGATGCCTTGGACTTCAGCGAAGAGGACTGGGATGCAGTGATGAACACCAACCTCAAGAGCCTGTTCTTTCTGTCGCAGGCCGTGGCCCGCCATATGCTGGACTGCGCCGCGCAGCAGGGTGCGCAGTGGCGCGGCGGCAAGATCATCCACATCGCATCGCTGCTGTCGTTCCAGGGGGGCGTGCGCGTGCCTTCCTATACGGCAGCCAAGAGCGGTGTGCTGGGCCTCACCCGCCTGATGGCCAATGAATGGGCCGCCAAGGGCATCAATGTGAATGCGATTGCGCCGGGGTATATCGAGACCAACAACACCGAGGCGCTGCGCCAGGACGCAGCCCGCGCGGGCGAGATCCTGCAGCGCATCCCCGCCGGGCGCTGGGGGCAGCCGGCAGACCTGGGCGGCGCGGCGGTGTTTTTGGCCTCCAGCGCGGCCGATTATGTGCATGGCCATACCTTGGCGGTCGATGGCGGCTGGCTGGCCCGATAATCGAGTCCATCCACCACAGCCCAACACAGAAGGACGGACCGATGAGCGAGAGCCCCGCAGCCATGGACAAGACCGACACCGTCGCCGCAGTGGAGAAAGCCTTTGCCATTCTGGAATGCCTGGGCAACCAGCGTGATGTCAGCGTGACCGCGCTGGCCCAGCAGCTGTCGCTGTCCAAGTCATCGGTGCACCGCCTGCTGCAAACCCTCAAGGCCCTGGGCTATGTGGCGCAGGATGGCGAATCGGAGCTGTACCGCGCCACCTTGCGGCTGTTTGAGCTGGGTGGCAAGGCGCTGGAGAACACCGAGCTGGTGCGCGAGGCCGATGAGGAAATGCGCCGCCTGGGCGCGCTGACCCGCGAGACCATCCACCTGGGTGCGCTCGATGAAGACGCGATCATCTACATCCACAAGATCGAATCGGATTTTGGGCTGCGCATGCAGTCGCGCATTGGCCGGCGCAAGCCCTTGCACAGCACCGCCATTGGCAAGGTGCTGCTGGCCTTCATGCCTGCCGAGCAGGCGCAAAGCCTGCTGTCGTCGCAGCCGCTCAAGCTGTTCACGCCCCGTACCTTGAGCTCCGTCGATGCCGTGATGGACATCCTGCCCCGCGTGCGTGCCCAGGAGGTGGCCGAGGACGACGAGGAGGCCGAACCCGGTCTGCGCTGCATTGCGGTGCCTGTGTTTGACCGCTTTGGCCACGTGATTGCCGCGCTGTCGGTGTCCTTCCCGATCATGCGCTGCGGCGCCGACACGCCGCACTACTACCGCAGCTTGCTGAAAACCGCCAGTGCGGCGATCTCGCAAAAAATGGGCTGGCATGCGCCGCACATTGCCAAAGATGCGAAAGATGCAGAACGCGAGCCGATCGGCACAGGCGACGCGCCGCTTTAAGGCTGCTGGCGCCGCTTGGGTTCCGCCAGGCACCAAGCGGGTTTCAAGCCGGCATCAGGCAGAAGCCAGAACAAAATCGCCGGGCGCATAGCGGGCGCTGGTATCCATGCGCACCTGGCGCAGCGCTGCCGTTTGCTGGTGCGCGTCATACAGCCCCTCGGCGGCATAGTTGATCAGCAGGCTGCGGCGGTGCGCGCCGCTGGGGTTGAGGCAGGCGGCATGCAGCAAGTCGACATCAAACACCAGAATATCGCCAGCCTGGCCGGAGATCTGAATCGCCAGGGATTCGTCATGGTCGCTGCGCGCGGCTTCTTCGGCGTTGGGGCGGTGGCTGGCGGGAATCAAGCGGGTGGCGCCGTTCTCTGGCCCAAAGTCATCCAAAAACGCCAGCGCGCCCACGGTGTCGCCCGGGCGCTGGTTGGACAGGTCACGGTGCAGCCGCTGGTAGCCTCCGCCGCCCACGGGCTCGCGCCCTTCCACTTGCGACAGAAAAAAGCGCTCGCCAATCAGCACGCCCGCAGCGGCCAGCAACTGCGGCAGCTGGCACACCGCCAGCATCTGGGCGTTGTCATCTACCAGCGCATGGCGCCAATCCCAGCCCCGGGGCACCGGCCAGTTGCTGGTGATGCCCGCATCAAAGGCCTCGCGCAAACCCGGCAGCCAGTCGGCCGGAATGGCCTGGCGCAGCAGCAGATAGCCGTCGTGCTGGAGCTGTTCGCGGGGGCCCATGGTTTGCCTTTCAAGCTTCGGGTGGGGTGAGGGCGGTTGAGGTGCAGCGGGGAGTATAGCCAGCGACGGTAGAAGGACCGGTGTACATCTGCAGCATGCATCGCCGTGGTGGCTGCGGCCGGCTGCCAGATTGCGGACATTTCTGTCCGGTATGTTCTGAATCTCGGCCTGATTGTCTTGGTGCCGCATTCGCTGCACCATGGCGGCTGATGTTTTTCACCCGCCAGCGGCCCCTGGCCTGTGCGGGTTTGTACAGAACCTTCGCGTAGCGCCATGTCAGATTCTTCTTCGCTTTCTTCTCACCCATCCCCCCATCTTGAAGCCAGCTGCCCACCCCAGAGCAGCGGCCTGCCGCTGGCATCGCTGCTGGCGCTGGCACTGGCGGGCTTTGTCACCATCCTCACGGAGGCCTTGCCGGCCGGATTGCTGCCGCAGATCAGCGCCGGGCTGGGGGTATCGCAGGCCATGGCGGGGCAGCTGGTCAGCCTGTATGCGATAGGCTCCTTGGTGGCGGCGATACCGCTGACGGCGGCCACCCAGCGCATGCGCCGCAAGCCGCTGCTGCTGGCGGCGTTGGCGGGCTTTGTGCTGGCCAACAGCATCACCACGGTGTCGGGCAGCTATGCGCTCACCTTGCTGGCGCGCTTTGTGGCGGGCGTGGCGGCAGGCCTGCTTTGGGCCTTGCTGGCGGGCTATGCCACGCGCATGGTGCCGCCGCACCAAAGCGGGCGCGCCATTGCGATTGCGATGCTGGGCGCGCCGCTGGCGCTTTCGCTGGGCCTGCCGCTGGGCACCTGGATGGGCCAGCACCTGGGCTGGCGCCTGTGCTTTGCCAGCATGAGCGTGCTGGCGCTGCTGCTGATGGCCTGGGTGCAACTGCGCCTGCCCGATTTTGCCGGCCAGCCCGCTGGCCAGGCCTTTGGGTTGGGCCAGGTTTTCCGCCTGCCTGGGGTGCGGCCGGTGCTGCTGGTGGTGCTGGCCTATGTGCTGGCGCACAACCTGCTCTACACCTATATCGCGCCCCTGCTGGCGCCGGCCGATCTGGGCGGGCAGATCGACCGCGTGCTGCTGGTGTTTGGGCTGATGTCGGTGCTCAGCATCTGGATCACCGGCCTGCTGATAGACCGCCATCTGCGGGCGCTGAGCCTGGCGAGCACGGGGCTGTTCCTGTTGGGTGCCGTGTTGCTGGCGCTGGCGATGCAGCTGCCGGCTGCCGTCTATCTGGCGGTGGCCGTCTGAGGCCTGGGTTTTGGTGGGCTGCCGCCGCTGCTGCAAACCGCCCTGGCCAAGAGCGCTGGGCCGGCGGCAGATGTGGCGCAGTCGATGCTGGTGACCTCATGGAACCTGGCCATTGCCGGGGGCGGCATGGCTGGCGGTGTATTGCTGGCGCAGTGGGGCGTGGCGGCTTTCTCGCCAGTGGTGCTGCTGCTGATGCTGCTGAGCCTGGCGGTCGTGCTGATGGCCAGGTGCCATGGCTTTGCAGCGGCTCGGCCCTGACATTGCAGGCGTAGACAAAGGCGCTGAAACCGGAGTCTCAGCGCCTTTGTCGCTGAGGCAGTGAACCGGCTTAGAAGCTGGCCGTCAGGGTCGCAAAGAAGCGGCGGCCGGGCAGGTAAAAATTGTTGCCCACATCGCGGTTGCCGCTGGCATTGCGGTCAAACAGGTTCTTCACGCCGGCGTTGATGCGCAGCGCCTTGTTGATGCGGTAGTTGGCAGCCAGGTCGTACAGCACATAGCTGTTCTGGATGCGCTGCTCGCCAAAGTTGGAGTTGTCGGCCAGGCGCTGGGCCAGGCCCATCTGCTTGCCCACCAGCTCGGCGCCCAGGCTCAGGCCCAGGGCAGAGTTGACCTGCCAATCCAGCACCGAGGAGCCGCTCCACTTGGAGACGGTGGTCAGCGCCACGCCGGTGGTCTTGTTCTCGGCCTTGAGCATATGGGTCAGGCTGTTGTTCCAGGTGATGCTGCGGCTCAGTGGCACGCGCAGATTGGCTTCCAGTCCGCGCGTGATGGCCGAGTCGATGTTCACATACTGGGCCCAGTAGTTGGTGCCGCCCGGCAGGTAGCCAATGCCTTGCGAATCGATCTTGTCCTTGAAGTCGGTGTTGAAGAAGGTCAGGCCCGCTTGCCAGCCTTCATGCTCCCAGGCAGCGCCAAACTCCCAGTTCTGCGAGGTCTCGGGCTTGAGGTCGGAGTTGCCTCGGATGCTGCAACCGCCACCGGTGTAGCCGGCAAAGCCGCAGCCCGCGCCTTGCGACTGGCTCACAAAGTTCTCGTTGGACTGGCGCAGGTTGGGCGCGCGGAAGCCTTCGGAGTAGCCGCCACGCAAGGTCCAGGCAGCCGTCGGGTGGTAGACCAGGTAGGCGCGTGGGCTGATGTGCGAGCCGTAGTCGTCATGGCGGTCACCGCGCAGGCCCAGGGTCAGGGTCAGGTTGTCGCGCAGAAAGATCTGGTCTTCAACAAACAAGGCCTGCGACTTGGCCTGCTTGTAGCTGAGGCCGACGACGCCCGCCTCATTGGCGACCGAGCCCACCGAGTTCGGGTTGTCCAGCTCCTGGCGCTGCCACTGCGCGCCCACGGTCAGCATCTGGTCAAAGCCCCATTTAAAGGGCATGGTCACCGAGCCGTCGAGGATCAGGTCCTCCGACACCGAATGCGTGCTGTAGGTCTGGGTAGCGGTGCCGCCGGGCACGGGCACAAACTGGCCATTTTCAATCCGAGGCGCGGTCGTCTCGTTGCTGTACTTGCTGTGGCTGAGCGAGAGCTTGGACGTACCAAAGCTGTACTTGCCCTGGTGGGTCAGGCTGGTGCTTTCGCGCTCCATATTGGAGGGGCCGCGCGTGGTGGCCGCAGCCGCAAAGCCGCCCGGGTTGCTGGTGGAGGGTGAGGGGCCGCCCAGGGTCTTCCACTCGGCGCGCTGCACATCCAGGCTCAGCTTGTGCTGGTCGTTGATGTCCCAATCCAGGCGCGCACCCAGCGACTGGCGCTTGGCGCCTTCCCGCCCGCCGCCCCAGCGGAAAGCGGTGGTGCCGTCTTCCAGGCCACTGTCGGCCTGGCGGTAGGTTTGCTGGCCATTCAGCTGCAGCTTGAAGCCCTTGCCCAGCGGGCCGCTGATGTTGAAGCCACCGCTGTAGTCATTGCCACGGATGGATTCGGGATTGATCTCGGCACCGGCAGAGACTTGGCCGCCCCATTTGTCGCCGCCTTTCTTGGTGATGATGTTGATCACGCCACCCATCGCGTCCGAGCCGTAGAGCGAGGACATGGGGCCGCGCACAACTTCAATGCGCTCGATCGCTTCGGGCGCAATCCAGTTGAGCTCATTGCGGGTGTAGCGGTCAAAGGTCTCGCTGGAGCTGCCCACGCGCACGCCATCGACCAGGATCAAGGTGTACTGCTGCGGCAGACCGCGAATCTGGATGCTGGTGCCGCCATCAGGCGTGGTGGCTTGCGTCAGGCCGGGCACGCGGCGTAGTACCTCGTTCAAATCGGTGGCCGGCACGCGCGCGATGTCTTCAGCGGTCAGCACCGTCAAGCTAGCGGGTGCGTCCTTGACAGCCGTGGCCGTGGCCGCTGCCGTCACGGTGATGGTGTCCAGCGTGGTACCGGCCTCGGCACGGTCTTGCGCAGAAGCGGCCGGCGCCAGGCACAGGCCTGCGGCCAGCGCAATGGGAAGAAGGGGGAATGAAGCAGCGGGATGGGACATGACAACAAACAATGGCGATGAGACGGTCTGCAGGCGGCGCAGCCCCGGGCAAAGCCGGGCGGGCCAAAGGTATGCAGAGCGGAGCTGGCTGGCGTGGAAGCGGCGCGGGGCCGGTCACGTTGGCTGGGTGAGCAAATGAATTCGCAATCGGAATCATTTGCGACGCATGTGGCGGGTGTTTGCCTGTTTGTGTCAGTTTGTGACAGTTGGAAATCGTTTTTTTGGCTCTGAGGAGCCTGCGTCAGAGTAATAAGGATTAAATCTCGGGAAGTTTAGCTAGCAGAGCGCTGACGCCAGAAGATCCACCTCGTATTGCAGGCAGTAAGAGAGCCAGAAATAGACAGCATCCATATTTATAGAAAGGCCGTGGGTGGTGACAAGATAAAATAGCTCGAAGTCTTTTGCACATTAGACATTTTTATTTTCAACGGACGAATGCCAGTAAGTCTCAAAACCACGACCTGCTATCATGGCTCCAGATGGTATTTTGTATGCCCAAACTAGCGCAAGCATCGGATAATATCCGAATAGCAAAGCCGCATAACAAGAGATAAAAACAAGCCAGCCAGAACTGATGTTCATTGCCGCGGCGAACAGCAGGGGAAGGATGACGAATAGTGCAATCGGTAAGAGCAATGTAGCTATTGCTCGGCGCTTTCTGAGCTTGACAGTACAGGCAGTGTAGGGTGTTAGTTTTGATGGCCAGATGCCAAAAATCGTACTGTTGCTCATTCCCATACGCGGATGTAGAAGAACTGGTAGCAAAACACCAGCCAGCGGGACGGAGATCAAGGCAGCGCACACTTGGTACCCTGGAGCTGGTGATATTTCAAAGCCAGGTGCCAAGGCAATCCACACAACAAAAATGACAAATGCCAGTAGCAAGCCTAAAAGAAATGACAGCAAATGAAGAGCCCACAACGGCAAGTAGGTAACGCGATGCCATTCACCAGAGTGAAGTTCTTCATCGCTCAATGAGTTGGGAGGGGGGCCAAGATGGAATCGCATTGAGGCATTCTATGGAATACCTATGCGATTAATCGTTGATTGATCAAAACTATGTTGTATTTGTGCGGAAGGTTGATTTGGTAGTTCGCTCCCAACACCGGGAAATAGCTGAAACACCTCTGCGACCGTTAGCTTATCCATCAAGCCGGCAACTCAATCACCGCCCTCAGCCCACCCTCGCTGCGGTTATGCAGCTTCAACTCCCCCCCATGCGCCCGCACACATGAGCGTGCAATCGCCAGCCCCAATCCAAAACCACCGGTCTCGCCATTGCGGGCGACCTCCAGCCGGCTAAAGGGCTGAAAGGCCTGCTCCATGTCCTGCGGGGCAATGCCGGGGCCCTCGTCTTCGATTTCCATGCGCACGGTGCCGGCAGTGCCCGGGACTGCCGCATTTGGCACGGTCAACCGGACTTGCACACGGCCATAGCGCGCGGCATTGTCGATCAGGTTGGCGAGGGCGCGCTTGAGGTGGGCGGGGCGGCAGCGGTAGCTGATGCTGTTTGGCGGGCTCCAGTCCACCTGGCGGCCAAGGGTACGCTGCTGCTCAACCACTTCGCCCACCAGCGCATCCAGATCCACCGGCTGGGTGGTTTCGCGCATCGCGTCGTCCTGGGCAAAGTGCAGGATCTCTTCGACCATGCTGTGCATCTCGTTGATGGTGTTCACCATCGCCTGGCGCAGTTCGTCGTCGTCCACCAGCTCGGCGCGGATCCGCAGCGAGGTGAGGGGGGTGCGCAGGTCGTGGCCGATGGCGGCGACCATGCGGGTGCGGTCGTTCACGACGCCGAGCAGGCGGTCCTGCATCTCGTTGAAGGCCTCGATGATTTCTCGCACGCCTTCGGGGCCGGACAGCGGCAGGTGCGCGGAGCGCTCGCCCCGGCTGATGCGCTGGGCCGCGTCGGTGAGCATGCGCAAGGGCTGCATGATGCGCCGGCCAAACAGCACCGCAATGACGATGATGGGCAGCATGCCGACGGGGATCGAGAAGCTCAGCACCCGGCTCCAGTGGCTGAGCAGCATGGTGGGCAGGTGCCAGCTGCTGAGCCACTGGCCATCGGGCAGGCGCACATCCACATGCAGCATCCAGCTGCCATCGTCATCAAATGCCGGGCTGAGCTTGCCCAGGATGTCCTGGTCCACATCGCCGGCCTCGCTGGCGGCTGCAGGAGAGCGCATGCGCAGATGGATGCGCACTGGCGGGTCTGCAGCATTGGCACCGGCATCCAGCCCCAGGCGCTCCTGCAGCCTGGCGGTGAGTTTGGCTTCCTGCTCGGTGACGGGTTGGCCGTCGTCAAAAGGGCGTGGGCGGATGCGGAACTGCGAATCGGGCAGGCTGATGCTGTGCACCAGGCGCTGGGCGGATTCGGGGCTGCCCTCCAGTGCGCGGTAGGCGGCGGCCACCCGGGTCTCGATGGTGTGGGCCGACAGCGGGTGCACAACATCGCTGTCCTGGCGCAGCCAGGTCAGCAGCAGCACGGCGACCAGGTGGGCGACGATCAGCGCCAGCAGCAACAGGGCCAGCAACTGGCCGGCTAAGGTGCGCGGCAGCAGCTTCATGGGGCGAGGCTGATGTTTCTGGCGGCCAGCAGGTAGCCGTCGCCGCGCACGGTCTTGAGCATGCGCGGCTGGCGCGGATCGGATTCGAGCTTTTTGCGCAGGCGGCTGATCTGCGTGTCGATGCTGCGGTCAAAAAAAGCGTCGCCTTCACGCTGGGTCAGGTCCATCAGCTGCTGGCGGCTCAGCACGCGGTTGGGGTTCTCCAGCAGTGCACGCAGCAGGTGGAACTCCGCCGTGGTCAGCGGCACAGGGCTGAGGTTGGGGTCCTGCAGCTCGCGGGTGGTCAGGTCAAAGGACCAGCCTTCAAAGGTGTAGCGCTTTTCTGCCGACACGTCGGCGGTGGGCGCCGCTTGGGCCGCATCGTCTGCCCGCCGGCGGGCGCCACGCCGCAGCACGCTGCGGACCCGAGCCACCAGCTCGCGCGGGTCAAAGGGCTTGAGCACATAGTCGTCGGCGCCAATCTCCAGGCCCGCCACCCGGTCGGCCTGGTCGGTCATCGCGGTCAGCAGGATGACGGGGGTGCCGATGTGCTCGGCGACAAAGCCGCACAGCGACAGACCGTCCTCGCCGGGCAGCATGACGTCCAGAATGATCAGGTCATAGCTGCGGTCCTTCAGCAACTGCCGCATCGCCAGCCCATCGCAGGCAGTGTCGACATCGAAGTCATAGCGGCGCATGAAGGTGGCAAGAGGGTCGCGGATACTTTGGTGGTCATCGACGATCAGGATGCTGCGTCGCACATTCATGGAAATTTGGGCATTGGCAAATGAGATTACTTCTTATTATCACCGGCCATCTGCCAGTGGGTGCGGTGCATGGTCAATCCCGCACCTTGCCGCGCTGGGCTTTGACATTGGCGCGCAGGCTCTTGCTTTGCAGGCGGCGCTGCTGCGAGCCCCAGGTCGGCTTGGTGGCGCGGCGCTTGCGCGGCTCCACTGCCACGCTGGCCACCAGCGCGTTGAGGCGCTCCAGCGCATCCCAGAGGTTTTGCTCCTGGGTACGGTAACTCTGGGCCTTGATGACAACCACGCCTTCCTGGGTGATGCGCGAATCGGCCAGGGCCAGCAAACGGGTCTGCACGGGCTCGGGCAGGCGCGATGCACGCACATCAAAGCGCAGGTGGATGGCGCAGCTGACCTTGTTCACGTTCTGCCCGCCGGGCCCCTGGGCGCGGATGGCCGTCCACTGCACATCGGCTTCATGCAGGGTGAGGGCGGCGGGCAAGGGCGTGGTCATATCGGGGGGGCGTATGGCGGTAAAGCGGCAGGGAAAGGCGGGGTGGGGGTTTCACAGCGCTGTCGTGCTGCGCTGGCATAACCTGTATTTTGCGGCAGCTGTCCGGGAAGCCTCAACAAAACGCTGGGCCAACTCTTGTATAAGACTTAAAAAGCAGCGACAATCCTTGGCGTTGAATTCCGTATTGTGATATTGCATTGCAGCATTTGAGGGACAGGCTTCCCAACGGTGGTCGAGCAGTACATCATGAGGGAGTTTACGCGGGCGCGCCCTGAGCCGTGGAGACCCGCCAAGGCGCGACGCACATCAGAACTTTTGCCACTTGAAAGACCAGATGACTACCCAGCAACCCACCATCATCTACACCCTGACCGACGAAGCCCCTCGTCTGGCGACCGCAGCGTTCCTGCCCGTTGTTCGCAGCTTTGCGAGCGCCGCTGGCATCAATGTGGCCGAGAGTGATATTTCGCTGGCAGCCCGCATTCTGGGTGAATTCCCCGAGTTTCTGACCGAAGCACAGCGCGTGCCCAACAACCTGGCCGACCTGGGCAAGCTGACCCTGACGCCGGATGCCAACATCATCAAGCTGCCCAACATCTCCGCATCGGTGGGCCAGCTGCAAGAAGCCATCAAGGAACTGCAAGACCACGGCTACAAGCTGCCTGACTACCCAGACAGCCCTGCCAACGACGCAGAAAAAGACATCAAGGCCCGCTATAGCAAGTGCATCGGCTCGGCCGTGAACCCCGTGCTGCGCGAAGGCAACTCCGACCGCCGCGCGCCGCTGGCCGTGAAGAACTACGCCAAGAAGCACCCCCATTCGATGGGCGAGTGGAAGCAGTGGTCGCAAACCCATGTGTCGCACATGGAAGAGGGCGACTTCTACCACGGCGAAAAGTCCATGACCCTGGACAAGGCCCGCGAAGTGAAGATGGTGCTGGAGACCAAGTCCGGCAAGACCGTGGTGCTCAAGGACAAGGTCAAGCTGCAGGACGCAGAAGTGGTTGACTCGATGTTCATGAGCAAGAAGGCCCTGCTGGCTTTCTACGAAAAGGAAATCGAAGACTGCAAGCAGTCGGGCATCCTGTTCTCGCTGCACGTGAAGGCCACGATGATGAAGGTGTCCCACCCCATCGTGTTCGGCCACTGCGTGCGCATTTTCTACAAGGAAGCGTTCGAGAAGCACGGCAAGCTGTTCGAGCAGCTGGGCGTGAACGTGAACAACGGCATGGCCAATCTGTACGAAAAGATTGAAACCCTGCCCGCATCGCAACGCGAAGAAATCATCCGCGACCTGCACAAATGCCAGGAAGGCCGCCCCGCGCTGGCTATGGTGGACTCTGCCAAGGGCATCACCAACTTCCATTCGCCCAACGACGTGATCGTGGACGCATCGATGCCCGCGATGATCCGCGCTGGCGGCAAGATGTGGGGCGCCGATGGCAAGCCTTACGACTGCAAGGCCGTGATGCCTGAGTCGACCTTTGCCCGCATCTACCAGGAAGTGATCAACTTCTGCAAGTGGCACGGCAACTTCGACCCCAAGACCATGGGCACCGTGCCCAACGTGGGCCTGATGGCGCAAAAGGCCGAAGAGTACGGCTCGCACGACAAGACCTTCGAGATCAGCGAAGACGGCGTGGCCAACATCGTCGACATCGCCACCGGCGAAGTGCTGATGAGCCAGAACGTGGAGCAGGGCGACATCTGGCGCATGTGCCAGGTCAAGGACGCTCCGATCCGCGACTGGGTCAAGCTGGCCGTCACCCGCGCCCGCAACTCCGGCATGCCTGCGGTGTTCTGGCTGGACCCCTACCGTCCGCACGAAGCCGAGCTGATCAAGAAGGTGCAAACCTACCTGAAGGACCACGACACCAGCGGCCTGGACATCCACATCCTGTCGCAGGTGCGCGCGATGCGCTTCACCTTGGAGCGCGCAGCCCGTGGCCTGGACACCATCTCGGTGACCGGCAACATCCTGCGTGACTACCTGACCGACCTGTTCCCGATCCTGGAGCTTGGCACGTCGGCCAAGATGCTGTCGATCGTGCCACTGATGCAAGGCGGCGGTCTGTACGAAACCGGCGCTGGCGGCTCGGCCCCCAAGCATGTCGAGCAGCTGGTGGAAGAAAACCACCTGCGCTGGGATTCGCTGGGTGAGTTCCTGGCGCTGGCCGTGTCCTTCGAAGAGCTGGGCATCAAGAACAACAACGAGCGCGCCAAGCTGCTGGCCCAGACCCTGGACCAGGCCACCGGCAAGCTGTTGGACGAGAACAAGTCGCCATCGCGCCGCACCGGTGAGCTGGACAACCGTGGCTCGCAGTTCTACATCGCCCTGTACTGGGCCCAGGCCCTGGCCGCCCAGACCGCCGATGCCGAACTGGCCGCCAAGTTTGCGCCACTGGCCAAGAGCCTGGCCGATAACGAAGCCAAGATCGTTGGCGAGCTGAAGGACGTGCAAGGCAAGCCTGCCGATATCGGCGGCTACTACCAGCCTGACGTTGCCAAGCTGGACGCGGTGATGCGCCCCAGCAGCACCTTCAACGCAGCGGTGGCTGCACTGGCCTGATAAGGCCCTGGCCTGGGCTGGCTGATGCCGCCCGGGTTGCGATTCTCCAAGTACAACCGGCAGTACCGCATGGGCTGCCGGTTTTTTCGTGCCTATTTGGGTCATCAGTGCTTGCCGGACAGCTCCGGTTAAGCCTCCAATGCCTACATCTAAATATAGTGAAACACTGCACACTGGATCCTTATAAGTCTCGTTAAGTTGATCTTCAAATTAACCAAAATATTGAATTTTGGTTAAAATGTTAACCAAATGATCAGTCAAAACACCAGTCCACTTCTCGAACGCCAATTGCTTCTGCAGTTGGGGGATCGGCTACGGCGCTTGCGTAAATCACAGGGGCTGGGAACGGTAGAGCTGGCTGAACGTGCAGGGATGACGCGCAATACCTTGCGGGCGATCGAAACAGGCGACCCGGCGCCAACGATGGGAAGCTACTTGCGCGTCATGTCGGTATTGGGCGTGAGCGGAGACTTGGCTCTGCTTGCCGGTGATAGTTTGCAGTTTGCACCGGCCGGCTCTGCAGGTGCCCGCTCGGTTCGAGCTGCGCCTGTGGTGGAAGTACGTATCTCGGCAGAGACCACCAGGCACCAGTTGCAGGATCTGCAAAGCCTTGCGTTGCATGATGAGGCGGTTCGCTGGGCCAAGACGCGGCCCGAGGTGCTGGAGCAGGCGCAAGAGACGCTGGAACAGTGGCTGCTCAAAGAGGGTGCGCGCTCTGCACCGCTGTGGCGCGAATGGGCGGAGATCTTGAAGAACAGGTCATGGCGCAAGGTGCTGGGCAAGACCAGGCATGCCCAGCAGTTGCGACAGGCTTCGCCCCTGGTTACTGCGTTGCCGGCAGAAGTGCGCCAGCGCATCCTGGCGCAGGCTGCCGTTCTCAAACAAGGCGTGGTGCTAGGCGATGCCTCGCAGTTACCCGTTGCTGAGGAGACGCCATGACTCGCGAGGAGTTGGAGCACATCATTCGCGCCAGTGCGGATATTACCGACCAATATGAATTCGTGATCATTGGCAGCCAATCCATGCTGGGCACGGTTCCTTATCCTGAAGAAGTGTTCGTCGTGTCCATGGAAGCCGACATCTATCCGCTGCTGGCGCCGCATCTGGCTGACAGGATTGACGGTGCTATTGGCGAGGGTCCGCAGTTCCACCAAACCTACGGCTACTACGCCCAGGGGGTTGGCCCCGAAACGGCGGTGCTGCCGGCTGGTTGGGAGGCTAGGCTGCAGCGAGTGCAGAACAGCAATACCCAAGATCGTATTGGCTACTGCCTGGATCTGCGTGATCTCTTCTTGGCAAAGGCGGTTGCTGGGCGTGAGAAGGACCGCGTGTTTTGCATGGCGCTTCTGCTGCACGGCTATGTTTTGCCAACCGCATTGCTAGCCTTGGTAGCTGATATGCCATTGGATGACAGGGCGCAAAAATCGCTGCGTGCCACGATTCGCCGCTGGACCAAGGCTTTGCGCGACGCTGGCCATTCCATTGCCCAGGGCTGAGAAGCAGCGCATGTTTGATGTCGGCTGATATACGAAGGTATATGGGCCCCATGCCAATGGCAGTGGCATGCACCCCAAAGGCCACTGGCGATCCCGCCATAGGCCTGCGAGAATCCTTCCTGTCGTCGCGAAAGACCCGCGCTTTCAGCATGCGACGACGTTCCGCCTTGCGCCATGTACCGACTCGGCGATTGCCGCCGATGTGCGTTTCAGTTGCTGAAGCCAAGACATGGGCACCCCAAACTTTCAACTGGAGAAAAGCCATGGACCCCGATCCTGAGCCTGAAATGCGCTGCTGCCAGCGCTACCTCCCTCTGACCACCCCCCACCGGGCACGCAGCCCAAGGCCCTTGCGCAGCTGAATGCATGAGAGGTCTTGGTGGCGCGCTGCCTCCAGGAGAATCTCATGTTGTTCATCCACTCCTCATACATTGCACTGATGCAGCGCGTCATCCGCGCCGCTGTGGCATCGGATGCGCCATCGGCGCTGTCCACCTTTCTGGCATCGCACGGCGACAAGCCTTTTGCCCAGGCCTTGTCAGGGCTTTCAGGCCCAGTGATTGCTGATGCCCTGTCAAAGCTGCCCGCCCGCGACCGTGCGCGCGTACTACCCCAGTTGAGCCGGCTCGCCCGCCATCGGCTGCAGAGCCTGGATCGGCCCGCCCGCTTGGCGACCGGTCGTCCCACGGGCCGCTCTCGCGCACTGTGCTGGATATTTGGCTACCGGGCAGGTCTGCCTGTATCCCAGACTGCTGCTGACGCCCGCCGCTAACCCCTGCACTGCGCTTCGCCACACGCAAAGCCTTCAGCCGGCCTTTTCCCCACTTGTCAATCCGTCAGGCCTAGGCACGCATTGCGTGTGCCATGGCCAGCGCGGAGCTGCGCCAACCGAGGACACGCGATGCCGTACTTCCAACACTTCTCGTCCGGTGGAACGCCACCGCCCTCCAATGCCGGAGTGAACCTGCACAGCCTTGTCTGGAGCCGGCCTGCACGCCGCCCCTTTGTATTGCCGCCCCAGCGCCATCGGCATTGGTCGCGCTATGAGCGCCTCTCTTTTTCAATGTTGGGCGTCACCTGGGGCATCTTGGTGATTGCCGTGGCGGCGCTGCATGTAGGCAATTACCACCTCGATACCAAGACCTCGTCCACCTCGGGCTCGCACTCTGGTTTCTACGAAAGTGCGAAATCACTCAAATCCGATACCTCCGCGAAGGAGTCCTCTCGATGAACATGCAACACCGATCTGGTCTTTTGCAGCCCGCTGCCGGTGCCGCGCTTGATGCCCTGCCCCAGTGGCTGCGAATCCGCGCCGATGAGCCTTGCAAGCTCACTGGCATCAAGCAGAGCATGGGCTTGGATATCGCCTATGGCCTGCAGCGCAATCTGAGCCAGGATGGCGAATTCAGTTACTTTGCCATCACTTTTCTGGGCGTTGAGCAAGGCCTGAGAAAAGCCAGCCGCGTCATCTTTGTGCTCGGCCAAGACATGCTGGTATCGCTGGAACCCAGCACTGCGCCGCAGGCGCTGGAGACCGCGCAGTGCAGGCTGGAGCGACAAGGGCATGCCTTGTCCGCATTTGAAAACTTTGCCGTGGTGCTCCAGGCCATCAACGATGCGACAGACGAGTTGCTGGATTCGCTCAACAGCGATCTGGGCCGGGTGCTGGTGCAGACCAATTCGGTGTTGAACAGCCTGGAGGCGCGGGACCGTGATTTTGGCGTGAGCGACGTCGTATCTGCGCAGCTGGATCTGGGCGAGGTCGAAGAGCTGCTGTCCGACTGTCTGGAGAGCCAGCTGCAGTTGGCGCTGGCGGCTCGCCATGCCCTGGCACGCATGCCCCAGACTGACGCAGCGCTTGAGGCGCTGTTCGCGGCCTTGATCGAAGATATTGAAGCGGTGGAGGACCATGTGAGCTTTGTCCATGACCGCGTACGTCTGCTGCAGACCACCAACAACATGGCCTTGAACGTCAAACAAAACCAGATCGTCAAGGTTTTCTCGGTAGTGACTGCCGTGTTTTTGCCTGCGATGTTGATCTCCACCTACTACAGCATGAACGTGGCCCGGATGCCCATCCTGGAGTGGCAATACGGCGAGCCCATCACCATCGCGCTGACAGCGGGGCTGGCGCTGCTGCCGCTGCTGTATGTCAAACACCGTGGCTGGCTGCGCTGAGCGCAGGGCCCAGCGCGCCACCCGCCCCGAACCCGGAGTTATTCCCATGCCGCCAACGACCGACAAAACCCATTTCACTTACACCACGCTCAACCGCAACCTCGAAGGCCTGGTCTGGAATGCCGACCTGAGCCTGCAGGATGCGAGCGAAGCCGCATCACAACGCCGCCAGGCGATCAATGAGGCACGCGCCAGCCGTCCGCGCACTGCGCAGATCGAGCGCGAAATCATGGTCGCGGTGATCGTGCTGTATGCACTCATCCTGGGCAGCTTTGCCGCGCTGCATCTGTATGGCGGCTATGTGCTGGACCAGCAGGAACAGGCCACGCAGGCTGCCGCATTGGCAGCACCGGGCACGGAGTCCAAGCCCGAGGTGCAGCCATGAGCGAGGAGCGCATCAACTCCCATGCCGCTGGCGGACTGATGGCCGCGCGCCTGGCCCAGGCAGGCTGGCAACGGCTCAATACCCAGCACGCCGAGCCGCTGGCGGCGGTGAAGCGCATGTATGGGCTGGACTTGTCCTCGGCGCGTGGCCGCGCTGCGATGGAAGAGGGCAACTTCATCGTCATCCCGGTGGAGCTCGTGATCTGCCAGGACGGAGAGTTCCGGGAGACGCTCGTCATCTTTGCGCTGGGCAAGGATCGGCTCATCAGTGTCGAACAGGGCCTGCAGCTGCAGGCGCTGGACCGTGCCAGCGAGCAGCTGTTCGCGTCCCTGGCCGATGGCTGTGCCCTCGATCCCTGCAAGATGATGTTTTGCGTGCTCCAAGCGCTCAACGACTCGGCCCATGCCAGCTTGCGCGATATCGCGGCGCGGCTGTACGAGCGCAGCGATGCCGTGGCCGCGGCCAGCGGCGGCTTTGACACCGCCAAGCGCCAGGCGGGGGTGGCCGATATTGCCGGCACCGCCATGGCCTTGGGGGAGGCCGAGGAGCTGGTCGCCAAAGCGGTGGAGGGCCAGCTGATGCTGGCGCGCGCAGGCCGCTGGCTGCGGCGTGCGGCAGGCGATGCCCGCCTGGGGCCGCGTTTGCCGGTGCTGCTGTCGGACATCCACAGCCTGCGCCGCTATGCCCGGTTCCAGCACGACAAGATCCGCAACCTGCAGCAGTCGCTGATGACCACCTTGGACATCAAGCAAAACCAGGTCATCAAGGTCTTCACCGTGGTGACCGCCGTGTTCACGCCGCCCACCTTGGTTGCTGCCTTCTACGGGCAGAACTTTGCCTATATGCCGGAGCTGGCACTGCCCTGGGGCGAGTGGATGGTCATGGGGCTCACAGGGCTGTTTGCGCTGATGCCGCTGGCCTATATCAAACGCAAGGGGTGGATGCGATGACTTGGGACGCAACCTTGCGGCTATGGAACCGGCTGCACGCTGCCAGCCCCGAGGCGGTGCACGATCTGGGCAGAAGACATGGCGTGGACCTGGTTCCAAACGCCGAGCCAAGCCCACCCCCTGCAGGCGCTGCCATACGCATCCGCTGCGCGCGCGCGCAAGACGGGCGGGTGCTGGTGGCCGATCTGCTGTGGCACCAGTCTGGTGATGCGCAAGCACTCTACACGGTAGAGACAGGGCAGCGCATGCTGCGCCCCGGCCAGGCACAGCAGCGCTTCCAGGCGCAGGGCCTGCCGGCGGGCAGTGCGCACGCGGTCGCTCTGGTACTGCTGCACCAGTTGCTGGGCCAGACCGGTCTGGTGCTCGATCGGATTGACGCGGGGCTGACGACCACCATGCGTTCGCTGCGCAGCTTTCAGCTGACGGTGGGTACGCCCGGCACCCGAGGGGCCGAGGACCTGACCGGCGTGGACAGCGATCTGGCGATGCTCAACCGGCCGCTTGCGGTGGTGCTGGAGGCGCTGGACGATCTGGAGAAAGCGGCCAGGCAACTGCGGCGCAGTGTGTTGCAGGGCTCACAGCTGGAGTGCAGGCATACCGATGCGCTGCTGGCGGAGATCGACAGTGTGCAGCGGCGTGGCCGCTTCATGTTGGAGCGCCAGCGCTTTCACCGCCGTGCGGCCGAAGAGACAGTAGCCATGAGCGACCTGAATGTGACCAAGGTGTTCAGCGTGCTCTGGGCGGCCTTCATCCCTGGCACGGCCTTGATCAACTGGTATGGCCAGAACTTTAGGGTGATGCCCGAGCTGTCCTGGCATGGATCGCTGTGGATGCAATTGCTGGCCGTCTTGGTGCTGACCGCGATCCCCGTCTGGATGGTCAAACAATCGGGCACCTTGCGATGACCGGACCAGTGCGACCCCCTCGGTTGTTTTTGCGCCATTGCCTGAACAATCCTTTGCCCTTTATCTTCCATCTGCCTCATTTCCACCAGCCAGGCTGTAGTGCCTGTCGCACGATGCGACAGCTCCCGGCCCAGCCATGACCGAGCCCGCCATGTATTCGTTATTTTCTCCATTGCATCGTTCGCGCTCAGCCGAGTACCGTCAGTTGTCAATCAAACGCACATGCGCCACTGGCGCCGCCTTGCTGGCCGCGTTGGCGGCCATGCCGACCCAGGCGCAGACCCGCGTACGTCTGTATGGCACGGTTGATGCCGCTGTCGGTGTGACCCGCGTGAGCGGGGCTCCAACAGAGAAGGGCCTGTTAAGCGGGGGCCAGTCAGACTCGCTCTGGGGCCTGCAGGGCCACGAGGCGCTGGGCGGCGGCAGCTACGCCGCCTTTGCACTGGAGGGCGGCCTGGATGTCGCCCACGGCGCGCCCGATGACCCGGCCAGGCCGTTCAACTACCAGTCCTGGGTGGGAGTCGGCAACGCCAACCTGGGCGAACTGCGCCTGGGCCGCCAGTACACCGTGGGGCAGGCCTTTGTCAGCGGGATTGAGGTGGCATCCTGGAAGGATTTCGGCTTGGGTGCCTTGTTGCGCGCTTCGGACAACTACCAGGTGTCCAAGCTGATCAGCTGGCGCAGCCCGCAGTGGAGCGGTATGCAGCTGGGCGCCAGTTACAGCTTTGACGCGGGCGATGCGCCAGCTGCAGATGCGAGCGGTGGCAGCACCTACAAGCTCTACAGCTTGGCGCTGCGCTATGAGCAAGGCCCCTGGCTGCTGGCCACGAGCTGGGAGGAAGGCAGCACCCTGCGTGTGGAGGCATTGGGGGGCCGGCGTCCCAGTGCCGCGCAACTGGGCGCCAGTTACAACTTTGGCGTGGCGCGCCTGGCAGCAGGGTGGAGCCGCCAGCGCAATGGCTTTGTCGGGCGCAATGGCGGCGATGGCCCGGCGCCGTTGCAGGCAGCTGGTCTCAAGGGTCTGGGGCCTGTCGAGTTCATCAATGGTGGCCGGCTTGATGCCCTCTATCTGGCCGCGTCGATTCCGATGGGCCATGGCGAGCTGCAGATGCAATGGTCCCAGGCACGGCCCCATTGGGATTGGCAGGACAGCGGCGTACGCGCCAAGACCAGCCAGGTGATGTCGCTGGGCTACATCTACCCGCTGTCACTGCGCACCAGCCTGTACGCGTTTGCCGCCCATGGCCGCGCCTATGCGATGGATGTGGCCCTGGATGCCAGCCAACCCTCGGTGAGCCGAGTGGCGTTCGGACTGAACACCCGTTTTTGATGAACCGGGTCTTCGCTGCTCCTTTCGGCGGGCGTGGTAGCCTTTTGCGATTCCCGCAACCCACAGCTGCTTTGTTTCTGATGAAGACCCAGTCCCTTCCCACCCAACCCCGCCGCCGAGGCCTGCATTTGACGGCCATGGTGCTTGCGCTGGCACTGCTGTTTCTGATCGACACGGCGACGCGCTACGAGGTGGCGGTGTCCGTGTTCTATACCGTCATCATTTTGGCAATGGCCCATGTGTTGGCCTGGCGCGGGCTTATCGTGCTTACGGGCAGCTGCAGCGCGTTGACCTGGTTGAGCTATTTCATCACCAGCTATGGCGACCAACGCGCAGGCTTTGTCAATATGCTCATCAGCACCGTGGCGATTCTGATCACTGGCTATCTGGCCTGCAGGGTGGAGTTGGCACGTGCGGCTGCGCATGAGGCCCGTGCCAGTCTGCTGCGCATCTCGCGCATCCACAGTCTGGAGGGCCTGACCAGCTCGATCGCGCATGAGCTGAACCAGCCGTTGGCGGCGATTGTCACCAGCGGCAATGCCTGCCAGCGCTGGATGGCGCAGGACCCACCCAACCTCGACAAGGCCCGCCAGGCGCTGCAGCGCATTCTGGGCGATGCGGACCGGGCCAGCGGCATCATTGCGCGGGTGCGCAAGCTCAGCAAGGGAGAGCCTGCCAGCACCCGGCCATTCGTCTTCAATACCGCCGTGCGCGAAGTGCTGGCGCTGTCGCAAGCGGAGATGCAGCGCTTGGACATTGCGATGCGTGCCGATCTGGCCCCCGGGCTGCCCTTGGCGCTGGCCGATCCGGTGCAGGTCCAGCAGGTCATTGCCAACCTGGTACTCAATGCGATGGAGGCGGTGGCCCTGGTCGACGTCGCGCGCCGCACTCTGCTGGTGGAATCGCTGCAGCTGCGGGACAAGCTGGTGTTTCGGGTATCGGATGGCGGCCCGGGTCTGCCTGCTGGTGCACAGGAGCAGGTGTTTGAACCCTTCTGGACCACCAAACACGAGGGCATCGGCGTGGGGCTGAGTATCAGCCGCAGCATTGTCGAGGCCAATGGCGGCCATATCTGGGCGGAGCTACCGGCCCAGCATGGGGCCGTGTTTGCATTCAGCATACCGGCAGCACCAGGGGAGGGCGAGGCATGAGCGAGGCAGCCATGGTCTATGTGGTCGATGATGACAACTCGGTGCGCGCGGCGCTGGAAGACTTGCTCGCATCGGTAGGTTTGCCGGTGCGGGCGTTTGCCTCTGCAGCCGAGTTTTTGGCGCAGCCGCTTGCGGATGTGCCGGGCTGCCTGGTGCTGGATGTGCGCATGCCGGGGCTGAGCGGCATGGAGTTTCAGCGCCAGATGCAGACCTTGGGATGGCAGCTGCCGGTGGTGTTCATCACCGGCCATGGTGATATTGCGATGGGCGTTAAGGCCATGAAAAGCGGCGCCATCGACTTTCTAGCCAAGCCGTTTCGGGACCAGGATTTGCTGGACGCCATCCACCAAGGCATTGCGCAAGATGGTGCCCGGCGCCTGGAGGATGCTGAACGAGCGCTGCTCCTTGGGCGCTGGCAGGCCTTGAGCGACGGTGAGCGCGAAGTAGTGCTGCTGGTGGTGCAAGGCCTGCTGAACAAGCAAGTTGCGCATCAGTTGCAGCTCAGCGAGGTGACGGTCAAGGTGCGCAGGGGCAATGCGATGCGCAAGCTGCAGCTGACATCGCTGGCCGACCTGGTGCGCCTCACCGAAAAGCTGGCGGTTTAGCGCTTCGCCGCCAGAGCGGTGCCGGGCCAGAGGGAGGCGACTCTGAAGCCAGCCTTACGCCATGCTGGCGGCATGGGTGTTTGCAGAAAGATGATTGCTATATATTTGATAGCTTAAAAGCCATGTCAGCGATGCTAAAATATGCGTTTTCGCTTGTGAATAATGTGCCTGCGTGTAGGCGGCCTCCGAAAGCGCTGCCTCAGACGGTGGTTTGGTCTTAACATGCTGCACCTGCCTTTGCTGCACTGCGGCACAGTCTGCCAATGGCGGACCCTGAGCCACCGGTCGGGTATGGGCATTCTTCGACAGAACTGAGAAAGATCAGCGGGCGGCGCAGCCATGACGTGCGCCCCGGCTTGAGCAACACATTACATGCTGGTTCCTTTTTTGATCATGTTGCGCGAGGGCATCGAGGCCGCGCTGATCGTTGGCATCATTGCCAGTTTCCTTCGCCACACTGGCCGCGCACGCCTGATGCCCGCTGTCTGGGCCGGCGTGTTTCTCGCGCTGGGTCTGTCGCTGTTTGTCGGCGCGGGTCTGCAGTGGATGGCGGCCGAGTTTCCGCAAAAGCAGCAGGAGCTCTTTGAAGCGCTGGTCGGCTTTATCGCGGTGGGCATGCTCACCGGCATGGTGTTCTGGATGCGCAAGGCCTCGCGCTCGATCAAAGGGGAGCTGCAGGCCTCGGTCGACAAGGCGCTTAGCACCTCGGGCAGTGCCAGCTGGGCGCTGATCGGCATGGTCTTTTTGGCGGTGGCGCGCGAAGGCGTCGAATCCGTCTTCTTCTTGCTGGCCATCTTCCAGCAAAGCTCGGGCTGGAGTGCCGCAGCCGGCGCCTTCCTCGGCGTGGCACTGTCGGTGCTGCTGGGCGTGGGCCTCTACAAAGGCGGCGTGCGCATCAATCTGCGCCAGTTCTTCCGCTACACCGGTATCTTTATTTTGGTCGTGGCCGCTGGCCTGCTCGCCGGCGCGGTGCGCCGCCTGCATGAGGCCGGGGTCTGGAACCAGCTGCAGCAAGTGGTGTTCGACAGCAGTGGTGTGCTGCCTGAGGATAGCCCGCTGGGCGTGATTCTGGGCGGGCTGCTGGGCTACATGCATGCGCCCGTCGCCGGCGAAGTGCTGGCCTGGGCGCTGTACCTGGCCGTGACCTTGGTGATGTTCTTCTGGCCTGTCAAGGTGGCGCCTGCCGTGGCGGGCGCTCCTGCCACGCCCACCCCCGCAGCTGCAGCGGCCGAAGTGGCCGCTGATGAGTCCGCTCCGCGTCTTGGCCCGGTCGTCCTGGGAAGCGTCGTCGTGTTTCTGCTCGGTGCTGCCGCTTTCTGGCAGGCATCGACGGTGCCGCGTGCCAGCGACGTTGCAGGCAGCAATACATCGGTCGATGGCGTGCCGGTGGTGACCATCGAGATCAACCAGGGCACCTGCACCCCCAATGCGGTGACCGTGCCAGCGGGCAAGGTGATTTTCCGCATCGTCAACCAGTCGCAGCGGGCGCTGGAATGGGAAATTCTAGACGGCGTGATGGTGCTCGAAGAGCGCGAGAATATTCTGCCCGGCATGACGCAGCAGCTGAGTGCACGCCTGGTCCCGGGCAACTACGAGATGACCTGCGGCCTGCTCAACGCCGCGCGCGGCAGCCTGACGGTGACGACCTCGGACGCCTTCAAGGCCGAAGCCGCCAAGCCGCCGGTGACCGCCTTCCTGGGCGCACTGGCCGAGTACCAGGTCTACATGCTGACCGAGACGGCCAGCCTGCAGGAGATGGTTGATGCGCTGCAGCAGCGCCTGGCCCATCCACTGGAGGCCGGTGCCACCTCGCCCGATGGCTACCCTGCCGATGCGTTGCAACTGGCAGCGCTGGCGCGCGGCCAGTACCAAAAGCTGGCCCCTTTGGCGGTGCAGTACGGCGATTTGAATGCCCGCATCGATGCGCGCGCCGCAGACTTTGCGCTGCGCGACAAGGACCCAGCCTTTGTGGGCTTGCAGCGCATTGCCGCCGGCCTGCAAGCGGGCGAGCCGGCTGAGCAGCTGCTGCCGCTGGCCACCAGCCTGCAGCAGGATGTGCAGCAACTGGCCCAGCGCCTGGGCGATGCGGCCTTGCAGCCGCAGTCGATTGCCGCCGCAGCGGCCAAGGCGCTGGAGCGTGCTTCCACCTTGATCCCGGGCGAGGCGACCACGCCCGAACAGGGCAGGGCTGTGCTGCAGTTTGCCTATGGCACTTGGGCGGCTGCCAACAAGGCGCAGCAGGTGTTGGGCCCGGTGCTGACCAACGCCAACCCGGCCTTGAACCAGCAGTTGCAGGACAGCCTGGCCAAGCTGCGCCAGCGCATGGAAGAGCTGGGCATGCCCGCCGATGACAGCCAGGTGGCCGACATGGCCGGCCAGGCACTGAACCCGGTGCAGTGCCAGAACCTGGCCCAGGCGCTCTACCAGAGTTCGCAAAGCATGGCCAAGGTCAATGCAGCGCTGGGCTTGCAGCCCTAAAGTCTCCGCCTTCTATTTCTACAAATAACATACAGAAAGCACCACATGTCTTGGTTCAAGAACAGGAACGAGTCTCAATCCATCGTCCGCGAGGGTGCCGACCCGTCGCGCCGCCGCTGGCTGGGCGAGGCCGCTGGCGCCATGGGCGCTGGCGTGCTGGCCGGCATGCCCGTGCGCCAGGCGCTGGCTGCCGACGATGCCTCCCCCGACAACAGCCAGGTGGCCGATGCGCCGCATTCCAGTGTGTCGCAGCAACGCGTGCCCTTTTACGGCAAGCACCAGGCCGGTATCGTCACGCCCCGGCCGCTGGCCGGCATGTTGGTCAGCTTTGATGTGCTGGCCAGCAACCCGGCGGAGCTGGAGCGCCTCTTCAAGACCCTGACCGAGCGCATCCACTTTCTGACCCAGGGTGGGGTCCAGCCGGTGCTCGACCCCAAGCTGCCGCCTGCGGGCTCGGGCATTCTGGGCCCGGTGGTGCAGCCGGATGCGCTGACGGTGACGGTTGGTGTGGGCCACAGCCTGTTTGATGACCGCTTTGGTCTTAAGGACCAGCGGCCCAAGCGCCTGACCCCCATGCAGCAGCATCCCAACGACGCGCTGCAGGCCGCGCTCTGCCATGGCGACCTGTCGATCCAGTTCTGCGCCAACACGCCCGACACCAATATCCATGCGCTGCGCGACATCATCAAGAACCTGCCCGATCTGCTGATGGTGCGCTGGAAGCAGGAGGGCTCGGTGCCGCCGATTCCTGCCGCTGCAGGCCAGCCTGCAGAGAGCGCGCGCAATTTCCTGGGCTTCCGCGATGGCTCGGCCAACCCCCCATCGGACGATGAGGCCATGATGCGCCGCATCGTCTGGGTGCAGCCCGAGTCCGACGAGCCCGCCTGGGCCGCTGGTGGCAGCTACCAGGCGGTGCGCATCATCCGCAACTTTGTCGAGCGCTGGGACCGCACGCCGCTGGGCGAGCAGGAGGCCATCATGGGCCGCGACAAGGACAGCGGCGCGCCGCTGGATGCACGCAAGAAGACCGAGCACGACACGCCGGACTATGCGGCCGATCCCGAAGGCAAGAAGACGCCGATGGACGCCCATATCCGCCTGGCCAACCCGCGCAACCATGGCAGTGAAGCCAACCTGATCCTGCGTCGCCCCTTTAACTACTCGAATGGCGTGACCAAGTCGGGCCAGCTGGAGATGGGCCTGCTGTTCATCTGCTACCAGGCCGATCTGGAAAAGGGCTTTGTCACGGTGCAAAAGCGCCTGGATGGCGAGCCGCTCGAAGAATACATCAAGCCCATTGGTGGCGGCTTTTTCTATGTGCTGCCCGGCGTGGCCGATGCCAATGACTGGCTGGGCCGTGGCCTGCTGGCCGCTGCCGCCAAGAAGGCCTGATCCCGTTTCCTAACCAGCCACTGGTGTCTGTACTGCAAGGCCTGGGCGCGTCCATCTTCCTGAAGGACGCCAGCCTGGGTTTGGCATTGAGATACTGGAAGCCAAAAATTATCAATCTAACAGTATCTAGGAGTTCTCGTATGTCCATGCGTCGCCAATTCTTGCAAGGCCTGCTGCTGGCCGGCAGTGCCAGCGTCATCCCCCTGTCCAGCTGGGCGGCAGAAGGCGTGTCTGCGCTGGAGCTGGTCAAGCCACTGGCGGAGTACAAGCTGTACGTCAACAACAACCTGCGCGAGCTGGTCAAGGGCGTGCAGGCTTTCACCGATGCGGTCAAGGCCGGCAAGGTGGAAGAAGCCAAGAAGATGTACGCCACCGTGCGCCGCCCTTACGAGCGCATCGAGCCGATCGCCGAGCTGTTTGCCGATCTGGACAAGAGCATGGACTCGCGCGCCGATGACCATGAAAAGGCCGAGAAGGACCCGGGCTTCACCGGCTTCCACCGCATCGAATACGGCCTCTGGGTTGAAAAAAGCACCAAGGGCCTGACCCCATTTGCCGACAAGCTGCTGGCCGATGCCAAGGAGCTGCAAAAGCGCGTGAGCGGCCTGACCTTCCCGCCGGAAAAGGTGGTGGGCGGTGCTGCGGTGTTGATGGAAGAGGTGGCTGCCACCAAGATCTCGGGCGAAGAAGAGCGCTACAGCCACACCGACCTGGACGACTTTCAGGCCAACTTCGAAGGTGCGGACAAGATTTTCGAACTGCTGCGCCCCCTGGTCGAGAAGAAGGACAAGGCCTTTGCCGAAAAGACCGCGTCGAACTTCAAGACCGTGTTCGACATCCTGGCCAAGTACCGCAAGCCCGATGGCAGCTTTGAGCTGTACACCAAGCTGAATGAGGCCGACCGCAAGATCCTGGCTGGCCGCGTGAACACACTGGCCGAAGACCTGTCCAAGCTGCGCGGCATGCTCGGCCTGAACTGATAGCGCCCCCAGCTTGCTGAACGATGAACCGCCCCTGTCCCAGGGGCAGTTTTTTTTGGCCGACGGATTGGCCGACAATGGCGGCTGCATTTTGAACCGTTAGCGCTATGAACGACACCACCACCAGCCCCGAAGCGGGCGAGACCGACTGGGCCGCCTGGAGCCGCGAGGCCGTCGAGACCATTATGGCCCTCAACACCGAATGGCCACGCCAGTTTGGCCTGCAGAGCGCGCCGCAATACCACTGGGATCTCGAAAGCGCCAGCTTGGTGCTGCAGGCGCCCTTGCATGAAGTGCGGGGCACCGTCTGCCTGGTGGGCACCAGCAGCGAGAGCGAAGGCAGCTTTGTGTGGAGCTGGGCCAATGCCAATATCCCCGCCCAGCATGGCCAGGCCTTGGAGGTCGTGCACGACTTTGGCCGCGAGCACCAGCTGGCCTTGCTGACCACCGCAAGCATCCCCGGCGGCCGGCCCGAGGCGACCGAGTGCCTCTGCATTGCCGCCCGCCTGCAACGCGCCATCGGCACCTTTATCGACCAGCAAGGCGATATCACGCTGTACTTCAGCATCCTGCATCTGCAAGTGGTGCAGAACACGGACCAAGCGCTGCAGTAAAGGCTTGCCGCCCGCCGCTCGCCGTCCGCGACTAACCGTCCGCCGGGCAGAGCAAACCCAGGCTACAACCAAAGGGGTCCAGCAGCATCGCTGCTGTGGCCCCCAGGCTCGTCGTTATCGGCCCCCGGTACAGCCGTGCGCCATGCGCCTGCAGGCGCTCAATGGCCGCGCCCAGGTCGGCGACTTCCCAGTACACGGTCGTGCCGCCCACGCCACCCGGGCATTTGCCATCTGCCGGGTGAAAACCGATCAACAGGCCCGGGCCTTTCACAAAGGCATAGTGCGCGTTTTCGTGCTGCACCTCCGTGCCCAAGAGCTGCGCATACCAGGCGGCCGCCGCATCGATATCGGCGACAAACAACACGACAGACTCCAGCTTCTTGAACAAGGCGATTTCCGTTGCTTTGGGGGAGGTGGTGGGCTGCGCGATGGTGGCATGGCGCAGTGGGGCACGAGCTTCGGCGCAGTACATCCGCGGTCTTTGCTTCATGCAAACACTCATTCTGCCTTAGGCAGATATTGTGTTGCATTGACCGGTTGAATTCACAGTCAAATCCGGACTTGCAGTATGCAAGCTGCATCTAGTTAGATGTGGTGGCAGCGCTATCTTCTGAGAGACTCATCATGTGTTTATGGACCACTGCGGTCGGTCCAAGTTGTAGGAAATCTAGCCATTTTTCGAGTGCAATCCGGAAATCTTTTGTATGCACTGTTTCTTCAAATCTGCTGTCGTATGAATAGGAGACGCAAGTCAGATCTGCGCTAATCTCGGCCCCACATTCACTACCGCCCCAGTCATACGGAGTGGCACCAGTAGGAAGCTGCTCCGCTTCGATTGTCAAGCGGATGCCCTCGCGAAGCCAATCGTCCAAATTTTGCCCAGACCCAAGGACACCACAGTCGAGCAGCCGAGCAATCGGACTGAATCCTTCATTATTTATGAATGTATGCTTACTGGTGTGTATTCATCCAAATGCCGCGATCCTACCTTCGAATTGACTAGGTTGCATAGCGGCCGTCCTTTCAGCTACACAAGCTAGCAGTTTCCTCAGCATCCCCTCGAGCTGATCCAAAGCGCCTCCGAGTTCAAACGTCAGTGCGAAAAAAAAATCTCAAGGAGAACCGAATGCTGGCCATTTGCCCTTGCGGGCCGAGCCACCAACTCACACGCGTAGACAGCGAGAGAGTCAGTCCTCAATTTCACTGAGTTTTGAATTTTGCGAACGCACGACGGCCGCGTTTGCATTGATCCTACGCGCCTGGCAACCTGGCATAGCTCCTTCCGATCGCGGCTTGCGACCCTTTGCAAGCATCCATTAGTGTAAATTACGACTCACGGAAAGGATACTTCTATGGAGCTAATCACTGAGGCGGTTCGTAAAGCTGCGGAGACCAGCGTACTCTGCTGGCTAGCCACTGTAGATACCGACGGGCGCCCCCAATTTTTCACCCAAAAGGGCCGTTCTGCATTCTGGATACGCGGCACTTAGTCATTGCCAACATCGCATCTCCTGGAAGCGCCAAAAACATACACAGAATTCGGCTGTCTGCGTCAGCTTTATTGACGTTCTAGTGCAGAAAGGGTTCAAGGTGCATGGCGCAGCACGGAATATTGTTGCTTCTGATCCTGATTTTGGACCTTGGTCTGCGCACCTTAAAATCCTCGCAGGGACACGTTTTCATATACACAGCATTTTTGTGATACGCGCAGAGAAAGTAGAGCCTGTCATTGCACCTAGTTATCGCTTCTACCCCAGTGAGACGGATGAGCAATCTCAAATCGAATCCGCGCTAAGAAGCTATGGAATAGATAAGCGGACGTGACTGGCCAGTCTTTAAACACCGGCTTGAGCACCCGCTTCTAGCCCTGCGTCAGTATGTTGGTGCCGTACCCAGGATGTCTTGAATTCTAGCTGCGGCACATCCGCCGTGTTTTTGGTACATCGATGTCCTGCAGTCAACGCAGCACACACAGCTTTCGCAAGAGACGAGAGCGAATGTAGAAATAAGAGGAGATTTATGATGCGCATTCTTTTTATTCTTCTTTTTGTTAGTTTTTCTGCAATTGCAGAAGAGTGTAAAGTGGCAGTTGAGGTCAAGGCAACTCCTAAAGGTAATTTGGAGATTTCTCTGGAAAATAAATCTTCTGAGATCATGGAATTTGCATACCACAATTTACCATGGGTTGTGACTGGTCAAGGGGGTGTTGGCTTAAAAATATTTATTGATAACAAGCAAATACCAGTTGCAAGAGGTAGTGGTAATAATAATGAGATTTTCAGAATATGGCCAAAATCTAAAGTATCCGGAATTGTCGATTCCGCTTATGTGAAGTTTTATTATAGGGATTTTGATAGTCGGCGAGTTAGGATTGAGTGGTATTACAATCTTGTTCCACAAGGAGAATTTGCCACATGTGGAAAATTCTCTGGGGATTTGTCTGTTTTGTAGTGGTAAATCCAAGAGGCCTGAAGGCTACTGCTGCGTACTATCAGAGCTTTCAGCTCCGCATTACGATAAAACAAGCACTTGAACCAAGATGGATCATCAAGTTTTGAATTCTTGTTTCATTCAGTTTTGAATTTTTCATGCTCACTGATCACGGAGTTTTGAACTTTGCGATCGCATGACGACTGCGCTTGCCTAGATCCTGCACCCCTGTCCCGGCTGGCCGAGCTCGTTCCGATCGCGGCTTGCGACCCGTAGCAGTCGCTCGTCGCGGGCCTGTCGGTATCGGCTTTGCAGCGGTTGCAGCCGCTGATTGCGGTTGGGCGAAGTACCGCTCATTAGTCATAGGGCTCTTTCTGAGTGTGAAAACAGTCACTTCCACAATGGCTGTTTTCAGGTCCGCAGCAGCCACTCGCTAATAGGCAGTCACCGGGGATGCAGGAAGTCCGCTATGTCGGCCCGCGAATGACTGCTGTCGACCCGTTGCAGTGGGTCGCATCACAAAGCTGAACTACAGCAGCGCCGCGATTGCCGTCGTCGCTTGCGTCATCCGAGCCCGAACGATTAAAAATAAATCCTATCCATCAAATCCCGGGTCTAAACACCTAGGGCAGCGATGGCGATCCAAAGTTTCATGGTGGCAACTCCGTGCGAAAAGACAGTCTCATAGCGTAGAGCAGTTTGAATCTGGCTTTTGTTGGAGGAGCTCGACCCATCTGCGGGCTCAATCCATTTTGACTTGTGCGGCTTTCACCGCCGCCTGCATGCGCAGCTTTTCACTCGCCATAAAGCGGGTCGCTACCTCCGGCGGGGTGAGCTGGATCTCGTAGCCCTGGGCGATGAGCGCTTCGCGGGCTTCTGGGGAGGCAATGCCTTGCACAAAACCTTGGTAGAGGCGATCTATTTCAGCCTTGGGTACACCCGCTGGGGCAATGGCGGCGATCCAGCCGTCCAGTTCGTACTGCGGCAGGCCTTGTTCGGCAATGGTGGGCACATCGGGCAGGCTGGCGCTGCGTTTGGCGCTGGTGATGCCGATGGCGCGCAGGTTCCCGGCCTTGATGTGGGCCATGGCGGGTGCGACCGCCACCACGCCCAGCTGCACCTGGCCGCTGAGCAAGTCATTCATCAGCTGGCCCATGCCTTTGTAGGGGATGTGGGGCACATCGATCTGGGCCTGCTCGACAAACATGGCGGCGCCCAAATGCAGGATGGTGCCATTGCCCGATGAGCCGTAATTGAGCGTGCCGGGATGGGCCTTGGCATGGGCAATCAGCTCTTGCACGGTACGTGCGGGCACCTTGGGGTTGGCCACCAGCACAAAGGGCGTGGTGCCGATGATGGTGATGGGCGCGATGTCCTTGATCGAATCAAAGGGAATGTTTTTGTACAGGCTGGGGTTGACGACATGGTTGTTGCTGACGATGCCGATGGTGTCCCCATCTTTGGGCGCCCGCACAATCTGCGCCGTGCCGGTGATGCCGCCTGCGCCGGGCAGGTTCTCAATCACCAGGGTCTGGCCCAGGGCTTTGCTGATGGGCGTGCTGATGGCGCGAATGGCGCCGTCGGCCCCCGAGCCCGCCGATAGCGGCAAGATGACGCGCAGCGCTTTGTCGTGCCCTGCAGCCTTGGTTTGCGCCAGCGCGGGCAAGGCGCCACTGGCGAGGCTGGCCAGAACCATCGCCAGAGCGGTGCGGCGGGTGAATGGGCGGGTGGGGTGCATGTTTGTCTCCTGATTGCGGCTTTACGCCTGTCTGTAAGGGATGTTTTGCTCTTATATTGGTAGCGTTACGCCGCTGCCTGGGTGGCCTGCATGGCGCTGATCTGCGCGGCGTCGTAGCCCAGGCTGGCCAGCAACTCGGCGGTGTGCTCGCCCAGGCGCGGCGGGTTTTGGCGCACGGCCAGGCGCTCGCCCGCCATGCGCAGCGGCAGCAAGGTGGTCTGTGCGGTTTGGCCGGCGCGTTCGCCGTCGGTCAGCGTTACCTCTGCCAAACCGCCGGAGGCCTGCAGGTGCGGGTCGTCCAGCAGTTGTTCTGGCTTGCTGATGGGGGCGTAGGGCAGGGCGTTGTCTTCAAAGATTTTGGCGACCTGTGCGACATCCATGCGGGCCAGGCGCGCGCGCAGATCGGCGAGCAGGGCCGGGCGCTCACGTACGCGTTCGTTGTTGGTGGTGTAGTGCGGGTTGGCCAGTAGATCGGCCCAGCCAAAGGCCTGGCACATGGTGCGCCACTGGGCATCGCTCACGGCCGCCAAAAAGATCTGCTCGCCGTCTTGGACGGTGAACACGTCGTACACCGACCAGGCCGAGATGCGGTTGGGCATGGGATCGGCCGCCTCGCCCGTCACGGCGTACTGCATCATGTGCTGGCCGACGAGAAAGACGTTGTTCTCGAACAGCGCCGAGTCAATCTCTTGCCCCCTGCCGGTTTGTGCGCGCTGCATCAGCGCTGCCATGGCGCCGATCGCGCCAAACATGCCGCCCATGATGTCGTTCACGCTGGTGCCCGCGCGCAGCGGGTCGCCGGGGCGGCCTGTCATGTAGGCCAGGCCCCCCATCATCTGCACGACCTCGTCCAGCGCCGTGCGGTGCTCGTACGGCCCGGGCAAAAAGCCGGTGTGGTTCACATAGATCAGGCGCTCGTTCAGCTTGGACAGCGCGGCATAGTCCAGGCCGTACTTGGTCATCACGCCGGGCTTGAAGTTTTGCGCCACCACATCGGCAGTGCTGGCCAGGCGAATGGCAGCTTCCAGTCCCTGGGGCTGGCGCAGGTCCAGCGCAATGCTTTTTTTGTTGCGATTGAACATGGGGAAAAAGCCGGCGCCCGCACCCAGCAAGTAACGCGTGCGGTCGCCCTCGACAGGTTCGACCTTGATGACTTCGGCACCCAGGTCGGCCAGCACCATGCCGCAGGTGGGGCCCATGACCATGTGGGTGAATTCGACCACGCGGATTCCGGCGAGTGGGAGCGATGGGGAGCGAGATGGGGTACTCATATTTTGATAGCCACCAGCATGCATGGGGTGAACGCCAGCGGTTGATTTGGTTTAAAACTTAAGCGCAAATGGCGGTGGAAGCCTGGGGTGCTGCAATCACACCGGCTTGCCACAGGCTGCCGTGCAGCCGCTCGTTGGGCAGCCAGGCCTGCATACGTTGGCGCAGCTGCAAAAGGGCGGGAACATCCAGACCCGTATCAACGCCCATGCGCTGCAGCATATAGGCCAGGTCTTCGGTGGTCACATTGCCACTGGCACCCGGTGCATGCGGGCAGCCGCCAATGCCGCCCAGGCAAGCGTCAAAGTGGGTGATGCCGGTTTGCCAGGCCGCATAGACGTTGGCCAGACCCATGCCGCGGGTGTCGTGAAAATGGGCGGTGCGCAGCCGGCCGTCCACCAGGCGCCGGGCTTTTTCAAACAAACGGCGCACGCTGTCGGGGTCGGCATAGCCCACGGTATCGGCCAGGCTCACATGGTCGGCGCCGGCGTCCAGCAAGGCCTGCATCAGGCGCAGCACCTCACTTTCGGCCACATCGCCTTGCAGGGTGCAGCCAAAGGCCGTGCCCACGCCGCCTTCAATGTGGGCGTGGCTGCCCGCTGCGTCGCGCACTGCGCGGATGCGGGCGACTTCCGCCACGACTTCGTCAGGTGTTTTGCGCAGGTTGGCCAGGCTGTGCGCATGGCTGGCCGACAAGGGCACGACCATGGACTGCGCGCCCGCTGCCAAGGCGCGCTCGGCGCCTTTGAGGTTGGGCACCAGCACGGAAGCGAGCAAGCCGGGTTTGCTGCAGGCATGGGCAAGCACGGCTTCGGTATCGGCCAGCTGGGGCAGCAGGTGCGCTGGCACCATCGATCCCACCTCCATCTCGCGCATACCGGCGTCGTAGGCGGCGTCAATCCAGGCGCATTTGTCAGCGGTGCTGACGATGCTGGCCAGGCTTTGCAGGCCATCGCGCAGGCCAACTTCGCGAATGCTGGCGCGCTGTGTAGCAAGGGTTGAGGTGGCGGTCATTGTGTCTCCTGGATGTTGTCGTTGGTTCTGATTTTAGATTTTCCAAAGCATCAGCAATAATCCAATGCGGAAGCGGTTTCGTTCCAAAAAGGAAAATCATGTATGACTTGAGTCTGCTGAACCTGCGGCTGTTTGTGCAGGTCTGTGAGCAGCGCAGCATTGCCCGTGTGGCGCAGGCCGAGGCGCTGGTGGCATCGGCCATCAGCAAGCGCCTGGCGCAGCTTGAGCACCAGATGGGCGCGCCCTTGTTCATCCGCGAACGGCGCGGCCTGCGCCCCACGGCAGCGGGCGACACTTTGCTGGAACATGCGCGCACCATGCTCGCCGCCGCCAACCACATGCAGCAGGAGATGGCGGCCTACAGCAAGGGCGTACAGGGGCAGGTACGGGTATTGGTCACGGCGTCGGTGATGGCCGAATCCTTGGCCGACCATGTCGCGAGTTTTTTGCAGCAACCCGCGCACGCCAGTATCCGTGTGACTTTGGAGGAGTGCGTGAGCCCGGATGTGGTGCGCGGCGTGCGCGAAGGGCGCGCGGCCATGGGGATTTGCTGGGACGCGGCCGATTTGAGCGGCCTGCAGACCCAGCCCTATGGCAGCGACCACCTGGCCATTGCGGCCCATAAAAGCCATCCCATCGCACGCATGGCGCAAAGCGCAGCGGTGCACTTCTCCGACGTACTGGACTACGAACATGTCAGCATGCCGGCGTTGAGCGCAGTGCAAATTTTGCTCACCCGCGCTGCCGCGCAAGAAGGAAAGGCGCTGCGCCACCGCGTGCACGTCTCCAACTTCGATGCCGCGCTACGCGTGGTCCAGGCCAACCTGGCGATCAGCGTGGTGCCGCGCGAAGTGGCACTGAGCTTTGCAGCCAACACGGATGTTCGGGTGATTCCGCTGGCGGACAGTTGGGCGCAGCGCCAGTTTGCGATCAGCTACCGGGATGCGGCCTTGCTGTCGTCGGCGGCCAAGGCGTTGTTGAGCCATTTGGCGGCGCAGTCGCCGCAGGCGTTGCAGGAAGGCGAGGGGCGAGACCTTCAATAGGGTGGGCAAGACCGACATTCTCCTGCGCGAGGGCGACCGCATCGTCTTCATTGCAGAGTGCAAGTTCTAGAAGGGGCCAAAAGCCTACGGTGAGGCCATCGGCCAGCGGCTTGGCTACATCATGTGGCGCGATAGCAAGACCGCGATCCTCGTTTTCAATCCGCAGCCCCTGCACACCCTCTGGCTGAGCTCAAGACGTTCCGAGTTCAAACTTCAGTGAGAAAAATTCGAAACTCATGGAGAGCCGACAAAAACTTGCAAGGTCCATAGGAATTACAACAAGCGCTTGACCTTGGCCCGGGTAATGGTTTTTTGCGGAGCCGCCGGCACAGATTCATTTCATGTAACTACAATAGTTGCATGAAACACAACAGCCAGTTTTCCGATGTTCTGCATGTGCTGCTGCACTTGGCCGAGGCGCAGACGCCGCTGACCTCCGAGGTGCTGGCGCAGACCATGGACACCAACCCGGTGGTGCTGCGGCGCCTGATGGCCGGCTTGCGCGATGCGGGCATGGTCTCGTCCGGCAAGGGCCATGGGGGCGGCTGGCTGATTGCGCCCGGCTGGGGCGAGACGACATTGCGCGACATCCACCAGGCGCTGGGCGCGCCGGCGCTGGTGTCGCTGGGCTTTCGCGAGGATCACCCGGAATGCCTGGTTGCGCAGGTAGTCAACAGCTCGCTGCGCAGCGCCATGCAGGAGGCCGAGGCCTCGCTGCTGGCCAAGCTGGGTGGCATCAGCTTGGCCCAGCTGTCTGCCCAGATCGGCGCTTCGCTGCGCGCGCACCGGCTGGCCAAAACATCCACTTCCCACCGTATAGAGGACCACCATGGACATTCACACTGACTTCGCCATCGTCGGCGGCAGCTACGCCGGCATGTCGGCCGCCTTACAGCTGGCACGGGCACGCCGCCAGGTCACCGTCATCGATGCGGGCCTGCGCCGCAACCGCTTTGTGGACGAGGCGGGCAGCACCTCGCACGGCTTTTTGTCGCGCGACGGTGTGGCGCCTGCCGAGCTTTGGACCCATGCGCGCACGCAATTGCTGCAATACCCCAGCGTGCGCTGGATCGACGGCCAGGCCGAGCAGGCCCAGGTGCTGCCCAGCGGCGAGCTGGCGCTGCGGGTAGGGGACCAGTTGCTGGTGGCGCGCCGCCTGGTGCTGGCCACTGGGGTGCGCGATGAACTGCCTGCCGTACCCGGCCTGGCCGAGCGCTGGGGCCACAGCGTGTTCCATTGCCCGTATTGCCATGGCTACGAGGTGGGTGGCGGCGCCATTGGGGTGATTGCCGCATCGCCGTTGGCGCACCACCATGCGATGATGCTGCCCGATTGGGGCCCGACCACCTTGTTTCTCAATGGCGCCTACAAGCCGTCGGAGGCGGATCTGGCTGATTTCGCGCGGCGCGGCACCCAGATCGAGGCCACGCCGGTGCTGCGCATCGATGGTTTTGCGGATGTGGTGCTGGTCGATGGCCGCAGCATCCGCATGCAAGGCCTGTTCACCCAGCCACGCACCTCGCCTGCCAGCCCGGTGGCGCAGCAGCTCGGTTGCGTGCTGGCCGATGGCCCGATGGGCCCCTATGTGCAGGTGGATGCGATGCAGCAGACCAGCGTAGCCAATGTGTTTGCCTGCGGCGATGCCGCGCGTGCAGCGGGCAGCATTGCGCTGTCGGTCGCGGATGGGGCGATGGCCGGGGTGGCTGCGCACCGCGCTTCGATGCTCTGAGCCCACGGCCGGATGCAGAAAACGCCCCTGGAGGGCGTTTCTTCCCCGATTGCCGTGGCATCGGGCGGCTGGCCCAGCGGCCAATGGCTGGCTGCGGCATCGGCCAGTGCTCCGCAAGCATAAAAAATGCCCGCCTGACCCTGGAGCAGGGACGGGCGGGCGCCTTGGCGGGAAGAGGAAGGGACTTACTTCAGGTCAAAGCGGTCCAGCTCCATCACCTTGGTCCAGGCGGCGACAAAGTCCTTGACCATCTTCTCCTTGGCGCCGGCCTGGGCATAGACCTCAGCCACAGCGCGCAGGATGGCGTTGGAGCCAAAGACCAGGTCGACGCGGCTGGCCGTCCAGCGCTGGGCGCCGCTCTTGCGGTCCAGGCCGACAAAGCTGCCGTCTTCCTGGGCCTTCCATTGCGTGCCCATGTCCAGCAGGTTGACGAAGAAGTCATTGCTCAGCTTGCCGGGCGCGGCTGTCAGCACACCCTGCTGGTTGCCCGCAGTGTTGATGTTGATGGCGCGCAGGCCGCCGACCAGCACGGTCAGCTCAGGCGCGGTCAAGGTCATCAGCTGGGCCTTGTCGATCAGCAGGGCCTCGGCCGGCGCGGCAAAGCGGCCTTGCAGGTGGTTGCGGAAACCGTCTGCCTTGGGCTCCAGGTACTGGAAGGATGCGGCATCAGTCTGCTCAGCCGTGGCATCTGCGCGGCCAGGGTGGAAGGGCACGGTGGTCGGAACGCCAGCATCGGTTGCTGCCTTTTCGACCCCGGCATTGCCTGCCAGCACGATCAGGTCGGCCAGCGAGATGCGCTTGTCGCCATCGGCGGCCTTGTTGAAGGCGCGCTGAATGCCTTCGAGCACGCCCAGCACCTTGGCCAGTTGCGCGGGCTGGTTCACTTCCCAGTCCTTTTGGGGGGCTAGGCGGATGCGGGCACCGTTGGCGCCGCCGCGCATGTCCGAGCCCCGGTAGGTCGAGGCCGAAGCCCAGGCCGTGCCCACGAGCTCCTGCACCGTCAGGCCCGATGCCAGCACCTGGGCCTTGAGGCTGGCCACGTCATCGGCATCGACCAGGGGGTGCGTGACGGCGGGGATGGGGTCTTGCCAGACCAGTTCTTCCTTCGGCACTTCCGGGCCCAGGTAGCGGCTGCGGGGGCCCATGTCACGGTGGGTCAGCTTGAACCAGGCGCGGGCAAAGGCTTCGGCAAAGGCCTGCGGATTTTCCAGAAAACGGCGCGAGATCTTTTCGTAGGCCGGGTCCTGGCGCAGAGACAAGTCGGTGGTCAGCATGGTGGGCTTTTTGTTGGGGCCGCCATGCGCATCGGGGATGACATCGGGCGCATCCTTGGCCACCCACTGGGTGGCACCGGCAGGGCTTTTCTCTTGCACCCATTCATACTTGAACAGGTTCTCGAAGAAGAAATTGCTCCACTGCGCGGGAGTCTGCGTCCAGGTCACTTCCAGGCCGGAGGTGATCGCATCGCGCCCGGAGCCGGAGCCAAAGCTGCTGGTCCAGCCCAGGCCCTGGGCTTCGATGCCGTCGGCCTCGGGCTCGGCACCCACATGGCTGGCTGCGCCGGCACCATGGGTCTTGCCAAAAGTGTGGCCGCCGGCGATCAGGGCCACGGTCTCTTCGTCGTCCATCGCCATGCGGGCAAAGGTTTCGCGGATGTCGCGTGCGGCCGAGATCGGGTCGCCATTGCCGTCCGGACCTTCGGGGTTCACATAGATCAGGCCCATCTGCACGGCGGCCAGCGGGTTCTCCAGGTCGCGGTCGCCGCTGTAGCGGCTGTTGGCCTTGTCGCTGGTGGCCAGCCATTCCTTCTCGGCGCCCCAGTACACATCCTGGTCGGGCATCCAGGTATCGACCCGGCCACCGGCAAAACCAAAGGTGCGAAAGCCCATGGTTTCCAGCGCGACGTTGCCGCAGAGGATCATCAGATCGCCCCAGGAGAGTTGGTTGCCGTACTTTTGCTTGATGGGCCAGAGCAGGCGGCGCGACTTGTCGATATTGACGTTGTCCGGCCAGCTGTTGAGGGGGGCAAAGCGCTGCTGCGCGCGGCCTGCGCCGCCACGGCCATCCTGCACGCGGTAGGTGCCAGCGGCATGCCAGGCCATACGGATGAACTGCGGGCCGTAGTGGCCAAAGTCGGCCGGCCACCAGTCCTGCGAGTCGGTCATCAGCGCGCGCAGGTCGCGCTTGACAGCTTCGTAATCGAGCTTCTTGAATTCGTCGGCGTAGTTGAAGTCTGCGCCCAGTGGGTTGTTGTCAGGGTGGTGCTGGCTGAGCAAGTCCACGCGCAGCTGGTTGGGCCACCAGCTCTGGCTGGTTGTTCCGTTGCCTTGGGCAGCCGTTTCGCTGTTGCGTGCAGCTGCGGCGTGAAAGGGGCATTTGGCTTCTGTGGTCATGGGGTTCTCCGGTTCAAGCTGACAGGACGCCAGATACCACGGGGGTATCCGAAAAAAGGAAACGCCGATGAATTCACCGGTTTCCATGTTTTTTGATTATGAATGCCAGTGCCTGATCCCTGCCGCCTATTCCGATTGAATATCCGCAACACGATGATTAATAAATACCAAAGCGCTGGCTTTGCTGTTGCTGGCACGCTTATCGAAGAAAGCCAAGGCGAGAACAGGCACGCGCCATTACAGCACCGGTTGGCAAACCGGCGCTGTCAGACAATGACTACAAGCGTGGCGTTTTAAAGGGCAGGGTGCAGGGGCGCAACGGCCCGTGCAACGGTCAGCGGCGCAGGTCTTTGACCAGGGTGCTTTTGCCAAACAGGCTTTGCACCAGATCCACCACTAGCTCGGCGGTCTGGTTGCGCAGATCGAGCGCCGGGTTGAGCTCGACGATGTCGATGGAGCCGAGCAGGCCAGTGTCGGCAATCATCTCCATGCACAGCTGCGCTTCACGGTAGTTGGGGCCGCCCCGCACTGTGGTGCCCGTGCCCGGCGCAATCTCGGGGTCGAGAAAGTCCACATCAAAGCTCAGGTGCAGATGGGTCTGGCGCGGGTCGCATCCGGCCAGTGGTGCCAGTGCGCGCAGCATGGTTTCGCGCATGCCCAGTTCATCGATGGCGCGCATGTCGAACACATCGATGTTGTGGGTCTTGATCAAATGCTTTTCCTGCGCATCCACGCTGCGCAAACCGATCTGGCACAGCGACTGCGGCCCCAGCGCGGGTGCAAAGCCGGCCAGGTGCGTGAGCTCGCGCGGGCCCAGGCCGGAGAGGCAGGCCACCGGAATGCCGTGGATATTGCCCGAGGGAGAGGTGTCGGGCGTGTTGAAGTCGGCATGGGCATCGAGCCAGAGCACAAACAGGCGCTTGCCGGTGTCGCGGCAATGGCGCGCCACGGCGCTGATCGAGCCTACCGCCAGGCTGTGGTCACCGCCGAGCATCAAGGGCATGCGGCCTGCCGCCAGCTGACCATGCACGGCATCGTGCACGGCCTGGTTCCAGGCAACGGCTTCGCCAAAGTTGCGCAGATTGCCATGCTCGGCGTCACGCGGCTTGCGCTGGTTCGCGGGCCCGGCCAAGTTGCCCAGGTCGCGCACTTCGCATCCCAGCTCGCTGAGCGCCGGGCCCAACTGGGCCACGCGCAAGGCATCCGGCCCCATCGCGGCGCCCAGGCGCCCGGCACCGATGTCGGTGGGTACGCCGATCAGGCTGATGGGGGAGGTGGGCGCGTGCACGGGGGCGGAGGTCAGATCAGGCTGGGATGGCATGGCGGTGGGCTTCAGTGGGAGCTGGTTCGTTGGGGATAGCGGGCGGCAACAGCAGCTCGAACAGGTTTTTGGGATTGCTCAATTGTGGCAGCAGGGCCAGCGGTTGCAACAGCTGGTGCTGCCGGGCCAGCGCATGCATATAGCGCAAGGCGGTGTAGTCTTCCAGCGCAAAGCCGACGGAGTCGAACACCGTTATCTCGTCATCACGCTGGCGGCCTGCCTGCTCGCCGCGCAGCACCTGCCAGAGCTCGGTCACGGCAAAGTCTTCGGGCATGTGCTGGATCTCGCCTTCGATGCGGCTTTGCGGCGCAAATTCAACGAATACCCTGGCATCCGGCAGGATCGCGGCATCGAGCTCGGTCTTGCCGGGGCAGTCGCCGCCGACCGCATTCAGGTGCATGCCGGGCGCGACCATGTCGCGGCGCAGGATGGTGGCATTGGTCTTGTCGGCCGTGACGGTGGTGACGATGTCTGCGCCTTGCACAGCCTCGGCGGCACTGCGGCAGCGCTGTATTTGCAGGCCTGGTATCTGGGTGTGCAGGTTGTGGATGAGCTTGTCGGTGGCAGCGGGGTCGATGTCGTAGAGGCGCAGCGATTGGATGCCCAGCAGGCCTACAAAGGCCAGCGCCTGGAATTCGCTTTGCGAGCCGTTGCCAATCAGCGCCATGGTGCGGCTGCTGCGCCGGGCGAGCAGCTTGGCCGCCATCACCGAGGTGGCGGCGGTGCGCAGCGCGGTCGTCAAGGTGAGCTCGCTCAGCAGGATGGGTGCGCCGGTGTCGGCCCGCATCAGTGCACCGAAGGCCATGATCGACGGAATGCCCAGTTGGGGATTCTTGGGATGGCCGTTGACGTACTTGAACGCGAAATGGCTGGCATCGGCTACCGGCATCAGCTCCATCACGCCGTCGGGGGTGTGCTGGGCCAGGCGCGCGGTCTTGTCAAAGTCCTGCCAGCGGGAAAAGTCCTGTTCCAGTGCGCTGACCAAGCCGCGCAGCAGCTCGGTCAGGCCCACACGCTGCACCAGCGTGGCGGCGGCATCGGTGCTGAGAAAGTCGACTTGGCCTGGGTGGTATGTCATGGCGATGGCTCCTGGTTTTTCGTTATGGCTGCCCGCTGCGCAGGCCAAAGAGGCGCTGCCGCAGCGGCTGCAACAAGTGTCTCGCCAAGCCGCCATAAAGCAAAGTGCAAAAAATGGTAGAAAATGACAGTATTCAGAGCAATTAGTCAGGCCGTATTGTGCATATCGATAATATTGACCAAGCCTTGATCAGTCTGTTGCGCCAGAATGCGCGCGAGAGCGTGGCCACATTGGCGGGCAGGCTGGGCGTGTCGCGCGGCACTGTCACCAACCGCATGGAGCGCCTCGAACGCGAGGGCCTGATCGTGGGCTACAGCGTGCGCCTGCGCCCCGATGTGCAGCCTGACGTACTGCGCGCCTGGATGAGCATCGAGATCACCGGCAATGACACGCGGCGCGTGATGGCGTCGCTGCTCGGGGAGCCGGGCGTGGCGGCGCTGCACAGCACCAATGGCCGCTGGGATCTGCTGGCCGAGCTGCAGGTGGCCAGCCTGGAGGCGCTGTCCCAGGTGCTGGAGCGCATTCGGCTGATCAAGGGCATCAGCAACAGCGAGACCAGCATCCACCTGGAGAGTTTTCGGGTGTCCTGAGCGCGTATTGGCGATTGCTACACCTTCGCGTTGGGATGACACCGGGCTGTGTTCAAAGGGCTGTGTTCAGGCCTGGTCAGCCAGCAAAAACGCCAGCGCCTGCTGCAGCTGCTGGGGGGCCTGCTCGGTGATGAGCGCATCATGGGCCAGGACCAGGCGCTGCACCGGCCAGGCACAGATGCGGGCGGCGGCCGCGCTCGCAGCGGCCCGGTCGCGGATGGCAAAGCGCAGCGCGCGCGGCATCGCCAGGCGGCTGCGCGTGCCGTTGAGGCTGTTGAACAGCCGTGCCGACAGCGACGAATCCTGCGGGTAGTACTGCAGTACATCGGTCACGATCAGGCTGGCGCTGGGCTGGTGCAGCCAGACGCATTCATTCAGTATCGGCAAACCTGCAAACGGCTGCATCTGCAGGCTGGGTTGCCAGGCCGCAGGCAGTGCCTGGTCCAGGCTGTGCAACTGGGGCAGGTCAGGGCGCTTGGCGCCAAGCCCTGGCGCGCCCCACAGTGCTGCCTGCGGGTAATGCGCCTGCCATGCACCGGCAAACAGATGGTGCATGCGGTTGGGCGCGACGATCCAGCGCACATCGCCCAGCGTATCCAGCGCCGCACGTAACGCAGCTGCTGGTGCGATGGGCGAGTGCAGCCACAGCTCGCCGCCCGCCAGGCGCACGACCGTCATGCGGGTGCGCACCGGCAGGCCGTGCACGCTGATCTGTTGGGTGGCGCTCCAGAGGTCGTTGGCGATAGGGTCGAGCATGGTTGGCCTGGTTGCAATGGAGGGAATGCCTTGGATTTTCATTGTGAATCCAGGCGCGCAGGTGCAGAAAAGCTGGCAATGGTCAACAATGGCAGCCATCTATTGAGGAATCGTACATGCACTATGACGTGGTGATTGTGGGCGGCGGTGCAGGTGGACTGGAACTGGCCGCACAACTGGGGCGCAAACTGGGCGCGCGCGAAGGGCGCGAGCGGGTATTGCTGGTGGACAAGATGCCCTTCCACATCTGGAAGCCGACCTTGCACGAAGTAGCGGCCGGCACGCTGGATGCGCACCAGGAGGGCCTGTCTTACACCGTGCTGGCGCGCCGCAACCATTTCAGTTTTGCGATGGGCGAATGCATGGGGCTGGATGCCGCCAAGCAGAGCATTGTGCTGGCGCCGGTGATCAACGATGCCGGCAAGCAGGTGGTGCCCGAGCGTGTCATCAGCTACCAGCACCTGGTGCTGGCAATGGGCAGTGGCTCCAATTCTTTTGGCACCCCGGGGATCGAGCATGCCTATCTGCTGGAGAGCGTGCGCGATGCGCAGCGCTTTCACGCCGACTGGCTCGGTGCCTGTGCGCATGCGTCGTATGCCGAGCCGCGTTCGCTGGCGGTCGCCATCGTCGGTGCCGGAGCCACCGGCGTGGAGCTGTCGGCCGAGCTGATCGAGGCGCACCAGATGCTGCTGGAGAGCCTGTCGGACAGCCAGCGCTTCCGGCTCGATATCAGCCTGATCGAAGGCGGTGAGCGCATTCTGGGTGGACTGCCGCCGCGCATCTCGGAGCAGGCCCGCGTCGCACTGGAGCGCAAGGGCGTGCGGGTGATGACCGGTACACGTGTGCAGTCGCTGGCGCAGGGCCAGGTGATCACCTCCAATGGCGAGGTGCCGGCCGATCTGATCGTCTGGGCCGCCGGCATCAAGGCAGCGGACAGCAATGCCCGTCTGGGGCTGGAGGTCAACCGCATCAACCAATTTGTCGTGGACGACCACCTGCGCACCAGTGCCAGCCGCATCTATGCAATGGGCGATTGCGCCGCCGCTACCTGGACCGAAGGCAAGACGGTGCCCGCGCGCGCGCAGGCTGCGCATCAGCAGGGCAGCTATTTGTGCAAGCTGCTGTTTGCCGCGCTCAAGGAGCGCTCGTTCAACGAGGTGTTTGTCTACCAGGACTTTGGTTCGCTGGTCTCGCTGGGTGACAACAAGGGCGTGGGCAATCTGATGGGCGGGCTGTCGGGCAAGAACTTCTTTGTGCAGGGCCTCATCGCCAAGTGGATGTATATGTCCCTGCACCTGATGCACCACCGTGCCATTCTGGGCACCGGCAAGACAGCGGTGCTGGCACTGGCCCGTTTGCTGCAGCAACGCGTGTCGGGCCGGATGAAGCTGCACTGACGCGGCACTGCCTGGCAGGCCCAGGCAGCGTCAAGCCCTGGGTTCAGATGTCGTCCGGCCCCAGGACGATATCGAGCGAGCTGCCGCCGGACAGCAGCTTTTGCACCAGCTCTGCAGAGGAGTCGGCGCCGTATTTGCGCATCAGCCGGGTGCGGTAGATCTCGACCGTGCGGTGGCTGATGCCCAGGCCCCGGCCAATCTCCTTGCTGGTCATGCCTTCGAGCAGATGGGCAGCGACCTCGCGCTCGCGGGCGGTGAGCTCGGCGCGCACCGGGCGCAGCGCGCTCAGGTCCTCAAAGCTCCAGACACCGCCTTCATGCGGGTCGTCGCGGTTGAACGCGCGGCCCATCACATGGCACCAGAACATCTCGCCATTGGCGCGCTTCATGATGCGGTTGTCCGAATACAGGCCCTGCGCGCCCATGATCGGGGCGATGCGGCGGCCCAGGCGCTCGAACTCGTCGGCACTGGGGTAGAGGATCTGGAAGGACTGGCCCATCATCAGCTCGCGCGAGGTGCGGAACATGTCGCAGACCTGCTCGTTGCAGTCGATCATGACCCGCCGGTGGGACACCACCAGGCCCACAGGCGCCATTTCGAAGGCTTGTCGGTAGTCGAGTGGTGTCACTGCCATGGCAAAAATTGTCCCCTTTACGAAATACTACGTATCCTAATACGTAGTATGCTTGATTGGCGAAACAAGCCCTTCTTATCAGGAGACAAGTGTGAATAAGATCTACCCCAGTGCTGCGGACGCGCTCAAAGGCGTGGTGGCAGACAAGCAGTTAATGGCCGTGGGCGGCTTTGGCCTTTGCGGGATTCCCGAGGCCTTGATCGAAGCGCTGCGCGACAGCGGCGTCAAGGATCTGACGGTGGCATCGAACAATGCCGGTGTCGACGGTTTTGGCCTGGGCAAGCTGCTGGAGACGCGCCAGATCAAGAAGATGATTGCGTCCTACGTGGGCGAGAACAAGGAGTTCGAGCGCCAGTACCTGGCTGGCGAGCTGGAGCTGGAGTTCACCCCCCAGGGCACCCTGGCCGAGAAGATGCGCGCTGGCGGCGCCGGCATCCCCGCCTTCTTCACGAAGACCGGTGTGGGCACGCAAGTGGCCGAAGGCAAGGAGCTGCGCGAGTTTGACGGCGAAACCTATGTGATGGAGCGCTCCATCGTTGCGGATGTGTCGCTGGTCAAGGCCTGGCGCGCCGACAAGAGTGGCAACCTGCAGTTCCGCCTGACGGCGCGCAACTTCAACCCGGCAGCGGCCACCTGCGGCAAGGTCTGCATTGTGGAGGTGGAGGAGATTGTCGAAGTCGGCGCGCTCAAGCCCGATGAGATCCATCTGCCCGGCATCTATGTGCACCGCCTGGTGCTCAATGCCACCCCCGAGAAGCGCATCGAAAAGCGCACCATCACCGAGAAGCAGTAAGGAGCCTGTCATGCCTTGGACCCAAGACCAAATGGCCGCACGTGCGGCGCAAGAGCTGGAAGACGGCTTCTATGTGAACCTCGGTATCGGCATTCCTACCTTGGTGGCCAACCACACCGGTGACAAGGAAGTGTGGCTGCAATCGGAAAACGGCATGCTGGGCATCGGCCCATTCCCGACCGAGGATGCCATCGACGCCGACCTGATCAATGCGGGCAAGCAAACGGTGACCACGATTGCCGGCTCGTCCATCTTCAGCTCGGACCAGTCCTTTGCGATGATCCGTGGCGGCAAGATCAACCTGTCCATCCTGGGCGCGATGCAGGTGTCCGAAAAGGGTGACCTGGCCAACTGGATGATTCCAGGCAAGATGGTCAAGGGCATGGGCGGCGCGATGGATCTGGTGGCTGGTGTCAAGCGCGTGATCGTGCTGATGGAGCATGTGGCCAGGAAGAAGGATGGCACGACCGACCTGAAGATCCTCAAGGACTGCACCTTGCCGCTGACGGGTGTGGGCGTGGTGGACCGCATCATCACCGACCTGGGTGTGTTCGATGTGGTGCCCGAAGGCCTGAAGGTGGTGGAGCTGGCCCCTGAGGTGAGCTTTGACGACGTGCAGTCCAAGACCGGCGTCAGCCTGATCCAGTAAGCACCGCTGCCCAGCCGCTACCGGTTGGCGCTGTAGCCATGAGCCCGCGCATCGATCGATGGCGGGCTTTTTGCATGGCGGGTGGCAGCTGTCGCTTTCCCCATTGCCGGGGAGGGGAGCAGAGGACATACTCAGTGAATATCTTTATCGACCTACCCACTATGAACGCTCCGTTTGCCCCTGCCGACCTTTCCCATCCGCTGTTTACCCGGCCCGATGTACTGCGCATGCGCGAGGACATGGCGCTGGCGCTGCGTGCGGCGGCGCACTTTGGTCTGGGGGAGGGCGTGTGCAACCATTTCAGCATGGCGCTGCCCGATGGCCAGCATTTCTTGCTGAACCCGCGCGGCCTGATGTGGGGCGAGATCCAGGCGGACGATGTGGTGATGGTGGACGCACAGGGTGCCGTGGTGGCGGGCGGCCATGTCGTCGAGCCCACGGCGATGTTCATCCATGCGGCCGTGCACCGCATTGCCCGCAAAACCTGCGTGCTGCACACCCATATGCCGTATGCCACCGCGTTGACCTTGACGACGCAGCGCGCACTGGACACCACGTTGAGCCAGAACGCGATGCGTTTTCATGGCCGGCTGGCCATTGATGCGCAGTACAACGGCTTTGCGCTCGATGACCGCGAGGGCGAGCGTATCGCCCGCGCGATGCAGGGCGCGGACATCAGTTTTTTAGGCAACCACGGCATCATCGTGTGTGGAGAACGCATGGACTATGCGTTTGACGACCTGTATTACCTGGAGCGCGCCTGCCAGGCCCAGGTGCTGGCGCAGTCCACCGGTGTGCCGCTGGCGCCCTGCGAGCCAGCCTTGGCGGCCACCGTGGCGGAGCAGGCCAATGGCGAGCGGCTGCAATCGACGCTGTTCTTCGAGGCGCTGCGCCGCCAACTGCGCTGAGCAGCCTCTGCAGCACTTTCCCGCACGGGCCGGAGCGCGGACTCGGGCGGAGCCGCGTCGCCTCTGGGGCGATGCTTGGCAGGCGTTTCGCAAGCTTGTTCTTCGCCGTGGCTGCCAGCGCCACTGTGACCGCAGCTGCAGGCGCTAACATTACAATTCCAATATACAGGAATAAATTCTGTTAAATTGGAGAAATGACCATTGATGAGTTGCTCTCCACCCGCGTGCGCGCACTGCGCAAGCAGCGTGGCTACACGTTGGAGGTGCTGGCGCAGCGCAGCGGTGTCAGCCGGTCGATGATTTCGCTGATCGAGCGTGGCCAGACCAGCGCCACCGCGGCCGTGTTGGGCAAGCTGGCGCAGGCCTTGCAGGTGCCGCTGGCAGCGCTGTTTGCCGATGAGCGCCAGACCCGCGCTCCGCAGCCGTTGGCCCGTCCCGGCGCCCAGCCGTGCTGGCGCGACCCTGCGACCGGCTATGAGCGCCGGCAACTGAGCCCGGTGGGCTTTCCAGCGCCGTTCGAGATGCTGGAGGTGGTGTTTCCGCCCGGCCAGCGTGTGGCGTTTGACAACGGCCTGCGCAGCCAGGCCTTGCACCAGCAACTGTGGCTGCTGCAAGGCGAGTTGCAGTTGACGCTGGGTACCGAGAGCTGGCATTTGCGGGCGGGCGACTGCCTGGCGATGGTGCTCGACCAAACCCTGGTATTTAGCAATCCCGGCCGCGAGCCCGCCCGCTATCTGCTGGTGCTGGCCGCGCCGGGCGGCAGCCTGCCGCCGTTGCCTGTGGTTTTTCCTGGAGAGATGGATGACTGAGAGACATGCGGTGCGCTGCACCCACGACCGGCATGCGCCGGCCATTTTGGCGATTCTGAACGACGCCATCGTCAACAGCACGGCGCTGTATGACTACCAGCCCCGCAATGCCGACAATATGCGCAGCTGGTTCGATGCCAAGCGCCAGGGCGGCTACCCGGTGATCGGCATCGAGGACGCGGCAGGCGAGTTGCTGGGCTTTGCCAGCTATGGGGCCTTTCGCGCCTACCCCGCCTACAAGTACACGGTGGAGCACTCGGTCTATGTGCGTGCTGACCAGCGCGGCCAGGGACTGGGCCTGCAGCTGATGGAGGCCATCATCGAGGAGGCGCGTTTGAACGATGTGCATGCGCTGGTCGGCGCCATTGACGCGGCCAATGCCGGCTCGATCGCCTTGCATCGGCGGCTGGGTTTCCAATCGGTGGGGCTGCTGCCGCAGGTGGGTTTCAAGTTTGGCCGCTGGCTGGACCTGGCGTTTTACCAATTGCTGTTGCAAACCCCCGCCCACCCCGTGGACGGTTGAGTCCGGCTGCCCTGTAGTGCACGCATGGGATAATCCGTTTTTCGCGCAGCGCGGGCCCAGGTGGCCTGCGATGGCTGTATCGAGGCTCGATCACTCTGCGCAGTTGCCGTGCCGGCGTTCATCGCTGGCGCCGGCGCTTGCCCCTGATCTTGAGACTGGCCTGTGTAGCCAGCTTGTGCCTTATGTCCCATCGACAGCCTGTTCGCATCAGCGATATCGACAAATTCGACACCATCATCGACGCCCGCTCACCCGCCGAGTTCGCGCTGGACCACATTCCCGGGGCCATCAACTGCCCGGTGCTGAGCAACGAGGAACGGGCCCAGATCGGCACCATCTACAAGCAGGTCAGCCCCTTCGAGGCCAAGCGCCTGGGTGCTGCCTATGTGAGCGCCAACCTGGCGCGCCATCTGCACGACACCTTCCATGACCGGCCCGCCCACTGGAAGCCGCTGGTCTACTGCTGGCGCGGCGGTCTGCGCAGCGGCTCGATGGTGACCTGGCTGCGCCTGGTCGGCTGGGATGCACAGCAACTGGCAGGCGGCTACAAGGGTTTTCGCGGCCATGTGATCGAGCGGCTGGAGTCGCTGGTGCCGCGCCTGCGCTTGCAGGTGCTGTGCGGTGCCACCGGCAGTGCCAAAACCCGGGTGCTGCATGCGCTGGCAGCGCAGGGCGCGCAGGTGATTGACCTGGAGGGCTACGCCAGCCACAAAGGCTCGCTGCTGGGCCACCTGCCTGGTGTGGAGCAGCCCAGCCAGAAACACTTCGAGACCTTGCTCGCGACGCAGATCGGCCAGTTCGATCTGGAGCGCCCGGTGTTTATCGAAGGTGAAAGTGCCAAGATCGGGCGCATCTCGGTGCCGATGGCGCTGGTCGAGCATATGCGCCAGGCACCGGTCATCGAGGTCAAGGCCTCGGCGCAGGCGCGCCTGGCCTATTTGCTGCGCGACTACGCCTACCTGGGCGCCGACGCGGGTGTGCTGGCCACCAAGCTGGGCTATCTGAAGGAACTGCAAGGCAAGGAGGTCGTGGGCCGCTGGCAGGGTTGGGCAGCGCAGGGCGAGCTCGCGCCACTGTTTGCCGAACTGATGGCCTTGCACTACGACCCGCACTACGAGCGCAGCCAGGCGCGCAATTTTGCCCACTGGGCCGAGCGCCGGACCCTGGAGGCCGATGACCTGTCGGACGCGTGCATCACTGCGCTGGCCGCGCAGGTGATGCAGCAGGCGGGTCGATCCTGAAGGGCCGTTAGAAGACAGGCAGCCCCAGCCGCTGCCCCAGTGGAGAGAACAGCAGGCACAGGCCCACCAGGTTGAGCACCACGGTCAGCCAGAACACCTGCAGAAATTCCTGCTTGCTGGATTTGTGGCGCAGCCAGCGCTGGGCGAGCAAGGCGCCCGGCCAGCCGCCGAGCAAACCCAGCAGCCACAAGTGCTTCTCGGGGGTGCGCCAATGCCCTTGCTGCGCGGCAGCCTTGTCCCAGGCATACCAGGCAAAGGTGACAAGCGAGGCCAGCAGATACCAGCCTGCAGCCCGCCAGGTGGGGCCAAAGCTCAGGCCCAGCACCAGCAGCAGCAACGCCAACGCGGAGATGAAAAACAGGGCCGCGCCGCCGGCTGCGCCCGATCGGGCAGCACTGGTGGCTTGGCGCCGCGGGCGCGGGGTTGCGGCCCGTGGGCGTGCAGGATGCGTCGATGGCGGTACCGCTGCGCCCAGCACGCGGGCCCGGCTGGCCCGGGGTTTGTCGCCAGCAGGCTTGTCCAGCACATAGCTCAGGCGCTGGCGGGCTTGGGGCCGGGCGGCGGTGTTCTGGAAGGCGGAGATGTGCACAAAAACGGGCGGGCCGCCGCCATCGGGGGCGATGAAGCCAAAGCCGCGCTCATCGTTCCAGGATTGCAGGGTGCCCTCAAGCAGCATAGGCCTCCAACTGCGCCGCAGCCGCTTCCCATTGGTTCTCGCTGAAAACCGCTACACCGGCCTGGCGCAGCAGGCTGCAGGCCAGTCCTTCGCCCGGCACGGTGTGGCCAGCAAACTGCCCGTCGTAGACCTGGCTGGAGCCGCAGGTCGGGCTGAACTCCTTGAGCACCGCCACCCGGATGCCATGGCTCTGCACCAATTGCAGTGCCAGTTGCGCGCCATGTACAAAGGCGGCAGTCAGGTCGTTGCCCGCGCTGTCGCGCACCTGGGCGGCATGGCGCAGCACCGCGATGCTGGTGCCACCGACAATTTCGGCGGGTAAACGGGGGGTGGGCAGGCCTGCAGCCATCTCGGGGCAGAGGCTCACCACCTGTTGCCGTGCCAGCCAGCGATCCAGCACCGCGTGCTGCGCCCCTTTGTGGCTGCCGTCATAGCGCACGGGCTGGCCGAGCAGGCAGCCGCTGACCAGCACCTTGGGGAGCGCGGGCTTCAGCATGCCAGCACCTCCACCTGCCGGGCCTGTTCGCTGGACTCGCAGCGCAGGCTGCTGCCGCTGAGCTGCAGTTGCAGCCCATGGGCGAATTGCAGATGCAGGTTGAGCGCCTCTGCCGCAAAATCGCTGGGCGCAGGCAAGATGCTGAGCCGTTGCTGGCCCAGCTGCAGCCAGCCGCTGGCCAGCAAGCCAAAGGCTTGCGCCTGGTCTTCGATGGCGGACGGGCAGGGGTTCAGCAGCAGGCGCAGGCCATTGCTGTAGCTTTGCTGGATGTCGCTTCGCTGGCGCTCAGTGACCAGCGCGGCTGAAAATTCGATGCTGCAGCCTTCCGCAGTGCGGTGGATACGGCTGACTTCGGAGTCGGCAAATTCAAACTGGCGAGGCATCCCGCGATTGTCGCAGACCGAGGCGAGCGCCTGCCGCAGTTCTGAAGGGCTCATGCCGCCCCGGATTGCGCCACGCACTCAGCCAGCCAGGGCATCGCTGATGTGGTCCAGATCTGCCGCTGCGGCGCCAACTGTGCGCGTTCCTCAACGCAGCCCAGGCGGGTCACTACGAACTCCGGGTTCTGGGCGGCACAGCCGTATAGGGGCGTGCCGCAGACAGGGCAGAAGACCTGGTCGCGGCGCTGGCCGCTTTGCGCGGTCTTGGTATAGGTCTGTACGGCGCCTTGCAGCGAAAAATCGGCCATCGCCGCTTTCACGATCGCGCGCATCGGTGCGCCTGACAGCACCTGGCAGTCGCTGCAATGGCATACGCTGACCTGGCTGGGGTCGATCAAGGCGGTAAAGCGAACCGCTTGGCAGTGGCAAGTGCCGTGGATGAGCATGGGCAAGCGCTGGGAGTGGGGGCCTCCTTTGTACTGCACCTCGTTTGCTTGCGCAAAGTGCCGTCTGCCGAGCAAGTGGTCAGCATTCAAAAGCATTCGGTGGCACGACTCTTGCGTAACTGTCAACAAGCGTTCATGCACTCGGTTTTAGGATGCATGTAGGAATATCTTTACAGTCTTTGGTGTAGTAACTATGGTTGCATATAGAAACAAACAAGGCTTGTGTGTGAAATCTTCATGAATTGCAAAAAATCAATGAAAACAAATATTTATAAATTGAAATAGTTCGGTTTTATGCATAATTGCGAAAAATCCACAGGGAAAACCCGGGTAGTCTCGGGTATAACTGGTTTGGATTTTGTTACACATTTATGAATTGTCTTCAAAATAAACCGTGCTAAAGTCGCCCGCTATGTCACCGAAATGGATTTGCACCCTCATCGTCGCCGCGTCTGTCAGCGCACATGCCGCCCCCGAGAGCGAGCAAAAGCCATCTGACCTCGATTTGCTGCTGGGCATTGGCCAAAGCAGTCTTTCCAAGCTCGATTCGGTGCATCACCAGGTCAAGGACCAGGCCAATGTGCTGATCAGCAATGCGCTAAGCCTGATTGGTGTGCCCTACCGCCGTGGCGGCAACAGCGCAGAGACGGGTTTTGACTGCAGTGGTCTGGTACGCGCTGTGTATGCGGAGAGCTGGGGCAAGATCCTGCCGCGCCGCGCAGAAGAGCAGGCCGCCGCGACCGACAAGATTGAAAAAGCGGAGCTCAAGCCCGGTGATCTGGTGTTCTTCAATACCATGCGCCGGGCTTTCAGCCATGTGGGGATCTATATGGGGGACGGCAAGTTCATCCATTCGCCCCGCACGGGCAAGACCGTTCGGGTCGAGAGCATGGACATCGCCTACTGGGAAAAGCGCTTTGACGGCGCCCGCCGCGTGGAGCTGAGCGAGGAGGCACGCACCAAGCTGATGCAGCAGGTCAACCTCGATGGTGCCGAAGCGCAGGACCTGATTGGTCGGGTGATGTCCAAGGCCAACATGCGTGTGAACTGAGCGCCTTGCGCTCTGCAGCAGACGCTGCAAGCCAAACAAGCTTCCTTCGGGGAGCTTTTTTGTTGCCTGTGCGGTGCTGCTTGGCGGGTCAGCTGGTGGGCGCCATGGGGGCAGGGGCCTCAGTCCTGCACCCCCTCTATATAGAAGGTACAGGCGTAAAAAAGGCTGCCTCTGGGGCAGCCTGGGTCGGCAACATGCTGGAGAGGCCTCAGCAAGGCTTTACTTGATCATCTGCAGGATGTCGCGGAAGTCTTCGTGCTCGCAACTGCGCAGCCATTCGAAGATGACCATCTCGGTGGTGACCAGCTCGGCGCCAGCGCCCGCCAGACGGTCAAAGGCGGCGTCGCGGTTGCGCTCGGTGCGGCTGCTGCAGGCGTCGGTGACCACGCAGACATCGAACTCGTCTTCCAGCAGCTCCAGCGCGGTCTGCAGCAGGCAGACATGGGCTTCGCATCCGGCAATGATGATGCTGTTGCGCTCTGGGGCCGCTTGTTGCGGTTTTTGCAGGTGCTTGGGCAGGCTGCGGGCATTGCCGCCCTGCGGCTTGGCAGGAGGGCGCAGCCACTCGTTCAGGCCTTCTGGTACGGCGCTGAAGAACATCTTGGCCAAGGTCTTGTTGCATAGGCCGCGCAGCTCCGCAGCGTTGGGACCAAGCTTGCTGGGGTTTTGCTCGGTGCCAAACACGGGTACCTGCAATTGCTGGGCTACCTTTGCCAGCAGGGTGGCGTTTTTCAACACCTGCGCACCATCAAAAATGGCGGGCATCAGTTTTTCCTGGTAGTCGACCAGCACCAGCTGGGATTCTTCAAAATCTATAAGCATGCGGCATTTTACCTGTGGCAGCGGCCGGTCGCTGTTGCGGCTGGGCGCGATAGGCGACGGAGACTGCGAAATTCATCCGATAGCGGCCCATTGGCTGGCCACAGGCATGTGCCAGGTTCAGCGCGGATCCTGGTCCAGTGCAGGCGCATAGACGACCGGCAGCACAATGCCCGCTTCGTGCGCTACCCGCACGCAGTCGCGCAAATGCTGCTCACCCAGGTAGCGCAAGGTGGCGTAACCCAGTGCGGCCGATACCGCCTGGCCAGCAATCGGCACATATTTGCTGGCCTGCTGCACAGTCAGGCGCATGCCCAGTGCCTTGGCGCCGCGCATGATCACATCCTTGGTGATCAGCTTGCCCACCAGCACGCCACCGAGCATGTTGACGGTGTTCTGCACCTTGGCGCGCTTGGCAGGAGTCAGGCGAGCGATCTGTTCATCGCTCAAACCAAAGTAGTTGCTGATTTGCGGAATCAGCCGAGACAGCAAGGCGGCGTCCACCGCCATGTCGAGCCCCGGCACCGGCGTGGCGCTGGCCAGCGCGGCCATCAGGGCTTTGCGGTGCAGCAGCTTTTGGGACTGCTCTACCGCCTCCAGCAGCGCAGGATTACCCGTCTGGGCAGCCAGTTGCAGTGCGGAGAGGGGGCGGGGCTTGCGTCCAAGTTTCATGGCTGGTGTCTTGAGGTAAACAGCGTTAAAAAAACCTGCGTCAGCGGGCCACCCCGGCTGGCGCAGGCTGTTGTGCGCTTAGCGCTTGCGGATCAGGCCGTAGAGCACCAGCAAGATGATGGCGCCGATGATGGAGGCAATCCAGCCTGCTGCCTCGCCCTGCTGGTACCAGCCCATCGCTACGCCCGCGTAGCCCGCCAGCAGCGAGCCGGCAATGCCCAGCAGGATGGTCATAATCCAGCCCATCTTGTCGTCTCCGGGCTTGATGGCCCGGGCAATGAGGCCCACGATCAGGCCTACAAAAATGGTTCCAATGATGGACATTCGTCTTTCTCCGTTGAGCGGTTAACGCCAGTGCCTCGGGTTGAGGCGGCCCTGGCCAATACGCCCTGAAGCGTACCAAGGCACTTTAAGGCTGTTTGTAGGAGAAGGCTTCTAATGCAGCGGCTTTACGCCATAAACAACGGTGAACTGGCACTGTCATGCGCATGAAAAAAGCAGCCAGTGCCGTTGCCGGCGCGGGCTGCTTTTGGCCGAACCTGGCCGGGCCAGGCCGGAGGGTGTCAGCCGATCAGGCGACGACCTTGGCGATCGATGCGCAGACGTGCTCGATGTTCTTGCTGTTCAGCGCAGCCACGCACATGCGGCCGGTGTCCGTGCCGTACACGCCGAACTCGGAGCGCAGGCGCACCATCTGGTCCTTGCTCAGGCCCGAGTACGAGAACATGCCGATCTGGGTAGTGATGAAGCTCATGTCCTGCTTCACGCCGGCAGCCTTGAGGCCGTCCACCAGCTTCTGGCGCATGTCCTTGATGCGCACGCGCATTTCGCCCAGTTCCTTTTCCCACAGTGCGCGCAGCTCGGGGTTGTTCAGCACCGCGGCCACCACGGCACCACCGTGGGTTGGTGGGTTGGAGTAGTTGGTGCGGATGACGACCTTGAGCTGGCTCAGCACGCGGCTGGCTTCTTCCTTGTCGGTGGCGACCACGGACAGCGCGCCCACGCGCTCACCGTAGAGCGAGAAGCTCTTGGAGAACGAGGTCGACACAAAAATGTTCAGGCCAGCGGCGATGAACTTGCCGATCACGGCGCCGTCTTCGGCAATGCCGTGGCCAAAACCTTGGTAGGCCATGTCCAGGAAAGCGACCAGGTTCTTGGCCTTGACCACGTCGATGACCTTGTCCCACTGGGCGGCGGTGATGTCGTAGCCGGTGGGGTTGTGGCAGCAGGCGTGCAGCACCACGACGGTGCCAGGGGCGGCTGCGTTGAGGTCGGCGATCATGCCGTCGAAATCGATGGCGCGCTTGGCTGCGTCGTAGTAGCGGTAGCTCGCGACTTCAAAACCGGCGTTCTGGAAGATCGCGCGGTGGTTTTCCCAGCTCGGGTCGGAGATCAGCACCTTGGCTTGGGGGTTCAGGCGCTTCAGGAAGTCGGCACCAATCTTCAGGCCGCCGGTGCCGCCCACGGCTTGCACGGTAGCCACGCGGCCGGAGGCCACGACTTCGGAATCTGCGCCGAATACCAAGCCCTTGACAGCGCTGTCATAGGCTGCGATACCGTCGATAGGCAGGTAGCCACGGGGCGTGGGCTTGTCCATCATGGCTTTCTCGGCGGCTTGCACGCACTGCAGCAGCGGCAGCTTGCCGTTGTCGTCGAAATACACGCCCACGCCCAGGTTCACTTTTTGCGGGTTGGTGTCGGCTGCGTATTGCTCATTGAGACCCAGGATCGGGTCGCGTGGGGCCATTTCGACGGAAGAGAAAAGAGACATGTGTAGTCCTTGGTAGGTAGAAATCTGGCTTTGCACCCCCAAATGCCAAACAAGAGGCCATCGCCTCCACCGCAATTTTGCAGTACGCTTTGGGGTTAACCCCGTATTCTAGCGACGCCCGCTCGCGCGTGGCATACCCGACCTATGCACGAAGTCACTCCAGAGGCACCCCGCGAGGGGGAATTCATCCAATATCCCGGCTCTCCATTCACGTTGTTCCAGCCGTATCCGCCTGCGGGCGACCAGCCGGCCGCCATTGATGGGCTCGTGGAAGGCATTGATGACGGTGAGGCCTTTCAGACCTTGCTGGGCGTGACGGGCTCGGGCAAGACCTTCACGATGGCCAATGTGATCGCGCGCACCGGGCGCCCGGCCATCGTGTTTGCGCCCAACAAAACCCTGGCCGCGCAGCTGTACAGCGAGTTCCGCGAGTTCTTCCCAAAGAACGCGGTGGAGTACTTCGTCAGCTACTACGACTACTACCAGCCCGAGGCCTATGTGCCCCAGCGCGACCTGTTCATCGAAAAGGACAGCGCCATCAACGAGCACATCGAGCAGATGCGCTTGTCGGCCACCAAGAGTGTGCTGGAGCGCCGCGACACCATCGTGGTGGCCACCGTGTCGGCCATCTACGGTATCGGCTCGCCCGAGTCCTATACCAAGATGCGTTTCATCCTGCGCGTGGGCGATGAGCTGAGCCAGCGCGATGCCATCGGCCAGCTGGTGCGCATGCAATACAAGCGCAACGATGCGGATTTTTCGCGCGGTACCTTCCGCGTGCGGGGCGACACCATCGACGTGTTTCCGTCCGAGCACAGCGAGATGGCGGTGCGCATCGAGCTGTTTGACGACGAGGTCGAGAGCCTGCAGCTGTTTGACCCGCTGACGGGCCGCGTGCGCCAGAAAGTGCCGCGTTTCACCATCTACCCCAGCAGCCACTATGTGACCCCGCGCGACCAGGTGCTGGTGGCTGTGGAGACCATCAAGGAAGAGCTGGCGCTGCGCCTGAAGCAGCTGGTGGGCGAGGGCAAGCTGGTGGAAGCCCAGCGCCTGGAGCAGCGCACCCGGTTTGACCTGGAGATGCTGACCGAAGTGGGGCACTGCAAGGGCATTGAGAACTACAGCCGCCACCTCTCGGGCGCAGCGCCCGGCGATCCGCCGCCGACGATGACGGACTACATGCCCAAGGACGCGCTGATGTTTCTCGACGAGAGCCACCAGATGATCGGCCAGCTCAATGCCATGTACAACGGCGACAAGGCGCGCAAGACGACCTTGGTGGAATATGGCTTTCGCCTGCCCAGCGCACTGGACAACCGCCCGCTGAAGTTTGGCGAGTTCGAGCAGCGCATGCGCCAGGTGGTGTTTGTGTCGGCCACGCCGGCCGAGTACGAGAAGACCCATGCGGGCAAGATCGTGGAGCAGGTGGTGCGACCCACCGGCCTGGTCGACCCCGAGGTGGAGGTGCGCCCTGCCACCCACCAGGTGGACGATGTATTGCAGGAAATCCATGCGCGGGTAAAGGTCCAGGAGCGGGTGTTGATCACCACCCTGACCAAGCGTATGGCCGAACAGCTGACTGAGTACCTGACCGACAACGGCGTGAAGGTGCGCTACCTGCACTCCGATGTGGAGACCGTGGAGCGTGTCGAGATCATCCGCGATCTGCGCCTGGGCACCTTTGATGTGCTGGTGGGCATCAACCTGCTGCGCGAAGGCCTGGACATTCCCGAGGTCTCGCTGGTGGCGATCCTGGATGCCGACAAGGAAGGCTTTCTGCGTGCCGAGCGCAGTCTGATCCAGACCATTGGCCGTGCGGCGCGGAACATGAACGGAAAGGCCATTCTCTATGCCGACCGCATCACCGACTCGATGCGCAAGGCCATGGATGAAACCAGCCGCCGCCGTGAGAAGCAGATGGCTTTCAATACGGAGCATGGCATCGTGCCGCGCAGCATTGTCAAGCAAGTGCGTGATTTGATCGATGGCGTCTACAGCACCAAGGCCAGCGACGACATGGACCGCGCCCAGCAGGTGGCGATGAGCCGGGCCCAGGTCGAGGACATGTCCGAGAAAGAGATTGCCAAGGAAATCAAGCGCCTGGAAAAGCAGATGCTGGAGGCGGCGCGCAACCTCGAATTCGAGGCTGCAGCCCAGGCCCGCGATCAATTAACCATCTTGAAACAAAGGGCTTTTGGCGGGGCCTCTTCAGAGGCAGGGAATACCCGCAGCCTCTAGTGGTGTCAGTTTCTGTAAGTAATCTTTGCTTACCCGAGCGAATTTAGGGGGCATTGTGCTATACTGACACAAATTACTCAACAACAAGAAAAAAGCCTATCGATGAATGGGACCTACCCTGCATGCAGGGTGGAGCGACAGGCTACGACGATGTCATTGCGGGTGGCTTGCCTGCATTGGGCGTCCATGGTTATCAAGCCTGACCTCTAAGGAACGATTATGCGTCTCACCACCAAAGGCCGATTTGCAGTGACTGCAATGATTGATCTGGCTTTGCGCCAGAACAATGGCCCGGTAACTTTGGCTGCCATCAGCCAGCGTCAGCAGATCTCGCTGTCGTATCTGGAGCAGCTGTTCGGCAAGCTGCGCCGCCATGAACTGGTGGAGTCCACCCGTGGCCCTGGTGGCGGCTACACGTTGGCCCGCAAAGCCGCTGAGATCACAGTTGCCGACATCATTGTGTCGGTAGATGAACCTATTGACGCCACGCAGTGCGGCGGCAAGGAAAACTGCATGGGCGAGGCCGGTCGCTGCATGACGCACGAACTCTGGGCATCGCTGAACCAGCGCATGGTCGAGTTTCTCGATTCCGTCACCCTGCAAAAGCTGGTTGATGACCAACTGGCCAAGGGCATCCAGATCGAAGACAAGCCGATCGTGCGCCGTGCCATCTCGACCACGCCGGTGGTCAAGCCCATCCGTGTCACCGCACCAAACTCGGTGTTTGCACTGGGCAATGTGTTTGCCAAATCCTGATTCTTGATGCGGCGCTGGTCGCCGCATCCCCGGTGCCCTAGGGTGCCGGGAGGTCTTGTTGCGCCTTCCAGAAGGTGTGCAAGTCATTCGATGATTGCATTTTGAGTTTTTGCGGGTGCCCAACAGCACGCGCCAGTAGAGCCAGATATGGACACGACCCCACACTTCCCTATTTACCTTGATTACGGCGCCACCACGCCCGTGGACCCACGCGTGGTTGAAGCGATGATTCCCTGGTTGTCCGAGAACTACGGCAACCCTGCATCGCGCAGCCATGCCTGGGGCTGGACGGCGGAAGAGGCGGTTGAAAAGGCCCGTGCGCAAGTCGCCGCGCTGATCAACGCCGATCCGCGTGAAATCGTCTGGACCAGCGGTGCCACCGAGTCGGACAACCTGGCGCTCAAGGGCGCTGCCCAGTTCTACAAGGGCAAGGGCAAGCATCTGATCACCGTCAAGACCGAGCATAAGGCTGTGCTGGACACGATGCGTGCGCTGGAGCGTGAAGGCTTCGAGGTCACCTATCTGGACGTCAAGGAAGATGGTCTGCTGGACCTGGATGTGTTCAAGGCGGCTATTCGCCCCGATACCATTCTGGTCAGCGTCATGTTCGTGAACAACGAAACCGGCGTGATCCAGGACATCGACACCATCGGGAACATCTGCCGCGAAAAGGGCATCATTTTCCACGTGGACGCGGCCCAAGCCACGGGCAAGGTCGATATCGATGTGACCGCGCTGAAGGTGGACTTGATGAGTCTGGCTTCGCACAAGACCTATGGCCCCAAGGGCATTGGCGCGCTGTACGTGCGCCGCAAGCCACGTGTGCGCATCGAAGCGCAGATGCACGGCGGTGGCCATGAGCGCGGCATGCGTTCGGGCACCCTGGCGACGCACCAGATCGTCGGTATGGGCGAGGCTTTCCGCATCGCCAAGGAAGACATGGCCAAGGACTACGCCCATGCCAAGGCGCTGCAGCAGCGCATGCTGGACGGTCTGATGGACATTGAACAAGTGTTCGTCAACGGTGACCTGAACCACCGCGTGCCCCACAACCTGAACATCAGCTTCAACTTCGTCGAAGGCGAATCGTTGATCATGGGCATCAAGGGCCTGGCCGTGTCCTCGGGTTCGGCTTGCACCTCCGCCAGCCTGGAGCCCAGCTATGTGCTGCGCGCCCTGGGTCGCAGCGATGAGCTGGCGCACAGCAGCCTGCGCATGACGTTTGGCCGCTTCACGACGAATGAAGACATCGACTACGCCGTGGCATCGATCCGTGAAAACGTGACCAAGCTGCGTGAGTTGAGCCCCCTGTGGGAAATGTACAAAGACGGTGTTGATCTGAGCACCATCCAGTGGGCTGCCCACTAAAGCCGGCGCAGCCGATAACTGTTAAGAGGTACCAAGATGGCATATTCCGACAAAGTGATTGATCATTACGAGAACCCCCGCAACGTGGGCTCTTTCGACAAGGGTGATGAATCGGTGGGCACCGGCATGGTCGGCGCTCCCGCTTGCGGCGACGTGATGAAGCTGCAGATCAAGGTCAACGCCGACACTGGCGTGATCGAAGACGCACGCTTCAAGACCTACGGCTGCGGCTCGGCGATTGCATCGTCGTCGCTGGTGACCGAATGGGTCAAGGGCAAGACCCTGGACGAAGCCGCTGCGCTGAAGAATGCACAGATCGCTGAAGAGCTGGCATTGCCACCGGTGAAGATCCACTGCTCGATCCTGGCTGAAGACGCGATCAAGGCTGCAGTCAACGACTACAAGGCCAAGCACACTGCCAAGGCGGAGGCTTAAAGCGCCATGGCTGTCACGCTTTCTGAGTCGGCTGCGCGCCACATCAACCGCTACCTGTCCCGCCGTGGGCACGGCGTGGGTGTGCGCCTGGGCGTGAAGACCACCGGCTGCTCGGGCCTGGCCTACAAGCTCGAGTACGTGGACGAGGCAGCGCCTGAGGACGTCGTGTTCGAAGAGCATGGCGTCAAGGTGCTGGTCGATCCCAAAAGCATGGCCTACATCGACGGCACCGAGCTGGACTTTGTGCGCGAAGGCCTCAATGAGGGCTTCAAGTTCCACAACCCCAATGAGCGTGATCGCTGCGGTTGTGGCGAGAGCTTCAGAATCTGAGGCCTCAGGTTCAGGCGCCCGGCTGGCCTTCATGGGCTGACCCGGCCTTGTTTGTCGGCATCGCTGATGCCAAAACTGCAAACCGCCTGTGCTTTTGCCAGGCGGTTTTTTCATGATGAATCTGCAATCCAACGATTTTGAACTGTTCGCTGTGCCTGTGCAGTTTGCCCAAGATGCCCAGCAATTGGCCGAGCGCTGGAAGGCCTTGCAAAAGCAAGCCCATCCGGACCGCTTTGCGTCGCAAGGTGCTGCTGCCCAGCGTGTGGCCATGCAGTGGTCGGTGCGCATCAATGAGGCCTACCAGCGCCTCAAGGACCCGCTCAAGCGCGCCGCCTACCTGTGCGAGATGCACGACGCGCCTATCCGCGCCGAAGACAACACCGCCATGCCCACCGCTTTTCTGATGGAGCAGATGGAGTGGCGCGAGGCGCTGGAAGAGGCGCAGTCGCAAGCCGACGTGGACGCGCTGGACGACCAGGTGGCCAGCGCCCGCCGCGCGATGCTGGAGCGCTGCCAGCAACTGCTGGATGTGGAGCGTGACTACGCACAGGCGGCCCAGCAGGTGAGAGCCCTCATGTTTGTTGCGCGATTTAGTGGCGACATCGACCGCCGCCGCGAGCAACTGGGACAATAGGCTTTTGACCAAGGCGGGGCGGCCCACCAGGCCGCACAGCATGCCTTGGCGACACCCCCGTTGAGACCGCTGCCCCGCATCCCCTGCGGGCCGCAGGCAAGAGAACACAAGATAGATCGCATCCATGGCATTGCTCCAAATTTCAGAACCTGGCCAATCTCCCGATCCCCACCAGCGCCGTATTGCGGTGGGCATTGATCTGGGTACCACGCATTCCCTGGTGGCTGCCGTGCGCAACGGCGTGGCCGAATGCCTGCCGGATGACGAAGGCCAGGTGCTGCTGCCATCGGTGGTGCATTACCACGCCAATGGCAAGCGCGATATCGGCTATGCGGCGCTCGCCCATCCCGGCGTGGATGCCGCCAACACCATTGCCTCGGCCAAGCGCCTGATGGGCCGCAACCTGGCCGATATCCATGCGCCCGAGCAACTGGCCTATGCGCTGGTGCAGCCCGAGGGCAGCGGCATGGTGGCCATCGAGACCGTGGCCGGCTGCAAGACCCCGGTGGAGATCAGCGCCGAGATCCTGGCCACCTTGCGCTACCGCGCAGAAGACACTTTTGACAATGACCTGTATGGCGCGGTGATCACCGTGCCAGCCTATTTTGACGATGCACAGCGCCAGGCCACCAAGGATGCGGCCCAGCTTGCCGGCATCAAGCTGCTGCGCCTGATCAACGAGCCCACCGCTGCGGCCATTGCCTATGGTCTGGACAATGCTTCTGAAGGCATCTACGCCGTCTATGACCTGGGCGGCGGCACGTTTGACATCTCTGTGCTGCGCCTGACGCGCGGCGTGTTCGAGGTCATTGCCACCGGCGGTGACTCGGCGCTCGGCGGGGACGACTATGACGCGGCACTGGGCCAATGGGTGCTGGAGAAAACCGGTAGCACGGTGCAGAGCGCGCAGGACAAGGCGGTATTGCGCCTGGCTGCCAAGGCCGCCAAAGAGGCGCTGACTGACGCCGACCAGGTGACCTTCTCGGCGCAGCTCTCGGGCAAGGACATTGCACTGCCATTGAGCCGTGCCGATTTTGATGCGGCCACCCAGGCCTTGACCGCCCGCACCCTGACGGCCGTGCGCCGTGCGCTGGCCGATGCCCAGCTGGCCAAGGACGAGGTGCAAGGTGTGGTGATGGTGGGCGGCTCCACGCGCATGCCCCAGGTGCAGGCGGCAGTCGGCAACTTCTTTGGCAAGCCCCCGCTGACCAACCTGAACCCCGACGAGGTGGTGGCGCTGGGCGCGGCCATCCAGGCCAACCAGCTGGCCGGCAACGACACCAATGGCGACTTGCTGCTGCTCGATGTGATCCCGCTGTCGCTGGGCATCGAGACCATGGGCGGCCTGGTTGAGCGCATTGTCAGCCGCAATGAAACCATTCCGACTGCACGCGGCCAGGACTTCACGACCTACAAGGACGGACAGACAGCCTTGGCCATCCATGTGGTGCAGGGCGAGCGCGATCTGGTGGCTGATTGCCGCAGCCTGGCACGCTTTGAGCTGCGCGGCATCCCGCCGATGGCGGCGGGCGCTGCGCGCATCCGCGTGTCCTTCACCATCGATGCCGATGGGCTGCTGAGCGTGGGTGCGCAAGAGCTGGTGAGCGGTGTCGAAGCACATATCGATGTGAAGCCCTCATACGGCCTCTCGGACGACCAGATCGCGAACATGCTGCGCGACAGCTTCAGCACCGCCCAGGCCGATATGCAGGCCCGCGCGCTGGTCGAGGCGCGGGTCGATGGCGACCGCCTGCTGATTGCCACCCAAAGCGCGCTGGATGCCGATGGCGACCTGCTGGCCGACGCTGAGCGCAGCCAGGTTGATGCACTGATGGACCAGTTGCGCCATGCGCTGGCCAACAGCGACAGCGCGGCCGAGATCGAGGCCAGCACGGATGCGCTGGCCAAGGGCACCGAGGCCTTTGCCGCCGAGCGCATGAACCGTGGCATCCGCCAGGCCCTGGCCGGCAAGAACGTGCAATCCATTTAACCGACTACAGCAAGAAGAACCACAACCCATGCCTATCATCAAAATCCTGCCCCATGCCGAATACTGTCCCCAAGGCGCCGAAATCAAGGCACCTACGGGCACGTCGATCTGCGAGGCGCTGCTGGACAATGGCATCAACATCGAACACGCCTGCGACATGAGCCGGGCCTGCACCACCTGCCACGTGATCGTGCGCCAGGGTTTCGACTCCATGGACCCTTCGGAAGAGGAAGAGGACGATCTGCTCGACCGCGCCTGGGGCCTGGAGCCGCAGTCCCGCCTGTCCTGCCAGGCCATTCTGGCGCGCGAGGATGTGACCGTGGAGATCCCCAAGTACTCGATCAACCACGCCAAGGAAAACCACTGAGCATGGGCGGGAGCCGGGCGCAGCGGTGCGACCGGCTTTTACAATCGGTGTTTTGAGTCGAGGAAGTTGTAGATGTCGCGCCAAATTGTTCTGGATACGGAAACCACGGGTCTGTCAGTCGTCGATGGTGACCGTGTCATTGAGCTCGGTTGCGTCGAGCTGCTCAATCGCAAGCTCACTGGCAACAACCTGCACCTGTACTTCAATGCCGACCGGGACAGCCATGAAGACGCGCTGCGCGTGCACGGCATCACCACCGAGTTTCTGGCCGACAAGCCCCGTTTTCACGAGAAGGCCGAAGAGATCCGCGCCTACCTGGAAGGCGCCGAGCTGATCATCCACAATGCACCCTTCGACATGGGCTTCCTGAACAAGGAGTTCGAGCGGGTGGGCATGCCTCCGCTGGTCAGCATGGTCAGTGGGGTGCTCGATTCGTTGTTGATGGCCCGTGACCTGTTCCCGGGTAAGCGCAATTCGCTTGATGCCTTGTGCGACCGCCTCGAAGTGGACAATTCCGGCCGCGACCTGCATGGCGCTTTGCTCGATGCCGAGCTGCTGGCCGACGTCTACATCAACATGACGCGCGGGCAGGAGCAGCTGCTGTCATCCGACAGCATGGCGTCCAACAACAAATCCGGCTCGGCGGTGGTCATCAAGAAGGTGGACTTTGCGCAGTTCGATCTGCCGGTGATCCTGCCTTCCGATGCGGAACTGGCCGCCCATGAGGACGTGCTCGCGCAGTTGGACAAATCGAGTGGCGGCAAAACTATTTGGAGAAAATTGGCCTAATTTATACGGCCAGCAATTATTTGCTGTCATAATAGAGGGCTTGACGGCGAGAGATTTTGGGTGATTAGCTCAGCGGTAGAGCACTGCCTTCACACGGCAGGGGTCACATGTTCGATCCATGTATCACCCACCATTCATCGTCGTTGCGGTATGTCCCTTGGGGTATGCTTGGGGTGATTAGCTCAGCGGTAGAGCACTGCCTTCACACGGCAGGGGTCACATGTTCGATCCATGTATCACCCACCACCATTTAGTTTCGGTAGGCCTCTTTGGGGCGTACTCAGGGTGATTAGCTCAGCGGTAGAGCACTGCCTTCACACGGCAGGGGTCACATGTTCGATCCATGTATCACCCACCAATCAACAAGCCTCTTGAATGCAATGTTCAAGAGGCTTTTTGTTTTCTGTGCGTTGCTCTGCACCACAGTGCACCATGTCGTGCAGGTATCCGGCCTGTCGCTGCCTGGTAAAACCCACGCCAATGCGCCACCGCTGGGCCGCAAAGGTCTACGATGGCAGGTCTTGGGATTCAATGGTATCAACATGACTGCTCGTACGCTCGCTTCTGGTGTTGGCCTGGCCACCTTGCTGGCCAGCAGTGGTTGGGCGGCCTCTGGGCCGCCATCCAGCCCGGCATCCGCCTCGCAGAACTGTACCGAACAGGCATCAGACGCCTGTTACCACGGCTTTGCGTTGCCGGGCCAGGCCGGGCGCATGCATTTCTATGCCTCGCTGGCGCCGCAAGCGGAAAAGGCCGACGGGTCAGCCGGGCCACAAGCGGCGCTGCTGATCATGCATGGGCACCCTCGGGATGCCAACCGCAGTTTCAATGCCGCGCTGGATGCCGCACGCAGGGCAGGGCGCCTGGACACGACCTTGGTCATTGCGCCGCTTTTCCAGGTGGCCAGCGACAAGGCCGAGCGCTGCCGCTCCAAGGGCACCCCTGCACCGGAGCCGGGTGATGCGCTGTGGACCTGCAGCAGCTGGCTGGCCGGGAAAAACTCCCAGGCCGGTGCTGGCAGGGCGCCGATCAACGCGATTGCCGCGCTGGACGCCTTGATCGCCCATATCCACCAGCGCTGGCCCAGCGTGCGCCAGATCACCTTGGCGGGCTTTTCTGCCGGTGGGCAAATGCTCCAGCGCAGTATTGGCTTTGCCCAGCAGCCGCCCGTTGGGGTATCGCTGCGCTATGTGGTGGCCGACCCTGGCACCTGGCTGTATTTTGATCCGCTGCGCCCGCAGCCCCAGCGTGCGGGCAGCGATGTGGACTGGGCCGCTTGCAGCGATGCGGCTTGCAGCTACCGCATGCAGTTGCCTGAAGCGCAATCCTGCCCAGGTTACGACCACTGGAAGTACGGCACCCAGGCGCTGCCGTCCTACCTGGGCTCGAACGCCGCCCAAGCCCGGGAGCGCTACCGCCAGGCAGATATCCATTACCTGGAAGGCGCGCTCGACAACCACGCTGGCAAGGGCACCAGCTACGGTGCACTCGATAAATCCTGTGCCGCCTTGCTGCAAGGGCCGTTTCGCCGCCAGCGGGGTGACGGCTATGCCGCCTATGTCAGCCAGGTGTTGCAGCCGCCACGCCCGCAGCCTCTCTACACCGTGCCGGGCTGCGCCCATGATGTGGCCTGTGTGCTGCCCTCGGATGCAGCGCGGCCCGCCTTGTTTGGCACTGCGCCTTGACGGCAGCAGCTTGCAGGCCGGTGACGAAGGCGGGTGGCGCTTTAGCGTGGGCTTGCGGGCTGGGGTGTTGGCAGCGCCGGTAGGGCCGGTGTAACCACTGCAGTGGGCGCCGTGCTGGTCAGCATGCTGCGGTCCAGCACCTCGATGTCGTTCAGCGTCAGCGTGCCGGCGGCCTGCTTGAGCTTGAGCTGCCCCAGCAAGGTGTTGTAGCGGGCCAGTGCCAGATCACGCTTGGTCTGGTAGAGCTGGCTTTGGGCGTTGAGCACATCGATATTGATGCGCACACCCACCTGGTAGCCGGTCAGGTTGGCATCGAGTGCCAGCTGGCTCGATGCCTCGGCTGCTTCCAGCGCCTTGACCTGGCTGGCGTTGGACTGCAGGCCAAAGAAGGCGCTGCGCACGTTCTGGGCCACGGTGCGGCGGGCGTTGTCCAGGTCGGCCTCGGCCTTGGTCTCCAGCGCCAGGGTTTCCTTGACCCGGTTTTGCACGGAAAAACCGGCAAACAGCGGCACATTGAGCACCACGCCCACGGTCGCCTGGTTGGCGTTGTAGCCATGGGTGGGCATGGTGATGCTGCCCTTGGGGTAGAGCTGGCGGCCGACGGTGGCCTGCAGGTCCACGGTAGGCAGGTGGCCGGTTTCGGCCTTCTTGGTGTCCAAGCGGGCGTTGTCGGTCGCCAACTGGGCGATGCGGATCTGGGGTTGCTCGCTCTGGGCCTGGTCCACCCACATCAACACATTGTCTGGCGTGGTCGCTGGCAGCAGGACCGGCTGCTTCAGCGGCCAAGGCTGGTTGCCGGGCTTGCCCACGGCATTGTCCAGCGCCAGGCGCTTGACGGTGAGGTCGTTCTCAGCGGCGATTTCCTGGGCGCGCACCAGATCATAGCGGGCCTCGGCTTCGCGCGAATCGGTGATGGTGGCGGTGCCCACATCAAAGTTGCGCTTGGCGGCCGCCAACTGCTCCTTGACGGCGGCCTTTTGCGCCTGCACAAACACCATGCTGTCCTGGGCGGCCAGCACATCAAAATAGGCCTGGGCCACGCGCACCAGCAAGTCCTGGCTCGCGGCATCGAGCTGCAGCCGGGCAATATCGCCGCCCAGCCGGCCTTGCTCCAGCGCAATGCGGTTGGCCGGGCGGTAGAGCGGCTGGCTGGCGGTGATGCCGATCTGGTGGTCGGGGCCGTTCAGGCGCAGCTCGGGGTTGTTGATGGCGGTGTGGCTGTACTGCGACTGGGCCTGCAACCCCACTTGGGGCAGCAAGCCGGCGCGTGCCTGCTCGCCCCGGGAGATGGCCGCATCCAGGTTGGCACGGGCCGATTGCCACTGCGCGTCGTAGCCACTGGCCTGTTCGACCATCTGCATCAGGCTCTGGGCCTGGGCCGGAAGCTGGGCCAGGCCCAGCAGCAGCGCAGCGGCTGCGGCGCAGATTGATCTCGGACGGGGCAGGGCGGGGGCTTGGCGCATGGTGCAGAAGGTGGTGGTAAGAAGGTTGGCACGTGAAGGGCGGTTGCCCACCCCGTGCCGCAAACGACGATGACCGGTGGTCAGTAGCGGGGCACCGAAGGGTCGCGCTCGGCCGTCCAGAGGTCGATGCCGCCGGTCAGGTTGCTGACCTGGGTGTAGCCCTGGCGTTCCAGGAACACGGCAACCTGCATGCTGCGCATGCCGTGGTGGCACAGACAGGCGATGGCGCGGTCTTCGTCGAGCAGGTTCAGCGACGCCGGAATCTGCTGCATCGGGATGTTCAGCAGCTCAAAACCTTCGGGCTTGACCGAGGCAGTCTGCAGCTCCCAGGGCTCGCGCACATCGAGCACCAGAGGGTTCTGGTCTGCATGCTGGGCCAGCCATTCATCGAGTTGCGCGGGGCGGATTTGCTCCATACATCACTTTCTGCAGCGCAGCCGGCCCCCAAGGCCGCCGCGCTGCGGGGGTCATCAGAACTTGAAGCGGGGTGCCTCGGCAAAGCCCTTGAGGCGGGCCACCACGGTGTCCCAAGGCTGGCTGATCGTCAGCTTGCCTTGCGTGCGGGTGTAGACGGTGGTGCGCATCATGGGCTCGGTGCCGACAAAAGCGATCAGGCGGCCGCCTTCCTTGAGCTTGTCGAGCAGCGCTGCCGGCACTTCGTAGACCGAGCCGCTCAGCACGATCACGTCATAGCTGCCGCCGATGGCCTGGGCGTTGGAGCCGTCTTCCAGCACCACATCGACGTTCTTGATCTGGGCGCGGTGCAGGTTGGCGCGGGCCAGCTCGACCAGCGCAGGCTCGATCTCCAGCGAAGTGACCTGCTTGGCCAGGCGCGACATCAGCGCTGCCATGTAGCCCGAGCCGGTGCCGATTTCCAGCACGTTTTCATGGGCTTGCAGCTTCAGGTCCTGCAGCACGCGCGCTTCGACGCGGGGAGGCAGCATGCAGTGGCCGTTGGCGATGGCTTCTTCACCATCATCACCCAGCAAGGGCAGCTGGATGTCCATGAACGCCATGTCCTGCAGGCCATCGGGCACAAACTCTTCGCGGCGCAAGGTGCCGATCAGCTCCAGCACCTGTTCGTCGCCCAGGCTCCAGGGGCGCACCTGCTGCTCGACCATGTTGTAGCGTGCTGCGCGGTACTTATCATCCGTGCTGGGGGACATGTTCAGTGGCAAACTCATTGCAGACTCCGGTTGGCTTGTTGGGGTGGGGCAAGAAAAAACCCCCTATTTTAGGCCGCTTAGCGTTCCATAGCGGGGTGCCGCCACTTTTGGGCGGCCCATTTCGCAAAATCATCGAGGTAGCAGTAGACCACCGGCACCACCACCAGGGTCAGCAGCGATGAGGTGATCACCCCGCCGATGACCGCCTGGCCCAGCGGCGCGCGCTGCTCGGCGCCTTCGCTCATCGCAAAGGCCAGCGGCACCATGCCAAACACCATGGCCAGGGTGGTCATCAAAATAGGGCGCAGCCGCACCTGGGCGGCCAGCAGCAGCGCCTGCTCGCGTGGCAGGCCCGGCACGGTCTGGCCGTCCTCTGCCAACTGCGGCTGGCGGGCCCGTATCGCAAAGTCCACCAGCAAGATCGCATTCTTGGTGACCAGGCCCATCAGCAAGATGACGCCGATGATGGAGAACATCGACAAGGTGGTGCCAAACATCATCAACGTGAGCACGACGCCAATCAAGGTCAATGGCAGCGAGGTCATCAGCGCCAGGGGCTGCAGGAAGCTGCGGAACTGGCTGGCCAGGATCATGTAGATAAAGATCACCGCCAAGGCCAGCGCCGACAGCGCATAGCCGAAGGATTCCTGCATGTTCTTGGTGCTGCCGGCAAACTCGTAGCGGTAGCCGGGCGGGAAGGTGGTTTGCTCCAGCACCGCGCGGATATCGGCTGCCACCTCGCCAGCGCTGCGCTGGTTGGCATTGGCGTTGAAGGCGACTTCGCGGTTCATCGCCCGGCGGTTGATGCGGCTGGGGCCGGTGGTTTCGGTCAAGGTCGCCAGCTGGCTCAGGCGCACGGTATGGGGCTGGCCATTGGCGCCCATGGCCGTCAGCGGCAGCTGGGCCAGCATCTGCGGGTTCTCGCGCGCCTCGGGCGCCAGGCGCACCCGCACGTCATAGGTCTGGTTGTCGCCGGCGCGCCAGTTGCCCACGGTGTCGCCTTCCACCAAGGTGCGCAGCGCCGTGGCTACCTGGCCCATCGGCAGGCCCAGGTCGGATGCGGCATCGCGGTTGAACTGCAGCTGCACGATGGGTTCGCGCTCGAGCACGCTGCTGTCCAGGTCCACCAGGCCGAGGATATGCTGCAGGCGCTCGCTCACCTGGCGTGCCAGGCGCTCCAGCTCTTGCAGATCCGGGCCTTGCAGCGAGAACTCCACCTGTTTTTGGCCGCCCACGGCCTCCAGCAGGCCCACATGCGTGACCTGGATGCCGGCAATCTGGTTCAGCTCGGCGCGCAGGCTGGCCGATATCTGCTGCACATCCTGGCTGCGCTGGCTGCGGTCCACCAGACGCACATACATGCTGGCGTAGTTCTTGCCGTTGGCATTGCCGGTGTTGATCGTCGTCAGCGTGTAGCGCACGGCCGGGTTGCGGCGCACCACGTCCTCGACCTGGCGGGCGCGGGCCTCGGTCGCCTCTACCGAGGCACCCACCGGCACATTGAAGCGGATCTGGGTCTCGGAGAAATCGGCGCGCGGCACAAACTCGGTGCCCAGCAGCGGCAGCAGCAACAGGCTCAGGATAAAGATGGCCAGCGCTACCAGCAGGCTGGTCAAGCGGTGGCGCAGCGCCCAGGCCAGCAGGCGCTGGTAGCCAGCGCTCAGCTGCTCGGTGGCGGCCTCAAAGCCGGCCAGTGCCCGGCCCAGCGCGCGTGCGAATCGGTTGCGCGCGGGCTTGCCGTCTTTGTGCACGCTGGGGTCATGCCAGACGCTGGAGAGCATCGGGTCCAGCGTGAAGCTGACAAACATCGACAGCAGCACGGCCACCACGATAGTCAGACCAAACTCATGGAAGAACTTGCCGATGATGCCGCCCATGAAGCCGATGGGCAGAAACACCGCGACGATCGACAAGGTGGTGGCCAGGACGGCCAGTCCAATCTCCTGTGTGCCCTCCAGCGCCGCACGGTAGGCGGACTTGCCCATCTGCAGATGGCGCACGATGTTTTCCCGCACGACGATGGCGTCATCGATCAGCAGGCCCACGCACAGCGACAAGGCCATCAGGGTCACCATATTGATCGTGAAGCCAAAGGCATACATGAAGAAGAAAGTGCCGATGATGGAGATCGGCAAGGTCAGGCCGGTGATGACGGTGGAGCGCCAGGAGTGCAGGAACAGAAACACGATCAGCACGGTGAGCACGGCACCTTCAACCAGGGTCTGGCGCACGTTGTCCACGGCCACGCGGATCGGGCGGGAGGCATCGGCAATGGGCTCCAGCCGCAGGCCCGGCGGAAGCTCGGGCGTGATTTCGGCCACCGCGCGGCGCAGGCCGTCCACCACCTCGATGGTGTTTTCCTCCTGCGATTTCTGGATCGACAGCAGCAAGGTGCGGGTGCCGTTGTACAAGGCCAGGTTTTTCAGCTCCTGCGCGCCATCCTGCACCCGGGCGACCTGGTGCAGGTAGATGGGTGCGCCATTGCGGCGGGCCACGATGATCTGGTTGAAGTCTTCGGGCCGCTTCATGCGCGAATCGATCTGCACCAGCCGGTCCTGCTCGCGCGAGCGCACCGAGCCCAGCGGCAGGTCCTGGTTCTCGCGGCGCACGGCGTCGGCCACTTCGCTGGCCGAGATGGACAGCGCCTCCATCTGCTGCGGATTCAGGTAGACATTGATCTCGCGCGGTGTGCCGCCCACCAGGCTCACGGCACCCACGCCGCGCACATTCTCCAGCCGCTTCTTGAGCACCTGGTCGGCCCAGGAGGTCATCGCGATCGCGCTGGGCGGTGTGCCCCGGCTGGGGTCGGGCAGCAGCGCCAAGGACCAGATGGCGGCATCGGCCGGGTCAAAGCGGATCACGCGCGGGTCTTTGACCTCGTCTCGCAGCAGGGGGCGCACGGCGGCGATCTTCTCGCGCACATCCTCGGCGGCCCGGCGCCCGTCCACATAGATCTGGAACTCCATGATGATGACGGCCGTGCCTTCGTAGCTGCGCGAGGTGAGCGCGCTGATGCCGGCCACCGCGTTGACGGCTTCCTCGATCTTCTTGGTGACCTCGCTCTCGACGATCTCGGGCGCGGCGCCGGGGTAGTCCACCGTGATGACGACCACCGGGAAATCGATGTTGGGGAACTGGTCGACCTTGAGGCGCTGCAGCGAGAACAGGCCCAGCACCACCAGCGCGGCCATCATCATCGTGGCCAGCACCGGGTTGTTCAGGCTGAGGCGGGTGAACCACATGGATCAGGACGCAGGCGACGCGGGGGTGGCGGGCGCGGCCTCGGGCGCCAAGCGGACGGGCGTGGCCTCGCGCAGCTGGCCGACCTGGCCGCCCAGAATGCGCTGGCCCGCCTGCAGACCCTGGCGGATCGCTACCCAGGTCTTGCCCTGGAGTTGGCTGCGCGGGCCCAGTACCACGGGCTGGTGCTGCACCCGCAGCGATGCGCCCGATGCGCCTTGTGGGCTGAGCAGCTGCACATAGGGCTCGGGCTTGTCGGTACGCACGGCGGCCAGCGGCACGGCAAGGGTCTGCACCTGGCCGGTGGCGAGTTGGCCCTGCAGGTACAGGCCCTGGCGCAGTGCCGGTGCGGCAGTGCCTGCGGGCGCGGCAGGCGGCGCAATGCGCAGGTAGACCGTCACGCTGCGGCTGTTGGCATCGGCCTGGGGGTTGATGCGCACCACCTGGGCGCTGATGGTCTGGCCGCTGCCATCAACCTGCAGCTGCGCCGTCTGGCCCAGGCGCAGTTGCAGCGAATCGGCGGCGGGTATCTGGGCCTGCAGCTCCAGTTCGCGCAGGTCGACGATCTCCAGCACATTGGCGTCGGGGCCCACCTTCTCACCATTGCTCACCCATTTGCGGGCCACCTGGCCCTGGATGGGGCTGCGCAGCACGGTGTCGCTCAGGTTTTTACGCAGCACATCGGCGGCCGAGCGGGCCGCCTGGTAATTGGCCTGCGCGGCCTGCCATTGCGACTGCGACGATTCAAGGGCCGTGGCCGAGATAAAGCCCTGGTTGGCCAAGGCGCGGTTGTTGTCGTACTGGCGCTGCTGGATATCTTGCTGTGCACGGGCGGCATCGGCCTGCTGCTGCGCCTGGGCGAGGCGGGCCTGGCTCTCGGTGCTGTCCACGCGCGCGACGACCTGGCCGGCCTGCACCGGGTCGCCCTCGCGCAGTTGCAGCTGCTGCAGCTCGCCGGCGATGCGGGCCTTGATGGTGGCGGAGTGCACCGCCTGCACCGTGCCGCTGATGGGCAGGCTCAATACCAGGGTCTGTGGCGCCACGGTAATGGCGTCGCTCGCGGCAAGTTGGTAGACGGCCTGCGCCTTGGCCTGTTCGGCCTGGGCAAGTGCTTGCTGGCGCTGCTGCTGGGTTTTGACGCCACGCCACAGCCCGCTGGCGAGCAGGGCAATGACGACGGCGGCGGCCAGCCAGGGCAGGGCGCGCTTCATTTGGTGCTGCCCTTGGACCGGCAGCCCAGGCCATGCATCAAGGCATCGGCCTGCATCTGCAAAAAGCGTGGCACATCAAAATCCGGATTGGGCAGGCAAAAGCCGCCGGTGCTTTTGACGCTGGCACAGAAGATCAGCGGGGCCAGCACCAGGGTCACGCCGTAGTCCAGATCGATGGGGGCCAGCTCCCCGCGCTCCATGCCTCGGCGCAGCACGCGCTCGATCAGGCGGTTGCCGGGCAGCACTACTTCCTGGCGGTAGAAGGCCGCGATCTCCGGAAAGTTATGCGCCTCGGCCATCACCAGGTGCGGCAGACCGCAGGCCTTGGTCGAGCCGATGCGCTGCCACCAGACCTCGTAGCAGTAATGGATCAAGGTGGCCGTGTCGTGCTGGTAGGTGTCCAGCTCCAGATCCCATTCGGCAAAGCGGCTGCTGAGCACATGGCGCACCACAGCCTGGAACAGCTCTTGTTTGCTGGGGAAGTAGAGAAACAAGGTGCCCTTGGAGACGCCGGCCTGGCGGGCCACTTCTTCCACCTTGGTGGCCGCATAGCCTTTGCTGACAAACAGATCCAGCGCCGCATCCAGCAGCTCGCCAGGCCGGGCCTCCTTGCGGCGGCTGCGGCGGGGCGCAGGCGTGGCCAAAGCAGGTGGATAGGGCGGGGTGGACACGGTGGGCAGCGCAATCTAACAGTTAATGACCAATGGGTTAGTAATGTAGGTGCCTGCCCGCGACAAGTCAAGCAAAACGCGCTGAAACAAATAGAGAACGCATTGGCATATGGCTGTCTTTTTCTCTGTTAAAAATGGAGCCGGCAAGCCGCTGTTTGTGGGCGCTTGCGCCTGAATGTTTGGCCCTTTTGTTGCCGGAGTCATGATGTCAAATGAAGCCCAGTCCCCCGTGGAAAAAATCTATCTCGCCGGTGGTTGTTTTTGGTGCACCGAGGCCGTGTTTGGGCGGGTGCGTGGGGTCGTCAAGGTCGTCAGCGGCTATGCCAATGGCCAGATCGCCAATCCCAGCTACGAACAGGTCTGCACGGGCACGACGGGCCATGCCGAATGTGTGGAGCTGACTTTTGAGCCGCAGGTGCTGCCGCTAGACAAGGTGCTGCACATCTTTTTTGCAACGCATGACCCGACAACCTTGAACCGCCAGGGCAATGATGTGGGCCCGCAGTACCGCAGCGGCATCTACACCACCACGCCCGAGCAACTGGCCCAGGCCCAGGCCTTTGTCGACAAGCTCAATGCCTCCGGCCAGATGGGCGCGCCGGTGGTCACCGAGGTGGAGCCGCTGCAGCATTTCTGGAATGCCGAGGCCTACCACCAGGACTATTTCGACAACAACCCGCGCCAACCCTACTGCACCTATGTGGTGGCGCCCAAGGTCGACAAGCTGGAAACCCGCTTCGCAGACTGGTTGAAGTAGGGCCGCCTGGGTGGCGGGCGTGGGCGATGGGCATAATGCAACACAATTGCATCAAAGCCATTCCTCCCAGCCACCGATGTCCGCCCGCACCCCATCCCCCGCCACTGCCGCCTTGAACGTGCAGTCCCTGCCGCCCGGCATGCGTGCCACGCGCGCCACCAAGGCTTTGCTGGCCTTGGTCGGAAGCCAGCCGGGCATGCAGTGGTCCGTGGCCGAGGTGCAGGCTCGGCTGCAGAAAATGGGCGTCGACGTCAACCGGGTCACCAGCTACCGCCTGCTGGACCGCCTGGCCGCTGCCGGCAAGCTGGTCAAAAGCGTGGATGCCGAGCGGCTGACGCGCTATGCGCTGCGGGCTGACGCACAGGAGCCGCTGCAGGTGCGCTATGAATGCACCGACTGCCATTCAGTACAAAGCCTGGAGGAGCATGCCGGCGACGCTGCCACGGCCCAGGTCAACCAGGCGATGGCGCAGTACCTGCAGGTGCTGCAGGAACAGGGGCTGGCGCCGGAGCAGACCGAGCTGCGCTTGCAGGGCCTATGCGCCGACTGCAAGCACGACCCCAAAAAATCCTGACCTCCGCTTATGGTCGCTTGCGGCCAATCAGCCCCGTAGACAGCATGGTGCCGCCAATCACGACGGCACCGCAGCCCAGCATCCAGGCGGTGATGGGTTCTGCCAAAAACCAGTTGCCATAGACCAGCGCAAACACCGGCGCCAGAAAGGTCACCGCAATCGCGCGGCTGGGCCCGGCGGTCTGGATGATCTGGAAATACAGGATGTAGGCCACGCTGGTGCACAGCAGCGCCAATGCGGCGACGGCCAGCCAGGAGGTCCAGGACGGCGTCTGGCTGGGCCACATCGCAATCGTGGGGATCAGCAGGCACAGGCTGGCACCGACCATGCTGCCGGTGGCCGTTGCCAGCGGCGGCACCCCCACCAGATAGCGCTTGGCAAAGCTGGCTGCAACGCCATAGCTCAGCGACGCACACAGGCAAGCGGCGATGGCGGCATAGGCGCTCCAGCTGGCCGCGCCTGCGGTGGCCGGCTTGTCATGCAGCGCGAGCAGGGCCACGCCGGTGAAACCGATCAACAGCCCCGTGACGCGCAGGCCGGTGATGCGGTCACCCAGCCAGAGCCAGGCCACCAAGGCCCCAAACAGCGGAGCACAGGCATTGAGCACCGAGGCCATGCCGGTGGGCATGTAGACCACCGCGTAGGCAAACAGTGAAAACGGAATGGCCGAATTGATGATGCCGGAGAACAACACTGGCTTCCAGTGCTGGCGCAGCGCAAGCCATTCGCCACGCATCAGCATCACCGGCAGCAGGAACAGCGCCGCCAAAATCACGCGCAAGCCGGCCGTGGGCACGGCACCAAACTGCGAGGCGCCCAGGCGCATGAAAAGAAAGGACGCGCCCCACAGCACCGCCAGCAGCACAAAAGGAGGCAGCCAGCGGCTGGCGCTGGGCGCCCCCGACAGGTGGGAAGAACCAGGGGCGGAGGCAGTCGCTGAGGAAGGGTTGGGGCGCATAGGATCTCGCAAGGGCAGACAGCATGCTAGCGGGCGCCGCGCTTGCCATTGGTGACATTCTTGCGGTGTATTGATGCGTGCCGTGCAAAGGGCAGTGAAAGGGCCGCAGCGGCGCGGCCCATCCGCCTGTGCGGGGCCCTGTGGCGCATCCGGCGGCACTGCGCCCTGGCCGCCAAATGGGCAACTGGCTGGCCCTGGCCCGGAGCGTGCCTACAATAGCTGTCTCGCAGTGATGGCGCGGCTTCTCCAGGAGGCCGTTTTTCATGCCTGTTCTGCGCCAACAACAAGGTGAGTTCTGTGCCGATTTCTTCTGCAATCTTCAAAGCCTATGACATCCGCGGCGTCGTGCCGAGCACGCTCAACGAGAGCGTGGCACTGAAGCTGGGCCGCGCATTTGGCCAGCAGGCGATTGCCGCTGGCGAGCTGGTCGTCGCGGTGGGGCGTGACGGACGGCTGTCCGGCGATGCCTTGAGCCGCGCGCTGATGCAAGGCCTGGTGGAGGCCGGTATCGAGGTGATCGATGTGGGCCGTGTGACCACGCCGATGCTGTACTTTGCCGCCAGCACCTTGTGCCACAGCGGCATCCAGGTGACCGGCAGCCACAACCCCAAGGACTACAACGGCTTCAAGATGGTGCTGGCCGGCCGCGCCATCTATGGCGAAGAGATCCAGAAGCTGCGCCAGATCATGGAAAAGGAATGCTGGCGCTTCCAGGGCGGCGGCAAGCTGCGCGAGGAGGATGTGACGGCAGCCTACGTCGAGCGCATCGTCTCCGACATCAAGCTGGCCCGCCCGATGAAGATCGTCGTGGACAGCGGCAACGGCATTGCCGGTGCCACCGCGCCGGGCATCTTCCGCGCGCTGGGCTGCGAGGTGACCGAGCTGTTCTCCGAGGTGGATGGCAATTTCCCCAACCACCATCCCGACCCCAGCAAGCCCGAGAACCTGCGTGACCTGATCGAGGCACTGCAGACCGGCGATGCCGAGCTCGGCCTGGCCTTTGACGGCGACGGCGACCGCCTGGGCATCGTGACCAAGGACGGCCAGAACATCTACCCCGACCGCCAGATGATGCTGTTTGCCCAGGACGTGCTCTCGCGCGTGCCCGGTGGCGAAATCGTCTATGACGTCAAGTGCTCGCAGCGCCTGGCGCCGGCGATCGAGGCCGCAGGTGGCAAACCGGTGATGTACAAGACCGGGCATTCGCTGATCAAGGCGCGCATGCGCGAGACCAATGCGCCTTTGGGCGGCGAGATGAGCGGCCATATCTTCTTCAAGGAGCGCTGGTACGGCTTTGACGACGGCACCTACGCCGGCTGCCGCCTGCTGGAGATCCTCAGCAAGGCCCAAAATCCTTGCGCGCTGCTGCATGCGCTGCCCAGCAGCTACAGCACGCCCGAGCTGAATGTGGAATGCCAGGAAGGCGAGCCGCACAAGCTCAGCGCCCAGCTGCAGGAGATGGCGGCCAATGTGTTCAGCGAACCCGCCCAGATCAACACCATTGACGGCCTGCGCGTGGACTGGCCCGATGGTTTTGGCCTGATCCGTGCCAGCAACACCACGCCCGTGCTGGTGCTGCGCTTTGAAGGCCACACCCAGGCAGCGCTGCACCGCATTCAGAATGAGATGAAAGCGCTGCTGCTCAAGGTCAAGCCCGATGCCGTGGTCGGCAGCGCCTCGCACTAAGGCGCGGCCAAGTCCATGGGTCTGAGCCTGATGCTCTATGGCTGGGTGGCGCGGCTTGCCCGGCCGCTGGTGCGGCGCAAGCTGGCGCGACGCGCGGTGCAGGAGCCCGGCTACGCCCAGATGGTGGAGCAGCGCTTTGGCGATTACGGCGATCTGCCCCGCTACCAGGCGCTGCCCGAGATGCCCCTGGTCTGGATCCATGCGGTATCGCTGGGCGAGACGCGGGCTGCCGCCATCTTGCTGCGCGAGCTGCGGCTGCAGATACCGGCTTTGCGCCTGCTGCTGACCAATGGCACGGCCACTGGCCGTGAAGAGGGGCAAAAGCTGCTGCTGCCTGGCGACATCCAGGTCTGGCAGCCCTGGGATGACCGCGCCAGTGTCAACGCCTTTCTGCGCCATTTCAGGCCCTCCATCGGCATCTTGATGGAGACGGAGATGTGGCCGGGCCTCGCTGCTGGCTGCCAGCGCGAGCGTGTGCCACTGGTGCTGGCCAATGCCCGGCTCAATGAAAAATCGCTGCGCGGCGCCCAGCGCCTGGCCTGGCTGGCACGCCCGGCCTACCAAAGCCTGCGCTCGGTGATCGCGCAGACCGAGGCCGATGCCGGCCGCTTGCGCGCCGCAGGTGCCCAGGTGACCGCCGTGCTGGGCAACCTCAAATTCGATGTGGAGCCCGATGCGGCGCAACTGGCCCAGGGCCAGGCCTGGCACCAGGCGGCGGGCAAGCCGGTGGTGATGCTGGCCAGCAGCCGTGAGGGCGAAGAGGCCCTGTGGCTGCAAGCGCTGGCGCAGCTGCGCAGCAGCAACCCGGACGCCGCAGCGAAGGTGCAATGGCTGCTGGTGCCGCGCCACCCGCAGCGTTTTGGCGAGATTGTGCAACTGCTGCAGGGCGCCGGTTTGCAGGTGTCGCGCCGCAGCGAGTGGCAGGATGGGCCCCAGCCCGCCGATGTATGGCTGGGCGACAGCATGGGCGAGATGCAGCTGTACTACGGCCTGGCCGATGTGGCCTTGCTGGGTGGCAGCTTTGCGCCGCTGGGCGGCCAGAACCTGATCGAGGCAGCGGCTTGCGGCTGCCCGGTGGTGATGGGCCCGCACACCTTCAACTTTGCGCAGGCGGCCGACAGCAGCGTGCAAGCCGGTGCCGGGCTGCGTGTGCCAGGCATGGACGAGGGCCTGCAGCAGGCGGTGGCCATTGCCACCGATAGGGCCAGCCACAGCCGCATGCGCCGCGCGGCATTGCAGTTTGCGCAGGCGCATCGGGGTGCGGCCAAGGCAAGCGCGCAGCTGGTAGCTGCCGTGCTGGAATCGATGGACGGCTTTGTCAATTCCAGCTTCGAGGCCTCGCTGTTCGACGAGGATCCTGCCTAAGTCCTATTTAGCCTTTGGTGCGGGTGGCAAAGGCCAGCACAAAGGTCAGCGCCAGGGTGGGCAAGGCCGATCCCGCTTGCGGCGCCCAGGCGGCCAGGCCGTGGTAGAGCGCAATACCGCCCAGCCACAGTGCGAGCGGCAGCAGGTGCACGGCAGCCTGCACATTGCCAGGCTGGTAGCCACCCCAGGACAGGCGGCCCAGGATCACGCCAAACAGCGGCACAAAGACGGAGCTGAGGATCAGCAAGAACGGCTCCAGGCTGTGCATGGGCAGCACCATGGCCAGCGCGGTGCTGCACACCGCCATCGCCATGCCCCAGCCGCGCACGCCCCAGCGCGGCAGCAGGCTGTGGGCAGATACAGCGCCCGAGTAGGCATCGCCATAGGCATTGTCCACCTCGTCCAGCAGCACCAGGGACAGTGCAATCAAACCGCCCTGGGCCAGCAGCAAGGCGGCAACCAGGTCGGTGCTGGGCAGCACCAGGGCCACCAGCACGCCCAGTGCATAGCACCAAATATTGGCAATGCCAAAACCGATCCAGGTGCCGGCCAGGGCACTGCGGCCATTGCGCCCGTAGCGGGCATAGTCGGCCACCAGCGGCAGCCAGGAAATGGGCATGGCCACCACCAGATCAAGCGCCGGCATCACGCCCATGCCGCCGGCACCGGGGCGGCTCCACAGCGCAGGCAGGCCTTGCTGCACCGCCATGCCGACAAACTGCCAGCTCAGCCACAGCAGCGACAGCACCACCAGCGGCAGCGCGACGCGCGAGATCAGCTGGCGCACCAGCCGCACCATGGAGCCGGTCATCAGCGCCACCAGCAGCCCGCCCCAAAGCAGGGTGGCCAGCCAGGGCCAATACGCCGCCTGCATGCCGCCGGCCTGGCGGCCAATGGCCACTGTGGATTCGCGCATCACCACCAGCTCAAACGCGCCCCAGCCCAGCAGCTGCACGATATTGAGCAGCACCGGCAGCTTGGCAAAGTGGCGGCCATAGACATGGTGGATCAGCCCGGCGCTGGACAGCCCGGTGTCGCAGCCGATCTTGCCCACCCAGGCCAGCAGTCCAGCCCCCACCACCGAGCCGCCAACAATGGCCATCAATGCCTGCGGCGTGGACAGCGCGGGCATCAAATAGGCCCCCACCTGCATCACCAGCAGGCCCACCCCCAGACTGAACCACAGCGAGGCCAGATGCCAGCCGTTGAAAACACGCTCCTGCTGAGCGACAGGATGGAGGGCGAAGTTGGAGGCGGGAGAGGCGTTGGCGGTCATGGCCTGTTATTTTTTGGAGTGCTTGGAAGTGAACGGCTGCGCAGGGCAGCCTTGGCGCCGAGAAGTGCGGCTATTGTGCCCAGCCAACATGCCCCTAAGGAGATGACTACAATCGCCTGCGAGATGACGATACACACGGACCCTTCCACCTGGATGCGCGATGGCGTCAGCCCCAGCTGCGTGGTACTGCCTTCGCGCGGCGAGGGGCTGCTGCTGGATTTTCTGGCCCAGCGCCTGCCCCTGGTCAGCGCTGCGCAGTGGCGGGAGCGCCTGCAGGCGGGCGATGTGGTCGATGGCCTGCGCCAGACCTTGGGGCCGGCCCAGGCCTTTGTGCCCGGCATGCGGGTGTACTACTGGCGCAAGGTCGAGCAGGAGCTGCCCATTCCTTTTGATGCCGATGTGCTGTATGAGGACGAGCGCCTGCTGCTGGTGGACAAGCCGCATTTTCTGCCGGTGCTGCCAACCGGCAAGTATGTGCAGAACTCCTTGCTGGTGCGGCTGAAGAAGGCGACCGGCAATGCCCATCTCTCCCCACTGCACCGCATCGACCGCGATACCGCCGGGCTGCTGCTGCTGTCCAAGGATGCGGCCACGCGTGGCCAGTACCAGGCCTTGTTCCGCGACCGGGCGATGGACAAGACCTATGAGGCGGTAGCGCCCTGGCGGGCGGACCTGGTGTTTCCGCGGGAGCACCGCAGCCGCATGGAAGAGAGCCAGCGCTTTTTTCTGATGCACGAGGTGCCAGGCGAACCCAACAGCCACAGCCATATGGAGCTGCTGGAGCAGCAGGGCGCCTGGGCGCGCTATGGGCTAAAACCCGTCAGCGGCAAGCGCCACCAGCTGCGCGTGCACATGGCCGCCTTGGGGCTGCCGATCCGCAACGATGCCTTTTACCCCGAGGTCAATGACCCGCCGGAGGGCGACTTCTCACGGCCCTTGCAACTGCTGGCGCGTGAGCTGCGTTTTAACGACCCCGTGACGGGGCAGGCGCATGTGTTTCGCAGCCGGCGCCAGTTGCTGCCCTTGGCGGACTAGATACAACAAAGCCGCCTGGAGGCGGCTTGCGGAAGGCCAGCGTGTGACGTTTTAACGGCTGAGCGTGCCCATGGCTTCACCCAGCTGCACCGGCTTGGCCGCAGCCCAGTCGGCATGGAAGGCGCTCTTGCCTTCGGGCAGCAGCAGCACAATGGTCGAGCCCAGCAGAAAGCGGCCCATCTCATCGCCTTGCTCTAGCACGATCGGCTGGGTCTGGTAATCCCAGGTCCGAATCTTGCGCGTGCGCGGTGGGTTGACCTGGCCGTGCCAGGTGGTGGACATGCTGCCGACAATGGTCGCGCCCACCAGCACCATCACAACCGGTCCAATGCGCGATTCAAACACGCAGACCACGCGCTCATTGCGGGCAAACAGGCCGGGCACGCCGCGCGCGGTCAGTGGGTTGACGGAGAACAGATCACCGGGCACATAGACCATCTTTTGCAGCTTGGCGCGCAAGGGCATGTGGATGCGGTGGTAGTCCCGCGGGCTCAGGTAGATGGTGGCAAACTGCCCGTTGTGGAACTGCGCGGCCAGCTGCGCATCACCGCCCAGCAAGGCGGTGGTGCTGTAGCTGTGGCCCTTGGCCTGGAAGATCTGGTCCTGCGCAATCGCGCCGCACTGGCTGATGGCACCGTCCACCGGGCAGACCAGGTCGGCCTGGGCCATGGGGCGCACGCCTGCGCGCAGCTCGCGGGTGAAGAAGTCGTTGAAGCTCCGGTACTGCGCAATATCGGGCTGCGCTGCTTCATCCATGTTGACCTGGTACTTGCCGACAAACCAGCGGATGAAGCTGGTGGTTGCGCCGCCCAGTTCCGCCGACGCCAATGTGCCGGCCAGCGCGGTCATCCATTTCTTGGGCAGCAAGTATTGGGGCAAAACAGCAATTCGATCGCGCATGGTCAGGGCCGTCACAGTAAACCGCCGATTCTATCGACACTGTGTCGTGCCCATGACAAATTACGTTGTGAAATGCAGCTTTTGTCGGTCATGTGCTGACAATTTGTCGCCAAATGCCTGGTCGGCGATGCCGCTGCTGCCAGCAGGGGTGACAGCAGCGGCTGGGCTTGTAGTCCAGGGCCTGATTATGATGACGGACCTCCAGCCAGCATCTCGCCTTCTGTCTCGCCATGTCTTCTGCCCGTCCCCCTACCCAACCCAGCTCTGCACCGGGAACGGCTCGCCGCCGCGCGCGGCTGCAGCTGTGGTTGCGCAACTTTCTGCCATCGGCTGCGCATGTCAATGGGCTGGAGCTGGCGCGCATGGTCGTGGGCGCGATGGTGGTGCTGTGGCTCACCGGCATGGCCAGCCAGACCTGGGGCCAGCATGACCATAGCCCCTGGCTGTTTGCCGCGATGGGGGCCAGCGCCATGCTGCTGATCGGCACGCCCTCCAGCCCGATGGCGCAACCCTGGCCGGTGATTGGCGGCTCGCTGTTGTCGGCTCTGGCGGGCTGGGTGGCCGTGCTGGTGTTTCCCGATCCGCTGCTGGCCGCTGCCGTGGCGGTAGGCCTGGCCATCATGGTGATGGTAGTGCTGCGCTGCCTGCACCCGCCGGGGGCTGCGCTGGCGATGTGGATGGCCATCCAGGGCTGGCACGATGTGTCGATCCTGCTCAATCCAGTGGCGCTGAACCTGGTTGTTCTGGTGCTGCTGGCCACCGCCTACAACCGCATGACCGGCAAGCGCTACCCCGCGCCCCAGCACAGCCAGAAGGCGCAGTCGGCCCAATCCTCGCGGGCATCCAGCGCAAGCATCGAAGGCAGCGATCTGGACGACGCGCTGGAGCATTTCAATGGCGTGCTCGATGTGAGCCGTGCAGACCTGGAAGCGCTGCTGCAGGGCGCGAGCCAGGCGGCCTTCAAGCGCACCCTGGGCAATGTGCGCTGCGAAGATGTGATGTCCCACCCGGTGCATGCGACGCGGCCGGAGAGCAGCATCAAGGATGCCTGGAGCCTCATGCAGCAGCACCGGATCAAGGCCTTGCCGGTGGTCGATGCTGCGCAGCGGGTGGTGGGGATCATCACCGCCACCGATCTGCTCAACCATGCGCTGGCCGCCACCCCGACTGCCCTCAGCAGCAAGCTCAAACACTGGGTGCTGCGCAAGAAGGACCCCGGCCAGCTGGTGGGCGACCTGATGACCACCGAGGTCTCCAAGGTGGGCAGCTATGACCGCATGGTAGACCTGATCGCCATCTTCTCGCGCGCCAAGCTGCACCATGTGCCTGTTGTCAACCGGCAGGGCAAGCTGGTCGGCATCATCTCCCAGACCGATTTGATGCGCGAGATGGCCGCGGCGCTGTCGCTGCCGCGTGAGGATGCCTGAGCGGAAGTTCTAGTGATCTCGGTTTGAATTTAAAAAGCCCTGCAGTAGCGATACTGCAGGGCTTTGTTCTTCAACACGCAAACTCCGCCCAGCGGTTTGGTCGTGGGGCCAGGAACCCTCTGCAGAACCCTCGCCCAATGGAATGGACGCGGATCGCCCGAGCCCGCGTTCAGGCCATGGCAGGGAGTTTTGCCGAGGGTTCCCAAGCCCCGCTACCTTCGCAGCACCAGCCAGCTGAAGGCGCCCAGCGACAGCAGCGAGTAGATCAGCCCCGGCGCGGCAGCGGTCAGCATCGGGTGCCAGTTCTGCAGGTTGCCGGCAAAGCCAAACACGTTGTTCAGCAGGAAGAAGCTGATACCCGCCATCACGCCGCCAAACACATAGCCGGTGATGCCGCCCGAGCGGAAGTGCAGGTAGGCAAAGGGCAGGGCGAGCACGACCATCACCAGGCAGCTGATGGGGTAGAACACCTTGCGCCACAGCTCGATCTCGTAGCGCTGCGCACTCTGGCCGTTAGCCTGCAGGTGGCTGACGTAGAGGAAAAGGTCGTAGGTACTCATCTGGTCAGGCTTGAGCACGGCGGCAGCGACCATGCTGCTGGTCACCGACGTCGGCCAGTCCATTGTCTCCAGGTTCTTGACTTCGACACGCGCCTGGCGCTGGTCGCCCAGGTAGTAACGCTGCTCCTGGATGTGGTGCAACTGCCAGACGCCGTTGCCAAACTTGCCGCCGGCAGCGGTCAGCTGCATCTGGATGCGGCCCTGGTCATCAAAGTTGTAGACCCGCACGCGCTGCAGATCGCCCTCGGGCGTGATGGCGCGCACATTGATCGCAGCCATGCCATCTTCGCGCTTCTCGCGCAGCCAGGCGCCGGTGCGGCCGGTGCTCAGTTGGCCAAAGCGCTGTGCGCGCACCAGCTGGCTGGCCTGCTCGCCGGCGGGCGCCACATAGTCGCCAATCGCAAAGGTCAGCACCACAAAGGCCAGGCCAATGCTCAGCAGGCTGCCCAGCGCCTGCCAGGGGCCCAGACCGCTGGTACGCAGGATGGTGAACTCGGAAGTCTGCGCCATGCGGGCCATCACAAAGATCGTGCCGATCAGCACCGTGATCGGCAGCAGCTCGTAGATATGGTTGGGAATGTTGAGTGCCACGCTCAACAGCGCATCCTTGAGCTCATAGGTGCCGGTACCGATCCAGCGGAACTCGTCCACCAGGTCGAAGAAGAAGAACAGCGCCAGGAAGGCGAGGGTGACAAAGCCGACGGTCACGGCGATGTCACGGTAGATCATTTTGCGGAAGGTCTTCATGCGCGGCTCCCGATGCGGCGTACCCATTGCAGCAGCGAGAACTGCTGGTTGCGGCTGAGCAGCAAGGTCCAGGCGAGCAGGGCTGTCAGGCCATGGATGAGAACAAAGGAGAGCGGCAGCGAGGCTTTGCCCGAAGACACCCAGTTCTGGGCAAAGGTCATGAGGTTGTAATAGACGATGAAAGCAAACAGCGCAAACACCAGGCTGCTGCTGCGGCCCGCACGCGGGTTGACGCTGGCCATGGCCAGGCCCAGCACCACAAAGTTGATTGCTGCAATCGCCAGGCCCAGACGGTAGCCCAACTCGCCCAGCAGGCGTGGCTCCTCACTGGCCATCAGCTGGCGGGTGGGGATGTTCTTCACAGCACCCATGTCATTGGGGTCAATCGTGGCGGCGCTGCCGATGCGGGTGCCGTACTCCTTGAAGTCGCTGACCTTGAGGCCCGGCGTATCCTTGTTTTTTTCGACGCGTTGGCCATCGTTGAGCACGGCAATGCGGGCATTCTCCTGCACTTCCAGGTGCGCGCTCTTGGCGGTTGTCACGGTGTCTTTCTTGTCTTCATTGGTAACGATGAAGACATTGCTCGCCTCCAGGTCCGAGCTGCGGTCACGGTCGATGAAGAACACGCGTGAGCCGTCCGACGATTCCTGGAATTCCCCAGGCGCGATGCGGTCGACGTCGCCACGCTGTTCATATTGGGCACGAAGCTGCACAATCTGTTGGTTGGCCCAGGGCCATACCAGCAGGGCCAGCACGGCAATGACGACCATGATGGGCCAGGAAAATCGCATCAGCGGACGCAGAAAGCTGACCAGGCTTTGACCGCTGCTGAACCACACGGCCATTTCGCTGTCGCGGTACATGCGCGACAAGGTCGCCACCACGGCGATGAAAAGGCAAAGGCTCAAAATGGTCGGCAATTGGCCCAGCACGGTGTAGCCCATCACCAGCAACACATCGGAAGGGTTGACGCTGCCACGCGAGGCCTGGCCCAGCACTTTGATGAGCATCATCGTCATCACCACAGTCACCAGCACCACCAAGGTGGCACCAAAGCTGCGGGATAGCTCTTTACGGATCGAGGAATCGAATAACATTGGCGAGAAGGAAAGCACCGATTATGAACTTTGAACTCAAAACTCTGGATTTGGCTTCGGCCGCATTGCAGTCCGGCGACCTGCTGATTGTGTTGGTGGCTGACAAGCAGCCCAAAACCAGTGATGCATTGTCCACCCTGATTGCACATGCGCAGAAAAATGGTGATTTTGAGGCAAAAACCGGCAAGTTGCTGGCAATGTATGCGGTGCCCGCCATCCAAGCCCGTCATTTGTTGCTGCTGGGCATTGGTGATGGTTCGCCCCAGGCCGTGCGCCAGGCGCTGGCAGGCGTGGCTGGTCCGCTGACGCGCGATGGAACCGAGCGCGTGACTGTGGTCAGCGCCCAGCCACTGGCCGATGGCGCACTGCATGCGCTGCTGCAATGCCTGGCCGACAGCGCCTACCTGTACCGCACCACCAAGCCATCAGCCAAGGCTGTGGCGCTCAAGTCCGTGGTGCTGGGTGCGCCCAATGCACCGGCGCTGGAGCGCGCCTTTGAAGTGGCCAAGGCCACCGCGCAAGGCGTGGCCTTTGCCCGCGAATGGGCGAACCGCCCCGCCAACTACGCGACCCCCAAGCTGCTGGCCGAGGCCGCTGAATCCCTGGCTGCTGATCACAAACGCATCAAGTGCAAGATCCACAAGCCCGAGGACGTGGCCAAGCTGGGTATGGGTTCATTCATGGCCGTGGCCCAGGGCTCCAAGGAGCCCCTGCGCTTTATCGAACTGCACTACCACGGCGCCGACAAGGACAGCCAGCCGGTGGTGCTGGTGGGCAAGGGCATCACCTTTGATACCGGCGGCATCTCGATCAAGCCTGCGGGCGACATGGACGAGATGAAATACGACATGGGCGGCGCCGCCAGCGTGCTGGGCACCTTCCGTGCACTGGCGGAGCTGAAACCCGAGATCAATGTGGTCGGCCTGATCCCCGCCTGCGAGAACATGCCCGATGGCGCTGCGGTCAAGCCTGGTGACGTGGTCACCAGCATGAGCGGCCAGACCATCGAGATCCTGAACACCGATGCCGAAGGCCGCCTGGTGCTCTGCGACGCGCTGACCTATGCCGAGCGCTTCTCGCCCAGCGCCGTGGTCGATATCGCCACCCTGACCGGTGCTTGCGTGATTGCACTGGGCGCGCAGCGCAGCGGCCTGTTCTCGAACAACGACGCACTGGCACAGGCCTTGCAGGCCGCGGGCGATCAGGCGCAGGACCACTGCTGGCGCATGCCGCTGGACGACGAATACGCCGAAGGCCTGAAGACCAACTTTGCCGATGTGGCCAATGTAGGCGGTCGCCCGGCAGGCGCCATCACGGCCGCCAAGTTCCTGCAGCGCTTTGTGGGCAGCATGGCCTGGGCGCACCTGGACATCGCCGGCACCGCCTGGCGCAGCGGCGCCAAGAAGGGCGCCACCGGCCGTCCCGTGGGCCTGCTGCTGCAGTACCTGCTGAGCAGCGCCCAGGGCGCAGCGCCTGCCGAACAGGCCAAGACGGTCAAGCCCGCCAAGGCCAGCAAGGCAGACAAGCCTGCAGCAGTGGCCAAGCCAGGCAAGGCGGCGGTCAATGTGGACGGCGCTGACAAGGCGGACGCCCAGTAAACACAGCCTGCCTTATGACGACCCCCACGACGGTAGCCTTTCACTTCAACGCGCCCAGCAAGCTGGCCTATGCCTGCAAGCTGGCGCGCAAGCTCCAGCGCATGGATATTCCGCTGGTGGTGCTCGGCGAGCCAGCCATGGTGGCCCAACTCGACGAAGCGCTGTGGTCCTTTGGCGGTGCCAGCCAGTTTCTGGCCCATTGCCGGGGGGACGCAGCGCCAGAGGTGTTGCAGCGCTCGCCCACGGTACTGGTCAGCGAGCTGGCCGACAGCCTGCCGCATACGCAGGTGCTGCTGAACCTGGGCGCGGAGATGCCCGCCGATGTCACCCGCTTCGGGCGGGTGATTGAAGTGGTCAGCGCCGATGACGAGCAGGACCGGCAGCAGGCCAGGGCGCGCTGGCGCGCCTACGCTGCCATGGGCTATGACATCGAGCGCCGCGATCTGGTGATGAAGTCGGAGGACTGAGCCATGACCGAGTCCAGAATTCCCCCGAAGTTTGTGCCCACCCTGACGGAAGAAGCCGCACAGGAGGCCGCCGACGCTCTGCCCCATGTGGTGCCTGGCGGTGCAGCCCCTGCAGCGCCTGACAGCACACCGCCTGGCGTGGATGTGCTGCGCCGGCGCCGCGATGTGGATTTGCCTGCCTCCAGTGCCTGGGCCCAGCCGGCCGCCGATATTGCCGACCTGCCCACCTACAGCGGCTGGGCGCAGCAGGCCGATGCAGCACTGCCCCTGGGCAGCGGCGCGCAAGCCTTTGCCGCGCCCACCCCACCGGTGCCGGAGGGCAACAGCCTGCCCAGCTTGGTGCAAGGCGCGGGCCAACCGGCCGGCTTGCCAACGGCTGGCGCTGGCGCGGTGGTGGATGACAGCGATGGCCAGGACACACCCGGCCTGGTGCAAAACGCGATGGGCGGCGAGGGCATGGCCGTGTCAGATGCGACCAGCCACCTGGTTGAATCCGCAGCCGAGACGGCGCAGGCACTGGAAGACGCGATCACCCGCCGCGTCACCCGCCGCGTGCAGGAGACCTTGGACACGCGCCTGTCGGCAGCCGTGCTGAAGGTGGTGGAGCAGCAGACGGCCTTGCTGCAATCCTCGCTGCAGCTGGAGATTGACAGCACCATCCGCGAGGCGGTGGCCGACGCGGTGGCCCGCATTCTGCACGAGACCCAGAACCCGCCACGCTAGCCATCTGCGCATGGGCTCATCAGCTTTTTGATGACAAAAAAGACCTAGTGAAATAACCGGCGGTTGTAAAGAACTAAAATTTCGTTCTTTGGTGCTGGCTGTCGCATCGCTTACAGTACGCTTATTCCAGGTTTTTTTCAGGCGCCCGCTGCACGCTGCAGGGCGCTTTCTTTATTCCAATGATTGAACTACGGGGTATCACCCAAACCTACCCGGGCAAAAACGGCCCGGTCCAGGCACTGCGCGGTGTCGATCTGAGCATTGCCGCTGGTGAAGTGTTTGGCATCATCGGACGCAGCGGAGCGGGCAAGAGCTCGCTGGTGCGCAATATCAACCTGCTCAACCGTCCGACCACAGGCCAGGTGGTGGTCAATGGCAAGGAACTGACGGCGATGGACGATGCGCAGCTGCGCAGCGCACGCCGTGAGATCGGCATGGTGTTCCAGCACTTCAACCTGCTGTCGTCCCGCACGGTGTTTGACAACGCCGCGCTGCCACTGGAGCTGGCCGGCATGGGCAAGGCCGCGATCAAAAAGCGCGTGGATCCCTTGCTGGACCTGGTGGGCCTGGCGGCGCTGAGCGACCGCTACCCCGCGCAATTGTCGGGCGGGCAAAAGCAGCGCGTGGGCATTGCCCGTGCACTGACCAGCGAGCCCAAGGTGTTGCTGAGCGACGAGGCCACCTCGGCGCTCGATCCTGAAACCACCCGCTCTGTGCTGGCCCTGCTCAAGCAGATCAACAAGGACATGGGCCTGACCGTGGTGCTGATCACCCACCAGATGCAGGTGGTCAAGCAGATCGCCGACCGCGTGGCGGTGATGGAGGCCGGCAAGGTGGTGGAGATGGGCTCGGTCATCGACGTCTTCACCCGCCCACAGCAACCCATCACCAAGAGCCTGATCGACGAGATCGTGCCCCAGGAGCTGCCCGCCAGCGTCATCGACCGTGTTCGCAGCCTCAATGGCGCGCTGTCCAGCGGCCAGGGCAAGCTGCTGCGCCTGTCCTATGCCGGCAACCTGGCCTACCAGCCCATCCTCTCGCGACTGATCCGTGACTTTGGCCTGGATGTCAGCATCCTCAACGGCCAGGTCGATGAGATCCAGGACCAGACCTTCGGCTTTCTGGCGGTCTACGCCAGCGGTGATCTGGCCCAGCTCAATGCGGCTGTGGAAGCGCTGCGCGCCTCGGGCGTGATGGTGCAGGAAGTCAATACCGAGGCCTCGGCCGCTTAACACCCGCAAAGAGGTCATCGATGTTTGAGAATTTTTCTGAAATGATGCTGCAGCTGTTTGCCACCTCGTTGTGGGAAACGCTGATCATGGTCGGCATCTCCGGCGTGGCCGGCGCGCTGATCGGCATTCCGCTGGGTGTGTTCCTGCGCCTGACGGACCATGGCGGTATCCTGCAAAACGGCGCTGCCAACAAGATCGTTGGATGGCTGGTGAATGCCGTGCGCTCCACGCCCTTCATCATCTTGCTGGTGGCGATCATCCCGTTCACCCGCTTCATCACCGGCTCGTCCATCGGCACGGCTGCGGCCATTGTGCCGCTGACCCTGGCCGCTGCGCCCTTCATTGCCCGCCTGGTGGAAACCTCGCTGCGCGAAGTGGACCACGGCCTGGTGGAAGCCGCGCAAGCCATGGGGGCGACCTCCTGGCAAATCGTCTGGAAGGTGCTGCTGCCCGAGGCGCTGCCCGGCATCGTTGCCGGCCTGACCATCAGCTTTGTCTCGCTGACCGGCTACTCGGCTATGGCCGGCGCCATTGGCGGCGGCGGTCTGGGCGATCTGGGTATCCGCTATGGCTACCAGCGCTTTTTGCCGGACATCATGCTGGCTGTGGTCGTCATCCTGATCATCTTTGTGCAGCTGGTACAAAGCCTGGGCGACTGGGCCGTGCGCCGCCTGAGCCACAAGTAATCCGCTGCCCCAAGCAGCCGCCAAAGCCCATGTGCACTGCGCATGGGCTTTTTTCATGGGCTGGCGGCGGCTGTCGCCCAAGGGCGTTGCGGGCGGTGGGCTCTGCCTACAATGCAGCATTGCCCACGCCTTGGAGACCGCCATGAATGCCGCCTTGCCCACTGCCACCGCACATGCCTTGCCACTGCAGGCGCTGGACCCGGCGCAATGGCTGAGGGCCAAGCCCCTGCTCGATGAGAACTGGATCCACGCCCACCCGGCGCTGGCGCGCGCCTTGCCGGTGGTGCTGGCCCGCGATGTGGGCCAGGACTGGCACAAGGCCGGCACCTTTCGCCACCATCTGCTGGGGGTGACGCGCACGCTGCAGCTGTGGCAGCAGCCGGAGGATGTGAAGCTGCTGGGCCTGCTGCACAGCGTCTACGGCAATGCCTTTGTGGACCTGGTCAAGTTCGATGCCAGCAGCGAACGCAGCCAGCTGGCCGCCCTGGTGGGCGAGCCGGCCGAGCAGCTGGTCTACGAGTTCTGTATTCTGTCGCGTGCCCAGTTTGTGCAGAAGGTGCTGGCCGGTGCTATTGAGGCCGACGGTGCCGTGCTGCTGGACCACAAGGGTGCGCCACGCCGGGTCGAACCCTATACCGTGGCGGCCTTCATCATCGTCAGCATGGCCGACACCATCGAGCAGTGGTTCAGCTGGCAGGACGATATTTTCTCCAGCTTTCCGCAGGTGCCCCAGCGCCCGCAAAAGGCGCACTGGATGGCCTCGCTCTGGCCCGGCCCGATGCGGCCTAGCGGGCGCATGCTGTCGCAGATTGCCAGCCTGGGCCTGGCCTTGCAGCACCCGGCCTTGCAGGGCCTGCTGCCCACGCCGCCGGTGTTTGCCAACTGCACACAGGGCCTGAGCCCATCGGCCGATGCGGCGGCTGCGTCGCTGTACTGGTCGGTGATCCAGCAGGACCAGCCGCTGACCGATCTGGATGTGGCCACCGGCGTGCTGGAGCAGGCCGTGCAGCTCAACCCCTGGGTGGGCGAGCCGCAGATGGTGCTGGCCCAGCTTTACCTGAGCGCCGGGCGCGAAGCCGATGCGCTGGCCGCTGCCGACAGCGCGCTGCAGTGCTTCAGCCAATGGGGCAATGCCTGGGACAAGCGCGTGCAATGGGATGCCTGGGTGGCCTGGACCCGCATACTGCAGCAACACGCCAGGAACGGCAACTGGCCTGAACGCCTGGACAAGCTCAACAACGTCGCGCTGCGGCCGGAATAAAACACGCCCCTGTCAGTGGCCGGCGGGTTGTAAGCAAATGGCAAAAAGTTCTTTGTTGCGTTGCAAAATCGGGCGTACATTTCGGTATCGCATTTGAAAGGTATCGCTCCCGTGCAAAAACGTACATTGCTGCAATCCGTGCTAGCCCTGGCTTTGGTCGCCGGTTTCTCTGGCGCTGCAGTCGCACAAGACAAGGAAATCAAGATCGGCGTGACCGCCGGCCCCCATGGGCAGATCATGGAGCAGGTCAAGAAGATCGCCGAAAAAGACGGCCTGAAGATCAAGGTCATCGAGTTCAGCGACTATATCCAGCCCAATGCCGCGCTGCAGTCCGGTGAGCTCGATGCCAACAGCTACCAGCACAAGCCCTATCTGGACGCCCAGATCAAGGACCGTGGCTACAAGTTTGTCGCGGCGGCCGATACCGTCAATTTCCCGATCGGCATCTACTCCAAGAAGATCAAGAAGATCGAGGAGCTGAAAGACGGCGCCCGCTTCGGTCTGCCCAATGACCCCACCAATGGCGGCCGCGTACTGCTGCTGCTGCAGGCCAATGGTCTGATCAAGCTCAAGGAAAGCGCTGGCTTGAAGGCCACGCCGCTGGATGTGATCGAGAACCCGAAGAAGCTGCGCTTTGTCGAGCTGGACGCTGCCCAGCTGCCGCGCTCGCTCGATGACCTGGATGCTGCGGCGATCAACACCAACTTCGCGATCTCGGCTGGCCTGAACCCCAAGTCCGATGCGATCGTCCTCGAGAGCGCCAAGAACCCCTATGTCAACATTCTGGTCATCCGCGAAGCGGACAAGAACCAGCCATGGGTGGCCAAGCTGGTCAAGGCCTACCACAGCGAAGAGATCCGCAAGTTTGTCGACACCCAGTTCAAAGGCTCGGTGATGCCCGGCTTCTAGGCCCAGCACCACCAGCGAAAAAAGCCTCGCAGTTCATCGCTGCGAGGCTTTTGCTTTTGAGGGGTGTATCAGGCTCAGCGCTTTAACTGCGTACCGGTGGTTTGGCCTTGGCGCGTTTGCTGCCCGGTACGACGGCCTGGATCGCTTCTGCGGGCAGGGGCTCAACCTTGACGATGGCCAGCGACATATTGTCGCCCGAGCCCGAGGCGCGCATGCGGGCGCGCTCGATCAGAAACTGGCTGGCCTCGCGGGCAGAGAGCAGGCGCGTGATGGAGGAGAGCTCGTCGGGCGAGAAGTAGTGCCAGATGCCATCGCTGCAGGCCAGCAGCACATCGCCTTGCTTGAGCATCGGAATGCGGTGGTGGATCAGGGGCGGGTCGTCGGCGGTGCCCAGGCAGTGCAGCAAGATATTGGATTGCGGGTGGTAGCGCGCTTCTTCGAGGGTGATCTGGCCCTGGTCGACCAGGGTCTGCACATAGGAGTGGTCGCTGGTCTGGTAGAGCAGCTGCCCGTCGCGGAAATGGTAGATGCGCGAATCGCCCGAATGCACCCAGGCGCAGGCGCTGTTGGGCAGAATCAGAAAGGCCGCAATGGTGCTGTGGGGCTCCTGCTCGGCGGCAATGGCCACCAGGCGGATCAGCAAATGGGCTTCGCGCACCAGGTTGCCCAGCATTTCTTCGGCGTTGTCGGTCTCTGGCGAGTAGCGCTCGAACACCTGCTTGGCCGTCAGCATCACCTGGTCGGACGCGGCACGCCCGCCGCTGCGGCCACCCATGCCATCGGCCACCACGGCCAGCACACAGCCCTTGGCTCGCGGGTGGGCGAGCATGATGACCTGGTCCTGCTGGTAGGGCCGGTCGCCTTTGTGCAGGCCGGTAGCGGCAGAGAGGCGGTAGCTGGTGCTCATGCGCGAAGGGGGGGTCGTATGCAAGCGGGGTGGATGAAAGGGGAATCATAGAGCAGATTGCCCGGCGGACCGCCAAACCATGCGGGATTACGCTGTCAACCGATGTTTGTATACCAACGCCTGGGGCGTTGCGGGCCGGCAGCCCAGGCCAGGGCGCCGAACGCGCTAGACTGCCATGCCCCCGAAACCGTTCCCATCGATGCCCTTGTCCGCCGCCACTGCACGTGATGCCCCGCTGCGCCTGCGCCCGCAGCAGGAGCAGATGATTGCGGCCATTGAGGCAGCCTGGGGCCAGGGCCAGCGGGTGGCGATCGAGGCGCCCACCGGTACCGGCAAGACCTATGCGTATCTGATAGCGGCCTTGGCGCGCCAGGAGCGCTTTGTGGTCAGCACCGCTACACGGGCGCTGCAGGACCAGCTGGTGGACCGCGACATTCCGGCACTGCTGGCCCACCAGGGCCTGCAGCGCAAGGTGGCCGTGCTCAAGGGGCGGGAGAACTATGTCTGCCTGCATGGCCTGGAGCAGGCGCGCAGCAAGCTGCAAGGCCAGCATGCCGGCGCGCTGGCCCAGGTGGAGCGCTGGGCGCAAAGCACCCAGGGCGGTGACCTGTCCGAGTTGGATGACATCAGCCACCTGCCCAGCCTGGTGCCGCATATCACTGCCAGCCATGACGAATGCCTGGGCCAGCGCTGCAACCACTTCGAGCGCTGCTTCTCCAACCAGGCCCGCTCCCGCGCGGCGCAGGCAGATATTCTGGTGATCAACCACCATTTGTTTTTCAGCGAGCTGCGCCACCGCCAGATGCTGGGCGTGGGCCATGGCTTTGTGCCGCTGGCGCAAACCATGGTGATGGACGAGGCCCACCAGCTGCAGGCCATTGGCCTGAAAGTGCTGGCCAAGGGCCTGAATGTGGGTGATATGCGCGACTACCTGCAGACGGTGGAGCGCGAAACCAGCCTGCATGCACGCGGCTTTGCGCCCTGGCAAGCGCTGCAGCAGAAGGTGCAGCAGGCCATGGCCCAGTGGATGGAGGCCGAGCAGCAGGCGCTGGGCCCGGCCGATGCGCCTGCTGATGCAGCGGCCCGCGCCACCAGCCGCCAGGCGCTGATCCACTTACATAACGCGCTGTCGGCCTTGGTTGCCGCCCTGCAAGGGGTGGCCGGCAGCGCCGCCGTGGTGGCCCAGTTGGCGGGCCAGGGCGATGTGATGCTGCAGGCCTTGCGCCAGTGGGCCCAGGGCGCCGGCAAGGATCTCGTGCGCTGGTGGGATTCGCCCGGCGTTGTGCGCGCGGGCCAGGCTGGCGACCTGCAGGCCTATGGCCGCTACGCCTGGCGCCAGGGCTTTCGCGAATCTCCGCTGTGGCTTTGGCAGGCGCTGCAGGCCTTGAGCCCCCAGGTGCAGGCCAGCAGCTGGCTGGGCCAGGGGGTGCAGCGCTGGTTGTTTACCTCGGCCACCTTGGGTGATGACGAGGCGCTGACCTGGTTTGCCCAGGGCCTGGGCTTGCGCAGCGACAGCAGCGCCAACAGCGAGGCTGGCGATGCGCCCTTGCTCGCCAGCCTGCGCTTGCGCAGCCATTTTGACTGGGCGCAGCAGGCCCGCCTGGTGGTGCCCCAGGGCATGCCCGGCACCGATGCACCGGCCGCCGAGCGCGCGCAGGCATTGGCCCAATGGCTGCTGCCGCACTTGAAGACGCTCGGCGGGCGCTGCATGGTGCTTTGCACATCGACGGCTGCGATGGAGGCCTTGGCCCAGGCCTTGCGCCTGGGGCTGCAGGGCCAGGCCATCAGGGTGCTGCAGCAGGGCGAGCAGCCCAAGCGCCGCTTGCTCCAGGCCATGCGAACAGCGCCCAGCGGCAAGACCGGCCGGGTACTGGTCGGTACCCTGGGCCTCTGGGAAGGGGTGGATCTGCCGGGTGAAGCCTTGCAGCTGCTGGTGATCGACAAGCTGCCGTTTCCGCCCCGCCACGATGTGCTGCATGCGGCGCGGGTGCAGGCGCTGCGCGCGGCGGGCCGGGATGCGTTTGAGCGCTATGTTTTGCCCCAGACCGCTATGCAGCTGCGCCAGGGTGTCGGGCGGCTGATTCGTTCAGCCAGCGACCAGGGCGTGGTGGTGATTGCCGACGAACGCCTGCACAGCCGCAGCTATGGCGCTGCCTTGCTGGCAGCACTGCCACCGCTGCCCAGCCTGGATGACGAAGCCTTGCCCGCGTTTCTGCAATCCCTGGCGGAAAAAGAGATCCGTCCATAAGAAAACGGCTGCTGCAGGTTTTAACCTGCAGCAGCCGCCTGGCTATCTCAGCTCACGCGCATCAAGTGCGGTCTATCACCACATCTTCCACCAGGGGCGGTCTTCCTTGCGGAAACCGTTAGCCAGCAGGCGGGTGTTGGGGTAGCTGGCTTCCAGCACGCGCTTGGTGTCAGCGGCCAGGTCGGTCATGTTCAGGCGCTCGTAGGACAGCATCAGGATGTAGAGCGCGTCCTCTTGGGCAGGCACTTCCTTGTAATCCGAGATGGCGCTTTGGGCGCGGTTGATGGCAGCCACATAGGCGCCGCGCTCGTAGTAGTAGCGGGCGACGTGCACTTCGTACTGGGCCAGCGAGTTGACGATGTAGCGCATGCGCTTTTCAGCATCGGGCGCGTACTTGGACTCGGGGAAGCGCGTGGTCAACTCGCGGAAGGATTCAAACGAGTCCTTGGCGGCCTTCTGGTCGCGCTCGGACAGATCTTGCTTGGACACCCAGGAGAAAAGACCCAGGTTTTCGTTGAAGTTGACCAGGCCCTTCAAGTAGAGCGCATAGTCCACGCCTTCGCTGGCAGGGTGGAGCTTGACGAAGCGGTCCAAGGTGGCGATGGCCTGCGCCTTTTCACCGCTCTTGTACTGGGAATAGGCCTTTTCCAGCTGTGCTTGCTGCGCCATCGCGGTGCCGGCAGCGCGGCCTTCCAGCTTTTCATACAGCGGAATGGCCTTGTCAAACGAGCCTGAGGAGGCTTCGTCGCGGGCTTCCGAATAAATCTTGTTCGGGCTCCAGCCGGCGGTGGGATCCACATCGGTCGATGAACAGCCTGCCAGCACAGCGGCAAGTGCTACGGAAGCGATAGCGGGAACCTTCGATTTGGGGTACGCAAACAGCATTTTTGGCTTGATATCCATGAACGGAAAGCTGAAAAACTGCGTGGGGCGGCAATGCCAGCCACGCAGCGGCGCAGCCCGTGCCGCGCCCTCTGATCTGGGCCATTGTAATCGGCGCGCAGTCCGCTATCGCAGAGCCGGACTTGTAGTGAGTAGGGCTGTGTAACATTCCACGCCAGATATGCCATGGTTTGCACAGACAGTGCTGTGGCTTTCCTACAATGCAGGGATATGTTCGTACACCTTCGCATCCATTCCGAGTTTTCCATCATCGACAGCACCAATCGCGTAGGCGATCTGATCAAGTTCGCTGCGGGTGATAACCAGCCGGCGATGGCGCTCACCGATTTGAACAGCCTGTTCGGCGCCATCAAGTTCTACAAGGCGGGCCGTGGCGCAGGTGTCAAACCTCTTCTGGGTGCCGAGCTGACCTTGGAGCCCGAGGTGGCAGGCGGGCCGCTGTCGCGCATCATCGTGCTGATCCAGAGCCAGCAGGGCTACCTGAACCTGTCGGAACTGCTGGCGCGGATCTGGATGGCCGACACCATCAAAGCGCAGCCGCAGTGCACCTGGGCCTGGCTGGAGGAGCTGTCAGACGGCCTGATCCTGCTGTCGGGCGCCCAGGCCGGCCCCGTCGGCCAGGCGCTGATGCGTGGGGATGAAAAGACCGCACGCAGCGTGGCACTGCGCCTGGCGGGGCTGTTCCCGCACCGTTTCTATATCGAGCTGCAGCGCGCTGGCCGCGCCGATGACGAAAGCCATGTGGCCGCTGCGGTCGCGCTGGCTGCCAATCTCAAGCTGCCAGTCGTGGCCACGCACCCGGTGCAGTTCACCAAGCCTGCCGATTTTGAATCGCACGAGGCCCGTGTCTGTATCGCCGAGGGCGAGACCCTGGGCAACAAGAAGCGGGTCAAGCGCTTTACCCGCGACCAGTACCTGAAATCTGCTGCCGAGATGGAGGCCTTGTTTGCCGATCTGCCCAGCGCCATTGCCAATACCGCCGAGATTGCGCGCCGCTGCAGCGTCACCTTGCAGCTGGGCAAGTACTTTCTGCCGGATTTCCCCACGCCCAATGGCATGCCGATCGACGAGTACTTCCGCCAGGCCTCGTTCGAGGGGCTGGAGGACCGTCTGCAGCTGCTGTTCCCGAACGAGGCCAAACGGGACGCCGAACGTCCTAAATACATCGAACGCCTGGATTTCGAGCTCGGCATCATCCTGAAGATGGGCTTCCCCGGCTACTTCCTGATCGTGGCGGACTTTATCAACTGGGCCAAGAACAATGGCTGCCCGGTGGGCCCGGGCCGGGGATCGGGGGCGGGCTCGCTGGTGGCCTATGTGCTGAAGATCACCGATCTGGACCCGATTCACTACAACCTGCTGTTCGAGCGCTTCTTGAACCCAGAGCGCGTCTCGATGCCCGACTTTGACGTGGACTTCTGCCAGGCCAACCGGGACCGGGTGATCGACTATGTGAAGGACCTCTACGGCCGCAATGCGGTGAGCCAGATTGCGACCTTCGGCACGATGGCTGCGCGCGCGGCGATCCGCGACGTGGGCCGGGCGCTGGACATGAGCTATGGCTTTTGCGATGGCATCTCCAAGCTGATCCCGAACAAGCCGGGCCTGCATGTGACCTTGAAGTACCCGCCCAATCCTCCGAAGGAAGGCGACAAGTACACCTATGCGATCAAGGAAGAGCCGATCCTGGCCGAGCGTATCGAGAAGGAAGAGGACGTCAAGACCCTGATCGAGATGGCCCAGAAGCTCGAAGGCATGACCCGCAACATCGGCATGCACGCCGGTGGTGTGGTGATCGCCCCGGGCAAGCTGACCGATTTTTGCCCGCTCTACCAGCAGCCGGGCAGCACCTCGGCGGTGGCCATGTATGACAAGGACGACGTCGAGGCCGTGGGCCTGGTCAAGTTCGACTTCCTGGGTCTGGCGACGTTGACGATTCTGGAGATCGCACGCGAGTTCATCATCAAGCGCCACAAGGGGCAGGAGAACTTCAAGTTCGAAGAGATTCCGCTCGACGACGCCCGCACCTACCAGCTGTTCTCGGCCGGCAAGACCGAAGCCGTGTTCCAGTTTGAATCGCGCGGCATGCAGCAGATGCTGAAGGAAGCCAAGCCCAGCCGCCTGGAAGACCTGATTGCGCTGAATGCGCTCTACCGCCCGGGCCCGATGGACCTGATCCCCAGCTTTGTGGCGCGCAAGCACGGCAAGGAAGTGGTGGAGTACCCGCATCCGCTGGTCGAGAAGGTGCTGTCCGAGACCTACGGCATCATGGTCTACCAGGAGCAGGTGATGCAGACGGCCCAGGTGCTGGGCGGCTACAGCCTGGGCGGCGCCGACTTGCTGCGCCGCGCGATGGGCAAGAAAAAGGTCGAGGAGATGGTGCAGCACCGCGCCACTTTCCGCGAAGGGGCCTCCAAGATCGGCATTGATGAGGCCAAGGCCGACGAAGTCTTCGACCTGATGGAGAAGTTTGCGGGCTACGGCTTCAACAAGTCGCACGCCGCTGCCTACTCGCTGCTGGCCTACCACACCGGTTGGCTCAAGGTGCACTACACGGCAGAGTTCTACTGCGGCAATATGACCGTGGAAATGGACAACACCGACAAGCTCAAGGTGCTGTACGAAGACGCGCTGAAGATGGGCATGACCTTCGAGATGCCCGATGTGAACCGGGGCCACCACCGCTTCGAGCCGGTGACCGACAAGGTGATCCGCTATGGCCTGGGCGCCATCAAGGGCACCGGCCAGGCCGCCATCGAGGCCATTGTTGCGGCGCGCGAAGGCAAGGGCACGGGCCCCCAGGGCGATACCAAGGGACCGTTCAAGAGCCTGTTCGACTTCTGCCTGCGCGTGGACCGCAGCAAGCTGAACAAGCGCACGGTCGAAGCGCTGATCAAGGGCGGCGCCTTTGACAGTATCCAGCTCAACCGCCGCGCGCTGATCGAATCGGTCGATGTGGCCTTCGAATTTGCCGCCACCACCCATGCCAATGCCAACCAGGGCGGCCTGTTTGACATGATGGGCGATGACGCCGTGGGATCGAGCACGCAGGAGCCACCGCTGGCCGATGTGCTGCCCTGGGGCATCAAGGAGCGGCTGGTGCAGGAGAAGACCGCCATCGGCTTTTACCTGTCGGGCCATTTGTTCGACGAGGTCGAGCTGGAGGTGCGCCAGTTTGTGCGCACGCCGATCTCCCAGCTCAAGGACAGCCGCGAGCCCCAGACGGTGGCGGGCATCATCAGCGACATGCGCGTCATCAACGGTCAGCGCGGCAAGCTGGTGCTGTTCAAGATCGACGACAAGTCGGGGGTGATCGAAGGATCGCTGGATGAGGCCACCTGGAACCGCCACAAGGAGCAGCTCAAGGACGATGAATTCGTCATTCTGAGCGCCCGCATCGGCCAGGACCATTTCAGCGGCGGGTTGCGCGCCAAGGCCCAGCATGTCTGGGGTCTGGCCGATGCGCGGGCCCGCTTTGGCCGCTACCTGCTGGTCAACACCGACCGCCACCAGCCCGATGTTGCGCGGCTGATTCAGGAGTTTCCCGCAGTCGAGGAGCATACCGACGAAGGTGTGCTGCGCCACGGCCTCAAGATCCGCCTGGGCGTGGTCTGCGGCCAGGGCGAGACCCGGGCCGGCGTGGAGCTCAATCTGGGCGATGCGGCGCGCTTCTTCCCCAGCGACCAGGCGATGGCTGCCTGGTCCCAGGAAGCAGGCCACGAAGCCATCAAAATCGTTTACGAAAGCATGGTCTAGGAAGATTTTGCCGGGGCTGAGAATACGGCTGCGCCAGTGGTTGCTGGCGCAGCCGTATTGAAGTTCATAAAAGCATCACCATCTTTGTGCATGTGGAAATTTAGCCTTATAGAATGATCTCAATGGCCACGAAACCTGTTGTTCCTCCCTCGCCGAACCTGCCTGCAACGCCCCAGCCACCGGAGGACGGTGGGGGTGCGCTGGTTGTGGAGCGCATCGCGCAGCGTGTGGAGCCACCGAAGATGTACCAGGTGGTCATGCTCAATGATGATTTCACGCCGATGGAGTTTGTGATTGAGGTGCTGCAGCATTTTTTTGGCAAAAGCCGCGAGGCGGCCACGCAGATCATGCTGAAGATCCACCTGGATGGGAAAGGCGTCTGCGGGGTGTACTCGCATGAAATCGCTGAAACCAAGGTGGCACAGGTGATGGATGCCGCCAATGGAGCAGGCCATCCGCTTCAAGCCGTATCGGAGCCTGTTGAATAACGGAATATGGTCCTCATCTAGAAGCAAGTTGAGTGTATTTGGCAAGCAATAAAGGAGTTTCAAATGATTGCTCAGGAACTGGAAGTCAGCTTGCACATGGCTTTTGTAGAAGCCAGGCAGCAGCGCCACGAATTCATCACCGTGGAGCACTTGCTACTGGCCTTGCTGGATAACCCGAGTGCTTCCGAGGTGTTGCGCGCATGCTCTGCCAATATTGACGACCTGCGCGCGTCGTTGACCAATTTCATCAAGGACAATGCCCCGCAGGTGGCCGGCGAAGACGAGGTGGACACCCAGCCCACCCTCGGTTTCCAGCGCGTGATCCAGCGCGCCATCATGCATGTGCAAAGCACCGGCAATGGCAAGAAGGAAGTGACCGGCGCCAATGTGCTGGTGGCCATTTTTGGCGAAAAAGACTCGCATGCCGTGTACTACCTGCACCAGCAGGGTGTCACGCGCCTTGACGTGGTGAACTACATCGCCCATGGCATCAAGAAGAACGACACGCCAGAGCTGCCCAAGTCCGAGTCCAGCTCGGATGCGGAAGAGGTCGGTAGCAACAACGCCGAGCGCGCTGAAAAGGCCTCGCCGCTGGAGCAGTTCACCGTCAACCTGAACCAGCAGGCCAAGGATGGCAAGATCGATCCGCTGATCGGCCGCCAGTACGAGGTCGAGCGCACGATCCAGATCCTGTGCCGCCGCCGCAAGAACAACCCGTTGCTGGTGGGTGAGGCGGGCGTGGGCAAGACGGCGATTGCCGAGGGCCTGGCATGGCGCATCACGCAAGAAGATGTGCCCGAAGTGCTGGCCGAGGCCACCGTCTACTCGCTGGACATGGGCGCGCTGCTGGCGGGCACCAAGTACCGCGGTGATTTTGAGCAGCGCCTCAAAGGCGTGCTCAAGGCACTGAAGGACAAGCCACATGCCATCTTGTTCATTGACGAGATCCACACCTTGATCGGTGCCGGTGCGGCCTCGGGCGGCACTTTGGATGCGTCCAATCTGCTCAAGCCGGCGCTGTCCAGCGGCCAGCTCAAGTGCATCGGTGCGACCACGTTCACTGAGTACCGTGGCATCTTCGAAAAAGATGCAGCGCTGTCGCGCCGCTTCCAAAAGGTCGATGTGGTTGAGCCTACCGTGCCCGAAACCATCGATATTCTGAAGGGCCTGAAGTCGCGCTTTGAAGAGCACCACAACGTCAAGTACGCCGTGGCCGCTTTGCAGGCAGCCGCTGAGCTGTCGGCCAAGTTCATCAATGACCGCCATCTGCCGGACAAGGCGATTGACGTGATCGATGAAGCCGGTGCCGCGCAGCGCATCCTCGCGCCTTCCAAGCGCAAGAAAACCATCGGCAAGACCGAGATAGAAGAGATCGTCGCCAAGATCGCCCGCATTCCGCCGGCCAACGTCAGCAATGACGACCGCGGCAAGCTGCAGACCCTGGAGCGCGACCTCAAGAGCGTGGTGTTTGGCCAGGACAAGGCACTCGAAGTGCTGGCGTCGGCGGTCAAGATGTCCCGCTCCGGCCTGGGCAAGGTGGACAAGCCGATTGGCTCTTTCCTGTTCTCCGGCCCGACCGGCGTGGGCAAGACCGAAGCTGCCAAGCAGCTGGCCTACATCCTGGGCATCGACCTGATCCGCTTTGACATGTCCGAGTACATGGAGCGCCATGCGGTGTCGCGCCTGATTGGTGCGCCTCCGGGCTATGTCGGTTTCGACCAGGGTGGCCTGCTGACGGAGGCGGTGACCAAGAAGCCCCATGCGGTGCTGCTGCTCGACGAAATCGAGAAGGCGCATCCGGATATCTTCAATGTGCTGCTGCAGGTCATGGACCACGGCACCTTGACCGATAACAACGGACGCAAGGCCGACTTCCGCAACGTGATCATCATCATGACCACCAATGCGGGCGCCGAGACGATGAACAAGGCCGTCATTGGCTTTACCAACCCGCGTGCGGCGGGCGACGAGATGGGCGACATCAAGCGGCTGTTCACGCCCGAGTTCCGCAACCGGCTGGATGCCATCGTCAGCTTCAAGCCGCTGGACGAGCAGGTCATTCTGCGTGTGGTCGACAAGTTCCTGCTCCAGCTGGAGCAGCAACTGGCCGAGAAGAAGGTCGAGGTCACGTTCAGCGACAAGCTGCGCAAGCACCTGGCCAAGACCGGTTTCGATCCGCTGATGGGTGCACGCCCGATGCAGCGCCTGATCCAGGACACGATCCGCCGGTCGCTGGCCGACGAGCTGCTGTTTGGACGCCTGACCGAAGGCGGACGCCTGAGCGTCGATTGGGACGACAGCAACGCCGACAAGCCCGAGGTGCTGCTGGACATCCAGCCGCTGCCCAAGAAGGAGCGTGCCAAGCAGGAGCCTGCCGAGCCAGAGGAAGAGCTCGCTGCCGATTGAGGCCGCACTACCCAGAGAACGAGAACAGCCGCTTGCGGCTGTTTTTTATTGCGTTTGTTCGTCACGGGGGCAGGCTACACTGAGCGGTCCCATCAACAGGAGCGCGGTGCTGTGGCGTCGTTATCTCAGTATCTGACCAAAGAAAACATTGTCGCGCTGCTGTCCGTGATCTGGCCGATCTATCTCGGCGTGGTGGGTATCTGGATTCTGATGCAGCGCCGCGCGCCCGTGGCTACCTTGGGGTGGCTGCTGTCCATGGGCTCGCTGCCGGTGGTGGGGCTGATCGTTTACTACTTCATCGGCCCGCAGCGAATGAAGCGCCAGCGCATCAAACGCCTGCGCGCCCGCAACAAGAACCATGTGCGCGAGACCACGCGCCGCATCCGCGATGGCCAGCCCGAGGCGCCGACCAAGTTGCGCGAGATGGTCAAGCTGGTCGAAGCCACCTGCGGTTTCCCGATCACCTCGGCCGAGAGCGTGGAGCTGCTCAGCGGCGGCGCAGCCACCTTTGACCGCATTCTGGAGGACGTGGCCCAGGCCCGCCACCATGTGCACCTGGAATACTATATTTTCGAGCCTGACCAGACCGGCTCACGCCTGCGCGATGCGCTGGTCGAGCGCGCCAAGGCGGGGGTCAAGGTGCGCATGCTGGTCGATGCGCTGGGCTCCAAGCGGGTCAACCGCAAGTTCGTCGCGCCCTTGCTGGCCGCTGGCGGCGAGTTTGCGGTGTTCCACCCCACACGCATCGGCAGGCGCCTGCGGCCGGTGATCAACTTCCGCAGCCATCGCAAGATCCTGGTGGTCGATGGCCAGATCGGCTTTACCGGTGGCGTCAACATCACCGACGAAGAGGACCGCCGCGTCAATACCCATGCCTACCATGATGTGCACCTGCGCATGGCCGGCCCCATCGTCACCTGGCTGCAGACGACGTTTTTGGAGGACTGGGCCTATGCGCTGGAGAAGTCTGCCCAGGACATGCCGGCCAACCTGGACTTGCTGTTGCCCGACATGCCCGATGGCAGCCATGCGATGCAGCTGGTCAGCTCTGGCCCGGACAACCCCACCGAGCCCATCCACCGCGCCCATGTGGCCGCCATCCAGTCCGCCACCGTGCGGGTCTGGTTGACCACGCCATACTTTGTGCCGACCGAGCCCGCCATGTATGCGCTGACCAGCGCCGCGCTGCGCGGCGTCGATGTGCGGCTGCTGGTGCCGGAGAAATCCGATTCCATCTTTGTGACTGCTGCGGCCCGCTCGTACTACGAAGAGCTGATCAGCGCTGGCGCCAAGGTCTACGAATACAGCGCCCGCATGCTGCACTCCAAGACCTTGGTGGTTGATGACGATCTCACCATCATCGGTACCGCCAACTTCGACAACCGCAGCTTTCGCCTGAACTACGAGGTCTGCGCGATTGGCTACGGGCCGGAGCTCAATGCCCGGCTGCAGGACCAGTTCAACACCGATCTGATGCGTTCCAAGCAGGTGGCTACGCGCCGCAAGCAGCGCTTTTTGCTGCGGCTGGGCGATTCGATCGCGCGCTTGTTCTCACCGCTGTTGTAGTTGCGGGCCCACGTTGCTCTGCTGTACCCACTGGAGAAGGCATACTAGCGGGCATGCAGAATTCCTCGTCCGCCTCCGCCAGCTTTTTCTGGCACGACTATGAAACCTTTGGCGCCGTGCCGCGCCGTGACCGCCCCGCGCAGTTTGCCGGCATCCGCACGGACATGGATCTCAACGAGATCGGCGAGCCGGTCATGCTGTACTGCCAGCCGGCGCTCGACTACCTGCCCAGCCCCCAAGCCAGCCTGATCACCGGCCTGACGCCCCAGCACTGCCTAGAACATGGCGTGCCCGAGCACGAATTTGCCGCGGTGGTGGAGGGCGAGCTGGGCCGCCCCGGCACCATTGGCGTGGGCTACAACACCATCCGTTTTGATGACGAGGTGACGCGCTACATGCTGTGGCGCAACCTGCGTGATCCCTATGCCCGCGAATGGCAGAACGGCTGCGGCCGCTGGGATCTGCTCGATGTCGTGCGCATGGTCTATGCGCTGCGCCCCGAAGGCATCCAGTGGCCCAAGAAGGAAGATGGCTCGGTCAGCTTCAAGCTTGAAGACCTGGCCCGCGCCAACGGCATCCTGCATGAATCGGCGCACGATGCGCTGAGCGATGTGCGTGCCACCATTGGCCTGGCGCGTCTCATCAAGCGGCTGCAGCCGCGCCTGTTTGATTTTGCGCTGGGCCTGCACAAGAAGGACCGCGTGATGCAGGAGCTGGCCCTGCCGGCCACCCCTGCCAATGCCCGGCCTTTTCTGCATGTATCGGGCATGTACGGGGTCGAGCGCGGCTGCATTGCCGTGGCCTGGCCGCTGGCCCAGCACCCGACGAACAAGAACGAGATCATCGCCTGGGACCTGTCGCAGGACCCGAGCCACCTGGCAGAGCTGTCGGTGGACGAGATGCGCCTGCGCATGTTCAGCGCGGCGGCGGATCTGCCCGAAGGCACAACGCGCCTGCCCATCAAGACCGTGCACCTGAACAAGTCGCCAATGGTTGTCAGCAGCCTGCGTACGCTCAGCGCCGAGCAGGCCCAACGCTGGCAAATCGACATGGACCAGGCCATGCGCCATGCCGCGATTGCCCGCGATCTGCCCGATATGAGCGCGACCTGGGCTGCCGTGTTCGAGCGCCCACCGCTGCAGGATGTGGATGTGGACCAGGATCTGTACGGCGGCTTTATCGGGCAGGCCGACCGCCGCCGCCTGACCCAACTGACCGGCATGCACCCGCAGGAGCTGGCCGTTGCCAAGCCTGGGTTTGATGACGTGCGCCTGCATGAGCTGCTGTTCCGCTACCGCGCGCGCAATTTCCCCGATTCGCTGAACCCTGAAGAGCAGCAGCGCTGGCTGGAACTGCGCATCGCCTTCTTGCAGGAAGGGCGGGGCGGCGCGCGCACGGCTGAGCAGATGTTTGCCGAGATCGACCAGCTGCAGGAAACTGCTGATGAGCGGGCCGAAGAAATTCTGGGCACCCTTTATGACTGGGCCGACGCGATCATGCCGGATGCCTGACGGCAGATACAAGCCTCAGCAGCAAACGCCTGCAGCCCGTGCAGGCCGCAGCTGCGGGCATCAACTAAAGAACTGGTAGCAGACCACAATCGCGGCCACCACACCCGAGAACTCGGCCAGCAGCGCGCAGGGCACCGCATGGCGTGCGCGCTGTATGCCGACGGCGCCAAAGTACACCGCCAGCACATAGAAGGTGGTCTCGGTGCTGCCCTGGATGATAGCGGCCGCCAGCGCAGGGAAGCTGTCCACGCCATGGCTTTGCATGGTCTCGATCAGCATCGCGCGTGCCGCGCTGCCGGAGAAGGGCTTGACCAGCGCGGTAGGCAGGGCATCGACAAAGCGTGTGTCCATGCCGCTCAGGTCCACCAGCCAGCGGATGCCATCCAGCGCATAGCCTAAAGCGCCCGAGGCGCGGAACAGACCAACGGCGCAGAGCATGGCCACCAAGTAGGGCAGCAGCCCCTTGGCCACGTCAAAGCCTTCCTTGGCGCCTTCGATAAAGCTCTCATACACAGCGACCTTGCGCAGCGCGCCCACCACGACAAACAGCACCACCAGGCCAAACAGGGTCAGGTTGCCCAGTAGCGATGAGACCTGCGCCATCGCCGTCGACGTCAGTGTCGCCAAAAAAGCCATGAAGCCAGCCAGCACCAGGCCTACCGGCAGCAGATAGGCCAGCACCACCGGGTGCCACAGCGGCAGACGCTGCACGATGGCCACTGAGATCAGGCCGACCAGCGTGGAGACCGAAGTGGCCAGCAAGATCGGTAAAAAGATCAGGGTTGGATCGGGCGCGCCTTGCTGCATGCGGTACATGAAGATGGTCACCGGCAGCAAGGTCAGCGACGAGGCATTGAGCACCAGAAACAGAATCTGGGCGTTGCTGGCCGAGGTGGGCGAGGGGTTGATGTCCTGCAGCGCGCGCATGGCCTTGAGCCCGATGGGGGTGGCAGCGTTGTCCAGCCCCAGCGCGTTGGCGGCAAAGTTCAGGGTCATCAGGCCGAGGGCAGGGTGGCCGCGTGGTACTTCGGGCATCAAGCGGGCAAATAGGGGGGCCAGCCAGCGGGCGAGCATATCGACCAGGCCGGCCTTTTCGGCAATCTTCAAAAAGCCCAGCCACAGCGTGAGCGTGCCAAACAGCAGCACCATCACCTCGACCGAGAGCTTGGCCATGGCGAACAGCGCCTGCACCATGTCGCCAAATATCTGGGCATTGCCGCCCACCAGCCACTGCGCGAATGCGGCAAAGGCCGCCACCACAAAAAAACCCAGCCACAAACCGTTGAGCATGGGACACCCTTCGTCATCCGGCGCGCCACAGCACCGGGGCGGTGCGCCATGCCGCTGATTGTGCGCGATGCCGCAGCCCGCCCGGGCCGGCCGGCGCCGAAACTGCGCCCCGGGAGCGCAAAAGCCCCTCTGGATGGCCTGCGTGTATGCGGGAAAACCACAAGCTGGCAGCCGCAGCCCTGCGCGCATTTGTCAGCGGTATGCAAGACAAAGAGAAATAATGGCTCCACAACAAAAGATGGAGACAGACTTCGATGAGCCGTTTTGCCGACTTCTACGACCGCTCGATCAACGACCGCGATGCCTTCTGGGCCGAGCAGGCGCAGCGCATCGACTGGCAGGTGCCGCCGCAGCAGATCTGTGACTACAGCAACCCGCCGTTTGCGCGCTGGTTTGTCGGCGGGCAGACCAACATCTGCCACAACGCCATCGACCGCCATGTGGCAGAGCGTGGAGACCAGGCCGCGCTGATTGCGGTATCTACCGAGACCCATACCGAGCGCAGCTACAGCTATGCCGAGCTGCACCGTGAGGTGCAGCGCATGGCCGCCGCATTGCAGGCCCTGGGCGTCAAAAAGGGCGACCGGGTGCAGATCTACATGCCGATGATTGCCGAGGCTGCCATCGCGATGCTGGCCAGCGTGCGCATCGGCGCCATCCATTCGGTGGTGTTTGGCGGCTTTGCCTCCGGCTCGCTGGCTACCCGCATCGACGATGCCCAGCCCACCGTCATCATCAGCGCCGATGCCGGATCGCGCGCCGGCAAAGTCGTGCCCTACAAGCCCTTGCTGGACGAGGCCATTGCGCTGGCCAGCCACCAACCCCAGGCCGTGCTGATGGTGGACCGGGGCCTGGCCCCCATGCACCTGGTGCCGGGTCGGGACCACCTCTGGGCCGATCTGCGTGCCCAGCATCTGGATGCGCAAGTGCCCTGCGAATGGGTGGAGGCCACGCACCCCAGCTACACGCTCTACACCAGCGGCACCACCGGCAAGCCCAAGGGCGTGCAGCGCGATACCGGCGGCTACACCGTGGCGCTGGCCGCCAGCCTGCCGGCGATCTTCGATGCCAAGCCCGGCCAGACCTTTTTCTGCACCAGCGACATCGGCTGGGTGGTGGGCCACAGCTACATCATCTATGCGCCGCTGATCGGCGGCATGGCCACCCTCATGTACGAAGGCGTACCGGTGCGGCCGGACCCGGGCATCTGGTGGAGCCTGGTCGAGAAATACAAGGTCACGCATATGTTCTCGGCGCCCACCGCCATCCGCGTGCTCAAAAAGCATGACCCTGAATACCTGCGCAAGTACGACCTGAGCAGCCTGCAGGCGCTGTGGCTGGCCGGTGAGCCGCTGGATGAGCCCACCGCCAGCTGGATCAGCGGCGCCATCCAGCGCCCTATCATCGACAACTACTGGCAGACGGAAACCGGCTGGCCGATTCTTACCCTGTGCAATGGCGTGGAGCCCCAGCCATCGCGCTTTGGCAGCCCGGGCAAGGCGGTGTTTGGCTACCACGTCAGGCTGATCGACGGCGACACCGGCGCCGAGCTGCAGGAGCCGATGCAAAAGGGTGTGATCGCCATCGAAGGCCCCTTGCCCCCTGGCTGCCTGATGACCATCTGGCGCGACGACCAGCGCTTCGTCAACACCTACTGGAAGAGCATCCCCGGCCGCCTGGTCTACAGCACCTTTGACTGGGGCGTGCGCGACAAGGACGGCTACTACTTCATCCTCGGCCGCACCGATGACGTGATCAACGTTGCCGGCCACCGCCTGGGCACGCGCGAGATCGAGGAAAGCATATCCGGCCACCCGGATATTGCCGAGGTCGCCGTCGTCGGTGTGGCCGATGCGCTCAAAGGCCAGGTCGCGCTGGCCTTTGCCGTGCCGCGCAGCAATGCGGTGGCCGGCGATGCTGCCGCCTGCAGCGCGCTGGAAAAGTCCGTCTGCAACCATGTAGACACCCAGCTGGGAGCGGTGGCCCGGCCCGCCCGCGTCTACTTTGTGACCACCCTGCCCAAGACCCGCAGCGGCAAGCTGCTGCGCCGCGCGCTGCAGGCCGTGGCCGAGAAACGGGACACCGGCGATCTGTCGACGATGGAAGACCCGGCGGCACTGCAGCAGGTGGTGGCGGCCATGACAGCGGCGCAGCGCTGAAGCCAGCCGGGCCTGCGTGGAGGCCACCAGGCGCGTGGCGCAGAGGCACCGAAGCGTTGGCGCAGCGGCTCAGCACGTGTTGCCGTAACTGCGATCACCCCCATCGGTAGCCGGGGAGGGGTGCGAATCCTTCACAGACGGATCATGGAAGCGCCGATCCCCGGGGAGGCGTTTGCCTTACAACGGCGGCCAAGACCCATCGATACAGTGAAATTTTCCAAATCGACAGGAGTCTCGCCATGGCCCAAGAAAATCCGCGTGAAAAATTGTGGGAGCTGATCAAGGACATTCGCTTTGCGATGATTACTCACCGCCATGAGGATGGCAGCCTGCATGCCTGCCCGATGACGACGGCCAACCGGGAAGGCATGAACGAGGACAAGCATCTGTACTTCCTGCTGGGTAAGGATTCGGATTTGTCGCGCTGCCTGCAGCATGCGAGCGACATCAATATCTCTTACGCAGACCCCGATAAGGACAGCTATGTCTCGATCTCGGCCAAGGCCTCGGTGAGCGACGATCTGGCGACCAAGGAGAAGTTCTACGGGCCCATGGCCAAGGCCTGGTTTCCGGACGGTCCCAACGATCCGAATTTGCAGATCCTGATCGCCCGCGTTGACTTTGCCGAATACTGGGATGTCAAGGAAAACAAGCTGGTGCAGCTGTTCAAGATGGCGAAATCGGCAGTGACGGGTGAGCGGCCCGAAGGTATGGGCGAGCACCGCGAGATCCGGCTGTAAATCCCAGGCCCTCATCCTCCCACTGCCAGCCCTGTGCCATGTCCGATGGCGCAGGGCTTGTCACGTCAGGCTGCGCTCGCGTGCTGCATGCCATAAGACCGTTCCACCTTCGCCACCCGCACCTGGTAATGCGCATACCAGCGCTCGGCGCCGATGCGCTGGGCAATCAGGTGATCGCTGTGGGCCTTCCAGCGGCGGATGTCTTCTTCACTTTGCCAGTACGACACGGTGATGCCCAGGCCGTCACTGCCACGCGTGCTTTCGGCGCCCAGAAAGCCAGGCTGCTGCGTGGCCAGCGCGACCATGGCATCGGCCATGTCGGCATAGGGCTGGTGCTCGCTGTCGGTACGCTGCGAGGTGAAGATGACGGCGTAGTACGGAGGCTGGGGGGTGTTGGCAAAGGCGGCGCTGTGCATGGCGGTAGCTCTGGTTGGGCGCGAAGCATAAAAAAGCCAGCACGGAGGCTGGCTTGTCAGGTTCAGGGGCTCGGCATCCATCTGCGGTGTCCCTGCGTGGAGGCGTGGCTCAGCGGATCAGGTCCTTGAGCTTGCCAGGCTGGCCGTTCGCATCGTCGGCGCCTTCCATCGGCGCCTTGCGCTTGGTGATGCTCTTCCAGCCATCGGCCAAGGCCAGCTCGGCATTGAGCTTGATGAAGGCCAGCTGGTCTGCGGGCACATCTTCTTCGGCGTAGATGGCGTTGGCAGGGCACTCGGGGATGCAGACAGCGCAGTCGATGCATTCGTCCGGATCGATGGTCAGGAAGTTCGGGCCTTCGCGGAAGCAGTCAACAGGGCAGACGTCCACACAATCGGTGTATTTGCACTTGATGCAGTTTTCGGTGACGACGTGGGTCATGGAATGGTTTTCGCCAGTGATTCAGACAAACAAACAGCGGAGGATTTTACGGTTTTTGTGAACAAGCACCTAGCCTACCTCCGAATAACGTGGTTTTTAGCTGCGGGACTGCTTGCTTTATTCCACCAGCACCGCAGCAGCCGTGCTGTTGGAAGCCGTGTCCACCAGGATCAGCGAGCCCAATTCCCGCGAGCGCGCAAAGGCGGTGGCCGGAATCGCTTCCTGCAAGCTGATCTCCACGCGGCCGATGGCATTGGGTTCCAGTTGCTCGGCATCCTGGCGCTGCAGCGAGTGGATATCCAGGCGGTTGAGCACCTTGCGCACCTTGGCCTTGATCCAGCGGCGGCCATGCAGCGCCCAGTACACGCGGCCGGGCAGCAGGGGCTCGTTGTCCATCCACGCGATGGTGGCGGTGATCTCGCGCGTTGCGGGCCAGGCGGGCAGTTCGCTGGGGGTGTCAAAGTCATCGTCGGCAGCGCTGGTCACCGCAGGCGCGGGGGCGGCAATGATCCAGTCACCGCGCGAGACATCCACCTCGCGGTCGAGCACAATGCCGGCGCTCTGGCCGGCGCCGCGCGCTACGGGCTGGCGGACATGGTCCAGTACCTGGGCCACGGTGGCGCGCTGGCCGCTGGGCAGGATCTGCACGGAGGTGCCCGTTGCCACATCGCCCGTGCCAACGCGGCCCCAGAAAATGCGGCGGCCCTGGTGGGTGTCGGCCGACGCAGAGAACTTCTCGACCCACTGCACCGAAAATGCCAGCGGTTGACCGGCATCGGCGGGCGTGGTGGGCAGCTTCTCCAGCAGCTCCAGCAGGCTGGGGCCTTGGTAGCCGGCCCAGTCGGGGTGCGCAGTCACCACGTTCCAGCCCTTCAAGGCCGAGACGGGGATGGTGGCAGCGACGGTGATGCCCGCTGCCTGGGCAAAAATTGCCAGGGCGTTGCGGATATTGGCAAAGGCCAGCGCCGGGTCGGCCACCGCGTCGAGCTTGTTGATCGCAAACACCAACGAGTGCACGCGCAGCAGATGGGCTAGCAGGCTGTGGCGGCGGGTCTGGGGCAGCAGCGCGAGCTGCGGGTTCTGCCAGTCCAGCTTGGTGGCATCCACCAGCACCACGGCCGCGTCGGCGCTCGATGCGGCGGTCACCATATTGCGGGTGTACTGCTCATGGCCAGGTGCATCGCCAATGATGAACTTGCGCGTTTCGGTGGCGAAATAGCGGTAGGCCACATCGATGGTGATGCCTTGCTCGCGCTCGGCAGACAGGCCATCGGTGAGCAGGGCCAGGTCGGTTTCGCCGCTGCGTTGCACGCCGGCGAGCTGGTCTTGCAGCACCGATTTGCTGTCGACCAGCAAGCGGCCGATCAAGGTGGACTTGCCATCATCGACCGAGCCGCAGGTGATGAAGCGCAGCGCCGATGCGGTGCGCTGCAGGTCTTGGGCGGGGGCGCGCACGGGAGTCAGGGTATCGGTAGTCATCAGAAGTATCCGTCTTTCTTGCGCTTTTCCATCGAGGCATCGCTGGTCTTGTCGTCCATGCGGGTGGCGCCACGTTCGCTCACATCGGCGGCCAGGGTCTCCAGCACGATGTCGTCGGCCGAGGCCGCATCGCTGCTTACCGGGCAGGTGCAGGTGATGTCGCCGACGGTGCGGAAGCGCACGGTGCGGTTCTCGACCGTTTCGCCTTCGCGGGCGGGGGTCAGCGGTGTCACGGGCACCAGCAGGCCCTTGCGCTCAACCACGTCACGCTGGTGGGCGTAGTAGAGGCTGGGCAGCGCAATGTTTTCGCGGGCAATGTACTGCCAGACATCGAGTTCGGTCCAGTTGCTGATCGGGAACACACGGAAATGCTCGCCGGGCGCCAGGCGGGTGTTGAACAGGGTCCAGAGCTCGGGGCGCTGGGCCTTGGGCTGCCACTGGCCAAAGCTGTCGCGGTGGCTGAAGATGCGTTCCTTGGCGCGGGCCTTTTCTTCGTCACGGCGGGCGCCGCCAATCAGCGCGTCAAAGCGGAACTCCTCGATCGCTTCGAGCAAGGTCACCGACTGGTGCACATTGCGCGATTCGCCGGGATGGGCCAAGCGCACGGTGCCGCGCGCCATCGAGTCTTCAACGCTGCGCACGATCAGGTCAGCGCCCAGTTCCTTGGCGCGCAGATCGCGGAAATCGGTCACTTCGGGGAAGTTGTGGCCGGTGTCGATCATCAGCAAGGGGTAGGGGATGCGGCCAGCGCCAAAGGCTTTTTCGGCGCATTTGAGCATCACCAGCGAATCCTTGCCGCCGGAAAACAGCAGCGCGGGGCGCTCAAAGGCGGCTGCGACTTCGCGCAGGATAAAGATGGTTTCTTCTTCCAGCGCATCCAGGTGCTGGTTGCTCAGGTGGTTGAGCACATCGGTTTCAACACGGGCGTTCATATCTGAGGGACTTTCTTGTCGGGCGGGCTGCATGCGGTCAGTGGGCGGTATCAGTGCGCGATATGCAGGCCGCATTCGCGGTTGTCTTCGCCCTTGGTGGGATCCACATAGTCGAAGTTGTTGGGCAGACCGTGTTTTTCGCAGTATTCGTAGAGATCCTTGGACGACCAGTGCAGCAGCGGCGCCACCTTGATGAGGCCATCGGGGTTCAGGCTGACAGCCTCCATCTGGGCACGCACGGCGGTATCGGTCGCGCGCAGTGCGGTGAACCAGACCTGGGGCTGGGTCTCGCGCAGCGCACGGGCAAAGGGCTCGAGCTTGACCTCTTCGGTAAAGGCAGCGTGGCGCGGGTCATCGAGCGCGGGCGTCGCGCCTTCAACGGCTTCGCGGTGCGCACGCGAGCGGCGGGGCAGGTAGATCTGCAGGTTCAGCTGGAGCTGGCGCGTCACCTCGTCAGCAAAGCGGTAGGTGGCCTCGGTGTTGTAGCCGTTGTCCATCCAGACCACGGGCACATCGGGCTGGACCTGGCTGACCAGGTGCAGGATCACCGCTTCAAACGGGCGGAAATTGGTGGTCACGATGCTGGTCTGGCCCAGCGACAGCGCCCAGCGTACCAGGCCGGCGGCGTCGTTGCCCAGCTCGGCATTCACACGGGCCAGCTCTTGGGGGGTGAGGGTGGTCGTGCTCATGCGGCGGCCTGGTCAAAATGGGGCTTGGCGTCCACGTCGCCTTGGTAAAAACCGGCAAAACGCTCAAACTGGCGCGCGGCATCGGCCACGTCCACGCCTGCTTTCAGCACGGCGCTGCTGAAACCGGTGCGGTGCATCTGCACCAGCTGGTCGATCAGCACATCGCCATGGGCGCGGATATCGCCCTTAAAGCCCCGGCGGCGGCGCAGCAGGTAGGCCTGGCTGAACGCGCGGCCATCGGTGAAGGCGGGAAAGTCGAGGTCGATGCGCTCCACGCCATCGAGCGAGACTTGCAGTGCATCGGCATCGTTGGCCAGCCGCAGCACGCTGCGGTCGCCTTCGGCAGCGGGCTGGTGGTCGCCGGCGGCCAGGATCTGGAAATCGTTGGGAATGCTCATCGTTGTTCTTCTCAATGTTCAGGCTTCGGTGGTTTCTGCAGCTGTATCAGCCGCTTCCGGCAGGCGGGCGGACTTGCCGGCTTCCTTGAAGGGATCCAGGCCGACACGGCGCACGGTATCGATGAAGCGTTCGCCGTTGCTCCGCAGATCACGGTAGGTGGACAACACCGCTTCAATCACGCCCGGCACTTCGGCGGCGCTGAACGAGGGGCCGATCACCTTGCCGGCCTGGGGGGCGCCCGACAGCTGGGCGCCATCGGAGCCGCCCACGGTGATCTGATACCACTCCTTGCCGTCCTTGTCGACGCCCAGAATGCCGATATGGCCGCTGTGGTGGTGCCCGCAGCTGTTGATGCAGCCGCTGATATGCAGGTCGATGTCGCCGATGTCGTCGAGCTCGTCCAGGTCCTGGTAGCGTTCGGTGATGGCCGCGGCAATCGGCAGGCTGCGAGCATTGGCCAGGGCGCAGAGGTCACCGCCGGGGCAGGCGATCATGTCGGTCAGCAGGTCCACATTGGTGCTGGCCAGGCCCAGGGCCTTGGCCTGCAGCCACAGATCATGCAGCTGGCTCACGTGCACCCAGGGCAGCACCACGTTCTGGTCGTGGGTCACACGGGCTTCGCCGGCGGAGAACTGGTCCACCAGCTGGGCCAGCGCATCGAGCTGCTCGCCCGAGGCATCACCGGGCGCCTGGCCAACGCGCTTGAACGACAGCACCACGGCGCGCAGCTGCGGGTTTTGGTGGGCACGCACATTGCGGCTCACCCAGCGGCCAAAGGCCGGTTCACGCGCGCCTTGCTCGGTCAGCTGGTGCTTGGCCTCGGTGGCGTTGACTTGGGGGTAGCCCGACAGGTCCGGTGCCACAAAGCAGGCAGCGACGCGGTCAAACTCGGCCTGGGGGATGGTGTGCGGGCCGCCATCGACCTCGACGATCTGGCGGAATTCTTCTTCCACCGAGTCGATATAGACCTGGCCCTCGGCCTTCACCAGGATCTTGATGCGGGCCTTGTACTTGTTGTCGCGGCGACCACGCTCGTTGTAGACGCGCACGATCGCTTCGACGTAGTTGAGCACCTGGTTCCAGGGCAGATACTCGCGGATGGGCGTGCCGATCACCGGTGTGCGGCCCATGCCGCCGCCGACAAATACCTTGAAGCCGATTTCACCAGCCTCGTTCTTGACCAGATGCAGACCCACATCGTGCCAGCCGGTGGCGGCACGGTCTTCTGCCGAGCCGCTGATCGCAATCTTGAACTTGCGCGGCAGGAAGGCGAACTCGGGGTGCAAGGTGGTCCACTGGCGCAGCACCTCGGCATAGGGGCGGGGGTCCACCAGCTCGTCCACGGCCACGCCGGCCAGCGCATCGGTGGTCGTGTTGCGGATGCAGTTGCCGCTGGTCTGGATGCCGTGCAGGTTGACGCTGGCCAGCAGGTCCATCACATCGGCGGACTTGGACAGCGGAATCCAGTTGAACTGCACATTGGTGCGGGTGGTGAAATGCGCGTAGTGGGTGGGCAGGTAGGTGGTGCCCATCGCGCCCTGGGTCTTGAGCGCATCCTGGTAGAGCTGAGCGTCCGGTTCATCGTATTCGCGGGCAATGCGGGCCAGCACGCGGATCTGGGCAGAGTTGATTTCGCCATAAGGCACTGCCACCCGCAGCATCGGTGCATAGCGTTGCACATACCAGCCGTTTTGCAGACGCAGCGGGCGGAATTCTTCTTCACTCAGCCGGCCCGTTTCCCAGCGTTGGAGCTGGTCACGGAACTGGTCTGCTCGGGCCTGGACAAACTGGCGGTCAAAAGAGGTGTATTGGTACATCGTGGTGCGGGAGTTGCAGCTACCAAGCCCTGTTTTGCTTGCTGCCCCAATGGCGGCAAAGCTGGGCTGTTGCGATGTACTGTAGGAAAGTTTTATATAAACTCAAACTACATTTTTCTCAGTCCTGTATGACATTGGGTTATATGAAAATGGCAAATGCTAGTGAGCAAATGGCATATGGGCGCTGCAGGGCGCTCCGTAGGCAGGTCTGCGTGGAGACGGCTGCTAGCGCCGCCTTAAACGCTAAAACGCTTGCTTATTTGCAGTAACGGTCGCTGGCCAGCGCCAGGGCCAGCGGGTTGGCTACCGGCAGCGGCTCCGCATGCAGGCGGGCCGCCAGCAGCTCGGCGCAGAGCAGGGCCCAGGTCAGGCCGCGCGATCCCATTGCCGTGGCGACCCAGGGGCTGGCCAGGCCGTCGGGCAGCGCTTGCAGGGCCTGCGCTGGCAGCAGCGGGCCCACCAGCGGCAGCCGGTCGGTTGATGCGCAGCGCAGTTGGGCCCAGTGCCGGGCCTGGGCAAAGGCCTGCGCATCGGGCCGGTGGCCGGCCGGCAGCAGGGTTTGCAGCTTGGCCCAGTTGCCGGCATGCGCAGCGGCGGCATCGTCGGCCGAGGGCGGCAGTGTTGACTGACCACGCTCAAAACTTGATCCCATGACCCAGGCCGCGTCTCCCGTCTGCCGAGTGCGGAAATAGGGCACCCAGCTGCCATGGCCGTTGACTGGCTGGTGGGCAGCGGGCGCTTGGCCGGCCGGGTAGCTGCCCCAGCTGACCTGGCCGCGAATAGTTTGCAGCGCCAGGGCCGCAGCCAGGCTTTGTCCGTTGATGCGGATGCTGGCCGATTGCGGCCCGGCGCAGAGCACCACCAGATCGGCCTGCGCCCAGGGCTGGCCTTGGCCGTCGAGCAGGGACCATTGCGGCGGGCCCTCGGTGCTCTGCAGCGCGTCGAGCGCTTGCACCGGCGCGTTGCCGACAAAGCGGATCGCTGGATGGTCCAGCAAGGCCTGGACGAGGGCGGCCGGCCGCAGCCAGCCACCGCGCGGGTGCCAGAGCGCTGGAGTGTCAGCGGATAAGCCCAGCGCCTCCAGGCAGGCGGCGTTGGCCTCGTCACTCCAGTCGGCCGCAGGGGCAGCCAGCGCATCCTTCCAGGCGGGGGGCCGTTCATGGGCGCTGCGGCGGGTGGGGGCGGCTGCGGGGCTGTCGCTGAGGGCAGCGCTTTCATCGGGCGGCGTGCCCAGTTGCCGGCGCTCCAGCACCCCGGTCATCTCCCAATCCAGCCCCGCTTGCAGCAGCAGCTGCAAGCATTGCAGACTGCAGCGCTGGCCGGCGCGGGTGATGCGCGAGAGCGGGCTGTCGTCACTGCTGGTATGGGGCGCAAAAATGCCGGCGGGCAGTGCGGAGGCACCGGCGGCCGGATGGCTGGCGGCATCGAGCACGGTGACCTGCCAGCCGCGCAGGGCCAACTGGCGCGCGCAAGCAGCACCGGCAATACCGGCGCCGATGACGGCCGCGCGCCCCCCGCCGCCTGCCAGCCGCGCTGGCAGGGCCTGCGCGCCCAGGGGCCACAGCGGTGCCTTGCGCGGCTCCCAGTGCGGGGCAAAGTGGGCCTGCAGGTTGTCGCGTTTGGGCGGCACACCAGGCACCTTACGCACCTCAAAGCCGCACTGGGCCAGATCGCGCCGCAACTGTGCGGCAATGGTCCAGGTGGCAAGCTGGGTGCCGCGCCGGGCGCAGCGGGCCACGGCCTTCAGGCTGTGCAGGCTCCACATATCGGGGTTGCGGGCGGGGCTGAAGCCGTCCAGGTAGATGCTGTCGGCGACCAGCTCCTGCTGGCGCAGCATGGTCTGGCTGTCGCCAATCAGCAGGCTGAGCAGCACCCGGCCACCGGCCAGGCGCAGGCGGTGCACACCCGGCAGCAGGCCCCACCATTGGGCGGCAAGCTCTTCGGCCAGCGGCAGCAGATGGGGAAACTTGCGCGCCTGCTCCAACAGGTCAGCCGCTGCAATGGGAAAGGCCTCGGTCGAGACAAAGTGCAGCAGCGCAGGACGGGCCGGGTCTTGCTGCCAGGCATGCCAGGTGACCAGAAAGTTCAGCCCAAAGCCAAAACCGGTCTCCAGAATGCGCCACTGCGGCTGGCCTGCCCAGGCCTGGGGCAGGCCACAGCCGGCCAGGAATACCTGCTCGGCCTGGGCCAGTGCATGGGCGGCTTCGCTGTGGTAACGGTCACCAAAGCGGGGGCTGTAGGGCGTGCCGTCGGCCATCCATTGCACGGTCTCAGTCATGGCTTGCAAAAATCATTTCTCAAAGAATGGGGGATTGTAGGGAGTTCAGTCCCAGTGAGTGGTGACGCCAGCCCTTCATGGCAGATTTGTGACAATTTGTTGTCAAAGCCGTACTATCATGGCCCCATGCCTGATCGACCGTCTGCCCGTTCCCTTGTCTCTCACTGCCTGTTGCTGGCGCTGGCCTGGACCCTGCCTGGCCATGCCCAAATACCCGCCCAAGCCCAGCCCGCCGTCTATGCCGCTGCGCAGGCAGAGCAAACGCCCATGCTGGCCACCTTGAAGAACCTGGTGCATATCGAATCGGGCAGCCGCGACTACGGCGGCGTCAGCTATATCGCCCAAGTGGCTGCCGAGCGCCTGAAAGCACTGGGCGGCGAGGTGCAGATCATTCCGGCGACGGATGTGGTGCGGCTGGAGGATACGCCCGAGCAGGTCGGCCCCATGGTGCAGGCCCTCTTCAAGGGCCGGGGCCAGTCGCGCATCATGATGATGGCGCACATGGACACCGTCTACCAGCGCGGCGATGTCGACAAGCAGCCGTTCCGCATTGAGGGTGACCGGGTTTACGGCCTGGGGGTGGAAGACGAAAAGCAGGGCGTGGCCCTGGTGCTGCACAGCATTGCGATGCTGCAAAAGCTGGGCTATGAGAGCTTTGGCGAGATCACCGTTCTGTTCAACAGCGATGAAGAGATCAGCTCGCCGGGCTCACGCCGGCTGATCAGCGCGCTGGCGCGCGACCAGGATGCCATCTTTTCGTTCGAGAGCGGGGGCCTGCAGGGCACCCTGCACCTGGCTACCAGCGGCATTGGCGCGATGTTCCTGGAGGTGCAGGGCAAATCCTCGCATGCCGGGGCCAAGCCGGAGGCAGGGGTGAACGCGCTGTATGAACTGTCGCACCAGCTGCTGCAGATGCGCGATCTGTCGCAACCCGAAAACGGCCTCAAACTGAACTGGACCATTGCGCAGGCGGGCACCACCCGCAATGTGATACCGCCCCATGCCCGGGCGCAGGCCGATGCCCGGGCGCTGCGGGCCCAGGATTTTCAGGCGCTGCAGGATGCGGTGCAAGAAAAAATCAAGAACCGCCTGCTGCCTGACAGCAAGGTGACGGCCCGCTTTGAGCTGCGCCGCCCGCCGATGCAGGCCAGCGATGCGGCACGCCGCATTGCCGCGCAGGCCAAGGCCATCTACCAGGATGAGCTGGGCATACCGCTGCATGTGAACGATGTGGCGCTGGGCGGCGGCACCGATGCCGCTTTTGCCGCCCTCAACACCCGGGGTGGGGTGGTGGAGGGCATGGGCGTGTGCGGCTACGGCGCGCATGACATGTATGGCGAGTACATCCTGCTGGACTGCATTGCGCCGCGCCTGTACCTGGTGGCACGCATGGTGATGGCGCTGTCGGAGCCGGCGACCGCGCGCTGAGCGCCGGCCGCCGGAGCAGGGCTGAGGCTCAGCCCTTTTTCTGCAGCATCTTGATGACGCTGGAGAAGTCCTCACCTCCATGGCCGGCAATGCTGTGCGCCGCATACAGCTGGCGCGCCATGCCGCCCAGCGGGGTGCTGGCCTTCACCGTCATTGCGCTTTCCTGTGCCAGGCCCAGGTCCTTGAGCATCAGGTCAGTGCCAAAGCCGCCGGTGTAGCCACGCGTGGCGGCGCTGGCGTCCTGCACGCCGGGGAAGGGGTTGTAGACCTCCAGCGCCCAGTTGCCGCCCGAGCTGCGGCGCATGATCTCGCTCAGCACCTTGGGGTCCAGGCCATTGGCGACACCCAGTGCAATCGCCTCGCTGGTGCCGATCATCAAAATGCCCAGCAGCATGTTGTTGCAGATCTTGGCGGTTTGGCCCGCGCCCACATCGCCGGCGTGGAAGATGTTCTTGCCCATTTTTTCGAGCAGTGGGCGGGCACGCTCCAGGTCGGCTGCGCTGCCACCGACCATGAAGGTCAGGCTGCCGGCAATTGCGCCACCGGTGCCGCCGGAGACGGGCGCATCGATAAAACCAATCGCCAGCGCTTGCGCGGCCTTGGCCACTTTCTGGCTGGTTGCTGCTGCAATGGTGGAGCTGTCGATGATCAGCGCGCCTTTGGCAATGCCTTGCAGCAGGCCCGCCTGGGTGCCGTTGCCCAGAAACAGGCCTTCGACATGCTGGCTGGCGGGCAGCATGCTGACGACCACCTCTGCGCCTTCGACGGCCTCCTGGGCGCTGGTCGCGGCGCTGCCGCCTTCTGCCACCACCTTGGCGACCGCCTCGCGGCTCAGGTCAAAAGCGCGGACCTGGTGGCCCGCCTTGGCCAGGTTGATGGCCATGGGCGCGCCCATATTGCCCAGGCCGATGAATGCGATATTTGCCATGTTTGTCTCCTTGAAGTGTTATTGCACAGGGTTGTTGGTTGGCATGGATAGGGAAAGACAGCGTCGGTGCTCAAAGATCGCTGTCAAACACGCTGTGGCGTTTGCGGGCGGCGGGGGCCGGGCCCGCATCGCCAGCCGCCTTGGCGGTTTTTGCTTTTTTCAGCGGCTTGGCGGAGGGATCGGAAGCGGCTGCCTTGGGTTTTTTCTTTGGGGTCGCCTTTGCGCGCGGGTTAAAGGCCAGCGCCGCATCGATCCAGTGCTGCCAGGCCTCGCGCGTGGCATAGGCGGCGGGCCCCACCAGAAAATAGCCGTCCATCAAACCTTTGGACGACAGCGGGCGCAGGCCAGGCATTTCTGCCACCTGGGCATGGGTTTCGGGCGCCAGGCGCACCAGCAGCTCGTCGTTCTCCACGCCCAGGCACATCTTGCCGTCGACCATGAACACATGGCAGCCGAACATGGTTTTCTCTTCCACCGAGACGCCCACGGCTTGCTCGGCCAGTGCCAGGCGCACGGCATCGATGAGGCGCAGGGTTTCGGGGTCTAAAGGGCGGCGTGGCATGGTCGGAGGGTGCTTGGGCAGGAGGGGTAGGGAGGCGCCCGCTCAGCGGATGGCCTCGGGCGCATCCCCATCGAGCATGCGCCGGGCGATGATGACCCGCATGATCTCGTTGGTGCCTTCCAGAATCTGGTGCACCCGGGCGTCGCGCATCAGGCGCTCCAGCGGGTACTCACGAATATAGCCGTAGCCGCCATGCAATTGCAGCGCATCGTTGCAGACATTGAAGCCGGCGTCCGTTGCAAAGCGCTTGGCCATTGCGCAGTAGGTGGAGGCATCGCGCGCGCCGGCGTCGAGCTTGCTGGCGGCCAGGCGCACCATCTGGCGTGCAGCGACCAGCTCGGTAGCCATGTCGGCCAGCTTGAACTGCAGCGCCTGAAAACTGGCAATCGGCTTGCCGAACTGCTTGCGCTCCTGCATATAGCTTTGTGCCTGGGTGAGCGCGCCCTGGGCTGCGCCTACCGAGCAGGTGGCGATATTGATGCGGCCGCCATCGAGCCCCTTCATCGCGATCTTGAAGCCTTCGCCCTCGCGGCCCAGCAGGTGGTTGGCAGGGATGCGCACATTGTCAAAGCTGATCACGCGCGTGGGCTGGCTGTTCCAGCCCATTTTTTCTTCCTTCTTGCCGTAGCTGATACCTTCCAGGTGCGCGGGCACGGCAAAGGCGCTGATGCCCGAGGCACCCGATTGCGCGTCGCCCGTGCGGGCCATCAGCACCAGCATGTCGGTGGCGCCGGCCCCGCTGATGAAGGCCTTGCTGCCGTTGATGATGTAGTCATGGCCCACCAGCTCGGCCCGGGTCTTGAGCGAGGCGGCGTCGGACCCGGCACCGGGCTCGGTCAGGCAGTAGCTGGCCAGCTTCTGGCCACTGGCGAGCAGCGGGCCCCATTCGTCGCGCACGGCATCGCTGGCCCAGGTGCCCAGCATCCAGGTCGCCATGTTGTGGATGGTGATGAAGGCGGTGGTGGAGGGGTCTACGGCGGCCAGCTCCTCAAATACCAGGGTGGCATCGAGCCGGGGCAGCGCCAGGCCGCCAGCATTTTCGGGGGCATACAGGCCGCAAAAGCCCAGCTCGCCCGCCTTGGCAATCGCCTCACGGGGAAAGACGGCCTCGGCATCCCAGTGCGCGGCATGGGGGGCCAGCTCGGTCTGGGCAAAGGCGCGCGCGGTGTCGGCAAAGGCGCGTTGGTCTTCTGATAGCTCGAAATCCATGGGCTTGTCTCCTGTCTCTTATCGTGCTGAGCCGGGCATGGGAAGCGCGGGCAGCACCGTTTTGTGGTGAACGCGGCTGGCTATGGTTTTTGCAGCAGCTCGGGCGGTGGGCCTTCGTGCAGCCAGACCATCAACTCCTTCTTGCGCTTGCCGATTTCGGCCACCAGGCATTCGTGGTAGCGGCGCGGCCAGTCGGGCTGGGCCTCGTGCGCGGCCTGCTGCTTTTTGCAGGTGGCGGCGCGCTGGCGTATCCACTCGTTCTGGTCGCGGCGCAAAGCAGGGCGTTCGTGCGCCGACAAAATGCGCATGACGTCGGCATACAGGATGTTGTTGTCGGTATCGGCTTGCTGAAAGGCCTGCACTGCACAGGCATTGGTTTGCTCGGTGCTGCCGCCGCTCACACAGGCCGCGCCTGCCTGGGCAAGCACGGTCTGCGGCACGAGGGCAGCCGAGGCTGGGCGGGATGCGAGGAAATGAGGCATAGCCCAGATCATCGCCGCAAAACAGCAGCGGTCCGACGAAGGCCCGCTGCAGTGTTGACCAAGTCCGCTTACTTCAGGCTGATGGTGGTGTTCACACCATGGGCAATGGTGCTGTCGTCAAACCAGCGGGCCGTTACCGTCTTGGTCTGCGTGTAGAACATCACCACCTGCTTGCCGTAGGGGCCCAGGTCGCCGAGCTTGGAGGCGCGGCTGCCGGTGAACGAGAACAGCGGCACGGGCACAGGGATGGGCACATTGATGCCGATCTGGCCGACATCGATCTCTTCCTGGAACTTGCGCGCAGCGGCACCGCTTTGCGTAAAGATCGCCGTGCCATTGCCATTGGGGTTGGCGTTGATGAAGGCAATGGCCTCATCGATATCGGCGGCCTCAGCAATGCAGAGCACGGGGCCGAAGATTTCCTGGTCATAAATGGCCATGCCGGGTTTGACGCCGGAGAAGACGGTTGGGCCGACAAAGTTGCCCTTTTCAAAACCCGCGACGGCGGGCTTGCGGCCATCGAGCTCCAGCTTGGCGCCATCGGCAATGCCGCGTTCGATCAGGCTTTCCACCCGCGACAGCGCCTGGCAGGAGACGACCGGGCCCACATCGGTGCCCGCTTCGGTTCCGGCAGACACCTTCAAGGTCTTGGCCTTTTCGACCAATTCGGGGATCCACTTCTGGGCCTCGCCCACCAGCACCACCACCGACAGCGCCATGCAGCGCTGGCCAGCGGCACCAAATGCCGCACCAGCGAGCGCGTTGAGCGACTGCTCCTTGTTGCAGTCGGGCAGCACGATGGCGTGGTTCTTCGCGCCCATCATGCATTGCACGCGCTTGCCGTTGAGCGACGCGCGGTTGTAGACATGGGTGCCCACCTTGGTGGAGCCGACAAAGCTGATCGCCTTGATATCGGGGTGGTCGCAGATGGCGTTGACGGCGTCTTCGCCGCCGTGGATCACATTGAGCACGCCCGGGGGCACGCCGGCTTCCAGGGCCAGCTCGCACAGGCGCATGGTCACCATCGGGTCTTGCTCGGAGGGCTTGAGCACAAAGGTGTTGCCAGTGGCAATGGCCATCGGGAACATCCACAGCGGGATCATCGCCGGGAAATTGAAGGGGGTGATGCCGGCGCACACGCCCAGTGGCTGGTTCAGGGTGTAGGTGTCAACACCATTGGCCACATTGTTGGCCAGCTCACCCAGTTGCAGCGAGCCGATGTTGGCCGCATGCTCGACCACCTCCAGGCCACGGAAGACATCGCCTTCGGCATCGGGCAGGGTCTTGCCTTGCTCAGCCGTCAGGATGGCGGCCAGCTCCTTCATGTTCTCGCGGATCAGCTGCTGGAGCTTGAGGAAGATGCGGGCGCGCACGCCAATCGGCGTCTTCTTCCAGGTCTTGAACGCCTCCTTGGCATTGGCCACCGCCGCGTTGATCTCTTCGGGCGTTGCAAAAGGCACGCGGGCCAGCACCTGCTGGGTCGCAGGGTTGACGACGTCGCGCCACTGCGTGGTCTTGGATTCGACCAATTGGCCGTTAATCAACAGCTTGACGGTCGGCGCCAAGGTGCTGGTGGATTGCGGTGCGTTCATGTTTTGTCTCCTGGGTATCTGGGTCACGAGCGGCGGCAGGCTGCCAGCGGGCAAGCTACCGTTACTGCACATCGTAGATGTGCGCATTCGCCCAAACAAGAGGTTGGCTGCACAGGGCTGTGCGGTGCTGCACAGGCGCCAGCTTGTTGGCGGCCTGGTGCATACTGTTTTGATCGCTTGTAACAAGGAGACTGCCATGGGTTGGTTGGACAAAATCGGTCAGCTGTTGGGCGCCAAGCCGCCTGTGCAAGACGAGGGTGCCGCGCATGCGCTTGCGCCTGAAACCCCAGCGGAGCCCACGATGGACGATTGGCAGGCCTTGTGCATGGCCGTCGGCCAGGCGCTGGCCTTGGACGATAGCGATGAACTCTGGGGCGAGGTGCGGCAGGCGATCGAGCAACCGGCGCAGTACCTCGACCGCTTTGCCGATGACTTGGTCAACCGTGGCATGGACGAGCCCGAGCAGGTCAGCCCCTGGTTGGCGCTGGTGGATGGGCTGCAGCGCCGCAAGCAGAACTTTGAGCTGGACTGGAAGCTGAACATGAACGATGCCATCTGGGCGCTGCAGCAGCTGCAAACCGTCGAGCAGCGGGGGCTGGACCTGCAGGCACTGGCCGGCAGCAAAGCGCTGAACCATGAGGCCTTGCAGGAAGCCGGCGACTACCTGCGCAGCCAGGGCCTGGGTCTGGTCAGCTTCGACATCGATAGCGATAGTTATCCGCTGTCTGTTTTGGGAAGCAGCGCTGTTGCGCCTTTGCAGGCCTTGGCGGAGCGGGTGGGCGGTAAATTGCTGGCTTTGCACAATTAGTTGCGCAACAAAATAACCTTTTGGCCCTGGGCGGTGTAACGCTGTTTTATCCTTGCGCACCTTCGCGGTGCGTGCCAGCTTCAGCTGGGCTGAGCGCACTATCTTTTTCGCTAACGCCCGGCGCTTTATTCCATGAACAAACAGGCCCCAGCGGAGCAATCGAGGGCCGAGCATGGCACCGACGATCTCCAACGCAATCTCAGCAACCGCCATATCCAGCTGATCGCCATCGGCGGCGCCATCGGCACGGGGCTCTTCATGGGCTCGGGCAAAACCATCAGCCTGGCGGGGCCCTCTATCGTGCTGGTCTACGCCATCATCGGCATCATGCTGTTCTTTGTGATGCGGGCGATGGGGGAGCTGCTGCTGTCCAACCTGCAGTACAAGTCCTTCATCGATTTCTCGGATGACCTGCTGGGTCCCTGGGCTGGTTTCTTCACCGGTTGGACCTACTGGTTCTGCTGGATCATCACCGGCATCGCCGATGTGATTGCGATCTCGGCCTACGCCCAGTTCTGGTGGCCTGATCTGCCGCAGTGGGCACCAGCAATTGCCTGTGTGGCCTTGCTGCTGTCGCTCAACCTGCTGACCGTCAAGCTCTTTGGCGAGATCGAGTTCTGGTTTGCGATGATCAAGATCGTGGCCATCGTTGCGCTGGTGGGCACGGGCCTGTACATGGTCAGCACCGGCTTCAGCTCGCCGGCCGGGCGTCAGGCGAGTATCGCCAACCTCTGGAACGATGGCGGGCTCTTCCCCCATGGGGCGATGGGCTTTTTTGCCGGCTTCCAGATTGCGGTGTTTGCCTTTGTCGGTATCGAGCTGGTCGGCACCACGGCCGCCGAAGCTAAGGACCCGTACCGCACCCTGCCGCGCGCAATCAACTCCATCCCGATCCGCATCATCATCTTCTACGTCTGCGCGCTGATCGCCATCATGGCCGTCACCCCTTGGCGCGATGTGGTGCCCAGCAAGAGCCCCTTTGTCGAGCTGTTTGTACTGGCCGGCCTGCCCGCAGCGGCCAGCGTGATCAATTTTGTCGTGCTGACCTCGGCCGCCTCGTCGGCCAACAGCGGCGTGTTCTCCACCAGCCGCATGCTCTTTGGTCTGGCGCTCAAGGGTGATGCACCGCGCTCGTTTGGCAAGCTTTCGGCCAGCAGCGTGCCGTCGCGCGGCCTGCTGTTCTCCTGCGTCTGCCTGCTGGGCGGTGCCTTTTTGATGTGGGTGGTGCCCAACCTGGTGGAGGCCTTCACCCTGGTGACCACCGTCTCGGCCATCCTGTTCATGTTTGTCTGGTCGCTGATCCTGCTGTCCTACATCAGCTACCGCAAGCAGCGTCCGGCGCTGCACAAGGCCTCCCACTACCGCATGCCCGGCGGCGTGTTCATGTGCTGGGTGTGCCTGGCCTTCTTTGCCGCCGTGCTGGTGCTGCTCAGCCTGGAGCTGGACACGCGCCAGGCGCTGATCGCCACGCCGGCCTGGTTTGTGCTGCTGGGCCTGGCCTACGCCTGGCAACGCAAGCGCGCCAAACAGGGCTGATCGGAGCCTGGCACACTGCCTCACTGCTGCCCCTGTTGCAAATTTGCACAATAATGCTGTGCAACATCGACAGGGGGCTGGCATGGATTGGGATCATTTGCGCTTTTTCTGGGCCTTGGTGCAGGCGGGCACGCTGGTAGGTGCGGCCAAGGCGCTGGGTGTGGAGCACACGACGGTGTCGCGCCGCATCCAGGCGCTGGAAAAACAGCTCGGCGCCACCTTGTTCACCCGCGAGGGCAGCGGCTACAAGCTCACCGATGCGGGCCGCCAGCTGCAGCCACGGGCCGAGGCCATGGACCAGATTGCGCGCGGCATTGCCCCGATTGCCGCCAGCCAAAGCGCCGAGACGCCCAGCGGCGTGGTGCGCATCGGCGTGACCGAGGGCTTTGGCACCCAGGTGCTGGCCAAGCACCTAGCCTTGCTGGCCCAGCGCTACCCCTTGCTGACCATCGACTTGCTCGCTGTACCGCGCATGCTGCAGCTCTCGCGCCGCGAGGCCGATATCGTCATCTCGCTGGAGCGACCGGTGCGAGATACCGTCGTCACCAGCCGGCTGACCGAGTACCGCTTGTATCTGTACGGCCAGCGCGAATACCTGGCGCGCCACCCGCTGATCACCTCGACCGAGGGCCTGGCCAGCCACCGCTTTGTGCACTATGTCGACGACCAGCTCTTCACCAAGGAGCTGCAGTTTCTCGACAGCCTGAGCGCGCCGCAGCGCTTCAGCTTTCGCAGCACCAGTATCCTGGCGCAGTACACCGCCGTGCGCACCGGCGCGGGCCTGGGGGTGCTGCCCGGCTTTCTGGCCGACAAGGACCCCTTGCTGCAGCGCGTACTGCCCGAGCAGGCCCAGTTCACCCGCACTTTCTGGATGTCGATGCCGCCCGAGCTGCGCTCGGTGCCCGGCATCCAGGTGGTCTGGCGCTTTTTGCAGGCCACCGTGCAGGAGCAGCAGGACTTGCTGCTGTGCTGAGCGCTGGCGCATAAAAAAAAACCGGCTGCCTGGGCAGCCGGTTCGTAGCGGATCAACGCGCGCTTTACATGTTGTTGGGCAGCACGGTGACGATCTCCGGGAAGAACCAGAGAATCACCAGGGCCAGCACCATCAGCGCAAAGTACGGTGCGCAGACGCGGGCCAGGTAGGTGATCTGCTTGCCCGTCATGCCCTGCAGCACAAACAGGTTGAAGCCCACCGGCGGCGTGATTTGCGCAGTCTCCACCGTGATCACCAGGAAGATGCCGAACCACAGCGGATCAATGCCAGCGGCTTGGATGATCGGCAGCACCACACCCATGGTCAGCACGATGGTGGAGATACCGTCCAGGAAGCAGCCGATCAGGATGTAGAAGATGCCCAGCACGATGATCAGCATCGCAGGCGACAGGTTCAGGCTGCCGACATACTCGGCCAGCTGGCGGGGCAGGCCGATATAGCCCATCGACAGGGTCATGAACGAGGCACCGGCCAGGATCAGCGCGATCATGCAGTACAGGCGCGTGGCACCGAACAGCGAATCCTTGAAGTTCTTCCAGGTCAGTGCGCCCTGGGCGGCAGACAGCACCAGGGAGCCCACCACGCCAATGGCAGCGGCTTCAGTGGCCGTTGCAATGCCCGAGTAGATGCTGGCAATCACCGAGGCGATCAGCAGAACTACCGGAATCAGGTGGCGCGACTCATAGAGCTTTTGCTTGAAGCCCATCGTGCTGTCAGCCTTGGGGATCTTGCTCGGGTTGAGCAGGGCCCAGACAATGATCCAGCCGCTGAACATCAGCGCCAGCATGATGCCTGGCAGCACGCCGGCCATGAAGAGCTTGGAGATCGACATCTCAGCAGCAACGCCGTAGACGATCAGAATGATCGATGGCGGAATCAGCAGACCCAGGGTGGCCGGGCCGCCCAGCGAACCGATGACCATGTTCTCGGGGTAGCCGCGCTTCATCAGCTCGGGCACATTCATCTTGCCGACGGTTGCGCAGGTGGCGGCCGAGGAGCCAGACACCGCCGCAAAAATCGTGCAGCCGATCACATTGGTGTGCAGCAAGCGGCCGGGCAGCAGGTTGACCCAGGGTGCGAGGCCCCGGAACATGCTCTCCGATAAATTGGTGCGGTAGAGGATCTCGCCCATCCAGACAAAGAGCGGCAGCGCCGTCAAGGTCCAGCTGCTGGCCGATCCCCAGATGGTCATCGCCATCGCGTCTCCAGCCGCGCGGGCGGTGAAGAACTCCATGCCGAACCAAGCCACACCGGCCAGGGTCAGACCCACCCAGACGCTGCCGCCCAGCAGGATCAGCAGCACCACAATCAGCGCAATGCTGGCGGTAATTTCATTCATGGTGGGCGTCCTCTTGCAGCACGGGTTTGCGTTGGCCCGTCAGCTCGAGCACCAGCTCGTCGCAAAAGGCGATAAAAAACACCAGGGTGCCCAGTGCCATGAACAGTTGTGGAATCCACAGCGGCGTGGCGTCCATGCCCACGGAGATGTCATCGATCTCCCAGGATTGCCAGACCAGGCGCGCGGCGTAGAACGCCAGAAAGCCCGAGAGGATGGTTGCGATGCCCAGGGCGATTACTTCCATGGTCTTCAAGGCGCCACCTTTGAGCGCGCCCAGCAGCAGGGTCACGCGGATGTGTTCGCCCTTCTTGAGGGTGCTGGCCAGGGCCATGAAGCCCGCTCCCGCCATCGCGTAGCCGGCATAGGCATCGGTGCCGGGGGCACTGAAGCCGATCAGGCGGCTGACCACGGTGAGCAGCACCATCACGAGGATGCCGATCATCGACAGCCCTGCCAGCCAGGCAGAGGCGTCATACAGTCCATTTAATAGCTTGCGCATGCTTGTCATTCAAAGCAGTAAAGGTTGCTGACTGCACAGCCCGGCGGGGGCCGCGATGGCCCCGCATGGGTTGTACAGAGGAGGCCGTTGCTTACTTGGAGGCCTGGTAGGCGTCCAGAATGGCCTTGCCTTCGGCGCCGGCCTTGTCGGTCCATTCCTTGATGACGGTGTCACCGACCTTGGCCAGGTCGGCCTTGAGCTGGGCCGATGGCAGCTCGATGCTCATGCCGCCTTGCTTCAGGGTCGCCAGCGACTTGGCATCCACTTCCTTGGATTCCTTCCAGCCGCGCTCTTCGGCAGCGGCAGCGGCCTTGAGCACGGCGTCCTGCTCGGCCTTGCCCAGCGCGTTGAAGGCCTTCTTGCTGACGGTCACGGCGTTCTTGGGGATCCAGGCCTGCACGTTGTAGTAGTACTTCAGGTTTTCAAACAGCTTGTTGTCGGCGCCGGTGGCCGACGAGGTGATCAGGCCATCGACCACGCCGGTAGCGAGCGCCTGGGACAGCTCGGCCTCTTGCACGGTGGCCGGTTGCGCGCCAATCAGCTCGCCAATGCGGGCGGTGGTGGGCGAGTAGACGCGCCACTTCATGCCCTTGAGGTCCGCAGCGGAGTTGATCGGCTTCTTGGTGTAGATGCCCTGGGGTGGCCAGGCCACCGAATACAGCAGCACCTGGCCTTGCTTGTCCAGCAGCTTTTGCAGCGCTGGCTTCTGGGCCTGGTAGAGCTTGAAGGCTTCGTCGTAGCTGTTCACCAGGAAAGGCAGGCCGTCAACGCCGAAGATCTGCGATTCATTCTGGAAGCTCACCAGAAAGAACTCTCCCATCTGCGCATTACCGGTTTGCACGGCGCGCTTGATTTCGGGCATTTTGAAAAGCGATGCACCAAAATGGGGAGTGATTTTGACTTTGCCGCTGGTCGCTGCGTCCACGTCCTTGACGAACTGTTCGTTGTTCTTGGAGTGGAAGTTAAAGGGCGCATACGCCGTGGCGAAATCCCATTTGGTTTGGGCAACGGCTGCGGTGGCAAACCCGACGCTGGCAACCAAAGTGGCGGTGGCACAAAAAACGCGACGCTTCATGACGGATCCTTATAGAGATAAATAGGGCGCAGCAGATGCTGCCCGGGATGAATACGATCACCAGCCACGGCAGCGCCAGAAACAACTGCTATGCTGGTGAATTGTTTGCCAAAATTAACAGTTATTGCAAAATAACGCTATACGGGGTTTCAACAATCAGCAAAATTTGTAGGCTTCGAATTTTCTTTTGTGGGATGCGGTATTAAAAATTGTTCAACGATTTTTGATTTTGAACGGACACGTCGATTATTTTTGCCGCCTTAGTGTCCTAGGGTTAATACTAGATTTGCTCAAAAATGGAACAAGCGAAGGGATGCCCAGCAGAACCTTAAGACAGCCTTAAGAAGCCGCAGACACCTAAAAAATGCAGGCGCAAAAAAGCCACCACGGCGGCTGGAGCGCGGTGGTGGCTGGGGTGGAGGCAGCGGTGCCGTAAGGCGGCGGGTCAGCGCTTGTTGGCGCTGTCGTCGGCGCACTTATCGGCGGGGCTGGCGCTAGTGGCTGCCACCGCCGCAACGCCGGTGCTGCTTGGCTTGGGCGCTTGCCAGCCGACGAATTGCGGGTAAATGGCCGCCACACCGGCCCCGTTGAAATCCCAGCCCTTGCACTGCCCCAGATGGCGGGGAGGCTGGTCCGACTGGGGGCGGGCAAACGCCTGGTTCACGCTCTGAAAGGCGGCAGTCGCCATGTTGAACAGCAGCTCGCGCATGTGGGTGCAGCCTTCAATGCTGCCAAGGTTGGCCTCGATGGCCTTGCGCCAACCCCGGGCCATACAGCAGCCCACCATCTTCTGCATCGCAGGCAGGGCCAGCGGGCACTCACCGAGCGGGTGGGCATCCATCGCCACCTTGATCGCAACAACTGTAAGTGTTGTATCAATGGTACAGCGAATCCACATGTGGTGAATGGGCTCTCCGGCTTTGCGTTTGCGCTCGCCGGACAGCACCAGGTCATAGGCCTTGGTATCCACCAGTTCGCCTTCCACATCCCACAGCCCATCCTCGCGCTCGAAGCTGCGGTAGCGCACATCGCGCAAATGTTTGGGGACGCGGTTGGGGACGGGAGACAAGGGCATGGGAGAGGGTGTCGCGGTGGGATTGTTTTTTATGAATGACCCGGTTTGGTGCAGGCGGCGCAAGCTGGCTACGCTGCCATGCCAACAGTGCTGATCACTATGCGACTGTTGCTGCGGGCTGTCTGTGCAGCAGGTGACAGGCGGACTGCCCGCTGCGCAGAGCCCTCTATTGTAAAAACAAACGCGCCGCCACTGCAGAGCAGGGGCGGCGCTGGGCGGGTAGGGCACCTGAAGTGCCCGCAAACCCGGTATCAACCGTGGCGGATGGCGACGGTCTTCAGCGTGGTAAAGCCGTACAGCGCTTCAAACCCCTTTTCGCGGCCATGGCCGCTGGCCTTGGTGCCGCCAAAGGGCAGCTCCACGCCGCCGCCGGCTCCGTAGTTGTTGATGAAAACCTGGCCGCTGCGCAGGCGCTTGGCCACGCGGAACTGGCGGCCGCCATCACGCGTCCAGACACCCGCCACCAGGCCGAACTGGGTGGCATTGGCCATCTTGATGGCCTCTTCTTCGCTGTCGAAGGCCATGGCGCTGAGGACCGGGCCAAAGATCTCTTCCTGGGCCAGGCGATGGTCCACCGGCACATCACGCAGCAGGGTGGGGGCCTGGTAATAGCCGCCTTCTGGCGCCTCGTCGATGATCTGGCCTTGGGCGACGACGGAGATGCCGTCGTTGTGCGCATCGCTCAGAAAATCCCAGACGCGTTGCTGCTGGGTCTGGCGGATCAGCGGGCCCAGGTCCAGGTCCAGGCTGGCGGGGCCAACGCGCAGTGCTTCGAAGGCGCTGCCCAGGCGGGCCAGCAGGGTTTCGTAGATGCTGCGCTCCACCAGCAGGCGCGAGCCGGCCGAGCAGGTCTGGCCGGAGTTCTGGATGATGGCGTTGATGATGGTCGGGATGGCGGCATCCAGATCTGCATCGGCAAACACGATCTGTGGGCTCTTGCCACCGAGCTCCAACGTGCAAGGGCAGTGGCGTTCGGCAGCTGCCTGCTCGATCAAGGTGCCGATGCGGGGGCTGCCGGTAAAGCTGATATGGTCCACATCGGGGTGGCGGGCCAGCGCGTCACCCACTTCATGGCCAAAACCGGTGACGATATTGATCGCGCCGGCAGGAAAGCCCACATCGGCCGCCAGCTGCGCCACGCGGATGAGGCTCAGGCAGGCATCTTCAGAGGGCTTGACGACGCAAACATTGCCTGCCGCCAGTGCCGCGCCCACGCAGCGGCCAAAGATCTGCATCGGGTAGTTCCAGGGCACGATATGGCCGGTTACGCCATGGGGTTCGCGCCAGGTCAGCACGCTGAAATCACTGGGGTAGGGAATCGTTTCGCCATGGAGCTTGTCAGCCGCACCGGCGTAGAACTCGAAATAGCGGCCCAACGCCAAAGCGTCGGCCTTGGCCTGCTTGGTGGGCTTGCCGCAATCACGCTGCTCGATGGCGGCGAGCTCATCGGCATGCTCTAGCACCTTGGCCGACAGGCGCATCATCAGGCGGCTGCGCTCAGCTGGGCTGGTCTTGCGCCATACGTTGTCGTAGCACAGGCGCGCGGCTTGCACCGCGTGGTCCACGTCTTCCGCATTGCCGCGCTGGATTTCATCAAAGGGTTGGCCGTCGGATGGGTCGATGACGGAGATGGTCTTGCCCGACAGCGAGGGCACAGAGGCGTTGGCGATGTAATGCAATTGCATGGCGTTGATCCGTTCTGGGTGCAATAGGCGCTGAGTCTGCCAGATGGCAGGCCCGAAACGGCCACCACGATAGCGCAGGAATGGGCCTGCGCCTACCGGGATGAGCCCGCGGTTGTCACGGGTTTGACCGGCCCATTTGGCCAGGCTGTAGGCATTTTTTGGGCAATGGCTGGCCAATGCACCTAAAATCACGGGGTTTTGCCGCTGGCGGGCCGCTCGCGCGCTGTCGGCCCTCCATTCAATTGACCTCATAGGAATCGCATGTCCTTCGAAAAACTGACCCCTGGCTCCAAGGCCCCTGATGTCTTCAACGTTGTGATCGAAATCTCGGCCAACTCCGCTCCTGTGAAGTACGAAGTGGACAAGGATTCGGGTTGCGTGTTCGTGGACCGCTTCCTGGGCACCGCCATGCACTACCCCGTGAACTACGGCTATGTGCCCCAAACCCTGTCGGGCGACGGCGACCCGGTGGACGTGCTGGTGATGACGCCTTTCCCACTGCCTACCGGCGTGGTGGTGCCTTGCCGCGCGATCGGCATCCTGCACATGGAAGACGAGTCCGGCGTGGACGGCAAGGTGCTGGCCGTGCCCACCCAGAAGCTGCTGCCTTCCTATGACAAGATCAACCACCTGAGCGATATCCATGACCTGGTGCTGCAGCAGATCTCGCACTTCTTCGAGCACTACAAGGACCTGGAAAAGGGCAAGTGGGTGAAGGTGCTGGGCTGGAAGGGTGTGGACGAAGCGCACAAGGAAATCCTCGACGGCATCGCCAACTGCAAGAAGTAAGAAGGCGCCGCCTGCCGGGCCCTCACGGCCCTTGGCAGGCAACGCTGACAAAAGCCGGTTTTTACCGGCTTTTTGCTTTTGGGCGATGCGCCAGGCGCTAAGCTGGCAGGCATACAAAAAAGCGAAGGAGCGAGCAAGTGGCTGATGTCGTCGATTGCGTGGTGATTGGTGCAGGGGTGGTGGGGCTGGCGGTTGCCCGTGAGCTGGCCTTGGCGGGCCGTGAGGTGCTGGTGCTGGAGGCGCAGGATGCCATTGGCACGGGCACGAGCTCGCGCAACAGCGAGGTGATCCATGCCGGCATCTACTACGCCCAAGGCTCGCGCAAGGCGCGGTGGTGTGTGGAGGGCAAAGCCTTGCTGTATACCTACTGCCAGGAGCGCGGTATTGACCACCAGCGCTGCGGCAAGCTGATTGTGGCCACCTCGGAGGCGCAACGCGCCAGGCTGCAGGACATTGCCCGCCATGCGGCCGCCAATGGCGTCGATGACCTGGTGCCGCTGAGCCGCGAAGAGGCGAGGGCGATGGAGCCCGCGCTGGAATGCGTGGCCGCCTTGCATTCGCCCAGCACTGGCATTGTGGACAGCCATGGCCTGATGCTGAGCCTGCAGGGCGACCTGGAAAACGCCGGTGGCATGGTGGTGTTCAACAGCCCGCTGGCTGCCGCGCGCTGCGAGGGTGGTCACATCCTGCTGCGCACCGAAGATGGCACCGAGCTGCAAGCCAAGACCGTGGTCAATGCCGCAGGCCTGTGGGCGCCCGATTTGGCGCGCAAGTTTGAAGGCGCAGACCTGGCGCAGCTGCCCAGAGCCCACTATGCCAAGGGCAACTATTTCACCTTGAGCGGCCGCGCACCGTTCAAGCAGCTGATCTACCCGGTGCCCGAAGTGGGTGGCCTGGGCGTGCACCTGACCCTGGACCTGGGCGGCCAGGCCAAGTTTGGCCCCGATGTGCAGTGGGTGGGCAGTGCCGACGACCTGGTGGTGGATCCCGCGCGCGGCGATGCCTTTTATGCCGCCGTGCGCCGCTACTGGCCCGATCTGCAGGATGGAGCGTTGGCCGCAGGCTATGCGGGCATCCGCCCCAAGATCAGCGGCCCTGGTGACCCTGATGCCGACTTCGTGCTGCAAGGCCCAGAGGTGCATGGTGCGCCGGGACTGTTCCACCTGCTGGGCATCGAGTCGCCGGGCCTGACCAGCTGCCTGGCAATTGCCAAGGCGGTGAACCAAGCCGTGGCTCAGGATGCGGGCTGATGCAAGGTGCGGCGATGTGCGCCGGCTCGGCGATACGCACATAAATGCGACAAAAGCTGCAGTTTGACGGCGATAGTCGGAATCTTCTGACAGGCGAGGGTGCATATCGGAACCCGGAACTGTATGTTTCTCCGTTAACATGTAACGGAGCTAACGCGTTGTAGCAGCCTGCCTTGTGCTGCCCATGCTTAGCCGGAACTTTCCTGTAGCCTGACCAAGAAAAGGATGATGAACATGCGTAAATCCAATTTGCTGAGCGATACCGTTGAGAATGCCCAGGCTGATCTGGAAAAGCTGGTGAGCGATCTGCGTGGCGTGCTGTCGAGCAAGGACCTGGACGGCGTGCCGGACATCAAGCAACTGCGCCAGCGCCTGGAAGATACCGCTGGTGATGCCCGTGAAGGCGCAGTGCGTGCGGCCCAGGAAGCTGCCCGCCAGGCCAAGGAGGCCGCACTGGCCGCAGACCGCTATGCCCATGACGAACCATGGCGCGTTGCGGGCGCAGCGCTGGCCGTGGGCGCACTGATCGGTTTTATCTTCTCGCGCCGCTAAGCTGAGCCCGATGGCCAGTTGCCTGCACGATTGCGGCACTGGCCTGGCCCGCCGGGCCAAGACCTAGAACAAGGGGTACCAAGTGCCCCATAAGCACGAGGAGAGTCCATGAACTGGTTGTCTGTGCTGGGCGTCGATGACATGCTGGCACGTTTTCGCGCCTTGCTGTCTGAAAGCGCCATAGCGGCTGAAGACCGAATGGATCTGCTGGCCATTGAATGGCAGGAGCAGAAAAAGAACCTGATCTGGCTGGTCCTGATGGGTTTGGTGGTCGCAGGTCTGACCATTGTGGCCCTGACGGTGCTCTCGGGCGCCATCATCATTTCCTTCTGGGATACGCCCAACCGCATGCTGGCTACCTGGCTGGTGGCAGGTGTTTGGCTGGTGTTGTGGCTGGGTGTGCTGGCCTTCATCTACCTGACCACGAAGAAGGCGGCCAACCCTTTCCAGCTGACCAAGACCGTGCTGCGCCAGGACTGGCAAGCGGTCAAGGGCCGTCTCAAGTAATGCGGGGGACCCAAGCAATGATCAACCCGAGCAAAGACGCTGATCTGCAACTGCTGCAGGTCACGGATCCTGAGGCGCGCGAAGTGCTGCTGCGCATCCAGAACCAGCGGGAGCGCCTCGATGGCCGCCGCTTGGCGCGCCAGCAGGCGCTGGCCTTGCGCCGTGATGCCGGCGGCGCCCCGCAGCACAACCCGATGGCCTATGGCACCTTGGTCGAGCGCCTGATCAACTTTGGCCGTGAGCATCCCGTCGTCTGCGCCGGGCTCGTCGGCGCCGGCCTGCTGCTCGGGCCGCGCAAGCTGATCCGCATGGCCACGATTGCGATGCCGATTGTGATGAAGCTGCGCCGCAACCACTGAGCCGCGGTGCCCATGCGCCGCGATTGACACCCTGATCTACCGACCGCCATGCCGCAACGCATGGCGGTTTTTTCATGGGCTATCGCCAGCCGCGCAGTCCCGGCCATAGGGACAGTCCGCTTGTCGCTTGTTGACGCATGGCGAAAATACGGTTTCAAGCCCCGCTTATCTGGTTAGAATGCGCGGCGCGCTGTGTATATACGCATTGCGTGTTGCATCTGCTTTGTGCGTGTTTCTGATTGTGCAAACCTGTGGTGTGTATGCGCCAGTCAGACTCGGTTGCTCTCAAAAACGGAGCGATGACAAGCAGATGCAACATGTGGGCGCAAGACACGGTACAGAACTTGCTTCTCTCGCCCGCCCACTTGATCGCAAGTGGATCTCACCCCTAAGGAGTTTCTTGATGACTACACGGCGTCGTATTGTTCAAACCTGCTTGGCTGCGCTTCCCCTCGCGCTGGCCGGCCTGTCGGCTGCACCGGCCTGGGCGCAGACCAAGGTGAAGGTCGCGGCGGTCTACACCGTGCCGTATGAACAGCAATGGGTCAGCCGCATCCACGAGGCACTGAAGGCAGCCGAGGCGCGTGGCGAGATCGAGTACAAGTCCAGCGAGAACGTGGCCAATGCCGACTACGAGCGCGTGATGCGCGAGTACGCCACCGGCGGCGCGCAGCTGATGTTTGGTGAAGTGTTTGGCGTGGAAGCGGCGGCGCGCAAGGTTGCCAAGGACTTCCCCAAGACCGCCTTTGTGATGGGCTCGTCCGGCAAGGTCCAGGCGCCCAACTTCAGCGTGTTCGACAACTACATCCAGGAGCCTGCCTACCTGTCGGGCATGGTGGCCGGTGGCATGACCAAGACCAGCAAGATCGGCATGGTCGGCGGTTTCCCCATCCCCGAAGTCAACCGCCTGATGCACGCCTTCATGGCGGGCGCCAAGGAAGTGAACCCCAAGGTGGAGTTCACCGTCAGCTTCATCAACAGCTGGTTTGACCCACCCAAGGCCAAGGAAGCCACCTTTGCGATGATCGACAAGGGCGCCGACGTGCTCTACGCCGAGCGCTTTGGCGTGAGCGATGCCGCCAAGGAAAAGGGCAAGCTGGCGATCGGCAATGTGATCAACACCCAGGCACAGTACCCCGATACCGTAGTGGCCTCGGCCCTGTGGCACATGGAGCCCAGCGTGGAGCGCGCGATCAAGGCCGTAAAGGACGGCAGCTACAAGGCCGAAGACTACGGCCCGTACTCGATGATGAAGTACAAGGGCTCGTCGCTGGCCCCGTTTGGCACCTTCGAGAAGAAGCTGCCGGCCGACCTGATCGCCAAGGTGCAGGCCAAGCAGGCCGACATCCTGTCGGGCAAGTTCGTCGTGAAGATCGACGACTCGCAACCCAAGTCCACGGCCAAGTAAGCCGGGCTTGGATTGCATAGGCGCTGTGCCCAGCAGCACGGCGCCACCCATTTCCAGCTCCGGCTAATACCGGGGCTGTTTTTGTGCCAGCGACCAGGCCCCGTCGCCTGCCCAGCGAACCCAGCGGCCCCTTTGCCCATGTCACCTCCAAGTTCCTCTCCTGTCGTGCTCCAGCTGCATGGCATCACCAAACGCTTTGGTCCCCTGGTGGCCAATGATTCCATTTCGCTGACCTTGCACCGGGGCGAGATCGTGGCCTTGCTGGGCGAGAACGGTGCGGGCAAATCCACGCTGATGTCGATCCTGTTTGGCCACTATGTGGCCGACGAAGGGCAGATCGCGGTGATGGGCCAGCCGCTGCCGCCGGGCCAGCCGCGTGCCTCGTTGGCCGCCGGCATCGGCATGGTGCACCAGCACTTTGCGCTGGCCGACAACCTGAGCGTGCTGGACAACATCATGGTGGGCAGCGAATCGCTGCTGCGCCTGCAGTCGGCCAAGCGCCAGGCGCGCGCCAAGCTGGTCGAGGTCGCGCGCCAGTTTGGCCTGGTGGTCGATCCGGATGCGCGCGTGGGCAGCCTGTCGGTGGGCGAGCGCCAACGGGTGGAAATCCTCAAGGCGCTGTACCGGGGCGCCAAGATCTTGATTCTGGATGAGCCGACCGCCGTACTGACTCCGCAGGAGAGCGAGGTGCTGTTTGCGACCCTGTCCCAGATGGTGGCGCAAGGCTTGTCGATCATCTTCATCAGCCACAAGCTGGGCGAAGTGCTGCGCGTGGCCGACCGCGTGGCCGTGCTGCGGCACGGCAAGCTGGTGGCTGAGGCGCCCACCGCCGGCAGCACCCAGGCGCAGCTGGCGCAGTGGATGGTGGGCGAGGCGGTGAGCCTGCCCGAGCGCCAACCTGCATCCAAAGTGGGCGACGAGGTCTGCAGCCTGCGCAATGTGCACACCACGGCCTCGGCCAAATCCACCGCGCGCGATCGCCTGGTGGATGTATCGCTGGTGCTCAGGGCCGGGGAGATGGTGGCGATTGCTGGTGTCTCGGGCAACGGCCAGGTGGCCTTGGCCGATATGCTCTGCGGCATGCGCCGCCCGGGCCAGGGCACAGTGCAGTACCTGGGCGCGCCCATGCCGGCGTCGGCCGTGGCCCTGGTCGCCCAGGGTGTGGCGCGCATTCCGGAAGACTGCCATGGCACCGGCGTGGTCGGTGATTTGCCGGTCTGGGAAAACGCGGTGTCCGAGCGGCTGCGCAGCCCCTGGTTTTCGCGCTGGGGCTGGGTGCGCCGTGCGCAGGCACGCAGCCAGGCACAGCATGTGTCCCAGCAGTTCGATGTGCGCGGTGGCGGGCTGGATGCGCCGGCCCGTTCGCTGTCGGGCGGCAATATGCAAAAGCTGATCCTGGGCCGGGCGCTGTTGGCACCCCAGGGCGCCGAGGGCATGGCGCCACGCCTGATTGTGGCGCACCAGCCCACCTGGGGCCTGGACATTGGCGCGGTGCGCTTTGTGCACCAGCAGCTGCTGGCGGCCCGCGATGCGGGCGCTGCGGTGCTGCTGATCTCGGACGACCTGGACGAGGTGCTGGCACTGGGTGACCGCATCGGCGTGATGCACGAGGGCCATCTGTCGCCCGTGCTGCCTTTTGCGGACTGGAGTCGCGAGACCATCGGTCTGGCCATGGCCGGATCTCCTATGACAGCGCCTGTGGGCCAGGGCTGAGAGACTGCCATGCGTATAGAAAAAAGAGCAACCCCCTCGAAGCTGGCCATGGTGGCCGCGCCCTTGGGTGCCGTGGTGTTTACCTTGGCCATCAGCGGCTTGCTGGTGCTATGGGCGGGTGCGCCCGTTGGTGCCACCTATGTGGCGCTGTTCAAAGGGGCTTTTGGCTCGCTGTTTGCGCTGTCCGAGACCTTGACGCGCGCCGTTCCGCTGATCCTGACCGGTCTGGCCGCTGCGGTGGCTTTCCGGGCGCGGCTGTTCAACATCGGTGCCGAGGGCCAGCTCTACGCCGGCGCGGTGGCGGCTGTGGCCGTGGGCGGCATGCATGGGGGCACGGGTTTTGAGTTGCCCATTTATCTGCTGTTTCCGCTGATGCTGCTGGCCGCCGCCCTGGCTGGCGCGGCCTTGCTGTTGGGCCCTGCGTTGATGAAGACCAAGCTGGGCGTGGACGAGGTGGTGACCACCTTGCTGCTGAACTTTGTCATGCTGCTGGCAGTGTCCTATCTGCTCGATGGCCCGATGAAAGACCCGATGGCGATGGGCTGGCCGCAGAGCGTGGCGCTGCAGGGTGACCTGGAACTGGGCAAGCTCATTGCGCAGACCCGTTTGCACAATGGCCTGCTGATCGCCGTGGGCCTGGCCGTGGCGCTGTGGCTGCTGCTGCAGCGGTCGGTGCCGGGTTTTGACATCCGCGCTGCCGGTGCCAACCCCCGCGCGGCGGCCTTTGCCGGTGTGCCGGTGACCCGCACCGTGGTGTTGGTGGCGCTGCTGTCGGGCGGGCTCGCAGGCCTGGCAGGCGCCATCGAGGTGGCGGGCCGCACCAGCTACCTGACCCTGGACATGTCGCCCGGCTATGGCTACAGCGGCATCGTGATTGCGATGCTGGCGGGCCTGCACCCGCTGGGCGTGGTGGCCTCGGCTGTGTTTGTGGCCGGTATGCTGGTGGGGGCCGACAGCATGAGCCGCGCGGTGGGCGTGCCCAATGCGATTGCCGATGTGATCGTGGCGGCCTCGCTGCTGTCGGTGCTGGTGGCCAGCCTGATGACCCAATACCGCTTGCGCAGAAAGTGAGAGCTGCGATGTTGAAACCCCAAGAACAAAGCGCAGCGCGAGGTGCCCGATGAGCGACGTGATGGATATTTTGGCCAATGCCTCTTTCTGGGTGGCCGTGCTGCGTACGGCCACACCACTGCTGCTGGGCACGCTGGGGGTGCTGCTGTGCGAGCGCGCCGGGGTGCTGAACCTGGGCATCGAAGGCATCATGGTGGCCGGGGCCTTTACCGGCTGGCTGACCGTGTATGCCGGCCATGGCCTGTGGACGGGGGTGCTGGTGGCCGCACTCACCGGCGCGGTGCTGGGCAGCCTGCATGCCTGGCTGACGGTGGGGCTGGCGCTGTCGCAGCACGTATCGGGCCTGGGCATCACGATGCTGGCGACGGCCTTGTCGTACTACGGTTACCGGGTGAGCTTTCCCAAGGTGAACACACCGCCCACGATCACGCCTTTTGAGGCGATGGACTGGCTGCCGATTCCGATTCTGGGCGACCAGACCGCCTTGACCTTGCTGGCGCTGCTGTTGGTGCCGCTGCTGGCCTGGGTGCTGTTTCGCACGCCGCTGGGCTTGGCGGTGCGCATGGTGGGCGAGAACCCGCAAGCCGCAGAAGGCCAGGGCGTGGCCGTAATGGCCGTGCGCAGTGGTGCGATCATTGCGGGCTCGGCACTGATGGGTGTGGCCGGTGCCTTTTTGACCCTGTCGGCCTTCAATGCCTTTTTCTTCAACATGGTCAACGGCCGGGGCTGGATCTGCGTGGCGCTGGTCGTGTTTGCCTCCTGGCGGCCGGGTAAGGCCTTGCTGGGCGCGCTGCTGTTTGCGTTTTTCGATGCGCTGCAGCTGCGGCTGCAGCAGTCGGGCGATGGCCTCGTGCCCTACCAGTTCTATTTGATGCTGCCGTACCTGCTGTCGATCCTGGCGCTGGTGCTGGTGGCCCGCAAAGCCGCCTACCCGCAGGCCTTGATGAAACCCTACCGCAAAGGCGAGCGCTGAGCCGCGCTTCGCGCCCCACGATGCAGACCCTGGTCTGCCTACAAAGGATAAAAAATGCTTGATTTATTGATTCACAATGCCAGCCTGCCCGATGGCCGCAAGAACATGTCGGTGGCTGTGCAGGACGGCAAGATCGCCGAGGTGAGCGAGGGCCTGCAGGCGCCAGCGGCCGAGGTGGTGGACGCCGAGGGCCTGCTGCTGAGCCCGCCCTTTGTGGACCCGCACTTCCACATGGATGCCACCTTGAGCTATGGCATGCCGCGTATCAACGAAAGTGGAACCTTGCTCGAAGGCATTGCGCTCTGGGGCGAACTCAAGCCCCAGCTGACGCATGAGGCGCTGGTCGAACGCGCCTTGGCCTATTGCGACTGGGCGGTGGCGCGCGGCCTGCTGGCCATCCGCAGCCATGTGGACACCAGCGACCCCAGCCTGCTGCCGGTTGAGGCGATGCTCGATGTGCAAAAGCGCGTGGCGCCGTATATCGACCTGCAGCTGGTGGCCTTTCCGCAAGATGGCGTGCTGCGCACACCGGGCGGGCTGGACAACCTCAAGCGCGCGCTGGACCTGGGCGTCGATGTCGTCGGCGGCATTCCGCACTTTGAGCGCACCATGGCCGATGGTGCCGAGAGCGTCCGCATTCTCTGCGAACTGGCGGCCGAGCGCGGCAAGCTGGTGGACATGCACTGCGACGAGTCGGACGACCCGATGTCGCGCCATGTGGAGACCCTGGCCTACCATACACAGCGCCTGGGCCTGCATGGCCGCGTGACCGGCTCGCACCTGACCTCCATGCACAGCATGGACAACTATTACGTCAGCAAGCTGATGGCCTTGATGGCCGAGGCGCAGCTGGGCGTTGTCAGCAACCCCTTGATCAATATCACGATCCAGGGCCGCCATGACACCTACCCCAAGCGCCGGGGCATGACGCGCGTGCCCGAGCTGATGGCCGCCGGCCTGACCGTTGCCTTTGGCCATGACTGCGTGATGGACCCCTGGTACAGCCTGGGTTCGGGCGATGCGCTGGATGTGGCGAACATGGGCCTGCATGTGGCGCAGATGACCAGCCGCGCCGGCATGCAGCAATGCTTTGATGCCATCACCCTGAACCCCGCGCGCTTGCTGGGCCTGCAAGGCTATGGCATTGAAAAGGGCGCCCATGCCGACTTTGTGCTGCTGCATGCCAAGGACCCGGTGGAGGCCCTGCGCCTGAAGGCCACGCGCCTGGGCGTATGGCGCCGTGGCCAGCGCATTGCCAGCACGCCGGCACCGGTGGCCACGTTGAATGTGCCAGGGCGCCCAGCCAGCACTACGTTGCTGAGCGCGCGCTAATCGGCGCCTTTCAGCGCTGTTGCAAGCGCTTGCGGATGGGCTCGAACTCCGGTGTGGCGCTGCGCTTCACCGGGTCGGGCTGGCCTTTTTCCATCGCATCCCAGTAGCGCCAGTGCACTTTGGCCTGACCCAGTTCGTAGTCCATCGCATCCCAGGCATCTTCGCGAAAGCTGTAGAAGGCCCAGTGGTAACGCTTGTCCTCGGCATAAGACAGAACATCGTCCAGGTACTGGCTGCAGCTGTCGAGCATGCGCACACAGCCAAACTCGCCCATCACTATCTGCTCCGGCGGGATCGACAAGGCGCGCGCCCAGCTGTTGACGGCATCCAGGTACTGGGCCACCCGCTCTTTGTTCCAGGGCTGGGTCTTGCCGGCAAAAGGCACCTCGCCCGGGTAGCGGTAGGGCTGCTTGCGCTTGAGGTTGGGGCCGCTGGTGGCCTGGTAGGGCTCGTACATGTGAAAGCTGTACAGCACCCGTTTGTCTTCTAGTGCTTCGGGCCAGTAGCTGAAGGCATCGGCCGCGCCATACCACCCGGCATCGACCATGATGGGCGTGTCCGGGTCTACGGCACGTATCTGGGCCACGAGGTAGCGGTAGAAAGCGGGCAGGTCGCGCGGACCGCCCTTGGCCTGGGAATACCAGGCCTGCATGTCCGCTGGGCTGGCATGCTCGGGCAGGCCGCCTTGTTTCTCGGGGGCGGGTTCGTTGACCAGGTTGTAGGCCGCTATGCCGGGCGTGTCCTTCAAGGCGCGGGCGAGGTCTTGCCAAAACTGGCCTGCGGCCTTCCAGTGCGCCTTGTCCTGCCAGATGCGGTCATCAAACTTCCCCTGGTTGTTCTGCGACCAGCGCGACAGCGGCAGTGACAGCGGTGCAATCACCACCTTCAACCCAGCCGCATCGGCCTTGGCCACCGAGGCTTTCAAGGTGGCCAGATCCACGGCGGACAGGCGCTGGTAATCATCGGCATTGCCCATCAGGAAGTCACGCTGCTCGGGCTTCCATTTGTCATACGACAGCCGCACCCAGCTGGCGCCATAGCTGCGCAGCGCTTCGTAGTAGCTGGCATCCGGCGGCAGGCGGTTGAAGCTGTTGCCACCCCGTTGGGTGTGGGTCCAAAAGGTTGCCAGGTCGGCCGCTTGCACGGGTGCAGACAGGGCCAGAGCGAGGCTGATGACAGAGAGCTTCAACATTGAGATAGGGCGGTCAAGACAGTCAACTTGAGGTGCGGCGATACTATCACTGGTTTCGGCGTGATTGATTTCTGTTTGCAACTGGATATGGCACCGCTTTTACCCGCTTTCCGAGACATCCGGCACCAGCCATTACCTTGCGCTTGCTCACACAAATGGTTAGCAATCTCGTTGGTGGTGAAAAAGCGGGAGCAAAGCTTGCCAGCTTTAGTCGCTGGCATGGACCAGCGTTGAGGCCTTGCAATGGGTTTAACTCCCAGCTGAACCTGATGTAAGCGCCTAGCTAGGTCAGCGTGTGCGGATATCCGATTTCATCGGCATCTGCGCGAACTGCATGGAGATCAGCCTGTTGGTCGAGCAAAAATACAAGCTGCGGTGACAAAGTCTGATGGGCAAAGATCGCTGACACTGCCTCCAGGTTCACGGGAATATCGTAGTAGCCCTCCGCCCATTCCTTGTACCCTGGCGCTCCACGGGTAAGCTGCAACACCATCTGGGTCGCGCCGTCGTCACCGGAAAAGCCTGCCACCTTGTTCCAGGTTTTGTCATGGTGCGTGCGCCACAGACAAAATGTCGCGTGCTGCATGGAGAACGCAGGTTCATTCAAAAATTCGGAGAAATCTCTCGGGACCTGTCGCTGAATTTCTGAGAGAAACGACGAATCGCCCGCCAGTTCATGCGCGAACCCTTTTATGGCAGCACCCGCGTCATCGAACAAGATAAACCACTCGTCGCCGCTGCCATCGCGCATGGACGCCATCTTTTGGCCGCTAGCCCAGCCGCTGTTGAAGCTGAAGTACCGATATTCCCAATCAGGGCTGAGGATTGCATCCAGCATAGCGAGCGACTGCGCGGTGCGTTGGAGATCAGCAATCGGTGGCAGCAAATTTTCGGGCATAGGTAAAAAATCCGTATTCTGGCTTTGATGTAGGAATGCTGTTTAGTCGCCATATCTGGACAGCCAACTTCCGACTTCTTGGTCTATGCGCATTCCCTGTCCAAGAAGTCTGGGGTCTAAAGCCTACACCTCCCGGTGCAAAAACTGCTTTCTATAGCTGGCCGGCGAAATCGAAAACATCCGCGTGAACTGCAGGCGAAATGACACGGTGGAACCAAAGCCCGCCGTCTCTGCCACCTGGTCGATGGATCCATCGCCGCGCTCCAGCAGGCGCTGGGCGACGGCCAGGCGTTGGTGCAGCAGCCATTGCACGATGGTAGCGCCGGTCTTGCGTTTGAAATGGCGGCTGAAGTTGCGCGGGCTCATATGGGCTTTCTGGGCCAATTGCTCGACATTGATGGGCTCGTTGAGATGGGCCATGGCCCAGTCCAGCGCGGCAGAGACGGCATCCGGGCGCTCGGTTTCGGACAACGGCATCTCGATGTACTGCGACTGGTTGCCGTGGCGGTGGGGCGCAACGACCAGGCGGCGCGCCACACGATTGGCGATTTCTGCGCCATGGTCCAGGCGGATCAGGTGCAGGCAGCAGTCAATGGCGGCGGCCGTGCCGGCCGAGGTGGTGATATTGCCGTCGTCGGTGTAGAGCGCATGGCGGTCGAGCTTGACGTCGGGGTGGTCTTTGGCGAAATCATCGGCCCAGGCCCAGTGCGTGGAGGCCGAGCGGCCTTGCAGCAGCCCGGCTTGGGCCAGCACAAAGGTGCCCAGACACAAACCTACCACCCGCGCGCCACGCGCATGGGCTTGCTGCAGCGCGGCCAGCATCGCGGCGGAGGGCTGCGCATCCGGTGAACTCCAGGACGGAATGATGACCGTATCGGCCTGCTCCAGCGCCGCCAGGTCGTGCTCGACCTGAATCGCGAATCCGGACAGGGTGGACACAGCGCCAGGGCGCTCAGCGCAGACCTGCAGTGCATAGCGCGGAGCGCCCAGACGCAGCAAATCGTCCCCAAACACGATGCAGGGGACGGACAAATGGAAGGGGCTGATCCCGTCGTAGGCAATAACAGCGATCGTGTGCATGGCGTTGAATCGGTGGATTTGGCCGGATCTTATCGCATCTTGTCTATTTGGCTACTTTTGCATTTTCTGCAGATGAACAGAATAGAGTCATCGATTCAGACAAACAGAAAGCCATTACTAGTCGAGGTCGAAGAGCTTATTCAATCGTTTAATACTAGGAGTTAATGATGAAGTTTTCCATCGCTGCCGCCGTTCTGGCCACCTCTTCGCTGATTGCATGCGCCGCTGGCGCTGCGGATGGTCTGGTCTCTGTTCCTGTGTCCCAGCTCAAGTGGACCGAGTTGGCAGGCTCGGGTGGCATCAAGTATGCCAATGTGCGCGGCGATCTGACCGGCCAGAACCCTTATGAAGCCTTTGTGCTGTTCCCCGCTGGCCGCGACAACCCCACCCACCACCACAGCAAGTCGCTGCCCACGGTTGTCATCCAGGGAACGTTTTATGCTGTTATCGACGGCAAGCGCACCGAATACCCTGCAGGTTCTTTCTATGATCTTCCTGCCGGCAAGACCCATGAGAGTGGTTGTGTGGCGGGCATGGATTGCTTGCTGTTCCAATACCAGAGCAGCGGTTTTGATTTTGTGACCAAATAATCTGATTGCTTAGATTAATGGTTGGATGTATGGAGCGTTTGAGGTTTTAGTTCCCAACCATCCATCCATAAAAAATGGCAGCCTAGGCTGCCATTTTTTTGTGCCTAGGGCTTGTCCCGGGCTTGTACTTTTATAGGTCTGGAATCAATCCGCCGTAGGCGGCACGTAGCCGGCGGCGGCATCGGCGCCTTCGCCGAAGAAATGGTTTTCCATCTGGCGCGCCAAGTACTGGCGGGCGCGCTGGTCGGCCAGGTTCAGGCGGTTTTCATTGACCAGCATGGTCTGGTGCTTGAGCCAGCCAGCCCAGGCTTCCTTGCTGACGTTTTCCCAGAGGCGCTTGCCCAGCTCACCAGGGTAGGGGGGAAAGTCGAGGCCCTCGGCTTCTTTGTGCAGTTTGACGCAGTTGACCATACGTGCCATGGGAGATGCTTCCTTCGTTGGGTTGACGCTGTTGCACTGGCAGGGTGCTCGCCCGGTGCTGCCGCAATCTGCTGGCGATTGCCCAGCTATGCCTGCTTTGCCCGCACCCGCCCAGGGTTGGAGTGCTGGCGTGCCTCCTGCCTTGCCAGAACCGAAACCGTTCCCGGCAGATGCGCTTCCACGTCTTGTTAATAAGTTTCAGTCATAAAAAACTGAATTAATAGTAGTTTGAGTTTTTATGGAGGCATTTCAGAATGCGTTCAGGCCTCAAGCCCTACGACTTTTGCCATTCTGAAAGTGTTCCATGCAACAACGCCGCCACTTTATCAAGTTTCCGATAGCCGCAGCCGCAGTCGCGTCTCTGATGGCGCTAGCACCGGCCGTTTTTAGCGGCGCAGCCCATGCCCAGGCCCCTGCACCGGTGACCTTGCTCAATGTCTCTTACGATCCGACCCGTGAGCTGTACAACCAGTTCAACCAGGCTTTTGCCAAGCACTGGAAGGAGACGACCGGCCAGACCGTGACCATCAAGCAGTCGCATGGCGGCTCCGGCAAACAAGGGCGCGCGATCATTGACGGCATCGAGGCCGACGTGGCAACGCTGGCGTTGGCTGGCGACATCGACGCACTGCACAAATATGGCCAGCTGGTGCCCGCCGATTGGCAAAAGCGCTTGCCGCTCAACAGCGCGCCCTACACCTCGACCATTGTGTTCCTGGTCAAGAAGGGCAACCCCAAGGGCATCAAGGACTGGGGCGATCTGATCAAGCCCGATGTGAAGGTGATCACCCCCAACCCCAAGACCAGTGGCGGCGCGCGCTGGAACTACCTGGCTGCCTGGGAGTTTGGCAAACGCAACTATGGCGGCGAGGCCGGTGCCAAGGACTACATCACCAAGCTGTTCAAGAATGTGCCGATTCTCGACACCGGCGCGCGCGGCTCGACGGTGACCTTTGTGCAACGCGGCCAGGGCGACGTGTTGCTGGCCTGGGAAAACGAAGCCTACCTGGCACTGAAGGAGTTTGGTCCCGAGAAGTTCGAGATCGTGACGCCTTCGCTGTCGATCCTCGCAGAGCCCACGGTGACCGTGGTGGACAAGGTCGTGGACAAGCGCGGCACCCGCAAGATCGCCGATGCCTACCTGCAGTACCTGTACTCGGATGAAGGCCAGGACATTGCCGGCCGCAACTTCTACCGCCCCACGGCCGAAGCGGCCAAGGCCAAGTACGCCAGCCAGTTCGCCAACCTGAAGCTTTTCACCATCGATGAGGCTTTCGGCGGCTGGACCAAGGCAGATGCTGCGCACTTTGCCGACGGCGGCAGCTTTGACCAGATCTACACCAAGAAATAAGCAAGGACGCTGAACAAGCCGCCGGGTACCCCCTGGTGGCTTGGTCCAAAAAGGTGAATGTTATGAATTTTCAGCAACTGCGGGCCGTGCGTGAGGCCGCCCGCAATGGCTACAACCTGACCGAGGTGGCACATGTGCTCTACACCTCGCAGCCAGGCGTGAGCCGCCAGATCCGCGAACTGGAAGACGAGCTGGGCGTGGACATCTTCATCCGCGCCGGCAAGCGCCTGACCGGGCTGACCCCGCCGGGCGAAGCCATTTTGCCGATCGTGGACCGCTTGCTGCTGGAGTCTGAAAACCTGCGCCGTGCCGGTGCCGATTTCCATGCCAGCCGCAGCGGCCAGCTGAGCATTGCCGCCACCCACTCGCAGGCGCGCTATGCACTGCCGCTGGTGGTGCGCGATTTTCGCGAGCAGTTTCCCGACGTGGCCCTGCACCTGCACCAGGGCTCACCGCGCCAGGTGGCCGAGATGCTGCTGAGCGGCGCGGCCGATATCGGCGTGGCCACCGAGGCCTTGACCGGCTATGCGAGCCTGGCCACCTTGCCGGGCTACCGCTGGACCCACTCGGTCGTCGTGCCGCCTGGCCACCCCTTGCTGGCCCAGCAGGAATCCGGCCGCCCGCTGACCCTGCAGTCGCTGGTGCGTTTTCCGATCATCACCTACGAACAGGGCTACACCGGCCGTTCGCACATCGATGAATCCTTTGCTGCGGCCGAGGTGACGCCCAATGTGGTGCTGACTGCGATGGACGCCGACGTGATCAAGACCTATGTCGAGCTGGGCATGGGCATTGGCATCGTGGCCTCGATCGCCTTTGACGAGGAGCGCGACCGCAACCTGCGCGCCATCGATGCCGGGCATTTGTTCAAGGTCAACACCACCCGCATTGCACTGCGCAAGGGGGTGTGGCTGCGCGCCTATGCGCTGCAGTTCATCGAAAGCTTTGTGCCAACCTTGAAGCGCGAGGTGGTGTTGCAGGCCGTCTCTGCCACGGCGCCCGACGAGCCGGCAGCCGCTGCTACAGCGCAGAAAGCCGCTTGAGCGGCTGGCACTGACACTGCGACTGGATCCAGGCTGACAAGAATAGAAACAAAGTTTTCAATAAGCGCAGGCTATGATGCACGTTTTTAACGTGTAGATGAGGAGATAGCGAATGCGCAAAACTTTGATGCTCACGGGTCTGGTCGCAGCCATGGCCCTGGCCGGCTGCAAAACCATGGACGCGGGCAACCTGAGTGGTCTGATGGATTCCGGCTCCACCGCGATGAAGGCCATGACATTGACCGATGGCGATGTCGTGGCTTTGTCCAATGAATCCTGCGCCGCGCTGGACCAGCAAAACAAGCTCGCACCCGCGAACAACAAATACAGCCAGCGCCTGGCCAAGGTCGTGGCCAACATGCCCCAAGAGGTGGAAGGCAAGAAGGCCGACTACAAGGTCTACCTGACCAGCGATGTGAATGCCTGGGCGATGGCCAATGGCTGCATCCGCGTCTACAGTGGCCTGATGGACCTGATGAACGACGACGAACTGCGTGGCGTGATCGGCCATGAAATCGGCCACGTGGCCTTGGGCCACAGCAAGCGCCGCATGCAGACGGCCTATGCCACATCGGCCGCACGCCAGATTGCCGCCAACAGCGGCAATGCCACCTTGGCATCGCTGTCGAGCTCGCAAGCGGGCGAGCTGGGTGAAAAGTTCATCCATGCGCAGTTCTCGCAATCCAACGAGTCTGCCGCCGACAACTACTCCTTTGACCTGCTCACCAAGCAAAAGATGGAACGCAAAGGCCTTGTCACGGCCTTCCAGAAACTGGCCAAGCTGAGCGGCGGTGGCGGCGGCTCTCTGATGGATTCGCACCCCCCATCGGAAGCCCGCGCCAAGGCGATGCAGGCACGACTGGACAGCGGCAAGTAAATCTCCGTAACGCAAAGGACTGGCAGGCTGCAAGGCAGCTGACCAGTCCTTTTTTGCGTCTCCGCATCGCAGAGGGGCCTGCAGCCGGTGCCTTCGCGATCGCACGGTACAGCGCGGGCTGCTATGCTGGCAGCCCAACTCCAAGAGATGTTATGCAGTTACTGTTGTTGAGCAACTCCCGTGCCCCGGATGGCGGCTACCTGACCTTTTGCCGCGATGCGCTGGCAGCCCAGATGCAGGGCGTGCAAAAAGCATTGTTCGTGCCCTTTGCCGGGGTCAGCCTCAGCTGGGATGATTACGCTGCGCAGGTGCAGGACGCCATGGCACCTACCGGCGTTCAGCTGGTGGGCGCGCACCGGGATGACGCCCTGGGCCAGTTTCTGGCTGGGGATATTCAAGCGGTGATCGTCGGCGGCGGCAATACCTTCCAGCTGCTGGCGGAATGCCGCAAACGGGGCTGGCTGGTACGCATCGACGATGCGGTGCGCTCGGGCCGCATGTCGTACACCGGCTGGAGCGCGGGCGCCAATCTGGCGGGGCTGACGATCAACACCACCAATGACATGCCCATCGTCGACCCCCAAGGTTTTGGCGCGCTGGGCCTGGTGCCGTTCTGCATCAACCCGCACTACAACAACAGCCTGCCGCCCGGCCACCAGGGCGAAACGCGCGACCAGCGTCTGGCGGAGTTCCTGATCGCCAACCCGGACAAGCAGGTGATTGCGTTGCCCGAAGGCAGCTGGCTGCGCGTGCAGGGCGGCCAGGCCCAGGTGGCGGGGCAGTTCGCAGCCAAGCGCTTTGCAGCGGGCAAACCGGTCGAGGACCTGCCCGTAGGAACTGCGCTGTACGTCTAGTACTTAGACGCGCTCAAAGATGGCGGCAATGCCCTGGCCGCCACCAATGCACATGGTGACCAGCGCATAGCGGCTACCGGTGCGGTGCAGCTCATGGATGGCCTTGACGGTGATGATTGCGCCCGTCGCTCCAATCGGGTGGCCCAGCGAAATGCCCGAACCATTGGGGTTGACCTTGGCCGGGTCGGCGCTCAGGCCCTTGGTCACTGCGCAGGCTTGCGCGGCAAAGGCTTCATTGGCTTCGATCACATCCATCTGGTCGAGCTTGAGGCCGGTCTTGGCCAGCACGGCCTTGGACGCTGGCACCGGGCCAATGCCCATGATCTTGGGGTCGACACCGGCATGGGCATAGCCCACCAGACGGGCCAGCGGCTTGGCGCCACGCGTTTGGGCGGCGGCTGCTTCCATCAGCACCACGGCGGCTGCGGCGTCATTGATGCCGGAGGCATTGGCGGCGGTGACGGTGCCGTCTTCCTTGATGAAGACGGGCTTCATCTTCTGAAAGTCTTCAATCTTGGCGCCGGCGCGGAAGTGCTCGTCCTTGTCAAAGCGGATGTCACCCTTCTTGCTTTTGAGGATGACCGGCACGATCTGGCCGGCAAAGCGGTTCTCTGCCCAGGCCTGCTCGGCGCGCTGGTGGCTGCTCAAGGCCAGTTGGTCCTGGTCATCACGGCTGACACCAAAGTCCTTGGCCACGTTCTCAGCGGTCACACCCATGTGGATGTTGTGGAAGGGGTCGTGCAGCGCGCCGGTCATCATGTCGATCATCTTGAAATCGCCCATGCGTGCGCCCCAGCGGCTGGTGGTGCTGGCATAGGGTGCGCGGCTCATGTTTTCGGCGCCGGCACCAATGGCCACGTCGTAGTCGCCCAGCAGAATGCCCTGGCTGGCCGTCAAAATCGCCTGCAGGCCCGAGCCGCAGAGGCGGTTGACGTTCATGGCCGGCGTTTCCTGCGGGCAGCCGCCCTGGATGGCGGCGACCCGGCTCAGGTACATGTCCTTGGGTTCCGTGTTGACCACGTGGCCGAAGACCACATGGCCCACATCCTTGCCTTCAATGCCGGCGCGGGCCAGCGACTCCTTGACGACCAGCGCACCCAGCTCGGTCGGTGGAACATCCTTGAGGCTGCCGCCAAAGGTGCCGATGGCAGTGCGCACGGCGCTGCAGACAAGTACTTCACGGGACATGGAACGGTCTCCTGTTTAAGTTGAAATGGGCATGCAAATGTTGCCTTGCAGCATTATTGCCAGCCAGACCGCCGCTGTGTCAACCACAGAGGGCGAGCACGCACCTTGGTGACAGTCACGACGGGCTGGGAGCGTTCAGTGCGCTTCGTCGTTCAAGGCTCGCGGACGTCGGCGATCACATTCTGGCCAAAATCGGCGCGGTCCAGCCAGCCCAGCACCTTGGCAGCGGCTTGTTCAGGACTGCTGAGTTTGCCGCCTTCATGCAGGCCCTTGAAGTTGCCTACATCAGGGAAGGCGCCCGCATCGGCACTGCGCAGCTGCACCTGCATGTCGGTATCGATCACGCCCGGCGCGAGCGAGACGATCTTGGCGCCATGGGGCTTGTGGGCTTCTTCCAGCGCCACGCAGCGGGCATAGGCATCCATGCCGGCCTTGGCGGTGCAGTAGGCGGCCTGCGATGCCATCGGGCGGCGGCCCAGGCCGGAGGACACATTCAGCACCTTCTTGGGCACGGTCCAGCTGTCGGTCGCACCCAGGAACACGCCGGTCAGCGCCATCGGCGCCTCCAGGCCCACGCGCAGTGCATTGCGCAGGTCGGGCGTGGCCAGGTCAGACAGCGGGGCGATCTGCGGAATCACGCCAGCGTTGTTGATCAGCGTGATGCTGGCCCAGTCAGCGGGCTGGAGGCGGCGCAGCCAGTCGCCCAGGCGCTGGGCGGCGGCATCGGTGTCGCCCAGGTCCTGCTCCCACTGGATGAGCTGGTCAGGCGTTGGAGCGGCAGCGGCCAGCGCGGTGGAGCTGCTGCGCGCGATGCTCAGCACGGTATGGCCCTTGGCCAGAAGTTGCTGGCCCATGGCCAGGCCCATGCCGCGGGAGCCGCCGGTCAGGATGGTGAGGTGTTTGGTGGTCATAACCGGCTATCGTAACGGCAGTTGGGCCTGGGCGTTACGGCGTTTTTCCCGGATGCCTGCACAGGCGCGGCGGCTTGGTTAGGATCAACAGCTTTGGAACGACAAAGACAAAGGAAGCACAGCATGAACCAATCCAAAGTAGCCATCGTGATCGCCGGTGGATCCGGCATGGGCGCAGCGGCGGCACGCCAGTTGCACCAGGCCGGCTATGCGCTGGGGATTATGTCGTCCTCGGGCAAAGGCGAGGCGCTGGCCCAGGAGCTGGGCGGTGTGGGTGTGACCGGCTCCAACCAGAATGTGGCCGATATGCAAAAGCTGGTAGATGCCGTGATGGCGCGCTACGGCCGCATCGATGTGCTGGTCAACGGCGCCGGCCACGGCCCCAAGGGCGATCTGCTGTCGATCAGCGATGAGGACTGGATCAAGGGTCTGGAGGTGTACTTTCTGAACGTGGTGCGCGCCACGCGCCTGGTCGCTCCCATCATGCAAAAGCAGGGCGGTGGCGCCATCATCAATATCTCGTCGGCCTGGGCGTTTGAGCCTGCAGCGCTGTTCCCGACCTCGGCCATGGCGCGTTCAGGGCTGGCGGCCTTCACGAAGATCTTCTGCGACGAATACGGCCAGCACAACATCCGCATGAACAATGTGCTGCCCGGCTGGATCGACAGCCTGCCCAAGAAGGACGAGCGCCAGGCGGCCGTGCCACTGCAGCGCTACGGCAAGGCCGATGAGATTGGCGCCACCGTGGCCTTTCTGGCCTCCGACGGTGCGGCCTATATCACCGGCCAGAACATCCGCGTCGATGGCGGTCTGATGCGCCACGTTTAAAACTTTTAGAAATCGGCCGCCAGCCGGCAATCCAGCCATTGCCCGGTCACCGGGTGCGCAAAGCCCAGCTGCTGCGCCTGTAGCAGCAGGCGCGGTGCCATGGCCTGCACCGCTGCGCTGGCATACAGACCGTCGCCCAGTATTGCATGGCCGATGGCCTGCATATGCAGGCGCAGCTGGTGGGTGCGGCCGGTCAGTGGCTCCAGCCACAGGCGGGTGCAGCCGGTGGGCATGGTTGGCAGCGCGGCTGCCTCGTCAGCGGTCATCGCCCGCCACCAGGTCTGGCTGGGCTTGCCGATCTCCCCATCCACACGCTGCAAGGGGCGGCGCTCCCAGTCGGTGATCAGCGGCAGGTCCACCAGGCTCCAGGCGTGGCCATCCTGCGGCATCGTGGCGTGCAGCGCATGGCCGGGCGCCTGAGGCTGGGCAGCTGGAGTGCCGCAGACCACGGCGGTATAGCGCTTGCGTACCGTGCGGGCTGCAAAGGCATCGCCCAGCGCACGCTGCACGGCCAGGCTGCGCGCCATCACCACCAGGCCCGAGGTGGGCTGGTCCAGTCGGTGAACGACCAGCGCATCGGGCCATTGCTGCTGGGCCCGCGCGCTCAGGCAGTCCTGCTTGTCTGCTCCCCGGCCAGGCACGCACAACAGGCCCGATGGCTTGTTCAGCACCAGCAGGTGCTCGTCGATGTAGGCGGGGATCAGCATGGCAACAGCGCAAAAAGGCAGCGGGGAAATGCGCCAGATTTTAAGGGCTGCAGCCTAGGTGACAGCGCGCAGTGCGCGTTGCGCGCCGCAGCCTGTACTGTATGCCTCGTCATAAGCTGCAGGCATTTGCTCATGCAGCCCGCTGGCAGTGCGGGTTGCTACGATGCCCTTTGCCGCGCACAAGCGCTATAAAAACAGATGCATGCCGGTGGTGGTATGTGCAGCCTTGACTGCGCGCCGCCACTGGCCATATCACAAGGAGACCCAATGCTAGGCCTGATGCAAAAGCAGCAACTGCTGACTTCCAACCTGCTGGAGTTTGCGGAGCGTTACCACCGCGATACCGAAATCGTCTCCCGCCGTGTCGAAGGTGACATCCACCGCTACACCTATGCCGACTTTGCGCAGCGCTCGCGGCAACTGGCCCAGACCCTGGATGGCATGGGCCTGGCCGCAGGCACGCGCGTGGCGAGCCTGGCCTGGAATGGCTACCGCCATATGGAGCTGTACTACGGCGTGGGCGGCTCGGGCCGGGTCATCCATACCTTGAATCCTCGCCTGCATCCAGACCAGGTGGTCTGGATCGTCAACCATGCCGAGGACGAGGTGCTGTGCTTTGACAGCTGCTTTCTGCCGATCGTGCAGGCCATCCACGCGCGCTGCCCGACGGTACGCCAATGGGTGGCGCTGTGCGATGCCGACAAGTTACCCGCCGATGCCGGCATCCCGGGCCTGGTCGCCTACGAGGCCTGGATTGCCGGCGCCGATGGCGCCTACCAGTGGCCCGAGTTTGACGAAAACACCGCCTGCGGCATGTGCTACACCAGCGGCACCACGGGCAACCCCAAGGCCGTGCTGTACTCGCACCGCAGCACCGTGTTGCACGCCTATGGCGCTTCGCTGCCTGATGTGATGGATATTTCCTCACGCGATGTGGTGCTGCCCGTCGTGCCGATGTTCCACGTCAACGCCTGGGGCCTGCCTTTTTCCGGGCCGCTCAACGGCGCCAAGCTGGTGTTTCCCGGCCCGGCGCTGGATGGCCCCTCGGTCTATGCGCTGATGGAGGCGGAGAAGGTGACGTTTGCCGCCGGCGTGCCGACTGTCTGGCAGATGCTGCTGAGCCATGTGCAAAGCCAGGGCCTGCGCTTTTGCAGCCTGCAGCGCACCATCATTGGCGGTTCGGCCTGCCCGCCGGCGATGATCAAGACCTTCCAGGACGACTATGGCGTGACGGTCCTGCATGCCTGGGGGATGACCGAGCTCAGCCCGCTGGGAACCGTCTGCACCTTGAAGCACAAGCACCTGGCGCTGCCGGCCGACACCCAGGCGCAGCTACTGGCCAAGCAGGGCCGGGTCATCTTTGGGGTGGACATGAAGATCGTCGGCGACGATGGCCTGGACCAGCCCTGGGACGGCAAGACCTATGGCGACCTGCTGGTGCGCGGCCCCTGGGTGGTGGCCGACTACTACCGCAGCGAGGGCGCGTCGCCGCTGGTCACCGATGCACAGGGGCGCGACTGGTTCCCTACCGGTGACGTGGCCACCATCGATGCCGATGGCTTTATGCAGATCACCGACCGCAGCAAGGACGTGATCAAGTCCGGCGGTGAATGGATCAGCTCCATCGACATCGAGAACATTGCGATGGCCCACCCGGCCGTCGCCATGGCCGCCTGCGTGGGCATGCCCCATCCCAAGTGGGACGAGCGGCCAGTGGTGTTTGTCGCGCTCAAGAAGGATGCCACCGTCAGCGAAGCTGACTTGCTGGCCTTCTACCAGGGAAAAATGGCCAAGTGGCAGATTCCCGATGCGGTGCTGTTTGTCGATGCGATTCCGCTGGGCGCCACCGGCAAGATGCTCAAGACCCGGCTGCGCGAGCAGTTCAAGGACTATGCGCTGCCGGCCTGAGGGGCCGCGTTGAAGGATTCACTGAACGACTTTTCAGGCCACCAGGAGGCATTGCATGGCACGCAGGATTGCGCAATTATTTGACTTGACCGGCAAGACAGCGCTGGTGACCGGCGGCTCGCGTGGCCTGGGGCTGCAGCTGGCCCATGCGCTGGGCGAGGCCGGTGCCAAGGTGGTGCTGAGCAGCCGCAAGGCCCACGAGCTGGAGGCGGCCGTGGCCGAACTCGGTGGCGCCGGTATCGATGCGCGCTGGGTGGCGGCCGACTGTGCGGTGGACAGCGAGATCGAGCGTCTGGCGCAAGAGGTGCTGGAGCGCGTCGGGGATGTGGACATTCTGGTCAACAACGCCGGCGCCAGCTGGGGCGCGCCGGCCGAAGACCATCCCGCTGCCGCCTGGGACAAGGTGATGAACCTGAATGTGCGCGGCTATTTTCTGCTCTCGCAGCAGCTGGCCAAGCGCAGCATGATCCCGCGCCGCCAGGGCGCCATCATCAACCTGGCCTCGATTGCCGGGCTGGGCGGCAACCCGGCAGCGATGAAGACCATTGCCTACAACACCAGCAAGGGCGCCGTCATCAACTTCACCCGGGCGCTGGCGGCCGAATGGGGGCATTACGGCATCCGGGTCAATGCGCTGGCGCCGGGTTTTTTCCGCACCAAGATGGCCAATGGCCTGATCGACCAGATCGGCGAGGATGCGATGACCGCCGGTGTGCCGCTGGGGCGCCTGGGCGGGGATGATGATTTGAAGGGTGCTGCGGTGCTGCTGGCCAGCGACGCCGGCAAGCACATCACCGGCCAGTGCCTGGCCGTCGATGGCGGGGTCAGCATCGTCACCGCTGGCTGATTCAGGTTGGCAGAGCGGGTAGATTGACGGGCTGCCTGCAAAAGGCAGCCCGCCTTCGCTCGATCAGCTGTGGTCCGTCTGCGCCAGGTAGAACCACTCGCGGTTCACGGCGGCATCGGCCTGCGGGAAGATCACGCAGCCATCGAACGGCGCCAGAATCTGGCTGCCATCGGCGCGCGTGGCCAGCAGGTCGCCCTTGCGGAATGGGTCAAAGTTCTGCCAGTCCTGGTGCATGCGGTCGTCGGCGCTTTCGCGCATGAACACCTGCCGCATATGGTGCGTGGTGTACTGCGCGACGGGCTCGACGGTCACGTCGGCCATCTCCAGCAGGTTCAGCACGCCGGCGATACAGCGGTCGGCGACCTCGATGGCCTGCGGCTCTTCGTGCGAGCCCGATTCCACCGTGATCGCATAGCCGCCCCGGCTGCGCATGAACTCATTGGTGCCGATGCCATGCTCGGGGCGAAGCGCGCCGCCGCTGGCCTTGACCGCTTGCTCATAGACCTCCAGCCAGCCTTGCACGATGACCGGCAGGCCCACAGCCTTGGCAAAGGCCTCTTCTTCTTGCTGGCGGGCAAAGGGCTCCAGCGTGCCGGTATTGTTGAGCGGGCCGGTCATCGCAAAGGCCCGGCCTTCGCCGCTGTACGAATGCAGATCCAGCAACGCATCATGGCTTTCCAGCAGCGGTGCCAGCGCATTGACCATGTGGTCTTCAAAGTTCTGCGGCTCGGCCTGGGGCACAAAGTTGCGGTTCAGGTTGCGGTCACCTTCGCGCTCGTTCTTGATGAACGCCTTGGGATTGGCGACGGGCACCATGGTCAGGCGCCCGCGCTTGAGGCGCACCTGGCCCGATTCAAAGCGCTCGATCCAGCGGCGGATCGCATGCGTGCCGCTTTGTTCATTGCCATGCACAGCACCAAAGATCAGCAGGGACGGGCCCGGCACAGCCGATGCCCAGCCGTAGCTGCGCAACGCGGCAGGCTGATCGGCAGAGGGGCTGTGGTCCAGTTGGGGGATGTGGAAGCGAGAGACAGTCATTGCAGTTTTCCGGTGTGATGGCATGCCAGCCCGGGCCACTGCATCACAAGCCTTGCATCCCGCCAGGGACTGTCGCACCAGAGCAGGGCGCAAGGTTTATACCCACAACCGTGGGGCAGGGGGCGGCGTGTGCCATTGGCAGCTGCTCGCAGGTGCCAGCAGCCATCCTACCGCATCGGGCGCTGCAGGCGGCCGATTCTGCTATCAATTTTGATACGCAAAGCAATTGTTACCTGGCCAGCTCGGAGCGCTGGGCAGCCAAAAACGAAAAAGGCTGCCGAGGCAGCCTTTGCGGCAACGTGGGCCATTTAGCCCAGCACGCTTATGCGGCGCGGGTGAACACCAGGTCCCAGACCCCATGGCCCAGACGCAGTCCCCGGTTCTCGAACTTGGTCAGCGGGCGGTACTCGGGCTGCGGCGCGTAGCCGTCGGCGGTGTTCTTCAGATCGGGGTTGGCCGACAGCACTTCGAGCATCTGCTCGGCATAGGGCTGCCAGTCGGTCGCGCAGTGGATATAGCCACCGGGCTTCAGGTGGGCTACGAGCTGGGCCACAAAGGGCGACTGGATCAGGCGGCGCTTGTTGTGCTTTTTCTTGTGCCAGGGATCGGGGAAGAACACATGGATGCCGTCCAGCGAGTCCGGCTGCAGCATGTTCTCCAGCACTTCCACGGCATCGTGCTGGAAGATGCGGATATTGGTGATGTCCTGCTCGCCAATGCGCTTGAGCAGTGCGCCCACGCCCGGCTCATGCACTTCGCAGCACAGGAAATTGTCTTCCGGGCGAACGCGGGCAATGTGCGCCGTGGCCTCGCCCATGCCAAAGCCGATTTCCAGAATCACCTTGGCCTGGCGGCCAAACGCCGCTTCGGCATTGAAAGCCTCACCGGTGTAGGGCAGCACATAGCGGGTGCCCAGCGTTTCAAAGGCCTTGGCCTGGCCGGTGGTGGTGCGGCCTGCACGGCGCACGTAGGAGCGGATGGTCTTGGGATGGGCGACATCCGCAGGCGCATGGCCGGGGGCACTGCTGGCATCGCGTGCGTTGGTGATGATGGGCTCGGGCACGGGGCCGGCAGCAGGCGTCGAAGAAGATTGCATGGTCATGGAGGTGCCGCTCAGCACAAGCGGCAGGGTGGCGCTTGCCCGGCAAGGGGCGCTCGGCCGCGTCAAAAAAGGGGCTATTGTAGATTTTTCCGGTCTGCAGTGGCAAAACATTGGGCAATCGCTGTGCGTGCTGGCTGCCCTTTAGCGGCAAAGTCGCTGCCTATAATGCCCTTTTCAATCTCAAGTCTGTCGCGATTGCAGGTCTGTATGCGACAGGAAACTCGGGTGGCGGCTCGTGGCTTGCACTATGCGGCCATGCTCGCCCCATGGGTTCCGGTATGGGCCTGCCAGTTGCGCCAGCATCCGGAGCAGCATGGACATTCTTTCGTCGTTGGAGCCGATCGTGCGCGAGCTTATCGCGCCGGCTGCCGCGCATACCGATAGCCAGGCGGTCTATCCGCGCCAGGCGCTGCAGGCCTTGGGCAGCCAGGGGCTGCTGGGCCTGATCAGCGCCGCTGATGTGGGCGGCATGGGCGCAGGCCTGCCCGAAGCGGTACAGGTTGTGGAGCGCATTGCCCAGGACTGCCCCTGCACGGCCATGGTGCTGACCATGCACTACTGCGGTGTGGCCCTGGTCGAGCCCTTTGCTGCCGAAGACACCCGGCGCGCCATTGCACAGGGCCGCCACATCACCACGCTAGCGGTGTCGGAGACCGGCTCGCGCAGCCATATCTGGGCGCCAACGGGTACTGCCGCAGCGCAGGGCCCGAGCGCGGTGCTGCTCAATGCCCACAAAAGCATGATCACCTCGGCCGGGGAGGCCGATTCCTATGTCTGGATCTCGCGGGCGAGCAGTGGTGAGGGCAATACGCTGTGGCTGGTGGACAGCCGCCTGCCCGGGCTGCAGATTCCGTCGCGCTTTGATGGCATGGGGCTGCGCGGCAATGCCTCGTCTCCGATCATCGCCCAGGATGTGGCCGTGCCGCTGTCCTGCCGTTTGGGCGAGGATGGCCGGGGCGAAGACGTCAAGGCCCGCTACCTGATGCCGTATTTTCCGACCTTGATCGCGACCACGTCGGTCGGCCTGATGCAAGGCGTGCTGCGCCGCGCGCTGCAGCATGTGGCCCACACCCGCTTTGCCGAAAACGGCAGCGGCCTGGCCGACCTGCCCACTATCCGCGCCTACCTGGCCAAGGCCCAGCTCAAGGCCGACCAGGCCCGCCTGCTGCGCGATGACGCCGTGCAGGCGGTGCTGGCTGGGCGCCCCGATGCCAAGACCCGGCTGCTGCAATGCAAGGCCGCTGCGGCCGAGGCGGCGCTGGAGGTGAGCGATACCGCCATGCGTGTCTGCGGTGGCGCCGCCTTCCGCAAGGACCTGGGCATTGAGCGGCTGTTCCGCGATGCCCGCGCGGCCTCGGTGATGGCCCCCACCACCGATGTGATCTACGACCTGCTGGGCAAGGCGCTGTGCGACGCTGCTGCCTGAGCCCCCGTGACCCAACCAACCGGAGAGACATGCACCCATGACCGCTTCCTACACCACCCTCAAGATGGGCGCCGTGGCCTATGCGCCCAAGGTCATCACGATCTGGGAAGGCTTCAAGGCCCACTTCATCGAGCAGGGCCTGTACTTTGACTATGTGCTGTATTCCAACTACGAGTCGCTGACCGAGGCACTGATCGACGGCCGTGTGCAGCTGGCCTGGAACTCGCCGCTGGCCTTTGTGCGTGCCGAGCTGATGGCCCGGGCCGCCGGCCAGCAGGTGCGGTCCATCGCAATGCGCGACACCGACATGGATGTGCAGTCGCTGCTGGTGGTGCGCGCAGAAAGCCCGGCCCAGACCCTGGCTGACCTGCGCGGCCAGACCCTGGGCTTTGGCGCGATAGATTCGCCCCAGGCCACCTTGATTCCACTGGACCACCTGCGCCAACAGGGCATGCTGGCCGGCCGGGATTTTCAGGCGCGCCGTTTTGATGTGCTGGGCGGCAAGCATGGTGACCATATCGGTGGCGAGCGCCTGGCGGCCAAGGCCATGGTGGCGGGAGACATTGCGGCGTCGTGGATGGTGGCCAAGAACTACCTGGCCTTTGCCGCCGAAGGCACTTTGCCCGCTGGCGCCACGCGCGTGCTCGACACCTCGCAGCCTTTTGACCACTGCAATATGACCGCCGGGCCCAGCATTAGCGCTGCCGATGCCGCGCGCTTTACCGAGATCTTGCTGGCCATGTCCTGGGACGACCCGCTGATCCGCCCGTTGCTGGAGTTGGAAGGCCTCAAGGTCTGGCACCCTGGCCGTGCTTCGGGCTATGCGCCGTTGTCCCGTGCGGTGCACGACGAGCGCTTCTACGATGACGCGGGCCGCATTCTGGCGGCGGACTACCGGTATTGACGCCCATGGAAAAACCGCCTGCACCATCCAGCAGCGCTGGCAGCGAACGCCAGGCCGACCTCGCCCGCCTGCCATTGGTGGATCTCGGCCGGCTGGGCTTTGACGCTGGAGCGCACCTGCTGGTCAAGCACGGCCTGGCGGCCGTCGCCGTGGGCGAGTGCATCCGGGTCAGCGGCCAGGCGCCGGGCTGGCAGGCGCAGTTGGCCGCCTGGTGCCAGGCCCAGGGCCATGCGTTGCAAACAGCTGCCGGCTGGCTGCGGCAGCCGGCCTTGCTGGTGCGGCGTGGCAGCGCCCAAGCCGGCCGCTGGCGCCATGCGGCGGTGGCGGGCCACAGCGATGCCAGCCAGCCCGGTGCGGTGGCGGCGCAGGCCGACCCGGCCTGGGGCTTGGCAGCGCGCGGTGCCGCGGTGGAGGCCGGGGCACCGGCCTTTGCCTTTCGCCTGCAGGAGAAGGCCGAGTTCTGGACCGACCAGGCCGGGGATCTGTATGCCCAGGCCGTGGCTGCGCAGTGGAATGCCGACACCGACATCGACTGGGCACAAGCACCTGAGCCAGCAGCGGTGATCGAGGACGCCATCGTCCAGGTGATGACCTATATGGTCGAGAACGAAAATGCGGCGCTGATCGTGCCGGCGCGGTTCTTGGGCGAGCTGCATCCGCATTACCGCGAGCTGCAGGCGGCGCTGGCGATCCAGGTGGCCGACGAGGCCCGCCATATCGATGTGTTCACCCGCCGCATTCGCCGCCATGGGCGTGAGCCGGCGCTCTCCACCGCAGGCGGCCAGGCATCGCTGCAAAGCTTGCTGGCGGAAAAGGATTTTTCAGTGGCGGGCTTTTTGCTGTCGGTGCTGGGTGAGGGCAGCTTTGTCAATCTGCTGCAGTTCTTGCAGACCTATGCGCCAGATCCGCTGACCCGGCAGATCTGCCGCCTGGCAGCCCGTGATGAGGCACGCCATGTGGCGCTGGGCATGTCGCACCTGCTGCATCGCCTGAAGCTGGAGCCGGACTTTCGCCACCGGCTGGCGCAGGCGGTGGAGGCGCGCCACGATGCCTTGGCTGGCACATCAGGCTTGAATGAAGAGGTGTTTGATGCACTGATCCTGGTGGGCGCCGGGGCCTTGTCCGCCGATGCGCTGGCGCTGGGCAGCCAGCGCGTGCAGCAGCTGATGCAGGACATGGCCGATGGCCGCTACACCAAGCTGGTGCGGCTGGGCTTTGAGCGCGGCCATGCGCAGGAGCTGGCCTCCTTGCACACGCGCAATTTCATGTAGGGGCCAGATGGCGGCGCGCCCATTGCGCCGTCCAGCCGGCCAGCGCATCGGGGATGCTGCTCGCCTGGCCCGCCTCCAATCCCAGGTGCTTGGCCGACTGGCGCAGCACGGCGATGCGCTGCTCGGCACTGTCCACCACGACGGCCGGCGCGCCATATTGTTTAGAGAGCTTTTCGCCATCGGCCTGCAGTACCAAGGGCGTGTGCATATAGCGCGGCGCTGGCAGGCCCAGCGCGCGCTGCAGCAGCAACTGGCGCGGCGTGTTGTCGGCCAGGTCGGCGCCACGCACCACATCGCTGATGCCTTGCGCCGCGTCATCGACCACCACGGCCAGCTGGTAGGCCCAGAGGCCATCGGCGCGCTGCACCAGAAAATCGCCGACGCTGGCGGCCACATCCTGCTGCAGCGGGCCCAGCCAGCGGTCTTGCCAGAGCAATTGCTGGTCGCTGTGCAGCACCGGGTGCTCGGGCGTGGGCAACAGGTCATCTTCGGCCGCGATTGCGCTGGCATGCTGCTGGTAGCGCAGGGTATGGAAGCGCCAACTGCGGCCGGTCTTGCCATGCAGGCCATCCCGGCAGGTGCCTGGGTAGGGGCGCTCGCCATGGCGCTCATGCACATGGCCTTGGGCGGCGAGCGCGGCATCCATGTCACGGCGCGTGCAGGCGCAGGGGTAGGCCCAGCCGGCTGCCTGCAGCTGCGCCAAGGCCTGGGCATAGAAGGCATGGCGGGCGGATTGCCACTGCGCTGGCGCATCGGGTATCAGCTGCAGCGCATGGAGCTGGCGCAGGATCTCCTGGTCCATGCCCGGCGGGCAGCGGGGCGGGTCGATATCTTCGATGCGCAGCAACCAGGTGCCGCCATGGGCGCGGGCATCCAGCCAGGACGCCAGGGCCGCCACCAGCGAGCCCGCATGCAGTGGGCCGGTGGGCGAGGGGGCAAAACGGCCGGTATAAACGCGAGAGCTCATGGGACAGCAAGTGTAATGCCGCTGGCCAGCGCGAAAAGCCGTTGCCCAGTATCGGCAACGGCTGAGGATGGAGAGAACGGAAAAGCGCCCGGCAGGCCGCCGGGCGCGCTGCGCTTATTCGCCGAGCACGGCCAGCGCGAGTTCCAGGCCAGATACAAAGGCGTCTTCAACCCGGTAGCCCAGGCACCAGTCGCCGCACAGGCCAATGGCGCTCTTGGCGTTCCACAGATGGCTACGGGCTTGGCCCTTGGCATCCTTGGGCAGGGGGTTGATGGTCTTGGCATAGCCCCATTGCACAACGCGGATGTCGCTGGGGGTGGCGCGGATGCGGGTCAGCTCGGAGAAGGCCTGCAGCATCTTGGCGGCGACGCGCTGGGGCTCGTCGTTCTCATGCTTGCGCGCCCAGTCGGGGCTGGCCTGCACGGTCCAGCGCTCGACCTTGCCACGGCCGGGCTTGGACGACTCGCGCGAGAGCCAGGTGATGCGGGGGTGTTCGGTGCGGGCGGCATTCCACTGCGGGCCCATATTGGTGATGCTGGGGTCGACCGCGTGGGCAAAGGTCAGAAGCAGGGTCCAGCTTGGAGCGATATAGACATCGGACAGCTGCCAGTCGGCGGGCACATGGGTTTCGCTGTCGGCCAGCAGCTCCTGGGCTTCGGGCGAAGGGATGGCCAGCACGATGCCATCGAGGCCGGCGTAGACATGCACGCCGCCGTCGACGTCTTCGGTACGCAACTGCCACTGCTGGGGGTTGAGTGCATCGCGCTCAAAAGCCAGCGCGTATTCGTTAAGGCGAACGGTCAGCGGCGCGGCCCAGGAGGCGAGCAGGCTGTCCATCGTGGGGACGCCCACCAGATGGGCTTCCATGCCGCGCTGCGTGGTCACGGCGACCTTGCCGGTGGCATCCAGGGTGCGGATGGCGTTGACGCTCCAATGGCGGGTGACGTTGGGCGTGGTGTCCAGCGCCAACTGGAAGCGCGGGTCGCGCACCGTGAAGAACTGGGCGCCGACATCGAAGCTGCCGTGCGCGCTGTGGCGGCTGGCCATGCGGCCACCCACCTGGGGTTGTGCTTCGATCACGGTGACCTGGTGGCCCGCTTGCTGCAAGGTGCGGGCGCAGACGACGCCCGCCATGCCGGCGCCTACCACCACATAGTGCTTGCGGGTGGCCAGAACAATATGGGAAGAGGAGGCTGATCGTTTGGGTTTGGGGGGAATGCGAGAAGACATGAAAGACTTTCTGTACTGTTTCGACAAACGATAAGGCATCACAGATGGCTGCAGGTGCAGCAGCATCTGGAGAACCACTCTACACGGTGTGCATGCCCATTTTGCTCAGGATTTATCCCACATAGTGATTGCTCAGCAAAGAAGTGCGTGTGGCCTCGGACTGCAACTGGTCCAGCCACCACTGCAAAGCCTTGCCCGGATTGGTGCCGCGCCAGGCGTAGCGCAGCTTGATCTTGCGCGGTGGCCGCATCAACTCGCGCTCCACCAACTGGCCGCTGCGCAGATAGGGCATGGTCATGTTGTCGGGCAGAAAGCCGCCACCAATCCCGCGCAGCTGCGCCTGGAGCTTGGCCTGCATGGTGTCCACCGTCAGCACATCCTGGCCGTTGATCACGCCGATGGTCTGGCCATTTCCGCTGCGCGAGGAATCGGCGACCGCAATGATGCGGTGCTGGCGCAGCACCTCGTCGCTGATGGGTTGCAACTCGTCAGCGAGGCGGTGGTGGGGGGCGACGACATAGCGGAAGGTAATCTCGCCCAGGTCCAGCTGCTGCAGGCCCGCCACGTGCGATGCATCGACGGCAATGCCGATGGCCAGATCGGCGCGGCCCGAACTGAGGGCTTCCAAGGTACCGGCCAGTATGGAGTCAGTGATCTTGAGCCTGGTGGGCGGCGCGATCGTGTAGAAGGCCTCGATCAACTCCAGCAGGGTGGTGCGCGATATCACCCCGTCGACGGCAATGCGCAGCTCGGGCTCCCAGCCGGTAGCGACGCGGCGTACGCGGTTGGCAACGGCATCCACTTCCGACAGCAGGCGCGCGCCTTCGCGCAGCAGCTCCTGGCCAGCCTCGGTGGGCCTGGCCTGGCGCGCGCTGCGGTCAAACAGCAGCACATCCAGGGCATCCTCGACCTGGCGGATACGGTAGGTGAGCGCGCTGGGCACCAGACCCAGCTGGCGTGCTGCAGCGGCAAAGCTGCCGGAGTCCGCCACCAGCTGGAGCAAGGCCAGGGTATCGGGGGTGAGGACATCGCGGTCACGCAACAAGGCCATTTTGACGGTTCTTTCCTACATGCAGCCCTGGGCAGATCGGTAAATCTTCGCTGCTGAGGCCGGCTTGATTCAGGCTTGACGAGATCGTGGATACGTTCTGGAAAAAGCCCATCAGATTTTTTGAATGATGCCATCAAAACCGCTGCCCGGCAGGCGGATGCTGCGGTTTTACAGTCTTGGACATGGTGATGAACAGCGCAATGTGCGCCGTTAGCCAGACAGGAGATCAAAAATGTTGATGGTTCGTAAATCTGCCGATCGTGGCCATGCTGACCATGGCTGGCTGCGCTCCAACCACAGTTTCTCGTTTGCCGGCTACTACGACCCCCGCTTCATGGGCTGGGGCAATCTGCGCGTGATCAATGAAGACCGGGTGGCACCGGGCAAGGGCTTTGGCACCCATGGCCACCGCGACATGGAAATCATCAGCTATGTGCTGGAAGGCAACCTGGCCCACAAGGACAGCATGGGCCACATCGAAGGCCTGCCACCGGGCGATGTGCAGCGCATGAGCGCCGGCACCGGCGTGCAGCACAGCGAGTTCAACCATGCCAGCGGCCAGGAAACGCATTTTCTGCAGATCTGGATCGAGCCCGATCGCAAGGGCATTGCGCCCAGCTATGCACAAAAGACGTTTGCGGATGCGGACAAGCGCGGCCAGCTGCGCCTGGTGGTGTCGCCCGATGGGGCCGACGGCTCGCTGACGATGAACGCCGATGCGCGCATGTATGCCGGATTGCTTGACGGCGATGAAGAGGCCAGCCTGCGCCTGGAGCCCGGACGCAAGTCCTATGTCTATGTGGTGCGGGGCGATGTGTCGGTGAACGACACGGCGCTGCACACCGGGGATGCGGCCTATCTGGACCAGGAGACATCGCTGCGCCTGGCGCAGGCCCGCGATGCCGAAGTGCTGGTATTTGATCTGGCGGCTTGATGTTCACAGGGGTGCTGCCATTGAGGGCAGCGCCCCGTGTGCGGGTGTGAGTGGTGGTGGTGTTAATTCAAGGAGAAGAAAATGAACGCTTTGCAAAATCCTCTGGCTCTGTTGGGCCGCATTCTGATTGCCTGGTTCTTTATCATTCCGGGCTGGGGCAAGTTGACCGGCTTTGCCGGGGCCGTGGGCTATGCCCAATCCGCCGGCATGCCGATGCCCGAGGTGGGCGTGGCCGTGGGCCTGGCAATTGAGATTCTGGGTGGTCTGGCCTTGCTGCTGGGCTTTGGCACGCGCTATGCCGCCGCCATTCTGGCGATCTTTACCTTGGCCGCGACGGTGATCTTCCATGCCTACTGGTCGGTTCCCGCCGAGGCCGTGATGGTGACCAAGCTGCTGTTCAACAAGAACATCGCCATCGTTGGCGGTCTGCTGGCCTTTGCCGCCTTTGGCGCCGGTGCCTGGAGCCTGGACGCCAAGCGCCACGCTGCTTGATCGCTCGCAGCATGCCGAGCCGGGCAGCTTAACTGTCAAGGCTCGGTCTTGAGCGCCGTCTTGCGCAGGCCGTCATCGACGGCGCGGCGCTCGTCAAACACAAAGCAGCTGCCCTGGTAGCCGCTGCCATCGGTTTCCTCAAAGTACTTGAGGATGCCGCCTTCCAGCTGGTAGACATGCGTCAGGCCTTCTTCCTGCATCAGGATGGCGGCCTTTTCGCAGCGGATGCCACCGGTGCAGTAGCTCACCACGGTCTTGCCGGCCAGGTCCTCTCTGTGCGCCCGCAGCTGTGCAGGGAACTCGGTGAACTTGCACAGCCGCCAATCAATCGCGCCAACAAAGGCGCCTTCGTCCACCTCGTAGTCATTGCGGGTGTCCAGGGTGACCACCGGGCGGCCCTGGTCATCATGGCCTTGCTGCAGCCAGCGCTGCAGATCACGGGGGCTGACCGAAGGTGCGCGGCCATTAGCGGGGCGGATCGCAGGGTGGTCCATGCGGATGATCTCGGGCTTGACCTTGACCAGCATCTTGCGAAACGGCACCGTCTGCGACCAGCTTTCCTTGGGCTGCACATCGGCAAAACGCGGGTCTTCGCGCAGCGCATCTACCCAGGTATGTACCGCCTCGGCGGGCCCGGCCAGGAAGAAATTGATGCCTTCCTCGGCCAACAGCACCGTGCCCTTGAGCGCCAGATCGGCCGCGCGCTGGGCCAGCAGTTCGCGCAGCGCCTCACAGTCAGGCAGGCTGACGAACTTGTAGCAGGAGATGTTGAGAATCGAGGACACGGTGGTTTCTGGCAAATCTTCGGGGGGTGAAATAGCCGCCGGTGCCGGAGCGCATGGCGGGCGGCTATTTTAGCCAGGGAAGCACCGATCACCGGTCTGGCCTATGCGATAGGGGCCGAATCGCTAGATCGAATACTCGATGCCGTCATCGCTGTGCGCGCGGTTCATCGCCTGCAAAAACTCGGCATCGGTGCGGTACATGCGCAGATGGGGGTTGTCCTGCAGCAGGCCGGCGCGTTTGAGGCGGGCTTCGACGGGCAGCTTCATGCCAACGATATGCAGCATGCCGCCGCGCTTGGCGGCCATGCGTTCGAGCCGCACAAAGGCTTCGACGCCGGTGATGTCGATCTGGTTCATCGGCTGGGCCAGCAGAGCCAGTTGCCGGTAGTGCGCATTCTGGGTCCAGACATTGGCAGCGCGCTCTTCCAGTGCAGCTGCTGAGGCAAAGTCCAGCTCCGAATCCATGCGCAAAGCCAGCAAATCCGGGGCCAGCGGTGGCAGCTGCCAGAGATGGCGGTCGCGCAGGCTGCCATCCGGGTGCAGGCCCACTTCAACAATGCGCGGGTGCAGGCGGTTGTAGAGAAAGTAGCAGGAGCTGAGCAGGATGCCCGAGAGCACGCCCCAGTAGATGCGCGGCGCCGTCAGCAAGGTGATCCCGAAAGTGGCGACCGCAATACATCCTTCAACGCGCGAGATCTTGAACAGATAGAGCAGGGCGCGCGGCTTGACCAGGTTGGCGACGGCCGTCATCACAATCGCGGCCAGTGCCGCCTGCGGCACATGGTAGAGCGCGGGGATGAACCACAGCACCACGCTGACGACCAGCAAAATCGAGAACACATTGGCGTATCCGGTCTTGGCACCTGCCAGCAGATTGACGGCAGAGCGCGAGAACGAGGCGCTGGTGGCAAAGCTGCCGAACAGGCCGGCGCTCATCTTGGACAGGCCCTGGGCCACCAGCTCCTGGCTGCTGTCCCAGCGCGTGCCTGCCTGTTGGTGCTCGACCTGGGCGCTGGAAGCCGTCTCCAATGCACTGACCAGCGAGATCACCAGCACCGGCATGACCAGCAGGCCAAACTGCGACCAGTCCAGCATGCCGGGCCAGACCAGGTGTGGCAGGCCGGTGGGCAGGTGGCCGACCACAGCGCCGCCTTTGTCGGCAAAGTCGGTCAGCCAGCTGATCAGCCCGGTGCCGGCGATGACGAACACCGCCGACGGGAAGGCCGGGCGCCACTTCTTGCCCAGCACCAGGATGGCGACGCTGGCCAGACCCAGCAGGATGGAGCGCCAGTCAAACAGGCCCAGCGACGGGTTGTCCCAGACGGTAGCCCAGTCGCTGCGCATGCCCAGCAAACTGGGCAGTTGCGAGGCCAGGATCAGCAGTGCGGCAGCCTGGGTGAAGCCGGCCAGCACCGGTGAGGTGACCAGGTTCAGCAGCCAGCCGGCACGCACCAGGCCCAGGCTCAGCTGCACCAGACCGGCCAGGATGGCCATCCAGGCGGCCAGCACCACCCACTGGGCCGAGCCCGGTTCGGCCATGCCGGTCAGCGATGCACCGATCAGCAACGCGCTGAGTGCGGTGGGCCCGACGCCCAGCCGAGGGGACGGGCTGAAAAGAATGGCCACGGCCGCCGGGATCATCGATGCATAGATGCCCGTGATCAGCGGCATGCCGGCCAGGTGCGCGTAGGCCACGCCTTGGGGCACCAGCATCAACCCGACCGTCATGCCGGCCATGAATTCACCACGCAAGAGCTGTGGGGTTGGCCTGGGCCAGCGCAGGAACGGGAAAATACGGTGAATCAGGGTGGGCTGCATGGCTGCATTGTCGCCGCATCATCCCCGCCTTGCGGCGTGTATGCTGCGCCCGCGCGACTGCGGGCGATGGCCCGGGTCTCCCATCGGGGCGATCAACGGCCTGTGTTTGTGAAGCATTGCCAAGCCTTGGTATCTGGCCGGTATTGCTTGCCGCAGCTTGTTGCAATGGCTTGGCAAGCGGCGGCCACGCCACGACAATCATCAGCGCAGACCAGGCCTTGTCTGCGCGCCGCCGCTGCTTGTATCTGCTTGCCTTTGCCTTTGCTTTCCATGCCCATCATCCGCCGCTTCACCCCGCTTCAAGCCATCGCCATCGCTGCGCTGGTGCTCGCTGCGCTCGGCGCTGGCCTGGTGGCACTGTGGCAGTCCGGGGCCTTGCAGCAGGGCTTGGGCTGGAGCCAGGGGTTGGCACAAACACTGGACGCCTCGGGCCAGCGGGCCAGCCAGGCGGTTGAGCGTGCAGCGCAGTCCAACCGCCAGCGCGCCGCCGACGATGCGATCACCTCCCAGGTGATGGATGCGCTGGCCGCTTCGCAAAGCCCTGACCTGCTGGCGCTGCAGGTGGAGACCTCCCACGCAATGGTCACGTTGCGTGGCACGGTCTCCTCCCGGCCGCTGTTGGACCGTGCGGTGGCGATTGCGGGCAGTGTGGTGGGCGTGCATGGCGTTTTCAGCCTGATCCAGGTGCATGCCGATGCGCTCGGATGAGCAGCACTTCTGTGCCACAGTCCCTGCCTGGCCCATGGCATTAGTCCCTGTGCGGCCCGCCCCCAAGGCAGTTGGCCGCATAATGCCGCCCAACACCGAAGGTGCCGGTTTTGCATGCAGAGCCGGGCACTGCTCTTCTTATTGGGCGGCCTCGGGCCTGCCTTTCTCTACCTGCGTTCGCCGCCATGCACCAGCACGACCACTCCCATGACCATGACCATGGTCACTGCGACCACGAGCACTGCCAGCACCACCATGCCCACGGCCCCAAGCATATTTATGTGTACTCGCCCTCGGGCGCGGTGCGTGACAAAAAAGCGTTCAAGCGGGCGGTAAAGCGCCTGGAGGCCATGGGGCACCAGGTGGAGGTGGACCAGGACGCGCTGGCCTCCAGCACCCGTTTTGCCGGTGATGACGAGACCCGTCTGGCCGCCATTGCACGCGCCTGCCAAAGCGGTGCCGATGTGGCCATGATCAGCCGGGGCGGCTACGGGCTCTCGCGCCTGTTGCACCGCCTGGACTATGAACTAATCGCCAAGGCCGTGGCCTCGGGCACGCGCTTTGTCGGCCTGAGCGATTTCACCGCGTTCCAATTGGCCCTGTATGCCAGGACCCGTGCCGTGACCTGGGCTGGCCCGGCACTGGTGGGCGATTTTGGCGCTGAAGATGGTGTCGATGACATCATGCAGGACTGTTTTGAAGACCTGCTGAGCGGCGCGGGTGAAGGCGCGGGCTGGCGCCTGGCACCTGAGAAGGCCGGCACGGTGACAGGCGCTTCGGCTTCGGACGATATCTACATCCCCAAGGCCACACTCTGGGGCGGCAACCTGGCGATGATTGCCTCACTGGTGGGCACGCCTTACCTGCCCAAGATCAAAGGCGGGGTGCTGTTTATCGAAGATGTGGGCGAGACGCCCTACAAGGTGGAGCGCATGTTGACCACCTTGCTGCATGCCGGCGTGCTGGCCCAGCAAAAGGCCGTGGTGTTTGGCCAGTTCAGTGATTACCAGCTGAACGCGCATGACAAGGGATTCAAGCTGGCCAGCGTGGTGCAGTGGCTGCGTACGCAGATCGAGGCGCCAGTGTTCACCAACCTGCCTTTCGGCCATGTGCCAACCAAGGTGCTGCTGCCGGTGGGCGCCCAGGTGTCGCTGAGTGTTGAAGGCCGGGACGCGCTGATTTATTGGGGCCATCAATAAATAAATGCGCCAAGCGGTAACTAACCGATAACCGCTTTGCCATGTGGCAAGCGGACTTGAATCGGGTTTTGTCAAAACCCTGGCTTACCCTGGTTGTTGGAATCTAAACAATTCGTAAGTTCGACAGCGGGCTCGGGCTGGCCGCAGACCCTGGTTTGCAGTGTAATATGCATGGTCGCAATTGATGCATAAGCTGGCGTTGCTCCTGGGGAGGAGGTAGCACCAGCAGTAACTAGAAAATCCATGACAACTGTCGCCACCGTGGTATTTATCGATATCTCGGGCAGTACCGCATTGTTCGAAACCTTGGGCAATGAACGTGCTGCACGAGCGGTCGCGGGCATGACGGATGCTTTCAAGCAAGTCGTCGTGCAAGCGGGGGGGCGGGTGGTCAAGACCCTGGGCGATGGGGTGCTGGCCATTTTCAACAGCAGTGCGCTGGCCGTGAGCGCCATGACCATGCTGATGCGCCGCCACTATGGGCAGTGGGAATCCCTGCCAGCTTCGCAAAAATTCCATGTACGTGTCGGCATGAGCACTGGTGAAGTCGTGCTGATGGAGGGTGACTGCTATGGCGACTCGGTCAACCTGGCCGCCCGCCTGTGCGAAAAAGCCGGTCACCGCGAGATCTGGGCTGCCTCGTCGACGATGGAGTCCGGCGCCCGCGCAGACACGGTGTTTGTTCCGATGGGCTGGATGGATGTGCGCGGCAAGGCCGAGCAGCAAATGCTCTACCAGGTGCAGTGGATTGAGCCTGAGGCGCAGGAGATCGTCACCGCCTACGACTCCGTCTTGCCGATGAGGCCTGAGGCAGTGGTGCAGATGCGCCTGCGGCTGGCATCTGGTGGGGTGGAGCGGTTTTTCAGCACGCAGGAGATGCCGCTGTTTGTGGGCCGATCCTCCGATTCGGAATGGGTTGTGCTGGACCGGCGCGTCTCCCGCCAGCATGGCCGCATCGACTGGCGCAGTGGCAATGTGATCTACACCGACCTGAGCCGCTATGGCACTTGGGTGAGCTTTGGCGCCAACCCCGCGACCGCCGTGCGCCGTGAATCGGTGCAGTTGCATGGCGTGGGCGTGATGTACTTTGGCGTGTCGCCTGAAGACCCGACCGCGCCGAGCACGGCGTTTTCGGTGACGCCGGTCTAGGCACGCATGGTAGGCGCGGCATGCATGCGCCGAGCCAGCTTCAATATTTTTCAACTTATGGCGTTTGCAGCGCTGCCAGTGCGGTGTTGATGCTGGCCGCATCGGTAGGGCGCACCACACGGGCCACTTCTTGGCCATCGCGCAGCATCACCAGGGTCGGCCATAGCTTGATGCGGTAGCTGCGGCCCAGTGGCTTGCCAGGGCCATCTTCCACTTTCAGATGCTGGATATCGGCGCGCGGACCCAGCGCTTGCTCGATAAGGCCTTGCGCGCCCAGGCAATGCGGGCACCAGGGCGTGCCAAATTCCAGCACGGTCAAACCGGGCTGGGTATCGATGTCGGAGCGCTGGGGCTCCTGGCTGAGGTGCTGTGCCGAGTAGGTCAAAAGGCGGCTCCAAGGTGGTAATGCAGATCTGATTCGTTATAGCACCGGCACAGCCCGCGTCCGTCAGCGCCAGTCACTTGTGTGGCGGTGGCATGTCCTGCAGGCGGGCCAGTTCGTCGGGCGTATTGGCGTTGTAAAAGGCCTGGGCATCGTCAAACTGCACCAGGCAATGGCCATGCTGCGCTGCCCATTGCCGCAGTTTGCGCCCGCCGCCAGCCACAAATTGCCGCACGCTATCCGCCAGGCTGGCATGGATCAGGCAGAACGTGGGCTGCAAAACCGGGCGATCACTGCCGGGCTGGTCAGGCGGCGTGCAGGCCATCGCGATGAGGCAATTTTGGGCGGAAGCCGCTTGCGCCAGGCGCTGGGCCAGGTCTTGCGGGAAGTGCGGCGTGTCGCAGGCCACCGTCAACAGCCAAGGCGTTTGGCAGGCGGCCAATCCGGCGGCAAAACCTGCGAGCGGACCTGCGTAGGCTTCGGTGTCTGGCAGGCTCAGGTCTGCCATCACCGGGTACCCCAGCGCGCGGTAGGCATCCAGATGGCGGTTGGCATTGATGAGCACTGGTCCCACCTGCGGCTGCAGCCGTTGGGCGCAGTGCCATGCCAGCGGCTGGCCGCCCAGCAGTTGCAGGCCTTTGTCAACACCGCCCATGCGCGTGCCCTGGCCGCCCGCCAGTACCAGGCCGGTGATGTGTTCAGGGGGAATGGCGGGTGCGGAAGAGGGCATGGTCGGCAAAGGCAGCAGGGTTTTAGACCCTTTGATTGTGGCAGCCATCAGCAGAGGGCAAAGCCGTTATCAGCCGCCGATATAGCTCATCTCGACCCGCTGGCGCTGCAGCGCGATCTCGGGGTGCTGGCTGCGCTGCTCGCTGTAGTTATCACTGCGCTGGCCCCAGACCTGGGCAATGGCCTGGCGCAGTTCGCTGTCGCTGGCGCCATTGCGCAGCATGGCACGCAGGTCCCAGCCTTCGCTGGCAAACAGGCACAAAAACAGCTTGCCTTCAGTCGACAGGCGTGCGCGGTTGCAGTCCTGGCAGAAGGCGTGCGTGACGCTGCTGATCAGGCCAATCTCACCCAGGCTCGGGTCATGTTGGCCGTTGGTGCCGACATAGCCCCAGCGCACTGCTGTTTCTCCGGGTGCGGTGGCCGACAAGGGGGTGAGCGCAAAGGCCGACTGCAGGCGTTCCAACACGGCATCCGAGGGCAGCACCTCTTCCAGCCGCCAGCCATTGGTGGCACCCACGTCCATGAATTCAATAAAGCGCAAGGTCACGCCGCTGCCGCGGAAGTGGCGCGCCATCGCGATCACCTCATGGTCATTGACGCCGCGCTTGACGACCATATTCACCTTGATGTTGGCAAAGCCCACGGTCTGCGCGGTCTCGATGCCCTGCAGCACGGTGGCGACCGGGAAATCCATGTCGTTCATCTGGCGGAACAGCGGGTCGCTCAGGCTGTCGAGGCTGACAGTCAGGCGTTTGAGCCCGGCGTCTTTGAGGGCGCGCGCCTTGCGTGCCAGAATGGAGCCATTGGTCGTCAGGGTTAGATCCATGGACTTGCCGTCCAGGGTCTGGATCTGGGCCAACTGGGTGATCAGCGTCTCCAGGTTCTTGCGCAGCAGCGGCTCGCCGCCAGTGATGCGCAGCTTGCCGACGCCGAGTTGCGCAAACAGCCGGGCGGTGCGGGTGATTTCCTCAAAACTGAGCAAATCACGGTGCGGCAGGTACTGGTGGTCCTTGTCGAACACATCCTTGGGCATGCAGTAGCTGCAGCGGAAGTTGCAGCGGTCCGTCACGCTGATGCGCAGATCCCGTAGCGGCCGTTGGCGCTGGTCGAACACCGCACCTCTGTGCGACAACGTCGCACCGGCGGGCTGGGGCATGGCCAGGCTGGCGTCATAGCGACGCAGGTCAACCAGGGAAATGACGGGACGATCCATAACGGAATGGTACTAGAGGCCGCCTTCCGATGTGCGGTTGCGGGTATGCGCTGCATCAGCAGTCGGCGAAAAGTTGCCCTCCTTGTCTGCCAGGGGCCGGACTTGGTGTATGGTTCGCCCCCTTGTTCTCTTTTGCTTTGTTTCTGCCATGACCTTGCCCAGCCACTCCTCTTCTTCGCCTGCCACCGTGGATGTCGCGGTCATTGGTGGCGGCCCGGCTGGCCTGATGGCGGCACACCGTCTGGCGCAGGCCGGTTTGCAGGTAACAGTGTATGACGCCATGCCGTCGGTAGGGCGCAAGTTCCTGCTCGCTGGGCGCGGCGGGCTCAACCTCACCCATTCCGAGCCGATGGCGCCGTTTGTCGGGCGCTATGGCCGCCAGCAAGCAGTGGTCGCCTCCTGGCTGCAATATTTTGGCGCTGCTGAGGTGCAGGCCTGGGCGCAGGATCTGGGTATCGAGACCTTTGTGGGTACTTCGGGCCGGGTCTTTCCCAAAGACATGAAGGCAGCGCCGCTGCTGCGTGCCTGGCTGGTGGCCATGCGGGCAGCGGGTGTGCGTTTTGCAATGCGCCACCGCTGGCTGGGCTGGGACGAGGCAGGCGCACTGCGCTTTGCGGTGCCCGATGGCGAGAGCCGCGTGCAAGCACGCGCCACCGTGTTGGCGCTGGGCGGTGGCAGCTGGGCGCGCCTGGGCTCGGACGGCGCCTGGATGCCGCTGCTGGCGCAGGCGGGCGTGGACACCATGCCGCTGGAGCCTGCGAACTGTGGCTTTGATGTGCGCATGCTGCCGGCCGCCCCTGGCGAGACAGCACCCGGTTGGTCGCCATTTTTTGCCAGCAAGTTTGCCGGCCAGCCTTTCAAATCAGTAGCAATCCGTTTTGACAACGGCAGCGAGGCGGGCTTCGCACGCCGTGGCGAGTTTGTCGCAACCGACGCTGGCGTGGAGGGCAGCCTGGTCTATGCGGTGTCTGCAGCGCTGCGGGATGCCATCAAGGCCCAGGGCAGTGCCACCTTCTTCGTGGATCTGCTACCGGACCACAGCGCCGAGCGCGTGCTGGCCGAAGTGCGCCACCCGCGTGGCTCGCGCAGCCTGGCCAGTCACCTCAAGAGCCGGCTGGGCCTGGATGGCATCAAGTCTGCCCTGCTGTTTGAAGTGTTGGGCAAGGAAGGCATGCAGAATGCCGAACTGCTGGCGCGCGCCATCAAGGCCGCTCCCATCACCGTGGTCGCCACGCGCCCCATCGACGAGGCCATCAGCACCGCCGGTGGCGTGGCCTTTACGGCGCTCTCGCATGACCTGATGTGCAATGCCCGTCCTGGCCTGTTCTGTGCCGGTGAGATGCTGGACTGGGAAGCGCCGACCGGCGGCTATCTGCTGACAGCGGCCTTGTCGAGCGGCGTGCGGGCAGCGCAGGGCGCTGCGCATTTTCTCAAGGGCTGAAAAAGCCCAGGCAGCGCTGCGTCCCCAGCGCTAGGATGCAGCTGCCAAGCCGTTCTTGAAATGCAGCATTACGCAGGCGCGTGCTGCACTGCTGTCCTGTGCGGCCAGCGCCCGCATCAAGGCGCGGTGCTCCTGCAGCGATTCCTCAATGCGTCCGGATTTGAACAGCGAGTTGTGGCGGTTGAGCTTCATCACCTTGCGCAGGTCGGCCACCATCTGGCTGAGCCATTTGTTGTCCAGCATTTCCAGCACGCGCATGTGAAACTGCTCATTGGCCATAAAAAACGCATCGCGCTCATGGACGGCGGCTTCCAGCACGTCGTGCAGGCCTTGTAGCTCAGCGATCTGCTCGGCGCTGGCGCAGCTGGCCAGTTCGGCGGCCGCATCGCTTTCCAGCAATGCGAGCAGGTGGTAGACCTGGAGCAGGTCTTTTTGCGACACCTCAGTCACATAGGCGCCACGGCGCAGCTTCATGGTGACCAGGCCCTCGGTCGCCAAAACCTTCAAGGCCTCGCGCAAAGGCGTGCGGCTGATGCCTATTTCTTCGGCAATCTTCAACTCATCGATCCAGCTGCCCGGCGGCAGCTGGTGCGCAAAAATGCGTTGCCGCAGTAGCTCGGCAACGTCCTGGTACAGCGCGCGTGGCGCAAAATTGGGGAGGCTCATCAGTGGCGCCATTGTACAGAAGGCGACTGAAATTCAAAATTCTGCATTCATAATTATGAATAATGTACACTTGCCTGGTGGCCGTGGGTAGGCCAATATGCATTGTCTATAACGTATTCCGAGCTTGAGACATGACTGATTCTGCAAAGCACAACACTGCATCCGAGTTCCCCAAGGCCGACCGCGCCGCCTGGGACAAGGCCGCCAGCAAATCCGCCCCCGGTGGCGATGTCTCCAACCTCGATTGGCTGACGCCCGATGGAATCACGGTCAAGCCGCTCTACACTGCTGCCGATACCGCCGACCTGCCTTTTGCCGATACCTTGCCGGGTTTTGCGCCCTATCTGCGCGGCCCGCAGGCCACGATGTATGCGGTGCGCCCCTGGACCATCCGCCAGTACGCCGGCTTTTCGACGGCCGAAGAGTCCAATGCCTTCTACCGCAAGGCGTTGGCGGCCGGCGGCCAAGGCGTGTCGGTGGCGTTTGACCTGGCAACCCACCGTGGTTACGACAGTGACCACCCGCGCGTGACCGGCGACGTCGGCAAGGCCGGTGTCGCGATCGACTCGGTCGAGGACATGAAGATCCTGTTCAACAGCATTCCGCTGGACAAGGTCTCGGTGTCGATGACGATGAATGGTGCCGTGCTGCCGGTGCTGGCCGGCTATGTGGTGGCGGCCGAAGAGCAGGGCGTTGCGCAGGACCAGCTGTCGGGCACCATCCAGAACGACATTCTCAAAGAGTTCATGGTGCGCAACACCTACATCTACCCGCCCAAGCCGAGCATGCGCATCATCGGCGACATCATCGAGTACACGAGCCAGAACATGCCCAAGTTCAACTCGATCTCGATCAGCGGCTACCACATGCAGGAAGCCGGTGCCAACCAGGCGCTGGAGCTGGCCTTCACCCTGGCGGACGGCAAGGAATATGTGAAAACCGCCATTGCCAAAGGCATGGATGTGGATGCCTTTGCCGGGCGCCTGTCCTTCTTCTGGGCGGTGGGCATGAACTTTTACCTGGAAATCGCCAAAATGCGGGCCGCCCGCCTGCTGTGGTGCCGCATCATGACCGGTTTCGAGGCCAAGAACCCCAAGAGCCTGATGCTGCGCACCCACAGCCAGACCAGTGGCTGGAGCCTGACCGAGCAGGACCCCTACAACAATGTGGTGCGCACCACCATCGAGGCCATGGCTGCCGTTTTTGGTGGCACGCAATCGCTGCACACCAATGCGCTCGACGAAGCAATCGCGCTGCCCACCGAGTTCAGCGCCCGCATTGCGCGCAACACCCAGCTCATCATCCAGGAAGAAACCCACATCACCAATGTGATCGACCCCTGGGCTGGCAGCTACATGATGGAAAAGCTGACCCAGGACATGGCCGATGCCGCCTGGAAGATCATCGAGGAGGTCGATGCCATGGGCGGCATGACCCAGGCGGTGGACAGTGGCTGGGCCAAGCTCAAGATCGAGGCAGCTGCGGCGGAGAAGCAGGCGCGCATCGACTCGGGCAAGGAGGTGATTGTCGGCGTCAACAAGTACAAGCTGGCCAAGGAAGACCCGGTCGACATCCTGGAAGTGGACAACGTCAAGGTGCGCGACAGCCAGATCGCACGCTTGAACCAGATCAAGGCCACGCGCGATGCGGCTGCTGTCGACAAGGCACTGCAGGCACTGAGCGCTGCTGCCGAGTCCGGCGAAGGCAATCTGCTGGATCTGGCCATACAGGCTGTTCGGCTGCGCGCCACCGTCGGTGAGGTGTCCGATGCACTGGAAAAGTCCTTTGGCCGCCACCGCGCCGATACGCAAAAGGTGACCGGCGTTTACGCCGCCGCCTATGACTCGGCCGAAGGCTGGGAAAACCTCAAGGGCGAAATCGCTGCCTTTGCCGAAGCGCAAGGCCGCCGCCCCCGCGTGATGATTGCCAAACTGGGCCAGGACGGCCATGACCGGGGTGCCAAGGTGGTGGCCACCGCCTTTGCCGACCTGGGCTATGACGTGGACATGGGCCCGCTGTTCCAGACCCCCGAGGAATGCGCCCGCCAGGCCATCGAGAACGACGTGCATGCCGTGGGTGTCTCCACCTTGGCCGCCGGCCACAAGACGCTGGTGCCCGCCATCATCGAGGAGCTCAAGAAGCAGGGTGCCGACGACATCATCGTCTTTGTCGGCGGCGTGATCCCTGCGCAGGACTACGACTATCTGTACAACGCCGGCGTCAAGGGCGTGTACGGCCCCGGCACGCCGATCCCGGCCAGTGCCAAGGATGTGCTGGAGCAGATCAAGGCCAGCTTGACGGCTTGAAATAGGGTATATACCATTGATATATACCGCATCCTGAAAGCGCCGCATGTCTGACCTCGCCATCGCCAAAATCTTCATGAACGGCCGCAGCCAGGCCGTTCGCCTTCCCAAGGAGTTCCGCTTCGACACCGACGAGGTGACGGTAGAGCGGCTGGCCGATGGTTCGGTGGTCTTGCGCCCTGTGCCTTTGGATGCGCATGCTGCATGGCTGGCAAGGCTCGAACGTTTGGTGGGGCGCTTTGAGGGCATGCCCGACGAGATCGAGCGCGACAAGACGCCTCCGCGTGACATCGGTTTTGACTGACCCGGACTGCGACCTGCTGACCTATGCCTCGCTATTACCTCGACACCAACATCTGCATTTATGCTTGGCATCGCCAGCATGCGGCAGTGCTGGCCCGCATGCGGACGGTGGACCATACCCGCATGGTGATACCGGCACTGGTGGCGGCTGAGTTGGCCAGTGGCGCCATGCGCAGCGCTCACCCGGTGCGCAACCGTGCGCTGATGGAAGAAGCCTTGTCGCTGTTTTGCATCGAGCCCTGGGGTGGCGATGCCATCTGGCATTACGGTGAGCAATCCGCCCGCTTGCGCAAGGCCGGTACCCCCATTGGGGCCATCGACTTGATGATCGGCTGCCAGGCGCTTGCGGATCCCGATGGCGTTTTGGTCACGCATAACGTCCGCGAATTTGAGCGGATCGAAGGTTTGCGGATGGAGGACTGGATGGAGGCGGCGCTATGAAGCTTTCTTTTGCCCCGGTGGCCCGCAGCGATTTCGAAGCGCTGTTTGCCTTGCGCGTAGCCGCCATGCGCCCCAGCCTTGAGCGGCTGGGTATCTTCAACCTGGACCGGGCCCGCAAGCGTTTTCTGGGCCAGTTTGAGCCGCAGTACATGCAGCACATCTGCGTGGATGAGGGCGCGGGCCCGCAGCGCGCAGGGCTGCTGACCCTGGTGCCCTATGACGATGGCCGCCTGAAACTGCAGCATCTGTACCTGCTGCCGGCCTGGCATAACCGCCGCATTGGCGACTGGGCCCTGCAGCAGGTGCAAGCCCAAGCGCGGCGCGAAGGCAGTGCGGTGTGGCTGGAGGTGCTCAACCAGAGCGATGCGATCCGGTTTTACGAGCGCCATGGCTTTGTGCAGACGGGAGGCGATCCGATTGATCTGTTGTACCAGTGGACCCCGGCGTAGAGGTGATGGATATGGTATTGGCGAAACAAATGATGGCTGCATGCGTTTCTGGTGCAGGGGTGTGGCAGCGATCTGGTGATCGGGCGGCGGCATGAATACCGAGGTCGCCGAGCGCGTTGCCGCCATTACGCAAGGGGATAACCCGGCGCTGCAGCGCCGCGCGATGGCCAAGGCCATCACCTTGCTGGAATCCACCCGCGCCGACCACCGCGCCTTGGGTGATGCGCTGCTGACAGCGTTGTTGCCGCATACCGGCCAATCCTTTCGCCTGGGCATCAGCGGTGTGCCGGGCGTCGGCAAATCTACCTTTATTGAAACGCTGGGGCTTTATCTGATTGGCAAGGGCCTGCGTGTGGCCGTGCTGGCGATTGACCCTTCGTCCACTGTGTCGGGTGGCTCCATCCTGGGTGACAAGACGCGCATGGAGCAGCTGTCGATGCGTACTGAAGCCTATATCCGCCCCAGCCCGTCGAGCGGCACCCTGGGCGGCGTGGCAGAAAAGACGCGCGAGGCCGTGCTGGTCTGCGAAGCAGCGGGCTATGACGTGGTGATGGTCGAGACCGTCGGCGTTGGCCAAAGCGAGATTGCGGTGCATGGCATGACCGACATGTTCTGCGTGCTGCAGCTGCCCAATGCCGGCGATGACCTGCAGGCCATCAAAAAAGGCGTGATGGAGCTGGCGGACCTGGTGGTCATCAACAAGGCCGATATCGACCCGAATGCAGCCACCCGTGCGCAGGCGCAGATCACCTCCAGCCTGCGTTTGCTGGGCATGCATGGCAGCCATGACCATGCGGCGCGCGGTGCGCTGTGGCAGCCCCGGGTGATACAGATCAGCGCGCTGCTGGGCCATGGTGTGGAGGCCTTTTGGGAGGCCGTCAGCAGCTACCGCCAGATGCAGACCAGCAATGGCTGCCTGGCGTTGCGGCGCGAAAAGCAATCGCTGGCCTGGATGTGGGAGCGCATTGACCATGGGCTGAAGCTGGCGTTTCGCAGCCACCCTGCCGTGCGCGATATGCTGCCTGCTGTGCAGCAGCAAGTCGCATCGGGCCAGTTGGCGGCATCGACGGCGGCCAGAAACCTGCTGCAGGCGCAAAGCAGTGCAGCGATGATTCACAAAGCGGATTGACCCGGGCGGCGACCCCAGATCAAGACAGAGAGACAACCTAGCAAGCTTCAAGGATGGAACATGCAAGATATCTTGGAACAACTGGAGAAAAAGCGTGAACTCGCCCGCCTCGGCGGCGGGCAAAAGCGCATCGATGCACAGCACAAGAAGGGCAAGCTGACCGCGCGCGAACGCATCGAGCTGCTGCTCGACGACGGCACCTTCGAAGAGTGGGACATGTTCGTCGAGCACCGCTGCACCGACTTCGGCATGGAAGAGACCAAGATCCCCGGCGATGGTGTGGTCACCGGCTACGGCATGATCAATGGCCGTCTGGTCTTTGTGTTCAGCCAGGATTTCACCGTGTTTGGCGGCGCGCTGTCCGAGACCCATGCCGAGAAGATCTGCAAGGTGATGGACCAGGCGATGAAGGTCGGCGCGCCAGTCATCGGCCTCAACGATTCGGGCGGCGCCCGCATCCAGGAAGGCGTGGCATCGCTGGGCGGCTATGCCGATGTGTTCCAGAAGAATGTGCTGGCCTCGGGCGTGGTGCCACAGATCTCGATGATCATGGGCCCCTGCGCCGGTGGCGCGGTCTACTCGCCGGCGATGACGGACTTCATCTTCATGGTCAAGGATTCGAGCTACATGTTTGTCACCGGCCCCGAAGTGGTCAAGACCGTGACGCATGAACAGGTGACCGCCGAAGAGCTGGGGGGCGCGCTGACCCACACCAGCAAGAGCGGTGTGGCCGACATGGCGTTCGACAACGATGTCGAGGCGCTGATGATGCTGCGCCGCCTCTACAACTACTTGCCGCTGAACAACCGCGAAAAGGCACCGGTGCGCGCGACGACCGATCCGGTCAGCCGTGCCGATATGTCGCTTGACACGCTGGTGCCCGAGAACCCGAACAAGCCCTATGACATGAAGGAGCTGATCGCCAAGACCGTCGATGATGGCGATTTCTTTGAGCTGCAGCCCGAGTACGCCAAGAACATCCTGATCGGCTTTGCCCGCATGGCCGGCCAGACCGTCGGCATTGTGGCCAACCAGCCGCTGGTGCTGGCCGGCTGCCTGGATATCAAGAGCTCCATCAAGGCGGCCCGCTTTGTGCGCTTTTGCGATGCCTTCAACATCCCGGTGGTCACCTTTGTCGATGTGCCTGGCTTCATGCCCGGCACCAGCCAGGAATACGGCGGCATCATCAAGCACGGTGCCAAGCTGCTGTATGCGTATGCCGAATGCACGGTGCCAAAAATCACCGTCATCACCCGCAAGGCCTACGGCGGTGCCTATGACGTGATGGCCTCCAAGCACCTGCGCGGTGACGTGAACCTGGCCTGGCCGCAGGCGGAAATCGCAGTGATGGGCGCCAAGGGCGCCGTCGAGATCATCTTCCGCGAAGACAAGAACGACCCGGAAAAGCTCTCCAAGCGCGAGGCCGAGTACAAGAGCCGCTTTGCCAATCCCTTTGTGGCTGGCGCCCGGGGCTTTATCGATGATGTGATCCTGCCGCACGAGACGCGCAAGCGCATCTGCCGCAGCCTGGAGATGCTCAAGAACAAGCAGCTTGAGAACCCCTGGCGCAAGCACGGCAACATCCCGCTCTAAACGCTGCAGGCCCGAATGCGCTCCACCTTTGCCCCAGCTCGCACGGCCGCAAGACGGCGGGCGCAGTGCTTACTGGCGCAGCGCCTGCTGTGCGCAGCCATGGTCGGCATGGGTGTGGCGACGGGGGCGCAAACCCAGCCCGGCATGCCGGCACCACCAAGCAGCAGCTGCGTGGCCCGCAGTGGCGCGCCGCTGGCCCAGTCCTGGCAATACGTGTTCTCGTACGAGGGCGGCTGTGAAAACGGCCTGGCCCAGGGCGAGGGACGTGCGCAATGGCTGCCGCGCGGCGATGCCGCTGCGGCGCCGGTGGTGTGGCAGGGCCGCTTTGACCGGGGGATTTTCCTCAGCCGCCCGGCAGCGCGCGCTGCCCGGCCCCTGGCCGACAGCCAGGTGCTGCTCGATCTGGGGCCGTTGGCGGACAGCGAAGGCAAGGGAGGGCGCCTCTGGGTGCAGGCGGCATTGGATGGCAATACGCCAGCCGATGCCTGCGCACCGATGGCGCTGCATGTGCTGGTGGACATCCATTCACCACTGGGCTCCGAACAGGTGGCGCGGCAATGGCTGCAGGCGGCCTTGCAGCACTGGCAGCGTGCCTGCCCGGCTGCAGCGCAGAACCTGGTGCGGCTGATGCTGTACCAAGGCTTTGAGCTGGCGGCCGATGCCGATGGCCATTTGCCCGCGCCTGTGGTGCGGGCCACGGCCTCGCTGCAGGGGCGCGAGCTGCTGTTCCAGCAGTACAGCAACAACGCAGCGGCGCAGCAGCAGCACAACGCCGGCCAGCCCGAGCAGCAGCGTGAATACAGCGCCAATGCCCAGCGGTTGCAGGCGATGGTGCGCCAGTACCAGGCCCGCCGCGTGGTGGACTTGCCCACCTTGGACAAAAACCTGGCCAGCTTGCGCGGCCAGGTGGTGCTGGTGGGGGTGCGGCCTGAGCGCATTCTGTCGCGCAGGCTGGCGACGGTGCGCACGGCCCACCGCGACGGCTGGGACAGCACGGCAGCCGTGGTCGAAGGCCATGAGATTGCCCGCTGGGGCAAGGACAGCCGCCTGCTGGCCGTCAAGGTGCAGGGGCGTTCCACCGATGTGCGCACGCAGGACCAGGTGATGCTGCAACTGCTGGGCAGTGTGCGCTGCAGCGAGATCGATTGCGAAGACTATTTGCTCATGCCCGGCGGGCAATGGGCGCATGACAAGGCGCTGCCGTAAGCACGGCAGCATGGTGGCCAACCGAGAGATTCAACAAAGAGACGACAACCATGTTCAGCAAAATCCTGATTGCCAATCGCGGCGAGATTGCATGCCGCGTGATCGCCACGGCCCGAACCATGGGCATCAAGACCGTTGCGGTCTACTCCGATGCGGACAAGGACGCGCGCCATGTGAAGCTGGCCGACGAGGCGGTGCATATCGGCGCAGCGCCCAGCCGCGAATCCTACCTGCTGGCCGACCGCATCATCGATGCGGCGCGCAAGACCGGCGCGCAGGCCATCCACCCGGGCTATGGTTTCCTGTCGGAGAACGAAGCCTTTGCCAAGCGCTGCGAAGACGAAGGCATTGCCTTTATCGGCCCCAAGGCGCATTCGATTGCGGCAATGGGTGACAAGATCGCCTCCAAGAAGCTGGCCAACGAGGCCAAGGTCAACACCATCCCTGGCTACAACGATGCCATCGAGAACGCGGAGAAGGCGGTTGGCATTGCGCAAGGCATTGGCTACCCGGTGATGATCAAGGCATCGGCAGGCGGCGGCGGCAAGGGCTTGCGCGTGGCCTACAACGACAAGGAAGCGCTGGAAGGTTTTACCGCCTGTCAGAACGAGGCCCGCAACAGCTTTGGCGATGACCGGATCTTTATCGAGAAGTTCGTGCAGGAGCCGCGCCATATCGAGATCCAGATCCTGGGCGACAGCCATGGCAATGTGGTCTACCTGAACGAGCGCGAATGCTCGATCCAGCGCCGCCACCAGAAGGTGATTGAAGAGGCGCCATCGCCCTTCATCAGCGATGCCACCCGCAAGGCCATGGGCGAGCAGGCGGTGGCGCTGGCCAAGGCCGTGCAGTACCAGAGCGCCGGCACGGTGGAGTTTGTCGTCGGCAAGGACCAGGACTTCTACTTTCTGGAAATGAACACCCGCCTGCAGGTGGAGCACCCGGTGACTGAGTGCATCACCGGCCTCGATCTGGTCGAGCAGATGATCCGCGTGGCGGCGGGCGAAAAGCTATCCTTCAGCCAAGCCGATGTGAAGCGCGATGGCTGGGCCATCGAATGCCGCATCAATGCGGAAGACCCGTTCCGCAACTTCCTGCCATCCACCGGCCGCCTGGTGCGCTTTGAGCCGCCTAAGCAGACCATGTGGCAGGCCGATACCAGCCATCTGCAGGGTGTGCGCGTCGATACCGGTGTGTACGAGGGCGGCGAGATCCCCATGTACTACGACTCGATGATTGCCAAGCTGATCGTGCATGGCAAGGACCGCAACGAGGCGATTGCCAAGATGCGCGAGGCGCTCAACGGCTTTGCGATCCGGGGCATCAGCTCGAACATTCCATTCCAAGCGGCGCTGCTGGCCCACCCCAAGTTTGTCTCGGGCCAGTTCAACACCGGCTTTATCGCCGAGCACTATGGCCATGGCTTCCATGCCGAGGACGTGCCGCACGAGGACACGGATTTTCTGGTGGCGCTGGCGATGTTCCGCAACCGCCGTTACCGCGCGCGTGCATCTACCATCAGCGGCCAGATGCTGGGCCACCAGGTGCGGGTGGGCCACAGCTACACGGCGGTGGTGCTGGGTGCCGAAGGCCAGCACAGCTTTGTCTCGGCCGAAGTGACCGATTTTGACGACGAAGCCCGCGTCTGCAAGGTCAGCATTGGCGACAAGACCTACCAGTTCAGCAGCGAAGCGGTGCTGCGCGATGTCGTCACCCACGGCACTTGCAACGGCCAGCCCTTTACCGCACAGATTGAGCGCGGCACGGCCAAGAACCCGCTCGCCTTGCGCGTGATCCACAATGGCACGCAGCGCGATATTCTGGTGCTGTCGCAGCGGGGCGCCGAGCTGTACCAGCTGATGCCCTACAAGGCGCCACCGGATCTGTCCAAGTTCCTGCTCTCGCCCATGCCCGGCCTGCTGGTCGATGTGGCGGTGCAGCCGGGCCAGAAGGTGCAAGCCGGCGAGAAGCTGGCGGTCATCGAGGCGATGAAGATGGAAAACATCCTGTTTGCAACGCAAGACGGCGTGGTCAGCAAGGTGAGCGCTGCCAAGGGCAATTCGCTGGCGGTAGACGATATCATCCTGGAGTTCGAATGATCTGACTGCCTTGCCCGCATGCAGACCCGCTGCCCCGCAGCGGGTTTTTTTGTGCAGGAGCGAAGCGTGTACGAGAGGATGGGAATGCAACGAGCTTTGTTGGCCTTGGCTGCGCTGGTGCTGCTGGGGCTGGGTATCGTGCCTCTGGCTGCCGGGCACTTTCACCTGGGGGTGCTGGTGCCGGTAGGACTGGGCCTGGCCGGTGGCTACCTGGCCTGGCGCTGGTCAGCGGTGCAGGCCTGGTGCGCCTCAGCGCCTTGGCGCCGCGCACTGTGGCGTGCCGCCTGGTTGGGCTTGGCTTTATGGGTGATCAGCGTGGGCTGGCTTTGGCAGCATATTGCCGGCCTGGGGCAGACGCCGGCGACCACACCGCCGGTGGCGGCGATTGTGGTGCTGGGCAGCGGCACGCAAGACGGCAAGCCGCGCCCGGCGCTGGCCATGCGGCTCGATACCGCTGCGCAGCTGGCGGCTTTGCAGCCGAAGGCGGTGCTCGCGGTCACCGGTGGGGTGGATTTTGGGCAGGAAGAGAGCGAGGGCGCCATCATGGCGCGCTACCTGGCCCAGACCCATGGGCTGGACCCGGCCACGATGGTGGTGGAAGAGCGCAGCACTAGCACCGTGCTCAACCTGGAATGGACCGGCCCGATGCTGCAGCAGCGTGGTGTGGATCTGGCGCAGCCGATTGCGATTGTCAGCAGCGACTTTCACCTCTGGCGCGCGCTGCAGATTGCCCGCAGCCAGGGCTTTAGCCATCCGATTGGCGTGGCGGCCCCCACACCGTTGCTGACCCGGTTCAACGTCTGGCTGCGCGAGTATTTTGCGGTGGCCAGCAGCTGGGCCTTGGGTGAGTGGTAGAGGTGTAAGCCCTTTGAACAGGTTCTTAGGTGCTGGCGCGCCGCACCAAGTGGTAGCCCAGATCCAGCCGGTGTTGTGCCGCCGGCTGGCCTTGCAGCAGCTGCAGCAGCATAGTGGCGGCCTCGGCACCAATGCTGCTGCGGGGTGTGTGGATGGTGGTCAGCGGCGGCACCATCTGCGCGCTGCCGGGCAGGTCGTTGAAACCGGCAATTGCGATTTGTGTGGGCACGGCCAGGCCCAGGCGGTTGGCGGCCAGCAGCGCGCCCTGGGCCAGGTCATCGTTGCAGAAAAATACGGCATCCACGCCACCACCGAGCTGCAGCACCTGCTCCAGCAGTTGCGCACCCAGGGCCAGTGACGAGCGCTCGGGGCTCAGAATCTCCAGACCCGGGTCGGCCAGGCCCGCCTGCTGCAAGGCCTGGCGGTAGCCCTGCAGGCGCTGCATCACGCGCGCATCCAGCTGGGCGCCGCAAAAGGCGATGCGGCGGTAACCCTGGGCCAGCAGGTGCTCCGTCATCGTCACCCCAGCATCCACCTGCGAAAAGCCCACGCTGTGCATGCCAGCGGCAGCGTTGGCCGGGTGCAGCTCCATCAAATGCACGCAGGCCGTGCCACTGGCGGCCAGCAACTGGGCACTGCCGGCGCTGCGCTCATAACCGGTCAGCATCAGGCCGGCAGGGCGCATAGGCAGGTAGGCACGCAGCAGCTCCTCCTCTTCAGCTGCGCTGTAGTGCGATACCCCAATCAGCAGGTGGTAGCCGGCGGCAAACAGCACCTTGTGCGCCGCCTCGATCAGATCCACAAACAAGGTATTGCTGAGCAGGGGCACGATGACGAGCACCTGCTTGCTTTTCTGCGATGCCAGCGCGCGTGCGGCCGGGTCGGGCACATAGCCCAGGCGCAAAGCCGCCTCGCGCACCTTGTCGGCCAGCGCAGCAGCCACCCGGCGCTCACCGCGCAGCGCGCGCGACACCGTCATCGGGCTGACCCCTGCGGCATCGGCCACATCCTGCAAGGTGACCCGCCCGCTGGCCCGCGAGCGGCGGCCAGGGGGCTCGGCAGCTGGCTCGGGCAATGGGGTGGAAGAGGGCAGGGGCAAGCAATTCTCCGGTCGGTTCAGCAAGCAATATCCGGTATGATAGCGCTATCCCAGCGTAATTGGGAAGGAAAGCAGTGCCTGCGGGCGTCGCAAGAACCGGGCTGATGGCTTGAATCGGCTTGTTCAATGGCGTCATCCAAAGGCAGTGTTTGTTTTTTACCTGTATTGGATAGCGCTAACCCAATGACCATCTCCTCTAGTGATTCTTCGCGTCGGCGTCCTGTAGCTCTGGTGGTGATGGGGGTGTCGGGATGCGGCAAATCTAGCGCCGGTGAGGCTATTGCCACGCAGCTGGGTTGGCGTCTGGTGGAAGGCGACAGCTACCATGCGCCCGAAAGTGTGGCCAAGATGCAGGCGGGCATTGCATTGACCGATGCCGACCGCGCTGGCTGGCTGCAGCGTCTGGCGCAGTTGCTGGCTGAGGCGGATGATGGTCAGGGCGTGGTGCTGACCTGCTCGGCGCTCAAGCGCCAGTACCGCGCGTTGTTGCGTGCGTCCCAGGGCCGGCTGGGTTTTGTGTTTCTGGATCTCAGCTACGACACGGCCCTGGCGCGGGTGCAGCAGCGTGCGGGTCATTTTTTCTCGCCCGAGCTGGTGGCCAACCAGTTTGCCACCTTGGAAGACCCGCGCGACGAGGCGCAGGTGTTGACCGTGGATGCCGATACCCCGCTGGACCGCATTGCCCAGCAGGTGCAGCAGTGGCTGGATGCGCAGCAGCCTTAGGCGCTGACAAAGCCTAGTGCCAGCGCCGCATGCGGCTGCTGTGCTATAAAAATTACATAAATAAGGGGATGCTGCGGCTCAGGTTGCGCGTCCCTCCCATGCAAAGGATTCCCCATGATGCAGACCCACCCCGTTCTTCAGGCGGTCACTGACCGCATCCGCGCCAAGAGCGCTGCCACGCGCAGCGACTATCTGGCGCACCTGGATGCCATGGCCCAGCGGCCGCCGCAGATGCGCTCCATGGGCTGCGCCAATGTGGCGCATGCGGTAGCCGGTGTGCCCGTCAATGACAAGCTGCGCATTGTCGAGGTCAAGGGCCCGAATGTGGGCATTGTCACGGCCTATAACGATGTGCTGTCGGCCCATGCGCCGCTGCAGCGCTACCCCGACATCCTGAAGGACGAGGCGCGCAAGCATGGCGCCACCGCCCAGGTGGCGGGTGGTGTGCCTGCCATGTGTGATGGCGTGACCCAGGGCATGCCAGGCATGGAGCTGAGCCTGTTCAGCCGCGATGCGATTGCGATGGGCACCGCCGTGGCTCTGACCCATGACACCTTTGATGCGGCGCTGATGCTCGGTGTCTGCGACAAGATTGTTCCGGGCCTGTTGATTGGTGCGCTGCATTTTGGCCATCTGCCGATGGTGTTTGTGCCCGCCGGGCCGATGACCTCAGGCCTGTCCAACAACGACAAGGCCAAGGTGCGCGAGCTGGCTGCCCAGGGCCTGGTAGGCCGCGAAAAGTTGCTCGAAGCCGAGATGGCTGCCTACCACGATGCGGGTACCTGCACCTTCTACGGTACGGCCAACAGCAACCAGATGCTGCTGGAGGCCATGGGCCTGCATGTGCCGGGCAATGCCTTTATCAACCCTGAAGAGGGAGCGCGTGAACTGCTGACCCGCGAGGCGATGCGTACCGTGCTGAACATCACCGCCGGCAAGCGCTTTGCGCCGATTGGCCGCGTGGTTGACGAGCGCTGCATTGTCAACGCGATGGTGGCCTTGCTGGCCACGGGTGGCTCGACCAACCACCTGATCCACTGGGTGGCCGTGGCGCGCGCTGCGGGCATCGTCATCGACTGGAATGATTTTGAGCAACTGTCGTCGGTGGTGCCCTTGCTGGCACGCGTCTACCCCAATGGGGCGGCCGATGTGAACCAGTTCCAGGCGGCAGGCGGCCCCGGCTATGTGATTGGCCAGCTGCTGGCTGCAGGCCTGATGCATGGCGATGTGCTGACGGTGCGCCCCGAGGGCCTGGCGGCCTACGCCACCGTGCCGCGCGTGGAAGCGGGCCAATTGGTCTGGCAAGCGGCCACCGAATCGGGTGACGACAGCGTGCTGCGCCCCGTCAGCGCGCCTTTCAGCCCCACCGGTGGCCTCAAGCTGCTGACTGGCAACCTGGGCCGCAGTGTGATCAAGGTCAGCGCCGTGCCGCTGGACCGCCATGTGCTGCGCGCACCGGCCTGGGTGTTTGATTCGCAGGATGCGCTGCAGGCGGCCTTCAAATCGGGGGCGCTGGAGCAGGCCTGCCAGACCAATGGGCACAACGGCGTGGTCTGCGTGGTGCGCTGGCAGGGCCCGCAGGCCAATGGCATGCCCGAGCTGCACAAGCTCACGCCGCCCCTGGCGGTGCTGCAAGGCAAGGGCTACCAGGTGGCCTTGGTGACCGATGGCCGCATGAGCGGTGCCTCGGGCAAGGTGCCCGCTGCCATCCATGTGTCGCCTGAAGCACTGGCCGGCGGCCCCCTGGCCAAAATTGAGAGCGGCGATATGGTGCTGCTGGATGCTGAAACCGGTATCATGCAGGCCGAAGTGGATGCCGCCGTCTGGGAGGCACGCCCGCTTGCCACGATACCGGCCGAGCAGCTGCGCGCCAATGGCCGCGGACTGGGCCGAGAACTGTTTGCCGGAGTCCGGCGCAATGCGCTGAGCGCAGAAGAAGGAGCCTGCACATGGCTGAGCAACTGACCGCCTTATCGATCATGCAAGACGCACCGGTGATCCCGGTGATCGTGCTGCGCGATGTCAACCACGCCGTGTCCATGGCCAAGGCCCTGGTCGCTGGCGGTATCCGCGTGCTGGAAGTGACCTTGCGCACGCCCCAAGGCCTGGCCTCGATCGAGGCGATTGCCAAGTCTGTGCCCGAGGCGATAGTCGGCGCAGGCACCGTGCGCAATGCCGCCGATGCACGTGCGGCTGCGGCAGCAGGGGCCCGCTTTGCGGTCAGCCCTGGCTATACCTCCAACGTTGGCGAAGCCTGCCGCGAAGCGCGTTTGCCGCTGCTGCCCGGCGTGGCCACCAGCAGCGAGATCATGCAGGCACAGCAAGATGGCTTCAACGAGCTGAAGTTCTTCCCCGCGCTGCAAGCCGGTGGCATCAACATGCTGAAGGCCTGGCAGGGTCCCTTCGCCGAAGTGCGTTTTTGCCCCACCGGCGGCATCACGCCTACCAATGCACCCGAGTTTCTGGCACTGAAGAATGTGGTCTGCGTAGGTGGCTCCTGGTTGGTGCCGACCGACACCTTGGAGCGCGGCGACTGGGAACACATCACCTTGCTGGCGCGCGAGGCCGCAGCCCTGCCACGCAAGGCCTGATAAGGTGTATACAGGCGCTTCGACCCGCCTGGTATCAGGAATAGGGTTCATCCCCGCAGCATGGCCAGCAGGCCTGCTGCATATTTTCAGACGGCTGCGGCCACTGACAAGACCCAGGCAATCACAGTGTTCCATCCTTCTGTAACTGCCCCGCGCTTAGACAAATTAGTCTGGCGCAGTGGCAGGACGGGGATCGCACGTTTGCGTTGCCATGGCTGAAAACGGGCCGTTGCAGCTGAGCTTGGCCTCCCCGATAAAGCGCCTCTACTCCTTGGCCTGGGCCTGCTCTCCATGCGTCTGGTTGGCAGCGTCTTCTGTCCAGGCCTTGTAGCGGCCGGAATGGGGCTGGAACTGCTGTCCCGGGAACAGCGTCCGCTCGATATCGCGCAGCACCGTCATCCCCACACCATTGAGCTTGAGCAACCGCTCGGGATACGCTTCAACCACCTGATCCACGGTAGTGATGGCATGTCGCCCCAAGCTGTTAAGGGTTCTGCGGGAGAGCCTTTTGTTCAGAAGCAGTTCAGTAGCCATGGGTTCATCAATCTATAAACAAAGCGGCAATGTCCGTCGCTGACGTGAAGGCTGAGGCTAGCCCCCATTCCGCGGGAATTGCCATGCCAAAGCTGCGCCTAACGAGGGCAGGGGCGGATACAAATCATGCTGAATCGCATTTTGTTATTCATCAATTCTATCAGCTTATAGCTAATATGTAACTCAGTGATAAGCTATTTCCGCGGATGGGGCTTGATTTATTCTGAATTAATGTAATCAAATGTATTTGGCTGGTTATACTGGTGCGCTTCCACTAAGGTGCGGGCTGCTTTTTCCGCTCAGCTATTCTCCTCCTAAAAAAAGAATCTCCAGAGCAACTATCTTTTGACTTGGCTAGGGGTAATGGCAGCACCTGTTGTGGGTCCTCCGTTCAAAACCAGAGCCCAGCCCGGGCTTGCGGTGGCAAGCATGGAGCATGCAAGTGGAGTTATTACGAAGGTCTATCGGCCTATGTAATTCATAAAAACGGTTAAAGTAAGAATTAACTGTCCGTATCACTGCCAATACCTTCCCGCCGCGCCGTCAAAGCCTTCTCATTGCCTGGTTATGCCCGTCCGTAAAGCCTCTTCGCTGACGATCACCCTGATTTTGCCCTTTGTGATGCTGATTGCATTGTTGACTGGGGTGCTGGGCGTGCTGTGGTACTGGACCGGCAGCAAGACGGTTTCGATGCTGTCGAAACAGCTGATGGTGGAGATGGCCGAGCGCATCAGCCAGGCGGTGGATCGGCACATCTTCAGCTCGGGCTCCATCATCGAGGCGAGCTTTCCAGCCGGCTTGCAGGCGCCCGACCGGATGGAAGACGACATGGCAGCGCTGCGAATTCGACTATGGGCAGCTACATCGCTGTCTCAGCACCTGGGCGACTATGTCTTTTACGGTAACCGCCATGGGCAAAGCATGGGGCTGCTGCGCAGCACGCAAACCCAGGCGGAGCTGCGCGTCAAGCTGCATGCGCAGGATGTACGCAGCATTTACCTGCTGCCAGGCATCCAGGCGGAGCCGATCTTCCTGTCCAAGGAGTCCAATCTGTTCGACCCACGCAGCCGGCCCTGGTACCGGCTAGCGCAGGGTGTGGCCGGTCATATCTGGACGCCGGTCTACATCGATTTCAATGCCAAGGACCTGGTGATGACGCGGGCACGCCAGGTTTTTGGCCTGGACGGGCAGCCCAGTGGTGTGGTGGCTACCGATGTCTCGCTCAAGGAGCTGCGGCTGTTTGTCGATGGTCTGCATTTGTCCGAAGGGGCTCAGGCATTCATCCTGGAGCCTAATGGCGACCTGATCGCTGGTACCGGTATGGACAATATCCGTGAGAACGGCGAGCAGCCTCCCAGCCGGGTCAATGCCGCCCGTGCCGGCAACCCCATGCTGAAAGTGGTGTACCGGCAGCTGCTCAATGAGTTTTCGCAGTCCAACGAGGTCGCGCGGACAGCGCTTATCTTTGATGCTGAGGACCATGCGATTGAAGTGGCCTACCGCCGCGTGACAGATGAAGCGGGTCTGAACTGGTTGGCCGTGGTTGCTGTGCCGCACCAGCAGATGCTGGCTGGCATCCGTGCCCATGTGGTGCTGGTGGTGGCCCTGGGCTTGCTTGCCTTGGGCATCGCACTGGGGTTGGGTTTGCGCATCTTTGGAGGCTTGGCCAAGGACATGCGCTCGCTCACCTATGCGGTGCGCCGGGTGGGGCAGGGAGAGATCGATGTGCCCATCGGCGTGGAGCGCAATGACGAGATTGGCGAGTTGGCCAACAATGTGCACCATATGCGGCACCGCCTGTTCACCGATGCCCTCACTGGCGCTGCCAACCGGAGCGCGCTGAACCATATCCTGGAAACCCTGACCCGGCCGGGCAGTGGCAAGCCTGCGGTGTTTGCGATTCTCTTTATCGACCTCAACCAGTTCAAGCCGCTCAATGACCGCTGGGGCCATGAGAATGGTGACTTGGCCTTGATCGAGGTGGTGCAGCGGCTCAAGGAGGTGCTGCGCAGCAACGACGTGCTGATCCGCCTGGGTGGGGATGAGTTTGTTGCAGTGTTGCAGGGTATCCACAGCGATGACCAACTCAAGGTGGTGAAAGCCAAGGTTCTGGAGGTGCTCGCCCCTGCGTTGCAGACGCTCAAAGGGTTGCCTGAGGGGGAGCTGGTGCACCTGGGTGCCGCTATCGGCCAGGCCATCTTCCCGAAGGACGGTGCGGATCCGCAAAGCCTGCTCAAGCATGCTGACCTGGACATGTACAGGAACAAGCAGCACAACGGTGATGGCCGCTGATCGGCCTGATTGCGTCTGGGATGCAAAAAGCCAGGCAAGTGCCTGGCCCGTGGGTTGTAGCGGGCCTTACTGACAAACGCCCGGGCTGGCCTTAGCGCAGACCACCACCTGCGCCACCTTCATCGCGCTGGATGAGTTCAATCTTATAGCCATCAGGATCGGTCACAAACGCGATCACTGTAGTGCCGCCTTTCACAGGGCCGGCTTCACGGGTGACATTGCCGCCATTGGCCTTGATCTTTTCGCAAGCGGCGTAAGCATCTGGCACGCCGAGGGCAATGTGGCCATAGGCCGTGCCCAGGTCATAGCTCTCTGTGCCCCAGTTGTAGGTCAGCTCAATCTCGGCCTGGCCGGGGTTGCCGTCTTCGTAGCCCACAAAGGCCAGCGAGTATTTGTATTCGGGGTTTTCCGAGGTGCGCAGCAGGCGCATGCCCAGCACCTGGGTGTAGAAATCGATGGAGCGCTGGAGATTGCCAACGCGCAGCATGGTGTGCAAAAGACGCATGGGGTTTTCTTTCTTGTAAAGGCAGCGGCAGCGCTTGGCCGCCGCAAGGAAGAGGGCCGACCTAGCTAGGTCTGGCCAGAACCATCTGAGTGTAGCGCTGCAATGCAGCGAGCCGCAGCCCATAAAGCACAACCCCTGCACGGGGCAGGGGTTGGAAGCAGAAGTGAGGTGGCGAGAATTACTCGACCTTGGCCTTTTCACGCAGCTCTTGCTGGTACTTCTGGATTTGTTGCTGGCGCAGTTGCTGCTCGATCTGGGGCTTGACTTCCTCGAACTTGGGCAGCTGTGCTTCACGCACATCGTCCACGCGGATGATGTGGTAGCCAAACTGGGTCTTGACGGGGGTGTCCGTCATCTGGCCCTTCTTGAGCTTGGTCATGGCTTCGGAGAACTCAGGCACGTAGTTGGCTGCGTTGCCCCAGTCCAGATCGCCACCGCGCTGGCCCGATCCAGGATCCTTGGATTCCTTCTTCGCCAGGTCTTCGAACTTGGCACCCTTCTTGATTTGGGCGATCAGCGCCTTGGCCTTGTCTTCGCTGTCCACCAGGATGTGGAAGGCATGGTATTCCTTGCCTTGGTTGGTCGCGACAAACTTGTCGTACTCGGCCTTGGCAGCAGCGTCAGAAATGGGGTGGGCCTTTTCGTAGGCAGCAAACAGTTCCTGGGTCAGGATGCCTTGGCGAGCCAGCTCGACCTGGCCCTTGAAGGACTCGGTCGCATCCAGGCCTTGGGCCTTGGCGGCCTGCGCATAGATTTCGCGCTCGATGATGGCTTCCTTGATCTGGCCTTCTTGCTCGGCGCTCACAGGGCGGCCGCTGCGCTCCATTTGTTCCTTGAAGGTCTGCAGCAAGGACGAAGGCACTGGCTTGCCATTGACGATGCCAATGTTTTGGGCCACTGCGGGCAGCGCGGCTGAACCAAGCAGGGCAGCTGCAACCAGACCGGACAAGAGCTGTTTTTTCATGCGAAATCCAAATTGTTTATCTGTGAAGGAAATATACACCAGTGATTTCATTGTTTTGGTGTATTCAGGACTTCAATGGCAAGGGCATGTAAACCCGCGTCAATGAATGCTTGGAGCGCATCATACACAAGCCGATGCTGGGCAATGCGTGATGTGCCAGTAAATAAGGGTGAAGCGATGCGCAGCCGAAAATGGGTGCCAAAACCACTGCCATTGGCACCGGCATGGCCGGCGTGCAGGCCGCTTTCATCGATCACTTCCAACTGGGTGGGGGAGAGCTTGTCGCGCAGCACCGCTTCAATGGCGGTGGCGGTAATGTCCTGGGCTTGCATAGAAAAAAGGGGAGTAGCGCGGGCTGGCGGAGAGACCTGCTGAGATGCAGCAGGCTCAGGCCGCAGATCAGGGTTGGTCTTCCGGGTTTTGCTGGATGTGGCGGCTCAGGTACATGGCCTGGCCCAGCACAAAGACCAGCATCAGGCCCAGACCGCCGAACATCTTGAAGGTGACCCAGGTGTCCAGGTCAAACTGGTAGGCCACCCAGATGTTGACAATGCCCATGATGGTAAAAAAGATGGCCCAGCTGTAATTGACCGTGTTCCAGACCCGCTGCGGCAGCTGCACTTGCGCCGACATCAGCTTTTGCATCAGGTTCTTGTTGAAAAACCACTGGCCGCCCAGCAGCACGGCCGCCATCACCCAGTACAGCACAGTGGGCTTCCACTTGATGAAAGACTCGTCGTGGAACAGCAGTGTTGCACCGCCAAACACCACGATCACGCCCAGGCTGATCCATTGCATGGGCTCCACCTTGCCGACCTTGAAGCGCAGGTAGGCGATTTGCGCAATGGTCGCCACGATGGCCACCCCGGTGGCCACAAACACGCCCCAGACCTTGAACGCTGCGAAAAACAGCAGGATGGGGAAAAAATCAATCAAAAATTTCATATCAGGCGATGCGGGCTGTGCACGGCGCCGCTCAATGCGGGGCACGGTGCGGACAAGAGAGCAGGGCTTTGGGTGCTTGTGTTTGGTTGAATAAGGCGTCTGCAGGCAAGCCGCCAATGATACGCGAGCTGTTTTGCGTCCAGCTTAAGCTGCGCTGAAGCCAAAGCTACGGTTGGCAGCGTTGTCAGAGCAAGGGACGCTGCCAAAGTTCCACACAGCGTGAGCTGGAGCCGCCGGCTCCAGTCCCGGCACGGGCTTAATCCTGCTTTTCAAAGTCCAGCGCCGCCGAGTTCATGCAGTAGCGCAGGCCGGTGGGCTGGGGGCCGTCCGGGAACACATGGCCCAGGTGGGCACCGCACTGGGCGCAAACCGTTTCCACCCGCACCATGCCATGGCTGCGGTCCACGTTTTCCTGGATCGCACCAGGGATGGCTTCGGAGAAGCTGGGCCAGCCGCAGCCAGCGTCAAACTTGGTGTCGCTGTCAAACAGCTTGGCACCGCAGCAAATGCAGTGGTAGCTGCCATCGGCCCAGTGGGCCTCGTACTTGCCGGTAAAGGGGCGTTCTGTGGCGGCATGCCGGGTGACCTGGAAGGCCACCGATTCGGCTTGTTTGGATGCGAGTTCGGCCTGCCATTGGGCATCCGATTTTTGGACGGGAAAGCTCATGATGAACAGCTGATTTCTATGTGTTGCGCCCAGTCGGGCGGGAGGGCGGCCAGGTCTTCGCAGCCGAGATGCTCTGCATATGGTGTCGCCAGCACAGTTTGCAAGCGCTGGAACGGTGTCCAATTGCCTTGCTGCGCAGCAGTGATGGCCTCCTGGCCCAGGTGGTTGCGCAGCACATAGCGCGGGTTGGCGGCAAACATGCGCGCAGCGGTGGCGGCTGCATCGCCGGGTTGCAGCAGTGCCCGGTACTGCTCGCACCAGGTCTCAAAGGCCGCATCACCATTGAACCAATGTGCGAGCGCCGGTAGGCGGTCATCGGCCACCGCTTGCGACAGCGCACGCCAGAACAGGCTGTAATCCGTGCGGTGCTGCTGCATCAGGGCCAGCAAGGGGTTGACCACGCTGGCCACGGCTTCGGGCGCGGTGCTGCGGGCGGGATCGAGGCCCAGCTTGGCGCCCAGCGCCCGCTGCATCGCAGGCTCCAGTGCGGTTTTGTAGCGCTCCAAAGCGGCCAGGGTGGTGGCCTCGTCGTCGATCAAGGGCAGCAGCGCCTGGCCCAGGCAGAACAGGTTCCAGTACGCCACCTGCGGCTGGCGGGCAAATGCGTACCGGCCACCAGTATCGCTGTGGTTGCAGATATGGTTGGCGTCGTAGTGGTCCAGAAATTGGAACGGGCCATAGTCGATCGTCAGGCCCAGGATGCTCATGTTGTCGGTGTTCATCACGCCATGGCAAAAGCCATGGGCCTGCCACAGCGCAATCATGCGTGCGGTGCGCTCGGCCACCTCAGCCAAAAACGCGGCATAGCGCTCGCTGCTGCCACTGGCGTGTTGGGCGACCTCCGGCAGGTAGCGCTCCACGACATAGTCCGCCAGCTTGCGCAGGCTGTCCTGGTCATCGCGGGCCGCAAAATGCTCAAAATGGCCAAAGCGTACGAAGCTGGGCGCCACGCGGGCCACTACGGCAGCGGTCTCCACCGTTTCGCGGTAAATCGGCTGTGGGGAGGTGACCAGCGACAGCGCACGTGTGGTCGGCACGCCCAGCCCGTGCATCGCTTCACTGCAGAGGTATTCACGGATGGAGGAGCGCAGCACCGCGCGCCCGTCGCCCATGCGGGAATAGGGCGTCTTGCCTGCGCCTTTGAGCTGCAGCTCCAGGCCTTGGGGGGCGGTCGCCGAGCGGATCTCGCCCAGCAGAATTGCCCGTCCGTCACCCAGTTGCCCGGCCCAGTGGCCAAACTGGTGGCCGCTGTAAACGCTGGCCAGCGCATCCATGCCCGGCAGCAGCGCATTACCGCCCAGCACCTGGGTGGCCTCGCTGCTGGCAAGCCATTCGGGGCGCAGACCCATGTCCTGGGCCAGTGCCTCATTGCGGGCATGCATGGCCAGCTCCGGCATCGGCGTCGGTTGCAGGCGGGTGTAGAAGACTGGCGGCAGACTGGCAAAGCCGTTGTGCCATTGGGCACCAGGCTGCAGTGCCGGCACTGCAGCGCTGGGGGTGGATGCGGTGGCAGCAGCAGCAGCCGGGCGTGTAGACATGCTTGAATCCATGCAGCCATTGTCTGCCTTGCGGCTTTTCCCGCATGGGCCTGTGTATATAGCCAGTCTGGGCTGCGCGTGCCGCACCAGTGCGGGTGCGCAACACTATTTGACCCTGCCCCGGGCGCAAAACCGCAGCCGCAGGCGCTTTTGTCTCTGGTGGGCCAGGAGGGCACGGTATTATGTCGGCCTGAGTTCTACCGCTTTGTTCATCAGAAAAGATCCCTGGGCCAATTGGCACCTGCCCGGCAAGCCGGGTTGGCCCCGTTTTGCGCGGGCCGACCGGTTTGTGACAGCGCAAGGCAGGTGATCGCCGCCCATCCAAGAGAAAACGAGCACTGTGCGCCTCAATTCCATCAAGCTTGCTGGCTTCAAATCGTTTGCGGAGCCCACCAATTTCATGCTGCCAGGGCAACTGGTGGGCGTGGTCGGCCCCAATGGCTGCGGCAAGTCCAACATCATGGATGCGGTGCGCTGGGTGCTGGGCGAGTCCAAGGCGAGTGAGCTGCGAGGCGAGTCCATGCAGGATGTGATCTTCAACGGCACCACGCACCGCAAGCCGGCCAGCCGCTCCAGCGTGGAGCTGGTGTTTGACAACAGCGACCACCGCGCCGGCGGCCAATGGAGCCAGTACACCGAGATCGCCGTCAAGCGGGTGCTCACGCGCGACGGCAGCAGCAGCTATTTCATCAACAACATGCCGGTGCGCCGGCGCGATGTGCAGGACGTGTTCCTGGGCACCGGCCTGGGCCCGCGTGCCTACGCCATCATCGGCCAGGGCACCATCAGCCGCATCATCGAGTCGCGCCCTGAGGAGCTGCGTCTGTTCCTGGAAGAGGCCGCAGGCGTCTCCAAGTACAAGGAGCGCCGCCGCGAGACCGAAAACCGCCTCAACGACACGCGCGAGAACCTGACCCGCGTCGAAGACATTCTGCGTGAGCTCAATGCCAACCTCGACAAGCTGGAAAAGCAGGCCGAGGTAGCCGCCAAGTACAACGCGCTCAACGCCAGCGCCACCCTGAAGCAGCACCAGCTGTGGTTCCTGAAGCGCAGCGATGCCGAGCAAGAGCAGGAGAAGGTACGCATCGAAGGCCTCAAGGCGGTCAATGACCTGGAATCGCGCATGGCCGATCTGCGCCATGTCGAGGCCGACCTGGAAACCATCCGCCAGTCGCACTATGCTGCCGGCGACACCGTGAACCAGGCGCAGGGCAAGCTCTATGAAGCCACCGCCGAAGTCGGCCGGCTCGAAGCCGAAATCCGCTATGTGGTCGAAGGCCGCCAGCGCGTGGAGAACCGCCTGGTGCAGCTGGCCGAACAGATTGCGCAATGGACCATTCGCAAGGACGAATCCGAGGCCGAGCTGGAAAACCTGGCCGGCCAGGGCATGGATGCCGAGGAGCGCGCCGAGATGCTGGCCGCCCAGCTCGAAGAGCAAAACCTGCAGCTGCCCGATATGGAAGAAGCGCTGCGTCTGGCCCAGCAGCGCGCCAATGAGCAGCGCAGTTCCGTCACCCAGGTGCAGCAGCAGATCCAGGTGCTGGCGGCAGAACAACGCAGCCTGAACGAACAAAGCCGTGGTCTGGAAGTGCGCAGCGAGCGTTTGCGAAGCGACCGCAATGCGATGGCCGCGCCCGACGAGACCCGCCTGCTGAACCTGCAGCAGCAAAACGAAGAAGCTGCCGAGGCCGCCGAGATTGCCGAAGGGCGGCTGCTGGAGTTGCAGGACAGCGTCCCCCAGCTCGATGAAGCGCGGCGCAGCAAGCAGCAGCAGGTGAACCAGGAAGGCGCCAAGCAAGCCGATCTGTCGGCGCGCCTGGAGGCCCTCAAGGCGCTGCAAGAAAAGGTCAAGACCGATGGCAAGCTGCAGCCCTGGCTGGCCAAGCATGGGCTCGATGGCCTGCAGGGCCTGTGGAGCCGCATCCAGGTCGAACCCGGTTGGGAAAACGCGCTCGAAGCCGCACTGCGCGAGCGTCTGGCCGCCTTGGAAGTCAGCCGCCTGGACATGGTGCGCGGCTTTTTGGGCGCCGGTGCCCAGGATGCACCACCGGCCCGCCTGGCTTTTTACAGCGTCCCCCAAGCACCGGCCGTGGCTCCTGCGGGCAAACTCGCGCAGCTGTCCGATTTGCTGCGCGTGCATGATGCCGGCCTGCGCGCCGTGCTGGTGGACTGGCTCTGCGGCTGCTACACCTGCCCGAGCCTGGACGAGGCGCTGGCCCAGCGCAGCCGGCTGCAGGCCGGCGAAACCATTTTTGTGCCGACCGGCCATTCCGTCAGCCTGCACAGCGTGAGCTTTTATGCGCAGGACTCCGAGCAGTCCGGCATGCTCGCCCGGGCCCAGGAAATTGAACATCTGGAAAAAGAACTGCGCGCCCAATCGCTGATCGGCGAAGAGGCGCGCAATGCGCTGGTGCGTGCCGAGAGCGCCTATGCCGATGCCTCTCAGCGCCTGGTGGCCGTGCGCGCCGAGGCCGCACAAACCCGCAACCGCGCCCATGAGCTGCAGGTGGAGACCTTGCGCCTGACCCAGCTGGCCGAGCAGGCCCGTGCCCGTGCGGCCCAGATCGACACCGACCTGGGCGAGGTGGTGCAGCAGCTCGAAGAGATCCAGGAGCGCCGGATTGCGGCCGAGGCCCGGTTTGAAGAGCTGGACATGCAGCTGGCCGACAGCCAGGAGCGCCACGCTCAGCTCGACGAAACCGTCTACGAGTCCGAGCGCAAGCTGGCCAGCGCCCGTGAGCAGTTGCGCGCGCTGGAGCGCCAGTCACAGGAAGCGGTGTTTGGCCAGCGCAGCATGGAGGCGCGCCGCGCCGAGCTCAACCGCACGATGGAAACGGCGATGCAGCAGGCCAAGGCTCTGGGCGAAGAGCAATTGCGTGCGCAAGAGGAGCAAAAGCGACTCAACGACGCGGCAGCCCAGGGTGGCCTGCAAGATGCGCTGAACCTGAAGATGGAGCGCGAGAAGGACCTGGCCGCACGCCGCAGCGAGTACGACGACCTGACGGCCCGGCTGCGCAGCAGCGATGAGCGCCGTCAGCAGTTTGAGCGCGAGCTGCAGCCGCTGCGCGACCGCATCACCGAGTTCAAGCTCAAGGAGCAGGCCGCGCAACTGGGCCTGGAGCAGTACACGACCTTGCTGCAGGAAGCTCAGGCGGATCTGGAGGTCATTGCCGCGTCGGTCAAGGATGGCCAGGTGCGCCTGACTGGTCTGCAAGGCGAAATCGACCGCCTGCACCGCGAGATTGAAGCGCTGGGCGCCGTCAACTTGGCGGCCCTGGATGAGCTGAACCATGCCCGCGAGCGCAAGACCTTCCTCGACTCGCAGATGGAAGACCTGACCCAGGCCATGACCACCCTGGAAGACGCGATCAAGAAGATTGACGCCGAAACCCGGCAGCTGCTCTCGGGCACCTTCGACACCGTTAACAGCCATTTCGGCCGCATGTTCCCCGAGCTGTTTGGCGGCGGCCAGGCCAAGCTGATCATCACCGGCGACGAGATTCTGGACTCGGGCGTGCAGGTGATGGCCCAGCCGCCTGGCAAGAAGAACCAGACCATTCACTTGCTGTCGGGTGGCGAGAAGGCACTGACCGCTATTGCGTTGGTGTTTGCGATCTTCCAGCTGAACCCGGCGCCCTTCTGTCTGCTCGATGAGGTGGACGCGCCGCTCGACGATGCCAACACCGAGCGCTATGCCAAGCTGGTGGCCTCGATGAGCCGCAGCACGCAGTTCCTCTTCATCAGCCACAACAAGATCGCGATGGAGATCGCCCAGCAGCTGATTGGTGTGACAATGCAGGAGCAGGGCGTCTCGCGCATTGTGGCCGTGGATATGGAATCTGCCTTGTCGATGGCGGATTCGGCGTGATAGATTTTTAGAACGAAAACGTATGAGTAATTTTCAACTGGCGTTGGTGATCACCTTTGGTGTCATTCTGGTTTTGTACATCGCCTACAACACCTGGTCGGCACGCCGCAATGAGCCCAAGAAACCCCGGCCTGAGGAGCCCGGCCAGAGCGACTCCGAGTTGCGCTACGAGCCCGGTTTTGATGGCCGCGCTGCCTCGTCGGTCACCGGCGATCCGGTGCTGGATGCGCAGCTGGGCGGACAAGGCCCCCGCCTGAGCGGCCACAGCGCTGAGGCTTTTGGCGCAGGCGCCGTGGCACGCAGCGGCAACCCCGGCACCTACCTGGGCGACCGCCAGCAAATCCTCGACCCACTCACCGATGCGATCGCCACCATCCACACCGATGGCATCGTCTCCGGCAATGCCGCCATTGCGGCCATGCCCAGCAGCTTTCGCGCTGGCAACAAGGCCTTCAACATCGAAGGCCTGAACGAAACCAGCCAGACCTGGGAACTGCCACGCGCAGGTGCCCGCTACACCGGCTTCCAGGCCGGCGTGCAACTGGCCAACCGCCATGGCCCGATGAACGAGATCGAGTTTTCCGAGTTTGTCACCAAGGTCCAGCAGTTTGCCGACAGCATTGGTGCCGCGCAGGACACGCCCGACATGCTGCAGGAAGTGGCCCGGGCCCGCGAGCTCGACGCTTTTGCCAGCGAGCATGATGCGCAGCTGGCCTTCATGCTGCGCGCCAAGCGCGCCTCCTGGAGCCCCGGCTATGTGGCCCAGGTGGCGGCCAAGCATGGCTTTGTGCCGGCAGGCCCTGGCCGCATGGTGATGCCCTCGGGCATCGAGCAGATGCCTCCCATTCTGGCGCTGACCTATGATGCGCAGGCGGCACTGGCCGACGACCCTGAAGCCAGCGCCTTGCGCGATGTGTTGCTGAGCCTGGATGTGCCACATGTGGCCCGCAGCGAAAAGCCTTTCGACAAGATGCGCACGGCTGCCGAAGCGCTTTGCGCCGAGATGGACGGTGTCATCTGCGACCAGAACGGCACGCCCTTGCCGATCATGGTGGTGGACCCCATCGCCCAGGATCTGGAAAACCTCTACGACCAGCTCGAGCAGCGCGATCTGGCAGCGGGCTCGCTGGCTGCACGGCGCCTGTTCAGCTAAACCGCCAGCGTTTCGCAAAAGGCTGCCTGTGCAGCCTTTTTTGCATTCTGGGCGCCGCTGATGAGGCAGTGCAGCTGCAGCTTTGGCCGTATAGTCGCAGGCATCAGACCACGCAGAGCCCCGTGCTTTGCCAGATTTTCGGAGTCAAGCCGCATGGCTGAGAATATTGATCTTTTCGCGTCGCCCGCTGGTGACGCCCCGCAGGATGCCGCCGCCGAGGTGCAGGCCTTGCGTGCGCAACTGGTGCAGTGGGCGCATGAATACTATGTGCAGGATGCGCCCACGGTGCCCGATGGCGAGTACGACCGCGTCTACCAGCGGCTTGAAGCGCTGGAAAAAGCCCACCCCGAGCTGCTCAGCCCGGACTCGCCCACCCAGCGCGTGATCGGCGCGATTCTGGAGGGCCTGACCCCTGTGCGCCATGCGGTGCCGATGCTGAGCATCCGCACCGAAACCGACAACGAAGCCAGCGGCGCGCAAGCCTTTGATGCGCGCATCCGCAAGGAGCTGGGCCTGGACCCGAGTGACCCGCCGGTCGAATATGTGGCCGAGCCCAAGTTTGATGGCCTGGCGATGAACCTGCGCTACGAGGCGGGGCGCCTGGTGCAGGCCACCACGCGCGGTGATGGTGAAGTGGGCGAGGACGTCACCCACAATATCCGCACCATCCGCCAGATACCGCTGCAGTTGCGCCAGGACGCCGCTGTGCCACCGGTGTTGGAAGTGCGCGGCGAAGTCTATATGCGCCGCGATGATTTTGATGCCCTCAACCGCAAGCAGGAGGCCGCTGGCGGCAAGACCTTTGTCAACCCGCGCAATGCGGCAGCCGGGGCCGTGCGCCAACTCGATTCGAACATCACCGCCCAGCGCCCGCTGTCCTTTTTTGCCTATGGGCTGGGCGAGGTCACCCCGGTGGCTCAAGGCGGCATGCAGTGGGACAGCCACTACGCGATGCTGATGCAGCTGCGCGCCTGGGGCTTTCCGGTCGCGCCGCAGGTCTGTGTGGCCAAGGGTGCCGATGAGCTGGTGGCTTTTCACCAGCGCATGGGCGCCGAGCGTGCCAACCTGGGCTACGAGATCGATGGCGTGGTCTACAAGGTCAACAGCCGCGCGCTGCAGCTGGAGCTGGGCTTTGTCAGCCGAGAGCCGCGCTGGGCCGTGGCCCACAAGTACCCGGCGCAGGAAATGGTGACCCGCCTTGAAGGCATTGAGGTGCAAGTGGGCCGCACTGGCAAGCTCACGCCAGTGGCCCGTTTGGCACCGGTGTTTGTCGGTGGTGTCACCGTCACCAATGCCACCCTGTCCAATGTGTTCGACATTCGCAAAAAGGGTGTGCGTGTTGGTGACGATGTCATCGTGCGCCGGGCTGGCGATGTGATCCCCGAGGTTGCCGGCAGGGTGCCTGGCGTGCGGCCCAAGTATGTGCCCAACTTCTCGATGCCCAGCCAATGCCCGGTCTGCGGCAGCGATGTGGTGCGCGAAAAAGGCGAAGCCAACCACCGCTGCACCGGTGGGCTTTTCTGCGTGGCCCAGCGCAAGGAAGCCATCCTGCACTATGCGCACCGCCGCGCGATGGACATTGAAGGTTTGGGAGACAAGCTGGTGGACCAGTTGGTCGACAGCGGTGTGATTCGCAGCCTGCCCGACCTCTACAAACTGGGTATTGCGACCTTGTCGGGCTTGGAACGCATGGCGGAAAAATCTGCACAGAATGTGCTGGCAGCGCTCGAGTCTTCCAAGAAAACCACGCTGGCCCGCTTTGTGTTTGGCTTGGGCATTCGCCATGTGGGCGAATCCACGGCCAAGGATCTGGCCAAGCACTTTGGTGTGCTGGACGCGATCATGGATGCCTCGGTCGAAGACCTGCTGCAGGTGAATGACGTGGGCCCGGTGGTGGCCAACAGCCTGCACACCTTTTTTGCGCAGCCACACAACCGCGAAGTGGTCGAGCAGCTGCGCGCTGCGGGCGTGCACTGGGACGAAGCGGCGCCTGCAGAAAAACCCGCGCAGATTCTGGCCGGCATGACGGTGGTGCTAACCGGCACCTTGCCCACCATGGGCCGTGATGAAGCCAAGGACTTGCTCGAAGCTGCGGGCGCCAAGGTCTCTGGCTCTGTCAGCAAGAAGACCCATTACCTGGTGGCCGGCGCTGATGCGGGCAGCAAGTTGGCCAAGGCCCAGGAGCTTGGCGTGGCGGTGCTTGATGAGGCTGCGATGCTGCGGCTCCTGCAAAACGGTACGCCTTGATCTGGCATGCATGGTTCAATGGGCTGCGCTGCATAGCAGTTGCTGCAGCCTTCGGGATAGGGGCTTTCTCTGACATCGGCAGGCCGCAGATGTCAATACGATGAAAAACGCCAGTGGCTGCCATCCGGCGGCCCTGCTTTTTTTTATGCAGAGGAGATGCCGTGAGCTATACCCTGAGACAAGTTCAGACCTTGCTGACCAAGCCGGAACTGGAGCTGTTCCAAGCCAGCCGTGCCAATGCAATCAAGGAGCTGACCGAGCGTCAGCTCAGCAGCAAAATCACCCGCACCCGTACCTTGCGCGCCAAGTACCGCGACCTCTACCAGCGCCAGACGGTGAAAACCCAGAAAGGGCCTGCGGCTGCGCGTCGGCCCGCTGGCAATGACAACAACCGCACCGAAGTGAAGGCCGACGTCATGCAGGAGGTGCTGGGCCGTTTCGAAGAGCGCCTTGCCAAGGTACAGGCCGATGCCACGAAAGCGGCTGCCAAGACCGCCGCCGTGAAAAGTAGCAAGCCCGCGCCCGCAAAGAGCGCTGCCAAAAAGCCCGCTGCTGCGGCCAAGACAACCGCAGCAGCTGCTCCACGCAAGAAAGCGGCCAAGTCCACCACCAAGGCATCCCCTGCCGAGGTGGTCAAAGCTGCTGCAGTGAAGAAAGCCAGCGGCGCTCGCAAGGCTGCCTCCAAGGCCGCTGTGAAGAAAACCGCCTCGTCGTCTGCGGCTCCGGCCAAAGCGTCAAAGACCGCAGCGAACACCCCGCAAGTGGCCGGCAACGCAACGGCTGCAGCACAAGGGGCTGTGCCCACCACACAACCAGCAGCGGCCAGCCGGGGGAATCCCATCAAAGCCAAGCCTGTGAACAAGAAGATCCAGGCCAGCAGCCAGTCCAGAACGCGAGCGGCGCAGGCCAAGCGCGACAGCCGCTGACCCGAGCGCAAAGAAAAGCCGTACCCACCTCGCGTCGGGTACGGCTTTTTGTCGACGATCTCAGCAGTGATTCAGCTGCTGGATGGACATCCTCCGCCTTGGGCTCAAGGTTTCGGCTTCTTGGCGGCTGGGCTTGGGGCCGCCGCTGGCTGCTGTGCCTTGGCGTAGGCCTTGCTCATCATCTCGCGCAGCAAGCCGGAGCTCGACTGCTGCATCACACGATTGATATCGGCCTGCTTGCTTTGCATCAGCTGCGCATGCGGCGATTGGGGGCCTTGGTCCAGCAACGACTGTAGTTGCGCCTCATTGAAGCTCTGCGCATAGGCGGCAGCCAGCTGGGTATCCCAGCGCTTTTGGTAGTCGGCCGCGACCGAGCGCGTGGCGGCAATCATTGCCTGGCCGGCTTGCTGCTGGCCCATCTTGTCGATCAAGGCCTGGTACTCGGGCGACTTGGCGGCAATCTGCAGGCCCACTTGCGGCAGACTGTGGCCGAGCTTGTATTTCTCGACCAGGGCCAGCGCCAGGTCTTGCAGCTTGGCGGCGTGGGCGAGGCCAGGTAGCCATGCACTGGCAGCAGCTACGGCGGGCAATGCCATGCCGCCGAGCAGACGGCGGCGGACTGAGGAGGTGCGGGTAAAGGTAGAAGTCATGGCTTGCAGTCTATTCAGGAAGCAGTCGAGGCCGTGGAGGCTTCGGCAGGCTGGGGCGGCACTAGAGGGCCAGGTGGCGTCTCCAGATCAATTACATGGATGCCGAATGCACCGCGCTTGCGGTCTTCAAAATAGCGCTGCAAGGTGACTTTGACAGTGCGGAAGGCGATCTGGTCCCAGGGAATCTCGGCTTCGCTGAAGAGCCGGGCTTCGATGGTCTCCCAGCCGGGGTTGAATTCTGTGCTTTGCAGCTGCGCCAGGTAGAACAGGTGCACCTGGCCGACATATGGCACATTGACGAGCGAGAACAGAGGGCCCATCGTGATGTCGGCGCCGGCTTCCTCATCGGTCTCGCGCTCGGCGCCCTGGCCGGTGGTCTCGTCCAGCTCCATAAAGCCGGCTGGCAAGGTCCAGTAGCCTTTGCGGGGTTCGATATTGCGCAGACAGAGCAGCACCTTGTCGCCCATATAGGGGACGGTACCCACCACGTTCAGCGGGTTCTCGTAGTGCACGGTATGGCAGGCGGGGCAGATCGCGCGGATCTTGGTGTCGCCGTCATCGGGCAGGCGGTGCTCAACCTTGGTGCCGCAGCGGCGGCAAAAATCAACGGGGGCGCGTGAGGTCATGCGGTCTATTGTGCGTCAAGGTCGCGCCGCTGGCGGCCAGGGGCGAAAAAAAGCGCCACCGCAGTGGGTGGCGCGTTGTCCTGGTATTACACCAGCTCGATTTTCAACGCGGGCAGGCCGGTCACGCCGCCTTCCAGCACATCGCCCTTGACCACGGCGGCCACGCCTTCAGGCGTGCCGGTGAAGATCAGGTCGCCGGCTTGCAGCTCCCAGGCTTGCGAGATCACTTCGATGGTCTCGGCAATGTTCCAGATCAGCTTTTGCACATTGCTGTGCTGGCGCTCCACACCATTGACCTTCAGCCAGATGTCGGCGTTGTTGATATCGCCGGCCTGGGCGGCGGGCACCAGCGCTGCAATCGGCGCGCTGCCTTCAAAGGCCTTGCCGATTTCCCAAGGACGGCCTTGCTTCTTCATCTCGTTTTGCAGGTCGCGGCGGGTCATGTCCAAACCCACGCCGTAGCCCCAGATGTGCGCGGCGGCGTCCGCTGCAGCAATGTTCTTGCCGCCCTTGCCAATGGCCACCACCAGTTCGATCTCATGGTGCAGGTTGCTGGTGAGTGTTGGGTAGGCGACCTGGCCGGTGCTGCCGGAGGCAACGGGCACTACGGCATCGGCGGGCTTCATGAAGAAGAAGGGCGCCTCACGGCCGGTAAAGCCCATTTCCTTGGCATGATCTTCATAGTTGCGGCCCACGCAGTAGACGCGGCGCACGGGGAACAGCTGGTCGCTGCCTTGGACAGGCACGCTCGTTGGCGCGGCTGGGGGAATGACGTATTGGCTCATGCTGGACTTTGGTTGGAGGCGGAGAAATACCGCCCGGTTGAAGCGGTGCCAAAAATTATGCGGCAAAACACATTGCTCTGCAGGCTCTCCGCACGGGCTGTTGCTGGTCTTGGCATGCCAGACAGCGACAGCTGTCATGCCGGCGACTGGCTCATTCGCGGCCGCAGCGCCCTGCGTTATGCTCGGTCGCCATGAAGCTGCACAATTATTTCCGCTCCTCTGCCTCCTACCGGGTGCGCATTGCGATGCAGGCCAAGGGCCTGGCCTATGACTACCTGCCGGTGCACCTGGTCAAGGCTGAGCACCGCGAGCCCGGCTTTGCCAGCCATGTGGGCGATGCGCTGGTGCCGGCCCTGGAGACCGATGACGGCTTGTGGCTGAACCAGTCGCTGGCCGTGATCGAGTGGCTGGACGAGGCCTTCCCGCAGACGCCGTCCATGCTGCCGGGCAATGCCTTGGCGCGTGCCCGCATCCGGGCGCTGGCCTTGCAGGTGGCCTGCGAGATCCATCCGATCAACAACCTGCGCGTGCTGGCCTACCTGACGGGCGAGCTGGGCCACAGCGATGCGGAAAAAGCCCAGTGGTACCAGCACTGGTGCCGCACCGGGCTGGAGGCCTTTGAGCGCCAACTGGTGTTGCTGGCCGCCGAGCGCCAGGCGCAGGGCCTGGCCCCATCGCGTTTTTGCTGGGGCGATAGCCTGACCCTGGCCGACTGCGCGCTGGTGCCGCAGATCTTCAATGCCCAGCGCTTCAAGGTCGATCTTGACGGCCTGCCGCTGACCATGGCCGCCTATGAGGCGGCCTTTGCGACCGATGCCGTGCAAAAGGCCCAGCCCGCCGCCTGCCCGGATGCCCAGCCATGAGTGCCGCCACACCACCGCGCTTTCCCGCTGAATGGCTGCTGCCCCAGTGGCCCACGCCACCAGGCGTGTTTGCGTTTTGTACCACCCGTGGCGGCGGTGCCAGCAAAGGCCTGTTTGGCACCACCAACCTGAGTTTTAACGTGGGCGATGTAGCCGCCCATGTGCATAGCAACCGGGATCTATTGGCCCAGGCCATGCAAGCCCTGGAGTCCCAAGCCAGCCCATGCGCAGACCAGGCGAGCCCACGCCAGCCGGTGTTTGTGCGCCAGGTGCATGGCACCCATGTGCAGGTGCTGGGCGAGGGCGGCGGCGCTGAGCAACCGGCCGATGCCAGTGTCAGCGATGTGCCCGGCCTGGGCTGCACCGTGATGGCCGCCGATTGCCTGCCCGTATTGTTCTGCCACCAACAGCTGCCCGTGGTGGGTGCCGCCCATGCCGGGTGGCGCGGCTTATTGGGGCAGGGCGGCGTAGGGGTGCTGGAGAACTGCTTTGCGGCATACGCTGATCGTGTGCGGTTACAAGCGGGTCAGGCGGGCCTGAGCGATGCGGATATTGCTGCGCAGACCATGGCTTGGCTGGGCCCTTGCATCAGCCAGCCTGCGTTTGAGGTGGGTGCCGAGGTGCAGGCCGCCTTTGTCGAGCCGGACCCGGATTGCGCGCCGCTGTTTGCAGCCGGCAAGCCAGGAAAGTTTTTTGCAAACCTGAGCGGACTGGCCCGTCATCGGCTGCAGCGCTTGGGGCTTGCCCAGTTGTTTGGCAACGATGGCAGCCAGGACTGGTGCACGGTAGCCAATCCGGAGCGCTTCTTCTCGCACCGCCGGGATGGATCGCCCACCGGAGGCACCGGGCGCTTTGCCGCTTGCATTTGGGTGGCCTAGATCGCTAACATTTGCGAATATTGATTCATAAGGTACTCATTTCTATAAATATGAGTACTTTATACATCTTAAATGCAGATGTTTATGCTATTCAATCTACTCATTTAGTCAATAAAGAGTAGAATATGCAGCATGACTACCCCTCTGATGGCCACCTTGGTGGCAGCCCGCAAAGCCCAGCAACTGACCCAGGCCCAACTGGCCGAGCAGGCAGGCCTTTCGCGCATGGCGGTGCAGCGCACTGAAACCGGCGATGTGGACCCGCGCTACTCTACCGTGGCTGAGATGGCCCGGGTGCTGGGCATGCAGCTGGTGGCAGTGCCGGCTGATTTGCTGCCCGCACTGCAGGCCTTTATCCAGTCGGGCGGCAAGTTTTTGGGCCAGCCTACTGGTGCGGAAGCACCCCCTTCGGTAGTAGACAGCCTGGCGGCCCGCAAGCGCTGAGGCATGGCGGATCGCAAGCGGAGCACTGAATGAGCACCTCCATCCGCTACCTTCGTCTGTACATGCACCTGCCCGGCAGCAAGGGCGGCGGGCGGCGGGCGATTGGCTACCTCTCGCAGTACGGCGATATCTTGCGGGTTTCGTTCGAAGACAGCTATATCAACGATCCCCAGCGTCCGCTGCTGTCGCTGAGCTACCAGGGCGCCAGCGAGGCCGACACCCAGCGCATCCTGCATGCCGCGCGCGATGCCCGCCTAGTGCGCACCGATGGGCGCTGGCCGGCCTACTTTCAGAACCTGCTGCCCGAGGGCCATAACCGCCAGCGCCTGGCCGCTGAGCGGGGCTGCTCGCCCGATGATGAGTTTGAACTGCTGGCCGCTGCCGGCCACGACCTGATGGGCGCGCTGGAAGTGGAGCCGGTGCCGCGCGATGAGGCTATTCCCGACGTGGTGCGCCACTGGCACACCTCGCAAGGCCTGGATGTGCTCGAGCCCGGATTTGTCGAGTTTCCGGTTGCCGATGCCGCATCGCTGCCGGGCATCGTCACCAAGTTCAGCGCGGTGCAAGACGGACGGCGCTACACGGTGCGCCGCCGTGGCGCGGCCGGCAGCGTGATCCTGAAACTCCCCAGCACTCAGCATCCCGATCTGGTCGCCAACGAATACAGCTGCTACCAGCTGTGCCAGGCCTTGGGGTTGACGACGGCGGACGCGCAGATCATCAGCCGCGCCCAGGCCGATCTGCCCGAGCACCTGCCGTTTGACGAGATCTTGGCCGTGCAGCGCTTTGACCACCTGCCCGACGGCACCCGCGTGCACATGGAGGAGTTCAACCAGGCCCTGGGTTATGCACCCCGCCACAAGTATGGCAAGGGCCTGCAGCAGGACTGGCCGACGATGCTGCGCGTGCTCGATCGCCTGAGTCCCCAGCCGGTGGCCGACACCCGAGAGTTCCTGGCCCGCACGGTAGCGGCCATCCTGATGGGCAATACCGATGCCCACCTGAAGAACTGGGCGCTGGTCTATCCCGATGGGCGGCAGCCGCGTCTGGCGCCGGTTTATGACTGTGTCTGCGTCGCCGCCTTTTTTGAAGGCTCCGCCCCGCAGCAGTACGCCGTCAACAAAGCCATTGACAGTACCATGCGCGCGCTGCGCTGGGATGATGTGGCCGCCTTGCTGAAGAGCGCCGGCCTGCTGCGTGTGCCGCGCCACATCAGCCTGCTCAAGGAGATGGTGCGGCAGGCGCAGAGCAGCTGGCCCGCCTTGCTGGCCCAGGCCCCTGCGGGCATGGCCACCGTGGTGCAGCAGCGTTTGCGCGGCGGGGTCGCTATCGCCGCGCTGTAATCCGGCAGCGGGCGTATTGCCCGACTGCCTGTCGCTTGTATGTCAGGGTTTGCCCCAGGGCAGCGGCCAAAAGCGGTATGCTCCACGCTTGCCTGTTGCTGGAGCCTGTGCTGTGCTGCCTTTTGAAGTTGAAATTCCCTTTGTCAGTCACCTGGGCTTTAGCTTTCACCGCTGGGAAGACGGCGAGGCGGAACTGCATTACCGGGCCCGGCCCGAACACCTCAACAGCTTTGAGGTCACGCATGGCGGGGCCTCGATGACTTTGCTCGATGTGACGATGGCCCATGCGGCCCGCAGTGCCATCCCCGGGAGTGGTGCAGTCACTATCGAGATGAAGACCAGCTTCATGGCGCCGGCCAAAGGCGCGTTGGTGGCCAAGGGCAAGCTGCTCTCACGCAGCAGCCGCATGGCCTTTTGTGAGGCCTGGCTGTATGACGAGCAGGGCGCCTTGTGCAGCCATGCCACGGGTACCTTCAAATACGTGATGCCTGAGGTCGTGCAGTCTTTGCAAGCGGCCAAAAAACAGATCAAGACGGACTGATTCTCGCGCTTGCGCAATGCTGCGCTAGCGCGCAGCTGGGCCTGTGGCCACTGTCCCCAGGTCCTCGAATAGATGGACAGAACATGCCAAAGCCTTCTTCAACGGTAGACCAGCTGAGCTGGTCCTTCCTGCCCTTCACGGCGCTCAATCTGCAGCAGCTGTATGACCTGCTGCATGTGCGCTGCCAGGTCTTCATTGCCGAGCAGGTCGCCTTCCAGGACCTGGACTACAAAGACCAGGATGCCTGGCACCTGCTGGGGCGTGATGCGCAAGGCGTGCTGCAGGCCTACGTGCGGGTGCTGCCTCCGGGCCTGGCCTATGCAGAACCCTCGATTGGCCGTGTAGCCGTCATGCAGGCCATGCGCGGCACTGGTGCTGGCTGGGAGTTGATGCGCCACGCGATGGCGGAGACGGACCGGCTCTGGCCCGGTTCGGCCATCCGTATTGGCGCGCAGGCCTATTTGCAGAAGTTCTACGAAGGCTGCGGGTTCAACGTCGTCTCCGAGCCCTATCTGGAAGATGGCATTCCTCATCTGACCATGCTCTACCCGGGCAAGACCCAGGCCATGGAAGGCGCTGCTGTATGACCAGCAAACACCCCAAAATGCGGGTGGTCCGCCATGGCTGAGATCGGCATGCAACCGGCCTCGCTGAACCAGGGCCTGCCCATGCCCGAGCGCCGTCTTGCAATGCTGGTTATCGTGCTGGGCCTGATTGTGGCCGTGCTCGATGGCAGCATCATGAACCTGGCACTGCCCACGGTCGCCAAACAGCTGCAGGCATCGCCCGCCGAGTCAATCTGGATCATCAATGCCTACCAGCTGGGCACCCTGGGCCTGCTTCTGCCCTTGGCTGCGTTGGGTGAGCGCATTGGCTACCGCAAGGTCTACCTGGTAGGCCTTGTCTGTTTTACCCTGGCGTCGGCCGTTGCCATGCTGGCCCAATCGCTGTGGCTGCTGATTGCGGCGCGGGGACTGCAAGGCATGGGTGCGGCGGGGGTGATGGCCGTCAATGCCGCACTGGTGCGCTTGACCTACCCAGCTGCCAAGCTGGGCAAGGGCATGGCGCTCAACTCGCTGGTGGTCGCGATTTCATCGGTGGCCGGTCCAGGCGTTGCGGCGCTGATTCTGTCGGTAGCCAGCTGGCCCTGGCTGTTTGCCATCAATGTGCCTCTGGGAATTCTGACCTTGTGGCTGGGCCGCAAGGCCTTGCCCCGCAACCCGCAGCAGTTGCTGGATGCCCCACATGCCAAGCTGACGCCCATCGACGTGGTGCTGAATTTTGCAATGTTCTCGCTGGTGTTCCTGGGCGCCGAGCGCATTGGTGCGCGCCATGACATGCAGGCCGGTGGCTCGGCCGCATCGGGCTGGTTCATGCTGGGCCTGGGCTTGCTGCTGGGCGCCTGGTATGTGCTGCGCCAGCGCAAGCTGAGCCTGCCTTTGCTGCCGCTGGATTTGCTGCGCATTCCCGTTTTTGCGCTGTCGATGGGCGCATCCATTGGCGCGTTTGCCGCGCAGATGCTGTCCTTTATCGCGCTGCCTTTCTTGCTGCTGGACGCGCTGCAGCGCAGCCACTTTGCGGCGGGCATGCTGATGACGGCCTGGTCGGTCGCCATCGTGATGGTTGCTCCGCTGGCTGGCCGACTGATTGGCCGGGTGGAAGACGGTCTGCTGGGCGGCATCGGCATGGCGATTTTGGCGCTGGGCCTGCTCAGCCTGGCGCTGCTGCCGGTCGACCCGAGTGATCTGAACATCGGTTGGCGCATGGCCTTGTGCGGCCTGGGCTTTGGGCTGTTCCAGTCGCCCAACAACCACACCATCGTGACCTCCGCACCGCTGGCCCGTGCCGGCGCTGCCAGCGGCATGCTGGGCACGGCGCGGCTGACCGGGCAATCGCTGGGTGCTGTGCTGGTGGCCATCATCTTCACCTTGTGGCCGGTGGCCAGCGGCCATGGCACGACGGTGGCGCTGTACCTGGCAGCCGGCTTTGCGGCGATGTCGGGCGTGTTCAGCAGCTTGCGCCTGCGGCATTCAGCGCATTAAGGGGCTTCAGGGCGCATTGGGCGGCGGTGGGGCAGGGGCCTGTTGCGCCTCGGCTTCCGCCCGGTGGCGCATGCGGCGCCGCGCGGGCGTGCCGGCGATGAACAGCAGCAAGCCCAGCGGCAGCGCGCCGTACAACAGCAAGGTGAAAAAAGCCCCCAGCAGGCTGCCCTGCGGGCTGGCCGCCTCGACCACCGCCATCAACACAACCACATAAAGCCAGGCTATCGCTATCAGATACATGCCCTGGAATTTACCCGAACTTGCTGCCCACCAGCACACGGCTGCCATTTTTTGCGCCTAAGATGCGCACAAGCCCATGCCACGCATAGAGCCTGTTTAGGGAGACGACGATGACGCAGCAACCGTATTGGGGACTGGGCAGCGACCAGTTCCAGCAACTCAGCCAGATGACCCAGCAGTGGATGGAGCGCATGCAGTCCTTGCAGACCATGGCATCTCCCTTCAATGCCGTAGGCGCACCCAAGGGCCTCAGTGCCGGGCTGCCGGGGCTGGGGGCCTTGCCAGGCGGCACGCCACCGGTCAGCTTTGACATGGAAAAGCTCCAGTCCATCCAGGCACAGTACGCACAAGCGGCCTTGGCGCTGTGGACCGAAGGCGCCAAAGGCGAGGTGGCCCTGCCCAAGGACCGGCGCTTTGCTGGCGAGGCCTGGCAGCAAAATCCGGTCTCCAGCTTCACCGCCGCCAGCTATGCGCTGCATGCCAAAACCATGATGGACATGGTCGATGCCGTGCAAGGCGACGAGAAAACCCGGGCCCGGGTCCGCTTTGGGGTAGAGCAGTGGCTGGCGGCCACGGCGCCCAGCAACTTTCTGGCCTTCAATGCCGAAGCGCAGAAAAAGGCGTTGGACACCCAGGGCCAGAGCATTGCCCAGGGCCTGCAGAACATGCTGGCCGATATGCGCCAGGGCCATGTGTCGATGACCGACGAGTCGCTGTTTGAAGTGGGGCGCAATGTGGCCACCAGCGAAGGGGCCGTGGTCTTTCAGAACGAGCTGTTCCAGCTCATCGAATACAAGCCGCTGACCACTCAGGTCTATGAGCGGCCAATGCTGTTTGTGCCGCCCTGCATCAACAAGTACTACATCCTCGATCTGCAGCCCGACAACTCGCTGATCCGCTACAGCGTAGCCCAGGGCCACCGTACCTTTGTGGTCAGTTGGCGCAACCCGGATGCCAGCCTGGGCGGCAAGGGCTGGGACGACTACATCGGCAGCGCCGTGCTGGAAGCGATCGAGGTGGTCAAGGCCATCTCCGGCAAGCCGCAGATCAACACTCTGGGCTTTTGCGTGGGCGGCACCATGCTCGTCAACGCACTGGCGGTGCTGGCTGCGCGCGGCGATGATTCGGTGGCCAGTGCCACCTTGCTCACCACGTTGGTGGATTTCAACGACACCGGCATTCTCGACGTGTTCATCGATGAGAACTTCGTCAGGTTCCGCGAGCTGACCATGGGCCAGAATGGCCTGATGCCCGGCCAGGAGCTGGCTTCGACTTTCAGCTTTCTGCGCCCGGTGGACCTGGTGTGGAACTATGTGGTGGGCAACTACCTCAAGGGTGAGACGCCGCCGCCTTTCGATCTGCTGTACTGGAACAGCGATTGCACCAACCTGCCTGGGCCTTACTACGCCTGGTACCTGCGCAATTTCTACCTGGAAAACAAACTGGTGCAGCCCGGTGCGCTCAGCGTCTGCGGCGAAAAGCTCGATGTTGGCAAGATCGACATGCCGATCTACATCTATGGTTCGCGCGAAGACCACATCGTGCCGATTGGCGCGGCCTACGCATCCACCCAGGTGCTCGGGGGCGACAAGCGCTTTGTCATGGGCGCGTCGGGCCATATCGCCGGTGTCATCAACCCGCCGGCCAAGAACAAGCGCAGCCACTGGCTGCGCGACGATGGCCAGTTGCCTGCCGATATCGACGCCTGGATCGATGGCGCTGACGAACTGCCCGGCAGCTGGTGGACGGACTGGAGCCAGTGGCTGGCCCAGCACGGCGGCAAGAAAGTGGCGGCGCCCAAAAGCTATGGCCGCGCGCGCACCGAGTACCGCGAACTGGAGCCTGCACCCGGCAGCTATGTGCAAGCCAAAGCCTGAGCATCCAAGGCACAGGGCCCTCACCACCTGATTGCCATTGCGGGGTGGTCGTTCAAATGCTGCAGTGCAATAATTAGCACCGCAGGGGCCGTGAGAGACAACGGCATCCGTGCCATTTTGAAAAGGAAGAATCATGGAAGACATCGTCATCATTTCCGCCGTCCGCACGGCAGTGGGTAAGTTTGGTGGCTCGCTGGCCAAGGTGCCGGCGACGGACCTGGGTGCCACCGTCATCCAGGAAGCGCTGGCACGCGCCAACGTGGCAGCGGACCAGGTCGATGAAGTCATCATGGGCCAGGTGCTGGCCGCCGGCGTGGGCCAGAACCCTGCGCGCCAGGCGATGATCAAGGCCGGTGTGGACAAAAAGACCCCGGCGCTGACCATCAACGCGGTCTGCGGCTCGGGCCTGAAGTCGGTGATGCTGGCGGCCCAGGCCATTGGCCAGGGTGATGCCGAGATCGTCGTGGCCGGTGGCCAGGAAAACATGAGCCTCTCACCCCACGTGCTCAACGGCTCGCGTGACGGCCAGCGCATGGGCGACTGGAAGATGACCGACACGATGATTGTCGACGGCCTCTGGGACGTGTACAACCAATACCACATGGGCATCACCGCCGAGAACGTCGCCAAGGAATTCCATATTGACCGCGACAAGCAGGATGCCTTTGCACTGGCCAGCCAGCAAAAGGCCGCCGCCGCGCAGGACGCTGGCAAGTTCGATGAAGAAATCGTCACCGTGCAAATTCCGCAGCGCAAGGGTGACCCGGTGGCCTTCAAGGCCGATGAGTACATCAACCGCAAGACCAATGGCGAGGCCCTGGCCAGTCTGAAGCCCGCTTTTGACAAGGCCGGCTCGGTCACGGCCGGTAATGCGTCCGGCCTCAACGATGGCGCCGCCGCCCTGGTGATTGCCAGCGCCAAAAAGGCCCAGGAACTGGGTGCCGAGCCGCTGGCCCGCATCGCCGGCTTTGCCACCGTCGGACTGGACCCCAAGATCATGGGCATGGGACCCATGCATGCCGTGCGCAAGGTGCTGGCCAAGACCGGCTGGAAGGCCGAAGAGGTCGACCTGTTCGAGCTCAATGAAGCTTTCGCAGCCCAGGCCTGTGCAGTCAACCAGGAGTTGGGTCTGGACACCAGCAAGGTCAACGTCAACGGGGGCGCGATTGCCATCGGCCACCCCATCGGTGCATCCGGTGCGCGCATCTTGGTGACTTTGCTCCATGAGATGAAGCGACGTGGCTCCAAGCGCGGCATCGCTGGCTTGTGTATTGGTGGCGGCATGGGCGTGGCACTGGCAGTCGAACGCGCCTGACCTTTCGCCCCTGCGCGTCATGACCAACCACCTCTCGAGGCGGTTTTTCTTTGCTCCAGCAAAGGCGATGGCGATCCGCGGGGCCCAACGATCACGCTGAGCGCCGGGAACCGAGCCGGACAACGCCGGAATACCTGACTATGGTGGTGTGCCTCGTGATAGGGTTTCCGATGATGGAGCGCGCAAACGCGCAAAACCGCGCAGAGAACTGGCGCGTTTCTGTTGCAATGCTCTTTGGAAATCACTGAAATTTATAGGTACTGCAAGAATTTGTTCGCTTGGCGTAAACGAGCGTTTCGGTGCTCGGTTTCTTGGTTACAGTGCTAGTGCACAAGCATGTCAAGCAGAACCAAGGAGATGTGAATGAGTCAAAAAGTGGCCTACGTAACCGGCGGTATGGGAGGCATTGGGACGGCCATTTGCCAGCGTTTGCACAAAGATGGATTCAAGGTGATTGCGGGCTGCGGGCCCACGCGCGATTTCCAAAAATGGCTCGGCGAGCAAAAGGCGCTGGGCTATGAGTTCCACGCTTCTGTTGGCAATGTCGGCAACTGGGAGTCTACGGTGGAAGCCTTCAGCAAGACCAAGGCTGAACATGGCAGCATCGATGTGCTGGTGAACAATGCCGGCATCACCCGGGACCGCATGTTCATTAAGATGACGCCAGAGGACTGGCAAGCGGTGATCGAAACCAACCTGAACTCCATGTTCAATGTGACCAAGCAGGTCGTCGCCGACATGGTGGAAAAGGGCTGGGGCCGCATCGTCAACATCAGCTCCGTCAACGGCGCCAAGGGCCAGGCGGGCCAGACCAATTACTCTGCCGCCAAGGCAGGCATGCATGGTTTCTCGATGGCTTTGGCCCAGGAGCTCGCTGGCAAGGGTGTCACCGTCAATACGGTGAGCCCCGGCTATATCGGTACCGACATGGTCAAGGCCATCCGCCCCGATGTGCTGGAGAAGATCGTCGGCACCATCCCGATGAAGCGCCTGGGCGAACCGACCGAGATCGCTGCGATCATTGCCTGGCTGGCATCGGAAGATGGCGGTTATGCGACCGGTGCGGAGTTCTCGGTCAACGGTGGTTTGCATACCCACTGATCGCCGCAGCAGCAGCTACCGATAAAAAACGCGCCTCACAAGGCGCGTTTTGTTTTGTCTGGAGCGGGTGATGGGAACTAAACCCAGATAGCCGCAATCCATTGATTCCAATTAAATTTTTGAAAAATTACCAAAAAAATCGGTGGGTTTATCGGGACACCTACTAGGGACACTAGCAGGTAGTTGCTTTGTACCACAGGTTTCTTGCTTGCGGCCGACTACAACCCACGGAAATGTGGCGACACGTTCAATCGCTCTGGGATAGGAAATGGTCAATCTCACTCGCAGTGCTGCGAGCCGTACGCATTACCCCAATGAGAGTGGCGGATGCAGCCCCTGTCCAATCACCATAACCAACTAGCCACAGACCTGGTCTATCGCTGGCTTGCGTACCTAACACTTTCACTCTTGAATCGCTCAATATGCCAAGTGGCTCTAGTAGTTGGAGTGAAGGGTTGAACCCAGTACACCAAATAACCGCGTCAAGCTCCTGAGCATACCCATCTGCCCATTGCACACCTTCGGCTGTGAAGCGCTTAAATGGGCCAACAGAATGCAAAACTCCACGGCGCCGCGCATCAACGACCGACGGAACCATCACGATGTCACCAAAGCCACCAGGAAGTTCATCTGGGTCACGGCCTTCTTGCTGAGCTTGCCATCTAGCCGTAGCTCTTTCAAATAGCACTCTTCCATCAACTTCATCAGGTAAAAAGGATGGGGGACGAAGCGTGACCCAGATCGTGGAATCGGCAAAGAGCGAGATTTCCGCCAAGATCTGGGCGCCAGAGTTTCCTCCCCCGACAACCATCACCCTTTTTTCCTTAAATGAGTGAGGTGACATGTACTGAGCTGAGTGCAGCTGTTCTCCTTTAAACGAGGCCATGCCTTCAACCTCAGGCACAAACGGATTTCGCCATGTGCCTGTGGCGCAAACCACAGCACGTGAATGCCAGCTTCTAGACTCTGAATTGACTTTGAAACCTTGCTCTTTAGCTTCAACACCTGTGACCAGTACAGGCCGCTCAATCTGCAACTCGTAACGTGCCTCGTACTTTCGGAGATAGTCAATTACATGATCGCGAGTTGGATACTGGTCTCCGGAGGCAGGCATCGGCCATCCAGCGATTGAGCTCCAGTTTGCTGGAGAGAACAATTTCAAGGAGTTCCACCCATGTTGCCAGGCGCCGCCTCCAGCCTCTTCAGCATCCAGCAGCAGCACTGACAAGTTGGTGCGGCGAAGGAAATATGCCACCGACAAACCTGCTTGACCTGCCCCGATGATGATCACATCGTGAAATGACACTGTTGACCTCCTACTTACACTTATTGCTGTGAATTTACACGCATAGAACACAATGCCGCAAATGCGCTAATAGCGAGCAAGGAAGTCAGCCACAGCGCCTTGCTCCCCCAATTTGCAACAGCTAGACCGAAAAGAAATGGAGAGCCTGCTTGCACGATTCGTGCAGGCACCATCAGCCACCCTTGACGTTGACCATAGCCTCTGGCTCCAAATACTTTGAGTGGTAGAGTGCCGATGGCAATCGTCAAGATTCCATTGCCCAGACCATGCAAGATGGCAAATGCACTAGCAGCTGAATTACCAAAAAATACTAGGCTAATGGTCGCCAGTGGATGAGCAAGGATTGCTAGGCGTGCGGAGAGCAAGGGATGAGCATTTCGGAGCAACCCGTATTCCAGCACTCGGCCTGCTACTTGACCAGGGCCCACCATTGCGGCTGCCGCGATAGAGGCTGCTAGGGCAGTGCCACTCGTTTGAAGAACCAGCGGAAGATGGGCCGCCATCGCGGTGCTAACAAACCAAGTTACCGCAAAAACGTAGGCCATCAGGAACGCTGTTCGCCTAGTGCTGATGCTTCTATGTTCTTCGTTCAGAGATACGAAGTTAGTTGATTCTTGTATTTCTGGCACGGCTTCTGCATTTGGCTTGGCGTGCGATAGCAAGGCATTGAGTGGAACACCAATCAGAAGGTGCAATGCGGCCCAGAACATGCAGACGACGCGCCAGTCGTACAGTCCTTGCAGATAGCTGGAAAGAGGCCAACCCACTGTGCTGGCAAAGCCTGCGATAAGTGCGATTCCTGTAATTGTTGGCCTAGCGTTTTGACCATACAGGTGTACCGCTGTACTAAAAGCCGCTTCGTAAAGACCGCTCCCCATTGCCAAACCAATTACAGCCCAGGCAACGAACACATGCACGGTCTGTGTGGCTTGACTCAGGAGCAGCAAGCCGAGGGCAAAAACTAGGTTGCTTACGATGAGTACCAGTCTCCCGCCAAGGCGATCAATAAAACGTCCCGCAAGCGGACCTACTGCGGCAGCCACCAGTAGGGCAGCAGAAAAGGCTCCAAACACTTCAGAGTATGTGGCATCAACCGAATGGCCAATGGGCATGGCCAGCACCGCAATCAAGTAGTAAGACGAGGCCCAAGAAAGTGTCTGGGCAACCCCGAGCATGATTGTGACTTGCTTGCGGTTGAGTGCCATGCTGATCTTTAAATGCTGCGCTGGTTGACCCGCTTAGACAGCTCTTCGGCACTCTCGCGACGCTCGCTGTATCGATCCACCAGATAGCCAGAACAGTCTCGTGTGAGCAGTGTGAACTTGACCAACTCTTCCATTACGTCAACTACCCGTTCGTAATATGAAGAAGGTTTCATGCGGCCAGCTTCATCAAACTCTGCGAATGCTTTGGCCACCGATGACTGATTGGGGATGGTGATCATGCGCATCCAACGACCCAGAATCCGCATCTGATTTACAGCATTGAACGACTGCGAACCGCCCGAGACTTGCATTACAGCCAGTGTCTTGCCTTGAGTCGGTCGTACAGCTCCTATCGACAAAGGAATCCAGTCGATCTGTGCTTTGAGAATACTTGTCATGGCACCGTGCCGCTCAGGAGAAGTCCAGACCATGCCTTCTGCCCATTGAGCCAGGTCTCGCAGTTCCTTCACCTTCGGGTGGTTTTCAGGAGCGCCATCTGGCAACGGCAAACCACGCGGATCAAAGATTCTGGTCTCAGCACCCATCCTACGCAGCAGGCGAGCTGCCTCTTCGGTCAGTAGGCGGCTGTAGGAGCGGTCTCGAACAGAGCCATAGAGCAGCAGAATCCGTGGTGCATGCGCAGTCCGTTGAGCTGGCACCAAGTCATCAAGGCTAGGCTTTTGAAAGACTTTCGCATCCAGATTTGGGAGGTCAGAGTTTGCCAATTCGTTTTCCTTTTGAATCAATAACAGCTTCGCCGTCCTCCTTTGAGAACGCAGCTTGTTGAGGCTGTGGGAGGATGTCCAAAACCGCTTCAGATGGTCGGCAAAGCCGTGTTCCCAGTGGAGTCACCACAATCGGACGATTGATGAGGATGGGATGCTGGAGCATGAAGTCGATCAACTGTTCGTCAGTCCATTTGGGCTCATCCAAGCTGAGTTCTTCATAGGGCGTACCCTTTTTGCGCAGCAGGTCTCGTAATGGGACATCCATTGCTTTGATCAAACCTATTAGCGTCATGCGGTCGGGAGGCGTCTTCAGGTATTCAATGACGTTTGGCTCTTCTCCGCTGTTTCGGATCATGGCCAAAACATTGCGTGAAGTGCCGCAGGCGGGATTGTGATAAATGGTGATGTTGCTCATAACGTTACATTTCCGTTTTAAACATTCAGGACGCAATGCTCAGCCGAAGTGCCAGAGCAGCGAGTGTTACCAGTAGAACTGGCATGGTCAGCACAGCACCAACTTTGAAGTAGTAGCCCCAACCAATGGTTGTGCCTTTTTTACTTAATACATGCAGCCAAAGGAGGGTTGCCAAGCTACCGATAGGCGTGATCTTGGGACCGAGATCGCACCCAATCACATTGGCGTACACCATGGCTTCCTTGACTGTTCCAGTAGCTGCAGATGCGTCGATAGACAGTGCTCCAATCAACACTGTGGGCATGTTGTTCATGATTGAAGACAGCACAGCCGAAAGAATGCCAGTGCCGAGGGATGCACCCCACACACCACCCGCCGCAAACTGGTCCAGGAGCTTGGCAAGGTGATCGGTCAAGCCAGCATTTCTCAACCCATAGACAACTAAATACATCCCTAAAGAGAACACCACGATCTGCCAAGGAGCGCCGCGAAGAACTTTCTTGATGCTTATCACGGGACCACGCCCTGCGACCATCAGCAAGATAGATGCCCCTACAGCTGCTACAGCGCTTACTGGGATACCCTGAGGCTCGAGCGCGAAGAAACCGATCAGAAGCAATATGAGCACCACCCACCCAGCTCGGAAGGTTGCTAGGTCCTTAATCGCAGCTGATGGCAATTTCAGCTGAGCCGCGTTGTATGAAAGAGGGATATCGCGTCGGTAAAAGAGCAACAGCACACTAAGGCTGGCTAGGACTGCAGCAATGTTGACAGGCACCATCACGGAAGCATAGTCGTTGAAGCCAATCTTGAAAAAATCGGCAGAGACGATGTTCACAAGATTTGAGACGATTAGAGGCAAGCTGGCTGTATCTGCGATGAATCCTGCCGCCATGACAAAGGCCAGGGTTGCTGCGGGTGAAAAGCCCAGCGCTACCAGCATAGCCATAACGATGGGAGTGAGAATCAGGGCCGCTCCATCATTGGCAAAAACGGCGGATACGGCAGCCCCCAACAGCACGATCAGTGCAAACAGCTTGACACCACTGCCCCCACCCCAACGAGCAAAATGCAGAGCTGCCCACTCAAAGAACCCAGCCTCATCTAGCAATAGGCTGATGATGATGACGGCGACAAAGGTACCTGTTGCATTCCAAACAATATTCCACACAACGGGAATGTCAGCCAAATGCACGACTCCCAACAGAAGCGCGACAGCGGCTCCAATTGAGGCACTCCAACCTATGCCTAGGCCACGCGGCTGCCATATGACGAGTGTGAGAGTAAAAATGAAAATTGAGATGGCCGTCAACATGGCACATAGGTCCTAAAAAGCTTGTTTCGGCATTAGTAGTTGCCGCGTAGACGCGATGCCAAGAGCGTGTTTCTGAACAATGTACGAGGCATGATGAGAATCAGACAATTGCTGCTCACTGAGCAGAAAGCTCTCGCGCCGTGGTCTGCAACACTGCTTGTTCTAGTTTGCCTGCAGGCAAGTTCACCAAAAGCTCCAGACGACGGCGGACCATGTGCATGGTCTGTCGGAAGGCTTCCAACTTTGCTTCATCAGAGGCATCGCCTTCGGACGGATCTGGGTAGCCCCAATGTGCAGTTGCAGGGTGGCCAGGCCAGAACGGACACACTTCCCCTGCTGCGTTGTCGCAGACCGTGATGATCAGATCCATATTTGGCGCACCAGCCACCGCAAATTCATCCCAACTCTTACTACGCAGGCCTTCTACCGAAACCCCTGCCATTTCAAGTACTTGAAGCGCCTGTGGATTGGGTTTCTGGTTCTCTCGAGGGCTGCTGCCTGCCGAATAGGCCTTGAAACGGCCTTTACCCATATCGTTCAGCAAAGCCTCAGCCAGGATGCTGCGTGCCGAATTGTGCGTGCATAAGAACAACACGTTTAAAGGAGCTTTTTTGTCTTGCATGGTGTTTTAGTCGTGCGACTTAGTGGATGGAAAACATTGCTTAGCACTCACACGAATTTGCTGTGCTATCTAGGCAAACTGCTCCTTGACAGCAGTTCTCGGTGAGATATGTGAGCAGATCGTTCATGACGGGAAACGCAGCTCGATAGAGCACATTTCGGCCGTGTCTTTCTTGACTGACCAGATCGGCATGAAAAAGCTCTTTCAGGTGAAAGGACAGTGCATTTGGAGCGATGTTGAGCTGCTCCGCCAGTGAGCTGGGAGTTAAACCTTCAGGGCCTGCTACAACCAAGGCACGAAATACCCGCAGTCGGGCTTCATGAGCCAAAGCGGAGAGAGATCGGATAACGTTAGCTTCTTGCATGGGTCAATTGTACAACAAATGTTGAATTGCTGAATAGTTGGATGAGAAGAATTGATATTTCATGCGATGAAGCTTCAGCTCGCAAGCAGGGACGGGGCAACACCCACTAGCGACCGATTGTATGAGATATCTATTAAAGTCCTATTTTAATAGCTATGGGCTATCAAAACGAGGTAGCTTCATTGATCTTCTATTGAATCCATTGCTTGAAAGAATTCAGATGGCTGAAGGTTCAAGGCCTTGATGATCTTAAGTATGTTGACCAGTGCCAAGTTGTGCTCGCCTCGCTCTATACCACCCATATAGCTTCTGTCAATTCCACATTCATCGCCAAAAGCCTCTTGAGAGTAGCCAAGAGCCTTCCTATGCATTCGCACAGCCTTGCCAAATGCTATGAGTTCTGGTGGCGCTGTCTTTCCTGTGTCTTGCTTTCTAACCATGCCCTATGGTCGTGCTGTGTTGTATAAAGCTCCACGGGATATGGCATCACGGGATATGGTTAGCATTTCACGCTATCATGAGTCCCTGGCTCCCGGAGCTAGTAGCTGGTTCAGCACCACCAAAAATTCAAAGGTACATCATGCAAAAAAAGACAATTTCGGCGCTTACTGTTGTTCTGCTTCTCTTAGCGGGGTGCTCAGACGGTCCTGGCAAGAAAGAAGTTGCGACTATCTACGGAAATTCTCTGGAAAAGCTTCAAGCACTTCAAAGCATTGCTGATAAGGAACTTGAATTAAATCTGTTGAGTATTGATGGCTTGGATTGCAAAAAAGATGGGGAGATTTATTACATTTGTACTGGCAAAGCAAATGTAGAGATCAAGGGATCAAAAAATCAGAACAATAACAAAACGCTGTCCAAGGAATTTAAGATGAAATTGAAAAACAACAATGGTAATTGGGTGGATGCTAATTCCGAGTGGAAATGAATACAAATTGGATTTGTATATGTTGAGTAAGAAAACTCTTTTAGAACATTCCGTTTACTCTGTTGGGAAGGCGAAATCAACTTTTTGGATTTTTGTTGCCATTCCAATAGTCTTCTCAGTAATCTTCATGCCTATCAGTTCAGAATTTGTAGGCAAAGTGTGGTTTGGCTGGGTAATTGTCAACATTCTAGTTATTCCTTGCAAGCTTCTCTCAAGGAGTTTTAAAGAGCACAATCCAATCTTTGAATACATTGACAGCAGAACCCATAGAATTTCCACTTCTGTTAGAAGCAGCCACGAAATTGGGGTAATTACATTGGGAGACTATTTTTTCTGGAATATTCTGAGTGAGCTTTTTAAAGTAGGAAACATTGCTTTAGTTCCAAATTTGATTACGGTTCCTGCAATGTACATATATTTAAAAGCTCTACAATATAGAATTAAAGGGCTTCCAGAGAATCTAGAGCAAAACGAAGAATATTCCGAGTCCTTTATTCCTTCAATGCTAATTCCAAAAATGGCCTTTTATTTGATAGTAGCAGCCGTAATTTTGGGGCTCATTACAGGCGCAGTGGTAATTGGTCTAGTTTGGTACGGGAAAGTTTTCAGATAAGCGCTTGTGGATCTCACGCAATAGCGTGAACTATAGAGTTCTTGGGCAATCTAAACAAGCTTGCAAAAAGGCTCAACTTGTGTGAGAATTAGCTATCAATTTCTTCAGGAGGTAAAATGGCTACGTCTCTCAGTGATATCCAGGCAAAAATTAAAGCTCTTCAAGAACAGGAACAAGAGCTTATTAAGAGTGAAAAACACGATGTAATTCAAGAGCTTAAAGAGAAAATTTCAGCTTATAAAATTACATTTAAAGAACTCGGCTTCACTGCTCCTGTCGTGTCTACTGAGGAAACCGCAGCAAAAGCTGAAAAGAAGGAGCCTGCGGAGGCCAAGTACCGAGATCCAGAGACGGGAGCAGGCTGGTCAGGTGGGCGAGGAAAACGTCCAGCCTGGGTCAATAAACTTTCTGAGCAATGGGAAAAAGACGGTAAGAAATTTAAGGATGAAATTCAGAATTATCTGATCCAAAAATGACCTTTTAAAATAGTCATGTATTTTGCAAGCCCCTATCTAATGGGCTTTTTTATTTCCTAATAATTTTAATTGACATAAATAGTAAAAATGTGATCTAATTCAATTCTCATAAAAATAAAGAAAGGAAATTTATGAAAAAGGAGTTCTTTAAAAGTCTTAAAAAACTAATTGAAAGTAATCAAGGAAAAAGAGAAGTAGATGTTATTTTGAAAGTGTATGAATATGCATTCACTCTAATCAACAAACATTCTCAATATGATGTACTTAACTATCTAGCAGATATAGACATCAAAGATAATGAAACCTTGCAGTGTGCAGTTAAGCTATTAAATGCAATAGCACAAAATAGACCATTTGATGATTTGTTGACCGAGTTTATTGAGGTTGAAAATATTGCAAATACTAATTTAGGTCAGTATTTCACTTCAGTAGATGCTGCTGATATGATTGCATTGTTTAATTCAATTGATTATCGCAGTAAAAAAAATCAACGAGAAAAATATCAGTACTATAAATTCTCAGATGAATGCGGTTGTGGTGCTGGCTCATTAACCCTTGCCTTCTTAAGAGGTATTGATGCTGAATCAAGTGATTTCAGAGACTTTCAAAATCTTGAAATCTGGCTAAATGACATTGATGAAAATATTGCAAGAATTGCGACCTTGACGATTTTTCTATCAGGTGTTATTCATTCTAGGCATATAGGTGTAATTTATACACAAGCAAAGAACATACTTACAGAGCATAGTGCCTTTAAACCTATATCTCAATTAATTGCAAATGAATATAGATATAAAAGATCGCTTTACATTAGTGCTAAAACCTCATTTGAGGAAAGATTGCCTGCATTTAATGAGCTAATGAATAGATTTTCCAAAATAGACTCTTACACCACTAAAGATTTCTAAGTAAGAAACAACAAATCCCCACGCAGGGGATTTTTTTTGTCTATATGTATCATCGTATTTTAATTCTTGATTTCTGCTTTTCTTTGTCATGCTTCTCTTTGAACGCTTGGTTGTGTTTTTCGGCATTCAAGATGGCTAATTTCTGTTGAAGCTCTGCAATTTTGATGGGGTCTTTTAACGATGAAAGTTTAATAATCAAGGTGGCTATTTGAGAGTCAATAATAGCCAAAGATGTGCTTGATTGATGCGATGTGTCTGCAGAAACACATGATAAATTCTCATTGAAATTCTCAAAATTAAAAGAGTTGTGTTGAATTGTCGGAGCATGTTCGCTTCGCTCTTGCAAAGTGGGAGTGATGCTATCGCCCATTTTCTCTTTGGAAGGAATAACAGGGGCTACAGTCATCTCAATATTTGGTATGGTACGTAGATAGCATGATGGCTGTTTATCTGCATTAGCAGATGATAAACGGGATGTGCTGGCTTCCTTTTTGATAAGCGAAGGTCTATTTTTTAATGTGTTTTGGAACTTGGATTTGCTAGGTGTGTGATATTTGTCAAGGTTGTACTTTTCTCGTTCTTTTCTTAGCTGTGCAATTGTATTTATTGCCATCGCACGGTCTAGTTCACTCAGTTTTTCCTTGGAAGAGGAGCTTAGTAGCTGTTTATAGTCGGAATCACTTTTGAAAATTTCACCTTGAAATCTCATGGATTTCTCCTTGTCCGAAAACTTGACACTTATATAGTTATGTCCCACTCTTGTTACTTTGTGGCCTTGAGAATTCAAGAATAGGATTAAATCGTTTCTATTGAGAATTTTTCCTGTTTTAGCCATAGTTCTGATTTTTTTAGCAAATTGTGGTTTTCTAGTTTTTTTCTCAAATACATCAAATAACTGGGTGAAGCCGTCACTTGTGACTTGTTTATAACCCAATTTATCATTTTGCATTATTTGCCAGGCTTCTAATAGTCGCATATTCTTTGATCCAGGCGGGAATGCGTTAAATGCTTTTCCCTTGGATGTTTGTTTGGGGATTAGGAAGTGCATTTCGGTATTGCCTTTTTCCCTGTGTAAGACCCATAGAATCGGCACATCGTCTGTAAACATGTGAGGCATGAAAGTCTCCTGAAAGTCTTCACACATCTCTTTCAATTGTTCATAGGATGGATTCTCACTATCTCTAAAGGCAACTACTCCAGATGTGTACTTGTTTTGGCGGTGATTGTTATCTATTAGAAATGCAGTTGCATGCTTAGAGCCTTGAAAAATCCGTGGCTGGATAGATCTTACTTTGCCTTCTGCATCATTGCCTAACAGGTAATTAATTGGTCCTCGTGATGATCCCTTGCCGACGTTTTTAAAAATTTTGATAATCATCTGTTGCCCCTTAATGCTAGCTCTTTCAATTCATGCAGAATGCCTTTTAATTCTTCTAAATATTGTTCCTTTGAGGAATGAGCATTAACTTTGTGTGCAATTTGATTTATGTTTGTTCCAATTTTCTTAATTTGATTTAGTGTTGAGATAGTTAAAAACATATCCTCATTATTCTTGTATATTTTTGACTTGTTATTTCCCAATGCCTTATCTCGTAGATATTTGGCGATTGTTTTTCTCTCCTGAATTGCTCTTCTCTCAATTTCAAGGAATTCATCTTCGCTTGCTCTGATGTGGATTTGTTTATTTCTTATGTATTGGCAAGTGTCACTTTTGTCACTTCTACCAGATTTCATTTTTTTTCTTTTCATCTCCATACATGTCCTTTATTTTCTCTCTTCTATATTTTTCAAAACCGACTTGACCGATATCAGTTTTAAAATAGCCATTTTCTTATTGTGACTTCCTGTGTGCTTGATAAGCATTTCAGTTAGTTCTTTAATTTCGTTTTCAAGTTCTTTTATTATGCTTTTCATGCCTATCCTTTATTATTATTCGGGGTATGGGGTATCCCCATATGCAAACACTAGCAAGAAATTTATTTTGTGTCGCTAGTGAGTTACCTTGCTTTGCTTTTTCTTCTTTTTTCTATTTCTGAAATTTCCTCATTTAATTCTTTGATAATTTCCCAAATTTCTTGGATTTCTTCATCGGTGTGACTTATGTTTTGATCATGCTTTTTAAGTAGATGAATTAGTCTTATTTGCATAAAGTCCTTCATGATAAATCTCCTTGTCTATTACAGATAAAGATACGCAGAATAATTAAGTAGTCAAGTTATTTAAGACGAAAAAAAAGAGTCTTGCGACTCTATTATTTTTTTCGTTGTGGGATATTTCGTTTACTGTCGTAAACGACTTCTTTATCAGTAAAGAAGCAAACTGTCAGTCTTCGTATATATTGCATATATCCTCGCTGAGTCTAAATACCATTTTATCTTTTCCAGAATACCGAAATAGCTCAATACAAACATCCTAATACCTTAATTTGTCTGCCTTCCTGTCTCCTGTGAATCTGAAGATTCCCAGGAAACGGAAGGCAAAGTTTTCCCTAAGCTGAACATAAATTCATGCTGGGACTTTGGCCATTTCCGTACCTGGGACGCTATTCCCGAGGGGTCCGTTTAGGATCAATAATAATTTAACTATATTGATTTGGCAATTCATGAGGTTAATCTCATTGATACGAGGTTTGCTCTTAGTCTTCTCTGTTGCTTTGTATCAGTACCATTCTAACAACTTAAATATATTCGGCTTTTTCGTTATGCCGGGCTTAACTCGGTAGCCAGTTAATTTGGGTTTATCTTTTGGTTATTTTTTAATAGATGCCAGCCATCTATACGAGTAATATATTTGAAAGGGATTTCCGAACCGAGGTAAACGACGCATAAAAAATCCCTATGAGATAGTTGTAATTAAATAATCTGTTATTGTCAAGTGGAATGAAGTAAATTTAATTAGGCTAGCACAGTTCCCTTGTTACTTTATCTTCTTTTTGGCATTATCGGATTTTTATCTATTGCGGCAATGTCGTTTGGGATTTTTGTTTCCGTACGGTATAGTCTTATGATTAGGGCTGCTGATAGACCTCTATTTATCTCATCTTCTATGCATGCAACCACCTCGGTGTTATGCTTATTCAATTCATTAATAAAGTAGTGCAGTCCCAGCTCTATTGATTCAATATCTTTGAAGTCAATTGCAGTCAATCGCATAGCCTTCAATTGTCTAATTGATTTGATTATTTGTATTATTACTATAATTTCCGTTTGCGTTATCTTCATAAAAAAACCCTCCATACTGCGAATATAGAGGGTTTTTCATAAATTGCAAATTTCAAAAATTTGTTCTTAGTTTTCCTTTGAATAGCGGCTTCCCTATATTTTCTTTAATTTTTTCAGCCGCATTTGTTCTCTCTTGCCTCATTGCGGCGCGTCTCTCTTTCTCATGATGTTTCTTAAAGAATTCTTTGAATTTCGTGTCGGATATCTTAATCCCTTCAAAGTCTAGTTTGTATGAGAGATTATTGATTGTGGCTTTTAGAGCTTGCAGGCCTACGTCATGAGTATAGACTTTAATGTGGACTGAATCAGATGATTCATCATTATGACCGACGATTTGAAGAGCATGAACAGGATTGGAGTTCAAAGTATGAAGTCGCGTAATTACGGTATGCCTGAAGGAATGAAATACTTTTCTTTCATTTGATATTTTCAAATTCTTTCTCAAGTAGTCTGAGAACTGACGCCCGACATTTTTTCCTCTCCCATTTTTTCCATCAATCAGATGAGGGAACAAGAATTCATTTCCGAGCTCCAGCATATAGCTGTGGTAATTCAGAAAACCCATTTCAATTAACTTCTCATGAATGGGAACTACTCTTCTTGCTGAGTTATTTTTCCCTTTTTCTATCTCAATAGAGTCTACGCCATCAATTGTCAGAATATTCTTTGTTTTAAGGCTCGCTATTTCTTCTCGTCTTGCTCCAGTAAATAGAGCAATCAAGGGCATGAAATAGTAGTCAGGCTTATTGAATTTATTTTTATATTCCTGTGAGAAAATTGCAGTTAGATCATCATTTGAGAATGGCTCATAGCTTTCGTGTACTATTGTTTTATTGGACGTGATTTTTAAGTCTTTCGTCGGTGCTTCATTGCTGGCGGTGTAGTAGCCGTTATGTAGTGCCCACTCAAAAAGCCCATTTAATTCTCCAAGCTTTGAGTTAATTGTTTGGGGTTTCAGTTTTTCTACGATCTGCGTTGACTTCCAGGCAACAAACTCTTGCTTAGTGAATTCGTTAATTTCAAGATCATTGAATAACTCTTGGAATTGATCATAAGTGCGCTTTTTTGCGAGACGCGTATCATCGTTGTTATCCAGCGTTCGTTCGATCAAGTACAGTTCTACGATTTCACTGAATTTTTTAGATTTTTGAACGACTTTTTTTGCCTCCCTATGGCTTGGACTGGGGGCGGCATTTACAGCCTCTTCAAGCTCTTTTCGGATCTTCAGAGCCTCCATCATTCGCTGGTGGTCTTCCGCAGTGCCATCCGTTCTCATGACACCCCTAGATAGGTCTATTTCATATCGGCGGGAGGAAGGTTTGTCATGTAGCAGATGCTGGAAGTCTTGTAGAGTAGGCTTTTTCATTGCTCGGATTTGTTCAAACGATTTGTTGAACTCTAATGCCAGAAGCCTAGCTACTTGCGGATTTTTTGTGTTGAGACTGTGCTGAGTTTCCCTCAGCTTGCCTGTGGAGTCGTATGTATAGACACGAAGGCAATAGACACCAACGCGGTTGGTGCGAAGTCTTGGAACTTTGATAGGCAACTCGGTACACCTTGTGAGGACACCGAGTTTTTGGATTTGCCTAAAAATTCAATGAAATCAACAACTAAAAGTTGCTGGAGCGGGTGATGGGAATCGAACCCACATTATTTGCTTGGGAAGCAAGAGTCCTACCACTGAACGACACCCGCGAATCGATGCATTGTAGCGTGATAAGCAGCTGCGCCCACCTGCGCACTGCCGCATAGGCTACAGCCAGGTGTGCAGCCTAGTTTCCCTTCTTGTCTGGGAACTGCCAGCCTTGCTTTTTCTCCTCCAACGGCTGCAGCTTCCATTTTTCCAGTTCCGCCTCACGCTCCGTCTCACGGCGCACATCGATGCGCTTGGCGGTGTGCTTGGCCACGACAGCCAGCTTTTGCAGATCGGTATCGCGCAGCGTAGGATCGGGCTCGGTGCTGAAGCAGCACAGCGTGCCGTAGATCTGGCCATCGGCAAGGATGATGGGGGTACTCAAATGGGCGCCGACGCGGAAGGGCGTGGCTGGGAGTTTCGCGGACTCTGTGTATTGGGCGGCATCGTGCACCAGCGGCGGCAGGCGGCCATCCAGCACGCATTGGCAGAAGGACTGCTCCAGTGAGGAGCCACCACCGGTCTCGATCAAGGCCTTGTCGGCGCTGTGGTCCACATGCTTGAAAGTGCGCTGGCCGTTGCGGATCTCGGAGACAAAGATCACATCCATCTTCAGATGCTCGCGCAGCCCGTGCAGCACCTCTTTCACGTTCTGGTCGATCAGGTCGTCGGCGCCTTCGGCCGTGGCCACCAGCAGTTCGCTCATCGATACTTCCAGCGCGTCAGGTGCGTAATCCCATAAATGAATGGCCATAGTTAGTCTCGCTATTTCCATGCGCTACCCGCTAGCGCATCCCGGTCGCGTTTGATGATAACGGCACTGAAAAGCGCATGCATGTTGGGCACAGGATTGAATTACTCTTTTACATGGAACCGAGCGCAAACGCGGTGCTGGCTGCGGTCGAGCGGATTCAAGCGGGCTCGTCAATCCAGGTCAGGCGGCCCTGGCCGAGCTCGTTCATTCTGGCGATGAAGTCGGGCGCCTGCGATGCGACCAACTCAATCTCTGCGAGCACATCGTCGCCATGGCTCACGTTAAGCAACTGCGCATGGGCGCTGCTGACCTCGCGCCGCATGCCACCTTCCAGCGCGTAGGGTAGACGGCATTGCAGGCGGGTCATCGCCTGGCGCTCAACTTTTTCGGCCTTCAACATGGCCTGGGCAATGGCATCGGTATAGGCGCGGACGAGGCCGCCAGCGCCCAGCTTGACGCCGCCAAAGTAGCGCACCACGGTGGCCAGAGCGCCTTCGATCTGCTGGTGGCGCAAAACATCCAGCATGGGCCGGCCGGCAGTGCCGCTGGGCTCGCCATCATCAACCGCAGCAGACTGCCCGCCCGCCATCAGTGCCCAGCAGACATGGTTGGCGCCGGGGTGCTGCTCGCGCAGACCTTGAACGATGACCAGCGCCTGTGCGCGGTCCTGCACCGGTTGGACGCAGCCGATGAAGCGGCTTTTCTTGATGACCAGTTCGCTATGAACGGCCTGGGCCAGGGTGTAGGGCATGCGTTGCGTGGAGAAGACGTTTGCTTACACTGTGATGCGTCAACGTCGCCTAGATGTCATGCGTTAGACACATATCATTGTTTCAATGGCGGGAGCGCTCCAGTGATGGAGTGGCTGACCGCAGTGGAGACCTCAGGCGCAGCCAGGCGCGAGTCTACCCCGATTTTTCCAAGAACCATTTCATACCACCGACTGACACATTACCCGGGAGCGACCATGCAACACCAACTGCAAACCAATTTGGATTCCTTGAACAACCATGGGTTCGGACGTGCAGGTTTGGAGACGCCCGCCTATGTGACGGAGGTGCTGGCAGCACTGCCAACCACCCCCAGTGCCAATGACGATGGCAGCTACGTGGATTTGGCCCAACGCGTTCGCGAAGGTGGCGAGTGGTAAGGCGCTGAACAAGAGCGCCGGGATTCGGTACCAGTTAATAGACAGATTCCGTATCGCATGAACGCCATAGGCAGCTTGGGCTGCCTTTTTTATTTGCGGTCCATTGCTCAGCCATGCGACAATGGCAGGCTATTTGATGCAGCGCAAAAAATGCGGTTTTAGCACCCCATGCCTTGATGGCCGTGGCCCCGCAAGCCCGGGGCCAGCAATTGCCCAAACCTGGAGCCGCGCTGCAATGCCTTGACCGCCCTGGTCTGAACTGGGGCTTTGCCCCCGCAGATGCTTCCAAATACATAGCATCAATACCCGTACAAATGCGCGCTACGGGCTATTTTTTTAGAATATCGGACCCTGCCACCGCTGGCACCGAGCCCCGCGTGCATTATTCCACGACTGTTGTTGCCCATGTCTGCCCCGATTGATGTTTCTTTTTTTGAACGTGCTGCCAAGCCGCTGACCAGCTACAAGCCGTACTGGGCCAAGCGCTTTGGTGCTGCGCCATTTCTGCCGATGAGCCGTGCCGAGATGGACCAGCTGGGTTGGGACAGCTGCGACATCATCCTGGTCACGGGTGACGCGTATGTGGACCACCCCAGTTTTGGCATGGCCGTCATTGGCCGCGTGCTGGAAGCCCAGGGCTTTCGCGTGGGCATCATTGCGCAGCCGGATTGGCAAAGTGCCGATGCCTTCAAGGCGCTGGGCAAGCCCAACCTGTTCTGGGGAGTGACGGCGGGCAACATGGATTCGATGATCAACCGTTATACGGCTGACCGCAAGATCCGCTCCGACGACGCCTACACCCCTGGCGACGTGGGTGGCAAGCGCCCGGACCGCGCGGCCATCGTCTACAGCCAGCGCTGCCGTGAAGCCTATAAGGATGTGCCCATTGTGCTGGGCGGCATCGAAGGTTCGCTGCGCCGCATTGCCCACTATGACTACTGGAGCGACAAGGTGCGCCGCTCCATTGTGGTGGACAGCAAGTGCGACATCTTGCTCTACGGCAATGCCGAACGTGCGCTGGTGGAAGTAGCCCACCGCATCGCCGCGCGCGAGCCGGTGGAGAACATCACCGATGTGCGTGGTACCTCGTTTTTCCGCCGTGCATCGGAAGAGGGCTGGTTCGAGGTGGACTCCACCACCGTCGACGAGCCCGGTGAGGTCGAGCCCCACATCAACCCCTACATGACGACCAGCGAGCAGGCAGAGGCCCAAGGCCAGAGCTGCGCGAAGGAAGACGCGGAAAAGCAGGGCGCTGATGCAGCGCCGGCTGCGGCGGCCTGTGGCACGCCTGCAGGCGCTGCCAGCACCAGCGCGTCCACGCTGTCGAATGTGCAGCCGCTGCAGTTTGTGCCCAACCTGTCGCTGCGCCACAAGTCCAAGATGCCGGCGCGTGACCGTACCGTGTTGCGCCTGCCCAGCTTTGAAGAGGTCAAGAGCGACCCGATTCTCTACGCCCACGCCAACCGCGTGCTGCACCTCGAGACCAACCCCGGCAACGCACGCGCGCTGGTGCAGGCCCATGGCGAAGGCACTACGGCCCGCGATGTGTGGATGAACCCGCCACCCATTCCGCTGACCACCGCAGAAATGGACTGGGTGTTTGGTCTGCCCTATGCGCGCAGCCCACACCCCGCCTATGCCGACGAGACGGGCAGCCACGAAGGCGCGACCAAGATCCCCGCCTGGGAGATGATCCGCACCTCGGTCAACATCATGCGAGGCTGCTTTGGCGGCTGCACCTTCTGCTCGATCACCGAGCATGAAGGCCGCATCATCCAGAGCCGTTCGGAAGATTCCATCATCCAGGAACTCGAAGACATCCGCGACAAGGTCAAGGGCTTCACCGGCACCATCTCCGACCTCGGTGGCCCCACGGCTAACATGTACCGCCTGGGTTGCAAAAGCCCGCAGATCGAGGCGGCCTGCCGCAAGCCCAGCTGCGTGTTCCCGGGCATCTGCCCGAACTTGCACACCGACCACGGTCCGCTGATCAAGATCTACCGCCGCGCGCGCAAGCTGCCCGGCATCAAGAAGATCCTGATTGGTTCGGGCCTGCGCTATGACCTGGCCGTCAAGTCGCCCGAGTACATCAAGGAGCTGGTGCAGCACCATGTGGGCGGCTACCTGAAGATCGCCCCCGAGCACACCGAGGCAGGACCGCTGAACAAGATGATGAAGCCGGGCATTGGCAGCTATGACCGCTTCAAGCAGCTGTTTGAAAAATTCAGCGAAGAGGCGGGCAAGAAGCAGTTTCTGATTCCCTACTTCATCGCCGCCCACCCGGGCACCAGCGATGAGGACATGATGAACCTGGCGATCTGGTTGAAGAAGAATGGCTTCCGCGCCGACCAGGTGCAGACCTTCTACCCCAGCCCGATGGCCACGGCCACGGCCATGTACCACAGCGGCCGCAATACGCTCACCAAGGTGCGCCGCCAGATGCGCGACGAGGCAGAAGAGCGTGTGGACATCGTGCGCGGTGAAAAGCGCCGTCGTCTGCACAAGGCCTTTTTGCGCTACCACGACCCGAACAACTGGCCGCTTCTGCGCGAGGCGCTCAAGACCATGGGCCGCTCGGACCTGATCGGCAACGGCAAGCAGCACCTGATCCCGACCTTCCAACCGCTAGTGGACGGCAGCTACCAGAGTGCGCGCAAGAAAAACAGCACCGCCTCCAAGGGTGGCACCGGCCTGGGCTACACCACCAACAAGGATGGCAAGGCCGTGGCGATGGCGCCGCGCCGCCCACAAGAGCAGCAAGAGCCCAAGGGAGACGTGCGTTTTCGCAGTGCGCAGCCTAAGCCGGGCCAAATGCTGACCCAGCATACCGGTCTGCCACCCCGTGCAGGTCTGCGTGCCGGCGCGGGCAAGCCTGGTGTGGCCAAGAAGTCTGGCCCCGCGCGCAAGAGCGGCCGCTAAGCCTGGCACATCACCGCGCTGAGATCGCCAAAAAAGGCGCCAAGTTTACGCTTGGCGCCTTTGTTTTTGGTGGCTGAATCGGCGCGGGAGGCCCCGCCCTTGGGCTTTTAGCCCATCAGTCTTTGGCCATGGCGGTGCAGCGCCGTGATGCCCGCCACCACGAGCAACAGACCCGCCCAGACGCCGCTGATCGGAATGGGTTTGCCAGCCACCACGCTGCCGGCTTCCAAGCCATTGGCATCCAGCTTGGCAGCAGCCTTGCGGGCACTGCTGGCCAATGCAACGCCCCAGGGCGCACTGCCCACAGTCACCGAGCCGCGTACCTCGTGGGTACTGGTATCGATGATGGACAGGCGGTTCGTCCTTGGATCGCTGACATAGGCATGCGTCCCCACGGGATCGAACACCACATGCTGCGGGGTCTGCTCCACAGGAATGACTCCCACCACTGCATGGCTGGCCGTGTCGATGACAGACACGGTGCCGTCCCCGCTGTTGGTGACATAGGCCTGTGTACCTGCTGGATGAAAAGCGACTCGGCTGGGGTGCTTGCCGACGGCGACCGTTGCCACAACCGTCTTGGCGCGGGTATCAATCACGCTGACGCTGCCACGCGCCTGGCGTGACTCCCGGTTCACAACATAGGCCAAACTACCAGAGGGTTGCACCTTGATATCGCTGGCATCCGTCCCAACGCTGATGTGTTTCAGCACTTCGCCACTGCCGGGGTCGATCACCGCGACTTTTCCGGTGTCGGGGTCGCTGTGTTGCTCGAGCGAGTACAGGCGTGAGCCATCCGGGTGGATGGCCATGCCGCGGGTGTTTTGGGGGCTGACAGGGAAGGTACGCATGATCTGATGGGTGGCAGTGTCAATGACGGCAATCGCGCCGCCGCCGGGAGTGTTGGTATCTACATAGGCCAGTCCACCGCTGGGACTGAACACCACATCGTTGCTGACATGGTTCATAGGAATTCCTGTCAGCAACTTGTTCTTGCCCAGATCAAGTACGCCGATGGTGGCGGACCACACGCTGGAGAGATAGGCGAGGCAGCCATCCGGGCTGATGGCAATCTCCTGCGGCATGGCCATGCCGGCAGGGATCGTGGTAACCGTACGCTGGCTGGTCACATCGACCACCGAAACAAGGTTCTCATCCCGGTTGACCACATACGCCAGCGGCGCGGCTGGGACTAGCCCGGCCACGCTGCAAAAAGCCAGGGCACAGGTCAAGCGCCGACAGGCCTCCAGGCATCCTCTCAGATTGACTGACACGATTATGATTATGTAATTGATTAATTATATTAATATACATGACAAATTAGAGAAAGCCAATACGCGTACGCCTAGGCTCAAGATTGTTCGCAATTTGCTGCGCTACCACCCACAGAGACAATCTGCTCTCGGCGTAGGTCTGCATGCCGTTGTGATAGGTGAGGGATGCAGAATGCATCTACCGTGTCTGCATGCAACACGGTGGTGCGGAAGGCCGGGGGATGCAGCCGCGAAGCTGTCTGGTGTGCACTCAGTGCACGTGGTCGGAAGCCGGGGTAGCGACGGCGTCGGAGAAGGGTTGCGGGCGGCCTACCGCATAGCCCTGCGCGTAGTCAATGCCCATATCACGCAAGGTGTCGACAATGTCGGGGGTGGAGGCAAACTCGGCGATCGTCGTCATGCCCAGTGCATGTCCCAGGTGGTTGATGGCGTCAACCATTGCACGGTGTGCCGGCTCATTGAGCATGTCGGCGACGATGGCGCCATCGATCTTGAGAAAGTCCACAGGCAGGTTCTTCAGGGAGCCGAATGACGAAACCCCTGCGCCAAAATCATCCATCGAGAAGCGGCAACCCATGGCTTTCAAGGCCTTGACCAGGCGGATGGCATTGGGCAGGTGGGTAATGGCAGCAGTCTCGGTGATCTCGAAGCACAGCGTGCGCGGATCCACGCCATAGAACGCAATCTGCGCCTGCAAGAAATCGAGCAGGCGCTCGTCCCCCAGCGAGGTACCCGACAGGTTGATGGCGCAGCAGGAAATAGCAGGCGTTTGCGCGGTTTTTTGAAGGTGTGCCAGGGTTTGCAAGGTCTGCTTGACCACCCAGCGGTCCACCATCGGCATCAGACCGTAGCGCTCGGCAGCGGGAATGAACAACACCGGACTGATGATGTTGCCATCGGGCAGGCGCATGCGGATTTGCACCTCGATATGCTGGCCTCCGCCGGCAATGTCGTCGGCAGCAGGGCTCAGCGCCACAATTGACTGGGAATAGAGGCAGAAATGCCCGCCTTCGAGGGCGGCCTTGATGCGCTCCACCCATTCCATTTCGCCGACATAGCGGGCAATTTCCTGGTCCACGCCGGGATCGTAGGCGTAGACATTGTTGCGGCCGCGCTGCTTGGCGCCGTAGCTGGCCATGTCAGCCACGCGCAGCACTTCTTCCACGGAAGCCAGGGGCGCCGCCAGCTTGACCAGGCCGATGCTGATGCCCGCACTCAGGCTGCGCTCGCCCCATTGGATGCGCACATTCTGCGCTGCATCGCGGATCTGCTCGGCAATACGCTTGGCTTCATCAAAGGAGCACTGCGTCAGCAAGATGGCAAACTCATCGCCGCCTACACGGGCCAGTGTGTCCCCGCTGCGCAGGCAGCGCTGCAGCATGGCACTCATCGCGCGCAACATGGCGTCGCCCGCGATATGCCCGGCTGTGTCGTTGATGACCTTGAACTGGTCCAGGTCCAGGTACATGATCGCGTGGTAGGTAGCTGGCGTGCGGGCATCCTTGGTCTGCGCCAACAACACGCCGAGCAGGCGCTCGAACTCATAGCGGTTGACCAGGCCGGTCAACTGGTCATGGGTCGCCTGCCAGGCCAGTTCACGGATATAGCTTTGCTCCTGGCTCACATCGTGCAGCACAAACACAGCCTCGGTGGTGCCGGTATCGTCGCCAATGGGGGTGAATGCCAGTCTGACCTCGCGCACATGGTACTGCGCGTCATAGAGACGGAAGATCGTGTCGCGCGGGTGCTCACGTCCTTGCAATGCATCAGAGATGGCCGTTTGCACCAGCGGAATAGCCGTGTCTCTGTCGCTGCCAGCAAAAGAGGGCGGGGCATGGATATGCTGGACCAGCTCCGTCGTGACCAGCTGCTCCAGGCTCTCTCCCAGCAGCTCTTCTGCGGCACGGTTCATGTACATCACATGGCCGGCCGCATCGGTGGTGATCACGGCTTCGCCAATGGCGGCCAAGGTGGTGGATGCGCGCTCGCTGACCAGATCGAGCGCATCTTCCGCGCGGGCTGTTTTGCGTTGCAAGCGCCAGGTATGGCCCATCAGCAGGCTCAGCATGGCCAGCGCAATGCCGATATTGATGGACCACAGCCATTTGTTCATCGCCCGCGAGGTATCGCCCAGCACCTTGTTAAAGGCCCGCTCAGCCTCGGACAGCTGCACCTGCAGCCCGTTGATCTGTGCCAGCCAGCTCTGTTTTTGCTCTGGGGTAGGCGGCGCCGTTTGGAGGCAGGAATAGATATCGCCAGCCAGGGTCTGCAGCTCCTGCAGGGGTTCATCGGCGTCTTCCCAGCGCGCCAGCAGCTGGCCTATGGAGTCGGTGTTCTTGAAATACACCGTCAGCCATATCAGAGCATTGATTTCTTCGGGCTCATTGTGGCCTTGCAGCAGCAGCAAGGCGGCCTGGGGCCGGGCGGCATAGCCCCGGTCTTCGAGCATCAGGCGCGCCTGCATGTCGCTCATCGGAATGTGCAGGCCTTGGTGAAACTGCTCATAGGCAGCAGGGTCGCCGCTCACGGCATAGCGCGCCAGTGCATAGGTGGCGTCCTTTTGGCCCTTGCTCCACTGGCTCTCGCCTGAGCTGAAAGCCCGCATAGCCCCCAGAATATGGAGGCTAGAGATGGCCAGTACCGTCTGCACAATGGCTAACGCCACAAAGGGCCAGATGCTGAGCAGCAAACTGCGCTTGCGCTTGGGTACGGCAAAGCTGCGCGCAGGCTTGGCTTCGCTGGCTGGCACTGCGGGCATGGGCGGACTTAATCGCGGCATGGCTGTCCCGCGAGGGATCGTTGGCATGTCTTCCGCGCTGCCGGCTGGGCAAGCGATCGGTGCATCAAGCAGAGCGGGGTGGCAAACATGGTGGTGGGGTGCGGGGGCGGGGAAAACTGCGGAGTCAAAAAGCCATTCAAGTATAGTAATACTCTATTTGGTGTTTGACTCCTTTCAATTGTAGTTATTTAGGGTAAACACCGGGCACTTTTCTGAAGTGGTTTTGGCTGCAATATGTAAGCAATGTCGATCAATTCATACAGATGCGCAAGCGCTTTATGCCGCATATGTCCGTCGCACGTTCTACCGCAAATGGGGCCAAGCCTTGGCACAATGGCTGTTGCAGCGCAAGCCGCTCACCATCTAACACAAGGAGCCATACAGCATGTCAGCACAGCGTCCGTTCAAGGTTTTGGGAATCCAGCAAGTGGCCATCGGCGGCACTGACAAAGACCGCATGAAAAAACTCTGGGTGGACATGCTGGGCCTGTCACAAACAGGCACCTTCCGCAGCGAGCGCGAAAACGTCGACGAAGACATTCTGGCGATGGGCAAGGGCGCGTTCGCGGTCGAGGTGGACATCATGCAGCCGCTGGATATCGACAAAAAGCCCGCCGTGCATGCCACGCCGCTCAACCACATCGGCCTGTGGATTGACGACCTGCCCAAGGCTGTCGAATGGCTCACTGCCCAGGGCGTGCGTTTTGCGCCAGGCGGCATTCGCCCAGGCGCTGCGGGCCATGACATCTGCTTTCTGCATCCCAAGAGCAATGACGAGTTCCCCATCGCGGGCGAGGGCGTGCTAATCGAGCTGGTGCAAGCGCCGGCTGATGTCATTGCCGCCCTCGGTTGAGGAGAACGCTGCGATGGCCGATATCCCCAGCTTTCAGCCTTGCGTGATCCCGGTGCTGCGCAGCTTTTATGCCCAGCGCGCTGCCGAGTTCTACCAGGAGTTTCTGGGCTTTGCCCAGGACTGGACACACCGCTTTGGCGATGACTTTCCGCTCTACCAACAGCTCAGCCTGCGCAACGCTGCGGGACTGGCCTGCGTGCTGCATGTGAGCGAGCACCATGGCGACGCCTGCCCCGGCAGCACGGTGCGCATTGCCTGGCCGCAACTGGAGGCCTACCAGCAAAGCCTGCTGGCCAAGAACTACCGCTATGCCAAGCCAGGGCTGGAGCGCATGCCCTGGGGCATGCTGGAGATGCGCATTGCCGACCCCTTTGGCAACCATCTGGTGTTTTTTGAAGAACTGCCAGAAACGCCAGAGGGCGCAGGCAGCTAAGCGCCCTGCAAACCCAGCCACAGCCGCACGCCGTTGCGGCTTTTTTTATGCCCGATGGCTGCAAAGACCCTCAGCACCGCTGGGCTAAAACGGGGTGCTGGCGTCAATAAACTCCCAAATAGTGCCAGTGGTTTTTGACCGGATAGCCTACGAGCGCATCGCAGTGGCCAAGCTGGGCGCTCGAAGGCATTGGAAACCCATCATTTGCTGCTAATTGCCCGCGTTGTGCACATTGTTTGGCCATCTATTGAGCCCAGAAAGAGGGCGGTTGCCGATGAAATGCCGAAAGTTGCAGCAATGTACTGGCTTCTTGTATGCAACATGCCCACAACAGCGCCCTAAATTGAGAGCACAGCAAAGTTGCCAAACCAGGCTTGAAGAGGACCCAGAGCAGCGCTTGGCTGCACATGGGATCTGGACACAATAAGTGCCATGCCCGGGCATCTCGCACCGGGCAGCGATCGAGGAGGTTCCCCATGTCCACCCCCCATAACCCTGGCACGACTACATCCGCTCTGCATTGGCATCCCCAAGTAGCGGTGACCGATCAGCCGACGGCGGCAGAGCCCTGGCCTGCAGTCCAAGTCCAAGCGCTGTTTGATGTGCCCTTTATGGCCTTGATGTTCCATGCGCAGACGGTGCACCATGCGCACTGGCCAGCGGCTGATATCGAGCTGGCGACCCTGCTATCCGTTAAGACGGGTGGATGCCCGGAGAACTGCGGTTATTGCCCGCAGTCGGCGGCCCACGACACCGGAGTCAAGGCCGATAAGCTGATGGATGTTGCAGAGGTGGTGCGCGCGGCGCAAGCGGCCAAGGCGGCGGGTGCCAGCCGTTTTTGCATGGGGGCAGCCTGGCGCGCACCCAAGGACAGGGATATCGCCCAGATCAGCGCAATGATCGCAGCCGTCAAGGCCCTGGGGCTGGAAAGCTGTGCCACCCTGGGCATGTTGGCGCCCCACCAGGCCCAGGCGCTGAGCGATGCCGGGCTGGACTACTACAACCACAACCTGGACACGGGACCGGCCTATTACCGCGATGTCGTCAGCACCCGCCAGTACCAGGAGCGGCTCGATACGCTGGCCCATGTCCGTGCGGCAGGCATCAGGGTCTGCTGCGGCGGTATCGTCGGTATGGGCGAGACGCCGGTCGACCGTGCCGCTTTGCTGGCCCAACTGGCCAATATGCAGCCCTATCCGGAGTCGGTGCCCATCAACAGCCTGGTGCGCGTGCCAGGCACGCCGCTGGCCGACAGCGAGCCGGTGGACCCACTGGATTTTGTGCGGGTGATCGCGGTTGCCCGCATCGTCATGCCCAAGGCCCGCATACGCCTGTCTGCCGGCCGCCAGCAGCTGGGCGAGGCGGTGCAGACGCTGTGCTTCATGGCGGGGGCCAATTCCATCTTTTATGGCGACAAGTTGCTGGTGACGGGCAACCCGGAGGCCGACAGCGATGCCAAGCTGCTGGCCAAGCTGGGACTTGCGAGCTTGAATACTGCGGCCTGAGCGAGGTGTTTTAGGGGGGTGACAGGGAAGCAAGTGAGCATAAAAAAGGCCAGCGCATGCTGGCCTGGTGCTGGTTGCTATGGCTGAATCAGCGGCGTCCGCCTTGCGCTTTCAGCGCCTGCGCAATCTCTGTGACGAGGCCAGGGCCCCGGTAGATCAGGCCGGTGTAGATCTGCACCACATCGGCGCCGGCCTTGATCTTGTCGACCGCATCGGCACCACTCAGGATGCCGCCCACGCCAATGATCGGGAACTGTGGGCCCAGGGCGGCACGCAACTGGCGCACCACGGCATTGCTGGCCTCAAACACCGGACGGCCGGAGAGGCCACCGGTTTCCTCTGCATGCTGCAGGCCTTGCACCGCATCGCGGCTGATGGTGGTGTTGGTGGCGATCACGCCATCCATGCCATGGGCTTTGAGGCTGTTGGCGATCACGTTGACCTGTTCTTCCGTCAGATCGGGGGCGATCTTCAGGAACACCGGCTTGTATTTGCCGTGCTCGCGCGCCAGCTGCTCGCGGCGCAGCACCAGCGCGCTCAGCAGCGCGTCGAGCGCCGCATCGCTTTGCAAGGCGCGCAGGTTCTTGGTGTTGGGCGAGCTGATGTTGACCGTGATGTAGTCCGCATGGGGGTAGACGCCATCGAGGCAAGCCAGGTAGTCGCTGGTGGCATTTTCCATCGGCGTGGCCGCATTCTTGCCAATGTTCAGGCCCAGCAGCAGCGGCGATGCCTGCTTGCGGAACTGGGCCTTTTTCACATTGGCCACAAAGGCTGCCAGGCCTTCGTTGTTGAAGCCCAGGCGGTTGATCAGTGCATCACGCTCCGGGATGCGGAACATGCGCGGCTTGGGGTTGCCGGGCTGCGCCAGCGGCGTGACCGTACCCACCTCGACAAAGCCAAAACCCATGGCGCCCAGGCCATCAATGGCGCGCGCATTCTTGTCCAGACCCGCCGCCATGCCCACCCGGTTGGGGAACTGCAGACCCGCCAAGCTGATGGGGTCATTGACCCGGCTTTGGCGCCAGGCGCAGGCCAGCGGCGTGTTCTGGCCCTTGGCCAGCATGTCCATCGTGAAGTCGTGGGCAGCTTCGGGCTGCATGCCAAAGAGAACGGCGCGGGAGAGGGAATAGGGGATCAGGGACATGGGATGGGATAATCAAGGCGTTATCCGTATTTTCGCTGATCTGATCGCACTACCATGACACAAGACGAATTAAAGGCCGAGGTTGGCCGCGCAGCCCTGCAGTATGTGGTTGCCGGAGAAATCGTAGGCGTGGGCACTGGCTCCACCGTGAACAAGTTCATTGATGCACTGGCCACCATCAAGGACCAGATTCCGGGCGCAGTATCCAGCTCCGTGGCCAGCACCGAGCGCCTCCAGGCGCTGGGCATCAAGGTGTTCGATGCCAACGAGGTCGAGCGCCTCGCGGTCTACATCGATGGCGCTGATGAAATCGACCACCAGGGATTCATGGTCAAGGGCGGCGGCGCTGCGCTGACGCGCGAGAAGATCGTCGCTGCCCTGGCCGACCGCTTCATCTGCATCGCTGATGCGTCCAAGCAGGTACAAACCTTGGGTGCGTTTCCGCTGCCGGTCGAAGTCATTCCCATGGCTGCCACCCAGATCGCCCGCCGCTTCGCAGCCAAGGGTGGCCAGGCCACGTTGCGCCTCAAGGACGGCCAGCCCCTGGTCACCGACAACGGCCAGCACATCCTTGATGTCACCGGTCTGGCGATTGCCGACCCTGCCGCTTTTGAATCGGAAGTGAACCAGTGGCCTGGTGTGATCACGGTGGGCGTGTTTGCGCACCAGAAGGCGGCAGTTTGCCTGCTGGGAACGGAGCAAGGCGTGGAAACGCTCGAGTTCTAAAACCGCCAAACCCCAAAAAAATCGCCCGACCGGCTGATAGCTGGTCGGGCTTTTTTTTGATGCGAGGACTGTTTTCGCTTAGAAAACAATGCCGGTCGGGTTGTTCGGCGTCACGCGGTCCGGCTCCACACCTGGATTGCCCGATGCCGGTGCACTGCCAGGTTCCGCAGGTTGTGCAGATGGGGCCGCCGCCGGTGCAATCACCTTGGGGATCATCGGCTGCGCGGGGGCAGGGCGGTAGCTGGAAGGAAGCTTGGACTGGGCTGGGTAGCCGGCGGCATCCAGATAGGCGCTCCAGTCGTTCTCATTGAAGCCCGCCAAGTGCTGGCCGCCCAAGGTGGCAAAGGGAATGGAGCCTTCCGGGTTGAGCCTGCGCAGCGCCTGGATCTCTTCGTTGGAGGTCACGGTCTTCTCCGAGAAAGGCACCCCACGGGTTAGCAAATAACGGCGAGCGGTGTCGCAAGCGCCGCAGTCCTTGCTGGAATAGAGCGTCATGGGGTACTTGGTGGCGGCTTGCTTGACCTCCAGCGGCAAGTCATTAAGCCGGGTGCCGGCAGGCTCAGTCACGACGCCGGTCGAGACCGATTGGCTCGGCGTGTCGGAGGTGGGTGCGCGGTCCGAGAAAGTGACCCGACCATCAGGGCCCACAATGCGGTACACCGTTTGTGCGCTTGCCCAGCCGGCAGCGCAGGCGATGGCGGTGCCAACGAGCAAGCTGCCCAAAGCCTTTGTCTTCATGCCTATCCCTCTCTATAGCTGTTGTAGCGCCATTATGCCCGCGCAGCGCCAAGAGGCTTGCGCTGGCCCTGCCGGGCATTGCTTGGGCGCCCGGCAGCCCTGCGCCGCTTAGGCCGTCAGCGGCTCGGCCATGCCCTGGTGGCGCAGCAGCGCGTCCAACTGCGGCTCACGGCCACGGAAGGCCTTGAACGACTCCATCGCCGGGCGGCTGCCACCGGCTTCCAGAATGGCATGCAGGTAGCGCTGGCCCACCTCACGGTCCACCACATCGCTGCTGCCGCGCTTTTTCGCTGCTTCTTCAAAGCTGGCAAAGGCATCGGCGGACAGCACCTCGGCCCACTTGTAGCTGTAGTAACCGGCGGCATAGCCACCCGCAAAGATGTGGGTGAAGGTGTTGGGCATGCGGTTGAAGTCTGGCTGGTCCAGCACGGCCACCTGGCGGCGCACATCGCGCATCACGCCGTAGATGGCGTCCGCATTGATGCCATCGCCCGACAGCTCGGTGTGGATGCGCATGTCAAACAGCGAGAACTCGATCTGGCGCAGGGTCTGCATGCCCGATTGGAAATTCTTGGCAGCAATCATCTTGTCGTAGAGCGCGCGGGGCAGCGGCTCGCCGGTGTCGACATGGGCCGTCATATGGCGCAGCACTTCCCATTCCCAGCAGAAGTTCTCCATGAACTGGCTGGGCAGCTCGACGGCATCCCATTCCACACCGCCGATGCCGGAGACATCGCGTTCATTGACCTGCGTGAGCATGTGGTGCAGGCCATGGCCGGTTTCGTGGAAGAGGGTGATCACGTCATCATGGGTGAGCAGCGGTGGCTTGCCATCCACACCGGCCGCAAAATTGCAGACCAGGTGCGCGATCGGGGTTTGCAGCTCGCCGTTGTCCGGACGCAGCCAGCGGGTGCGCACATCGTCCATCCAGGCGCCGCCGCGCTTGCCGTTGCGGGCAGGCGGGTCGAGGTAGAACTGGCCAACCAGCTCGCCATCACGCTCAATGCGGTAGAAGGCCACGTCCTGGTTCCAGACGGGGGCCAGGTCGCCCTTGATCTGCACGCCGAACAAGGTCTCGACAATGCGGAACAGGCCGGCCAGCACCTTGGGCGCCGGGAAGTACTGCTTGAGCTCCTGCTCGCTGAAGGCGTAGCGTGCTTCCTTCAGGTGCTCGCCAATGTAGCCCCAATCCCAGGCCTGTGGGTTGTCCATGCCCAGCTCAGTGTGGGCATAGTCGCGCAGGTCCTGCACATCCTTTTGGCCATAGGGCTTGGCCTTGCTGGCCAGCTCTTGCAAAAACCCCATCACCTGGGCAGAGGACTGCGCCATCTTGGGCGCTACCGACAGCTCGCCAAAACTGGGGTAGCCCAGCAGATGCGCTTCCTGCTCGCGCATCTTCAGGATCTCGACCATCAAGGGTGTGTTGTCCATCTTGCTATCGCCAAACTCGCTGGCCCGCGTGGTGTAGGCGCGGTAGAGCTTTTCGCGCAAGGCGCTGCTCTTGGCGAACTGCATCACCGGCAGGTAGCTCGGGATCTTCAAGGTCAGCTTATATCCGGGCTTGCCTTCGGCCTCGGCCGCAGCGCGGGCGGCCTGGATGACGTCCTGCGGCACGCCAGCCAGCTCGTCCAGCTCGGCATAGTAGGCAAACTGGTCGGTGGCATCCATCGCGTTTTCGCTGTACTTCTGGCAGGCGATGGCGCTTTTCTCTTGCAGCTGGGCATAGGTCTCGCGGGCCTCGCCTTGCAGCTCGGCACCACCAAGCACAAAGTTGCGCATCGCGTTGTCCCAAGCCTGCTTTTGCTCACTGTTCAGGCTTGCCGGGTCAATGGCCTTGTATTTGGCGTACAGCGCCTCGTCGGCGCCCAGCTGCGTCCAGAAGGCGGTGACCTTGGGCATCTCGGCGTTGTAGGCGGCGCGCAGTGCAGGCGTGTCAGCCACAGAGTTGAGGTGGCCGACCATGCCCCAGGCACGGCCCAGCTTTTCGGTGCTGACATCGAGCACCTTGGCGATCTCGTTCCATTGCGCCGGGAACTCGGGCGCCGTTACCGTCTTGAGGGCCGCTTCACTGTCGGCCAGTAGCTGGTCGATGGCGGGGGCGATATGTTCAGGTTGGACCTGGTCAAAGCGGGGCAGGCCGCTGAAGTCGAGCAATGGATTGGTCATGGTGCTGTATATGGGGCCTGGCGCCCCGCAATCAATGCCTTATTGGCACTTGGAACATAATCGTGTTGCCTGTCATTTAAGCACAAAAAAAAGCCGCTGGCACCGGCAAGGCGGATGCCAACAGCTATCGTTTTCATAGTTTTACCGCAGCGATAAATCGCCGCGGAATTGAGGCGATTTTGCGGAGATCAGGCGCGCTCCGCCGACTCCAGGGTGTTGACCATCAGCATGGTGATGGTCATCGGGCCCACACCGCCGGGCACGGGGGTGATGTAGCCAGCCACTTCCTTGACGCCCTCAAAATCCACATCGCCGCAGAGCTTGCCTTCGGCATTGCGGTTCATGCCCACATCGATCACCACAGCGCCGGGCTTGACCATGTCGGCGGTCAGCACATTGACCTTACCGACGGCCGCCACAATGATGTCGGCCTGGCGGGTCATCGCAGCCAGGTCGGCCGTGCCGCTGTGGGTGATGGTGACGGTGGCGTTCGCAGCCAGCAGCATCATGGCCATGGGCTTGCCCACGATGTTGGAGCGGCCGATCACCACGGCATGCTTGCCGCGCAGGTCCTTCATGCCGATCGATTCGAGCATCTTCATGCAGCCGTAGGGCGTGCAGGCCTTGAAGCCGACTTCGCCCACCATCAGTGCGCCGGCGCTGGCCACATGGAAGCCGTCCACATCCTTCGTAGGCGAGATGGCTTCGATGACCTTGTGGTCGTCGATGTGCTTGGGCAGCGGCAGCTGCACCAGGATGCCATGGATGCTCGGGTCGTTGTTCAGCGCTTCGACGCGGGCCAGCAGCTCGGCCTCGGTCATGCTGGCGTCGTACTTCTCCAGCACCGAGTGGAAACCGCATTCTTCGCAGGACTTGACCTTGTTGCGCACATAGACCTGGCTGGCCTGGTTGTCACCCACCAGAATGACGGCCAGACCCGGAACGATGCCCTTGGCCTTGAGCTGGTCGGCGCGCGCCTTGACATCGGCACGCAGTTGCTGGGAGAGGGCCTTGCCATCGATCAATTGAGCAGTCATGTGGTCATCCAAAAAGGGTTGCGCGTGGTCCAGCAGCCGGGCGAGCCCCCAGCATGGCGCGCGGAATTGAAAAATGCGCCGTACCGAAGCCGGTACCGGCGCATTGCGCTTTGAGAAGCGTTATTGGAACGTCGTCCTTAGGGCGCGAAGGCCGCTAATTTATCACGTTGCCTTGGCGGCCGCATTCGATCCCAGGGCAATCTTGAGCAGATCAGCCACGGTATTGGCGCCCAGTTTTTCCATGATGTTGGCGCGGTGCGCTTCGACGGTCTTGATGCTGATGCCCAGGTCATCGGCGATCTGCTTGTTCAGGCGGCCGGCCACAATGCGTTCGAGCACTTGCGACTCGCGCCCGGTGAGCTTGGCCAGCAGGGCATCGCGGCTGGCAGCTTGCTGGTGGCCAGCAAAGGCATCACGTGCCTGGTCGAGCATGCGCTCCACCAAGGTGTCGAGCTGCGCTTCGTCAAAAGGCTTCTGGATGAAATCCATTGCGCCTTTTTTCATCGTGTCCACGGCCATCGGCACATCGCCGTGGCCGGTGATGAAGACGATGGGCAGGGGCGACTTGTTTTCGATCAGGCGGTCCTGCAGTTCCAGGCCGCTCATTCCACCCATGCGGATATCGACAATCAGGCAAGCCACTTCGCGGGCGTCGTAGCGTGCCAAGAAGGATTCGGCTGAATCAAAGCAGCGTACACGGTAATCCTTGCCCTCCAGCAACCATTGAAGCGAGTCACGAACCGCTTCATCGTCATCGACTACGTAGACCGTGCCCTTTTTCGGGATCAAGCTCATGCACAATTCCTTCTATCAGTATTGGTATAGCGCTGGCTATTCAGCGGACTCCGCCGGCGTGGCCACCGGAATCCAAAAGCTGAAATTACAACCTGTCACCTCCGGCCCATTGTAGAGGTTCTCAGCCTGCATCCGGCCATGGTGAGATTCGACAATGCTGCGGCAGAGATTGAGGCCGATTCCCATGCCTTCGCTCTTGGTAGAGAAGAAGGCCTGGAACAGGCGCTCCAGTGCTTCAGGTGACAGGCCGCGCCCCGTATCTTGAACGGAAAACTCTATCACATCCGTGGCGTCGATCTTGCGAGGCACGACGCGCAGTTCCACCATGCGCTGGTGGGCCGGGCGCTCTGCATTGGCAATGGATTCGGCGCCGTTCTTCATCAGGTTGATGAGCACCTGCTCGATCAGGATGCTGTCCACCTTCACCTTGGGCAGGCGCGCAGCAACGTGGTGCGAAAGCCGCACATTGTGGCGTTTGAGCTCAATCGAGCCCAGCTCCACCGCCTCGCTGACGATATCACTGACATCGGCCAGCTCACGGTTGGGTTCGCTGCGTTTGACAAACGAGCGGATACGGTGGATCACCTGCCCGGCGCGCTGCGCCTGGTGGGCCGTCTTTTCCAGCGCGCCAAGTAGAGCCTCTTCACTGAGGCTGCCGTTCTTGACGCGGGTGATCATGCCCGAGCAGTAGTTGCTGATGGCCGAGAGCGGCTGGTTCAGCTCATGCGCGACGCTCGACGCCATCTCGCCCATGGTCACCAGGCGGCTCACGGTGGCGGCTTTTTCGGCCTGGCGCGCGGCTTGCTCTTCAGCCTCGCGGCGCGGGGTAATGTCTGTGGCAATGACCATCTGGGCCAGGCGCCCGTCCACCCAGTTGAGGTAGCGCGAGCGCACTTCCAGCCATTTGCCCAACTCGGGGATATAGATCTCGGCGTTGCCGCTGACGGCGGTGGTGATCTGGTCGCTGGGCAGGCCCATCAGCCCGTCCTCGTCGTCCATGCTGGTGCTGGCATTGCTGCTGCTGGGCAGCACGCCGGCCTGGGCCACCAGTTGCAAGTGGCCCACCGTTTGCGAGCCAAACCACTGCCGGTAGAGCTTGTTGGCAAACAGCAGCTCGGCACTGCCCAGCGGCGCCACCGACACCGAAGCGTCCAGCGCCTCCAGCACGATGGTGAAGCGTTCGTAGGACGCAGAGAGCTGCTCGCGGATGCGGTTGGGCTCGGTGATGTCGGTCATCGAGGTCATCCAGCCGGTCTGGCGCCCATGGCCGTCGATCAGCGGCGAGACATAGAGCCGCGCCTCGAACATGGTGCCGTTCTTGCGCTTGACCCGCATCTGGAAGCCACCCGGAAACACCTTGCCGCTCATCTCGTCGATCAGCATGTCGTGGTAGGTGCTCTGGTCGCCTTCGGGCCAATAAGGGTAGGGGGGGAGCTTGCCCACCAGCTCTTCTTCGCTCCAGCCGGTCATCTGGCAGAAGGCGGCATTCACATAGGAGATGCGACCTTGCAGATCGAGCGCGCGCATGCCGGTCAGCACACTGTTTTCCATCGCCCGGCGGAAATTGGTCTCGCCCTGCAGTGCCTCTTGCGCGCGGATGCGCTTGCGCGTATGACGCCAGGTGGCCACCAGCAGCCAGGCCGTCATGAAGCTCAGCACCCCCACCAGCCAGAACAGGCCATTGCTGACCAAGCCCAGCGAAGTGTGGTAACCCTGGGCGCGGAGCTTCAAGCTGTTGCCAACGGGTGCCACCGGCATATCAAACTCATTGGGCACCGCGCGCCAAGGCAGCAGGCGCTGGGCCACGACGCGGGGCGTGAGCGGGGTGCCGGCCAGGGTCGTGCCCTTGCCGTCCTGCATGGTCATGGCGTAGCGTGCCAGGATCTCGGTGGGTGTGCCGTAGCGCAGCAGGTTCTCAATCGAGAACTCGGCCAGCAGCACGCCCCCAAAGCGGCCCTTCTGGCTGATTGGCACCTCCAGCAACAGCATGGGCGCCGTATCGCTGGTGGCCAGCGGTTGCGAGAAGACCGGCTGCTGCAGGTCGCGCGCCATCTCAAACAGCTCCAGCAGTTCCTTTTTCTGGATCACCTCATCCAGGGTGAGCAGGTTCTCAGCCGCCACGCTGGGACCAAACTGGGTGGCGCGTACCTGGCGGCCAGTGTCGATCCAGGTCAGGGCCTGCAACTCGGCGTACTGGCTGATCAGCGTGTCGGCACGGTCATTGAAGCCGTTCTTGTCCACGTCCTGGTTGCCCACGTCGCGGGCCAGGCGCATCAGCTGCTCCTGGCGCTCAGACAGGCGCAGCCGAATGCGCTGCTGGGCATATTCCACATCCCGGCGCATGGCCTCGCGCTCGCGCTCAAGTTCTTCGCTGCGCAGGTACCAAAAGGCCGCCACGATCGCGATGAAAAACATCACCACCGCCACCAAGGGGGCAATGGACGCATACCGGTCTTGTCTCGAAGGTGACAATCCGCGCCACCAGGTTTGCCACATCTGCACCAAACGGGGTCGGCTGTTCGGGGGCGGGGTGGCGGGGCGCTCGGTCGAATTCATGGTCGATGAGTGTAGACGAGGGCAGGGCAGCCATGCCCTGATGCTGGACAAATCGTTCGCCTTGTCCCCGAGGCGTCCTGCTGCAGCGCCCATGGATTGTGCGTTTGCAGCAATTTCCCATAATATGAAAATGAAGACCGCTATTTGAAATCTTCAAAAAATGTGAGAAACTCTGGCACAGTCATTCATAGCAGATCACTTGAAGGAGACGCCAGCATGTCCGAACCATCCGAACAAAAAGCCGTCAACGGCCCCACCCGCACTGACGGCCAAGAAACCCGAGAATGGATGGACGCGCTGTCCGCTGTGATCGACCGCGAAGGCGCTGAATACGCCCACTCGCTGATCGAGCAGCTGCTCGAGCACGCGCGCCAGAACAGCGTCGATCTGCCTTTCTCCGCCAAGACCGGTTACGTCAACACCATCGAGACCGAGCAGGAAGCCCGCAGCCCCGGCAACCTCGAGATCGAACAGCGCCTGCGCGCCTACATGCGCTGGAACGCCATGGCCATGGTGGTCAAGGCCAACCGCATTCACCCACCAGAAGGTGGCGATCTGGGCGGCCACATCGGCTCCTTCGCGTCGCTGGCCAGCATGTTTGGTGCTGGCTTCAACCATTTCTGGCACGCCGAGAGCGACAACCACGGCGGTGACTGCCTCTACATCCAAGGCCACGTATCGCCCGGCATCTATGCCCGCGCCTACCTGGAAGGCCGTATCAGCGAAGAGCAACTGCTCAACTTCCGCCAGGAAGTGGATGGCAAGGGTCTGTCCAGCTACCCCCACCCCAAGCTGATGCCTGACTTCTGGCAGTTCCCCACCGTGTCCATGGGCCTGGGCCCCATCATGGCGATCTACCAGGCACGTTTCCTGAAGTACCTGCACGCCCGCGGCATTGCCAACACCGAAAACCGCAAGGTCTGGGTGTTCTGCGGTGACGGTGAAATGGACGAAGTCGAATCCCTGGGCGCGATCGGCCTGGCCGCGCGTGAAAACCTCGACAACCTGATCTTCGTGATCAACTGCAACCTGCAGCGCCTGGACGGCCCAGTGCGCGGCAACGGCAAGATCATCCAGGAACTCGAAGGCGAGTTCCGTGGCTCCGGCTGGAACGTGATCAAACTGATCTGGGGCAAGGGCTGGGATGCCTTGCTGGCCAAGGACCATGACGGCGCGCTGCGCAAGATCATGATGGAGTGCAACGACGGCGACTACCAGGCTTTCAAGGCCAACGACGGTGCCTATGTGCGCAAGAACTTCTTCGGCCGCGATCCTCGCACTCTGAAGATGGTCGAGCACATGAGCGACGACGAAATCTGGAACCTGCAGCGCGGTGGCCACGATTCGCAAAAGGTCTACGCCGCTTTCCACGCTGCGCAAAACCACCAAGGTCAGCCAACCGTCTTGCTGGTCAAGACCGTCAAGGGCTTTGGCATGGGCAAGGTCGGTGAGGGCAAGAACAACGTCCACCAGACCAAGAAACTGGCCGATGAGGACATCAAGGCCTTCCGCGACCGTTTCAACATCCCGATCCCGGACAGCCAGATCGCCGACCTGCCTTTCTACAAGCCAGCCGACGACACCCCGGAAATGAAGTACCTGCACGAGCGCCGCAAGGCCTTGGGCGGCTACCTGCCCAAGCGCCGTGAAAAGGCCGACGAGCAGTTCACCGTGCCTCCGCTGGAGACCTTCAAGGCCGTGCTCGAAGCCACGCCAGAAGGCCGTGAGATCTCGACCACGCAAGCCTATGTGCGTTTCCTCACCCAGCTGCTGCGCGACAAGGAAATCGGTCCGCGCGTGGTGCCCATTCTGGTGGACGAGGCCCGTACCTTCGGTATGGAAGGCCTGTTCCGCCAGATCGGTATCTACAACCCGCATGGCCAGCAGTACACCCCGGTCGACAAAGACCAGGTGATGTACTACAAGGAAGACACCAAGGGTCAGATCCTGCAGGAAGGCATCAACGAAGCGGGCGGCATGTCCAGCTGGATTGCAGCGGCAACCAGCTACAGCCATAGCAACCGCATCATGATTCCGTTCTACATCTACTACTCGATGTTCGGATTCCAGCGCATTGGCGATCTGGCCTGGGCAGCGGGCGACCTGCAGGCGCGCGGCTTCTTGCTGGGCGGCACCTCGGGCCGTACCACCTTGAACGGCGAAGGTCTGCAGCACGAAGACGGCCACAGCCACATCCTGGCCGGCACCATCCCGAACTGCATCAGCTACGACCCCACCTTCTCGCACGAAGTGGCAGTTATCATGCACGAAGGTCTGCGCCGCATGGTGCAGAACCAGGAAAACATCTTCTACTACCTGACCCTGCTGAACGAAAACTATGCCATGCCAGGCCTGACGCCCGGCACCGAGGAAAAGATCCTCAAGGGCATGTACCTCTGCAAGGCCGGTAGCGCGGGCGACCTGCGCGTGCAACTGCTGGGCTCGGGCACCATCCTGCGCGAATCCTTCTTTGCGCAAGAGCTGCTGGCTGCCGACTGGGGCGTGACCGCCGACGTCTGGAGCTGCCCATCGTTCAACGAACTGACCCGCGACGGCCAGGACGCAGACCGCTGGAACCTGCTGCACCCGCTGGAAACCGCCAAGGTGCCGTTTGTGACCGCCGAGCTGGGCAACAGCACCGGCCCGGTGATCGCCTCGACCGATTACATGAAGTCCTACGCCGAGCAGATTCGTCCTTTCATTCCTGCTGGCCGCACCTACAAGGTGCTGGGCACGGACGGCTTTGGCCGCTCGGACTTCCGCCGCAAGCTGCGCGAGCACTTCGAGATCGACCGCCACTACATTGTGGTTGCAGCACTCAAGGCGCTGGCCGAAGAGGGCAAGCTGCCGGCCCAGAAGGTCGCCGATGCGATTGCCAAGTACGGCATCAACGCCGACAAGATCAACCCGCTGTACGCCTAAATTGCACCAGGAGACACCACAATGGCATTGATTGACATTCAAGTCCCCGATATTGGCGACTTCGCAGAAGTGGGCGTGATCGAGTTGCTCGTCAAGCCCGGTGACACCGTCGCCAAGGATCAGTCGCTGATCACCGTCGAGTCCGACAAGGCCTCGATGGAAATCCCGTCCAGCCACGCTGGCGTGGTCAAGGAAATCGTCGTCAAGATTGGCGACAAGATTGCCGAAGGCTCGGTCATCATCAAGCTCGAAGCAGCGGATGCAGCTGCTGCCGCACCTGCTGCGCAAGCACCGGCACCAGCTGCTGCAGCTCCCGCTCCTGCAGCTGCACCTACGCCTGCGCCCCAGGCCGCTGCGGCGCCTGCGGCTTCGGGTCCGGTCGAAGTGAAGGTCCCCGATATCGGTGACTTCAAGGACGTGGCCGTCATCGAGCTGCTGGTCAAGGTGGGCGATACCGTCACCGCAGAGCAGTCTCTGTTCACCGTCGAATCCGACAAGGCCTCGATGGAAATCCCATCGCCCGCCGCCGGCGTGGTGAAGGAGCTCAAGGTCAAGATTGGCGACACCATCAATGTCGGCGATCTGGTCGCCATTCTGGAAGGCAGCACAGCTGCGGCGCCCGCATCCGCACCGGCTGCGCAAGCCCCCGCTGCTGCTGCGCCGGCCCCAGCCGCCAGCGCTCCAGCCCCTGCAGCAGCACCTGTCGCCGCTGCACCGGCTGCTGCCGTGCCGGCCCACAACCCCACCGTGCCGCCATCGGGCGCCTTGCCCTATGCATCGCCATCGGTGCGCAAGTTTGCGCGTGAGCTGGGCGTGCCACTGGAAGAGGTCAAGGGTTCGGGCAACAAGGGCCGTATCACCTCGGACGACGTGCAAGCCTTCACCAAGCAGGTGATGGCCGGTGCCGTGCAGACCAAGGCCCAGGCGGCCAAGGCGCCTGCCGGTGGTGGCTCTGGCGCAGGTCTGGATCTGCTGCCATGGCCCAAGGTCGATTTCAGCAAGTTCGGCACCGTCGAGCGCAAGGACCTGTCGCGCATCAAGAAGATCTCGGGCGCCAACCTGCACCGCAACTGGGTGATGATCCCGCACGTCACCAACAATGACGAAGCCGACATCACCGAGCTCGAAGCCTTCCGCGTCTCCACGAACAAGGAAAACGAAAAGAGCGGCGTCAAGGTCACCATGCTGGCCTTCGTGATCAAGGCCCTGGTGTCCGCACTCAAGAAGTTCCCTGAGTTCAACACCAGCCTGGATGGCGACACCCTGGTCTATAAGCAGTACTTCAACATCGGCTTTGCGGCGGACACGCCCAATGGCCTGGTGGTGCCAGTGCTCAAGGATGCCGACAAGAAGGGCATCATCCAGATCAGCGCAGAAATGGGCGAGCTGGCCAAGAAGGCACGCGACGGCAAGCTGGGCGCGGCCGACATGCAAGGCGGCTGCATCTCCATCTCGTCGCTGGGCGGCATTGGTGGCACGCACTTCACGCCTATCGTGAACGCCCCCGAAGTGGCGATCCTGGGCCTGTCCAAGTCGGCGATCAAGCCGGTCTGGGACGGCAAGCAGTTTGTGCCACGCCTGATGCTGCCACTGAGCCTGTCGTACGACCACCGCGTCATCGACGGCGCCTCGGCCGCACGCTTCAATGCCTACCTGGGCCAGGTGCTGGCGGACTACCGCCGCATCATCCTGTAATCGGAGACGCACACTATGGCAATCGTAGATATCAAAGTCCCCGACATTGGTGATTTCGCTGAAGTGGGCGTGATCGAGCTGTTGGTGCAGCCTGGCGACACCGTCGCCAAGGACCAGTCGCTGATCACGGTCGAATCGGACAAGGCCTCGATGGAAATCCCGTCGAGCCATGCCGGCGTCGTCAAGGAACTCAAGATCAAGATCGGTGACAAGGTCGCCGAAGGCTCGGTGATCCTGTCGCTGGAAGCGGCTGAGGGCGCTGCCGCTGCCCCCGCACCTGCTGCTGCACCTGCAGCCTCGTCCCCCGCACCGGCTCCTGTAGCAGCGGCGCCTGCTCCCGCAGCGCAAGCTGCAGCGCCGGCACCGGTGGCCAGCAACTACAGCGGCCAGGTCGATGAAGACTGTGACGTGGTTGTGCTCGGCGGTGGCCCTGGTGGCTACTCTGCGGCATTCCGCGCGGCCGATCTGGGCCTCAAGGTGGTGCTGATCGAGCGCTACAAGACCCTGGGTGGCGTCTGCCTGAACGTGGGTTGCATCCCATCGAAGGCCCTGCTGCACGTGGCGGCCGTGATGGACGAGGTCAAGCACCTGGAAGTCGCCGGCGTCAAGTTTGCCGCGCCTGAGGTCAATATCGACCAGCTGCGTGCCCACAAGGAAAAGGTCATCGGCAAGCTGACCGGCGGTCTGGGCCAGATGGCCAAGATGCGCAAGGTCACGATCGTGCGCGGCTACGGCAGCTTCGTCAGCGCCAACCACATCGAAGTGCAGGAAACCTCGGGCGACGGCCAGGAGAAGACCGGCGCCAAGAAGGTGGTGCACTTCAAGAAGGCCATCATCGCTGCGGGCTCGCAGGCGGTGCATCTGCCCTTCATGCCCAAGGACGAGCGCGTGGTCGATTCCACCGGCGCACTCGACCTGAAGGCTGTGCCCAAGCGCATGCTGATCCTGGGCGGCGGCATCATCGGCCTGGAAATGGGCACCGTCTACAGCACCCTGGGCGCACGCCTGGATGTGGTCGAGATGATGGATGGTCTGATGCAAGGCGCTGACCGCGACCTGGTCAAGGTCTGGCAAAAGATGAACGCGCCGCGCTTTGACAACATCATGGTCAACACCAAGACCGTGGCTGCCGAAGCAACGCCCGAAGGCATCAAGGTCTCGTTCGAGCCTGCCAAGGAGGGCGTGACCGTGCCCGAACCCCAGGTGTACGACCTGGTGCTGCAAGCCGTGGGCCGCACGCCCAATGGCAAGAAGATCGGCGCAGAAGCTGCAGGCGTATCAGTGACCGACCGTGGCTTCATCAATGTCGACATCCAGATGCGCACCAATGTGCCCCACATCTTCGCGATCGGCGACATCGTGGGTCAACCCATGCTGGCACACAAGGCTGTGCATGAAGCACATGTGGCCGCTGAAGTCATCGCTGGTGAACTGCAAGGCAACAAGGAGCTCGCCGCTGCCGCTTTCAACGCCCGCGTGATCCCATCGGTGGCCTACACCGATCCCGAAGTGGCATGGGTGGGTCTCACCGAAGACCAGGCCAAGGCCCAAGGCATCAAGGTCAAGAAGGGCCTGTTCCCCTGGGCGGCCTCGGGCCGCGCCATTGCCAATGGCCGCGACGAAGGCTTCACCAAGCTGCTGTTCGACGACTCGCCCGAAGCCCATGGCCACGGCAAGATCCTCGGCGGCGGCATGGTCGGCACGCATGCTGGCGACATGATCGGCGAGATCGCCCTGGCCATCGAGATGGGTGCAGACACGGTGGACATCGGCAAGACCATCCACCCGCACCCCACGTTGGGCGAAAGCATTGGCATGGCCGCAGAAGTGGCCCATGGCACCTGCACGGATGTGCCGCCCGCGCGCAAATAAGACCAACCGGTCTTGAACCACTCTGCGGAAGACAGCCTACGGGCTGTCTTTTTTCATTGGAGCCGCAGCCTTGCCTACTTTTTTGGAGATGCCTAGAAGTTGGCAATTAAGTTAGCAATATTCGCAGAGTCTTATTGAATTTGTTTAATAAAAACAATAAGTTGAAATTATTTCAGAGTTGGCAATTTGGGTGAACCACAAAGCCATGCATGTACCAAATTGGGTCCCTGGTTCCAGCCGACTTTGACGATATTCGTTTACATGCTTGAGAAAAGATCCCGATCGGGATCTTTTTTTGTATTTAGCGAACTCCATGTAGCAAATATTCCTGATCGGGAATAAAGCTGTATTTTTTATCCCAGAAGGGGTGATAAATTCCCGATCGGGAATTTTTAAACCTACACAGCATGTCCTCTATCCAGAATGCAGAACAACTGGCCACAACGCTGCGCCTAGTGTGCAAACGACTGGGGCTTACCCAGCAAGCATTGGCGCTGGTAGCGGGGGTGGGCAGGGAGTGGGCTCGCGGTTTGTCGTTGACTTGGAGTCTGGCAGCCCACAGTACGTCTTAAAAACGTGCTCCATGTGGTCGATGCGTTAGGCGGCCAGTTGGAGCTTTCAGGCATGCCTGAGCGTGCGAGTAGTGACATAAAGAGAAACTGCATTCAATCATATAGACAGCAAGGCGCATGACTCGCGCAGCCAAAAACTTTCCATTACTTAGCTCGCGATTCCCTTGAAATGGGACATAGTCCTCAGAAGGTTCACAGGGGCAATTGTCGGCGACAGCAGCATAGCGGTATACAGGTTCATAGCCAGATGCAGTGGGGCGCATCGATAGCGGACCATCAAGCGGGACATGTCCAAGGCGGATCATGACGCAGTTCGTGGTCTTAGGACGCCGCGTTTCAGATGAAAAATCTTCAACTGCCATGGGGTGGCTTTGGAAACCCGAGCCGGACTTGCAAATTCGGATCCCCACAAAAGAAATTTTCTGCGCAACGTCATCTGCACTCATTGATCGTTGGATGAGCAATCTTAAATTTAATCTGTTTCTACAGGTAATTATGCCTTGTAGAAAAGGAAACAGAATGAACGACGGATCTGCCTCTGTCCTGAGATAAATCTGAATTATCTTATTATCACTAAGTATATTTTAATATTTCATCTCTCTCTAGTCCCAGCGAGAGATGCAAGCTATTTGCCTTGCCAGTGATTGATAAATTCATTAAAAGTCTTATGCGCTCTACTGGATTGTGCACTAGCGCACCCTTTTTCACTTCATTTTACCTTGAAACTTATTGAGAATCTATTCTCTGATTTGTTACGTAAACTGAGGCAAAAACATTAGCTTTTGCTTATTACATATTGTCCATAATAATCAACATTTATACCAAATGGGTTTTCATAAAAGCGTCATAGACTTCTTGAGAGCTGCATGGCTTATCTATTCATTTGAATAATAAAGTCATTAGCTTTCGACGGGCTGTGAGTGTCTCCCGTTTCATTTAACCATATGAAGATTGGAGTATTTATGAAAACGAAGATTGCTTTGCTTTCTGTGTTGGTTTGCGGCATATCAGAAGCTGCTCCTAACAACATTTATAGCGTGAAAGAATACATTGCAAATTTCAAATATACGCCAGAGCGAAATCTGGCTATAAGGCTATCCATTTCTGCAAACTCTGAAAGTACCGATGCGATTTCAGAAGTGGAGGCGGTGCTTGGACAAAAAGGCTCTTTTAATAAAGACAGCAAAAGCATTGATATCAACTTGCCTGCGAAAGATATTGATGTACTCTACAAGCTTGACACTATTAGTCATATTGGCTATATAGCCCCCCCGTGAGGACTATGAGAAACTCTCGGTTAAAAATTCGACTAATCAAGACAATCGATTAAAAATAAAAGTCGCTCAGAGGTCATCACTTCCGCTGTGGACTTTGTCGGAATCAGGCGAGGTCATCTTTATAAAAAATAAGGACGACACGCTGACGGAGAAGGTTGAGCGTGCGATTGAAAGTGAGTATTCGGTTGAGCCCTTAGATGAAGCCCCTGATGAGAATAGTTTAATAAGCTATAAGGTAGTACTTGCTGATGAAGCTACTGCTTCAAAGATAAAAAATGATCCAAATTATGCAGTAATTGATGATAAAGAAGATTCCAGTAATGTGAATATTATTCACAATGTAGATATTTTGATAGACGATAAATATGCTGAGGTGCGGTCATATTTTATTAAAATAAAATCGCCGCCTGATATAAATGATGTAAAAAAATTCTATAGCAAAGACGCCTTCTTGAAGCAAGATAAAATTTCCAAGGAATTGTTTGCAAGCATATTTAGTGAGATATTTCCTGAGAAGATAAAAGAGCTCACGGTCATGCAAGGCTCTAATTTAGCAATCATAGGTCTGGATAGAAGTGAACTCATGTCGCTAATTAACAAGGGAGATCCCAGGATTGATAGAATTTATGAAAAAAATTCTTCTTTCAGCCCGCAGATGAATGTGAGTACATCGAGTGGACCCGGAGGGATGAATCTGGCACAGACTTGGGCATCCAATACGGGTAATAATGCCTGGATTGCAATTCTTGATACGGGAGCCACGCTCACACAACCTCAATACGACGGTCGAGATTATTTGCAGGCTTGCTTTAACACCCACAATCCTGCTGAAAGAAAGGTGTCAAGGTGCCGAAATATGGACTCGACAGGCGCGATGCATGGGGCAGTGTCCGGTAGAACTGGAGGCTACAGCAATCCCTGCGGAATTGGACGGCCTGTAACAGGTGGCGGTCTGGCTATCGATGAAGGTGCATGTAGTCACGGAGATAGCGTAGCGTCCATTGCTCTTGGTAATGCTGCAGCCCATCCGGCGTATAAGGGAGTATCGTACGGTTCCAATGTATTCGCCATTAATGTAGGTACACTTCATAAGGTGAATGCCAGCGACGCTACATATTCCCCTAGAATGTTTTATGTGGATATGGTCAAAGCCCTTAATGAAGTAGCAAATCAGTCTGCTAACAGAAAGATAGTCGTCAATATAAGCCAAGGAGATGGTGTTGCCTACAACTCTAGTTGTGATCATTTACACCAAGATGCTGTCAATGCCATTGCCACTTTGAAGTTTATATATAATGTTCCGGTGATTGTCTCAACTGGGAATAATGGTTACGATAACGCGATCAATGCACCATCATGTTTCTCCAATGTTATTAAAGCATCTTCTACCCATAAAGACACTGGCTCACGTTTTTTTGGGGCTAATATTGCAAATCCCATGAATTACGGAACTCAATCAAGCTCGTCTATGTGGTTGGCGCCTGGTGTTGATTTAGTTTTCTCAGTCAATAATCAAATTTTCAGCGGCACTGGAACCTCTTTTGCTGCGCCGCACATCGCCGGGGCCTACGCTCTAGTGAGGTCGGCATTGGATTCCAGTGTTTCAGTTGATAGTGCTACCCAATTTATGGACGATTTCTTTCCTAATGGCATTGTCACGTTCAATGACTATGACTACTTGAGAATAAGGCTGGGAAATTAAATTCAACAGTAAATTCGCAATGACCGCATTAGAGGAGCAAGGAGAATTTGGACATTTCTGTTAGCATGTCCGACGCGGCTGGGCTCTCGATTGCATAAAGCCCAGCTTTTAACATCTGTTAATCCCCATCCTACGCACAAGATCGGCATGAAGTTGGGCGGCGAATACCGATTTAGCACGCTGCGCGGGCGCCATTAAGAGCAGTTCGCAGAGGATGCCGGCTTGGCCAAGGCTGCGACCAAAAAGCGCATCCTCGCGCTTGCGCAAAGCCTGCCTGCTGCGGCGCGGCAACTACAGAGCGCCTCGCAGCATGGTTTTTCCCGGCATGCAGTCGTCGAGCTGGTATGCAGCTTGATCGAGCAGCGCTGGGCTTCCCCCAGTTTCCCGGACACTTTGCCTAGCCCTTTAAACGTTGCCGCTCCTCGAATTGAACCGGGCTAAGGTAGTTCAATTTTGAGTGTTTCCTGAACGGGTTGTAGAACCGCTCAATGTA